>Ga0208518_100001_pt1 | contig 982606 bp, 945 predicted proteins | sample LakWasM127_HOW14_2_FD_183937 | JGI IMG/M metagenome (GOLD analysis project Ga0208518, IMG submission 183937) | Freshwater sediment methanotrophic microbial communities from Lake Washington under simulated oxygen tension - Sediment Metagenome... | ecosystem: Environmental > Aquatic > Freshwater...
CACCGCCTTTAACAGCGACTCCTGAAGCAGTCAGTGCCAGCTGGTTCGCCTGTTTGGCGTTCTCAGCGTTTTGTTTCACGGTTGAGGCCAACTCTTCCATGCTGGCCGCGGTTTGCTCCAGGCTAGACGCCTGTTGCTCAGTACGGGCCGACAGGTCTGAGTTACCGCTGGAGATTTCATTCGCTGCCGTGGTGATGGTTTCAACCGCTTCGGTGACAGCAATAATCGGCTCTACAATCAAATCCAGCGTGTTGTTCACACCTTCGATAATCTTGCGGAAATCACCATTGTGTTTATCCACATCGGCACGCACGGTAATGCGGCCTTCTTTGGCCGAACTGGCCAGCAGGCCGGCATCCGCCACCAGCCGATTCACGGCATCCACACATGTATTCAGGTTATTCTTTAACTCATTGAAGTCGCCGTTGTAATGTTCGTTGATACGGGCGGGAATATCGCCTTTGGAGATGCGGTCTACATAATTCGCGGCCACGCTCAACGGCCCAATCACCGAATCCAATGTGTTATTCACGCCTTCGACAATCTTGCGGAAATCCCCTTGATGTTTAGCGGAATCCGCACGTGTTGAAAGCTGGCCATCCACCGCTGCTTTTGACAGCATGTTTGCATCAGTCACCAATGCATTGACGGCATCGATACACTGGTTGAGGTTATTTTTAATGGTATTGAAATCGCCATTGTAATGATCACTGATTTTGGCCGGGATGTGGCCATGCGAAATATCTTCCACATATTTGGCGGCCACGTTTAATGGTCCAATCACGGCATCCAGTGTCTCATTGACACCCTGCACAATCTTGCGGAAGTCACCCTGATGCCTGCTGGCATCAGCCCGCGTGGATAAACGACCAGCCACTGCGGCCTGCGATAGCATGTTGGCATCGGCAACCAGGGCCTGTACCGCATCAATACACTGGTTCAGGTTATTTTTAATCGTATTAAAATCCCCTTTGTAGGCATCTGTGATTTTGGCCGGGATCTTGCCCTTGGAGATATCGTCTACACACTGCGCCGCTACATTCAACGGCAGAATGACGCCATCCAGGGTCTGGTTAATACTATCCACCAATACCCGGTATTCGCCCTCAAACTTGTGGCTATCACCACGCGCACTCAAATTGCCAGCACTGGCTGAACTGGCCAGCTGTTTGGACTCGTTGACCAGTGTATGTATGGTGTGATTCAGTTTACCCGCAGAAATAATGACCTCGTCCAACTCATCATGCGGCACGATTTCGTGCTGCTGCGCCTGGATATGCCCTTGCACCAGGTCTTCCATCATTTGTTTGGCCAGCCTGGATTTCTCAATGATATCCCTGGAAACGGCATACACAATCCAAAGCACCAGGCACAAGCCGAAAGCGGTCATCGCCAGCGTGGTATACAGTTGGTATTCTTGTTGTGTGATTCTTTTTTGCAGCGTGTGCTGCAATTGATCCATCAGGGCGTAATAGCTTTTATAAGCGATATCAATTTGCGTACTGGCCTGATTGAAATATTGCTGCGAATCATAAGACAGTGGCTCATTCTTTAAAATCGCAGTCGTCAATAACTGCTTGATATGCTGCGTAGCATCGAGCAATGGTTGTATTTCTTGCGTATTTTTCTGGTCATAGCGCGCAAGCACGTGCATATTGTGCATAAAACGGCCATCGGTCTGCTCAATCGCATTCACCAGCCCTTCCAGCTTCAAACGTTCGTTTTCTGAAATAGCCTGCTTGGCAAGCACACCCGCCCCCAGGCCACGCACTTGTGCCATGACTTCAATTAGCGGCGGGACTTTCAGCACCGCAGTATCCATCATGTAATATGACTCTTCCAGCGGATCCAGCGTCAATCCACTGATGTCTGCCTTGATCACGGTGGCTTCAATCAGGAAGTTAATAATAGCCGTGTGTTTGACAAAGCTTTCCTCACGGCTGGCCGCCAGGCTCGATAATGTCAGGGTTTTATAGTTACTAATGGCTGCTTGCCACTTCTCTGAAAACTCAATCCAGTAGGGATCGTCGTGGCTCACGACCTGTGAAGTCTCGTGCATGAGTCGAATCGTTTCAATGTCTTTGTCCAGCTTGGACTCCAACTCGGCAATTTTCGGTTGCAATTCACGCTTGCCACCAAGATAGTTAGCCATCAAACCGCGATGCTTTTGCACATCCTCAATCATGACCATGAGCGGGCTGATTAAGGCGATGCCTTGCACCTCGGCATCTGTTGTCCGGATATCGGCTTTGTTTTTAAGAATATTGACTGACGCCAAGTAAGTTAACGGCAGCAAAATAATGCACGCCATTAACGTCAGTTTTTTGGTGATAGAGAGCCGGTTGAGCATGACGCATCCTCTGTGTTAGTAAATTCAATCGAATAGCCATCAATCGATTAAACATCGAGAAAACGTAAAATATAAGCGTTCAAGCGTGAGGGGTTATTACCGTGTGGCACGGGCGTCATGCATACGTCGTTGTATACATCTCAATCATGAAACGTCTGCATATTGTTCTCGCCGTTCGGCGCCATGTAGTGACAGGCCAGCCTGCGCTGTCGTCAACACATGGCTTATCCATGGAAACTGCTTCGTTGCAATCAACCACATGTGATAGATGGTTTGATCATGATAAAAGCACAGGGGTATTTTCAATTGCAGAAAAAAGCGGCAGTTTATATTTCAATCCATAGACTGTGTTTATCGCCAACTAGTCGGCTACTCCAGCCCATATTGCCGCATGCAACAGGCATAAAAAAACCGACTTGCGTCGGTTTATAAAATGTATTGCCTGGGCATGATAATTTATTGTGAAACATGCCCTTTATAAGGGATAACCAATTACTGCCGATGCCCACAACAAAAAACCTTCAACCAGGGCACTTACCACTTTCAGAAAGACATTTGTCATGGGCTTTTCCTCTCACAGAAACAAGCAGACACATGGATTAAATCATTGCGTTAAAACTCTTCCCACTCAGTATCATCCGTGCCGGTTTTTGCGGCTTTGGTTGGTTGATAACTATGCGCCTGTGCAGCAGGTTTAGGCTTGCTCACCGGTGCTGCCGGACGACTGGCAACCGCAGCACGTGGTGTCGCAGAACGTGTGGCTTGTGTTGAACCACCGCCACGCACCTTGAATCTGTTCACGGTATCCATCAGGTTAGACGCTTGCTCAACCAGTGACTCAGCCGCCGCTGCCGCCTCTTCCACCAGTGCGGCGTTTTGCTGGGTGACTTCATCCATATGGTTCACCGCATCGTTCACCTGGTTGATGCCAGAGCTTTGTTCCGCGGAAGCCGCTGTAATTTCGCTCATGATATCGGTCACACGTTGTACAGAAGTCACGACTTCGTGCATGGTCTCACCGGCAGTTTCCACCAGTTTGGTACCATCAGCCGTTTTATTCACAGAATCAGTGATCAGCTCTTTAATCTCTTTCGCTGCACTGGCTGAACGTTGTGCCAGGTTGCGCACTTCACCCGCCACCACGGCAAAGCCTCTGCCCTGCTCGCCTGCACGCGCCGCTTCTACCGCTGCGTTCAGTGCCAGGATATTGGTTTGGAAAGCGATACCGTCAATCACAGAAATAATATCTTCAATTTTGCGCGCGCTTTCATTAATTGCACTCATGGTAGTCACTACATTGCCGACCACTTCACCACCACGAATCGCCACTTGTGACGCAGCTTCAGCCATCTGATTGGCCTGGCGTGCATTTTCAGCGTTTTGTTTCACAGTAGAAGCCAGTTGCTCCATGCTGGAAGCAGTTTCTTCCAGGTTAGATGCCTGCTGCTCTGTGCGGCTGGACAAGTCATTGTTACCGCTGGAAATTTCATGTGCGGCCGTATTAATGGTTTCGCCTGCATCACGCACGTTCACCAGAATATCGTTCATGATATCCAGCAACTGATTGATGGAGTTCATGGTTTCAACCGCAGCACCTTTGGCAATCGAGCTGTCCAGTCTGTAGGTCACATCACCGTCAACAGCTAATTTCAACGCTTCTTTGATCTGGTTTTCCACGCGTTTGTCTTGCGTTTGGTCTACCCATTCAATCACAGTGCCCAAACGTTCGCCATCATTGTCGAAAATCGGGTTGGCCGTCAGGCGGAAGAACATATCGCCTACACCGATCTCGGTTTGGTGCTTGCCTGTCAGGTTGCCCAGCAAATTACGTTGGTGCGACGGATTCTTATGGAATACATCATAGCTTTGACCAATCAGTTTTTCTGCATCGAAATGCGGGAACAACTGCTTGAAGGTTTTGCTGGATTCACGCATGAGATCCAGTGCAGCCGGGTTCATATAGGTGATGACGCCGTCTTTGTCGGCCATCATCAAACTATTCGATGACGCCTCCAAGGCATTTTTGATCATGGTCGCTTCACGGGTTTTCACCTTCTGCGCCTGATCAGCCAATACCGCTTTGGTGATATCCGTGGCGAATTTAACCACTTTCACCGGCTTGCCATCCAGCCCGATAATCGGGTTGTAAGACGCCTGCATGTAAATGTCCTGGCCTTGTTTGCCATAGCGGTGATACACACCAACATCAGCCTCGCCACGGTTCAGTTTCGCCCAGAAGTCTTTGTATTCCTGGCTATTTTTAAAACGCTCACTGACAAACATGTTGTGATGTTTGCCGATAATCTCATCCAGCTTATAGCCGGTCAGATTCAACACATTATCATTGGCGGTGAGGATATTGCCAGCCATGTCAAACTGAATCACACCTTGCGAATGGTTGACAGCGAATATCTGACCTTCAAAGTCCAGCTGACGCTGTTTTTCCTGGGTGATGCAATAAGAATAAACTTTGACTTTAAGCACCTTGCCTGTGGCATCGACGATAGGCACATAGCTGGTGCTAAACCAGTATTCGTTGCCATTTTTAGCAACGCGACAGATTTCCAGCTTGGCATTTTCGCCTTTATTCAACTTCTCCCAAAGTTGCTTATATTCAGCACTTTGGGCAGTATTTGCTTTCAACAACATTGAAATATGCTTACCAACTACTTCTTCATGTTGGTAGCCCAATGGCTTCAGGAACACATCGTTGCATTCCAGGACATTGCCTTTGAGGTCACATTCCATCACGCCAAAAGATTGATTCAAGGCGTTTTCTTCTTCTTGCAGTGACAGGTTGCGTTTTTTATCCGCAGTAATATCTGTCAGGTAAGCCACCACTTTACGGAGTTGTGAGCCTTGCATCACAGGTGCGTAATAGCCCTGGAACCAAACTTCATGGCCCTCTTTGCTATTCAGCTTGAAGCTACCACCTTGAGATTTGCCGCCTTGCAAGGCAGTCCAGAACTGTTGGTAGTCTGGCTTGCCTGATTCATCACCTGTCAATAAAATGCGGTGATGCTGGCCAACCAGCTCTTTTGCGCTGTATCCCAGCGACTGACACAGATTGTCGTTGACATGGCTAATATCTCCCTTGCCATTCAACTCCACAATCGCTCTTGCTTTATTGATTTCAGTTTTAAGGGCGCTAAATTCTGCGACCTCATCTAAAACCCCCTGATAATCCCGAGTCCCTGCCGCCAGCTTGTTCACGATGGTCGAAAACATAATTTTTATCCTTGAAAAAAATCTCCGTTAAGAGTAATCGCGCTTATGTTTTTGCTGTTGTGCACGTTTTTATAGTTTTCAATGCGTTAATGTACTGCGGCTTCCATCAATTGCATCTCATCGCTGGTCATCAGTTTGTCGATATCCACCAGGATCAGCATTTCTTGCTCAATGGTTGCCAGGCCAACAATATATTTCGTGTCAATGCGCGTCACCAATGATGGCACTTCACGTAAATGCTCTTCACGCAACTCGCGCACATCAGACACACCATCGACCACAATGCCGACAATACGCCCGTTGAGGTTGAGAATAATCACCACGGTGAATTCGTTGTATTCAACCTTGCCCAGGTTGAACTTGATGCGCAAATCGACGATAGGCACGATCTTGCCACGCAGGTTAATCACCCCTTTAATAAAGGATGGCATGTTGGCAATCTGGGTCACCGCGTCATAGCCGCGGATTTCCTGCACCTTGAGAATCTCGATGCCGTATTGCTCGCTGCCCAAGACAAAGGTCAGGTATTCACCCGCCGCTGTTTTCAAGCCATTGCCTGCGTTGCCGCTTAAGGAATTGCTCATTTCTGTGCTTGTACTCATTGCATGTGCTCCTTATGCATTGATGGTATTTTGTGAAGTTAAATAATTCTGGTTGGAAAACGCCATGCCACCAGTCACGTAGTTTGTGGTTTGCCCCATTTGGATAATGGCTGGCACATCCAGAATCAATGCCACCGACCCATCACCCATAATGGTGGCGCCAGAGACGCCAGGAATACGCTTGAAGTTGGTTTCCAGGCTCTTGATCACCACTTGCTGCTGGCCAACCAAGCGGTCGACAAACAAGGCGGATTTCTTACCATCGGCTTCCAGGATCAATAACACACCGTCTGTCGGGGTGGTGATCTGGGTGGGATGATTAAACAGGGCATGCAAAGCGATAATCGGTAAATATTCGCCACGCACATGCACCATCAAGCCTTCGCCGGTCACTGTTTTCAGGTCTTCGGCACGTGGTTGCAGTGTTTCTACAATCAGGTTCAATGGCACCACATACACGCTCTTGCCCAACGACACAGACATACCGTCCAGAATCGCCAGTGTCAGTGGTAATGAGATCGAAATAGTTGTGCCATAGCCCAATGCAGAGCGAATCTCAATATGACCACCCATCGAGGTAATATTCCGTTTCACCACGTCCATGCCCACACCGCGGCCAGACACGTCGGTGACCACTTCAGCCGTGGAGAAGCCTGGTGCAAAGATCAGGCTAAACACTTCGTTATCGGTCATGCTTTCATTCACAGGCAACCCATTCGAGGCCGCTTTGGCCAGGATTCTGTCGCGGTTCAAACCGCCGCCGTCATCGGTCACTTCAATCACGATGCTGCCGCCTTTATGCGCTGCAGACAGGGTTAAAGTACCACTTTCCGGCTTACCCATTTCACGACGGACTTCAGGCTTTTCAATACCGTGGTCAACACTGTTACGTACCAGGTGGGTCAATGGATCAACAATACGCTCAATCAAACTCTTATCAAGCTCAGTCGTGGCACCACTGGTGACAAATTCAACCTTTTTACCCAACTTGCCAGCCAGGTCACGTACCATGCGAGGGAAGCGCGAGAACACGAAGTCCATCGGCATCATGCGGATAGACATCACAGACTCTTGCAGGTCGCGCGTGTTACGGGTTAACTGGCTAACACTATTAATTAATGCTTCGTTATCTACCGGGTCGAGGGCATTCACACGTTGCTCAATCATGGCTTGTGTAATCACCAATTCGCCAACCAGGTTAATCAACTGATCTACTTTCTCGATGCCGACACGAATCGAAGTGCTTTCTGCACTTTGCGCGGCAGCAGGCTTATCGGTCTCACGACGGCCCTGCTGACGACGCTCCTCTTTAGGTGCAGCCTCGGCGGGTGTGGCAACAGCAGTTGTCGCCGCCTCTGCCTTGGCTTTTGCCATGGCAGCTGCCGCATTATCATCACCGATCATTTGTGCTTTAGGCGCATCAGGATGTGGTTTAAATGGTGCAAAGAAACCGTAACCTTCTTCCTGCTGCTCTTCGCCATTACTAGCGAATAGGCCATAGCCCATTTCTTCAGCTACTTGTACACGGCCATCGTCCGCTTTCGCGTCGGTTTTGATAATTGGATCATTATCAAAGAAACCATAACCAGCATCTGCGGCAGGCGCTGCTGCGGCTTCAACCGGCGCGGCAGCAGTTGCTGTTTCGGCAGGCGCCGCAGTTGGCGCAGTGGTAGTGTCATCCGCCACCTTGATCACCATGGCATCGGTATCAACAATAAATGAACAGATAGAGACAATGTCATCGGCACTGGAATCGGTTTTAACCAGCACAGCATGTACATTCTCGCTGCGTTGATACACCGCCACTTCACCTAACAAAGCCAGCTCGTCTTTCAGGTTTGCCAGGTCTTTTTCAGTGACCGTTGGCAAACTGACATCGTACAGCGTCATGCCTTTGGCTTTTTCTTCGGCCGTGATCGTCAATGCAGGCTTGGCAGCATCAGCGGCTGGCGCTGCAGCAGGTGCAGCTTCAACGCTGGCAGCCGCCACAGGTTCAGCTGCGACTGCCGCTTTACCTTCTGAAAGTGATTTCAGCATCATGGCCACATCGCTCACTTGTTCAGCATTCACATCTGAACCATGACGATGACCGTCGACTTGCATCTTGATCACATCTTTGGCCGCCAAAAATGCATCGACGTGTTCGGTGGTCAACGCCATCTCGTTTTTGCGAATTTTGTCGAGCAGGTTTTCCAGCACATGCGTAATTTCCGTCATGTCCATAAAACCAAATGTAGCGGCGCCCCCTTTAATAGAGTGTGCCGCTCTGAAAATAGCGTTTAATTGCTCAACATCTGGCGATTCCACATCGATACCAAGCAACAAGTGCTCTGCTTCAGCCAACAACTCCTCGGCTTCGTCAAAGAACACCTCGTAAAACTGGCTCATATCCACTGTCATTGTTTACTCCAGTTCCTTTACCAGCGGCGCTTAGGCACCGATTACTTTTTGGACAACTTCAATCAGGCGTTTTGGATCAAACGGCTTCACCAGCCAGCCATTGGCACCTGCGGCTTTACCTTTTGCTTTCATCTCGTCAGAAGACTCTGTGGTCAACATCAGGATAGGCACTTTTTGATAAGAAGCAAGCGTGCGCAAATTGGTAATCAGTGTCAGGCCATCCATCACCGGCATGTTTTGATCGGTCAATACCAGATCCACAGTTTTTTCTTTGGCTTTGTTGAGGCCATCCTGGCCATCGACGGCCTGCACGACATCATAGCCAGCAGCTTTCAGACTAAAAGCCACCATCTGACGCAATGATCCGGAGTCGTCTACTGTTAAAATTGTTTTCGCCATGTTTGATTCGCCTTTTTCACTAATTTCGTTAAACGCCGCTGTATTAAAATAAGTCTATGTCACCGGTAGCCAAGTCTTGCTGGTTGACCGACTTGCGTAAATTGCCGGTCAGATGCTGGCTACCCTGATCAAAATTCTGGTTAAGCTGCATGATGAAGCGTCTGATTTCTTCATGCTCGTCATCCGCAGCCATCGGGAACTGATGACTGGACAGCTCATGTAACAAATCTTTTAAGCCATGCACACGATTGATGGTGCGCTGCAACAACTGGTTGGTCATGTCCTGAAACTGCATGCCCGTGACCACTTTGTTCACTTCCAGGCCGATATTGTCCTGAAACACCTGCAATTGCTGCATTTCTTCAGGTTGCAACTTGCCCGCCTCTACCAGCAACTGCAGCGCAGCCTGTTGGTCAGTGAGCTGGGCATATACCGTCATAAAACTGGCCCCAAGCTTTTCAATCGCTTCATTCAGTAAAAAGGCAGTTTGCTGTAAATCGGTTTCGATTTCGAGCAGGTGCCAGTCACCGTGACGCGAGACTGCGGCCAGTAATTCTCTTAACTCTTCTATGGGCAATGTTTTCATAGTGGTCCTATCTTGCCTGATTCCCCTGTTTTTCAATCAAGAAATAAACAATGTAAAAATCACTTATTTCTTGTACGCTTTAACGGCCAACCTATTTCCCTGCCCTTTTCCCTGTCCTTCTTCAGGGGGCTGGTTTTTCCGCTTTATTCTGCAATGCTTCTACTTGCGTCTTGTCATGCTCACTGACAGAAATCTGGTCGTTATCCTTGAGTAACTCCTCTTCAGTTTCCTTGTTCATCACAATTAAACTGATACGACGGTTAATCGGGTTAAACGGATTTTCTTTATCCATCATGATGGCTGAGCCCAGGCCAACCACGCGCATGAGCTTGGTTTCATCCATGCCGCCCGCAATCAGCTCACGCCGTGAAGCATTGGCGCGGTCTGCAGACAATTCCCAGTTACTGTAGCCATGGTCACCATTGGCATACCCCGCGGCATCGGTATGACCGGACAGGCTGATTTTGTTATCCACGCCATTTAGCGTTTTGCCGATCTCGCGCAAAATGGTTTTGGCATATGGCTGCAACTCGGCTTTGGCATTTTCAAACATCGGCCGGTTCTGCTCGTCAATAATCTGCACGCGCAAGCCTTCGCTGGTGATATCCAGCTTGAGTTGCGACTTAAATTGTTGCAATGTCGGATTGTCTTCGATGGCCTGCTCGATCTTGGCCTTGAGTGCTTCCAATTTAACTTTTTCGGCCTGTTTCAAGACTTCTTTAACGTCTTCCAGTTTGACCGTCTTCAGCTTGCCCGGATCGCCTTCTACCGGTTTCACCTGGCCTTGCTTTTTGGTGACGTCTTTACCACCGGTATTTTTCAAGGCCGAGTCACTTTGGCCGAGTGAAGGCCCCATCAGCACCATATGCAAAGGTGTTTGGAAATATTCGGCAATGCCTTCTTTTTGTGCTTTGGAAGTAGAACCCAGCAACCACATCAACAGGAAAAACGCCATCATCGCTGTCACAAAGTCAGCATACGCAATTTTCCAGGCACCACCGTGATGGCCACCGCCACCCTTTTTGATCTTTTTAACAATAATCGGGGCAATATGCTCTTCTGCCATGACGCTCTCCCGGCGGTCTTATGTGGTGCGCTTATTTGGATTTAGTCTGTTTGACATGCTCTTCCAGCTCGGTAAAGCCAGGACGCTCGGTCGAATACAGAACTTTGCGGCCGAACTCAACCGCGATAGGTGGTGCATAACCATTGAGGCTGGCCAGCAACACCACTTTGACTGTTTGGAAGCTCTTGCTGGACTCTTCCAGCTTTTGCTCCAGCAAGCCGGACAATGGGCCAATAAAGCCATAAGCCAGCAAAATACCAAGGAAAGTCCCCACCAGCGCGTGCGCAATCAGGATACCCAGCTCAGCAGGCGGCAACGCCACGTTTTCCATGGTATGCACCACGCCCATCACCGCAGCCACAATACCAAACGCTGGCAGGCCATCGCCCAGTTTGGCAATACAATGTGCCGGCACGTGGCCTTCCATATGGTGGGTTTCCAGTTCGTTATCCATCAGGTTTTCTACCTGGAACGCATCCATATTGCCGGACACCATCAGGCGCAGGTAATCACAGATAAACTCGACCAGGTGATGGTCATGCACAATAGAAGGATATTTAGTGAACAAGGCACTGGACTCTGGGTCTTCAATGTCTTTTTCAATCGACATCAGGCCGTCCTTGCGGATTTTGGTCAGGATTTCAAACAACAGGGCCAGCAAGTCCATATACAATTGCTTGTTGTATTTGGAGCCTTTAAACAAGGTAGGAACAGCCTTTAAGGTCGCTTTAATGGCCTTGGTGTCGTTGCCGACAATAAAAGCACCAAACGCACCACCGAAAATCATCATGACCTCCAGCGGCTGCCACAAGGCGCCCAAATGGCCCCCGGCTAGCGCGTATCCCCCAAACACCATGCCACAAACGACGACATACCCAATGATGACAAACATGCTTTGACTCCACTTTTAGCAGTTAACTGTGGAAAGCATAACAATGCACACCCCGATTCATTTATTTAAATAAAAGGGATTTAGCCAGTTAAATCACATCGCTTGGTTGGGGGATCACCATTGCAGCCTAGGCAAACGGCCTGGCATTGCGGCTGCAACACCTGGGGGAAATTCTGGGGGGGATCCAGGGAAAATGAACTGAAGCTATTTTTTGACGTACACGTACAAAGCAGGTGAATGTGCACTTGGGAACACGATATGTGCGGCATCAATGCCGGGCACCGGGAACTCGGACGTCACAAACAATGTGCCTGGACGCATTTCCTGTTGCACTTTTTGCCAGACGTCCTGCATCACTGCTGGTGAAAGATAAGCAAATATCACGTCTAAACCGGCAAAATCAATGGCGCGGTAATCTCCCAGCGTGAATTTGACACTGGTGCCGGAAAATAAGGCGCGCACTGCACTCACAGCCCAGGGTAAAGGGGCAATTTCAATACCGGAGACTTCATCGTGTATGCGTTGTTTGGCTAAAAACATCGCAATATCACCTATGCCGCTGCCGATATCGAGCACTTTCAGTGATTGATCACCGGCGTGCTGCTCGAGAATGCGTTGCAAAGCACGCCAGGTGGCAGGAAAAGAGGGGTAAAACGGCACACGTGTATTGTGCACAGACCAGTAAAGCGCCAATGTCATGACGAATCCGGCAAAATAAACGCTGGCAGGTAACGCAACCTGCTGCATAAACACCACGGCAATGGGGAAAGCGACGTGTATCCAGCGCCACCAGACCGGCATGCGCGCTGCTTTTGCCAGCACGCTCACCACACACAGATGTGGCAACAACCAGAACCAGATGGAATCCAGCTGAATACCCAGACTACGTAATTCAAACGCAAATACACTGTTGATCACGCTAGGCGCGAGGCCCGTCATCAACAGCATACTCACACACTGGATCAGCAATGCCTGACACCATAATCGTTTTGGCAAGAGACGCTGACCCCAGTGTTGGGATGGCAACGCCTCTGCCGGCAATTTTATAGAGTGCATGCTAAATCCTTCATTTCACAGGTGAAATCTATATCAAGCACCTGCTTGCAACCAGTTAAGCAGTCATTGAAACCAGTTTGTAGCTGAGTTCTTTGGCTTTTTTGGTTTTACCGGCACGTGAAGGCACGTGGCACAGGTTACATACATAGTTCTGGTTCAAATCGTAGCTGTTAACGATGTATTGACCACCGCAGCAATGACAGACTTTGGTTGTCAGCATTTTGCTTTCAATAAAACGGACCAGTGTCCAGGCGCGGGTCAATGACAATACTGGCTCATCTTGTTGCGCAGCATCAGGATTTTGTACTTGCTGCATGTAGAGCGTATAGGCTTTGATAATGGCCTGGATACCGTCTACGCCAGCATAATCAACCATAAAGCGGTAGATATTGTAGAAAATGGAAGAATGAATGTTTGGCTGCCAGGTCAAGAACCAGTCGGTAGAGAATGGCAACATGCCTTTTGGAGGAGAAACGCCTTTCATCTCTTTGTACAGCTTGATCAAACGCTCACGCGACAATGTCGTTTGAGATTCCAGCAATTGCAGGCGTGCGCCCAGCGAGATCATTTGCATTGCCAGTTGAATTTGTTCTGCTTCGTTTACTACACTCTTCTTTTGCATGATAACCCTCTTTTCTATTTCTTATCGACAGATGGAAACGTCTACACTGCTATACAGTGGAGTCTGCAGCTTGGGCAGACATCAATACTGCAGTATGCAGATGCGCTTGGGCTGGATCTTTGGAGTAGCTGGTCAACATGGCCAGGATTTCGCTGTCATCAAAACGGAAGCGAGTCAGCAACATATTGGTATTACAGAGTTTCAGTAATTGCAGGTTAGTCAGGTTTTCCAGCAGGTCAGCAATTTCCTTATTAATACCAAGGCGGAAAATTGCAGTGGCTTTGTCAGCGCGGATCAGTTGTTGGGCCAACATCAGATAGTTCAGGTTGGCATCTTTGATTTCAGCGAGTAAATCGTTTTGCATGTTCATGATCTTGTCTCCGTTTTTTTAGCGTTAATTTAAGTCCGCCTGAGCGTTAGGCGTACTTTGCGCGCAATCATGAAGAGCAACAATCAGGGTTTGTCGGTTTCTTTTGTAAGACAGACGAAAACAGCCACGTAGGTGTTTGTCTTACAAACCCCTACATGGCAACTGTCATAACTATAAATATCAATAAGTTATGTCGTAAATTTAATGTTACATAGCAACAACTTTACGTCTATGTTCGCAGCATTATTCTGATTCCAATTCAAAAAATAATTAAAGTTTTCCTGTTGTATTCCGTAAACAACTGTTTTTTGTCTGTTTAGTCTGCTTTTAAAGCTTTCATAAAAACTATTTGTGCTATCCCGGTTAACGACAGCACAAACTAAAACTTTAGGGCTGCGCTGCAAAATAACTCAATAAATCACATAAGTTGTTGTTTTAAAACAGTTAATAATTTTATTATTTGCACTCCTTAACATCCCGCAAGCTGTAACTGATAGAAAGCGGTCAATAAGCCCTTTTATTCCAGACATAAAAAAGCGTTTTTCTAGCCAATAATCACTCACAGGAAATACAACTTGTGTGTTGTATCTGTGAAACGAAAGAGTCGAGGACATGGCAGCTGAAGACAGCGATATGGAAAAAACCGAAGACGCGTCCCCCAAGCGATTGGAAAAGGCACGCGAAGACGGCGATATTCCGCGCTCACGCGAACTGGCTGCGTGTGCGGTGCTGTTTACCACGGGCATGGCCATCATGATGCTGAGCCGCCCGCTGGGTGATGCCATGAAGAACGTGTTGAGACAAGGCCTGAGCATTGACCATGCCATGGCCTTTGAGCCGCAACTGTTGATCGTGCACATGATGAAGGTCGTTGAGCAGGCACTGTGGGCATTTTTGCCACTGGCTGTGATTATTGTCTCAGTGGCCGTGGCGGCACCGATTCTGGTGGGTGGCTGGGTGATGTCACAAAAATCACTGGTACCTAACTTTGGCAAGCTCAACCCGATTAAAGGCCTGGCTAACCTATTCTCCAAGAACTCACTGGTCGAGTTACTGAAATCGATTGCCAAAACCATCCTGGTGGCGTCTGTGGGCTACACCATCGTTAAAAAAGATTTGCAGCCTATGCTGAGCCTGTCGCAAATGCCGCTGGCAACCGGGATCAGCACAGTGAGCGATTATATGGTGACAGGTTTTCTGACCATTGCTTCTGCGCTGGTGTTGATTGCGGTGATTGATGTGCCCTACCAGCTTTATCAATATGCGCAAAAACACAAAATGACCAAACAAGAGCTGAAAGATGAAGCCAAGGAATCAGAGGGTAGCCCTGAGATTAAAGGCCGTATCCGTCAGCAACAACGCGAGATGGCACGCAGAAGAATGATGAGCAATGTGCCGCAGGCAGATGTAGTCATTACCAACCCGACTCACTATGCGGTGGCGATTCGCTATAAAGAAGGTGAAAACGGTGCACCGATTGTAGTGGCCAAGGGTGCAGATGTGATTGCACAGAAGATCAAGGAAATTGCCGCTGAACATGAAGTGATGACACTGGAGTCTCCAAAACTGGCACGTGCCTTATATGCACATGCCGAACTGGAGCGCGAGATTCCACAAACACTGTATGCAGCGGTGGCCGAGATTCTGGCCTATGTATTCCAGCTGCGTGTGTTTAAACAGCATGGTGGCGTGCGTCCTGCGATGCCAGCCAACGTGCCAGTACCAGATGCGCTGGATCCACATGCGCTGAATGCTGCACCCGCAAGTGCGGCAGTGATTGAATAATTGCAGGCTTAGGAGTTTACGATGAACAATTGGCAACAATGGATGGGAAAAATGGACGGACGAGCAATCGCCGCCCCACTCATTATTGTATTGCTACTGGCAATGATGATCCTGCCGTTACCGGCCATCATGCTCGATGTGTTCTTCACCTTTAATATTGCCCTGTCTATCCTGGTCTTGATGATAGGCCTGCAAACGACTAAACCGCTGGACTTTATCGCCTTCCCTACCGTGCTGCTGATGACCACCATGCTGCGCCTGGCGCTCAACGTGGCGTCTACCCGTGTGGTATTAACAGAAGGCCATGCGGGCCCGGATGCTGCCGGTAAAGTGATTGAAGCGTTTGGCCACTTTTTGATTGGCGGTAACTACGCGGTTGGTATCGTGGTGTTTGTGATTCTCACCATTATTAACTTTACCGTCATCACCAAAGGTGCTGGCCGTATTGCTGAAGTGGGCGCCCGTTTCACCTTGGATGCGATGCCTGGTAAACAAATGGCGATTGATGCCGACTTGAACGCAGGCCTGATTGGTGAAGACGAAGCCCGCCGCCGCCGTAAAGAGGTTGGCCAGGAATCCGAATTCTACGGCGCGATGGACGGTGCCAGTAAATATGTACGCGGTGACGCCATTGCCGGTATCTTGATTATCATCATCAACATCGTCGGCGGCCTGATTGTTGGCATGGTGCAACATGACCTCGCATTTGATGAAGCGGTTAAAAACTACACCATGCTGGCGATTGGTGATGGCCTGGTGGCACAAATTCCTTCACTGGTGATTTCAATCGCTGCCGGTGTGGTGGTTTCACGTGTAGCCAACAACGAAGACATCGGTGGCCAGCTGATTAGCCAGTTATTTGAAAACCCACGTGTGCTGTCAGTGACTGCCGGCATTATCGGTGGTATCGGCCTGATTCCAGGCATGCCTCACCTGGCTTTTCTCGGCCTGGGCGCCTTGCTCGGTGGCCTGGCTTACAGCGTCAAGCAAAAACAGGAAAAAGCCAAGCAACAAGCCGTGCTGGAACCACAACCAGAAGATAAACTGGCCCCGGCCAGCGAAGCCGAAGAAGCCACCTGGAACGATGTATTGCCAGTGGACACCATTGGCCTGGAAGTCGGTTACAGACTGATTCCGCTGGTAGATAAAGGCCAGGGCGGCGAACTGCTCAAGCGTATCAAAGGTATCCGCAAGAAATTTGCCCAGGAAATCGGCTTTTTAGCGCCTACTGTGCATATCCGCGACAACCTGACATTGAAACCAAACGCTTATCGCATCACCATGAAAGGTGTCGAAATGGCCAGTGGTGAATCCAACTTTAGCCAGATGCTGGCGATCGACCCAGGTGCAGTCACCGGCGAGCTGGAGGGTGCAAAAACCACTGACCCGGCATTTGGCCTGCCAGCCGTGTGGATTGAAACAGATCGTAAAGAATATGCCCAAAGCCTGGGCTATACCGTGGTGGATGCAGGCACCGTGATTGCCACCCATCTCAACCATATTATTTCACTGAACGCCGGCGAACTGCTGGGCCGTCAGGAAGTACAACAGTTGCTGGACCATATGGGTAAAGACTCTAGCAAGCTGATTGAAGAAATCGTGCCAAAAATGATTACGCTGTCCAGCCTGCAAAAAGTATTGCAGAACCTGCTCAACGAAGGCGTGCATATCCGTGATATGCGCTCCATTCTGGAAACACTGGCGGACCATGCGCAATATACCCAGGACACCAATGACCTGACGTCTATGGTGCGTATCAAACTCGGCCGCGCCATCGTGCAGGACTTGTTCCCATACAGCAATGAAATTACCGCCATGACGCTGGATGGCCAACTGGAAAGACTGTTGCTGCAAGCCTTGCAAAACAACCAGTCTAACCAGAGCGTGATTGAGCCTGGCATTGCTGAAAGACTGTCACAACAGACTGAAGTCGCCGCCAGACAACAAGAGCAAATGGGCCTGACCCCGGTGTTATTGGTGGCTGCCCCGCTACGTCAGGCTTTATCCAGATTTTTAAGAAGAACCGTCCCGCATCTCAGAGTGCTGTCGCATGATGAGCTGCCAGATAACAAATCCATTCGTGTCACCAGTTTAATCGGAGCGCAATAATATGAACATCAGAAGATTTTTTGGCAAAAATGCACGTGAAGCATTGGCGCAAGTCAAACAGGCATTAGGCGATGATGCCATTATTGTTGCGAACCGCAGTGTCAATGGCGGCACTGAAATCATGGCCATGCTGGAAACAGACATTGCGTCCAATGCCGGTTCAGCGCCTGCTGATACTGGCTTGGATCAATCTCGCAGCCTGCTGGACTTTGTCAATGGCCAAGGCCAGCCAGCGCGCCAGGCACCACAAGTGACGATGTCAGCCCCTGCTGTGCAAAGTAATACGCCAGTGGCTGAAGAGCCCGCGGCCAATGAAGGCGCGATCATGGATATGCTGAAGCAGCATAGCGAGCAGCAAGAACAGGCTTACCAGGTAGCGACGCAAACGCTGGAAGACAAAATGATGGGCATGATGCAGGAAATGCGTCAGATGCGCAGCCATTTTGAAACCCAGATGAGTGCCATGACCTGGCAGCATCATTTGCAACACAGCCCAGCCAAGTCCAAAGTGCTGAGCACCCTGCTCTCTGCCAACTTCAGTGCTTCACTGTCACGCCAGATTGCTGAAAAAATGCCAAACCACATTGATGTGAACAAAGCGCCAATGTGGGCCAAAGAAGTGATTAGTCGTAACCTGCATACGCTGGATGACGAAGACGCTTTGCTGGACCGTGGTGGCGTGTATGCCCTGGTTGGCCCAACTGGCGTTGGCAAAACCACAACGACGGCCAAACTGGCCGCACGTTATGTAATGAAACACGGTACTCAAAACCTGGGCCTGATCACTACAGACAGCTACCGTATCGGTGGTTACGAACAATTGCGTATTTACGGCAAAATTTTGGGCGTGATGGTGCATGCCGTGAAAGATGAAGAAGACCTGAAAATTGCGCTGAATGAATTGAAAGGCAAGCACATGATTCTGGTAGACACCGTGGGTGTCAGCCAGCGCGACCAGGCTGTGACTGAACAGCTTTCTATGTTGAGCCGTGCGGATACGCCGATTCAGAAACTGCTGTGCCTGAATGCGACATCTACCGGTGACACACTGACTGACGTGATGCGCAGCTATAAAAAACATGATATCGCCGGTTGTATCGTCACCAAACTGGACGAAGCTGCGGCGATTGGTAATGTACTGGATGTATTGATCCGCGAGCGTATGCGTTTGTTCTACACCACCAGTGGCCAGCGAGTGCCTGAAGATATTGAAGTGGCCGACAAACCGGCCCTGATTGAGCGCGTATTAACCCCTCATCAGGCTAGCTTGCCTTACCAATACCTGGACGAAGAATTGCCGCTGGTGATTTCCAGCATGATGCAAACGGCTGGCCAGGAGCAGCAACATGTTTAACTACCGCGACCAGGCGGATGGCTTGCGCCGCATTATGGCCAAGACCTCTGCGCGGATTATCAGCGTGATTGGCGCCAACGGCCAGCCAGCCACGCCGTGGATGCGCAATCTGGCGCTGGGCATGCTAGCCCCTGAGCAACGTTTGCTGTTGATACACGCCAACCGCCAGCCAGGGCTCGCCCACTCTTTACAGTCAATCGTGACCAACAACAGCGCACTCAAACGCGCCATTCTCAAACATCCGCAAGGCTATGACCTGACCTGCTTGAGCGAAAATGACCTGTTAACCTCGCCTTTATCGCAAGATTTAAAAGTGCAGCTGGACGGTATAGTGAAGCAACTTTCGTACGATTACGATACCGTCATGATTGAAGCACAGCTGGATACGCAAGACCACAGCCTGATGATGCCACTCATAGCCGAGCATGAGCTGGTGATTCAAATGGATAGATCTGACGCCGCTATTAAAGCGGCCTATGTGACGATCAAGCATATCAGCCAGCAACATGGCCAGATTCCATTGGGCGTGGTTGTCACAGGGGCGAATCATGACCAGGGCCAACAATACTTTATGCGTTTGAATCAGGTATGCAAACAGTTTCTGGGCGTCACACTGGATTTTATCGGCGCCATGCCGGCAGAAGAGCCAGTAGCAGCCGGACAGAAAAAACCAGGCCATGCCAAGGCAGACGTTGCCAAGGCAGGCCAGACCGCATTGGCTTTTAAATCAGTGGCACATCGTCTCGAAAAACAACGGATCACCACGCCATCACTGGCCGTTGCCTAAAGTAAAAAGAGGAAAAACATGTATACCGCTAAAGGCAAGACTCAAAATACAGATCAAATGCTGAAACAGCATAGCGGCTTGGTCAAAAAAATGGCTTATCAGTTAAAAGCCAAGCTGCCCTCCTGTGTCGAGCTTGATGACTTGGTGCAGGCAGGCATGATAGGCCTGATGGATGCGATTCAGCGCTATGAAGATAATCACGGCGCGCAATTTGAAACTTATGCGTCACAACGTGTGCGCGGGGCCATGCTGGATGAGTTGCGCGGTGCCGACTGGCTGCCACGCGGTATCCGCAAAAATATGCGTGATATCGAAGTCGCCGTACAGCAACTGGAACAAAAGTTTGGCCGTCCGCCAACCGAGTCCGAAATTGCCAAGCACATGAACTTCACGCTGGATGATTACTATGATGTACTGAGCGACTGCCAGGGCCACCAGCTGATTTACTACGAAGATTTTCAGGATGACGATGGCGGCGAGCATTTTCTTGACCGTTATGTCGATGACGACACCAGTGACCCGGTTAAATCATTGCTGGAAAGTGATTTCCGCGAAGCATTGATTGACTCTATCGACCACTTGCCGGAGCGTGAAAAAATGCTCATGGGCTTGTATTACGAACAAGAGCTTAACCTGAAAGAAATCGGCGCCATTATGAGCGTCTCAGAATCACGCGTCTGCCAGTTGCATAGCCAGGCAGTCGCCCGTTTACGTGCGTCCATGCGCGATAAATCCTGGACCGGGGTGGCCTGATGGATTGGGGCAGTATCGCCGGGCTGGTCATTGCCCTCGCCGGACTGGTGTTTGGTCAAGTCATAGATGGCGGTCACCTTAATTCGCTGATGCAACCTGCTGCATTTGCGGTAGTCATTCTTGGCACCACCGGGGCCGTATTGCTGCAAACCGAGTTCAAGCTGTTTATCAAAGGCATGCGCATGCTGCGCCTGGTGTTTGTACACCCGCAGGACGACAGAAAAAAACTCGCTATTAAAATCAACCAGTGGAGCCTGCAGGCGCGCAAGGAAAGCGTACTGTCGCTAGAAAGCTATATCAAGCGTGAACAGGATCCGTTCGTACGCAAAGGCTTGCAGTTGCTGGTTGACGGCACGCCCGCCGACCGTATTCGCGAAGTCTGTGCGATCGACATGTATTACTACGAATTGCAGGAACGTGAAGCCGCCAAAATATGGTCGGCAGCAGGCGGTTATGCGCCTACCGTGGGTATTCTGGGTGCCGTACTGGGCCTGATTCACGTCATGGAAAACCTGACTGACCCGGCCAAGATTGGTAGCGGCATTGCCGTGGCCTTTGTGGCCACGATTTATGGTGTCGCCCTGGCTAACCTGGTGTTCCTGCCAATTTCCAATAAATTAAAAGGCCATGTCCAGCACGAAATGTCCAGGCGCGAGATGTTGCTCAATGCCTGGGTATCGATTGCCCGTGGTGACAACCCCAAACTAGTCACTGAGCGCCTGGAATCCTATCTGCACCTGCGGGAATCCTGATGTATAGACGCCGGAAGCTGGACGAAGACGATGAAAGCCACGAACGCTGGCTGATTTCTTACGCCGACTTCATTACCCTGCTCTTTGCTTTTTTTGTGGTGATGTATGCCACTTCAACCATCAACCTGAACAAATACCAGGCGCTCTCGAGCTCCGTGGTCACTGCGTTTCAAGGCAAGCCTGGTCAAATAAATGCGCCTGAAGCGCAGACACAAGCCACGTTGCAAAACCAGAGCTCAGTGCTCAAACCCCTGCCCTTAAGCTATTTGTATCAAGAGAAAAAGCTGCGTGACCAGGAAAAAGTACGTGCCATCGGCCAGCAAGTAGCCAATGCGCTTACGCCCTGGATAGAGCAGAAACTAATCACGGTGTATCAATCTGAACTCGGCATTGAGGTAGATATTCAAAGCAGCCTGCTGTTTAACAACAACCAGTCAAGCTATACCGCGCAAGCCCCTGCCATCTTGAATGCCCTGGGTGCACAGCTAAAAAATGAATACCGCACCATACAGGTCGAAGGCCATAGTGACAAACAACTGTTTAGCGGCCAGGCCGATGCAGAAACCAAACGCTGGGAATTAACGGCAGCACAAGCGGCACACATCACCGCCAGCCTGATCACTCAAGGCATTGCCAGCAAACAGTTGACCGCTATCGGCCTGGCAGAGACCAAACCAGTGTCCAGCAGCGAAAACGCGCTGGCACAAGCCATGAATACGCGTATGACCATACGCATTTTAACGGCTGAAAGCAGTGCTCAACAATCCAGCAATGTGGCTAACAGGCAAGAGTTACAGGCCGGTGTAGCGGATGCCCCACCGCCATCCGTAGAAGAAACAACAGTTTCGGCACCAGCGCTCGCGCCTGGGCAAGACATCCCCCAACAAACCACGAGCGCGACAGAATCCAGCCGCTAAACCAGCGCTTCCTGCAACAAGTCGTTAAACTGCTCAATCGGCATTGGTTTGCCGAACAAAAAGCCCTGGTAGCGACGGCAGCCGTTATTCAATAGCAACTCCATCTGCTCCTGTGTTTCTACCCCTTCTGCAATCACGCTGAGGTACATGCTTTGTGCCATGGCAATAATCGTCCGCACAATCGTACGATCATGGCTATCGGTCACAATATCACTCACAAACGAACGGTCAATCTTGAGTTGATACAGCGGTAATTTCTTCAAGTACTGTAGCGATGAATAGCCAGTGCCAAAATCATCCAGTGAGAATTGGATGCCCAATTGGCTCAGTTCGGCCATGATGCGCACGGCGTCATCGACGTTTTCCAGCAACACACTTTCTGTGAGCTCCAGGCGCAATGCATTGGGGTTAATCTGGTGGCGCTGAATACACGCTTTAACCATGGCCACAAAGTTAGCCTGGCAAAATTGGCGCGCGCTGATATTAACTGACAAACTCAGTTCGCGGGTATTCAATGCACGTTGCCACAGTGCAATTTGTGCGCAAGCCTGGTCTAGCACCCACATGCCGATTTCAATAATCAAGCCGCTCGTTTCGGCCACGCCAATAAATTGCAATGGCGAAATCAAGCCACGCTGTGGATGCAGCCATCTTAATAACACCTCGGCCCCGAATGGACGGCCAGTATGATCCACCTGCACCTGGTAATGTAAACGTAACTGTTGCTGCACGATGGCTTCACGCAACTCGGTTTCAAGCATGACCTGGGTCGCAATTTCAGTCTGCATGCCAGGCTGGTAGACGCAAGCATGATTACGCCCGCCCTGCTTGGCCTTATGCATGGCAATATCAGCCGCTTTCACATAGTCAGTATCCCCTGTGCTGATATCGTTAAAGCTGCATAAACCCATGCTGGCCGTAATCGGCAGCTTTTGGCTACCGATTTTAAACGGACGCTCAAAAACCTTTTGTAGCTTACGCTGCGCAGACAATAGCTGCTGCAAGGCTTTGTCCTCGGATGCCGCGAGACCTGATAACAAAACCAGGAACTCGTCGCCGCCCATACAGGCAATAAAGTGTGGCTCGGCCACTTTTTGCAAGCGTTCGGCCACTTGCTGCAACAAGCTATTGCCTGCTGCATGGCCATGCGCTTCGTTAATCCATTTAAAATGATCGAGGTCGATATACACCACGCCCCAATGTTCACCCGTCGCAGGCTGCGCGCGCAACTGCTGCAACATCTCATACGCCCTTTTGCGGTTGGGCAAGCCAGTCACCGGCTCCAGGTAAGACAAGCTTTGAATCGACTCTTGTGACAGGTGCCTATCAATCACCAGGCTCATCAATTTAGTGGCCTGCTCAATCATGGATTGCTCAAGCGCGCTTGGCGTTTGTGGCTGGCGATAATAGATCGCAAACGCCCCCAGCACCTCACCATCGGCCGTTAAAATAGGCTCAGACCATCCGGCCTGTACGCCCGAGGCCAATGCTGCTTCGCGGTGATTGCCCCAATAAGGATGCGTCATCACATTTTCAACGATCACCCGCTGCTTGATGGCGATGGCCGTTGCCAGCGAACCATTACCGGCCTCCAACTGCAAATGGCGCAACGTTTGCAGCAATGCCTGCGGCAACGAGGGTGCAATCACCGTTTGCACCAGTTTGCCCAGGTTTTTCGTCAATACCAGCGCGCAATACACATCAGCGTGCATCGCTTCAATATCACGCACCATTTTTTCTAAAATTCTGACGGCGTCTTGTTCTTTTAAGATCAATTCAAGAATAGAAAACTGAAAGCGCTCATAGGCAATCGCGCGTAACTTCTCTTGCTGAAATGCCAGCGCAGATTGCTGCTCATGCGTGGTTTCGCGCACCAGCAACAAGCTACGTGACTCACCAGTCGACAGGGTAAAATAATGCGCGCTGCATTCCAGCCAGCGGTTCTGGCTATCATGGTAGGCAGTCTGTATGGTGCACTGAGTCACTTCTGACGCAGGCGGCCTCAGGATGGATTTAATCGGGGCATGTGTGATGAGTGGCAGGCAAGCCCATAAGTCACAGCCAGACTCAAGCGTATGGCTGACTAAAACAGACTGGCAATATCCATCATGATCTGTCTCTGCTGCAATATAAAAACCGGAATAATCGACCAGTGAGCGCCATTGTTCAAAGGCGTGACTTAAGTCAAAACTGGCACCGGGGCCAAAAGAAGCACTCAAGCTCGCTGAAGCCCCCGCACTGCCTGACGCGTTCAGGGCCTGACCTGCCAATACCACTGCATTTGGCTCGAGATTTACTATAGACATCGCATACTTTCACAACCGCAGTGCAAAATCTAACTGCCGACAACTAGGCACCCTCTGCCCGTCGGTTGTTAAGATGACACACCCCCGAAGAATTTTAGTTGGGAGTCAATACAGCATTGATTGCTCCCTTTTATATTTACGATGATGTGTCAAAAAGCAAATTGGTGTCAAGACAAATTCACGCCTAGACAACGACATTAACAACTGTCATCGGCGACCGTCACATAGATGTGACAACAGGCGGTCAAAACTCCATTTTCCGGCGCCTTGCGTCACCAGAGGCAATAGCATCAGCAGGTAAATCAGTGGCAGTTTATAGTTACCAAAACCATCGCCCTCCACGTCCTCAAAACGATATCCGTTGAAGATATCGGCGATACTGCCCCAGTGTTCCGGCCAATGTACACTGGCGATGGCTACTACCGTCACAACCATCAGGCTCAGGCTGAAAAAACGCGTGAACAAACCCAATAGCAAGGCCGCGGCGCCGACCAATTCAAAAGTCATGGCCATGTTCCAGTTCACTTCTGCGGGCAACAAATTAAACGGAAAAGGAAACTGCAAATCGGCAAACCAGTTTTGACCGTGCAGTTTGGCCCAACCGGCCTCACCAAATTCCCAGGCCAATATCAGGCGCAATAGCAAGCCGGGGAGCCAGTCATTAACCGTGTTTAGCAGAACAATTAGGGATTGATATTTACGAACGAAAGTATCGCGAGCGAAATATTGAAACATGGGTAGCTACCTTTCTAGGATTGAAGTCGTATGGCTTAGTCTTCAATCTAGAAAATACCTTACATAGCAGCGCTAACTTTTTCTATTTTTTATAAAAACAGGCAAGCGGAGTGTGATCAATAGCGCAAATACCAGGCTATACATCACTGGCTCAGTCATATCTTTTTTGACAAGCCACCAGAAATGCAATAACACCAGCACGCCAATCACATAAACCAGTTTGTGCAGGCTTTTCCAGCGTTGCTTGAGTGCTTTTATCGCGCGCTGGTGAGACGTAGCGGCCAGCGGCAAGGTCAGCAACAAAGCAGCCGCACCAACCAGCACATAAGGATGCTTGATGATATCTTTGACAATATCTGCCCAGTCAAACTGGTAATCGAGCCAGAGATAAGTCGTCACATGCAGACAGGCATAAGCAAACATCCATAACCCCAGCAAGCGACGCACCGCAATCAGCCAGGCTTGTTGTGTGAGATTACGCAGTGGCGTGATACTGAGTGAAAGCAATAAAAACACCAGTGCCCAGGTGCCCGTAGAGCGCTCAATAAACTCAATGGGGTTTGCACCCAGCCCATCGGTGAACCCCAGGTAAATTAACCGTGATACGGGGATAAACGCCCCTAACCAGATCAAGCCCTTCAGCCATTGAATCAACGTTTTTGCGGGTTGCGCGGCCAACCATTGCGCCAGAGATTGCATCTTAGGCATGTTAGAAGTTTTTCTGTAAATCCATGCCTGCATATAATTGCCCTACTTCATCATAGCCATTAAACAGCCTGGTTTTAATGCGCCCGGCAAACAAGCCTGCACCTATGCGCTTCTCAGAAGACTGCGTCCAGCGCGGATGATCTACTGCCGGATTTACATTGGCATAAAAGCCATACTCACGCGCACTGGCTTTCATCCAGCTGGTATGCGGCATTTGTTCTACAAAACGGATTGTACTAATCGCTTTGGCGCCTTTAAAACCGTATTTCCACGGTACGACCAGGCGCACAGGCGCACCATTCTGGTTAGGCAGCACCTTGCCATACAAGCCCACTGCCAGTATCGTTAACGGCTGCATGGCTTCATCGATGCGCAGGCCCTCAATATAGGGCCAATCCAGCACCGGAATACGTGCGCCAGGCATATGGCGCGGATCGTTGTAAGAGATAAACTCAATATATTTGGCATTACCCGTTGGCTGCGCCCAATCAATCAGCGCCTTCAACGGCAACCCTACCCACGGAATCACCATAGACCAGCCTTCCACACAGCGCATACGGTAAATACGCTCTTCCAGCGGCGCCAGCTTCATCAGTTGCTCAATACCAATGGTCTTGCTTTGCTTCACCGCGCCTTCAATCTTGATCGTCCACGGTGTCGGCTTAAACAACACCGCCTCACGTGCTGGATCTTCCTTGCCAGTGCCAAACTCGTAATAATTGTTATAACTGGTCACATCCTCAAAGCTGGTCAGCTTTTCTTCTTTGCCAAAAGCCGTTTTCTGAAAGTCTAGCGTTTGTGCTGCTTGCAACTGCGTCGGCAACAAAAGCCCAGCAGCAGCCACACCCGCGGCTTTCAATACCGTGCGACGTTGTTCAAACAAGGCTTGTGGCGTGATCTCTGAGGGCAAAATACCGCTAGGATTGCGGCGATTGTTATCGAATAGCATAGCGTTTCCAGTCTTTGTGATTACTTATGCATGTTTGTCGCATATGACAGGAAAACCTTACAGGGGATTCGTGAGAAAAGGTAAATCTTTTGGAAGTGTGGAGTGTTTATTGTCTTTATGACGATCTAAAAACTCAGCAAGACTTTCGCCTAAGTTTTTCGTACAACGAAATGGCTATCCTTGATTTCAATTGTGCTCCTGCCCAGAACTGCTTGTTTCAACTTTACAGGGTAAGGCATGTTGTCTGCTATGTACTTTTTGAGGTGATCAGGCATTCGATACCCAAAAATAATAGACTCTACAAACTCCGCAGTATATGGCTTCTCTAGAAACCTATCTCCAACCTTTAATTTGGTATCACTCAGTTGGAAACGATACTCCTCTTCATAACTCCACTCTTTTAACTTAGTACGAAGAGCCTGCCAAATTTTTTGCCCTGCATCACTCTTTATGTGGCCTGCTGAAAACACTTCAGCGAGCGCGAGTTGAGGAATTTCATCCTCATACGCAACCTCATCCGCAGCTACATGTTCCGATTTAAACTCTATACAGAAACCTTGGTGGGCATTTGCATAATGAGACCACATTAAGTTGCTATCACAGCGTGCTGAAACACTAAAAAAGACATAGCTATCAATCAATGCATTTAGCTTATCTTCCAGCTCTTTGATATAAATATCGCCCTCTGGAGTAATTTTCCCACTTTTAATGAAACGACCAATATCCTTATACTCTTGCCTATTTGAAGCATTTCTAATGGCCTTAATCTGCCGGGCAGTCGGTCTTATAAAATCAACTTTTGAATCAAATAAATCATTGAAATTCTTACGGCCAGAGAAAATTGCGTAAGAGTTCAACAAAGCCTTGAGGCTGTTATCTTTACTAAAATCATCAGATTCTTTTAGTAAAGATACAGAACGGTATTTATAAAGGAATGGTGGAGTTGTGCTCACTTCACTAACCAATACACTTAAGTGCTATGACTTACGATAATTACTCAGCAACGCATCCAGTTCAGCATCCTTAAATTTGGCAGCAATGGTTTCAGCTTGTTGTATTAATTGCTGTGCGCCAGTCTCATCCCCTTGCGCACGCTTGCTTTCGGCCCAGTAAATCGCAGTTTTAGCCTCATAAAACTCGCCACCATTATCATGCGAATATTCCATCAGGCGCTGATAGGTTTTGTCGGCACTGACGTAATCTTTTTTCGCGAAGAACAGCTTACCCAGCGTCAAGCTGGCTTCTGCGTACTGGTCTGGTGTGCCAGATTTGCGCAGCATCATGACGCCTTTAAGCTGGTGCTCAATGGCTTTATCACTTTGTTGCAGTTGCTGGTAGGCCATGGCTTCGTGGATGTGGCTATCAGCGCGTTCGTCGTCGTTCATGGCGAGTTTTTCGCCGGTTTCAAATGACTTCAGTGACTCAGCATATTGGCCGATCTCGAAATAAGCCTCGCCGATCAGGTTGTGCGCGATACGGGCATAACGGCGCATATTTTGCTGCTCGCTGAATTTGAGGGCTTGCTGGTAGTTTTCGAGGGCTGCGTCATGCACTTTCGCTTCAAGCTGGGCATTACCTAACAGCATGTGGGCAGAAATCAGGTCTAGCCCTGTCGGTTTCAGGCTGATGGCTTGTTTAAAACTTTGTTGCGCAGCCGCGTTTTGTGCCAGGGCCGATTGTGCACGGCCTTTACACAGCCAGAATTCCGCCTGGCTGGCATGTTGCTCGGCAACCTGAATGGCTTGCGCATACTGTTGACTTTTAACCGCGCTATCGCACGTTTCCAAAGCAGCATCTTTAGCCGCAGACTCATTAATAATCAATAAATTAAGAATTAATGTTAAAGTTAATTTTGAATTCATATTAAAACAAGTCCGATTGTGTTGGTAAGGTTTCCGACGTTAATTGGGGCATTGCCTCGGGTGCCGCAGGCGCTTCTGCGGATGATTGCAGCATCGCGAGTAAGGCCGATTCATCCAGCACAGGGATATTCAACTGCTGTGCTTTTTCCAATTTGCTGCCAGCCTCTGCCCCCGCGACGACATAGCTGGTTTTGGCTGACACGCTACCGCTGACTTTACCACCAACGGCTTCAATCATGGCCTGCGCCTGGTCGCGTTTGAGCGTCGGCAAGGTGCCGGTAAGCACAAAGGTTTTGCCGGCAAAGGTGGCCGATGCGGTTGTTTTGGCGATATCGGCCCATTGCACGCCAAGCGCACGCATCGCAGCAATGACTTCGCGGTTATGAGGCTCCTGGAAGAACTGGTACGCGACTTCTGCGACAATCGGGCCAACGTCGTTGACTTGCATTAGTGCGTCCACGTCCGCGGCCATCAAGGCATCCAGGTTACCGAAATGCTGCGCCAGATCCTTTGCGGTCGCCTCGCCGACATTGCGTATGCCTAATGCATAAATAAAACGTGGCAACGTCGCTTGTTTGCTTTTCTCAATGGCTGCCAGCACATTCTGCGCAGACTTCTCGGCCATGCGCTCCAGTTCGCTTAATACGGGCAGGCTCAGGCGGTAAACATCGTCCAGGTGATGCACCAGGTCGCGTTCAACCAGTTGATCTACCAGTTTCTCGCCCAAACCCTCAATATCCATGGCGCGGCGTGAGGCAAAGTGGGTAATGGCTTGTTTACGCTGTGCCGGGCAAATCAGGCCACCAGTACAACGCGCCACAGCTTCGTCTTGCGGCCGGACGATGTGTGAGCCACACTCCGGGCATGCAGATGGCATGACAAATATGCGCGCATCTGCCGGCCGCAATTCAGGCTTGGCAGCCACCACTTCAGGAATCACATCCCCTGCCCGCCGCACAATGACAGTGTCACCGATATGAATATCCTTACGGCGCAACTCGTCTTCATTGTGCAAGGTAGCATTGGTGACGGTGACGCCGCCAACAAAGACGGGCTTTAGACGCGCCACAGGGGTAATCGCGCCGGTGCGCCCCACTTGCACGGTAATGTCCTCCACCACCGTGATCGCCTCTTCTGCAGGGAATTTATGTGCAATTGCCCAGCGTGGCGCACGCGAGACAAATCCCAGTGCATCTTGCAAGCTGAAAGCATTCACCTTGTAGACCACGCCATCAATATCAAATGGCAGGCTGCTGCGCTTGGCGCCAATCTCGGCATAATAGTCACGCAAACCTTGTGCGGCGGTTTTAACCCCACGCAAGGCAGAGACCGGAAAACGTAAATCGGCCAGATATTGCATCGCCTCAGCATGTGAATGTAGCGCCGGCGTGCCTTCGCTGGCACCCAGGCCATAGGCGAAAAAATGCAGGGGCCGCTTGGCGGTGATATTCGAGTCTAGCTGGCGCAAGCTCCCAGCCGCAGCATTGCGCGGATTGGCAAATAGCTTGGCGCCGGCGGCGGCTTGTTGCTGGTTGAGCTTTTCAAAATCTTTTTTCAACATAAGCACTTCACCGCGCACTTCAAGCAATGCAGGCGGCTGCGCAATGTTCAAGCGGCTAGGAATAGCGCGTATGGTTTTCAGGTTGTGCGTCACGTTCTCGCCGGTATACCCGTCACCACGCGTCGCACCCTGGACAAACACACCGTGTTCATATGTCAGCGTGATCGCCAGGCCATCAAACTTTGGCTCTACCGCGTAGTCAACTTGCGGCTGGTCTGTGCCTTCTCGCACACGACGATCGAATGCCTCGAGCTCTTCTTCACTGAAGGCATTATTGAGCGACAGCATGGCCTGCCGGTGCTGGACGCTGTCAAATGCAGACAGCGCCAGGCCGCCCACACGCTGGCTGGGCGAGTCTGCGGTAATCAGTTCGGGATATTGCTGCTCGATATCCAGCAATTGTCGGTAAATGCCATCGTATTCATTATCACTGACCAGCGGTGCATCAAGCACATAGTAGTGATAATCGTATTCGGCAATGCGCTGCTTAAGCTGTTGTAAAAGCAGCGCAGCTTCTTGAGCTGGCATATCAGGAGAACAGGCGTTTGGCGTGGCTGCTGCCAGGAGTGATTCCTTGTGCAGCCATGGCATTGGAGATATTTTTCAGTTGCTGGCGGATTTTGTCCAGTTGCGCATCGCCAATGGCCTTGCGGTTCACATCAATCATGCTGCCACTCAAACTGCTCGCCATGCTGGCCGCAATATCGACCATATGGTCAAACACGCGCAAGCTATTAGGCGTGGTGGGAATATCCAGTTGGAAAGTGACGCCCGTCATCACGGCCGTTTTCAGCATATCCGCCGAAAATGGCTTACCTTCGTAGTTGCGCACAGAAAACTCAAGCTGTCCCTCTGTATTGAAGAGCTCAAAGCGGCCATCTACGCTGAGTTGCATGCCACATGCCTCGGCCAGGCCACGCAACTTGGTCGCATGGAACATGCCCTGGTTAGCCAGCACATGAAATTCAACTGCTTTATCAACCTCAATACAAAATGCATCAATAGACTGCGATTGCACTGAGGGCTCGTAACCGCCCTGCCAGTGTACGGTTAAGCCTAGCGCACGCGCCAGCGTTTCAATCGATTTCTGGAAGCGTTTCAGGGTTTCTTCATCGACCGGGCCACCACGGTCGGCCAGTTGCAAACTACAGGCAACCTGGCTGGCCGGGGTCTGGTCTTGCAGTGCTTTGGCATCCAACGCCAACACATCCTGCCATTCGCCCGTGGTAGAGCTTTGCGCCCACAAAGTGGCATGCTGCGGAAAGGTCCTGACTTCTGCCTGCATGTCTTCAAGCTCAGCCAGCATCACGCCCAGTGGCGCATCAATCAGCCCGACCCAATCCATAGAAGGATGGACAGCCGCTGGCAACTCAGATTCTTCAATGTGCGCAGAGTCATCCTCTACTGCAGCTTCCTCAGGAAAATCTAATGTGGGCTGTTCAAAGGCTGGTTGCTGGATATCATCGAAAGATTGCGCAACAGGTGCGCTAACCTCAGGCTTGGCTGAAATGACCGGTTCGGCCTTAACAGTTGACTCAAACTTAGCTGGCTCGACTTTGAATGGCTCAGCCTTGGCTGATGCCGCTTTTGCGGGCGTCACTTTTGAAGAGGCTGATAGCGTCGGCTCCGCAGGCTGTTTGTTTAAATTCAAGCCGTTTTTATCGAAGCTGGCGCTGGTCGCCGCATTGATTTTAGCTTTGGCAGACTCACCCACAGTGAAGTCTGGCTCAACCTTAGCAGACTGGCGCACACGTGGCTCAGACATCCAGCCTTCGACGTCTTCTGAAACGACATTTTTTTCAGTGTTGGCTTTTTTCAGCGGCTCTTTTTTCAGGCTATCCACATGAGCAGTATCACTGGTTTTCACAGAGGAGGCATCGCTATCCAGCACATCACCACGGGTATGGCTAAAACGATATTCAACGTCTCTGCGATACTTTTTTTCCTGCCACCAGTTAAAAACTACCACTGCCAGAACGATGCTGACCCCAAGCAACACCAATATCATCCACAAATCAGACATGTGACCTTACAATCCTTAATAACGCTTGCATAATAATACAACAAAACTGGCATTAAGCCGCATGCATGCGTATCGCCTCGTCGATATCCACATCGACAATCCGCGACACGCCAGACTCCTGCATTGTGACCCCTATCAACTGTTGTGACATCTCCATGGTGATTTTGTTGTGCGACACAAACAGAAATTGGGTTTTTTCCGACATCACGCGCACCAATTGGCAGAAACGCTCGGTGTTACTGTCATCCAGTGGCGCATCCACTTCATCCATAAGGCAGAATGGTGCCGGATTTAATCTAAATAAGGCAAACACCAGCGCCATTGCCGTCAGTGCTTTTTCACCGCCGGAAAGTAATTGTATGGTGGTGTTTTTTTTGCCTGGTGGCTGCGCAAATACCTGTACACCGGTATCCAGGATTTCATCTCCCAGTAACTCCAGCTTGGCATTGCCGCCATTAAACAAGGTCTGGAACAATTCGCCAAAATTGCGGTTGGCTTCATCATAGGTCGCACGTAACTTGCCACGCGTTTCCCTGTCGATTTTCTGGATCGCCTCTTCCAGCGTTTCACTGGCAGTCAATAAATCTTTCAACTGGCTATCCAGGTAGCCTTTACGCTCTTTTTCAACCGCCAACTCTTCAATGGCCGCCATATTGACCGGCCCCAGTTGCTGTATCTGTTGTTGTAGCTTTTGCGTATTTTGCGCTAGGGCCTGCACTTGGCTATCCACATCCAGGCCTTGCTGAATCAGTGCTTCCTCCAGGCCGGTTTCTACCAGGGCAGACTGGCATTGCTCCACTTGCAAACGGCACTCCTGCTGCTTAAGGCGGCGCTGTTCTACGGCATCGCGTAATGGGTGCAATTGCTGTTCGACTTGCAACCGGTGTCGTTCTTGCGCCTGCAATGCGTTTTCCTGCTCGGCAAACTGATTGCGTGCTTGTGCAAGTCCTTGTTCGCACGTGTGTTGCTGCGTTAACGCATGCGCCAAATTAGCCTTGAGCGCCTCCATATTGCTAATTGCCAGCGTCTGTTCTGTCTCAACCAGGCGATGCTGCAAGTTCTGGCTTTCCTGTTCATTTTGCGTCAATCGCTGCTGTAAATCAGCCACTGCATTTGTCAGTAAGGTTTGCTCAAACACTTGTGATTGATGCGATTTTTCGGCCTGTTGCACCGTGTCGCGCAAATTAAAATAGCTTTGTTCGGCTTGCTGTTTTTGTGCCTGAGTTTCACGCGCAGTGTGTTCCAGGTCAGCGATTTGCGATTGATGCTGGGTAATATTGGCTTGCGCCTGCGCGACCTCTTGACTGAGATCAAGCTGGCGCCCCTCGGCCTGCGTCATGTCTTGCTGCAAGGCAGTCTGCCGACGTAAGGCATTATCATGCGCCTGTTGCAGGCGAGAGACTTGCAGTTGCGCTTCATGCATGCTGGCCGTGAGTTGTTTGATACGCTGGTGGCTTTGTTGCTGTTGCTGGCGAGTGGCCTGCAAACTGGCCTCCAGCGATTGTACTTGCTGCTGCGCAGCTGTGACATCCCCTTGCGACTGGCTCAAACCTGCTTGCAGTGTATCCAGCTGCTGCTGGCGCTCCAGCACGCCTTGCATTTGATTTTGGCGGCCATAAAAAACAGCGCTATATCGCTGGTAAACATCGCCATTTCTGGTCAGCAAGCTGACGCCTACTGGCAATGTTGATTGATAGTCCGCCAGCTGTTGCACGTTATCCAGCACATAAACCCCTGCCAGCCAGTGCTGCAAGGCTGCAGAGACTTCAGCCTGCTTGATCGTCAACAAGCTATACAAACTGGGCAAACCCTGCCATTGCGCTGGCAAGGCTTCAGTCGCTATCGCTGCCTGGGCAACCGCCAGTGCCGCTTGTGGATGCGGCAATTGCGTCCAGTCTGCGTGGGTTTCTGGCAATAGCGCATTTAATTTGTGGCCGAGAAACACTTCCAGGGCTGGCTGCCACTGGCTATCCACCTGTATCGCCTGCCACAAGCGCGGCGCCGATTGCATGCCTGCTTTCTGCAGCCACGGGCCTAACTGCTGATCCTGCTTGATACTTTGCTGTAATTTTTGCAGCGACTGTATCTCAGCGTCCAACTGGTGCAGCGCGCGTTGTGCCTGTTGCCAGTGGCTGCGCGCCTGCTGCAATGCCTGTTGCTGTGTGTTTTCTTCTGTGCGCAATTGCGTCAATTGCTGCTCTTCGTGCTGCAAGGCAGCTTGCTGTTCCACTAGCTGCTGCTGATGCGCGCCCAACGCCTGCATGTCTGGCAACGCCCACTGCCCCAGCTCATTTTGCAGTTGCTGTAAACGTTGTGCTACTTCAGCCAGGTTACGCTGGATAAAATTCACATTATTTTGTTCCAGTTGCATATGCTGGCGGCTTTGTTGTACCGCTTGCTGTGCCTGGTTCGCTGCCTGCTGCACCGCCTGCAACTGACTAGCCTGCTCAGGCAAGCCTTGCTGCATGGCCTGCAAATCCAGCGCATGCTGCTCTACAGCACCTTGCGTCGTGGTCAATGCCGTATTTTTTTCTGCCAACTGCAATTCAAGCTGCTTTTGTTGCTGCGCCCTATGTTCCATCTGCCGCAATAATTGCTGCTGCTCTTGTAACAAGCGATCGCGCGCCTCTTCAGATTGCTTCACTTGCAGCCCAAGATTGGACACCTGCGAATTCGCCTCGTAGAAGGCTGCCTGCGCCGCGTGTAACTGGTTAGCCGTTTCCTGATGCTGCTGGCGCAACTGCTCAAGTTGCAGCTCGTGGTTGCGCAAGCTGGCCATTTGCGCCTCTAAAGCATTCACGGCCTGCTCAACCGCCTGTGAAGCACTTTCGTGCGCCAGCACGGCATCGCGTTTGCGTAACCACCACCATTGCGCCTCGGCCAATTGATGTGCCTGCTGCAGCGCCTGAAACTTTTGCGTGACCAGCGCCTGCGCTTCCAGCTTGATGATCTGCTTGTTCATTTCACGCGAAATATCTTCTACGCGTTCCAGGTTTTCACGTGTATCGCGCAAGCGCAACTCAGTTTCGCGCCTGCGCTCTTTATATTTGCTGATGCCGGCGGCCTCTTCCAGAAACACGCGCAACTCTTCTGGCCTGGCTTCAACGATCCGTGAAATTGTGTTCTGGCCGATGATGGCATAGGCACGGCCACCGAGGCCGGTGCCCAAGAATAAATCGGCAACATCGCGTCGCCGCACAGCAATATTATTGATGTAATAGGTAGAGCCCTTGTCGCGCTCAATCACCCGCTTGACAGAGATTTCGGCGTATTGGCTCCATTCGCCATTAGCACCGCCCAGGCTGTTATCGAAAATCAGCTCAACACTGGCGCGGGAGATCGGTTTACGGTTAGCGGATCCGTTAAAAATAACGGCATCCATGGCATCGGCACGCATTTCCCTGGCGGAAGACTCCCCCAGCACCCAGCGTACAGACTCCATGACATTAGATTTGCCGCAGCCGTTCGGCCCAACCACGCCCACACGTTGCCCATGCAGGTGTATGGTGGTCGGATCGACAAAAGACTTGAACCCCGCAAGTTTTAAATGTGTCAGACGCAAAGTAAGAAAAACGCTTATAAGAATTTGAATGGTAGCTTAGGCGTTATAATACCCATTTTTATCAAGAAACAACCAAGAAACGTGAGTGCAATGAACGAACATTTACTCGGTGGCCAGCCAACGGCCCAACCAGTGAAGACACTGGAAACCTTCGACAACCCGAATCCCAACCGTGATTTCCATATCCATATGGAAGTGCCGGAATTCACCTGCCTGTGCCCGAAAACCGGCCAGCCAGATTTCGCGGTCATTTACCTGGACTATATTCCTAACAAATTGTGCGTGGAATTAAAGAGCCTGAAACTGTATATGTGGTCATTCCGTGACGAAGGCTGTTTCCACGAAGCGGTCACCAACCAGATTCTGGATGACCTGGTTAGCGCGATTGACCCGAAATTCATGCGCGTGACTGCCAAGTTTTATGTGCGTGGCGGTATTTTCACCAATGTAGTAGCAGAACATCGTGCCGCGGGCTGGCAGCCACAGCCTTATGTAGAGTTATCGCAATTTTCCGCACAAAGTAATATCCGCGGATAACAGCTGCAAATAAAAGCTAAAGCAAAGACATATCAAGCCCGGCCCTGCCGGGTTTTTTATTGCTCGGGCAAAGCGGTGGTATTCCCAGATATGAAAAAGCCCCACATTTAGTGAGGCTTTAACTTTGATGCTGGCTTTTAACTCAGACTATTTCTTTCTGACGACGATCACGCCAATCAGCCCTAAACCAATGGCAATTAAGCTCATGCTTTCTGGTTCTGGGACAGACACGGTGCCAGAGGCCGCAGCATGTGCTCCGGTTGCAGCCATTAATCCGATAAACAACGTTATTTTCGATAGCATATTTGTTTCCTTCTATTTTTATAAATGCTGAATCCCCCCAAGGGACGCGCGTTAACAGTATTAACGTGCGGTGAGTTCAAAATCTTTAACGTTGGCTTCAAAGATATGTTTGAGCGATTGCTCACACTGACAGCACAGCAACAGCCATACATTAGCCCCTACAGAGAAATCTCGAGGCTTTTTTTGTAATGGACTGATTGAGGTTGTATTAATAAATAAAATAGAGTTATTGCGCATGTGTGCAACACTTAGGCACACATGAATTCTCTACATTATTGAATTTACTGCTAGAAATCACTGAGTGATTTTTGGCGTCCCCACGGGGATTCGAACCCCGGTCGCCTCCGTGAAAGGGAGGTGTCCTAGGCCTCTAGACGATGGGGACCTAAGAAATTTAACAACCTGCGCATTATACCAGTTTTTCAAATAATTGAAATATTTATTTTATAAAAAATTCAATATTTTCAATCACTTGGTGGAGATAAGCGGGATCGAACCGCTGACCTCTTGCATGCCATGCAAGCGCTCTCCCAGCTGAGCTATACCCCCGTATCTCTGGTATTGCAGTTCTTCGTTTTGCAGTGCAATTCAAAGAAGGCGCCATATTAATGATGGCTAGAAGTCTTGTCAACGGCTTTCAACATAAATCTTTAAAAAAACTGCATATCGTTTTATTTAGGGCGCTGACCTGCTGAAAAAATCAGCAAATCAGCGCATGCTGACAGAAGCTATTTAAGGTAAGGCTTGATTTTACCCATGATCTCTTCGCTCTCTGGTCGCGTCATGCTATTAAATGAATAAACTTTTTGACCGCCTGGCAGAATCACGTATTTATAAAAATTCCATTGTGGTGCCTGTCCGGTTTGCTTGATCAGCTGTTGATACAAAGAATTGGCACTACTGCCGGTGACGCTGGATTTTTCGACCATGGGGAATTTGACAGAATAAGTCAGTTTGCAAAAGTCACCAATTTGCTTGTTATTACCCGGCTCTTGCCTGAAGTCATTAGACGGGAAGCCAATAATCACCAGGCCTTTATCTTTATATTGGTCATATAAAGACTCCAGCGCTTCAAATTGTGGCGTGAAGCCACACTTGCTGGCGGTATTCACAATCAGGATGGGTTTGTCCTGAAATTGACAAAAATCGACAGTTTGCCCTTGCAGGGTTTTAAATTGGTGTTGATATATGGGCAAGCAGTCAGCCTGCGCCAATGAATAGCCTCCCAAGCCTAACAACATGAATAGCACACCTCGCATTGCATCTCTCCTGAATTTTTTGTGTATGTTATGCCTTTACAGACAGCCAGTTAGCTTGATTGTTCTGTATGAATGGCGCATATTTTACTTTTTTTAATAGTTGCCGTTAATAAAATTGTAAGGAACAAAAATGATCATTGGCATAGTCTATGCTAATGCTTTATTAAGAACAGTAAGGACTGACATGTTTGAGTAAATTAACGATGTACTGGGAGACCACCATGTTACAAAAAGCAACCCCTACAGACAAATTTAAAAAAATTGATCAAATGCTGGAAGATTTTGCCGGTGATGAAGTCGATGATTTCGAATCCAGCTACGGCAGCTATGAGAAGAGCCACAAGCACTACTCTGCTGACGAAGATGCTTTAATGAATATTGACGACCTGTATTAATCTGCCCCATGCATATGCAGGCCAATAGCGCCTGGCGCAGTCATCACGTAGCGCGTGCCTCATGACCGATATTACTTTTGTTAGGTTGTGCTGTCAGGTTACTGATATATCGTTGCCTGATATAATGCCGGGATGGAAATTACTACACGCTTGGAATTCGATGCCGGACATCGTATTCCTGATCATAAAAGCCAATGCCGCAACCTGCACGGCCACCGTTATGCCATAGAGATCACCCTCTCGGGCGACATCATTCACGCTGAACACGCTTCAGAAAACGGAATGGTGATGGACTTTGCCGATGTCAAACGCATTGCCCGTGAAACGATTGTTGACCGCTGGGACCATGCTTTCCTGGTCTATCAGGGAGATGCGGCCGTTCTGGACTTTCTCAACAGCCTGCCAAATCACAAAACCATTATATTCCCGACCATCCCAACGGCCGAGAATATGGCTGCAGAAGCCTTCAGGTTACTTAAGGCGCAATACACCGACACCTATGGCAACCATCTTAAACTGATGAAAGTCAGGCTTTACGAAACGCCCAATAGCTGGACGGATGCATTTGACCTGACTTAGTTTGAACTAGCTTAGGCAGGTTCAATCGACTGACAGCAACCCAAGACAGGTTTAGACGGCTAACTCGGCCATCACTTGATTTAGCGCGACTGACCATTCTGGCAAGGTCACACCAAACGTTTGCTCAAGCTTGGTCGTTGAGAGTCTTGAATTTGCCGGGCGCTTGGCTGGTGTTGGATATTCTGCGGCGGCAATTGGCTGCACGTCTTTCACCGCCAATGCTGGCCAGCCGCGTACACTCTCTAATGCGCGATACTGCGCGACGATTTCACTGGCAAAGCCAAACCAGGATGTTTCCCCGCTATTGACCAGATGATATACGCCGCTTTGTGTCACATCCTCCTGATGCCAGCGCGTGACTAACTCTGTCACTGCTTTGGCGATAGCAGTATCCGCAGTCGGTGCGCCGTACTGGTCTGCCACAATACGCAAGTTTTCGCGCTCCTGGGCCAGGCGGATAATGGTTTTGAGGAAGTTTTTACCATAGCTGCCATACACCCAACTGGTGCGTAAAATCAGGTGTGGCAACCCCACACGCCGAATCGCCTCCTCACCGGCCAGTTTACTGGCACCATAGACACTCACCGGATTCACGGCATCGTTTTCCGTATAGAGGGCATTTTTTGTGCCGTCATATACATAATCGGTTGAGAAATGAATCAATCCGGCGTTTAAGCTGGCAGCTTCTTCGGCCAAGACCCCTGGCGCTATCGCATTAATGGCATAAGCCAATTCACTCTCAGACTCGGCTTTATCTACCGCCGTATAGGCGGCCGGGTTAATGATCAAATCTGGTGCGATTTCGCGTACCACGCGCCGAATATGATCAGGCTGCGTTAAATCCAGCTGCTGGCGATCACAGGCCACGACCTGCCATTCATTCGCGGGCTCTAAAGCCAATTGTTGCTGCAATGCATGACCCACTTGACCGCTGATGCCGGTTAACAGAATTTTTTTCATGTCTGCATCAATCTTGATCAAATGGCATCGAATTTAGGCGCATCTGCCCAGGATAAGCCTTGCTGATCTTTGGCCGACAGGCTGGGTGCCTGCGCCAACGGCCAGTCTACGCCTACCGTCGCATCATCCCACTTCAGGCAGACTTCATGCTGTGGCGCATAATAGTCAGTGGTTTTATAGAGAAAGTCTGCGGTTTCAGACAATACGACAAAGCCGTGGGCAAACCCGGCGGGCACCCAAAACTGGCGATGATTTTCCGCACTTAAATGGACGCCCGTCCATTGGCCAAAAGTGGCGGAATCGCTGCGCATATCTACCGCGACGTCAAACACCTCGCCTTGCACAACACGCACCAACTTGCCCTGTGGTTGCTGTAGCTGGTAATGCAGGCCTCGTAACACGCCTTTGCCTGAACGCGAATGGTTGTCTTGCACAAATTGCACATCCAGCCCAGTGCAGTCTTTAAAGGTGTTGGCGTTAAAGCTTTCGAGGAAAAAGCCGCGTGCATCGCCAAAGACTTTAGGTTCCAGAATCAATACTTCTGGAATCGTCGTTGCCACTACCTGCATTAAAACACCTGCTCTTTGAGAATTTGTTTCAGATATTGCCCATAGCCGTTTTTGGCGTATTTATCAGCCAATTTATCCAACTGCTCGGCATTGATAAAACCCTGTCGGTAGGCAATTTCTTCCAGACAGGAGATTTTCAAGCCCTGGCGTTTTTCTATGGTTTGAATAAACCCGCTGGCTTCCAGCAAAGATTCATGCGTGCCGGTATCCAGCCACGCCATGCCACGGCCCATGACTTCAACGTTAAGCTCGCCCCAGGCCAGATATTGCTTGTTCACATCGGTGATTTCCAGCTCACCGCGGGGGGATGGCTTGAGGTTTTTGGCAATATCTACCACTCGCTGATCATAAAAATACAAGCCCGTCACGGCGTAGCGGGATTTTGGCTGGGCCGGCTTTTCTTCCAGGCTGATCGCCGTCCCTTGCGCATCAAACTCCACCACACCATAACGCTCAGGATCATTCACCGGGTAGGCAAACACCGTCGCACCCTGCTCACGCTGCCCTGCCGCCATGGCCATAGCACCCAGCTCATGGCCGTAGAAAATATTGTCACCCAGTACCAGTGCGCTGGTATCGTTGCCAATAAAAGACTCACCGAGGATAAACGCCTGCGCCAGGCCATCCGGGGAGGGTTGTACCTGATATTCAATGCGCATGCCCCACTGGCTGCCATCACCCAGCAGCTCTTTAAAACGCGGCGTATCCATAGGCGTGGAAATAATCAGCACTTCGCGTATGCCTGCCAGCATCAATGCCGACAAGGGATAATAAATCATGGGCTTGTCATACACCGGCAGCAGCTGTTTGGAAACCACTTGCGTCACCGGATACAAGCGTGTGCCTGAGCCACCGGCCAATACAATGCCTTTTCTTGCCATTATGCGAGCTCCTCTCCACGTTCGTGGTAGTTTTTATTCAGCCAATGCTGATATTCACCGCTGGTAACTCGCGCCACCCACTCATGGTGCTCTAGGTACCAGCGCACGGTTTTGCGGATGCCGGTTTCAAAGGTTTCTTGCGGCTTCCAGCCCAGCTCTTGTTCAATCTTGCTGGCATCAATGGCGTAGCGTGCATCATGACCGGGGCGATCTTTCACAAAAGTCATCTGGTCACGGTAGCTACCTAGCGCTTTGGGCCGCTCCTGATCGAGGATATCGCACAAGGTATGCACGACTTCCAGGTTGGTTTTTTCATTCCAGCCACCAATGTTGTAGGTTTCCCCTACTTTGCCTTTAGCCAACACTTCGCGAATCGCACTGCAATGGTCTTCTACATATAACCAGTCGCGAATGTTGCTGCCGTTGCCGTAAATAGGTAATGGCTTGCCAGACAAGGCATTATGTATCACTAATGGAATCAGTTTTTCCGGAAAGTGATACGGACCGTAATTGTTGGAACAGTTGGTGGTCAGTGTTGGCAATCCATAGGTATGGTGATAAGCCCGCACCAGATGGTCAGACGCTGCTTTGGACGCCGAATACGGGCTATTCGGTTGATATGTATTGGTTTCCTTGAAGGCAGGCTCATTCGGCCCCAGTGAGCCGTATACTTCGTCGGTAGAAACATGCAGAAAGCGGAACTGCGCTTGCTCGCCTACCGGCAAGGCTTGCCAATATGCGCGCACTTCTTCCAGCAAGTTAAATGTGCCGACGACATTGGTTTGAATAAAAGCATCCGGCCCATGAATGGAGCGGTCAACATGGCTCTCCGCAGCGAAGTTGAGCACAGCACGCGGCCTGTGCGTTTCCAGCAATGCTTTCACTGCTGCGCGATCACCAATATCTGCATGCACAAAAATATGCTGGGGATTTTGGCTAATGCCAGCCAGGTTTTCCATGTTGCCAGCATAGGTCAACTTATCCAGATTGATGACTGTCCCCAATTTGTGCCTGACCCACGCATTCACAAAATTGCTGCCAATAAAACCGGCGCCGCCGGTGACTACGATTGTTTCTGTAAGCATAAAAGACCTAAATTCAGAATAGTTTTACCAATTGAGTCATGTTTCATACTAGCGCACAGCATGCGCACTCAAATGCCCGATAAGCACCCATGACGCCATGTTAATAATAACGCTACCAGGCTGTCGCACCGGCTTTAGCCAGTCCGGCAATGTATTGCTGATGTGCATCCAACTCTTCTGCATCTGCCGTCACCAGCTTTAATGCAGAAAAATCTACCGCCAGATTCGCCTGTGTTGCTTGCTCTACCGGGCTGGATAGCTCCATCAGCAAGCTTTCCTGGCCACGCGTCATGGCGATATAGACCTCAGCCAGCAACTCGGCATCTAGCAAAGCGCCGTGCAAAGTACGCTGCGAGTTATCAATGCCAAAGTGTCGGCACAAGGCATCCAGGTTATTACGTTGGCCTGGCCGCATTTCCTTGGCCATTTTCAAGGTGTCGATAATACCGCTGACATAAGTTTCCAGCTTGTCCTGCCCAAGCTTGGCGAGTTCCATATTGAGAAAGCCAATATCGAATGGCGCATTATGGATAATCAACTCGGCGCCACGGACAAACTCGACAAACTCTGCGGCAATACTTGCAAACAAAGGTTTGTCTTGCAAGAACTCCAGGGAGATACCGTGCACTTCTTGTGCACCAGGGTCAATCTCGCGTTCTGGATTAATGTAAATGTGAAAATGGCGCTGGGTTGGCCTGCGGTTAAAGATTTCCACCGCCGCAATTTCAATAATGCGATGCCCCTGGTCCGGATATAAACCGGTGGTTTCCGTATCGAGAAAAATCTGTCTCATGCAATCCCCCTCAACTTACTGCAACCGTCAGCACGCCCTGATTAGCCAGGGCATCCGCACGCTCATTGCCTTCATTACCGGCATGGCCTTTTACCCAGATCCATTCAATCTGGTGCGGTACCGCCAGTGCATCCAGCATTTGCCATAAGTCGGCATTTTTGACTGGTTTTTTATCCGCTGTTCGCCACTGTTTCTTTTTCCAACCTGCCAGCCACTCAGTCATGCCTTTTTGCACATAACTGGAGTCTGTATAAACTTTCACCTGTGAAGGTTTTTTCAATGCTTGCAACCCCTGAATCACCGCCATCATCTCCATGCGGTTATTAGTGGTCAGCGCTTCGCCCCCACACAGTGACTTTTCGTGTTCACCCGCCTTGAGCCAGACGCCCCAGCCCCCAACGCCGGGGTTACCTTTGCAGGCACCATCAGCGTACATTTCTATCCATTGTTGTGTCGACATCCGCGCATTCTAACTGTTTTTGTGCCTGTTTTTGTATGCTGGACTGGCCTTTTCGCACCTGTAAAGCATGATTGAGGGTCGATTTCTTCCATTCAGGTTTCAGCAAGCGCACATTCAATACCCTTTTTTTGGCAATCAAGAAATACACTCCACCTGTCATGCCGCAGGTGTGACGCCCCCAGCGCTCCAGGCAAGATTGCCGTGCCAGCCACAACGGATCATTCACTGGCAAGGCATGCACCAAACTCCCGCTCCGCACTACTTCAAATCCCAGCACATTGAGCCAATCACGGATGCGCCAGGCAGTGAACAAACGCTGAAACCGTCCGGCCTGCTTAAATTGGCCGACCCTGGCACGCAGGCCCAAGCCACTCACTGGCGTGATGCCTGTCAATATCAGCGTGCCTTCTGGCACCAAGACGCGAAAGACTTCACGTAATGTCTGCTGCGGATCCGCACATTGCTCCAGCACATGCGGCATGCACACCAGGTCTACCGACTGTTCGGCAAAAGGCAAAAATTCACTCTCACACAGCAATGAAGCATTGGGCGTGGCGTTGAGTTGCAAGGAGTATTTGTAAGGGATGCGGCATTGTTCGAGCAAGTCATGTGTCGGCCAGCCAATCTGCAAGGCATGAAAGCCAAACACATCAGCCACCGTTTGCGCATACAGCGGGATCTCCCGCTGCGCGATATAGCTGCCCAAAGGTGTCGCTTCAAAAGCAGGCGTAATAGGCTGGCTGGTTTGCAAGACTCACTCCCAAAAAAGGCCAGTAACAAAACAAAAGGCTTTAGCAAGATTGTCTCTTGACAATCATGACCATTTTTTCAATGATGCGGGATGCACGACACTTCTGCAAGCATAGAGATCACTGCCCTGCCCGCTTTTAGCGATAATTATTTATGGCTGATTCACTGTGGTCAACATGCGCTGGTGATCGACCCAGGTGATACAGAAGTCGTTGAACAAGCGCTGCGAGCGCGCCAGCTACAGCTTGATGGCATCTTGCTGACCCACCACCATTCGGATCATGTCGGCGGAGCCGCCGCGCTACAGCAACACTGGCAATGCCCTGTCTATGCGCCAGAAAGCGACCACCCGGCTTACCAATCTTTGCAGGCCACGCGCGTCAAACAAGGGGACTGCCTGACATTTAAACACTTTGCTGCACTTAGTTGCGACGTGCTGGCTTTACCCGGTCATACGCTGGACCATATTGCCTATTACCTCAATCATCAGCACTTGTTTAGCGGCGATGTGTTGTTTGGCGCGGGTTGTGGCCGATTATTTGAGGGCACGCCACCGCAAATGTATGCCTCATTGCAACAGATCGCGGCCCTGCCTGCAGACACGCTGATTTATCCTGCACATGAATACACCGCACACAATATTGCCTTTGCGCAAACGGTAGATCCCAACAATGCAGACTTGCAGCAGCGTGCGCAACATACTGCGCATTTACGCGCGCAGCACCTCCCTACCTTGCCCACCACACTGGCTCAGGAGTTAGCGACCAACCCGTTCCTGCGTTGCGAAGCCTTGTCACAACAGGCAGCGTTTCAGCACTGGTCGCCCATTGATGTATTTACCGAACTGCGCGCCCGGCGCAATCATTTCTAATGCAAATTACCCGTGAAGGCATAAAGACTTGTCTCACCGAAAAATTAACGTAGAATGATGTCCTCCTTAAAGCGCTTGTATGCGTTACGTCAATCACGTGCTGGTTGGCATGGCCACCTGGCCGCCCGGTTTCATCAATGCATGCGCAAGTTTTTTCGTATATCTACTTGCGCGACAGTCTCAGGATTAAGTATTACCGTCATGCGTTTTAAAAAATTATTGCTATGTGCCGCACTTTCAGCCTTTCCATTATTGGCATTGGCTGAATACGTAGAGCCAGCCAGCATGTCGGACGATAACGGCAGTTATGATGAAAGTTTTGGCGGTCCGGAATCAGAAAATTACAATTCCAGCTACCAGTTTGAAGACTCGTTAACTTTGCAAGATAGCTTGTGGGATCGTGTGCGTGATGGCTTTAACATGCCGGACATTGACTCCACCTACACCAACAAGCACGAACAATGGTACGCCTCACGCCCGGACTATGTGTCGCGCATGCTAGAGCGCAGCAAGAAGTACCTTTACCATATTGTGGTTGAAGTCGAAAAAAGAGGCATGCCGACCGAAATTGCACTCTTGCCCATGATTGAAAGCGGCTTTAACCCGAAAGCGCTGTCTACCAGCAAAGCTTCTGGCATCTGGCAATTCATTCCATCCACCGGTAAAGATTTTGGCCTCAAGCAAAACTACTGGAAAGATTCGCGTAAAGATGTCACCGCGGCTACCCAGGCTGCGCTTAACTACCTACAAAAACTCTACACCATGTTTGGTGCCTGGGACCTGGCGCTGGCGGCCTACAATGCCGGTGAAGGCACAGTAGCCCGCGCGATTGAACGTAACCGCCAGTTAGGCTTGCCGACCGATTACCAGCATTTATCTTTGCCCGACGAAACACGTAATTACGTGCCGAAACTGCAGGCGATTAAAAATATTATTTTCCGCCCTGAAAATTATGGCTTAACGCTCAACGAGATCCCTAACAAGCCGTATTTCACCACGGTGCAAGCCCCAAACAAAATTGACGCCAAGCTGGCGGCTGAACTGGCAGGGATTTCACTTGAAGAATTTAATGCGCTGAACCCAAGCTTTACGCGCCCGGTGCTAATTACTGAAAACAGCTATCAAAAGCTGTTGTTGCCCACCTGGGCGGCCAGCAACTTTACCAATAACCTCAGTGGCTACAATCGTCCATTGTCTAACTGGCACAGCTACCATCCCAAGCGTGGCGAACGCCTGGGCGCAATTGCCAGCCAGTTTGGCATCAGTATTTATGAGTTGAGCGCCACCAACAACCTCAAGCCTAACCGTAACCTGATTGTGCGCAGGCCACTGTTGGTGCCTGCCAGCGTGCAATCCGGCCTGACGCGGCCAATTGATGTCGCAGCCATGGCACAATTACCGATTGAGATGCCGGTTGAACGAGAGTCTTCGAGCAAATCCGTATCCATCTCGCATAAGGTGAAACAAGGTGATACATTGGCGAAACTGGCGAAGCGTTATGGCATCAGCAGCAAACAAATCATGCAACAAAACCACCTAAAATCGAAAAATCTGGCCGTGGGCCAAGTGTTGCAGCTGGAAAAGCAGGAAACGACGGCAAGTAGTGCCAGCCAATCACGAGGCTCCAAAACAAGCGGAAAAACCAGTCATCACAAAGCAGGCACTTCCGGCAAGACTCGTGCAAGCACATCGTCCGCTGCACATAAAAAAACGGCCGCCACCCATAGCAAGAAAACCAAATCGACACACTGACACGGCCCCAACCATGACAAATCGACCATTGTCCGGCATGCATGATGTTCCTCCCAGGTGGCATGCGACCGGTCAACGATTTGCGATCAGCATGCTGTGTAGTTGTCTGATTGCCTGCAGTTCAGAACAAGCTGATCAACACACCCAGGCCTTGAACCAGATCTACCCGGTGCAGCCTGGCGGTACTATGATCAGCGCCATGCCTTCAGACCCGAGCAGCATGATAGGTATGGTTGCCGGTGAGTCTGCCTCTTTGGCGATTGGTGCCTATCTATTTAACTCCGTGCTCAAGTATGACCAGAACCTGGATCTGACTGGGGAGCTGGCTGAATCATGGCAAGTTGCAGATGACAAGAAAACTATCACATTTAAATTGAAGCCAGGCTTGCAATGGGCCGATGGCAAGCCACTCACCAGTGCAGACATCCTATTCACCTGGCAACTGATTTCCGATGAAAATACACATAGTCCGTATGCGTCAGATTATCAGCTCGTGACTAAAGCCGAAGCACCAGATGCGCGCACCTTTATCGTGCATTACTCACAGCCATTTGCGCCCGCACTTGAGAGCTGGGCCAGCTTGCAGGTGCTGCCCAAACATAAACTGGCCGGACAAGATATCCGCACCACCAGTTTTGCGCAAAAACCATTGAGCAGCCATTATTACCAGTTAAAAGAGTGGCGGCATGGTGAATATATCAAGCTGGAAAAAAATCCTAAATCAGTCTTAGGCCCGGCCAACATTGATCATGTGATCGAGCGCATCATCCCCGACCCCGCAGCACAGTTTCTGGAACTGATGGCAGATAACATAGACAGCATGAGCCTTGATCCAATCACTTATGCGCGTATTATTCCATCGCGCCCAGCCCTGCAGGCCAGGCTTAACCAGTATAAAGAGCTGGGCAATAGTTACACCTACCTTGGTTTCAATCTCAAACGCAAACCATTTGATGATGTGCGCGTCCGTAAAGCCATTAACTATGCAATAGATAAGCAAGAAATTATTGACGGTGTTTACCTGGGCTTGGGCATTACCATTGCTTCGCCCTACAAACCAGGCACGCGCTGGAGTAATCCAGAATTGACGCCCTATCCATTCGACCCGGCCAAAGCCAAAAAGCTATTATTTGAGGCTGGGTATAAAGATACTAACGGCGACGGCATTTTGGAGCGGGACGGCAAAAAATTGTCGTTTGAAGTGTTGACCAACCTGGGCAATAAACAGCGCGAAAAAACAGCGGTGATTATCCAGCGTCGCTTAAAAGAAGTCGGCATTGAAACGCATATTCGTACGCTGGAGTGGGCCAGCCTGCTTACCAACTTTATTAAACCAGGTGATTTTGACGCCGTTGTCATGGGCTGGGGGCTAGGGCTGGATCCCGATCAATACACCATTTGGCACTCCAGCCAGCAAAAACCCGGACAATTCAACTTTATTGGCTATAACAACCCTGCTGTCGATAAATTGCTGGAACAAGGTCGGCTGGAATTTGATCCTGAAAAACGCATGCAGATATATCACGATTTTGCCAAGGTGCTGTATGACGATAGCCCACTGGTTTATTTATCTGCGGGCTATGGCCTCACGGCTATCCATAAGCGTGTACAAGGCATCATGAATCCGGTACCGCCTGCGGGCGTGGGCTACGACTCACAAAAATGGTACCTGCCTGAGCCACTCAGGCGCACGCAAATACAGGCAGAATAAGCATGCTTAATTACTTGATCAGGCGCATATTGTGGATGATTCCGATGTTGATCGGTATCAGCCTGATTTCCTTTTTCATCATGCATCTGGCACCCGGTGACATTACCAGTAGCGAAGCGGCTTTTGACCCCAAATCGTCTGAAGAATCTCGCCAAAAACTGCGCGAACTGTATCATTTAGACAAACCCATCATCGTGCAATATGGCTTGTGGCTGGAGCGCATGGTACACCTGGACTTTGGCCACTCGTTTGCCAGTCACCAAAAACCGGTATTCTGGGCAGAAACCGATAAAGAAGGCAACACCACCCCTGGCATGATTCAAGAGGCCTTGCCTATCACGCTACTAATGAATATTGTCGGCTTGTTATTAACCTTGACGCTGGCCGTGCCATTAGGCGTCATTGCTGCCAAAAAATATGGGCAATGGCCAGACCGCAGTATCACGCTGTTTAACTTTATTGGCTTTTCAATTCCCGGTTTTTGGCTGTCTTTATTATTAATGTACTGGCTAGGCGTCATTCATCCGTGGTTCCCGATCTCTGGCCTGCATAGCCTGAACTATGCCCAGCTCGACACCTGGCAAAAAGCGCAGGATCTATTGATGCATTTATTCCTGCCGGTAATCATCCCTGCCATCACTGGTCTTGCCGGAGTCACCATGTTTGTGAAAAACGGCATGCTGGATGTCCTCAGCCAGGACTTCGTCACCACCGCCCGCGCCAAAGGCCTCAGTGACCGCACCGTGACCTACCGCCACGCCTTGCGTAACGCGCTGTTGCCGCTGATTACCCTTGTAGGTTTATCCCTGCCCGGCCTGATTGGCGGCTCGGTCATTGCCGAAACCATTTTCGCGATCCCCGGTATGGGCAAACTGTTTTATGAAGCAGTTATGATGCGCGACTTCCCTGTCGTCATGGGTATTTTGACCATAGGCTCAGCACTGACGCTGATGGGCAACCTGCTGGCCGACCTTGCTTACGCCTGGGCAGACCCACGTCTGCGCAGAGGCATCATGCCGCAACGCTAAGCAGAGAAGATACCATGCGAAAAATCCTGCAAAATCCTTTGGCGCTTACCGGACTCTGTTTAATCGGTATTATTCTGTTATTGGCCCTGCTCGCACCGCTGATCGCCCCCTATGACCCGGATGCCATCCAGGTCAAACAAATCCTGGTTGCACCCTCAGCCGAACACTGGATGGGTACCGACGGCCTTGGCCGTGATGTCTGGAGCCGCATGCTGTTTGGTGGCCGCGTCTCCTTGCTAGTCGGGCTGGTCGCTGTCGGCATTTCTACCGTGATTGGCGTGATTCTCGGCGCCCTGGCTGGTTACTACCGCGGCTGGGTCGATACCGTCATCATGCGACTGGTCGACATCATGCTGTCCATTCCCAGCTTTTTCCTGATTCTGGCTGTGATTGCCTTTTTAAGCCCCTCGATTACCAACGTCATGATCGTGATTGGCCTCACCTCATGGATGAGCGTCACCCGCCTGGTCAGGGCTGAGTTTTTAAGTTTAACCCAACGTGAATTTGTCACAGCCTCCACCGCGTTAGGTGCACAAGACTGGCGTGTCATTTTCAAACATTGTCTGCCCAACAGCCTCACACCTGTTTTAGTCAGCGTGGTATTAGGCATTGCCAGTGCCGTGCTGCTCGAATCTGGCCTGAGCTTTCTGGGCCTGGGTGTGCAACCGCCGCAAGCCTCCTGGGGCAATATTCTCACCGACGGCAAGGAGTATATCCAGTTTGCCTGGTGGCTCTCGCTCTACCCCGGACTTGCCATATTAATTACCGTGTTAGGGTATAATCTGCTCGGCGAAGGTTTGCGTGATGTGTTTGACCCACGTTCTCACACCCGCTAGCCCAATTAACTGAACTCATTACCAAACAGGAACAAGCATGGCATTTCTTGCTGGAAAAAAAATTCTGATTGCCGGTTTGCTGAGCAACCGTTCAATCGCTTATGGCATTGCAGCCGCAATGAAGCGTGAAGGCGCTGAGCTGGCTTTTACCTATCAAGTCGACAAACACGAGAAGCGTGTGCGCGACCTGGCTGCGGACTTCGAGTCCGAGATCGTCTTACCCTGTGACGTTGCTGAAGATGCACAAATCGACAACCTATTCGTAGAACTGGCCAAAGTCTGGGACGGCCTAGACAGCTTGATACACTCTATCGCTTTCGTGCCTAAAGTTGCCTTGGATGGCGACTACCTGGACAACATCAGCCGTGAATACTTCCACATCGCGCACGATATCAGCTCATACAGCTTCTCCGCCATGGCAAAAGCTGCTTACCCAATGATGCAAGGCCGCAACGGCAGCCTGCTCACACTGAGCTACCTGGGCGCAGAGCGCACCATGCCTAACTACAATGTCATGGGTGTTGCCAAAGCCAGCCTGGAGGCCAACGTACGCTACCTGGCACAAAGCCTGGGCCCACGTGGCATCCGCGTCAATGCTGTCTCTGCCGGCCCAATCAAAACCCTGGCCGCCTCTGGCATTGCTGACTTCGATAAAATGATCGGTTTTAACGAAAAACACGCCGCCCTGCGCCGCAACGTGACGATTGAAGAAGTCGGTAACGTTGCCGCCTTCCTATCCAGCGATTTAGCTTCTGGTGTCACTGGTGAAATCACCTACGTTGATGGCGGGATGAACATTACCGCAGCGGGCCAAATCGACTAAGACGCCAGCGAGTAGAAAAACAAAAAACGCCTGATCTGTAAAGACAGGCGTTTTTTTATATCATGTTCAGTCGGTGATTTTTATAAAAAAGGTGTAATAAAAAATAACAACTCAATATTATTAATATAAAAAGTAATAATTATATTTTTATATCCAGCATGTTAAATAAAATATTAAATGCGCTAAACGCAAGTGAAGCAGAGAACTCATAAACATGCGCTATCAAGGCAAAATCAGCTCCTGGAAAGATGAACAAGGCTTTGGCTTTATCACCCCGAATGGCGGCGGCAAGCAGGTGTTTGTGCATATCACGGCTTTTACCAATCGTCATCGCAGACCAAGTGCGGATACCCTTGTGACCTATGAAGTGAAAAAAGAGGCGAATGGCAAGTTAAAGGCTGAGCAGGTTCAATACGTTGATGCGCCTGTACGTGCAAATGACGGCACGCTGTTACTGCTATTCGCCCTCGTATTTCTGATTAGCATGTCACTATCGGTACTGGCCGAAAAATTACCGCCATTCGTTGCCTGGCTATATTTCGCGGCAAGCACGTTCACGTTTTTCATTTATAAAGCAGATAAAACGGCAGCCAGGCGCGACCAAAGGCGAACACCTGAAAAAACATTACACCTGCTAGCATTGATAGGTGGCTGGCCGGGCGCCATCGTGGCGCAAAAGCTGTTTCGCCACAAGTCAAAGAAGCTTTCATTTCAAGTTATTTTCTGGACGACGATTATTCTTAATTGTGCTGCGCTTGTTTACCTGCTTTCAATCGATGGTGTAACAACGCTCTAAGACGGTCATATCTGCTCATAGAATCGTGGTGCGAGTCGTGGTGCATAAAATAAAAAAGGAGGGCAATGCCCTCCTTTCTTTACTTCAGCCAGCTCAATTATTCACTGCTTTTTGATAGCAATACTTTGGCGTTGAACTGAATATCTTTCTTGGCTTTGAGTGAGCCGACATAAGCATGGGACATTTCATCACCCAATGCTGCCTGATAGGCTTTAAACGCTCTGTCTGCAACGTCTGGCTGGTCTTTGAGCTTCTGGTTGACCGCAATCACTTTAATCACGGTGTAGCCCTTGTTCGCTTCATTGAAACCAAAGTAGGCAGGCAAGGCATGGGTGTTCACCTTAAACACGTTACGCATCACACCGTCGCTCAAACCTTGTGCGTTTCTGCGATCAATGGTTACAGGAGTGATCCAGTCAGTGTCAGTTGCTTTACCTGCTTTGAGATCTGCCAGCAGCGCTTCACCTTTTTGCTGTGCCAGTTTACCTGCGGCTTCTGCTTTCAACAGTGCCTCGATACCACCTTTTACTTCATCAAAACTACGTGGCGCTTCTGGAGCATACTCAACCACACGTCCGGCAACCAGGTTGTTTGGTGACACTTCAACGGCTTCGCTATTGCGCTTTTCTTTCAATACTTCATCAGAAAACACCAATGTGGCAAAACGATCGCTCTTGAAGAATTTGGACACTTCATCCTTGCTCATGGCCGGTGAAGTTTGTATCTGTACATTAAATTTCTTGGCAACGGGGTCCAGGCTGCCAGATTGTTCGTACACGGTGTTACCAAAGTCATCGGCCAGTTCAGCGTATTTGGCTTGTGCCTTCTGGAACAGCAACTCTGCTTTCAGTTTGAGCTTTACTGAATCGAAGTCAGAAGACTCACCAGTAATGCCCGTCAGCTTGATAATATGGTAACCAAACTCGGATTCAACCAGGTCACTGATATCGCCAACCTTCATTGAGAACGATGCATTCTCAAACGGTTTTACCATGGCACCACGGCCAAAGCTGCCCAAATCACCGCCCTTACCTGCTGAGCCGGTGTCTTGTGAGTTTTCAATTGCCAGCTTTTCAAAGCTTTTGGGATTAGCTTTCACTTGCTTGAGAATAGATTCTGCTTTTTCTTTGGCGGCGGCTTTTTCAGCGGGCGTGGCTGTGCTGCTGAAACCAATCAGGATATGGCTGGCTTGACGTTGCTCGTCACCTTGCAATTTGGCCGCATTCTCGTCATAGAACTGCTTCACCTCTTCATCCGTCACACTGACCTGCCCCATCAAGCCAGCAGCCGTCAGCAAAGCGAATTGCAGTTTAACCTTAGCAGGCGCAATGAATTTGGTTTTGTGCTGGTTATAGTAGGCTTGCACCTGGCCTGGTGTCACGTTAACCTGATTCGTGAAATCAGACACTTTCACGTCAGCGACCGTTACTTCACGCTGCTCAAACTCAGACATCAGTGATTGTTCAGCCACTTTTTTCGGCATAAACACCAGGTTAGTCAAACCATCACGCACCTGTTGTACGGCCAGATCCTTACGCACGCTTTGTTCAAACTTGGCTGGCGTCAGTTTGTTTTGTGTCAGCAGCTGGTTATAAGTTTCTTCAGAAAACTTACCATTGCTCTGAAACTCAGGCATGCCTAATACGTGTTGGCTCAATTGCTCATCACTGATTTTAAAACGATAGTCATGCACTGCACCTTCAACCAGGCGACGGGTAATAATGCCCTCCAATACAGACTGCTTGAATGCCGGGCTCTCCAACATGGCTGGATCGACCTTTTGCCCTTGTGACTGCATGTAATTGCGGGCATTTTCGACTGCGTTGGAAAACTCCTGCAGTGAAATCTTTTGACCATCAACCTTAGCGACAGCAACCTGACCACCGGCCTGGTTTAAATAGGAGTCGATACCAAACAATGCAAATGGCACCACAATCAGCGCCAGAATGATTTTTGCCATCCATCCTTGTGTATGTTTTCTTAATGCTTCCAACATTTTATAGTTTCCATTACCTGATTTTTGCAACAGCAAACTATACCATAAACCCGCCAATATCGCCGGGTTCTAGCCTACTGCTCGCACTTTGATAGTCGCTTTATCGACAGGCTGAAAGTGAGCATAGAAGAAGCGCTTGGAATGAAGCGTTCTCAAAATTCGAACGGAAAATTTAACAGGCATATTCAATGACCCTCTACATCGCATCTAGCAATTTAAAAGGGATCGTTTGAATTTTCCACCTAAAGCAAGGTACCGACCCGAAAGGGAGATGCAATGAACCATTCATCTGACAAGATGATTAGAACGATATATGACCGCAGGTCCCTGAAGAAAGAGACGCCTGTTAGATAACCAAATTCCAAAGTTTGGAATATAAACATTAAAAGGGTTATTTAATTTGATCGCAGAAAAAGAAAAGCCCCTGATAAATCAGGGGCTTAATCTGGCGGAGCGGACGGGACTCGAACCCGCGACCCCCGGCGTGACAGGCCGGTATTCTAACCAACTGAACTACCGCTCCCGGTAATCGTTAAGCTGAAATTATAACATCGTTTCTTATAAAATCAACAACTATTTTTTAATTATTTATCAGCACTTAGCTTCACTATTTAAAGTAACTTCTTAAGTGCTGCGTCACTCAAAAAATTAAGAGCGCATACTTCGCACTCTTAATTTTAATTGTTTGGTGGGTGCTAACGGGGTCGAACCGCTGACATTCGCCTTGTAAGGGCGACGCTCTACCAACTGAGCTAAGCACCCGTAACAACCACTTGCGTTGCTACTGCTGGGAGAGCAACTAACGCTGCTCAACCAAAGAATGCTAGTTTACAGCATCTTTAAGGCCTTTACCAGCCCTAAATTTAGGAGATTTTGCAGCTTTGATATTAATTGTAGCGCCGGTACGAGGGTTACGGCCAGAACGTGCAGAACGCTCACCTACATAGAATGTACCAAAACCAATCAAGGTTACCAGATCACCTTTTTTCAATGCGCCGGAAATAGCCTCAGTTGTTGCATCCAGAGCACGAGCCGCAGCGGCTTTAGAAATACCGGCAGCACTTGCAATATGATCTATCAATTCTGATTTATTCACGTGTTTCCCCTAATAACTAGTTAAAAAGACAGGTACATCCTGTACCGTCTTTATATCAAGCCGCAAAACGAGCTGTCAAGCGCTAATCCGGCCTTTTGACAATAATTCGCATCAATTTTACTAATGCGTGACAGCTTGCTCGGAATTCGCGTCGCCAGAAGCGACAATCTCAACGGCTGGCGCATTGACGACCAGAGGTTGCGGCGCGCTTTCGAGAGCCAAATCCAGTACCTGATCTATCCATTTTACACAATGAATCTCCAGGTCTTTTTTGATATTGGCTGGAATTTCGACCAGATCTTTTTCGTTGGCTGAAGGAATTAACACTGTTTTAATACCGCCTCTATGGGCTGCCAACAGTTTTTCTTTCAATCCGCCAATCGGCAAGACTTCACCACGCAACGTAATTTCACCCGTCATCGCGACATCAGCACGCGCTGGAATCCCGGTGAGCACAGACACAATCGCTGTTGTGAGGCCAATACCAGCACTTGGACCATCTTTAGGGGTCGCCCCCTCAGGCAAGTGAATATGGATGTCTTTCTTCTCGTAAAAGTCAGTTGGGATGCCCAAGCCTTCTGAACGGCTACGCACTACACTCATCGCAGCAGTCACAGACTCTTGCATCACATCACCCAGCTTACCGGTGGTAATGGTTTTGCCTTTGCCTGGTAAAGTCACGGCTTCAATGGTCAACAATTCACCACCAACAGAAGTCCAGGCCAGGCCTGTTACCTGCCCTACCTGGTTTTCTTTGGCTGCAACACCAAAGTCGTAGCGCTTCACACCCAGGTATTGCTCAATGTTCTTGCTGGTGATATTGATCTTCTTCACCGTTTTGGTTTTGCCTTTAGCCAGCAATTGTTCTTTCACGGCCTTGCGGCAAATTTTGGCAATCTCTTGTTCCAGGCGGCGCACACCGGCCTCACGCGTGTAATAACGCACAATATCGCGCAATACACTCTCGGCCACAGAAATATCCGTCGTTTTCAACGCATGCGCTTTTAATTGCTTAGGCAACAGGTAGCGTTGGGCAATATTGATCTTTTCGTCTTCGGTATACCCGGACAGACGAATGATTTCCATACGATCCAGCAATGGCTCAGGAATATTCATGCTATTCGCCGTTGCAACGAACATAACGTCACTCAGATCATAGTCAACTTCCACATAGTGATCGGCAAAGGTATGGTTTTGCTCCGGATCCAACACTTCCAGCAAGGCTGAAGAGGGGTCACCACGCATGTCTTGCCCCATCTTGTCGACTTCATCGAGCAGGAATAAAGGGTTTTTCACGCCAACTTTGGTCATGCTCTGCAGCACTTTACCAGGCATGGAGCCAATATAGGTACGACGGTGGCCACGAATCTCGGCCTCGTCACGTACGCCACCCAGTGCCATACGCACAAACTTGCGGTTAACGGCTTTAGCGATACTTTGTCCCAGTGAGGTTTTACCTACCCCTGGCGGGCCCACCAGGCACAAAATCGGCGCCTTGAGTTTGCCTACGCGCTGCTGCACTGCCAGGTACTCGACAATTCGCTCTTTGACTTTATCCAGGCCGTAATGGTCTGCATCCAGAATCTCTTCTGCAGTTTGCAAGTCTTTGCTAATCTTGGTTTTCTTTTTCCAAGGCAGGTTGAGCAAGGTGTCAATATAATTGCGCACCACAGAAGCCTCTGCTGACATCGGTGACATCAACTTGAGTTTCTTCAGCTCAGCAGTGACTTTGGCCAGGGCTTCTTTAGGCATGGCCGCGTTTTTGATGCGCTGCTCCAGCTCTTCCATCTCGGCATTTTCGTCCTGCTCGCCCAGTTCCTTCTGAATCGCCTTCACTTGCTCGTTCAGGTAGTACTCGCGCTGGCTTTTCTCCATTTGGCGTTTCACGCGGCCACGGATGCGCTTCTCTACCTGCAAGATATCAATTTCAGATTCCATCAGGAACAGCAAATGCTCCAAACGCTCAATCACACTGAGCATTTCCAGCACTTTTTGTTTTTCTTCAAGCTTAAGGGTCAGATGTGCAGAAATGGTATCCGCCAGACGGCCTGGTTCGTTGATTGTCGCCAGCGAGGTCAGGATTTCTGGTGGGATTTTCTTGTTCAATTTAACGTACTGGTCAAACTGGGTCATGACTGTACGCATCAAGGCTTCAGCCTCTTTGTCGTCCTGGTCTGTTTGCTCAACCTCTACACCCAATGCCATAAAGCAATCGTCTGTTTCCACAAAGTCAGAAACACGTACACGATGCAAACCTTCAACCAATACCTTGACCGTACCGTCAGGCAGTTTGAGCATTTGCAGCACGGTTGCCAATGTACCGATCTCGTAGAGATCCTCTGCCGCAGGGTCGTCTTTGTTGGCCGATTTCTGGGCCACCAGTAAAATCTTTTTATCGCCTTCTGAGGCGCGTTCCAGCGCCTTGACCGACTTGGTGCGGCCAACAAACAGCGGGATCACTAAATGAGGGTAGACAACGACATCGCGCAATGGCAATAACGGGATTAAAGCGTTTTCTTCGGGTATCTCGGAGTCAAGCAAAGTGTGTTCTGTCATAGCGTCTTTCAAAAAGTGTCAAAGGAGCAAGTCCTTTGCATTTAGATGGGAACATTCTTTGAGAATTCAAGAGAGCACGCATCTAATGTTGTAGATGCTATCTTGCAATAGCCGGGAGGCTATTGCAAGGGAGATTTAGCTTGCGTTTTCAACGCGTTTTTGCGCATCCTGATAAATCAGAATAGGTTCGGAAGTGTGTTCAATCACGCCAGCATCCACAATGACCTTAGACAGGCTCTTGAGTGATGGCAATTCGTACATCAGGTCGAGTAAAGAGTGCTCCATGATAGAACGTAGACCACGCGCGCCAGTTTTACGCTCCAGCGCCTTTTTAGCGATCAAACGCAGCGCAGAATCTTCAAACTCCAGCTCCACGCCTTCCATCTTGAACAGCTTCATATACTGCTTGGTCAATGCATTTTTCGGCTCAACCAAAATCGTCATCAAGGCAGCTTCATCCAGAGATTCCAAGGTTGCCACCACTGGCAAGCGACCAATAAACTCAGGAATCAGACCAAACTTGATCAGATCTTCCGGCTCAACTTCACGCAGGACTTCGCCAACCGCACGCACATCTTCTTTGCTCTTCACTTCAGCGCCAAAACCGATGCCGCCTTTTTCAGAACGATGACGAATGACTTTTTCCAGGCCATCAAAAGCACCACCGCAAATGAACAGAATGTTCGTCGTGTCCAGTTGTACAAACTCCTGGTTAGGATGTTTGCGGCCTCCTTGTGGTGGAACAGAAGCAATCGTCCCTTCGATGAGCTTCAGCAAGGCTTGCTGCACGCCTTCACCTGACACATCACGGGTAATCGATGGGTTGTCAGACTTACGTGAAATTTTGTCCACTTCATCGATGTAGACAATGCCACGCTGTGCTTTTTCAACGTCATAGTCACATTTTTGCAGCAATTTCTGCATGATGTTTTCCACGTCTTCACCCACATAACCGGCTTCAGTCAATGTGGTTGCATCGGCCATCACAAATGGCACATCCAGCAAGCGTGCCAATGTTTGCGCCAGCAATGTTTTACCTGAACCGGTAGGCCCGATCAGCAAAATATTGCTTTTTTGCACTTCGATGTCATCTTTACCGGTCTGATTGCCGTCAGACAACGGGTTGTAACCCAGGCGCTTGTAGTGGTTATAAACCGCTACGGCGAGGTTCTTTTTCGCCTGTATCTGGCCAATCACGTATTGATCCAGAATCAGGCAGATTTCTTGTGGTGTCGGCAGTTTTTTATCTGCGGACTTAATTTCGTTCAGGCTCTGGATCTCTTCACGGATAATGTCGTTGCACAAATCAACGCATTCATCACAAATAAATACAGATGGACCAGCAATCAGTTTTTTGACTTCGTGCTGGCTTTTGCCACAAAACGAGCAATATAAAAGCTTTTCGCTATCAGATTTGTTTGCCATGCTATTCCCCTGCTGGTTGCTCGCTGATTAAACAGCGCTACGTGCGGCAATCACCTGGTCTACCAGACCATAAGCCTTGGCAGCGTCAGCACTCATAAAATTGTCACGATCGGTGTCGTTGGCAATGGTTTCAATATTTTGACCCGTATGATGAGCCATAATGCCATTTAACTTGTCTTTGAGGTACAAAATCTCTTTGGCATGAATCGCGATATCAGACGCCTGGCCCTGGAAACCGCCCAGTGGCTGGTGAATCATCACGCGAGAGTTAGGCAGGCAGAAACGCTTACCCTTAGCACCTGCAGTCAGCAGGAACGCGCCCATGCTGGCCGCTTGGCCAATGCACAAAGTACTCACGTCCGGCTTGATAAACTGCATGGTGTCATAAATTGACATGCCGGCAGTCACAGAACCACCTGGAGAGTTAATGTACAAAGAAATATCCTTGTCCGGATTTTCAGCCTCAAGGAACAACAGCTGCGCCACCACCAGGTTGGCTGTCATGTCATTGACAGGACCCACCAGGAAAATGACGCGCTCTTTGAGTAATCTTGAATAGATGTCATACGAACGCTCACCGCGGCCACTTTGCTCGATGACCATTGGGATATAGCCAAGCCCTTGCGGCTCCATTCTTTGTTGCATCATGCCCTCGTTCGCGTTCATATAATTCATGGTTTAAGCACCTGCCATCATCAATTCATCAAATTTAATTTTTTTGTTAGTGACTTTGGCTTTATCCAGCACCCAAGCCACTACGTTTTCTTCTGTTGCCAATGCTGCAGGCTCATCCAGACGTTTTACATCTGCATAATACCAGCTCACCAGCTCGTCAGGACGCTCAAAGCTTTGTGCAAAACTGTCTACCATGGCACGCACTTGATCAGCTGACGCTTGCAAGTTATTGCTATTCACCAACTCAGTCAAGACCATACGCAATTTTGCGTTACGTTGCGCCTGTGTTTCAAACACAGAAGGCTCCATCGGCACTTGCGCAGGATCTACACCACGTTGACGCAGGTTTTGTGCAGCAACTTGCATCAGGCGGTTTGTTTCAGCGGAAACAATCGCTTTTGGCAGTTCAAAGCTGGTTTCATCGACCAAGGCCTGGAATACAGATTCTTTCACACGCGCTTTGATACGCTTGTCGACTTCTTGCTCCAGACTTTGTTTGATTTCAGATTTCATGGTGTCGAGGTTACCGTCTTCGACGCCCAGGTTTTTAGCAAACTCGGCATCGATTTCAGGATAAACCGGTTGTGACACAGACACGAATTTCACGTCATAAGTCACTGTTTTACCAGCCAATTGTGCAGGATTGTGATCCGCTGGATAAGTAATATCGAATGATTTCTCAGTACCGGCTTTTCCACCGATCAAAGCATCATCAAACTCGCTTACACGGCCAGGCTCGCCAATCACCAAGTCGATACCACGGTCGCCCGTACTTTCAACCTGTTGACCATCGATAGAGGCCGTCAATGTGATGTTAATACGATCCGCCTTTTTAGACGCACGTTTCACAGGCTCGTAGCTCACACGCTGCTTCACCAACACATCCAGTGTTTTCTCTACATCAGCATCTGACAATTCCAGTGCCGGGCGCTCGATCTTCACTTTGCTCAGGTCACCCACTGCCACTTCCGGGAAAATCTCGAAAGTCGCAATGTATTCAAATTCTTCTGCAGCATCCTTGAATGGCAGGTGTTCAATATTCGGGAAGCCAGCCACACGCAGTTTGTTTTGCTCAACAGCATCGCCGAAGCTGGTCTCAACCGCTTTGGAGTAAACCTCGTCACGCACCTGGTCACCATAGTGCTGATTCACCAGGCCGATAGGCGCTTTGCCCGGACGAAAACCAGAAAATTTGGCCGTACGAGAAATTTGCTGTAAACGTTGTCTGATTTGCCCTTCCAGCGGAGCCAAAGGGACTTTGATAGTCATGCGACGTTCCAAGTTGCTGACTGTTTCAACAGATACTGCTGCCATGCTGAACTTCCTGTAAAAATCGTTTTAATAACGATGGGTTATGTAAGTAGACGCAAGCTTGTGCGTCTTAATAAATGTTTAAACACAACCTGACCACACTCTAAAGGCTTTCAGTAGCGATCAAATTATGAAAAAAGAGCCTAAAAATATAACACAAGTCTCAATTGAAATAAACTTCAAGCCCATGCCTACGCAATAAGCGTATCACTTCGTGAATGCAAATAGGGCGAAGCCTACAAAAAAGCCTGTGTTTAACCGTTATATGGCGCCAGAAAAGCAGACTTCAAGCGCCACTTGCCCGTATTATTTTAAAGCAACAATGGCTTCAATTTCCACCAATACATCACGTGGCAACTTGGCCACTTGCACGGTAGATCGCGCAGGCGTGTGTGTCACAAAGGCTTCAGCACAAATCTGGTTCATCGCCGCAAAATCATCCAGGTTTTTAAGAAAAACCGTGGTTTTAACCACTTGTTGCAAGCTGCCGCCTGCGGCTTCAATAATTGCCTGCAGATTTGCCAGTACCTGGCGGGTTTGTGCCACGATGTCGCCATCATTCAAACTGCCGTCCGGACGCAATGCAATCTGGCCAGAAGTATAAAGAATATTACCAACGACAACCCCTTGTGCATAAGGGCCAATCGCAGCGGGTGCATTTGGTGTTTGTACGATATTCATACGTAAACTCTTTCTGCCAGCCATCCAGCGGCTTGTTATCCAACGCTAAAAACAATAAAGGCCTCCTGCGACGGAAGCCTGTTATTTCGTTCATGCACCACCAGATATTATTAAGGTGGTGCGAAAGGAGAGACTCGAACTCTCACGCCTCGCGGCGCTGGAACCTAAATCCAGTGCGTCTACCAATTCCGCCACTTTCGCATCTTGCCAGCCAACACCGACAATTCGCTATTATAGCCCATTTTTGGCCTATTCCACAAACTTGGGGCGTTCACATTGACAAGCCCGGCGTTCAACTGCAAGATGCTGGATTAAAGATCATAAAATAAGTTGTTGATGGGACAGGATATGCATTCAGCCGAAGAAAATATGCTTAGAGCGGAGCTTGAGCTTTTAATGCGAGAGCGTGAGATTTTGCTCAAGATTACTGGTGTGGCTGCCGGTTTAATCGCAGAACTCAATACTGCCGACCTGCCTATCCGCACCGTCGAGGCAGCTGACTTGCTGGCAACCACCATCAATCAGTTGCCGGAAGAGCTATTGCAAGACGCGTTGGATGCCGCCCACGCGACCATCATCGAATAAACGCTCGCCGGTGCTGGTGTGTTTGCACCAGCCCTGCCAACGCCATGCGCTTGCTCGCTTACCTTTCCCCGCTGTTGTTAACGGCGTGCGGCATTGCCTTTCAGGCCAAGCCTATTCCGCAACAACAGAATATTGATGCTATTCAACAGGCAACACCTGCTGCAGAGGGCTTTAAAACTTTTGTAGAGACGCAGTCGTCCCCCATACCGTGGCCGATTCATGCCTGGGACCTGGATAGCCTGACATTGTCAGCGCTTTACTTCCACCCTGCCCTCAAGGTCGCTAAATCTGATTATGCGGTAGCCCTGGCGGGCATCACCAGCGCTGGCTTGCGCCCGCAAGTGGGCCTGAATGGCCAGTTATCGCACAGCAACCGTGCCAATGGCGACATTAACCCCTGGTCTTATGGTTTGCAGGTCGATTTGCCGGTGATTACCGCCAACAAGCGGCAGATCAATATCGACATTGCCCAATATCAGGCCGATATCGCCAAAATACTGATCTCGGAAACCGCCTGGACCCTGCGGCAACAACTCAGCCTAGACCTGATCCTGCTGGCGGAACAACAAGCCATGCACGGCAGCCTGAGCAGGTTGCAGACAGCGCAGCAGACGCTGCTCGCCGCCTACCAGAAACGGCTGGATGTCGGCGTAGCGGGCAAGTCAGATGTGCTACCCATACGCCTGCAACATGACCAATCCGCCTGGCAATTGCAGCAACTGACCTTGCAAATCAGGCAAACCGAGCAAAAAATTCTGCATGATGCCGGCCTGACCGAACAACACAACCTGCCATTAAAGATTGCGCCGATTCAGTTATCGCAGATATTGAAGGCGAGATTTGCACAATCACAAGCGTATGCAGATGCGCCCACCATCCAGAATACAGCCTTGACCAACCGCATGGATATCCAGCGCGGGCTGGCACAATATGCCAAAGCGGAATCGCAGCTCCGCCTCGAAATGGCCAAGCGCTACCCGGACCTGTCACTCAACCCGGGCATGATTTATGAGTATGGTGACAAAATCTGGTCTCTGGGCATAGGCACCATGCTCAACCTGCTCAACAAGTCTTCTGACCTGTGGGCCCATGCCGAACAAGTGCGGCAAAATGAAGCGGTACGCTTTTACGCCTTGCAGCATCAGGTCATCCAGCTTTCAGAACAGTCTTTTATTAAGTATCGCGACTCAGCCAACCTGCTGGTGACTTTGACACGCGAATATGAACAACAATCACGCCGCAAAGCACAGTTGGAAAACCAGTGGCACCAAGGCCTGATCGATAAAACCGAATACCTGCAAACAGAAATCCAGTTTTATAGTGCGCAGCAACGCCTGATTACGCAACAGGCCAATGTCATGCGTGCATTGCAGGAGATTGAAAATGTGATGCAAAAACCGATTGCACTGTCACAACGTGCAACGGCCTTTGCCAACCAGCAGCAAGAGGCGCCAGCAAAATGAATAAAAAAGCACTCTGGATTATCGGGGCCCAGATTATTTTAATTGTGATTCTGATTTGGGCCATTGTGTTTGTTGGCCGCGATGAATATGAATCAATTCAAAATGATAGCGAAGAAGAGATTGAAGGCCCGGTACGCGTCACTGAGCAAAACGGCCTGCAAGTGGTGCAACTCAACCTGGCCACGCAACAAAACAGCGGCATTAGCGTGCAACCGTTGCAGCCGTACGATTACCACGGCAATATCAAAGTGCTGGGCTCTATCATTTCGATTCAAACCCTGGTCGACTATAACAGCCAATATCAATTACTCAAATCACAACTGGCACTGGCCGAAAGCGTGTTACCCAACCACCAGTTGCAATACCAGCGCTATAAACAGCTGAACGAAGACGACAAAAATGTTTCTGACAAAGCCGTGCAGGAAGCGCAAGCGCTGGTGATTAGCGACCAGACACAGATCAAAGCCACGCAAGCACAACTGAAAGCACTCACCGACACTATCATTGCACAATGGGGGCAGCCACTGGCCATGCTGGTGACCCAACATCCATCCCCCGGCCCGCTGCATGAGTTGTTGATGCAAAAGAAAGTATTGGTGCAGGTGAGCTTCCCACTCAATTTCAAGGCGCCGGAAGGCAATTCCAGCCTGTATATTTCACCGATTCAGGACGAAGTCACGCCAATTAAGGCCGATTATGTGTCGCAATCGATTCAAACCGATATCAGCAATATCGGTAAAACCTACTTCTATAGCGCCCCGGCAGACTACCTGCGCGTAGGTATGCGTGTGAATGTGGTCCCGGCACAATCGTCTGCGGCCACCATGAAAGGCGTGATTGTGCCTAACCAGGCGATTGCCTGGCACGGCGGTATGGCCTGGATTTACGTTAAAACCAAACCGGATACCTTCTTGCGCAAACCTGTCGCCTCTGACATTGAGCTGGATAACGGCTGGTTTGATAACAGTATCGCGCCAGGCACCGAAGTCGTGACCCGCGGCGCGCAGTTATTGCTGTCAGAAGAATTCAAGTTTCAGATCAAAAATGAAAATGAAGACTAAGCGGCAAGCGCTGATCAAGCATAGAGGACTGTCAGCATGATGGCGGCACTGGTCAGGTTTGCTATCCGCTTTTACGGGGTCATGATAGGGCTCGCCCTACTGGTCATTGTCTATGGCGCCTACAGCCTGACGCAGAGCGACCTCAACGTGTTTCCGGAATTTGCCCCGACCCAGGTGGTGATTCAAACCGAGTCGCCCGGCCTCTCAGCCAGCCTGGTCGAAAAACTGGTCACGCAGCCGATTGAAAATGTCATTTCAGGCGCCATCGGCGTTAAAAGCCTGCGTTCGCAGTCGATTCCTGGGCTGTCTATTATTACGGTGATTTTTCAGGATAAATCAGACATTTACCGTAACCGGCAAATCGTCGCCGAACACCTGAATATGCTGGGCAGCCAGTTGCCGCCCGGCATTGTGCCCAACATCACCCCCCTCACCTCCTCGGCCAGTACGGTCATGGGCATAGGGGTAACCTCGGACAAGCTGTCGCTGATGCAATTACGCACCTTGGTCGACTGGCATTTAACGCCACATTTGATGGCGATTCCAGGGGTGGCTGATATTAACGTTTACGGCGGCGAAGTACGCCAGTTCCAGATCAAGATTGATCCGCGCAAGCTGATGTTGTACCAGTTGAATGTGCAAGACGTCGTCAATGCGGCCAGCCGTGCCACCGGCGTGCGTGGCGCAGGTTATATTCAAAACGATAACCAGCGCATTATCCTCAATAGCCAGGGCCAGACCACCACCCCGCAGCAATTAGCCAATATCACGCTGCTGCGCAAGCTGGGCCGCACTATCCGCATCAGCGATGTAGCCGAAGTCGCCGAAGGCGCCGCGCCTTCTATCAGCGCCGCTGCCATCAATGGCCATCCTGCGGTATATTTATCAGTGCAGGGCCAGTTGGGCGCCAATGTGTATGCGCTGACCAAATTGCTTGAGCGCAAACTGTCAGACATCAAACCCAGCCTGACTGCGCAAAAAGTCACCCTGCATGAAGGCCTGTTCCGCCCGGCTAACTTTATTGAAACCGCCATACATAGCTTGCGCACGGATATCTTAATCGGCTCGTTCCTGGTCGTGCTGGTGCTGTTCGCGTTCCTGTTCAACGTGCGTACTGCCGTCATTTCGGCGACAGCAATTCCCTTGTCATTACTCACGGCCATTGTCGTGCTTTACCAATACGGGGTTGGGCTAAACATTATGGTGCTGGGCGGCCTGGCCATTGCCTTGGGCGAAGTGGTCGACGATGCCATTATTGATACGGAAAATATTTTCCGCCGCCTGCGCGAAAACCGTTTACTGGCGCAACCGCTGCCTGCGGCGCAAGTCGTGTTCCGCGCCTCCATGGAGGTCCGCAGTTCCGTAGTCTATGCCACCATTATCGTGGCATTGGTCTTTTTACCGCTGCTCACCTTGTCTGGCGTGGCTGGAAAATTATTTGCCCCCTTGGGATACGCTTATATTTCAGCCATCCTGGCCTCGCTGGTGGTTGCCCTCACGCTGACACCCGCGCTTTGCTATGCCCTGCTGGCAAACGCACCGTTGCAAAATGAAGACTCGCCTGTCTTGCGCTGGCTGAAACAGCGTTACGTCAAAGTGCTGCACCAGATTGAGCATCGCTACCAGATGATCCTGATGACCAGTTTTGTCTGTATCGCACTTGGCCTGGCTATTCTGCCACTATTCAGGAGCCAGTTTATCCCTGCCCTGCGCGAAGGCCATTACATCCTGCATATGACGACGGTGCCCGGCACCTCGGAAATACAATCACTCAAGCTGGGCAATCAGGTCACCAAAGTGTTGCTGGAGATTCCTGGCGTTAAAAGCGTGGCGCAATGGGTAGGCCGCGCGCCCAACGCAGCGGATACCTTTGGCACGCATTACAGTGAATTTGAAGTTGAAATCGGCACCGTGTCCGGTAAAGAACAGGAACGTATTTTTCACGACATTCGCGAAGAGCTTGCCGGTGAAACAGAAGACGACGATGGCGATGGCAAAGTCGAACTGGGCTTTGTTGGCGCCAACTTTGCCATCAATACCTTTTTAACCGAACGTATTGAAGAAACCATTTCCGGCTATGCCGCAGGCCTGGTAATCAATATTTTTGGCCAAGACCTGGATGCGCTGGACAGGGATGCGCAAAAAGTTGCCAACCTGCTTGGCGGCATCCGTGGCGTGCGTGATGTCATGGTGCAGTCGCCGCCAGAGACGCCGGAGATTGTGATCCGCCTGAAACAGGAAAAACTGGCACTATGGGGCCTGCAACCAGTGGATGTGCTGGACACAGTCAAAGCCTGTTATGAAGGTGTACCAGTCAACCACGTGTTTATGGGCAACCGCTCTATCGGCGTCAGCGTGCTACTCAACGATGCCTCGCGCGACGACATCGCAGACATGCGCAATATCCCGATTTTCAACCCTGAAGGTCAAATGCTCAAACTGTCCGATGTCGCCTACGTCGCGCAAGAAGGTGGCCGCTCCAAGATTTTGCACTCGGGCGCCAAACGTATTCAAACCATCACCGCGAATATTGTTGGCCGTGACCAGGCCTTATTGCTCGAGGACATACGCAGCACCTTGCATAAAAAACTGCAATTAAACAGTGGCAACTACCTGGAGTTCTCTGGTGAAGCAGAAGCCAATGCACAATCTCAACAGGACCTGATCATTCATTCCCTGGTGGCGGGCGTGGCGATTTTCCTCATGCTGTATATTGCCTTCGGCCGCTTGCGCAACCTGATGCTCACCTTCGCCAACCTGCCCTTTGCGCTGATTGGCGGCGTGGTAGCCACCTTCTTTACCGGCGGCTGGATTTCGGTCGGCACCCTGGTTGGCTTTGTTACCTTATTCGGCATTACGCTGCGCAACTCCATTATGATGGTGTCACATTTTCAGCACCTGGTAGATGTAGAGGGCTATGAGTGGAATCTGGATACCTGCATCCGTGGCGCCTCTGAGCGCTTGCCGTCCGTGCTAATGACGGCACTGGTGACCGCGCTGGGACTGTTGCCGCTGGCCATTGGCAGCGGTGAGCCGGGGCGTGAAATTGAAGGGCCAATGGCGACTATTATTGTTGGTGGCCTGATCTCTTCTACCATCCTTAACCTGCTGATTTTACCGACCATCATGCTGCACTTTGGCCGTTTCGAGAAAAGCGAACCGATCGTATCTTAACAGCGTATCCTGACTCGCTTAAACAGTCAGGCCAAATAAGCGGCCCGACAATACGTAGTCAAAGCAAACTTGTTAGCTACCTTGCAAACAATGTTTTTTTAACAGCGTGGCGATTAAAGCATTGCCTGCAAAGCCTTGCTCAAACAGCGCATATTCACTTTGGTGTGCCACATAGGTCTGGAATTGTGCCCCGGCAAGCAAGCCTGACAATCCCTGGTCAACGATATCCATAGACTGCAACGCTGGCAAACCAAGACTAAGCTGCGTCTCTAACAATCTGTCGTCTGATTTAACCAGTAATAAATGTTGCGCTTCTAGCTGCCAGGCCAGCCATGCAGCCAGACTATCTGAAGTCACATCCCAACTTTCGGCCAACACATGCTCGTTGGCAAACGTGGTGTTTAGCGCCATTTCACTGGGCAGCCATACCAGGCCGCGATGCTGCCAGCCGCTTTCTGCAATTTCGAGTGGATTACGCACTAGGGCAAGCTCTGGCACCATAGCCACCAGGCTACGTGCCATTTGATCCATGGCATAGATGGCCAGTGCATGGGCCTGAGAGTCATTAATATGGCCATCTGAATGTGCTGCCCGCATCTGCTGAAAATCGCGGACGGCATCGGCATACAATCCGCCGCCAGGCACAATAATGACTTTACCATCGCCCCAACGGACAACCAGGCGCAGCCATTGCACCAGGCTGTCGTAGTGTGTCACGCTACCCCCTAGCTTGATCACCCACATATGCATGTTCCCGAGTATTAGTTTTTAATTTTAAAGTGTGCCGCCAACTTGAAAAATTGCGAGGCTTTATCAAATGTTTCCTGATACTCCCTGGCGCAATCCGAGTCAGCAACCACGCCGCCGCCTGCAAAAAAGGTCATTCTTTCATTACATATCACGGCGGTTCTTATCGCGATATTGGTATCCATACTACCATCAAAACCAATATAGCCAATACTGCCACAATAAATGCCTCGCCGGTGTGGTTCCAGCTCTTCGATAATCTCCATGGCACGCAACTTGGGCGCACCCGTGATAGAGCCGCCGGGGAAACAACCACGCAATAAATCCAGCGCGTGGTATGCGGGGGCCAGCAGGCCACGCACAATACTCACCAAATGATGCACATTGGTAAAGCGTTGCAATTTAAACAAGGCATCGACCTTGACCGACCCTACTTCGCAAACCTTGCCAATATCATTGCGCAATAAATCCACAATCATCAGGTTTTCGGCGCGGTCTTTGAGGCTGTTCGCCAATTCCTCGGCGGCTTGCGCATCGGCGGCAGCATCCTGGTGCCGTGGGCGTGTGCCTTTAATCGGCCGTGTCTCTACTTTACGATCAATGACCTGCAAAAAACGCTCCGGCGACATCGACAAGACTGCCAGCGGCGCCCCTGCACCATCGTCTACTTGCAGGTAAGCCATAAATGGCGCGCGACTCAATTGCCGGAAATGGTCGTAGGCAGTACAAGCATCGCCTGCTACATCCACCGCAAAACGCTGTGCGAGATTGATCTGATAACAATCCCCGGCGCGAATATAGTCTTTCACTTTTTGGAAAGCGCTGGCATAGGCCGCTTGATCCATATTCGGCTGAATGTCGCCCGTGACCTGAAACGCGGCCAGATGCTCACTGCGTGGTTGCAATAATTGTTGATGCAAGACTTCCAGGGTCTGTTGGCTGGTAAAACGGGCGTGCGAGACCAGCTTGCTGATGCCGAGGTGATGGTCGACGATAATCGCCCAATCATAGATACCAACCAATAATTCAGGCAGTGGCATATCTTCAGCAGCCAGTGTTGGCATGGTTTCGATACTGCGCCCCAGGTCATAGGCGAAATAACCCAGGGCACCGCCTGCAAACGGAATATCGGCGATGCGCTCAACCGTATGCGGTGTCAACCATTGCTGGATGACCTGGAAAGGATCTTGCTGCGACTTTTCTATCCCCTGGCTCGTATGTACTTCAGTCTCGGCCTGGCGGTGAATGATTTTGGCCACTGGCGCAGCCACCACAATATCAAAACGCGCGCCCAAGCTGATTTCTTCATCGACCGTGGTTTGCGCCTGTGACTGGCTGGCTTCCACGCGGCCGCTTTCCAGCAACATCGGCCATGGCAGATGCCTGACTTGCCGCAGCCAGTGCATGCCTTCTGCATATGGTAAATCAAACTGAATTAATGCCATGCTTGCCATAACCTCGCCACCGCATAGGCTGGAAAACAGACCTCTGCATCTTGTTTCAATTGTACATTGCCCGCTGGCATCCAGGCCGTGGCTGGTTGATAAGCCAGGCCCAGGCGCTGCGCCAGTTCTGCGACCAGAAAACTGCCTGCCCCCAGCCCCACCAGGGTCTTGACTGGACTCGCTGTATTTGTGATGGCCGATTGTATGGCCTGTTGTAAATAATCCAGTTGTGTGGCTTTAAACGCAAGCGCCAGCGACTGCCAGGTATCGTCCGTTTTATCTTCCACATCATGCCCAACCATACGTGCCAGGCGGCGCATACTATCCACCATCGTCCGCCCCTGACCATCCGCAGTTTCAGCCAGGTCATAACTGGCAGATAACTCACCAAGCACACGATAAACATCCGCCGTCGTGGCAAAATATTCTGCCGCGATATGGCGCAGCTCGGGCTTCGTCTGCCCTGCTTCTGACCAGGGAATGAATGGCCCCAATGCCATCAGTGACGTACGCACGACACCGGTATAAAACAAGCCCAGTTTCGCCATGCGCTCCGCGTCAGACCAGCCTGCGGGCAACACCTGCTGCTGGTCACACAGCGTGATATCGCTGGTCGTACTGCCAATATCAACCACCAATATGGCATCCCCTGCCATGCTGGTCGCCAGGCATTGCGCCGAGGCATGCCAGTTCATCGAAGCAATGTCTGCCTCCTGGCCCGTCACACTGGCGATAAACCCCGCGCCTTGCGACGCTGAGGCCAGGTAAAACTCGGCATGTGGCAAATAACCTTGCACCGTCTCCGCAATCGCGCGCACGCCCTGCAAACGGTTATCAAACAAATCAACCAGCTCACCAGTCATGGTGACCGCATGGTCGCACGCAGCAGCTTCAATCTGCCAATCATGCAATACATGCTTGATCGCATCCTCAAGCAGCGGCAAGCCTTTCCACAAGGCACATGCCTGCTGCAATACACGCACAATCTGACCTTGTGCATCCAGCATCACTGCTTTTACATGCGCGCCACCGATATCCCAGCCTATGACCGCACGTTTCATACTGGCAATAACTCCGTATGGCGCTTTACGGCTAAGGACAACACACACGATGCCTGCGCTTGAGCGGCACTCAGTTTATTTTCTAAAATAGCATCCAGAATCATGGCAGCAGGATTTTCAGTGAGTAATTGCGATAAGGCAATATAAGGCGTGGTCAGGCGCGGATTAATCTCAACCAGGACTAACTTATTGCCAGGAGTCAAAATCATGTCTGCGCCCCAATAACCCAGAAGACCGGGGATGGCGTGATGAATTCGTTCAGCCAAGGTTTGCATCGCAGGCAGATAGGCGGCGGCCTCATTGACCCCCGCGCCGTCAAAATGGAAACATCCCTGCTGGATATCTACCTTTTGTTGATGCCCGGCAATCACATGCACATGCGCGTGCGTCGATAACACCGACATGCTCAGTGCCAATCCTGGCACATAAGGCTGCAGCAACAGCTTACTGAATAGCCATGGATTTTCATTTGAAATTTTTAATTTAAAATCAAAAACTTCAGAAATATTTTTAAAGTAAAAAGTAAACTCACAACCGGCACCATCATCGGGCTTCACCACCCAGCCAGAGGTAGTCGCATCGTGGTACCAGTCCAGGTTTTCCAGTGCTTCGACTTGCGCTAAAAACACATGCGGCAATACAGTGATGCCCGCCTGCAGGCAAACTTCTGCCATGACTGATTTAGCACTGGTCTGCGCGATCGCATCGGCGCTACAGCCTATCCATGTCTTGCCAGCCGCTTGCACTAGTTGCTGCATATGATGTAAAACACCATCTGTTTCAGGGGCAATCACCCAGCAGGCATCGACATCATCAGACGCCAATTGCTGGCGCCACAGCGCCTTAGCATCCTCACCGGGGTGTAATGGCTGGCTACTGGCATGGATGGGGGCGGCAACGCGGCTATCGTGGCTAGTGATACAATCAACGCCCAGCGCTGACAAGTCAGCCAGCAAGGCATCGCGCATCAGCAAGCCTTCTTGCAGCAAACTGGCAGGCAATGCCTCAGAAGCCAGGCCGCCAGCGCTGACATATTCACAGACCCAGATTTTCAAGCGAGATTTATTGTGCATATTATTCCCGTCATCGATTTGATGCATGGCCAGGTAGTGCAAGCCATACAAGGGCAACGCCAGCACTACCGTGCGATTCAATCGCAGTTAACAGATAGCCACGCCCTGCTCGATGTCATCAGCGCTATTTTACAAGTTTATGCCTTTGACTGCCTGTATATTGCCGATTTAAATGCAATCACCGGCCAGCAAGAGATACCTAACCACCTGCCTTTGATCAAACAGGTTATGACCCACTTCCCAGCATTGCAATGCTGGGTAGATGCCGGGCTCAATAGCACGGCAGCGCTCAACCCCTGGCTGGATGCAGGCGTCCGACCTATCATCGCCAGCGAAACCTTGGCAGATATTGAAACCTATCAAGCCATGCGCGACATGGCGGCGCATAGCATTTTGTCACTGGACTTTTTTCAGGATGGTTTTCATGGCCCTGATCCCTTATTAGCAGAGACAAGCCTGTGGAGCCAGCCGACCATACTCATGAGCCTGCCCAGGGTCGGAGCCAACCAAGGCCCTGATGTTGAGAAAATCAGCGCATTCAAAACACAGCATCCACAGCAGGCCATCTACGCCGCAGGCGGCGTCAGGCACAGCGCAGATATACAGGCATTAACACAGGCTGGTGCAGACGGCGTATTGATTGCCAGCGCATTACACCAAAAACAGCTGACCGCCAGCGACCTTGCAGTCTTCGCGCAATAAAAAACCGGCCACAAAGCCGGTTTTTTAGCAGAAAAGTTTCGTCAGAAACTTAATGCCACTGACACTTACTCCAGGTTTGCGTGCAATGCGCGCATGCCTTCTTCTGTCAGGCCTTTGGCGTGGATCAATTCAGAAATTGCGCCTTCCAGGAACACCAGGGTAGACAATTCAAATTGACCGCCCATAGGCATGCCTTTCACCAATGGGAAGCTGTCATCTTGACCAACTTGAACCACCAGGTCAGCCACATCAGCCATAGCTGAAGTTTTCTTCATAGAAATAACCACCAGTTTGGCGCCCACTTCTTTGGCTTTTTTCACGAATGGCAACAAGGTAGCTGTACCGCCGGAACCTGAAACCAAAATCAGCAAATCACCTTTTTTGATCGCTGGCGTCACTACTTCACCGATCATGTAAACGCTGTAGCCAGAATGTACCAAACGCATTGCGAAGAAGCGTGACACCAACAGTGAACGACCCGCGCCACCGATAAATGTAGAACCAGCTTCTTCAACCAGTTTCAGCAACTCAGCCGCTTTTGACTTGTCAGTCACGTCCAGAATACGCTTTAAGTTGTCCAGAATAAATTGTTGATGATCCATGTTTTGTCCTGTATTCAAAAGGTTTAATAAAAAACCCGACACATTGCTGAGTCGGGTTTTTTGTCTCGCTGATCAATAATTACTTATTGATACTTAACTGAATTAAGCGTGAGCGATAGCAGTGATTTCTGCAGCAGCAGCAGCTGGGTCAGCAGCGCCGTAGATAGCAGCACCAGCAACGATGATAGTCGCGCCAGCGTCACGTACTTGACCTGCAGTAGCGGCTTTAACACCACCAGCAACAGAGATCTCAACGCCCAGGTTCAAACCAGCAACAGCAGCCAGGTCAGCAAAAGGAGTTTGACCAGCAGCTTGTTGGTCCAAACCAGTGTGGATACCGATGATGTGAGCACCAGCAGCAGCAACTTCTTTAGTTTTAGCAACTTTGTCTTCAACGCTGATCAGGTCAACTTGAGCTTTTTTGCCGTATTTGTTAGCCGCTTTGATTACGCCTTTGATTGTACCGATGTCGGATACGCCCAAAACTACGCAGATGTCAGCACCGGCTTTGTAGAATGGCTCAGACTCGTACTCGCCTGCATCCATAGTTTTCAGGTCAACCAGGATCTTGTTGTTTGGGAACTTAGCGCGCAAAGTTTCCAGCAATTTGATACCGTTGTGCTTGATGCATGGTGTACCGATTTCCAGAATGTCAACGTGTGGAGCAACTTTTTCTGCCAAAGCGATAGTTGCGTCGAAATCCAATGAGTCTAATGCCATTTGTGTTAATGCCATGTTTTTCTCCAAAAATTAAAATTTAAATGCTATTGCTAGCGTACTACCAATTCAAGCTGGTCGCTTATAGTAAGCTGACAGCCAAAATAAGTCAATGTTGCAGGCCGATTTATGCCTGACTTAAAAGCCAAACGGGCAGGCCCCTGCCCGTTTGCATTATCGCATGGCGATATTACAGTTTTGCGGCTAATGCAGCTTCCAGTTTATTCTGGTCAGCCACGAAACCACGGATACCTTCAGCCAACTTTTCAGTGGCCATAGGATCTTGATTTAGTTCAAAACGGAACTCTTCTTCTGTTAATTTAGCTGGCACTTCTTTGGTTTTGCCGCCATCTTTCAACACTTGAACCAAAGTACCTTCTGTCGCAGCCAGGTCTTGCAGCAAGTTTGGAGAAACGGTCAAACGGTCGCAACCAGCCAAAGCGATCAACTCGCCAGTGTTACGGAAAGAAGCACCCATCACAACAGTTTTGTAACCGTGCTCTTTGTAGTATTGGTAGATAGCGCGCACTGAAACCACACCTGGGTCAGTTTCTTGTGTGTATTCTGTACCTGGGTTTTTAGCTTTGTACCAGTCCAGGATACGGCCAACGAATGGAGAAATCAGGAATACGCCCGCTTCAGCACAAGCACGTGCCTGACCGAAACCAAATAAAAGCGTCAAGTTACACTGAACGCCTTCTTTTTCCAGAATCTCACCAGCTTTGATACCTTCCCAGGTAGAAGCCAGTTTGATCAGAACGCGGTCTTTGCTGATGCCAGACTCTTGGTACAGGCTGATCAGTTTACGGCCTTTAGCTACCATGGCGTCGATGTTGAAAGACAGACGTGCATCCACTTCTGTAGAAATACGGCCTGGAACCACTTTAGTGATTTCAGCGCCAATCAACACAGCCAGTTTGTCAGCTGCGTTTTCAATTTGTTGCTCTTTAGAACCACCTTGTGCTTTTGCGTAAGCAATGGCAGTGTCAATCAATGGTGCGTATTCTGGGATTTGGCTAGCCTTCAATACCAGAGATGGGTTTGTGGTTGCGTCCACAGGTTTAACACTCTTGATTGCTTCAACGTCACCAGTGTCAGCCACGATGGTTGTGATTGCTTTCAACTGATCTAATAAATTTGCCATGCGATTGCTCCTATAAATTGCAATAATCGTTTACGTATAGTTATACATAGAAACCTTCAACATTATAACTGAATTTATTCGAGTTAGTTAAGCGTCCTTTGCACATTCCAGCGTGCGTGCTGCTTGCATGCAGGCCTGAGGCGATGAGGTTTTATTGATTAAAATCAAACAATTGCTGCTGCTAAGACAGCCACTTTCGCCTGTTTTGGCTTTCCAATACCCCCCTTTTCGGGCACAATTCACCTTTTTTGCAAGTGATTAATCAGTTAGGCATATGGGTTCTGTCACCGCTTTAAATAAAGAACAAAACCAGACTCGCTTCGCACAACTCCCTGTTGACTGGTATATGCATCCGGATGTGTATGCGCTGGAGCAAGCACATTTGTTCTCCCTGCTGCCACAATATGTGGGACATGAACGCATGGTGCCCAACCCAGGTGACTACCGCTCGCTGGACTGGCTGCATCACGCCATGGCGCTGGTGAACCAGCGAGACCAGCCGCAACTGATGAGCAATATCTGCCGCCATCGGCAAGCTGTCATGCTCAACGGGCAAGGCAACACACAACATATTGTCTGCCCCTTGCACCGCTGGACCTACGATTTAAATGGCCAGTTACTGGGTGCGCCTCATTTTGAACAAAATCCGTGCCTGCACCTGGAAAAACAATCCTTGAGTACTTGGCAAGGTTTACTGTTTAAAGCAAACGACAGCACAGCCAAACAAAAAGGCCTTGATATCGCCCAAGTGCTCAAGCAACTTGGCTGCAAGCAGGACTTTGACTTTACCGGTTACCATTTTGAATCGGCCATTGTTGACCATTACGATTTCAACTGGAAAACGTTTATCGAAGTCTATCTGGAAGACTACCATGTAGGTCCGTTCCACCCAGGCCTGAACCAGTTTGTCGATTGTGGTGAGCTAAACTGGGAGTTTGGCGAACATTACAGCGTGCAGACGGTGGGTTACAAACCGCTGCCAGATTACAGCCTGTCACCCATTTACAAGCAGTGGCAACAGACCGTTACCGATTACCAGCAAGGCTCTGTGCCCAAGTATGGCGCCATCTGGTTTGTGCTCTACCCATTCCTGATGATCGAGTGGTATCCCAATGTGCTGGTCGTTTCACACATCATCCCGACTAGCACAGAGTCATGCCAGAATGTGGTCGAGTTTTACTACCCGGAAGACATTGCCTTGTTTGAGCGTGAATATATCAAGGCACAACAGGCGGCATATTTTGAAACCGCGGTTGAAGACAAGGAAATTTGCCAGCGCATGCAAGACGGCCGCAAAGGCTTGTTTATGCTAGGCAAAGATGAACGCGGCCCTTACCAGCACCCGATGGAAACCGGGCTGGAACATTTTCACCGCTGGTATCGCAAGCAGATGGAGCCACATCTGCCCGAGCATTTGCAGCGCTAGGCGAATTACTGTTGCTCAAACACCGTCACGCCGCCTTGCGGCATCCCAGACACTGGCAGTTGGGTAGCTACTGGATGCTGCTGGCAGGCCTGGGCTTTGCCGTGATGGGCGCATGCGTCAAAGCCGGGGCAGCGCGCTTTAGCGCCAGCGAGCTGGTATTCTATCGATCAGCCTTTGGTTTTATCATGATTGCCGCCATTGTCATCTGGCATGGCAAACCATTAAAAACACCGCTGCTCGCCATGCAAATGCGACGCGCCATAGTGGGTTTCACCGCCCTATTGCTGTTTTTCTACGCCATCGCGCATTTACCGCTGGCCACCGCCATTACGCTCAACTACACCTCGACCATGTTTTTAGCGCTGCTGTCACCGTGGCTGCTCAAAGCAGAACAACCACCCAGTCGTCAACAACGTTGGCGGCTAAACTTGTGCGTGATGGGTGGCTTCGCCGGAGTATGCCTGCTGTTGCAGCCAGCATTCCACAGCAATCAATTACTGGCTGGCAGCATAGGTCTGCTATCAGGCATAGGCGCAGCCTTCGCTTATGTGCACGTCAAGCAATTAGGCCTGCAGGGCGAGCCTGACTGGCGCACCGTGTTTTACTTTACCCTGGTATGCACCATTGCCAGTGGTGGCTGGATGCTGATTGATCATATGACAGTGTTGCGCTGGCAAGATTTACCGCTGCTCTGCGGGTTAGGATTATCAGCCACCTTCAGCCAACTGGCACTGACGCGTGCCTACCGTACCGGCAACACCTTAACCGTTGCCAGCCTGGCGTATAGCACCGTCGTATTTGCCACCCTGCTAGGGGTCATTGTGTGGGGTGAAGCCCTCAGCGCACACGAAATTGCCGGCATGCTGCTAATTGTGGCATTCGGCATATTAAGCACACGTAGTGCAAAATAATGGGGTGATCACAATAAAAAAGCCATTCTTTGTCAGAATGGCTTTTTTACTTTATCTAAGTACTTTAAGGCTCAAGTAAACCACAGCGCATGGCAATCAGGGCAATCTCTGCCGAATTTTGCGCATTGAGTTTTTGCTTGATGTTATACAAATGGGTGCCTACCGTACGCGGGCTCAGGAATAAGGTCTCGGCAATTTCATTGGTAGATTTGCCACGGGCCAGTGACATAAACACCTCAAACTCGCGCTCACTGAGTACATCCACCGGGTTCTGCTCGCCGGACAATTGCTGGATGGCCATTTGCTGCGCTACGCTGGCCTCAATGTATTTTTTACCCTGGGCCACGCTACGAATGGCTTTAATCAGTTCTTCGGCCGCACTGCGCTTGGTGACATAGCCCATGGCACCTGCGTTAAGTACGCGCTTGGGATGCACGGAATCTTCATGCGCAGACAACACCAGAATGCGCGCATGATGGTCTTTGGCTAAAATACGCTCAATCGCCTCCATGCCGCCAATACCCGGCATGGTGATATCCATGACCACCACTTGCGGGTGATGCTCGACATAGGCTTTAATCGCGGCCTCGCCACTTTCGGCCTCGGCAATGACCTTAATCTCCTGGTCTGACTCGAGCAGCATTTTAAAGCCCATCCTGACCACTGCATGGTCATCTACCAGCATTACACTAATCACGCTTGTTTCTCCCTTGGTTTATGCTGATTGTATAGGCAATCGAATTTCCAATGTGGTTCCGCGCCCTGCTTCAGGTTGCGAAACCACTTTAAACTGTCCGTGCAACGCCTGTACGCGCTCACGCATACCGAGCAAACCGAAGTGCTTGCTCTGGTCCACAATATCCAGCTGCATGCCGACGCCGTCGTCACAAATCATCAGGCGCAAGCCTTGCGCATCGGTCAGCATATGCACGTTGATGCATTGCGCATGCGCATGTTTGATGGCGTTATTCACTGCCTCTTGCACCATGCGGTAGATATTGATGTTGACGTTTTCACCCATGGGCTGAAACTCGCCAGACAGGTGCAATTGAATATTCAGCTCAGGATGTTGCGCCTGGTAGCCAGACACCATATCGCGCAAGGTTTCCGCCAGGCCCATATTGTCCATGGCGGCCGGACGCAACTGGCGGATAATGTTATGCATGCCGTCGTAAATATGGTTGGCAGCCGCCACGATGGTTTGCGCATTGGCCGCAATATCCGGCGTGTTTTCTTTGGTTTTATTCACAATCGCCACGGCAAACGTCTTGATCGCCGTCACGTATTGCCCAAGCTCATCGTGCAACTCACGCGCCAGGCTGCGTCGCTCGTCTTCAATATGCTGCTGTATCAATTGTGTCAGCTGGCGGTTTTGCTCTAACTGGCGCTCTGCATCCAGCGACAACGCCATCTGGTTTAAACTCAAGCCGATCTTGTCAAACTCAGGCACTGAAAAACGCTCCAGCCGCGTCGTCAGGTCGCCCTGCTCTATGCGGTTAATCGCATGCAAAATATGCCTGACCGGGCGCAAGGCATGGCTGAGCAAGCCATACACCAACAGGTTGAGCAATACAAAGAAGCCAACACCCATGACGATCAACTGTAGAAAACCTGACCACGCCTCGCGGATAGACCCTTCGGCATTAGAGCTAATGGTCAGCACGCCATAGCGCACGCGCCGTGTCACGGTTTCCACCTTGGGTGCAACCAGTTTGGTAAACCATTCTGGCGGATTGATCTCTGTTTTAAAGGTCGAACTCGGTGAAATGTAGAGAGGATTATTGGCGTAATCGTAGAGCTCAATGCGGCTACTGCGCACATACCCCAGCGAACGCAAAAAGTCTTGCAACACATAATGCGTGGGGCCCAGGCTGGGATTCATTGCCGAGCTAACAATCACGGTATCCAGCAATTGCACCGTCACCCGTGTCGCGGCCTCTACCCGCTCCCGGATGCTGTCTTTGGTATCGCGCACCAAGACCACGGCGGCAGCCACCAGGAAAGCCAGTGACAGCATGGTGACTAACAAGTTGAGTCGAAAGCGTAAGCTCATGTTTTAATCGAGAATGAAAACCCAGAGTTATTAAACTGTAATTTGGCCGTCTATACACAGCGTGAAAATCATTAAATTCACGCACCTATACCCAATATTTCAGGCTAATCCTTGATGGTGAGTTGATCCCACGCTTTGGGTTTGGCCGGATAGGCCAGTGGTAACTGGTTTAAACTCTCCAGCAAAATTTGTGACACCAGCAGGTTACGGTTGGTTTTAGAGTCGGCAGGAATCACATACCAGGGCGCGTATTTAGTGGATGTTTCTTTCAGCGCCAGCTCATACGCGTCCATATAACGGTCCCACAACGCGCGTTCATCCAGGTCTTTGGGATTAAATTTCCAATGTTTGCTTGGCTCGTCCAGGCGTTCTTGCAAACGTTCCTTTTGTTCGTCTTTGGAGATATGCAGAAAGCATTTAATGATGGTGGTGCCAGTTTCGCTGAGCATACGCTCGAAGTCATTGATTTGCTGGTAACGACGCTTGCACTCTGCGTCGTCTATCCAGTCATGCACTTTCACGATTAATACATCTTCATAATGACTGCGATTAAAAATAGTCAGCTCACCTTTGGTTGGCACCTGGTTGTGCACACGCCACAAATAATCATGTGCCAGTTCATCGGCGCTGGGGGCCTTAAAGCTGGCCAGGCGAATCCCTAAAGGATCGCAGGCGCTAAACACGTGCTTGACCGTGCCGTCTTTGCCGCTGGTGTCCATGCCCTGCAAAATCAGCAAGACCTTATGCTTGCCTTCGGCATGCAAAATATCCTGCCTGAGGTTAATTTGATGGGTTAACTCAGCCAATAAACTGGCATCACTTTCTTTATCGCCAGTGCGGGCAGACCGGTCATCCGGCTTGAATTGCTTTAAAGAAAACTTTTTCGGGTTAACGCGGTACTGCTCAAGTACAGCAGTCATATCAAGTGAAGCGGTCATAGGTGCGATCTGGTCATGGTTTTCTGGCAAGTGTATCGCAGTTGATTTGCAAACACCAAGACACACCGACGAAAGTCAGGTGAACAGCAGGCCAGCCAATAAAACGATGCGCCAGCACGCAGGCATAAAAAAACAGCCCCTGACGAGGCTGTTATTAGTGGAGATTCCGTGATGAATAATTAATGGCGGCCAAACAGCAAACCAAATACACCGCCAGATAACACACCTGAAAGCGCAGAAACCACTGCCGGGCCAGACGGGCCATTCAATACCTGACCCAATGTGCTTGCGACACCACCAATGCCGCCGACTGCGGCGATCAACACATTGCCAGCAGCAATCGTTTCTTCTGGCGTGCCATAGTAACCAATACCAGCGCCCAAACCACCAGACACAACATCCACCTCAATTGCGTTTAATTCATGCATTGCCATTACATTTCTCCTTAACTGATATTAAAAATAAATTTTTCACGGCATTAACTTTTATAGACGAATAAGTCAAAAAAGTTAACTTTAGTTATTTTATATTTTTATTATATCAATTATTAACATATGTGAGAATAAAATAAAAACAAATAATCACGCGCAAGAGGTGGCGGCCAGGCAATAAAAAAGCCAGCAGATGCTGGCTTTCTTACCTAATCAACAAGCATTACTTGCTGGAGCGTTTGCGCTCGTGCTCCAACAGGAAGCGTTTGCGCAGACGGATCGTTTTTGGTGTGATTTCAACCAACTCGTCGTCGTCAATAAACTCCACAGCACTTTCCAGGCTGATAGAAATAGGCGGAACTAAACGCACCGCTTCGTCGGTACCCGAAGCACGCACGTTGGTCAGTTGCTTACCTTTAATCGGGTTAACCACCAAATCATTTTCGCGGCTATGAATACCAATAATCATGCCTTCGTATAATCTGTCACCTGGGCTGGAGAACATCTTGCCGCGATCCTGCAGCTTCCATAAGGCATAAGCTACCGCTTCGCCTTGCTCTGCTGAAATCAGCACGCCGTTACGACGGCCAGGCATATCTGCTTTTACAGGTGCATATTCATCAAAAATATGCGCCATCAGGCCTGTACCACGTGTCAGTGTCAAAAACTCGCCCTGGAAGCCGATCAGGCCACGCGCTGGAATGCGGTATTCCAAACGCGTACGACCATTACCGTCAGACTCCATATTTGACATCTCACCACGACGACGACCTAACTCCTCCATCACCGCGCCCTGGTTTTCATCTTCCAGATCCACTGTCAGGATTTCATATGGCTCACATTTTTCACCATTGATTTCTTTGTAAACCACACGCGGTTTACCGACGGCAATCTCAAAGCCTTCGCGGCGCATGTTTTCCAGCAGAATCGTCAAGTGCAATTCACCACGGCCAGATACGCGGAATACATCGGTATCTTCAGTATCTTCAACACGCAGCGCCACGTTGACCAATAACTCTTTAGTCAAACGATCACGAATCTGACGTGAGGTAATAAATTTACCTTCAGTACCTGCTAATGGTGAGGTGTTGACCATAAAGTCCATGGTCAGTGTTGGTTCGTCTACACCCAGATGTGGCAAACCCACTGGCTTGTCACGATCACAGATGGTGAAGCCAATACCGATTTCATCAATACCTGAAATAATAACAATGTCACCCGCCTCTGCCTCTTCAACCGGCACGCGCTCAAGGCCTTTAAAGCCCAGCACCTGGTTAATACGGCCTTGCGCTACTTGTTCATCTTCGCGCATCACGGCGACCACTTGACCCGGTTTAATGCGGCCATTAGTGACACGACCAACACCGAGACGACCCGTATAAGTAGAGTAATCTAACGCTGAAACTTGTAATTGCAAAGGCGCATCACTATCGCCTTTTGGTGGCTCAACATGACTTAAAATTGTATCAAACAACGCTTTCATGTTTTCTGAAGGCACATTCATGTCTAGCGTCGCAAAGCCGTTTAATGCAGACGCGTACACTACCGGGAAATCCAACTGCTCATCAGTCGCGCCCAGATTTGCAAACAAATCAAAGGTATGATTGATCACCCAGTCAGGACGCGCGCTTGGGCGGTCAACTTTGTTGATCACTACGATTGGCTTTAAACCTAATGCCAACGCTTTTTTAGTCACGAAACGTGTTTGCGGCATGGGGCCATCCACGGCATCCACTAACAGCAATACACCATCGACCATACCTAATACACGCTCAACCTCACCACCAAAGTCAGCATGGCCCGGTGTATCGACGATATTAATATGTGTGCCTTCATAAGTTAAGGCTGTATTCTTTGCCAGAATCGTAATGCCACGCTCTTTTTCAATATCATTACTATCCATCACACGTTCAGTCACCGCCTGATGGGTGGCAAAGGTACCTGACTGTTGAAGTAGCTTATCAACCATGGTTGTTTTACCGTGGTCAACGTGGGCGATAATTGCGATATTTCTAAGGTTGCGTGCCATGTGAACTGCCATCTGTTTGGAAAGGGCGCGATTTTATCACAAATCAACTAAATATTTGACTTTTAAAATAAAGTAGCTATACTGCGAGCAACTTTAAAACACGGCTGGTACTAGACCCGCCACATTTGTTTTAAATTCATTGCCCTGACCTGTCGATAACTCGCGAAATTTTGAGGTTATCATCTTTAGATGAAGTCTTGATGACACCATCTTCTTTTATCGGTTAGTGGCCATGCCCAAGCGCCGGTAAAAGCATCCATTCCTGATTGTTGCTTTGGCTTATTAATATTGCGCCACACCACCATGTGAGTGTCGTGCTGCTTAATTGGCTTTGCTCTATTGCTTTACTAGCGCCCTTTTTAATTGTTCATGAAAGGGACATTCCTTGTCTTTTGCAGATTTAAATCTCGACCCCTCCATTTTGCGCGCATTGACCGACGCAGGCTATGAAAACCCAACAGCAATTCAGGCACAATCCATTCCTGAAGCTTTGCAAGGCCGTGACATCATGGCCTCTGCCCAAACCGGCACTGGTAAAACTGCTGCCTTTACCCTGCCAGCATTAAACCTGCTGGCGACACAACACCCTGTACGTAGCCGCGGCCCACGTATTTTGGTGCTGACACCCACACGCGAACTGGCAGCGCAAGTAAACGAAGCTGCACGTAAATACGGTAAATTCTTGCGCGCTCGCTGCATCAGCATCGTCGGTGGCATGCCTTACCCATTACAAAACAAACTGCTGTCACAACCGCTGGATATTCTGGTAGCAACGCCAGGCCGCTTTATTGACCACCTGGAACGCGGCCGTATTGATTTGAGCCGTTTGCAAATGCTGGTGCTGGATGAAGCCGACCGCATGCTGGACATGGGTTTTATGCCTGATGTTGAGCGTATTTGCGAAGCATTGCCTGCCGAGCGCCAGACCTTGCTGTTCTCAGCAACACTGGACGGCATTATGGATATTGGCAAACGCTTCTTGCGCGACCCACTGACAATTCAAGTGGCTGGTCAGAAAGAAAAACACGCCAACATCGAGCAACGTTTGCACTTTGTGGATGACATGAACCACAAAAACAAATTGCTGGAACACTTGCTGATTGCACCAGATGTGAACCAAACCATTATTTTCACCAGCACCAAGCGTCACGCTGACTTGCTGGCTGAAGACCTGTATGCCGCAGGCCACAGTACAGCAGCTTTGCATGGTGACATGACCCAGGGCGCGCGTAACCGCACCCTGACCAAACTGCGCCATGGCGACGTTAAAGTGCTGGTTGCAACGGATGTGGCTGCGCGTGGTATTGACGTTCAAGGTATCTCGCACGTCATTAACTACGACCTGCCAAAATTTGCAGAAGATTATGTACACCGTATTGGCCGTACTGGCCGTGCGAACAACACTGGCGTAGCGATTTCATTTGCTTCTAACGCTGACCGTCACCTGTTGCGCAAAATTGAGCAATACACTGGCCAAAAACTGCAAGCTGAAGTGATTGCAGGCTTTGAACCAAAACGTGCTGCGCGTATGGATGATGGTGGCGATGGCAAACGTGGTGGCAGACGCAATGGCAAGCCACAAGGTAAAGGCGGTTTCCGTCGTGACGACAGACCAGGCCAGAACAAATCATTTGGTGAGCGCGCAGCCCGTGAAGGCAGCCGCGATACTAACCCTAACCGTGATCGCGATGCACAGGCTAACAAGCCACGTGCACCACGCACTACTGAACAAAAACAGGACAAAGAAGTTAACGGTAACAGCAAGAGTTACAACAAAGATACCGACTTCCAGTTTGCACGCGCATTGGCTGACGAATTTGGTCAACGCCGTCCACGTCCGGCAGGCAACAACCAGGAGCGTTTTGGCAACCCCAACGGTAGCCGTGGTAACAACAAACCACGTCCGGCAGGCAAGTCATTTGGCGACAATGGTGGTGCCAAACGCCCTCGTTCATTTGCCTAAGACTCGCCTATGTCTGAGCAAACCACAGTAGATTTTCGTGCGCTCGGCCTGGCCGAGCCGCTGTTAAAAGCGATTGACGAGTCTGGCTATACCACGCCAACGCCCATTCAAGCGCAAGCCATACCACTGGCTTTACAGCGTATGGACTTGATGGCGGGTGCGCAAACGGGTACCGGCAAAACGGCTGCTTTTTCTTTGCCGATTTTGCATACCCTGCTGCCGCTTTCCAGTAGTAGTACTTCGCCTGCCAAACACCCTATCCGGGCGTTGGTATTGGCACCTACGCGTGAATTAGCGATACAGGTCTATGACAACATCAAAACCTACGCCAAGCACACGCATTTGCGTAGCCTGGTGGTGTATGGTGGCGTCGATATCAAAACACAAACGCCTATCCTGAAAACAGGCGTGGAAATTTTGGTAGCGACACCAGGCCGCTTGCTGGACCATGTTGAGCAAAAAACCCTTTCTTTGAGCCAGGTGCAGTTTCTGGTGCTGGACGAAGCAGATCGCATGCTGGACATGGGCTTTATGCCTGACTTGAAACGCATTCTGGCACTATTGCCTAAACAGCGTCAGAACCTGATGTTCTCAGCGACTTTTTCTGATGAAATCAAAAAACTGGCGGATGCCTTTTTGAATAACCCGACCTTGATCGAAGTGGCGCGCAGCAATGCCACCAATGACAATGTCGAGCAAAAAGCGTATCTGGTGAATAGCGACCAGAAACAGCGCTTCCTGGTGCAGTTACTCAAGCAATACGCCAACCAGCAAGTGATTGTATTCACCAAAACCAAGCTCTCAGCCAGCAAACTGGCGCGGGCGCTGGAACGTGACCAGATTCCATGCAGTGCGATTCATGGGGATAAAACCCAAAAAGAACGTATTGAAGCACTGGATGCGTTTAAAGCAGGCACGATCCATGCGCTGGTTGCCACGGATGTAGCAGCGCGCGGATTGGATATCACTGACTTGCCGCTGGTGATTAACTATGAAATCTCGACTGCACCGGAAGACTATGTCCACCGGATTGGCCGTACCGGCCGCGCAGGCGCCAAAGGGATTGCAATCTCGCTCATCGACGAAGATGAAACCAAATACTTCGATGAAATCGAGAAGTTGATTAAAAAGCAGATTCCAAAAGAAAAAGCCACAATCAACAACACTAGCAGACCACGTACGTCAAAAACCACAAGCGCAGACGAAGGCTGGTTCCAGCAACCTTACCAACCTGCGGCAGCGGCAGCACCTAAACAAGTGCCGGCAAAGCCCTCTACCGCCAAGCGTAAAGTCGTTGCAGCTTTGTTAGGCGGCTTTGGTTTTAAAGCCACGCCGCAAACACGTAACCAAGCGAAGCGCGGCGCTGGTAAGCCACGCCAGAAAGCCCAGGGCAATGAACTTGCCCAAGCTGAGGTCGTAGAAACCATCAACACGCTTTAAGTCAGGTCTCAGCGATAAAAAAAAGCCCCATAATCGGGGCTTTTTTTTATCGCTACCTCTTCCTCTCGAAATGAGAGATACATCACTTACTCCATCGAATTACGCCTTCAAGAATAGGGCCGATGTCCAAACTCTTGATTGATCTCGCTGCCGAGCCGCAATAAAAAGTGGATGCTCATGACCATTAGCTAAATTCAAAGTTTTAAGATCAATTAATCCAGATACATCACGTGGTAACTCTTGATCTGTAATCCGTTCTATCGACACGCTTAGCTCTGCGCCAGCCAACGCTTTGGAAACACTAACGGTCTCAAGTAGTAAATCCCCATCGAGCTCTAGCTGAACTTCTGGCGCATGAACATTGGGTTGCGGCTTTAATGGATCACCTACTTTTACGTAGCTATCGATTCTAGAGTGAAGCGTTATTTTGCACCCACTTAGATTAGAAACCTGCAACTCGATACTATCAATATCTCCATTGGTATCTGTGCGGAATCCAAGAGTAGTTGCATTTTCACGCCAGCAGACTTGTTCCGGGTGATCTAACCCAAAAACACTGAAATCATTAATCAATGCCCCTGATATCTCAATCCGACCCGTCCAATAAGCGCCACGATACCGATCTTTGATTCTTGCACCACCCAATCTAACTCGGATACGGTTATTCGCCAGGCCCAGCTCTTGATGTAAATTCCGGGACCATACAATCTGATCACCATCATACAAATTAACCTCTTCCCAGCCTTGGTCGCCTAACAGGTGGTACTCAAGCGGAATTGCATCGTTGAGTGAATATGCATCCCCCATCAGGTGATCTCCCTGTCTTAAGCTTGCATATGTGCGCTCGCCAGTGGTGGCAAAGGTGTGACGTGCGCGCAAGGCCTTCGCCACCCCTTCCCTGTCAAACTTTTGTGCCAATACGCCAGTTAATCCGCCGCGGGAACCAAACACAGCAGTGGCAGGCACACCACCACCGCAGCGTCCTTGGTGTTCATCGCTGTTAGCTGCCGCACCCACACGGTAGCCTCTTTGCAGAGCTTCCGCATAGACCCAATGGAACTGTCCCCAGGCCGAGCTCACTTCAATCAATCGCTCCAGTTCAGGATGGTGCCAATCCAAATTGCAACGACGGCCGCCTACATGTGGCATCATCAAATGACCTTCAGGATCATGTGCATACGCAGCATAGAGATCATCAACCGGCCAGGCACCAGGTTTCAGGGTGCCATGGGTAAATTCATTCCACTCAAAAGACCGCACCACCCGTCCATGCTCATCAAATGGAAATAAGGGTTTACTGTCTCTTAAAAAAACAATGTTTCTGTCGCCACCGGCACAAGAGTTACCGCACCATTCAGTTCCAGGATAACAAACGAACTTGCCAGACTCATTTAGACTATGAATCAGCTCAACGGCTTTATCCCAACGCTTTTCAGTGATATTGAAGTCGTTGGCGGTGTATCCAAGGATATCCAAGCCAGCCACATCCCGACCATAACTAAGGTTATACAAGGTGTCATTGGTCCCTACCGTATCATCTGAATGCACATGCAAATCTGCATATAACGGTCGCAAAGAACCTGTTTCGGCTGAAATATTGAGATAAGCCTTAGCAGAAGCGGCGCGAAAGTCTTCGGTTTTAGCGACGATCTGCCACTCCCCAGATTGGTCGAGTTTGAGATTACTTTGACGCACAATTGCCCACCCCTGCTCAGACAAAGTGAACGGTAATTCTTGTTGCTCGCCAGTTGGTCCGCGCAGAGTTAATTTGCCTTTTAGAGGTAAATTGCGGCACGTGTTACCCCAGGCATCATCTGCGCGTACGATAATATCGAACGGTTCGTTACGATTGACCAAACGAGGAGCGACGACCTGTAAAGTTGATGGCTCACCAGGAATGATATTCAAAAGGACATCCCCTGGCACTTCTGCAAATTTCGAGCTGCCAAGCGGATCGATGAAGAGCCTGAACTGGAAGTCTTTTTCAACAAAGCTCTGCACTCTCGTACCAGGACCACCTTGGCGACGATCTCCCAGTCGAATGACTATGCGATCTCCCGGGTTTAAATAACCATCGACGATATCGACAATCACCGTTTTCTGGAATGGTCTTTCATGGCCTTTCTGATCAAATCTGACTTTAAGACTTTGTACAGTTGCAGGGCTTTGACCCGCTACAAGCTCTCCTGCATGATATTCAGCAGAGATGTAGTTGGCGCCAGAAGGGTTACTTGTCTGAAAAAGTGCCCAGTCAGAATAAAACTTAAAGGCAAGTTTCAGCCAGGCACCATCCGCTAAACCAGAACCGCCCACTTCATACGTTAGCACCAACTCTGTCCATTCACCGGCAACGATTTCTCTTCGGTTGGCTGTGAGGCTACCTAGAAATGGTTTACTTTTATTACGCTCATAGAGTCCTTGTGGCGCAATGTAATATCCTGCTTCATTTTTTGGGTCGAAAGTTTTCATACAATATCTCTTTAGTGAACACGCCAGGTTTGGTAGTGTTTTTCCAAACGTTTAAATGCAAATGTCTCCATGAGCCACGCAATTAATCCAATGATGACAATGCCGAGCAATACCTGACTGCTATTGCCAATCTGCCCCCCCATAGCAACCATCCAGCCAATGCCTTTGGATGCGCCTATCATTTCAGCTGCGACTAGTGCCCGCCAAGCCTGGCTAAACCCAATGCGCAGGGCTGCAGTGACAAAAGGCAACGAAGCCGGCACATACACATGAAGGATGATTTGCTTTGTACTTGCGCCTAGCGTTCTTGCGGCGCGCACCTCCCCGCCACGTATGCTCTGAATACCTTCTTGTATGGTGATGGCCATGGGAAACACTGCGGCAATAAAAATCACCATCACAATCGACCAGTAACCCAATCCAAAAATGATCATGGTGAGTGGCGCCCAAGCAACGGGTGGAATCGCCATGAACAGGCTATTCAATGGCGAAATAAAGTCGCGGAATCGATGGGATAGTCCAGCCGCTGACCCAAGAAGAATTGCCACGATCGTCGCAAGCAAAAACCCACCAACTTCTTCATAAATACTGGCTTCTAAATGTCGCCACAAACTGCCATCACTCACCCAGCGCACAGCCTCTCTGGCGACATCCCACGGCTGAGGCAAAATATAAGAAGGGTAAAAGCTGGCGATGACGCTCCAAGTAATGAGCAGAAACGGGAGAGACAGCAAGCCCCAATTGAAATATGCGTTACGTTCCATTAGATTCAGGCGCCATTAGATTTATTTCAAAGACTGTTCAGCTTTTTGCAGAAACGTTGTATCCACAACTTGCTCTACTTTCAGCGGTTTATTAATGAAACCCAGTGATAATGAGTAATCCATTAATCGCTGAACAAATTGCAGGTCCTTGGCATCCAATCGAGCTGACCACCCCATACGCTTACGAGCCTCTTGTACGATCTCTTCCGGTTTAACGACTTTCCCATTGATACCCTGCGTTGATTCAAGCTTGAATTCTTGAGCGATGATTTGATTCGACTCCTCAGGATGAGTCTGCAAGTAGGCGATAGCTTTTAAGTGAGCTCGTAGTAGCTTGGTGACATCATCGGGACGTTCTTTGAGCGTTTTGGGTAAAGAGATCACTACATACCAAGGATATTGTGGCAGTTCTTTATTCACATCCAGTACCAGCTTGCTGGTACCACGCAACAAAGACTGACTCACAAATGGCTCCCATGAGAAAGCAGCGTCTACTTCATTATGCTCAAGGGCAGCATTCATGTTTGGCGCTGGCATATTAATGATGGTCACATCCTGCTCAGGGTCTAATTTAGCTTTTTCTTTCAAGACATAGCCACGTAATAACACATCCATGCCGCTACCTTTAGCCACGCCAGCCAGTTTCTTTCCACGTAGATCAGAGACTGTATTGATAGAGCTTTTTGCATTCGTGATGACTGCTGCTTGTCCGTAATTGACCTGTGCCAATATCTTGCTTTCCAATCCTCGTGAGAACCAGTGATAAACAGGTGGAGAACCAACATAGGCAACATCCAAGTCACCGGCAGCCACTGCTTGCTGCAATAGCGGGCCATCGTTGAAGGATTTGATATCAACATTCAATCCTTCAGCCGCATAGAAGCCTTTTTTGTCTGCGATGAGCGCAGGTGCATTGGCCATCGCGTAAACCCAGCCAATTCTTAGCGGTTTGTCATCTGCTAATGCAGCGGTCGTCGTAAAACTCACAACAGCGATTGAAATGAAAGTGGTGTTGATGAGTTTTTTAATCATTTTGTTTTTCCATTGATGCGTTGATATTTTTGACTTTTGAATTTGTATGAATGACTTCAGAGATGCTGCCCATCAATGAAGTCCGGTGAGCCATGAAGCTCGGAAGATTACGAGTGTCGATGGTTGTCCTCGGGCGAGGAATATCAATTGTTTGTTGGCTATGAATGCCACTCGGGGCAATCCCTAGCACCACCACTCGATCTGCCAGGAAAATGGCTTCATCAATATCATGTGTAATGAAAATGACGGTCTGCCCGAGCTCTGACCACAAACGTAAAGTCTCTTCATTGAGGTGGTTACGAGTGATGGCATCTAATGCTGCGAAAGGCTCATCCATTAAAAGCAAGGCTGGCTCCAAGGCCAATGCGCGCGCAAGTGACACTCGTTGCTGCATACCACCTGAAAGCTGATAAGGCAGCTTCTCAGCTGATTTATCTAAGCTAACAAGTGAAAGATAGTGCATCGCCTTTTCAACTTGCTCTTTGTGGCTGAGCTGACTTTGCATCCGAAGACCAAAGCGTACATTCTCTAGTGCTGTTAGCCATGGAAAGAGCTGTGGTGATTGAAAGACATACCCTAGCTCCGGCATTTCAGGCGACACTGGTTGATTGTTGATGCGGATGGATCCTGCAGTTGGCTTCTGAAAGCCAGATAACAGATTTAGCAAAGTTGTTTTGCCACATCCAGATGGACCCAGCAATGAAACAAACTCTCCTGGTTGCACCTTAAATGAGAGCGAGTTGAATACCTCATGCCCATTCGGATATGAGAAACTGATGTTATCAATCGATAACGATGCAGCATGCCTTTTCGGAGTTTCAGATTTAGCACGAGCTAAAGTATTGGGATTTGCCATGGACAATCAACAATGTAAAATTCGCCTGAATAATACAAGTCAATACAAGTTGGCACAAAGAATAAAAAGCTATATTGTTATAATTTATTTTTCTATAGCGTTTTCGCAATCATTTTTAAAATGGGTCACATAATTGCTACCGAATTTCTTTTGTATTGAATGAGCCGAACTTTGAAACAAAACCAATCAAGCCTTGTACGTGAAAATCCAACTTCGTTATATCTGCAAATTTCTTCCTTGTTACGTGAAGAAATCAGCAGTGGTTTGTATGAGCCCTCTGGAAAATTACCTTCTGAAGCCGAATTAGTCAGGCGCTTTGAGGTGAGTCGAATTACTGTGCGCCTGGCGTTGGACCAATTAGTCGAAGAAAAGATTGTTGAACGTAAGCAAGGCAAAGGAACCTATGTTTCGAACAAACAATTGCGGCATGGACTAGACACTTTACGCAGCTTTCATGAGTCTTTGTTAGTGCAGGGTTTAAAGCCTGAAATGAAGTTGCTATCCAGAGAGGTTGTCGAAACACCCGAAGTACTTAGTAAATCATTCCCTTCAGAGTTGAGGCAATTATTATTGATTGAAAGATTGCATCTCGTAGAAGGTCAACCAATTGCAATTGGTATGAGCTATTTAACGCCTCTGGTTGGAGAAATTAATTGGGAAACGTTCGAAAAACAACCAAGCTACAAAGCAATTGAAGCGTTAACTGGCTTGCAGGTTGTCAAAGCAGACTTGGCCATCACTGCACAGTTAGCAGATGAAAAGCTTGCCAAACTTTTAGAAATAACAGTTGGCATGCCATTGTTAGTCATGAAAAGAATATCGTATTTATCTAATGGCGCTTGTTGTGATCATTCTATATTTCACATCAGGCCAGAGCACTACGAGTTTGTATTGAGTAGTTATTTCAAACTCAATTAGATTGCGAGAAGCAACCTATTAAATGAATTACGCATTCGGCCAGTCAAGCCGATACGCCTGAGATAGTGAAAGTGCTACTTCAGCACGAACTTATCATGCCGAAACGTTAAGGATTTAGTGGCTTAATTTCTGGTGCATTGGGTGAAACATGGCGCACGATCTAAGACGTTAGCCTTCGCGATTACGCATAAAGTCCGCCACACCATAAAGTTGGTTGGCAATATGCTTCATCAGCGGCTCTTCAAACTGTAGCGTATGCATAGCTTTAATCATGCAGTACATCCACTGGTCACGTGCCGACTCGTCAATCGGGAATGGCATATGTCGCGCGCGCAAACGCGGATGGCCATAGCGCTCAATATATAACTGCGGCCCGCCGGTCCAGCCCATTAAAAACATAAATAGTTTTTCCCGCGCTTCGGTTAAATCCTGCTGGTGAATGGCACGCAAAGCAGCCGCTTTCGGATCTGTATCCATGGTGTCGTAAAAGGTCTCGACCAGGTTGCGTATGGTCTCGGCACCCTTTTCTGCGCCGCCCAGCCAATCAAACAAAGACTGTTTGGCCGCATTCGGCTCTTGTATCTCTATCGCCATGCTGATTAGCCTGCAACTTTTGGTGTCACCAGGGCTGCCGCCTGCTTGGCAAGTTCACGCGCGGTTTCGGTATTCTCTGCCGTCGCCAATGCAACGCCCATGCGGCGGCGTACAAATGACTCAGGTTTACCAAACAAGCGGATTTCACTATTAGGTACAGACATTGCCGCTTCCAAGCCGTGATACTCTAGCATCGGCGCATCGGCACCGCCATAGATCACGGCACTGGCGCCCGCTTCACGCTGCGCCACATCGACCGGCAAACCAAGAATGGCACGGGCGTGCAATTCAAATTCATTCAGGCGCTGCGTACACATGGTCACCATGCCGGTATCATGCGGACGCGGACTGACCTCAGAGAACCAGACCTGCTCGCCTTTCACAAACAGTTCAACACCAAACAGGCCTTGACCACCCAGGGCATCGGTCACCTTTTTGGCAACGTCTTGTGCATTTTTTAATGCCTGCGGATGCATGGCTTGTGGTTGCCAGCTTTCTACATAATCGCCCTGCTTCTGCACATGACCTATCGGCGCACAGAAGTGGGTTTCAATCTGGCCGGATGCATTTTTAGCGCGCACCGTTAGCAAGGTGATTTCATAATCAAAGTCAATTTGGCCTTCAACAATCACCACGCCCTGATTCACGCGGCCGCCACTGGCCGCATACTCCCAGGCAGTTTTCACTTCAGATGCCTGCGTAATACGTGATTGGCCTTTGCCTGATGAAGACATGGTGGGCTTGATAAAACACGGATAGCCGATGCCACTATCAATCGCTGCCTGCAACTCAGCCTCTGAGCGTGCGAAAGCATAAGGCGACGTCGGCAAACCTAATTCTTCAGCTGCCAGCCGACGAATCCCCTCCCGGTTCATCGTCAATTGCACAGCGCGCACGGTAGGCACTACAGTCACACCCGTCGCTTCAATTTCAGCCAATGCTTGCGTATTCAAGGCTTCGATTTCCGGCACAATGTAATGCGGCTTGACCTGATCTACCAGCGCTTTCAGGGCCGTAGCATCTGTCATGTCAATGTTGTACGCATGATGTGCAACCTGATGACCAGGTGCATCTTTATAGCGATCCACGGCAATGACTTCCACCCCCAAACGCTGCAAGGCAATAATCACCTCTTTACCAAGCTCACCACTGCCTAACAACATGACTTTGGTCGCATTCGCGCTCAACGGGGTACCAATCATTTTCAGCTCCACTGTAAAAGTGTAATGATACCATGCGCGATTTCGCTGGCGCCCGATGAGGGTTGATTTATGTCACGAGACCGCCACACAATAAAGCCTGGGCCAATAACAAAAAACCTCGCCAAAGCGAGGTTTTTAAATAGCCCACATGCCCTTAACGTGACTTACGTCTGGCCAGCAGGCCAATCGCTGCTAAACCGGCAAACATCATGGCCGCATTTTCTGGCTCAGGTACCGTCGTCACATTCACCGCAATCTTGCCTGTGTTATCGCCAAAATTCGAATCCCAGTAATACAACTTCAATACACCGCTTTCAGCCGCAACACCACTGTAGCTGGTGCCTAACGCGATATAAGTATTACCGATACGGCCAACCAGCTGGCCATAGTTAGCGGTAAAACCATCTGTCGTGTAAGGACCGAAGTCAACGCCAATCAGATTCCCTACTGCCTGGCCTGAATCATCTGTTGCTGTAGCATACAGATTGCCATTCAAACCATCTGCCGTGGAAAATCTTGGTAATGCCCCTGCACTCCACAGGTCGTCCACGCTCACGGAAATATTAAACACGTCACCTGCGTTCAGCGTGATGGTATCCACCCCACTGCCAAGACCCTGCGCAATACTGTTGTCATACGCATCCACACTGTAAGTGGCTGCATATGCCTGATGACTCACTGTTAATGCGAGCAACAATGCACTACATAATCGACTGACTGACATACCCCGCTCCTCATCAAATATTATAGAAATGTTTGATGACGTTATGCTCAATCCAGCGCCTTGTCAATAGCCCATCAACACCGTGCCATGGCAACTAAGTTATTGAGAAAAATAAAGATTTTTCTATGCATGCTTATACCGAGATACCATGCTTGTCCATGCGGTAACGCATGGTCATTCTGGTAATCCCTAGCAGCCTGGCGGCTTTAGAAACATTGTGACGTGACTGTTCCAGCGCATTCAACAACATGGCCTTTTCTGCATCATCCAGCGTGACTTGCGCCTCGCCTTGGCTTGAAGCGCTGGTATTGACTGCAGCCATCTGCGGCAAGCCCAGGTCATGCTCAGAAATCATCGCCTGCGTACACATCAACACGGCACGGCTGATCTGATGGCGCATTTCACGCACATTACCAGGCCAGTGATAGCCCTGTATCGCCATCAACGCCATCGCACTAAACTCATGGTGTGGCAAGGCATAACGCTTCTCGGTCATCTGCCTGAAGTAATTGGCCAGCAGCAACACATCCTGGCCACGGTCACGCAATGGCGGCATTTGCATAGTGATGACATTTAACCGGTAATACAGATCTGAGCGGAAACGCCCTTCGCTAGACATATGGTACAAATCACGATTGGTTGCGGCAATAATACGTGCCTGCACCGGGCGCTCTTTAGTCGAGCCCAGGCGGCGCACCATTCTGCGCTCCAGCACATTCAGCAACTTGGCTTGCAAGCCTAACGGCAATTCGCCGATTTCATCCAGAAACAAAGTGCCATCTTCGGCAGACTCAATCAAGCCCGGGCGAGAAGCCACGGCATTGGTAAATGCGCCCTTCTCATGGCCGAACAATTCGCTTTCGATTAATTCGGCAGGCAATGAAGCGCAATCGACATGGACAAATGGTTTGTCATGGTTGGCACAACTGGCGTGCAAATAGCGCGCGACCACATCTTTACCTGTGCCGGTTTCGCCAGTGATTAACACTGTTGGCTGCACGGCATCGCTAAGCGCACTCAACTGCGCAATACGGGTAATTTGCTGCCGCACGCTCTGCATGGCGGCACTCTCACCGATCAACTGCACAGACTCATTGACGATAGTATCGCGCTGCCTGGAGTAGTCCAGGCTGGTTTGCAGATCGGTGGTTTTCTCATTTTTTTGAATAATGAGCAGTAATTCTTCAAGATCAATGGGTTTTTTTAAATAGTCTATTGCGCCCATTTTGATCGCATTAACCGCATCGGTCACATCGCCAAAAGCAGTCATGACGATGGTATTGATATTCTTGGCGACAAAGTCGGATAACAAATCCAGACCATTGCCATCAGGCAGGCGCATATCCAGCAGCGCCATATCCGGTTCAAATTGTTTAACCAGCAACCTGGCATCATGCAAAGACTCTGCGTGCTCACACTCAAACCCGGCTTTTTGCAGGCGTTTAACCACCGCCTTGGCAAACAGCACTTCGTCTTCTACCAACAAGATTTTTTTCTTGAATGGTAAAAAAACCGATTTATCCGTGGATGATGAAATTTGTGAAAGCACGCGTCGTCCTTAATTATTGTTATTTAGTCACGGTCGTAACTGGCTAATGATGGTTTAGCACCAAACTCATAACGGAAGCCCAGCCAGCCAGCACGAGGCGCACCGATCATCAGCAATTTTGAAGGCTCTTCATTGCCAGAGAACTGACCACCTTCAATCCAGTTTTCGCCCAGCAAGCCACCTGTCGCATATTCCTTGTCAAAAATATTGATGGCCTTGGCAAAGAACTGCCAGCCACTGTTACCAAAGCGATAACGTGTATCGATATTCACAATGGTGAAGCCACCCACTTTGCCAGAATCCTGTACGTGCTCATCATCGCCATCATTCGCGCGATGCTTGTTGTTCTCGTTACCACGCACATACACGTCTGAATAGGTATTGATGTTGCTGCCTACTGTCCACTGTGAGGTCACTTGATATTGCATACGCAATTTCAAGGCATGCTCAGGCAGGTTAGGCAAGCGATCGCCTTTGCTAACCTGGATAGCCGTGCCGTCAGAAGACGAGTTCACTTCATTGGTGATTTCAAAAGGCGTTTGGTAAGTGGCACGCACAAAGCTATAGCCCACATTCCATGACAAATCGCCAGTCACACCGTTCAAACCGGCATCCAGACCCACACGGCGGGTTTTACCAACGTTGTCAAAATAACCCATGCCATTGGTCGCGTTAGTGGCAATAAATTGGATATCGTCATGGTTTTCAGTGCGATATACCGCTGTAGACCAACGGATGTTATCGGTTAACTGGCCACGGGCGCCCACTTCAAAGGTTTTTGCTACCACTTTTTTCAGCGGCGGATCCCCTGCCATCGCATTTGGCAGTTTGCAAGGTACGGCCGGATTGGCACAGCCCAGCTCCATGGAGGTCGGTGCACGCATGCCTTCGTTATAGCTACCGTACATGGTCAATGCCTGTGTCGGCGTATAGTTCAGGCCAACAGAAGGATTGAGTCGGTTAAAACTGTGGTTGCCCGACAATGTTTCTGGGTCAGTCACGTCCGGAATCAGGCGGTCACGGTTTTCAACCTTGATATGGTTGTAGCGACCAGACATGGTTAAATGCCATTGATCAGTCAAGGACAAGGTATCAGTCACAAATGCGCCCCAGCTAGTGGTTCTGCCATTCAGTTTTACCGCTGCTTCATCGCTCAACTCACCCAATGCATCCACGCCGCGCGATGCGTTAATCAGGCCATATTCAGTAGATTGCGAAAATTTAATCTTTGAAAAGTCATAGCCCCCACCGACAATAAACTGGTTTTTCTTTTCAAACAGTGGCTGGCTGAAGGTCAACTGCGTATTAAAACCGTGCCCTCTTTGGCGTGTATTACTGCGGTTTAATGCGCCTGAACAGGTCTCCTCGGAGTTAGTGCCTGCCTGACAGGCGGCAAGTGCTGTGGCTAACTCGGTACTATCAACTTCACCATTCGCGTCTAAATCCAGCGCACCTGAACCGTTGAAATCATCATTCACATCGCCGTTCAAGGTCTTGCGGTTAGATTGGCGGAAATAGACATTACCGGTCAGTTGCACGTCATCATTAAACCAGTGGCTGCCGTTCAAATTCAGGAAATTCATGCTGTTTTTTGTTTGGTCTGGGCGCGTATTGATACTGCTGCGGCCAAAATCCTGAATCAGCTCTTTTTGAACCAACCCATTACCAATCATATTGTTATCCGCACCGGTGTAGCTCAACTCCAGGCGCGTGGTATCATTTTGCCAACCCACCTTACCAAACAGTTGTTTAACCGTACTTGGTGAGTAATCACGCCAGCCATCTTCATCAAAATAATTGCCGGAAATAAAGTAATCAACTGAATTATCTTCTGACACGCCGCCGAATTCAGCAGCAGTATTTTTACGCCCCCATGAGCCAAAGCTTGACTCAATCGCGCCGCCTTTATGGGTACGGCCGTTTTTGGTTGTCACAGACAAAGCACCGCCCAGCGTGTTCAAGCCATAAACAGGGTTAGAGCCCGGAATCAAGTTCATGTTTGCAATCGCATTCACCGGAATCAAATCCCAGTTGACTACATCACCAAACGGCTCATTCACGCGGACGCCGTCAACAAACACAGACAGGCCTTGTGGCGTACCCAACAAAGGAGATGCCGTAAAGCCACGGAACAACACATCAGGTTGAAACGGGTTGTTCTGTGACTCGTTCACACTCACCCCAACCATATTGTTATTCATAAAATCAGCAATCGTATTGCTGTGCTGGTTCACAATTTGTTTACCCTTGGCTGACTGCACGTTTGCAGGCACTTTCTCCAGCGGCAAGCCAACACCAGGCAGCGGTGTGGTGCCTACAATCTCAACCTTCTCTAATTTAACGTCTTCAGCATGTACTGTCATCGCCTGCGCTGCATAGGCAGACACAATGGCGAGCAGTAATGGCTTGATGGTATTTTTATTCATACGAATGATCCTTTTTCCCGAGAATACTTTTATGGAATAACTTTTTTACTTAAAAGTACTTCTTAAGAGCAATAACTGTTCCGCTTATGCCAGCCAGAAAAAGATCATTTAAATCAATTGAATAGAATTTTCATGGTGGATATCAACCATAAAATTGGCTCTTTACAGCCAATTTTATGGTTTTAATTGGTTTATTACAACCAAATTTAATCTAGCGGGGCTGAAGGAAGATTTCGAGGCCGTAAGCATTACGGCCAGGGCGCCAGGCTTCATCGACTGCAAGCGCAGCTAATGCAACCAGCGTTTGTGATGCGGTTGGCTGAGTGGTAGTCACTTGAACCACGGGGTAAAACGCACGTTGCCAAGGGGGGATCCCCAGCATTTGAAAAATCACTTTTAATTCACGTCTTGGACGTTTGGCATCGGGCTGCAATGCTTCACCGCCCGTTCTGGGTGAAACCAACAGTGCCAAGCCTTCAGGTAATGGAATCGGCTGCCCGTAACGCTTATTCAATGTGATGGCCGCGGGCGCAATGCCAAGCCTGGCCAGTGCGATACCACGGCCCTTGCTGACTTTAAACTGCACTTGCCAGTCGCCCCAGGTTTGCGTTTGATGGCCCTGCCACACCAATGGCGTTTGCGGCAACGCGGCTGGTTTGGCCACACAATACAGGCGCTGCTGATAATGATGCAGATACGCGCGATGACCCGCAGCCTGCCCTTGTAATGGCAAATGCAGATAACGGTGTGGTTGGACCGAGGACAGTTGTTTCCAGTAATCCTGTAATTGCTCGGTATTCGGCATACGCAATTGACGCTGCTGGAACCAGAAACGTAACAGGTTTTTTGCGCGCACGTCGCCCAGCGAGTGCAGATGCGGGATATCGATTGACTGCCCCAGCCACTCCTCCCGCACATCGCATTGTAGCAAGTCCTGCTGCGCTAGCGTATCCAGTAAAATCTGGGCATCAGCAAGATGGCTGGCACTACGCAGCAAGGCGTTATCCAGTTGCGGATAACGCTCACGCAACACCGGCATGGCCTTTTGGCGCATAAAGTTACGGTCATAACTGATATCCGTATTACTTTCGTCTTCTACCCATTTGAGCTGTTGGGCCGTGGCGTATTGCACTAGCTCGGCCTTGGGCACCGTTAACAGCGGCCGGAGCAAATAACGTTCTGCATCCCAATGGCTCATGGCACTCAGGCCTTTCACGCCGGCACCACGCATCAGTTGCAACAATAATGTTTCTGCCTGATCCTGCATATGATGGGCAGTGACGATGGCATCTGCGGCCAATTGCTGCCGCACTTGCTCTAATGCCTGGTAACGCGCATCGCGTGCGGCGGCTTCCACGCCCAGTCCGCTTTGCAAATCCACATGCACTTTTTCACTATAAAAGGCGATGCCTTTATCAACACATAGCTGCTCGCACATATGGAGCCAGGTGTCCGCATGCGGGCTGAGGCCATGATGCACATGCATGGCTGACAAGGTAAACGATAACGGGGTAGCCAATTGTGACAGCGCGTGCAGCAGCACGACGGAGTCTACACCGCCACTGAGCGCAAGCAATAAATGTGGCGGCTGGGTACGTGAGTCAGTATCCCCAGCCAGAAAGGTCTTAATGACATTTTCCAACTGAGGCAGAAGGGACATACTATTTTTCACTGCTGGCTTTAAATTTACCGTAACTCATCAAGCGCTGGTAACGCGACTCCAGCAGTTGCGGCACTTTTTTAGCTTGTAAGGTTTTGAGTTGCTGACCAATGGCCTGGCCAATGCGCTCCATCACTTCTTCGTAATTACGATGTGCGCCACCCAATGGCTCGCTGATAATGTTATCAACCAGGCCCAGGGATTTCAGGCGGTCAGCCGTAATGCCCAGCGTTTCAGCGGCATCAGGTGCCCTGCTCGCACTCTTCCACAAAATAGACGCGCAGCCTTCAGGCGAGATGACGGAATAAGTCGAATATTGCAGCATGTTCAAATGATCGACCACGCCTAATGCCAGCGCGCCGCCTGAGCCACCTTCACCGATGACCACACCGATAATCGGTGTTTTCAGCTCTGCCATCACATACAGGTTGCGGGCAATGGCTTCAGATTGCCCACGCTCTTCGGCACCAATACCAGGATAAGCACCTGGGGTATCGATAAACGTAATAATTGGCAGGTGGAATTTTTCGGCCAGGCGGAATAAGCGTAAGGCTTTACGGTAACCCTCAGGGCGCGGCATGCCAAAGTTGCGGTATTGGCGCTCTTTGATATCACGGCCTTTTTGGTGGCCCATAACCATTACAGGAATGCCTTTGAAACGGGCAATACCGCCGACAATTGCCGGGTCATCCGCAAATGCACGGTCACCGTGCAACTCTTGAAAGTCGGTAAACAAGGCACTGATGTAATCAATGGTGTAAGGGCGTTGCGGGTGGCGTGCCACCTGCGAAATTTGCCAGGCACTCAGATTTTGGTAGGTATCTTGCAGCAGCTTGGTATTTTTCTTTTGCAGCAAGTCCAACTCTTTGGAGATATCCAGCGAGTCGTGTTCATCGTGTGAAACTTGCAAAGCTTCAATACGCTTTTCGAGGGCCGCAATCGGCTGCTCGAAATCGAGATATGTCAGTTTACTAGGCGTGAGACGTTTTGCACTCATAATGAATTCCAGTGTGAATTCTTAGAAAAAAAGTTTAGGCATTATAAAGGATTTTGACGTTTTCTTTTGACAACCAGCCCTGCAAATTCTGCAACAGGTCGTCATGCAGGACGACTTGCCAGTCATCGCCCAGCATCAGGCTGACTTGCGCCGACTGATTATGGTAATCCACCTTGATCGGGCAGCGCTTCTGCTCTTCGCCCGCGTAACGGTAAGGCGTCAACACATTCATTAGCCTTTGCACATCAGACGTGCCATTGCAACTCAGGGTGAGCATTTGCGCAAAACGGTTGCGCACCGCGGCCAGGTCATAGAGTTTTCTGGCGCTGACACGAATACCACCGGAGAACTCGTCATTGCTAATGCGGCCTTCTACCACCAGCAACTGGTCCTCTTTAATCCATTGTGCGTGCTGCATGAGCAGCTCTGAGCCGACCACGACATCCACCCGGCCAACAGCATCGTCCAGCGTCACAATCGCCATCTTGCCGCGTTGGGTCATGCGCACGCGCACCCCCATCACCACACCCGCCAGCAACTTGGGCTGCTCTTGCGGCGCGAGTTCACTGAGGTTGCCTTTAATAAAGGGCCCCAATTGTGGCTTGTAGCTTAAATACGGGTGGCCACTCAGGTAAAAACCAAGCGCGACCTTCTCTTCTACCAATGCCTGTTCTGGGCTCCACGGGGCGATGCCAGGCAACGCGTGGCGGGTTTCAACCACGCCGCCAAACAGGCAATCTTGCCCGGCATGCGCCGCACTTTGTTCGGCGACACTAATCGCCGTATCGAGCCCGGCCAGCAAGGCGGCACGATTAGGCTCCAGCTTGTCGAAAGCGCCAGCGCGTATCAGCGACTCAATGACGCGGCGATTGACTTTACGCAGATCTAAACGCTGGCAAAAATCAAAAATATCCTTAAACTCGCCCTGTGCCTGGCGCGAAGCCATGATCAGCTCGATCGCAGCCAGGCCAGTACCCTTAATAGCACCCAGCCCATACAATACATGCTGCGCGCTCAGCGGCTTAAACTGGTAGATACTGGCATTGACATCCGGTGGCAACACCTCGACGTGATTCGCCCCGCAGTCATCAAAAAACGTGTGCACGTTATCGGTGTTGTTCATGTCTGCCGACATGGTTGCCGCCAGGAACGCCGCAGGATAATGGGCCTTCAGGTAAGCGGTATGGTAAGCGACCAGCGCGTAGGCGGCCGCGTGTGACTTGTTAAAACCATAACCGGCAAATTTTTCCAGCAAGTCAAACAAATCGTTAGACTGTTGCAGGGTTAAGCCGTTTTTCTGCGCGCCTTCGTTGAAGATTTCGCGCTGTTGCACCATTTCCTCAGGCTTTTTCTTACCCATGGCGCGTCGCAGCAAGTCAGCGCCACCCAGGCTATACCCGGCCACGACCTGCGCGATCTGCATCACCTGCTCCTGATAGACAGCGATCCCGTAGGTCTCTTTCAGGATAGACTCGGTAGACGCATGCGGATACTCCACACGTTGCGTACCGTGTTTTCGGCGACAGAAGTCAGGAATCAGGTCCATCGGGCCCGGGCGATACAACGCAACCAGCGCAATAATATCTTCAAACAAGTCAGGCTTGGCCTGCTTGAGCATGTCCTTCATGCCGCGCGATTCCAGCTGGAACACCGCCGTGGTATTGGCTGTTTTCAGCAAGTGGTAACTGCGCTTATCGTCTAGCGGAATCGTCTCGAAACTCAGCGGCGGCAATTCCTCTTGCGCGCGCTGGGCATTGGCATTTTCCAGCGCCATATTAAGGATGGTCAGCGTACGCAGGCCCAAAAAGTCGAACTTGACCAGGCCTACCGCCTCCACGTCGTCCTTGTCGTATTGGCTGACCAGGCTATCCCCATTCGGTTGGCAATACACCGGCGAAAAATCAGAAATTTTGCCAGGTGCAATCAACACGCCCCCGGCGTGCATACCGATGTTACGCACCAGGCCCTCAAGGCGTAGCGCTAAAGAAAGTAATTCTGCAACCTCTTCTTCTTTTTCACGGCGTTCTTGTAACTGCGGCTCTTTTTCCAGCGCCGATTCCAGCGTAATGCCCAACTCCAGCGGAATCAGCTTGGCAATGCCATCAACGAAGTTAAATGGCAAATCGAGCACGCGGCCCACGTCGCGGATCACCGCTTTGGCCGCCATGGTACCAAAGGTGGCAATCTGTGACACCGATGCCAAGCCGTATTTGTGCTTGACGTAATCGATGACGCGATCTCGGCCTTCCATACAGAAGTCAATATCGAAGTCGGGCATGGAGACCCGCTCAGGGTTGAGGAAGCGCTCAAACAGCAGGTTGTATTTGAGCGGATCGAGGTCGGTAATCCCCAGGCTGTAAGCCACCAGTGAGCCCGCGCCCGAGCCCCGGCCCGGCCCAACCGGCACGCCGTTATTCTTCGCCCAGTTAATAAAGTCAGCCACGATCAGGAAGTAGCCAGGGAAACCCATCTGCACAATGATGCCGCACTCGAACTGCAAGCGATCCTCGTACTCTTGGCGCTTGGCTTCGCGCTGTTGTTCATCCGGGTATAAATAGGCCAGCCGGTGCTCCAGCCCAAGTTTTGACTGGTCTACCAGGTAAGCATCCAGGCTTTCACCATTCGGCGTTGGAAAGTCTGGCAAATAGTTCTTACCCAGCGTCATGGTCAGGTTGCAACGCTTGGCAATCTCGACCGAGTTTTGCAAGGCCAACGGCATATCGGCAAACAATGCCTGCATCTCGGCCTGGGTTTTGACATATTGCGTAGCAAAAAACTTGCGTGGACGGCGTTTGTCGGCCAACACATAGCCTTCAGCGATACAGGTACGCGCTTCGTGCGCCATGTAGTCGTCTGCAGTTTGAAATTGCACCGGGTGCGTCGCGACCACGGGTAGATCCAGTTGCTGCGCGATAAGCACGGTTTGTTGTATCAACTGTTCTTGCGCATAGGCTTCAGGGGACCCTGCTTCATGCACACGCTGCACTTCGAGATAATAACGGCCAGCAAATACCTGCGCCCATTGCTGTGCGTATTGCAAAGCCATGGCCTGGTTGCCTGCCTGCAAGGCCAACCCAACATCGCCTGCCGCAAAGCCTGAAAGCACCAGCAAACCTGCATTCTTCTCCCGCAGCCACTCGGCTTTGATTTCTGCGCGTTCGCGGTACTGGTTTTCAAGATAAGCGCGTGACAGCAACTCGCATAAATGGCGATAGCCTTGCTGGTTCTGCACCAGCAATAGCAAGCGCTGCGGCTGATCACGCTGCACTGCATTCTCAATCCAGACATCACAACCAAGCACAGGCTTCAAGCCTTTGCCTCGCGCTGCTTTATAGAATTTTACTGCGCCAAACAGGTTGGAGAGATCAGTGAGCGCGATGGCGGGCATCGCATCGGTTTTGGCGGCTTTAACATAGTCGTCAATACGCACTGTGCCGTCCACAATGGAGTACTCACTGTGACAGCGCAGATGAATAAATGCTGGTTGAATGGTGGGAATTTCAGACGCTTCCATGGCTTTATTTTAACCGCCAACACGCTTTTTTGTACCTATGACGGGTGCAAATAATCTGGTTGACAGCGTTAAAATTCCAGCTAAGGAAACGACACAAGCCGGGCGGCGCAAGCAATAAAATTTAATCCGCCAGGCATAATGCTCTATGATGTCAGGCGTTTTCATGAATAGATGATTGATCATGCCCAATGCCACCGCTTTACTGGATGACCCGATACTGGTTGAAGATAACTTGCCCAGCATTGGCCAAACCCTGCCGTTTTTTCAACTGGTGAACCATGCGCTGGAAGATATTTCATTAGATGCCTTTCGTGGCCAACGTAAAATCCTGCACTTCTTTCCCGGCATAGACACCTCTACCAGCGCCAATAGCGTACGCATTCTGGACGGCATAGGCGCAAGCCTTGAGAATACGGTCATTCTGCACATTTCGCCGGATCTACCCTTCACGATGACACGCTTCTGCAGCACAGAAAACTTGTCTACAGGCATTCATTTATCCACCATGCGTGGCCGCGACATGCTTAAAAACTATGGCGTGCTGATGATGACTAGCAAACTTGCAGGCTTACCTGCGCGGGTACTCATGGTCGCTGACGAAAACGACCGCGTATTACACGTCGAACTGGTCAAGGAATTAACCAGCGAACCGGACTACGATGCCGCCCTTGCCACGCTGCAAAAGTGATTCCCTTACTTTTTATGTGGTTGATTGACATTGGCTGACAAGTTAAAGTGCTCGTTTAACACTCATTCAACATGTTTTGGAGAAGATTATGGCAAGCGTAACGCTTAAAGGTAACCCGGTCGCCGTTGGCGGTAAATTCTTGGCTGCAGGCGATGCTGCCCCGGCTTTTCAACTGGCAGATGCCAAACGTAACCTGGTTGGCCTGGATGCCTATGCCGGTAAGCGTAAAGTACTGAACATTTTCCCTAGCATTGACACCCCAACCTGCGCGACTTCAGTACGCACATTCAACAAAGAAGCCAGCAGCGTTAACAACACCGTTGTATTGTGTGTGTCTGCTGACTTGCCATTTGCACAAAGCCGTTTCTGTGGCGCTGAAGGCCTGGAAAATGTAGTCACCCTGTCTACCTTCCGCGATACCGCCAAATTTGCCAATGACTACGGTGTATTCATCACTGACAGCAGCCTGGCAGGCTTAACAGCACGCGCAGTAGTGGTGCTGGATGAAAACAATAAAGTATTGCATAGCGAGCTGGTAGGCGAGATTGCTGATGAACCTAACTACGCTGCAGCACTGGCTGTATTGAAATAAGCCATTAGCACGCAATAAAAAAGCCAGCATTTGCTGGCTTTTTTATTTGGCATACCCAATGAATAAACGAATGACTTAAACGCGCTTGAACAACAGGCTGCCGTTAGTGCCACCAAAGCCGAAGTTGTTTTTCAGCGCATATTCAATCTGCATATCACGTGCGGTATTGGCACAGTAATCCAGATCGCATTCAGGATCCTGATTAAACAAGTTAATCGTTGGCGGTGAAATCTGGTTGTAGATAGACAACACCGTGAATACAGATTCCAAACCACCGGCGCCACCCAGTAAGTGACCAGTCATAGACTTGGTGGAGTTCACCACCAGTTTATACGCATGGTCGCCAAAGGTTGCTTTAATGGCGTTGGTTTCGTTGGTATCACCCAACGGCGTCGATGTACCATGTGCATTCATAAACTGCACCTGATCAGGGTTCACGCCTGCATTTTTCAGGGCGTTTACCATGGATCGACGTGGACCATCCATATTCGGCGCGGTCATGTGATAGGCATCGGCACTTAAACCATAGCCAGACAATTCAGCGTAGATTCTGGCACCGCGTGCTTTGGCATGCTCATACTCTTCCAGCACCATCACGCCGGCACCTTCACCAATCACAAAGCCATCACGGTCTTTATCCCAGGGACGACTAGCCGTTGCCGGATCGTCATTGCGATTAGACAAGGCTCTCGCAGAGGCAAAGCCACCTACGCTGAGCTCGGTAATCGCGGCTTCAGCACCACCAGCGACCATGACATCGGCATCACCGTACTCAATCATACGCGCGGCTTCACCAATGCTATGGGTGCCTGTCGTACAGGCAGTCACGACGGCGATATTCGGGCCTTTTAAACCCAGCATAATCGACAGGTTGCCAGAAATCATATTGATAATGGTGCCTGGTATAAAGAATGGCGAGATTTTGCGTGGGCCACCTTCATCATAACTATCGTTAGTGGATTCAATCAGACCCAAACCACCAATACCGGAGCCGATGGTCACACCGATGCGCTCGGCATTGGCGTCAGTGACCTCCAGGCCGGAATCACGGAAAGCTTCCAGACCAGCGGCCAACCCATACTGGATAAACGTATCCATACGGCGGGCATCTTTGGCTGGAATAAAATCTTCAGCGTTAAAGCCTTTCACTTCGCCTGCAATTTGCGAAGCGAATGGTGTGGGATCAAATTTGGTGATGCGGGTAATGCCTGATTGACCAGCAACCAGGTTGTCCCAAGCGGTCTTGGTACCAATCCCTACTGGAGACACCACGCCCAAGCCAGTTACTACTACTCTGCGTTTCGTCATAATAGAAAATCAGCCCTCTTGCGAGGGCTGATTGAAGAATGAAGTCAATGAATTACTTGAGGTTTGCGTTGACGTAATCAATCGCTTGCTGCACTGTTGTGATTTTTTCTGCTTCGTCATCAGGAATTTCGCAATCGAATTCTTCTTCCAAAGCCATCACCAATTCTACGGTGTCCAGAGAATCTGCACCCAGATCATCTACGAAAGATGATGTGTTTTTAACGTCAGCTTCGTTTGCACCTAATTGTTCACAAACGATTTTCTTTACGCGTTGTTCGATGTCGGACATCTAAAATACCCCTTTGTTGATAAGTGTCGTGTTCAGTAAACCGGTATTCTAGCAAAACTTGCCCAGAATACCAAAGAAACTATATATTAAGCGCAGTACATGCCACCATTGACATGAATGGTTTCACCAGTAATGTAAGCTGCTGCCGGTGACGCGAGGAAAGCAACCGTAGCTGCAATTTCATCCACCTGACCCAAACGGCCTACCGCGATACGCTCCAGCATTTTGGCTTTGATCTCTTCTGGCAACTCGGCAGTCATGTCGGTTTCAATAAACCCTGGCGCCACACAGTTGACCGTAATACCACGGCTACCAACCTCTTGCGCCATGGATTTGGTAAAACCAGTCATACCAGCCTTGGCTGCAGCGTAGTTCACCTGGCCAGCATTGCCCATATGGCCCACTACGCTGGAAATATTGATAATGCGACCCTGGCGTGCTTTCATCATCGGACGCAGCACCGCCTGGCTCATACGGAACACTGACTTGAGGTTGGTATTCAATACCGCATCCCAATCTTCATCCTTCATGCGCATCAACAAGGTATCCTTGGTAATACCTGCATTGTTCACCAGAATGGAAACTTCGCCGTACTGCTCAGCAATCTGCTTTAAAACTGCTTCGATTTGTTCTGGCTGGGTCACATCCAGCGCCAAACCAACGCCATTTACGCCAGCAGCTTTCAGGTGCGCCGTAATCGCGTCTGCACCACTGGCCGAGGTCGCCGTGCCAATCACGGTTGCGCCCTGCTTACCCAAGGTCTGCGCAATCGCTGCGCCAATCCCACGGCTTGCGCCAGTCACCAATGCCACTTGTTGATTCAACATATTCATTCCCCTTATTGCGCAACAAATGCTTGCACAGATTCATCATTTACCAGTGCGACACACGTCATGTCAGCCACAATGCGCTTGGCTAAACCAGCCAGCACCTTGCCCGGGCCACATTCGGCAGCACTCAACACCTCTTGCGCGGCCAATTGTTGCACAGTCTCTACCCAGCGTACCGGGCTATGCAACTGGCGCACCAGTGCGTCTTTTATTTGTGCGGCATCACTGTAGGCAGCCACATCGGCGTTGTGCAATACCGGCACCACAGGGGCTTGTACTGCTACATTTTGCAAATATTCACGCAGTTTATCTGCCGCAGGCTTCATCAGGTCACAATGTGACGGTACGCTGACTGGCAGCGGCAAGGCGCGTTTGGCGCCCTTGGCTTTGGCTAGCTCCATGCCACGCTCTACAGCAGCCTTATCACCAGCAATCACTACCTGGCCTGGCGAGTTAAAATTCACTGCCTGCACTACCTGGCCCTGCGCCGCTTCGTTGCACACGGCACTAACCGTCTCATCATCCAGACCCAAAATAGCCGCCATGGCGCCCTGACCTTCTGGCACAGCTTGCTGCATGACCTGGGCACGAAACTTGACCAGTGGCAGCGCATCTGCAAATGAAATGGCACCGGCAGCCACCAAAGCGGTATATTCGCCCAGGCTGTGGCCAGCCATGGCGGTTGGCAACTTGCCGCCCAACGCCTGGTAGACGCGCCATGTAGCAACACCTGCAGTCAGCATAATGGGCTGTGTATTTTCGGTCAGGTTAATTTCGTCATTGGCCTCTGTCGCCATTTTCCAGAAATCGACGCCCAATACAGTAGAAGCCTCATCAAAAGTTTGTTTTACGATGGCATGGGCTTCTAGGCCTTGCATCATGCCAACAGACTGAGAGCCCTGGCCTGGAAAGAAGAAAGCAAATTTAGACATAATTTTTTCGCGTATAGACTAAAACAAAATGCAGGCCATGATATGCATGGCCTGCAGGTAATTAATTGGCTGATTAATACTTAACCAGCGCAGAACCCCAGGTAAACCCACCACCAAAGGCTTCCATCAGCAAAATCTGCCCACGCTGGATGCGACCATCGCGGACTGCAGTATCTAGCGCCAACGGGATGGATGCGGCAGATGTATTACCGTGCCTATCTACCGTGATCACTACTTTTTCCATCGGCAGATCGAGCTTTTTGGCGGTGGCTTGCAGAATGCGGATATTGGCCTGATGTGGCACCAGCCAGTCAATATCAGACTTCTGCATATTATTGGCTGCCAGCGTCTCATCCACAATCTGGTCCAGCGTATTCACGGCCATTTTAAAGACGGCATTGCCTTCCATCACCACGGTGTCAGGGCCTTCGTCATTGCGAGGCACATGCAAATAGGTTTCGTAATTGCCATCGGCATGAATATGGGTGGAAAGTACGCCAGGCTGCTCGCTGGCTTGCAAGATCACTGCCCCGGCGCCATCACCCCACAAGATACAGTTGCTGCGATCGGTGTAATCAGTGATGCGGGTAAAGGTATCTGCGCCAATGACCAGCACATTGCGGTATTGACCAGATTTGATAAATTGATGGGCAGTGGTCAGTGCATAGACAAAACCGCTACACACCGCTTGTACATCAAAAGCAGGACAGCCGCTGATGCCTAACTTGCGTTGCACCATGGTAGCAACGCTGGGGAAAATCTTGTCCGGCGTGGTGGTCGCCACAATAATCAGGTCTATGTCTTCTGCCTGTATGCCTGCGGCCTCAATGGCATTGCGGGCGGCCTGCGTCGCCAGATCGCTGGTGCGCTCGTCTGTGACGCGATGACGCTGCTTGATACCTGTCCTGGCAAAGATCCACTCATCCGTGGTATCAACCATTTTTTCCAGGTCAGCATTACTTAAAATAGTGGGAGGCAGATAGCTGCCAGTGCCTGCGATGCGTGCGTTAATCATCCGTACGATTATGCCTTAATTGGGTCAAATTACCTAGCCGAATGCAGTTCAAGACTGCTCGGAAGTCGTCAGGTGCTCGATCTCAAGCTGCGCCTGAATACGTTTTAAAACACCGCTCTGCGCCTCTTCCATCGCCACGTGAATCGCATGGTAAAAGCCGATACTGTCCGCCCCGCCGTGACTTTTCACGACAATGCCGCGCAAGCCTAAAAAGCTGGCGCCATTATAGCGACGCGGATCCAGACGTTTTTTAAACGCCTTTAACACTGGAAAAGCGCCCAGCGCCATCAACTTGGTTAGCCAGTTACGCTTGAATTCCTGCGTTAAAAACTTGCCCATCATATGTGCCAGGCCTTCAGTGGTTTTCAGCGCCACGTTACCGACGAAACCATCACAGACCACGACATCGGTCGTACCCTTGAAAATATCATCGCCTTCAACGTTACCGTAAAAGTTCAAATGACTGCCACGCAGTAGCTCAGCCGCCTGCTTGGCTACTTCATTCCCCTTGATATCTTCAGAGCCAATATTGAGCAAGCCAACCGTAGGATTAGGTTTATTGCTGATACAACTCACCACCATCGCGCCCATAATGGCAAACTGGTACAAGTGCTCAGGCGTACAGTCCGCATTAGCGCCCAGATCGAGCATAAAAGTGCTGCCATTTTCAGATGGCAAGGTGGATGCAATGGCTGGCCGGTCGATACCAGGCAAGGTTTTAAGCACAAAACGCGCGGTGGCCATCAAGGCGCCGGTATTACCCGCGCTGACACAGGCCTGAGCCTCGCCAGTTTTCACCATATTGATCGCTACACGCATGGAGGAATCTTTTTTATTCTTCATGGCGCTTTGCGGTGACTCATCCATGAGCACCACTTCACTGGCGTGATGCACGCGCAAACGCGGGCTCGGCGTCACATGCAAGGCTTTCAACTCTGCCTCTACGGCATCTTGCAAGCCCACCAGAATAATATTGAGATTAGGGTTCTCGTTTAAAATACGTACTGCCGCAGGCACAGTCACATGTGGACCGTGATCTCCCCCCATGGCATCAATGGCAATCACTACTTCTTGTGAATGCACGTGTTGACCAGTTGTCATGTTATTTCCCAAATTTACTTACCGTGCACGACACCTGCCATTAAATGCAGGGCGCAATTACCCTTTAATTACTATGGTGCAGATAATTGCTGCTAATAATTACAAAGGTGCCGATAAAGTGCAGGCTTACGCCAGATACACAAACGCCGCGCATTTTACTGCGCGGCGTGTTTTAAAGCTTGACGCTTTAATGCAGCGATTATTCGCCTTTAGCTGGCATCACTTTACGGCCACGGTAAAAACCGTTTGGGCTCACGTGATGACGCAAATGTACTTCACCAGTCGTTGGCTCAATCGCCAAAGGTGGGTTAGTCAAAAAGTCGTGGGAACGGTGCATACCACGCTTGGACGGTGTCTTTTTGTTTTGCTGAACTGCCATTTATATACTCCAAAATCAAACCGCCACACCTCAGAGAATGAAGTTAAAGGGCAGTTATAAATAAACTTAAAATGCTACCTAATCCGCAATTATAAAATATTCCAGAGACAACTGCAAATAAATCCTGCAAATATCGCTTTCCATTTACTTTTTTGCGCTTTCAACGCACGCAAACCTGTCGTTAACGATCATTTATCCAGCTTCAGCTGCTTAAGCGCCGCAAACGGATTAGGCTTTTCGCCGGCAGATTGCTGCAAACTAACGCACGCTTCCTCATGCATGACCGCAATCGGCAAAGCCATCAACAACTCATCCTCAACCAATGACTCAACCGTCGTTTCGCCACCCTCTTCCAACCAGTCAACCTGCTCATCTTCAAGCAGCGCCTCTGGCGGCTCATCACATAATGCAAATTCAAATTGCAAATCAAGCGCTTGTGGCAATGGGGCAAAACAGCGTTGGCAAACCAGCGGCAAATCAGCTTGCACAGCCAAAGACAACATAGGCAAGGCAGTCTCGCTAAAAAAACGTGGTGGCAAACCTTGTAGTTGATAACGCACGCGCAACGCACTCAACGCAGCAGCATCGGTGGCACCTAATGCTTGCAAAGCCTCTTGCAAGCGCGGCAAAGATGACAGCACCAACTCACCTTCACTGTTTTTTTGCTGCCGGGCCAGCTCCTGAAATCGCGTCATAACGTCATAAAACTCTAAATATAATCAAGCATGACACTATAGCAAACTCAGCCAATCTTGACGACCAGCCACGCAGCGGACACAGCCAAAAATGACGTTCTACTTTTTAAGACCCCGGTTTGTTGTTATAATGACGTCGCATCACGCGGCGCTCTTTATCAAGGGCGCGCTCATGGTGCCGGTTTGCATAATCGGCCATCCGCTCAGGCGGTCTCATTAGTGCAAAACCACAACCAAACCAACTCAAAGCGCTTTAAATACAAGCAGTTGCTAACTAAATAAACGGTTGAGTTATTAAAAGACTCTGTCCTTTTTTCTTGCTTTAAGGGTAATGTGTGTTTAAGAAAATTTTAGTCGCGAATCGCGGTGAAATTGCGGTACGTATTGTGCGCGCCTGTTCAGAAATGGGCATCAAGTCGGTGGCCATTTACGCGGATGCCGACCGTCATGCCTTGCATGTCAAGAAAGCTGACGAAGCCTATAACATCGGTTCTGATCCGGTGGCAGGTTACCTGAACGCACACAACATTGTGAATATTGCTGTGGCTGCAGGCTGTGACGCCTTGCATCCTGGCTACGGCTTCCTGTCTGAAAATCCTGAGCTGGCCGAAGTCTGCTCACGTCGCGGTATCAAATTTATCGGCCCGGAAGCAGACGTCATTCGCCAGATGGGCGACAAGATTCAGGCACGTAATGCCATGATCAATGCAGGCATCCCTTGTGTGCCGGGCAGTGATGGCAACCTGGAATCTTTAGATGCTGCTGTGCAACTGGCTAAAAAAATTGGCTACCCAGTGATGTTAAAAGCCACCAACGGTGGTGGTGGCCGCGGTATTCGTCGTTGCGACAGCGAAAAAGAATTATTAAGCAATTACGACCGCGTGATTTCCGAAGCCAGCAAAGCCTTTGGCAAACCTGAAGTCTTCCTGGAAAAATGCGTCGTCCATCCTCGCCATATTGAAGTACAGATTTTGGCCGATGCCCACGGCAATGTCATCCACCTGTTTGAGCGCGACTGCTCTATCCAGCGCCGTAACCAGAAACTGATTGAAATCGCACCATCACCACAACTGTCACAAGCACAACGTGAATATATTGGTGGTCTGGGCGTGAAAGCCGCTAAAGCAGTCGGCTATGAAAATGCAGGCACTGTTGAGTTCTTGCTCGACTCTGACAATAATTTTTATTTCATGGAAATGAACACCCGCTTGCAGGTGGAACATACCGTGACCGAAACCATTACTGGTGTCGATATCGTGCAACAGCAGATTCGTGTTGCGGCCGGATTACCGCTGCAATACAAACAAAGCGAAATCGCTTTCCGTGGCTTTGCCATGGAATACCGTATCAATGCCGAAGATCCACAAAAAGATTTTCTGCCGAGCTTTGGTAAAATTACGCGCTACTATGCGCCAGGCGGCCCTGGCGTGCGTATGGACGCAGCCATTTATAGCGGCTATGTGATTCCGCCCTACTACGACTCCATGTGCGCCAAGCTGACGGTTTGGGCATTGGACTGGGAAGGTGTGATTGAGCGCGGCCGCCGCGCACTGAATGACATGGTGGTGTATGGGGTCAAAACCACGATTCCTTACTACCAGCAAATCATGCTACACCCAGATTTTCGTGCAGCCGACTTCAACACCAGCTTTGTGGAGCAACACCCTGAGTTGACTGAATATGACGTTGGACTACCGAAAGAATTGATGGCCGCAGCGATCGCTGCCGCGATTGCCGCCCACGAAGGCATTTGATTAACCGTATTGCAGATATTAATTTAGATCGACAAGATTATGAGCAAAATACATGTCACCGAACTCGTTTTAAGAGATGGTCACCAATCCCTGATCGCGACGCGCATGCGTACCGAAGATATGCTGCCGATTGCTAGCAAACTGGATGAGATTGGTTTCTGGTCACTGGAAGCCTGGGGTGGTGCCACCTTTGACGCCTGCGTGCGCTTTCTAAAAGAAGATCCATGGGAGCGCCTGCGCAGCCTGCGTAAGGCATTGCCAAACACGCCTATCAATATGTTGTTGCGTGGCCAGAACTTGCTGGGCTATCGTCATTATTCTGACGATGTCGTACACGCCTTCGTTAAACAGGCCGCTGATACCGGTGTCGACGTATTCCGCATTTTTGATGCGATGAACGACATCCGTAACCTGAAAACAGCCATTGAAGCCGTTAAATCAGTTAAAAAGCACGCCATCGGTACTTTGTCTTTCACTACCAGCCCGGTGCATGACGTGGCTTATTTCGTCAACATGGCGAAAGAGCTTGAAGCCCTCGGTTGCGACAGTATCGGCGTGAAAGACATGGCAGGCCTGCTCACACCAGGCATGGCTGGTGAACTGGTTAAAGCATTGAAAGCAGCCGTGAGCGTGCCTATCCATATGCACAGTCACGCCACTTCAGGCCTAGCCAGCATGGTCATGCTCAAGAGCGTGGAAAACGGCGTCGACATTATCGACACCTGTAACTCATCTTTCTCTGAAGGCGCAAGCCATCCAACGACAGAGAGCCTGGTCGCGGCCTTAAAAGGCACCGAATACGACACCGGCCTCGACTTGGGTAAACTGCAGGAAATCACTGCCTACTTTAAAGAAGTACGCAAAAAATACTGGCAGTTCGAGAGTGAATTTACCGGCGTAGACACGCGCGTACTGATCAACCAGGTACCAGGTGGCATGATTTCCAATCTGTCCAATCAGTTGAAAGAACAAGGCGCACTCAACCGCATGGACGAAGTGCTGGCCGAAATTCCTCGCGTACGCCAGGACCTGGGCTACCCACCGTTGGTGACACCAACCTCACAAATCGTCGGCACCCAAGCCGTATTGAACGTATTGACTGGTGGCCGTTACAAGTCCATCACCAACGAAGTGAAAAACTACTTGCTGGGCCAATACGGTAAAGCGCCAGCGGCTGTGAATGCAGACGTGCGCAAACAAGCTGTAGGCGATGCTGAAGTCATTACCTGCCGCCCGGCAGACCTGTTACAGCCAGAAATGGCCAGATTACAGTCTGAAGCCGAGCGTTTTGCCAATAACGAACAAGACGTACTGACCTACGCCATGTTCCCGGATATTGGCCAAACCTTCTTGCAAGAGCGCAATGCTGGTTCATTGAAACCAGAACAATTATTGAGCAAAGAAGCCGTGACCCAGCAAACTGCTGCTGCACGCTATGCGCCTAACGAATTCAACATCACGCTACACGGAGAAACCTACCATATCAAGCTGACTGGTAGCGGCCATGCGGGTGAAGAGCGCAAACCTTACTATGTCAAAGTCGATGGCATCTCCGAAGAAGTGTTTGTAGAAACGCTGAGCGAGATGGAAGTCAGCGGTGGCGCAAATAACGGCTCTGCTGGTGGCAAGAAAAAAGCAGCAGTCGCGGCCAGTGGTCGTCCGCGCCCTAGCCATCCAGGCTGCGTCACCACGGCCATGCCGGGCACCATTGTCACCGTCAAAGTGAATGTAGGTGACAAGGTCAACGCAGGTGACGGCGTACTGGTGATTGAAGCGATGAAAATGGAAAACGAAATCCAGGCCAGCAAGTCAGGCACGGTGGTCGCCATCCATGTCGCTAAAGGTGATAGCGTCACGCCGGACGAAACACTGATTGAAATTCAACCGGATTAATCAATTAAACAAAAATCCCTGAAGTCATTCAGGGATTTTTGCTTTTAACCATGTCAAAACCACTCATCCTCGCCTCATCCTCTCGCTATCGTCGCGAAGTACTGCAAAAGCTGCATTTACCGTTTACATGCATCTCACCAGAAATAGACGAAACGCCTTTGCCAAACGAAAGCCCGGAGCAGACTTCGTTACGGTTGGCCGAAGGCAAAGCACGCAAAGTAGCAGAGAGCCACGCGGATGCGTTGATTATCGGTTGCGACCAGGTGGCGACCGTGGATGGCCTGCAAATTGGCAAACCAGGCAATCATGAGAATGCCGTCAGGCAACTGACCATGCTGAGTGGCAAAGAAGTTATTTTTCACAGTGCATTATGCTTGTACGATAGCGGCAAGCAACACATGCAATCAACCATCGCCCCTTACTTCGTTAAGTTCAAAACACTCACCGCCGCACAAATTGAAACCTATTTGCGCCTGGAGCAGCCCTATGACTGCGCTGGCAGCGCCAAATCTGAAGGTATGGGCATTGCCCTGCTAGACTACATGCGTGGCGACGACCCGAATGCACTCATAGGCCTGCCACTCATTGCGCTGGTGAATATGCTGCAACAGGCCGGTGTCGATGTATTATCTATCCCACGCACATAACGTGTTAACTTTTTGAACGGCTGTTGCGTTATGTGGGTCTCAAGCGTACGCGCTTAATAACAACGAGAGGATCACCATGCGACTCAGCTCCCTGCTGTTTTTTTCCCTGGGTAGTGTTTCATTATGTAGTAGTTCACTGGCACAAGCTGAAATAGCCACTGTCAGCCCGCAATCAGATCAAACCAGCGTGGCAGTGACGATTTACAACGAAGACCTGGCACTAGTCAAAGACAGCCGGAAACTCAACTTGAATACGGGCTTGTCTGCCTTGTCATTCCGTGATGTCAGCGCACAAATCAAACCGGAAACCGCCTTACTGCGCAGCCTGTTGCCCAATAGCAGCCTGCAAGTGCTGGAACAAAACTTCGATTTTGACCTACTCACGCCGCAAAAACTGCTAGAGAAAAATGTAGGCCAGCAAGTCACGGTGATTCGCACCAACCCTAGCACTGGCGCCGAGACGCAGGAAACCGCCACCGTGTTATCCGCACAGGATGGTGTCGTGCTCAAAATCGGCAACCGCATTGAAACTGGCATCCCTGGCCGCATCGTTTACCCTAACGTGCCAGGCCAACTCAAAGACCGGCCTACGCTGACCACGCAGGTACAATACAAGGGCGCAGAACAAAGCAACCTCGAATTAAGCTACCTCACTGGTGGCCTGCAATGGAAGGCCGACTACGTGGCCGAACTCAGCAGCAAAGAAGATGCCATCGACCTCTCCGGCTGGGTCACCCTTACCAATACCAGCGGTACGGCTTATCCTAATGCCAAAGTGCAACTGGTCGCAGGTGATGTCAACCGCGTGCGCGAGGTTATCCGCCCCAAAACCATGATGATGCGCTCTGAAGCCATGGCTGCCGACGCGCCTATGCCTAGCGAACAAGGGTTACTCGAATACCATTTATACACACTGCCACGCACTACCACGATTGCCGAAAACCAGACCAAACAAGTTGCCCTGCTCTCTGCACAACACATTCCTGCGCGTAAAGAGCTGGTATTGGCTGGCGCCGATTACTACTATCAGGGGCAATATCGCGATATAGAGAAAAAACAAAAAGTGCAGGTCTATATCGAGTTTGAAAACAAGGAAAGCAGCAAGCTTGGCCTACCGTTACCCAAAGGCACCATGCGTGTCTATAAAAAAGACAATGATGGTACTGCGCAATTTGTCGGTGAAGACCAGATCGACCATACACCGAAAAACGATACGGTGCGCCTTAAACTCGGCAACGCGTTTGATGTGACCGCGGAGCGTGTGCAAACCGATTTTAAAAACCTGAGCAAGCAAAGCCAGGCACCGCTCTATGAAAGTGCCTATGCCATTACCCTGCATAACGCGAAAAAAGAAGCGGTCACCGTCACGGTACAAGAGCCGCTAAACGGCGATTGGAAAATGCTCAACGAATCACAGCCGCACAAGAAAACCAATGCACACCAGGCCACCTGGCAAGTGAGTGTACCTGCTGAAAGCGACGTCACAGTCAAATATCGTGTACAAGTAAAATATTAAGCCCTGGTGATTCTTGTCTATACGGGAATCACTATCCCGGAGCCTATTTAAAAAGCATTCTTGCGCAAGAATGCTTTTTTTATTACGGGTCATGGGATAATCCAGCTTTTATTACTCTTCGACATTGCCATGGCTGCCGGTACTTTATATTTCATCCCTGTTCCCCTTGCTGAAGGCACTACGCCACAACAAGTACTACCCGCAGAAGTCGTGCAGCGCATGCACAGCTTGCGCCATTTCATTGTCGAAAACGAAAAGACGGCCCGCCAGTTCCTGGCAGCCAGCGGCCACCCGGTGCCGATTCGTGAGTTGTCACTGTCTGTGTTAACCAAAGATACGCCCAGCAAGGATTTGCCACAGTTGCTAAAAGCCATACAGCAAGGCATTGATGTCGGCCTCATGAGCGAAGCGGGCTGCCCTGGCATTGCTGACCCTGGTGCCGCATTAGCCGCAGTCGCGCATCACAAAGGCATACGCATCGTGCCTTTAATTGGGCCTAGCAGTTTATTGCTGAGCTTGATGGCCAGTGGCCTCAATGGTCAGCGCTTTACGTTTTTAGGCTATTTGCCCAGCGATAAAACTGAACGTATCAAGACCATTAAAGGCATTGAATTTGACTCTCGAAAACAGCAAGCCACACAGCTATTTATCGAAACCCCCTACCGCAACCAGCATGTACTGGAAGACCTGGTTGCCAACCTGCAACCACTCACGCGACTCTGCGTCGCCTGCAATATCACCGCAGAAGACGAATTGATTGTGACCAAGACCATCGCCGACTGGAAAAAATCAGCCTTGCCGGATGTACACAAAAAACCCACCGTATTTTTGCTACTCGCATAATCAATACATAAAAAAGCCCCGCTCAAAGCGGGGCTTCTCACAACAAGCGAACGATCAGGCTGAACGACGGCGAACCACCGCTGCCATCAGACCAAAACCTGCCAGCAACATGCTATAAGTACTAGCCTCAGGCACTGCTGTCGTTGGCGTCATGGTTACCCAATAAACACCCAAACCATTGTTTTGATAGGATTGGAAAAATGGGAAAGTCACCAATACCTTGCCGTAGTTACCTGCATCCGTTTTCACTGCAAACACTGAGTTAGCCGTCAACAAACTGCCCACATCGCCACCACTAATGCCTGTGGAAGAGTAAGTCAGTGCTTCAAGGTCGCTCACAGTCAAGGCATTAAAGCTTAAACCACCAACCCCTACCTCGCCAACATAGGCGAGTTGCGCTGTTGAGTAAGGCATCAATACACGGCTAGTGGCCGTAATTTGCTCCCACCAAACATCAGCACCAGGGCCAGACGATAATGAACCTGCATCAAAATCAAACAGATACGTGCCCGGAATCACAGTGACGCCTTCTGACACAGTTGCCGCCTGAGCGCCGGTCGCAACACCGCTCAACATGGCTAAACCCAATAATGCAGCCATGCCTTGCTTGTATGAATGTTTAAACAATCTCATCTTCACTCTCCAAATTAACAATAAAAGTCCACTATTATTAACTTATATTAACAATATTTGCAATGAGTTAATTAAAAAGAAATTGACCCGGGTTAAATCACTATGATTTAAACGCAAAAAAGCCTCGAAAAAAATCGAGGCTTTTTGTACGATGAATGCTTCAGCTCTTTTACTCGTTTAATTTAAAGCTGATGGGCACCAGAACCCAAGCACCCAAAGGCTCTCCTGCTTTTCTTGCTGGAATAAAACAAAAAGATTTGACTGACTCCATAGCCGCTTCATCTAATCGACTAAACCCACTCGACTCATGTAACTTCACCTCAACTAAATGACCAGTTTTATCAACAAACACTTTCAAAATCGCTTTCCCCTCCTCCCTTAATCTTCGGGACTCCAGAGGATACTCTAATCTATCCTTTACAGAGGCAGCCCCATTTGCCTCTCCGCAAGACGTAGATTCAGAGGCATGAGAAGCAAATGAAACGAAAGTGAAAAATATACCCAGTAGTAACTTATTCATTAAAATTACTGACCCCGCATAAACATCTTGTCCAGATCATTCAAACTCACCTGAAACCACGTAGGCCTGCCGTGGTTACATTGCCCGCTACGCTCAGTCGCTTCCATATCCCGCAGCAAGGCATTCATTTCTGTTATCGTCAGCTGCCTATTGGCTCGGACGGCTGAATGACAGGCCATCGTGCCTAACACTTCGTTTTGCCGCTCAAGCAACACACGGCTGGCGCCGTATTCATTCAAGTCACGCAGTACCGCGCGCGCCAGGGCAACAGCATCCGCGTCTTGCAGCATGGTAGGCACCGCGCGAATGGCAATGGTGGTAGGTGACAAAGTCGCGAGATCAAAACCTAGCTGTTGTAGCGTATCGCTGCCTTGCAGGCTTTGCAGGGTGGCGACTTCGACTTTTTCAGCGTAGAAGCTGATCGGGATCAGCAAGGGTTGCGTGGCAATCGCTTGTTCGCTTAAAGCATTTTTGAGGCGCTCGTACATAATGCGTTCATGCGCGGCGTGCATATCAACCACCACCATACCTTGCGTATTTTGGGCGAGGATATAAATGCCATGCAATTGGCCTAATGCGAAGCCGAGCGGGTATTGTTGTGGTGCTTCGTTTGTGACTGGCACAAGCTCGGCAATGGGTATTTCCTGTAAACCGACAGAAGAATCACCTGCTTCAATACTACCAGCCGTCGCCGCGGGGTTTACATCACCATAGAGCTGGCCATAAAACTGCTGCGCCAATGCTGCGCCATTACTGACGCTGGGTTGGTAATTGCCGCCAAATGCAGGGCGGCTTTGCAGTGGCATTTCAACTTGCTCACGTGGCATAGTGAAAACGGGCACATTTGCCGGCCGGAACGGGTTAAACGGTGCTTGTACCGGCTGGCTAGCTTGAATCTCAGCAGAAGTTTTACCCAGGGCTTTGTGCAGGCTATGGAAAATAAAGCGATGCACGGCTTGCGATTCGCGGAAGCGGACCTCAGTTTTGGCAGGATGCACGTTGACATCGACCAGCGAGGGGTCCAGCTCCAGAAACAGCACAAATGCCGGATGTTTATCACCATGCAACACATCCTGGTAGGCTTGTTTTATCGCATGGGCGATCAGCTTATCTCGCACAAAACGGCCATTCACAAAAACGTATTGGCTATCACGGCTATGGCGCTGATAAGTAGGCGAAGCGGTCATACCCCACAGGCGCAGGCCACCACTATTCTCCTCTAGCCAGACACTTTGCGCAGCAAATTCGCTGCCCAGCACATCGGTAATGCGTTGTTGCGGCGTATTGGCCGCCAGGCGCGTAATGGCTTTGCCATTGTGTTGCAACAAAAAACCAACGTTGGGACGTGATAAAGCCACACGGGTAAAGGCATCTTCACAATGGCCAAACTCGGTGTTTTCGGTTTTGAGAAACTTGCGCCGCGCCGGGGTGTTAAAGTACAAGTCATGCACCTCGACAATGGTACCTGCATCCAATGCGGCCGGACTTACAGCTTGTCCGTGCGTGCCTTCAGCAGAAATTTGCCAGGCATGGCTGGCAGCTTGCTGGCGGCTGGTGAGCACGGTGCGGGAAATTGACGCGATACTGGCCAGCGCCTCGCCCCTGAACCCTAAGCTGCCCACTTGCTCCAGGTCTTCCAGGCTTTGAATCTTGCTGGTGGCATGACGGGTCAGCGCCAGTTCCAGGTCGTCTTTGGCAATCCCGTGACCATCATCACTGACTTTAAGCAGCTTCATGCCGCCTTGCTGCAACGCGACTTGAATTTGCGTACTACCTGCATCCACACTGTTTTCCAGTAACTCCTTGAGCGCAGAGGCCGGGCGCTCAACCACCTCTCCGGCAGCAATTTGTGAAATGAGTTGGTCGGGTAATAGATGGATTTTCATCCTGCCATTTTAAACCGTTTGGTAGAATGACAGCATGTTCGCCAACGAATTTCAGCAATATTTATCCCGCTTTACCCTCGCCCGCCAGTTGGGTCGCCAGCACCACTTTTATGTTGGCCCAACTAATTCCGGCAAAACTTACCAGGCGCTGGAAACCTTGCGCCAGGCCGAATCTGGCGCATACCTGGCGCCATTACGCTTGCTGGCGATGGAGGTACGTGACCGGCTGATGCAGGCAGGCGTGCCGTGTAATCTGGTCACCGGTGAAGAGCGCGTGATGATACCAGGCGCCAAACATACCGCTTCGACCATTGAAATGATGCGGCCAGACATGGCCGTAGACGTCGCTGTCATTGATGAAATCCAGATGCTGATGGACCCGGACCGTGGCAGCGCCTGGACGGCTGCATTGGTCGGTGTGCCCGCCAAACAGGTATTTATCTGCGGCGCCAATAGCGTGACAGAAAGTTGCACCCGCGTGCTCGATGCCCTGCATGAGCCTTATACTCTCACCCACTTGCAACGCATGACGCCGTTGCTGATAGAAGACCATAGCATTTGCGGCGCCCGCTATCACGCGGCCAAACTGCATAAAGCGCTGCAACCCGGCGATGCCATTATCGCCTTTAGCCGCAAAGACGTGCTGACACTCGCCGCGCGTATCCGCCAATGGGGCTTGAGCGTAGCCACTATCTACGGGGCATTATCACCAGAAGTCCGCCGTGGCGAATCTGCCCGCTTTGCCAATGGAGAAGCGCAAATCCTGGTAGCCACCGATGCCATAGGCATGGGCCTGAACCTGCCGATTCGCCGGATTATTTTTGCCAATATCCACAAATTTGACGGCATCGCCCCGCGGCCGCTCAACGCCACAGAAATGCGCCAGATCGCTGGCCGTGCCGGTCGCCACGGCCTCTATGACACCGGCTATGTCACCGTGCTTGAAGACGATGAGCAATGGCATCTACAAGCCATGCTGCAAGTGGACGATACCGTACCGCCATTCGCACTGCCGATTGCCGTTGGCGGTGGCGATATTGAAGCCTTGAGCCAGAAAATCCCCACCTGGCGACTGGCGGAATGTGTGGAATACCTGCACACACAATACGTCAGACAAAATAGCCAACAGCAGTTGCAATGGCAAATCACGTCGTTGCAATACCAACAGGCCTTGCTTATAGACGAGGTCGCCCCCAAACTCAGCATGCCAGACAAATACCGCCTAATGTGCGCGCCTCTGGCGATACAAGTGCCAATTGCACGGGATTATTTTATGCAATGCGTAGAAGCTGTGGCCACGCAACAAGCGCGAGCATTACCAAACATGCCTGACTGGCTTAACGGGCAGCAGGCGCAATACCTGGAACAGGCCGAATTGATTTGCCAGCATTTGAGTTTATATAGCTGGTTGTCGTACCAATATCCGACAGTGTTCTTGGATCGAGGATTGATTGATGATGCGAGGAAAAGGCTCAATGCTTATATTAGCCGGGCGTTGAGGGTGCAGGCGGGATATGGGAAGACACAGCGAGAGACGGAGCTGGCTCAGTATCGCTAAATGTGCGTTTATTAATAACTCGAACCATTTCTTTCGCCTTTCGGCGAGTCACTTTCTGGTGCTTGTCCCCCAGAAAGTAACCAAAGAGGACGACACCCAGCCATCACGGCCTTCGGCTGCCTTGCGTTGCTCAACAAAATAAGCGGTCACGAAACTCGCCCTGACAAGCCACAATTCGTGGCTTGTTGCGGAGCTCAGACAGTCGCTCCCTCTACTCTTATTTTGTTTCCGCTACTCAGCGTGATGGAATGGGATTATTCTCGCCAAACTCACATAGTAGAAGTTTGGATGGTTCAAAAAACAGATTCTTTTCTTCAATTCGGGAATGATTGCAGTCGTATGGTGTTCGGGGTCCCCATCTGACGCGCCGAGTAGCGCAGGCAAAATAAGGTGAAGGGAGCGACTGTCCGAATCCCGCGGTGGCCTGAGTTTTGTGCAGGCCGCTAGGATGAGTTTCGTGACCGCTTATTTTGATGAGCAACGCAGGAAACAAGCGGAAGCTGGGGTGCATTTCTTTTGGTTACTTATTCTTTGTGCAAGCAAAGAAAAGTAACTCGCCGAAAAGGCGAAATAGACCTATCCACAAACCAAGACTGCTACAACCAAAGAAAAGGAACATCACAAACAACCACAACGCGTGGGCATTCATACCCACCCTACGACTAGGTGCCCTTTTCTTTGCTTACTTTCTGTGGGCAGGCATCAGAAAGTGACTCACTGAGAGGCGAAAAAACACCAATCAATGTCAGAATTACTTTTTAGCAAACGAAGGATTCGTCGCCACGTACGACTTCACCCCGGTCAAAATCGCATTCACCAATTTATCCTGGTAACCATCATCATTCAACCTGGCCTCTTCATCCGGATTACTGATAAACGCAGTTTCCACCAAAATTGATGGAATATCCGGTGATTTCAGCACCGCAAACGCTGCCTGTTCCACGTATTTGGAATGCAGGGTATTGATTTTGGCAATCCGCCCCAGCACGGCTTTACCCATGCGGATACTGTCGTGAATCGTCGCCGTTTGCGATAAATCGAGCAGTGTGCGGGCCAGGTCCATATCGCGCGTATCCAGGGATACACCACCAATCAAGTCCACGGCGTTTTCCTTTTTCGCCAGGTAACGCGCACCAGCACTAGTCGCGCCGCGTTCAGAGAGCGCAAACACCGATGAGCCTTTGGCGGTGCTATTCACAAACGAGTCAGCATGGATGGAAATAAACAGGTCGGCTTTGGCGGCACGGGCTTTTTTCACGCGGTCACCTAGTGGCACAAAGTAGTCTCCATCACGAATCAGGATCGCCTGCATATTATCTTCTGCATCGATCTGTTGCTTAAGCTTACGCGCAATCGCCAGCGTGATGTTTTTCTCATGGCTACCGTTGGCGCCCCTGGCACCTGGGTCTTCACCACCATGGCCAGCATCGACAGCAATGGTAATCAGCTTTTGGCCGGGCTTGGCTTGTTTAGGTTTATCAGCGGCGACGGGCTTGTCCGCTGGTTTTTCAGTATTTGGCGCAGGCGTTTCACTGGCTGGCTCTTTGGTCACAGTGGGCGGTGTTGCCGGTTCAACTGGTTTATCATCACTATTGGCTGGCGGCACTTCCTGTAATTGCTTGGATGGTGTCAACACCGGCGTCGCGACAGCAGACTCTGCACTGTTGGTTGAGGTAGCGGTGGCGGGCGCAATGCTGATCGCCAGCCGTTGTTGCGAGCTGCCTGCATTCATATCGGTGACCAGTGGTTTGATATCGGACTTGATATCAAATACCAGGCGGGTGGTATGTTCGGTAAATGGTGCGATGCGAATCTTGGACAGGTAAGGATGTTGCGCATCGAGTTGAAATGGCAAGGCTTTGAGTGTCGGGCTAATCGCCACCGCATCCATATCGATCACCACGCGGAACGGGTTATCCAGCGTGAATACGCGGTATTTGACCTGCTGGTCTAACAGCAACTCAACTTGCACCTGGCTGCCATGTTGTTGCAGATTAGCCAGAATCACTTCGGCGGCTTGCACCACACTGCTCACGACTGAGAGCAAAGCTGTCAGCAGCCATAAGGTTAAAGTCTTGCGGATTACTGGCATAGTCCTTCCAACGCCAGCGCGTGCTGACTGGTGATATGCAGCACGCGGCCGTGCGGCAAAATATCAAATCGTATGTCTATATCGGCTTGCGGCAGCACCTGCTCGGCGCGCTCTGGCCACTCAACCAGGCAGATACTGCTGGCATTGAAGTAGTCCCTGAATCCAGCGGCTTCCCACTCTTCGGGGTCCTGAAAGCGATACAGGTCAAAATGGTAACATGAAGCAATGGCCAGATTATAGGGTTCGACGATGGTATAAGTCGGGCTTTTGACCTTACCGACATGGCCCAATGCGTGCAAAATGCCGCGCACCAAGGTGGTCTTGCCCGCGCCAAGGTCGCCATGCAGGTAAATCACCTGCCCCGGTCTCAATTGCGTCGCCAACACCTCTGCGGCATGCACAGTCGCTGCTTCGTCTTTTAAAATCTGTGTAGAATACGTTTCTGTCATGTCACATCAATCACATCCCGTCCCCATTCAGTTGCCTGATGATCAAGTCGCCACACACATGGCTGCGATTATCAAAGGCTGGGCGCGAGAACTGGGGTTTGGCAATATCGGCATTACGGATACCGACCTCTCTGCCGCTGAACCGGAGTTTTTAAACTGGCTTGCCAAACAATACCATGGCGACATGGATTATATGGCAAAACATGGCACCAAGCGAAGCCGACCGGCAGAATTGGTGCCTGGGACGCTGCGCGTGATCTCGGTCAACCTGAATTACCTGCCTGCAGAGGCTGCCGATGGCTGGCAAATATTAGAGAGCCCGGACAAGGCTTATGTGGCCCGCTATGCCATGGGGCGCGACTACCATAAAGTAATGCGGCAAAAGTTGCAGCAACTATGTACACGCATCACCGAAACCTATGGCAGCTTTGAATACCGCGTGTTTGCCGACAGCGCGCCGGTGCTGGAAGTGGCACTGGCGACCAAAGCCGGTGTGGGCTGGCGCGGCAAGCATACTCTGCTATTAAACCGCCAGCAGGGTTCGTGGTTTTTCCTGGGCGAGATTTACACCAACCTGCCTTTACCCATAGACCCGCCTACCACCGCACATTGTGGCAGTTGCTCGGCCTGCATAGATATCTGCCCGACCCGTGCCATTGTGGCGCCTTATGAGCTGGACGCCAGGCGCTGCATTTCCTACCTGACCATTGAGCACAAAGGCAGTATTCCGCTGGAGTTACGGCCATTGATAGGCAACCGTGTCTATGGTTGTGATGACTGCCAGTTGATCTGTCCTTGGAACAAGTTTGCGGTCAACAGCCAGGAAAGTGATTTTGCCGTGCGCAATGGGCTGGATAGCAATGACCTGGTGGATTGTTTTGCCTGGACGGAAAGCGAATTTCAAGCGCGCATGGTCGGCAGTGCCATCTACCGCATCGGCTATACACAATGGCTACGCAATGTCGCGGTCGGGCTGGGCAACGCCACGCGCTCAGCGGCCATCATTGCGGCATTAGAGGCACGGCAAGACGACAGTAATGCGCTGGTCAGGGAGCATGTCGCCTGGGCCTTAGCACAGCACTTGCAAAAAGTGAGCTAGACAGGCAATTGCGAGGTCGCTAACAACGCAGCACCCAGCATTCCTGCCACATCGCCTGAGCGCGTCGTATGCACTTTGACCTTACCGCGTAGTACAGGAATCAAGTCGTGCTCTAGGCGTTGCTCAAACGCGGCTGACATCAGTGGCCAGGCCGCTACCACGCCACCACCAATCAACACATTTTCCACATCGACTACTTTCAGCACGCTGGCCAGCATTTGCGCCAGTTTACTGCCGGCATCGGCATAGACGGCCTGGGCAAGGGTATCACCTTGATTGGCAAGAAAGGCAATCGCCTGGGCTGTCAGTGCCTGACTTGTGTCTGCAGCAGTAAGATCAGCATAAGCCTGGCTGATACCCGTGGCCGATGCATATTGTTCAACGCACCCCTGATTGCCGCAACCACACAAGCGCCCTTCTGGCACGACAATAATATGCCCGGCCTCCAACGCATAACCATGATGCCCGGCCCACACACTACCGTTCACCACCAGCCCGGCACCGACGCCTGTGCCGAGGCCGAGATAAAGCAGCCCACCCGCTGGCAGGCCTAGCTGGCAATACTCGCCATAGGCGGCCGCATTGGCATCGTTTTCAACACGTACCTGGATCCCCAGCAAGTCAGTCAGGTCATGACCCAGATTGACATCGCGCAGTCCAGGCAAGTTAGGGGATTGCGCCAGCGTACCGGTTTGCGGGTTAATAAAGCCGGGGAAACCAATACCTATGGATTGAATAGCTGGATATTTGCGCAGCAAAGGGCGAATGGCATCTGCCGTCACCTGCAAAATGGTTTGCCAGGCCTGCGCAGGCGGATATTGTTTGCAAATGGCAGAATAATTGGCCTGAAAACGCGTCTCTTCAACCAGCGCCAGGTCAGAAAACACGCCCAGACGTAAATTCGTCCCGCCTACATCCAACCCCAAACGGTACACAGCACTTGCTTCAGGCATGCACGCGGTCACTTTCTTCTACTAATTGTCTGAAAGACTGTAGTTTATCATCGCTTAACTGTGCCCATTGCATGCGCCAGGCCCAATTGCCTTCTATGGTGCCCGGCGTATTCATGCGCGACTGGCTGTCTAGTGCCAGAATATCCTGCATGGGCACAATCGCCAGGCTAGCCACGCTATTAAACGTGAGTTGCATTAATGCCATGGGCATCGTTGGCGGTGCTTGATCAGGCTGCTGGTTTAAATAGTGCTGCACATGATTGCGTACATGCTCTGGTGCAGCTTGATACCAGCCTAGCGTGGTATCGTTATCGTGGGTGCCAGTATAGGCGACACTGTTTTCTTCAATATTTTCTGGCAAATAAGGATTATCCTCACCGCCACCAAACGCGAATTGCAGGATTTTCATGCCGGGTAAATCAAACGCATGGCGCAAGGCATCGACTTCATCCGTGATGATACCCAAATCTTCAGCCACCAGGCTCAGATGTGGGAAAGTATCGGTGATCGCTTGCAGCAAGGCATGCCCTGGTGCCTCCTGCCAGGTGCCGTTAATGGCGGTAGGCTCTAGTGCTGGGATCTCCCAGGCGGCCTGCAAGCCGCGGAAATGGTCAATACGCAGCACATCAAACAATTGCGCCTGGGTATCAATGCGGCCCAGCCACCAGGCAAAACCATCAGCCTGCATCACCTGCCAGTCATAGTGTGGATTGCCCCAGCGCTGGCCGGTTTCAGAAAAGTAATCAGGCGGCACTCCGGCCACAACGGTCATATTGAGCTCGGCATCCAGCTTGAACCACTCTGGATGCGCCCACACGTCCACGCTATCGTAGGCGACAAAAATCGGGATATCGCCAAACAGCTTGATGCCACGCTGGTTAGCATAGGTTTTAAGTTGCGCCCATTGCTGAAAAAACACGTATTGGGTGAATTTAATCAGTGTCAGTTGTTCCTGGTGTGCCGCGGTAAAAGCCTGCAAGGCCAGCACATCATGTAAACGATAAGCCTCCGGCCATTGCTGCCAGCTTTGCTGCGCATGCTGCTCGCGCAAATTTAAAAACAAGGCAAAGTCTTCGAGCCAGTAATGCTGTGTCTGGCAAAACCGGGCAAAGCCTGGCCAGCTAAAGCCACGGCCATCCGCCTTAGGCGGCGTGCTACCAGACTGCACACGTGACATGATTTTAGCCATCAGGGCTGGTAATGGCAGCTCCACTTCTTCAGGCTGGCACCACCCCTCTTGCAGCAATTGCCTGGCACTGATCATACCGGTATGGCCGGCATGCGCCGACACGCTTTGGTAAGGCGACTGGTCCCCATGTGGCTGGTTGACTGGCAGGGTTTGCCAGATGGCCACGCCCATTTCCACCAGTTTATCGACGAAACGATAGGCATCCGGACCAAGGTTGCCTTCAGGTAATGAGGTGATGTGCAGCAACACACCTGCTTGTCTAGCTTGTGTCATGAGATTGGCATTCAGAAAAATAAAAATCGGTCAGGATTGCCCGCGACGCATGGTGCCTGCATTTTCGGCGTCACCACCACCCAGGCTAATGGGTTGGGACAAATGCGCTGGCGGCGTCAGGCCTAGCAACTGATAGAGGTTACTCAAGTTGCGGCGGTATAGCTGGTCAAAACTTTGTACACTCTGCGCATTGTTGTAATCGCCAAACCACCAGAACCAGTCTGAGCCTTCACACAGCGCCAGTTGTTGCTGGCATTTCACTTTGGCAGCGGCGGGCAACTCATGCACATGCTGGTCATATTGCCGTTTGGCTTCACATAGCAAATCCCAGGCGCGGTTTTTCGCCGGTTCGCCTATCCAGGTGCTAAACGTGCCATAGACCCAGCTACCGGCACAAATATCATTGAGCAACTTGGGCTCTGGCAATTGCTTGGCTTGCTGCATGGCCAGCACGTCACTAAACGTGGTCATCTGGATATCATCATGCGTCGCCAGGGCGTGATAGAGCTCTTGCAAAAAGTAAAAACCGTTGTACGGATAATATTCCCAGGCATTTTCGCCATCCAGAATCACACTCACCACCGGCGTCTCATCTTCGCTATGGGCCAGAATATGCTCCAGCGACTGCACAAAATCATGCACGGCTTCACTGGCATATTGCTTGGAATATTCAAAACCGATTTTGTCAGACAGGTGATCGTCACGGAAAAAACACACGATATCCTGTTGGCCATTGGTGATTTTGTATGGCTGGTAGAGATAGTCTTGCGCCTGTTCATGCGCCAGGCCTAATTTGCGCAAGCTGTTAGCCAGCACGCCCTGCCCAGTCGCGGCCCAGGCGACGCCTTGCTCGGCTAATAGCGACAGTGCCGCATGTGACACCGCGCCTTCGGCGGGCCACATGCCAACCGCTTTTTGGTTAAAGATTTTTTCATGATAGTGCTGGGCGGCTTCTACATGCGCAATGGCCCGTGTATAGCCATCAGGATAATTCGACGAATGCGGCAATGGCGCTTCCGGCATGGCATCGCGTGTGCTCTTCAAATCAATTAGCAAGGGCAAAATCGGATGATAGTAAGGCGTAGTAGACATCTCGATTTGGCCTTTTGCCAACAAGGCCTGGTAGCGCGGCAATATACCTTGCAAGGTCTCGCTAATCACACCTAGCAACGCCTGGCGGTCTTTGAGCGTAAACAGCAGGCCTTTTTGCATCAGTGCTTTTACGGTTTTGTTTTTGCGCCGCAAACCTTCGCCAGTCCAGGCCAGGTGATACCAGACCAGCAAATCGGCTTTATATTGCGCTGAAAGGTAGTGAAACTGCCCGCTTTGCATGATGGGCGCCACCAGTTCGTATAACTTCAGCAGGCGCTGGTAATGCGGAAACGGGCTCAGCATTTTTTCATGATGCGCCTTGAAGCAACTGTCTACAATCAGCTGGCATTCGGCATCCGTAATGTTGTCCAGGTCAGGGTTCGCCAGCAAGCGCAACAAGGGGTCGCGCCATTCACCGGTACGCGACTGCTCGGCGTAATCCTGTAATTGCTCAACCAGGATGGGCACAAAATTGAAGCTCACCCTAGCCGCCGCATTCTGCTCCAGGTGATAGGCCATATCACTATAGTCTTTCAGTGCGTGCAAGTAGGTCCACGGCAACACATATTCGCCGGTGACTAGGTCACGGTAGTCAGGTTGATGCATGTGCCAATACAGATTCAACAGCAATTTTTTATCGGACATCCCTCAACCTCTTTTCCATCGTTACCTCACTTAAGATTGACACTACTTCACACGGTACAAATCCTGTCCCAGCATATCAGGTGTCACCAGGACGATGCCTTTTTCAGACACATAAAAGCGCTTTCTGTCGCGCTCCAGGTCCACACCAATATGCATGCCAGCCGGAATCTCGCAACCACGGTCAATCACGGCATTGCGCATGACCACGCCTTCATTGATCTTGACTTTAGGCAACACGACCGCGCCATCCAGATCGGAATAATCGGCCACATGCACACCTGAAAACAATACCGAGTTAGACACACATGAACCGCTGATCAGGCAACCGCCAGACACCAGTGAATCAGTGGCCTTACCGGTACGGCCTTCGTCTTTAAACACAAACTTAGCCGGTGGTAATTGCTCCTGGTAAGTCCAGATCGGCCAATCACTGTCATATAGGTTGAGTTCAGGAATCACCTTGGTCAACTCCATATTGGCTTCCCAATAGGCATCAATCGTACCAACATCGCGCCAGTAATAATTATCGCTTTGGGCACCGACGCAACTGTCGACAAAACGGTGTGCCTGCACTTTATATTTCTTGATGATATAGGGAATAATATCCTGGCCGAAATCATGGTTAGACTTACGGTCATACGCATCCCTGATTAATTGCTCATAGAGAAACTTGGCGTTAAACACATAAATACCCATGCTGGCAAACGCCACTTCAGGGTTATTGGGCGTAGGCTTGGGATTCGCCGGTTTTTCGTCAAATGCCACCACGCGGTCTGTGCTATCTACTTCCAGCACGCCAAAGCCTTTGGCGTCTTCCAGCGGCACGTTAATGCAGGCAATCGTCATATCCGCATTACTGCGGGCATGCGTGGCCAGCATTTTGCCGTAGTCCATTTTATAAATATGGTCACCAGCCAGCACCAGAATGTACTCACCGCCATTCTCGCGCAACAAGTCAATGTTTTGGTATACGGCATCTGCCGTACCTTTGTACCACTCTTCGCCTAAGCGTTGCTGTGCTGGGATGATATTGACGTATTCATTAAACTCGCCGCGCAAGAAACCCCAGCCACGCTGCACGTGCTGAATCAGGCTCTGCGCCTTGTATTGCGTGGCGACATTGATGCGGCGGATGCCGGAGTTAATGCAATTAGAGAGCGGAAAATCGATAATACGGAACTTGCCGCCAAACTGCACCGCAGGCTTCGCTCGCCAATCAGTCAGGTTTTTCAAGCGGCTACCGCGGCCACCGGCCAGGATAATCGCGACGGTATTTTTTGTCAGGTTACTGATAAAGCGGTCAGAAGGACGTTCTTGCCGCCGGTTGCTTTTACGACGTTCGATAAAGTCTGCTGCTTGAGACATGATGCTGTTCCTGTTTTTCTGATCCTGAAAATCAGCCCGAAGTCATGCGCAGCGATGTGAGTTCCGGTAGAGACGACACAACGCTTGGTAACCGCAGGTCCGACACCCACAGTCTGCATGATAATTCGGGTAAAGACAACGATATTTTCAGCGATAAATGACGTAAATCTTAACTTTTTTTGATAGGATTGAGGCTAGTCAAATGGACATTGCTAGCATGACAGTCAAACCTTCAGCCACTCACCATCCCGACACCTCGCACCTGCAACGTATTTTAGACGCGACCCACCACAACCCTTTTGAATACTTGGGTGTGCATGCAGATAGCCAGCAAGGGCCATGGCATGTGCGCGTTTTTCTGCCGAATGCCGAAAAGGTGTGGGTCAAGGTCGATGATGCCTGGCAAGCCATGACACTCAACCATCCACAAGGCCTTTTTCTTTACAAGTCAGCCACAGCTGTCAACACACCTGTCGCGCTCAAAATACAGTTGCATCAACAGGCATCCAGCTATGAAACATTCGACACCTACAGTTTAGGCAGCACCCTCTCTGCTGACGACTTGCATCTGTTTTCCGAAGGCAGGTTATTTGAAGCCTACAACACACTTGGCGCCATCCCGATGACCGTCAATGAAGTGCCTGGCGTCAGGTTTGCAGTCTGGGCGCCCAATGCCGAGCGTGTCAGTGTTGTCGGCAGTTTTAACCAATGGGATGGTCGCGTGCATGCCATGCGCGTGTTAGGCAGCAGCGGCGTGTGGGAACTGTTTATTCCGCAGTTGACCGAGCACGACTTATACAAATTTGAAATCCGTAATCGCGACCATGGCTATGTGATGGTCAAGGCCGACCCTTATGGCAAGGCGTTTGAGGCCAGGCCAGGCACGGCCAACCGTATCTGCCAAAGCCACTACACCTGGCAGGATGACAACTGGCAGCAACAACGCCAGCAGCGTGACTGGCTGCACGCCCCTTTTAACTGCTATGAGGTACACCTGGGGAGCTGGCAGCGCGACCACAATGGCCATTTTTTAAGCTATCGCGCCATGGCAGACGCCCTGATCCCCCATTTGACCGACATGGGTTACACCCATATTGAATTATTACCGATTGCCGAACATCCGCTCAATGAGTCGTGGGGCTATCAAGTCACGGGCTATTTTGCCCCCACCCAGCGCTACGGCAGCCCGGATGACTTGAAGTATTTTATTGATCGCTGTCACGCAGCTAATATTGGCGTCATTCTTGATTGGGTGCCAGGGCATTTCCCCAAGGATGACTGGGCACTGGCACGCTTTGATGGCACGGCCTTGTATGAACATGCCGACCCCAGGCTAGGCGAACATATGGACTGGGGCACTTATATTTTTAACTATGGCCGCAATGAAGTGCGCTGCTTTTTGCTAAGCAATGCCTATTATTGGCTCAAAGAGTTCCATATTGACGGCTTCCGCGTAGACGCAGTCGCCTCCATGCTCTACCTGGATTACTCGCGCAAGGACGGCGAATGGCTGCCAAACGCTTATGGCGGGCGCGAAAACCTCGATGTGATCGAATTCTTGAAACAGCTCAACGTGATGGTAGGCGAACGCTTTCCTGGCGTACTCACCATTGCGGAAGAGTCAACCGCCTGGCCCGGCGTGTCACGTCCGGTCTATGCGGGTGGCCTGGGATTCAGTATGAAATGGAACATGGGCTGGATGAATGATGTCTTGACCTATATGCAACTGGATCCGGTCTATCGCCAATATCATCACAATCGCCTGACCTTTGGGCAAATGTACGCCTATTCGGAGAACTTCGTATTACCGTTCTCGCATGATGAAGTCGTACACGGCAAAAAGTCCCTGCTGGAGAAAATGCCCGGTGATACCTGGCAAAAATTCTCTAATTTGCGCCTGTTACAAACCATGCAAATGACCATGCCAGGCAAAAAACTGAACTTTATGGGTAACGAGTTTGGTCAAAGTCGCGAGTGGAGCGTCAACCAGAGCCTGGATTGGCATCTGCTCGAAGCATCAACCCCTGATCATGCCTTGCACAGAGGCTTGCAGGCATTGAATCGTGACCTGAATACCCTTTATCGCCAAGATCCTGCGCTGCATGCGCATGATTTTGACACGCAAGGATTTCAATGGATAGATTGCGAGGATGCGGGCCAATCAATATTGAGCTACATCAGACGCGGCAATGACCATAGTTTTGTTATAATAGTGTTAAATTTCACACCAGTACCGCGTCCTCAATATCGTTTGGGCGTACCAGCGTCGGGTTACTATCAGGAAGTGTTTAACAGTGACGCCGCTTGTTATGGTGGCAGTAATTTCGGTAATGGTCACGGCTGTCAAAGCGATTCTGTTCCATGGATGAATCTTCCCGCCTCCATCAGCCTTAACTTGCCGCCACTGGCGGGTGTCATACTTCAGTTACAATAGCTGGTTACACTGGTTGAAAATGCAGGCTTGCAGTAAAGATTTTGGCAGCGTAGAACAGGCTTATGTTTGCGCGCCCTATAAAATTAATTGACTTGAAAACGATAGCAACAACATAACATGGCAAAACTAACCACACACCCGAGCTGGCACGCGCTGAACCAGCACCAAACTGAAATGCGCGATGTTCAAATGCGCGACCTGTTCAAACAAAATCCAAAACGCTTTGAAGAGTTTAGCTTAACCGTCGAAGACATCCTGCTCGACTACTCCAAGCACCGCATTACCAAAGAAACATTGGCGCAGTTGTTCCAGCTGGCGCGTGACTCCAACATCGAACAATGGCGCAGCCGCATGTTTAGCGGCGAAAAAATCAATATCACTGAAAACCGTGCCGTGTTACACACCGCCCTGCGCAACCGTAGCAATACCCCGGTATTGGTAGATGGCAAAGATGTGATGCCTGACGTGAACGCCGTACTGGCGCAAATGCGCAGCTTTACCGAGCAAGTGCGTAACGGCCAATGGACTGGCTTTACCGGCAAACGCATTACCGACATCGTCAATATTGGTATTGGCGGCTCCGACCTCGGCCCAGTGATGGCTTGTGATGCATTAAAGCCTTATGCCAGCCCAGATTTGAAAGCACATTTCGTCTCCAACATTGATGGCGCCCACCTGATGCGTGTGCTGGAGAACTGCAATCCTGAGACCACACTGTTTATTGTGGCTTCAAAAACGTTCACCACCCAGGAAACCATGACCAATGCACACTCTGCACGTCGCTGGTTCCTCAATGCAGCAAAACAAGACCAGCATGTGGCCAAGCACTTTGTGGCACTGTCTACCAACGCTACCGCGGTACAAGCCTTCGGCATTGATACCAACAACATGTTCGCATTCTGGGACTGGGTTGGCGGTCGCTACTCCCTGTGGTCAGCGATTGGTTTATCGATTGCGCTGTATGTCGGCATGGACAACTTCGAGCAATTACTGGCCGGTGGTCACGCCATGGACCAGCACTTCCAGACTGCACCACTGGAGCAAAACATGCCTGTGATCATGGCCTTGCTCGGCGTCTGGTATAACAACTTCTTCCACGTGGACACTCACGCCATCCTGCCTTACGACCAAGGCATGTCACGCTTCGCAGCTTATTTGCAACAGGCGGACATGGAAAGTAACGGCAAATTCATTTGCCGCGATGGCAGCCGTGTCAGCTACAAAACTGGACCTGTCATCTGGGGCGAAGCGGGCACCAACGGCCAGCACGCGTTTTACCAGTTGATTCACCAGGGTACCCAAATGGTGCCAGCGGACTTTTTGATGCCAGCCAACAGCCACTATAAAGTCGGCAGCCCGGATGACCAGCATCACAAGATTCTGCTGGCTAACTTCCTGGCCCAAACACAAGCGTTGATGCTGGGTAAAACCCGCGAAGAAGCCCGTGCGGAACTGGAAAAACAAGGCATGAACGGCGAGGCACTGGAAGACCTGTTGCCACACAAAGTGTTTGAAGGTAACCGCCCAACCACTTCTATCGTGTTCAAGCAATTGACGCCTTATACCTTGGGCAAATTGATTGCACTGTATGAACACAAAATCTTCGTACAAGGCATCATCTGGGATATCAACAGCTACGACCAATGGGGCGTGGAATACGGCAAACAGATTGCCAGCCAGATCCTGCCGCAATTGACTACGCCTGATGCTGTAACCAGCTTCGACAGCTCAACTAACGGCTTAATTAATTACACAAAGAAAATCTCTTAGCGAATTGATTAATAAATAAAAAAGGCCTCTTAAAGAGGCCTTTTTTATTGCTTGTTAACCATCAAACCAACTGATTTTTAATCGCATAATGCGTGATATCCGCATTGTGTTTCAGCTGCATTTTTTCCAGCAAGCGCGTGCGATACATGCTCACTGTCTTCACAGACAAAGCGAGTTTATCGGCAATTTCACTCACAGAGTTTCCGGAAGCAATCAGCCGCATGACCTGGAACTCGCGGTCAGACAATGCTTCGTGTGGCGCCACCGCATGGTCGTTACCAACCTGCTCTGCCAGAATTTCCGCCACATTCGGGGTAATGTATTTTTTGCCTTTGGCCAGGGTGTGAATCGCGGTAAGCAACTCTTCAGACGCCGTATGTTTGCACAGATAGCCAGATGCGCCCGAGCGGATAGAGCGGACGGCATACTGCTCCTCCATATACATGGACAACATGAGGATATTCAGCGCCGCATTTTCACGTTTAATCAGCTTTAGCGCCTCAATGCCGGTTTTGTCCGGCAAAGAGATATCCAGCAACATGACATCCGCCGCACATTCGCGCACACATTTAATGGCCTGTGCCACATTCTCCGCTTCAGCGACCACTTCAATATCGCCGCTGGCGATCAATATCTGTTTGATCCCCGAACGTAAAATGGCATGGTCATCGACAATAATGACTTTAATTTTTTTGATATCCACCTGATCCCTCTAATTTACTTGCGCGATATTCGCCATGTCATGCATGGTCTGATTTAATTGTAAAACGGATACGTGATTCTGTCACGAGGCCGACATGAATGGCGCACGCACATGAATGCACGTCCCAGAACCGCTGGCAGGCGCCTCTATATGACACTCACCGCCCAAGGCAGCGGCACGCTCCTGCATGCCACGCAGGCCAAACGAATTGGGTTTGATCTTATTTGCAGGGGCGATACCAATGCCATTATCGGTAATAGTCATAAACAAGGCTTGGTCAACTAGCGACAATTCAACCGACACCAGGTCTGCCTGTGCATATTTGGCGATATTAGACAGCGCTTCCTGGCAAATGCGGAACAATGCCATTGACTGATCGGGATCACACTCCATATCCCTGCAATTGGTCACAAACCTGGCAGTGATGCCCAATTGCTTTTTAAACTGGCTGACCTGCCATTCCAGGGCATCAACCAGGCCGAGGTCAAGGATATTCGGGCGTAAATTGCCCGAGATACGATGCACGGCATCAAAAGTTTGATTGATAATGGCCTGCAGCATGGTGGCTTGCTCCAGGTTCACTGGCTGCTCACCCTCAATTTGCTGGATAATGGTCGACAACCCCAGTTTCATGGCCGTGAGGTTACCGCCCAGGTCATCATGGATTTCGCGCGCAATACTGACGCGCTCCTGCTCCTTTACCTGATGAATATGCGCCGTCAGTGCCTGTAAATCGCGTCTGGCCTGCTCGATTTCCTGCTTTTCATGCTTGCTCTGGCTGATATTGAGCATGATGCCATCCCACTGCACCGCCCCTTGGCCCAAATCCTGCACGGTGGCACGAATATTGACCCACTTCATATCCTGCCAGTCAGCGATCCATATCTTGCCTTCCCAATCCAGCCGCTTGTGCTGGCGGGCCGATTTTTGCAAATTGTGCTTGAACTGGCTGGCCGAGTGCTCTTCCATCGCCTTGAACAGGGTTTGTGCATCCTTGAGTAAGGCGGCAGCCGGGATACCAAGCAGCGCTTCACAGCCCTCGCTCAGGTAAGTAAACACGACCTGTGCATCTGCCGTCATATGCATTTGAAATACCAGCCCGGGAATGCTGGACACAATCGCCGAAAATCTGCGCTCGCTTTCATGCAAGGCATCTTTGACGCTATCCGCCAGCGCGTTGGCAACAGGCGAACTGGCAGCTGAATGGATGGCTGGAGTGGACAATGGGCACCTCGCTAAAGATGCCGATTAGCATATCATGCCCGCGACAGGCTGGGTATGCCTGTCGCGAGATGTCTGTGTCGTAACTATTGAGGGTTTGCTTGCAGGTCGATTTCAGTCATCACACGGTTTTTACCCCGTTTTTTAGCCAAATACATGGCCTGGTCGGCGCGCGCCAGAATCGAGTTGACGTCATCTTCCGTCTTAAACAGGGCAACCCCTGCACTAAAGGTAATCAGCAATTTCTGGTTATTGCCGAGAAAATACTCTTTGGTCAGTGCGCGTTGTAAACGACTCATCGTCACTACCGCTTCCTCGAGATTGGTATTCGGCAAGATCACTACAAACTCTTCACCGCCCATCCTGGTCACAATATCGGTAGGACGAACAGCACGTTTCACGACGCCAGCCAGGTGTTTGAGTGCCGAGTCGCCAGCAGCATGCCCATGCTGATCATTCAGCATTTTAAAATTATCAATATCCAGCAAAGCAACACTGAGCAACTCACCACTGCGGCGATAGCGGGCAATCTCAGTACTAAATGCCTCATCCATGCCACGGCGATTGAGTACGCCCGTCAGTTGGTCGATGCGCACCACTTCGCTCAACTGTTGTAATTCTTCTTGCAGCTTTTCCATGCGTTGCTGTGTATCTACAGCCACACGTTGCTGATTCAGCAAATCATCATGTGAGCGCATGATATCTGTCTGCATGACTGAAGTATCACGCATCAAATGATTCACCAGTTCGTTGATTTTAATCAGGTCATCTGTCTGCGATAGCTCCTGGGCGTAATTTTCAATTTTGCCGCTATAGAGCTCACTGGCCTCCCCCATGTATTTCAGCTTGTCAATAAAGGTACTGATCAAGGTTTTAAAGGAGTTTCTGGCCTCAACCAGGCTATGTTTGACCAGGCCTTGCTTGTAGACCACCTCTTTCAGGCTTTTTTCTGCCTGCTTGAGCTTGGCACGATCCAGCGGGCCGCTGATAATTGATTGCACCGCGTAGACCTGGCCACTCAGCCAGCTATCCTCAGCCACCAATTCACCAATATTCGATAGCAGCAAATGCAGCAAATCAATAATGTCGCCACGCACATCATCCTCTTTGGCACCTATCACTTCCACGCGCATCAACAAGGCTTTGAGCGATTTAGCAAGTGCCTCCCACTCTTTCACCTTTTTGGCGCGCTCAGTGCTTTCCTGCAAAGCCACTGCCTCAGTTTGCAAGTCAGGATAACCTTCCAGCCGCGGGATCAAGCCTAATTGCAGGGTTTGTTTGAGCAAGGTTTGCAAAATGGTAAACGCACCATGAAACTGCTGCACGTCACGCGGCAAACCCTCAGTGCTGGCGGGCTCAACTGCAGCGACGGGGGCTGATGTATCGGCGCTATCGGTTAATTGAATACCATCACCGCCTGCATCAGACGGCAACCAATGACTAGCCATGCCGATCAGCTTGTCAGACAATGATTCATCATTACCAAAATTGATCAGCACGCGTTCCAGCGTCTCACGTTTCCTGGCGACATCGACGCCGCTCCGTTTGTCATCCCAGGCCTGCAAAAGTGTGCGTATCGCTTTGGGCCACTTGGTGGAGTGGCTCAGTTGCTGCTGCATGGATTCGGTCAGCAACTCGCCCAGTCCTTGCCAGTTATCTTGCTTGAGCAGTTTTTCCCAACGGTTGATCCAGTTGGTTTGCTCCATCGAATCATGCGGCAATTGTTTGAGCGCTTTGCGCAATGCACCGACGGCGTCTTCTTTCACAGGCTTACCGGCAACTTCAAAGTAAATCTGAGTGTAATTTTCCGGCGTCGGCTCTACGCGGCGAACGGCCATTTGTTTAATGGTTTCGCGAGCAATTTCCGAAGCTGTCATCGAGGATCCGTTGGCGGCCATAGTCGTAAGTTACATCCTTAAATCAGATCCCAAAAACAGATCATTCATGTATGAAAATAATGTCCTGATTATGCATTCAAAAATCCTGGTGTTATGCCACTATAAGAAGGTAGATTATTGGTCATTTCCACTGCTTGAAAAAACGGCTGATGTCACGGCCAGCTTAAAAAGCCAATTTAAAAAGAAAGTCATGCAAAATAGTTTTTGCGTTACAATAGCAGCCGCGGGCCTCCCCGCATTGTAAGGTAGCCAACCTGGTCAGGTGCGGAAGCAAGCAGCCACAACTATCAAGCAAGTGCCGGGGGTTGGGCTCGCCCCTTTCCATATTGCCCTCTGACTTAGCAAACTGCCCGACACATGCATCAACTTTAGTTGGCGTTCAGCAAGCATGAGCAGGTAATTTAAGCTAAAGTACGGGTTTGCCTTATAGCATTTAATCAGTAGAGTGCGCGATGTCTTACCAAGTATTGGCGCGTAAATGGCGCCCAAAATCCTTTAGCAGTCTGGTCGGACAAGACCATGTAGTTCAGGCCTTAAGCAATGCCCTGAGCCAGCAACGCCTGCACCACGCCTATTTGTTTACCGGCACCCGTGGCGTTGGTAAAACCACCTTGTCGCGTATCCTGGCCAAATCACTCAACTGTGTGACGGGTATTACCGCCACCCCTTGTGGTGAGTGCGAAGCCTGCCGTGCCATTGATATTGGCCGCTATGTCGACTACGTGGAGATGGATGCGGCGTCTAACCGCGGCATTGCCGACATGGTCAGCCTGCTCGAACAGGCGATTTATGCGCCCTCTTCCGGCCGCTTCAAGGTCTATATGATCGATGAAGTGCACATGCTGACCAAAGAGGCGTTTAATGCCATGCTGAAAACGCTGGAAGAACCGCCTGCACACGTCAAATTTATCCTGGCGACCACTGACCCGCAAAAAGTACCAGTCACGATTCTGTCGCGCTGTTTGCAATTTAACCTGCGCCAAATGGCTAGCAGTACCATCACTGCGCATTTGCAGGATATCCTGGGCCAGGAGCAACTCCCGTTTGAACCACCAGCCTTGCAACTAATTGCACGTGCTGCCAATGGCAGTATGCGCGACGCCTTGTCACTCACCGATCAGGCGATTGCTTACGGCAATCAATCGGTCCGTGAAAGCGACGTGCGCAGCATGCTAGGCGCGATCGACCAAAGCTATTTATATGAGTTGTTGCGTGCGCTGATTGCTAATGATGCAGCCACCCTGCTCAATATTGCCCAGCAAATGGAATCTCGCAGCATAGGCTTTGAAAGCGCATTAAATGACCTGGCGGCTTTGCTGCATTTATTGGCCGTGGCGCAATACAGCCCGCAAGCCATTGCCGATGACCACCCAGAGCGCCAGACACTGCTAGACATGGCCTCGCAGTTAACCGCAGAAATGCTGCAACTGTATTACCAGATTTGCATTCTGGGCCACCGTGACATTGGCTTGGCACCCGATGCCTATGCAGGCTTCACCATGACCCTGTTGCGGCTACTGGCATTTAAAGCAGACGCCATGACACCATCTGCCGCACCAGCGACTGGTGGCAGCGCCCCCACAGAAGGCACGCCGCGAAGCAATGCAGGCGGCGGCGCCCGTGCAGCACTGGCGCAAAGTCGCCAGATGAGTGCGGTAAGCGAACCTACGTTAGCGACACCACCAGCAACACCTGCTACACCGAATTTAACAGCGCCTGCGCTGAAAGCAGACACATTCACGCCGCCAGCACCTGTTGCCGAGCCAGAGCCTATAACGGCCACCCCGGCAGGCAGGCCTGAGCAGACCATGCCTGATATCGAGCAGATTCCACAACAAGCCTTTTCGCAACCGGTGGTGGCACAAAGTGACGCAGCCGCGTTCAGCTGGGATGGCAACTGGCGTGCACTGGTTGAAAACCACCTCAGCAAGTTAGGGTTGGTACGCGCGCTGGCGCAGAACTGTGAACTGGTCAGCTACGATGCAGACAACATGACGTTGCGCATCGGTGAAGCGCATAAACATCTGGCCAGCGCCAACTACCTGGAAAAACTCAACGGCGCGCTAAGCAGCCATTTTGGCCGTCGTCTCAAGTTGAATATCGTCACTGGCCAAGAAGCAAATACGCCCGCGAGGCAATTAGCCGTTGAACGTGCCGAATTACAGGATCAAGCAACAGAGGCCATTATGGCGGATCGCTTTGTGCAAGGCCTGATGCAGGAAATGGGTGCGACCATCGTGCCCAACTCAATAAAACCCTTACATTAACCACAACACTTTAGGAGCAGACAATGATGAAAGGTGGCATGGGCAACATGATGAAGCAGGCCCAGATGATGCAGGCCAATATGCAGAAAGCACAAGCCGAACTCGCGAACACTGAAGTCGAAGGCATCGCTAGTAACGGTATGGTCAAAATCACCATGACCTGTAGCAATGATGTCAAACGCGTGCAGATTGATGATGCCGCAATGGACGACAAAGAAACGCTGGAAGACCTACTGTTGATTGCGCTTAAAGATGCCAGAACCAAGGTCGAGGCAACCAGCGCAGCTAAAATGGGCAACGTCATGCCTGCTGGCTTCAAAATGCCGTTCTAAGCACAGGAAACCGCTTGAATAATCCCGCCGTACTCGAACAGCTGATTGGTGCCCTGCGCTGCCTGCCAGGCGTTGGCCCCAAGTCGTCTACGCGCATGGCCTACCACCTGTTACAGCGGGATAGAGAAGGCGCACAAAAACTGGCTGCCAGCTTGCAACAAGCCCTGGACAAACTGGCGCATTGCGACTACTGCAACAACTTTAGCGAACACAGCGTGTGCAGCCTGTGCCAGGACACCAGCCGCGACAAATCCATTTTGTGCGTGGTAGAGATGCCAACCGACCTCATGATGCTGGAAAACACACGCAGCTACCAGGGCCAGTATTTTGTATTAATGGGCAAACTGTCCCCCATGGATGGCATAGGCCCCAAAGATATCCACCTCGACACCTTGCTCAAACGTGCACAAGACAGCGCAATTCACGAGGTCATCGTCGCCACCAACTTCACCTCGGAAGGTGAAGCCACTGCACACTATATTGGCCAGATGCTCAAATCACGTGGCATCCGCGTCAGCCGTATTGCACGCGGCTTGCCTATGGGTGGCGAAATCGAGTATGTAGACAGTGGCACTTTATCCACGGCATTGCTGGAACGTAAGTCAGTCACTTAACCCTCCGGGCAACGGTTTTTCATCCCCAAAATATTGCCATATCAGCATCGCGCCCGATGGGCGTGCTCTTTCCGCACCAAATTGATGCAGACAATTAGATCGTTTCATGGCTTTTATGCCCGCTCTTCGCGTAAATAAACACCTCCCTGAGTCGTTATAGTAGTCATGCGATAGGTCACAGAACCAGCGCAGCAAATGCCTGACTCTGTGAGGTCTCGCCATAAGCAAGCCTGCATTCAACCTCACACAAGCAAAGTGATTTTTCATGGAACTATTTCTGCATATTTTCGATGCCAACAGTCACGCCAACATGGAAAGCCCGCGCTTTTCAGGGCTGAACCAGACATCCTTGCGCTACCAGACTGAAGCTGAACTATTGCAGATATTAGATCAGATGATTGCCGCGGAATCAGCGCATACGCTTAAGGATACCTGGGTGCTGGTTTCTGAGGACAACCAGCCCATCGGCCCGATGCAAGCGCTACAGGCGACCATGCCATTTAATACCTTTTATGCGCGGCATAAATATCCGTGGTTATTGTCTGACCTTGAACCGCATGTGCAAATGCATTACCAGCCAATTGTCGACTTTGGCCAGGGCGGCAAAGTATTTGGTTTTGAAGCGCTGTGCCGCCTCAAAACCCCAGAAGGCAAGTGGCTCAACGGCATGGAGGCATTTGCCCTGGCCGCCGAGGTCAAGCGTACACACGAACTGGATCTCGCCTGCCAGCGCCTGGCCTTGATAGGCAAATCACAATCGATCTCTGCAGATAAACCGATCTTTATTAATGTCTTGCCACAAACCATCATGAGTCCTGGCTGGCTTGATTTCATTTTACAAATTCTTGGGCAGCAGAACATTGATAAGCGTGATGTCGTCATAGAAATTGTCGAAAGCGAGAAAACCAACCCTGAGGTACTGGCGCGATACTGTGATGAAATTCGCATGCATGGCCTGCGCATCGCCCTCGACGATATGGGGTCCGGCTTTAACGGGCTGCGTATCCTGGCTGAGGTCCGCGCAGATTTTATCAAGATTGACCGCGCAATCGTACATGAAGCACAAGGCAGCCGTGTGCGAACCGTGCTGCTGGAAGCCATTATTTCCATGGCTCAGCGTTTAGGATGCACCATTATTGCCGAAGGGCTGGAGCGGGTAGAAGATATCACCTACTGCCAGGATTTAGGTCTGCATTACGCGCAAGGCCATTATTTTGCCCATCCGCAAAGTACGCCTAGCGACCAGGTGGCCGAACTACCTGCGCGTGATGAATCCCATCGCTCACACGTACCTGACGACTTTCATATCGGCGAGTTTATTAGTCACGGCCTGACCATTGATGTCAGCGAGTCAATCGCCGAAGCCAGAAGTTTGTTTAATACGCATATTGATGTCGCGATTGCCGTCGTTCTTGATGGAAAAACTCCACTGGGTGTATTACGACGTGGCAAAGCGTTTTCCAAAAAAGTCACTGGGCTAGGCGCATGCTGCGACCCGCTGCCTAAGGTCATCAACCACCTGATCCCCTCCTCTGTGCTGGCGCGACTGTTTTATCTGGATCGCGCCAATACCGATATATGGATTACCGTGAATGAAGAAGGCGCATATGTCGGCATTCTGCAACCGATGGAAATCATGGCCCAGCTGATCAGCCGTAAAGCCTCCACAGGCAATTTACACCCGCTGAGCCATCTCACCACCGGGCCAACCTTAAGGCAAACCCTGGACAACAGCTTGCGCAACAACCCAAATACGCAATTGGTGTATATCGATCTGGATCACTTCAAGGCGTACAACGATCGTTACGGTTTTATCCGTGGCGATGCCATGATCAGGTTACTGTCTGAAATCATCCGCCAGGAGTTTCAGGACAAAACCGGCGTGATGGTCGGCCATATTGGTGGCGATGATTTTGTGCTGATTTACGATCACAATGCGCCAACACTTACCGATATACTTCTGCATATTATTAGCCAATTCCAGGCCTTAGCCGTGCACTTGTACGATGCGAGTGATCTTGAGCGTGGTTTCTTCACGACCGAAGATGGTAAAGACCATCCTGTGGCCAGTGTGTCTATCGCGGTGGTGAATGGTAAACAAGGCGTGCTGGAAAATAGCGTGATGGCTGCCGAACGCGCGGCCGTGCTTAAAAAAATTGGCAAGGCCAATATCGGCAGTATTGTCGTGGTGGAAGATACGCCACCACAAACCATCTTGCCTAAAAAAGAGTTTTATTCTGACTGGCAACAGCGCGCTCTCTCCGCCTTGCAATCGCTATTGAAAATCCAGCGCTCCACGGGGTCGCATGATTTGGATAGCTGCTTTGCCGAATTCCCTTATTTTGAAGTTATCTTCGAGCTTGAACCGAATGGCGTACAGCGTTATGCCAACTGGATCAACCCCAACATGTATGGAAAAATCAAGGCCGGTGGTGCTGGCATAGACCGTAGCCAGCAAGCGTACTACCAGCGAGTGGCAGAATCGCATGCGCCTTATATTTCCACTATTTACCTGTCTACGGCTACCGAAGACTTCTGCCTCACGGTTTCGTTACCTATTCTCAATGCACAAGGTCACCTGGAAAGCATTCTGGTCGCGGATATTAATATTGCGGCCATGGCCGTCCTCAGTAGCGCACGCAAATAATGTGTACTGACCAGCGCTTATAAATAAGCGAGCAGATCCTGCGGCTGCTGGATGCAACCATCGGCACCCCACTCTGCTGGGCTGTCAGTGGTTGCCAAATAGCCAAACAAGGCCACCAGGGTTTTCATCCCTGCAGCTTTGCCAGCTTGTATATCGCGCTCGGCATCGCCAACATACAACACGGTTTGCGGGTCTATACGCATACGCTCGCACGCCAGTAGCAGAGTTTGTGGCGAGGGTTTGGGTTGAGGTGCATCATCGCCGCTGATGACTGCACCGGCACGCACATCCAGCCCCATATGCGCCACCATGGGCATAGTAAAGCGGCGCGGTTTATTGGTGACAATGCCCCAACGCAAACCGCGCTGTTCAATCGCCTGCAAAGTCTCTGCCATGCCTTGAAACAAAGCGGGCTGGCGGGTCATCACTTGTGTATATAAATCCAGGTACTCCGTGCGCATGGCTTCAAAACTGGCATCGGTAGGCAATAAGCCAAAGCCGATTTCCAGCAATCCGCGCGAACCGTGTGAGGCATAAGGGCGGATGGTCGCTTCCGGCAGAAAATCCAGTCCATGACGCTCACGTTGCAAATTCAGGGCATAGCCTAAATCCGGGGCGGTATCGACCAGCGTCCCGTCTAAATCAAACAAAACAGCTTGCATGTGGCTTCCAGTCAGGCTTCTTTAATGGCGTGCAACATGTAATTGACACTGGTGTCGACCGTCAGCGCATATTGCTTACTGAAGGGATGATAAGTCACACCGGTTTGATGTTGTAGCTCTAATTCTGATTGACGCATCCACGCCGCCAGCTCGGACGGCTTGATAAATTTGCTGTAATCATGCGTGCCCTTAGGCAGCAAATTCAGCACATATTCTGCGCCAACCACCGCCATCAAATAGGCTTTGGCATTGCGGTTCAAGGTCGAGAAAAAAACATGGCCGCCTGGTTTAACGAGCGTGGCGCAGGCACGCACAACACTGGCGGGGTCCGGCACGTGCTCCAGCATTTCCATACACGTCACCACATCAAATGCCTGTGGTTTTTCCTGCGCCAGGGTTTCCACAGCCACATTGCGATACTCCAGCGTCACGCCTGCCTCCAGCGCATGTAACTGCGCCACTTGCAGAGACTTTTCGGCCAGGTCTATGCCTGTCACCTGTGCTCCGCGCCGTGCCATCGATTCACTTAAAATACCGCCTCCACAGCCCACATCCAGCACTTGCTTACCCGCAAGATGTGCACGATGATCGATATAATCCAGGCGCAACGGGTTCAATTGATGCAAGGGCTTGAACACCCCTTGCATGTCCCACCACTGATGCGCTAACTCTGCAAACTTGTTTACCTCTGCGGCTTCAACATTCGCCATGATTATTCCTTTTGCTTGATCTTTATTTGCTTCGCATTAGCTATTAGCCGATTGCAGCTTGAGTTGCCACTGCAATGCAATAGAGCGTAATTCTTCTGTTTCCATGCCGGCAAACTGGCTTAGTCCGTCAGTAGTACGCGCATAACGCAGTGCACCGTCGACCCAGGTATGCGTGACCTGCTCGCGACCGGCGACGTAAACCAGATGCGAAATGGGGTCAAAGCATGGCAAGCTGTTTAAATCGTCAAGCTTCACCGCCACCAGGTCAGCCTGTTTGCCGACTTCTATACTGCCAATTTTGTCTTGTAATCCCAAAGCACGTGCGCCATGCAAGGTGGCCATTTTCAACGCCTGGTAAGCAGGCAATGCTTCTGCATTCTGGTCTGCGACTTTGGCTAGCAATGCCGCGGTACGCATTTCTTGCCACATATCCACACGGTTATTGCTGGCGGCACCATCAGTGCCCAAGCCTACATTAATACCAGCCCTGAATGCGGCGGCCACCGGCGCAATGCCGCTAGCCAGTTTAAGATTGGAGCTTGGGCAATGCGCGATATGCGCGCCTAATGTGGATAATGTTTCTAGTTCCTGTGTTTCAAGATGCACACCGTGCGCCAATACGGTGGCTGGGCCAATTACACCCAGCGCGCGCAAACGGTGCAATGGCCTGACGCCATATTGCTCAAGACTTTGTGCGATCTCGGCCTGTGTTTCGTGCAAATGGGTATGAATACCCAGGTTGAGCTGTTCAGATAAGGTGGAAATTTGCTCAAAGGTCTGGTCACTGACGGTATACGGCGCATGCGGTGCAAACGAAAAACTGATATGCGGATCGGCTTTATATTGGTCTCGTACCTCGGTGCCAAGCCGGATGTAATCATTGGCCGTGGCTGCGTAATTGGTCGGAAAATCCAGCACGGTCAGGCCAATATGCGCACGCATCCCTGCGCGCTTCACCGCTTCAATCGTGGCCTGCGGGAAGAAATACATGTCATTGAAAGTGGTCACGCCACCACTTAACATTTCTGCACTTGCCAGCAAGCTACCATCATGCACAAATGATTGGGATACCCAGCGTTTTTCTGCGGGCCAGATATGCTCATTCAGCCAGGGCATCAACGCATGATCGTCAGCATATCCTTTTAGCAAATTCATGCTGCTGTGTGCGTGCAGATTAATCAGCCCAGGAATCAACACATGCTGGGCACAATCAATCACGGGCCAATCCGCTGCCCAAGCCGGAATATCGGCCTTGGGCACAATGGCTTTAATTTGACCAGCTTCCACCAACACCGCATGCTGTTCTAAAAGGGTATGGTTCGCGTCTACGGGAATCACCCAACGCGCTTTAATAATAAATTGTGTATCAACCATAGCAGAATTATAACTGAGCCAGTCATGCAAAATGCTGACTCAAAACAACAGGTATAAAAAAAGCCACGCTGACGCGTGGCTTTTTATTCAGATTTAAATCTGATTATTGGCAACCAACTTGCTTGGTGCCTTCAGCGCGGATGTCAACGCGGCGGTTTGGTTGCAAGCAAGAAATCAGTTTTTTGCTTACTTTTTTGCCATCGCATTGAACCACTGGCTCAGTTTTACCTTTGCCTTCAGAAGTGATGATATTGCTATCAACACCTTGAGCGATCAGGTAATCAGCCACTTGTTTAGCACGACGCTCAGACAACTTCTGGTTGTAAGCATCAGAACCGATACGGTCTGTATGGCCTGTCACAACAACAGCAGTGATCTCTGGGTTAGATTTGATCTTGGCTGCAGTTTCTTCCAAAACTTTACGGCCTTCTTCACGCAGGTTAGCCTTGTCGAAACCAAACAGTTTTTCAGCACTTACAGTCACTGTTTCGTTTTGTGGCTTACATACTGGCGCTGGAATTGGCGCCGGTGCCGGTGCTGGTGCTGGCTCAGCTGCTGCCAATGGTGCTGGTGTTGGCTCTGGAGTTGGCTCTTCAACCACTGGTGCTGGTGCGCCAAAGCGGAAGATACCGCCCAGGTTAAACAATGTGTTACCAATCGTTTCTGTATCGCTACCTACGCCAGCAACATCAATTTTTGCACGGCTCCATTGATGACGCACATCAGCCTGGATACCAAACTTGTCGCTGAACAAGTATTGAGCACCTAAACCTACGTTGGCCATCCAGGAATTTTTCTTACCATCGATATCAGCACCAGGTGCAGAGTAATCAACATCATTACGTGCTGCGCCAACACCTGCTAAAAGGAATGGACGGAATTTTTCGCGGCTGAACATATACAAAGCATCCAGACCTAAAGCTGTTTGTTTGTATTTACCACTCACGCCAGCAAGATCATTATCAGCACGGTTGTAACCCAAACGGCCTTGAATGTCCCAGTGCTCGCTCAGCTCTTTACCGATAGACAGAAAACCGCCACGGCCATTGTCAGCTTCGAGATCATTGTCAGTGTTCATGTAGGTTGCACCTGGAACAACATACCAAGCGCCACGGTACATGTCTTCAGCTTGTGCAACTTGCGATGCAAACACAAATGCAGAAGCAATTGCCAAGCCTAAAAAACTTTTTTTCATTCATTGACTCCTTCGTTATTGGGCTTTTTTGCCACATCTTTGAAAAAACTTACAAATTGAACTATACGCAAAGGTAGGTGCAGACGCAACCCTAAGTGCGATCCCAAAGGCGTATTTATTGGGGTTGAGACCAATTATTCAACAAATTTCTGACACTCTTTCCATCAGTTCCTGCACGCGCTCTGCTAATAAGCCTTGCGCCCTTTGCGCCCCTTCGCACAAACCACTGCGGAATCCAAGATAATCTGGCGCTAATTTAGCTAGCGGCTCAATATGCGATAGCAATAAACCACCTGCGATGCCGACGAAAAGCTGCGCTGATTTCGCGGCTCGCACAAAATCAGCCAATCTAGCGATAGGGACTATCTCTATTAATGGGCGTGATTTCTGCGTGGTATCCACCATCACACCCCAGTAATGCTGTTGCGCCAATGCCTGGATTCGCGCTTGCATACTGGCGGTCATCAGGCTGTCAGGATGCATGACAGCAATCAATTTAAGGCCTTGCGCCAGCAAAGCAGCGATGGCTGGCTGATAATCTGGCTCGGCCCAGATAGTTTCCGGCAACTTGATCACCTCAACCCCAATGTACAGGCGGCTGATAATCAGCTGCACGAGGTCATCAACAGCATCACAATCATCGCCCACCGTTGCACTGATGACAATATCAGTCGCGGCCGCTTGTTGCCTATGCTGATGAATCGCGTTAATAATCGTAGTTGAACGCTCTATATCCAATGCTGCCAGCGCACCATGACTGGTCTCTTTCAGATCGATTAATGGCACCTCGGCAGACAAGACGAGTTGCGCTTCTGCAACGGAACTCACACTCACTAATACTTGCATAGACTGACTCACGCTTGTTGCATGCCGCTTTGTTGTGCCAAATGGTTGTTGACGCAATCAACCAGCCATTGCCAGGCTTCCTGCTCGCGTGGCCCAGCTGTTTTATCGATTGCTATTTGCAGGTACTGCATTTCCTGGGTGATTTTTTCAGCAGGCAACATATGCAGGCGGCTAACCAGTACGGCTAACTCAATCACTGCTGCCTGCGCGCGGTTAAACCCCATAAATGGTGCGTGCGATGCACTTTCCACCACTTGCATCCATAATTTTGGACGCGCTTCATCTTCGTCCACCTGCTGCAAACTTAACACATGATGTGCCAAACAGTCCTTGAGCCTAACGACTTGCCCAGTGGTGATAGGCTCAGTGGCAAAAGCAGCCTTCCTGGCAATCGCGGCAGCGAATACACGCACATCGTCAGTCAGATTCAACACAGCAAAACCGGTCTGCAAGATATTTTGCAAGGTAGTAGATGGCTTGAAAGGCATGATCAGTACCCTGCCCTCATGCCATTGAATACCAAATGGGGCAACATGCACATCCCCCTCTGCCGAACAGGTCGTCACTATCGTTTCATAAATCATGAACATTATTCCGTGCCCGATGCAGGACTATCAGGCGTTGTGTTGTCATTAGATTTGGTGCGCGCATTTTCTAAGCGCTCCTGGATGGAGGCCTCGCGATGGGCTACTTTGGCTTTTTTATTTTGTTGTACAGAGGCCACGCCCCACTCCAGCAATTCGTCTTGTACATAGCGCTTTTTCAACTGCCAGGCGATTTGTGCACGCGCCAGCTCAACCCCCAGGTAAAACGCATGCGATGCATCATCCTGCACGTTAAGCATCGGGTAAAAACGGTATGGATCCGTATCGTGCTGAATACCATCCCGATTATAAACATGCACGCCCTGTTCGCTCACCATGATACGGAAGCTGGGGTCTTTGATCTGCCCCGCCATGGCTGTGATTTCTTCAGCGCTGTAGGGAAACGGCTTGCGGTCATGCAAGCCCAGCAACCCATTCGAATAGCCGCGCGGCAGCCGCTTATCTTGGCTGGCACGATACATGACGCGACGCGCCACATCAGCTTCAGCCACGGCTTCACTGGCGTGCGGGCTGACTGAGGTAGCCAACACTGCATTGATATTCAACTCACTGATCATGCCAAACAACAAGGCATTGACGCCGGTGGTATCGGCATCGGTCAATTCAGTCAGGTTACCAACGCCCATCATGATGGCAATATCAGGATATTTTTTGCGCAGTTTGTGATAGCGCACAATGGAGTCTGTCAGCCCAAAATGGATAGGATCCAGAATCGGGTCTGCAATAAAACGTCGCCCACGCTGCAAGCATTGCTCGATGGCGCGCTGCAAGCTGGCAAAACTGCCAGGCACTGCAGGAATCAAGATAGGTGTGGCAGCCACTTCATCAGCAATCCATAGATTTTTTTCATGCAGGCTCAACAGGTAATCGGCACCGGCTTTCCCTGCGGCCAGCAAGTCCTCATCGCGCATGGAGTCTACACTGACCTGAAAACCTTGCGCTTTCAGTGCCTGCACGGCCTCGGTCATATGGGAAAATGCTTTGCCGGGCAAACAGCCCAGATCAATCACATCCGCACCTTGTTGCTGAAAGTGACTGGCTTTAGCCACAATTTGCGCCACACTGAGGTCGGGCGCATCGACAATTTCAGCAAAAATGGTGACGCTATGTTGCGTCAGGTCTGGCGCTTTACCTTGCTGACCAAAATATTGTGGCAAATCTTTCAAGTCTTTCGGCCCCCGTTCCACCGGCACTCCCCACTGCGCTTCAAGCAGCGCCAGATCGCCCTGGCATAAGCCGGGCAAAATCACCTTGTCTATATTCTCCACTTTTGCCAAACGGCGTGCAATTAAAGGCGGCGTCATTAACGCGGCCACAGACACGCCAATTTGTTTGACTTCGTATTCAAAAGGAGACTGTTTACTGTCAGCCTGGATGGACTGCAATATTTGGCGCAGACTGTGTTCTGCCAGTTTTCCGGTAAGGAACAGCAGCCGTGTCATGGGTTTACTCTGTTAGCGTATCTAGCACCTGTATGCCATCGTGCAAATGCAGGTCATGGCATGCAGCCAGTCGCTGCATAATGGCATTTTGCAAAGCAACCATATCTTCGACCACCGTGGTGTCAGCAAACTGCTTTAACTTAGCCACGTTTTCAAGATCAATCTGGCGCGGGAATACTTTGACGACATGATCGCGCGGCGCTTCGGACTCCAGCTCTGGCGCGGTATCACACGCGAACAGAATGCTGTGTACACGCGTCTTTCCCGCTTGCGCGAACAGGTTAGTCACCAGGCTGTCAGAAAAGCCATAGGCCATTTTGGCAATGGTATTAGAGGTCGCTGGCGAAATGACCAGCGTGTGATAAACGCCTTCATAAAAGCGCTCGACAGGCACGCTGCTGGCCGTTTTATCCTGATAGACCTTGTGGCCGGTGGCTTCCAACGCTGATTGAAAGCCATATTGCTGGATGATTTCAGCCGCCGCACGACTCAGGTAGATATCCACGTCTTGCAAGGTTTGCAAAATGGCCAATGATTCACGCAAATAATGGCCTGAACCAGTAATTGCCCAGGCCAGTCGTTGTGCACTCATGTCAAACTACTCGTGTGCTTAAGCAAAAGGATGTTGCAGAACAATGGTTTCGTCACGCTCTGGGCCGGTAGACACAATCGCAATCGGCACACCGCATACCGCTTCCAGGCGCTTCAGGTAATGCTGTGCATTTTTAGGCAGTGCATCCCAGGTTTTTGCGCCAAAAGTCGTTTCAGTCCAGCCCGGCACGGTTTCGTAGATAGGCTCACAACGCGCCACATCATCAGCACCCACTGGCAGCATGTCCACAATTTTGCCATCCAGTTTATAGCCAGTACAAATATCCAGTGACTCAATGCCATCCAGCACATCCAGCTTGGTAATGCATAAGCCGGTCAAACCGTTGATACGGGCTGAGCGACGCAACGCAGCGGCATCGAACCAGCCACAACGACGCTTGCGGCGTGTCACGGTACCAATTTCCTGGCCTTTGTTAGACATCTGGTAACCAGGCGCGCCTTCAGTATCGATATCCAGCTCACTTGGGAACGGGCCGCCACCCACACGAGTGGTGTAGGCTTTGGTAATACCTAATACGTAATGCAGCATATTGGCGCCAACACCGGTACCCGCAGAAGCCTGGCCAGCGATACAGTTGCTGGACGTCACATAAGGATATGTACCATGGTCCACATCAAGCAATGTGCCCTGTGCACCTTCAAACAACAGGTGTTCGCCGCGTGCATTGGCTTCATACAAAGCGGCTGAAATATCAGCCACCATAGGTTTCAAAGCGACCGCATGCTGCATGCTGGCGTCATATTGCTGTTGAAAATCAACCGCTGCTGCGCCCAGGTAGTTGGTCAATACAAAATTGTGGTAATCCATGACTTCGCGCAATTTTTCGGCAAAGCGCTCAGGATGGAACAAGTCATATACACGCAAAGCACGTCTGGCCACTTTATCTTCATAAGCCGGGCCGATGCCTTTGCCTGTGGTGCCGATTTTTTTCTCGGCACTACGCTTGGCTTCACGTGCCAAATCGACGGCAACGTGATGAGACAGGATCAACGGACAGCCAGGGCTGACTTTGAGGCGGTTTTTAACATCCAGGCCGCCTTGCTCCAAGGTAGAAATCTCATGCAGCAAATGCGTGGTATCCAGTACAACGCCGTTACCGATGTAGCAATTGACACCATCACGCACGATGCCAGAAGGCACCAGGTTCAGCTTGTACACTTTTTGTGCAGCGCCCTGACCAACGACCAAGGTATGACCAGCGTTATGGCCGCCCTGGAAACGCACTACGCCCTGGGCGTGATCCGTCAACCAGTCTACGATTTTACCTTTACCTTCGTCGCCCCATTGGGTGCCAATCACAACGACGTTCTTTGCTTGCTTAAATTGTGTCATGTTCAATCAATATCTTGTAAAAACAAAAAAGGGTGCGCTGTTTTACACAGCCACCACTTGCCAGTGGCCATCGACCTTTTGCAAGGTGCGGTCACAAGCCAATTCAGAATAGTTCACAGGCATATCAGGCAATGCTTCCACCACAATCTGGCCCTGAGAACGTAAGGTGTCTATCAGTGACAATAGCTCGGGTTCTGCAGCCACCGGCGCCAGAATCCCTTTATTCAATGTTGCCGGACCCAATGCTTGCAATGCCCCGCGCAAATCCAGGCTAAAACCGGTTGCCGGACGCGCACGGCCAAATGCAGCACCGACTTCGTCATAACGCCCTCCCAATGCGATCGGCCCTGCATAGCCTTTGGCGTATGCCGCAAACACCATACCGCTGTGATAGTGGTAACCACGCAACTCGCTCAAATCAATAGTGACAGTAACATCTGCCGTCGTCAGTGTGCTGGCTACTGTTTCCAGCTCACGCAACGCCTGCTCAATCTCTTCAGATTCTGGCAACACATCACGCGCTTGGTCCAGTACTTCAATGCCACCATTCAACTGCGTGAGCGCCACAAACGCCTGGCGGGATTTTTCAGGCAGGTTGACGACCAATTGCTCTACCAGCGTAATGTCTTTGGCTTGCAAGGCCGCCTGCAAAGCTTGCTCCTGCTGCACACCCAATTGCGCCATATGCGACAAACTGGCAAACACAGCGGCGTGACTCAGGTCCACGAATAAAGTGTGCATGCCTAACAACTGCAAGGCTTTCACCATCAGCCGCTGCACTTCAATATCGCTCTCTATCCCGGCGTGACCATACAACTCAGCGCCCAATTGCAATGGCTCACGTGTGCGTGCCAATCCATCAGGTTTGGTGCGTAACACGGTGCCGGCATAACACAGGCGCGAAACGCCTTGATGGTTCAACATATGCGCATCAATCCGCGCGGCTTGCGGTGTGGTGTCAGCACGCAAGCCCATCAGGCGGCCGGTTAACTGGTCAACCACTTTAAAGGTCGCAATATCGAGATCATGGCCAGTGCCGGTCAACAAAGACTCCACGTACTCCATCATGGGCGGCACCACATACTGGTAACCATGGACGCGGAACAAGTCCAGCAATTGTCGGCGATAAGACTCAAGACGCGCCGCTTCAGCAGGCAATACGTCTTCAATATATTCAGGAAGTAACCAATTATGCATCCCGCCATTATACCTGCAAACCCCTATCTAAAGCACGGCTTTAGCAACGGCGATCTCCGGGACTTGCACACAAAACCAATAAAAAAGGCACGCAATCATGCGTGCCTTTTTACTTCAAGCAGGTATTTAGCGGTTTAGCCACAAAATAAGCAACCCCATCGCCGCAGAGGCAAAGCCAACAAAGCGAATCTGGCCATCTTGCAACTGCAATAACTTTTCAAACGTTTGACGCCATGCACGTGTAAACAGCAATGGCATCAACCCTTCAATCAGCAATACACCGCCAATCAGCCACCACCAGTTCATCGACAAGTCAGCCAAACATCCGCAGGCAACAGATTACTTCTTGCCACTGCTGCGCATATATTTAAAGAAGTCAGAGCTTTGATCAATCACCATCACGTCAGACTTGCTCTTGAAGCTGTTTTTATACGCCTCTTGGCTGCGGTAAAAAGCATAAAACTCCGGGTTTTTACCAAACGCCTGTGCGTACACTTCTGACGCCTTGGCATCGCCCTCACCCTTAACCTTTTGCGCATCACGGTAAGCTTCGGCAATAATCACTTCACGCTGCCTGTCGGCGTCAGCACGGATCTTTTCAGCTGCAGCGGCACCTTGTGAACGCAGCTCGTTAGCCACCGACTTACGTTCGGCTTCCATACGCTGGTACACAGACTCGCTCACTTCTTTTGGCAAATCGACACGGCGCAAACGCACATCCAGAATCTGGATACCCATCTGGCGACTTTCCTTATCAGCACGCTGACGCAGAATCTCCATGATTTCGGAACGCTCACCAGACACCACATCATGAATGGTGCGCTTACCGAACTCAGCACGCAAACCATCATTCACCATTTGCGACAAACGACGCTCAGCCTGCACTTCGTCACCACGTACAGACACATAGTATTTGGACGGATCAACGATGCGCCACTTCACAAATGAATCCACCAGGACGTTTTTCTTCTCGCTGGTGATAAAGCGGTCTGGCTCTTCCCAGTTCAGGGTCAGGATACGTTTGTCGTAATAGCGGATATTTTCCACCATAGGCATCTTAAAGTAGAGACCAGGCTCGCTCTTGACTGACACGATCTCACCCAAACGGAACACCAGTGCATACTCACGCTGGTCAACGGTATAGGCCGAAGAGGTAATGATCACCAGTAGAACAAACACCCCGATTAACAGACTTCCAATATTTCTCATATGTATATTCCTTCAGGGCAATCTAGCGATATTCACGATCGCGGCTTCTCATCGCATCACGCGAGCGATCCGAGGTGCTTGATTCGGCTTGTGGCTCTTGTACAGGCTTGTCAGCCGTTGTCGCAGGGGCAGATGCCGTATTATTGCCTGCGCCACTCATGGTCATGAGTTTATCCAGCGGCAAATACAACAGGCTGTTGCCGCCCTTCTGGTCGACCAGCACTTTGCTGGTATTAGCCAAGATATGCTCTTGTGCATCCAGATACAGACGCTGGCGTGTGACTTCCGGCGCTTTATTATATTGCGACAGCACCTGTTCAAACCGGTCAGCATTACCCTTGGCTTCATTTTCGACACGCAGTTTGTAACCTGCTGCTTCCTCGGTTAAACGTGAGGCAGTGCCTCGCGCTTTAGGGATCACGTCATTGGCATACGCCTGGCCTTCATTTTTCTGGCGTTCCAGATCCTGCTTGGCTTTGACGGCATCATCAAACGCGGCCTGCACCTGCTCTGGCGGTTGCGCATTTTGCATGGTGACGTTGACCACATTAATACCTGACTTATATCTGTCCAACATGTCCTGCATCAGTTTTTTGGCTTTGGCAGCGACATCATCACGGCCTTCATACAACACAAAGTCCATTTTGCTTTTACCGACGATTTCACGAATCGCGGTTTCTGCTACGCCACGCACACTTTCTTCGGTGGAACGGTTGCTAAACTGGTAATCCTCAACCGACTTCAGGTTGTATTGCACTGCCACCTGCAAGTCGATGATGTTTTCATCATCGGTCAGCATCAGTGATTCCCTGAGTTCTTTGCTACGGCCAGACTCACCCTCAAATGAGCGATAGCCCATTTCGATGGTGCGCACCTGCTCCAGGTTGACGTTTTCTATGGTTTCAATCGGGAACGGCAAATGCCAGCGCGGACCAGGCATGGTCGTTTCCACATGCTGCCCAAAGCGCAACACCACACCACGCGAACCTTGATCGACAATATAAAAGCCAGAGCCCAGCCAAATCAGCGCCACCAACCCCAGAATAGGGGCCACGGGCAATGGTTGTGGCGCAGGCGATGAACCTCTTGGGCCACCTTGGCCGCCTTTGTTGCCAAACAAACGATTCAGCTTTTGATTCAAATCCTTGAATACCTCATCCAGGTCAGGCGGGCCTTCGTTATTCTTATTCCAAAAGCCGGGGAATTTTCTCATGCTAGTACTCCGTGTTTTTTGATCTTTTAAACATAAGCACGTTCTTCAGTGCTCAGTTTTTTCAAATATTGCTGATGTTCCAACAACGCCTGGCGCAAATCATCGATGCCAGTACCGTCCCGTGCAGAAACGCGCACTGTACGGATGTTACCATACTCGTCTCTATCCACTCCTGGCGCCATACCCATGCGGTCAATCTGGTTCAACACCAGCACCTGTGGGACATCCGCGGCGCCAATCTCGTTCAGCACAATATTGACTTGCTCAATCTGATTGTCGCGGTTCGGGCTGGCGACATCGACAATATGCAGCAACAAATCCGCTTGCGCGGCCTCTTCCAGCGTCGCACCAAATGCTTCAATCAAAGTGGTAGGTAAATGCTTGATAAAGCCAACCGTGTCTGACAACACCACGGGATAGCCATCCGGCAGATGCATTTTGCGTGAAGTAGTATCCAGCGTGGCAAACAACTGATCTGCCGCATACACGCCAGAATGCGTGAGGCGGTTAAACAAGGTGGACTTACCGGCGTTGGTATAGCCAACCAGAGACACCGTCATCAGGTTGGAACGCTTGCGTGCACGCCGCTGCATCCCGCGCTGTTGCTTGAGTTTTCCCAGCTTTTCACGCAATTGCTTCACGCGTACGCGCAGCATACGCCTGTCCAGCTCCAGCTGCGTTTCACCTGGGCCGCCGCGCACACCGATACCGCCTTTTTGCCGCTCAAGGTGGGTCCAGCCACGCACCAGCCGTGTAGACAAATGCTCTAACTGTGCGAGCTCGACCTGCAATTTACCCTCGTGCGATTGCGCACGCTGGGCAAAAATATCCAGAATGAGTCCGGTACGGTCGACCACGCGGGCCTCGAGCAATTTTTCGAGGTTACGTTGCTGCGATGGACTCAAGTCATGGTTAAAGGCAGCCACTTTACTATCGTGTGCTGCCAATAAGGCCTTGAGCTCATCTGCTTTACCAGAGCCGATAAAATATTTGGGATCGGGTGCCTGACGCTTACCTTCCAGCGTCGCTGAGATATTCAATCCGGCAGTGCCGGCGAGGTGGCGGAGTTCTTGCAAACTTTCTTCATAGTCAGCATCACCAAAATTGACGCTGACCAGAACGACGGCATCTCCGCCGCTTGGCCTATCAAACATGCATTAAGATTCTTGTGCTGTTTCGTGTGGCGCCAAACTAACTGGACGCGCTGGAACGATGGTTGAAATCGCGTGCTTGTACACCATCTGTGTCACTGTATTTTTTAACAAAATCACATATTGGTCAAAAGAGTCGACTTGACCTTGCAGCTTAATACCATTAACCAGATAAATAGACACTTGCACGTGTTCTTTTCTTAAGGCGTTCAGAAAAGGATCTTGTAACATTTGGCCTTTATTATTCATAGAATTGCTCCTTGTTTGTTTTAATCGTATTGGAGTTTTTATTATCTTGAACACCAATCCATCATAATGACTATGATTGTACTAATTTGTTCCAATTTCAATCCCCGCACCTTATTTTTTTGGAAATAATGCGCGAATACGCTGCAAACAGGCCTCTTTACCCAGAATAGCCATCACCTGATCAATACTGGGCGACTGTGCAATACCGATTAAGGCGACCCGTAATGGCATGGCCAGCTTGGGGAACTTGATCTGCTGCTCAGCCACGACCTGATTTAGCGCATCGTGTAAGTTATCGGCAGTCCAGGCGGAATCTTGAGTCTTTTGCAAAAAGCTTTCGATGTAGGCAGCAGTTTCTTCCTGGATATGCTTGGTCGCGTCTGCTTCATTAATCGCAGGTACCTGATAGAAGAAGGCAATTTCTTTTGCCAGCTGATTCAGGTTATTGGCGCGTTCGCGATATAAATTCAGCACCGCCAGCAAGTCCGGCGATTGGGTTTCAGTGACTCCCAAGGCCGCCAGGCGCGGCTTCACTTCGTCAGCAATGCGCGGTAATGGCAACGTTTTAATATAGTGCGCATTGAGCCAGTTGAGTTTTTCAGTATTAAACTGCGCCGCAGACGGCGTGATATGGTCAAGATCGAACCACGCACAGAACTGATCCATGTTGAACACTTCATCATCACCATGTGACCAACCCAGGCGCGCCAGGTAATTGAGCACCGCTTCACGCAGATAGCCATCTTCGTGGTACTGCATCACACTAACGGCGCCATGGCGTTTGGAGAGTTTTTGGCCATCATCGCCCAGAATCATGGACAAATGCGCATATTGAGGCACTTGCGCACCTAAGGCTTGCAACATATTGATCTGGCGCGGCGTATTGTTGACATGGTCATCACCACGGATGACCTGTGTGACGCCCATTTCCCAGTCGTCGACCACGACACAGAAGTTATAAGTCGGCGTGCCATCAGCACGCGCAATAATCAGGTCATCCAGCTCGGCATTGGCAATTTCAATGCGGCCTTTCACCATATCATCCCAGGCCACCACGCCGGTGGTCGGGTTTTTAAAACGCACTACTGGCGGGATATCTTTGGGTGCTTCAGGCAAAGTCTTACCTGCTTCCGGGCGCCAGCGGCCATCATAGCGCGGCTTTACGCCCTGCTGCATTTGCGTTTCACGCAAGGCATCCAGTTCTTCTTTGCTGCAATAGCAATAGTAGGCATGACCGTCATCCAGCATTTTCTGGATGATTTTTTTGTAAGTATCCATGCGCTGCATCTGGTAAAACGGGCCTTCGTCATGGTCCAGTTGCAACCAGGCCATACCATCCAGAATCGCCTGCACCGCTTCTGGCGTTGAACGCGCGACATCGGTATCTTCAATCCGCAGGATAAACTGTCCGCCATGGCGCTTAGCATACGCCCATGAAAACAAGGCAGTACGTGCGCCGCCAATATGAAGGTATCCGGTAGGGCTAGGTGCAAAACGAGTTTTAACAGCTTGTGACATAATGAATCTCTAAACGCTCAAGCTTGCCATTTTAACATGGCAGCCGCTCTCCTGCCTGACTGCGACTTTGCGGCAAAATGGCGGCAGCCAGATTGAAGCCCGCGCGCAAACGCGATATGATGCAGCCATGACGCAACTCCCCTCTTCCAGCAGCGATATTCATGTCGGCGAGCTTTATGGCAAACCTGCCGCACCTGGCCAAACCACTGCGATTTACCACGTGGTTGCCGTGCACAAGCTAGGGATCACCTTGCAAAACATGGATAACCCGCTGAGCCAGTTTGAGACCACTGCCAGCAAGTTACTGCAATCAGGCTATGTGCGCTTAAGCCAAACCCCTTATGTCAACCTGCAACAGGCTGGCAAACGCAAATCGGCGCAACAAAAGCTCAAGCGCTGCCCGTTTACGCTGGATGTATTTGCTGAACGCGCGGATTGTGAGCGACCAGCAGTGATCGCCTAAGCGAAAGCAGCAATAAAAAATGCCGCAATAGCGGCATTTTTTACGTGTTTTATATCCAGCTGGCTTAAAACTCTGGTGGCGCACCGATCAAATCGTGACCTTGCGAGTCAATAATCTGCACATCAACAAAGTCACCCGGATTCAAGCCATCGGCATCCTGCAAGTAAACAATGCCATCAATTTCTGGCGCATCGCTCTTCGTGCGTGCGATCGCAATGACATTACCGTCATCATCTTCAGTCAGTTCATCCACCAGCACGGTTTGCAGGCTACCAATCTTGGCGGCCACTTTGGCGGCACTGATACGCTCCTGCACTTCCATAAAGCGGCTTAAACGCTCCTGCTTGATTTCTTCAGCCACCTGATCTGGCAAAGCATTGGCGACAGCGCCATCGACGGCAGAGTAGGCAAAACAACCTACGCGGTCCAGCTGTGCTTCTTCCATAAAATCGAGCAGCATTTTAAAGTCATCTTCAGTTTCCCCTGGGAAGCCGACAATAAAGGTACTGCGGATCGCAATGTCAGGGCAGATATCGCGCCAGGCCTTGATACGCGCCAGGTTGTTTTCACTGCTGGCCGGGCGTTTCATAGACTTTAGGATACGCGGGCTGGCATGCTGCAAAGGCACATCCAGATAAGGCAAAATGGCACCTTCGGCCATCAGTGGAATCACATCATCCACATGCGGGTATGGATACACGTAATGCAGGCGCACCCACACACCCAACTCACCCAGTGATTTACTGAGCTCAGTCATATGGGTTCTGACTGGGCGACCATTCCAGAAGCCTTTGCGGAACTTCATGTCCACACCATATGCAGACGTATCTTGTGAAATCACCAGGATTTCTGACACACCGGCATTGACCAGGCTCTCAGCTTCATTGAGCACATCGCCAATCGGGCGGCTGACCAGGTCACCACGCATGCTAGGGATAATGCAGAAACTGCAACGGTGGTTACAGCCTTCTGAAATTTTGAGATACGCATAATGCTTGGGCGTCAGGCGAATCCCTTGTGGCGGCACCAGGTCGGTATACGGGTCATGTGGCTTAGGTAAATGCGTATGCACATGCCCCATCACCTCTTCCAGCGCATGCGGGCCGGTTACGGCCAATACGCTGGGGTGGGCGCCAGTTACTACGTCTTTTTTAGCGCCCAGGCAACCCGTTACAATCACTTTGCCATTTTTGTTGAGCGCTTCACCAATCGCATCGAGCGACTCTTGCACGGCAGAGTCAATAAAGCCACAAGTATTCACCACCACTAGGTCAGACTGCTCGTAGCTATTGCTGATTTCATAACCCTCGGCACGTAACTGGGTCAAAATACGCTCGGAATCAGACCCGGCTTTTGGGCAACCCAGCGAAACAAAACCGACTTTAGGCGAACTTTGCATAGTGATTCTCTCTTAACCTTCTACCAACCATTTGGTCAGCGCGACCGATGCCACGCCCAACACAATTAACAATAACTGACTCAGGGTATCGCGCAACGCCGTGCGTTTATGCAAGCCCGGAATCAAATCGGCCACAGCCACATACAACATGCTGGCGGCAGCCAAACTGAGGATATACGGCACCCATTGCTCTACCAGATTTAAACCAAGGTAGGCCAGCAAGCCGCCCGCCAGGGTCGCCAGGCTGGAGGCAATATTAAACAGGAATGCTTTTTTCTTACTGTAGCCGGAGTGCAACAAGATCAGGAAATCGCCGACCTCTTGTGGAATTTCGTGCGCAATGATCGCTAATGCCGTGACCAGGCCGACTTGCATATCGACCATAAAGGCCGCACAAATCAGGATGCCATCAACAAAATTATGAAAGGTATCACCGACCATAATCATCAAGCCGCTACGGCCGCCATCGTGGGCATGGGTATGATGATGACCAACAACCTGCGCTGGCACAGCCTGTGGCAATTTGAACTTGATTGCGCCTTGCGGCTTTTTAGTTACCTGCTGTTCCGGGTGTAACTCAGGGCAATGCGCCTCATCATGCATGGCATGCATTTCACAATGCTCACCATGGCAATGGCGCCATAGCACCAGCTTTTCCAGGGTAAAAAACAGCAGCACGCCAAACAGCATGGTGGCGGTCATGGCCTCGATATTCGGGCTGGTTTCAATTGCGTGCGGCAAGATTTCGAGAAACACCGCCGCCAGCAAGGCACCGATGGCGTAACTCACCAGCAAGGGCACCCAATGTTTTTTGGCATTGAGTGCGAAGATTGCGGCGACACAGACGCTTAACACTCCGCCCAGCAAACAAGCCAGCACCATGCCGGTAAAGGGTGAAATGTCAGAAAGTAATGTGGTCAAGGCAATCATGCAGTGTTTATCGCTGGAAGGCGCGCATTATACGTGAGTTATCAAAAAAACAAAGCATAAACAAACAGTTAACCATTTAACACCAAGGGTCTGGCGGTCATCAAGTCTTAAATAAACTGCGCCACAATATAACCAATGACGATACCGATCAGCAAAGCCATGGTCAGTCCGCGATAAGTCAGCACATCACGCGAGTAGCCACGGCGGATCGCCACATACGAAACCAGGTAACCCATCGCATTCAGCAGCCAGATAAAACCGAAACTCAACACTTTCACGATGATCGGGCCGATGAGTGGCACCAGACCGATAATGCCGACCAGCCAGACAAATAGCCCGGACACCAAACCGACCAGCACGGCCACACCGGCTAATACACGGGCATCCCAATCAAGATACATGCCAGCAGCGATTAATGCCGTCAGGCCAACCACCAGCAAGATATTCGGCCAGACCCGTTGACCGCTCAACAAAGGGTCGACACCCGTACTAAAGCTTGCCGGATGGCGCCGAACACGTAATCGTTTGAGCATAATGAAAATCTATAAAGTTGAGATTAAACCAGCAAGGTCCTGCACATTGGCACAGCTTTGCCAATGGGATTTACGCATGGCGACATCCCCTGCATAGCCCCAGCTCACCAGGGTAAAATCCATTTGATTGGCATCGGCCGACATGCCGTCTTCCAGGCGATCACCAATATACAAACAATCCTGCAAGACTAGCTCGTTATCCGCCACCACGCGACCTATCATCTCAGCTTTGGATTTGAGTGGCGGATTAAAATAATCCAGTGCATAGACGCCGGTGAAAAACACCTGCCAGCCCAAATGCGTCATGATTTTTTCAGTCGGGTAAAAACGCTTATTGGTCGCAATATACAACTGGTAGCCTTGGTCTTTCAGTTGCTGCAACATGGCTGGCACACCGTCAAATACTACAGACTGCAAGCAACCGGTGGTGTCGTAATGTTGCTTGAATGCCGCTGCCAGCGTGTTTAACAACGCGGCATCTTCACTCCCAGAAAGCCGCTTCAGCGTTTCCATCAACGGCGGGCCAATCACATCATGCGTCAACGCTGCTGCCAGTGGCGTATTGGTCGTGCTGAATGCCAGACCAAAACAATGCAGAATACTGGGCGCGGAATCTATCAACGTTCCGTCTAAATCAAAAATTAAATGCTGTTTCATAAAATACTGTGAGTGAATCGTAAGAATGATTTTTTATTGTTTAGCCACAGAGGTCACAGAGCACACAGAGCACACAGAGCACACAGAGAAAAACAACATCATTCACAATGCTTTCTCTGTGTGCTCTGTGGCAAAAATATTTATTCCAGCCAGATAAAACTGCCCATACGGCCAGTATCGCCATCACGCCGGTAGCTGAAAAAGGTCTCAGGTTCGCTGAATGTGCAGCGCCCGCCGCCGTATATCTGCGTGACGCCTAATGTGTGCAAACGCTGCCTGGCAATGGTGTACAAATCGCCCAGCCATTTATCGCCCCTGGCTTTAAAGGCGAGCTCGGCTTGTGCATCTTGCGCGATAAACTGCGCTCTTACCTCTGCGCCCACTTCAAACGCATCCGGGCCAATCGCAGGCCCCAACCAGGCCATCAATTGATCAGCCTGTGCAGGCATGGCGTTGACAGTCGCTTCAATGACGCCATCACACAAACTACGCCAACCAGCATGGATGGCCGCCACGACCGTGCCGGCCTGGTCGCATAACAACACGGGCAGGCAATCTGCGGTCATGGTCACGCATACGACTTGTCGACGACTGCTAAAACTGGCATCCGCACTTTCCAGGCAAGAAGACAAAGCCGCGTCAATCACGCGTACGCCATGCACCTGGTTCAGCCACACCGGCTCACTGGGCATATAAGCACTCAACAACTGCCGATTGGCCGCCACATGCTGTGGATGGTCCTTCACATGATCACCCAAATTCAAGCTGGCATAAACGCCTGTACTCACCCCACCATTGCGCGTGGTTTGCAGCGCTTTCACATTGGCAGGTGCAGGCCAGTCAGGCGTGATAAATGTCAGGCCCGCCATCACTCGTCCTCATCGCCCCAGTCTTCGTCCAGATCGTCCTCGGACTCATCAAAGTCGTCGTCACCCCAGTCTTCGTCATCATCGCCGATAAACAGGCCATTCTCATCGACATTAAAATCAGGCGGCGGCAACTCTTCTACTGGTTTAACCACGCGCATGGCTTCCAGCAGTTCACGCATATCATCAGCCAATTCAATCTGCCATTCCATCGGCTCATTGGTCACCGGGTGGATCAAGCCCAGCTTGACCGCATGCAGCGCCTGGCGTTTAAAGTTGCCAATCACCTCGCGCAGTTCTGGCGTCATCATTTTGTGCGGAATAATATTGCCGATGCCATACATCGGGTCACCGACCATAGGCGCTTTTAAATGCTGCAAATGCACGCGGATCTGGTGTGTACGGCCAGTTTCGAGGTTACAGCGCAGGTAAGTGTTGGTGCCAAAGCGCTCAAGGATTTCGTAATGCGTGATGGCCGGGCGGCCACGACGGATCACCGCCATTTTGGTGCGATGATGCGGGTGGCGGCCAACTGGCTGGTCCACCTTGCCGTTACGCCACAACTGCCCCCACACAATGGCACGGTATTCGCGCTTGACTGTGCGTGCCTGCAACTGGCGTACCAGGCTGGTTTGTGCTTCCAGCGTTTTGGCTACTACCAGCAAGCCGCTGGTATCTTTATCCAGCCGGTGCACAATGCCTGCACGCGGCACTTCTTTTAAAGCAGGCCAATGGAACAGCAAGGCGTTGAGCAAGGTGCCGCTCCAGTTACCGGCGGCCGGATGCACCACCAGCCCGGCAGGCTTATTAATAATGATCAGGGTATCGTCTTCGTAAACAACGTCCAACGGGATATCTTCAGGCTCAAACGCATTTTCCTGCGCATTTTTAGGCGGTGTGATGTCCAGTTTTTCACCGCCCCAGACTTTGGTTTTAGCCGTAGGCGCTTTGCCATCCAGCAAGACCAGCCCTTCTTTGATCCAAGCCTGTAATCGGCTGCGAGAATGATCCGGCAACATTTGCTGCAAGGCCAGATCGAGACGCTGCCCGCCGAGATTGCCAGGAACGACCAGATGTAAGGAGGCGCTTTCTTTCATATTTTCAAACAGCATCAGTTATAATGCCCTGAGTTTCCTTTGATAAAACAACATTAAACAACATGCTTCGCATTTTACCGCTTAACACCCTGTTCACGCGTGCTTTTATTTTAATCACCGCGCTGGCTTTGAGTGCTTGTGCCATTTTCGGCAATCCCAACCCGCCAGATGAAACCAAAGGCTGGGCAGAACAACGCCTTTACGCTGCTGGCCAGGAAAAGATGGCCGACAAGAACTACGACAAGGCCATTGAGTATTTCCAGAAGCTGGAAGCGCGTTATCCGCATGGTGCTTATGCGACACAGGCACAACTTGAAGTGGCCTACGCCTACTACAAAAAAACTGAGCCGGTGCTGTGTTTATCTGCCGTTGACCGTTTTATCAAACTGCATCCTAACCACCCTAACCTCGATTACGCCTACTACCTCAAAGGCCTGGCGACATTTAACGAGCGTGGCATTATGGAGAAATACACCAAGCAGGAAATCAATGACCGCGACCCGAAAACCTTGCGCGTGTCATTTAACGCATTCAAAGAACTGGTCGAGCGCTTTCCTACCAGTCGTTATGCCAAAGATTCAACACAGCGTATGGTCTACCTGGTCAACACACTGGCCATGCACGAAATGCACGTTGCGCGCTACTACATGCAACGCAAAGCCTATGTCGCAGCCCTTAACCGCTCGAGATATGTATTGGAAACTTACCCGAACTCCAGCTCTGTTGAGGATGCATTAGTCACCATGATCAGCGCCTACGACGCCATGGACATGGCTGACCTGAAAGGCGATACATTGCGCATCCTGAAAACAAACTACCCTGAAAATCCAATGATTACTGGCAAGATCAATGAGGACGAAAAGATTTGGTGGAAATTCTGGGAAAGCCTGTATTAAAGCGGGTTTAGCTGTTCAAAAAACGCCAGTCATACTGGCGTTTTTTATTGCCGCTAGCATACGATCAAAGAGCGTGATCACAACCAGCATCCACTCGCTCTGCCGCAAACGCCTCTCGCTCAAACGGATGATCATAGTAGGCATGTCGGCCACACACTAGCTGCCACAAGCCTGCCAGCAAATAAGCGGGGATAAACAAGATGCCCCAGCGCTCAGCCTGCTTTACATGCACATGCTCGTGCGTACGCAATTGATCCAATACATCAGGCGAACAGCCGATAATCACGTGCCCCAGGGCCATCGCGGCAAATCCGCCTGCATGTAACATGCGCTTTGCCAGCCAGCCACCATGCACCTCAACCACCCCATGGCGTATGCGTGCCTGAGCGCCTAATGCGAGCCAGAGCAAACCTGCTGCCAGGCCGATCAAGGTCGTTGGCAGTGTCCACAAAAAAACAAGCATGCGTATCATCATAAGTTGCCATCATACAGGCTAGCTGCAGCCCACACTTGGTTGACAGTCGCATTCTCCATGCATATCATATGAGAATAATTATCATTACATTAAAATAACGACTCATGCCCGTAGCGGATGCACCTCCCCAACAAGAACTAGGTACGTTTTATCATACGCACCACGCCTGGCTGGTCAACTGGTTAAAACGACGCTTGGGTTGCATCCATCATGCGAATGATCTGGCCCATGATACGTTCCTGAAGCTCATTGCCAAGCCCACCACACTGACACATATCCAGGAACCACGTGCCTTTTTAACGACCATGGCACATGATCTGATGGTGGATCAATTTCGTAAAAGCGCCTTAGAGCAAGCCTATCTGGATGCAATCAGGCATTTACCAGCGTCGCTGGCGCCCTCTCCCGAGGAGCATCTGGCCATTCTTGAAATCCTGCTACAGATAGACCATTTATTCCGTGGATTAAAACCGAATGTGCGCAACGCTTTCCTGCTATCGAGGCTGGAGGGACTGACTTATCCTGAAATTGCAGCGCAACTTGGCGTCTCCTTGCGTACGGTGGAAACTTACATGGCGGAGGCACTGCGCCATATATTGACCGTGTCACGCGCTTAAAAAACAATATCGCATGTCTACACTTAACGCTCGCCCAATGACCGAACCTAGCCATATCCCTCCTGATATCATGGATGAATTGATCAACTGGTCAGTCAAATTAAACTCAGGCACAGCCAGCGATGCTGACCAGCAGCGCTTTCAGCAATGGCGGGATATTGACCCCAGGCATGAAAGTGCCTGGCAAACCCTGCATGCCATGGAACAGGATTTCATGGCTATGCCAGCACACGCCAAACAGCTGGTGGCTAACACCATTGCGCTTGCTGATGCACGAACCCGCACAGCCAAGCAGCGCAGCCCCAAACTCAAAGCACTGGCGATCTGTGCGGTCACGCTGCTTGGTAGCGCCTTGCTTATCCAGCAAGTCTCGCTATGGCAAGCGCCAGTGCACTATGCCACGCACATGGGTCAGCGCACAGCGTTTACACTGGCAGATGGCACACAACTTACGCTTAATACCAATTCCAGTGTCGATGTGCGTTATTCGCTGTTGAAACGTGAAATTGTGCTCAATCATGGTGAAATCTACCTCATCACCGGCCACGATACTGACGCATGGTTTGGACGTCGCCGTTTCTGGGTCGACACGGCACAGGCAAAATTTGAAGCCATAGGCACCCGCTTCTCGGTTTACCAGCAAGCAAACACCACCCAACTGCATGTAGCCGAGGGGATTGTGGCGATTCACGTCGCGCAGCAGCCAGCCGTGCGCGCATATGCAAACGACACCTACCGCATGCAAGGGGCCGCCGTCGCCCCGCTTAAAACACAGACACAATATTCCGACCCGATGGCCTGGGTAGATGGCGTCATTATCGCCAAACAAATGCGTCTGGAGAGTTTGATGTCTGAGCTCGCGCGCTACCAGGCGCTGCCTGTCAGCTATGAAGACGATACCGGCGACCTGGCCGTCTCAGGCGTATTCCAGCTCAATCGTGATGATCCAGCCGAGCATGCCTTGCAAACGCTGAGCCACACCTTGCCTATTCGCATCACCCGGCAACACGCGCAATTACTGATCAGGAAAAAATAATTCAAATAAATCTGCGGTTTTTTGCCCAGTTGTTCGGCATAGGGTTATTTCTCTCATTTTCACAGAGGTTTAACGCAATGCCCGGGCAATCACATCAACCAAAACCATCGCTACGCAAGCATATTTCAACGGCCTTATATGCTGCCTTTATTGCCAATTTGAGCGGTGGCTTCGCAGCCGCATATTCCAATGCCGTCTATGCAGAAGAACATCAGGTCTTTGACTTCAAATTACCGGCAGGCAAACTGGAAGATGCACTGAATGCCCTGGCAAAACAATCCGCCATCACCCTGACCTTTGATGCAAACCAGGTCAAAGGCAAAACGGTGCCTGCCATCAAAAAATTGTTAACGCGTGAGCAAGCGTTGCAATTATTGCTGAAAGATACTGCGTTAGAAGCCAAATCCACCAATGGAGCCATCATCATTGTGCCAAGGCCAGTGTCTGCACACACGGAGACATTACCCGAAGTCAGCGTCAGTGCAAGCCGCTCACGCACAGCGAACACCTTGCCCCAGCCATTTGCAGGCGGCCAGGTTGCCAAAGCCAGCCGCATGGGTATTCTGGGCAATGTCGATATTTTTGAAACGCCGTTTAGCACACAAAGTTACACCGAAGAATTCGTGCTTGACCAGCAAGCAAGACGCCTGGCCGACATTATTGCGGCAGACCCCTCTACCCGTAGCGCGATGGCAGAATACGGCGACAGTGAAACCTACCATATTCGCGGCTTTCCTTTATTCACCAACCAGGTGGGCATTAATGGCTTATACGGCATGACGGACCTGCGTCGTATTGCGCCTGACTTTTATGAGCGGGTAGATGTGTTAAAAGGCCCGGCCTCCATGCTCAATGGCAGCAGCCCGTTTGGCGTCACCGGCGGCAATATCAACCTGGTCTCCAAGCGTGCTGGCGACACACCGCTTAATCGCTTTACCGCCAGTTATATTTCAGACAGCCAGTTTGGCGGGCACCTGGATTTGGGTCGCCGGTTTGGAGAGGACAATGCCTGGGGCGTACGCCTGAATGTGCTGGCACGTGATGGCGACACCCCGATCAGCCGCCAGTCAGACCGCATGCATATTGGCTCGCTGGCTGTAGATTATCGCGGTGAAAAACTCACCGCCAGCTTTGACCTGGCAAGCCAGGATCGTTTAACCAGAGGCTATTCAGCCAACATCACTTATGGTGATGGCTTTGCACTCCCACGTGCACCGCAAAATGATAAAAACTTTATCAATGACTGGGAGTTTTTCAAGGGCGACTCTCATTACTGGATGACCAAAGTAGAGTACGAATTCACGCCAGCCCTCACCGCGTATATTAACTACGGGCAAGCCAAAGGCAATGAGGAGTATTTTTATGCAGGCTCCCAAGGGCGCCGCATCATTAACAGCGCAGGCGACTTCACGGCTCGCGTTGGGGGATACCGGGGCTGGTACGAGGTTGACACCTACGAGCTTGGTTTGCGTGGCTTTAAGCAACTTGGCAGTGTGAGCAACAATTACGCCCTCATCTACAACGACTTTAACCGCACCGCGGGTGGCGCCGTCGCACATGCCACGGCGCAATATACGGGCAACATCTACCAAAGCCCCAACTTGCCTAAACCTACCGTTAATTTTGGCGTGATTCCGCAAAACGGCGACCTGCAATTAAACAGCGTTGGCCTCATCAACACCTTCGGTTTTCTGCAAGACAATATATTGCTCACCCTGGGGGCGCGTCAGCAAACCCTTTACAGCGGGATTTTTAACAACGGCGTGAAAAAAGACGCTTATGATGAAAGCAAAGTCACGCCAACGACTGCCCTTCTGGTTAAACTCGGCAATTACTCTTTATACGGTAATTACAGTGAGGGTTTATCTCAAGGCGCCATTGCACCCAGCACAGCGGTCAATCATGACGAACAACTGCCGCCTTTTGTCGCCAAGCAACATGAAGTTGGCGTCAAATACAATGCAGGCACTTTTGGTGTCACCGCTGCCGTTTTTCAAATTACACAGCCTAATACATATACCACGTCCAACCGTTTGGTCGATGACGGCGAGCAACGCAACCGCGGCCTGGAGCTCTCAACCTTTGGCCAGCCCTTGAGTGGATTACGCCTGCTTGGCGGCGTCACTTTCATTGATGCCGAACAAACAAAGACACAAGGCGGTATCAACAACGGCAAAGATGCGATTGGGGTGCCTAAAGTCAATGTGGTGATTAACGGTGAATATGATATTTTTGCCGTGCCTGGTCTCTCGCTGACTGGACGAATTTCTGGCTTTAGCGAAGCACAGGCAAATGCGGGTAATACACAAAGTATCCCTGGCTGGACCACATTTGATGCAGGCGCACGTTATGTCACACATATCTCTGGCAACAAAGTCACACTGCGTGCCAATGTGATGAACCTGGCTGATAAAAACTACTGGAACTCGGTATCACGCAGTTTTATCACCATGGGCGCGCCACGCACCGCGCTACTTTCAGCAACGATAGACTTTTAATGTCACACAAAGGCCTGCCAGGCAGGCCTTTAAATCATCTCGCCTGGCACTGGATGGGCAGCATACGGCCGATTTCCACCGTCAAGGCGTTGCCTTTACCACGGATGGTATTCGGCCCGTTGCTGTAAATAAACCCAGAGCCACTAGGCTGCTGTGGCAGGCTGATTTCACTTTGCTGGCGCATCAGCACCGCGCTGGCAGGCTCAGCCACAAAGCGCACACGCAAGACTTCCCCATTCTGGCAATCAAACACTACGGACTCAGGGGTTGCCAGCTTCTGCTTGGCGGCACAACCTGCAAGCATCAGGGCCACACATACAACACGAAAAGTGATCGCCACACTCATGCAGGCCGGGGCGCAAACATAATAATGGCCATACCCGCCATGGCGACTACCACCCCCAGCATATCCCAGCCGGAAGGTTTGATACCATCCACCAGCCACAACCAGATTATCGCAACGCCGATATAGACACCGCCATAAGCCGCATAGACACGACCAGCAGCCGTCGGGTGCAAGGTCAGCAGCCAGGCAAATAATGCCAGGCTGAGCGCAGCAGGCACTAATAGCCAGGCACTTTTACCGGCTTTGAGCCATAGATAAGGCAGGTAGCAGCCCACAATTTCAGCCACCGCGGTCAGCGCAAACAAACACAGGGTTTTCAGCAAAAGAATTCCTTTTATGGGCAACAGGCAAACAAGGCAGGTTTCATGAATGCTTCTGCTTTAAACGATATTGCAAGACGTACAACACCACCCCTACCACCAAGTTAAGGCTGGACTGTAATAAGGGTAGAAACAGAAAAATCAGACTCCCCTGTGCGTCTGGATACATCACCAGCGTTTGCATATAAATCCACGCTACCACACATACCTGGAACAGGCTGAAATTGCGCCATTGTTTCTGGATTTCGCTGCGATCAAAGAAATAGCAGCCTGCATACATAATCACATAAGGCATTACTGTCCATAGTGTCATCAGCAGGCCGCTGCAATAGCTGAGAAACCGCAAGCCACTGGCGGCATAGATCTCAAAACTGATAGCGACTAATGCCCCGGCCAGGGCGATCAGGATGATGGACAGGTTAATGCGCATAAAGACTCAAGAAAGTTGTACCCAACGATAGTTTTTAATTTTACCCGGCGGCAAATCAAAAGAGCGTGCGCCAGACAAAGTAAATGAAGCCCCGGTTGCGACTGAGGTGGGTGCATCAATCACCGCGGTCGGTTTGGATTGATCCACCACAATCACATCCACCATGGCGGGGTCAGACTGATTGCCAGCATCATCCTCTACAATCAGCTGAAAACGATGCCTGCCAGGCGGTAGCGGGTTCGCCGCATCGATGGTGACTTCAATGGTTGAGGTATTGGTCCTGATTTCCTGCCCGGTCGTAAATTTTGCCATGCCAGCCGCTCCTTTGATTCAGAAAAACGTGGGGAAATTACCTGCCTGACAATGTATGCCAGATTGCCTCCGCGGGCAAGCAAGGCCTGCGAAAACAAATAGTTGCAGATTACTCCTGCTCTGAAATCAGCAGTTGATTAGTGTCGGTTTTGAGGTAGAAAGTACCGTTCTGGTCGATCTGGATGGCACGTATACGATAGCCACTCAATACTGGCTCGGCATACACCAGCGACGTGCCCTCTTTGCGCACACGGTACAAAGTGGTATTGCCCATGCCTGCAACAAACAGATCGTTATCCCAGAAATCGTTGCGGCCGGTAGAGGGATATTTCACCAGCGGGCCGATACCGATCGAAGGCACAAACGTCATCGCCGGCTTTTCGTAGCCTTCGTGGCTATTGAATTTGTTGCCGTAATAGCCGCTCATGCCGTCGCGCTCATAAATGGTGCCATAACTGACAATCGGCCAGCCATAGTTTTTGCCGCGTTTGATCAGGTTAATTTCATCGCCACCACGCGGACCATGGTCGGTGAGCCATAGCTCATTGCTTTCACGGTCAAAATACAAACCGCCAGAGGGCGAGCGAAAACCGGAGGCATAGACTTCGGCATTCAGGCGTTGCAAATCAATGCGCACAACCTTGCCCAACGAGGTTGTTTTGTCCTGCACGCGGTCAGGCTTGGAAAAATCTCCCAGGCTGAGGTACAGCGTACGCTCGTTCTCACCCAGCACCAATTTGCCACCCACCTGGTGGCCTAAAATCGGCTCTTTAATGGCCGGACGGCTGATATAAATCTCGCGGTCAAAGCTGACTTCACTATTCTCGATATCAACCTCAAACTCACTCACGGCCAGCCGCACGCCATTACTTGCCTCATCCCACGCGGTATAAGCCACATACAGGGTTTTGCCCACCAGCAAAGAGTCTTTCACACCAGACAACTCCCGGCAATACACCAGTTGTTTGCTGCTGCTTTCGTCAGCGGATGTTTCGCCGCCAGGGATAAACTTGGCCAAGGGTTTGCCAGGTTTCACCAACTCCATAGTGTCGTTCTGGCGCACAAAAAATACCTCGCCACACTTGCTGATAAACAGGAATAGTTTTTTATCCAGCCGTTCAAAAGGGCCGGACGGATACTGATCTTCGAACGGTAATTTGTATTCCTTGAGGGTTTGCGTGCCAAACACCGAGCTGATTCTGGGCGGCTCAGGGGCTTTATTGGCTTCCTTATCAGCCTCAGCCGCCTCGCTGCCAGACAGCAATAACCTGGGCACGACATCCTCACCCCCGAGCGTGGTGACGGGGATGACACAACTGAGACAAAAGACAACAACACTGAATGCCCTAAGGGCAGAGGTCGCGATTGAACATCGCGGATTAGAATATGGCAAAACAAGACTCTCCGTTAGCTAGCTTCTTTTCGAGTCCCCCATCCCCAAAAAGTTTATAAAACCTCAAGACATTGAATTTAAAACTCATAAAATCAATGTCTTATTTATTTTTATTAATGTAATTTATTACTAAAATTTTCAATAACAAAGCAGAAATCATCACGCCCCAGGCGGCCAATGTCAACTTGATAAACGCCGCAAATGCATCCTGCTGGCAGACCGCTTGCAAGAAAGTAAATGTATCATCACAACCAAAGGCAACCACCGCAAAAGCAAAACCTGGCCCCAGGTGCAAAATACTCAATCCATAAATCAAACCACGTAACAACTCAGACTCCAACATCCAACCATTAAAACGCCTTATGCACCCGAGCGATCAAAGACCTGCCAAAGCAACTTACTGCATGCCTTTAAATATCTGGTAACTACCGCCGGTGTAATTCCCTTGAAATGAAGTTGCCCGCACACCGGCAGCGACTTCCATTTCGAACGGCACGCGCTCATAAGAATAAAAATAGCGCCCTTTTTGCACGCAACGATCACAGGGGCTATTGTCATAACTATACACGTCAACCTGCGCATCACCGACCCCCTCGATGCGCTGTTGATGATATCCGGCAAGAATCACCTTCTCGATCACCACGCCAGGCGTGGTTTTAATCTGCCAGGTGACGCCTTCATAGGACATCAGACCTAAAATAACCGGGGTTGTCTCATCACTGATATTCACAGTAACGGTGCGCTGATCCCTGCCAGGACTCATTAATGTCCGACACGCATTCACGGTTGAAGGCTCTGGTTTATCTACAGATTCATTCATCGCCTGGCATTGTGCCCACCATGGCCGTTTATCAGCCGTTTCCGGTAATTGCCCCTGATACACCCCGATCACGTGCAAAGCAGCTTGAGAAGCAGATTTAGGCTTCACAACAGGCACCTGGGTGATCGTGCTAGGTACTGTACTGCAACAACCTGCCAGCAATAGTAGCAGGCAGGCAATAATCAAATAAGCCGTTAATCGACGCGGATTCGTCATTCTTACTCTTTCTGGTCTGCGAACACATATCACTTTCTTACTGCGAGCAAGCTCAGCGATATCATAAAAAAGGCCCCTATCGGGGCCACATGGGTTGAAATAGCCAACCCTGTTTATAAATGAATCACCCAGCTTTGCAATAGCCAGTTTGAGCTATGCCAGATATCCTTAACGCTTGATCGCCAGCACCAGCACACCCACCGCCACCAGCGTGAGGCCCAACCACTCACGTGCATTTAAGCGCTCACCCAAAAACAGGCAGGCAAATACCGCGACCAGCACCAGACTCAGCTTATCGACCGGCGCCACTTTGGAGGCCTCTCCGAGCTGCAAAGCACGAAAATAGCAAATCCACGAACCACCGGTCGCCAGCGCGGATAAGCCGAGAAAAACGAGTGAGCGGCTGGGCAGCGTGAATGGATTGCTCCACTTGCCTGCCAGCCAGACGAATGGGGCCAGCACCAGCGTAATCAGCACGGTACGGATCAAGGTGGCAAAATCGGAATCCACGCCCTGAATGCCAATCTTGGCAAAAATAGCCGTCAATGCGGCGAAACAGGCGGACAACAGTGCCCAGAACAACCATTGGCTCACCATAAACACAACTCCCCAAGTCTTAGTAAGAGCCCAGTATAACAAGTGCGCCCAATCCCGTTAAAAGATGTCGCTTGCTTGCGCAATAAAAAAAGACCGGCCGCAGCCAGTCTTTTTTATTAAAAGGCAGTTACTTGTCGTCGCTAGCGATAAACCGGTAAATCACCGCACCCAACACGGCACCCAAAATCGGCGCCAACCAAAACAGCCACAGCTGTGAAATTGCCCAGCCATCGACAAACACCGCCACCCCTGTACTACGCGCAGGATTCACCGACGTATTGGTAACCGGGATAGAAATCAGGTGGATCAAGGTTAAGCATAAGCCAATCGCAATCGGCGCAAACCCTTGTGGCGCACGCTTGTCAGTAGCGCCCATGATCACCAGCAGGAACATCATGGTCATCACCACTTCACTCACAAACGCCGCCAGCAAGCTGTAGCCACCTGGCGAATGCGCATCATAGCCATTAGATGCAAAACCCGCGCTCACATCGAAGCCCGCTTTACCGCTGGCAATCACATACAATATGCCACCGGCCACAATCGCGCCCAAGACTTGCGAAACGATATACGGAAGCAACTCTTTCGCCTGAAAGCGGCCACCTGCCCATAGCCCGATAGACACGGCCGGGTTGAGGTGGCAACCAGAAATATGCCCGATGGCAAAGGCCATGGTCAGCACGGTTAAACCAAATGCCAGTGACACCCCCAGCAAGCCAATGCCCACATCCGGATAAGCCGCAGCTAGCACCGCACTGCCACAGCCCCCTAGCACCAACCAAAACGTGCCAAAAAATTCCGCTACATATTTTTTCATTGCGCCCTCTCCTTTTTTAAATAGCCGATGGTTTGCTCAACGCGCCCCAGCACATCACTGTGCCCGGTGACAGCACGTTGAGCACTCAATATAGCAAACTATCGCCACTTAAAATGCAATCTGTTAAAAAATATTAAATAGCGCTATTTCAATACAATATGGTATGCATCACACACGCCCCAAACAAAAAAGCCGCCAACTGTAAAAATGCAGGAGACTGTTAAAGCCATCGGCTTAAAGTGATCTCTAACCGGGCTGAAAAACCCACTTAAAGTAAAGTTTACTTTACACTTTAAAAAAAGTATTGCACAATTCAATCATGAACATCATGACGATTGGCATGTTAGTCAAAAGAGAGAGAAAGGCTACTGGCCTGAGCCAGAAAGCGCTTGCCGCGGCTTCCCACGTCTCCAGAGTCACTATCGTCAATTTAGAAAAGGGGAATGTTGGAGATATTGGCATAGTCAAACTTTCAGCGATTGCTAACGTGATTGATTTACCGATTTTCTCTAGCGGTCGCCAGAAAGACTATGCCAAGATTGCCCTTGGTAATATCAATACGAGTTATACGCACACCATGGATATACACGCGTTAGAAACAGTCATGCTGACTGGCAAAATAGCACCAGGATTTGAAGCGCAAATAGTACATCTGATTGATGAAACGCCCACCGCTATTGTTGCCGGAGCAGTCAAACAGATTGCCAACAAAAATCATGTGAAGCCTCAATTGATCTGGCGCAACTTATCCTCTGTTGCGCGTGAGATTCAATCTCCCAATCAGTTCTGGAGCAATATTGAATAACTTACCTTTAAGCTTTCCAGCTGGCCCGTGGCAGACATTGCTTGCAAAAGCATATTCCCTATTAGATGCTGTTACTGCTGATAATCCCGGCATGACCCTGCCTGAATGGACGCTAGGCGGCGGCACGGTATTGATGTTTTACTATGCACATCGCCTGAGTAAAGACATTGATATTTTTGTCGCAGAAGCGCAATTTTTGGGCTATTTGAATCCGAGACTTGGCGGCCCTGCAGAGGCACTCACAACTGAATATGCTGAGGGTGCTGAATTTCTGAAGCTTAACTTCACAGAAGGTGAGATAGATTTTGTTGCTTCAACGCCGCTGACGCAGCAGCCATTTAATCACTACGTCGTGCTCGGCAGGCAAATCAAGTTACAAACACCGGTTGAAATAGTTGCAAAAAAGATCTGGCATCGCGGCAATACGGCTACCGCACGTGATTTGCTTGATCTTGCATTAGTCATCGATAAACACTATGACGAAATTTTAAACAATAAAGAGATATTTCAAAAAAACATCATCGAATTTGCCAAGCAATGTGAACATCGAAAACAATTCTTGCTGCCTATTTTCAACGCCATAGAAAAGATAAACTTCAGCCTGACTTATGAGCAATGTTTGGGGCTTGTGAACAAGCTTAAAGACGATCTTGCAAGTACACCTAATTAATCTTTAAAAGTCTAGCTAGGATCTGGTAGCGCTCGTCGTGGCAGTAAGCGCCTTTCAGGCTCAGATGATGTAGACCTTCACACTAGCTATCAATCCACATTTTGCCCAATGCGCCACAGCACGCCTGATGGATCGGCAATACAAAAATCACGCATGCCCCAGCTTTGCAGCTGAATCGGCCATACTTTGACGCCATAATTCTGAATAATGCCGCTTTCCTGTATTTTGTCCCACCAGGCATCGACATCGTGCACCAGCAAATGCATCATGAAATTCTCAGCCAGGTTATCGGCACAAAAATCCTGCAACAGAAAACTCACGTGTGCGTAATGAAAATAAGCCACGCCGCCGCCTTCTGACGCCATGGTAAACCCCAGGTCTTTATAAAACTGCTTGGAAAGCGCGAAGTTTTTGGAGGGAACGAAGGCTTTGATTTCTGTGACGGTGAGATTAGACATGATGAGGTTTCCCGGATTTTTGATTATTAGCCCGCTAGTTTGAACGAATTAAGGCGCGTCAACAACCCAGGCCGGGTTCCAGACCACTTCCCACACATGACCATCCGGATCCTGGAAATAACCGGCATAACCGCCCCAGAACGTCTCGTGTGCCGGTTTAAGTATGTTGGCGCCTGCCGAGACTGCTTGCGCCATCACATGATCGACTTCTTGCGCCGACAACACATTATGCCCCAGCGTAAACGCTGTCGCGCTGGCGGGCGCCAAAGCCAGCCCGGTATCATGGCTAATGCTCTTACGCGGCCACAGCGCCAACTTCAAGCCAGAGGCCAGTTGGATAAACACCACGGCGCCATACTCAAACTCCTGGCCGATAATGCCCTCGGTTGCAAACCCCAGCCCATCGCGATAAAAGTGTAATGACCGCTCCAGATCATCGACGCCCAGTGTAATGACACTAATGTGCGGCTTCATTGCCGTGTCCTAATGCTTAGACGCATGCTGACGGCTCACTGTTTGGCAAAATGCAGCCGTTTGCGAAGTATCCTCAGGCTCAATATCAGCTTCAAACGCCTCTAGCTTTTCCAGAATCGCTTGCTTGCCCTGGTATTTGCGCTTCAGCTTGGCCAGCTTGTCATCCGTCCCCACACAAGACTCGCAAACAGCGCGATCAATATCGGCTTGCCTTGCTGTATCGTAGCCATATTCACCGCGCCAATGGTCACACGCCTCACGCTGCCCCACAAACAGCGTCACGTCCTTGGGCAAGGCATTGCCTGCACTCGCTGCGCCGCAAAAACACAGCAATACAAGTGAATAAATGCTTAAAGTATTAGCCATCAACAGGATGCTCCGGTGTATCCAGAATATATTGATAAAAACCCAAGTCCAGCCAACGGCCAAATTTGAACCCCGCTTGCCTGATCGTACCGGCATGAGTGAAACCTAGCCGTTCGTGTAGCGCAATACTGCCGGCATTCTCCACATCAATGCCACCCACCATCACATGCACCTGATTATCTCTGGCTGCGGCCATCAATTGCTGCATCAGTGCCAGCCCTACGCCCTGCCCTCTGTGCGCCGGGTGCACATAAACTGAATGCTCCACCGTATATTTATAGGCAGGCCAGGCACGAAACGTCCCGTAACTGGCAAATCCCAACAACACACCCTCATGATTCACCGCACCAATCACCGGGAACCCATGCAAGGCCTTAGCCTCAAACCACGGCAGCATGGCAGCCAACGCTCGCGGCTTATAATCATATAGCGCCGTTGAATGCAGAATCGCATCATTGAAAATATCGAGGATTTGCTGCGCATGCGCCTCATGGTTGCAAGCAACAAACTGCAAGTGGCTCTCCCAAACGACACCCGCGCAATTGCGCTGGCTATTCTTAATCACAGGGCTGCCGCATCACGGCATCCCATTCAATGCAGCTTAAGCAGGCGTTGCGAATTTCAGGCCGATAATACCAACCACAATAAACGCCAGGCTGATCAGCCGTAAAGGATGTGCCGACTCACCCAACAGCAACATCCCGAGGATCACCGTACCGACAGTCCCCACGCCCACCCAAATCGCGTAAGCCGTGCCCATGGGCAGAGACTTCATCGCCACCCCCAGCAAACCAAGGCTAATCACCATAGAAAGCACAGTGCCCACCGTCGGCCACACGCGCGTAAACCCTTCGGTGTACTTCAGCCCAACCGCCCAGCCAATTTCAAACAATCCTGCAACCACGAGAATGACCCAGTTCATAAACACCTCACAATGAAATAGGGCCGTCCCTAAAGGAAAAAAAGCAGTGAGGTCGTCCCCACGCCATGCGAAGCATATCACCCCATACTGTATAGGCGAAGTGCGCTTATGCTAGCTTGCTGAGCACGCGCGTCAATCTATCCAGATTTTGTTCGTTGGCTGGCACAACAATATGCCTAACAGCTTCGGCAGTCTCAACATCCGCAAACGCTTGCGCCCAACTCACCTCCGTGCCATTGGCTACGACAGTCAGCTTCACTGTCAGTGTAAATAAGGGCGCACAAACATGCTCGATCACGATCTTACTATTCGGCTCAAGCGCAGCAAACACGCTTTCATTCGGATAACGCTTACCATCCGGGCCATGCATCACAAACCTCCACTGCCCGCCGGCCTTAAACTCAAACACCTCAAATACATTAGTGAAACCTTCCGGTCCCCACCATTGAGCAAGCAGCTCTGGAGATGAAAAAGCAGCGTAAATAGCAACTGGGGCTAATGGCAAAACTCTGGAAGTAAAGATTACGCTTTCTTCAACTGACATATGATCACTCCGAATTTATCAAAACTCGTGAAGCTTAACGTTTGACATAAAGGTCAATGTACTTCCGCGCAGCGCTCCATTTGATAGAGGGGTTAGAGAACTCATTTTCCTGGCCATAGAGTTCCGTTAATTTCGTGACAAAACCCACCACCTGCAATATCTACAGCAAAGCCCCCTTGACGATACTCAGGGTGCTCAGCAAACCAACGTTTGGTTGACTCTCCAGGGGATAGCTGCATAACAACACCACGTTGGCTTTGAATTAATTCACTCACTGTTTCGGTGAACGTGACGCATCCCTCATGGCGAGATAATTTTTGTTCAGAGTTCTCATATATAGCCAGAGCTGATTTAAAAGTGTCTTTATCAGTAAAAAAGAGCCCGCACAGTGCATACAATTGCCCCTCGGGGGTTGCCTCTTTCAACAAATTGCTAAATATTTCTTTGGCCTCTTTCGCTTTCACCAGCCTTCGAAAAGCATGGATTGAGTCTGAAATTGGCCCCGGTGATCCAGTGCCAACGCCAGAAATGACGCTCACTTCACGAATTAGTGCAATGTCCGTTTTAAGAGCTACCACGTCCGCAGCATGCACCAGAGACATTAGGTTAATCATGACCACCAGAACTACTGTCATCAAATGTTTAATTAACATCACTTTAATTCCCTAACGTTTGACATAAGGGGTTTGCTGTAGCGAGTACCTTTTGATGGATTGGCTAGTACTTATGCTAGTTAAATGTATGGTAAACAACGCCTACACCCTGCGATGATTTTTCGTTGCGAATAATATGAGCAAGCTCATGATATTGAATATCAATTTTTACATCAGACACCCAGTCGATTTGTACCTCCGGGCCACCGCCCTCACCATCAGGGGCTTTACCACCATTTCTGTCGGCAGCAAAAAAGCTTTTAGTGTTACTGGTGAGTGAAACATTGCTTGGCATTATAGCCACGTGACTATTAAATCCAGTAGTGGCGCCACAATCGATCTGAAAAAGAACCGCTTTTAGCTTTCCATTTGGCGATGGTGTTTCTCGAAGTAATTGAACCCCACACATATCAGAGGACGGCCCTAAGAAATATAACCCGCCAATAGCGGTGGCAACTAAAAGTAATAATACTGTGATTAAACCTATTACTATCTTTTTCCAAAACGTCATTTTCTAATGAATTTCCCCGCTTGAACGATAGGTCAGAGATTGATTCATAAACACACCAATCCAAAATCAGTAAATATCTTCAAGGGGATCTGATTGGTTTCTGCTAAAGGTAAGCCTATAACTTGTTTTTGATTACACACCAGCCCTTTTACTTCACGGACACAATAGAGAGATTCTTTTTGAGGATAACAAGTGAAACCCTCTGTAGTAACCTTGGAAATTGCAGAGGATACAGTGATACCAGATAGCCCAAGGCGCGAAACATAAGAGGCGAACTCATGCTCATTTTTGAATGAGAGTTCCGATGCGCAAACACGCGCTGTCAGTGCAAGCAATAGAAATAAGATGTAGCGAATGCGCATAATCTCTAACGTTTTAATTAGGGGGCAAGCCCCTGTTGAATGATGGGTTATGCATTAACGAATAATAGCCATAACTAAAGAAAGTGCAAAAAACCCCCATCCAAGGTACCTAAAAACATTGGCAAATAACTTATAGTTGGTTTCATTATTACGTTTATCGTAGTGATCAATGACAACTGAAAGCATAACTAAGCATGCACATATAAATGCTGCATACATTATCCATGCTGGAACATCATGAAGATGAATGCCTTTGGATCGTTTTCCTGGCAGGTAAAGATCATTAACCCAGACGCCATATGCTCCATAAGCAGCTAGCAAAATTGAGAAAACAATATTTTGCACTCTTTCATTTGCAGGTATGTGATTAGGCGTGTAGTTGGTACTTTTATGCATAAGGCTTGAATTAAGGAGCCGCGTTAGGTATCCCGTTTAAATGATGAGTAGGTGTTGTTAAAAAGCAGACCATTTGTAGCTCACCAATAAATTCGTTTTTAATTTTTACTGACTCAGGCTCGTGAGCAAATGTTTCAAAGCCTGCTGAGCTATAAAGATGTATAGCCTTTTCATTCACATCCAATACTGTGAGATGTATCTGCCTTAACCCTTGCATAGTCTTGGCTTGTGAAATGGCTTCATTCACCAAGGCCTTGCCAACACCCTTGCCTGCTGCCGAAGAGTGAACAAACATACGAAATAAAAGTGCCTTGTGCTTTAGCTTTGTTCTTAAATCTCGCTCGACACTTACAGTACCCACAAGGCAGGCATTTACAAATACCCCTAAGGTGAAACTTTCATTTGAAAATTTAGTTTGAATTTGCGGGGATGGTTCATCTTCAATAGAAATACGGAAAAATTCGTCTTGTTCCAATAGTGCATTACGCCAAAACTCACTGTAAAGAGCTTTATCTGTTTCTTGAAGCGTACGAATTTCCATAGACACCTAACGTTTGAAGTAAGGGGCGCCGTTAGGCGTCCCGCTTGAATGATGGGTTAGGGTTTACCACTGCATTGGCTCCCAACTTAAAATGATACGACCAACAATACCAATAACTAAAGCAAACAAAAAATTAAAAACTGGGGCGGCAATTAAAACTTCACCATGGCCATATGATGCGGGGAAGCCAAAATAATTAAAAACTGAAGCCAAAATGGGAAATATTACTAAGCCTGACAAAACGCCGAAGATAAGGACTAGCGGTAAATATCTGTTTTTACCAAATTGGGTTGAGATAACAGCGTTTCTGATACGTTTTTTAGTTCTGAAATATATTGCCGCCGCCGAAATAGCAGTAACGAAAAATGAAGCATAAAAAGCAAGGTTGGTCATTTACTTAACAAACTCCAACGATTTAAGTAAGTCGCTGGCTTTAGCCAGTCCATTTTGAATGAGATGTTAGCTATAACCCGATTATTGTTCACTAAACCTTCCATTCTTTAGTAGAAGTTTGAGTGTTGCTTTTTTACTTGGGAAATTTGGCGGGTCATCATCAGTATTTTCTAAAGTGTCGATAACGATTATGGCTTCATTACTTTGTGATGTTGCTGTAACTCTTGCATTTAGTGTTTGGACCGCCCTCCAAGCACCTCCACCAATGCGTATGACATCAATAAGCATGTAATGTGGTTTGCCTTTCTCAGTTGTTTCTTGTGAGAAAGCGGCTAGATATTGTGCCCAGTTATTGCCACCACCAAAGCCCTCAAGAGTTAACACGGTCAGAGTAAGCTCCTGGTTAGATCCGATTTTAGTTTTTTGGATAAGCATTGCTTGGGGATAGCCAACAGCATTTCCATCGCTAAGAAGTGCAACGAGATTTTGAGCTTGAATTGCCAATGGTGTTGATATGGCAGGTGCAGCTAAGCTCGGTGATGAGGTGACTAGTACAGCGACAAAGAAAATAGGAAGTGTAAAAAATCTCATAGAGTATCCGTAGGGCTAACGCCTAAGTTAAGCGGCGGGCAAAGCCCATCCGTTTGAAGCCTCGTTAGGGAGACTCACTTGCGAGTCTCTTTGCAAATAAGCATGCCTCCAAACTCATCACGCTTTGAGCATTTGTAACCACACTGGTAGTCGCCTTGACGTCCGGTTGTAGCGAGACTGTTGCGCACACGCTCAATAACTGCTTCTTGGCATTGCTCAAATGTGGAGTAGTTGCCGATAGTGTAGTTCTGGACTTTATCGGCGTTTGGTATATCTTCAATCTCTGGATATACGAACCCCGTCCAGTCGGCACCGGAGCATCCGGCCAGTGCTAAGACATAAATGGATAGTAATACTCTCACCCGAGCCGCCTAACGTCTGAGTTAAGGGGCCAGCTTTAGCTGGTCCCGCTTGAATGATGGGTTAGAGAGCATTTTCTACCTCTTGCTGTGCTGAATTTTCCCACGTCCTTATATAGCATTGGTCTGCTGTAAAGTAACCCGAAAGAACTGGGCCGACACTAAAGTTCTCAGGACTAAATTTATACTCTGTTTCAAGAGAGCCTAAAGCGCTAAGCTTGAACTCAAAATAGATGTTTTCTTCCATATTCCACCATTTTAGTTTAGTACTTTTACCGACTGAGGACTCAAGGTTTTTGAGCGTTTCGATTAGCAACAACCACTCACTTTTTTGAATAGTACATTTAAAAGCCCCCTGAAACTGATGGATTTTGACTTTGACGTTTGCAGCCATCCACTCTTGACTGTCGGGAATAGATAAATCAATTTCACATTCAAAAGCATGCCCAGTTAATTTCATTATTGCGCTCTAACGTTTGAATTAAGGGGCTGGCTTTAGCCAGTCCCACTTGAATGATGGGTTAGGCATTACCTTGTTTCTATTTGCTTTAAATATTCTATCCAACCTAATAGCTTATTTCTAAACCATGGGTTAAATATACAGACATAGGCTATTAGAATAGTATCGGTAAGAACCCAAATAACTCGATGATTTTTTGCGATTTCCACTTGTAGGCATATTGCAATAAATACACCACTTAGCGCAACGTATGTTCCGTAAAAAACCGCCATCGAAGTGTCGCTACGAGTAACTCGAACAAAATTACCCGATTGAAATAGACCAATTAGCCAACAAAGAATGGCAAACGAGATTAGTAATATTTGGATTGCAGGAAATAAATAACCATCGCTGAGCAATTCATTGATTGGTATATGTGCGCATGTCTGAGTCATATTTGCCTAACGTTTGAATTAAGGGGCTGGCTTTAGCCAGTCCCGCTTGAATGATGGGTTAGGGGTTTTCATAAAAATAGATACCAATATTTATAAGTGCGAACACAATTAAAACTGGCCCAAGCCATTTAAGGTGTTTTCCATAGCTATTATAAAACGCATCGAATTTCGGGTTTGTTGTTGGCTTTGGTCCGAAGATGCGGAAGCCTATGAGCATTGCAACTGCGCCGCCTAAAATAGTAATTAAATTATCAATAATTACTGCTATTAATTGTGGAGTCATTTATAACCCTAACGTTTGAATTAAGGGGCACCGTTAGGCGTCCCGCTTGAATGATGGGTTAGACCTTTGCACTGACCAATCTTTCGCAGTGTTGAAGAAGTTTGACCCAGAACTCAAGACCGCCGACCTGCTCTGGCTTGATACCATGACCATCGAGCAAGGTGGCGTCAAATGTGAAGGTTGAGCCGTCATCAAGGGTGATGGGATAGGTTTTTCTGTATTTTTGGAAAACCACCCATTTAGGCCGCCATGGATTGTGAGCAAATGCGTTTCGGAGTTGATTGACCATGACTCGAATTCCAAGGCGGCTGCTATCTGTCTCGGACGACAATTTCCCAAAGACCTCATCGAGAGTTTCGTCCGTCGTAAGTGCAGAAGCACTAAGGGCAATGAGGACTAGATTAAAGCTACCAAGTTTCAGGTCTTCATCAGTTCCTTCGGGAAAGGCGGGAACGATGACGCCAGTACTGCCGGTGATAACCGAAACTTCGCGCTTGAATATGTCCGACTTGATGCGCCCTGCAACAATTTCGGAGTTCAACCGAAACGATAAGCTCAGCACCGCCTGAGCCGTAGCAATTTTGTTTGCTGGAGATTCATTACCGTGCCCGTTGCTCATGTATAGGTCTAACGTTAATTAGACCCCAAAAACGACAATAATTTTTTATTTAGTCTGGGGGCTATAAAATTTATAGTTTTATTTATCATAATAAAATCAATGAGGAGTATCTTTATATTACACCTGAGTTTAGGAGTTACGCTATGGAAAACACACCCGAGGTAAAACCGGCGCCTAAGTTATTTCCTTTAATCGTTGAGCGCTTGCGGGTGGAGCATTATAGCCAGCGCACCGAGGAGTCTTATATAGCTTGGATTAAACGCTATATCTTGTTCCATGACAAGCGGCATCCGCGTGAGATGGGTGCAATAGAAGTAGCCGCATTTTTAAGCCATTTGGCGACCGATAAACAGGTAGCAGCCAGCACGCAAAGCCAGGCGAAAAGTGCGTTGCTGTTTTTGTATGACGAGGTACTAGGGCAAACATTGCCAACGCTTGAAAATGTCACCAAAGTGGTGGCAAAAAAGCAATTGCCGGTGGTGCTAAGCACACAAGAAGTACAAGCGATTCTTTCACGGCTGGATAGTCACCTGTGGTTATTGTTGAGTTTGCTCTATGGTAGCGGCCTGCGAGTGATGGAATGCTTGCGTTTGCGTGTGGCGGATATTGATTTTGGCAAGCTGGAAATTTTTGTACGCGATGCGCAAGGCCACAAAAACCGCATCACGCTACTGCCAGCCAGTTTGGTGAATCCTTTAAAAGCGCATTTACAACCCGTCTCGGCTTTGCATGCAGCCGATTTAGCCAAGGGCTTTGGTGAAGTGTGGATGCCAGCAGGCCTGGCAAAAAAGTATCCGGATGCAGGCAAGGATTGGGCGTGGCAGTATGTGTTTCCATCGAGCAGGCTGTCGGTCGAGCAACAGTCCGGCGCAGTGCATCGCCATCACGCCGATGAAAAGCCGATACAGCGCGTGGTGAAAAAAGCGGCTACGCAGGCTGGCATTAAGAAGGAGGTATCGCCCAACACCTTGCGCCACAGTTTTGCGACGCATTTGCTGGAGGGCGGTTATGATATTCGCACAGTGCAAGCGCTACTTGGACATGCAGATATCTCAACTACCATGATTTACACGCATGTTCTTAACAAGGGCGGGCGGGCCGTGAGTAGCCCGCTAGATGTAATTTAAAACCAGATGTGATTTAAAACCAGTATTTGGGGTAGCTTCCCTCACGCGTGAGGTTGTTATATACCAGCGCGACAACGGTGATGACAATGGCACCAAACAGGGTGGGAAACCACAAAAACTGCCAGCTTATGGCACCCTGGCTGGCGATCAACCAGACGATGACTGGATTGGAGCCTGCGGGCGGATGCACGGTCCGCGTGAACATCATGGCCGCAATCGCAAGGCCTACCGCAATCCCTAGCGCCCACCAACCAACCCCCAGTTGCGACACCACCAGCAGACCGATCAACGAACTTAAAAAGTGGCCACCAATCACATTGCGTGGCTGGGCAAACGGTGCATCCGGGTAAGCAAACAAAATGACACATGACGCGCCAAATGACCCCAGCACCAACAACTGATCTAGGCGCGCACTCATCAGCGCGGCAATACTGATGGCAATCATGCCGCCCAAACCAGCCACGATGATGGCTTTGCCACTGAACTTTGGCGGCAATGCCGCGTGCTCACCGGCAAGTTTATCTAACAGTTTCATGTCTCTCTCCCTGAGATGTTGTAGTGGACCATTCGTCCGCAATGTTGCCAGAAAGAGCGCCTGCCCGGCAAGGATAGGTTAAGCCGCCGATGAATATTGGTTAAGCCCGATCAGGTGCGCGAACTGATCGGCAGGCATAGGTCTGCCGAATAACTCGCCCTGCCCTTCTTCACAGCGTTTGGCGCGCAAATATTCATATTGCGGCTGGGTCTCTATGCCTTCAGCAATCGCTTGCAGGTCGAATGCGTGTGCGATGTCCAGCGTCGCGCTGACCACGGAATCGTCTTTCTTTTGCTCCAGCATGCCTTGCACAAAGCTGCGGTCAATTTTAATGCGTGTCAGCGGATAGGTTTTGAGTAGACTTAACGATGCGTATCCCGTACCAAAATCATCAAATGCAATGCCAACGCCATAGGCTTTAAGCCTGCGTAAAATATTCAGCACTACCTCATCGCCATCGAGTGCAATATTTTCTGTGACTTCCAGCTCGAGGGCAGAAGGTGGCAGCCCATGCCGCGCCAGTGTTGAGACAACCTCGGCGTATAAATCCCCCGCCTGAAACTGCGCACCAAACAGGTTGACGCCCATACGCAGCTCAGCGCCAGTATGCCTGCGCCAATACGCCACTTGCGCACAGGCTTCATCCAGCACCCAGGCGCCAACGGTGGCTGCCAGCGTGCCATTCTCAAGTGCAGGTAAAAACGAAATCGGGGCCAGGATGCCGCGCTTGGGGTGACGCCAGCGTATCAATGCCTCAGCGCCCGTCACCGTGCCGGTCGTCAGGTTAACCTGTGGCTGGTAATAAAGCAGGAATTCGCCTTCATTCACTGCGCGATACAGCTCCATGGCATACAAGCGCCTGGCGACGGCCTCCAGGCGCAATACCGGGCTGAATACACAAGCGCGCCCCCGCCCCATGGCCTTGGCTTTAAACAAGGCCAAGTCAGCATCACTGACTAGCTCCAGAGTTTCGTGTGCATGAATAGGCGCCAGCGCCACACCGCAACTGGCAATCACACGCACTTCGTCTTCATGTATCACGATAGGCTGTGCAATCAGGTTAATGGCTTGCTCGGCAAGTGCCAGGGCATATTCCGGGCTGGCGACATCCAGCAGCACAATCGCAAACTCGTCGCCACCTATGCGTGCCACCACGCCTGCTGCACCCACCATTTCGCTTAGGCGGTGAGCCATTTCTTTAAGAATGTTATCGCCGCAGGCATGGCCCAAGGTGTCATTGATATCTTTAAAGCTATCCAGATCAATCATGAGTACCGCAATCGGGATATTGGCAACAATCGCGTCTTCGACAACGCGATAATACCTGGCGCGGTTTGCCAGGCCAGTCAGTGGATCCACCGTGTTCTGCTGATCGGTTTCAGGCTCGGCCAATCGCTGCGCCGTAATATCTTTCAGGATGACCTCAAAGCGCATTTCACCATCAGCCTTCCAGCCGAACAGCGAGAAGCCCAGTTGAAATTCACCGCCGCCTTTACGTAAACCGCGTGCTTCAAAAGACACATCCAGGTCATCAAGGGACCCGGCAGTCACTGCACGTGAGACCATGTCGCGGAAAGCTGCGCGGTCACGTTCCACCAGCAGCATTTCGACTGGTTGACCAATGCCTTCGGCTAAACTGTAACCATGAGATTGTGCGGCAGCCGTGTTCCAGGCGGTGATTTGGCAGTGGTCATTAAACCAGACCACAGGTGTGGAAGAATGCCCGGCATAAGAGGCGAAATCAGGACGGGAACGAATAGTATGGGTTTCAATGCGCTTGAGTTCCAGCCGGTTCGAAACCATCTGGGCAAGCTCCTGCAAGCGGCGCTGATCATCGGGAGAGAAATCGAAATGCGGCTGATTATCCACCACGCACAAGGCGCCCAAGGCCAAACCATCGGGCGAGAGCAAACGCACTCCGGCATAAAACCGTAACTGCGCCTCACCAGTGACCAGCGGATTATCATGAAAACGATCATCCTGCGTGGCATCGGGCACCACCATGACTTCCATCTGATTGATGGCATGCGCGCAAAAAGACACGTCACGACGCATATCCACTTCACCAACCCCAGTGACGGCGGCAAAAAAGACATGGTCACTACCTATCATATTGACAGCAGCCACTGGCATGTCAAACATGCGGGCGGCGATCTGGACCACAGGATCCAGGCTTTTTACTAAACCTTCACTATTCAAACCATGGTCATACAGGGCTTGCAACCTTGATTGTTCATTGGCCAGTATTGCAGGGCACTTCATCACAATCTCCTTATTTGAGAGCTTTTGACTGATGTCTTGGTGGTCTACGGATGTATTGGTGGTCTAATGTAGCGGTTTAATTTAGCATAAATATAATTATTTTAAACAGTGCCCCACAAAAAAAACTGGCTGTAACTGCAGTTGCGTGATTCTACGTCTAAGGCTTTTGCACATCCCCAATGTGGCTCTGGCCACGCAACCTGGCCAGTTTGACTTGCTTCTGGCGCTCACGCAGCGACTCTTTTTTGTCTGCGGATAATTTTTCAAAGCAATACGGGCAAGAGATACCTGCCTCATATTGTTCGCTTTGCATTTCGGCCTGGGTCAATGGCATGCGGCAGGCATAGCATTGGTCATGGTCACCAACCTCGAGGCCATGTTTAACGGCCACGCGCTGGTCAAACACAAAACAATCCCCTTCCCACAGGCTTTGCTCTTTAGGGATGGTTTCCAGGTATTTGAGGATGCCGCCTTGCAGGTGATACACCTCTTCAAAGCCCTGCTGCTTCATGAAAGAAGACGCTTTTTCGCAGCGGATGCCGCCAGTGCAGAACATGGCGACTTTTTTGTGTTTGGTTTTATCTAGGTTGTCGGCCACATATTGCGGAAACTCGCGGAAGGTCGTCGTTTTCGGGTCGATGGCGCCTTTAAAAGTACCAATATGCACTTCGTAGTCATTACGCGTATCCAGCACGATCACGTCCGGATCTGAAATAATGGCATTCCAGTCTTCCGGCTTCACATAAGTACCCACCACGTCATTCGGGTCCACGCCCTGCACGCCCATGGTGACGATTTCTTTTTTCAGTTTGACCTTCATACGGTAAAACGGGTGGCTGTCGGCCCAGGACTCTTTATGCTCCAGGTCTACCAGGCGTGGATCCTGGCGCAAGTGCGCCAAAATCGCGCGGATATCATCCGGTGCACCGGCAATGGTGCCGTTAATGCCTTCATTTGCCAGCAACAAAGTGCCTTTGATGTGCAGCTTCTGGCAAGCCTCTAAAATGGGTTGTTGCAGGTCTTTATAGTCCTCCAACGTGACAAATTTGTAGAGGGCGGCGGTGAGGAATTGGCTCATGTGAAAATCGGATTTATTGCAAAAACGCGATTTTACCACTGTAACCCTCTGATGCAAAAAGAAAAACGGGCACCAGGCCCGTTAATCAAATACAGCAAAAACCGCCTGTTAGGGCTGGATCACCAGGACTTCAGCTTTACCCAAGCCACCCATATCGCCCATCCAGCGCTGTACACGTTGGCTGCTGATCTGTGCAAAGCGGCTATCTAGCCGTTTGAAAGACTTATACAAGATATTGAGAAACGGTAGCGTGTGAAAACCGCAGTCTATCCAGGTTGCTTGCGCGGCAGGCGTGTGCGCCAACAACAAGGTGCCACGTTTCATGCCATAACCCAGGTGTGCGCCAGTGGTGCCAAGCACGCCCAGTGTGCCAGCCATCATGTCAGACCCACAATAATCGGCGGCATTGCCTTCGATCAGCAACATGCCACGGCGCATACGGTCACCTGCACGCGCGCCGGCGTTGCCTGTGCAAATCAGCACGCCGTTTTGCAGTTGTGCGCCTAAAAAATCCCCAGCATCGCCTGCCACATTGATTTGCCCGCTGGTCATGCCAAAACCGATATATTGATGCGCAGAAGTGGTGTTTTTAAACATCAGCACAGCAGCCTCTGAAGCCGTGTCTACACTGACCTCAAACACATCCGCCACGCTTAGGTTAGCCGCCAGTTTAATGGCTGCAATCTCAGCCACCGTTTTACCTTGCAAGGCGGTTGGTAACAATGCGCGGCAATCAACGCTGCGAGAAACCGCTTTCGCCGTTAAAGTGATATGGCTCATGCGCTAACCTCCCCGCTTAAAATTGGGCGCAATTTAAAGTGATGTTGCCCTAACTTGCCGCCATAATTACCGGCAGAAACGCGGAAAATGCCGTTTTCCTTGCCCAGACTACAAGCCGCTTCTATGCCCGCTTTCATGGAACGTGCAATATCTTCAAACGTCAGGCCGTTGACCACAATTTCCATCACGCTTTCTACACGTGGATCGAGCTCGCTCTTGACCACACCTTTGAGTGTCGGGCAGAACGCATCATTGGTACTGGCGAACATTTTGGGGTACTTGCTACCAACCTTGGAGCCGGAACGAACGACGCCGCCAGGGAAAGGCATAATCACGTTAGGCAACTTGCGCATGGCATCAATCGCCGCTTCGCAGGCCGTGAGCACTTGCGCCTGGCTGGCACCCAACACCAGGAAGTTGCCGCCGCCAATAGCACGCACCATACCGGTAGTTTCTTCGGTTAAAAATTCGCCATCCATGACCGGGATACGCCAGTAGCGCTTGAGCTTGCCGCTCGCATCCGGGATTTGTTTGGACACTTGGTAACCATCGCCAAAAAAGCGCAGATGTTTACCCAGGCTGATCATGTCTTCCGACTCAATGCCGGCAAAGGCAGCCGCGGTTGGGCAAGTCAAAATACATTGCCCCATGCGGGTTTCCAGCTGTTGCATGAGCACTTTGCTGCCCATGGCAAACATCAGCACACTCAGCCCTGGGCGGCCATCCGGCGTTTCATCTGCAGTTAACTCACGCTCTATGCCCGCCTCTACGCCACAGCCAATCACACTGGTGGCGAAACCAGTCATGGCGTTGGCGGCGTTATAGGCCCAGCGCAGGTTTTGCGCGGTAATCAGGATACGTGTGCCGCGCATATTGAATGCTTCGGCGAAAGTATCGTCAATGTCTACTCCGTTAATAACCATCATGACCCCTGCGTATGGTTAATGACATGGTTGCGGCCATCTTCCGCAATCTGGTCATTGGAAATTTTAAAGTTGTTCATTTGCATGGTGTGGTAGCGGTCAAAATACTGCTTGATGTCTTTTTCTACACCCACATCAAACGAAGGCTTGGCCGTATGGGTTGCACCCCATACTACTTTCACAACCTTGCCTTCTTTCACGACCAGCTCACCATCTTTAAATACCAGGTCTGGCTTGGCAAACATGGCTTCTTTGTCGGCTTGGTCGGTATATACCGTAATATCGGCTGCAGCCCCCACGCCCAGATGGCCGCGGTCTTGCAGGCCGATCAACTTGGCCGGGGCTGAGCGCGTCATGGTGGCGATTTCATACAGGCTGTATTCACGGTCCAGTGACTTCAGGTTGCTCATGGCCTGTGCATCCAGGTTGAGCTTATCAAAGGCATCATTGCGGAAGGTTTTATCCATCAGCAAACGGATCAGGTGCGGATAGCTGGTAAACGGCGCACCGTTCGGGTGATCGGTGGTCAGGAATACGCGCCATGGGTCATCCACACTCAGGAAAACCTCGAGGCCAATCGCCCACTGCAAGGCATTTACATAATTCTGGTCACGGTATTTAAAGGGCACCACGCCACAACCGGCATCACATTCAATATCCATAATCACCGATTTTTTCGGGTTGGCGACTTTGGCGTTTAAATGCTGCATCATGTTATCGCCAGAAGCAGTCACAGTCTGCCCGAACAGAATCTGGCCGACATCGGCAGTAATATGTTTATTATTGTTGATCGCTTCGGCAATATTGGCCGCCGCTGAAGAAAACTTTTTATCGCCCTCGGTACCATAGCTGTGAAACTGGATGTGCGTGAGATGCATGGGTAAACCATCACTGGCGCCCATGGTATCCAGCGTGGTCTGGAAGTTACCCGCGACACCCAGGTTATTACAGTGCACATGCAACGGTTTGGCAATGCCGACCTCGTTCACGGCGCGGCTCAAAGCCTGCAAAATGCGGCGCGGCGTGATGTGGTAATGGCTGTGCTGCTGATCTAAATCCTGGCGACGCTCATTGAATTTGAAAGCAGAAATACCGCCCGGGTTGACCACTTTAATGCCTATGGTCTGCGTCGCATGCAAGGTCCACGCCACGTAGTCGTTAATGGTTTTTTGGTCGGCATTCTGGCTCAGCAAGCGCAGCAGGTAATCATCGTTACCCAACATGGCATAACCGCCTTTGTCGATCATGGGTGTGTCGCCCATTTCCATATGCGCTTGTCTGGCATTCACCGCCAAAATGGCGGGTTCAAACGCGGCGGTGTAGCCCATCTCGATATAGCGCATGCCGGTATCGGTAGTGTTAGGCGTGGCATGGTGGCTACAGTTGGCGCCACAAATATGTGCTTCAGGCTCATCCAGTTTGCGCATGGCCTGATATTCGGGCAACAGCATGCGTGCAATATTGACTTTGCCGCCACCAATATGGCTGTGCATATCAATCGCACCCGCCATGACGATTTTGCCATTGAGGTCGTGCACCTGGCCGATTTTTTCACTGTCGGCCGGTTTGGCGATAATACGGCCATCGCGGATATAAATATCCTGTACCACACCATCTTTTTGGTGGGCAGGATCAATCACTTTGGCATTTTTGAGTAGCGTAATCATGCCAAATCTCCTTTTAATTGGGCTTCTATCAGGGCCACCACTTGCGACAAAGTCGGCAAATCAGAAGGCTTGGCGGCGGTCAGCGGCAAAGTGACCGAACCATCCACACGGAATTGCTGGCCGTTACAATCCAGGCCAGGCGTCGCCACCGGGATAAACACGGCAGGTGCTGTATCGAATTGACTGTCAGCGGCACCCAGCACAATCACCGGGCTAGTGCCTGCAGGCGGCATGGCATTCGGGCTGTAGCTGTTCACCCAGACCACCGCATCATGGCTTTCCCATTCTGGCGCATCAATAATGACGCCATTGAGCCATGTGTGCGCATAATTCACACTGGTGTCACCATCACTGCCCCCCATGGATAAGCCCATGGCACGGCTCTTCTGGTTCAGCGCAACCACTGTTTCAGTAATGTTTTCAATGGTGAGTTCGGCATGCTCATAATGTAGGTCTTTGGATACCCATACCAGCGTCGCATATTTAGCGGTTTTCAAGGTCTCCGCCAGAGCTTTCAGGGTACTCACTGCCACACCGGCCACGCTTTCAGCCGTCACTGGCTTATCCATCACCAACGCGCGTAAAGTGGCGACCACTTCAGGCAAGGACTCAGAAGCACAGGCAATCACTTCAGGCGCACGACCATCCGGTGCCACACCAGGTTTGGTATTCAGTTGATCGCCACCCAGGTAAATAATCTTGCGGGCGGCAGGCTCAGTGAACATGGCTTCATTCACCCACACCACACGTTCAAAAAAGCGCGTGTTGTGGCTGACTACATCGGTGCCTATCATGAGAATCACATCTGCGCGATTGCGTACTTCTGTCAGTGTCGTGGTCTGCCAGCCGCGATGTTGCAATACCTTCATATTGCGCAAGGTACTGCTGGCGTTGATATGCGTCATGGCAGCCCCGCTAGCATGAGACAGGCTGACCAGCGCGCGTGCACCATGTACATCCGTGCTACTCCCAGCCACCAGTGGTGCACTTGCCTGCTTGAGTAAAGCAGCTGCTGCTTTCACCGCATCGCTCAGCGACGCGGTATGGCCACTAATGGCTGGTGCAGCCCCCGTGCTTACCCGCGCATAAAATTTTGCTGCCTTGCCACACGAAAACTGCTGTCTGGCAATCGCATCCCCCGAAATATCGTCACATAGCAAGCCACAGGCCGGGCATGCATGCATACTATCTTGTTGATTTGTCATGGCTTATAGCTCTCTCGTTTTGATCGTCCATCTCAATGGCGAATATGCACGTGATCGTTAGAAACCATCACATCATAAAACAACTCGCTTGGCACATCATAAAACAACTCGCGGGGATAGATAAAAAAAATAAAGCAATGAATGCCTGCTATTTAAAGCAATAAATTGACACAAGTCATCATTTGGATTGATAAAAGGGTTCATGAAAGCAACTTTAGGTCTAGGAAAACAACTTTAGGTGCATGAATGCGGTTTATCAATCACGTTAAAAATAGTAGAATAGTCGTTTGTTTTTCTTGTTAATTAATTTATTTGGAGTTCTCATGGCTTTAGAGCGCACACTCAGCATTATCAAACCAGACGCAGTTGCAAAAAACGTGATCGGTCAAATCTACACCCGTTTTGAAAACGCCGGTTTGAAAATCGTGGCTGCTAAATTCACGCAATTGACACAAGCAGAAGCTGAAGGCTTTTACGCTGTGCACAAAGAGCGTCCTTTCTTCAACGACTTGGTGAAATTCATGATCTCCGGTCCAGTGATGATTCAAGCACTGGAAGGCGAAAACGCTGTGTTGAAACACCGCGAACTGATGGGTGCAACTAACCCTAAAGATGCAGCACCAGGTACTATCCGTGCTGACTTCGCTGAAAGCATTGATGCTAACGCTGTGCACGGTTCCGACTCACTGGAAAATGCAGCGATCGAAATCAAATACTTCTTCGGCTAATCCATTAATCTTCGTCATGATACGGCGTTGCTTGCAAAAAATGATTTCCTTGCATACGCATATGTATGCGGCGTCATCATTTTTTACGCGCGCCTTGTCTCATTTAGAAGCTTAATTGATTTTGGTATAAGAAATGAATCCGGTTAACTTACTCAATTTTAACCAACCGCAACTCGCCGAGTACTTTGCAAGTCTCGGCGAGAAGCCTTTTCGCGCCAAGCAATTGATGCGCTGGATGCATCATTTCGGGATGCTTGATCTCGATCAGATGACCGACATTGCCAAAACCCTGCGTGAAAGACTGCGCCAGGAAACCGAATTCAAACTGCCAGATATACAGCTGGAGCAAGTGTCTGATGATGGCACACGCAAATGGCTCATCGGCACCAATAACCTCAAAGATGGCACTAACAATAGCGTAGAAACCGTCTTTATCCCTGAAGATGACCGTGGCACATTGTGCATTTCCAGCCAGGTTGGCTGTGCCTTGGAATGCACATTCTGCAGTACCGGCCGCCAGGGCTTTAACCGTAACTTGAACGTCTCCGAAATCATCGGCCAGTTGTGGATTGCTAATCACGCCTTGCGCCAGGCACCAGGTTACGACTTGCTGCCGCCCGGCGAGCGCATTATCTCTAACGTGGTGATGATGGGCATGGGCGAACCGCTGGCAAATTACGACAACGTGGTGACCGCGATGCAAATCATGCTGGATGACAGCGCCTATGGCCTCAGCCGTCGTCGCGTTACACTGTCGACTAGCGGCATGGTGCCTGCCATGGACCGCCTGAAAGAAGATTGCCCGGTAGCATTGGCGGTGTCGTTGCATGCGCCTAACGATGCCCTGCGCGACGAAATCGTGCCTATCAACAAGAAATACCCAATCAAAGACCTGATGGCCGCCTGCGAGCGCTATTTGGTCAAGGCACCGCGGGATTTCGTGACGTTTGAATATGTGATGCTGGACGGCGTGAATGACACGCTGGAACATGCCAAGCAACTGATTAATATTGTGCGCAATGTGCCGTGCAAATTTAACCTGATTCCTTTTAACCCGTTCCCTAACAGTGGCTACGGTACATCCAAACCAATGCAGGTGCGCGCGTTTCGTGATATGTTAATGCAGGCTGGGTTTGTCGTCACCGTCCGCAAAACACGCGGCGATGATATTGATGCTGCCTGCGGACAGCTCGCAGGCAAAGTGTTGGACAAAACCAAACGTACAGAAAAAACCATCGCGATTCATCCGGAACAGTAAGCCATGAAAACAACCTTCTTCACGCCATCCGCGGTCATGCTTACCCTGGCCTCAGCGCTGTGGCTGGCAGGTTGTGCGCAAAACCCGTCGTCCACTAGCAACAACGCCCCGTATGACCAGCAACCCATAGGCCGCGAAACCGGCGATGTGGAATCTGCCCGCGTGCATACAGAGTTAGGCGCTGAATATTTCCGCCTCAGACGTTACGAAGTGGCGCTGGAAGAATTCAACACCGCTATTGAGCGTAGCCCAAACTATGCGCTGGCTTACAATGGCCTGGGCCTGGTATATGCAGCGATTGGCGAACAAGGCCGTGCAGAAGAAGCATTCAAGCGCTCTATTCAGCTGCAACCAGCCAATTCTGAATCGCATAACAACTATGGCCGCTTCTTGTGCGACCAGGGCAAATATGACGCGTCACAAAAAGAGTTTATGCAAGCGGTGAAAAACCCGCTTTATAAAACACCGCAAGTGGCGCTGTACAACGCAGGCGTGTGCGCTTTGCGGGCACAACAAAAAACACAGGCGGAGAACTATTTTTTCCAGGCGTTGCAAGTCGATCCATTGGCACACGCCAGTGCCTATCAGCTGGCCAACCTGCAATTTTCACGCGGTGAACCAGCACTGGCCTTGAACACTTTGCAAAATAGTGTGAACGTTGCCCCCACACCAGAGTCATTATTTTTGGCAGTACGCATTTGCCGGGCATTACACATGCCGGACGATGCCAGCTACTACAGTGTGCAATTGCATAAATTGTTCCCGAATGCCAACGAAACCAAACAATTGCTGAAAATGGAGTAAATGCGCGTGACGTCAGAAGACAAAACCAACGTCAACCCTGTACCGGCAGAGGCAGCAGACAAACCTAAACGTGGCCGCAAACGCAAGACTGAGACCGACCAGGTGTCAGGTCAGGCCTATCAGGTCGCCATGGAGAGTCAGCAGGGTCAAGCCAGTGATGAATTGATCCAGGCGACACCGCCTGCCGAACAGGCTACGGCACCTGATGCCCCTGAAGAATATGGCGCCGCGATGGCATTAGAGAGCGCCCCTCAACCAGCAAGCGCCACCCTGGCCTATGGCTCAGGCTGCGGCAATGTGTTGAAAGCTGCGCGTGAAGCCCAAGGCTTGAGCATACATGAGGTATGCAGCCAGCTGAGACTGGGTATCAAACAGATTCAGGCGATTGAACAAGATGACTTTGAGAAATTGCCTCAGCCAAGTATTGTGCGCGGCTTTATCCGCAACTATGCCCGCCTGCTCAATATTGACGTCAACCCGATCCTTGAAGCCTATCAGCGCATCGTGCCCAACAAAGCGCCATTGCCGCTGAGTGTACGCTCTAATGCCAGCCGATCCGTGATTGATAAGCCAGCGCCAGGATTCCGTCCGCAACGACTGCTCACATTCCTGATTTTCCTGATTCTGGCAGGCATTGCCGCTTATTTTTATATTAACCATATCAAGCCACAAGCCTTGAAAGATGCGGCCCTGGCCTTGGATGTGGATGAGATTAGCGAAACAACCGGTCAGGAAATCGCTATCCCGGTTCCAGAGGCGGCGCCAGTGCCGACGGAAGCTGCCCCAGTGGCACCGGTGACGCAAAATGTGGATACCAGCCCAACTACCGTAGACAATACGGCGGCTGCGCCAACGGCAACCGGCAATGATGCAACGGCAAATGCAGCAAATTTATTGTCCGCGAATAACGCAGCGACAACAAACACCAATGCAGCTAACACCATAGTCAGCACGCCTACGCCAGCCACCACACAGGCCGCAGAAAATACCACGCTGCAAGCCACTGAGCCGCAAAAAGCCAGCCTGGTGTTTAAAGTGAATGAGGATTCCTGGGTGCGCATTGAAGACCTGCAAGGCAAAAAAGTATTTAGCGAAGTGATGCCTGCAGGTTCTGAGCGACAGGTCACAACCGAAAAACCGGTGAATATCACAGTTGGCCATGCCAGTGGCACCCAACTGACGATTGATAACCAGCCTTATGATTTAACGCAGGCGACCCGTGGCCGCGTTGCACGAATTCAATTGAAATAACCATGATATCGCGTAGAAACAGTCTTCAGGTCATGGTTGGACACGTCGCGGTGGGCGGCGGCCTGCAAGGCTCGCCATCCTCGTCCGTGGTGGTGCAAAGCATGACCAACACTGACACCGCCGATGCCGCAGGCACGATCGCCCAGGTTTACGAGCTGTGGCAAGCCGGTTCAGAAGTGGTCCGAATCACCGTCAACAGCGCCGAAGCGGCGTCACAGGTCGCGACGATACGCAAAGGCCTGGATGCGCTTGGATGCAATGTGCCGCTGGTAGGTGACTTTCACTTTAATGGACACAAACTCCTGCAAGCCTATCCGGATTGCGCAGAAGCGCTGGCTAAGTACCGCATCAATCCAGGCAATGTCGGCAAAGGCAGCAAGCGTGACGAACAATTTGCCGCCATGATTGAAGCCGCCATCCATTATAAAAAAGCCGTACGTATTGGTGTAAACTGGGGCAGCCTGGACCAGGCCAAAATGGCGCAAATGATGGATGACAATGGCAAAGCCGCCAATCCCTTATCTGCCGACGCCTTGATGCGTGAAGCATTGATTCAATCTGCACTGGAAAGCGCACAACAAGCCGTCGACCTGGGCTTAAGCCCGAATCAAATCATTATTTCTTGCAAAGTAAGCAATGTGCAAGACCTGGTGCTGGTGTACCAGGAGCTGGGCAAACGTTGCGATTACCCGTTGCATTTAGGCCTGACTGAAGCGGGTATGGGTTCCAAAGGCATTGTTGCCTCGACCGCCGCATTGGCTATTTTGTTACAACAAGGCATAGGCGATACCATACGCGTATCATTGACGCCTGAGCCTGGCGAATCCCGCACCAAAGAAGTGGTCGTTGCGCAAGAAATCCTGCAAACCATGGGCATACGCTCATTTACGCCACTGGTCACCGCCTGCCCTGGTTGCGGCCGTACCACCAGCACCTATTTTCAGGAGCTGGCCTTGCAAATCCAAACCTGGTTGCGCAACCAGATGCCCGTCTGGCGTGCGCAATACCCCGGCGTGGAAACATTAAACGTCGCAGTAATGGGCTGCGTCGTCAACGGTCCTGGCGAATCCAAACTGGCGAATATCGGCATCAGCTTGCCTGGCACGGGCGAAGTCCCTGTCGCGCCGGTGTTTGTCGATGGTGAAAAAACCGTCACCCTGAAAGGGGACCATATTGCCGAAGAGTTTCAACACATTGTGGACGAATACGTCCGCACGCATTATGCCGATGGCGGCAAGCTACGCGCTGCCAAATCGGGTGTTATCCCCATCATTGCACTTTAAATTCCAGTTGCCCTTTGAATTTTAGTCGCACTTTAAAATATAAATAGCTCCACTTAAGTACAGTCGCACTCTCGTATCTCATGACGCAAAAATTTCAATCGATCAAAGGCTTTTACGACATTCTGCCGGAAGCCACGCCACTCTGGTTCAAACTGGAAGATACCGCACGCCGTATCCTCGGCCAGTATGGTTACAACAATATCCGCATGCCGCTGGTCGAACCGACCGAGTTGTTTGTACGCAGCGTCGGTGAACATACCGATATTGTTGAAAAAGAAATGTACGCCTGGGAAGACAAGCTCAATGGCGACAAACTGACCCTGCGCCCTGAAGGCACCGCAGGCTGTGTGCGGGCGGTGGTAGAGCATAACCTCACTTACAACGGTCCTCAGCGCCTATGGTACATGGGCCCCATGTTCCGCCACGAAAATGTGCAAAAAGGCCGTCAGCGCCAGTTTCACCAGATTGGGGTTGAAGCGTTTGGCTTTGAAGGCCCGGATGTCGATGCCGAGCAAATTGTCTTGCTGGCCCGCCTGTGGCAAGCATTGGGCATTGCCGATGTCGAATTACAGTTAAACAGTATTGGGGACGCTGATGAACGTGCGCAATACCGCCAAACGCTGATTGCTTATTTTGAGCAACACGCAGACCTGCTGGATGAAGATGCCAAGCGCCGCCTGCATAGCAATCCCTTGCGTATTCTGGATACCAAGAACCCTCGCATGCAAGCCATGTGTGAGGCGGCGCCTAAATTGATGGACTGCCTTGGAGAGACCTCCAAACTACATTTTGCACGCCTGTGTGCCCTACTCGACCAGGCTGGCATTGCTTATACTATTAACCACAGATTGGTGCGCGGGCTAGACTATTACAACCGCACCGTATTTGAATGGGTGACAACTAAACTCGGTGCCCAGGGGACGATTGCCGGGGGTGGCCGTTATGACACCCTGGTAGAGCGCCTAGGCGGTAGTGCCACGCCGGCGTGTGGATTTGGCATCGGCCTCGAGCGCGTATTCCTGCTCATGCAAGAATATGGCGTCACCGCAGCCAATCAGGCCGATATCTACCTGGTTAATGTTGGTGCGCTGGCCGAGCAGAAAGCCTTTACGGTGGCAGAAAGTCTGCGTAGCATGGGCTTGAAGGTGGTACTGCATGCCGGTGGTGGCAGCTTCAAATCACAAATGAAAAAAGCGGATCGCAGCGGCGCCAGATTTGCGGCGATTTTAGGTGATGACGAAGCCGCAGCCAATGAACTCAGCCTGAAACCCATGCTGGGCCAAGGCGAACAAGCACGCGTTAGTCTTGATCAGGTGTTAAGCATCGTTCAATCCAGTTAGTCGTTTCACGCCACAGGAGGCCAGATGTCAGAGCAAAAACACTTTTTTAATGCCATGACGGCATTGGGCCTGCTTCTGGCAGTGGGCATGGCGTCCGCCGCCTTTATTCTTGGCGTACAGGCAAAACATGCGGTCTCCAGCCAGCAATCCATCACCGTCAAAGGCCTGGCAGAAAAACCGGTCAAAGCAGACCGCGCACAATGGACCATTAACATCGGCGTAACCGCCCCCACGCAGGCAGAAACCCTGCAAGCCATTGACCGTGAGCGTGCCGTCCTGGCAAACTTTCTAGACCTGCAAGGCCTGGATTCCAGCATGCGTACCGTAGACGTACAAACACTGGGGCCGCATTACGAAGAAGAATATATCCACGACAGCCCACGCCAGGTGCAACGCGGCTTTGAAGGCTACCAAAGTGTGCATATCAGCAGCAAAGACCTGAAAAAAATTGCGGCAGCCAACCAGGCGATTCTGACCTTGCGTGCAGATAACCACCCTGTCACCTCCCAACCACCCGAATACCTGGTGAGCAACCTGGAAGCCGTCAAAATGTCACTGATTGCCGACGCGACTAAAAATGCACGCACGCGGGCGACAGAGTTTGTGAAACAGGATGGCGTCAAGGTAGGTGTCATGAAATCTGCCAGTCAGGGCGCGTTTTATATTTTGCCTGCCACCGGCGGCGAAGACAGCGACAACAGCTACGGCGGTATTTACGACAAATCCACCGTGGATAAAATTGCACGCGTGGTCGTGACTGTGGTCTACAACATCGAATGACAGAAATCCTGCGCATCCATCAACTCAGTATCAGCCCGGCGCAATCGCCTGAGCGCAAGCTGGTGAACCAGGTATCGCTAACCCTTGCGCGTGGCAAAACTACCTGCATCGTCGGCGAATCCGGTAGTGGCAAAAGCCTGACTGCCCTCAGTGTGATGAAACTGCTCTCGCCTCAATTACGCATGCAAGGGCAAGTGTTCTTTGAGGGCCAGGAAATCAGCCAATTCAATGAAACCGCCATGCAGCGCTTGCGCGGCAGGCAAATGGGCATGATTTTCCAAGAGCCCATGACCTCACTGAACCCGGTGCTCACCATTGGTTTTCAAATCGGCGAGCCATTGCAAACGCACCTTGGCCTCAAAGGCCAGGCACTCAAGCAGAAAGTAGCCGCGTTGCTGGAGCAAGTCGGCATAGACCCGGCACGGGCAAACAGTTATCCGGATGAGTTATCCGGCGGCCAGCGCCAGCGTGTAATGATCGCCATGAGCATTGCCTGCGAGCCCGTTTTGCTGATTGCAGATGAGCCCACCACAGCCCTGGATGTGACCGTACAGGCGCAAGTATTACGTTTGCTGGATGATTTGAAAAACCGCCTGCAGATGGCCATGCTGTTTATCACGCATGATTTTGGCGTGGTCGCCGACATTGCTGACGAAGTCATCGTCATGTTCCGCGGTGAAATTGTCGAATCCGGCCCTGTGGCGCAAGTGCTGCAATCGCCACAACACCCTTATACACGCGCCCTGCTAGCCTGCGTACCCGATGCCGAAGGCAAAAAGGTGTTGCAGCCCATGACCTATGACTGGCTGACGCCAGCCTGAGGGAACCGCCATGACTGATATTTTGCTGCAAGCGCGCCACCTGCATAAAACCTACAGCCAGCGTACAGGCACCCTGGGGCTAGACACACATACCATACACGCACTGGATGATGTCAGCCTGCAACTCAAACAGGGCTCTACCCTGGCGGTTGTTGGCGAATCCGGCAGTGGCAAATCCACACTGGCACGCGGTATTTTGCGCTTGCTGCCATTAGATAGCGGTGAAGTGATTTTTGATGGTCAAGACTTTCTGGCCCTAGATAAATCTGCGTTACGCACCGCACGCCGCCATATTCAAATGGTATTTCAGGACCCATTTGCCTCGCTGAACCCGAGAATGCGCATTGGCGACATTATTGCGGAAGGCCTGGTCATCCACCGTATCGGGAATGCCCAGCAACAACAGGACAGCGTGGTGCAGATGCTGGAAAAGGTCGGGCTGCACGCGGATGATGCACGCAAATATCCGCATCAGTTTTCTGGCGGCCAGCGCCAGCGTATTGGTATTGCCCGTGCGCTTATTTTGCAACCAAAATTGCTGGTTTGTGACGAACCGGTGTCCGCACTGGATGTGTCAGTACAAGCGCAGATATTGCTTTTGCTTAAGCAACTACAGCAAGAAATGGGGCTCAGTTATTTGTTTATCACCCACGATTTACGCGTGGTCAGGCACATTGCCGACGACGTACTGGTGATGCAAAAAGGCAAAGTAATTGAGCAAGGAAGCGTAGAAACCATTTATAATGCTCCCCAGCAAAAATATACACAACAGTTACTTAGCGCGATTCCCGGCCATGGGTTACACGCAATAACCGCTTAATCTCACCCTCATTCAATAAGAACACGCAGGAACATTGCAATGGCATACGATTTGGAAGAACAGGAACAACTGGACGAGTTTAGAGCCTGGTGGAACAAAAATGGAAAACTGGTCACGCGCCTGGTGATTGCCGCCGCGGTGGCTTATGGTGGCTGGCAAGGCTATCAATCCTGGATGAACGGTAAGGCCACCGCCGCATCTACCGCCTACCAAACCTTGGTCAGCACTTCATTGCTGGATGTAGACAGCAAAAAAGCCGAGCAAATCAGCAAAGATGCGCAAGCCATTGAAGCCGATTACAGCATGACGCCATACGCAGGCCGTGCGGCGCTGTTTGCTGCGCGTGCATTGCATGAAGCCAAACAATCAGACGCAGCAGAAAAGCAATTGCGTTGGGCGTTAAGCGAAGCCAAAGAGCCAGCCATCAAACAGATGGCGGCAGTGGAGATTGCCGGTTTGCAAATTGAGCGTAACGCGCTGGATGATGCCAAGAAAACCTTGTCCGCCATTGACGACAAAGGCTTTGATGGCATTAAAAATGCGCTGCTTGGCGATATTTACATTGCGAACAAGCAAGAGAAAGAAGCCAAAGACGCTTACAACAAAGCGCTGCAAGGCCTGGATCCTGAAGGCAAACTGTTTTACCTGACCCAGCAAAAGCTGGATGCGTTGGGATAATTGCCAATGAGGTCTTTCTTCCCTGCCCTGCGTAACCAGCCGCACTCACTTAAACATGCTACGCTCGCTGCCTTGTTTTTACTCGGCAGCGGCCTGTCTGCATGTACGGCATTCAATGACGTTAAAACCAACCTCAGTGAAAGCATTTTTGGTGCAGAACCAGCTAATCCACCGGTCGAGCTGGAAGAAATCAAATCCTCTTATGAAACTCGCGTCCAATGGTCTGTGGATGTAGGTAACCCTGGTCGCTTTACTTATGCGCCAGTGCTGGCAGACAACCTGATTTACACCGTCAACGCTGAAGGCAGCGTGATGCAACTGTCGGCTGAAACTGGCAAAACCGTATGGGAAACCGAACTTGGTGAGCCCATTAGCAGTGGCGCAGGCCTGGGTGGCGGCTTGGTATTGGTCGGCACCAGCAAGGGGCATTTATTTGCGTTAAACGTCAACGGTAAAAAATTATGGAGTGCCGTCCTCAGTAGCGAAGTACAAGGCCAGCCACGTTATTACGATGGCACGGTGATTGTGCGTACCAGCGACCACCATATTTACGGCATTGATGCCGCCGATGGCCGTCGCAAATGGTCTTATGAGCGCGCAACCCCTTCACTCTCACTCAAAACTCAGGCAGGCATTGTTGTCGATAGTGGCGCCGTGTATGCCGGGTTTCCAGGCGGAAAACTGGTCGCGATTCGTGCTGACAATGGCAAGCTGGTATGGGAAGCGACGGTTGCCCAACCTAAGGGTGTGACAGAAATCGAGCGTATTGCCGATATCACCAGCCTGCCGTTTGTGGATGGACCATTGGTCTATGTCGTAGCCTACCAGGGCAAAGTGGCCGCCGTTGACCGCCAGCGCGGCCAAGTCGTGTGGAACCGCGATATTTCCAGCTATGTTGGCCTGACCGCAGAAAATAATAAAATCTACTTAAGCCATACCATCGGTTCAGTCTATTCACTAGACAGCACCAATGGCAAAACCTTCTGGCGCCAGGGCAACCTGGGCTACCGCCATCTGACAGTGCCGCTGCCGTTGAGCAATGTGGTCGCTGTCGGCGATCTCGAAGGTTATATCCATTTACTCAGCCAGGATGATGGCAGCTTTGTTGGCCGACTACAGTTAGGTTCAAAACCCCTGATGTCGCTGATTGCAGGCAGCAATGCCAATCAGTTCTTTGCGCAATCGCGTGACGGCCACCTTTACGCAGTCACATACAAATAATGTTACCTACCATCGTGCTTGTTGGCCGACCCAATGTCGGCAAATCTACCTTATTTAATCGCCTGACCCGCTCACGCGATGCGCTCGTGGCTGACCTGCCTGGGTTAACCAGGGATCGCCACTATGGCCGCGGCCTGGGTGCCAGCCAACCTTACCTGGTGATTGATACCGGCGGCTTTGAGCCAACGGCAGATACCGGCATCCTCAAGGAAATGGCCAAGCAAACCTTGCTGGCGATCGATGAAGCCGATGTCATTATCTTTTTGGTCGATGCACGTGCAGGCCTGACACCACAGGAATTCACTATTGCGCAAACCCTGCGCAAGGCTCAGCGCCCTATCCTGCTCGCTGTCAACAAAACCGAAGGTATGCGTAAAGCCATCGTCAGTGCAGATTTTCATGAACTCGGCATGGGCGATCCCTTATCCATTTCATCTGCGCACGGCGAAGGTGTGCGTGACCTGATCGAACTGGCGCTGGAAACCATCACCGAAAAAGAACCCGAAGCCACTGAGCCAGTCAATCGTGACACGCCAAGAATTGCCATTGTTGGCCGCCCTAACGTCGGTAAATCAACCCTAGTCAATGCCCTGCTAGGTGAAGACCGCGTGATTGCGTTTGACCAGCCGGGCACCACGCGTGATTCAATCGAAATCGCACTCGAAAAAAATGGCAAGCAATACACCATTATTGATACTGCCGGTGTACGCAAACGTGGCAAAGTATTTGAGGCCGTTGAAAAGTTCTCTGTCATCAAAACCATGCAGGCGATTGAAGACGCTAACGTGGCTATTCTGGTAGTAGATGCCAAGGATGGCATTACCGAACAAGATGCGCACGTGGCGGCTTATATTGTGGATGCCGGACGCGCGCTAGTCGTTGCCATTAACAAGTGGGACGGCCTGCAAGATGACGAACGCGAGTGGATCAAGCGCGAAATTGACCGCAAATTACAGTTCCTCGACTTTGCCAAGTTCCACTACATTTCAGCGCTGCGTAAAAAAGGCCTGAATGAATTGCTCAGCTCAGTAGATGTCGCATTTAAGGCCGCCATGATCGATCTGGCGACGCCGCAGTTAACGCGTGTATTAGGCGAAGCAACAACGCAGCACCAACCGCCAATTAGCCGCGGCATTCGCCCCAAGTTGCGTTATGCGCACCAGGGTGGCTCAAACCCACCTATCGTGGTGATACATGGCAACCATGTCGATGGCATTAAAGCCAGTTATACGCGCTATCTTGAAGGTATTTTCCGCAAGGCCTTCCAATTGGTTGGTACGCCTTTACGCGTGCAATACAACCAAGGTGAAAACCCGTTTGATAAAGAAGAAGAGCGCAAAAAAGGCGAAGGCCTGGTCACCATGCGCAGGCGCAAAAACGAGATGCGCGCCAAGCTGAAACAGCGCAATGAGCAAAATAAAACTAAAAAATAATACTGACTAAAAATGTGGCGAGCAGTTGCCCTGCTCACCACATGAGCCTCCGCTTAATATTGGCAATTTAAGCTAGTTTAATTTCACTAGTTTAATTTCATAGGTTTGCCAATGCGTGCGCTCAGCCAGCTTGTCATAACAGGCTCTTGCACGCAGGTTATCTTCTGCTGTCATCCAGCGAATCACTGACCAGTTATTTTCCCGTCCAATCTGGGCAACTGCCTGAATCAATTGCTGCGCAACCCCTTGCCCCCTGGCATCCGGCGTAACAAACAAATCATCCACATAAGCCCCCAGTGCCGCCGCTAATGGCCGCACAAATAGGCGGTAATGCAGAAAACCTAATACCTGTCCTTCTGCATTCTCCGCAACCAAGGCATAGATCACGGCGGGAGATTGCTGCAGCCATTGCCAGACCTGGTCGCGCATGGCTTGCGTCTGGCTGACCGCATAAAATGCTGCATAAGCCGCATATAACAGGCACCAGCCATCATAATCTTCTAACGCGATAGGCCTCACCGTCACGCGTGATTGTTTAAGCATCTATTTTCACCTGAGTATATTTTTAAAAAATCCAGGCAATAAAACCAGATAATAAAAAAGGGACCATGCGGTCCCTTTTAAACTATTGCCCAGGTTATCGCAGTGTAGGTAACAGTTGCTTGGCGCTGACGCCCAGCTCCTGCGCCATGCTGGCACCCAGCTTCTTGGCAAAACGGTCAACCACGGTTTCCTGATAAGTAAAATCTACAATATCAGACTCCTTGATCACCTCGCGCGCAACGTACTCGGCGCTACCCTGCGCATCTGCCAGGCCCAACTTAATGCTTTCTTCACCGTTCCAGAACAAACCGCTAAAGGTCTCTTCATTTTCTTTCAGGCGGCTGCCACGGCCTTCACGCACAACCGTAATAAACTGCTGGTGAATCTGGTCCAGCATGCTTTGTGCAAACGCTTGTTGCTTTGGATTCACGGGTGAGAATGGATCCAGCATGCCTTTATTAGCGCCTGCCGTCATCAGGCGGCGCTCAACGCCGACTTTTTTCATGATTTCGGTAAAGCCATAACCATCCATCAACACACCGATAGAGCCGACGATACTGGCTTTATCGACAAAAATTTTGTCAGCAGCGACAGCGATGTAATAACCACCAGACGCACAAATATCTTCTACCACCGCATACACCGGAATTTCAGGGTGCAATTTACGTTGACGGTGAATTTCGTCATTAATAATGCCCGCCTGTACCGGACTGCCGCCTGGGCTGTTAATACGCAAAATAATGCCTTTGGTACCTTTGTTATCATAGGCATCGTTCAGGCTACTGATCACGGCATCGGCATTCACAGCGCCTCCCGCTTCAATCACGCCTGACAGGTCAATCAAGGCCGTATGCGCGGTAGACGCATTTTTGTTTTGGCCAACCCAACCCAGAAACGTCATGAGCAGGAAAAACAGGTAGATAAAAGTCAGTGATTTGAACAACACCGACCAGCGTCTGGCAGACTTCTGCTCTTGCAGCCCGGCCAGCGCAATTTTTTCCACTGTACGAACGGCCCAGTCAGGCGATTGATTCGCTTGTTTCGGGTCAGATGACTGCTGATTTTCTTCTTGCATAACTCAACTTTCGTCAATAAATTTTAGCTATTCTAACAACTTTTAGCGGCTTGCCAGGATTCTATTTTGAATCCCGGAAACACACACTAAAATTGATCCCACACATTAGAATTCATCTAGGTGCACTTTAATCACACCTGCTTCTTCTGTCACCGGAATGGCAGATAAACGTTTCCCCTGGCAAGGGCCCACTACACAGTGCCCGGTTTGTGGCGCATACATTGCGCCATGCGTGGCACAAATAATCCATTCCTGCGTCATATTAAAAAACTTGCCATGTTCCCAGTCCAGCTCAACCGGCACATGGGCGCAACGATTCACATAGGCATAGGCTTTGCCTTCAAAACGCACCAGAAAACCCGTGGCATGCGGCCCCAGCACAGGCATGACAAACCGCAGGCCATCGCCTTTTTCCTGCAACTCAGTGCTATTAAAGGTTAATACGAGATCACTCATGCTTGTTCCAGCAACCAGGCGCTTAATGTTGCCACATCGTGAAACAGGTGATCTGGCGAATACTGCTGTAAATGACTGGCTGTTTGCGAACCATAACTGACAGCGGCTGTGATGACGCCCGCATTTTTACCCATTTGCATATCATATTGCGAGTCGCCTATCATCAGCGTACGCTCAGGCATCACCACCAGTTCGTCCATGAGTTCATCCAGCATTTGCGGGTGCGGCTTGGAGAAGCATTCATCGACGGTTTTGGTCGCATTAAAAAATTTGGACAGCCCTGACTGCTGCAACGCGGTATTTAATCCACGCCGCCCTTTACCCGTTGCCACGGCCTGCTTGCAGCCTTTGCGGTCTAAGGTGGCAATCGTGTCGGCAATCCCAGCAAACAATAAAATATTGTTTTCGTTGGCGTAATACAGACGCTGATAGTTGTTTGCTAAGGCCTGCGCCTGAAACTCGGGGATATCGCCATACAATACTTCGATCGACTCACGTAAACCGAGGCCAATAATGCTGCGGGCACGCGCTTCACTCAGCGCAGGCAGCCCGGCCTCTTCAGCGGCCTTAATCAATGCCTGCGTAATCATGCCGGTAGAGTCGGCAATGGTGCCGTCCCAATCCCAAACTATTAAATCAAACTGTTTCACTGAATTATTTTCCTAATATGCTTTACGGGCGACGCTCAACAGCTTGCCAGCGATCGACAACGATTACTTTACTGGCTTAAGTTGACGCTGTTGTTGCAAAAAGTGCTCTAGTTCTGCCGGTAATGGCGCCACCAGATGCAAAGGCTCGCCAGTGAGCGGATGGGCAATACGCGTTTCGCTAGAATGCAAAAACATGCGCTTTAAGCCTTGCTTGCTGAGCAATTTATTCAAGGCAAAGTCACCATACTTGTCATCGCCCAGAATTGGAAAGCCCAGGTGCGATAGTTGTACGCGCAGTTGATGCGTGCGGCCCGTGATTAACTTGGCCTGCAAAAAGCTACATTGCCCCAGCACCTCTTGCAGGTAAAACCAGGTTTCTGACACTTGTGTTTCTACCTCGAACTTGCCTTTGGCAGCATGACGTTTAGCGACCAGACCACTCGCTTTGAGTGATTTTCGGCCACCAGGTTCAGCATTGAGCAATGGCTCATCAACCACCTGCACGCGCCGCTCGCCGCTTTCCGTGACGTATTTTTGTAAATCCAGCGTCACTTTCCTTTTTGCTTCCTGCCATTGCCCTTGCACCAATATCAGGTAACGTTTATCCATGTGATGATGACGCATGGCCTCATGCAGTGCCGTCAGCGCCGAGCGTTTTTTGGCAATCATTAATACGCCTGAGGTTTCACGGTCCAGCCTGTGCACCAGTTCCAGAAACTTGGCTTGTGGCCGTTCCAAACGCAATTGCTCAATCACACCCAGGCTAATGCCACTACCGCCATGTACCGCCATGCCCGCTGGTTTATTCAGCGCCAGCATGGCATCATCTTCATAAATCACCTGGTCAGCCAGCTTGGTTTTAATCGACGTTGCAGCTGGTTTTGCGGCGGCTTCAGCAATGCGGATAGGCGGCACCCTGACTTCATCACCCAGTTGGAGACGGTATTCAGCATCGACGCGTTTTTTATTCACGCGCACTTCACCACTACGCAAAATGCGGTAGATATGGCTCTTGGGCACGCCTTTGAGCACTTTGGCTAAAAAGTTATCCACGCGCTGCGTTTCCGAGGCTTCATCTACCAACAAGTAAGTCACACGATCACTGGCTGGCCTGGCCTCAGAATCAAGGCTGGAGGCCGTTGCCACGGGCGGTAATGACGAGGGTGGAAATTGTGAGGTCATAGTTGCAGGTCGTGCTTTGCTTTATCAGGACTTATAGATATACTGTCGAGATTCTGAATCATCGCTCTTTCAGGCGATAGCAATCACATGTATATGCAGGCTATCGTCATCACTGACATCCAATCCCAGATTTTTCAGGGCTCAGATTTAAGCCGGGGTTTCCTGGCTAGTCAGCGCATTCAGAATCAAAAAAATTTTGGTGAATACCGCTCGCCATCAAGTAGCGATAATTAATTAGAAATGATTTAACGCGAAGCTCACGCAGAATAAACAAAGAAATGAGCTCGGCGTTTGCCAAACCCGAATTTTAACGAAATTACCCTCTGTTTAGGGTTTTATTTTTGCAGTCAATCGCGATGGATAATACAGGTGACAACCTACCTGCCACGCACTCACTGCACCCTTGCAGAAACCGAGTATCCAGCGGGCAGTCACACACTGCGCTTTGACACTCAAACGTGTGCATATTGATGCCTGCCATACTGTGCTGAGACCCAGTCGCTAGTATCGCAAAAGCCATTGCACACACGCCCTCGTTAAATTCTGGTGGTTAATTCATAACCACGGCCCGCCCTGCGCTCATGTCTATTCTGTGGCTTCGATTAGGAGCCTTACATGAAAAGAATGTTGTTTAACGCAACGCAATCAGAAGAATTGCGCGTTGCGATTGTTGATGGACAAAAACTCATCGATCTCGATATTGAACACGCTGGTAAAGAACAGCGCAAAAGCAATATCTACAAAGGCGTGATCACACGCATTGAACCCTCACTGGAAGCCGCATTTGTCGACTATGGTACTGACAGACACGGCTTTTTGCCTTTTAAGGAAATCGCCCGCAGTTACTTCCAGGACAAACCTGAAGGTCGCGCCCGTATTCAGGATGTGATCAAAGAAGGCCAGGAAGTCATTGTCCAGGTAGACAAAGACGAACGCGGCAGCAAAGGCGCGGCACTGACTACTTTTATCTCACTGGCTGGCCGTTACCTGGTACTGATGCCAAACAACCCACGTGGAGGTGGCGTATCCCGCCGTGTGGAAGGTGAAGAGCGCAACGAGTTGCGTGACACCATGGCCCAACTGGATGTGCCTAACGGTATGAGTATTATTGCGCGTACTGCCGGTATTGGCCGCAATGCAGAAGAACTGCAATGGGACCTGAACTACCTGTCACAATTGTGGCAGGCGATTGAAGATGCTTCTAACTTTCAGCCTGGCGCTTACCTGATTTACCAGGAAAGCAGCCTGGTGATTCGTGCCATTCGCGACTACTTCAGCGCTGACATTGGCGAGATCCTGATTGACACGGTTGACGTACATGAACAAGCGTTGCAGTTTATGAATCACGTCATGCCTGGCAATGTGACCCGCGTCAAACTGTACCAGGACGAAATCCCGCTGTTCTCCCGCTTCCAGATCGAACATCAGATCGAATCTGCGTTTGCGCGTGAAGTACGCCTGCCTTCCGGTGGCGCGATTGTGATTGACCATACCGAAGCCCTGGTGTCTATTGACGTCAACTCCGGCCGTTCGATCAAAGGCGCAGACATTGAACAAACGGCGTTCAATACCAACCTTGAAGCCGCTGAAGAAGTAGCACGACAAATGCGTTTGCGTGACTTGGGCGGCCTGGTGGTGATCGATTTTATCGATATGGAAAACCAGCGTAACCAGCGTGACGTGGAGAACACTTTGCGCGATGCCCTGCATCATGACCGCGCACGTGTCCAAATGGGTAAAATTTCGCGCTTTGGCTTGCTTGAAATGTCTCGCCAGCGCTTGCGCCCAAGCCTGGGTGAAACCAACCACATGACCTGCCCACGTTGTAACGGCACTGGTCATATCCGCGGTATTGAATCGACCGCATTGCATATTCTGCGCATTACGCAAGAAGAAGCGATGAAAGACAATAGCGCCATTATTCAGGTGCAGTTGCCAGTAGAGGCAGCGACTTTCCTGCTGAATGAAAAACGCGCAGACATCCACAAAATTGAGCAACGTACCGGCGTTGAAGTGGTGCTGATTCCAAACATTCACCTGGAAACGCCTAACTACAACATCCTGCGTATTCGTCTGGATGATGTGAATGAAGACACCACGCAGGCTAGCTACAAAATGGTAGACCTGCCTAGCGAGTCTGATTACCAGCATAGTCTGCAACAAGCCGCTGCGCCAGCCAAGGCTGAAGCCGTGGTGAAAGGCATTACGCCAGCAACTGCTGCGCCGATTGTGGAAGAAAAACCTGCTGCGGCACCTGTGGCTGAACAGAAAAAATCATTCTTTGGTGTAATTAAATCCTGGTTGGGCCTGGAAGAGAAAGAGGCTGTGCAAGAAGTTGCAAAACCTGCCCGCGAAGCCAAAGAGCCTGGCCGTGACCGCAACAAGAATCGCAACCGCCAGCGTGATCGCCAACGCGAACGTCAACAGGACCGCAGCGATCGCCCAACCGGTGAGCGTCAACCTGGTGAACGCCAGCCTAAAGAACAGCAAGAGAATGCGTCTAACAAGCCGCGCCAGGAACGTCAACAGCAAGAAAGACCGGCCCAAAAAGAAAGACAGGACCGTCAACAGCAGCAGTCACAGGAAGTGAAAGCAGATGCCAATCAACCGGCATTGACTTCACCAACGGGCGAAAACAAACAGGAACGTGGTGAACGCGGCAACCGTCGCAACCGCCATGGCCGCCGTGATCGCCGCCCACGTGAAGATGCACCAAACCAGGCAAATGCTGAAGCGGACGTTAACACCACAGCCGCTGAGGCTGTCGCAACTAGCAATGCAGCGCCAGTCGTTGTCACTGAAGTTGCCCCAGCACCAGTAGTCAAAGCAGCAGCTGAACCAGTCGCAAAAGCAGAAGTTGCAACAGCGAATACCGAAGCTGCTGATACAGCAAACGTGGATGCAACGCCTGCGGATGAAGCTGCGGTAGAAAAAGCACCACGCAGCCGTTCACGTGGTGGTAAAGCCAGCAAAGCACGCGGCAAACGTACCGCCGAAGCGAGTGATGCGCCAGCGATTGAACTGGTTGAAACTGCGGCTGCGACAGTTGTAGAGACTGATGCAACCACAGAGACAGCACAGAAAAAGCCTGCGCGTAAACGTAAAGCTGCCACCAAGGCAACCGCTGCAAATGAAGGTTCTGCAGATGCAGGCATTCAATTGGTAGAAACCAAGTCTGAGCCTGTCGCAGCTTCGCCAGAAACTGCAGCCAAAGCGAAAAAACCGCGTAATGCTGCCAAGTGGAAGAAAGACGAAAAAGCGGCCGAAGAGCCAAGCCTGGTGATGGTTGAAACCCAGAAATAACCTGTAGCTGGCAACTAGCCGCCATAAAAAAGAGGGCCTGATGGCCCTCTTTTTTACATCTGGCAACCGCTTATGCAGCTTGCCACCGCATCACGCACCAATAACCGATAATCGTCAGCAATACTGACACAACAACATGCGTGAAGATATGCAACCCTACCCACACGTATGCTTGCTTTTGCAGCAACACAAATGCTTGTGCCGAAAATGTAGAAAACGTGGTTAAACCGCCTAAAAAACCCATCGCAATAAACAAGCGCCACTCATGACTGAGTTGTGGCATGGTCTGGAAAAGCGCCAGTGCAATGCCCATTAAAAAACCACCGATGGCATTTGCCATCAAGGTACCCAAGGGGATCATGCCTATCGAATTGAACCAGTTCGAAAGCCCCCAACGTGCCCATGCGCCTAATGCCGAGCCTAATCCGACCATCAACCAAGATTTCATTTCATTGTCCTTCTAAAACGTTAGCAGGCAATGTATCATAAGTTTTAAAGCATTCAGCTTCCACCGCCTGTTGATTTAAAGAGATTCCCTTGCGTTTACTATTTGTTACCTCAGAAATTTTCCCATTAATCAAAACAGGCGGTTTGGCAGATGTCAGTGGTGCATTACCAGCGGCCCTGTCCACCACGGGCCTGGATGTACAAATTTTGCTACCCGCCTACCGCGGCATACTGGCACAGTGTGATCAGCCACGTTTACTTGGCTCACTCCAGGCATTTCACGATATACGGTGCGAGCTCTACCAAACCACCCTGCCCGGCACAGACATCCCGCTGCTATTAATCGACTACCCGGCGTTGTATGACCGTGAAGGCGGCCCTTACCATCACCCGCAACATGGCGAATGGCAAGACAACGCCTTGCGTTTTGGCTTGTTATCCAAGGTGGCCGCCATGCTGGCTGTCCCCAATATGCTGCAATCATGGCTGCCAGACCTGGTGCATTGCAACGACTGGCAAAGCGGACTGACCCCCTACTACCTGCGGCAACTGTCCAGCCCAGCAAAATCGCTGTTCAGCATTCATAACCTGGCGTTTCAGGGCAACTTTCATGCGGACTGGCGCCATAGACTGATGCTCAGCGAGCAGGACTTTCAACCCGCAGGCTATGAGTTTTATGGCCACCTGTCGTTTATGAAAGCCGGGCTATATTACGCAGATGCGCTTTCTACCGTGAGCCCGACCTACGCTAAAGAAATCCAAACAGAGCAGTTTGGTTTTGGCTTTCAGGGCCTGTTACAGCACAGGTCACACGATTTAACCGGCATATTGAACGGCATAGATACACAAGTGTGGGATCCGGCCAGCGACCCGTATTTACCGGCACATTACACCAGCAGCCACTTGGCCAATAAGCAACAGGTCAAACAGGCATTGCAGGCAGAGCTAGGGTTGCACCAAGACGCCACGGGCCCCTTACTTGGTGTCGTCAGCCGACTCACGCACCAGAAAGGCCTGGATATGCTGGCTGACATCGCACACGAACTGCTGGCCAGCGGCTGCCAGCTAGCGGTGCTTGGCAGCGGCGAGCCCGCGCTAGAGCATCAATACCTGGCATTGATGCGGCAATATCCTGGACAAGTGGTGGTCACCATAGGCTACAACGAGCCGCTGTCACATCGCATCATGGCTGGCACAGATATTTTCGTCATGCCTTCCCGCTTTGAACCTTGTGGATTGAACCAGATGTATGGCTTGCGTTATGGCACTATTCCGCTGGTGGCGCATACTGGCGGCCTCGCAGACTCTGTGCATGGCGGTGCGCCCATGGCGGACGGCACATTGCCTGAAACGATGACAGGATTGGTAATGCCGGAAAACAATCCATCGACACTTTTGGTCACATTAAGGCAGGCAGTAGACATTTATGCCAATTCTGGTCAGTGGCAACAGCTGCAAAAACAGGCCATGCAGCAGGATGTCAGCTGGGAAACGAGTGCAAAACACTACTTTGATTTATACCAGGACTTGTTAGCCATTTAAAAACAATTACTTACAGATATTGACGAAAAAGTGAAGAAAAGTTGGCACAGAAGCTGCTAATTACTAATCAAGCTTCTCCAAAGCTAACTTCTCCTCCCTCAAGACGCCAATTAGGCGTCTTTTTTTTCGCTGTGACTTTGCAGACAGTCAGATTGACTGCAACGTTACTCCGCCTTGGCAGGTGGTGTCATATTCAAAAAGTGCTCACGGTAATACTTCAATTCATCAATCGATTCATAGATATCGGCCAATGCTTCGTGACGGCTGGCCTTTTTAAAACCAGCATAGATATCCGGACGCCAGCGGCGGGATAACTCTTTGAATACACTGACATCTAGGTTACGGTAGTGAAAAAACGTTTCCAGGCGCGGCATATAACGTGCCATAAAACGTCTATCCTGGCAGATAGAATTACCACACATTGGCGATTTACCTGCGGGCACATGTTCTTTTAAAAATGCCAACATGGCATCGGTGGCCGCTTCTTCATCCAAGGTAGACGCTTTGACTTTATCGATTAAGCCGCTGCGACCATGTGTGCCTTTGTTCCAGGCATCCATGCCATCCAGCACAGCATCCGACTGATGCACCACCAGTACAGGTGATTCCGCAATCACATTCAATTGCGCATCGGTGACGACGGCAGCCAGTTCAAGAATACGGTCGGTGTCAGGCAGCAAACCACTCATTTCCATATCCAGCCAGATTAAATTGTCCTGATTACTTGCCAATTGAGTGCCTCTCGTCATGATTTCCATTAAAATGAAACATTATATTCAGTTCAGTGAACAAGGTGGAGTTAAATCCATCAAAATAGCTAACTGTCACCACTTACAAACCACCCATTGCCATGTCCGCACTCTTTACTCAAATTTTTGTCGCTGTGATTGTCGTTAGCCTGGCTATTCGTGTTTGGCTGGGGCTGCGTCATATCCGCCATATTCAGCAACATCGCCAGCAAGTGCCCGCAGCATTCGATCAAACCATCAGCCTGGAAGCGCATCAACGCGCCGCCGATTACACTACGGCTAAGGTCAAATTGCGTTTGAGCGAAACCGTGATCGAAGCGGTGATTTTACTGGCCTTGACCCTGGGTGGCGTCTTGCAGGTGCTGGACCAGGCCTGGCAGCAATGGTTACCTGCTCACGACATCATTCGCGGCGCATTGGTGATTTGCTCCGCCATGCTCATTTCAGGCGCAGCCACCCTGCCATTTGATTATATCCAGACCTTTAATGTTGACGAAAAATTTGGCTTTAATAAAATGTCGCGCGGCATGTTTTTTGGCGACCTGGTAAAACATACCATTGTTGGCCTGCTGCTTGGCGGTCCTATCCTCTTTATCGCGCTGTGGCTGATGCAAGGCGCTGGTGACTGGTGGTGGCTCTATCTGTGGCTGATCTGGAGTGCATTCAACCTGTTTATGCTCGCGGTTTACCCGATCTGGATTGCGCCGCTGTTCAACAAATTTACCCCCATGCAAGACCAAACCCTCAAAGCACGGATTGAAGCGCTGTTGCAGAAGTGCGGCTTTGCCAGCCAGGGCTTGTTTGTCATGGATGGCTCGACACGCTCAGGCCACGGCAATGCTTATTTCACCGGCTTTGGCAAAAACAAGCGCGTGGTGTTTTTTGATACGCTGCTGGAAAAACTCAGTGCCGACGAAATCGAAGCTGTACTGGCGCATGAGTTGGGGCACTTTAAGCATCAGCATGTCATCAAACGTATCGTCATGATGTTTGGGCTGAGCCTGCTGGGCCTGGCGCTGCTGGGTTACCTGATCAAGCAAGAATGGTTCTTTACCGGCCTAGGCGTGGCAGAAGCTAGCAACCATATGGCCTTGCTGCTGTTTGTGCTGGTATCGCCGGTATTCATGTTTATTCTGCGCCCCTTGCTTGCAGCCTACTCCCGCACCAACGAGTTTGAGGCTGACCACTATGCGGCACAACAATCCAGGCCACAGTTCTTGATTGATGCGCTGGTTAAGCTTTATCGCGACAATGCTTCTACGCTGACTCCAGACCCGCTGCATTCAGCGTTTTATGATTCACATCCACCTGCCAGCCTGCGCATTGCCAAACTGCAAACTTACGCATGAAAAATATCCTGCTAATCAGCTTGATCCCGGTGCTTGCAAGTGTCAACGCGAGTGCTGCGGATAACGCGCTGCAAGCAGGAAAAAAACTGGTAGACACACATTGCATCAGTTGCCACGCCAGCAGTTATGGCGGCGATGGCAGTGGCATTTATACGCGTGATTACCGTAAAGTGCGTTCGCTGAATGGTCTAAAAGCCCAAGTCACCAATTGCAACACCATGCTCAACCTGAAATGGTTTGATGATGAAGAGCAGCAAGTGGTACAGTACTTAAATCACTCCTACTATCATTTCTAGCATGTCTCAAGAAGGTCTTATCGTCGCTGCCTATGGCAAGCGTTATAACGTTGAATTGCCAGATGGCCGTATTCTCAGTTGCGTCACCCGTGGCAAAAAAGTCGATAACGCAGCCGGCGACAGGGTCACCGTTACCTTAACCGCTGATAACGAAGGCGTGATTGAAAAAACGGCTACACGCAACACCCTGCTCTATCGCAGCAATGCCTTCAAAAGCAAAATCCTGGCAGCTAACGTCACGCAAATCCTGATCGTGCTGGCCACACAACCAAGCTTCTATGAAGACCTGTTGAATCGTTGCCTGGTCGCAGCAGAGGCTGCGGGCATACGTGCGGTGATTATCCTCAACAAATGTGATCTGCCTAACCCGCAGGCCATGCAAAAGCTGGAGCAATATGCCGCACTGGGTTACCACACCTTGCAGCTCAATGCCAAAGAGTCTGTCGATAGCCTAAAACCTTTATTAAGCGGCCACACCAGCGTGTTGGTCGGCCAGTCTGGCATGGGTAAATCAACCATTATTAACAGCTTGTTACCGGAAGCCCGTAGCAAAACACAAGAAATCAGTGCCACCCTCGATAGCGGCAAACACACCACCACGGCGACGCATTTATATCACCTGGACAGTGAAAGTGCCATTATCGACTCGCCGGGATTACAGGAATTTGGCCTCTACCATATCGAAGAAGCTGATCTGGAATATGCATTTGTCGAATTCCGGCCGCTGATTGGCCATTGCAAATTCAATAATTGCACGCACACCCATGAGCCGGAGTGTGTCATTTTGCAAGCACTGGCTGCTGGCAAGATTGCGCCTGAACGCTTACAGATTTTCCAGCAAATCCGCGCCGAAAATACAGTACAAATCTACGGCTAATCTACGGCCAATCTGGCCACACTTACATCGCACCCACAAAAAAACACCCTGCCTAGGCAGGGTGTTTTGGCTTCACACGTATTGCTACGTGTGATTTAGCTTACCAGATTATAGGGCAAACACATTCAGTGCACCGCCGCCAGGGGCAGCGTTGTACTTGGTCAACTCTTTGTAACCACCCGCAGCACCCAGTGCGTCGGTGTCAGTGGTCATACCCAAGTTCATCGCCACGCCAGCCCAACCGCCGATACCAGACAAGATACCCACGTATTGTTTACCTTTGTTGCCGTAGGTGAACGCATTACCAATCGCGCCAGAACCCACTTGGAACTTCCACAGTTCTTTACCTGTTTGCGCATCAACCGCTTTGAACCAGCGATCCAAAGTACCGTAGAACACGATATTGGAAGCCGTTGTCAGCGCGCCACTCCAGGCAGAGAACTTCTCTTTGTTGTACCAGACTTTTTTGTTGGTCATTGGGTCATAAGCAGCAAAACCGCCCATCACACCGTCTGGACCAGCAAACATAGTCAAAGTAGCGCCAACCCATGGTTGACCAGCCACATATTTAGACTCAACTGGCTCGTATGTCATACATACGTGGTTCAGTGGAGAATACATCAAGCCAGTTTTTGGTGAGTAAGCAGCAGGCTGTTGGTCTTTAGTACCCAATGCAGCTGGGCAAATGCCTTTAGCGTTGTAGTCCTGGTGTGTAGAAGCCGCAGCCAGTTTGCTTGGTACACCTGTTTTCAGGTCAACATCCGTTGCCCAGTTAACAAATGGATGTACTTTTTCAGCAGCAATCAAAGAACCCGTGCCGGCATTCCAGGTGTAAGCAAAGCCGTTACGGTCATGGTGCCAGGCGTATGTTTTGCCACCTTTGTCGAACAGGATGACTTCATTCACGCCATCGTAGTCCCACTCATCGTGTGGTGTCATTTGCATCGCCCATTTAGCCACGCCAGTGTCCAAATCACGTGCAGTCACGGTCATGGACCATTTGTTGTCGCCTGGACGAACGTCCGGGTTCCATACGGATGGGTTACCCGCACCGTAGTAAACCAGGTTTGTACGTGCATCATACGGCCACCAGCCCCATACGGAACCACCACCATGTTGCCAGCCATCTTTAATCGCCTGTGGTTTCAACCAGGTACGTGTACCCAGCTCTTTTTCGCCGCCTTTGATCTGGTCAGCAGACAGGCGTTTGAAAGAACCACCCTCTTTGTTACCACCGTTCACGTCTTGGTAAACGGACAGCGCGTTGTACAAAGGATTGTCTTTGTTGGTGTTTGCGTCATGCAATGTTTCAGCGTCTGGGCCTGTTGAGTAGGCTTTCCATGCCAAAGAACCATCTTTTGCATTGTATGCTGCGATAAAGCAACGTACGCCGAACTCAGCACCTGAGCAACCGGTCAATACTTTGTCTTTGATCACGTGTGGCGCGTTCGTGTTCGTTGCGCCTACTTTTGGATCAGTGTTTTTCACTTCCCAAACTTTTTTGCCGTCTTTCGCATCCAGTGCTACCAGCAAGCCATCGTTTTGTTGCAGGTAGATTTTGCCATCGCCAAAGCCCAGACCACGTGTGACGTTGTCACAGCACAGCACAGCTTGAACGCTTGGGTCTTGTTTAGGGAAATAAGACCAAACGATTTTCTGGTTATCGTTCAGATCCAGCGCGTATACGTTGTTAGGGAAAGCCGTCACGATGTACATCATGTTGCCAACCACAATTGGAGAACCTTCGTGACCACGGTTAACACCGGTTGCGAATGTCCAAGCCATTTTCAGGTTTTTGATATTGCCTTTGTTGATTTGTGCCAGTGCGCTATAACCCTGGTTATTGTGCTGACCACGTGGATGTGCCCAGTTGTTTGAGTCTTTCATTGCAGCTTCCTGGTCAGCAGCAGCATAAGCCATTGCTGGCAAAGCAAGCGCGACGCTGGCTGCAATACCAAAAGCAGTTTTCATTTTGATCATAGTTATATCTCCGGAAGAAAAATCCCAAAAGGATCCATCACAAATTGCAATTAAAAATTGCGCTGTGCTTAAGTTTGCCACTGGCACTAGGATTTCCAGAGCGGTAAATTATCCCGTGAAGGATAGATGTCACTTGATTAAGCGCTTGTAACTGTAATATAAATAGCCCCCCGAAACAGCCAGCCAGTTTTGGGTTTTATTCATGGGCCAGATAAGGAATTTTTCCGAAAACTTTATAGAATTGCTTTTTTTTTGTATCATTTTGCTATCGAAGGCCATGTCCTAGTGTGCCCTTCAGGTAATGGTGCCGTCCAATGCGAGTGGCGGCGCCTTTTTACTTGATTATGAAGGTAGACACTGACTGTGCTGAGACCCTGGCATTACTCACTGGTATTGGACAAAGCTTCCCCGCATTCCATCCACCAGCAACTCATAGAACATTTCCGCGCCATGATAGAAGGCGGCGCCTGGCTAGGTGGCAGCGCCCTGCCCAGTTCACGCGATATTGCGCAACGTTTGGGCATCAATCGCAAAACGGTTTCACGCGTATATGAAGAGCTTTCCGCACAAGGGCTGATTTATACCCAGCCCAAACGCGGCACCTTTGTTTCGCAGACGCCACGTTCTGAAACGCCTGGCCCACCACGGCCGCGCGCGCAGATGCATGCTCGACCTGAACTTGATACGACCGCCAGCAGTATTTACCAGCTGATCCAGAAAACCACAGCGCACCATATTCGCCGCGTTGCCCTGCACATGCATAAGTTACGGCCGCACGACTATGACGTGACCGGCTTATTTAACCTCAAGCACATGCTGGCCAACCTGCTCGCGCATGAAAGACGCTACCTGGTATCGCCCGACCATATCACCTGCGGCACCTGGCCGGTGTTGCAAACCGCGCTCATGCATCATCTCAGCCAGGCAGATGGCTGCCTGCTATTAGGCCATAGCACCAGCACAGCACTGGAAAAGAGCCTGCAAAGACAAGGCATACACGTACTACGCCTGCCTGCCATTCCAGACGGCCAGGCGCACGACTTTATCGAGCAGCTTGAAAAGTATTGCATCAACTACCCGGTCTCCGCGTTGTGGTGTGACACGTCGACATTGTTCGAGCCACAGACCATAGAGGCAACGCAGACACTGGTCGCACAAAAACTGGCTGACTATCACCTGCTGCTGATTGATGACCAGCGTTCACAGCTGCCATTTGTGCAACAACACCAGCCTCTATCCAGCAGGTATGCCAAAAGCATCTTGCTCGGCAGCCTGTATGGTGAGTGTTGTGACATGTTTAATCTGTGCTACCTGGCAAGCAATCTCGGCTTTTCGACCGAGTTTATTAACGAGCTCAATGTGCAGCAACAGCAATCATCTCTGCTCAACATGCTGGCGCAAAGTGAGCTGATCAAACGGGGTGAATATAAAAAACTGCTGACAACGATACATCGCTTTATGCAACAAACCTAAAGCCAGGAAAAACGCAGCATAAGAAATATTCGCCGCAAGACTGCCGGTTCACAACATCCGACCCGCAACCAGATTGGTTGTAATCAGCCACCAAAAATACAGGAAAAACTCCTATTTACAGCAAAAATAGGCTTTCCAATCATCCAGTTAAATTTTAATAACGCGGTGGCATGCTAAATGCTAATTATCAAGCGGGGGTGAGCTATCACTAGGACCGATACCAGCAGACTGCATATCAGCCGGTATCGGGGTAGACACTCCCTCACTTGCATATTGATCTCATGCAAAAAAGGCACCGCAATGCGGTGCCTTTTATTCTGAAGCAATCTATCTTACGCAGACAGACCGGCTTAACAATTACTCTTGGCCGATTTGATACACTTCATAGCTGGTTTCTACGATTTTGCCAGTAGTTGCATCGACTTCGACTTTGACTTCTTCGTTGTCGGCTTCCAGGATGTCAAATTCGTAAGAAGCTTTGCCGTCTGGCTCCAGCTCATACTCAACTTCAACCACTTTGCCTGGATGTGCAGCCAGTGCTGTCGCCTTGGCTTCTTCTTCAGAAACTTTGGCTAAGGCTTTGAATCTTTCATCATCCGCAGTCACTTCTTCTTCTACTTCAGTGATTTTGCCAGTTTTAGCATTGCACTCGATATCCCAGGCTTTGCCATCGTTTGATTGCACATCAAACTCGTATACCAATTGCTTGCGCTCGGACTTGGCTTCCAGCTTAACGATTTTGCCATCGTGCTTGGACAATGCCGCTTTTACGCACTTGCCCAGGCTGTCGTAGGCCTTTGGTTTGATTGTTTCGTGGTCGGCGAATGCCTGACCGGACAACACACCGCATAACGCGGCTGCCAGTAATGACGCTTTCATTTGCATAATGATCTCCTTGTTTAAAGTCATGAATGAAAATCACGAAACCACGCTAGGGACGCTTGCTTCGTGAATTCACAACGCGAAAAGGATATCAAAAACACTGTAAGCTTTTGAAAATATTACACCTTGTTAACAAAATGGCTACAGTCAGCCATTTAACAGCCGGTCAAGCTGCTGGACTACACCGCGACTGGCGCCTTGATGGCAGGATACGGGTCGTAATTCTCCAGGCTGAAGTCTTCAAACTTGAAGGCGAAAAGGTCTTTGACATCGGGGTTAATGCGCATAGTAGGCAAAGCACGTGGTGTACGCGACAATTGCTCTTTGACCTGTTCCATATGATTGCTGTAAATATGCGCATCACCCAGGGTATGCACAAAATCACCTAGTTGCAAGTCACACACCTGCGCCACCATCATGGTCAACAAGGCATAAGACGCGATATTGAATGGCACGCCCAGGAAAATATCTGCGCTACGTTGATACAACTGGCAACTCAGTTTGCCATCAGCAACATAGAACTGGAAAAACGCATGGCACGGCGGTAATTTCATGCGTTCAACGTCTGCCACATTCCAGGCAGAAACGATCAAACGACGTGAATCCGGTGTATTTTTGATCTGGTTAACGACTTGTGTGATCTGGTCTATGTGCGTGCCGTCCGGCTTGGGCCAGTTGCGCCACTGATAGCCATACACCGGGCCCAGATTGCCTTGCTCATCCGCCCATTCATCCCAGATTTTAACGCCATGCTCTTTGAGGTAGGCAATATTGGTGCTGCCCTGCAAAAACCATAATAGTTCGTGAATGATTGATTTTAAATGGACTTTTTTGGTCGTCAGTAACGGGAAACCCTCCGCCAGGTTAAAGCGCATCTGGTAACCAAATACCGAGGTAGTGCCGGTGCCCGTACGGTCAGTTTTCACATGACCATGCGCAAGTACGTGGTTCAATAAATCATGATACTGCTGCATAGACAGGCTCCCGCTGAGAGTTAGGTATTGGCGACGATAAACGCTTTAATGGCATCCACATTGGCATCCATCACGGTCGATGTTTGCGGCAGGCCTTCCAGGCCAGCCAGGCTGGCTGGGCGCTCAGGCACTTCACCCAGGGCTTCGACAATCGCATCTTCAAACTTGGCTGGCAAGGCGGTTTCCAGTACCAGCATAGGTACATCGGCTTTGCGGTGTTCCAACGCGACTTTCAGGCCATCTGCGGTATGGGTATCAATGGTGACGCCATATTGCTGTTTGGTCGCGCGTATGGTTTGCATACGATGGGCGTGATTGCTATGGCCAGACACAAAACCAAAATCAGCCACTTTATCAAAATAGCCGCCAATGTTCAGGTCAAACTTGCCGCCTTGGTCGACTGTAGTCCATAACTCGCGCACCTTGCTGCCATCCTGACCGACGAGGTCATAAACAAAGCGCTCGAAGTTGGAGGCTTTGCTGATATCCATAGATGGGCTGGAAGTATGGTAAGTATTGGCGGAACCACGTGGCGCGTAAACGCCGGTATTAAAAAACTCGTCCAACACGTCATTTTCGTTGGTAGCTACGACTAACTGGTCAATCGGCAAGCCCATCATGCGCGCAATATGCCCGGCGCAGATATTACCGAAGTTACCACTAGGCACGGTGAAGCTGACTTTCTGGCTGTTGCTGCTGGTCACTGCCAGGTAGCCTTTAAAGTAATACACAATCTGCGCCGCAATACGACCCCAGTTAATGGAGTTCACCGCGCCAATTTTGTATTGCGCCTTGAATGCATGATCGTTAGACACGGCTTTCACCATATCCTGCGCATCATCAAACACGCCCTTCACGGCGATATTGAAAATATTGCTGTCTTGCAGACTGAACATCTGCGCAGTCTGGAAGCGGCTCATTTTCTGGTATGGCGACAGCATGAACACACGCACACCCTGCTTGCCGCGCATCGCATACTCGGCAGCAGAACCGGTATCCCCAGACGTTGCACCGAGGATATTGGTAGTTTGGCCGGTTTTGCTCAACACATACTCAAACAGGTTGCCCAGCAACTGCATGGCCATGTCTTTAAACGCCAATGTAGGGCCGTTGGACAGGCTGAACAGGTAGAGGTTATCTTCCAGCTTGAGCGTAGGCGTAATATCTTCTGCATTTTGGCCTGCACGTGCGTATTGATACACTTCGGCACGGTAGGTTTTATCGATGATCGCCTTCAGGTCTGCGTGCGGAATATCACTGTCGTCTACCAGGCGTGACAGGATGGCAAAAGCCAAGTCACGGTAATTCATGCCACGCATGGCATTCAAGTCAGCATCGCTAAACTGCGGATACTGCTCAGGCAGGTACAAACCACCATCTGGCGCCAGGCCACCCAGCAAAATTTCACTAAATGTTAAAGCAGGCGATTGCCCGCGGGTACTGATATATTTCATTGCATTTAACCTATGCTCAAAACCTTCATTAGCGTGACAGTGCTTCCATACGGATTTTCGTCACACCTGCGGCGATGGCAGGCAGTGCCTCAATATTGGCAATTGCTGCATCCATGATTTTCTCTTGCGTGGTGTGGGTCAGAATCACGATATCAGCCTCTGACTCGCCCTCAGCAGGCTCTTTTTGCAGCATGGCATCAATCGAGATTTGCAGGTCAGCTAACACCTTAGTGATATCGGCCATCACCCCTGGTTTGTCAGAGGCACGCAAGCGCAGGTAATAGGCTGAATGCACTTCGGCAATCGGCAAAATCGGCAAGACTTGCTGCTGGTCTAACTGATAACCCAGATAAGCCACGCGTTGCTCAGCCTTAGTGCCTTGCAGGCGCGCAATATCGACCAGATCGGCCACCACGGCACTGGCCGTTGGCTCAGCACCGGCACCGGCACCGTAATACAAAGTGGGACCAACCGCATCACCTTTAACCACGACAGCGTTCATCGCGCCATCCACGTTAGCAATCAGGCGCTTTTCAGGAATCAGCGTCGGATGCACACGCAACTCAACACCGGCTTCTGCTTTTTTGCTGATTCCCAGCAATTTCACGCGATAACCCAACTCCTGCGCATATTGGATATCTTTAATGGTGAGCTTGGTAATGCCTTCGGTATACGCATGCTCAAATTGCATAGGCATGCCAAAAGCAATGCTGGCCATAATGGTCAGCTTGTGCGCGGCATCAATGCCTTCCACGTCAAACGTTGGGTCCGCTTCAGCATAGCCCAAACGTTGCGCTTCTTTCAGCACGTCGGCAAACGCCAGGCCCTTGTCGCGCATTTCGGTCAGGATAAAGTTGGTCGTGCCATTGATAATGCCAGCCACCCATTCCACCTTGTTAGCGCTCAGGCCTTCACGCAAGGCCTTGATGATAGGAATGCCGCCGGCCACTGCCGCTTCAAACGCGACGATCACGCCTTTGTCCGCGGCGGCTTTAAAAATTTCGTTACCATGCACTGCCAGCAAGGCCTTGTTGGCAGTGACCACATGCTTGCCATTGGCAATCGCGGTTAACACTAATTCTTTAGCGACGGTGTAGCCGCCGATTAACTCCACAACAACATCAATGTCCGGGTTGTTCACCACGGCGAAAGCATCGTCAGTCACGGCCACCTGACCGCCAGTCACCTGTTTTGCCAGCTCAAGATTGCGGTCAGCCACTTGCACAATACGGATATTGCCACCAAGACGGCGGGCGATATCTGCCTGGTTACGTGTGATCACGGTATATGTACCGCCACCCACTGTGCCTATGCCCAACAACCCTACTTTTAATTCTTTCATACTCATACTCACCATTGATGGCTTGCGCGCACGCTCACCTTATTTTGAATGTTTCTTTATTTTGCATGCTTCTTGCGATAGCTATCCAGATAGCGGCCTATGCGCGTCATGGCTTCTGTCAAGTCGTCGACATTGGGTAAGAAAACCACCCTGAAATGATCAGGGGCTTTCCAGTTAAAGCCAGTGCCTTGCACCAGCAATACTTTTTCTTCCAGCAACAAATCGAGAATAAACTGCTGGTCGTCGGCAATCGGATACATATCGGGATCCAGCTTGGGGAACAGGTACATAGCCGCAGCCGGTTTGACGCACGTCACGCCAGGCATGGCGGTGAGCATGTCATAAGCCAGGTCACGCTGCTTGCACAAGCGGCCGCTAGGCGCTACCAGGTCGTTAATGCTCTGGTAACCACCCAATGCAGTTTGAATGGCCAACTGCCCGGGCACGTTGGCACACAAGCGCATGGAGGCCAGCATATTTAGGCCTTCGATATAATCTTTGGCATCTTTTTTATCGCCGGAAATAATCATCCAGCCAGACCGATAGCCACAGGCGCGGTAATTCTTGGATAAGCCGTTAAAGGTCACAAACAGCACGTCATCTGCCAACGAGGCGATAGACGTATGCGTATTGCCGTCGTACAGCACTTTGTCATAAATTTCGTCAGCAAAAATCACCAGGCCATGATGACGCGCGATCTCGATAATGCCTTCCAGCGTTTCCTTGGGATACAAGGCGCCAGTCGGGTTATTCGGGTTAATAATGACAATGCCTTTGGTATTGGCAGTGATTTTGTTTTCAATATCCGCCAGGTCAGGCAACCAGCCGGATTGCTCATCACAGACATAATGACGCGCGGTGCCACCTGCCAGGTTCACCGCTGCCGTCCATAAAGGATAATCCGGCATAGGCACCAGGATCTGGTCACCATTATTGAGCAGGCCTTGCATGGCCATTACGATCAGCTCGGATACGCCGTTACCGATGATGATGTCATCGATGGTCACACCCGTAATATTTTTTTGCTGGGTGTAATGCATGATGGCTTTACGCGCCGCGAATAAGCCTTTGGAATCCGTATAGCCTGAGGCCTGATCCATGTTGTGGATCACGTCCTGGACGATTTCTTCTGGCGCATTAAAGCCGAACGGCATCGGGTTACCGATGTTCAGCTTGATAATACGCTGTCCGTCCTCTTCCATCTGGCGAGCACGTTGTAATACCGGGCCGCGGATGTCGTAACAGACATTACTGAGTTTGCTGGATTTATTGACTGGCTTCATCGCTGGTTAACAAACACATCTGGCGTGTGTTAAGCTCTTAAAGTAAAACTTTCATTCTACCTGCAAACCCTTGCTACATCAATGAACCTTAGACCTTTGCCAGGCTCTGAATCAGTAGATTTCAACCGAACTTTCATCATGGGTAACTTGCAGACGGGTCACGATTACAGCTTATGAAACTACACCTACATACCAGCGAACAGCAATATCAAATTAATGGCGTCGATAGCGACGCAGTGATCATTAATCGCCAGCGCTATACGCAGCCAGTGATTGTCAGCGAACAGGCGTTAAGCACAGACTGGTTTCAGGGGCCATGGACAACGCTGGATGCGCAACGATTGGCGGCTATCCTCGACTTTAACCCGGAAGTGGTATTACTAGGCACTGGTGATAAACAGCGCTTTATTCACCCTCGGCATACACAGGCATTTCTATCGGCAAACATCGCCGTCGAATGTATGACCACGGCCGCGGCCTGCCGCACCTTCAACATTCTCACCGCGGAAGGCCGCAAAGTGGTTGCAGCCTTGCTACTGGAATCCCACCTGGCCGAATCCGTATAACTGCCTGACTATTGCGGTTTAAGCGTCACCTGCAAACCATCTGCGGTCACTTGTAAATCGGTGGGTTGATATTGGCGGCCCGCATAGCTTAAATCCTCAGGCTTCACTTCATATAACACCAACTGATTCAACCATTTTCCACCCAGGTCTTTAGCGAGCTGTTGCACCAAGCCGTTCCACTCACTATGCGCGCCATCAAGCTGAAAAGAATCTACGGCGGGCTGGTCAAGCACCACCGCATTGCGTGCCTGGTCAAACTTGACCAAACCAGACAAACCCAGCTTGCCGGTGGCAGCGTTAGATAACAAATCGCTTTGCACGCTGGCATCCATCAGGGTATGTATCCTGCCTGACGCAGGATCCAGCGAAACCAGCGCATTGGAAAGCTGGATATGAAATACCTTCATCACCGTCAGCGGTTTTGCCAGCTTGTGATTGAGTTTTTGCTGTAGCTGGGCGGTGTTCATTTTCACCGTACGATCGCCCATACTCACACAGTGAGTCAGCAAAAATCCTAGCAAAACTACCGTAGAGAAGCTTTTTAAAAGACGCATTTGTAAGCCTTATTTAACACTTGCAACATTCGACAAAAATTGACAACCTCGCAAACTGCATACGATAAGATCGTGCGCAATGAAAAAAATTTCACGCACCCAGCCTGGTTTTGTGCAATCTGGTTTTACGCTGATCGAAATGGTCGTCGTCATGCTGATTCTATCAGCGCTGGCAGTGACTGCCTATGCGCGCATCTCGCAGATTGACGCACAAGCCAGGCTGGCAGCCTTGCAATCGTTCAAAGCCAATGTGCTCGCCGTCGCCACCATGGCCAAGGGCGTGTGCATGTCAGCCCCGCAATGCGACGGTAACCAGAATGCGCCATCTGCTGTGATAGAAGGCAATACGATTTATTTTAGTTACGGCTATCCAGTCGGCTGGCTGGGCAATGAAGATGGGGCTGGGACCTTGTCTCAGCTAGTGGATGCTGGCCAATTCTCGCTGCAAGCAGCGCTGTCTGACACCAATCGTGCCACCTACACCCTGCAAGGCGCCAGGGACAGCAATCACTGCAAACTGGAATATGCCATATCCACAGGGTCAGCCAACTCCGCTGGCCTGAACGTTACCATAGACAGCACCGGCTGCTAACCATCCACACAAAAAGAAAGGCAGCGTGTTTCAACAACACGCTGCCTGTTCATTACTTGCTGACGTTTACAGATTTTTGGTCGATAAGGTCAATGTGGCATTGGTGCCACCAAAACCAAAACTGTTAGACAACGCGGTTTGAATCCGCGCTGACGCAATCGGGCTACGCACAATATTCAAGCCTTCAGCCGCAGGATCCAGCGTTTCAATATTGGCAGAGGCTGCAATAAAGCCGTGCTGCATCATGAGCAAAGTGTAAATCGCCTCATTCACGCCCGCAGCGCCCAACGCGTGACCGGACAAGGATTTGGTCGAGGCAATCGCCGTCTTGCTATTGTCACCGAACACCGCACGAATCGCTTCCAGTTCCTTGGTGTCGCCCACCGGCGTACTGGTGCCATGCGTATTGATGTAGTCGATATCTTCCGGGTTAATGCCCTGCAGTGCTTGCTGCATACAGCGTACAGCGCCTTCACCACTGGGTGCCACCATATCATAACCATCTGATGTTGCACCGTAGCCAATCACTTCGGCATAGATTTGTGCACCACGTGCCTTGGCGTGCTCGTACTCTTCCAGCACGACAATACCGCCGCCGCCAGAAATAACGAAGCCATCACGGTCCGCATCATAGGTACGGGATGCTTTTTCAGGGGTTTCGTTATATTTGCTCGACAATGCGCCCATGGCATCAAACAGGTAGCTCATGGTCCAGTGTTCTTCTTCACCACCGCCAGCAAACACAATATCCTGCTTGCCCAGTTGAATTTGCTCAACACCCGCACCTATACAATGCGCACTGGTAGAACAGGCAGAGCTGATACCGTAATTCACGCCCTTGATTTTGGCACCGGTCGCCAGGCAAGCGGCAATCCCGCTGCTCATGGTTTTGGTCACCATATAAGGGCCAACACGACGAATGCCTTTTTCTGCCAGCGTATTGGTGCCGTCCAGCATACTTTCAGTGGACGTACCGCCAGCACCGACAATCAGGCCGGTACGCACATTTGAAACCAGCTCTTCCGGCAGGTTTGCATCAGTAATTGCTTCCTGCATCGCCAGCCAGGCGTAAGCATGACCTTTGGCCATAAAACGCAACAGCTTGCGGTCAATCAAGGCTTCAACATCCAGATTTTTGATCGAGCCTGCCACATGCGAACGCAAACCGCGCTCGGCATATTCAGGTTGATAAGTAATACCAGAACGGCCTGCTTTCAGGCTGTCCAGTACTTCCTGTCTGTTATTACCAAGACTTGATACGATACCAAATCCTGTAATCACTACGCGACGCATTGCGCCTCCCATTCACTTCAAAAACTGTCAATACAACTAGAAATTGTCTGTGCTGGTAAATAAACCAACACGTAAATCACTGGCAGCATAAATTTCGCGGCCATCTACTTCCATGCGCGCATCTGCAATACCCATGACCAGCTTGCGCATGATCACGCGTTTCAAATCAATGTGGTAGCGCACCAGCTTGGCTTTAGGCAGCACCTGGCCGGTAAATTTCACCTCGCCAGACCCCAGTGCACGACCACGACCCGGACCACCCTTCCAGCCCAGGAAGAAGCCCACTAGCTGCCACATGGCATCCAGGCCCAAACAGCCAGGCATCACCGGGTCACCGGTAAAGTGGCACTCAAAAAACCACAAGTCAGGACGAATATCCAGCTCGGCAATGATTTCGCCCTGGCCGTATTTCCCACCCTCGTCAGAAATCTTTACGATACGGTCAAACATCAGCATGGGTGGTAATGGCAATTGTGCGTTACCTTCGCCGAACATTTCGCCGCGGCCGCAAGCCAACAAATCCTCTTTGCTGAAACTACTTTTTCTAGTCATGTATTTTTAGATTTTTAGTATAAAACAATATTTTCGCCGGAAATTGCGTTTAGTGAAAGCTTTTTGTCATCCAACAACTATACCGACCTGTATACTTTTTAGAAAAATGTAGGTAGTATTCACTAAATTGTTACTGAATTTTACAACTTGATAATGCCCGGCCCATCAAGCTTTAAAGGATAATTTCGCATCATCAAGCCGTTTTGAATTACAAATTAGTTACAATTCAGCGCAATCTAACATTCAACCTTATCAGGAAATCAGGCATGCAAGATCAACAACTAAACGATTGGCGTACCCATGCGCTCACATTAGAGTCGGAAGTTAACAAAGTCGTCGTCGGTCAGGAAAATCCAGTACGCCTGATCACCACTGCCGTGTTCGCCCGCGGCCACGTGTTGCTTGAAGGCGATGTCGGCGTCGGTAAAACCACCTTGCTGCGCGCTTTTACGCGTGGCATTGGCGGCGGTTACCAGCGGATTGAAGGCACGATTGACCTGATGCCAAATGACCTGGTGTATCACACCTACCTGGGGGAAGATGGCAAGCCGCATGTGAGCCCAGGCCCATTGCTGATGTCAGGCCAGGACTTGTCGATTTTCTTTTTTAACGAAATCAACCGTGCCCGCCCGCAAGTGCACTCGCTGATGCTGCGCGTGATGGCAGAGCGCACGCTGACTGCTTTTAATAAAGAACATTACTTCCCGCACATGCTGGTGTTTGCTGACCGCAACCAGGTCGAGCGTGAAGAAACCTTTGATATTCCATCAGCGGCACGTGACCGTTTCATGATGGAAATCCCGATTGTGGTGCCACCTGCGCATGACATTATGGAATCATTGATTTTTGACACCCGCTTCCATGATGTAGATCAGCTGATTTCCAACGTGCCTGCCGATGTGCTCAAATTTGACCAGTTGAACAGTTTTGCCAAGGTCATCCAGGAAAATATCCAGGCCAGCCCTGCCCTGCGTAAATATGCGCTGGACTTGTGGTTAGCCACTAAGGATCCGGTGGCTTACGGCGTCAAGGTATCCAACGTCGATATGAAGCGCCTGGTGCTAAGTGGCGCCAGCCCGCGTGGTATGGGTATGTTACTGCGCGCCGCGCGCGTCAACGCCTGGCTAAATAATCGCCAGGCTGTGGTGCCAGAAGATATTCACGCCGTGTTCCACGAAACGATTGCACACCGCCTGGTATTCAGCCCGGTTTACGAAATGCGCCGTACCGAAATCGCGCGCGAATTGCTGACGGGCATTACCAATGCCGTCGCAGCGCCTTAAGTTTTTGTTGCTGGAACGTTATGGAAATCATTAAGGAATTCAGCTACCACATTGGCTGGCGTTCCCGTTCGCGTCGTCCAGGCCGCCATAAAAGCAATCAGCGCGGCATGGGCATGGAGTTTCGTGGCCACACCACGTTGCTGTCATACCCTGACCCGCGCCGGATCGATATTCGCCAGACCATCCGCGACCCGATGGAACAGGTCTATGTGCGTATTTTCAACCAGAAAAGCGCCACGCCAGTGTTTGTGATGTGCGATATGTCCGGCTCCATGCAATATGGCACACCGCATACCAAGCTGGTGACTGCCGCGCAGATCACGCGCTCGGTGGCGCAATCGGCCAGCCGCAATACCGATCCGGTTGGGTTTATCGGCTTTGATGATGATGTGCATGACGAATGGCTAAGCACGCTGTCGCTACGCCCTCACACCATGTTCGACCTGGCAGACCGCCTGGAAAACCACCTGCCGAATGAAGTGGGTGCTGGTGCCCTGCTTGAAAGCGTGCGCCTGTTGCCACGCGAGCGTGCGTTGATTTTCCTGGTCTCTGATTTCCATATGCCACTGGCACAACTGGAAGAAGCGCTGTTACTGATGCTGCGCCATCACATTGTGCCGGTGATTCTGTGGAACAGCACCGAATACAAACAGTTGCCGGAGTTTGGCATTACCAGCATCAACGACCCTGAAACCGGCGAGCGCCGCACTTTATTCCTGCGTGCGTCCTATCGTCAACGCATCCTGGAAGCGTTTGCTGCCAGACGCCGGGCGATTGAAGATATTTTTATGAGATTTGATATGCAGCCATTTTTTGTGGAGGACACGTTTGATGCAGATTTGCTCACCGACTACTTCCACCAATACGTGCCTGCCTAAGGAAAGCGACCGATGAAAGCGCGTAACCATTTATTGTCATTACTTCTCGCATCGACTTTGTTATGCACGGCCCTGTCCAGCACGGCTGATGTCGTTCTGCCTTCGGTAGACAGCAAGTTTGTCAGCGTCAAAGAAATCAACCCCAGCCGTGATGCAGGCTATGTAGTAGGCGACAAACTGCAACGCACCATGATACTGACCGTCAAACAGCCTTACGACCTGATTAAGGAATCGCTGCCGATTGTTGGTTACGAGCATAGATACCGTGGCCAGGTATCAGGCATTGAGCTCACTGCTATTAACGTCAAAGAACAACGTGAAAGCAAGCAATCCGTATATACCATCCAGCTTGAATACCAGGTGTTTAAAATTGGCCGCGTGGCCAAACCCGCTATTTTAAGAGGCGAAATCGTCAAAGTGCGCCAGCAAGGTAGCAAAGACGTCAAACAATTCCGTATGCCATCGTTTAACTTCCGCACCTCGCCCCTCTCGGTGTATGGCGAAGTCAACCTCAAAAATGAAATGAGCCCGTTTGTGGCACCACTCAAGCTGCATGCGGACAAGGAATGGCTGGCCCTGAAAATTGCTGCAGGCGTATTGGCAGCCAGCCTACTGGCTTTGTTATACATTTTAGGGGCACGCACCTGGTTACCACATATGGGCGGCGCTTTCGCCAAGGCTTACCGCAAGATCGGCAAACTGCCTGAAGATGAACAAGGTTTGCAACAGGCGATTTCCACCGTACATGAAGCTTTGCATCAAGTGGCGGGCCATAGCGTGTTTGGTAACGGTGTTGAGCGACTGCTGCAAGAAAAACCTGCCTTCGCTGTCGCCAAACCAGAAATCGAACGCTTTTTTGCTTTGTCGCGCCAAGTGTTTTTCGATGCCAAAACGCCGCTGGACTTAGGCATGCCACATAAACAATGGCTGCAAAAATTCTGTCGCCACATGCGTGACTGCGAACGTGGTTTACGCCCAGAGGTAAAAGCATAATGGCATTCACGCATCCCTGGCTGTTATGGGCGCTACCATTGGCGCTGCTACCGCTGTTGCTGGAGCGTGCGCACAGCAAACATTATTCGTGGATAGGCTTATTGCCACCGGACCCGCTGTCCAGCACCATCGGCTTTTTGCTCAAAGTGCTTGCTGTACTCAGTATCGTCTTTATCATTCTGGGCCTGGCCGGGCCGCACAGCCTGGAACAGCAAATCGAGCGTACCGGTATCGGTGCGCAGATCGGACTGGTACTGGACCGCAGCGCCAGTATGGATGACCCGTTTGCAGGCGACAAGGATGGCCATGTTGGTGAAACCAAGTCTGTGGCGGCTGCGCGCATCATGACCCAGTTTTTACAACACCGTAACAACGACATGATGGGGCTAATCACCTTCAGCAACTCAGCCATGTATGTATTGCCATTGACCGAAAACAAAGAAGCCATGCTATCCGCCATCCAGGCCACGGCAGGCAACTCTTTATTTCAAACCAATATTGGCGGCGGTTTAACCAGTGCGGTTGAGTTGTTTAAAGATGTGCCGGACTCTGGCTCGCGCGTGATCATCCTGATTTCGGATGGTGCTGGCCGTGTCAGTGACATGGTGCAGCAAAAATTGCGTGACTGGCTGCAGCGCTACAACATCGGCCTCTACTGGATTGTGTTGCGCCAACCTGGCGGCGTCACTATTTTTGACCCCAAATATGCAGAGAGCAGCTACGCTGGCCCGATGCCGAGTGAAGTGTTGCTATATCAGTTTTTTCAAACCTTGCGCACGCCTTTTAGTGCTTATGAAGCGGCAGATCCCAAATCACTCGAAGCAGCGATTGCCGACATTAACAGCAAAGAGAAAAAGCCGATTCAATACCTGGAAAAGATTCCCGGCCATGATTACACCAACGTGTGTTACTGGATTGCATTTGTCATGATTGCTTTCCTGCTGGCTGTTAAATATCTGGAGATACATACATGGCGCTCAGCGTAAATAAACTGGTGACTGGCCTGCTGGTCGTAGCGGTCGCGTCACTCGCCACCATGGCTTATAGCTGGCAACGCATACAGCAGGTAGAGGCCTTTAACGACGCAGTGGCGTCAGCCAAAAGCCCGCAAACCGATCAGCAAAGCTTTGAGGCTAAGTTTGCCGTGGCTTATTGGCTGGGCAAAAATGAGCGTTATAAAGAGTCTACGCTGCTGTTTACCAAGCTTATCGACCAGGCCAATGCCAGTCAGCGCGCAGCGATTTTGCACAACGTCGGCAATATGTTCTTTTTGCGTGCAATCCAGCTGACCGGTGGTAATGACAACAGCACACGCGACGAGCTCGAATACCTGCTGTCACAAGCCGCCACCTCTTATAAAACAGCGCTCAAGGCAGATAACAGTAACTGGGGCACACGCCGCAACTTTGACCGTGTGCTGGGCCTGTTGCCAGAAAAACCAACCCCTGGCGTCGGCGAATCAGACAACCCGGGGCTGATTATGGGCAATATCCCTAACGGTTTGCCATAACAAGTGGTGCGTAACGCGTGAATCCTTTGACTGAATATTATTGACTGGCATTCCATGAAGATCTGGCTAAGACACTTTATCAAGCACCGTGATACCGCCCTGCTCGGACTGGCCCTGCTATTCTTGCTGGCTGCCATTCTGCGGCCCAGCATTCCGTTCAAGCATAATATCTACGCTTACTTCTTAATCGCGGATATTTCGCAAAGCATGAATGCCGAAGATATGACGCTCAACGGCAAAAAGGTCACGCGCATGGCCTATATGCAGAACATGATGCATGAAGTCGTCGCCTCTCTGCCCTGCGGCACCAAGGTCAGCATAGGCATGTTCGCTGGTAACTCGGTCGCCGCCATGTACTCCCCCATTGAGGTATGCAGCAATTTTGCCGCCATCCAGGACACAATTGCGCACCTGGACTGGCGCATGGCCTGGTCAGGTAATAGCCGCGTGCGTGAGAGCCTGTTTGTGACCGCCAAAGTGGTCCGCGCCATGCCAGAGCCCGCACAAGTGCTGTATTTTACCGATGGCGAAGAAGCGCCAAAATTACACGCATTTAACACCAAAAACCTGGAAGAGTTTCAGGGCGGTGATGAATGGTTGTTTGTCGGCATAGGCTCAGAAGAAGGCGTGGGCATCCCCAAACTCAGCCCCGAAAATCAGGTGATTGGTTACTGGTCTAACGAGAGCTTTGCCATGCAGCCTGGAATTGCGCAGATTTCAGAAAGCACCTTAGGTGTGCGTGATGACAATATTGCCTATGGTGATAATGACAGGTTCATTTCGAAATTGTCGACAGAATACCTGGAAAGCCTGACCAAAGAGATTGGTGCAAAATATATCAAAGGCGACAGTACTTATAGCGTACTGCAAGCCATGAAGGCGCAGAAACCTGCCCGCCACGATATTGCGCCATTACCGCTGAGCTGGCTGTTTGCCGTCCTGGCGGGCCTGTGTGTATTAGGCACCTACGCCAGCCGTCACCCCTGGCGCCAGATTAAACAGAACCTGCATCTCTACCATCACCAGATCCGCTCAAAATTCTCGGTACGCGCGGAATCTGTGGCGCACGACAATCACTTTCAATAATACCCTCAGTCATTAGAACGACTCGTCGCGTAATCCCCATTTCAACCAGACACGCAAGGCCTGCAAGGCTTGCGTGTCTGCCTGGTCTGACAGAATCAACAAATACTTGGGCCTCAGCCAGCGCGCTAGCTGCGTTGATGGCGTTGGCACCATAGCACTCATGCCCTCTTGCAGCACCAAGGCCGTGATATGCAACACGATGCAAGCCGGATGCACCACCGTGTCAGGTAACACCGTAAAACACCAGGTCTGGCCACGCCTATCAGTCAAAGTCATCTGCCCAAATACATCTACCCTGACTGACTGTGCACTCCATGGCCAGCGCGTCGCGGGTAACTGCGTCCATTGCCACATGCACGCCAGCAGATAGGCCAACACGGCCAGCGTCGCCCATCCCCACGGCAGGCTATACACCAGGCTGAATACCACCAACATTGAAAATAACCCTCCCCACCCCCATAAAAATTTAGAGGGTCTGAGGCGCAGACCGATTTCAGTTGATAAAATGGCTTTTTTCATCGCAATAGTGCGGGTGGCCCATGCAAACAGGCACTGCCCCGGAAGGAACCCCTTTTATGTCCAGCCCAGCAAATCCCTGGCAATCTTTTTTGACCTCGCAAGGCGCACAATTCAATGCAGCGGGCGAAGCTTTATTTCCAGCCACTGCCGCCAGTGCACAACTGTTTGACCTCTCTAGCAATGGCCTGATTGCCATTAGCGGCGCAGACAGCCAAACGTTTCTGCAAGGGCAAGTGACTAACGATATTAAACTGCTCACGCAAGGCGCGCAATTCAATGGCTACTGCACGCCCAAGGGCCGTTTACTGGCGTTGTTTTTCAGCTTCATCATTGACGATGTCATTTACCTGCAATGCCCACGTGACTTGATCCCGGATTTGGTCAAACGCTTGCGTATGTACGTGCTGCGCAGCAAAGTGCTGGTAGAAGGCGCCAGTGAGCGGCTCGTGGCTTTAGGCCTGGTCAGCGACACACTGGCGGCAACGATGGCAGCGTTACCCGTCACGCCCTACCAACAAGCGCAGACACCTCACGGCACCCTGATACGTCTGGCCGACACAGGCGCACAGCAACGCGCGCTATTAATCGTCGCCAGCGAGCAGGCAGCAACCAGTTGGCAAGCATTGTCAGCCACGTTCACACCAGGCAGCACTTCACAGTGGGAAGCACTGGATATCCAGGCAGGCATTCCACAAGTGTATGCCGCAACCAAAGAGCAATTTGTGCCACAAATGGTCAACCTGGATGCACTCAATGGCATCAACTTTAAAAAAGGTTGCTATACCGGCCAAGAAATCGTCGCACGCACGCACTATCTGGGCAAAGTCAAACGTCGCACCCTGCTGGCACAACTCACAGGCAGTCAAGCGCCACAGCCTGGCGACGTATTGCATGATGCCCAGCAACAGGAAGCCGGGCAGTTGGTACGCGTCGCGCCAGCCGCTAACAATGGCTGGTGGGTATTGGCCGAATGCCGCCTAGAAGCCAAGGAAGCCGGGGCCATCAGTTGGCAAGGCCAGGCGCTTGATTTTAAAGAATTACCTTACGCCCTGTCGTAGCAAGTTTGAGCAATAAAAAAGGCGCTTAAAGCGCCTTTTTTAATGTCTGTCCCATTGCGGGGTTAATCTGGTTTCACATCCGTATCAACGGGCTTCTCATCAAGCGGTTTAACCTCTAGTTGCTTTGCAGCCGTTGGCTTCGCTTCTAGCGGCGAGCTTGGCTTATTCGCCACAGGCTGTTTATTCTGGATCACCTGAAAAAACACTTCATCCTGTTTAACCAGCCCCAGCTCGCTACGCGCACGTTCTTCAATGGCTGATTGGCCTTGCTTCAGGTCGCGCACTTCTTCACGTAAAGTATCATTGCGTTGACGGTAATAGTCATTACGCTTCTCATGCGCTTCTATCTGCTGCGAATACTGCCAGACACGTAACCAGCTACCCTTGCCCAGCCACAATGGATATTGCAGCAGGGCAATCAGGACCACCAATACGACCGTCAGTTTACGCACGTTGACCTATCAGTGACCTGAACTAGGTTTCGCTTACTTGAACAATTGGTAGAACGCTGACAAGCCAGCATAGCTGGTAGCGTCGCCCAACTCTTCTTCAATACGCAGCAACTGGTTGTATTTGGCCACGCGCTCTGAGCGGCACAGTGAACCGGTTTTGATCTGCAATGCATTAGTTGCTACTGAGATATCGGCAATGGTGGTATCTTCAGTTTCGCCGGAACGGTGTGAAACCACCGCCGTGTAGTTGGCACGTTTAGCCATCTCAATGGTCTGGAAGGTTTCAGTCAAGGTACCGATCTGGTTCACTTTGATCAGCACAGAGTTGGCAACGCCTTTCTGGATGCCTTCACGCAGGATTTTCGGGTTGGTCACGAACAAGTCATCACCGACCAGCTGCGTGGTTTTACCCAGGCGTTGGGTCAACAGATCCCAACCATCCCAGTCAAATTCGTCCATACCATCTTCAATGGTGATGATAGGATATTTGCCCGCCAAAGTAGCCAGGTAGTCACAGAACTGCGCAGAAGTCAGTGCCGCACCTTCTGATTCCAGGTGGTATTTACCATCTTTGTAGAACTCGGTACTGGCGCAATCCAGGCCCAGGTAGATGTCTTTGCCTGGCTCGTAACCTGCAGCTTCAATCGATTCCATGATCAATTGCAAGGCAGATTCGTTAGATGGCAGGTTTGGTGCAAAACCACCCTCGTCGCCTACTGTGGTTGCCAGACCTTTGGCATGCAGTGTTTTCTTCAACGCATGGAATACCTCAGCACCCGCGCGCAAGGCTTCACGGAACGTTGGCAAACCGGCTGGCACAATCATGAACTCCTGAATATCGACGGAGTTATCAGCGTGCGCACCACCGTTGATGATGTTCATCATCGGGGTTGGCAATTGCATGAATGCAGAACCACCCAAGTAGCGATACAAAGGCAAACCGCTCTCTTCAGCCGCAGCACGTGCACAAGCCATGGAAACGCCCAAAATAGCGTTAGCACCCAGGCGGTCTTTGTTGTCCGTGCCATCCAGCTCGATCAAAGTTTTGTCGATAAAGCTTTGCTCTTCAGCATCCAGGCCGATAATCGCTTCAGTGATTTCTGTATTGACGTTTTCAATCGCATTCAACACGCCCTTACCCAGGTAACGGCTCTTGTCACCATCACGCAGCTCTACAGCCTCTTTGGCACCGGTAGAAGCGCCTGACGGCACCGCGGCACGACCAATCACACCACTTTCCAGTAATACATCGACTTCAACGGTCGGGTTACCGCGTGAATCCATAATCTCGCGGGCGATAATATCTACAATAGCGCTCATTTATTTTCCTTTAAAGTCAAATTCAAAAACGTTTTTAGCCGCTGATAAACACGGATAAACGCAGATAACTATGTTTTTTGTATGATCGGCGTTGATCCGCGTGTATCGGCGGTGGAAAGTATTTAATGTTTACAATGTTTGTTCTGCGAAACCGGCTTTTTTCACCAGTTTGTCGAGGTCAACCAGCAGATGCAACAAGTCTTCCATTTTGCCTAGTGGCCAGGCATTCGGGCCGTCTGACAAGGCTTTGCTTGGGTCTGGATGCGTTTCCATAAACACACCGGCAATGCCGCTGGCCACTGCTGCACGCGCCAACACTGGCACGAACTCACGTTGGCCACCGCTCTTGTCGCCCTGCCCACCTGGTTGCTGTACCGAGTGCGTAGCATCAAATACGACCGGGCAATGGGTTTCACGCATAATGGCCAGGCCACGCATGTCAGAGACCAAGGTGTTATAGCCAAAAGAAGCACCGCGCTCGCACACCATAATGTTGTCGATACCGCCGTTAGCTTCTTTGGCCTTGTTAACCACCTGTTTCATATCACCAGGTGCCAAAAACTGGCCTTTCTTGATATTCACAGGTTTTCCGGACTGGGCACAGGCCACGATAAAGTCGGTCTGGCGGCTGAGGAAAGCGGGGGTTTGCAACACATCGACCACCGCTGCCACGTGTGGCACCTGCTCTTCAGTATGTACGTCAGTCAGGATAGGCACACCGATTTGCGCACGTACTTCGTCCAGAATCTTCAGGCCTTCTTCCATGCCAAAACCGCGGAAAGTTTTGGTCGAGCTACGGTTAGCTTTATCGTAAGAAGACTTGTAAATAAACGGCACGCCAATACGCGCGGCGATTTCTTTTAACTGGCCAGCGGTATCAATCGCCATTTGTTTGGACTCGATGACGCAAGGGCCAGCGATCAAAAACAGCGGATGTTCCAGGCCAACGTCAAAACCACATAATTTCATAAGAATTCCTTACTTTTTGGACGCTTTTTGCGCCAATGCAGCTTGCACGTAGGCCTTAAACAACGGGTGGCCGCTACGTGGGTTAGAAGTGAACTCAGGGTGGAACTGGCAGGCCACAAACCATGGATGTTCTGTTTGCGGCAGCTCAATCATTTCACACAGCTCTTCACGTGGTGTACGCGCAGAAATCACCAAACCTGCTGCCTTCAACTGATCCACGTAATGGTTGTTGACCTCATAACGGTGACGGTGACGCTCATTCACCTCATTGCCATAAATACTGGCAGCCAGGGTGTTTGGCACGATAGGACTGCTCTGCGCACCCAAACGCATGGTGCCGCCGAGGTCTGAGTGCTCGTCGCGTTTTTCAATTTTGCCGGAAGCGTCTTGCCATTCATCAATCAGGCCGATGAGCTTGTGCTCAGTTTTAGGATTGAACTCGGTACTGTTGGCATCTTTCAGCCCAGCCACATTACGTGCATACTCAATCACTGCCAGTTGCATGCCCAGACAGATGCCCAAGTAAGGCACTTTGCTTTCGCGTGCATAGCGAATGGCAGCAATTTTGCCCTCAGTCCCACGCACACCAAAACCACCAGGAATCAAAATCGCATCCATGCCGTTCAGGCCATCAGTACCATTTTTTTCAATATCTTCGCTGTCAATATAGTGAATTTTGACTTTGGACTCAGTGTGAATACCGGCGTGAATCAAGGCTTCAGTCAGCGACTTGTAAGACTCGGTGAGGTCTACATATTTACCGACAAAGGCAATATCAACGATCTCTTTTGGATTGGCCTGCGCGTGCGTAATTTTTTGCCAGGCAGACAAATCAGCCGCTTTGGCCAAAATGTTCAATTTATGGCAGACGATTTCGTCCATCATCTGCTCATGCAGCAAGCCTGGAATCTTGTAGATAGAGTCGCTATCAATCGCGCTGATCACCGCCTCAAAAGGCACGTTGGTGAACAAGGCAATCTTGCGTTTTTCATCTTCAGGGATCTCACGCTCAGCACGACACAACAGGATGTCTGGCTGGATACCGATCTCGCGCAACTCTTTGACCGAGTGCTGTGTCGGCTTGGTTTTCAATTCACCTGCAGTTGGAATCCATGGCAACAAGGTCAAATGCACATAACAGGCATTATTCCTGCCTTCTTCAAATCCCATCTGGCGGATGGCTTCCAAGAATGGTAAAGACTCAATATCGCCTACCGTGCCGCCGACTTCAACAATCGCGACATCTGCACCTTCAGCACCACGTTTGACGTGCGCCTTGATTTCATCGGTAATGTGCGGAATCACCTGCACGGTTTTGCCCAGGTATTCACCGCGACGCTCTTTTTTGATCACGGTTTCGTAAATCTGGCCAGTAGTAAAGTTATTGCGCTTGGACATTTTGCTGCTGATAAAGCGCTCATAATGGCCAAGGTCAAGGTCGGTTTCGGCGCCGTCATCGGTCACAAACACTTCGCCGTGCTGGAACGGTGACATGGTGCCGGGGTCGACGTTAATATAAGGGTCGAGTTTCAACATGGTGACTTTAATGCCACGGGACTCGAGAATCGCGCCAAGACTGGCGGCTGCGATACCTTTTCCAAGAGAAGAAACAACACCGCCGGTTACGAATACATATTTGGTCATGGATAAGGTACTTAGAGATTGTTACAGACGGGAGAACATTTTACCGTAAAGCCCCTTCGCCGACAATGAAGGCGAGCGATAAATCATCACCAGATTCGCCATCATGCTTGCTCAGGCATACAATAAGCAAATGCACAACCACACCATCAACCAGCCAAGCCACTGGCAACCTCTATTGCCCAGGCCAGACGCCTCCAGCCACAAATACAATCGTGGCTACGCTTTCATAGTGGGCGGATATCCCGTGACAGGCGCCGCCAGGCTTGCGGCACTAGCAGCGGCTCGCGTGGGCGCAGGCATCACTGTCATTGCGGTACCCGAGATTGCCTTTCATATTTATGCCAGCCAGCTATTAAGCATCATGGTCAAACCATATACCGATGACACGGCATTCGAACACTTGATCGCCGATGCCAGAATCAATGCTTACCTGATTGGGCCTGGCGCTGGCTTGAACCAGCACACCCGCTCGAACACCTTGCGCATGCTAGACACTGGCAAACCCGTGGTGATTGATGCTGATGCGCTAACAGTCTTTGCCGACCAACCTCAAGCACTCGCCGACGCAATCACCGGCCCTTGCGTGCTAACTCCGCATGCAGGCGAATTTGCCAAACTCACAGGCACCGAAGTCGCCTCGTCGCTCTCATTGAGAATTTCGCAGGCACAACAGGCTGCAAAAATGTTGAATGCCACCCTGCTGCTAAAAGGCGCCATCACCATTATCGCTGCGCCAGATGGCCGCACCTTGCTTAACGATAATGCACCACCCACACTGGCAACTGCAGGCGCAGGCGATGTATTAGCCGGGTTAATTACCGGATTACTGGCTCAAGGTATGCCTGCGTTTGAAGCCACCGCAGCAGCGAGCTGGATACACGGCAGAGCCGCCACCACATTTGGTGCTGGCCTGATCGCAGACGATCTTCCCGCCATGATCCCCGCTGTATTACAAGCATTTGAAGCCACAGCCCTCAACCAATAATACAAGCCAATAAAAAAGCGCCATCACACAAAGTGCAATGGCGCGCTCTATCTACAGCTTAAATTAGAATGGGCGTGGTGACGCAATGCCCAATGCTTCGTTCAAGCCCAGTGCCAGGTTAGTACCGGCCACTGCGATGATGTAACCAGAACCGGTCAACAGCGTAGCAATACCGCCTACCAGACCCAGTGATGTTGGGAATTCAGGAATAATTGAAAAACCACCAGAAACTACTTCTACTTCAGTCATTGTTAATTCACGCATAACTTCTTCCTTATTTAAATTGTTAATCAAAAAGTTGGGCCTTAAAACAAGTGAATCTCCTCCACTCAAAGCAGCGCCAACCAATTTAGGTTAACACAATTTAATTATATTAAAACAACTTTTATTAATAAATATTAACATTTATGTTTTGAAGTCAGGCGAGCAATGAATATCACTGGCAGCAAGCACAAGCTAATTCAAAATGCATGCGCAAGTGGGAATAGCCCTGTATGCGACACTTCTAAAATGAAAAACGCACCATAAAGTATGGTGCGTTTAAAGGGAAGACTGACCTGAATTTAACGACTGCGTTGCTTGTTTTTTAACAACTGGTTTTGCTCACGCTTCCAGTCCCGTTCTTTTTCAGTATCGCGCTTGTCGTGTTGTTTTTTACCTTTGGCCAGACCGATCTGGATCTTGATACGGCCACGCGTGAAGTGCATATCCAGCGGCACAATGGTGTAACCCGCGCGTTCGACTTTACCAATCAGCTTGTCAATTTCTTCGCGGTGCAACAGTAATTTACGCGTACGAATCGCATCTGGGCGGATATGGGTAGAAGCCGCGCCCAGCGGCGTAACATGGCAACCAATCAGGTACAACTCGCCACGCATGACCACCACGTAAGCCTCTTTAAGGTTGGTGCGGTTATCACGTATGGCTTTGACTTCCCAGCCTTCAAGCACTAGGCCGGCTTCGTATTTCTCTTCGATAAAGTAGTCAAAAAACGCTTTTTTGTTTTGCGCGATGCTCATAACGCTGGTGTGCAGACTTAAATCACTTAAAATAGCATTTTAACTCAAAACCCGATTCCGTTCAGACGCAATGGCGCAAGTAGAAAAAACCGTTTTAGTCATGCACTCATGTGCATCCATGTTTCAATTGGTGGATGCGGTGGAAGACTACCCACAATTCTTGCCTTGGTGCGGTGGTAGCGAACTCATTGAGCGTACGGACCTGGTGACGCAGGCGACCATTCATATCCGCTATCACGGCATCCAGCAACACTTCACTACGCGCAACCACAAACAGGCGCCCCACCATATGGATATCACCCTGGTCGACGGTCCGTTCAAGCACCTGACCGGCCACTGGCACTTTATCGCCCTGCGTGAAGATGCCTGCAAAATTGAATTCAAACTGGAATACGTGTTTGCCAACAGCCTGGTCGAGCGCATTATCGCGCCGGTGTTTAGCCATATTGCCAATACGTTTGTAGATAGCTTTGTCAAACAGGCAGACAAACTGCATTTGAAATAATGCTCAAGCCCGACACACACATCGAGCGCATCACGGTGGAAGTGGCTTACGCCCTACCGCAGGCGCAAACGATTCTTGCATTCACGGTCAGCGTAGGTACAACTGCGCTGGAGGCGGTCATTCAATCAGGCATTGCGCAGCAATATCCTGATATTTCGCTGGATCACTTGGTACTGGGCATTTTTGGCAAGCAGGTAGAGCCCGGGACACCATTAAAAGCTATGGACAGGGTAGAAATTTACCGGCCACTGCTGGCCAACCCTAAAGAAGCGCGCAGACAACGCGCAGCTGCCAAAAATGGGAAGCAAACACGACTCAGAGAGATATAAATGAGCACTTTTGGTTACTCTCCCAGACAATTTTCGTCAATTTCCTGTTGCGCCCTAGCCATTCCTTCTCGAATCTGATCATCCGTCAGATACTCTTTCTGGCCATTTTCATTGACATTTTGCATACGGCCGCCAACGGCATAATTACGGTAGTTAGACCTTGCAGCAGCACAGTTCTGCGCCTTCAAGCGCTCCTGCATGGCTTTAAGTGCCTCAGCTTCGGCTGACTGCCCATTACCTGCAGCCTCACGGTTATCAAGTGGCCTATTGTTAGTGGGCGCGCCTTCTTCGCGCTGATAAGCATCCGAGCGCGTCAGCGGAATATCATTAGGGACGGTGGCTGCCTTGATTTTTTGTGTGCCATTCGGCCCTGATTGTGGCGGCACATCAGAATAATTCATCACGCCTTTTTCATCGCGCCACTTATAGATTTCAGCGCCTGCTTGCATGCTGCAGAGCAGACAACCCGCCAAAATCAGTTTCCACATCATCTTCATCACTCACGCCCTGCTGTTAATTCAAAAACATCCATGCACAAACCATGCCAAACACCACCCGCATCCCAGCAAAAAATGCAAAACGCTTTGTCAAGGTAAAACGAAATCGGTATAATTATATTTTGGAGATAAGGAATTCACATGCGTTTGTTGCAACAAGCCCTGACCTTTGATGACGTTTTACTCGTTCCAGCCCATTCGAATGTCATGCCTCGCGAGGTCAACCTCAGTACCAAACTGACCAAAAGCATCACTTTAAATATCCCGCTGCTCTCTGCTGCGATGGACACTGTTACCGAAGCACGCATGGCGATTGCACTGGCGCAATTGGGCGGCATGGGCATCATCCACAAGAACATGACGATTGAGATGCAGGCTTCCCGCGTCTCCCGCGTCAAGCGTTTTGAATCTGGCGTCGTTATTGACCCAGTCACCATCCACCCCGCCATGAGCGTGCGTGAAGTGATGGACATCACCAAACAACAAAAAATCTCCGGCCTGCCCGTATTACAAGACGGCAAAGTCGTTGGCATTGTCACCAACCGTGACCTGCGCTTTGAAACCAACCTTGATCAAGCCGTCAGCAATGTCATGACGCCGCAAGATCGCCTGGTCACTGTACCTGAAGGCGCCAGCCGTGAAGAAATCATGGGCCTGTTGCATAAACACCGCCTGGAGCGCCTGCTGGTCGTGGGCCAAAACTACGAACTCAAAGGCCTGATCACCGTAAAAGACATTCAAAAGTCGCACGATCATCCCCTGGCCTGTAAAGATGAAAAAGGCCGTTTGCGCGTAGCCGCTGCGGTGGGCGTAGGTGAAGGCACTGACGAGCGTATCGACGCACTGGTTGAAGCTGGCGTAGACGCAATTGTCGTCGACACCGCACATGGCCATTCGCAAGGCGTGCTGGACCGCGTGCAATGGGCTAAAACCAAATATCCAAAATTACAAGTGATTGGCGGCAACATTGCTACTGCTGAGGCAGCACTGGCCTTGGTAGACCATGGCGCTGACTGCGTGAAGGTCGGTATCGGCCCCGGCTCTATCTGTACCACCCGTATCGTGGCTGGTGTTGGCGTGCCGCAAATTACAGCGATTAGCAATGTGGCCAAGGCGCTGGAAAAATCCGGCGTGCCGTTTATTGCAGACGGTGGCATCCGTTTCTCTGGTGATATTTCAAAAGCGATTGCCGCTGGTGCCTACAGCGTGATGCTGGGTGGCATGTTTGCCGGTACTGAAGAAGCGCCTGGTGAAGTCGAGCTATTCCAGGGCCGTTCGTACAAATCATACCGTGGCATGGGTTCTATCGGCGCCATGCAAAAAGGCTCTTCTGACCGCTACTTCCAGGACAACACCGCGAATGCGGACAAACTGGTACCAGAAGGCATTGAAGGCCGCGTGCCTTACAAAGGCAGCGTGCTGGCCGTGGTGCACCAATTAATGGGTGGCTTGCGTGCCTCTATGGGCTATGTTGGTTGTGCCACCATTGAAGACATGCGCAATAAAGCCGAGTTTGTACAAATCACCAGTGCCGGTATGCGCGAATCGCACGTACATGATGTACAGATTACTAAAGAAGCACCTAACTATCGCGTAGATTAAGTCTCACTGACCATTATTAAACCAAGCCACAGAGGACACAGATGTCACGGAGAATAGTTTCTCTTAGACGCTGTGTCCTCTGTGCACTCTGTGGCTAAAAAAATGTCTCACTCAAAAATCCTCATTCTAGACTTCGGTTCACAAGTGACCCAACTCATCGCCCGTCGCGTGCGCGAAGCGCATGTGTATTGCGAAATCCACCCTTGCGACGTCTCTGACGCGTTCGTCAAAAGCTTTGGCGCAGACGGCATTATCCTCAGCGGCAGCCATGCCAGCGTGTATGAAGAAGAAACTGACAAAGCGCCGCAAGCCGTGTTTGAACTGGGTGTCCCGGTCATGGGCATTTGCTACGGCATGCAAACCATGGCGCAACAACTGGGCGGCAAGGTAGAAGCCGGCACCAAGCGCGAGTTTGGCTATGCGCAAGTGCGTGCACGCGGCCACTCTGCCCTGTTCCGTGATATCCAGGATGCTACCAATGACCAAGGTCATGGCCTGATCGACGTCTGGATGAGCCACGGCGACAAGGTCACCGAGCTGCCAGCAGGCTTTAAAGTCATCGCCAGCAATGACACAACCCCCATTGCCGCCATGGCCGATGAAGATCGCAGATTCTACGCGGTGCAGTTCCACCCGGAAGTCACGCACACCAAACAAGGCCAGGCCATGCTGGAGCGCTTTGTACTGGACATCTGTGCCGCCAAACCAGACTGGATCATGGGCGACTACATCAGCGAAGCCGTCGCAAAAATCAAAGCCCAGGTGGGCGATGAGGAAGTCATTTTAGGCTTGTCCGGCGGTGTCGACTCATCTGTCGCCGCTGCATTGATTCACCGCGCCATTGGCGACCAGCTGACCTGTGTGTTTGTAGACCACGGCCTGTTACGCCTGAACGAAGGCGACATGGTGATGGAGATGTTCGCGGGCCGCCTGCACGCCAAGGTCATCCGTGTCGACGCCACCGAGCAATTCATGGGCAAACTGGCTGGCGTCAGTGACCCGGAAGCCAAACGTAAAATCATCGGTGCCGAGTTTGTAGAAGTATTTAAAGCCGAAGCGGCCAAACTTAAAGCCAGCGGTGCTGGCCATAAAGGTGCGACCTTCCTGGCGCAAGGCACCATTTACCCGGATGTGATTGAATCCGGCGGCGCCAAATCGAAAAAAGCGGTGACGATCAAGAGCCACCATAATGTTGGCGGCTTGCCTGAGCAATTAGGCCTCAAACTGCTGGAGCCATTGCGCGACCTGTTTAAAGACGAAGTCCGCGAACTCGGCGTTGCTCTGGGTTTACCGCGCGACATGGTCTATCGCCATCCTTTCCCTGGTCCAGGCCTGGGCGTGCGCATTCTGGGTGAAGTAAAAAGCGAATTTGCCTTATTGCTGCAACGTGCAGATGCGATCTTTATCGAAGAATTACGTAATACCGTAGACGCGGCCACAGGTAAAACCTGGTACGACCTCACCAGCCAGGCCTTTACCGTGTTCTTGCCAGTGAAATCCGTTGGCGTCATGGGCGATGGCCGTACTTATGATTATGTCGTCGCCTTGCGTGCTGTCGTCACCAGTGACTTTATGACTGCACATTGGGCAGAATTGCCATACAGCTTGCTGGGTAAAGTCTCAAACCGCATCATTAACGAAGTGCGCGGCATTAACCGCGTGGTATACGACATTTCCGGCAAACCGCCTGCCACCATCGAGTGGGAATAACTTTCATACACTAACCAATCGCAGACCGATTAGAGAACAAGACGATGAGCACACAATCCATTATCCTGACTGGCGATCGCCCAACTGGCCCGTTACATCTGGGGCATTTTGTTGGCAGTTTGCGCAACCGTGTCAAATATCAGCATGAATACAAGCAATACGTCATGCTGGCCGACGCGCAGGCGCTGACCGACAATATGGATGACATTGATAAAGTGCATCGCAATGTGGTGGAAGTGGCGCTGGATTATCTGGCTGTAGGCATAGACCCTAAACTGTCGACCATTTTTATCCAGTCACAAGTACCCGAACTGACCGAGCTGGCGTTTTACTACCTGAACTTGGTCACCGTGGCGCGCCTGGAGCGCAACCCGACGGTGAAAGAAGAAATCCGCTTGCGTGACTTCGAGCGTGATATTCCGGCGGGTTTCCTCACCTACCCTGTCAGCCAGGCGGCTGATATTACAGCGTTTAAAGCGACACTGGTGCCAGTAGGTGAAGACCAGATCCCGATGATTGAGCAAACCAACGAGATCGTGCGCCGTTTTAATCGTACCTATAAAAATGCCAGCACCAAGCAGGAAATCCTGGTCGAAACCAAAGCGCTGGTGCCAGAGCTTGGCCGTTTGCCTGGCATTGATGGCAAAGCCAAAATGAGTAAATCCCTGGGTAACGTCATCAACCTGGGCGCAACGGCTGACGAAGTGACCAAAGCGGTAAAACGCGTATACACCGACCCACTGCATTTGAAAATTGAAGACCCAGGCCATGTGGAAGGCAATATTGCCTTTACCTACCTGGATGCGTTTGATACCGACAAGGCCGCCGTCGCCGAACTTAAAGCACACTACACACGTGGTGGCCTGGCAGACAGCATCGTTAAAAAACGCCTGGAAGCCGTGTTGCAAGAGATGCTAGAGCCGATTCGTACGCGTCGTGCTGAGTTGGCAAACGATAAAGGCTACATTCTGCAATTGCTGCGTGAAGGCACTGAACAAGCGCGTGAAGTCGCTGCCAACACTATGAGCGAAGTGCGTGCTGCGCTAGGCCTAACCTACTTTTAAGCGTTTAAACACTGAGCATGAGTCGTGGTTTTGTCAAAGAAGATGATCTGGAGCTGGCCGGGACCGATTTACCGGAACGCCCGCTGAGCCCACATGCGAACTATGTGACACCAGACGGCTTGCAACAATTACAGCAAAACGTCAAATCGCTGGAAACAGAACGCAAACAATATCTTACGCGCAAAGAGGATCCGGCTGCCCAGCAAAAACTGGCTGAAATTGACCGCGACCTGCGCTACTTTGTCGCCAGGCTGGAGTCGGCGCAATTGGTAGATCCGGCGCAGCAACCACGGCACAGCGTCTTATTTGGCGCCAAAGTGCAGGTAGAGGACGAAACCGGTGAACAATCCGTTTTCCAGATCGTCGGCGAAGATGAAGCAGATATTACGCAGCAAAAAGTCAGCTATGTGTCGCCAGTCGCCAAGGCCCTGTTGGGTCGCAAAGCCGGTGACAGTACGGTCTGGCAGCGCCCAGCTGGCCCTTTGCAGCTGGACATTTTAACTATTGAGTATTAATTAACACATCATGAACGTATCACAAGCCATACAGGAACGCCGCTCGATCAAAGCTTACGATCCTGCCCACCGCATGACAGAAGCAGAAATCCAGCAGCTGTTCTCGCTGGCCATGCTGTCGCCGACTGCTTTCAATATTCAGCACTGGCGCTTTGTGGCGGTGACCGATCCGGTGTTACGCCATCAAATTCGCGCCGTAAGCTGGAACCAGGCACAAGTGACCGATGCTTCATTGCTGGTGGTACTGACGGCAGACCTCAAAGCCTGGGCTAAAGACCCGGCACGCTATTGGGTCAATGCGCCGCAACCAGTCAGCGACTATCTGGTGAAAGCGATTCACGACTACTACACCGACCACGCGCAAGCTGAGCGCGATGAAGGTATGCGCTCAGGTGGTATGGCCGCCATGACATTGATGCTGGCTGCCAAGGAAATGGGCTATGACACCTGCCCCATGGATGGCTTCGATTTTGATGCGGTGGCAAAACTGATCAACCTGCCAGCCGACCATGTGCCAGTAATGTTTGTGGTGGTAGGTAAAGCGCTGGAAGCAGCCAAACCACGTAGTGGCCAGTTGCCCATGGATGAAGTAGTCATCTACAACACTTTTTAAGAAAATGCAGACCGTTTGTCTGCAACAATAGATTTTTATCTGCGTTCATCCGCGTTTATCCGCGGCTAAACTTTATAAGGTTTTTCATGTTAATAGCTAACAATATCACCATGCAGTTTGGCTCCAAGCCGCTGTTTGAAAATGTCTCAGTCAAATTTGGCGACGGTAACCGTTATGGCCTGATCGGCGCCAATGGTTGTGGTAAATCCACCTTTATGAAGATTCTGGCCGGTGTGCTGGAGCCTAGCAGCGGCAATATCAGCCTGGACCCTAACGAGCGCATGGCGTTCTTGAAGCAGGATCAGTTTGCCTACGAAGACCAGCGCGTGCTGGACGTGGTGATGATGGGCCACGAACAAATGTGGAAAGCCATGCAGGAGCGTGACGCCATTTATGCCAACCTGGAAGCCACGGAAGACGACTATATGCGTGCGGCAGAGCTTGAGGGTGTGTTTGCCGAGTATGACGGCTACACCGCTGAAGCGCGTGCTGGCGAATTGCTGTTAGGCGTAGGGATTCCGTTGGAGCAACATACTGGCCCGATGAGTGCCGTGGCGCCAGGCTGGAAATTACGTGTGTTGCTGGTACAAGCGCTGTTTGCTAACCCAGATGTATTGCTGCTGGATGAACCGACCAACAACCTGGACATCAACACCATCCGCTGGCTGGAAGATGTGGTGAACAACCGTGATTGCACCATGGTCATCATTTCGCATGACCGTCACTTTTTGAACCAGGTATGTACGCATACTTGCGATATGGACTACGGCAAGATCACTTCTTACCCAGGCAACTATGATGATTACATGGAAGCCAGCATTGCAGCGCGCAACCAGCAAGCCAAAGACAACGCCAAGGCCAAGCAGCAAATTGCTGACTTGCAGGACTTTGTACGCCGCTTCTCTGCTAACGCCTCTAAAGCCAAACAGGCCACCAGCCGCGCCAAGCAGATTGATAAAATCAAGGTGGAAGAATTCAAACCTTCCAGCCGCCAATATCCGTTTATCCGCTTTGAGTTTGACGACAGGGAAAAGCTGCACCGCAATGCAGTAGAACTGAAAAAACTCAGTCATGGCTTTGATAGAACCTTGTTTAATGATGTAGAACTGATGTTTGAAGCCGGGGAAAAAGTCGCCATTATTGGTGAAAACGGTATCGGTAAAACCACATTCCTGCGCTGCCTGGCCGGCGATTTGGCCCCTAAACACGGTGAAGTCAAATGGGCAGAAAAAGCCAAACTGGGCTATTTTGCGCAAGACCATGAATACGAGTTTGAAAAAGGCGAAGACCTGTTTGAATGGATGACTGCACAGCGTCAGCAAGGCGACGATGACAACACCGTGCGTAGCATGCTCGGCCGTTTGCTGTTCCCGACCGAAGCGACCAGAAAATCAGTCAAAGTGCTCTCCGGTGGTGAAAAAGGCCGCATGCTGTATGGCAAGCTGATGCTGGCAAAAACCAATGTATTACTCATGGACGAGCCAACCAACCACATGGACATGGAATCTATCGAAGCGCTGAACACTGCGCTGGATAAATACAAAGGCACCTTATTCTTTGTCAGCCACGACCGTGAATTCGTTAGCTCGATCGCCACGCGTATTATCGAAATCAAAGCCAATGGCATTGTCGACTTTACAGGCAACTATGAAGACTACCTGGCCAGCCAGGGCATCGAATAACTTGCCTGGTTAATCACACGCCTGGCGTGTGATTGCCTAGCGATACATTCCGTTACACAGCCAGCATGATCAGACAAACACCCGATACATTCGGGTGTTTTAATGTCAACATTGCAATTTCGCAATGATGATTAAAGGATACATCATGAAACTGAATAAACTGGCATTCGCAGGTCTTCTGGTTTTGGTGTGCGGCACCGCCTTTGCCGAACCCGGCCATGGTTGCGACAAAGGTAAATTTGACAAAGCCAACTGGCAGGAACACCGCCTGGAGCATTTTGAAAAGCATCAGGACAGATTGCACACCATTTTGCAACTGAGCAGCACCCAGGAAAACGCCTGGAAGAACTATCAGGCACAAATCAAGCCGCAAGACAAAGCTGAGCATCCTGATGTCGCTGAATTAAGCAAACTCAATACACTGCAGCGTCTGGATAAAATGGAAGCCTGGGATAAAGAGCGTGATACGCGCCAGGCTGAACGAGCGAAAGCCGTGCGTGCTTTTTATGCACAGCTGAACGATGCCCAGAAGAAAGCGTTTGATGAAAATGCCTTTCCTCAACATCCGCACCATGATGGACAACATGATGGTCCACGTCATGAAAAATAGCATCATGCGTAAAACCATCCTGGTTTAATGTGCGAAACCGGCCACAATGGCCGGTTTTTGTGCTCAAATATTCACTATTGCAAGCCCGAGACTTTGTTTATGACTGACGGCCATCCCGACACACATGTACTGGTAGTAGATGACGATGATGCGATTCGTGACCTGCTGTGTGATTTTTTGCAAGATAATCAACTGATCACTCACCAGGCAGCCAATCACGCACAAATGTGGCAAGCGCTTGAGCGGCAATTGCCAGACGTGATTATTCTGGATATCAATATGCCGCAACGCAGCGGCATTGAACTGTGCCGTGAGCTACGTGAGTCACCCAAATACCGATTGCTACCAATTATCATGCTGACAGCGCGCACCAGTTCGCTGGATACCATTATGGGCCTGGAAACCGGTGCCGACGATTACGTGGCAAAACCATTTGAACCACTGGAGCTGTTATCGCGCATCCGCAGCGTGATCCGCCGTGCACGCATGCATGCAGAAAACCCGGGAAAGACCCATCATGAAGAACCTGCCGATAGCGGTATTTTGCGCTTTATCGGCTTTAACGAATGGACGCTGGATATCCAGAACCGTACCCTGATTGACCAAAGCAATACCAGCATTCCACTCTCCAATGCCGAGTTCAAGTTCTTGCGTTTCATGCTGCTGCACGCCAACCGCACCTTGAGCCGCGATCAACTGATGGCAGAAATGCACGGCCGTGAAGCGGGGCCATTTGATAGATCAATAGACTTACAAATCAGTAGATTAAGACAGAAACTTGAAGTAGATACTAAGAGTCCGTCCATGATCAAAACGCTACGTAATGAAGGCTATCTGCTCACCGCAGACGTCCGTTATCTTAAATAAAAGAGCACCTGACTTTAAAGAGCATTAGAGTGATGATAAAGAAATTGCTGGGCACCATGTCGGTCCGTATCTTCCTGATTACCGTGATTGGTATTCTGTTAACTGCTACCGTCGTGAGCATGCTGGGCCAACGCGACTCGCGCGAGAATGAAACTCGCCTGCGCGACCAGTTCGCCTTCGACCGTATTGAAAGCATGATCCGCATCCTCGAAGCCACTGTGCCTGAAAAGCGTTCCGAGATTCAGGACGTGTTCAAACGCATGGGCAGTCATGTCACGCTGGGGGTAGAACCGCCACAAGATGCGCCGCTATTGCCCGCAGAATTAGCCAACCTCAACAATCTGCTGGTGCCTGAGGTGGCAGACTTTATCAGTTTATCCAAGGCCAGCCATTGCGCCCCGCGCCGTCCGCCACCACCGCCACCCGGTTTTGGCGCCCCGCCGCCACATCCGCATGGCCAGTGCCTGGCGGTTTACACCCACCTTGAAGACAATACACCGGTGCTGATTGAGCTGCACTATGGCGGTCATCGCCCACCCGCCGGGCCACCACACGAGCGCAACCCCCTCACCATCATGCTGGCGCTCTTTGGCTTGATCAGTATTATCTGGGCGGTAGCCTCAGTCGCTACCCAACCCTTGCGCAAACTGGCAAATGCCGCCTTGCAACTGGCACACAATATCGAGCACGCGCCTTTACCAGAAAATGAAGGCTCCACCGAAGTGCGCCACGCCGCCAAAGCCTTTAACGAAATGCAGCGCAGCATCCTAAAACATATTCAGGAGCGCGGCTTTATCCTCGGCGCGATTGCACACGACCTGCAAACGCCGCTCACACGCTTGCGTTTGCGCCTGGAAAAAGTCAAAGACCAGGAGCTAAAACAAGGCCTGATCAAAGACCTCACTGCCACCCAGGAAATGGTACGCGAAGGCTTGGACTTTGCCCGTCTGTGCGGTGAAAACATCCATAAAAGCAAGGTAGACCTGACCGCTTTGGCCACCGCTGTCTGCGATGACTTTGAAGATGCAGGCCACGCCATTGCCAGCAGCCTGCCCACGCAATCCATCACGACTCTCGGCTCTGCACACCTGCTCACACGCTGCCTGACCAACCTGCTCAATAACGCGATTGCCTACGCACAAACCCCTGCGCTATCACTCCATACCGAGGGTAAGCAGGTTATTTTTGTGATCTCCGACGACGGTCCGGGCATCCCGGCACAAGAGCTGAACAACGTACTGGAACCCTTCCGCCGCCTGGAAGACTCCCGTTCGCGCCAAACAGGCGGCACCGGCCTGGGCCTCGCCATCGCCCGCATGATTGTTGAAAAACATGGCGGCAAACTCACTATCAGCAACAAACCAGTACCCGCCTCCGGCCTGGTAATACAGATCACATTACCGCTGCAATAATCGGCCTACAAACACCATTATATTTTTGTTGAACAGCACGCGCGCCACAGTGTAGACTAATCGCCCAGCCACCTTTTGGCGTATCAAAAGGTGGCAAAACATCCCGGAGAAGTGGCAGAGCTGGTTGAATGTACCTGACTCGAAATCAGGCATACGTGAAAGCGTATCGAGGGTTCGAATCCCTCCTTCTCCGCCAACAAGCCTTACACCTATGAAATTACCAGCTTCCATCACCACTTTATTTACCCTATTACTCATCACCCTATGCGCTCAAAGTGCTGAAGAATTCAGCTTTGAACAGACGTTTAAGCGTCCGGCTAAAATCCCCGCCTCTATCGTGGCGCAACTAAGTAAACAGGCCGCTACAAAAGACATCAGCGCTTGCCAAGGGGTTAAGCAAGATGACTTATTTGAAGCGCAGTTAGTGAGTTTAGGCAAATCGGCAAAGACGTATTTGGTGAAACCGGCGCACACATGCTTATGCGGCGCGCATGATTGCCCGATGTGGCTATTTAAAATGAACAAAGCGGCTGCGAAGCTGATATGGGAGACCCCTGCAACCAGCTTGTTAGAAGTTATGGATAAGAAACTGAATAGCTACAGCAAGCTAAGAGAAATGAGTGCCTTTGAGGGCCAAGGGCATGAAACGATCTGGGGATGGAATACGAACAGCTATACAGACATTTATAACCATGTGTGGGTAATGGATGCCGATAAGAGATGTCGTTTGGGAGAAGAAACCACACAACTTGTTGATGGCAAAATGGTGCAACATACAAAAACCTGTCTTCAGGATTAGTCGAACCAAGACGGATTTATCCAGAAGTAGCCGACCCAGGCTTAGCCACGCTTCCGCCAGTTTATTGGCTTTAGTTTTCACAACCAGACCTAAACATGATAGATTTTTAAAAAATATAAAAATCTATCATGTCCATGCAAGCCGTCACCCCTGTTCCAAGCGGTCTCAATAAGCCCCTTCTTTTTCTATTAGTCATCGCCATCAGCAAGCCGGTGATGGCAGAGGAAGATCAGCACGAGATCGAATTACCCAATGTTGAGGTCACTGCGGCCAAAAGAAATACTTTCACACCACCCTCGCCGTTGATGGCGGAGGCAATTGCGGACGACCGCTTGCAAAGTGCGCATGTGAGCCAGATTTCCCAGTTGAGCAGCCTGCTGCCTAATTTTTCCATACAGCAATATGGCGTGTATAAAAGTGCTTATATTCGTGGCGTGGGTGGTGGCGGCAGAAATGCCGGTTTTGATGCGCGGACGGCGGTATATGTGGATGGTGTGAATGTGGGCCCTACCATGTCACTGGAAAGCCTGCTATTTGATATTGATGCGGTGGAAATTGCCAAAGGCCCTCAAGGGTATACGCATGGCAATCAATCCGATACGGGGGCGATACGCATCACCACACAAGAAGCGACGGCCATCCCGCAGGCACTGATCAAGTTCGGGCTAGGCAACCTGGATTACCGTGAAACCACGGCGGTGATGAATATGCCCCTGGCTGAGCATATCTATAGCCGGATCGCGATTAGAAAAGAAACGCGTGATGGTTATGTTGAAAACGACTATGCCAGCCCATCGGTGAAAGATCAGGATAATACATCCGCCAGGGCCCAATTGCAGATACAAACCAGTGAGCAGCATCGCTTGAAGCTGTATGCGGACTACGCAGACCTCAGCAACCAGAACTTTCTGGCTCAACCGCTTACCGGTATGTTTGGCCAGCCAGCGCAAAGCGGCAATACATTTTCACGCGTGTTTTTAAATACGCAGCCAGTGTCACACACCTTGGCGCAAGGCATCAGCCTTCAGAGCGAACGGCAGTTGGCTAATCACGCGCAACTGGAAATGATCGTGGCGGCCAGGGATCACCGGCACGACCGGCAAACCGATAATGACTATAGTGGCAACGATGTATTGGCGACTTATTACAAAGACCGCCAGCAACTCACTAGCCAGGAGTTTCGTTACAGCTCAGACGACCAGGCGGCATTGCACTATGTGACTGGCCTGTATTTCTCGCAGGAGGAGCAATCAAATAACAGGCGTGCCGTTTTTGGTAACGATATGGCCACCTTGGTTAAACGGCCATCAGCCACTGTATTTACCCCGTTTGGTGCTACTTTTGGTGTGACGGCAGGCGCGGCAGTGCCATTGCAGGCAACCGTAAACACCCAAACCCAGGCCCTGTACGCCAATGCCAGTTATGATCTGGATCCCTTTACGCTGCACATAGGCGGGCGTTATCAGTGGGAGCAAAAACAGCTGGATTTCAGCCTCGATGGTTCGCAGAGTGGCGCTTTTCGTATCGGCACATTGAGCCAGCAAAAACAGGCCATGGCGAACCACTTTTTCTCGCCGCTGCTGGCAGTGAGTGTTCATCTGAGCCCAGGCAATACCGTGTCAGCCAAATTGGCACGCACGTATAAAAACGGTGGCTGGAATGTGGATTTCCTGAATCGGGCGCAAGTGCAGGATGGCTACGCCTTCGCCCCTGAGGCTGTGAATAGCCTGGAGCTAGGCTGGCATTACCAGCAGCAGGCATTTGATTTCAACACCGCAGTATTTATGAATCATTACGATAATTACCAAGTGTTCCAGCTTGTCAGGCTGGGCGCAAACGCGCAAGTATTGCAGTTACGCAATGCCGCCAGCGTCAGAACGCAAGGTGTAGAATTCAGCGCGCTTGTGCCGATTAATCAGGCCTGGCGCATCCAATCAACACTGGCCTACCTGGATGCCCGCTACCTGCGGTTCCCTAGTGGAGGTGCCAATGGCTCGGATGCTTCTGGCCAGGCATTGCCTGACGCGCCGCGCTGGAGTCTGGCCAACACGCTGAGTTACGGCATGCACGCTGATATGCTTAAAGGTAAACTCGAAGCCAGCCTTCAACACTATTATCAATCGGCGACTTACAGCGGCATCAGCAATGAGCCAGAAACCAGCCAGCTCGCCAGGAGAAACCTGCTCAATAGTTGCCTCAACTACACCACGCATAACCAGCACTGGCTGTGGAGCTTATGGGTGAGAAACCTGACCAACCAGCAGTTTGCCGTGGCCAAGGGAAAGGATTTCTTGGGCAACCAGATCGCGATTTATAACGAGCCCAGGCTATGGGGTGTCAGCGGCGAATACCGATTTTGATGCTGCGTGCCTGAACAAACGAATTCAAGCGCAAGCAGGAGAAACTAGGATTGTAAGGCGCGGATTTCTGGCAGATTTCGCCACCAGCTATAAACATCCATGCCACACCCAAACACATAGCGGTTAGGCACGGTTAAACCGACAATATCAGCCTGCAATGGTTTTTGCAGGCCGTTGTCTTTTTCGGTGAGCACCGCAGTCAGTACACGGCTGGCACCTGCCTGCTGGCAATATTCCACCACGGCAGCCAGCGTAATGCCTTCATCCAGGATATCATCCAGCACCACGACAGTTTGCCCGGCCAAATCAAGCTCTGGCTGTTTGCTCCAGACAATTTCTTGCCCGGCCGTGCCGTGATAGCGGTTCGCTTGCAGGTAATCCAGCCGGGCTGGCAATGGCAAGCGACTCATTAACTGGCCTGCCAGATACAAGCCGCCACGCATCACGCACAACAGGATCACAGGCTGGCCAGATAACTGATCGCGCAACTGCTCAGCCATGCGGTCTATGGCAAGGCTGACCTCGGCCGCGGTAAACACGACGTCGGAATGTGCGAGCCAGAAATCTGGCGACTGCGCCTGTGCAGCGAGCATAGGGACTTAAATGGCCAGTGATTTCAAATAGCTTCTGAAGCTATCTGCAATTTCAGGATGCTTTAATCCCAGCTCAACGTTGGCCTGCATAAAGCCCAGTTTGCTGCCGCAGTCGTAACGTTTGCCTTTGTAGCGGTACGCCATGACCTTTTCGAATTCCATCAAGGCAGAGATACCGTCAGTCAGTTGAATTTCGCCACCCTTGCCTGGTTTGACATGCTCCAGGCAATCAAAAATACGTGGGCTCAACACATAGCGACCAACCACTGCCAGGTTAGAAGGCGCTTCTTCTGGTTTTGGTTTTTCTACCATGCCTTTAACTTCGAGCAAATCGTCAGTTTTAGCGATTGCATCGACCACGCCATAGCTGCTAGTCTCTTCTGGGGCGACCGTTTCAATCCCCAAAATAGAACATTGCTGTTCAACATACATATCCACCATTTGTTTGGTGATAGAAACATCCCCTACCAGCAAATCATCTGCCAGCAACACGGCAAATGGCTCGTTACCTACCACTGGTTTGGCACACAACACCGCATGGCCCAGGCCTAATGCTTGCGATTGGCGGATAAACACGCAGCTCACGCCTTTTGGCAGGATGCTGTGCACGATATCGAGCAGTTTTTGCTTGCCAGCGGCTTCTAGTTCGGCTTCCAGCTCATAGGCTTTGTCAAAATGGTCAGCAATCGAACGCTTGTTACGGCCGGTGATAAAAATCAGCTCTGTCGCACCAGCAGCAATCGCCTCTTCCGCCGCATACTGAATCAGCGGTTTATCCACCACAGGCAACATTTCTTTAGGGCTGGCCTTGGTCGCCGGCAAGAAACGGGTGCCTAGCCCCGCCACCGGGAACACTGCTTTTGTAATTTTTTTCATGGTCGTATCCTAAACAAAAATAGTTATAAAAATAATCTGACTTAAATATGCAATATAGATTTCAACTTTAACAACAGAACCGCGCTCGCCAGCAGTGCCGTAATGGCATTGGCAATAATGACCGGCCAATCCTGAATCAGGATGCCGTACACCAGCCAAAGCAACACGCCAGCCGTGAAAATCGTGTACATGGGCAGTGAAATACCGCTTAAATCCCGGGTGCGCCATGATTGAAGCACTTGTGGCACAAATGCTATCGTAGTGCAAATGGCCGCCATCGAGCCAATACAGGTATTTAACGTGATCACTTTCAATCTTCTATTTCAAATCTTCTACTTCGGCACCAAACGTTTGTAACTTAAGCTTTTTCAACTGGTCACGGTATTGAGCCGCTTTTTCAAATTCCAGGTTCTTGGCCGCATCATGCATGGCTTTTTCAATCCGCTTGAGCTCTTTGGTCAAGGTTTTTTCGCTCATGTTTTCATAGCTGGCCTGTTCCTGCGCCGCTTTACGTTCACGCTGTGCTTCGTCCTTATCGTAAACGCCATCAATAATATCCTTGATGCGCTTGGTCACGCCCCTAGGCGTGATGCCGTGCTCTGCATTAAATGCCATCTGGATCTTGCGTCTGCGATCAGCCTCATCCATCGCAAGCTTCATACTACGGGTAATTTTGTTGCCGTAAAAAATCACCTTGCCGTTAAGGTTACGCGCGGCACGGCCTGCGGTTTGAATCAATGACCGTTCAGAACGCAGGAAGCCTTCTTTATCCGCATCCAGTACGGCGACCAGCGACACTTCAGGAATATCCAGGCCTTCGCGCAGCAGGTTAATACCCACCAGCACATCAAACTCGCCCAGACGCAAGTCACGGATAATTTCCACGCGCTCTACCGTATCAATATCACTATGCAAGTAGCGGACTTTCACGCCATGCTCGCTTAAGTAATCGGTCAAATCCTCAGACATGCGCTTGGTCAAGGTGGTCGCCAGTACGCGCTCGCCCACCGCCACGCGCAGTTTAATTTCACCCAGCAAATCATCCACTTGCGTATCAGCAGGTTTCACCGTGATTTCCGGGTCAACCAGGCCAGTCGGGCGTGCAATCATTTCCACCACTTGCTGCTGGTGGTTTTTTTCATAATCTGCCGGCGTTGCCGACACAAATACGCACTGGCGCATAATGCGCTCAAATTCTTCAAACTTGAGTGGCCGGTTATCCATGGCAGAAGGCAGGCGCCAGCCGTAATCCACCAGGTTAGATTTACGTGACCGGTCACCCAGATACATGCCGCCGACCTGCGGCACGGTGACGTGGCTTTCATCAATAATCATCAGCGCTTCTGCAGGCAAATAATCAATCAATGTCGGCGGAGGATCGCCAGGATTACGCCGGGTTAAATGGCGGCTATAGTTTTCGATGCCTTTGCAAAAGCCAATTTCATTCAGCATTTCAAGGTCAAACCGTGTGCGCTGCTCAATACGCTGCGCCTCAACCAATTTGTTTTCGCTCAGAAAGAAACTCACGCGCTGGCGCAGCTCTTCTTTAATCGTCTCCATCGCCCGCACCGTGGCTTCGCGCGCGGTCACATAATGGCTAGAAGGGAAAATGCGGAAATTATGGATTTTGTTAAACACCTGACCGGTGAGCGGATCGAACAACTGGATATTATCGATTTCATCATCAAACAAACTGATGCGTACAGCCGTTTCACTGTTTTCCGACGGAAACACATCAATAATATCGCCGCGCACCCTGAAGCAACCGCGGCTAAAATCGAAATCGTTACGGTCATACTGCATATTAATCAGCTGCGTCACGATGTCTTTTTGCGCGACCTTTTTACCCTGGTGGATATGCAACACCATGCCATGGTACTCACCGGGGTCACCAATACCGTAAATTGCCGATACGGTCGCCACAATCACCGTATCTTCACGCTCCAAAATCGCTTTGGTTGCCGACAAGCGCATTTGCTCAATATGCTCGTTAATGCTGGAGTCTTTTTCAATAAACAAATCGCGCGAAGGCACGTAGGCTTCAGGCTGGTAGTAATCGTAATAGCTGACGAAATACTCCACGGCATTATTAGGGAAAAACTCCCTGAATTCGCTATAAAGTTGTGCTGCCAGTGTTTTGTTAGGCGCCATGACAATGGCAGGTTTGCCGGTACGGGCAATCACGTTGGCCATGGTGTAGGTTTTGCCCGAGCCAGTCACCCCCAGCAAGGTTTGAAATTTCAGGCCATCTTCAATGCCTTGCGTGAGCTTTTCAATCGCCTGTGGCTGATCGCCAGCGGGTGGAAACGGCTGGTGCAATTCGTATTTACTGCCAGGGAAAGTGACAATCACAAGAACAATCTGGAGACAAGAATGGTATAAATCATATTTTAACTGTTTTTGCGGCTACGAGCGCAGGATTTACAATTTTCCGGGATGCTTTTCGCCCGAACTTTTATCGCAAGAATCAGTCATTCCAAACACATCAAAACAGGCACCAGGGGGATTACGTGAAACACTTGTTTTTAGCATGCATGTTACTCGGCACATCGGTTGCCAATGCTTATAACCAGCAAGCATTGATGGAGGCCTATTTCGGCGTCGTGATGATCCGCGGTTACAACCTGGATGGCGGCATGGCCTATGGCTCCGGCGTGGTCGTTGCTGACAACAGCGTCGTTACCAACTGCCATGTATTACGCGCCACCAAACAGCCCTGGGTTTCGCGCGGCGAGGACAGCTACCCGATTACTGAAGTCCGCGCCGATGCCTGGCACGACCTCTGCCTGGTGACCACCCACAATATGCCATTCAAACCGGTGCTACGCGGCAGCAGTCGCGACCTCGCGCGCGGACAGGAAATCACCGCCATCGGCCATTCCAATGGCGTCCCGGCCCCCATCACCTCAGTCGGTGAAATTCAGGGGCTCTACCCGACACAACCAGGCAATATGATACGTAGCAGCGCCAAGTTTTTAATGGGCGCCAGCGGTAGTGGCCTGTTTGATATGGAAGGCAAGCTGGTTGGCATCAACACCTTCAAGACCGCAGGTAGTGGTGGCAGCATCCACTTTGCACTGCCGGTAGAATGGCTGGAAACGCTGGAAAAAATGCCCGCCAGCACCGAGTTCCCGGTGCATGGCAAAGCGCTATGGGAAGAAGACGAAGACAAAAAGCCTTTTTATATGCGCGCAGCGGTGCCTGAGTCGCGGCAAGATTGGCCAGCCTTGCAAAAAATAAGCAGCTTATGGACACAGCAAGAACCCTCCAGCGCAGATGCCTGGTTTAGCCTGGGCCTGGCGCAACTCTCGCTAAAACAACTCGAATCGGCCGCCAGCGCCTTTGATCAAGCCGTTAGCCTGGATAAGCAATTTGTCGAAGCCTGGTTCAAACGCGGCGAAGTCGCCCAGCAACTCGGTGACCAGCAAACGGTGCATCAGATCGAGGCGCAATTACAGCAAATTGACCCCTTATTGGTTTCCGTCTACCAGGCTTATCTCGGCTGCGAACAGCACTGCCAGAAATAACGGCTTGATTATTTTAGAAAAACAGCCCTCACCAGCTTCCACAGCCGTGTTTTTTTGCGTAAAATATTGCGTTTTTCAATTTTTTGCAGGTCGCACCTAGCGACCTGTTTGAGCATAGTCGACCCAACAAGGAAGCAATCTTGAGCCAAGCTGCCGCCAACGTGCTGTCTGCACGCGTGTTATCCATTAAAGAATCCCCAACTTTGGCTATTACGGCCAAAGCTGCCAAGTATAAATCCGAAGGTCGCCCGATTATTGGCCTGGCCGCCGGTGAGCCCGACTTTGATACGCCACAGCATATTAAAGATGCAGCCAAAGCAGCGATTGATGCCGGTTACACTAAATACACGCCTGTCAGCGGCATTCCTGCGCTGAAAAAAGCCATCGTTAACAAATTCAAAAATGAAAACGGCTTTGACTACGCAGTCAACGAAGTCATTGTTGGCGTGGGCGGCAAGCAAACCATCTTCAACCTGTGCCTGGCGGTATTGAACCCGCACGACGAAGTGATTATTCCAGCGCCTTACTGGGTCAGCTATGCAGACATCGCCATGGTGGCTGAAGCCAAACCAGTGATTCTCGAATGCGGCATTGAGCAAGGCTTTAAGCTATTGCCAGCGCAACTGGAAGCAGCCATCAACGCCAAAACCAAACTGGTGATGTTCAACTCCCCTTCTAACCCGACCGGCGCCGTCTACACACTGGACGAGTTAAAAGCCCTGGGTGAAGTGTTGCTCAAGCATCCACACGTATTAATCGCAACCGATGATATGTATGAACACGTCAACCTGACGGGCGACAAATTCCATAACATCCTTAATGCAGCGCCTGGCCTCAAAGACCGCTGCATCGTGCTCAACGGCGTGTCCAAGGCTTATTCCATGACTGGCTGGCGTATTGGTTATGCTGCAGGCCCGGCTTATATCATCAAAGCCATGGAAATCCTGCAAAGCCAGTCCACCAGCAACCCGACCTCGATTTCACAATACGCCGCCGAAGCGGCCTTGAGCGGCTCACAAGACTGTATCAAGCCGATGGTGGCCGCGTTCCGCGAACGCCACAAATACGTGGTAGACCGCTTTAACGCCATGCCAGGCCTCAGCTGTTTAATGGCTGGCGGCGCATTCTACGCTTTCCCAGATGCACGCCAGGCCATCGCCAGCCTGCATCAAGCGGGCAAAATTAAAGCCGCATCAGATATGGCGCTGGCTGAATACCTGCTGGAAGAACACAACGTTGCCGTCGTTCCTGGCTCCGCCTTTGGTGCCGAAGGTTACTTCCGCATCTCATTCGCGACCAGCATGGAAAACCTGAGCGAAGCCTTGGATCGCATTGAAAAGGCATTGAATTAAAACGTAGTCACTAGCAATAAAAAAAGCGCCCTAGGGCGCTTTTTTATTTCTGCTCAGAATCAATCCTTCATCAAGTCTTTTAGCAGGCTCTGCTGTAACGCTACTTCACTCGGCAAACTGGCACTCGCCACAAAATCCGCCACATCACCAGCCACCAGGCTCGTTGATGCACCAGACACCGCATGATCCTGAATCAAATCCGCTATATGCAAAGCAGGTGCGCCTGCCTGCTCGTCCACATCGGCAGCAAATGCAGTAAAAGCACCCTCTTCAGGCATCCCGCCCAACAAAGCGGACAAATCCAGCACATCATCCTTAGACTGAATCGCCGCCAGCACTTGCTGTAACAACCACGGATTCACCGCATCATCACTGCTGTTCGCCATAAAGTCAGCGCTTAACTGCGTACTCAAGGTGACCGTTTGCGACTCACTGACCTGCACCATGCCACCAACCGTCGTTTCAACCGTCACCGCCGCGCCATGACTGGTGACCAAACGATCACCCTCACGCAACCAGTCGCCTGCCTCCAGGCGATGATGTTGACCGCGGGCATCAATCACTTCTGCCACGCCATCCACACTCGCAATTTTTCCAACCATGGTTCGCATCATATTCTCCTGACGCACATTATAAGTCAGCACCCTGACAAACCCGCCGCTGTCAAGGATCATCGCCACGAATATTACAAAAATTTGCTTAAAACAAGGCGTCGGCAAGCCATTTACCCTTGCTGATTTGTCAACCACAAAAAATATAAAATATTTCGCAAAAAGTGGTTGACCAAGGGGCGTGGTCTCAGTAATATAGCGCCTTCAAACGACGTACCGATTCCTCAATAGCTCAGTCGGTAGAGCGCCGGACTGTTAATCCGTAGGTCCCTGGTTCGAGCCCAGGTTGAGGAGCCAAATAAAAAAGGCCTTGCAGAAATGCAAGGCCTTTTGCTTTATTCGTCGTACTGAATAATGCTTCTCTAAAAAGATAACTTTCACCCCAGCTTCTCGTGCAACCTACTCCGCGTGAATAAAAGCCATCTGGCGATCCAAGCACTGCTGCACTCTTTTCATCAGCACATCACTGCCGCCTAACTCATCCTCAATATCGCCAATGATTGCTTTAGAAAATTTGTTTCAGGCATCAATAAATTAATATTTAATAGATATAAAGTTCACTATATTGCGTTTAATAACAAAATCGATGCATTTTCAAGAGGCCATATCCCGCTGCATTTTGAATGACTGAAATGAATCACGGTGCTTGATTGCAAAACTTATTGCCATCAATGCGAGTCAATGCTGATAATATTTCCCGGCGAGTTAATATTTTCTGGAGAGTAATCTCCACTCAAGGGGCGTAGGCACGCAAAATAACGCCAGTGCGAATATTGCCAGTGATGTAAAAGGATAAGCATGTCTGATTTGGCATTGACCTTGGCCAGAATCCAGTTCGGATTCACCATTTCTTTTCATATCGTGTTTCCGGCGATCACCATCGGCCTGGCCAGTTACCTGGCAGTGCTGGAGGCCAGCTGGTTAAAAACCAAAAATACCGTCTATCTCGACTTATATCATTTTTGGGTCAAATTATTTTCACTCTGTTTTGGAATGGGCGTGGTGTCTGGCCTGGTCATGGCCTACCAGTTCGGCACTAACTGGTCTGGGTTCTCCAGCGTGGCGGGCAGCGTCACCGGGCCATTGCTGGCCTATGAAGTGCTGACGGCCTTTTTTCTTGAAGCGGGATTTCTGGGCGTGATGTTGTTTGGCTGGAACAAGGTTGGCCCCACATTGCACTTTGCAGCCACTGTGATGGTGGCCATCGGTACGCTGGTATCAGCAACCTGGATATTGGCGTCGAACAGCTGGATGCATACGCCACAGGGCTTCACATTGGTCGATGGCAAAGTGATTCCTGTCGACTGGTTCAAGATCATCTTTAACCCTTCTTTCCCCTACCGGCTGGTGCATATGGTGATAGGCGCTTACCTGGCGACTGCATTGTTTGTGGTCGCGTCCGGGGCCTGGCAATTGCTACAGGGTAAAGACAATGCTGGCGTCCGCAAAATGTTGTCTATGGGGCTGTGGTTAATCTTACTGCTGGCGCCGTTGCAAGTCGTGGTCGGCGATATGCATGGCTTGAATACCTTGAAACACCAGCCAGCGAAAATCGCCGCTATCGAAGCGCACTGGGAGAATAAAGGCAAAGAAGCAACGCCGTTGGTGCTCATGGCCTGGCCGGACATGGCGCAGGAAAAGAATCACTTTGCCCTAGAAATCCCCGTACTAGGCAGCTTGATTTTGCGCCACTCTCTCACTGAGCAGATTCCAGCACTGAAAGAGTTTCCGCCACAAGACCGCCCCAATGCCACGATTATTTTTTGGACCTTCCGCATCATGGTGGGCTTGGGCATGCTGATGATTTTGCTGGCAGCTACCTCATTGTGGTTGCGTTACAAAAAACAGTTATACCAGCATAAGCCTTTCCTCACATTTGCCACCCTCATGGGGCCGGCCGGGGTGATTGCGATTCTGGCGGGCTGGTTTACCACCGAAATCGGGCGCCAGCCGTGGGTAGTGTATGGCGTGTTACGCACGGCAGATGCCGTGACACCACATACCGCCAGCGAAGTCGGGCTCACCTTGGCGCTATTTGTCGTCATTTACCTGGCGGTATTTGGCATGGGCACGCTGTATGTATTGCGCTTGGTGAATATCGGGCCAAAAACAGATGAGGCCTTGCAAGGCGATGCGATCTCGGTCAACCCCGGTGACGTTGAGCAGTTTGCATTGGCACCAGAGTTTCACCCGGACGCCAAATCACCGGCTAACACCCATTCACCAGCGAACACAAAAGATCAATAAAGGGGCAAGACAATGGACTTATCACTGGTGTGGGCCGTTATTATCCTGTTTGGCATCATGATGTACATCATCATGGATGGCTTTGACCTGGGCATAGGCATTCTCTACCTGTTTTTTAAAGAGAAAGAAGACCGGGACCTGATGATGAACACCGTGGCCCCGGTATGGGACGGCAATGAAACCTGGCTGGTATTGGGCGGTGCAGGCTTGCTGGCGGCGTTTCCACTCGCCTATTCGGTAATTCTAAGCGCCCTCTCCCTGCCTTTGCTGTTTATGCTGATGGCCTTAATTTTTCGCGGTGTGGCGTTTGAATTTCGCTTCAGGGCGCACGATGCAGAACGCCACTTTTGGGACAAAGCCTTTTTGTGTGGCTCTATCGCCGCCACGTTCTTTCAGGGCGTCACTCTGGGTGCCTATCTGCAAGGCATTAAGATGGTCAACCAAGCCTATGCAGGCGGACCGCTGGACTGGATTTCACCGTTCTCACTCTTTACCGGACTGGGCTTATTAGTCACTTATGCCTTGCTGGGCAGCACCTGGCTGATTTTTAAAACCACAGGCGAGTTACAAGCCGTGTGTATCAGGCTATCCCAACGTATTTCTGCGGCATTACTGGTGATTATTGCGGTGATCAGCCTGTGGACGCCATGGATGGATAGCCGCATTGCTGAGCGCTGGTTTACCCTGCCGAACCTGCTGTGGCTATCGCCGGTGCCCCTGCTGGTGGTCTTTTTCTTTTACAAACTGCAACGCGCACTCAAGGCCAAGGCTGAAACCAGCCCGTTTCTTTATACGCTAGGCCTGGTGTTACTCGGCTATGCAGGTTTGGGCATCAGCATCTGGCCTAATATTATCCCGCCAGAAATGAGCATACACGCCGCCGCTGCGCCACCACAAAGCCAGCAATTCGCCTTGATTGGCGCCGTGATTATTATCCCTATTATTCTCATTTATACCGCCTGGGGCTATTACGTATTTCGCGGCAAAGTGAATAAAGACGAGGCTTACCATTAATGGCTCACACACCCAAAAACACCCTTAAACGCCTGGGCTGGTTTTTCCTGATCTGGCTGGCCAGTATTGCGGCCTTGGCGATCGTCAGTATGTTATTGAAGGGATTGATGGCAGCAGCAGGCTTTCATCGCTAACCAGTGATTAACCTGACAACACGCGACTTGCCTGCTGGAATTTTTCTTGCACGTTGAAATCCAACCCGTTTACCATACTTATGAAAAGCCAGCTAAAACAGTCAGGTAAATCCACTCTTTATCCATCCGCATGACGACGACCCAGCAAAATACAAAATGGCGACGATTGCGTGCCTGCCACGCTTGCGACATGGTGAGCGCAATCCCGGTGCTACGCCCTGGTGAGCATGCCAGTTGTCCACGCTGCGGGCATGTATTGGCCAGGCGTCACTTGCATCCGGTGCAGCGCAGTATTGCGCTGGCGCTCAGTGCATTGCTGACCTTGCTGATTGCAGTCGCTTTTCCGTTTATCAGCATGGATACCAATGGCCTGGATACGCAGATTGAATTACCGCAGACCGCCGTCACCCTGGCGGATGTGCATCAACCGCTGGTGGCGCTGATTGTCAGTTGCACCGCCTTCGTGCTGCCCGCGTTATACCTGGTTGGCGTGATCCTCATGCAGGCCAATGTGCTACGTCGCGTGCCGCGCGCTTATAGCGATGTGATTGCGCGCCTGTTTTCGCGCCTGCACCCCTGGATGATGGCCGATGTATTCATGGTGGCCGCGCTGGTGAGCCTGGTAAAACTGACAGAGATTGGCGAAGTACAGTTAGGCGCTTCGTTCTGGGCCTATTGTGTATTTGCGGTCTTGTTGCTTATGACCACGCGCTCGGTGGATATCGACTGGCTATGGTACAGATTGGCTGGTGAACCGCCGCCAGATACCAGTATCCGTTGCGGCATCAATGCAGCAGATCAACATGCCACGGGCTGTGCGACTTGTGGCCTGGTGAATACCATCTCGGCAAGCCCAGCCGAGCATGCATGCGGTCGTTGCGGGAGCACGCTGCATATGCGTAAACCCAATAGCCTGGAGTTTACCTGGGCGCTGCTAATCACTGCGGCCGTGCTTTATATTCCGGCCAATGCCTACCCAATGATGATTACCACTTCATTGGGACAAACCCACTCGTCTACCATTATTGGTGGCATGCTGGAGTTATGGCAGCATGGCTCAGAGCCGATTGCCGTGGTTATTTTTGTCGCCAGCGTGCTGGTGCCTATTATCAAGATGCTGATCCTGGTGGTGCTGTCATTGCTAGCAAAATATCCTGGCCCGTTAACGGCACAGCAAAAAACCAGGCTGTACCGGCTCACTGAACTGATTGGCCGCTGGTCCATGGTCGACGTATTTGTCGTCGCCATCATGGTGGCACTGATACAATCCGGCAACCTGATGTCAGTATTACCCGGCCCGGCCGCACTGGCTTTTTGCGCGGTGGTGATTACCACCATGCTGGCCGCCATGGCGTTTGACCCGCGCCTGCTATGGGATACCCAAGGAAACACGCATGACAGAGAATAACCAAGACAACAACCAATTGCTGGCCAAAGTCAGCAAACAAGCCCGGCTATCGCCGATCTGGATCGTGCCTATCGTCGCCCTGCTCATCGGGCTATGGCTGATGTATGACAACTACACCAAGGCTGGCAAGCAGATCACCCTCTCGCTGACCAACGCTGAAGGCATAGAGGCCGGTAAAACCAAAATCAAGGTGCATAGTGTGGATATCGGCCTGGTGGAGCAAGTCACGTTGTCTGAAGACCTTACGCATATTGAAGTGCTGGCACGCATCACGCCCAAGGCACAGCCCATGCTAGTTAAAGATACCCAGTTGTGGGTAGTCAAACCACGCATCGGGCTGGAAGGCATTAGTGGCCTGAATACGGTGATTTCCGGCGCCTATATTCAATTACAACCAGGCAAAAGCCTGGAAGAATCAGACCAGTTCACGGTGCTGGATCAAGCGCCCATCTCACTCAATGGTGCCCAGGGTGTGCATGTAAACCTGATTGGCAAAGTCGGTAATTCTTTGCGCGTAGGGGATCCTGTGAGCTACCAGGGCTTGCGCGTGGGGCGCGTCGTCAGTGCAGTATTTGACCCCAAACAACGACAAATGCAGCATGAGTTGTTTGTCGAGCATCCTTATGATGTGCTGGTCACCGACAACACACGCTTTTGGACCACGGTAGGCATTGACGTTAAGCTGGATTCGGAAGGCTTCAAAGCCAATATTCCTACCGTCGAATCGCTGATCGCTGGTGGCGTCAGTTTCGGCCATGTTGATGACCGGCCAATGGGCAAACCGGTACGCTCCGAAGCGACGTTTGAGCTGTTTGCCAATGAAGATGCCGCACGCCAGCAAACCTACGATCAATACCTGGAATATGTGCTGCTGGTAGATGATACCGTGCGTGGTTTATCCAAAGGCGCACCGGTAGAATTCCGCGGCTTGCGAGTGGGCACGGTGATGAATGTGCCGTGGAAGTTCAACTCACCAGAACGTAAAAAAGACTTTCGTTACGCCATCCCGGTACTCATCCACCTCGAGCCTGGCCGCCTGGCCGATAATGGCATAGCTGACCTGGAAGAATGGAAAAGCCGCATCGCGCAAATGCTGCAACGCGGCCTGCACGCGACACTTAAATCTGGCAACCTGATCACAGGCTCTGTGTTTGTCGACCTGAATATGGACCCGCATGCACACAAAACCTATAAACGCGAGCGTTTTGAAGGCTTGCCAGTGATGCCAACCACGTCCACCAATCTGGCACAGATTGAACAAAAACTGTCCGATCTACTGGATAAACTGAATGGGTTGAAAGTTGAGCCTGTGCTATCTGGCCTGGATAAAAACTTGCAGCAATCTGAAAAAACCATGCAGGAAATCCGCGCCCTGAGCCAGCAGGTGAATCAGCTACTCAGCCAGCCTGACTTGCAGCAGATGCCCGCCAATATCAACCAGACCATGCAGGAATTGCGCACCACATTGAAGGGCCTGTCGCCAGAGTCTCCGGCCTATCAGGAACTGACCACGACCCTGCAACGCCTGGATAAAGCCTTACGTGATATCCAGCCATTGGCGCGCACATTGAATGAGCAGCCCAATGCCATCCTGTTTGATCGCAAACCAGGTAACGACCCTGTGCCAATGGCACCGGCTGCCCCGTAAGGAACCCGACTGATGACAAAGCAAACACAATTACGATTTGGGCTGGCTGTATTACTGGGGCTCAGCTTGAGTGGCTGCTTCAAATCCAACCCGCCGGTGAAAACAGAGCGCTACAGCCTGCCGGAAGTGACAACGCCGCAGTCTACTGCGGCTCAAACGCGCACACTGGTCTTAAGCCGCATCCAGTTGGCTGACTACCTGGATACAGACCGTATCGTCATCCAAACCGACGACATCACCATGCAGCCCGCGCGCGACCATCTTTGGGTTGATAACCTGTCGCAGGAATTACGGCGTGGCCTGCGTGCCCGCCTCGCCAGCCGATTGGCGAATACCATCGTGGTTGACCCTCAGCCTGGCTTGCCTGCGGCTAACAGCCTGCATCTGACCATAGAGCAGTTTCACGGCCAAATGCGCGGTTATGCCGTGCTAAGCGGGCAATGGCAACTCATTGGCGCTGACCATGCGACTCGTGCTAGCCATACTTTTAAACTCAGCACGCCGCTGGCAGAAAATGGCTACCCGGCACTGGTGCGCGCGTTGGGCCAGAATCTTGACTTGCTCAGTGACCAAATTGCCAGCCAATTACAAACTTTGCCATAGCGGCCACATTTTTAATGACAATAGGTAGTGACCGCGTCGCCAATTTGCTATGATGAAATTTCTTTTCATAAAATAACAAGTCAGGAGCAAGCGATGGGTTTATTTTCATTTATTAAAGAAGCAGGTGAAAAACTGTTTGGCGCTGGCGAAGCCAAAGCCGCACAAGAAACAGCAAGCAAAACCCCGACGCCGGTCAATGTCGATGCAGCGAACGCGGCAGCAGCCCAGGCCATTCAAGCCTATATCGCTAAAAACAATTTACCGACCACCGGCTATGACGTGAAGTTTGATGGCGCCAGCGGTACGGTCATTGTGCAAGGCAATATCGACACCCAAGAAAATAAAGAAAAAATCCTGCTCTGCTGCGGCAACGTCGCGGGCGTTGAAGCCGTGCAAGACCAGCTTCACGTACCAACACCCGAACCTGAAGCCAGGTTTTACACCGTGGTCAAAGGCGATACCTTGTCTAAAGTTGCCAAAGAAATGTATGGCAATGCCAACAGCTATATGAAAATCTTTGAGGCAAACCGCCCTATGCTCAACCACCCGGACAAAATTTATCCAGGCCAGGTATTGCGTATTCCAGAATAAACGCTGCACACAATAATAGCCAACCACTCATCTTACAAAGGACACGACTATGTCATCATTCATTCGTTTATTACTGATCGCCGCCTTGAGCAGCACCCTTCTGGTTGCATGCGGTGACAAAGAGCCGCAGATTGAACAAGCGGTCGAATCAGCACAAGAGCATGCTGAAACCGCCGCCAGTGAAGCCAAAGATGCTGCCGTTGACGCGGTAAAAGCCGCCAAAGAAGCGGCTGCAGTCGCTGAGCAACAAGCCGCAGAAACCGCTGATGCCGCCAAAGCAGCCGTTGAAAACAAATAATCGTTTTCAGCACACAAAAACCCGCATTTATGCGGGTTTTTTATTGGTCAGTGTCCATACTTTGTTAGTAATTCTTTGCCTTCTTTAATGCGTTACCCTAGCCGCCCCACGGAATCTTTCCTGTACACTGCTGGGTCAAGGTTTGACATTTATCACGGGATAACAGGCTTGCAACGTTTTTTCTTCTGGATGCTGATCACGTTATGGGCTTCCCTGATGCCGCAGGCCTCAGCAGCCCCGACCTTGCTCGGCACCACCTGCATGAACAGCAAAGGGGTGGTGATTGCCAACATCCCCTTGCAAGGCGGCAAGTTCGCCTGCCAGAGTGTGCTCAAAATCTCACATGCAGACCAGTATGTGATCGATTTCAAAAACACATCGACCATTGCGCATTTCCAGCACGAAATCACCGATGACAAGCAACAGACCCGCATTATCAAAGGCGGCTTAAGCAGCCAGGAAAAAGATCCACTGTTACTCAGGCACGGCCGTATTCTCCACCTGGAGCCGGGCACTTACCGCCTGCTCACCTGGCTACAATCGCCCTACTACCTGGCGCAACCCGAGATTTTCGTCTCAGAACTGACCACCTACCAGCAGCAAACCAACTTCACGACCGCGGCCAGTTTGCTGCTATTAGGCGTGTTGTTCGGCATTTTCACTTATTACTCTGCCATGGGCATGACGTCAGGGCACACGACTGAACGCATGTATGCGCTGTTTATCCTCGGCAATCTGATTTTCCAGAGCGCTGCCTTAGGCGTATTTAAGCAGTTATTTGAATGGCACTGGTTTTACCTCACCAGTTTGCCGATATTGCTCTCCAACCTGGCTTATATCAGCTTTGTCTGCCATTTGCTGGGCATCAATCAGCTACATCATGCCAAGCTGTATTATTTATCAGTAGTCGCGCGCGCAGTGCTGGTCGCGTTACTGGTGTTTGCCATGATATTCCCTAACTGGATGCTGGAAATGGACAGGTTTGGCGTCGGCATTTTCCTCATATTTGGCCTGGCTTGTGGCATCCGGCTCAGCCTGCAAAAAAACCGCATCGCCCAGCTTTACCTGTTTGCGATTTCGGTATTTGGCATTTTGGGTGGGCTGTCTATCACCGCTGAACGCTTGACCTCAAACGCCTGGACCATAGAACAATTTGGGCTGATCGCCGTGGCCGTAGAGGGGATCTTGCTGTCGTTGCTGGTGGCCTATCAAATCAACCGCCTGCATACAGAAAAAGAACATATGCTGGTCGAACTGCAAAGCACGCGCTCCATCGCTATGACAGACCGGCTCACCGCTGTGCCTAACCGGCATGCGCTCGAAAACCAAATGTTGCAGTTTCCCGAGCATGGTTGCCTGATGTTTATTGATATAGATAACCTGAAACACGTCAACGACCACTATGGTCACGAAGCGGGCGATCATCTGCTCAAAAGCTTTTGCCAGATTTTGTCCAAAAAGCTGGATACACACGGCCAGCTATTCCGGCTGGGCGGCGATGAATTTGCAATTGTTTGTCACGAAGATGATGTGGAATGGTGCCAACATCAGCTCGAATACACACATAGACAAATGAACAAAGAAGGATTTGTCAGCGCGGGTGCTAGTGTAGGCGTGGTATTCAGCCATGAAGCCAGCGACACAGAAGAACTCATGCGCATCGCCGATAAACGCATGTATGCCGATAAGCGTACACGCAAAAATCGCAAAGAAATGATCCAGGTACTTGCCCATTAAATATTGAGTGTTTTTTTGGCAACGCCTCATGTTGCCAAAAATCGTCGCATTACCACTCAAATGATTTACACTCATGCATTAGCCTGTTCATGGCTGCATGTTCAACACCATCCACAAACGCAGCACCCACCTCACGGTTATGGATGCCTGGTAGCAAAATAAAGAGAAAATCATGCCATTACTGACAACACTCCTGATTCTGATTGTCTCGGCCCGCCTGCTGGGGCAAGTATTCAGCCGCTTTAACCAGCCTGCCATTATTGGTGAAATGCTGGCAGGGGTTATGCTTGGCCCCAGCTTGCTTGGTCTGATTTCACCGACGCCTGCCCTGTCTGGCATTTCAGAGTTCGCCGTGTTCCTGATTGTGCTCTCTGCCGGCCTGGAGATGAACTTCAAGGAAGTGATAGACTCCATGCGCGGCAAAGGCGTGGTTATCGCGCTACTAGGCTTTATCTTGCCGCTCACCGGCGGCATCCTGGTCGGCGTCGGCTTCGGCCTCGATGTTAGCCGCACTATTTTCCTGGGTTTGTGTGTGTCTATCACCGCCCTGCCCGTGACAGTCAGCATTTTGCAGAGTTTCAAGCTGCTGGACTCCAATATTGCCCGCTACTCGGTCGCGACAGCTATTTTTAACGATATCGCCGCCTTGCTGGTATTGGGGGTGATTCTTAACCTGCCAGAACAAAAGTCTTACCAGGCCGTGGGTGGCGCTATTTTCCATGCCAGCTGGAAGCTGATCCTGCTAATTGTGCTGATCGTCAGCGTCAGCCTGATCATCAAAAAAGTGATTGAAAAAGGCATCAGCATCGATCAGTGGTCAGAAAAACTGGTAGACCTGATTGGCAATGAAGCCCTGTTTGGCCTGCTATTGCTGCTGGTACTCATTTTTGGCTCGGTCAGCGCGGCGCTGGGTTTCCATTTTGTCATTGGCGCATTTTTTGGCGCCTTGCTCATAGACCGCAAGTTTTTCCTGCCTTCACGTTATAAAGAGCTAGAACTCACACTGAGCTCGATTACAGGCGGCTTTCTGGCCCCGGTATTTTTTGCCTACCTGGGGCTGGAATTTAAAGTCCAGGTCATCGACTCTTTCTGGTTTGTCGCCGTGGTGCTGATCGTGTCTATCATCACCAAAATCCTGGCGGGCTGGGTGGGCGGCCGCCTTATCGGCTTATCCAAAAGTGATTCGCTGGGCATAGGCTTTATCCTCAATGGCCGCGGCGTCATGGAGCTAGTCATTGCCAGCATCGCCTACGACCGCGGTTTTATTGGCCAGGACTTGTTCTCGGTACTGGTACTCATGGGCGTCGTGACCACCATGATCACGCCATTGATGTTCCGTAAATGGGTGATGCCGCAACTAGAAAATCAGCCGAGATAGTTTAAGAACTATTGACATCAATTGACAAAAGAGGAACACTGATTAGCAAACGAACCACTCTATAAAAGATTGGATACCCCTGTGAGCGCACAACCCACTTCGGCGTCATCGGCACCGCGCCCCGCAGTCATTGACTGTGGCCCGCTGTCTATTGAAGAACAAAACCAGCTGCTCACCCTGCAACGCGTGATTCTGGAATCAGTCGCGCGCGGGGCCGATCACATGGAAGTCATCAACCAGATCTGCCGCCTCGAAGAAAGCCTGCTCACTAACGCCTTCAGCTCAGTCATGCTGATGGATGACAATAATGAACTACTCAATGTCTACGCTGCCCCCAGCCTGACAGCCGCGCAAATCGGTAAAATTAACGGCTTGCGCCCCAGCCCCGGTGGCGGCTCGTGTGGCAATGTGATTTACCAGCAAAAAGTCCAATATGTCAGCAATACCCTGACTGACGAGCGCTGGCAGGATATTCGCCACCTGGCACATGAATTCAACGTCAAAGCCTGCTGGTCTATCCCTATTTTCTCTAGCGAAAACAAAGTCATAGGCACGTTTGCCCTCTCCAGCTTTGAATACCGCGAGCCTACCCAGTTTCACCGCATGCTGCTTGAAATCGGCTCGTCCATCATAGGCATTGTGCTCAACCGCAATAAATACCAGGAAAGCCTGCGCCAGTTTGAAAAAGTGTTCGAAGGCAGCGAGCAAGGCATTATGGTGACTGATTTGCATCATGTGATTTTGTCGGTCAATCCGGCATTCACCAAAATGCAGGGCTTCACGCTGGATGACATCAAAGGCAAAACGCCTCAAGTGCTCTCCTCAGGCCTGCATGACAAAGACTTTTACCGCACCATGTGGGAAAGCGTCGCCAATTTTGGTCACTGGCGTGGCGAAATCTGGAACCGGCGTAAAAATGGCGAAGTCTTCCCCGAATGGCTGGCGATCACAGAAGTCAAAAATGCCGCCGCAGAAGTCACGCACTATGTCGGCACTTTCAGTGACATCAGCGACCTCAAATCCGCGCAAAAAGAAATTCAGTACTTATCCTCGCACGACGCGCTCACCGGCCTGCCCGACATTGCTTTGTTCAGGGACAGACTGGAAAACGCCGTTTCCATGGCGGCAGCGGCCAGCAGCAAAATTGGCCTGCTTGCACTCAACCTGGATAACTTCAAGTTCCTCAATGATTCATTAGGTTATGCCTCTGGCGACAAACTGCTCAGGCTATTTGCCGAGCGCCTCAAAGCCTGCTTGCGCGATACCGACAGCATCTGCCGCCACGGCGGTGACGAATTCATCATCTTGCTCAACAACATGCAGGACGACGACTCCATCAGCTATATTGTCGATACTTTACTCAATGAAATCTCGTCGCCGTTTGCCTTTGCCGGTAGCAATATCTCAACCTCTTGCTCAATCGGTGTCGCCGTTTACCCAACTGACGGCAATGACTTTGAAAAGCTGTTCGGCCGCGCGCGCAAAGCCATGTCGCAAGCCAAAGAAGAAGGCCGTAACACGGCCCGTTTCTTTACTGAAAAACTGAATACTGACAGCCTGCACTACCTCAATATCGCTTATGGCCTGCGCGAAGCCCTCGCCCAGCACCAGTTTGAACTGCACTACCAGCCACAAATCAGCCTCAACAGCGCGCAAGTGATAGGCGCCGAAGCACTGATCCGCTGGCATCACCCGCAAAACGGCATGCAGCCACCGGCGCAATTTATCGCCATTGCCGAACAAACCGGCCTCATTGTAGAAATCGGTGAATGGGTGATAGAAGAAGCCTGTCGCCAGGCCATGGAATGGCAAAAAAACGGCCTGCCTGCACTCAGCATGGCCGTCAACGTCTCCGCCGTACAATTCCGCCGCGGCAACCTGGCCAAAGTGATTATCAAAGCCCTCGAAAGAACCGGGCTCAATCCGCAACTGCTAGAGCTGGAACTCACGGAATCTATTTTGGTAGAAGACATAGACCACCTGCTTGCCCAGCTTGATGTACTCAAGCAACTCGGCGTCAAACTCGCCATTGATGATTTCGGCACCGGCTATTCCAGCCTCGCCTACCTCAAACGATTCAATATCGACCGCCTCAAAATCGACCAGTCGTTTGTGCGTGACATCAACACCGACCCCAACGACGCAGCCATCGTCCGCGCCATCGTGCAAATGGCGCATACCCTGAATTTAGAAGTGATTGCCGAAGGCGTGGAAGACGAAGCCATGCTTAAGCATTTGCGGGAATGTGGCTGCGATGAAGTGCAAGGCTATTTGTTCTCCAAACCGCTATCAGCACAGGCGTTCCAGACATTTATCAACAGCCACCTGTTAGGCATGCGGGCAATGCAATAGCCGCTATCATTCGTTAGCAAATGCCTGGCGATAACTTGCCGGTGAAAACCTCAACGATAATAAGGTAACGAGAAACACCGTCACAAACACGCCTATCCAGGCCAATGATAAGTGTGCGAACTCCCGCTTCACCCACCCGGCCAAAAACGGCATCAGGCTGGCAATCATATAGCCACCGCCTTGCACAAAAGCAGCTAAATCGCCTGAAGATTCCGGGTTCTCCAGATGATCCATCGCCAGAATTAAAGACAACGGGAACAACGCACCTACGCCTAGCCCCAACAGCAACATGGCGCCTAATGCCAGGCTGACGGGCGACAAAATAATCATCGCCAATCCGGCGAGCGTGCACCCCAAAGCCGTCAACAATAACGGACGGCGATCGTGGTATTTGCCCACCACGCCTGACACAACCATGCCAGACGCCACTTCCGTTAAAGTCAGCCCAGCCAACAGATCACCTGCCAACTGACGGCCTTGGCCGAGCTCAACATAAAATGGCGGCAACCAGGCCAGAATCAGCGTATACACGCCGGTGCCAATGCCAAAAAACAGCATAAGCGACCAGGCTCTGGTATAGCGCCAACACTGGATAGGTGCTTGCCTCACTGTCGGTCGCAACTTCCCTAGAGGCGCTTGCGTAGCTGCAGTTCTCCAGAAAATCACTGCCAACAAGGCAGGCGCAGCCCACAAAGCCAATGTCGCCTGCCAGCCCCACATTTCATTCAGCCTGGCGGCGCTAGCGGCAGCAACCGCAGCACCGCCCATAATCGCGGTGGTATATAACCCCATCATGCGGCCAGTGGCTGCCCCAAAGCGCCCTTTGATAAACCCCGGCAACAATGCCTGCACCATCGCAACGCCTACGCCAACCACCGCCGCGCTAGTTAACATCGCCAAAGAAGAATCCCAATAACCGCGTGCGGCACACGCCAGCGCAATCAACACTACGCCTAAAGTCACACCGTTGATCTCGCCAAGCTTTTGACGTAAAGATTTCGACAGCAACGCACCAAGTCCCATCAAAAACACCGGCAGCGTAGTCAACAAACCAGCCCCGGTCGCATCCAGGCCTGTAGTCTGTTGAATTAAATCCAGCAAAGGCCCAAGCGTCGCCATCGCCGGACGTAAATTCACGGCCACCAAAAGAATTGCAACGCTCAACCACAGCCGCCCGACATTCATCACACACTGCTCCACGAGTAGGTTAATATGAGAGGTATCTTGATATCAAGATACATTCAGACTACGGTTAATTTATCTTGAAGTCAAGATAAAAGCAGGAGCAAACATGGCTAAAAAAGAAGACGCCGTCGACCATATCATGCACCAATGGCGCCGCGAGCGCCCAGACCTCGACCCAAGCCCGATGGGCCTCATTGGCCGCCTCGCGCGCTGCGAAATGTTGCTAAGACGCAAGCTAGATGAGACCTTTGAACAATTTGGCATGAGTAGTTGGGAGTTTGATGTTCTAGCGACTTTAAGACGCGCTGGTCACCCTTACAGCCTGGCACCCACAGCGCTTTACTCCTCACTGATGGTCACCTCAGGCACCATGACACATCGACTACAACGGCTGGAAAAGGTGGGATTGGTAGAGCGCGTCAAACACAGTGAAGATCTGCGCAGTATGCTTGTGCAGCTTACCGAGGCCGGACTCACCCTGATCAATCAAGCCGTGGAAGCCCATATAGCCAATGAGCAAGCCATACTCGACTTGTTGCCTGCGGAATCACGTAAGCAATTGGACAAGCATCTGGTGACGTTTCTCTCAGTATTGGACGCGCCTCTTGATATACGACTTTAACTCAACACAAGCTGCTTAAGTTTGGGATTTAGATTAATATCGTGCCTAAGCCCCGTTATGAACTCGGCTATTGCAAAATAGCCATCTATTAAGTTTAACTTGAGAAAGAATCTATCAGATGCAACTTTATTCGATTGAATATTCAGAGTTCAAAGAAGAGACATATAGATGGAGTCTTGAAGAGTTAACGCTGATTAATTTGAATCTGATCGTTGGAAAAAATGCCACGGGTAAATCAAGAATCTTAAGAATAATTAGAGGTGTTGCCGATTTTATCAATGGCAACATTATGCCAACTTCAATAGTTAGTGGTCATTTCAAGGCTGTATTTAAAGATACCCCAGCCCGATCAAAAAACAAAACTCGAAAAGAAGATATCAACTATGAGTTTGAAATATTCGAAGGCAAAGTAATCAAAGAGACACTACGTGTCGGAAAACTTATTAAGCTGAATCGTAAAGAAAAAGGTCGCGGATCAATTTATTTTGAGCAAGTAAACGACTATATTGATATTCAGGTCCCTGAAAATAACCTTGCAGTTGCAGTAAGACGAGACTCTAGGCAACACAGTTTTTTTGAGCACTTACATAGCTGGGCAGAAAGAGTGTGCTATTACGAATTTTCTATTAAAGATCAAAATATTAGCGCTCAAATAGACACTAATGTTAAGCCTGAAATCTTCAGTAATTACATATTGCACCAAAATTATCACCTACTAGTCAAAGTTGGATTAGAAAAATTCAATCGCGATTTATTAAGCCCTGTTATCGCAGATATGAGAAAAATTGGTTATGAAATTAGTGACTTTGGTTTAATGCCAACCGTAGGTGTTTCTAGCCCAATAGCAAATTCAAATATCCCTCAAATTGTCTACATAAAGGAAGTTGGGATTGATAAAAAACTTCCTCAGACAGAAGTATCTGCAGGTATGTTTAGAGCACTTATTACTCTTATTCAATTACACGTTATTAGATTAGAAAAGAAACCTACTTGCATATTAATTGATGATATTGGTGAAGGGTTGGATTTTGATAGATCCAATAAATTAATATCTATCATTATTGAACATGCTGAAACTGGCCATTCTCAATTTATTGTAACGACAAATGATCGTTTCATAATGAATAAGGTTCCATTAGAGTACTGGTGTGTCCTAGAGAGAGTTTCAGGTAAAGTTAATGCATACACTCCTAGAAACTCTCAAAATACATTTGCTGATTTTGAAGAATTTGGATTTAACAATTTTGATTTTTTCGCACAAGGTCTTTTTTCAAAAAGTATTAAGAACACTTTAAAAAAATGAGAAAGTCTTTAATCGTTGTTGAAGGTCAAACGGAACAAATATTTGTTCAAACTTTCATTGAAGAACTGGTTGCCACTCAACCCTGCCACATTGAACTCACAAAATTGCATGGCGGTTTAGAGATAAAACTTAGCCCGAGAGGAGTTCCAATAGATAATTGCACTCATCATATTAGAATTGTGAACGCGTCAAATGATGAGAAAGTAAACTCATTTATTGCGGATAATTTAGAAAGTTTTAAATCAAAAGGATTTGAATTGGTTTGTGGCTTGCGGGATAGCTTTACTGGAAACAAGCTTAAGCCGAAAATTAATATTGATGGATTGAATAAAAAATTTGAAGCTTTAGCACAGCATTTTGGTATTCCAGTTGAAGTTATTGTAATTGTGGAAGAAATTGAAGCATGGTTTTTAGCTGTTCCAGATTTTTTTGAAAAATACGACAAAAGCTTAACTATTGAGCGTGTCAACAAAATAATTGGCTTTAATCTTTCAGAAACTCCTGTTGAAAACATAGAACACCCTTCAGCATTAATTAACCGAGTTCTTCAAACCGTTGGGCTGGCTTATAAAAAGAAAATCGGTGACTGTTATAAAATTGCCAATCTATTGGATTACGGTGCATTATTTTTAGAAAAGATAGATCACATTCCCTCATTAAATAGATTTGTCGGCGTTTTGAACAATTGCCTAGCGCCTTGTGTATTAAGCGAATAACCTAACGCTTTAAGAATTAACTTTACATTTTTCTATTGTGATTAGTTATCGTAGCTCCATATAAGTCGAAACACTTAGCAATCTCAACAATCATCCGCGTTAAAATACTCTCCACTCTCGTTTAGTCAGAAATACTATGGATAACCGCATCCCCGTCACACTGCTCACTGGTTTTTTGGGCAGCGGCAAAACCACCCTGCTTAACAAACTGCTGCATAACCCTGCAATGAAAGACACTGCCGTGATCATTAATGAGCTCGGTGAGGCAGGCTTGGACCAGATTTTTGCTAATAGCCAGATTTCGCAAACCATAGAGAGCGAGCATATTGCCGATAACACAGTGTTGTTGAGCTCTGGCTGTTTGTGCTGCTCGCTCAAAAACGAGCTGGCGGACACGATGCGTGATTTGTTTTTTAAGCGCAGTTTACAAGCGGTGCCGCAGTTTAACCGCCTGGTGATTGAAACCACGGGCATGGCTGACCCAGGGCCGATTTTGGCTAACTTGATGAATGAGCCGGTGATTGAGTCGGTTTACCGTTTAGATGCGGTCGTGGTGACGATAGATGCGGCTTATGGTTTGCAGCAGATTGCATCGCAGAAAGAAGCGCTCAAGCAAGCAGCGGTAGCAGATGTATTGCTGATTACCAAGTCAGACACGGCAACGCCTGAGCAGATCAGCGCCTTGCAGGCGAAACTGACTGAGTTGAACCCGAATGCGACGCAGCAGTTTGTGTCGCATGGCGAGATCGACCCGATGCAGATTATTGACGTTGGCCTGTTTGATTTTGATAGCAAGCAAGCTAACCCACAGCGCTGGTTACGTGCGCCTGCAAGCGGTTTTAGCGCAGCGAAAAAAGGTACCTTGCCTAAAGCGCCCGCGCACGACGAGGTGAACACGTTTACCGTTTATTTGCCCAAGCCGATGGCGTGGGCTGACTTTAAAGGCGTGATTCTCAAGCTTTGCCAAACCCACGGTGAAAAGCTGTTGCGTTTAAAAGGCATTTTGCACGTGGAAGATGCGCCAGCGCCTTTGGCGATACACGCGGTGCACTTTACGCCCTACCCGCCCACGTTGCTTGAAGGTTGGGATGAAGAAGAACCGATTAGCCGTATTGTGGTCATTGGCAAAGGCATAGATGAGGAAGCCGTCCGCAATATGCTGACGCAATTTTAAGAAATAAATACTGCGCCGGCGAATTGTTGCGTTGCGCGAGCTAATTTACGAACTCAGGAAATCCTCATGTACTCACTGTACATTGACTTCGGCCACTACGTTTAACATCGCTGCGCGAGTTAGCCTTCGTCGCAACACTGCGTTAGTTGTCCGGTTTCTGTGTTCCGGACGCCTTGCACTTCATCCCGCTCGAATATTTATTTGGGTTTGGTATAGGCAATAAAAGTTGTATTAAATAGGAATTGATATGGGTCATTATTTAGAAAGAATTTTAGAAGGTTTAATTTTTAAAAGCCGCTGGCTAATGGCACCTATGTATTTAGGGCTGGTGGGCGGACTGGTGATTTTGCTGGTCAAGTTTGGCCAGGAGTTTATTCATATTGCTGCGCACCTGGCGAGTTTCTCTGAGCAGGAAACCGTGCTCTCATTGCTGGCGCTGGTAGATATTACCCTGGTAGGCAATTTGCTGATTATGGTGATTTTCAGTGGTTATGAAAACTTTGTGTCACGCATTGACACCGCAGACAGCGAAGACCGCCCTGAGTGGATGGGTAAAGTAGATTATTCTGGCTTGAAACTCAAACTGATTGGTTCTATCGTGGCGATTTCTGCGATCGACCTGCTGAAAGCGTTTGTGCACCAAAGCTCTGGCACCGCTTCTTTCAGCACCGAACAAATGGCCTGGCTGGTGGGCATACACCTGACGTTTATTATCACCGGCGTGCTGTTTGCATGGATGGATAAAATTGCTGGTCACGGCAGCAGCGATCACTAAGTAGCTTCGTCGCCGCTACAAAAACCCGCCGCTGGCGGGTTTTTTATTGTCTTTACACTGGCTGCAAACAACCAATTTCACAATAAAACGCCAAGCAAGGCCGCTTTCTGAAGAAATGGCCGCAAAACACTGTTTTCTTTCATCAATTATATTGTCGGCAATATTGGTTTAATGCAGAAAGATAATTGTCGCGATACCTATTTACTTGTTGCAGTACCCGGAGAAAAACCATGCGCCTGGCTATACTGAATAAATTTAAGAAGTCCTCTTCGCCTGAACAAGGGCAACCACAAAGTGACCAGCGAGGGCAAATGGACGCCATCAGCAAGGTCATGGGCATCATTGAGTTTGATCTCAAGGGTAACATCATTGCCGTCAATGATAACTTTGCCGCCGTCACTGGTTACAGCAAACAGGAAATCGTCGGCCAGCACCACAGCCTATTTGTCGATGCAGCGCATAAAAATAGCGCGGAGTACAAACAGTTTTGGGAGAAACTGGGCCGTGGCGAGCCAGACGAAGGCCAATATAAACGCGTAGGCAAAGGTGGCAAGGAAATCTGGCTACAAGCCAGCTACAACCCAATTTTTGATGCAAATGGTAAGGCATTCAAAGTGGTGAAATATGCCACTGACATCACCGCCGACAAACGCAGGAATGCAGATTTCGCCGGGCAAATCGACGCGATTAGTAAAGTGATGGGCGTGATTGAGTTTGACCTCAATGGCAATATCACCGCCGTCAATGATAATTTTGCAGCGGTCACCGGCTATAGCCCACAAGAAATCGTCGGCAAGCAACACGCCATGTTTGTGGAAACCGCTTATAAAAATAGTCCGGCATACACGCAGTTTTGGGCCAAACTGGGCCAAGGCGTCGCTGATGAAGGCCAATATAAACGTATCGGTAAGGGTGGCAGGGAAATCTGGTTACAAGCCAGCTACAACCCAATTTTTGATGATGAGGGCAAACCGTTCAAAATCGTCAAATATGCCACCGACATTACCGCTGAAAAACGCAGCAATGCCGACTTTGCGGGCCAGATCAGTGCCATCAGCAAAGTGATGGGCGTGATTGAGTTTGACCTCACTGGCAAGATTACTGACGTGAATGATAATTTTGCGGCGGTGACTGGTTATAGCAAGCAGGACATCATCGGCCAGCACCACTCTATGTTTGTGGAAACGGCTTATAAAAACAGCCCTGAATACAAAAAATTCTGGGATAAACTGGGCCGCGGCGAACCTGACGAAGGCCAATACAAACGCGTAGGCAAGGCGAACAAGGAAATCTGGCTACAGGCCAGCTACAACCCGATTTTTGATGCCGAAGGCAAACCATTCAAAGTGGTGAAATATGCCACTGACATCACTGCCGAGAAGCTCAGGAATGCTGACTTTGCGGGCCAGATCAGCGCAATTAGCAAAGTGATGGGCGTGATTGAATTTGACCTCAATGGCAAGATCACTGCCGTGAATGATAATTTTGCGGCGGTGACTGGTTATAGCAAGCAGGAAATCGTTGGCCAGCACCACGCTATGTTTGTGGAAACCGCTTACAAAAACAGCCCTGAATATAAACATTTCTGGGACAAGCTGGGCCGCGGCGAACCTGACGAAGGCCAGTACCAGCGCGTTGGTAAAGGCGGCAGGGAAATCTGGTTGCAAGCCAGCTACAACCCTATTTTTAATGATGAAGGTAAGCCGTTCAAGGTGGTAAAATATGCCACCGACATCAGTGCCAAAGTGGCTGAAGCCTTGGCCATGAAGCAGGCCGTGCATGAAACGGCCGATGTAGTTGCGGCAACCAAGGCGCATGACCTCACGCAGCGCATTGCGACAAACAATAAGCAAGGCGAAATCAAGCAATTGTGTGAAGGCGTTAACGAGATTGTAGATACCATGAACAGCATTTTGTCTGCGGTTCAAGTCGCTGGCGAAACCATTAATTCAGCGGCTTCTGAAATCTCGCTGGGCAATAATCATTTATCCGAGCGCACTGAAGAGCAAGCCAGCTCGCTGGAAGAAACCGCTTCCAGCATGGAGCAGATTGCCACCAATGTGAAAAACAATGCCGAAAATGCCAAACTGGCAAATGGCATGACAGACCAGGCCAATGACATTGCTACCAAAGGCGGTGAAGTGTTTGGCAAAGTCGTCACCACCATGTCTGAAATTACCGAAAGCTCTGCGCGTATTGAAGAAATTATTTCGGTGATTGATGGCATTGCCTTCCAGACCAATATTCTGGCGCTAAATGCGGCAGTAGAAGCTGCCCGTGCAGGCGAGCAAGGCCGCGGCTTTGCGGTGGTCGCCAGCGAAGTGCGCAACCTGGCACAACGTTCTGCCAGTGCCGCCAAGGAAATCAAGGTGCTGATCAATGACTCTGCCGAGAAAGTGGCCAACGGCTCACAATTCGTCGAACAAGCTAGTGGCACAATGGAAGAACTTGTCAGCGTAATCAGCAAGTTTTCACAGCTGATAGGCGAAATTACCGTGGCTTCAGTAGAACAAAGTAGCGGCATTGAGCAAATTAACCTGGCTGTGTCGCAAATGGACGAAGTCACCCAGCAGAATGCAGCACTGGTTGAAGAAGCGGCCGCTGCGGCCATGTCTTTGCTTAACCAGGCAGAAACGCTGCAAAGCACAGTCAGCCAATACCGCTTACTCGATACGACAGCTAGCGGGTCATACAATACCTCAAGCCAGCAACCTGCCCGAACCGGCACACACGATTACTAAAGCCGTGCTTTACCATTAAAAAACCCGCCAGTTGGCGGGTTTTATTTTTACAGATGAATTGGCTGGCATGCAGTTTTATATCTGCACCCGGCTGCCCAATTCAATCACGCTATTGGCTGGGATATTAAAGTACTCTACCGCGCTGCTGGCATTGCGTGACATGACTGAAAACAACTGGTCACGCCAGCGCGGCATAGCGCCACCAACATCTGGCACAATAATATCGCGACTCAAAAAGTAGGAATTGGTAAACGGATCCAGTTTTTCGCCATCCAGATTGAGTTGCAGCAAGGCTTGCGGAATATCGGCATGTTGCATAAAACCATAACGCAACTGCACTTGCCAGAAGCCGTCGACCAGGCGTTTAGCAGTCACGCGCTCAGCGGTATTCATAAACGGCACGTCTTCAAACGACACATTCACAAACAGGTTACGCTGATGCAGCACCTGGTTATGCTTGAGGTTATGCATCAAGGCCTGCGGCACGGTGTCGAGGTTAGACACCATATACACCGCCGTTCTCTGTACGTGCGGTAATGTGCTGCTGGCGAGCGTGGCGAGCAATGGCTCCAGCTTGGGGTCGTTCTCGGCAATGCCGTTCAATAGCGTGTAGCGGCCCTTTTTCCAGGTGGTCATCAATACAATCAGCAACACACTAAGCGCAATCGGGAACCAGCCGCCCTGCATAAATTTCATAGACGCTGAGCTAAACAATACGGCATCCAGCATGCCCAAGACACCCGTCACCAGCCAGGCCAACCAGGCCGGGAACTGCCAGCGATGACGCATAACGACAAACAACAAGATCGTGGTGATGAACATGGTGCCAGTGACGGCAATACCATATGCCGAGGCCAGCGCCGACGAGCTTTGGAACGCCAGACAGACGACAATCACGGCCAACAACAATGCCCAGTTCACGGCTGGGATATAAATCTGGCCGGACTCGCTGGCAGAGGTATGGATAATACGCATGCGCGGCAAAAAGCCTAATTGTATGGCCTGGCGCGTCATGGAGAATGCGCCGGAAATCACTGCTTGTGAGGCAATAATGGTGGCCAATGTTGCCAGAATGACGGCTGGAATCAGCAACGGTTGTGGAAACGATAAATAGAACGGATTGCTGACTGCCTCAGGATGTTGCAGCAGCAAGGCGCCCTGCCCCAGGTAATTTAAAGCCAGGCAAGGAAACACCAGCCCCAGCCAGGCAAGCTGTATCGCCGGGCGGCCAAAATGGCCCATGTCGGCATATAACGCCTCGGCCCCGGTCACTGCCAGCAAAATTGCACCAATGGCGATAAACACACCAGCGCCGCGCGCCTGCAAGAACTGCCAGGCGTATTGCGGATTTAGCGCCTGCAACACTTCTGGCGCTTGTGCAATTTGCCACACGCCTATGGTCGCCAGTGCCAGGAACCAGATAATCACAATCGGGCCAAAAAAACGGCCTACGGCATGCGTGCCGTGCCGCTGAAACCAGAACAGGCCAATGAGTATGGCGATGGTAATTGGCAACACTTGTGCAGCCAGTGCGGGCGACGCGACTTGCAAGCCCTCCACTGCAGACAGCACCGAAATAGCCGGCGTGAGCACGCTGTCGCCATAAAACAAGGCTGCACCCAACACACCTAATAGTAGCAACCAACTGGTGCGTTTATCTTGCGGGCGCAAACTGGACACCGCCAATGATAGCAAGGCCATCACGCCGCCCTCGCCTTTATTATGCGCACGTAGCACCAGCAACACATATTTAAAAGTCACCACAAACATCAGCAACCAGAAAATAGACGAGATCGCCCCCAGGATATTGGCCTGGTTAAGCGGCACGCCCGTGCTCTCACTGAAAATGACTTGTATGGTATAGAGCGGGCTGGTGCCTATATCACCGTATACAACGCCTATCGCCCCGAGCGCGAGTGCTGCCAAACTGCTTTTTCGTATGGAAAGATTGTCCATCACATCCCCTTATGGTTGATTGATGGAGGTAGTGTGCGACTAAGGGTATATCAATCGCATAAACAAGGGTTTAAGGATTAAGCGAGGCGATAACCGATACCCAACTCAGTGAGCAAGGTTTGTGGCGTAGCAGGCTGGTCTTCCAACTTGGCGCGTAAACGGCCAATGTGGATACGGAGGTAATGCGTGTCGTCGATAAAGTCCGGGCCCCACACCTGCGCCAGTAGCTGGCTATGGGTAAAAATAGTGCCGGGTTTACTGGCCAGCAACATGAGCAAGGCATGCTCAATCGGGCTCAAATGCAAGGCTTCGCCATGCTTGGTGACGATGCCACTGGCACGGTTAATCACCAATGACTGGTGTTGATAAACATGGTCGCGCATCTGCATGATGGCGGTGCGCCGCAAAGCCACCTGTATCCTGGCCAACAGTTCCTGCAAACCAAAGGGCTTCATCAGGTAATCGTCGGCGCCCAGGTTCAGGCAATGCACTTTATCCAGTTCGTCCTGCCGTGCTGACAATACCAGGATAGGCACATCGGAATAACTGCGCACATGTGGGATAAATTGCTCGCCCTGCCCGTCCGGCAAGCCTAAATCCAGAATCACCATGGCAAAGCCGCTGGCCTCACGTGCCTGCGCCAGGTTGCGCGCGTGTTGCACGCGGTAGCCATGTGCAGACAATGCGGGTAACAAAAACTGGTATACGCCAGGATCGTCTTCTACCAATAACAAGATGGGCTGCTGGCTCATGCGTCAGCCTTGATCAAGTCTGCGGCATAAACAAACGGGAACAGCAGGCGCACTTCGGTGCGCTGGTCGGCGCTGGTGCCAATCTGTACTTGTCCGCCATGCAGTTGCATCACGGTATCCACAATCGATAAACCCAGCCCAAAACCACGTGTGCCTGCTGCAGGCTTTTGAGTATCAAACGCGGAGATCACAAAGCCAGGCGGGAAACCCGGCCCCTGATTACGCACAGACAACACCAATGACGACAACTCTAGATGCAGGGCGATTTCAATGACAGTGTCCGCCTCGCGCCACTGCAAGGCGTTATCGATCAGGTTGGCCAACGCATGCGCCACCAATACCGCATCGGCTTTAAACAGGACTTCTTGCGCTGTATCCAACTCCGGAAAAGTGATCTTCAACGACACCGCAGGTGTACGTTGCAAATAACGCTGTGCAACGTGCTGCATGATTTCCTGTGGCGATTCCCAGTCCAGATGCAAACTGCTGGCGCCCGCCTCCAGTTTCACGAGGGTCAGGATATTCTCTGTGGCCTGGGTCAAATAGCTGGCTTCGGCTTGTATGCTTTGTAATAACTGCGCGGATTGCGCTGGCGCCAGCGCAATCTGTGTATCTGCCAGCACATTGGCTGCGCCGAGGATGGCGGTGAGCGGCGTGCGCATATCGTGTGATAAGGCAGTGAGCAGCGTCTTTTTGAAGTTGGCTTCACTGGCATCGCGTGCGGCCTGAGCCAGGGCGATTTGTTGGCGTAGCTTTATCGTCGCCTGGGCAATTTGATGCGTCAGCAAGCGTAAAAAATGCAAATCAGGCGCGGCATGGCGAGCAACTACCAGCACCTCGCGCTGCGGAAAGCCAAACGGCAGTAAGCAAGCAGCCAGCTCTGGCCAGTCTGCAGTGCCAGCGCCAATCGCGCGTTGATAATCCAGCGCCCATTGCACGCTGGAGGCTTCAAGTGCAGGCAACGGCGCCCCCGCCAAACAGTTTAGTGCACTGGCGTCGGATAACTGCATGACGCTGACTTGCCAACCAAACACGTCTCGCACATGCTGGCAGGCGGCTTGCAACAAGCCTTCTACACTGGGCTGCATGGCCAGCACCTCGGCCAATGACTGGAAAAAGCGTGACTGCAACGCAGATTTTTGTGCCTGCTGCCGCTGCTGTTTGAGTTGCTGCATGGCGCGGCTCACCATCAAGGCCAGCGCAGCAAACACCGACAACATCAGCCAGGATTGCAGACTGGCGATACCAAAGGTATAACGCGGTTCGATAAAAAAGTAATTGATAAGTAAGACAGCGACGACCGCTGTCAGCAAGGCATGCGAGAAACGCAGAAAATAAGCTGCCCACAGCACGCACAACAAATACAGCAGCGTAATGACGGCCACACCGAGTGCCGCGAAATAAAACAGACCAATACCTGACACCAAGGCCAGGCCAGCCATCAGGACTAAATAGCTTTGCCAGGGTGGCCGTTTCGTCAACAGCGGATGATCGAAGTCACCTGGCATCATGGTTGCGCCTGGCTAGCGCCCGTACACATCCAGGTTTTTATAATTGGGCCCGAAGAATTCCTTCATCATAAAGTCTTCAAGGAAGGCATTATCTGCTGGCCGCGCGGATAGTGAGATCGTGCGCCCCAGGCGGTTGGATATCCAGTCAAAGTCACCATTATAGTGTTCACGAATAATCGCAATCATGCGGCGCATCATTACCAGCCGGATGTCTTCACCATTGCGCGCCTCGACCTCGTAATATTGCGTATTGGCCGAGGTGTAGTCATTGACCCAGCCTTTAAAACTGAATGTGGCGTTATACGGGTCCATGCGCCGGATCTGGAACAAACCATTGGTGCCAAACTTAAGGTTGTTCATGATGTTTTTAGTGCGGCGCTCATCTTCGGATGGCCCGCGCTCAGCGGCGGCAGCGGCATCATTGATCTGTTTGGCGGCCATTTCATCCGCGTTACGGTCTGACTGCCTACGTTTGAGCATGCTCGAAAAATCTTCTACCGGCGGTGGCGGCACAGGCGGCGTCGGCTCAGGCCGATTCTGTGGCTTGGGCTCGGGCAATTTGAACGGGCTATCTGGCCGCTGCGATTGAATCACCTTTTTCGGTAATTTTGGCTCAGCCTTGGGTTGTGGTTTCGGCTTTGGCTGTGGCTGCGGGGGTGGCTCCGGCGGCATTTCTGGCGGCGGTGACACTTTCGGCGTCTTAGGCGCTGGCACGCCCAAATCCAGCACAATATTCAACGGCTCTTGCGCAGGTTCTTCGAGTGGGTTGAGCAAGTCGAGCAAAAATCCCCAGAACAAAATCGCGTGAAATACCAGCGACAGCAATACTGCCCACATCAGGCGTGCCGGGATACGCAATACGCGGTCGCGTTGCTTGGGCTTTAGCCAGTTTGGCGTACTAAAGGGTTCAAAAGGAGAAGGCTGCATCAACAGAATTAATCACAAATGAGCGGATGTCACGCATCACGATTGTATTTCTAGCCAGAGTTTTTCAAGACGTTTGATTGAGACAGGATAAGGGGTTCTTAATTCCTGCGCAAATAATGATACACGCAACTCCTGCAACTGCCACGTAAAGTCTTGTAACGGGTTGGTTACAGGGAGATGCGCCTTGCGCAACTGCTCTATTTTTTGCTGTAAACGCTGCTCGAGTTGCGCCAGCGCCTGTGCATGACGGCCATCACGCTCTATGCTGGTTGGATATTTATCAATGCGCATTTTAATCGCCTTGAGGTAGCGCGGCAGATGCGGCAATTGCTCCCACGGCGTCTGGCTGAAAAAGCCGTGGTAAAGCATGTGCTGCAACTGCTGCTCGCATTCACGTTTTATTTTCTGCGTCACCGGCGTCATTTTTTGTAGCTGTGTCGCCAGCGTTTGATACTCGTTGGCAATCAGTTGTGCCTGCCGCGTCAAGGCCTCGGTAACGGCTGGCAGGCGCGTACGTGCGCGTGCCTTGAGCTGCATAAACGCCGCATTGGTGCGTGGCAGCTCATCCTCGGCAATAAACGCGCGGTCGGCAATCGCTTGCAACATGTCTTCGCGTAACTGATCCGGGTTCATAATGGCGCGCAACAACAAGGCATATTGGTTAAACCCCGGCAGGCCTTTTTCGAGCTGTTTGATTTGCTCTTTGAGCTCAAAACGCATTAAGCGGCAGACGCCTTTGCGGTGCGACGCGGCCGCGACCTCCGCCGTATCAAACAATTTGATGGCAACACTATCGGTATTATCTTCAAGCCCAGGGTAACCCGTGAGTTGGCGGCCATCTTTGCTAAAGGTCAGCGTTTCTGGCAAATCGCCAAAATCCCATTGTTTGAGGCCGGACTTTTCAATGCCCGGTGAGCCGGTTCTAAAAGTCAGCTGCGCAGCCGAGCCCAGTTGTTTTTTGAGCAAGTGCCAGTCGCGGCCCATGCCCAACTCGCGGCCTTTTTCATCAACAACACTAAAATTCATTAAGTGATGTGGATCCAGACCAGCCAGGTCAAACTCTTCCGGCTTCAATTTGAGCCCCACCTTGTGCTGAATAAACTCTGCCAGCGCTGGCAATAAAGGCACACTGGCCATTTTGGCTTCGAGGAAACCGGTCACAAAATCCGGCACTGGCACACACACGCGGCGCAGGGTCTTGGGCAAGGCTTTAATCAGCGCGGTCACCTTGTCGCGCACCATGCCAGGCACCAGCCATTCAGTCACCGTCGCATCCAGTTGGTTCAGCAAGGCCAACGGAATCGTCGCCGTCACGCCATCCAGTACATGGCCAGGCTCGAAACGGTATTTAAGCGGCACCGTCTCGCCATCGATGGTCATTTGTTCAGGGAACTGCACCTCGGTAATGGCGCTGGCGCCATGACGCATCAGTGACTCGCGCGTCAGGTGCAGCACTTTGGGGTTAATCTTTTCTGCATCCTGCCGCCATTTTTCAAACGCGGCACCGTTATAAATGCGATAAGACTCTTGATGACCAGGCGCGGCAATCTGCGGCACGACTTTGTCGTAAAACACAAACAACTGGTATTCATCCACCAACACATCCTGGCGTCGCGCCTTGTGCTCCAGGGCCTCAACTTCGGCGATCAAGCGGCGATTGGCTTCAAAAAATGGTGCCCGCGTATCAAACTCCATATTCGCCAGCGCTTCGCGGATGAAAATCTCGCGTGCTTCGGTCGGGTTGATTGGCCCGTAATGTACACGGCGCTTGGGCACAATGGTCAGGCCATACAAACTCACGCGTTCCCAGGCGACCACCTGCGCGGTTTTCCTATCCCAGCGCGGATCGGTGTAATCACTTTGCGTCAAGTCACGGCTGCCGCCCTCATTGGCAATCGGCTCTATCCAGTCCGGGTCTATCTTGGCGACAACGCGCGCATACAACTTGGTGGTATCGACCAACTCCGCCGCCATCACCCATTTAGGACGACTCTTCTTGAGCGCAGAACCCGGCGCAATGGTAAAGCGGATACCGCGCGCGCCGGCGTAGGTTTCGCTGTCACCATCCTTAAAGCCGATATTGCCGAGCAAACCTGACAACAACGCCCTATGCACCTGCTCATAACTGGCTTCTTTGTCACTGCGCTTAAAGTCCATTTCCTCGACCATATCCAGCAACTGCGCATGTAATTCGCGCCACTCTTTCAGGCGCAGAAAAGACAGGAAGTTCTGGTGGCACTGGTTAAGCAAATCGCGGTTAGACTTCTTGGTTTTAAGCGCCTGCTCATACCAGGCCCACAATTTGAGATAACTCATAAAGTCGGAGTCATCCGCCTTGAACTTGGCATGCGCGCTGTCTGCGGCTTCGCGTTTATCCATCGGGCGCTCGCGTGGATCCTGCATGCTTAACACGCTGGCAATAATGAGGATTTCGCGTAAACAGCCTTCTTTTTTTGCCGCCAAAATCATGCGTGCCACACGCGGGTCCAGCGGCAAGCGCGCCATCTGCCGCCCCAGTTCGGTGATTTCGCGACGCTCGGTCACCGCGCCCAACTCTTGCAGCAACTGGTAGCCATCGCTAATCAGTCGTGACGAAGGCGCCTCAAGAAACGGGAACTCGGCCACATCGCCCAAACGTAAATCGGCCATGCGCAAAATCACGCTGGCAAGCGAACTGCGCAAGATTTCAGGATCAGTAAACGCCGGGCGCTGATTAAAGTCTTCTTCAGAATACAAACGCACGCAAATGCCGTTAGACACCCGGCCACAACGCCCTGCCCGCTGCTTGGCAGCCGCCTGCGAGATTTTTTCAATCTGTAATTGTTCCACCTTGGCGCGCGGACTGTATCGATTCACACGCGCCAGGCCAGCATCAATCACATACTTGATGCCCGGCACCGTCAGCGACGTCTCGGCCACGTTGGTCGCCAGCACGATGCGCCGCTGCCCACCTGGGCGGAAAATCTTTTGCTGGTCTTCAATACTCAGCCGCGCAAACAGCGGCAAAATCTCCAGCGACTTGAGCTTGGGCGAACGACCCTGGTACTTACGTAAATGGTCGGCCGTATCCCGGATCTCACGTTCCCCCGGCAAAAACACTAGGATATCGCCATCGCCCAAACGCAATAAATCATCGGCCGTGTCGAGGATGGCATCTTCCATCACTTCTTCTTCATCATCCTCTTCCAGCCAGCGCGTTTCGGTACGCGGCGGCTTGCGCTTGATGCCCATGAGGTCCTGCGCAAAACGGTCTATATCATCCAGCCCGTCATCCACCGGCACCTCTACCGCCACCATCGTGGTTTTATTGCCCAGTGGTCGATAACGAATCTCCACCGGATAAGTACGGCCACTGACCTCAATCACCGGCGCGCCATTGAAATGGTTAGAGAAACGGTCCGCATCAATCGTCGCCGAAGTGACGATGATTTTCAAATCCGGCCGCTTTGGAAGCAACTGTTTAAGATAGCCCAACAGGAAATCAATATTCAGGCTACGCTCGTGCGCCTCATCGATAATGATGGTGTCATAGCCATTGAGGAACTTATCGCTCTGCGTCTCCGCCAGCAAAATCCCGTCCGTCATCAACTTGACGTAACTGCTCTCGGACAACTTGTCATTAAAACGCACCTTGTAGCCGACGGCCTCACCCAGCGGGCTTTTAAGCTCCTGCGCAATACGCGACGCCACTGAACGCGCGGCGATCCGGCGTGGCTGCGTATGGCCAATCAAGCCACTCACGCCACGGCCGAGTTCCAGGCAAATCTTGGGCAACTGCGTGGTTTTACCCGAGCCCGTTTCACCACAGACAATCACCACCTGGTGCTTTTGAATCGCCGCGGCAATCTCGTCTTTCTTGCCACTCACCGGCAACTCTTGCGGATAGTCAGGCTTGGGTAACGCCGCCAGCCTGGCTTGTAAACGCTGCTGCGAAGCCTGCACTTTATGTGCAATTTCTACCAGAGATTTATCAACAGGTTTGTTCTGCTTTAACGCCTCTTTAAGCTGCTGCAAGCGGCGCTTAAGCGGAAAACGGTCGGCCAGCATGCACTGGGAAAGTTGTTTTTCGAGTTGGGTGATCAGTTGGATTGGAGAGACGGCGGTCATAGGGGTGAGATTTTAACATGGCATGCTAAATGACATGCATTCTCGTAGCTTACAGATAGCTTAAGTTCACGCTTAACTGATCATCGTTTTTTCGCCTTGCTGGCGAGTTACTTTTTTTGCTTGCCCCAAAAAAGTAACCAAAAAGAGGGCACCCAGCCATCACGGCCTGCGGCTCCCTTGCGTTGCTCAACAAAGTGGGCGTCCATCGAAACTCGCCCTAGCGGCTTGCACACCCCTCAAGCCACCGCGGAACTCGAACAGCCGATGGCCGACTACTCCCACTTCGTCTCCGCTACTCAGCGTGATGGAATGGGATTATTCTCGCCAAACTCACATAGTAGAAGTTTGGACGGTTCAAAAACCAGATTCTTTTTCTTCAATTCGCGAATGGTTGCAGTCGCGTGGTGTTCTGGGTCCCCATCTGCCGCGCCGAGCAACGCAGGATTGGCGGGAGCTTTCGGCCATCGGCTGTCCGAATCCCGCAGTAGCTCACGCTTTGTGTGAGCTGCCAGGTTGAGTTTCGATGGACGCCCGACAAACCGAGTAGCGCAAGGAAGAAGCGGAAGCTGGGGTGCATTTCTTTTGGTTACTTATTCTTTGTGCAAGCAAAGAAAAGTAACTCGCCGAAAAGGCGAAAAGCAACCCACCAAACAACCACAAACGCGTGACCATGGCCACGCTACGCCAGAATGACGTCAATAGATTATCAATATCGAAGTAGAACAGTGAAGGAATAACGAATACGCAATCAAGTACAGCCAAGAAATCTAAAAATTACTTTCTAACACACTCCTCCACCCCAGTATTCCCGCCCTTAAACCCTGGCTCAAAATAAAACTTCCTGAAGCTTAACTGCCCTTTGGCATTTTTCTTGAACTCGGCAATGCCGGTACCATAATCATGCGTTTTGCCACCATATTCGCCATTTTCTGCAGGCAAGGCGAAGTGCATGGCGGCATGCATGCCGTGTGCCGCGGCGTGGCCTTTGTAGACGCCGTAATCAGGCACTTCGAGCTGGAAGTCGTAGCTGGCATCTTCGCCTTTGCTATGCTCTGGGCGTAACTTCATGGTCACCGTGCCGGTATATTTTCCTTCATGCGCATCGTCGCCAGTGCAGGCATAAACACCGCTTAAATCAAGCGCATAGGCGTTAGCTGCTATGCAGCAACTGAATAATCCTGCGAACCACTTCATATGATTTCCTTTCACTATTCCGGCGGGTGGATGCGCAAAAAACTGGCAAACTTGGGTTTACCCGTTTTGGTCACATCGCGGTATGTATAAGTCACCTGGCAGCCGATGGGCGGTGGGTCCGCACGTTCTGCGTCGCTGAATCCGGTGCCCAGTTTAAATTGGATACCTGCCGGGGTTTCTACCAATAATGCACCCATTTTACCTTGGTATTTGCCTTTGCCGGGCACATGGGCAATCACTTTGGCCTCTGCATCGAGTTGTGGTTTGAGTTTGAGCAAGACATGGCTGCGGCCAGTGAGGTATGGCGCATCGGTGCGGTGCAGCATCAGGCCTTCGCCACGTTGAGCCACGACCTTATCCAAAGTACGTTGCAGCGCTTGCCTGTCTTTCACCCTAAACTGCGGCAGGCGTTTGAGATAAGGACTATGTGCTTGCCGGGTGATTTGCACCATTTGCTGCGCCCGCTGGGAGAAATCACCATCGGCCTCTGGCAATTCAAACACATAATAGGCGACTTGCCGCCAGGCGACGTCATTTGGTTGGGTTTGCCTGACGGTGGATGAAAGTGTTTCGAATTGGCCGCGGCCTATCCATAACTCGCCATCTAATGGCCTGGTTGGAAAATGTTGAGTAAACCAGGCTGGTGCATGGATAGGATGACCCTGGCGGCTGCTGAATTGGTAGCCATCCCAGATGGCGCGAATACCATCGAGCTTTTCACTGACCAGGTATTCTTGCACCTGGATATCGTCATGATAAATCTGCGCCAGCAAAATGGCTGGTGCTTGAGCATAGGCAAGCATCGCCAGCAATAACAGGAAAACAAACAGTAGATACCGCGCTAACCTGAGCATAACGCCTCCAATTGTTAAACAAAATTAACATTTGAAAGTTACAGAAGGCAGGCGATAAAAGCAAATATTTAGAGAAGCTGACACCACAATTTGTCGTGATGCATGACGTCCATCCACAAAGCGACCACGCTGAGGGCAATCAGCAATACACCACTCAGGCGCATGCCGACGGATTCCTTGAACCAGCCCGGCATGGATTGCTGGCTGGCGCGCCATATGACGGGCGCCAGCGCCAGCACGGTGGCTGAGCCACAGGCAAAAGCCATCATCACTAGCGCGCCTTGCAGCCATTGCGATTGCAAGGACGCCAGCATCACGGCTGAATAGAGCAAACCGCAGGGCAACAAGGCCCAGATCATGCCTGTGAGTAAAAACCCTAGTTTGGCATGCTCTGTACGCTGTTTAATCCAGGCCCAGACGCGTTGTGCCCGCTGCACGGCCCATTGCGGTTGCTGCCCGGTCACCAGTAAGAGCACACCCCAGGCAAAAATCAGGGTGTGTGAGAACGTCCACAAAGGCTGGAATACATGGCTCTGGTTAGATAACCAGGCCAGGCCGCGCAGGGTTTCTGCCGCGATCGCGCCCAGCATGCCGTAACCCAGCATGCGCCCCAGATAGAAACTCCAGGGAATGGTCTTGATCACGCGTAGCGGAATCGAACGAAACTGGCTGGTGGTTTGAGGAGAAGACTGCATGGCGCCGCAAGCTGCACCACACATGGCTATGCAATGCGGGCCGCCTGCCAGCCCCATGACAAAGGCGGTCAGGAGTAAGCTGGCTAACATGCCGAGAGTTTAAAGGATTTTAGAGAACCTTGCACGGTTGGCATCGTGCTGCAAATAACGGTCAAACACCATGGCGATGGCACGCACAAAGTACCAGCCCATTTCAGTCACTTTCAGGCCGTCGTCTTCCAGCACCACCAGGCCTTGCTTCTGTTTATCGGCCAGCTGTTGAATCTCTGACTTAAAGTAATCCCTGAAATTCACCATATAAGAAAGCTCGATAGACTCATAGCTGAGCTCGCCATGGCACATGATGGCCATAATCACCGCACGCCGGATCAGGTCATCACGGCTGAGTGACAAACCACGCACAATTGGCAGTTGGCCCTGGTCGAGAAAGTCGTAATACTCTTCCAGCGTTTTGGCATTCTGGCTATACGTCGCGCCCATTTTGCCGATGGCAGACACGCCCAGCGCCAGGATATCCTGATCTGCCATGGTGCTGTAGCCCTGGAAGTTACGGTGCAACCTGCCCTGCTGCTTGGCGATGGCGAGTGAATCATCAGGCAAAGCGAAGTGATCCATGCCGATATATACATAGCCTGCCTGCATCAATTGTTGAATCGCCTCCGACAGCATTTGAATTTTGTCGACCGCATTGGGTAACTCATCTTGCAAAATGCGGCGCTGTGGCTTGAAGCGTGACGGCAAATGCGCGTAGCCATAAAGGGCAATGCGGTCCGGGCGCAAAGTGGTAATTTTAGCAATCGTTTCACGGAAGGTCGCCGGGGTTTGCTTGGGCAAGCCATAAATCAAATCGGCATTGATGGACTGGTAACCCATCTCGCGCGCCTGCTGCATCAGTGTTTCCACTTGCGCATAAGACTGCACCCTATGCACGGCCTGTTGTACCTCAGCGTCAAAGTCCTGCACACCAAAACTCAGGCGGTTAAAGCCCAGGTCGCGCAAATGCTGCAAGCGCTGCTGGTTCACCGTGCGTGGATCGATTTCGATGGAATATTCGCCCTCCTGATTAAACACAAAGGCTTTTTTCAGCATGTCGACCAGGCGGGTTAACTCTTCATCATTAAGAAAGGTGGGAGTGCCGCCGCCCAGATGCAGTTGATTGACTGCCTGTGCTTGCGAAAACTTGTCCAGGTGCAGATTGAGCTCGCGTTGCAGGTAGTTGAGGTAAATTGCGCCCTGCTCATAACGCTTGGTGACGATTTTATTGCAGGCGCAATAAAAACACAGTGACGCGCAAAACGGGATATGCACATAAACAGACAGCGGTTGCGTCCAGTTGCTGATATTGCGCTGCTCTGCCGCCTTGACATAAGCCGCTGCATCAAACGCCTCGACAAAGCGGTCTGCGGTGGGGTAAGAGGTATAACGCGGCCCCGAAACATCATAGCGTTCGATGTGCTCTTGAGTAATCATCAACGGTTGTTTCATGGTATCTAGCAAATTCTTTCCTGTCTGCACAAGTGAGACATCGCGTCCCGGGAGTCATTGGCAGCTACTTTGCCATAAAGCAAACCATGACTTATTGATGCATATCAAATAGTCCGATGCGCTACGCGTGCATAATGCAAGGCACTATAATAGGGAAGAGTAAAAAGCATCATGTTAAATGCCATTGCAGCAGATGAAATCGCCACACATGAAATCAATGCGCATGAAGCGTATAATCAGTCACAAGATCAACGACCGCCAAGGACATCGCCCATGCAAGCCGAATCCAGCTTCAAGGTCGCCTGCTCCAACTGCAACCTGCGTGAGCTGTGCCTGCCCATAGGGCTAAGCACTGACGAGATGAACCGACTGGATGGCATGGTAGCCACCAGAAAGAAAATCAAACAAGGCGGCCACCTGTTTAGTAGCGGTGACCCATTCACCACGCTGTATGCGATTCGTACCGGCTTTTTTAAAACCTGCGTCGTGTCTGAAGATGGTCGCGAACAAGTGACCGGCTTCCAGATGGCCGGTGAAATCATGGGCCTGGATGGCATTGTCAGCGACAAACACAATTGCAATGCGATTGCGCTGGAAGATGCCGAAGTCTGCGTGATGCCGTTTAACCACGTCGAAGACCTGTCGCGTGAAATCCCCATGCTGCAACGCCATGTACACAAAATCATGAGCCGCGAGATTGTGCGCGAAAATGGCGTCATGATGTTGCTGGCCAATATGCGTGCCGAAGAGCGCCTGGCCGCCTTCCTGCTCAATTTGCTGCAACGTTTGCACGCCCGAGGCTACTCGAAAAGCGAACTGATTTTACGCATGACACGCGAAGAAATCGGCAGTTACCTGGGCATGAAACTGGAAACCGTGAGCCGCACCTTCTCCAAGTTCAGCGACGACGGTATTATCGAAGTCAAACAGAAAAATATCCGCATTCTGGATCACGAAAAACTTAAAGCGATCTTTAACGCCAGCACGTGTTAAACAGCGGTCTCACCGTCATCATGACTGACGCCTGATGGCGCCCTCTGCCCTTTTTGACGCCTTGGCGGCTTATGCTTCCACGCGCCACTGGCAGTATACTTACCCGGTGTGGTCACGCCGGGCACAAGGCCTTTCCATCGGCATCAACCTGCACCCCAATCATTGTTGTAACTGGCATTGCGTGTATTGCCAGGTGCCCGGCCTGCAGCGTGGCCCCTCACCAACGATAGACACTCACCGTCTGCAGCAGGAGCTCACTGACTGCCTGAATTGGTTAACCCTGCATATCCACCATACCACGTTGACGCTGCGCGATTGCGTGCAGGATATTGCATTTGCTGGTGATGGCGAGCCAACAACGTCACCGCAGTTTGCAGAAATCATGGACATGGTTGCCCACCTGCTGCAACAGCGCAAACCCTATGATCGCCCGGCCAAGCTGCGGCTGATTACCAATGGCAGCCAACTGCAGCATGCGCATATCCAGCATGCGCTCAAGCAGTTGCAAACACTAGAAGGTGAGGTGTGGTTTAAACTGGATGCAGGCAATGATGGCGAAATGCTGGCGGTCAACGATACGCATTTGCCTTTGGCATTACATATACAACGCTTGAACACTTGCTGCACGCTGTGCGCCACCTGGGTGCAAACGGCCATTTTCAGCAGGTCTCAACAGGGGGAAACCGTGACTACCCCCACGCTGCCTGGTTATATGCAAGCATTGCTCCCTCTGAAACAGAAGATGAGCGGTATCTTGCTTTACGGGATTGCCAGGCCAAGCCAACAGGATACACAAGGCAGTATCCAGGCAACTTCAGAGAAAATATTGGAGAAATACGCCACCACATTGCGCACGCATGGATTTCGCGTGCGCATGTTCGTGTAAGTGGATTTGATTAAGACTACTCTTCAGCCGGCTTGAGGCCAGTCTGCGCATGATTGCGCGCCTGAACAGCCGGTGCCATAGACTCATCTTGCACATCATGGCCTTGTGCATCCAGCGTTTTATTGATTTCTATGCCCTTGCGGTAATAGTCGTCAATGGCTGGGTCGGGATGCGTAATCGCCAGGTACAAGGTGATAAAAGACGCCACAACGACCAGAGAAGGACCGCCAATAATCAGCCAGACATACGCATTCTGGTACCATTTTTGTGTTTCAACCATCTGTGTTCCTTTATCTATATTGCTTAGTGCCACCCTACGCTGCGCTATAGCTTAGCCGCTAATTGCTGGGGACAATAAAGACAGATTTTTCCTTAATTGTTTCTTTGGCTTCCATATCGGTCAACTCAAAGAAAATCTTGTGCGAGCCGGCACGTGTTTCGCCTTCAGGCACTTGTATCTCGACTATGACATTACGCTTTTCAAAAGGTTTGAGTGCTTTGAGCTGCTGACTGTTATTGTCTGCGAAATGAACGGCAAGCGCGGGTAAACCGGTGACTTTCAAATCGTAATCACGCACAACTTCGGTTTCATTTTCGAGCTTGAGGTTGTAAACATTCTCGATCTTGCCATCGCTGGTGTAGCGCGCCATCACCGAGCGATCACGCAATACATCCAGCCTGAAATCGGGTTTGAAGTAGATACCAACGCCCATGCCGACAACCATGATCAATAAAATCGTCGTATAAATCAGCACACGTGGCCTTAACAAACGCGCCAACATCTGCTGACGACTCCAACGATTATCCATGCCATTTTGCGTCGTATATTTAATCAGGCCTTTGGCGTAGCCCATCTTGTCCATCACGTCGTCGCAGGCATCAATACAGGCACCGCAGCCGATACACTCATATTGCAAGCCGTCACGGATATCAATGCCGGTCGGACATACCTGTACGCAAATACTGCAATCAATGCAACTGCCCAGCCCATTGGCGTTTTCACCGGCTTTTTTAGAGCGTGAGCCACGTGGCTCGCCACGCGTTTCATCGTAAGTCACTGTCATGGTGTCGCCGTCAAACATCGCGCTCTGGAAGCGTGCATATGGGCACATGTATTTACAGACCTGCTCGCGCATATAGCCTGCGTTGCCATAGGTCGCAAACCCATAAAAACAGACCCAGAATGTTTCCCAGCCACCGGCCTGGAATTGAAACAAGCTAGGTACCAGTTCACGCATGGGCGTAAAGTAGCCCACAAACGTCACACCGGTCCATAAACCAAACGCTATCCAGGCAAACTGCTTCAAGGATTTACGCGTGATTTTATTCAGGTTCCATTTGCTGTCATCGAGGCGCATACGGGCAATGCGGTCGCCTTCAATCTTCTGCTCCATCCACATATAGATTTCGGTATATACCGTTTGCGGACAGGTATAACCACACCATAAGCGCCCTGCAATCGCAGTAAACAGGAACAGGGAAAGCGCAGAAACAATCAACAGGAATGCCAGGTAAATCAAATCCTGAGGATGGAAAATCAGGCCGAATACATAAAAGCGCATGCCTTCCAGGTCAAACAGCATGGCCTGTCGGCCATCCCATTGCAACCACGGCACACCGTAGAAGAATAGCTGCGTTGCCCATACCATGACCCAACGCCAGTTATTGAAAAAACCGGAGACATGACGGGCATAAATCTTATCTTCGGACTTATAAAGTGACAAAACCACCGCCTGTTCAGGGATGGTGGTTTTGTTCACAGCGCTTTGTTTTGTATCGCTCATGTATTTATCTGCATTCGCTTACTTGTTGGAGAGGCCCCAAACATAAGCAGTCAGCAAATGAATTTGCTCTGGGCTGAACTTCTCTTGCCAGGCTGGCATCTGGTTGGTTTTACCTTCGTGAATACGCTTGATAATCGCGGCTTCACCCTGGCCATGTAACCAGATATTGTCTGATAAGTTAGGCGCACCGATCATCTGGTTACCTTTGCCTTCAGCACCGTGGCAAGCAGCACATACGACAAACTTGTCTTTACCGGCATTGGCACGACCAGAGTCATGAATGCTGCCAGACAGGCTTAACACGTAGTTCGCTACGTTTTTCACGTCTTCTTCATTACCGATAGCGGCAGCCATCGGCGGCATCATACCGATACGGCCACCCGTAATCGTTTCCTTGATACGGTCAGGACTGCCACCATACAACCAGTCAGTATCCGTCAGGTTAGGGAAACCGCGGCTACCCTTCGCATCTGAACCATGGCAAGCTGCACAGTTGTTGAGGAAAATACGTTTGCCAATATCACGGGCTTCCGGGATCTTAGCTACTTCTTCAACAGGCATCGCAGCATATTTGGCATACAGCGGCGCAATTTTTTCATTGTTTTTGGCCACTTCAACTTCGTACTGCTTGACGCCAGTCCAGCCAAACGCACCGTTGTAAGTACCCAAACCTGGGAACAGGTACAAGTAAGTCAAACCAAAAATAACGGTAATGATAAACAAACCTACCCACCACATTGGCAGCGGATTGTTCATTTCTTTAATACCGTCCCATTCGTGACCGTTGGTGTTGTCACTGTCCAGAGGCACTTTGACGCGGCTTGCGAAAATCAGCAAACCGACACAAAAAGCGATCCCACCCAAGGTGATGGTCGAAATCCAGATCGGCCAAAATCCACTTACAAAATCATTCATGATGTTTTCCTTAAGCTTTCCGCACTGATAATTAGTCTTGATCGAACGGCAAGTGCTGCGCGTCCTTGAACTGTGCGGAGTGACGATTGCGCCATGCCCAAACCAGGATTGCGATAAACAGCACAAAACTCAATACTGTAAACACGATGCGTAATACATTGATCATATCCATGGCGCGTCTCCTTATTTCAGGTGTGTACCCAATACTTGCAGGTATGAAACCAGTGCATCCATCTCGGTTTTACCCTTGATATCTGCGCCAGCGGCCTTGATCTGCTCGTCGGTGTAAGGCACGCCCACTTTACGCAGCGCAACCATATGGTCACCAATCGTTTCATCATTCACCAGGTTTTCATTCAACCATGGATAGGCTGGCATGATGGATTCCGGCACAACGTCACGTGGCTGGTTCAGGTGAACACGATGCCAGTCGTCACTGTATTTGCCACCCACACGGTGCAAGTCAGGACCAGTACGCTTGCTGCCCCACTGGAACGGGTGATCGTATACATACTCGCCAGCCACTGAGTAGTGACCATAACGCAATGTTTCAGCGTGGAACGGACGGATCATCTGTGAGTGGCAGTTGTAGCAACCTTCACGCAGATAAATGTCACGACCAGCCAACTGCAGTGCAGTGTATGGCTCTAAGCCACGGATAGGCTCAGTCAGGGATTTCTGGAAAAACAAAGGCACGATTTCAACCAGACCGCCGAAGGAGATCGTGATGAAAGTCAGCACGATCAACAAGAAGTTATTGGTTTCAATCTTTTCGTGCAGATTGCCACTATTATTTTGATGCGTTGCCATAGTGAGCTCCTTAAGCGTGTGCAACAACAGCTGGTACTTCTACCGTTGCTGGTTTGCCATTAGTGGCCGTTTTATAGGTGTTCCACAACATGATCACTAAACCGCTCATATACAGGAAACCACCCAAAGCACGTGTGAAGTAGTATGGGAACTTGGCTTTCACACTCTCAACAAAGGTATAAGCCAATGTACCGTCAGCGTTCATCGCACGCCACATCAAGCCTTCCATCACGCCAGAGATCCACAACGCAGCGATGTACAACACCACGCCAATCGTTGCCATCCAGAAGTGCACTTCAATCGCTTTCACGCTGTACATGGTTTTTTGACCAAACAAACGTGGAATCAGGAAGTACAGGGAACCGATAGAAATGAAACCAACCCAGCCCAGGGCACCAGAGTGCACGTGGCCAACAGTCCAGTCAGTGTAGTGAGACAAAGCGTTTACAGTCTTGATCGCCATCATCGGGCCTTCAAAGGTACTCATACCGTAGAAAGACAGGGAAACGATCAGGAAGCGCAAGATAGGATCTGTGCGCAGTTTGTGCCATGCGCCGGACAAGGTCATGATACCGTTGATCATACCGCCCCAGCTTGGTGCAAACAGAATCAGTGACAACACCATACCCAATGACTGAGTCCAGTCAGGCAAAGCGGTGTAATGCAGGTGGTGAGGACCCGCCCACATGTAAGTGAAGATCAGTGCCCAGAAGTGCACGATAGACAAGCTGTAAGAATACACTGGACGCTCAGCTTGCTTAGGCACGAAGTAATACATCATGCCCAGGAAACCCGCTGTCAGGAAGAAACCAACCGCGTTGTGACCATACCACCACTGCACCATCGCATCTTGCACACCTGCATAAGCAGAGTAAGACTTGAACCAGCCGGCCGGGATCGCAGCACTCTCAACGATGTGCAATAACGCCACCGCCAGAATGAACGCACCGTAGAACCAGTTAGCCACGTAGATATGCTTAACCTTACGGATACCGATGGTACCGAAGAACACGATGGCATAAGAAATCCATACGATCGCAATCAGGATATCAATTGGCCATTCCAGTTCGCCGTACTCTTTACCCTGGGTATAACCCAATGGCAACGAGATAGCTGCGGCGACAATCACTGCTTGCCAGCCCCAGAAAGTGAAACTGGCCAGTTTGTCGCTAAACAAACGGGTTTGGCAGGTACGTTGTACGACATAGTATGAGGTAGCAAATAAAGCACAGCCACCAAATGCGAAAATCACTGCATTGGTATGCAGTGGTCGTAAACGGCCAAAAGAGGTATACGGCAAGCCCAGGTTAAGCTCTGGCCACACCAGCTGAGACGCGATAATCACGCCCATCAATGTACCAACAACACCCCAGACCACTGCCATGATAGCGAACTGGCGGACTACGGTATCGTTATAGGTCGCAGCCTTCACGGTTGCATTTTGCATGGATTTCTCCCAATGATTAAAACAAACACCCAACACTAAAAAAATTCTAAAAAATTAAAATTTTAGTTGTTCAACCTGATCATCTCAGAGTTGTCACACATCTGATTTGACACACATCAATCCTGTTCAAGAATTCGTGAACCTTCTTCTTCCAGGTCTTCAAACTGCCCGGTCTGGATTGCCCACCATAGGCCACCCAGAATCACAAACACCAGCAACACTGCCAGTGGGATCAATAAAAATGCAATTTCCATAACGCTATGCCTGACCTTTCTGCCAGCCCGACTTATCCCAGTCGGTCAAACGTAATGCATTCAGTAATACCAATAGCGAACTGGCCGCCATGCCCAGCCCGGCCAACCAGGCAGGCAACAGGCCCATAATCGCCAATGGCACACCCGCTGCGTTATACAACGCAGCCCACAACAAATTCTGTTTTACGATGAGAATGGTTTTTTGACAATGCGAAATGAGCGAAACCAGCACACCGATATCATTACCCAACACCACCATATCGGCCTGTGCCTGCGTCAAAGGGACGCCGGAACCCATTGCAATAGAAGTATGCGCTGCTGCAATGACAGGGCCGTCATTCAAACCATCACCAACCATTAATACTTTCCGCCCCTGTTGTTGCAACAACTTTACATGCTGCAGCTTATCTGCTGCTTTTTGTAACCCGAATGCGCGCTGGATTCCCAGTTGCGCTGCGAGGTTTTTAACGGGCGCTATTCTATCACCAGATAACAGTTGAATATCAAGCCCATGTGCAATTAATTGTGAAATCGCTGCCTTGGCATGGGGTTTTACCTGCTCGGACAAAGTCAGTCTCGCCAACAGAATTTCGCCTGTGGTGACATATACCTGACGCAACGCTTCGCTCTCGGCTTCATCACTGACGTTACAGAATTCTGCATTGCCTAGCTTCACCGGCAGTAATGCGCCGTTTTCTGCGTTAAATGTAGCAGACATACCGCCACCGACAATCTCTTGCCAATCCTGCATGGGCAGCTGATCTTGTGCATCATGCTGTAAGGCAAAGCCATGTAGCGCCTGTGCGACTGGGTGCAAGGAATCGTGGCTCATGCTGGCAATCACGTCTAGCAACCACTGCCTATCCCAGTCTGCATGACTTTCTGCCAGCGTCACTTGTTGCATATTCTCGGTCAGGGTACCTGTTTTATCGAATACGATGGTGTCAATTTCACTGATCGCCTGGATTGCTTGCAAGCGACGGATCAGCACACCTCCCTTGGCAAACGTACCGGCACTGGCCAGCATGGCCGCAGGTGTTGCCAGGGATAATGCACACGGGCAAGTCACCACCAGCACGGCCACAGCCGACATAATGGCTTTGGCAGGATCGATGTTCCACCAATAAATAACGGCATAAACGGCCGCCAATAATACGGCCCACAAAAATGGTTGCGCAACTTTATCTGCCAGCAAGGCAATGCCCGGTTTTTCAGTCGAAGCAGAAGCCATGAGGTTGACCAGCGCATGGTATTGCGTACCCTCGCCCACCTGCTCCACCTGCATTTCAATGGCAGAGGTTAAATTACCGGAACCAGCAATGACTTTAGCACCTGCCGGTTTCAGCACAGGCTCAGATTCACCCGTGAGCATAGACTCGTCGGCGCTTGTGCTGCCAACTAATACTAGGCCATCTGCCGCAAACACCTCACCCGGACGCACGTATAACACATCACCCACATTGATATTGGTCGCGGCAATTTGCACCCACTCACCAGCGGCATTTTTTTTCAGTACCGCATGTGGCAAACGGCGCATCATGTTTTCCAAGGCACCGGCCGTGCGGTTACGCAGCTTGACATCCAGCCAGCGACCAATCAGCAAAAAGCTGACAAACATGGTGAGCGAGTCATAATAAACCACGTCACCCCACCAGCCGCCTGGTGCAAAAGTCGCCAGCGTGCTCATGATAAAGGCTGCCAGGATGCCCAGCGAAACGGGTACATCCATGCCCAATTGACGCTGCTTGATACTCGCCCAGGCCTGGGATAAAAACGGCGTCGCCGAAAACAGCATCACCGGCAGGGTGAGCACCCACGACGCCCATTTCATGAGCTGCACCATGTCTGGCGCCATGTCATTGCTATCTGACCAGTAAGTAGGATAGGCATACATCATGACCTGCATCATGCAGAACACCGCCACCACTAAGCGCCATAACATTTTGCGCTGCTGGACAGTACGATCAGAAATAGCGCTGTATTCGTTCAGCGGCAAGGCTGGGTAACCAATCTCGTTTAAATTGGCAAACCAGTTTGAAGGGGAAGTTTGTTGCGCATCCCAAACCACACGGACACGTTTAGAAGCAGCGCTGGCTTGCACAGCAAGTACGCCACGCTGCTGCTTGATGCTTTGTTCAATACGCCCGCTGCAAGCGGCACAATGCATATTATCGACCCACACATGAGAGGTCCACACCTCAGCAGAGGATGCATCGCGCTGACTAAATCGCTCCCACTCAGACTGGATATCCAGTCCTTGCCAGGGATTCGCACTGCTTGCTGCTAAAGGTTTTGCCATTGGGTGATGGACCGTCCGTCAAACAATATACAACTTTATATTATATGATTGAATATAATATAAATCAATGTGTTAGCCGTTTTATGAAAGTGCTGCACGCTTTACATGGTGCCAATTCTAAAGGTGCCAAACTTTTCTTAGAAATGATTAGAACAGCCAACTGCCGGTGAAGCTTTGATGTAGCACAATCAACCGCGCAAAATATTAAAAGAGGCCAGCACAAACCTGTGCCAGCACCCCTCACTTTACATGCACCTTACTTCACGCGCATGCCTGCTTGCGCCCCACTGTCTGGCGACAGAATATAAGGGCCGCCACGCTCATCACTGGCCGCCAGCACCATGCCTTCGCTCATGCCAAATTTCATTTTGCGCGGTGCCAGGTTAGCTACCATCACGGTTAAACGCCCCACCAGGGTGGCCGGGTCATAGGCGGACTTAATACCAGCAAAAACCTGGCGTGGTTTTTCTTCGCCAATATCAAGCAGCAATTTAAGTAATTTTTCAGCGCCCTCCACATGCTCGGCGCTGACAATGTGTGCAATGCGCAAATCGACCTTGGTAAAGTCATCTATCGAAATATATGCGCCCTCTTCGGCCGCTGGCGCATCCACTTTTGCTTCAGCCTTGGTCGACGCTTTAGCAACCGCGTCTGTTTTCGCAGGCGCAGATGCCGCTTGCAAACTGTCTTTATTCGCTTCGACCATCGCCTCGATCTGCTTGCCTTCCAGGCGCGTCACCATATGATTATAAGGCTGAATTGTTTGTGCACCCAAGCCCTGGCCGACATCCGCCCACTGCAATGGCGGCACGTTAAGAAATGCTTCCACGGCAACCGCAATATTCGGCAACACCGGCTTCAGGTAGATCGTCAGCAAACGGAACATTTCCAGTGCACTGCTGCAAATCGTATGCAACTCAGCCGTTTTACTGTCATCCTTGGCAACCACCCAAGGCGCAGCTTCTGCCACATAAGCATTCGCAGCATCGGTCAACTTCATGATCTCACGCAGTGCACGTGCAAAGTCACGGGCGGCATACGCTTCAGCAATCGCCGGTGCCGCAGCGCGCATCTCATCAATCACCGCATGCTGTGCAGCCATCAGCTTGTTATCAAACTTCTTGGCTACAAACCCGGCGGTACGGCTGGCGATATTAATGTATTTACCGACCAGATCACTGTTCACACGGGCGACAAAGTCTTCCAGGTTCAGGTCAATGTCTTCCATGCTGCCATTGAGTTTGGCGGCATAGTAATAACGTAAATATTCCGGATTTTTCACATGCTCAAGGTAGCTGCGCGCCGTGATAAACGTGCCGCGCGACTTGGACATTTTCTCGCCATTCACCGTCAAAAAGCCATGCGCGAATACCTGTGTTGGCGTACGGTGGCCTGAGTATTCCAGCGTTGCGGGCCAGAACAAGGCATGGAAGTACAAGATATCCTTACCGATAAAATGATACAACTCGGTCGTCGAATCCTTTTTCCAGTACTCATCAAAATCCAAGCCAGCCTTGCTAGCCAGGTTTTTGAAGCTAGCCATGTAACCAATCGGCGCATCCAGCCAGACGTAAAAATACTTACCCGGCGCATCAGGAATTTCGAAACCGAAATATGGCGCATCGCGCGAAATATCCCAGTCGGAGAGTTTATTCTCGCCAACTTCGCCCACCCATTCACTCATTTTATTAGCCGCTTCGGCTTGCAAGGTTCCAGAGCGCGTCCAGTCACGCAAAAAGTCCGCACACTCGCTCAGCTTGAAAAAGTAATGCTCAGTCTCTTTGCGCACAGGCGTGGCGCCAGACACGGCCGAGAATGGGTTAATCAACTCAGTCGGGCTATAGGTCGTGCCACACACTTCGCAGTTATCGCCATATTGGTCTTTAGCATGGCATTTTGGGCACTCGCCTTTAATAAAGCGGTCCGGCAAAAACATGTTTTTGACCGGGTCAAAATATTGTTCTATGGTTTTGGTCGCAATCTTGCCGTTAGCTTTGAGCGCACGGTAAATATTGCCGGACAACTGGCGGTTTTCTTCCGAGTTGGTCGAGTAGTAGTTATCAAACTGCACCAGGAATTCAGCAAAGTCCTGGCTGTGCTCGGCGTGCACTTTCTCAATTAACGCTTCCGGCGTGATGCCTTCTTTTTCGGCGCGCAGCATGATAGGCGTCCCGTGGGTATCGTCCGCGCAGACATAATGCACCGTATGGCCCTGCATCTTTTGAAAACGCACCCAGATATCGGTTTGAATGTACTCAACCAGATGCCCCAAATGGATGCTGCCGTTGGCATATGGCAAGGCGGACGTCACCAGAAGTTTGCGTGTCATGAAAACAAGACCAAGATAAAAACCGCTATTTTAGCAAACCCGTTGCAGTTTCAACGAATCTTTATCTTTAATCACTGGCAAAACCCGCGAACAGGGCTTAATACTGAGATCACGGTGAGACCGGTGCAGTTACGGCCAGGCCTCACCGCCACTATATATAAGATTAACTTTTCGGCATCAGCACGGCAGTTACTGTATGAATCACACCGTTATCGGCATTAATCTCATCGCCGACAACCTTGACGTTATCCACTTTTACGCCATCAACCACAGACAGTTTAAGATCAGCACCTTCAAGTGATTTGACTTTGCCCGCGCTCACATCGGCCTGGGTGATTTTGCCGGGGTAAATATGATAACTCAGCACCTTTTTAAGCTGATCCGGATTTGCCATGAGGGCGTTGAGTTTGGCTTTGGGCAATTTGGCAAACGCGGCGTCATTAGGCGCAAACAGGGTAATAGGGCCTTTATCGTTAAGGGCACTTTCCAGCCCGGCCGTTTTGACGGCTTTTAAAAAAGTCTTAAAGTCGCCTTCTTGTTCGGCGCTTTGCAGCAAGGTGTCTGCACTGGCGTGGTGGCTGTAGCTGATCGCTAGCAATGCCAGCATAAGAAGTTTATTCATGCGTTTTCTCCTGAAGGATTGATCAACGACGGCTGCGCTTAAGTACGATGGCCGTCGATGTGCCTACCTTATCAAGCACGCCTTACGCGTAACTTACCAGGGACTACCCCAAGCTTACAGTCAGCTTACCCATGCCTGCCGCCTGCACGGCGATGCATACACGCATCGCAAGACAACATGACGAACAGGGACTGTTGGAGTAGAATTCCCGATTCATTTAGTCAGGCATTTCCGCAGGAACCTCAAGCATGGCCATTAGCGAACTCATCATTCAAAGCACTTTAAAACTGTGCATAGACTCCAATACCGGCAAAGACTTTGTTAGCGCCAAATCGATCAAAAACATCCAGACCAATGGCAATGATGTCAGCCTGGATGTGGTGCTGGGCTACCCGGCACAAAGCCAACTGGAGCCCATTCGCCAGCAAGTAACTAACGCACTGAAAAGCATAGATGGCATTGCCAATATCACGGTCAATGTGGGTAGCCGCATCGTGGCGCATGGTGTGCAACGTGGCGTTAACTTATTACCAAACGTGAAAAACGTGATTGCCGTGGCTTCAGGCAAAGGTGGCGTCGGAAAATCGACGACCTCAGTCAACCTGGCGCTAGCGCTGGCGGCCGAAGGCGCCACCGTGGGCCTGCTGGATGCAGATATTTACGGCCCTAGCCAGCCACAGATGCTGGGCATTTCCGGCCGCCCGGATAGCGCCGACGGCAAGAGCATAGAACCCATGCGTGCGCATGGCATCCAAGCTATGAGTATAGGTTTCCTGGTTGACACGGATACGCCCATGGTATGGCGCGGCCCCATGGTCACCGGCGCATTGGAGCAACTATTACGCGACACGCGCTGGCAAGACCTGGACTATCTGGTCATCGACCTGCCACCAGGCACCGGCGATATCCAGCTGACATTGGCGCAAAAAATCCCGGTCACCGGCGCCATTATTGTTACCACACCGCAAGATATTGCCCTGCTCGATGCACGCAAAGGTCTGAAAATGTTTGAGAAAGTCGGCATCCCGATTTTGGGTATCGTCGAAAACATGAGCACGCACATCTGCTCCAACTGCGGCCACGAAGAACATATCTTCGGCGCAGGCGGCGGCGCGGTGATGGCCAGCGATTACAACGTCGATTTACTAGGCAGCTTGCCTTTGGATATTAATATCCGCATGCAAGCCGACAGTGGTCAACCCACCGTCGTTGCTTCGCCTGACAGTGGCGTGGCGCAAAGCTATAAAGAAATCGCGCGCAAGGCAGCGAGCAAAATCGCTATCGCCAGCCTCGATCACAGCGCTAAATTCCCTAACATCGTTATTCAAAAAACCTAACAGCCAGGACGTTGCCTATGACAACCCGCAAGCACCATATTGCAGAAGACCTGATGGGCGCGCAGTACGAGGCCATGGATGAGCATATGCAACGCGTCGCCCGGCACATGACCGAGCGCCATCCGGTGTCGCGCAACCTGGCCGCGCATCACATGCACGAAACACCCAGCCGCGGCCAGCGCGCCGCTGATGCCATGGCGCGTTTTGGCGGTTCGTGGACGTTTATTTTCATTTTCATGTTGATCCTGGTGAGCTGGGTAATTCTGAACTCCGTCATTCTGCTGCGTATAGGCCGCGCATTCGACCCCTATCCTTATATTCTGCTCAACCTGTTTTTATCCATGCTGGCGTCCATCCAGGCACCGATTATCCTCATGTCGCAAAACCGCCAGTCAGAAGTTGACCGCCGCCAGGCCGAGCATGACTACGAAGTGAATTTAAAAGCAGAATTAGAGATTTTACTGCTGCATGAAAAACTGGATGGTTTGCGTGAGCAACAGTGGCAGGAACTGATTCTTTTACAGCAAAAGCAAATTGGGTTACTTGAGCAGTTGCTGGCTGAAAGAAATTAAAAACAATTACTTAGCCACAGAGAACACAGAGTTAAAAACCTGAGGGACTTTTCTCTGTGACCTCCGTGTCCTCTGTTGCTCAAACAAACACTTAACTGAAATTCAGGGATTATAAAAAAAGCCACAAAGATTTCTCTCTGTGGCCTCTGTGTTCTCTGTGGCTTTAAAAATATTAATTCAGCGCAACCCCATAGCAATACACATCGACACCATTCGGTGATTGAATCAAGGTCGCTGGAATGGCGACGCCATTACGCCAGTTATCGACGGCTTCTTGCTTACCTGCGCCAGTCACCAGGAACATGACTTCATGCGTATTATTCAAACGATCCTGGCTAATCGTAATGCGGTCTGCCGGTGGTTTGGGCGAATTGAATACCGGTACGGCATCTGCAGTGTTATTCACCACCTGGCCCGGGAACAGGCTGGCAGTATGGCCATCTTCACCCAGACCTAAAATCACCAGGTCAAACGTGCGTACACCTTTCAGTGTTTCAGCATATGCTTTCGCACCTTCAATATTGCCCAACTCGGCAGGAATATCGTGAATCTGGCTGGCGGGAATGGCCACATGGCTTAACCAGGCATCACGCGCCATCTTGCTGTTGCGTTCGGCATGATCCACTGGCAGGCAGCGATCATCATTGTGATAAACGTGCCAGTTAGCCCAGTCTGCATCCGCCTTGGCTAACAATTGGTAAACGGCTTTGGGGGTGCTGCCCCCTGCCAATACAATCAGGAAACTACCGTGTTTGGCGATGGCTGCATCAGCGGCTGCCAACACTCTATTAAGTGCTGCCTGGTTAATTTCTTCCTGGGATTGAAACGAGTGCCAACGAGTTTGAACATTCAAAGACATAGAAAACCTGTAAAAAACAATACAAAAAAGCGTGCGCAGCCTTTTAGTGCGAGACTGCATTTGCTATAATTATATCTGACTCGACATGATAATTCTGCAAAATTATCCGAAGCACTGATCGAGTTCATGCCATCCAAAAGATGGGTGTCTCTTAAAACTATCCTCACACCATAGGAAAATCCGAATGAAATTAGCAATGATTGGCTTGGGCAAAATGGGCGGCAACATGGCTGCACGCTTGCTGCGTCACAAAATTAACGTGGTTGGTTTTGACTTCAATACCGAATTCGTTAACAGACTCGTAAAAGAAGAAGGTCTGGAAGCAGCAACCTCAGTCGCTGATGCAGTCAGCAAACTCGAAGGCCAAAAAATTGTCTGGTTGATGTTACCAGCTGGTGAAATCACCGAAAATCAAATCAAAGACCTGATCCCTCTGTTGAACAAAGGCGACATCATCGTCGACGGCGGCAACTCAAACTACAAACACAGTCAGCGCCGTGGCGCAATGTTAGCTGAACATGGTATCGGCTTTATCGACTGTGGTACTTCCGGTGGTGTTTGGGGCTTGGACAACGGTTACTGCCTGATGTACGGCGGCGACAAACAATACGCAGACGTATTGGCACCTTATGCACAAGCATTGACACACGCTGACCGCGGTTGGGCGCACGTGGGTCCAGTAGGTTCCGGTCACTTCACCAAAATGATCCATAACGGTATCGAATACGGCATGATGCAAGCATTTGCCGAAGGTTTGGACCTGATCAAAGGTAAAGAAGACTTCAACCTGGATCTGGCACAAATCACTGAATTGTGGCGTCATGGCTCCGTTGTTCGCAGCTGGTTGCTGGACTTGACGGCTGAAGCGCTGAAAGATGACCAAAGCCTGCAAGCCATTGCACCATACGTAGCTGACTCCGGCGAAGGCCGCTGGACAGTAGTTGAAGCGGTTGAGCAAGGTGTTGCAGCTCCAGTGCTGACCACTGCATTGCAAGCACGTTTCCGTAGCCAGGACTCAGAGGGCTACAGCTACAAACTGCTGTCACTGATGCGTAATGCATTTGGTGGTCACTCAGTAAAAACCAAGTAATCAAACAAGCCTCTCTCCACGGGAGGCTTTTTGCTGATTACTATTGTTTTTTTGATATGGGAAAGGCTTGCCCTTTCCCGTTTACATTTTTATCTTAAGGTTAGAAATGACGAATAAAATTGATCCATGCACACTGGTGCTGTTTGGCGCTAGTGGCAATCTGGCCCGCGTAAAACTTTATCCTGGTTTGTTCAGACTGGACTCACTAGGCCGCTTGCCAGCAGACCTGAAAATTGTAGGCGTTGGCCGCCAAGTGGTTGACCTGGAAGCCTGGCGTGCAGACATCAAAAGCATGCTGGATGCCAAATTTAAAAAAGGGTACGACCAGGCTGTGTTTGAGCGCTTTATCGCGCGTAACTTCTACCACGCCAATCCACCGACAGATCCAGATGCGTTTAGCAAACTGAAAGCCACCCTCAGCGACGAAAGTGTTTTCCCGCAGAACTTGGCTTACTTCCTGTCCGTGCGTCCAGTAGACTTCGCCCCAGTGGTGGAATCATTGGCTAATGTTGGCCTGACACAAGAAGACAAATACTGGCGCCGCGTGGTGATCGAGAAACCATTTGGTACCGATCTGCCATCTGCAAAAGAACTGCAAGCTGCAATCACCAAGCACTTGAAAGAAAGCCAGATTTACCGTATCGACCACTACCTGGGCAAGTCCGCACTGCAAAACATTTTGCTGCAACGCTTTACCAATACCGTGCTTGAGCCAATCTGGAACAACCAGTATATCGACCACGTGCAAATCACCAACACCGAAATGCTGGGTGTAGGCGACCGTACGCAGTTCTATGACAGCACTGGCGCACTGCGCGACATGCTGCAAAGCCATATCCTGCAAACGCTGGCACTAACTGCCATGGAGCAGCCGAAGGACCTGTCTCCTGAAGGCGTGCGTGACGCGAAAATTGCATTGTTAGAGCAAATTCGCCCTATTCCAGTCAATGAACTGGAAAAACATGCATTCCGCGCACAATACGCTGCTGGCGAAATCCACGGCGAAAAAGTGCCTGGTTACCTGGAAGAGCTGGGCAACAATGACAGCGTGGTTGAAACTTATGCCGCACTGAAGTTGTTTATCGACAATCCACGCTGGAAAGGTGTGCCGTTCTATATCCGTACGGCTAAACGCCTGCACGAAGCCGACACACGCATTTCTGTACGCTTCAAGAAAGCACCGCTGCAAATCAATGATCAGGACCAAAACTGGCTGATCATTGGTATCCAGCCACGTGAGTGCATCAAACTGGAAGTCCAGTCCAAGATTCCTGGCCTGGATGTACAAACCCGTACTATCCAGCTGGATGCCGCTAACCGTTGGGATAGCGACGACTCTGTTGACGCGTACGAAGCTTTATTGCTGAACCTGATGCAAGGCGACAACTCCAACTACCTGCATATTTCCGAAGCTGAAGCACAATGGCGCCTGGTAGACCCAGTCGTTAAAGCCTGGGCAGAAGACAAGAAGCCGGTACATCAGTACCCAGCGGGCAGCCGTGACCCAGAAGCGTCTAAAGTGATTTTTGAAGCTGAAGACCAATTCTGGCGTTACAGCATTGAATTAGGCGGCGACCAATAACCACTGGCGGCTGCAAATGCCGCTAGTTGAATAAATCGCCAAAAATTCATAAAAAATTTGCAAAACTATCAACATTTGTAGTTATTATTTGCCACAATTGTTGTTATTATTTGCACACATTAAAAGCGGAGTTTAAACTCCGCTTTTTTCTCTTTATTGCAAGCACTCTTGCACAGAAAAGCAACGCTAAGACTGGATAAGGCAATGAGCATTAAGTCGGACAAATGGATACGCAGAATGGCTGAACAACACGGCATGATTGAGCCGTTTTCGCCGACGCTGGTGCGTGAAGCCAATGGCGAAAAAATCGTGTCCTACGGTACATCTTCTTACGGTTACGATATCCGTTGTGCTGACGAATTCCGCGTATTTACCAATATCAACAGCACGATTGTCGACCCAAAGCAGTTCGACCCGCAGTCGTTTGTTGAGGTCTCAGGCAAAGGCTATTGCGTGATTCCGCCCAACTCATTTGCGCTGGCCCGCACAGTGGAATATTTCCGCATCCCGCGCTCCGTGCTGACCGTCTGTTTAGGCAAATCCACTTACGCACGCTGCGGCATCATCGTCAACGTGACACCGTTTGAACCAGAGTGGGAAGGTTATGTCACACTGGAATTCAGCAACACGACGCCACTGCCTGCCAAAATTTACGCCGGCGAAGGCTGTGCCCAGGTACTGTTTTTTGAATCTGATGAAATTTGCGAAACCAGCTATAAAGACCGCGGTGGCAAATATCAAGGCCAGGTTGGCGTGACTTTGCCAAAAATATAATATGGCTAACGGTGAAACAATTAGAGAGAAAATTATCGCTCTAAGCATTCAGGCACTCTCTGAAGCCCCATCTGGTCTAAGATTTGCAGAAATTAAGCGTTATGTAAAAACTAATCTCGATCCAAGTATAAAACAAACGAACATCCCAGCTAACTTAGTAAAGCTCGTTGAATTCTCAAACGGTGAAATAACTAAAGTTGACAAGGGACTATATCAATTAACTGTTAACTTTAACAAACCAGTTAATGAGGAAATCATCCCTTCACCTCTTGTTAAAAAAATTACAGAACAAGATTTTTATCAGTCTTTTGCTGATTGGTTAATAAGCGAATTAGAAGACTGCACAAAAGCCGAAGTAGTAGGTGGGGCTACGTTTGGAGATAAATGGGCAACCCCAGATGTAATTGGGGTTTTAAAATCAAAACCTAGTGATATTTTTAGATTTGAACCTGAGATTGTTGCAGCTGAAATCAAAATTAGTGGTGGTGAATCACTAGTCACAGCTTTAGGTCAAGCTTGCTCCTATCGTTTATTCGCTCACAGAAGCTATATAGTTGTTCCCAAGCAAGCAAACAAATCAGATTTAGACAGATTAGACTCCTTATGTTTGTTATTCGGGATAGGCTTAGTGATTTTTGATGTACAAAACCCAGACAATCCCGAATATGCTATCAAGACACGTGCGTTAACCCACAAACCTGATATGTTTTATTTAAACCATTATTTAGGTAAGTCTGGATTAGGCGATAAATTATTATCCTAGAGGTATTATGAAATTTAGATTTCCCGTCGTCATTATTGACGAAGATTTCCGCTCCGAGAACTCTTCCGGCCTCGGCATTCGCGTATTGGCCAAAGCCATCGAAGATGAAGGTGTTGAAGTACTGGGTGTGACCAGTTATGGCGACCTGACCTCGTTCGCACAACAGCAAAGCCGTGCCTCTGCGTTTATCTTATCTATTGATGATGAAGAAATCGTCGAGGAAAAACCGGAAGCGATTGAGCAACTGCGCAACTTTGTGGCCGAGATCCGCTACCGCAATGAGGAAATCCCTATTTTCCTGCATGGTGAAACACGTACCAGCCGCCACATCCCCAATGATGTATTGCGCGAGTTGCACGGCTTTATCCACATGAACGAAGACACGCCGGAATTTGTAGCGCGCCTGATCATCCGTGAAGCGAAAGCCTACCTGGACAGCCTGCCACCGCCGTTCTTTAAAGCACTGACACACTACGCGGCTGACGGCTCCTACTCCTGGCACTGCCCTGGCCATTCCGGCGGCGTCGCCTTCCTGAAATCGCCTGTCGGCCAGATGTTCCACCAGTTTTTTGGTGAAAATATGCTGCGTGCCGATGTCTGTAACGCGGTCGACGAATTAGGCCAGTTACTGGACCATACCGGCCCGGTGGCGGCTTCTGAGCGTAACGCAGCCCGCATTTACAACTGCGACCACCTGTACTTTGTGACCAACGGTACGTCAACCTCGAACAAAATCGTCTGGAACTCGACAGTTGCGCCAGGTGACATCGTCGTCGTTGACCGTAACTGCCATAAGTCAGTGCTACACTCGATTATTATGACCGGTGCGATTCCGGTATTCCTGATGCCGACACGTAACCACTTTGGCATTATCGGCCCGATTCCAAAGAGTGAGTTCGCCTGGGAAAACATCCAGAAGAAAATCGAACGCAACCCGTTTGCCAGCGACAAAAATGCCAAACCACGCGTATTGACCATCACACAATCTACCTATGACGGTGTGCTGTACAACGTCGAGGAAATCAAAGAAATGCTGGATGGCAAAATTGACACCCTGCACTTCGACGAAGCCTGGTTGCCACACGCGACTTTCCATGACTTCTATGGCGATTACCACGCCATTGGCGCTGACCGCCCGCGTTGTAAAGAGTCTATGGTGTTCTCCACACAATCTACCCATAAACTGCTGGCAGGCTTGAGCCAGGCCTCACAGATCCTGGTGCAGGACGCGCAGGACAACCATTTGGATAGAGACCTGTTTAACGAAGCCTACCTCATGCACACCTCCACCAGCCCGCAATATTCGATTATTGCCAGCTGCGACGTGGCAGCCGCCATGATGGAAGCACCAGGCGGCACTGCCTTGGTGGAAGAATCGCTCAAAGAGGCACTGGACTTCCGCCGCGCCATGCGCAAGGTGGACGAAGAATGGGGCACCGACTGGTGGTTTAAAGTCTGGGGTCCGACAGATTTGTCCGAAGATGGCCTGGAAGAGCGTGATGCCTGGATGCTGAAAGCCAACGAACGCTGGCACGGTTTCGGCAACCTGGCCGAAGGCTTTAACATGCTGGACCCGATTAAAGCCACCATCATCACGCCAGGGCTGGATGTGGATGGTGAGTTCTCTGAAGAATTCGGTATTCCAGCGGCCATCGTCACCAAATACCTGGCTGAGCACGGCGTCATCGTTGAAAAAACCGGCCTCTACTCATTCTTTATCATGTTCACCATCGGCATCACCAAAGGTCGCTGGAACACCATGGTAGCGGCCTTGCAGCAATTTAAAGACGACTACGATAAGAACCAGCCGTTATGGAAAGTCTTGCCTGAATTCGTGCAGAAACACCCACGCTATGAACGCATCGGGCTCAAAGAGTTGTCTACACAAATCCATGAAGTGTATAAAGCCAACGACGTAGCGCGCCTGACCACTGAAATGTACCTGTCAGACATGGTGCCTGCCATGAAGCCAACAGATGCCTTCTCGAAAATGGCGCACCGCAAGATTGAACGTGTTGCCATCGACGAACTGGAAGGTCGCGTCACTGCGGTATTGCTCACGCCCTACCCACCAGGTATCCCGTTGCTGATTCCTGGCGAACGCTTCAACAAGGTGATTGTGAACTACCTCAAATTTGCGCGTGAGTTTAACGAGAAATTTCCGGGCTTTGAGACAGACAACCATGGCTTGGTCAAACAAATCGTGGATGGTAAAGCAGTGTATTTCGTGGATTGCGTGAAGCAAGAAGACTAGTTTCTAGTAATGTTGTATAAGGGAAACGCCAAAGCGTTTCCCTTTTTTGTTTTTAAGGCCATCAGCGCTTAAAAGTACCGATACCTCTCAGTAGGTCGTTGGCGGTGATTGATATAAAAAATTGTTCTTTGATGGATAGCATTCTTTTTCGCCTTTAGGCGAGTTACTTTTCTTTGCTTGCACAAAGAATAAGTAACCAAAAGAAATGCACCCCAACTGCCGCTTGATTCCTGCGTTGCTCGTCAAAATAAGCGGTCACGAAACTCATCCTAGCGGCCTGCACAAAACGCAGGCCACCGCGGGATTCGAACAGTCGCTCCCTTCACCTTATTTTGTCTGCGCTACTCGGCGCGGCAGATGGGGACCCCGAACACCCAATGAGCGCAACGATAGGTGATTTTAAGAAATGAATCTGGTTTTTGAAACGTCCACATTGATGCAGTGTGAGTTTGATGAGATGAATCCCATTCCATCACGCTGAGTAGCGGAAACAAAATAAGAAAAGAGGGAGCGACTGTTTGAGCTCCGCGGCAGCTTGCGGGGTGTGCAAGCTGCTAGGGCGAGTTTCGTGACCGGCTTATTTTGTTGAGCAACGCAAGGAAGCCGCAGGCCGTGATGGCTGGGTGCCCTCCTCTTTGGTTACTTTCTGGGGGGCAAGCACCAGAAAGTGACTCGCCAACAAGGCGAAACCAGCCGCCACAAACATCCACCAACCAGGAATCACCTTCCAAACCCATCCCCACCAAAAATAAACCCGGACATTTCTATCCGGGCCTAGACTCCAGTTGTGAGCATATGTTGATAAGCAACGATCCCTAACCACTCCTCTGATAAACCATATCACTATAATGCAAGCCATTCACTGAGGTATGCCCTTCCTCACTCACCAATGCCCAGTCATGCATCTCGATTTCCGGAAAAAATGCATCGCCACCTACATGCGCATACACACGCGTGATATATAGCCGCGTGACATAAGGCAAGCCTTGTGCGTACATCTCGGCACCGCCAATCAAAAACGGCTCTTCATCGCCTGCGCAAGCGACTAGCGCTTCGGGCAATGAGTGCACTACTTTTGCGCCTTCAACCGCATATTCGGTATCGCGCGTCACGATCACGGTAGTGCGTCCTGGCAGCAACCGCCCCAGCGACTCATACGTCTTGCGGCCCATCACAATATGATGGCCCATGGTGAGTTGTTTGAAGCGTTTGAGGTCTTCTGGCAAGTGCCATGGCAATTGGTTATTGTGACCAATCACCCGGTTGTCGGCGTGGGCGACGATGAGGGATAGTGCTTGCATAGAGGTCTCTTAAAAAGCGGATAACCGTTTGAGGTCATCAATAATGGCCTGGCTATGGCCGTCAGGATTGACGTTGCTATAGGTCTGCGCAATCGTGCCTTGTGGATCAATGATAAAGGTCATGCGTTTGGCGGCCTGCAATATGCCGAGGTTAAACAAAGCACCATAGGCATCGGCTACCTGGCCATTGGTGTCGGCCAGCAACGGAAACGATAGACGGTGTTTTTGCGCAAACTCAGCATGACTGGCGACAGTATCCACACTCACGCCGACCACCTCTGCACCCAAGGCATGAAGCTGCTGGATATCATCGCGAAAATGACAGGCTTCGCGCGTACAACCTGGCGTATCATCCCTGGGATAAAAATACAAGATCAGCCATTTGCCTTGCCAGTCAGCCAGGCGACGCGTATTCCCTTGCGCATCCGGCAACTTGAAATCGGGGGCTTTCATGCCGACACTGACACGGGTCGATGGCTGTTGATACTGGCGATAACCCCAGATTGCCAGCCATAATATCAGTCCGTACATGATCAGTTTGATGAGCATTACTTGATTTCCTCTCTTGATTTCTTTTATAGACATAAATGACTTAAAAGTAAGCCTGATGACCGTTTGGCCGTTGACGCTTTAAGCTGCTTATTGTACCTTAATCCGCCATCTGTCATTTTAAGGTCATACGCAAACGTTTGAAGTGTTGCAGTCTCTCCCATGAATAATGAAGCCATTGCAAAACTGCTCAAACTGATTGCCGACGACCCGTCGCGCTGGGATGCTTACCAAAAGCTGGCTGGCCTGATGTTAAAAAATCAGGAGTTTCATGCCGCCGAGCAGTATTTGCTACAAGCGATCAGCCTGCAGCCAAAAATACTTGAGCTGCATGTGCAACTGGCTAACCTGCATATGCGCACGCAGCAATTTAAAGCGGCGCACGAAAGCTATAAAAAAGCGATTGCCTTGGATGCCAGACAGGCGCAACTCTACTACCTGGATGCCCGTGCACTGAAAAACATGGGGCGCACGCAAGAGGCGATTTTACGCCTGCGTACCGCGACCAAATTCGACCCGCAGCAATCGCACGCATTCAGCGAATGTGTAGACCTGATGCTGCAGGTGCAACAGCCAGAACAAGCGGCCAATATGCTCAGGCAAGCGGTGGCCGCGCATCCTGAACATGCGCACTTTCACTACCGCCTGGGCGTGTTATGCCAGCAGTTACACGCAACTGATGAAGCCCTGCAATGCATGCAGCAGGCGATCAATATCCAGCCAGACTTTGCCGAGGCATACCACCAACGCGCCCTTATATTGCAACTGCAGGGTAAAACACAAGCAGCGCTGGACAGCTTTAACGATGCCATTACCTACCAGCCTAATTTACCGGTGCCATATAACAACCGCGGAGTGGTGCTCTGCCAGCTCGGCCAGTATCCGGCCGCCATTGCCGATTTCAGGCAAGCACTACAACTGAACCCAGGCTATGCCTCCGCTTACTGCAATCTGGGGCTGGCACTGTATGAAAACGGGGATGCGGAAGAAGCATATACCTGCTTGGAAAACGCCTTGCAGCATGCGCCTCACCATGCACAGGCACGCTACTACCTGAGCATGCTCAAACTGGCCAGGGGCGAATATGAAACGGGCTGGCCCATGTATGCTTCACGCTTTGAGGTGCTCCCTGACAGGCAGCGGCCAAACCTGGATTTATTGTGGCGCGAAACCGGCTCACTGGTGGGCAAAACCATCCTGATCCTGGCTGAAATGACGCTGAGCGACACCTTGCAGTACTGCCGCTACATCCCATTGATCAAAGCGTTCAAGCCTAACCAGATGATTATCGCGGTGCCCGAGGCCTTGTTTGATCTATTGAATGAGTTTTGGGCGAAAGATGCCGGCATCCTGGTGATTCGCCAGGATGGCCGTCCTTTGCCGCACTTTGATGTGTATTGCCCCATGCTCAGCCTGCCAGCGGTGTTTAAAAGCCTGACTGACACGGTACCGGCCAGCCTGCCCTATCTCGCGATTTCTGAGCGGCATAGCCAGCCGTGGCAACAATTACTGGGGCCGACCAGACGCTTGCGTATCGGCCTTAACTGGTGTGGCGATGCAGACAATAAATATGACAAGCTACGCAGCATCCCGCTATACCTGATGGCGCCCTTACTGCAAATGGAGGTCGAATGGCACAGCATGCAAAAAGAGTTCCGGCGTGAAGATCACATCATGCTCAAGCGCTTTCCGATGCTGGAATGCCATCACCCGGCGCTGACGGATTTCACGCAGACTGCCGGGCTGATTATGCAGATGGACCTGGTGGTGACGGTGGATACCGCAGTCGCGCATCTGGCGGCGGCACTGGGCAAGCAGGTTTGGTTATTGTTGCCGCACCAGGCGCATTTCCGCTGGCTGCAACAGCGTGAAGATAGCCCGTGGTATCCGGGCATGCGGCTATTCAGGCAAGGTGCTGAAGAACCGTGGGAAAATGTGATTGACCACGTGCATCAGGCGATTACCGACCTGCTGGCAAAACGCGCGATGGACGTCTAAACTGCCTGACACCTGATCAAGTGCTGGCGTCGCTAGTGCGGCACGCCGACAATATGCATCACCCGCTCCACATCCACATGCAGCAACTGGGCGATATCCTTGTAATCATCTGGCAAAGCCGCGTTATGCCAGCCATCGGCTGAATGCCTGGCTAGATTTACAGCCAACTGCACATTGCGTACCCTGGGCAAATGCGCGCGCTGCTCATCCATCAAATCGGTTAACAGCGATGGTAAGTTAAATGCATGTACCAACTCAGCCTGCAACTCCAGGATACGGAAACCAAGCACTTCCTGCTGAACGACACGGCTGCGCAAGGTTTTATCCGCAGCCTGGCGTTTGCTGATTTCACCCATGGCCTCTGGATTAAAGCACCACATCAGCATTTCGGCAAAGTCGTACAATGAGGCCGCCACACGCAATTCCTCTGCGTGCAAATCCATCAAATGTGAGGCAAATTCAGCCGCAAAATAACCGGCACGGTGCGCGCGTATCATCAGCTTAAGCAAATCCACCAGGGCCGGCACATGCTGGTTCAACACATCTTCAACATGCGGCACGGCAGGAATCTGGGCAAAAAAAGTACTGGTGCCCATCATGATGATCGCCTGCTCAACCTGTACCAGGTCTTGTAACTGGTGGTGGCTGCGGTGATTATTGGCATAAGTCAGCACTTTAAACATCATCAGCGGGTCATTGATGACCACACGGGTAATGTCACGTGCGCCGGTGTCGTCCTCGTGTTCACGCAACGCAGCCAGCTCCCTGGCTGTTTGCCGCAATACCGGGATATCCGCCTGTTTTAAAAAGGCGACCCAGTCATTCGCGGTGCGGTGTTGCCTTGCTTCGGTGAGTGTCACCATCTGTTCGCTCCAGCTTGATTCATGCGCCCGAGTATAAAACATCGCCACTGCATGCGATGTGGTAATCAATCGCACAAATCAGCGCCTGTTTGTTTTTATGGCATATGCGTTTTAACGCAACCATTAAGTTTAACGCCATAAAAGGCACGTTTCTTTAGTCGTGACGGCTAAATGCCTATGTTAGAATGACATTTTAGTTATTGATTCCCAGCCTGGTATGGAACATCCGGGCATTGAAGGTCATCAAACGCATATGGCAATCACTCTGCACACCCCCGAAGATATCGAAAAAATGCGCATCGCTGGCCGCCTGGCCTCTGAGGTGCTTGATTACATCACCCCTTTTGTCGTGCCTGGCGTGACGACCAACAAGCTGGACCAGTTGTGTCACGATTACATCGTCAATGTGCAACAGGCGATTCCGGCACCGCTGAACTATGCGCCGGATGGCCACACGCCCTATCCAAAATCGATCTGCACCTCTATTAACCAGCAAATCTGCCATGGTGTGCCCAGCGAAAAAGAGTTGAAGCAAGGCGATATCGTCAACCTCGACATTACCGTGATCAAAGATGGTTACCACGGCGACACCTCGCGCATGTTTATGGTGGGAGGCGTGACGCCACAAGCCAAACGGTTGTGCGAACTGACTTACCAGGCCATGTGGCGTGGTATCGAAAAAGTAAAACCCGGCAACACCCTGGGCGATATCGGCTACGCCATTCAATCGTTTGCCGAGAAAAATGGTTATAGCATCGTGCGCGAATTCTGCGGTCATGGTATTGGTAAAAAATTCCATTGCGAGCCACAAGTACTGCACTACGGCAAACCAGGGGCTGGCCTCACACTCAAAGCAGGCATGATTTTCACCATAGAACCCATGATTAACGCTGGTCGCCGTGACATCAAATTCATGTCAGATGGCTGGACAGTCGTCACCAAAGACCGCAGCCTGTCAGCCCAATGGGAACACACCGTACTGGTCACCGAAGAAGGCTTTGAAATCATGACGGTCTCCGCGGGCACGCCACCGCGACCAAGCTTATAACAGTGATCGCTTCATCATGACAGTTGTGGCCTTATGACCGTGGTGAGCAAAGAACAACTCAAGCACTGGCGTGAATCGCTACAACTGGCGCGTCAACAGATAGGCGATGCCTATCTGGCCCATCCGCAAGCCAAAACCTTACTGCAACAACATAGCCGCGTACTAGATCAACTGCTACGCGACCTCTGGCGCAGTTATGCCTTACCGGCCAGCGTCAGCCTCATCGCTGTCGGCGGTTATGGCCGTGGCGACATGTTCCCCCACTCCGATATCGACCTGCTGATCCTGATGCCGGAAAACAGCGACAGCCAGCTACAAACGACCGTTGAATCACTGATTGGCACCTTATGGGATATTGGCCTGAACATCGGCCACAGCGTGCGTACCATGCAAGAGTGCCTGGACGAGGCCAAGCTGGACGTGACCATCATGACCAACTTGCTGGAAGCGCGCTGGCTGACGGGGCACCGCCAAACCTTCAACAGCCTGATGCAATCTTTGCACGCACACCTGGACCAGGCACGTTTTTTCGCTGAAAAACTGCGTGAACAACAAATCCGCCACGCCAAGTTTCACGATACGGCCTACAACCTGGAACCCAACATCAAGGAAAGCCCAGGCGGGCTACGTGACCTGCATATGATTTTGTGGGTCGCGCAAAGCCAGGGGCTGGGCAATGACTGGAACGACCTGGTGCACGCGGGCCTACTCAGCCGTAGCCAGGCCAGCCAGCTCAAGCGACACGAACGCTTGCTGCAAAACCTGCGCATCCGCTTGCATTTACTGGCCAAACGCCGCGAAGACCGCCTGGTATTTGACTTTCAAAACACGCTGGCCGAGCAGATGGGCTACAAAAACACGGTACAAAAACGCGCCAGCGAACAACTGATGCAGGGGTTTTACCGCAGCGCCAGGGCAGTCATTATTGAAAATGAAGTACTGCTCAAACGCATGCATGCGCGCGTGAGTCCACCGACAGAAGCAGCCAGTGTCATAGACGAGGACTTTACGCTGTCACAAGGCCTGTTACATGCACAAACGCCAGACTTGTTCCAGCGCAAGCCTGAGGCCATTTTGCGCTGCTTTCAGTTGCTACAGCAACACCCGGCCATCACCGGCTTTAGCGCCCCGCTAGTGCGGGCCTTGCAGGATGCGCAACCACTGATCGATCGTAACTTCCGGCAAAATGCGGCGTATAAAGCATTGTTCCTGCAGATATTACAAGCCCGTGAGGGCGTGCACCGCAGCCTGCGCCGCATGAACCGTTACGGCATCCTTGGCCGGTATATCCCGGTATTTGGCCGCGTCATTGCGCAAATGCAGCACGACCTGTTTCATGTCTACACTGTGGATGAACACACGCTCAATGTGCTGCGTAATTTGCGCCGCTTTGCCAAGCCGGATCTACGCCATGAGTTCCCGTTATGCAGCCAATTATTTAATGAGTTCAGCCAGCCGCATTTGCTCTACCTGGCGGCGATTTTTCACGACATTGCCAAAGGCCGTGGCGGCGATCACTCACAATTAGGCACCATTGATGCCAGACGATTTTGCCAGAAGCTGGGGCTGCCCAAAGCCGATACCGAATTGGTCGCCTGGCTGGTTGAAGCACATTTGAAATTATCGAGTACAGCGCAAAAAAGTGATTTATCCGACCCGGATGTGATTGAAGCATTTGCGCAACTGGTCGGCTCGGAATATCGCCTGACCGCCTTGTATTTACTCACGGTGGCCGATATTCGCGGCACCAGCCCAAACGTATGGAACGCCTGGAAAGCCAAGCTGCTGGAAAGCCTGTTCCTGCAAACACGCCGCGTCTTGCAGCAATCGCTCAATACCGAAGCCCAGCTAAGTTTACGCAAACAGGAAGTATTGCAAAAACTCAGCAGCTTCAACCTGAAAGAAGCTTCGGTACAACCTTTGTGGCAAGCGTTTGGCAGCGGCTATTTCAGCCGCTTTGAGAGTGACGAAATCGCCTGGCAAAGCCGCCTGCTGATCCCGCACCTGCGCGCTGATAAACCGATTGTACGGGCCAGGCTCAGCCCCAAGGGCGACGGCATACAGGTCATGATTTACAGCCGCGACCAGAAAGAGATTTTTGCCCGCATCTGCCATTTTTTTGACAGCATGCAATACAACATTGTGCAGGCGAAAATTTATACCACTGCGCATGGCTATGCGCTAGATAACTTTATTGTGCTGGAGCCGGAAACGCGCCAGATCAGTTATAACGGCCTGCTCAAGCATATTGAACAAGGCCTCAACGACCAACTGCTGAGTGAACAGGCCATGCCTGATCCGATACGCGGGCGTGTCAGCCGCCAGGTCAAACACATGCCCATCCCAACACAGGTCAACCTGCGCGCAGTTGAAGCGCCCCCTGCCCCCGGACAAGCAGCCTTTCATCAACTGGATGTCATCGCCAACGACAGGCCAGGCTTGCTGGCCAGCATGGCGCTGGTGTTTCTCAACCATGGCATTGAATTACACAATGCCAAAATCAACACCTTGGGCAACCGTGTAGAAGATAGCTTCCTGATTTCTGCCTGCCATGGCCACACCATAGACGACACCAAAACGGCCGCCCTCAAACAAGCACTAAGTGAGCTTTAAACCAACACGCTACTCAAAATGATAATGTTTGCGTAGCGGCTTCTTTACTTCCCACACGCAATCCAGGCCACTGGCAAACGTCACCAGGTCCCCTGCGGCAAAACTTACCGGCGCACCATTATTTGGCGTCACCGTCACTTCACCTTCTAGAATATAAGCAATTTCAGTACTGCTGTATTGCCATGTAAACGTCGATACTTCTTTCGACCAGGTTGGCCATTGCTTCACGCCCAAAGCTGCCAGGGTCACGGCACTGGGTTTTTCTACTTTGATCTGGCTCATAGCGGCTCCTTTGTCATGGCGTCAAAAAAACAGGTGATGCTAAAAAGCATCCTAGTGACAACAACATATATGCGTTATTTTTGCGGATTATGCCTTGCAGTTCAATCTTTTTAACACATGTATCAGCGCCTGCTTCTCATCGATCAAAGTCATTGTTTCTTATCAAATATTTTCACTTCCATGCCCTAATCCACATTGATTGTGAGATTTTTAAAGCACATAATAGTATTAACATACGTAAAGAAATTCATATTTATTGCCGAAAAAGAATAAAGACGTGTGTCATGCCATACAAAAAATGACTACGAACTATATTGGGGGTAGTTATGATAAATCAGGTATCTGGGGCATTGCCCCAATATTCCGTCCTGGACGATATAGATGTGCCAGAAAAGGTACTGCAAAGCTGGCAAATCACCACCGACTTACTCGCTTATATTGCCCATATTCCTGCCGCGCTGATCATGCGCGCGCACGCGAACGAAATTGAAGTATTTATTAGCAGCCATAGCGAAGGCAATATATACCATCAAGGAGAGCATGCCGGATTTAATACAGGCCTCTATTGCGAAAACGTGATCAGCAACCGCCAGGCCCTGCTGATCCCAAATGCCCTGACCAGCCCAGGCTGGGAACATAACCCGGATGTTGCCCTGGGCATGATTTCTTATTATGGATTGCCACTCAACTGGCCGAATGGCGAGGTATTTGGCACCATTTGTATCCTGGATAATAAAGAGCATCACTATGACCACCTGGTGATAGACCTGATCGGCCAGTTTCGCGACAGTATCCAGCTCAGCCTCTACCATATTTACCACTCTAGCCTGGCCACCGAGCAAAGAGACCAGGCCAGGATAGCGCTGCGCGATCGCGAGGCCTTGTTCCGCGCAGTGTTTGAGAATGCCGCCATAGGCATTGCACAAGTCGATTTATCTGGCCGTTTTTTGCAAATCAACCGTGAGTATTGCCACATCATTGGTTACAGCCAGGAAGATATCTTGTCGCACAGAATGACTTACCAGCAGATCACGCTGCCAGATGACCTGGGTAAGGAAACAGAAACGATCGCCCGTTTGTTAAAGGGCGACATTGACCAATTTAGCGTAGAAAAGCGCTATTTGCATAAAATGGGGCAAGTCGTTTGGGTCAATCTATCCGTACATTTATTGCGCGATGATCAACAACAGCCGCTGTATTACATCAGCGCCGTGCAGGATATCAGCGAAAGAAAACTGGCAGAAGAAGAGCTAAAGCTGGCGGGGCTGGTGTACAACAATAGCAGCGAAGCGATGGCCATCACGGATGCCTATGGTGAGATTCTGGCGATCAACCCCGCTTTTACTAAAATGACTGGCTATGCGCTGGAAGAAATCAAGGGACAATCCATCACCCTCCTGCGCTCAGACCAGCATGATGCCCCCTTTTATGCGGAGCAAAACCAGGCTATCCAGGCCAGCGGTCAATGGCAAGGAGAGGTCTGGAGCAAGCGTAAAAATGGCGCCATTTTCCCCACCTGGCTGACGATCAATACGTCGTACCAGGCGAATGGCGCAGTACATAGACGCGTCGGCTTGTTTTCTGACATTTCTGCCATCAAAGCAGCTGAAGCGTTGATACTGAAACAGGCCAATTTTGACCAACTGACCAAGCTACCTAACCGTCAGCTCTTTCAGGACAGGCTGGAACAAACCCTAAAACGGACCCAGCGAGAAAAACAGAAATGTGCCCTGCTGTTTATCGACCTCGACCGCTTTAAAGAGATTAATGATACGCACGGCCATAACGTCGGCGACACCTTGCTGATTGAAGCCGCCGCCCGCATCGTCGCCTGTGTGCGTAAATCAGATACTGTTGCCCGCCTGGGTGGCGATGAGTTCACCGTGATTTTAAGTGACACCCACGACAATATGATGATTGCGCATATTGCACAAAATATTATCAATCACTTGTCAGAGCCCTTTATCACTGCCAAAAAAGAAGCGTTTATTTCGGCCAGTGTCGGCATTGCCATTTATCCTGAAGATGCCACCGACGCGCAACAATTACTCAAAGTCGCAGACCAGGCCATGTACGTGGCCAAAAATGCCGGGCGTGGCTGCTACCGCTTTTTCACCAAACTCATGCAACAGGAGTCAGATTTCCGCATTCGCCTCTCAACCGACTTGCGCCAGGCGTTGTCACGCAAACAATTTTCTGTGCATTATCAGCCGATTATCGAGCTATCAAGTGGCCGCATTAATAAAGCGGAGGCTTTACTGCGCTGGAAACACCCTGAGCTAGGCTACATCAGCCCGGATATTTTCATCCCCATTTGTGAACACTACGGCACCATCCATGAAATTGGCAACTGGGTATTTATAGAGGCCGTCAAGCAAGGCGCCAGATTTAAACAACTGCTGGGACGTGACTTTGAAATTGCCGTCAACAAATCACCAGTGCAATTCAAGGCGAATGAAGAAATGATGCACAACTGGATTAACCTGCTAGATCACATTCACTTCCCGACAGACTGCGTGGTGATAGAAATTACCGAAGGCGTGCTGATGGATCTGGTGGGTAATATTGAAGAAAAACTGATGGGATTTCATAATGCCGGCATGCATATTGCCATTGATGACTTTGGCACCGGCTACTCCTCTTTGTCATACCTGAAAAAATTCAACGTCGACTATTTGAAAATTGATCGCTCATTCACCGCCAATCTGGCGCCAGATTCCAGTGAACTGGCGATTTGTGAAGCCATTATTGAAATGGCACATAGGCTGAAGATTAAAGTCATCGCGGAAGGCATAGAAACTGAAACACAACTGCATTTACTGAAAGAAATACATTGCGACTTTGGCCAGGGCTACTTCTTCGCCAAACCGATGCCTGCGGATGAGTTTGAGAAACTATTGATAAATTTCGGCTAATGGGGCAGGCCCTGCATATTCCTGTTGTGCTTCTACACATCATTGCCCCCTCTTGAGGAGGAGCAGGTGATTTAAACGGCTTGATGACTTAAAATGTCAGCCTGACCATGTTTACGTATCCACTACTCACAGCCTCCGAACAAGCCAGTTTACCTAAACTGATTGCCCAAGCAAGCGCTATCCCGAACAAGTTTGAGGATAGTACGCATCAGCTCTTTCATTGCCAAACGGCAAATGGTGAGATGGTGCTAAAAGTCTGCAACCAGGCAACCATTGCAAAGTCTCACTTCTGGTTAGGCGCAAACCATTTATTTGCTGCTGATTTTCCAAACAGTTTGGGCACTATCCATTTAACGCATCATTTTTTGCAGAAAAATGGTGCGCTGACCGTGCCTGATTTTGTCGCAGCCAGTGCCAACCGATTTGTGCTCAGCCGGTTTTTAGCTGGCAACGATGTAGGAACGGGACAGATAGCCGATCAATGGGTAATACAGTTAGCTGAACATATCTCACGCTTGCACCAATCGACTTACCACAGCTGGGGCGAGCTGCACGCGCCACAACTTGCTGCAAATGAATGGGCCTGTCGTTTGCACGACACGCTTGTTTTCTTGGCTAAGCAACACGATACCTTGATTACTGAACCATTACTGGCTGAAGTGTTGGCGCAAGCATATCACTGCCATGAAACCGAATTTGTCCCAATAATGCTGGATTTACGCTGGGATCAATTCCGTTATAGTCAATTAAATGCTTCAGGCACCAATGAATTGGCGCTGATTGACCTGGATGCCTTTGTGATTGCGCCGCGTGCGCTAGACCTGGTGTTGCTCGAATATGTATTCACACCTGCGCAACTGGCTTTATTTAAACAGCACTATACGCACACGTGGCCGGAACATAATGAAAATACGCCCTGCTACCAGCTACTGTTATTTTTAATGAATGTGCTAGGTGAAACGAATTTAGCAACATGGATGCAGCGCCTATAAAAATCGGGACGTTGCCACCACCGCCGTTTAAGCCGTTTGTTGCCGGTAAAGCTTGACCCAACTGATAAAGCCGGCAATCGCCAGAATCGTATTCAACACAAATAAAGCTGCCGTTGCATAATAGCCCGTTTGCACATACAACAGCGTGGCCGCGCCATCAATCACAGCCCAATATAGCCAGTTTTCTAATACTTTCCTGGCAATCAACCAGGTATTCATGACAGAAAACACTGTCGTATAAGCATCTAACATCGGACTTTGCGATTGACCGCTCTGTTGCAAATAGGCACTGACCAAAGCACTCACAACGACACCAACGACAATAAAACCTACATGTCTAAACCAAGGCCAACGGCTGATCTGTAATGCGTCCGTTTGTGCACCATGCTTATGCCATACCCAAAAACCATAAATCGCCATACCCATATAATAAAAATTAAGTAGTGCCTGCATGGGAAGCTGACCATCCCAAAATAGCACGGTGTATACCAGTGTGCTAAAGAAGGCAAACAGCCAGCACCACTGCGACTCTTTTGCCGCCAGCAAAATATAGGCAACGCCCATCAAAGCCGCGGCTATTTCCCAATTGGACATTTGCTGAAACGCAGTCAGGATGGGCTGGAAATTATCTTGGTTCATGGTCTGGAGTCACGCAATGGGTTAAGTGCGAAAAATGAAGACTAAATCGATTTATCTCTTAAACATCAACAACATCAGCCCTGTCGGTGCCAATAAACTTCATCACAAACACACTGTGCGGTAGCGCCTCAAACACCGCTTCCATTTCCGCATCCAGGCAATCCATCACGTCGCGATACTCGCCAAACACCTGTGTCGCCAGGCTGTTGCGCTTGACGACCAGGTTTGGATTGGCTTCGAGCTTGTTGATAAATTCCAAAATAGGCTCTACATAACCCTCGGTTAAGGGATACAAACTAATATCGACTGAGATACGCATCTAAACTCCAACATGTATAAAGTTAAAAGGGGGTAATAACACCCCTTGGTTTAATAATCGTAAGTCACCGTGAAACCGGCTACGCGTGGCTCGCCGTATTGCACATAGCGTTGTTCACCAAAGCCATTGTCAAAATAAAAGCCACGGGTTGCATAATCTTTATCCAGCAAGTTTCTCGCCCATACGCTCACTTTCCAATGTTTATCATACTTATAATCAGCACTGGCGTTTAATAAAGCATAGCCATTCGATTTAGCATTGTTACTGTCTGAAAAGTAGAACGCATCTTTACCTTCCACGTTAGCGCGGAGTACCCAGGCTGCATTCGCATAAAACTCAGAACCAAAATTAAACGTATATTTAGGCGCATGCGCAACTTGGCGGCCTTGCGGATTGTATGCGGTCGGATCCGGGTTGTCATAGCGATCAAACTTGGCATCCAGCAAACCAATAGACCCTAGCAGTCGGAATTGATCAGTCAAGAACCAGTCCATGCTGGCCTCCACCCCTTGATGCGTGGCGCGTGCAGCATTGTCATAGAACTCAGTAAAAATGCCGGTACTCGGTACTTGCGCAGAACTATGTGTTTGCGCATCAAGGCGCTTGGCGTAAAAAGCGGCCAGATTGGTGATCAAAGTGCCATCCAGCCAGCTAGACTTAAGCCCTGTTTCAAAATTCCACATATACTCTGTATTAAACTGCCTTTGGTTTTGAGCCAAGCTGGCATTATTATTGATGCCGCCAGGTTTATAACCGCGCGTTAATGAGGTATACAGGAGTTGATTAACGTCAGCTTGGTAATTCAAGCCCAATTTAGCGCCCAAAAGCACTTCATTGACGTTTTTGTGCACACTACTCGCAGCAGATTCAACAAAACCACTATCGGCGTAATGTGCCTTAAAGTCTTCTACACGCAAGCCAGAAACCAAGGTTAACTTGTCAGTTAAATGGCTATCTAATTGCCCAAATACAGCCGTATTTTCTGTGTTGTACTTACCTGCTATCTGCGTTAAATAGCTAGGCCCATAACTTCTATAATCTACACGAGAATTAAAACGCTCATCTTGCACAAAACGGTAAACGCCTACGGTCCAATCGGTTGAGTCATTGAAAATACGGCCGGCCTTATCAGACAACACGCGCACTTCAAACGAGTAGTTATCCCGATCACGGTTATGCTTCTCGCCGTCATTCAAGGTTCTCCAGTCACCATCAAAACTATAGGTAGATGACGAGTTTAAATAACTGGCCTCAGATTGAATAATGACTGCATCTGAAGCTTGCCAATTGGCTTTCACCGCGAAAGCGTTGGTGTTTTGTGTATCGACGCCAGGTTGGTTGGCCCTGCTGTGTCTGGAATTATCCAAGGTAAAGCCGTCATACCCGTTATTGACATTCACATGCATCAAGGTGAAGTCCAGGGTTAAATCTTCAGTCGCGAATAACTTGAATTTACTGCGGAAGGTCAACTCATCCTGTTTTTGCGTATCATCACGACCCAGTGTGTCGTTTTGCATATAGCCATCAGATTTGTGCGTATAGATTGAGGCACGCCCAAGCAACTGATCCTCGACAATCGTACCGCCTACCGCGACCCCAAAATTACGCGTGTTATATTCACCCACACCGGCTTGTGCACGCATTTTAAATTCTTTGCTAGGCTCGGCACTGCGCATGGTAATGGCGCCCGCAATGGCATTCGGGCCAAATTTGGTCCCTTGCGGGCCTTGTAACACGTCTACCGCATCAATATCAAACATGGTCGCAGCCCCACCCAGGCGACTAAAATCGATGCCATCAATGATTAAGCCCACGGATGGATTCACGGGATTATCGTATTGGCTGAGGATGCCCATGCCACGAATCTGGAAAAAACGTCCACGGGACGCACCAGCAGATATGTTCACATTGGGGGCCAGGTTCAATACTTCTTCCAGGTGCTGCGCGCCACGGGCCTCTATGACTTCTTTATCAATTTCAGTCAGGCTGACAGCCGTTTTTTGAGCAGTTTTGGGGCGATAGTCAGCACTGACAACAACTTCAGAGAGTTCGACTGTCTTGCTTTCTTCTTCTGCGCCCAGCGCAGGCATGGCCAGCAAAAGCCCAATCAGGGGTAATGGTTTTGTAATCGGTTTCAAGATAATCCTTTCTATAAGAAACATAAAAAGGACAGGGTGAGAGTGACAATGACGTGAGTAGGTGTGTTGATGAACCAACAAACCAAAAACAGTTGCGTTGTAGGTGCTCTGCCTGTCCCTACGCCAGCATTATCTGGGTCAGGTTCATTGGGTTTCCCACTTGCGCGAGATCTCAGGCGTTAGCCACCCCAAGGCGTTTTGATTTTTCAATCAGGGTGAGATTGTATTTTAATATCAACAACTTGGCTAGAGCGCAATGTTGAATTACATTTGAACTTTAAGCACAATTTGCAAAGTTTAATGATTCCAGCTTGAAACATCCTAGTCGTCTAAAAACAAAAAACCCTGCATTGCAGGGTTTTTATCGAATACTGACTAAAACAAATCGATTAGAAATGTTTGTAGTGTTTTTTCAATTGCTTAACAACTTCCCACTGGGATTTCAGGCCTTTTGGAAACTCAACATAGTCACCAGCCTTGATTGTTACAGTGTCGCCACCTTGTGGAGTCACTTTGAATTCGCCTTCTAATACGTAGGCTTTTTCAGTGGCAGTGAAATCCAAAGGGAATTTAGAAGGTGCGCAATCCCATGTGTTCCAGCTTTTTACGCCGAGTTCTTTCAGTTTTTCTTCTGATGGGTTATGGTCGATGATGATTTGTGTCATGACGATTCCTTAAAGTGTGTAATTAAAACCTGCAAATAGAAATGCCGCAAAAACTGCGGCATGACTTGTCTGGCGGAAGAGGTGAGATTCGAACTCACGGAGGGCGTGAACCCTCGACAGTTTTCAAGACTGTAGCATTAAACCGCTCTGCCACTCTTCCGGAAAGTCGGCATTATAACAAACAATCAGTCATCTGGAAGTGTTATTCCAGGAAAAAGTACATCATTAAAGCCAAATTTTGTCAGATCGCGGATACGCATGGGGTACAGCACGCCAAATAAGTGGTCACACTCATGCTGGACGACTCGTGCATGAAAGCCACTCACGGTGCGATCAATGAGGTTTCCCTGCGGGTCAAAACCGCGGTAATGCAGGTGTTGGTAGCGTGGTACCAGGCCACGCATGCCGGGCACAGACAAGCAACCCTCCCATCCCTCTTCTTCTGCCTGGTCGACCGGCGTCAGCTCAGGGTTAATCAAAATAGTGAATGGCACTTCTTCAGCATCGGGATAACGCGGATTCGCCCCAACGCCAAACATCACCACCTGCAAACTGACACCAATTTGTGGCGCGGCGATGCCTGCGCCATTCATCTGCGTCATGGTGTCATGCATGTCCGCAATCAAGGCATGCAATTCTGGCGTATCAAACTGGGTGATTTTATCTGCTACCCGGTACAACAATGGCTCACCCATCCTGAGCACGGTTTTCACCGCCATATCTGCTTTTCCTTTAGCTTCATTGCCGCTTATTAAATCAACGATTAACTTTAAGCGATCGAGCACTCATTATCAGCCAGATAGTGCGCAATCACCGTCCGTACCTTGTCCATGGTTTGCTGCAACAAGGGCATCACCTGCTCAAACTGGATAGACTGCGCGCTATCACCACGGCCAGCGGCAAAGTTAGCCACCGGGCAAATGGCGGCATACGCCAATCCGAGTTCACGCGCCAATACGGCCTCTGGCATACCAGTCATGCCTACAACGGTGGCACCATCGTGTTCGTAGCGGTTGATCTCTGCCGCCGTTTCCAGGCGCGGGCCTTGTACGCAGGCATACACACCACCATCCACCACGCTGTAGCCAACGTCTGCGGCCGCTTGCAGGCAGCGCTCGCGCATGGCCTGTGAGTAAGGCTGGGTGAAATCAATATGGCGCACAGGCAGCTCAATGCCGTCGTGATACGTGTTGCTGCGGCCATAGGTATAATCCAGAATCTGGTTCGGTAACACGATGTCACCTGGGATCAGGTTGCGGGCAATGCCGCCGACGGTAGCCACTGCCAGCAAATCACGTACCCCCACAGAATGCAGCGCCCAGATATTCGCCCGGTAATTCACCGCATGCGGTGGAATCGTGTGGCCGCCACCATGACGCGCCAGAAACACCACTTCTTTGCCATTAATCTCACCAAAGACCAAAGGCTGTGAAGGTTCGCCGTACGGCGTACGTACGATCAAGCGTTTCGAAATATTTAAATTATCCAGCGCGGTCAATCCAGTACCGCCAATAATGCCTAACATCCTGTCATCCCCAACATTGATTTCTCTTTACGACTTGTACATCTGCAAGGCGTAAGCGTATCACGGATTTATGGCATACTTAAGCCATGCAAGCCTTTTCCAAGCCAGCCGAGCCCTCTCCCAGCCTGACGCTGGCACAAACGCACTACGAGAATTTCCCGGTTGCCTCCCTGTTGTTACCCGCGCATTTACGCCATGCGGTGACGGTGATTTACCAGTTTGCGCGTGAAGCCGATGATATTGCAGATGAAGGCGATGCTACTGAAACGGCTCGCCTGCAGGCTTTGCAAGCCTATGAAGACGAATTATTACTGATTCAGGCCTATATCAAATCCGCCCAGCCTTTGTTTATTGCATTGCAGCAAGTAGTCAGCACCCATAAGCTGGACGTGCAATTATTGTTAGACCTGATTGATGCCTTTAAACAGGACGTGGTTAAAACCCGTTATGCAAATTTTGACGAGGTGCTGGACTACTGTCGCCGCTCAGCCAACCCGGTGGGCCGCCTTATGCTACAACTGTATGGCAGCGATACGCCGCAACACCGGCTGTGGTCTGACCAGATTTGCAGCGCCTTGCAACTGATCAACTTTTACCAGGACATCGCACCCGACCTGCAAAAACATGGTGAGGTTGGCCGCATTTACCTGTGCCAGGACGAAATGCAAGCCGCGGGCATCAGCGAGCAGGATTTGCGTCAACAGCGCGTGGATGTCACCTGGGAAGTATTCTTTTTACACAACGTGATGCGTGCAGAAGACTTGCTGCTGGCCGGAAAACCACTGGGTCGGGCCCTGCCTGGCCGCATTGGGTTTGAATTGCGCATGATGATTGCAGGTGGCGAACGTATCCTACATAAATTAAAATCCTGCCGTGGCGATATTTACCACCATCGCCCGACCTTGAAAGCCTATGACTGGCTGCTGATTTTGCTGAAAGCCCTGTTTAAACAATGACGCCGCAACAATATTGCCAACAAAAAACCCGTGAAAGTGGCTCCAGCTTCACGCTGAGTTTTATGTTTTTACCCAAAGACAGGCGCGAGGCCATGACCGCGCTGTATGCCTTCTGTCGCGAAGTAGATGATGTGGTGGACGAATGTACAGACTACCAGATCGCCCAGACCAAGCTGGCCTGGTGGAGGCAGGAAATCCACAGGCTGTTTCATGAAACACCACAGCATCCGGTGACACAGGCCTTAAAACCCGTGGTTAGCGCCTTTCAGTTGCAAGAAGCGCATTTCGTTGAAATCATCGATGGCATGCAAATGGACACACAATACAACCGCTATGCCGACTTTGAACAACTGGCCTTGTATTGTTACCGCGTTGCCAGCGTGGTGGGACTGCTGTCCGCACAGATTTTTGGCTACAAAGAGCAGGCAACGCTGGAATATGCACATGACCTGGGCATGGCATTCCAGCTGACCAATATCATCCGCGATGTCGGCGAAGACGCACGACGTGGCCGCATTTATATTCCGCTCGACGAGCTGGAACGTGCCGGTGTAACTGAAGAACAGTTGCTGCACAGCCAAGCCTCGCCGCAGACCCAAGCGCTGCTACTGAAGCAAATTGAGCGTGCTGAAATGTTTTATGACAAAGCTCTGGGCCAATTGCCTAAGGCAGATACCAAAACGCAACTGCCTGGCTTAATGATGGCGGCGATTTACCGCGCACTGCTACAAGAAATTAAACCAGAGCCTAACCTGGTGCTGACACATAAAGTCGCGCTGCCCCCTTTCAGAAAGCTCAAACTGGCGCTGGGCGCGTGGTTTAAATATCGTAAGTCATGAACGCAACTGCGTCTGTTGGTAAAAAAGTAGCGATCATCGGTGCCGGGCTGGCAGGCGTATCTGCCGCACTCAGGCTGTTGCAACACGGTCACCAGGTGTGCCTGTTTGAAGCCGCCCCGCAAGCAGGCGGACGTGCGCGTGGCATCCCTCATCACACAACCATGCTAGATAATGGGCAGCACCTGTGTATAGGCGCTTACCGCGCCACGCTCACATTATTAAAAGAAGCCCAGATAGAAACAGGGCAAGTGTTTATGCGCCTACCGCTGGCCTTGCATATGCACCATGGTGCGCAGCGCATGTCGCTGGTCACCTCCAGCTGGCTACCCGCACCGCTGCATTTGCTATGGGGCTTACTCACTGCGCAAGGCCTGGACTGGCATAGCAAATGGCGCGCCATCTGCTGGATGCAACAACTCAAGCAACGCGCATTTACACTGCCGCATGATTGCACCGTTGCCACTTTATTGAGTGAAGGCCAGCAAACGCCCTTCGCTATTCGCACGTTGTGGGAGCCACTGTGCCTGGCGGCGCTTAATACGCCAATCCACCTGGCCAGCGCACAAATCTTTCTGAATGTGCTGCGCGATAGCTTTCAACACCGCCGTCAGGACAGTGACTTTCTGGTGGTTAGAACGGACTTATCCAGTGCCTTGATACAACCGCTGTTACAGCGTGTTCAGGCATTGGCTGGTGAGGTCAGGTTGCGCTGCCCTGCGACAGCGATCAAAACCACAGATGCTGGTTGCGAGGTGTCCACCGCGGCAGGAGTAGAAATATTTGACGATGTCATTATTGCCGCAGGCCCGCATCAACTCAAAACCATGACCGTTACAGCACCCATCCCGGCATTCGACTATCAACCGATCACCACGGTTTACCTGCAATACAGCGCGGAGACGCGCTTACCACACCCCATCATGGGCTTATGTCATGGCCTGGCACAATGGGTATTTGACCGTGGACAATGTTGCGACCAGGCTGGCTTACTTGCCGTGGTCATCAGCGCACATCCACCGCTCATTGCTGATAAAACGGCTCTGGTAACGCAATGTATCGCTGAAATCAATCTGGCCCTGTCGAGCTATCATAGCTCACTGGATGCGCAACCACTGTGGTCGCAAATCATCACCGAAAAACGCGCCACATTCAGCTGCACGCCATCGCTACCGCGACCTGCCACACATACCGCCGACCCGCATCTATTCCTGGCCGGTGACTATATCGCCGGGCCCTACCCGGCCACCATTGAAGGCGCAGTCACTAGCGGATTTGCGGCCGCGCAAGCCATCATAGTCAGCGCAAACTAACCGGCTGAGTCTTTACACACGACCGCGAGGTGATTGTTTGCTGGGCGGTAGATGCCATCCCCGCTATCAGGAAAACTCTCTTTAAAAGACAACTGTTTGTCGACTTCATAGCCTTGTGAACACAATTCACCGGCCTTGGACTGGCATTGCTCCCAAGTCGTATTGAATTCACTGCACGTCAATGTATAACCCATCTTGCCCTGTTGCGTCGTATATTGGTGAGGCGTCACGCTGGCACATGCAGACACGATCAGTGGGATAAGAAAAATGATTTTTTTCATTATTTTTGCTCCTGATGTATTTTTTATTGAATGTCATCTTACTGTCACACCCATGTGATAAGTGACACCCAGTTTGGGCAAGCGCCTGTTACGAATAGTTGCATGAAGTTTTTGTGACTAAATGCCAGACGCAATGGCCAGAAGTGCATCAGCAATGCCCTGTATCGAAGTCGCTACAAATTGCTACAAAACCCCGCCCGTTTGTAACTGACAATCCCGCACCCATTTTTTATACTGCATGCATCGTTAATTGCAGAAAGGCAAGCACAGTGAAATACGCCACCGTGATGACCACAGGCTTGCTCGTCAATCTCTCGATTTTTGCATCAGATATGCCATCCACAGAAGGTTATGCGGCATTGATGGATAACAAGCAACACATCATCAAACAACTGGCTAAACAGGTGGAATGTGTCAGGTTGGCCACTGACGACCAGTCGCTACGCGCGTGCCAGGCACTTTTAACGCGCGTAGAAGTGACTGCAGTGGATAAAACGGCGAAGAATGCCCAAAAATTGAAAACTGACAATCCGAAACAAACCGATTTTTTTTAATGCTTTAGCCTAAACACAGGCGCAAAAACGCTTCCCTGTGGCTGTCCTCCCTCTTCTGGGCAGCCTCACTCTCTGGCAACGATTGCACTCCCAGCAGTCGTTGCCATTTTTTTACCCTCGCAGCACGTCTATCGCCTGCTCCAGCCGGTCTACCGCATCAATATGTAAGCCAGCTACCCCGCCTTTAGGTGCGTTGGCTTTGGGAATAATCGCATGCGTAAAACCCAGCTTGGCCGCTTCTTTCAGGCGCTCCTGCCCGCGCTGCACCGGGCGCACCTCCCCTGCCAAACCCACTTCACCAAACACAATCATTTTATTAGGCAAAGGCTTGTTTTTCAGTGAAGAGACGATCGCCAGCAAGACCGCCAAGTCGACCGCAGGCTCACTGATTTTGACACCACCGACGGCGTTAATAAACACATCCTGGTCAAAACAGGCGACACCTGCATGGCGGTGCAACACTGCCAGCAACATGGCCAGCCGGTTTTGCTCCAGACCAACACACAAGCGCTTGGGATTAGGTGCATGTGCGGTATCCACCAGTGCCTGAATTTCAACCAGCAAAGGCCGCGTGCCCTCTTGGGTGACGGTGATGCAGGAACCAGGCACCGGCGACTCATGATGCGATAAAAACAAGGCCGAAGGATTGCTGACTTCACGCAGGCCTTTTTCAGTCATGGCAAACACGCCCAACTCATTCACGGCACCGAAACGGTTTTTAAAAGCGCGAATCAAGCGGAAGCTCGAATTCTGGTCACCTTCAAAATAGAGCACGCTGTCGACAATATGCTCCAGCACGCGCGGCCCGGCCAGCGAGCCCTCTTTAGTCACATGACCGACCAGTATCATACTGATGCCGAGCTGCTTGGCGATACGCGTCAGTTGCGCACTACATTCACGCACCTGCGCCACCGACCCCGGCGCTGATTGCAACGCCTCGGAATACACGGTCTGAATTGAGTCGATCACCACCACATCTGGTTTGTGCTGTTGTAATACCTGGCTGATTTTTTCCAGGTTGATTTCGGCCAGCACATCTACCTGGCTAGCGTCTAGCCCCAGGCGCTGTGCCCGCATGGCAATCTGCTGCGCAGACTCTTCACCGCTGATATAAAAAGACTTCAGGCTCTGCGAAACCTTACACACGGTTTGCAGCAATAGTGTCGATTTACCAATGCCGGGATCGCCCCCAATCAACACCACGCCACCCGCCACCAGGCCGCCACCCAACACACGGTCAAATTCGGCAATCCCTGTCGCCTGTCGCGACACATCCTGCGCCTCGACATCGGCCAGTTTCTGCAATTGCGCCGTGGGTGCCAGGCTGGCAAAACGGCTTTGCGTCGCCGCCTCGGGCACGGTCTCTACCAGCGTATTCCAGGCATTGCAGCTCGGGCACTGGCCTTGCCACTTAGGCTCAGACGCGCCGCATTCGGTACAGGTATATTGTGTTTTTGCTTTAGCCATAAATCTTGAATGGCACCCTAGCGGCCACCGCACATAATAATTCGTAGCCTATGGTACCGGCAGCCTGCGCCACCGTATCCACCGGTACTTGTTCGCCCCATAGTTCTACCGGGCTGCCAATCTGCGCATCGGCAATATCAGTCACATCAACAGCCAGCATATCCATAGAGACGCGGCCCAGTGTGCGTGTAAGTTTGCCATTTACGGCAATCGGGGTACCTGTAGGTGCATGCCGCGGGTAACCATCGGCGTAACCGCAGGCAACGATGCCCACCCTGGTCGGTTTATCGGCAGTAAACAGGCTGCCATAGCCTACGCTTTCGCCTGCCTGCATCTCCTGCACGCTAATAAGGGCGGATTGTAAAGTCATCACCGGCTTTAACCCTAGCGAGGCCGCTGTTTTTTCGGCAATGGGTGTGGCGCCATACAGCATAATGCCTGGGCGCACCCAGTCTGCATGCGTATGTGGCTGTTGCACAACAGCCGCAGAATTGGCCAATGAGCGTTGGTAAGTTTGGTCTGTCATCACCTGCGCCGCGATTTGCATGGCTTGTGTGACGCCATCGGCGATATCTGAATTGGCAAAATGCGTCATGAGCACAATGTCACTGACATTAGCGCAACGCGCCAGCTGCGCTAAAGCGTGCTGATAATCTGCCGGCTGAAAACCCAGCCTATGCATGCCGCTATCGAGTTTGAGAAACACGCGTATGGGCGCGCTGAGTGTGGCTTGCTGTAGCCAGGCAATTTGCGCGGCGTGGTGCACAACGATATCCAGGCGATAACGATCCACCTCGACTAACTGCTCGGCCGCAAACACGCCTTCCAGCAACAATACAGGTTGCTGGTAACCGGCATCACGTAGCGCAATCGCCTCTGCAGGGTTCAGTACGGCAAATGCATCCGTGTCACGCAAGCCTTGCGCCACATTCAGCAGGCCGTGCCCATAACCATTGGCCTTCACCACCGACATGACTTTGGCACCTGGCGCGTACTGCCGGACCTGTGCCAGGTTATGGGTTAAAGCAGAGATTGAAATATGAGCAACAATTGGTCGCATAACAAAGAATAGTCTTTAGCAAATAACGCAGTGACCAGCAAACGCATTGCCTCTGCTGGCGGTAGATTAATACTCGTCAGGCATATACGCCGCGTTGGCGTAATCCATAAAGCGCGTATGCGCACCCATAAAGGTCAGGCGTACGCGTCCGATCGGACCGTTACGCTGCTTGGCAATAATAATCTCGGCCATGCCTTTTTCGGCACTATCCGGGTTGTAGTACTCGTCACGGTAAACGAACATGATCAAGTCAGCATCCTGTTCAATCGCGCCAGACTCACGCAAGTCACTCATCACCGGACGTTTGTCCGGACGCTGGTCCACACTACGGTTGAGCTGCGAAATCGCAATCAGCGGCACGTTTAACTCTTTGGCCAAGGCCTTGAGAGAACGTGAGATTTCTGAAATCTCGGTCGCCCGGTTTTCACCCTGGCGTCCGGCTGGTGAACTCATCAACTGCAAATAGTCGATGACGATCAGGCCTAATTCGCCAGTCTGCCTATGCAAACGACGCGCACGTGCGCGCACGTCAAAGCTGCTTAAACCAGCGCCTTCATCGATATAAATCGGCGCTTCGTTGAGCTTGCCCAAGGCAGTGGTCAGTTTTTCCCAGTCCTCGTCTTCGAGGTTACCATTACGCATTTTATGCTGGTCCAGGCGGCCAATCGAACCGATCATACGCGTAGTCAGCTGCGTGGCGCCCATCTCCATTGAGAAAATCGCCACGGCTTTATTGGTTTCCAGTGCCACGTTTTCGGCAATGTTAATCGCAAATGCCGTTTTACCCATGGACGGGCGACCGGCAATAATCACCATATCACCGCCTTGCAGACCTGAGGTCATGGAATCAAGGTCAGTAAAGCCAGTAGGAATACCCGTCACATCAGAATGATTTTCACGTGAATACAGGTAGTCAATACGGTCAGCCACTTGCGGCAACAGCACTTGCATGCCCAAAAAGCCCTGGCTCTTGCGGTTACCGCCTTCGGCAATCTGGAAAATCTTGGCTTCTGCCTCATCCAGCAATTGCTGTGCATCGCGACCATTTGGCTGATAAGCGCTTTCGGCAATGTCAGTCCCGACGACCACCAGCTGGCGCATGACAAAGCGTTCATGCACGATTTCAGCATAGCGGCGGATATTGGCCGCAGTCGGCGTATTCTGTGCCAAGGCTCCCAGGTAAGCCACGCCGCCCACGGTCGTCAGCTCATTGCTGTTTTCCAGCGACTCAGCCACCGTCACAATATCAGCAGGCTGGTTGCGCTCAATCAAGCGCGCAATATGCTCATAAATCAGCTTGTGGTCGTGCTGATAGAAATCTTGCGGCGCCAGGATATCAGCGATCTTGTCCAGCGCTTCATTGTCGAGCAATAGCCCGCCCAGGACTGATTGCTCAGCTTCGATGGAATGTGGAGGGAGTTTTAAGAATTCGAGTTGTTCATCAGCCATCTGGCGATTATACCGAAAAGCCGTCACGCATTTTTGGGTTTCAGCATGGATGAAAGATTAAAAGTATTTTAGCCACAGAGGGCACGGAAAACACAGAGAAAAACAAAATGAATATGCCGCCGGTAAAGCAACTGCCTGCTTATACCAGCAGCAACAAAGCAAAAAGGCTACCGAAGTAGCCTTTTCTGGTACTGCACAGAAGCTTGATTACGCTTCTGGTGACACTGTCACAGTGATGTCTACAACCACGTCGTGGTGCAGCGCAACGCTCACAGCGAAGTCACCGATGTTCTTCAGTGGGCCGTTTGGCAGGCGCACGTCAGATTTTTTCACTTCGTGACCTTGTGCTTGCAAGCCTTCAGCGATGTCCATGTTAGTCACGGAACCGAACAGACGACCATCCACACCTGCTTTTTGTGTCACTGTCAGGCTGAAACCAGCCAGTTTTTCGCCACGTGCTTGTGCAACGGCCAACAAGTCAGCTTGTTGTTTTTCCAACTCAGCGCGCTGTGCTGCAAAAACAGCTTTGTTTGCTTCTGTTGCACGTTTAGCTTTACCTTGTGGAATCAGGAAGTTACGGCCGTAACCGTCTTTCACTTTAACCACATCACCCAATGAGCCCAGGTTTGCTACTTTTTCCAATAAAATTACTTGCATGTTGTTCTCCTAAGCCGCCAATTAACCTGGGTGTTTGTCTGTGTAAGGCATCAGCGCCAGGAAACGTGCGCGTTTTACCGCGGTTGTCAGCTGACGTTGGTATTTAGCCTTGGTACCAGTCATACGGGCTGGGATGATTTTGAAGTTTTCAGAAACGAAATCTTTCAACAGATCTACGTCTTTGTAATCAACTTCTTTGATGCCCTCTGCGCTAAAACGGCAGTAACGGCGACGTTTGTACATATCTCTTGCCATGTGAAACTCCTTAAATTCTTTAATACTGTATTCGCTGTAATTCTTGTATATGCAGTACCACTTGTGTGCTTTTTGCACTGCGCTGCGCCAAGAACCCTTTGACTTTGATGTGATCGCCGCTTTGCAATGGCAGATTGGCTTTTTCACCAATCAGCACTGCAGGTAATTGACACTGCACTTTGCGATTCAGGCCAGCTTCGCTTTGTTCTGAATCATGTTGCAATTGCAATCGCAACAAGGGTAAGCCTGCCGGTGTATAACGCAACGCTTCAAGAGATTGAATCGTTGCTGCAATCACCAGCGTATTCACAACACTACTTAGGCAGCTGCCTCAGTGGTAGCAGCAGGTGCGTCACCAACGATGGTTTTGGATTTTTCCTCTTTCATCATTGGGCTTGGTGCTGTGACTGCTGTTTTCGTCGCGATTGTCAGGTGACGTAATACAGCATCGTTAAATTTGAAGCCGTGTTCCATTTCTTCCAGCACTTCTTGGCTCACTTCGATGTTCATCAATACGTAGTGTGCTTTGTGTACTTTTTGAATTGGATAGGCAAGTTGACGACGGCCCCAGTCTTCCAAACGGTGGATGTTGCCGCCATTGCCAGTGATTTGAGCGCGGTAACGCTCGATCATTGCTGGCACTTGTTCACTCTGGTCAGGGTGAACAATAAACACGATTTCATAGTGTCGCATGAGATTTCCTTGTGGTTATTAGCCACCTTCAGAACCAATCAACGTTTGCGGGAAGCATACATTGGTTGCGATCAAAGTGTGGCAAGGTTGCAAAGCACGCGATTATAAACCGGATTTCATGCTGAAATCAAGGACTTATTACTTTTTGGGTGGATTCTCTAGCGTCTTGTCTTCTTTTGGCAGGTAATAAGGGTCAGACACATAGCCCGGCCCTTTCATAATAATGATCACGATCAAGCCTATGATCATGGCACCGATAAAAAACCAGAAGGTAAACAGCAAACCGAGAAACATGGCCGTACGCTCAACATCCCGCGTCAGCAAGTCGCCGTGTTGCCACCAGGCATGTAATAAAGGTGTCGCAAATACCAGTGTGCCCAACAACCACCATTTGGGCAGTTTCTTTAGCAACTGCCACTCTTTATGGCTGGGATACCGCACGCCATTTGGAAGTTTATTTAATCTACCCATGTGTTTTTAATCTAACCCACGTATCCATACGATTATTTACCTTTGCATTTTAACGCAAGTATGACTATGTTTTAAAAGGAAAAATTCCAGATCCGACAGCAATTGATTCATATCAAGCATATTTTATAGTTACCACACAGACTATCATATTAAAGAAGCTGCAAATTAAGCCGTAAAACCCTTGAGACCATAAAGACACAGCGGGCAACGTTCGCCCTGCGCAAGAATAACTTGAGGTAACTGCATGCTGGTACAAAAAAAACAAACCCATTGGGAAGGCATCTTGCAGGCCATACAGCACTCGTATGCGATCAAACGCCATATTGAGTTCTTTAACTGGCTGAAACAAGACATTCATCCGCTGATGCGGCACGATGTATTGTTGGCGGCATGGGGTGACTTTAGCAGTGGCGAACTGCATTTTGATGTGTCGTCTTCCTTGCCGGAAGCGTCCACACAACGTTTGCTCGAAGACTCTGCCATTGTGAATTACCTGATGTGCAATCTATACAAGCGCTGGGTAGAAAATGACGACAAGTGGTATGTCATTAACCGCTTTGACGCCAGCGGCATTCACGCGCAATCACCCAACCCGTTTACGCAGCAACTGCTTAAAATGCATTCATTAATGGTGTATGGCGTGCGCGACACCCGTGGTAAAGCCGATTGCATTTATGTCTTTTTCGACCGTACCAAAGAATTTTATGTGCCGGATCAGATGCTGGGCATGATCATGCCGCACCTGGATGCAGCGATACGCCGTGTTGGCCACCTGGCCCCCGTGGTTAAGGATGAAGACTTGCTCGACAGCATGGCACAAGGCGGATTATCTGACCGCGAGCAGGAAATCCTGCATTGGGTACGCAGCGGTAAAACTAATTTAGAGATTGGCATGATCCTGAATATCAGCGCCAATACGGTCAAAAACCACCTCAAACGCATCTTCCAGAAACTGGATGTGTCTTGCCGGGCACAAGCCGTGGCAAAAACGGGCATGCCGGTAGTTGCACGTCGCCCAAGCTAACTATACAGAACTAAGCCGCCACTTACCCACGTCCGGTAAAGCGCTGGATATCCCGCATCTGCCGCTTCGTGGGGCGTCCTAGCCCGCGGTCGCGTTCGGCAAATTGATCAGCGCCCGTCTCCTGAGCCTGCTGACGCAAACGCTGGCTTTCATCCGTTTCACGGTAGAGTAGTGCCACCTCAGGTGCACCGCGACGCACATTGCTTAAGGCCAGCACTTCTACCTCAATCTGCATATCCTTGTTTTTGATGCTGACACGCATACCCGGCTTCATTTCGCGTGCATTCTTGGCACGATCACCATCGATACGTACCTTGCCGCCATCTACCGCTTCTGCGGCCAGACTGCGGGTTTTGAAAAAACGTGCGGCCCACAGCCATTTATCCAAACGACAACCATCGTCTTTTTCTGGCGGCGCTTCCTGCTTTTTGTGATGCGTGCGTGGCATGTTAGAGGCTGAGGTTATCGGGATGCTGCTGCATATAAGCCATACGCGCCTGGTTACGTTCCAGCGTATGGCGGTAACTGGCCAATGCGCTTTGCGCACGCGCCATCAGACTGTCACCTGCATAAGTGCCATCAGCCTCCTGGGTGCCTGCTTCGCAATCAGTGAGATGCGCAATGCCTTCCAGCACATGGTCGATGGCAATAATTTTAAACATGCCATTATTCACCGCTGTGACGACGCTTTCATCCAGGATCAGGTGACGCTGGTTACGTTTGGGGATAATCACGCCCTGCTCCCCATTCAGGCCCAGCGCTTCACAGACGCGGAAATAACCCTCAATTTTCTCGTTGATGCCGCCGATCGGCATCACTTCACCAAACTGGTTCAGCGCGCCGGTCACTGCCATGCCTTGTTTGATCGGCAAACCAGTCAATGCAGAGAGCAAGGCAAACAACTCAGCACACGAGGCGGAATCGCCTTCAACGCCGGTGTACTCCTGCTCAAACACCAGCGAAGCACTTAAACTCAACGGCGCCAGCGCCCAAAAGCTGGCACTGAGCCAGTTTTGCAGAATATAAATGCCTTTGTCATGCGTGGGGCCACTCATATTCACTTCGCGGTCAATGTTGATCACACCGCTACGCCCTGGGTAACAGCGGGCGGTAATACGGATAGGCGAACCAAAACTGGCATCGCCCAACTCAATGTGGGTCAACCCATTGACCTGGCCAACCACGTTGCCGTGTACCTGAATCAGCAATTCGTTATCGATAATCGAGTCACGAATCTGCGTCTCAAAAAACTGCTGGCGTAGCAAACGTGCAGACAAGGCCTGCTTCACATGCGCATCGGTAATCAGGCGTGCATCGTCAGCAACCGCCGCACTTTCGTGCATGAGTTGATCCAGATGTGCAAAGCGCGTGCTGATGCGGCCCTGATCTTCTTCCAACCGGTGCATGAATTGCAGCAATACATTCACGGCAGCACCGCTAAAATGCGACAGCGCCTGTTGCTGGCATTTGCGCGCAATGTAACCGGCGATCCAGGCATAGTTATCCAGCGTCGCCGTGACTCTATCTTCGAACTCGACCTTGATTGGGAAAAAATCAAAGAAATCCGGTTGCGCTTCCAGGCAATCGTAATAATCTTCGCGGCTGGCAATCATGACAATTTTCACATGCACAGGCAACGCGGCGTGGCGGTTACCGCCCGCGCCTTGTTGGGCATGATTGGCCCAGTCTTCAATCTGCACTTCACGATTACGCATCAAACGATACAGCTTTTCCAGCAAGGCACTGCCGTTACCTTCGTCCTGCATCAGGTCACGCAAATGCAGCAGCAACATGCCACCATCGGCCTGGTGCAAGCTACCCGCGCGCAAACGCAAAAACTCAGGCGATTGTGCCGATTCACCCACAGCCGTTTCCAGCATGCCAAACAAGGCCGCAAAACCAGGGTCTTTTTCTTCAACCACCGGCTGTTTCACACCCGCCGTGAGGTTGGCGCGCTGGTCCACCAGCAAATTGACGCGAAAGCGTGACAAAAAGCTATCGTTGATAATACTGTCCGAACCATTGTCACCATCATTGCCAACTTGCTGCCAGGCCTGCAAATAGGCCAGTACTTCTGGCTTGATGATATTAAAGAATGACGACAACTTGGCACTGCTTAACTGTGAGCGCAAGCCATCGACGCGCTCTTCCAGCCAAGTTTCGGCCTGCGGCAGATTGACCTGGCCGCTGGCATCCACCCATTGCTGCATTTCAGCAATCAGCCCTTTGATAAAAGACTCCATGACCGTACGCAGCTGTGCACCCAGGCCTGCTGGCAATTTAATATAATTGACACAAGCCTGCTGGCTAAAGTCATACAGTGCCACCAGGTCAGTCAGTGAACTATCAATGCCGATCAACGCCGATGCTTTCATCGCAGCCATGGCCAGCCCGGCCCGGCCAGAGCCTGGCGTGCCCAGCACCAGCACATTATTGCCAGCCTGTTGCAACGATAAACCCATCATCAATGTTTTTTGTGCTTCAGGCTGCAGTTTCCAGCCGTAATCATTGAGCCCCAGATCTGCAGCATCCAGCAGCTCTTCGGTAGACTCAAACGACATGGGTGACAGTTTGTAAGAAACGGTCATTTCATTGGGACTAAGTACTTGCATCATTTAGGAGACTTTCCACTATTCTTTTGCCACTGTTGTTTTGCTTGTTCATCAGATGCACGGGCCTCTACCCAGTGCTGCCCAAAATCACCGACTTCTTTTTTCCAGAAAGGCGCCTCGGTTTTTAAATAATCCATCATAAAGGCACAAGCCTCAAACGCTGCCTGTCTATGCAAACTGCTGGTGGCCACCAGCACAATCTGCGCCTGGGCAGCGAGCGAACCAACGCGATGTATCATGCGGATACCGAGCAAGGGCCAGCGCTGGGCAGCCTGCTGCGCAATCTGTTGCAACGCTTTTTCTGTCATGCCGGGATAATGCTCAATCACCATCTCGCGTACCTGGCCGTCCGCAATCACGTCGCGCACGAGACCGACAAAATTGACCAGCGCCCCCGCTTGTGGCGTGGCAGCACGCAACTGTTGCAGCTCGGCGCCGACGTCGAAATCTTCAGCCTGTACCGATACTTGCAGATAAACGTTTGTGCTCAAATCAGCCCCCGGTCACCGGTGGGAAAAAAGCCACTTCATCATCGTCTTCAAACGTCGCCATATCATCGACCAGCTCATGGTTGATCGCTGCGCGCACTACCCCGCTGCCGTTAAACAGCTTTTGCCAGGTTTCGCCACGGTCAGATAACCATGACTTCAGCGCGATGATGGTCTCAACCCCTTCTGGCAACACGACATCCTCAGAGGAGTAATTCACAACCTCTTTAATGCGGGCGAAATATAAAATGGTGATCTTCATGATGGGGTGTTCTTTCCTGCTTCGTCTAATTCATCCAGCAATTCCAGTGTTTCCAGGCCTGCGGTCTGTGCCAGTTCCACTTTTTCAATCTGCGCAAAGCGCCTGGAAATCTTCTGGCTGCTGATATGCACATCCTGTGCGTTTTCGTGCGCCTGACGGATATTATCGGCCAGTTTCTTCATGCGGGTATCAAAACGGTCAAAATCTTTACTCAACTTGCCCAACTCGTCTTTAATGATATGTACCTGCTTGCGCATCTCCACATCTTTGAGTACCGCACGCGCTGTGTTTAACACCGCCATCAAAGTGGTGGGCGATACTAGCCATACGCGCTTTTGCATGGCGTAATCAACCACATCACCATGGTAGGCATGAATCTCGGCAAACACTGCTTCTGCCGGGATAAACATCACCGCGCCGTCTGAGGTTTCATTGGCAATAATGTATTTGCTGCTGATATCGTCGATATGTTTTTTGATATCGGCTTTAAACAGCTTCGAAGCCTGCGCCTGCACCAGTTCGCCCAGGCTGCTGTCTATCATGCGGTGATAGTTTTCCAGCGGGAATTTACTATCCACCGCCACCGTACCGGTCGGCTCTGGCAGGAACAGGGCGCAATCGACGCGCGCACCGTTACTCAGCGTATGTTGCATTGCAAAACTGCTGACGGGCAATACATTGCGCACCAGACCTTCCAGTTGTACCTCACCATACGCACCACGACTGCGTTTATCGCCCAGCAATTCCTGCAAACTCACCATATTGACGCTGAGGCCGTCGATTTTCTTTTGCGCCTCATCAATGGTCGCCAAACGCTCCATCACACTGACAAAAGTCTCGTTGGTCTTCTTAAAGCCTTCTTCCAGGCGAATGGACACCTTGCCGCTCATTTCTTCCAGGCGGCCATCGACGACCTTGGTCAATGCCTCAATGCTTTGTGTAAGGCTTTGCGTGGTGGTTTGCAAAGCGGTTTTAAGCAGGTTTTGCTGCAACATGCCCTGCTCGGACAAACCGTTACGCAAACTCAAGCTGAGTTGCTCACTGCTCTGGCTCAAATGGTCGCGCTGCGCCACCTGCAAGGCTTGCATCGCTTCGCGCGTGGCGGTGAGCTCTTGTGACAATTGTGCGCGCAAGCGGTCTTGCTGGTCAGTATTCAGGCTGTGTAACCTGTCAGCCAACTGGTTGAGTGACTGATGCATCTCGCTCATCATCAAGCGATGTTTTTCTTCTAGCTGTTGGGAAAGTAACTGCGACAAGGCTTGCTGTGCTGCGTGTTGCTGTGTGCGCCACTGCCAGATTAGGATGGCGATCACCAGCAGCAAAAGGAGTAACTGAATAATTTGTAGCGTCATGGCGGCATTATAGCCGATGAGCGTGTACGCCACATCGACGTAGCACAAATTCGCTACGTCGATGTATGCGTGCTTGAAACGGATATTAAACGAGTAGGTTAATGCTCATGCGCCTGCAAGCCAGGCGCACCATGCGCTTTGGCCAGCCACTGCATTTCAGAAGGATTGTGTTCCATATCGCCCAGGTCAGCATAATCCACATGCTGGTAGTTACTGAGGGCTGTCAGAGAGGTGCCTGGTGCGATTTCTACTGGCTGATCAGATTTCATCGCAGGCTGTAGCGCCTGCAACTGAATGCTCACCGTGTGTTGCGGATAGGTATAAGCCACTTTATAAGGCAGTTTTAACGCCGGGATCCACCACACTTCGCTGCGGATGCCATCGCCCAACGTGCCCACATATTTCTCTACCGGGTAACCGTATTGTGTGGCAGACGCTGCGTCTACTTTTTGCAAACTGGCCAGTTCGCTATCCGTCACCAGTTGTGACTTCAGCTGCCAAAACTGTTCGTCGGTCTTGATCGCTAGCAGTTTTAAATCAACATCGGCGTAATCAATGGCACGACGTTCATCATGCATCAAATACACATAATTCATTTGCCCGGCCGGTTTTTTCAGCCACAGGCTACTGTGATGCGCAGGCTCACCATTTTGATACAGATTGCGTATTTCGACCTGATTGGTGTCACGCATCAGCCACCATTGCACATGCTTGGCGTCTTCGGCTTTACAAGGTGACGCACACTGCACGGTTTCATAACGCGCATTCACGACATCATCTGCCATGGCGCCAGCACTCATTAACAACAGCGCCAGGCATCCAGCGGATTGTTTAAATATCATCTTGTTTCCATTTCTTAAAGGGATCAGGGCAGCCCTAAGCTGCCCTGTAATCACTAGCTATTCACCAGCATAGCGCAACTTAGAAGCCAAAGGCATCTTTCATCACTTGGTAGATATAGCTTTGCTCTTGTACACCGTGTACCAGGTAGGCTTTAGGGCCAATCGCGTAAATCGCAACCTCTTCACCGGCGTGGGTTTCAGAGCTCAGTGGTACCAGGGCTTCCTGGTGGAAATCAGGATCTTCAGTATCCACGCCTGACATATCCACCACACGGCCAGCAGCGATAGACTCGTTATACACCGCATCACCTGGAGAGTTGGTGTGGTAGCCTGGGCCGTTAGCAAAGCTCACCGTGGTGTAAGGCTTGCCATCTGCCGCCAGCGTTGGTGTGGTTTTGCCTGGCTCAACCACTTTACCCAGAATCGGGTTGCCGCGTTTTGGATAACCACCGATGGTCAATGTGTGGCTGTGGTCAGCTGTCACGATGATCAATGTTTCGTTCAGGTTGACCTTGGAAGCCGCTTCGCGCACCGCATCAGACAATGCCACTGCATCCTTGAAGGTACGGTAAGCGTTACCTGCGTGAGACGCGTGGTCGATACGGCCGCCTTCTACCATCAGGAAGTAACCATTCTGGTTTTTCTTCAGGATATCAATCGCTTTACCTGTCATATCCGCCAGTGAAGGCTCACCTGCGATATCGTTAGGACGGTCTTGCTCGTATTCCATATGGGATGGATTGAACAAGCCCAGCACTTTGTTCGTGGTCACTGGGTTCAAAGCGTTAAATGCAGTCTGGTTTTCGATATACACGCCACCAAATTTGCTCACGTACTCTTGTGTCAGGTTACGGCCATCAGTACGGCGGCCCTTGGTGCCTTCGATATCTGTAATGGTGTTAGGCAGGAAATAACTACGGCCACCGCCGAATACCACATCAATACCGTCACCGATTTTGCCAGTGCCAAAGTTGTCGATCAATTGCGCAGCAATATCTTTCACACCATTGGTGGCAGCCGCGGTAGTCAGGTTAGCATTCGCTTCCCAGTCACGGTTAGAGATATGGGCGTAAGTCGCTGCCGGTGTTGCGTGGGTGATACGTGCAGTTGATACCACGCCAGTAGATTTACCAGCCTGCTCAGCTTGCTCCAGCAAAGTGGTCACTTTGTTGGCGTTCAATACTGCCGGGCTAGGCTCGTTACGTGCCACAGACTGGTTCAATGAAATGATACCGTCATTGGTTTTCACGCCAGAAATCATGGCGGTCATGGTTGGTGCAGAGTCAGCTGTTTGCTGGTTGGTAGAGTAGGTTTTAGACAAAGCAACATAAGGAAACTCTTCAAAAGACAGCTTATGGCGCTCGCCATCGATGCCTTTGAGTTGACCTTCAAAAATACGTGCGCCAGTCACGGTAGAGATACCCATGCCGTCACCGACAAACAAAATCACGTTTTTGGCTTTTTTAGCATTTGGTACCAGCTTTTTGCTGTCGTTCAGGCTGGCTGCACCATCGTTCAGCCAGAACTGGGCATCTTCAGCCAATGCCATATGGGAAACAAGTTGTGAGCCCAGCAGCATGGCGACCATGGCAGTGCGTTTCAAGTTAAACAGTTGCATGTTGATTCCTTTATCAGGTAATTAATATTGTAAATTATGAATAGCGACGACGCATCACTGCTGCAATCACACCCAGGCCAGCCAGCATCAAGGCATTGCTATCGGCTTCCGGCACGGAAGACACGGTTTGAATGCTAACGTTGTCCAGGCCCAGTTGCAGAGAGCTCTGGTTGGCTACTGTGGCAAAACGCAACAGGTAGCTGCCACCACCCGCCAGGCTAGAGGACAGGTCAAACTGGTAGTTGATATAGTCATTCACCGCCAGATTGCCATTGGTACCACCGATATACAGGGTTTGCAGGATATCAGCGCTATCAGTAGAGAATGGGTCGCTGCCCGCTTTGAGCAAATCCACACGCACGTGCTGGTTAGCATGGTCAGTCGCATCCACGCTGTAATCCAGGCCAGCAGCATCAATTTCTGTCGTCGCGTTCTGGTTATTCACAAACATCTGAAATGACAGGGTTGCCTGGCTCACGGCCGCCGTTGTGAATGACTGGTATAACACGTTACCTGCCAGGCCGTAGTTATCGAGCAAACCATAGTAGTTACCCTGGTAAGCGCCTACGGTGGCATTGCCGGTTACTTCAGACACATTGCCTGATTGAGATAACACACTGCCGAAAAAGCCCTGCTCACCCACTTGCCAGCCTGAGATATCGTAGCTGTCGGCGCCTTGCGCTTCGAACCCGCCATTTTGAATCAATTCTGTCGCCTGCACTGCCTGGGACAACATTGCAGCCCCCAACACACCGGCCATCACCAAAGGTTTTAGCTTCATTCTGAACATCCTCTCTCTGAATGCTTGATTAAATATTGTCTGCCACACCGCCTTGTCAGCGCTGTGTCACCTCAAGCATTCTTGAAAAACTGTATGTCAGAAAGTTTTCATTCGCATGAAACTTATATGACGGGCCTGACTATATACTGGTCTTGCGCCATGAAAATTTCCGGAGTGCAAAAAAGAAAAAACCCCGCATTGGCGGGGCTATAAAGAGACTTTAAACTTGAAAAACACAGCACAATGACATAAATGCATCGACGATGCCGATAATCAGCAATCGCAAAACCTGATCCATACAATGTTCAGATTTCAGCAAGTGATCATCGCTGCGTCCTTGTGATGTTGCTAGAATACGGACAAGGCATACGGGTCACAATGACCCGATCGGGTCATTCGTCGGGTGATTCGAAAGATAGGTTCAACACACAAAGCACGGGCAAGGCTAATAACAAGTCAAAAAACTAGGGAGCGATATGTTAAAACTCAAATTGATGCTGGGTTTCTGGCTGGCCAGCCTGACCCGCAAATTAAAGAATAACTTTTACCTGTATCTGGCGTTGCTATTCAGCGTGATGATCCTGCTCGACGCCGCCGTGTTTCATGTCGGTCAGAATATGCGTGACAAGGCCTTTGACCTCATGGTCAAAAACCGCATCCTCAAACCGACGGCTGATCAAAGCATAGTCATTATCGATATCAATGAAGCCAGCCTGGACGCCATGGCAAAGGAATACGGCCGCTGGCCGTGGCCGCGCCAGGTGATAGGCGAACTAGTGGAGAATATCCAGCAGCAACAGCCAAAAGCCATCGTGTTTGATATTGTGTTTTCGGATGCAGATGTCTACAACCCGGACAGCGACAGCTACTTTAATGATGTGATTACCGAATGCACGCATTGCTTCTTTCCATTGCTGCGCCTAGACGCTAGCCAGGATAGCCAGAGCCAGCTCCAGTATGCGCAGATTCCCGGGCTGGTCGCGGCGGCCGATGCAGACAAACAGGCCACGTTTGCCGCCATCCCGCCGTATTTCAAAGGCGCCTGGAAACCTGGCCGCCTGGGCACGCATAATGTGTACCCGGATAACGATGGCGTGGTGCGCCAATACCGCATGCGCCACCAGGACCGCGGCTGGACCTTGCCTGCGCTGCCGCTGGTGGTGGCCAATGCACAGGGCGACATTAGCCTGAATACACCAGACGAGATGCTGCTCAACTGGCGCGGCAAGCCATTTACCTACGCCTATGTGAGTTTTAGCGATGTGTACCGCGACATTACCAGCGCCAAACCCAAGCGCGCCAGCAATGAATTCAAGGACAAGATTGTCGTCATCGGCTCTACCGCCCCTGCCCTGTTTGATATCAAGCCCACGGCTATGGACAAGCAGTTTCCTGGCGTGGAGATTCTGGCCACCGCGCTGGATAACAGCCTGCACCAGGATTACCTCAAGGTCTGGCGCGGCAAACTGCCTTATATCCTGCTGAGCTTTTTACTGGTGTGGCTGACCACGCTGGCGTTTTACTTCAAGATTGACCGCGACCGTTTTAACGGCGTGTTTACCGGCAGCCAGATTGGTTTGCTGGTGTTGTCTTACCTGGCCATCAACCTGCTTCATACCTACCTGGATTTGGCCGCGCCTATCTTCTGGGCAGTAGCGTATTTTGGCGTGGCTAAAATTTACGCCCTGGCCACCGACCGCGCGCTGCAACGCTGGCTAGCGTTTGGCCTGACCTCCAGCAGTGAAGCAATGGAAGTGCTGCTGATGCCAATTGCCATTGAAAGCCAGGAAACACTGGGCGATGCGGCCATGAAACGCATTCGTCGTGAAATCGAGCAAGCCTGCCGCGCACCAACGCAGATTGATATTCTCACCGGCACCCAAAGCGGCATCTGGGGCCTGTTTGGCGATATGGTCATCGTCAGCTGGCAATATGCGCCGGAAACCACCTACCGTGAGGCGGCACAACAAGATGCGCAGCAACTGGCGGCACAATTACAAGCATTACTTAATCAATTGAGTCTACCCGGCCAGCCTGTCGTGCGTTATGGGTCGCATCAGGGCAACATCACCAACCAGGCGTCACAACTGGCGGCACAGTGGCGCATCTTGTTTGCACAAGCCGTGATACAGCTGGAAATGGGTGCTTTAGCAGACTCAAACACCAGTGCACATAACAACCAACAGGAGAATAAGGCATGATTAAAAAACATATCCTGTGGCTACTGACGGCATTTGCATGCAGTCAGGCAGCCGCGGCGGAAACCGGGGTAGCCCTCAAAGCAGACCAGCTACGGGCAGATACCTTTAGCGACGCCAAGGTGGTCGGCAGCGTCAATAAAAACGATGCCGTCGAAATCCTCAATAAAAAAGGCGCCTGGCTACAGATTAAATCAGCAGGCAAAACTGGCTGGGTACGTTTGCTGACGGTGAAACGCAACAGCACGGGCGGCAGCAATGTCGCCGGTGTGGTGGGCGTCGCGACCGGACGTAGCGGCACTGGTAAAGTGGTCTCGACTACGGGCATCCGCGGCCTGAGTGCAGAAGACCTGAAAACCGCCCAATTCAACGAAGCAGAAACCAAGAAAATGGAAAGCTATACTGTCAACGCGGACGATGCCAAACAGTTTGCCAGCAACGGCGGACTGAGTAGCCGTCAATACCCTTACTTTACGGGAGGCGCGCAATGAATCACCGTTTAAAACAAGCCATTGTCGTGGCACTATGCAGCAGCATCGCATGGGGCACAGCCTCTGCGCTGGACCTCAAAGGCGTGCTCAAAGATGCCGTGAACGAACAACTGGGCACCGGCAGCAAAACCGAACAGGCCGCTACTGCTACTGACAGTCAGGGCACTGCCAGCCAGGCCAATGCCTCAGCACAAGACAAGCTGGCCAATGTCAACTGGAAAAGCCCCAGCCGCGAAGACGAGATTGCCGTGGGCCGTAATGTCACCGGCACCATCCTCGGCGCCGCACCCCTGGTCAATGACGCAGCATTACAGCAATACGTGAACAAGGTCGGCCGCTGGGTCGCCAGCCAATCCGAACGCGCCGATTTACCCTGGCACTTCGGTGTGATTGATAGCAATGACGTCAATGCCTTTGCCGCGCCTGGCGGTTATGTACTGATCACCAAAGGCCTGTACCTGCGCCTAACCAGTGAAGCGCAACTGGCTGGCGTGCTCGGCCACGAAATCGCCCATGTGGTGCAAAAACACCACTTAAAAGTGATGCAGAAACAGGCATTGCTGGATGCTGGCACTTCGTTTTTGAAAGAAAAAATCAGCAAAAATAAAATCACTCAACGCGCGGTATCGACGGGTGCAGAAATCAGCGCCCGTAACCTGGATAAAAGCGCCGAGTTTGAAGCCGACAGCATGGGCACGGTACTGGCGGCGCGCGCTGGTTACGAAGCCTACGGCCTGGCAGAAGTGTTGCAAGACATGGAAACCATCAACAATAACGACGGCAGTGTCGCCCTCTTGTTCCAGACCCATCCACATCCGGACGACAGGCTGGCGCAACTCAGCCTGGTCGGTGGTGACCAGATGGACAAGATCAGTGGTGGCAAAACCCTGGAAAACCGTTTGTATAAACTAAAATAAGTCCTGCTCTAAATAAATAAGGCTCGCCACGGCGAGCCTTATTTATTTGATCCATGACCAGCTATACCCAACCGCGTTCGCGACACTCACTCTTGATGTAGGCATAATACACCGGTGCCGCCACGATGCCGGGCAAGCCGAACGTGGCCTCCATCAGCAGCATAGCCAGCAGCAACTCCCAGGCATACGCACGAATCTGGCCGCCAACGATGCGCGCATTGAGGAAATATTCCAGTTTATGGATCACAATCAAAAATGCCAGCGAGCCCATAGCCACCATAAATGAATGGCTGGTACTCACAATCACAATCACGGTATTGGAAATCAGGTTACCAATCACAGGCAACAACCCCACCAGGAAAGTGATGGCAATCATGGTTTTGGTAAACGGCAAATGCACGCCACACAAAGGCAAAATCACCGCCAGATAGACGCCGGTAAGCGCAGCATTCACCGCAGAAATTTTCACCTGGGCAAACACAATATTCTTGAATGCCTGCGCAAACAAGGTGATGCGCTGCAACAGGCTTTGTGCAAATGGCTTGTGATTGACCTTGGTTTGTACATCATGCAAGGCGATCATCGCACCGATAACCATGCCGATGAGGATATGGGCCAAATGATGACCGGCCTCTTTACCCAGCAATTGCCAGTCGGCGGAATGCGCACGCAACCAGTCAATGACGGTTTGCTGCAGCGTAATGGCATCATCAGGCAGGCGATCATTGAGCCACGGCGGCAATACTTTGCGCGAATCTTCAATAATTTTGGCCAGTTGATCGAACAGCACAGCTAGGCCACCGGCATCACTGCGGATCAAAGTAACAATGCCCATGCCCAATGCCACCAGCAAGCCAATGACCAGCGTGGCAATCAATACCACTGCTAGCCACTTTGCGTATTTTCCTGGCAACTTACGCGCAATTAATGGCGAGATGACGTGAATTAACTCAAATACCAACAAGCCAACCAACAGTGCTGGCAGCAATTGCACTTGTAATACCAGCCACATCAACACTGCCATCAAAATGTAGGTTGCTATCTCAAATCGTTGGGTTTGGGTCACTACAGGCTCCGGTTGATGAGGTTCTGGTAGAAATAAGGTCTGTTAAAACTTGGCTTGTATTTGCCTGGCAGCATCCAGCGGTAATTTAAGCAAAAAATGGACGGCTTCATCAAATTTTTTGTCCAGAATCTCACCATGGCACTTTTGTACTTCACGCGTCAACTCATCGACACGTTTATAACTGGTGGATATTTTGAGGTGCACCATTTCCACAAATGGCATGCTGCCCGCCTGGTCCATCGCCTGCTTGGCAGTGCCGCCATAAGCACGCACCAAACCGCCAGTGCCAAGATTGATCCCGCCATAATAGCGCACCACAGCCACACAGCAGTTGACATAATTCTGCCCATCCAGCATTTGCATGATGGGCTTGCCCGCTGTTCCGGCAGGCTCACCTGCATCAGAAAAACGCGCCACAATGCCGTCTGCCGTTTTCATGCGGAAAGCATAGGCCAGATGCCCAGCCGTTTGATGGTCACTGGCAAACTGGCGCAAAAACAAGGCAAGCTCACGCTCATCCTCACAGCGCTCGGCGCGGGCAATAAAACGGGATTTATTAATGGTTTGATCGGCCTGGCCGAACTGGCTAAAGGTTTGCATGACAACTACTTCAGGAAAGTCCAACTATTCTACCATTGGCATCCACACTGATGCGTGCACTGGCAGGCTGTTTGGGCAAGCCCGGCATGGTCATGATGTCACCGCAAATCGCCACCACAAAGCCAGCACCACGTGACAGGCGCAACTCGCGCACATGTAACACATGCTGTTGCGGCACGTTGCGCAGCTTGGCATCGCAAGACAGCGAATATTGCGTTTTAGCGATACACACAGGCATACCCTGGCTGGCATCTTTTATCTGCGCCAATTGCTGCTCAGCCAGCGCACTATAAGTCACCTGGCTGGCACCATACATTTTTTGCGCAATCGTGGTCAGTTTTTCTGTTAGCGATAAATCATCTGCATATAGTAAGTGTGGCGCGGCGGGCAACTGCGCCTGCGCAGCCACAGCGTGGGCCAGATCCAGTGCACCCGCACCGCCCTGCGCCCAGTGGCGGCACACATGCAGGCTGGCACCCAGCGCCTCCACAGCAGCCTGCACCAAAGCGACCTCTGCGACGGTATCAGCAGTGAAGTGATTCAGTGCAACCAGCACCGGCAAACCAAAGTGCTGGCGCAAATTTGTAATATGCTTTTCCAGGTTGGCAACGCCGATGGCTAACGCTGACAGGTTTTCAACATTCAAATCCGCAACATCCACGCCGCCGTTATATTTCAAGGCACGCACGGTGGCGACAATCACCGCCACGTCAGGCCGCAAGCCAGACTGACGACATTTGATATCCATGAACTTTTCCGCGCCCAGGTCAGCGCCAAAGCCAGCCTCGGTCACCACATAATCGGCCAAGCGTAAGGCTGTTTGCGTCGCGACCAGCGAGTTACAGCCATGCGCGATATTGGCAAACGGGCCGCCATGCAACAATGCGGGTGAGCCTTCCAGGGTTTGCACCAGGTTAGGCTGAAAAGCATCCTTGAGCAAAGCGGTCATGGCGCCTTCGGCCTGTAAGTCACTGGCCAGAATGGGCATCCCTTGCACACTCACCCCCACCTGCACTCGTCCCAACCTGCGTGTCAAATCCGCCAGGTCGGTCGCCAAACAGAAAATCGCCATCACTTCGCTGGCCACCGTAATATCAAAGCCGGTATGCACCTCATTTTCCAGCGTGATGCGCCGCAAGGCCCGGTCATTCATATCCATACAACGGCGCCAGCTCACATGCTCAAAGCCCAACGCATTCCCATGGTAAATATGATTATCAATGAGGGCTGCCAACAAGTTGTTCGCCGCACTGATGGCATGAAAATCGCCGGTAAAATGCAGGTTGATATTTTCCATGGGCACTACCTGCGCGTACCCGCCGCCGGTAGCGCCGCCCTTCATGCCAAACACCGGCCCCAGCGAGGGCTCGCGCAAACAGGCCAGCGCATGATAACCCGCCTGATTCAAGGCATCGGTGAGACCAACGGTGGTGGTGGTTTTACCCTCCCCGGCAGGTGTCGGGTTGATCGCCGTCACCAATATCAGCTTGGCTTTGGCAGGCTGTGCATGCAAGCGATTCACAGTCGCCTGCGTTAATTTGGCCATATGCTGGCCATAGGCATGCAGATCATGTGACGACAAACCGACTTTGGCAGCAACCTCTACAATGGGCTGTAGCGTGGCGGCCTGGGCGATGTCGATATCACTTAACATGCAAATGTCCTGATTGGGCTGACCGAGGTAAGATTAACGCTTGGTCTTGCTGCCCCCGAGAATCGAGCCTAGCACACCGCGGATAATGGCGCGCCCAAGTTGCGAACCAATCGCACGCGCGGCAGACTTGGCGGCAGATTCCAGCACCGAATCTGAACGACTGGTTTTGCCTCCCAAAATGCCGCCAAGGTCAAAACCTGAGCCTTCTTCCTCTTTCTGCGTTTGCGCCTGCGTGGCCGATGCCGCCTGGTCTGCACGTTGCTTGAGGATTTCGTAGGCAGATTCGCGATCCACCAGTTTGTCGTAAACGCCAGCCACCAGCGACTGCGCCATCACCTGCTTGCGCTCAGCGTCGGTAGCTGGGCCAACCCGACTTTCCGGCGGGCAGATAAACACGCGCTCAACCGGCGTCGGCGCGCCCTTTTCATCTAAAAAGGACACCAGCGCCTCCCCCACGCCCAACTCGGTAATGGCAGTCGCCACATTCAGTTTGGGATTAGCGCGGAAGGTTTGCGCAGCCACCTGCACGGCTTTCTGGTCGCGCGGTGTAAATGCGCGCAAGGCATGCTGTACGCGGTTACCCAATTGGCCCAGCACCACATCTGGGATATCCAGCGGATTCTGTGATACAAAATACACGCCCACCCCTTTGGACCTCACCAGGCGCACCACCTGCTCAATCTTTTGCATGAGGATAGTGGGCGCATCGTTAAACAACAAATGCGCTTCGTCAAAGAAAAATACCAGTTTTGGCTTTTCCAAATCGCCGACTTCTGGCAGCTTTTCAAACAATTCAGACAATATCCATAACAACAACGTCGCATACACGCGTGGCGAATTCAGCAACTTGTCTGCCGCCAGGATATTGATAAACCCCAATCCTTTGGCATCGGTTTGCATCATGTCTTCCAGATTCAAGGCCGGTTCGCCAAACAGAATATCGCCGCCCTCGGTTTCCAACTGTAACAACGCACGTTGGATGGCACCCACGCTGGCTGTCGAAATATTGCCGTATTGCGTCTGGTAAGTGGCTGAGTTTTCAGCACAGTGCTGCGCCATCGCACGCAGGTCTTTCATATCCAGCAACAGCATGCCATTGTCATCAGCAATCTTGAAAATCGCATTCAACACACCGGCCTGCACCTCATTCAGGTTGAGCATACGTGCCAATAACAACGGGCCCATTTCACTTAAGGTGGTGCGCACGGGATGGCCTTTTTCACCAAACATATCCCAAAACATCACCGGATAGGCTTTATTGGCATAGTCGGTCAGCCCCAATTGCTGCACACGCGCTTCCACCTTGGCATTTCCACCGCCGACCTGGCTCATGCCCGACAAATCACCTTTAACGTCGGCCATAAACACTGGCACGCCAATGCGCGAAAATTGCTCAGCCAGGCTTTGCAAGGTCACCGTTTTACCAGTGCCGGTGGCGCCTGCAATCAGGCCATGGCGGTTGGCCATTTTTGGCAGCATCACACTGTCGACATCATTATTTTTTGCGATAAGCATAGGTTGAACCATGGCGTGTACTCAAACAATTAAAGTTAAGTTGAGTATAGGCGATGGCTGATAAAAGAGGAAGATTGTTGTTTTGCCGGAAGGGCGAAATGGTTTAAAAATTTTAGCCACAGAGGACACAGAGCGCACAGAGAAAAGCCATTGGTGTGCGCTACAGCTATGAGAGCATCACAAATCCATGTTGCAGAGACCTTCTCTGTGGCCTCTGTGCGCTCTGTGGCTTAAAGAATGTCTCTGTAAATATTAAAAATCGCCGCGCCGCGCCTTTTCCATCAACTCGATCAATGCATCCTCAAGTTGCTGTGCCGAGGCTTGGGCTCTGGCCGTGGGGTGTTTGATATTTTTCAAGTCATGGGTGGGCCGGTCCAGGCCGAGGTAGAGTTGGCGTTTACCACTGGCATCCGGCTTTTCGTAAATGGCCAGGCGGCAAGGTGCAAACACCAGGAACTCAGGATGGTCGAGAATAATCTCTGTGCCCATACTCAGGTTACAAAAGGTGTGCACCTCTTTAACGCCTTGCGGATCCTGGCCGCGTTGCTTCATATGGTCGCCAATGGGGAAATTGGCCGGATTGACGAAATTCATGCCTTCCGAGATCGATTTCAAGCTATCGATTAAGTCCTGATAAGTCACACCGGCTTTGACCGGCACTTCATAAATCGCATTATCCAGGTCTACATCCGGCATGCCATGGCCAATGACACGCACATGAGCCGGTGCTGCACAGGCGGGCAAACTCATCACCAGGCACAGGCAACACAAGGTTCTTGATAGGGATACATGCATGATCAACCTCTTAATATGGTGCACAGTTGCAAGCATTACAGCACGGCACTCATCACATCAATGTGACCATGATCACAGGTCACGATCACAGGTCTTGATGAAACGCACGCTGCACGGTGCGTTTGTCATATTGCGGTGACAGCATGGTAATAAAATTCAACATATAGTCACGCAGGAAAGCATCACGGCGCACGCCCAGGTAAGTGGTGCTGTTAGGAAACAGATGGCTGCAATCCAGGCTTTTGAGCGGCGCATCACGTGTGTGCTCGTAAGCCATATTCGCAATCAGGCCTATGCCCAACCCCAGGTTGACATAGGTTTTAATGACGTCGGCATCAATCGCGGTAAACACCACATTGGGCTGTAAGCCTGCATCGTGAAACACCTTAGAGACGAGGGTGCCGCCGGTAAAAGCGAAGTCATAGGTAATTAAAGGATAATCGGCCAGGTCTTTCAAGGTCAGCGCCGATTTACTCAGCAACGGGTGCTCTGGCGGCACGACCAGGCAACGGTTCCACTCGTAGCACGACAGGCACGACAAACGGTCATCATTACTGATACTCTCGGTCGCAATACCCACATCAGCCTCACCTGAGGCCACCAGTTCGGTGACTTGCGCCGGGTTACCCTGGTGGATGGTCAATTTGACATTGGGATATTGCGCAATAAACTGCTTCACCGCAGAAGGCAAACGATAACGCGCCTGGGTATGCGTGGTGGCAATCGTCAACTCACCCGTATCTTCGCGGCTATATTCATCGCCCACGCGTTTGATATTCTGCATATCCAGCATCACACGCGCCGACAACTCAACAATTTTACGGCCAGGCTCGGTGACACCAATCAACCGTTTACCGTTACGCTGAAAAATCTGCAAACCCAGTTCTTCTTCTAACAACTGGATCTGTTTACTGACACCAGGCTGCGAGGTGTGCAATACTTCAGATGCCGCAGAAATGTTTAATTGCTGCCGCACAACTTCATGCACATAGCGCAACTGGTGGAATTTCATCGCCCGACCCCATATAACCAAATGCTATATCATAGAACATTTCATTATTAAATCAATCATTAAAAAATTGATATCATCCCGCAGTTATTGTTTTAAAGATACTCCTCATGGAATTCGGATACATACTGGCAGGTTTTGTCGTTGGCTTTTTGGTAGGACTCACTGGTGTAGGTGGCGGCTCGTTAATGACGCCTATCCTGCTGTTGATTTACAACATCAAACCGGCTGTCGCCGTCGGCACAGATTTACTTTACGCCTCCATCACCAAGTCGGTCGGCATTTTTGCCCACGGCAAGCTTGGCAACATTGACTGGGTGATCGTAAAACGTCTGGCCATGGGCAGCATACCTGCCTCCATGCTGACGTTATGGGCCCTGCATAGTATGGATCTGCAATCAGGCAACGTCGTGTCTACCATCAAATTCTGGCTAGGCGTTGCACTGATTGTGACGTCAGTCGCCGTGCTATTGCGCAACAAACTGATGTCTCTGGTCGCAAAAGAGGAGTGGATTCCAGCACGTATTGTGCCGGGAGCGACAGTTGTGCTTGGCGTTGTACTTGGCGCACTCGTCACACTGACTTCGGTAGGTGCTGGCGCGCTGGGCGTCACCGCGCTGATCCTGCTTTATCCTAAAGAAAAAATCACCACCATTGTCGGGAGTGATATTGCGCATGCCGTGCCGCTGACCCTGGTCGCTGGCCTGGGGCACGCCTCTTTGGGCACCATAGACTATCAATTGCTGGGCACTTTGCTGATAGGCTCCATTCCCGGTATCTATCTCGGCAGCCACCTGAGTTCACGCGTGGCAGAGCACTGGGTACGCATTGCGCTGGCTATGATATTGATTTTTGTAGGCTTTAAGCTGATTTTCCATTAAAATATTGCCTCTTCGCTTTTTGCGAACAAAGTGACTCAAGCATGTACAAATACGACCCTATAGATCAACAAATTGTCAACGAACGCGTCGCCCAATACCGCGACCAAACGCGCCGCTACCTGGCTGGCGAGTTAACGGATGAAGAATATCGCCCGCTGCGCTTGCAAAACGGCCTGTATATTCAACGCCATGCGCCGATGTTGCGTATCGCCGTGCCTTACGGCCTGATATCAAGCAAGCAATTGCGCAAACTTGGTGATATCACCAAGCAATACGACCGTGGCTACGGCCACTTCAGTACGCGCCAGAACCTGCAATTGAACTGGCCTAAACTGGAAGACACCCCAGACATCCTGGCCGAGTTGGCGACGGTTGAAATGCACGCCATCCAGACTTCCGGCAACTGCATCCGCAACATCACCACTGACCAGTTTGCAGGCATTGCGCCGGACGAAATTATTGATCCACGTGCGATTGCAGAGATCATGCGTCAATGGAGCACGTTCCACCCTGAATTCGCCCTGCTGCCTCGCAAATTTAAAATTGCGGTATCAGGCACAGAAAAAGACCGCGCGATTGTGCAAGCGCACGATATCGGCCTCGAGTTCTACAAAGACGATCAAGGCCAGATGGCGATTAAAGTCTGGGTTGGCGGCGGCTTGGGGCGTACCCCTATTCTCGGCACCGTGATTCGCGAGCACCTGGAATGGCAACACGTGTTGTCCTACTGCGAAGCGGTGATCCGCGTCTACAACATTCATGGCCGTCGCGACAACGCCTATAAAGCGCGTATCAAGATTTTGGTTAAAGCGCTGGGCATTGAAGAATTCAAGCGCCAGGTAGAAGAAGAATGGGCGCACTTCAAAGATGGTCCATTGACTATTACCCAAAACGAACTGGATCGCGTAGCCAAATATTTTGAGCCTATGCCTTACAAAACCCTGCCAGCGCATGATGCGTCTTTCGACGCCGCAGTGGCCAGCAACCCGGCCTTTGCTGCCTGGGTCAAACGTTGCGTACAACCGCACCGTGTGGCTGGTTACCGTGCGGTGACGCTGTCGCTTAAGCCACATGGCAAAGCCCCTGGCGATATCACCAGCGAGCAAATGCACGTGGTGGCAGATTTGGCAGACGCTTACAGTTTTGGCGAATTGCGCTCATCCCATGAGCAAAACCTGATCCTGGCCGATGTACAACTGTCTGACCTGTTTGCCGTATGGCAAAAAGCCCATGCAGCCGGTTTGGCAACGCCTAACATTGGCTTGCTGACAGACATTATCTGCTGCCCTGGCGGCGATTTCTGCAGCCTGGCCAACGCCAAATCCATCCCGATTGCTGAAGCCATTCAAATGCAATTCGACAATCTGGATTACCTGCATGAAATTGGCGACCTTGAACTCAACATTTCAGGTTGCATGAACGCTTGCGGCCACCACCACGTCGGCCATATCGGCATTTTAGGTGTCGATAAAGATGGTTCTGAGTGGTATCAGGTCTCCGTCGGTGGCAAACAAGGCAATGACGCCAGCATCGGCAGCGTGATTGGCCCTTCATTCTCGGCAGAAGAAATGCCAGGGGTGGTACAGCGCCTGATCGAAGTCTATGTGCGCGAGCGCCAGGACGAAGAGCGTTTTATTGATACCGTGCGTCGCCTGGGCGTTGCGCCATTCAAAGCCCACGTCTACGCTGAAAAGGAAACTGCATAATGAGTCAACTGATTCAACTGGCCACCGATGGCCAAGCCAGCATCGTGGCCGATACATGGACCCGAGTGGTACCCCCTGCCGCCGGTGAAGAGTCTGTGCGTAAACAGGCGGGTAAAGTCGTGCTGTTCAAACTGACCGGTGAGCAAACCTACACGGCTGAACAAATTGCCAATACCGAAATCCCTGCAACAGGCAAGATTCTGGTACCACTCACCATCTGGCAAGCGCGTAAAGCAGAATTGCAACCGCGCCTGGCAACTGGCGAACTGGGCATCATCCTGGCGACCAACGAAACCGCCGAAGCCTTGCAGGCAGAATTTGCCGACCTCAACAGCCTGCCACTGATTGCAGTGTTTGTAGAGCGTTTTGCTGATGGCCGTATTTTCACCCTGGGCAACTGGTTGCGCACACGTTTCGGCTTTAAAAACGAACTGCGTGCGATTGGTGATGTATTGCGTGACCAATTGTTTTTCCACAAACGCGCTGGCTTTAACAGCTTCCTGATTCGTGCTGACCGCTCAGCACAAGACGCACTGGCCAGCCTGAATGACTTCAGCCAGCCTTATCAGGGCGGTGTGGCAGATGTGCCAGTGTGGCGCAGGATCAGTCGCGCATGAGTTTCGGCGTCAGCATGCTCAAACCGGCCGCCAACAACCCGGCTATCCGTCCTGAGCTGACAGATGCGCTGGTTGCCAGCGTCCATGCCAAGCGTGCACAAGCACTGGCGTTGCTGCAAGCGGCAGCAGCCGAATTTCCGGCCATCACCTTTGCCAACAGCTATGGCGCTGAAGACATGGTCCTGACCGACCTGATCAGCAAGGAGCAACTACCTATCGAGATTTTCTCGCTGGACACTGGCCGCCTGCCTGCTGAAACCTACACGCTGATGGGCGATGTTGAGCAAACCTATGTGATCAAACCGCTGGTATTTTTCCCAAAACACGAAGCAGTGGAAAATTACGTGCGTACGCAAGGCATCAATGCCTTCTACGAGAGCATAGACTTACGTAAAGCCTGCTGCCATATGCGCAAAGTGGAGCCACTGCAACGCGCCCTCGCTGGCAAACAGGCCTGGATTACCGGCATGCGCGCCGAGCAGGCGGCAACGCGTTCCAGCTTACCAGCACGCGAGTTTGACGCAGGCAACAAACTGGAAAAATTCAACCCGCTGAGTGACTGGACAGAAAAAGAAGTCTGGGCCTACATTCGCCTGTTTGAAGTGCCTTATAACGCCCTGCATGAGCAATTTTACCCAAGCATTGGTTGTGCGCCTTGTACGCGCGCCGTGGCCATGGGTGAAGATATCCGCGCGGGTCGCTGGTGGTGGGAAAACCCGGACAGCAAAGAGTGCGGGTTGCATGTAAAAAAATAACTCGCCGCAGATGCACGCAGATCAACGCGGATTGTTGACTGGCGTTTTGCAATGCATTTGGGTTTTAACTATTTTGACTTTAGATTTTATCTGCGTTTATCCGCGTTTATCCGCGGCTAGATTTGAAAGCTATGACAACTAAACAACCTTTATCTCATCTCGACTGGCTGGAAGCTGAAGCCATTCATATTCTGCGTGAAGTCGCAGGCCAGTGCGCCAACCCGGTATTACTGTTTTCCGGCGGTAAAGATTCGCTGTGCATTTTGCGCCTGGCTGAAAAAGCATTCCGTCCTGGCCGCTTTCCGTTTCCACTGTTGCATATCGACACCGGTCACAACTATCAGGAAGTGGTGAACTTCCGTGACCAGCGCGCGGCAGAATTAGGCGAGCGCCTGATTGTGCGCTCTGTGGAAGACTCGATGAAGCGCGGCACCGTGGTATTGAAATCAGCAGATGAACCACGCAACAAACATCAGTCCGTGACGCTGCTGGAAGCGATTGAAGAATTCGGCTTCGACTGCTGCATCGGCGGTGCTCGCCGTGACGAAGAGAAAGCCCGTGCCAAAGAGCGCATCATGAGTTTCCGTGATGAGTTCGGCCAGTGGGATCCGAAAAACCAGCGCCCGGAACTTTGGAACCTGTATAACGCACGCGTGCACAAAGGTGAGAACATCCGCGCTTTCCCGATCTCAAACTGGACCGAGATGGACGTTTGGCAATATATCGAACGTGAAAAACTGGAGCTGCCGAGTATTTACTTTGCACACCAGCGCGATATCGTCATGCGTCATGGCGCTATTTTCCCGATCAATGTGCCACTGTCCAATGGCGATTTCATTAATCAGCCTAAAGCTGGCGAAGAAGTCATCAATATGCAAGTGCGCTTCCGCACTGTAGGTGATATCACTTGCACGGCACCGGTGATCTCAGATGCTAATGACGTCAGCAAAATTGTACTGGAAACAGCGACCACCACGATTACCGAGCGCGGCGCAACCCGTCTGGATGACCAGACTTCCGATGCGTCCATGGAACAGCGCAAAAAAGAAGGTTACTTTTAATTTCTGCCACAGAGTGAGCTGAGCTTGCTCTGTGGCTTAATAAAGACATGACAATCATGACGACACACAACGATTCATTACTCCGTTTTATGACCTGCGGCTCCGTCGATGATGGCAAAAGCACGCTGATCGGCCGTCTGCTATTTGACACCAAAACCATTCTGGCAGACACCCTGAACAATATCGAACGCACCTCGCAAAAACGCGGTATGGAAGCGGTTGACTTATCCTTGCTGACAGATGGCTTGCAAGCTGAGCGTGAGCAAGGCATCACCATCGATGTCGCTTATCGTTACTTCAGCACCGGCACGCGTAAATACATCATTGCGGATGCGCCTGGCCATGAGCAATATACACGCAACATGGTCACCGCTGCGTCAACCGCCAACCTGGCCATTATCCTGATTGATGCGCGTAAAGGCGTGCTGACGCAAACGCGTCGCCACAGCTACCTGGCGCACCTGGTTGGGATTCCGCATATCGTCGTCGCCGTGAACAAAATGGACCTGGTGAATTACGATCAGGCCGTCTACGAAAAGATCAAAGCAGACTACCTCGCCTTCGCCACTGAAATTGGCCTGGCACAGGCGCGTGATATCAAGTTTATGCCGATGTCTGCCCTCAATGGCGACATGCTGGTAGACCGCCTGGACAATATGAACTGGTACCAGGGTGAAACCTTGATTGATATTCTGGAAGCAGCCCCAGCGGCGCATAGCGAACAGGCAGAAGCTTTCCGCTTCCCGGTGCAGTTTGTCTGCCGCCCGCATGACTCTGCCAACCCGGAGTTACATGACTTCCGTGGCTTTATGGGCCGCGTCGAATCTGGCGCGATTGCCGTCGGTGATGCAGTGACTGTGTTGCCAAATGGCTATCAATCAAAAGTAAAAGCCATTCAACTGGGTAACGAGCAACTGCAAAGCGCACAAACAGAACAAAGCATTACCTTGTTGCTGGAAGACGAGATTGATACCTCGCGTGGCGACATGATCGTTAAAACCAGCGAAACAACAGAAGCTGTCAAACAAATTGAAGCCCATGTTTGCTGGTTATCCGAGACACCATTGTCGCCTGCGCGCACTTACATCGTGCGTCACACCACGCGTGAATCCAAAGCCAAAATTGGTAGCATTCAATACAAGGTGGATGTGAATACACTGGAACAACAAGCCGCGACCGACCTCAAAATGAATGATATCGCGCGCGTCAGCTTTAAACTGGCACAACCACTGATGGTAGACAGCTACGACAAAAATCGCGCCACAGGTGCCTTTATTGTCATTGACGAAAGCAGCAACAACACCGTTGGTGCTGGCATGATTGTTTAATTCAGCAGAAGCTGACCAAAGACAAAGCAACGCATCGTCAATTTGACTAAATTGCAATAAAATATCGTTTTGGCTAACATAGCCTGCAAAGGATTTAAAACATGACTTATGTAGTAACCGAAAATTGTATTCAGTGCAAATATACCGACTGCGTAGATGTTTGCCCGGTAGATTGCTTTGTTGAAGGCCCGAACTTTCTGGCAATTAACCCGGACGAGTGTATTGACTGCACACTGTGCGTCGCTGAGTGCCCGGCAGAAGCCATTTTCTCTGAAGATGACGTGCCTGCAGACCAGCAGCACTTTATTGAACTGAATGCACGCCTATCTACCGTTTGGCCAACAATTACGGCACGTAAAGAGCCGCTGCCAGATGCGGATGCCATGAATGGTAAAGCAGGCAAAACAGCGCAACTGATTGAATAATTAGCAGCGCAGCCAAACGTAAAAAGCCGCTCAGTGAGCGGCTTTTTATTTAGCGTTGACACTTAATTTAGCTAGCACTGGAAAGAATGAGCTTTTTAACCGGTCCATAACTGCGCCGGTGCTCAGGCGTAATCCCATGTTGGGCCAAGCGCTCAAGATGCAACGCTGTTGGATAGCCTTTATGCTGCGCAAAACCATATTGTGGATACTGGGCATCGAGCACCAGCAATGAAGCATCCCTGGCTGTTTTGGCGAGGATAGAAGCAGCCGAAATTTCAGCGACTTTACTATCGCCTTTTACAATCGCCTCACAAGGTAATTCAAATTTGGGGCAACGATTACCATCGACCTGAATCAGGGTCGCGTCTAAGCCAAACTGCGCCAGCATGGCTTGGTAAGCACGCTGCATCGCAAGCAGGCTGGCTTGCAGGATATTAATATCATCAATCTCTTGTGCACTGACGCTGGCGATCCCCCAAGCCAGTGCATGCGCCTTGATCTCAACAGCCAGCAAGTCACGCTTGGCTTCTGATAGCTTTTTTGAATCGGCCAGACCCGCAATTGGCCGTGCTGGATCAAGAATCACCGCCGCGGCGTACACCGCACCGGCCAATGGCCCCCTGCCCGCTTCATCAATACCACATAGTCGTTGCATCAGTATCAGGCCTGCAAAAACTGCTTGACCACAGCGGCGGCTTTTTGCGCGCTGTTTTGCTTAAGCTGGGCATGGATATGACGGTATTTCTCCTGCAACACTGCCAGGCCGGTTTTATCTGCCAGCAGATTGTAGAGTGTCTGTGCCACCCCTTCTGGCGTCGCTTCTTTTTGCAGCAGCTCAGGCACAATAAACTCACCCGCCAAGATATTAGGCAGGCCGACATATGGCTGCAAGCGCATGCGTTTAAGCAGCTGCCAGCTCATATTTGACATCTTGTAAGTGATGACCATGGGCTTCTTCAACAAAGCCGCTTCTAGCGTGGCTGTGCCTGAAGCCACCAGCACGGCATCGGCCGCGGTCATGGCATCATGCGCATGGCCAAACATGATTTGCAGGTCTATGGCGGTATCCGGCTTTTGCGTTAATAACTGGTGCCAGGCACTGGTAAAGATATCACGCGTTTCGCGCGTCACCAGTGGCACCAGAAACTGCACCTGCTGTCCGTTCTCACGCATTAAGCGATCAAACACAATCGCAGTTTCCAGCAACAACTCGGCATGAAAATTCACTTCAGACTGACGGCTGCCTGGCAACATGGCAATCACGACGTGATTTTTTTTCAATTTGAGTTTTTCCCTGGCCAGACCAATATCTGGCTCCATGGGTAACGCATCGGCTAGAGGATGGCCAATATAAGTGACCGGCACGCCGACCTGCTGATACAGCGCAGGCTCAAATGGGAACAGCGCCAGCATATGTGAAACAGCGCGTTTGATTTTATGGATGCGGTTTTGCCGCCAGGCCCAGATAGATGGGCTGACGTAATGGATGGTCGCAATGCCTTTGGCTTTGAGTTTGCGCTCTAACCAGAAATTAAAGTCTGGCGCGTCAATGCCAATAAACACATCTGGTCGCTCTTTGAGGATATGCTTGTATAACTGTTTGCGCAGCTTTAACAATCCCCACAAATGCCTAAGCACCTCCAGGTAACCACGCACTGACAGGCGTTCTATCGGAAATAACGATTTGGCACCCAAGCCCATCATTTTAGGACCCGCAATGCCAAAAATCTCCACCTCAGGATGCAGTGATTTCAGCTCCTGAATGAGGTGATAGCCCAGCAAGTCTCCGGAGGCCTCTCCCGCCACCATTGCAATCTTAGCCATAGTTTCTTTGAATTAACGTACAATGCCGCGCGTTGTTTGCGCGAGAAATCGAGTCATGAGGCCGATTTCAGGGCAGGATTTTTCCATCTCGGCCAAGGCAATCTTGGCTTCTTCGAATGATAGTCCCTGACGATACAGCACCTTATAAGCGCGTTTGATCTGCTGAATGCTCTCGGCACTGAAGCCACGACGTTTAAGGCCTTCTGAATTGATGCCATGCGGCTCAGCATCATAGCCTGCGGCAGTCACGTAAGGCGGAATGTCTTTAAACACGACGGAGCCAACAGCGGTAATAATATGCTCGCCAATCTGGCAGAACTGGTGAATCAGCGTGAAACCACCCAATATCGCGTGATCGTAAATGGTCACATGCCCGGCCAGCGATGAGTTATTCGCCAGAATAGTATGGTTACCAACAATGCAATCATGGGCGATATGCACATAAGCCATAATCCAGTTATGGCTGCCCACTTTTGTGGTGCCTTTGTCCTGTACCGTGCCACGGTTAAAGGTACAAAATTCACGGATGGTATTGTGGTCGCCGATTTCCAGCAACGTTGGTTCATCCTTGAATTTCTTGTCCTGTGGTTTAGCACCCAGTGACGAAAACTGAAAAATCTCGTTGTGCTTACCGATGGTGGTCGGTCCTTCAATCACCACGTGTGGGCCAATTTTGGTGCCGGCATCAATACGCACACCCGCGCCAATAGTCGTATAAGGGCCCACTTCTACCGAGCTATCCAGCTCAGCTTTAGGGTCTATGATTGCGGTTGGATGAATCAGGCTTTGCATGTTTTCTGCTGTGCTATGCGTCGTTGCGGACACGTCGTCTATAGGTTATTTTTCAATGGCTTTGAGGATACACATCATATTAGCTTCAGCGACGATTTCGTCACCGACCTTGGCAACAGCGCTATATTTCCAAATCCCTTTTAAGATACGATCAATTTTGACGTTCAAAATAATCTGGTCACCAGGGGAAACCGGCTTTTTAAAGCGGGCACTATCAATGCCAGCAAAGTAGTACACAGAATCACTGGTCGGCTTGGTGCCCATTGTTTTAAAAGAGAGTAAAGCCGCCGCTTGCGCCATCGCCTCTACAATCAATACACCAGGCATGACCGGATGGTAGGGAAAATGACCTGGGAAATAGGGTTCGTTGACCGAAACGTTTTTAACGGCAGTAATCTCTTTACCCAGTTCCATTGACAATACACGGTCGACCAGCACAAATGGATAGCGGTGCGGCAAGTGTTCCAAAATCTCATGAATATCCATGCTATTCATTGTGTTTTCAGCCATAAAATCTCTCAATCTTCCGAATGTTTTTGTATGTTGCTTATTGCTTGCTCAAGCTGCTTGAGCTTGAGGTTATGTTGTTCCAAATGGCGGATGTTTGCGGCCGTCCGTAACCAGTCTTCATGCTTCTGAAAAGGCATCAGCGCCGTATAAGTACCCGCTTGCTGGATGGAGCGCATAATCATGGAGCCTGGTGAGATGGTCACCCCATCAACGATGTGCAAGTGACCCAGTATCATGGCCGCCCCGCCAATCTTGCAATGCGCGCCGATCACGGCACTACCCGCAATACCAACGCAGCCCGCAATCACAGTATGCGCGCCAATACGAACATTATGGGCGACCTGTATCAAATTGTCCAACTTCACACCGTCTTCGATCACCGTATCATCCAGTGCGCCGCGATCCACCGTCGTATTGGCCCCGATATCGACATGATCGCCAATCACCACGCGGCCTATCTGCGGTATTTTAACCCATTGGCCCTGCTCTTCTGCATAGCCAAAACCATCATTTCCAATGACGCAGCCGGAAAATAAATGACAATGACTGCCGATCACCGTGCCGTGCTTGACCACAACCCGCGGCTCGAGCACGGTATGGGCGCCTATCGTCACATCGTCTTCGATCACGCAACCTGCACCAATACGCACGTCACGGCCTAATTTAACGCGATCACCGATGGTCACCATAGCATCTACCGTCAATTCTGAGGGTAAATGGGTATCAAAACCAATCGCGGCACTGGCATGTACGTGATTCACATACTGCCTGGGAGGATTCATTAAACCTGACAATTTGGCAAAATAAGCATACGGATTATCAGTGAGGATGCATGGCAAGGCCGTCAGGTGACGGTGCTCTGGCCTCAGGATCACTGCTGCCGCTTGCGTTGCCTGCAATGATTGTGTGTATTTGGTGTCATTGAAAAAAGCAATGGCATCAGGCTGGGCTTGTGCCAAAGAAGCCATGCGAGCTACTTTAAGTGCTGCGGCATGCGTGCCAATGTCTAGCTGTCCACCCAGAGACGCAACAATCTCTTGTAATGTGAAGTGTTGCGCCATATGAAGTACTGCCCTTGAGAATAACTTGAGAACGATGATCGCTGGTTATTTCTTACCCAGCAATTTAAGGACTTTATCCGTAATATCGATACGTTTGCTGGCATAGGCCACGCCGCTGTAAGCAACCAGATCATAGCCTTCGCTTTCGGAAACCGTTTGCACCGCCTTGTTAATACGCTCCTGCAATAAAGCCAGTTCTTCATTCTTGCGCAGGTTGATATCCTCACGCAATTCGCGTTGCTTACTCTGAAACTCAAGGCGCATGTTGTTTAACTGGCGCTCTTTTTGACGGCGGTCAGACTCTACAATATTGGCCCTGTCATGATCCAATTGAGATTCCAGATCACGAATCTGCTTTTGCAGTTTATCCAATTCCAGTGAGCGCGGGCTAAACTCTTTCTCCAGCTTCTTGCCCGTTTCAGCCGTTTGCGGCGCTTCCTGCAACAGCTTGTCTACCTGCACATAGCCGACCTTAAAATCAGCCGCCAGCGCATGAGTGCAACACAACAAAAGGCTAAGCAACCCTACCAGAATACTTCTCATGCCAATACTCCCTTCCGTGCCTGCCCTGTTACCTGAGACTGTCTAGACATTAGAACTGCTGTCCAAACTGGAATTGCAACAGTTGCGTATCATCCCCACTCTTGTCGTTCAATGGCTTGGCCAGTACCAGTTTCAATGGACCGAATGGCGATACCCAGGTCACACCGACACCGGTAGAGAATCTCAAATATTCCGAGTTAATCGAATCATCCTTGCCATAAACACCGCCCCCATCGACAAACGCACTCAACCTGAACTGGTTAGATTGCGAGACAAATGGCACAGGCATAAACAACTCAACGTTACCCACAAAACGCTTGGTACCACCAATAGCAAAGTCTGACCCTGTGCTCGGGTTGATTTGACGCGGACCCAGAGAAGAGTTCAGGAAACCACGTACGCTGTTGACGCCACCGGCGTAGAAGTTCTTGAAGAACGGATAGTTTTTACCGCCATAACTGTCAGCATAGCCTGCTTCGCCATTCAGCATCAGCGTAAAATCTTTGCCTAAATCTTTGTACCAGCTATGTTGATAGCTGACTTTATAGTATTGCAAATCTAGGCCCGGAATAGAAACATCTCCAGACAAGCGCTGCAACACACCACGGCGCGGGAAGAGAATGTTGTCACGCGAGTCATAAGTCCAGCCGGCGTTAAACACGACGGAGTTACTGCTACAACCGCTATTGTTACCACAGAAATTCAGGTATTGAATTGGGCTGCTGGCAGACAACTCAACATCAGTAAAGTCCAGCGTTAAGCCGGCACTGATAAAGTCCATCTCGGACATCGGCATACCAAAACGCACACCCACACCGTAAGACTGGCTGTTATAAGTACCCACGTTTAACGTGCTGGAGTTCCTACGGCTGGTATCTACATCACGGCGGTAAACATCAAAGCCACGGCTGATACCATCTGGCGTGTAATACGGGTCAGTGTAAGACAACGAATACACGGTGTTATAGCTGCTGGTATTCACTTGCAATGCCACGCGGTTACCAGTACCCAGGAAGTTAGGCTGGTTAATGTTGAAACCAAGCACCACACCATCACTACTCGACAAACCAGCACCAAACTGCACGCTACCGGTGGCTTTTTCTGCCACGGTCACGTTCATGTCTACCTGGTCATTGATGCCGGGTACAGATGGCGTTTCCAGCTCCACTGAGTCAAAGAAGTTTAAACGCTGGATACGCTCTTTGGAACGTTTGATTTTGTCACCCGCATACCAGGCAGATTCCAGTTGACGCATTTCGCGCCTGACCACCGCATCTCGCGTACGGGTATTGCCCTGTATATTAATGCGTCTGACATACACCTTGCGGCCTGGGTCAACGAAGAAAGTAAACGCTACGGTATGCTCCAGCTTGTTGATTTCTGGCACGGCATTGACGTTAGCAAAGGCATAGCCCTCTTCACCCAGCTTGTCATTCATGTTTTTGCTGGCATCCGTCACCTTCTGGCGGCTAAACACTTCGCCATCCTGGATATTGATCAGCTTGCGCAAGTCCTCTTCAGGCAACAGCATGTCGCCCGCCAGTTTGGTCTTGCTGATATTGTACTTTTCACCTTCAGTCAGGTTGATGTTGATATACACATCCCGCTTATCAGGTGAGATTGACACTTGTGTCGAATCGATCGAAAACTCCAGATAACCCTGATTCATGTAAAACGAACGCAAAGCTTCCAGGTCAGCTGTCAGTTTTTGCTTGGAATACTGGTCATCTTTATTCCACCAGCTCATCCAGTTCGGAGTCGTCAGCAAAAAGTTGGCGCGCAAATCTTCTGTTTTAAACAAATGGTTACCGACAATATTGATATCGCGGATCTTCGCGGCCGGGCCTTCGGTAATTTCAAAGCGAATCGCCACACGGTTACGCTCTAACGGACTGGCCGTGGCCTTCACCTCGGCGCTGTATTTACCTTGGGACAGGTATTGGCGCTTGATTTCCTGTTCAGCTCTGTCGAGTTGGGATTTATCAAAAATCTGGCCTTCTGCAATACCAATTTGCTTCAGGCCGTCTTTGATTTTGTCTGTCTGGAAGGATTTATTACCGCTAAAGTCAATTTGCGTGACAGAAGGACGCTCCTGCACGGTCACGACCAGTACATCGCCCTCATTTTCAATACGCACATCTTTAAAGAAACCAGTGGCATACAGCGATTTAATCGCCTGGGCTGCTTTTTCGTCACTCATGACATCACCTACCTGCATGGGTAGGTAATTAAATACGGTCCCAGCTTCGGTGCGCTGCAGGCCTTCGACACGAATATCGGTAATCACAAACGGTTCTGCGGCATACGCGCTGACGTGCATCACCCCCGCCAATAAACACAACCACAATTTGGAACTGGATTTTATTCTCATTAACTATGCTTTCAACCTATCAGGTAACGATTGATGTCATTAAAAAATGCAATCACCATCAATGCCCCTAAAATACCTAAACCCAGACGCTGCCCAATTGCCAACACCTTGTCAGGTAATGGTTCTCCTCGTATCAATTCCGCCATATGATACAACAAATGACCGCCATCCAATACTGGAATCGGTAGCAGATTCATGACGGCAATACTGATACTCAGCAATGCAATAAATCCTATGTAGGGCTTTAGCCCCATCCCGGCCGACTCACCTGCGGCATCCGCGATGCTCACTGGCCCACTAATGGCTTTAAGCGATGCCTGGCCAGTCACCATTTTGCCCAACATTTTTAAGGTAAAGGCGATGGTTTCCTGCATTTTTTCCAGCGCCCGTACGGCTGCTTGCGTGGCGCTGTACTCGCGAATCACCTGATAAGGCGTTAAATCAACGGCATCCATATTGACGGCAGCGCCCAGGCGGCCGATTTTTTGCCCGCCTTGCTGCATGGCCTCAGGCAACAACTTCACCTGAAACAGCTGATCCCCACGCTGATACTCAATTTTCAACGGCTGTGCCGGGCTGGCGCGCACCAGTTTTACAAATTGCTGCCAATCGGCAATCGGCTTTTGGTTGACTTTGACAATATGGTCACCCGTTTGCAAACCACTCTGCTCTGCGACTGAATCTGCCATGACTTCACCAATCACAGCGGGTACCACCGGCATTAATACCGCCAGACCGGTTTTTTGCATGACGTCACCGTCCGGCTCACCAGGTAGCTGATTAAGCGGCAACACTTGCTGGTGCACCTCCCCTTGTGGCGTTCTGGTAACCACGGCCACCGGCTTATGCACCATCCAGTTTTCCAGTAACTGCCATTGCGCCTCTTGCCAGGTAGCAACAGATTTACCATCCAGGGCGACAATCAGATCGCCCTGACGCAATTTGGCGGCCGCCGCCAGTGAGCCCTGTTCTACCGGGCCAATATACGGTTTGAGCCCGATTTCACCCTGGGCGATCAAACCCCAATAGCAGACAAATGCCAGCAACAGGTTAGCTAAAGGCCCAGCAAATACAATCCACATTTTCGCGGCGATCGACTGCTGGTCAAACGCTTGCGACCAGTCAGTGCCGGGCGCATGTTCCACATCCGTCTCACGACTATCCAGCATCTTGACGTAGCCGCCCAGCGGGATCCAGGACAGCACCCATTCGGTTGCTTGTGCATGTGCCTGATATTTGAAGATAGGCTTACCAAAACCGATAGAAAATTTGAGCACACGCACGCCACAACTGCGCGCAGCCAGGTAATGGCCAAACTCATGGATGGTAACTAATACGCCAATGGCGACGATAAACGCCCAAATCGAGGTCATACGCTGACGGCCTTGCGCACAGGGACTGCGGCCAAACTGGCCATGGCTTTAACAACAAAGGCGCGGGCCTCTGTATCAATCGCCAGCAGTTGCTCAATAGACTGCACCGGCTCAGCAGGCAATTGCTGCAAAGTCATTTCCAGCAAACGCGGAATATCCAGGTATTGAATTTGTTCGCGCAAGAAAGCCGCCACCGCCACTTCATTTGCGGCATTGAGGATAGCGGACGCCGTACCACCTGCGGCCAATGCGTCATAAGCCAATCTCAAGCAGGGGAAACGCTGGGTATCAGGCGCCTCAAACTCCAGCTTGGCCACGTCAATCAAGCTCAGTGGCTTCACGCCAGAAGCAATGCGCTCCGGATACGCCAGGCCATAGGCAATAGGCGTGCGCATATCAGGATTGCCCAATTGCGCCAGAATACTGCCATCGATATAAGACACCATAGAGTGAATAACACTCTGCGGATGCACCACGACTTCGATTTGCGCTGGGCGCGCATCAAATAGCCAACGCGCCTCTATGACTTCCAACCCTTTGTTCATGAGGGTGGATGAGTCTACGGTAATTTTTGCACCCATCACCCAGTTGGGGTGCTTGAGCGCCAGCGCAGGCGTGACTTCCTGCAATTGCGCCTGGCTGTAGCGACGGAAAGGCCCGCCGGAAGCCGTAAGGATAATCTGGTTGACGCCAACATCCTGCAAGTCGCTATAGGCTTGCCTTGGCATCACCTGAAAGATGGCATTGTGCTCGCTATCAATCGGCAACAAGGTCGCTCGCCCTTGTTTAACGGCATCCATAAACAATTGGCCGGCCATCACCAGGGTTTCTTTATTGGCTAGCAAAATCTTTTTGCCTGCTTTTGCTGCAGCCAGTGCAGGCAACAACCCTGCCGCGCCGACAATCGCCGCCATCACAATGCTGACCTCTGCATGCGCCGCCACTTCAGTCAGGCCATCCATGCCGGCCAGCACATCAATCTTGAGCTGTTCAGCCTGCACACGCTGCTGCAATAAGCGGGCGGCTTCAGCATCCTGCATCACCGCATAACGCGGCTGATATTGCGCACACTGCTGCAACATGGCATCCACATTGCTGTGGGCCGTCAGCGCAAACACGCCATAGCGGCCAGGATGTTGCGAAATCACATCCAGTGTCTGCTGACCGATGGTACCGGTGCTGCCGAGTATGGTGACGTATTGCAAATTAACCTCTTAAAACGAATAAGTCTGTTGCCAGTAATGAAACCAGAACAGCAGGCACATGCCAATAGGCAAGGCCGGAATCACACCATCGACGCGATCAAGCAAGCCACCGTGGCCTGGCAAAAATTGACCACTGTCCTTAAGGTTGGCGCGGCGTTTAAAAAAGGATTCAAACAGGTCGCCATAAATACCGGCGATCGTGACCACCCACAATCCTGGCAATACCCACCAGGTTGCAACGGCACCAGTGACCTTCAGGCCAGCGGCATACACAGCAACAGCCAGCAATGCACCAGCCACCCCCTCCCAGGTTTTGCCTGGGCTGATGGCAGGGGCCAACTTGTGGCGGCCAAACTGTTTACCGGCAAAATAAGCCGCACTGTCTGCCAGCCAGATAGTGGAAATAATCACCAGCAACACATAAGGATTCACTTCCTTGGCGGTGACTAATGCCATCCATAAGGACATCATTAAGCCCCAGCCCAATAACAGGTTTAATGCTTTATTCTTAGAAAAGTTATTAAAAAACAAGGCGATGGGAACGACGCACAGCCAAAACACGCAGGCCGCAGCAAACACTTGCAACGCGCCATAAAAAAACCAGTGAAACCCAAATTGCTGTAAAAGGCAAAGAAGCCCTACGCCAGTCACCGCAGAAACGGCCAAGAAAACACGCGTTTGTGTCGCAGTCAGTTGCAAAAACCCCGCCCATTCACGCAAACAGATCAGTGTCAGCGCCAACATGACCGCTGCCCAAGCCATCAGGGGCAACCAAAACAGGGCTGGCAAAAACAAGCCCAGCAATACAATTGCGGTAATGATTCTGGTTTTTAACATAGTTTACTTAGAGGTATCGCTATCAGCAGTCAGCTGTTCACTGGTGCGGCCAAAACGTCTTTCGCGTTGATGATATGAGGTTAATGCGGCTTCAAAAGCGGCATCATCAAAGTCTGGCCACAAGGTAGGGGTAAAATAAAGCTCTGTATAAGCCAATTGCCATAACAGGAAGTTACTGATGCGTGTTTCACCACCGGTACGGATAAACAGATCCGGCTCAGGCGCATAAGGCATGGACAGATAAGGTGCCAGGTCTGCTTCACTGATTTCAGTCACGTTACCCTTGTCGGCCAGCAACTGGTTCACCGCATGCACCACATCCCAACGGCCGCCGTAGTTAACGGCGATCGTTAGTGTCAAACCGGTATTGGCAGCCGTTTGTTGCTCAGCCTCCAGCATTTTTTGCTGTAAGGCCTGGTTAAACGGGCTGCGGTCGCCTATCAGTTTTAAAATGACATTGGCTTCATGCAATTTCCTGACTTCCCTATCCAGGGCTTCCAGAAACAGACTCATTAAAAACGTCACTTCATCCGGCGGGCGACGCCAGTTTTCGCTACTAAAAGCAAACAGGGTCAGGTATTTGATATCCAGGCGCACACAGGCTTTCACCAGCGCACGTACAGATTCCAGGCCGCGCTGATGGCCAGCCACGCGGGGTAAAAAACGCTTTTTTGCCCAACGCCCATTGCCATCCATAATCACCGCAACATGCTGCGGCACCTCCTGGATAGGCGGCACTTGCTTGGTAGAACTGGAAAATAAACCCAAATCGATACCTGATTCCCTGATAGCGGTTAAACCGCCATCAAATCTGTTTCTTTTTGCTGCAAAATTTTGTCGACTTCGGCCACGGCTTTGTCCGTCATTTTCTGTACTTCGTCTTGCGCACGACGTTCATCATCCTCAGAAATGGCTTTGTCCTTGATCAATTTTTTCAAGGCGTCGTTAGCATCGCGGCGTACGTTACGGACCGCCACCTTGGCACCTTCACCTTCGGAGCGCACAACTTTAGTCAAATCACGACGGCGCTCTTCGGTCAGCATAGGCATGGGCACGCGGATCAAGTCACCGTTGGTAGCCGGGTTCAGGCCCAGATCACAGTCGCGAATCGCCTTCTCCACTTTGCCAATCATGTTTTTTTCATAAGGCTGCACATTCAGTGTACGCGCATCGCCCAGATTGATGTTGGCTACCTGGCTGACGGTCACCATAGAACCGTAATACTCCACCATCACATGGTCCAGCAAACCGGTGTGTGCACGGCCAGTACGAATTTTCGCCAGATCAGTTTTTAACGCTTCTAGCGTTCTGTGCATTTTCTGCTCAGCAGATTTTTTAATTTCTTCAACCATCGTTATTCTCCAATCTCCGTGCCTGGCTTAAGCCATCACACGAGTTCCTTCGTTTTCGCCCAGAATTACGCGTTTCAATGCACCCTCTTTAAAGATGCTGAATACCGCAATCGGCATTTTCTGGTCACGACACAGCGTAAATGCGGTGGCATCCATGACTTTTAAATTCTTGTTGATCGCCTCATCATAAGAGACGATATCATAGCGGGTCGCCGTCGGGTCTTTTTTCGGGTCTGCTGTGTAAATACCATCGACCTTGGTCGCTTTCAAGACGATTTCTGCATCAATCTCTACGCCGCGCAAAGCGGCTGCGGTATCAGTGGTAAAAAACGGGTTACCAGTACCGGCACCGAAAATCACCACTTTACCCTCTTCTAGGTAGCGGATCGCTTTACCGCGGATATAAGGCTCAGCCACGGCTTCAATATTCAGCGCACTTTGTACGCGCGCAGCGACACCCGCGTGCTTCATCGCATCTTGCAGTGCCATCGCGTTCATTACTGTAGCCAGCATGCCCATATAGTCAGCGGTTGCCCTGTCCATGCCCTCAGCTGCTGGCGCCACGCCACGGAAAATATTACCGCCGCCAATGACGATGCCCACTTGCACGCCCATACTGACGACTTCTTTCACTTGTGCCACGATGGCAGTCACTGTTTCGCGATTAATGCCATAGGCATCATCACCCATCAGCGCCTCACCAGACAACTTGAGCAATATGCGCTTGAAAGCAGGTTGTGCCATGATAATTTTCCCAAATTCAAAATGTGCTTATTTAATCACAAAACGCGCTTTCTTTGGCGTCTTGCGCCTGTTTCAGGCATAAAAAAAGTGGAATCCTGAGATTCCACTTTTTTGGATACAGCAGCAAAAAGTCAATTAGACTTTAGCAGCGGCAGCCACTTCAGCAGCGTAATCAACCACTGCTTTTTCAATGCCTTCACCCACCACGTACATGCTGAAAGAAGCGACGCTGGCGCCTTTGGATTTCAGCAATTGCTCGATGCTCAGTTTGTCATCTTTCACAAAAGGCTGGCTCAGCAAAGTCACTTCTTTCAGGAACTTCTGCACAGTACCTTCAGCGATTTTTTCCAGCATGGCTTCTGGTTTGCCAGCTTCTTTGGCTTTTTCGATCGCCACACGACGCTCAGCGTCGATCAAAGCAGCATCTACACCGCTAGCATCCAGTGATTTTGGTTTAGCCGCAGCAATGTGCATGGCAATATCTTTACCCAATGCTTCATCGCCACCCACCAGGTCCAGCAACACACCGATTTTGCTACCGTGCACATAGCTAAACAACTGACCTTGCGCAGGTGTACGTACAAAACGACGTGGGGTGATGTTTTCACCGATTTTACCAACCAGTTGTGCACGCACAACCTCAGCTGTTTCGCCACGCAATGGCAAGCCAGCAACCGCTTCAATATCAGCCGGATTATTTTCGTTCACAGTTTGTGCCAGATCGCCCACAAACTTCAGGAATTCTTCGTTCTTGGCGCAGAAGTCTGTTTCAGAGTTCACTTCAATCAGTGTACCCAGTTTGCCGTCAGCAGAAATGCTAATGCCAACAGTACCTTCAGCCGCTACACGACCAGCTGCTTTGCTGGCTTTGTTACCAAAACGCACACGCAGGATTTCTTCTGCACGGGTCATGTCGCCTTCAGCTTCGGTCAATGCTTTTTTACAGTCCATCATTGGGGCATCGGTGCGCTCACGTAAGTCTTTCACCATGCTTGCGGTAATTTCAGCCATTTATTGCTCCTTTTATTCAACGACTCTGTTATTCAACGACGCGCTTGTTTAAACACAAGCCGTCGCAGTCAATATTCTTTTCAGTGTATCAAGGCTGTGTGACAGCCAGATTGCCAGATCACAAACGGACCACTACACATCTGACACAACACAAACCAAGCACAAATAAACCCGGCACAATAGAAAAAGGGGCGATGCGCCCCCTTTTCAAGCCATCAAGAATTACTCAGCAACAGCCTCAGCAGCTGGTGCTACTTCTTCCTGAGCAGCTTTTACGATTTCAGAAATCGCGTTTGCGCGACCTTCCAGAACCGCATCTGCCATGCCACGTGCATACAAACGAATCGCACGTGAGGAGTCATCGTTACCAGGGATCACATAAGTGATGCCATCTGGAGAGTTATTGGTATCCACGATACCAATCACTGGAATACCCAGTTTACGTGCTTCAGTAATCGCGCCGCTTTCATGACCAACGTCGATCACGAAAATCGCATCTGGCAAGCCACCCATTTCCTGGATACCGCCGATAGAACGCTCCAGCTTTTCGATTTCGCGCTTGATGCCCAAGGCTTCTTTTTTACCGAATTTCTCAATGCTGCCATCCAGCATCATGGCTTCGAAGTCGTTCAGGCGCTTGATAGACTGCTTCACTGTTTTGAAGTTAGTCAACATACCACCCAACCAACGGTGGTTCACATAAGCACAACCAGCACGCTGTGCTTCTTCTTTTACGATGTCACGGGCTTGACGCTTGGTGCCCACGAACAGAATACGACCCTTGTTTGCTGCCAGTGTGCGCACGTATTTTTGCGCCTCTTCAAACAGTGGCAGTGTTTTTTCCAGGTTTACGATATGGATTTTGTTACGATCACCGAAGATGAACTCAGCCATTTTCGGGTTCCAGTAACGAGTTTGGTGGCCAAAGTGAACACCGGCCTCCAGCATTTGACGCATAGTCACAGACATGATTTTAGTCTTTCTATTCAAAGGGTTATTCATTAACATGCAATCAAAAACACCCGATTAAAGGCACCCAATGTGATTGCATGCAAGTTAATTGACACGAAAGTCAATCCAAAATTATAGCGCTTAAATCAATTAATTTCAAGCACTTAACTGTATTCACAGCAGTGCTGGCGTCCCCGTCAGGACTCGAACCTGAAACTAGCCCTTAGGAGGGGCTGGTGATATCCTGTTTCACCACGAGGACCGCGGCGCTATTTTAAACGCAAGCGACTAAAACGCCTACCCTGAAAACAACAAAATCAGGCTTGCCGACGTACAAGTCTTGTGAGTAACATGCAGTTTTCAGCCTCTTTAAGCCAGTCCACCATGCACAGTTCCGACATCAACCGCTATGCCGCCGCCATCCGCGAGGCCATTCTGGCCCATGAAGCCGATATTGAATGCCTGGACCGCGAGATTGGCGATGGCGATCATTACATCAACATGAAGCGTGGCTGTGAGGCGATTGTTGGCCTGGCTGAAGAATTAAACCCGTTACCAGCCACAGACGCCTTAAACAAAATCGGCATGAAGCTGCTCAGCACCATCGGTGGCGCGTCTGGACCGCTATTTGCCAGTTTTTTCATGAGCATGAGCAAAGCACTCAAAGCCAGCGAAGCCATCAGCACACTGCAAATGGCCCTTGCATTTGAAGCAGGTGTGCAGGCGATTATGCAGCGCGGCAAAGCGCAAGCCGGTGAAAAAACCATGCTGGACGTGCTGATCCCGGTTGCCACGGCATTCAAGCAACTGGCAGAACAAGGCCAATCCAGCAAAGACATCGCTGCGGCACTAAAAACCATCGCTAGCGATGGCCTGGAATCTACCCGCAATATGTTGGCAACCAAAGGCCGCGCCTCAGGCTTGGGCGAGCGCGCCATCGGCCATCTGGATGCTGGTGCGAAAAGTTGCCAGGTGATGATGCATACGGTGTGTGACCTCGTATTATCAGGTCAATAAATCCAGGCGTTACACCATATTTTTACAAAAAACAGGGGCTTCGATATGAAAAAATTCGTCAACAACGTTGACCATATGCTGGTTGAAAGCCTGACGGGCTTTGCCACTGCACATAGTGATTTAGTCGAGGTGGAATTTGAACCCACTTTCGTCAGCCGCAAACACAAAGCACAACAGAAGGTGGCTATTATTTCTGGCGGCGGATCCGGCCACGAGCCTCTGCATGCAGGTTATGTAGGCAAAGGCATGCTGGATGCCGCCTGCCCTGGCCAGGTATTTACCTCCCCCACACCGGACCAAATGCTGGCAGCGGCGGAAGCGGTGCATGCCGACAAAGGCGTGCTGTTTATTGTTAAAAACTATGCCGGTGATGTCATGAACTTTGAAATGGCGACCGAAATGCTGCCGTTTGAGCACGCGACCGTACTCACCTCGGATGATTGTGCCGTCGTCAACAGTACCTATACCACTGGCCGCCGTGGCGTGGCAGGCACGGTCATTATCGAGAAATGTGTTGGCAGCCTGGCAGAAACCGGCGCCGACCTTGCTAGCTGCAAGGCGCTGGGCGATAAAATCAATCTGCGCACCTCCAGTATAGGCGCGGCGCTCACCAGCTGTACGGTGCCTGCCGCCGGCAGGCCCACTTTTGATATCAGCGACAGCGAAATCGAAATGGGTGTAGGCATTCATGGTGAACCTGGCCGCCGCCGCGAAGCCATGCGTACAGCGGATGCGATTGTCGCCGACATGGTCAATGCCATCGTGCACGACTTCGAGGCCAAACAATTACCGACCCAAGGCGACATTTTGCTATTGGTCAATGGCCTGGGCGCCACGCCGCTCATGGAGCTATACCTGATCTATCACACGGCAGAAAAACTGCTGGCAGAAAAAGGATTCAACGTTGCCCGTAGCCTGGTCGGTAACTACATCACCGCGATAGACATGGCAGGCGCCTCACTCACGGTTAGCCTGCTGGATGACGATATCACACAACACTGGGATAGTCCGGTACACACAGCCGGTTTACGCTGGGGCTGCTAAAAGCACCGGCCACCCCCTTTCCCTCATCGACCTGCAGGATGAAGTTTTTCATTCGCGGGCCGCCTGCTGTCAACCATATACGTTCCCGCCCGTTTTCAACAAAATCAGCATAATTGCAGCAATCTGCAACAGACGACGTCATTAGCCCTATTTAGGCGTTGCGTCCCTGTGAATGCAGGAGTATGTTGGTTCTCAGGGATGCAAAACAATTCGCGCCACAAGCGGATTGATATAAAACAAAACAACATAAATATAAGATTTGAGCGTGTATGTCTGTCACCACCACCTACCACTCCTCCTGAATTCACATTCAGCAAGATTTTCACTGTCTCCAGAAATATAGCTTTCCCGGAATGATTATGCGCTTCCCGAATTACAAACAATCGCTAACCATGGATGTGATGTTGCAGATGGCCGTCAGGGTCAGCATCGTGATTATCGTCGTCAGTGCACTCACTTACTGGCACATCTACAAAACACTGGTGAGTACAACCATTGATGGGTTAGAACACTATATTCAAGAGCGCGGCCAGCGTGAGAGCAGTATTTTTAAACTAGCCGAGTCAAATCACCAGATTTTCAGGGCCACTTACCTGGCGCATTGGCAGCAGGACTTCTTCTATAACGACCCGTTCTTTTGGCATGTGTTCGAAAGAAGAGCAGACCAAACCATACGCTTGCAGAAAAAAGCTTACGATGGTTATTTCAACCACTCGGGCCTCATCAGCAAAGATGTCACCGCCTACATTGGCGCCAACGCACCGATTGAAAATAACGCCTTTAGAAAAAAACTGCTGCTTGCTTACACCATGGTCGACCACTTTGGCCTGGCCTGGACCCGGCAGTTTGCCAACCTGTATGTCTCCATGCCGGAGAATGTGAATATTGTGTATTGGCCAGGTGTCAGATGGGCGGATAACGCTACCAGCAAATTGAATGTGCTAAGTGAAGAATGGGTCTACATCACCACGCGGCAAAACAACCCTGAACGCAAAAGCGTGTGGACCGGCCTTTACTACGATCCGACGGCGCTGGAATGGATGGTGTCACTGGAAACCCCCATTGACATTACGCCGACCAATACGCTAAATATCGGCCATGACATTCTGCTCAACGCCTTGTTTGACCGCGTATTTAACGATCACTTATCAGGCACTTATAACTTTATTTTCAGGGAAGATGGCCGCCTGATCGCGCATCCGGCCAAAATCAAAGAGATGAACCGCACGCGCGGCATGTTGATGATTTCACAGTTAAAAGATACGCAGTTGCAACACTACTTTCAAACACTGCAAAGCAATATCCAGAAAAAACAAAAGGATTACTTTATTGTCGAATCAGAGGACGAATTTCTCGCAGTGACAAAAATTGATGGGCCGGGCTGGTGGTTTGTCACCGTTTACCCAAAATCCCTGCTCTCTTCGCCATCCCTCAAGGCTGCTAAATTCATCCTGATGGTCAGCCTGTTTGCACTGGTGATTGAGCTGATTATGCTCTACCTGGTGATGATGAAAAAAGTAGTTGAACCGCTGGAAACCTTTATGGATGCGTCCAGCGCGATTGAAGGGCAGCGTTACGAGAAAATCACCGGCAATGTGCTGCCTTTGCCTGACCACCTGGATAATGAAATTGGCAAGCTGGCCAAGCTGTTCAAAAGCATGTCTGGCAGTTTGCAGCACTTCCGCAGCGACATGCAACGGCTGACCCACTCCCTGGAAGATCAAGTCAAGGTGAGGACGCGTGAGTTGCAGCGGGCAAAAGACAAAGCCGAGAAAGAAGCCACCATTGATAGCCTGACGCAAATCCCCAACCGCCACTCGTTTTACAATCGTGCCAAAGCGATGGTGCAACAGGCAGATCATGCTGGCGAGCCGTTATGTTTCCTGATGCTGGATATCGATTTCTTCAAAATTATCAATGACACTTACGGCCACCCGCAAGGCGATCAGGTGCTGGTGGCTTGCGCACGCACCATAGAAAACACCATTCGTGAAAAAGACCTGCTGGGCAGGCTGGGAGGCGAAGAGTTCGCTGTGGTATTACCCAACACCAGCCTGGAAGAAGCACGCGTGATTGCCGAGCGTATCCGCGTCAGGATTGCCGATTTGTCGTTTTATACCACGCAACGGACACAAAGCTTCCACACCACCATCAGCATTGGTATTTCCTGCGCAGCGGAGACGATTTACGCCTACGAATTACTCTATAAACATGCCGACCTGGCACTGTATGAAGCCAAGCAGTCGGGCCGCAACCTGGTGATCACTTATAGCGGAAACGCAACAGCGCAAGAGGATGTGCCCGAGAGCTAAATGAGCCCCCCGAGACTAAATTAGCTTAATCGTCAGTAAACAGTGCCTGCCACAATTGCACCACGGCAGCCCGTTCTGATTGCAACTGATCATCGGCCACCACAGCATCCTGTCCTTGCAGCTTGGCATGGTGGATCAAGGTACGATATTCACGGTAAGCATTAGCGACGCTTTCAGCCAGCGCAGCGGATTCAATCAACCCCAGTGTGGCACAACGCTGCAACAAGGCAATATTACCAATATTGTCCGTCAGCTCAGGATAATGCGCCGCCTGCGCCAGCACCAGATATTGCACCATAAACTCAACATCAATAATGCCGCCTACCCCCTGCTTGACGTCGAAGCGACCGGCTTTGGGTTTATGCGCCTCGCGCATTTTTTCGCGCATCTGGGCAATCTCCTGCTTGATCGCGCCAACATCACGCGGCTGGCACATAATCTGGTGGCGCACCTGCTCAAACGTTGCACCAATCGCAGCCTCGCCTGCCACAAAGCGCGCGCGCGTAATCGCCTGATGCTCCCACACCCAGGCCTTGTGTTGCTGGTATTCGGCAAATGCCTGCACCGTACTCACCAGCAAACCACTATTACCATCGGGCCGCAGCTGCAAGTCGGTTTCGTATAACAATCCAGCATTGGTCAAGGTGTTAAACCAGGTATTCAGGCGCTGGGCAAAGCGCGCATAAATCTCCTGCGCCCTGTCCGCGTCATCTTCAAACAGAAAAATAATGTCCAGGTCAGATAAGTACCCAAGCTCTTTGCCCCCCAGCTTGCCGTAGCCAATCACGGCAAACTTTGGTGTTTCGAGGTGCTTAAACGACAGGTTCTGCCACACCGCCTGCACACTCACCTGCAGAACCACATCGGCCAAGGCACTCAAATCGTCGGAAATAGCCTCCAGCGGCAAAGCCGTCATCAAATCCTGCGCGGCAATCTTGAGCACATTGGCATGCTTAAAATGGCGCATGGCGTCCATTTGCGCTTCCACATCGCCCGCCAGTTGCTGCATATGGCGCGTGAGCTCAATCTTTAATTGCGCTGCATCCAGCCGTTTAAACAACGTTTGCTTATTCAGCAACTCATCGAGCAAAATCGGGTGTGCAGACACATATTGCGCAATCCACGGGCTGGCGGCGCAGAGTTTAACAATCAATGCCAGCGCATCCGGAAACTCGGCCAGCAAAGCCAGATAGCTGGCACGGCGGCAAATACTTTCCAGTAAATCCAATGTCCGTATCAAGGCTGTATCTGGCGTGGTGCTTTGTTGCTGGCTGGCCTCGCGTAACAATAAGGGCATAAGCTGGTCCAGGCGGCGGCGGCTCTGCTCAGGCAATTGCTGGATGCGCTGGCTGTTACGTGTTTGCTGCAGTAAATGCACGATATCACTGGCACGCGTGTAACCATGCTGCTCCAGCCATTGCCCAGCTTCGCTGCCAGTCACCGTACCTTGCCATAATGCCGTCTCCTGCTGCAAATCATTGCTTTGCTCGTCTTTAAACGTGTCATCAAAAAAGCGCTGCACGCGGTCACGGTGGATATTCAGTTCAGCGATAAAACTGGCCCAATCCGACTGTTTGACCATCTGCAACAAATAGCCGCGGTAAGTCTCAGAGTCAGGCAAATCCTGTGTTTGCTGGTCGTCGATATACATCAAACGATGTTCCAGGTTGCGCAGGTAAATATAACTTTCCTTCAAAGCCGCCACATCGTCAGCGGGCAACATACCACGCGTTGCCAGGCAGTCCAGCACCGCCAATGTGGGTTTAATTTGCAAATCGGGCACTTGCCCACCGCGAATCAGCTGGAATACTTGCGCAATAAACTCCACCTCGCGGATCCCGCCGCGACCCAGCTTGATATTGTCGGACAAACGACGTTGCACCACATCGCGCTGGATCTGCACTTTCAAATCACGCATAGACGCATAGGCATTGAAATCAAGATATTTACGGAACACAAACGGCTTCATTACCTTAGTTAATGCGGCATCCGGCCCACACACGGCACGGCCTTTAATCCAGGCATAGCGTTCCCACTCGCGGCCATAATTCTGGTAATAATCTTCCAGCGCATCCAGGTTGCACACCAGCGCGCCCTCTGAGCCAAACGGCCGCAAACGCATATCCACACGAAACACAAAACCATCGGCGGTGACATCATCCAGCGCCGCAATGACCTTTTTGCCTAGCCTGGTAAAAAAGTCCTGGTTACTGATGGACTTTGCACCATCCGTGTCACCCTGCTTTTCATAGGCAAAAATCAGGTCTATGTCAGACGACACATTGAGCTCGCGGCCACCCAGCTTACCCATGCCAACCACAATCATGCGTTGCACCTGACCCTCGGCATCACACGGGTTGCCGTAGGTTTCCGCCAAGCGGGTGTGATAAAAATCTACCGCAGCCGCAATCGCTGATTCCGCCAGGGCGCTGGTGGTTTCTGCCACTTCGGCAAAGTCTGCCAGGCCATTAATGTCACGCACGATCATATGCGCCATTAACCGCTGCCGGTTAAGCCTGATTTGTTGTAAAAAAACAGATTCTTCAATATCTTTTTCATATAAAAACAAAGCATTAACATCCTCAGTCTTATATGTCTTATATAAGTTATCTAACAAATCAGTTATAAAATCTGTGTGTTTCGTAACGAATCTGGCAAAAAATGGGCTGCAGGCTGCGGCATGCAGCAAATAGGCGGCTTCTGTAGACGCGACCTGCTTTTCTGTTAGAATTTGGGCAAGCTGTTGCATGAGTTTTTGCTCTTGTAATGAGTTGTGTGCTCGGAGAGTTTGTCAATCAGAACCAGAATAATAATACCTGAGGTTCGCTAACACTTTCATTTTTTGACATTGATTTTTGGGGGTCGCTATGTCTATCGAATCTGTACTTCATGAACACCGCGTATTTGCACCAGGCAAAGCATTTTCCAGCCAGGCAGCGGTGGGCAGCATGGAGGAATATCAGCGCCTGCATACAGAAGCATTGCAGGATTACGAAGGATTTTGGGCCAAACTGGCACGCGAATTATTGATTTGGCACAAGCCATTCACCAAAACGCTGAACCAGGATAATGCGCCATTCTATAAATGGTTTGAAGATGGCGAGCTGAACGTCTCTGCCAACTGCCTGGATAAGCACCTGCAAACCATCCCGAACAAAACCGCCATTATCTTTGAAGCAGATAGCGGCGATGTGAAAAACATCACGTATAAAGCGCTGTATCATCAGGTTTGCCAGTTTGCCAACGGTTTAAAATCGCTCAACCTGGTGAAAGGTGACCGCGTCATTATCTACCTGCCGATGGGCATTGAAGCCATCGTTGCCATGCAGGCCTGTGCACGCCTTGGCATTATCCACTCCGTGGTCTTTGGCGGCTTTTCGGCCAAGAGCCTGAACGAACGCATTATCGATGCTGGTGCAGTGGCTGTGATTACGTCTGACGGCCAATATCGTGGTGGCAAAACCTTGCCACTGAAACAAGCGGTCGATGAAGGCATTGCCATGGGTGGCTGTGACAGCATCCGCCATATGGTGGTATTCAAAAAAACCGGCCAGGACGTGGCCTGGGACAGCAAATGTGTCTGGTGGCATGACCTGATTGCCGACAAGGCCGACACCTGCGAACCGGTGATGGTCGATGCCGAGCATCCATTGTTCCTGCTCTACACCTCAGGCTCTACCGGCAAACCCAAAGGTGTGCAACACAGCTCGGCCGGTTACTTGCTGCATGCTATGAATACCATGCGCTGGACTTTTGACATCAAACCGGATGACATTTACTGGTGTACGGCCGATGTGGGCTGGATTACCGGCCACAGCTATGTCACTTACGGCCCGCTCGCCATGGGCGCGACGCAGATTGTATTTGAAGGCATCCCGACTTTCCCCAACGCCGGCCGTTTCTGGGAAATGATCCAGCGCCACAAAGTCAGCGTGTTTTACACCGCGCCGACAGCCATCCGCTCTCTGATTAAAGCCGGTGAAACCGACTTCACCACCCATCCCAACCATTTTGACTTATCCAGCCTGCGCCTGCTGGGCACCGTCGGTGAACCGATCAACCCGGAAGCCTGGATGTGGTATTACGAGCAAGTCGGCGGCAACCGCTGCCCGATTGTAGATACGTTCTGGCAAACCGAAACCGGTGGTCATGTCATCACGCCGCTGCCAGGTGCGACGCCACTGGTACCAGGCTCCTGCACCCTGCCCTTCCCCGGCATTGATATCGACGTGGTGGATGAAACCGGCAAAGACATTCCCTGGGGCAGTGGTGGCCTACTGGTGATCAAAAAACCATGGCCATCCATGATACGCACCATTTATAACGACCCTGAGCGCTATAAAACCAGCTACTTCCCAGCCGAATTGGGCGGCAATTTATACCTGGCTGGCGACGGCGCGGTACGTGATGTCAACACCGGCAACTTCACCATCATGGGTCGTATTGATGACGTGCTTAACGTCTCCGGCCATCGTCTGGGCACCATGGAAATCGAATCGGCACTGGTCGCCAACCATTTGGTGGCCGAGTCCGCCGTCGTCGGCAAACCACACCCGATCAAAGGCGAATCCGTCGTGGCTTACGTGGTGCTCAAAGGCAAACGCCCGGAAGGCGAAGAAGCGAAGAAAATCGTTGCTGAACTGCGTGAATGGGTAGGCAAGGAAATTGGCCCGATTGCCAAGCCCGACGAAATCCGTTTTGGCGACAACCTGCCCAAGACTCGCTCCGGCAAAATCATGCGCCGCTTGTTGCGCAGCCTGGCCAAAGGCGAGGAAATCACTTCCGATATTTCCACATTAGATAACCCGGCCATTCTGGAACAACTGAAACAACCGGTGAACTAAACCTGGAATCTCACAGCCTGGAATCTCGCGGGTAAACAAAGAAACCATCTGCGTTTATCCGCGGCCACCGGCGGCAAAAAATGCTTTTCAAGGGCAATCTATGGAAGGTTTAATTATCCTGATTATTTTCGCAGCAGTGGCCGTCTTCCTGATGCGAAAATAATCCGGCCAAGTCTCTCATGAGGCTCAATCTAAAATCTGAGTTAAAATAGCGCTTTTTCCCAAAGCGCTATTTTTTCATGTCCAGTTTGCAGCAAGAAGTCGAACGCCGCCGTACCTTCGCCATCATTTCACACCCGGATGCGGGTAAAACCACGCTCACCGAAAAACTGCTGTGGTTTGGTGGCGCGATCCAGGTTGCCGGTGAAGTGCGTGGCCGTAAGGCGGCTCGCCATGCCACGTCTGACTGGATGGAGCTGGAAAAGCAACGCGGCATTTCCGTCACCTCCTCCGTTATGCAGTTTCCTTATCGCGAGCATATGGTAAACCTGCTCGACACCCCTGGCCACGATGACTTCTCGGAAGATACCTACCGTACACTGACGGCCGTGGACTCGGCGGTGATGGTGATTGACTCGGTGAATGGCGTGGAAGCGCAAACCATCAAGCTGCTCAACGTCTGCCGCATGCGTGATACGCCGATTATCACCTTTATCAACAAGCTGGACCGCGAAAGCCGTGCGCCGATTGAGTTGCTCGATGAAATCGAAACCACATTGGGCATGGAATGTGCACCCATGACCTGGCCAATCGGCATGGGCAAGACCTTCCGTGGCGTGTACAGCCTGGTCAATGACTCGATTTTGTTCTTTGACCCGCGTGCCGAAAAAGGCACGTCTGAGACGATTCAAGGCCTGGACAACCCGCGCCTGGATGAACTGATCGGTTATCAAGCCCAGGAGTTGCGCGTTGATATTGAACTGGTGCGCGGCGCCTCTAATGAATTTAATCAAGAGCGTTATTTAAGCGGCAAACAAACGCCGGTGTTTTTTGGCTCAGCGGTGAATAACTTTGGTGTGCAGTCGCTGCTGGATGCCGTGGTCGATTTATCACCGCCGCCGCAAGCGCGCAAAACAGCTACCCGCGCGGTGGCCGCCAACGAAGAAAAGTTTGCCGGCTTTGTGTTCAAAATCCAGGCCAATATGGACCCCAAACACCGCGACCGCATTGCGTTTCTGCGCGTGTGTTCCGGCCGTTTTGAGCGTGGCATGAAGATCAAGCAAGTCGCTTCGGGCAAGATGCTTAACGTCAACAATGCGATTACGTTTATGGCGCAAGACCGTACCATCATGGACGAAGCTTATTCTGGTGACATTATCGGCATCCCTAACCACGGTACGATTAAATTAGGTGATACGTTTACTGAAAACGAAGCGCTCAAATTTATCGGCATCCCGTCGTTCGCACCAGAGTTTTTCCGCCGGGCGCGCATTAAAAACCCGATGAAAATGAAGCAATTGCAAATCGGCCTCAAACAGCTATCGGAAGAAGGGGCAGCGCAATTGTTCCGTCCACTGTTATCCAATGACCTGATTCTGGGCGCCGTGGGTATGTTGCAGTTTGACGTGGTCGCACACCGTCTCGAGCATGAATATGGCGTCGACATGGTATTTGAACCCTTTGACTGCTACACCGCGCGCTGGCTCAAGGGCAGTGACGCCGACCTGAAAGCGATTGCCGACAAATACGGCTTTAACGTCGGCCTGGATAGCGCGGATGATTACGTTTACCTGGCGCCTAACCGCGTGAACCTGCAAATGGCGCAAGAGCGTTACCCGGATATCCAGTTTATGGAAACACGGGAAATTGCCTAAGCCCAAGACTGCCAGATCATGTCAACGCAAGCGCAGCCTGGCCGCCTGTCAGGCGCCATCAAGGCCTTATCGTTCAAGCAACCGTTTGCATGGCTGATTGCGAACGGTTATTTACTGGTAGATGACCGCAGCTGGGGCACGCAATACCGCGGGCCTATGCTGCTTCACGCCAGCAAAGGCCTGTATGAAGAATATTACCAATACATCAAACTGCATACCGACATCCCTATCCCCGACAGGGACAAACTGGCCTATGGCGGTGTGGTTGGCATTGCCAGGCTAGTGTTATGCAGCAAGCCTGGCGAATTGCCTGCGGGCATTAGTCGCGAACAACGCGCGCATTTTGGTGGCGTGCATCAGGAGTATTACGGTTTTTTATTTGCGCAGGCGACGCCGCTACCGCTGATGCCATGTGCTGGCAAGCTGGGTATTTTTGAGATTGATCTCGACCAACTGCGGGCTGCGCCGCCTGCGGCACAAACGGAATTGTTTTAAACCATGAAGAACGCCTGCCCCTGTTATAGCGGAAAACCCTATGCAGCCTGCTGCCAGCCATTACATGATGGACTGGCTGCGCCGGATGCCGAACGTCTGATGCGTTCGCGCTATAGTGCTTATGCGCTGAAATTACCTGACTATATCTTGCACACCTGGCATGCGGATACGCGCCCAGCCACCCTCACGCAAGAGGACCTCAAGGGTATCAAATGGCTAAAGCTGCAAGTGTTGTCACATACGCCAGTCGATGCGGATACTGCTTTCGTGAAATTTGTAGCCACCTTCCAGAGTGGGCAGCAGAAGAAAGAACAATTAACTGAGCATAGCCGCTTTAGCCGTGAAAGTGGGCAATGGCTGTATATCGACGGGCAGATTGACTAAATGACCAGGCAATAAAAAAGGCAGCCAACTCGCTGCCTTTTTTATTGCGTTAGATTACAGCCCCTGTTTCAGGCTTTCCATAATAAATGGATCCAGGTCACCATCGAGCACACCTTGTGTATTGCCGATTTCAACATTGGTACGCAAGTCTTTGATACGCCCCTGGTCCAGCACATAACTACGGATCTGATGTCCCCAGCCAATATCGGTTTTGGCATCTTCCAGCGCCTGTTTCTCTTCGTTACGTTTGTTCAACTCCAGGTTATACAACGCGCCTTTCAGCATATTCATCGCCTCCTCCCGGTTGCGATGTTGCGAACGGTCATTCTGGCATTGCACCACCACATTGGTCGGCAAGTGGGTAATACGCACGGCAGAATCAGTCTTGTTAATATGCTGACCACCGGCACCACTGGCGCGGTAGGTATCAATACGCAAATCCGCCGGGTTGATTTCGATCTCAATCGAATCATCCACCTCAGGAAAAATCTGCACGCTGGCAAAACTGGTGTGGCGTTTGGAGTTGGCATCAAACGGTGACTTACGTACCAGCCTATGTACGCCGCTCTCTGTACGCAGGGTACCAAAGGCATAATCACCACTGACTTTGATAGACGCGCCTTTAATACCGGCGATATCGCCCTCGGACTCTTCGAGCACCTCTACTGTAAAGCCCTTGCGCTCCACATAACGCAGATACATGCGGAGCAACATGCCAGCCCAATCCTGTGCCTCGGTGCCGCCACTGCCAGACTGGAACTCAATAAAGCAGTTATTGGCGTCCATCGGCTGCGAAAACATGCGTTTAAACTCCATCTCGGCGATGGTTTTCTCGACCTTTTGTACATCATCACTGACGCTAAGCAAGGTGTCGTCATCGTTTTCTTCGCGCGCCATATCAAACAGCTCCTGGCTGTCCGTCAGCGACTGGGCGACAGCATCCAGCGTGGTGACCACGATTTCCAGCATGCGTTTTTCCTTGCCCAGCTTTTGCGCTTTTTCGGCATCGTCCCAGACTTTGGGATCCTCAAGCAGGCCATTGACTTCGGCTAAACGTTGCTCTTTGTTTTCGTAGTCAAAGATACCCCCGAAGGGCATGGTGACGTTGGGTCAAATCGCTCAACGCATTGGCGATGGCATTTAGTTGTTCTGCTTCCATGTGATTAATTTTAAATTGTGTAAAAACCACTATTATACCGCAGCTAAAACAGCGATTCAGCGCCAAAACCTGTCCTGCATGCAGTTTCAGATACAGATTTTTGTCACAAACATTGTCACAAAATAGTAAAATCCCTGTCACAAAACTTTGACACGGATAGGGAGTACCTAATGGCGAATGCCACTTTTGGCCGCATCATGGCTGCAATCAGCCCCAGAAACGATAACTATTTTGTACTGTTTAACCGTTTGGCCGATTGTGCGGTGCGTGGTTCCAAGGTGCTGGCCCTGATGGCTGCGGAGGTTGATCAGGCAAGTTTTCAGAAACATTTTTCTGATATTCGCGATATTGAATCCGAGGCAGACGAGTACACCAAGGAAATCCTGCTGTCCTTGCATAAAACCTTTATCACCCCGTTTGACCGCCGCGAAATTCGCGAACTGGCGATGGCGCTGGATGACATCATCGACTATATGGAAGCGATTCCGCAAAGCGTCGAAATTTACGGCCATAGCAAATTCACCCCTGAAATGGTCGCCCTGGCACAAATTCTGTTGCGTGCTTCTGAAAAAGTGCAGGACGCGGTACATATGTTGTCTGACATGAAAAATGCCGAGCGTATTTTGCGTACCTGTGAAGAGATCAGCAAAATCGAAGGTGAAGCCGACCACATCATGCGTTCCGGCATGCACAGGCTGTTTGAAGAAGACCACGACGCACGTACATTGATCCGCTCAAAACAATTATATGACCTGTTTGAAGAAGCCGTAGACAGCTGTGAAGACGTGGCTGACGTCATCCATGGCGTTGTGCTTGAACGCATCTAAATCCGTCACTAGGAACTCAACATGGATCATGTGATTTTAGTCATGGCGGTGCTCGTCTTCGTCGCCCTGATTTTTGACTTTATGAACGGTTTTCATGATGCGGCCAACTCGATTGCGCTCATGGTCTCCACCCGTTTACTGACGCCACAGGCTGCTGTCATCTGGGCCGCATTCTTTAACTTTGTTGCGTTTATGTTTTTTGGCCTGCATGTAGCTGACACGGTAGGCAAAGGGATTATTGACCCCAACATCGTCAATAACACCGTCATTTTTGGCGCCCTGTTTGGCGCCATTGCCTGGAACGTCATCACCTGGTGGTTTGGGATTCCGTCTTCGTCGTCTCACGCCTTGATCGGCGGCTTGATTGGCGCCGGCATGGCCCACTCTGGCACCAAAGGTGTGATTTTAGGCAGCAAGCTGATCAGCACCGGCATTGCCATTATCCTGTCACCCTTGTTCGGCATGATACTCGCGCTCATGTTATCGATTGGCATCATGTGGGTGTTTCAAAAATCGTCTCCCTACAAAATCGAAAGCCGCTTTAACAAGCTGCAATTTATCTCGTCCTCCCTGTTCAGCCTCGGCCACGGTGCCAACGATGCGCAAAAAACCATGGGGATCATCACCGTATTACTGTTTGCCAATGGCTATTTGCATGGTGACTTTCACGTCCCCTTCTGGGTGGTGATTGCCTGTCAACTGGCCATGGGCCTGGGGACACTGTTTGGTGGCTGGCGCATTGTGCGCACCATGGGCATGGGCATCACTAAAATTCGCCCTACGGGTGGCTTTGCTGCGCAAACCTCAGGCTCGATTGCCTTGTTCTTGGCAACCAGTTTAGGCATTCCGGTCTCTACCACCCATACCATTACTGGCGCAATTGTCGGTGTCGGCCTATCACGCCGTATGACGGCCGTACGCTGGGGCCTGGCGTCTCGTATCGTCTGGGCCTGGGTGCTCACTATCCCCTGTGCCGCCATCATGGCTGCGATTGCCTATCATATTGGTGAAAGCTTGCTGTAAGGAAAATCAGTGATAAAAAGGGCGCAGACTGCGCCTTTTTTATTTTTTGTCACATTTCTGTCATATTAAGTTTTTATGATTTCGTGCATCACAACAGACAACACCAAACACAGGAGTGTATAGATGAAAACCCGTTTGTTCCGCAATACTTTAATGGCCGGTCTGATCGTTCAGGCATTTAGCTTCACGCACTCAGCAGCGGCTGCGGACAAAATCATCAAGATTGATGGTTCCAGCACGGTTTACCCGATTACTGAAGCCGTGGCTGAAGAATTCCAGCGCGCGAAAGGCGTTAAAGTCACTGTCGGCGAATCCGGCACTGGCGGCGGCTTCAAGAAGTTCTGCCGTGGCGAAACCGATATTTCAGATGCTTCCCGCCCTATTTCACAAAAAGAAATCGACGCATGTAAAGAAGGTGGCGTACAGTTTATTGAACTGCCTATCGCTTACGATGCATTGACTGTGGTAGTAAACGGTAAAAACGACTGGGTGAAACAAATCACCGTCGCAGAATTGAAAAAAATCTGGGAGCCAGGCTCCAAAGTAAAAAGCTGGAAAGAAGTGAATGCCACTTATCCAGACAAGCCAATCAACCTGTACGGTCCAGGCACGGCCTCCGGTACATTTGACTACTTCACCGAAGCGGTCAATGGCAAAGCCAAAGCTAGCCGCACTGACTACACACCATCTGAAGATGACAACGTTTTGGTACAAGGCGTAGCAGGTAACGCCGGTGGCATGGCCTACTTCGGCCTGGCTTACTACCTGGAAAATACGGACAAGCTGAAAGCCGTACCAGTCGTGGCTAAAGAAGGTGGCAAACCAGTGTTGCCATCCGAAGCGACTGTAATGGATGGTACATACCAGCCATTGTCACGCCCACTGTTCATTTACGTGAACGCGACCTCAGCCGCCTTCAGACCAGAAGTGAAAGCGTTTGTTAACTACTACCTGGAAAACGCGCCAGAGCTGGTGAAAGAAGTGAAATATGTGCCTCTGCCAAAAGCAGATTACACTGCCGTGAAAGAACACTTCAAGGCAATGAAACCAGGCACAGGCTTCAACGGTACCTCCGAAGTCGGCATCAAGATTACTGACTTGTTATCCCGTATCAAGTAATCATAAAAAAGGGGCTGCAACGCCCCTTTTTTAGTGACGACTCGGCCTGAACCGCGGATTATCCGCTAAAATTCTCCCCTGGCAGATCAATACTCTTGATCATTAGTAAAAGATCAACACACTATGGCGACTCAAGCAATGCAAGCTCCTGCGCAACTGACCATCAGCCCCAGACTGGCGAAAAATATCCGCCGCAATGTCAAAGAGCGGATTATTGAACTGATCCTGATGATGGCAGCCCTGGTCGCTGTCGCCACCACATTCGCGATTGTCGGCGTGTTGCTGTACGAATCGCTGAGTTTTTTCAAAACAGTTTCCGTCATTGAGTTTTTTACAGACACACAATGGACGCCATTGTTTGAAGATGCGCATTACGGCATCATGCCGCTGGTATCCGGCACCTTGACCACCTCAGCCATTGCGTTGGCGGTTGCTGTGCCCATTGGTACCATTTCAGCGATTTTCCTGTCAGAGTTTGCTTCGCACAAAACCCGTGAAATCATCAAGCCTATCCTGGAACTATTAGTCGGTGTACCTACCGTGGTATTTGGCTATTTCGCGCTCTTTTTTGTCACCCCTATACTGCAAAGCCTTTACCCTGACCTGCCTAGTTTCAACATGCTGGGTGCAGGGATTGTGATGGGCATCATGATTATTCCGTATATTGCCTCCATGTCAGAAGATGCCATGCGCGCCGTGCCTATGAGCATGCGTGAAGGTTCTTACGCCATGGGCGCGACGCGCTTCCAGACGGCGATTAAAGTGGTCACTCCGGCAGCGATTTCTGGCATTGTGGCTGCCTATATCCTGGCCGTTTCACGTGCAGTGGGCGAAACCATGGTGGTGGCGATTGCCGCAGGCCAACAACCTAACCTGACCTTTAACCCTCTGGATAGTGCAGCGACCATTACCGCTTACATCGTACAAGTGGCCATGGGCGACTTACCACATGGCAGCATTGGTTACCAAAGTATTTTTGCTGCAGGCCTGGTATTGATGGCTATGACACTGTCATTCAATATTTTTGGCCACTGGGTGCGCAAAAAGTACCGCGAAAGCTACTAATACACTGTCTCATTGCTGACATATAACTACCATACACTGCCAGTAGCCGGACTACTGGCCAATGCGGAAATAACACATCATGGAACATAAAGCTTCTGTCCTCGAAAATCTGGCCGACGTCCGCGCCATGATTAAACGCCACAAGCGCAATGACACACTGTTTGCCACCCTGGGCCTGATTTGCCTGATGCTGGGTTTAATGACGCTGATGTTGTTGTTCTGGCAATTGATTGCCGATGGGCATCCAAAATTTAACCTGGATTTTTTGACCGAGTTTCCTTCACGTCGTGCTGGCCGCGCCGGTTTGCTGTCAGCCTGGGTAGGCTCTTTACTGGTGATGTCTGTCACCTTTCTCACCGCCGTGCCCATTGGTGTCGCCGCAGGTTTATACCTTGAAGAATATGCGCCAAAAAACTGGTTTACCGACCTGATTGAAATCAACGTTTCAAACCTGGCAGGTGTGCCTTCTATCATTTACGGTTTGCTGGCGCTGGGCTTGTTTGTCTACATGCTGGACTTCGGCCAGAGTATCCTGACGGCTGGTTTAACCTTAGGCCTGCTGATTCTGCCGATTGTCATTGTGTCTACACGTGAGGCCATCCGTGCCATCCCGGTATCTATCCGTGAAGCCGCTTATGGCGTGGGCGCCACCAAATGGCAGGTCGTTTACGATCACGTATTCAAATACTCTTACGGCGGCATACTGACCGGTATTATTATCGGCATGGCACGCGCCCTGGGTGAAACCGCGCCTATCATTACCATTGGTGCGCTGACCTTTATCGCCTTCCTGCCGCCAAGCCCGATCACTACCGAGCCACCATTCCTTAACTTTGAATGGTTATCTTCAGGTTTTACCGTGATGCCGATTCAAATGTTTAACTGGTTGTCGCGCCCTGACCATGCTTTTCATGTCAATGCGGCTGCCACTGGTGCACTGATCATCGTTGTCACGCTGTTAATGAACGGTGCAGCGATCTGGTTACGCTACAAAATTCGTAAAAATATTAAATGGTAATGCCACATAAGATTTAGGAAACTTCATGGCCACTGTCACAACTGCAATAAAAGCCGAAGCACGCGATTTAAACTTTTTTTATAGCAACGGCGCCCGCGCACTCAAAGGCATCTCCATGCCTTTGTATGAAAACAAAATCACGGCGCTGATTGGCCCTTCCGGTTGCGGAAAATCCACCTTCCTGCGCTGTTTTAACCGTATGCACGATTTATATCCTGGCAATAAATACCAGGGTGAGATTGTGATGCACCCGGACAATACCAATGTGCTGGATAGCGGCGTAGACCCGATTGAAGTGCGTATGCGCATCAGCATGGTGTTCCAGAAACCTAACCCGTTTCCAAAGTCTATCTACGAAAACGTGGCCTACGGCCTGCGCGTACGTGGCGAAAACAACAAACGCATCATGGACGACAAAGTAGAAGAAGCGCTCAAAGGCGCGGCTTTGTGGAATGAAGTGAAAGACCGTTTGCATGACCTGGCATTTAACCTGTCTGGCGGCCAGCAACAACGTTTGTGTATCGCCCGCGCATTGGCCACTGACCCGGAAATCATGCTGTTTGACGAGCCTACTTCTGCGCTGGACCCGATTGCAACAGCTAACATCGAAGAACTGATGGTAGAGCTGCGCAGCAAGCTGACGATCCTGGTTGTCACGCACAACATGCAACAGGCAGCGCGTGTGTCTGACTACACCGCCTATATGTACCTGGGTGAACTGATCGAGTATGACGATACCGACAAGATCTTCACCAACCCAGGCCGTAAAGAAACTGAAGACTACATTACCGGCAAGTTTGGTTAATCTGACAGCCTTAATAAAAAATGCCACGCATACAAACGTGGCGTTTTTTTATATCTATCGCTTGCGGACAGTAGCTAATCCGTCATGCTCGGGCTCCAGAATGCCTGGTGGATATAGCTAGCAGCCAACAATCGTTGCGTGACTGCATCAAGCTCGTCACTATTAATGGCTGCCGCTAATAGCTCAACCTCAATCTCCACGCAGTCATTGCCAAACGCATGCATCTGCAAATGCTTGGTGGGATATTGTGCCTCCGCCAGCATGCTTTCCAGCAAGGCAAGCGCCTCTTTCTGGTGTTGCCGTAAGGCAATCACATAAATAGTGGTCGTCGCCTCTACACGCAAGGTATCAATCGGCTTGCGGTTGATCTGATTAACGACCGGCCGTAACAGCGTATTGGTGGCCAACACAAACAAGGTGCCTAACACCGCCTCTAATAACAAATCCGCACCGGCACAAGCACCCACCGCCGCTGAGCCCCACAGCGTCGCCGCGGTGTTGAGCCCGCGTACATTACCCTCTTCACGCATAATGACCCCAGCGCCCAGAAAGCCAATCCCCGAGACCACGTAAGCCACCACGTGTACTGCGCCCTCATGCCCGGTCAGGCGGTTGGCCATATCGACAAAAATAGCAGCGCCCACGGCGACCAGCACATTGGTGCGTAACCCGGCAGTCCGTTGCCGATACTGGCGCTCAAAACCGATCACAGCACCACAGACAAATGCTGCCGTCAGGCTGAGCAATGAATCAGCCAGAGAGATGAGGTTAATATTTTGAATGGCCTGCAATGTCATGACTATTCCTGGATAATATCTTGGTTAAATGTAGCCTTAGGCGGCCAGGCTGTATTGTAAAGTAAGGCATCGGCATTGTGTCTACGCGTATAAAAAACGCGCGACGATATGAAAAACGCCACAGGACGTGGCGTTTTTTGATTTACAGCCCAAATAATATTACTGACGGCGAATGCCTGCTTCCAGTACAAAGAACTGTGGATTCAACGCTGCCAAAGGTGCTTTGAGTTTCTCTACTTCTGCAGCCGGGGCATGCACTTCGAGACGAATTAATTTAGACAGTTTGAGCGCTTCACCCAATGGCCCTGCCACGTTCTCCAGATGCGCCAGTATGCCCTCAGCGCTGGCATAACCTTCGCGGCAATGTGCAATATTGCCGCTGAACGAGAATGCATAGTGCATACAGTCAGCTTCATTGCGGGTTTTGTCTAAAAATTGGGCACCTAATGCCTTGAATGCCGCCAGGTTCTCGGTAGGTACTTCAAAGTAAGGAACCAGCGTGCAGCAGGTGTCTGGGGTAAACATGGTTGATTCTCCTGATGGGTTGCGCTTGCATCAATACAAGTCTGCCCATATCTTGGCGGGCTGGCGGTTGACCGTCAAGTCCACCGCCTTAAATTCAAGATTTTACTGAGGTGGGCGATGCTCAGGCAGCCGCAGAAGCAGCCATGGGCATATGCGTCAACATCAGGCGCTCGTAGCACTCGAGTAATTTGTTCGCCTGCGCATCGCTGGACCAGACCTGCTCAACATAACGCTTGCCTTGTTTACCGACGCGCTCACGCAATTGATGGTCTATGAGCAAGGTTTGTACTTGCTCGGCAAAGTGCAATTCATCATCCTTGGCAATCAAGGCACCCTGCTCCTGGCGCAAAATGGACGCGGTACCCAACTCGGCAATCGCCACCACAGGCGTAGACTGTGCCATGGCCTCCAGCAATACCAGTCCCTGTGTTTCACTCTTGGAGGCGAACACAAAAATATCTGCGGCCTGATAGGCGGCGTTCAAACCAATCGCCCTATCCAGGTAGCCTAAAAACATGACGTGTGACTGTAAGCCGTTATCACGTGCCATTTTTTTGAGCATAGCCTCAGCCGGGCCTTCACCTGTAATCACCAGCAACACTTCAGGGTGATCCTGAATCACCAGCGACAGCATTTCGAGCAAGAACTGTATATTCTTTTCATAGGCAACACGGCCAACAAACAGCAACATCGGGCGTTGTGCCGGGATACCATATTTTTCCCTGAACGCGACGCCGTCACCAGGCACAAAGCGGGAAGTATCCAGCCCGGTCGGAATCACCGAGATTGGCGTGGTTACACCGTATTGCTGCAAGACCTCACGCATCTGTGCTGAAGGCGAGACGACAGTATCGACCTGCTGGCATTGCTTACGCGACACTGATTGCGCAATACGCACCGCCCATTTGCGTGGCACCCATGGCAAATAATGATGCATATAGTCTTCAAAAAAGGTGTGGTAGGTTTCTACCGCAGGCACCTGCAATTTTTTAGCGATTTTGAGCCCGGCATAATGCGCAATAAAGGGCGTATGGATATGCACCAGGTCATAATCACCCGGGTGCAGGCTGTTAGCATAAGCCATCAAAGCCGACCACTTCATTAAATAATCTTCGGGGTCGAACACAATTTTGCGTGCGTCGATGCGGGTGATCCAGGCCTCATCAGCGGACGCTGGCTGGCCTGGGTACTGCGGTGCAATCAGATGAACGACATGGCCCTGCTCACGCAAACTTTCAGCAAAGGTACGAATACTGGTAGAAACGCCATTCACACGCGGGAAATATACATCTGAAATCATCAATATTTTCATGCAGGATTCCGTTTTATGCAGGCCATATGTGATGACCCACGTTAACAATTCACATAGCTTAACAAGCATTCGTGATGCTTTTATGACGAAAACCGCTTTCATATCAACGTCATACAGCATTCATCTGTCTGTCATCTAGCGCGCGCAAAGTGCGCCCATGTTATCCCGCACCCTGATCATGAGTTTGCTCTTATTACTGGCACTGCCAAGTGATGCACATGCTTGGGGCCTGTATTCGCACGTCGCCTACACGCATCAGTGGCTGCAAGCCTTGCCGCTGTTACCGCTGCCCTGGCTGGGCGTGATGCGGCGCTATCCTACACTGGTCATGGCCGGTGCCTGCCTGCCCGATTTGGCAGTCGTGTCACGCACGTTTAACCACAGTCATGGCTGGGGCATGGGCCAGCAACTACTGCGTACCAAAAATGAACGGCAACTGGCTTTGGGCATAGGCTACAACGTGCATTTGCTGACTGACGTCGTCGCCCACCAGCACTTTGTACCGACTTTTGAAGCCAAATGGCAGCACCACAGCGTGCTCACGCATGCCGCCGCCGAGTGGGCGATGGATGCTTACCTGCATGTGCCAGCCTTGCCTTCCCCAGGAAAACTGCTACGTATACACCGTAAAACCATCGTAGAGACGCTGTCACACTCATGGCAATGTGAAGCCGACATCGTCAACAAAGCCGTCTCACGCCTGGCAAGTGCGGACCAGGCCTTGCGCCTGTCGCGCATTCCACAATACCTGCTAGGCCGTTACCGCAGGCTGGATAACGAGTTTGAGCATAAACTTGGCTATTACCGTGAGCAGGTCACACTGGCGTTGCAGGACCTGCCGCAATTGCTCAACGGCCACTTCCCATCGCTGCACGCCGAGCATATCAACCTGGGCATGGAGCAACTGGATGACTGGCGCCAGAAATGCCTGCAAGATGCACGCTTGCGGCCTACACGGGCGATACAAGCCTTTGAGCACTATCAGCACCAATGGTTTAACCAGCCGGATTGCTGACAAAATAAAAAAGAGGCTTTTAAAGCCTCTTTAACCATGCAAACAATCCATTGGACGCATTCACGATTAGATCAGGATAATCTATTGAGGCGTTTTATCTTCAAGTAGCCTAAGCCACGTCGCTTGTGCAGGGCATACCGATGTTTGAATATCATAAGCGGTTAGCAAAGTACAAAAAAGATCGTCATGGCTTAATGGATAGTCACGGTAGGACTCAACTTGCTTGCGCATATAATCAAGTTGGCGGCCTAGCCAAAGAATTGCAGGGACATGTGTTTGCTCTTTGGGCGCAATCTTATAAGGAGCAGCATGCAAGTAAATACCATGTTCGCCTAATGACTCGCCATGGTCAGACACATAAAACATGGCGGTCGTGTGATTGTGATCATATTTCTTTAAGAACCGGATGACTTCGGCAAGAAAGTGATCCGTGTACAAGATAGCGTTATCGTAAGCATTATCAGCAGCCTGCTGACTACATTCGGATAATCGGCCAGACATACATTCTGGCGTAAACCGCTTGAATGATCGCGGGTAGCGCCTGTAATACTCGGGTCCATGATTACCCATTTGATGTAGCACAATCAAAATGTCATGACCCTTATTTTTTTCTACAAACTGATCAAGCCCACTTAGCATGCCTACGTCCCGGCATTCATTGGCCTCGCACACCGGATTCAATGAGGGACTCTTGAAATCTTCATATGGAACCCGTAATGCCACCCCTTTTGAGTCAGAATTATTGTCTCTCCATAATACTTTGACACCTTGCTCACTGAGGACATCCAGTGCATTTTGCATGTGCATGGCTTGCTCTTCATGGTATTGCTTGCGGGTCAGCACAGAGAACATACACGGGACAGAGACAGCTGTGGATGTACCGCAAGAAGTGACTTGTTGAAAGCTGACAACATGCTCACGCGCCAGCTCGGGGTTGGTCATGCGTGCATAGCCATTGAGTGAAAACCGGTCATAGCGGGCAGTTTCGCCCACCACCATGATCATTAGTTGGTGAGGTGCATTGTTTGCCATTCGGACACTATCCGCCGCGGTCTTCTTTAACGTGCCTGTTAGATCTACCGTTGCCTTGGCTATGCCCCATTTAACCAGTGAATAATGATGAAAAAGAGGGTTGGCGTACATGCGTACGACTTTATGTTCACGCACAAAAGTCCTGTAGTCTTGCGCAAACGGGATGATTAATAACGCGATCAGTATAAAAAGTGCGCCCAGCTGCTTGAGCCGCAGTGTGGTCGGATCTCTGGGCAAAGCCCTGCGTGCACTTATCCACAGCAGCAAGACTGCTGGTAAAAACCCAAAGAACAATATACGCCCTATCAATGCTGCGGATAACAAGCCAGAAACTTCGCGCGTGTCTGTCTTCACAGCATTATCAAGCATGACCGTGTCAATAACGATGCCAAACTCGTCCATATAATAGGCAGTGAATGCACTACCGATCAAAATCGCGGCGAGTATCCAGCGGGTGAATTTGCCATGGCAAATCAACAACAACCAGAATGCAGTGACGAAAGTAAAAAATAGCGCCACACTGATTAAAAAGCCGGCATTCGCAATCGTCAGCGGATAAGATCTGAGCAGATGTGTAAACAGCGCCTGATTGCCTGTAAGCATCAACCCTAGCGTGACCAGCCAAATTAAACGCGTTTGCGGGGTAAAGAACCAACCAGAAAGTGATGTTGTTGCAAAGCGCATGAAATATGCTTCTCGAAGCCGATCAGGAAATGAAAGTAATGATCACGTTTATAGAGCAATCAGCATCATACAAGACTCTATTACGGAGTTATATTGTTAATTTTGTGCCCTGCTGCCAGTGAGGCGTACTCGAATACTGATGATAGTCTGCGCCTAGGTCACTCATGTTTAATAAGTGTGAGTAATCTTTAAAATCAGCACATCCGGCGCATACAAATGTCCAGACTTGAATCTATCGGTATTGTCGCCATCTAACAAACATAGAGAGAATAACTCGCCATCATTTCCGGATCAAAACACCGCATGCCACCCCTCCGCTTTCTGATTGTGACCACGACGCTAGTCGGTCTTTTACACTATTACATTGGTGCTCGTTTGCTGGGGCAGCTCGCCTGGCCAACCGTGGTAGTCTGGCTAGGTTGGGCCGGACTAATAGCTTCTGCGTTATTGCAACCCATAGCCTTTCTGGCACGCGGCTTCAGTAACCAGTCCTTGCGTGATGGCGTCAGCTGGGTGGCGATGACCGTGATGGGCTTATTCTCGTCCCTGCTGGTATTCACAGTATTGCGCGATGTGTTACTGCTGGCGATGGCTGGCTTGCATGCCTCCAACCTCATACAAGTCAATTTCACAGCCGTGGAACAACAATCTGCCTTACTGGCCGTCGTTGCAGCGTTTAGCATCAGTATTATTGGCTTTTTTAATGCCCGCAAACTGGCGCGCGTGGTCAATGTCACCGTGCCACTGCGCGACTTACCAGACAGCTTGCATGGCTTTAAGATTGTGCAGATCAGTGATATTCATGTCGGCCCGACCATCAAGCAGGGTTATCTTTCCCGTATCGTGCAACAAGTGAATTCGCTAGAGGCAGACCTGGTGGCGATTACCGGCGATCTGGTCGATGGCCGCGTACATGAGCTAGCAGAACATACGCGCCCACTGGCCACGCTGGAGGCACGTCATGGCAGTTTTTTTGTGACGGGGAATCATGAATATTACTCAGGCGCCCTGGCCTGGATTAACGAGCTGGAACGCCTGGGCGTGCGTGTCTTGCTCAATGAACACGTACAATTGACGCACGAAGGCGCAACACTGGTGCTGGCTGGAGTCACCGACTACACCGCCGGTCATTTTTATGACAACCATCACAGTGACCCGCAGGCGGCGATTGCCGGTGCGCCTGCCGATGCGCCCAAAATATTGCTCGCCCACCAGCCTCGCAGCGCAGAAGCCGCCGAGGCAGCAGGCTTCGATTTACAATTATCAGGCCATACCCATGGCGGCCAATTCTGGCCATGGAAGTACTTTGTGCCGCTACAACAACCTTATGTGGCTGGCCTGCATCGCCTGCAAGACCTGTGGATTTATGTCAGCCGTGGCACCGGTTACTGGGGCCCGCCTAACCGTTTTGGCTCACCCTCGGAAATCACCTGCCTGACCCTGGTGCCAGCCAGCGACTAACCTAAGCGGCGGCTGCCCTGCGTCGGAAACGTAAATCCGGCAGGTAAGTGGCTAAAAACAACGCTAACGCCAGCAGCAGATAAATCGTTCGTAACGGATAGTCCGTGATAAAGCTGGCGGTGGCTGGCTTATCTGCCAGGGCGCGATAGAAAGCGTCGGTATCAGCGCCTTTCAAATAACTACCTTTAAACTCCTCGGCAAGCGATTTCAGGTAATCCTCTTCCAGCTGCGACAGCATGCGGTCATATTCGGCATAGGCCACTGGCGGATCCGGCTCGTCCTGGCTAGGGTCCGCATACGTCACGCCCACCGCCCCGGCATTGTTATTATCACTCACAGGCCAATCACCTACGCGTTTGTTGGCTGAGTTATAACGCGGGATCGCCACTTTTTGCGGGCCGCCGACGCCAATAAAGGTAAAAAACTCGCCAATTTGTACGCCACTCAAGTCTTGCTTGATGGTGACATTGACGCGCGGTGCTTCATCGCCATCAGTAAAAAACAGCATTTGTGCTGGCTGGTTGAGCGCATCATAGACATGGGTCGCCGCATGCACGGCAAAACTCAGGCGGCTATTGCCTTTCCATGCCATGCGCCATTCCAGGTGGTCTATGCCATCGCTAATCACATCCAGGTTTTTGCACACCTCCAGCGGCGTTTGCAGCATGGCAATATTGTCCGAGGCAAAAATGCCCAGGCTGAAATACGTGCCACAAGGCGCTTTATGCACCAACTGCTTCATTAAATGCTGGCTATAGGCCAAACGGCTCACCGCCTGCTGTTTCAGCGTTTCATCTTCCGCATTCATGCTTTGCGAAATATCGGCTACCAGTAAATAGTGTTGCACCTGTTGCCGTAGCTGGATTTCTGGTTTAACCAGCGCCAGCAGTAATAACACCAGGGCCAGCCCATACAGCATCGGCTCATAATGTTGTTTTAACCAGGCAAAGTACTTCATTATGGTAATCCTATCGGCAGGTTACTGAGTTCCATATGCGATTGCTCTTTGCTCGCCCCCTGCATGCCGCGCGCCATCACCGAGTGCAATAAAGCCAGGTTGAATTTGGCCGCTTTGTCGTCTGGCTGCAAACGCAGTGACTGCTCATAGGCAATCTTGGCCTGTGTGAAGGCGTACCGTGCCTCATCCTGAAAGGTGCCATCTTCATTTACTGTGCGCACCAGACCAGATAAAAACAGGTTATTGCCGATATTAAAATGGATATGCGGCAGCTCGTTGGCAGGCGGCGATAACTCAAGCGCCTGGCCATAGGTTTGTACCGCGTGCTTGTAATCGCCATGCAAACCTTGATCATACGCCGCAGTAAACTTCTGCAAGGCCGGTGAACCGCCCTGCTTGATCACGACACCGCTTTGTATCTGCTGGTTAAGCGCGCGCAACTGATGCAACTGCCAGCCAAAATACAACACGCCACACAGACCCAGTATGGTCAGGCCAGCCCATAACCAATTGGCATTTTTTCGATAGATAGTCATTAATACACCTTTATCTGTTTAATCAACACCAGGCCCAGGCCCAGTATGAAAGCGATAATCATCAAGTCTTTGGCATAATCGTGGCCAGGAATAATGACGCCGTACTGAATCACATTTTTCTCTTTAGCGTCAATTTCACGTAACGCGGATTCCAGCGCAGTGGCGTTATCTGCCTCAAATGCCTTGTATTTCACATTCAATGACTGGAAAAAACGATCCAGCGCAATCGCTTCCGGCAGGTGATCATCGTCATACACGTTGCCGGTAAAAATACTGATGTCATCCGGCTCGCGCAGCACAATCCAGTACAAATTGAGTTTTTTACCTACCAGTTGCTTGCGTATCTGGTATTTGACACGTGGGCTCAATTTCCCGGCACCGTCTGACAACAACACAATGGCGCGTGAACCGGTGCTGGCAATATTTTCAAACAAGGTCACGGCGTTGGTAATCCCCGCCCCAATATTGGTCTGGTTGAGCGCAGGTCCGGTCGCAGCCTGGATCGCCGCATGGATACCGTCGCGGTTGGTGGTAATTTTCATGCCATACAAGGCAGAGTTGGTGAAGCCCACCACGCCCATCATGTCATCTGGCCGCGAGTCAATAAAGGCCGTAATCAGGCGTCTGGCCGCAGCAGACTTGATTTCAGCCGCATGGCCGCCAGTGGCCTGTCCGGCAAACGGATGATCCATACTCACGCTGCGGTCAATCACGAACACACTTTGCGCGCCCTTGCCGATTTTTTGCTCCTGATGGCTATCGCCTTGCGGCCCAGCCAAGGCCAGCACCAGGCACAGCAACAGCACACTGGTGGCGGCTTTCACCAACAGGTTAATGCGGTCAGAAAATGCATCTGCAGGCACCATCTCCAGCCAGGAATACGTTTGCGCATGTCGGCTTTTGAGCAGGAAAGGCACGGCTGCCACTGGCAACAGCAGCAAAAACCACGGGTGTAAGCAATGCATCACACCCTCCGTTCACAATCGCGCAACTGACGCGTCAGCGTTTTGCATTGTTGCAGGTACTCAGCGGCGGCAGGCATTTGCCCGCCATACAGCACGGCATTCGCCTGTACAAAAAAGGCCTGTATCTGTGCTTCCAGTGATTGGAATACCGGTTGTTGCTGCACAAACGCACTTACCTGGCTGCCCAGCATTTGCTGGCCATAATGCTGGTTAAACGCATGCTGCACAATCAAGGCGGCCTGCTTCTGTCCTTCTGCCGTTGCTGGTAAGCGTTTCAAGCCATGGTAAGCCTTGGCAAAGTGGCCATTCATCATCGGCAACCAGGTCCAATCGGCATTGCGGTAAAGCAATACCAGGCTGCCAATCACTGCCAGCAAGAGACTTAAAACCAGCCAGCGCTGCGTGCTGTCTGTCTCCATCAAACTGGCATGGTATTGGGCAATCACGGTCGGTTTGGCCGGTTGCAGACGATCGGGCAATTGCGCCATCAGCCAAAAACGCCAGGTGGGCAACTCAGCTGCCGCACCGCTGTTAAAGCTGATGTGTTCCACCGGCAACTGCAACTGGGTAGGTTTACCGCTGCTGGCAAATACCTGGTAATCAAACACCAGCGTGTATATCTTTTTGTCTGCCTGCGACTCACTGCTGATTTGCAACTGGCGCAACTCGATGCCATTACGCTGCAAACCCTTCAGCGGCAAGCTGCTGTCATTCAACTGATCTTGCGCGGCGACGGCAAGCTGAATGCGACGCTGCAACACATCCCCCAGCTGTATACCCGCATATTGCGCCGGATTATGCACGCTCACCACCTTGACCGCTGGCAATGATTTTGTGGGCGTGTCTGTGTCGGCCCAAGCGGGCGTTGCCATCAGGCAGGTCACCAGCCATCCTAAAAAAATCTGTTTCATCACGATACTTTCTGCTTCATCCCGGGACCTTCACCAACGTGTCACTTAACGAACATGGCACTCTAATGAATAAGTTGTTCAAAATAATCCGACAGCAAGCTGGCTTCAAATCGCCCGGCCACATACAGTGGACGGATATCAAAGCGCGCAAACAGCTGGTCCAGCGCCTGTTTACGCTGTTCAAACTGCTCGGCAAACTGGGCACGTACAGCCTGGCGGAAAAAGATTGTTTTTTGCAGGCCGGTCTCGGGGTCTTGTAAATTGCCAAAACCAAAGCGCGGCAAACGCTCATACTCTTGCGGATCCCATAACACCACGGGGATGACCTGGTGGCTGGACATGCCATTGAGGCCACGCTCAATCAAGGCCAACGGCAAGTGGAAATCTGAAATCCAGAATACCAAGCCTTTTTGCTGACCCAGCCAACCAGTGGCCTCAACAATGCCTTGGCTATCTTTGCGTGTATTGTGAAACCCGACTAACTGCTCTATGGTGGCAAATGACTGGTGTGCATGGTGACCGGGCGCCAGGCTTAAGTGTGGAATCACGGCGTGGTCATAGCTCACCATGCCAAACAAATCGCTGTTGTCATGCGCGGAGCAGGCAATGGAGGCAGCAACCGCTTGCACAGTTGCCAGCTTGCTCTCCTGGCCCTGAAACTGCATGGAACTGGATAAATCACAGATCGCATACAACGGCGTCGAGGCTTCCTGCTTGAATACGCGCACCTGCACCTGTTCAAAAGGGTCGCGCAAGGTTTGCCGCAAATCTACGCGCCTGGCATCCGGGTAATCTACTAATGACACATGCTTGCTGAACTCATCGCCCGGGCCACGCTGTATGCCTAAATGCTCACCGGCATGCACACTGGCCGAGCGCCACGGCACCTGGTAAAAAAACGGCTGTGCGTTAGCTGGAATCATGCTGCTTTTGCCCGTGCCGGGACGCTGACCGTCGCCAGAATCTGGTTGGTGAGCTCGCGTGAAAGCTGGGTACGGCGGCTTTCAAACATCGGGTTCAATACCAGGCGGTGCGCAATAATTTCGTGGAACACGGCATGAATATCTTCCGGGTACAAGCTGTCGCGTTGCATCAGCCAGGCGTGTACACGCGCTGCTTTAAGCAGCATGCCCATGCCGCGCGGGCTGGCACCGGTATGAATCAGGCGGTTCACATCCACGCTATCGAGCTGAATACCGAATGCAGCTGGCGACTGTGTGGCTTGCCACAAATCCAGTGCATAGTCTTCCAGCACATCGCTGGCGCGAATATGGCTTTGTAATATGTCGGAGAATGCATTCAACTGGTCATAGGCCAATACGCCGCCCTGTACTTGCTGGGTCAGGCGTTCAGCATGTTGAAACTTCACGTCAAACATCAGCGCCTTGCGCAAATCGCGGTCTTCCGGAATCTCAATCGGGATTTCCATCATAAAGCGGTCACGCGCCGCAGAAGGAATTTCAAAAGTTTCGTTTTTCTCGACCTGGTTACGGTCTGCAAACACCAGCATGTGCGGCAAACGGTATTCTTTTTTAAATGCATGCACATGGCGCTCGGCCATCACACGCAACATCAGGGCGTGCACTTGTGGCCTGGCACGGTTGATCTCGTTAAAGAAAAACACCGACAACTGCTCACCCGCACGCAACAATGGCCCTTCTTCTACTTTCGGACGGCCATCCTCACCCAAAAAGGTGTGGTAAATCAGGTCATTAGGCATTAAATCTACCGTGCCTTCAATACGCTCATAGGCACCACCCAGGCCGCGCGCAATCGATTGCAACAAGGTGGTTTTACCCACACCTACGCCGCCTTCTAGCAACACATGGCCGCGGGCGAAGATGGCAATATTAATCGCGCGAATGGCCTTATCTTGGCCAACCACGACCTTTTTCACTTCATTTTCAAGCGTGAGCGCATGATCGCGCCATTCCGCTAATTGTGTTGCGATGGAGACAGATGTCATGATGATCCCTTGTTTACAAATTCGGCCAGCGCTATGATGCCAAAGTAGCTTCTGGAAAATGGTGTTTTGACCACGGCTTGCATTTTGTGTGTAGCCACGCTAATATGCAGACAGGTCTGTTCACTTTTTTCTAGTCTACTGCAGCCATTGAAAAAAAAGCAAGCGGATTTTTAGGGGTTATGGTGAATTTATTAACGATCGTGAATCAGACCAGACAGCGATACGGGCGCACATGCAAAGCCTATGCGACACATGGCTTGTGGACACTTGGGTTAAAACAATGGGGCAGGCATGCACCGTTTTACAAGCTGCGTGATGCACTGACAGACTGGAACCGGCAACGCCTGGCGCAAGGGCGGGTAGCTCAGCTCAGCGTGCAAGATATTGTCTCTATCCGCCAGATGATAGACCAGGCACAGCAGCAATCGGTGGCTGCATTGTCACCTACCCTGCTCGACCAATGGTTCTTTTTGGCGGTGGGTGCCATACAGGTGCAATCACAAACCGGCAGCCCGCAGGCCTGGCATTTGTTTGACCAGTCCGTGCATAGCCAATTGGCGCAGCCAGCGTTTCAGCGCTCACTGTCGTTTGGCTTATTAGTGAGTTTATGTGTGGTTTGGATGGGGTTCGCGCCGCTCAAACAAAAACAGCTGCAACCAGCACTGTCACCGCTGGAAACGGCAGCTGATCAATCATGGGGTGGCACGGTGGATCCGGTGACATTGAGTTTGCTTAACCTGGCTTACCAGAAAATGCAAAATGGTAGTTGCCAGTTGCCGCAGGCAGCCATGTTGCCAGAAGGACAACGACAAGCGTTTATCTTGTTTGTGACAGAAGGTAAGGTCGATGTCGACCAGGTAGAACATTTGCGGCAGGCACTGGGATACGTCAGTTGCCTATATCCGCAAGAATTGATGCGGCCGCAAGGGCGCGATCGTTTACCAAGACAATAAATAAACGCGAAAGCACAAGCGAAAGATCGGGAACCCAGAAAGTCGGGATTAAAGGATAAGTGATGAACATGCGAGAAAAAATACTGAATATCGCCAGCAGTCTGTTTGATAGCAGAGGAATACAGGCTTCGGGCGTTGATACCATCATACTGGAAGCAGGCGTGGCAAAAGCGACCCTGTACAAGCACTTCCCCAGCAAAAACCAGCTGATTACTGCCTATTTGCGTGATAAGTCAGACAAGTTTTATACCTGGCTCAATACGCAACTGGCGTCTAAAAAAGCAGAGTCGCTAGAGTTATTGCTATTGCTGTGTGAACTCATGGAGCAATGGATTAGCCAACCGGAATTCCGTGGCCTGCCCTTCCATATTGCGGCAGTCGAATTCCCGGAAACTGAGCACCCGATTAACCAGTACTCAGTGGTGCTCTCAGCGGAATTGCAAGGCTATCTGTGCAAAATTGCACGCCATGCCGGTGCCAAAGACCCGGAAGCGCTGGGCCAGCAACTGACCATCCTGTTTGAAGGTGCCGCGCTGGTTGAACGCCTGGCCCCTAACAGCGGCGCAGCCACACGCGCCAAACTCGCGGCTATTACGCTGGTACGTAACGCGGTGTAGCCTCCATGCCTGCCATCTGGCTAAACCAGATGGCAGCCTTTCATGCACTTTAAGGCGTCGTTGTATACGCCTGAGAGATTAACTGTGTCGTCATGGCGGCCACATTAAACAGTTCTGCCTGCGTCGCACCACCAGCCGCCTGTACGGCCATGCCCTGATGCACCGTCATCACCAGCTTGGCCAGTATCACCGGGTCTGTCGTCACCAATAAATCCTGTTCGTTGACCGCACGCGCAAAACGCTGCGCCAGTTGTTGTTCAAGCGTCTGACGATACCCACCCAATAATGCCTTGATTTCGGCCGACTCGGCACTGCATGCCAACGCCCCTTGCGTCACCAGGCAACCGACAGGATGTGAATGATCGGTGAGCATCTGCGCCGCCTGCGATAGCATTAACTGCACTACTGCCACGGCGGTCGGCTGCGCCAGCGAAGCCGCCAGGAAACTCGCAGGCCCTTGCACATAACGCTCAACCGCCTTTTTAAAAAGCGTTTCTTTACTGCCATAGGCAGCGTAGATACTGGCCTTATTCATATCCATCGCCGCCATCAAGGTGCTCATGGAAGTACCTTCATAGCCATGTTGCCAAAAGGCATGCATGGCATTCTGCAAGGCAGTATCGTAATCAAAGGCCACTGGCCTGCCTCGTTTTTTTGCAAGTGTCTCAACAGTCATCATTATTCACCTGTGTATATTTTTAATTATTATACCACTTGGTAAAAAATATATTGACAACTTTATTCCCTGTGATTATTATTTATTTACCAATCGGTATTTAATAATTAACGCATCACTGACCAAGGAGTTAAACATGAGTGTTTCACAACAACGCATTGCATTGATTACAGGCGGCAACCGTGGCATCGGCTTTGAGACGGCCAAAAAACTGGGAGAACAAGGCATTAAAGTCATCATCGGTGCCAGAGACCCGCATAAAGGCGAGCAAGCCGTGGCCGAATTGAAAGCCCTGAATGTAGACGCAGAATATTTGCACTATGACGCAGCCCAAGCCAACGCACCACAAGCAGTCGCCGCGGCACTGCAATCGCGTTTCGGCAAGCTGGATATCCTGGTGAATAACGCCGGTATCCTTAAAGAAGAACTCATCGGCCAAAACAACACCCTCAATGTCGATCAAGACACATTAAAAGAAACATTCGAAGCGAACTTCTTTGCGGTGGTGGCTTTAACCCAGGCATTGTTACCATTGCTACAACACTCACCTGCCGCGCGTATTGTTAACCTATCCAGTATTCTGGGCTCACAGACCTTGCACAGCGCCCCCAACTCACCGATTGAAGTCGCGAAGGGCCTGGCTTATAACGCCTCTAAAACAGCATTGAATATGTTTACTATCCATCTGGCACACGCATTGAAAGACAGCCATATCAAGGTAAATTCTGCGCATCCTGGCTGGGTCAAAACGGATCTGGGCGGCCCTAATGCCCCCATGGAAATCAGCGATAGCTGGAAAACCTCCGTCAGGCTGGCCACACTGGAGGAACAAGGCCCGACCGGCGGTTATTTCCATGAAGATCAGCCTTTGCCATGGTAAACAGCACAAATAAGCGCGTAGCCTCGAAACGCAAGCTGCTATTTGCACTATTGATGTCCCTGGTGACAGTCAATATTGTCAGCTTATCTATCTTGCTGATTAATCATGTACCGACGGCCATATTGTTTGAGAAATGGTTAACCAGCATCAGCGTCGCCTGGCCGATTGTGTTTATCAGTATCCTGCTGGTTGCACCATCATTATTGCGATTGACGGAATGGCTGGTTAAGGAACAAGCTTAACGCAGCGTTTTTCCTGCATCAGAAAAGCGTTGCCCAGGCAGCGCTTTTCCATTCCCTTCACGCCCACTCCTCCACTCGCACTTGCTATATTTCCATACTTGTGGAAATATAGTTACATGAATACAAAACAAGCTGTGACATTACTTTCTGCCATCGCCCAGGAAGCCCGATTGGATATTTTCAGATGTTTGGTGCAAGCGGGACCGGCAGGACTATCTGCAGGCGTTATTTCGCAAACGCTCAATATTCCCAATAGCACCCTGTCGTTCCACTTAAAAGAACTGAGTCATGCAGGCATGGTCAGTGCGAAACAAGAAAGCCGATTTATTTATTACTCTGCCAATTATCAAAGCATGAATGCATTATTGACTTACCTCACCGAGAACTGCTGCGCAGGCCAGGAAGCCTGCTGCCCAGACCTACAGTGCCAGCCAATACAAGAAAACGAGTGATGAAATGACAACCACCACGGGCATTAACCGTTTTGAACGCTACCTCAGCTGGTGGGTCATGGGCTGTATTATCGTCGGCATTCTTCTCGGAAAAACCGAGCCTGCGTTTTTTCACAAGATAGGCGAAGCCAAACTGGCAGAGGTCAACCTGCCGGTAGCCGCACTGATCTGGCTGATGATTATTCCTATGCTGATTAAAGTAGATTTTGGCGCCATGCGGGCAGTATTTGGGCATGCTAAAGGCATTGCAGTGACGCTGACGATTAACTGGCTGGTCAAACCATTCACCATGGCATTCTTGGCCTGGTTATTTATTCGGCACCTATTTGCGCACTGGCTACCCGCTGAGCAAATCGACAGTTATATTGCCGGGCTAATCTTGCTCGCCGCAGCGCCCTGCACCGCCATGGTATTTGTCTGGAGTAATCTGTGTCATGGCGAACCCAGATTTACGCTCTCACAAGTCGCTATTAATGACAGCATCATGCTATTTGCCTTCGCCCCCATCGTAGCTTTATTACTTGGCCTGTCCAGCATTATTGTCCCCTGGCAGACACTGCTCACGTCTGTGCTACTGTTTATTATCGTGCCCGTAGTATTCAGCCAATGGTTACGCAGTTGGCTACTCAAGAAAGGGCCAACTGTATTTGATCGTGCTCAGCAGCGCATACAACCGTTTTCAATGGCAGCGCTATTACTCACACTGGTATTACTGTTTGCTTTTCAAGGTGAACAGATCCTGGCACAACCACTGATGATTGCCCTGCTCGCGGTACCCATCTTGATTCAGGTCTACTTTAATGCCCTGCTGGCTTACTGGTTAAACAAACAATTGAAGGTGGCTCATTGCGTGGCTGGCCCCTCAGCACTCATCGGGGCCTCAAACTTTTTTGAACTGGCGGTGGCGACCGCAATTGCCTTGTTTGGCTTTGACTCAGGCGCAGCCCTGGCAACGGTGGTGGGCGTGTTGATTGAAGTACCCGTCATGCTGTCGATTGTCGCCATCGTCAACCGCTCCAAGTATTGGTATGAAAGCGCTTAATATGCACATCCTGTTTTTATGTACCGGCAACTCATGCCGCTCGATTATTGCCGAAGCCACCTTTAACCATCTGGCACCACCCCATATGCGTGCGATGAGCGCAGGCAGTCAGCCTACAGGTGAAGTACATCCACAATCAATTGCATTATTACAAGCGAAAGGCATAGCGACTGAAGGCTATTGGAGTAAGTCCTGGGACAAGCTACCAGACACGCCGGATATTGTGATTACAGTGTGCAGCAATGCGGCTGGAGAAACGTGCCCAGCCTACTTAGGCAATGTGATGCGCGCGCATTGGGGCGTTGAAGATCCGGCTAAAGCCACAGGCAGTGACGCGCAAATACAAGCCAGCTTTGAACAGGCTTATCGCTTGCTTAGCGCTCGCATTGCGGCTTTTTTACAGTTGGATCAAGCAATACTGAGTGACCGTGAGGCTTTGCAAACAAGATTGCAAGCCATAGGCCAGAGTGAGCCTTAGTGACTCAGAGGGATTAAAACGGCTTGCGTGGTTCCAAATGACGGAAAATAATACGGCCTTTATCCATGTCATAAGGTGACATTTCGATGGTGATTTTATCACCGGCCAGAATGCGAATTTTGTGCTTACGCATTTTACCGCCCGTGTAAGCGATTAATTCATGACCATTATCCAGCTTCACGCGGTAGCGCGCATCTGGCAAGATTTCAGTCACTGCACCTTGCATTTCAATTAACTCTTCTTTTGCCATTAAGCATCCTTTTAACAATAAAAAAGCCCGGGGTTCCCGGGCTTTTTCCGGTGAGTTACTTGAGCAACTCAGCGGACGGGCTTTGAATTATTCAATGATTTGAATATTTGCAGCTTGTTTGCCTTTAGGGCCAGTAGCTACTTCAAAGCTTACGCGTTGGTTTTCTTTCAAAGTTTTGAAACCAGCAGATTGAATTGCAGAGAAGTGTGCAAACAAATCTTCGCCGCCGTTGTCCGGAGTGATGAAGCCAAAACCTTTAGAATCGTTAAACCATTTAACAGAACCTGTCACCATAATAAATCCTTGGATAAAAAATAAAAAAACGGGTTAATACCCATAAAAACGAGGATCAAGATGGCGAGAAGTAACGATAGAACCAAAAGATAGAACCGGAGAACAACAACACTACTTGAACTTCGTGAGGGTGAACTATGCACGCAATATTGAATATTAGCAACAAGTATTTTATAAAAAATAAACAATCCAGGTGATTCGTTGCTGATAAGCGACAAAAACTACGCCAAATAACTGCAGAACACTGGTTTTCACCAGGTATCCGGCATCGCTTTTACCAGATAATCCATAAAGGCCCGCACTTTATTGGTCATGGCGTGCTGATCACGGTAGCAGGCATAAAATGACAAGGGCATACCAGCTTCATGCGGTGCAGAAGCAGACTGGAATAATGCGACTAAAGCGCCCCGCCGGATGTCTTCATTGGCCACAAAAGCCGCCAGGCGTGCGATCCCTGCGCCTTCAACGGCCAGGCGGCGTAGCGAGTCAATATCGTTACAAATAATGCTAGGATTGATTTCAGGCTCATAGTGCATGCCATTGCGATCAAACACCCAACCCAAGAGCCGTCCATCCACCGGCACACGAAACATCAGGCAATCATGCTGGAGTAGCGCCTCTGGACTGCCTGGCGTGCCTTTTCTTTGCAGATACGCAGGTGAAGCACAAAACAACACCGGCACGCTGGCAATCTTGCGTGCGACCAGGCCAGGCTCCAGCTGTTGGTTAAAGCGTATGCTGATATCAATATCTTCTGCGACATGATCCAGGCTATGGTCAGACAGCACTAACTCTATCGAGACTTTAGGAAAATGGCGCGTAAAGGCCGGAATGAGCGGCATCAGCACATGTCGCCCGAAGGCCACGGAAGCGCCTATCTTCAAACGGCCTTGTGGCTGGCCGTGAAATTCAGTGATGACGGCTTGCGCCCTGCCGAGTGCCGCGATAACAGGCTGTACTTCGGCGTAATAGAGTTCACCACTTTCCGTCATCGATAGTTTGCGTGTGGTGCGTACCAGCAAGCGTGCGCCCAATGACTTTTCCAGCCGCTGGATATTCTGGCTGGCTGCGGCAGCCGTGATGCCTTGCAATCTCGCCCCGGCGGCAATACTGCCAGCCTGCACGGCCTTCACAAAGCTTTCTATGCTTCTTAAAGTATCCATTTACTATCGACTTAATAATATGATTCGATAGTTTATCTTTATATTGATTCAATACTCAAGCGGCTACTCGCAGTGGATATATCACTCTATAGTGACAACACTGACTGGAGAGCATGATGACGCAAACAAAAAACGGTTTCAGAAAAAATAAGCTTCGTAAGGTACCAAAAAAATTTACGCCTTATGTATTTGCCTTTTTCATGGCAGGCATCATGGCGTTTTTAATGTCTATGGTCATTGTCGCCGCCAATAGCGGCATACAAACAGGCTACGGATGGCGCGTATTGCATGCTTATGCGCTGGCAATGCCGGTGGCGTTTTGTTGTGTATTGATTGTGAGGCCAATTGTGATGCATCTGGTGACAAGACTGGTCGATGCTTAATACTGTCAATGTCAAACAAAAAACGGATGCCCAGGCATCCGTTTTTATTTATTTGAAGGCCACTTAAAACAGGGGTGCGTATGAAGCAACAATAAGATAACCGATAGCAGCCCCTGCCAGCACGTCACTGGGATAATGCAGGCCCAGTACCACGCGCGACATCCCTACCAGCACGACAAACGGATACACGATAGGAAATAATTGCGGGTAATAATGCACGGCGACCATACCGAAGGCTACGGCATGCAAGGTATGGCCAGACGGAAAACTAAAATAATCCAGCGGCGTGCCACTTAGCAACACATCCTGGCGCACCTGGAACGGTCTTGGGCGGCTGGTACGATGTTTGAGCCATTTATAAGCCAAGGTACCGGTGAGGCCTGCGGTCAGCATGTGCAGGCAGACATACAGTCCGTGCTGGCCTTGAGTAACGGCAATGACCACCATCAGCAGATACCAGAACATGCCATCACCCATGCGTGAAATGGCGCGGAACAGGTGACGAATGAGACGGTACTGTCCGGTATGACTGACTTTGACACACAACCGGCTGTCTACCGACTGCACCCATCCCAGGGTTTGTTGTAGTTTCAGCATCTCAAGTCCTTTCCGGGGCTCGCCCCGACTATGCTTCTTGGGTAAGCATAGTCTGACTGTGATGCTTGAAACTATCGTGAAGAATTGATGAAATTAATGTGACGGGCGATTACTTCCACAGCACGCGGTAGATAAAACCGGGAAAAGACAACACCAGGAATACGCACAAGGTAATGCTGTAAAACTCCCAGCCTTGTGGCCAGACCTGCCCCATGACAAAGCGCTCGACCAGATAGGCAATGACGAGTGTGATGAAATAGGCAGGCAGCAAGACAGCAAAGCGCTGCCATAATTGGGTAATCGTGCCTGCCAGGCCCAGCCATTTATCCGAGACCCAGCCCAGGTTGGCCATAAACAGCATCAGCAGTAGAAAAATAAGTTTTGCGGCCATGATTATTGCAGACTAATTAACAAGCTATGACCACAGACGCTTAGAAGCACTTCAGGGAACAAACCCAGGCCCAGTAAGGCCAGCGAATGCACGCTGAGGACAAAACGCATATCGACTGGTGCAGTTAACGGCGTGTGGTCTTCAGGCGCATCAAAGTACATTTTGCGCACAATGTTGAGGTAGTAGAACGCACCGATGGTGGCCATTAATACCGCCAACACTACTTGCCAGGTAAACCCAGCCTGCCAGGCCGATTGCAGCACGGTGAATTTGGCATAGAAACCAATGGTCGGCGGGATCCCAGCCATGCTGAACATAATGATCAGCATCAGGAAAGCAAACCATGGATGGCGCTGGTTCAAGCCTTTGAGGTCGTTGATTTCTTCAGCTTCAAAGCCCTGGCGACTCAATAGCAAGATAATACCGAAACCTGCGATAGACATCAGCACATAGGCGCTGATATAGAAAAAGCTGGAAGCAAAGCCATTGGCATTCGCGCTCATCATGCCGAACATGATGAAACCCACGTGTGAAATGGTGGAATACGCCAGCATGCGCTTGAGGTTAGTCTGCACAATGGCACTAAAGTTACCAATGATGATAGACAACACCGCCATCAGCACCAGCATGTCCTGCCAGTCCAGCGCTAACGGATGCAAGCCTTGCACCAGCAAGCGCACAGTCATGGCATAAGCCGCCAGTTTAGGTACGGAACCAATCAGCATGGTCATGGGTGTTGGTGAGCCTTGATACACATCTGGCACCCACATCTGGAATGGCACGGCGCCAAATTTAAAGGCCAACCCTGCCACCACAAACACCAGCCCCAGAATCAACACTGGGCTTTTTGGTTGCTGCGCAATGCTATTGGCAATATCACTTACATCCAGGCTACCGGTCATACCGTACAACATGCTCATGCCGTATAACAACATGCCAGAAGCCAGCGCGCCCAACACAAAATACTTCATGGCAGCTTCTGAGGCTTTAGGGTTATCACGGTCAAACGCTACCAGTGAATACAAGCATAGGGACAGCAGCTCCAGGCCGATATAAATGGTCAGCATATTATGGCCAGACACCATGATCATCATGCCCAATAAGCCAAACAGCACCATGGCATAAAACTCGCCGCGATACAGGTTACGGTCTTGCAGGTATTTACGGGTATAGACCAGTATCAACGACGTGCCTAGATACATCATCAGTTTGATGACGTCAGACAAAGTATCGTCGATAAACATATGCGAGAAGGCAAAGCCGACCGCAGGGGTATGGGTTTTAAAAGTAAAGAAAGCGGCAGCGAACAGGGTGAACTGGCTCAGGCCATAAATCATGAAACGATTTTGTGGCAGGATGAATAAATCCAGCAACAAAATAAACATGGCCATGCCCATGACAACCAGTTCCGGCAACAGGGCGAGCAAATCGAATTGCATATTATCCATTTTCTAACATCCTGCCTTAATAGCCTGTGACCGGCAATTTGGAAATCGCCATATGTTTCAAGAACTCTGTACTGGTGGCCTGCATCACCTCAGTGATCGGTTGCGGATAGACGCCAAAACCAATCACTAGCAAAGCCAAAGTACCTAAAATCAGGAACTCGCGCTTATTCAAGTCGCTCAATTCGGCAACATGATGATTCGTCACATTGCCAAAGAACACGCGCTTGGTCATCCATAAGGTATACGCCGCGCCAAAAATCAGCGTCGTCGCCGCCAGGAAACCCACCCAGAAGTTAAATTTAACCGCGGCCAGAATCACCATAAACTCGCCAACAAAGCCAGAGGTGCCAGGCAAGCCACTGTTTGCCATGGCAAACAGCACTGCAAATGCGGCAAATACCGGCATTTTATTCACGACACCACCATAAGCCGAGATTTCACGGCTATGCACGCGGTCATACAACACGCCTACGCTGAGGAACATGGCGGATGAAATAAAGCCGTGCGAGATCATCTGCACCACTGCGCCCTCCAGCCCTAACTGGCTGAACATAAAGAAACCCAGTGTGACAAACCCCATGTGTGAAATAGAGGAATACGCAATCAGCTTCTTCATATCTCTTTGCACCAGGGCGACCAGCGCAATATACACCACCGCAATCAGTGACAGCACAATCATGGCGGTACTGAAATAATGCGCAGCATCCGGTGCAATCGGCATGGCAAAACGCAGGAAGCTATACCCGCCAAGTTTCAGCGCAATGGCCGCCAGCACCACAGAACCACCAGTTGGCGCTTCGACGTGGGCATCGGGCAACCAGGTGTGCACTGGCCACATTGGGATTTTGACCGCAAACGCCATAAAGAAGGCGATAAAGATATAAATCTGCGCTTGCATGCTCAGTGGCAACAAGTAGTAGTCTGCCAGTTCAAAACTTCCGGTTTGGTGATAGAGGTAGATAAACGCCACCAGCATCAGCAGTGAGCCGAGCAAGGTATACAGGAAAAACTTAATCGTTGCGTAAACGCGGTTTGGCCCGCCCCAGATACCAATCACCAGGAACATCGGGATCAGCATCGCTTCCCAGAATACATAGTAGAGAATGGCATCCAGCGCAGTAAACACACCGATCATGATGCCGCTCATAATGAGGAAAGCCGCCATATACTGGGCAATATGCTTGGTAATCACTTCCCAACCCGCCAGCACCACAATCACCGTGGTAAAGCTGGTCAGCAACACCAGCGGCATGGAGAAACCATCCACCCCCAAGTGGTAATGCATATTGAACGCAGGCACCCATGGCAATAACTCTTCAAACTGGAAGAAACCATCCTGCACGTCAAACAAGGTGTACAGCGGCAGCGTCACCAGAAAGCTGACCAGGCTACCGGCCAATGCCAGCCAGCGCGTCAATGTCGCTTTATGGTCACCCCCCAGCAGCAGCACCAGCACGCCGGACAATACCGGTAGCCAGATGGCCAGACTTAACCAGGAAATACTTGTGAGGTCGGCTTGCATCATTAGTTTATTTTGATAAAGAAAGTCATGAGAAGGAATACGCCAATAATCATGGCAAAGGCGTAGTGATAAATTAAACCGGATTGCAGGTTGCGCATTTTGGCGGCGATTTTACCCATGGTGTTGGCAGTGCCATTAACCATAGCACCATCAATCAGCGTAATGTCGCCATATTTCCAGAGTAAGCTCCCCAGATAGCGTGAACCACCGGCAAAGAATTTCTCGTTAAAGCTGTCAAAGCCGTATTTGTTTTCCAGGATATTGTAAATCACAATAAAACGCGCCTTGATGGCTGCCGGAATATCCGGGCGCTTCATATAGAAGAACCATGACAGCAACACGCCTGACGCCGCCAGGAAGAATGGCAGGCTGGTAAAGCCGTGAATCGCCATGCCCGCTGGGCTATGCATGAATTCGTGGTAATGGTGTGCCAGGTGCTCCATGGCTGGATGCGCCTCTGGATTTACAAAAATCACGTTTTTGAAGAAATCACCGTACAACATAGGTTCTAAAGCAATGTAACCAATCACCAGTGATGGAATCGCCAGCAATACCAATGGCAAGGTCACCACCCAGCCCGGCTCATGCGGATGATCGTTTGGCCCCAGGCCATGGTGATGCTCTTCGTCGTGTGCATGGTCATCATCGTGATGAGCGTCAGCATGTGCATCGCTATGTGCGGCATGCGCGTGGTCATCATGTTTGGCATGGCGCCATTTCTCTTCACCGTGGAACACCAGGAAATACAGGCGGAAAGAATAGAAGGCAGTGACAAAGACACCAACGATCACGGCAAAGTAGGCAAAGCCGCTACCAGGGATATGGGACAACTCTACCGCTTCGATAATACTGTCTTTGGAGTAGAAACCAGCAAAGAATGGCGTGCCGATCAAGGCCAATGAACCAATCAATGAGGTAATCCAGGTAATCGGCAGATACTTTTTCAGGTTACCCATATTGCGGATATCCTGATCGTGATGCATGCCCATGATCACGGAACCGGCGCCAAGGAACAACAAGGCTTTGAAGAATGCGTGCGTCATCAGGTGGAAGATAGCCACTGAATAAGCAGACGCACCCAGTGCGACTGTCATATAGCCAAGTTGTGACAAGGTGGAGTAAGCCACCACACGTTTGATATCGTTCTGAATAATGCCGAGGAAGCCCATAAACAACGCTGTAATCGCGCCGATCACCATCACGGTGGATAACGCAGTGGTCGACAATTCATACAATGGCGACATACGGGCCACCATAAAGATACCGGCCGTCACCATGGTCGCCGCGTGAATCAGGGCAGAAATCGGCGTAGGGCCTTCCATTGAATCGGGCAGCCACACGTGCAAAGGCACTTGCGCAGATTTGCCCATGGCACCGACAAACAGTAACAGGCAAGTCACGGTCATCAATGACCAGTTGCAACTCCCCAGCAAATTGACCTGCGTATTCGCCAGGCCCGGTGCACGCTGGAACACAGTGGCGTAATCCAGGCTGCCAAAATAATACAGCACCATGCCTATGCCCAGCAAAAAGCCAAAGTCCCCCACCCGATTCACCAGGAAGGCTTTCAGGTTGGCATAAATCGCCGTTGGACGTGTGAACCAGAAACCAATCAGCAAGTAAGACACCAGGCCTACCGCCTCCCAGCCAAAGAACAACTGCATAAAGTTGTTGCTCATGACCAGCATCAGCATGGAGAAGGTAAACAGTGAAATATAGCTAAAGAAGCGGCTATAGCCTGGATCTTCTGCCATATAGCCAATAGTGTAGATATGCACCATGAGTGAGACAAAAGTCACCACGACCATCATCATCGCACTCAGGTTATCGATAAGGAAACCCACCTCGAAATGCACGTCACCTGAATCCAGCCAGGTGTAAATCGCTTCATTCAGGGTAAAACCGCTCAGGGTCTGGTTAAAAATATAGGCAGACAACACAAACGCAGCACCTACGCCCGCAATGGTCAGCACATGGCCCGCCCAGCGTGGCAGGAAGTTGCGGAAAATACCGACAATGGCTGCGGCCAATAATGGCAGCACCGGAATCAACATCAAGATTTGTTTTATTGTCATCACACTTAACCTTTTAACTGATCCAGATCGTCGACGTTGATGGTGCGCAAGTTACGGAACAACACCACCAGAATCGCGAGACCAATCGCAGATTCTGCGGCAGCCACGGTCAGGATAAAGAACACAAATACCTGGCCAGCGATATCGTTCAGGTAATGTGAAAAGGCAATGAAGTTGAGATTCACAGCCAACAGCATCAATTCGATGGCCATCAGCAAAATGATCACGTTTTTGCGGTTGAGGAAAATACCGATCACACTGATCGCAAACATCAGCGCACCCAAAATCAGGTAATGAGACAAACCGACCATGATTACTTTTTCTCCTCTGCCGCCGCTGCCGGGGCTTCTTCTACTTCGGCAGGCATAGACACAATGCGCAGACGGTCACTGCGTTTCACTTTGACCTGCTCGGCCGGGTTCATGGATTTGTTATCTTTGCGTTCTCGCAACGTGAGCACGATGGCAGCAATCATGGCCACCAGCAACACCACGGCAGCCAACTCAAATGGCAGCAGGTAATCGGTATACAACACCTTGCCCAGGGCGGCGGTATTGCTGTAGTTAGCAGGCAATTCTACCGCCTCGCTTGGATGCAGGTTTTTCTCCGCCAGCACCATGGTCATTTCGACCACCATCAATACACCGATCAGGCCAGCCATGGGCAGGTATTCCCAGAAACCTTCGCGCAACTTGTCGAGGTTGATGTCCAGCATCATCACCACAAACAGGAACAGCACCATGACGGCGCCTACATAGACCAGAATCAGGGCAATGGCCAGAAACTCAGCCTCGAGCAGCAGCCAAATGCCGGCTGCCGTAAAAAATGCCAACACCAGAAACAGCGCCGCATGCACAGGGTTGCGCGTGGTGATCACACGAATGCCCGAAAACAGCAAAATAGCTGACAGTACGTAAAAAACAATATCGGTAAATAACATGATTATCCTGTCTGCGCTTATCGATAAACTTTGTCCTGGGCGCGGTCTTCTGCAATCTGCGCCTCGTACTTGTCGCCCACTTCGAGTAGCATTTGCTTGGTGTAGATCAGATCTCCACGCTGCTCGCCGTGATAATCAAAAATACGCGTTTCCACAATGCTGTCTACCGGGCAGGACTCTTCACAAAAGCCGCAGAAAATACACTTGGTGAGGTCAATATCGTAGCGTGTCGTACGACGCGTGCCATCTTCGCGCTGGTCAGACTCAATGGTGATCGCCATCGCCGGGCAAACGGCTTCGCACAATTTACAGGCAATGCAACGCTCTTCGCCATTCGGGTAGCGACGCAACGCGTGCAGGCCGCGAAAACGGTTCGATTGCGGCGTCCGTTCTTCCGGATACTGAATCGTAATTTTCTTGGCAAAGAAATAGCGTCCGGTCAGGGCCATGCCTTTCAGCATTTCCACTAACATCAAACTGCTCAATGTAATTTTAATCGAATTCAACATGGTAAGGTTTCCAAAATCCCTGTGTGTGCATCGCCCGGTTTAGTGGAACAAATAAGCCCATTGCGTTTGCATCATCGCCCCCACCACCACAATCCAGACCAGCGTGATGGGAATAAATACTTTCCAGCCCAGACGCATGATCTGGTCATAGCGGTAGCGCGGGAACGTGGCGCGGAACCATAAAAACAGGAACAACAGGAAAGCGACTTTTGCCAGCAACCACAAAATGCTGTCTGGCAGGAAAGGCAGCGGTGACAACCAGCCACCAAGGAACATCAACGCCGCCAGCATGGAGACCAGCATCATATTGGCGTATTCCGCCAGGAAGAATACGGCAAACGCCATGCCGGAATATTCGACGTGGAAACCAGCCACAATCTCGGATTCACCTTCGGCCACGTCAAACGGCGCACGGTTGGTTTCAGCGACGGCGCTGATGAAATACACCACAAATAGCGGGAACAACGGCAGGAAATACCAGTGCCAGAAACCACCCTCCTGGCCCATGACGATATTGCCCAGATTCAAGGAGTTGGCACACATCAGCACGCCGACCAGGGTGAAGCCCATGGCGATTTCGTAAGACACGATCTGTGCCGCTGAACGCAATGCACCTAAGAAAGCATACTTGGAGTTGGAGGCCCAACCGGCAATAATCACACCATATACCGCGACGGAGGTCATGGCCAGGATATACAACAGGCCTGCATCCACATTTGCCAACACCAGGGTTGCATCAAACGGGATCACCGCCCAGGCCGCAAATGCGGGCGCAATCGCCAACACCGGACCAATAAAGAATAAGGCTTTGTTAGAAGCCGTAGGCAGGATAATTTCTTTAAACAACAACTTCAGGCCATCAGCCAGTGGTTGCAGCAAGCCCCAATAACCAACGCGGTTAGGCCCGATACGCACTTGCATATAACCGATAACCTTACGCTCGGCCAGGGTCAGATATGCCACACCAATCATCAGTGGCAGCACAATGGCCACAATTTTAATCAGCGTCCACACCACCAGTTGCACGTCTGCCCAGTAGGATCCAAATAATTCAGCGAAGAATTGCATGTTATGCCATCTCGGTCAGTTGTTTTTCGTAAATCGCCACTTGGTCGGCCGATGCTTTTTCAATGGTGATATCGCCCATCAGGTCACCCAGGCCAGCCGTCAACGGATGTGCTGCCGCGACACGCACGCAGCCTTTGGCCACATGGTTATCGACACGCACTTTAAGAACGGCACTGCCTTTGTCCTGACGCGCGACCACAATATCGCCATCCTGCAAGCCCAGGTCAGCCAATTGCTCGGCACGCATGCGTGCCATCGGGCGCACGTTGTATTTGGTTTTCTGTAACGGGGCTGAGCGACGCACAATCGGGTCAAACTCGTATTGCGGCACTTCACCAATGCGTTGTAAGCCTTCTTTTTTGATGTTGACCTGAATCTCTACCAACTCTTTCAAGTTGTTGTTCAAGCTACGCCATACCACTGCAGAAGGTTTTTCACCGTTAAAAATAGCGTTTTTGACTTCTTCTGAACTGTTGTAGTCAAAACCCGACAAGCCTAATGTATTGGCCAGCACGCGTAAAACTTTCCAACCCGGGCGCGATTCGCCCAAGGGGCGCGTCACCGCCTGGAAGCTTTGTACACGGCCTTCCATGCTCATGAATGTGCCTGAGGTCTCGGTAAATGGCGCAATCGGCAACAGGATATCGGCGTTATCAAGCGCGGCCGACTTATAGGCAGTCAAGGCAATGACGCATTCCGCTTTAGCCATGGCATCGCTGGCCAGGGCCGCATGCTGGCAATCCAGTTCAGGTTCGATATTCAATAGCAGGTAAGCCTTGCGTGGCACTTCAATCATGGCACGTGCATGCATCCCAGTGGCAGAAGGCATCACGCCCATCATGTGCATCCCGGTGCTGTTCGCAGCTGGCGGCAAGATACCGCCTTTGGCGCCAGTAATACCGCCGATAGCTTCGGCCATACTGTACATCTCGGTAAAACGTGGGTCGCTCAAAGCCATATTGCCCAAGAAAATACCGACTTTAGGCGCAATCAGGATCAGCTCTTCACTGATACCGGCCAGGCATTCGGCAATTTTCTGTGTATTAGGACGTACCTGGATTTCTTCCAGCAGTTTATTCAGGGTGGGTGGCAAGCACAGTGACAATTTCTGCAAGCCGGACATGGCTTTTAACACCTGACCCAGCACGTTCACCATATCGTTAGGACGCACAATCACCTTGTGCGCGATATCCATCAATGGGTCGTTATCCAGCGGACTGACAATACACAGTTCAGCCCCATTTGCGACCGCCTTGCGGATGCGCTGTGCCAGTAACGGATGCTCGTTACGCAGGTTAGAGCCAATCAACAGGATACGATCCAGCTCTTCGATTTCCTGGATATTGCAGCCCATCCATGGCGTACCTGTACGCTTACCATCCAGGCGGAAATCGGTCTGGCGCAGGCGATAATCAACGTTACCACTGCCCAATCCTTCAGCTAACTGTTTAATCAGGTAGCCCTCCTCCATCGTGCTATTGGGTGAAACCAGCACACCTAAGGCCTCGCCACCATGCTCTTTGGTGATATCTTTTAATTGTCCGGCGGCAAATTCCAGCGCCGTTTTCCAGTCTGTTTCCTGCCACTGACCGTTGTGCTTGATCATAGGCACTTTCAAACGGTCCGGGCTGTTCAAGCCTTCGTAAGAGAAACGGTCACGGTCAGACAACCAGCACTCGTTAATCGACTCTTTTTCACGCGGTAACACACGCATGACTTTATTGTCTTTAACGTGCACTTCAATATGCGAACCCAGGCCATCGTGTGGCGCAATAGAAGGTCTGCGCACCAGCTCCCAGCTCCGTGCAGAATAACGGAACGGCTTGCTGGTCAATGCGCCTACCGGGCACAAATCAATGATGTTGCCGCTGAGCTCAGAGTTAACCGATTGGTCAACATAAGCGGTAATCTCAGCGTGTTCGCCACGGTTGACCAGGCCCAGCTCCTGCATGCCGCCGACTTCCTTGAGGAAGCGCACGCAGCGTGTACACTGGATACAACGTGTCATATCGGTGCTCACCAATGGGCCGATATTTTTATTGAATACCACACGTTTTTCTTCGGTATAACGTGAGCCGGAGGCACCATAAGCCACGGCAATATCTTGCAAATCACACTCACCACCCTGATCGCAAATCGGGCAATCCAGCGGGTGGTTAATCAGCAAAAATTCCATCACGCTTTGCTGCGCTTCCACCGCCGATTTACTGCGGGTATAAATCTTCATGCCATCTGCCACCGGCGTCGCACAGGCGGGCAAAGGTTTATTGAATTTTTCCACCTGCACCAGGCACATACGGCAGTTGGCAGCCACAGACAGTTTTTTGTGGTAACAAAAACGTGGGATGGCAATGCCTGCCGCGTCCGCAGCATCAATGATGGTGCTGCCGTGTTCGACTTCTAGTGGTTTGCCGTCAATTTCGATGTTTAGCATGTGATTACCGTTAAGCTTGATAGCGTTTATTTACCATCGACCATGGACTTGCCATGCTGGATATAGTATTCAAATTCTGGGCGGAAATGTTTGATGAAACTCAACACCGGCGTGGCTGCAGCATCGCCCAGCGCACAAATGGTACGGCCGGAAATGTTGTTGCTCAAATCTGTCAGCAGGTCCAGGTCTTCCATCTTGCCTTTGCCGTCCACAATGCGCTCGATGATGCGATACACCCAGCCCGTGCCTTCACGGCACGGCGTACATTGACCGCAGCTTTCTTCATAAAAGAAATAGCTCAGGCGTTTAAGTGTTTTCACCATGCAAGTCGTTTCGTCCATGACGATCATGGAGCCCGCCCCGAGGCTGGAACCTGCCTTGCTCAAGCCATCATAATCCATGGTGGCATTTTCAATGGCGCTGGCTGGCATCACCGCAGTAGATGGGCCGCCTGGAATCACCGCCTTTAACTTGCGGCCTTTCCAGATACCACCGGTCATGGCGAGCAAGTCCTTAAAAGGCGTGCCCATTTTGATTTCATAGTTGCCTGGCTTTTCAACATGGCCAGACACCGAAAATAATTTGCTACCACCAGAGTTAGGCACACCGAGGTCAGCAAAAGCTTGGCCGCCATGCTGCATAATCCACGGGATAGACGCATAGCTTTCAGTGTTGTTAACGTTGGTCGGCTTGCCAAACACGCCATAACTGGCCGGGAACGGTGGCTTGAAACGTGGCTGGCCCTTTTTGCCTTCAATCGACTCAATCAATGCCGTTTCTTCACCGCAGATATAAGCGCCATAGCCATGCACGGCAAACAAATCAAAACTAAACTCTGAACCAAACAGGTTTTCACCCAGGTAACCAGCCTCGCGTGCCTCAGCCAGGGCAGCTTCAAAAATCTCGTAATCCTGCCAGATTTCACCGTGAATATAGTTGTAACCTACGCGTGCGCCCAAGGTATAAGCCGCAATCGCCATGCCTTCAATCAACTGGTGCGGGTTATAGCGAATGATATCGCGGTCTTTAAAGGTGCCAGGTTCGCCTTCATCCGTATTACAGACCAGGTATTTGGTGCCGTCGTAATAACGCGGCATAAAGCTCCATTTGAGGCCTGTCGGGAAACCAGCACCGCCGCGACCGCGTAAATTGGAGACTTTGACCTGACTGATAATCTCAGGCGCTTTGACCTTTTCAGCGACCAAGCGCTTGAGCTGTACATAGCCACCCAGCTTTTCATAAGTCGCCAGTGAAGCAGGATTGTCTTCTGCCAAGGTACGCAAAGTGACCAGGGTCTGGCCAGCCAAATCGGTCTTGACCACAGGTTTAATATTCAATGCCGCGTTTGAAGTTTTTGCCATGTTCAGTGCCCTAGCCCTTGCTTAACTCGTTAATGAGGGCATCCACTTTTTCAGTGGTCAAAAATTCGTGCATCTCGCTGTTATTCACATGCAATAACGGTGCACCACCACAACAGCCCATGCATTCGCCTTCTTTCAGGCAAAATTTGCCATCCGGCGTCACTTCGTTAAAACCAACACCCAGTTTATGCTGCAAGTGCTCCACAATCTCGTCCGAGCCGCGCAGCATGCAAGAAATATTAGTACAGATGGTGATCTTGTGCTCACCGACTGGCTGCAGATCGTACATATTGTAGAAAGTCGCCACTTCTAGCGCAGCGATTTCCGGAATACGCAAATACTTGGCGACTTCGGAAATACTTTCCTTGGATAACCAGCCACGTTCCATTTGTACAATCCGCAAGGCCGACATCACGGCCGCCTGACGTCTGTCTTTTGGATACTTTGACAGTTCGTATTCAATCTTTTCAATGGATTCTGCACTGAGCATGCTTGTACCTTGTCTTTTCGATCCGTGCTATCTCTTCGTTCCGTTGATGTGTTCTGCTTATCTGTCGATTTCGCCGAACACAATATCCTGTGTCCCAATAATGGCCACCAGGTCAGCAATCATGTGACCGCGTGTCATTTCATCCAATGCGGCTAAATGCGGGAAACCCGGCGCACGGATTTTCAAACGGTATGGCTTATTGGCGCCATCAGACACCATATAAATGCCGAACTCGCCTTTGGGGTGTTCTACTGCCGCATAAGCCTCGCCCGCAGGCACGTGGAAACCTTCGGTAAACAACTTGAAGTGGTGAATCAAGTCTTCCATATTGGTTTTCATGCCTTCACGGTTAGGCGGGGCAATCTTGTTGTCATCAGTAATGACTGCGCCTGGGTTCTTGCGCAACCAGTCTATACATTGCTTGATGATGCGGTTGGACTGGCGCATTTCTTCCACGCGCACCAGGTAACGGTCATAACAGTCGCCGTTCACACCAATCGGGATATCAAAGTCCATTTTGTCATAGACTTCATACGGTTGTTTCTTGCGCAAATCCCAAGCGATACCAGAGCCGCGCAACATGGCTCCCGTCAAGCCGAGTGCCAACGCACGCTCAGGCGTGACCACACCAATGCCTACCGTACGCTGCTTCCAGATACGGTTATCAGTTAACAGGGTTTCGTATTCATCGACATAGGTCGGAAAACGGTTGGTAAAGTCTTCAATGAAGTCCAGCATGGAACCCTGACGATTTTCATTGAGTTTCTTGATTTCTTCTGCGCTGCGGAATTTAGTCGTCTCATGCTGCGGCATTTTTTCCGGCAGGTCACGATAAACACCACCCGGGCGGTAATAAGCCGCATGCATACGCGCACCAGACACGGCTTCGTAGACATCAAATAAATCTTCACGCTCACGGAAAGCGTACAAAAATACCGTCATCGCGCCTACGTCCAGCGCATGCGCACCCAGCCACAGCAAGTGATTGAGGATACGGGTGATTTCGTCGAACATGACGCGGATATACTGCGCACGCACAGGCACATCAATGCCCAGCATTTTCTCAATCGCCATCACATACGCATGCTCGTTGGCCATCATGGACACATAATCCAGGCGATCCATATAGGGCACGCTTTGCAGGTAAGTACGATTTTCAGCCAGTTTCTCTGTGCCGCGATGCAGCAAACCAATATGCGGGTCAGCGCGCTGGATCACTTCACCATCCAGCTCTAGCACCAGGCGCAATACCCCGTGCGCCGCAGGGTGCTGCGGGCCGAAGTTCATCGTATAGTTTTTAATTTCAGCCATACTAACAATTCCTCAGCTTGCTAGATTCAGCCCAAGGCAAGGCGGAATTGCGCAGACAGTATGAATAAATACGGCAAGCAATGACAACGCCGCATTGGGTTGAAGCTTGCAAGCAATCAGCCATGGTGAGCACCTTCGTCACGAATCACGCGCGGCACATTGTTACGTTGATCAATAGAAACAGGCTGATAAATCACGCGCTGCTGCACCGGGTCATAACGCATTTCAACATTACCAATCATGGGGAAATCTTTGCGGAAAGGATGGCCGACAAAGCCATAGTCTGTCAGCAAGCGGCGTAAATCAGGGTGGTTTTCAAACATGATGCCGTAGAGGTCAAACGCTTCACGCTCAAACCAGTTAGCCACCGGCCAGATATCGACCAGAGTCGGGAATACCGGGAAATCGTCATCTGCGGCAAATGCACGGATACGTACACGCTGGTTGAGGCTCACAGACAGTAAATGCAACACGACAGCATAGCGCTGACCTTCCCAGCGACCATCTCCATAATCGGAATAATCGACGCCACACAAGTCAATTAACTGTTCAAACTTAAGCTCGGCATGTGTTTTGAGTTTTTCTGCGACAGCCAGCAGGTGTTTCACATGCACTTCTACTGTGATCTCACCCAGCTTCTGCTCCAGCCTGACCACGCCATCACCCAAGGCCAACTTGAGCTGTGCGGACAAATGTTCGAGTTTTGCGGACATAGTTTAATTTCTTGGGCTTAATGTTTTTTTGATCTGGATGGCGTAAGCATCAGGTTCTGGCGATGGTGTTGGTACGCCTGATTTTCTTTTGCAACTGAATAATGCCATACAGCAAGGCTTCAGCCGTTGGCGGGCAACCAGGCACATAAACGTCCACCGGCACGATGCGGTCACAGCCACGCACCACCGCGTAAGAATAATGATAATAGCCGCCACCGTTGGCACAGCTACCCATGGAGATGACCCAACGCGGCTCGGCCATCTGGTCATACACCTTGCGCAAGGCCGGTGCCATTTTGTTCACCAGCGTACCAGCCACAATCATCACATCAGACTGTCGCGGACTCGGGCGGAACACAATACCGAAACGATCCAGATCGTAACGCGAAGCACCGGCATGCATCATTTCCACCGCACAGCATGCCAGACCGAATGTCATCGGCCATAAGGAACCCGTCCGCGTGTAGTTAATCACTGTGTCTAGCGTGGTAGTGACAAACCCTTTTTCCAATACGCCTTCAATGCTCATTTTGCATTAATCCCATTCAAGGGCGCCCTTCATCCATTCAAAGATGAAGCCGACCACCAATACAAACAAAAAGACCATCATCGCCCAGAAGCCAGCGGATCCGATTTCCTGAATCACCACTGCCCACGGGAAAAGAAATGCAATTTCGAGATCAAACAGAATAAACAGAATGGCGACCAGATAGTAGCGCACATCGAATTTCATGCGGGCATCTTCAAACGCCTCAAAGCCGCACTCATAAGGAGAGTTTTTTTCCGCATCAGGTTTGTGCGGAGAGAGAATTTTACCTGCAATCAGCGGCCCCAAGCCTACGCCCAGGCCGACCAGGATAAACATCAGAATTGGGAAATAGTTTTCTAACACTGATTTGCCTTAATCGATCATGTTAACAAGTTATTTCAATGCATCATGCCCAACAGCACATTGAAATACTCCCAAATAACCAATTCCCATCCAGCCACGTCGCAAAACAACATGGGACTGGTGCCGTCGGCGAGACTCGAACTCGCACGACTTTCGTCACTACCCCCTCAAGATAGCGTGTCTACCAATTCCACCACGACGGCTAAGTATTAATTAGGAATATCTTTGGGTGTATTTTCAACTGGCTTGGCAGCTTCAGCTGCTTCACCTTTGGCCGGAGCCTGCTGTGTCAACGCGGACTTAACCACGCTACCAGAACCCGCTTTGTGACTGGACATAAATGCCAGCGTCAAGCTAGTTGCAAAAAACACTGTAATAAAAATCGATGTCAGCTTGCTGAGCAAATTAGAAGAGCCGGACACCCCGAACAAACTGCCGGAGGCACCACTTCCAAAGGCGGCACCCATGTCGGCGCCCTTGCCATGCTGTAATAAGACCAAGCCAATCACGGCAGCGGCTGCCAACACATGAATGACGAGAATGACATTTTCCATATTTCTTTAATCCATTGATTGAATAACGATTAAGCTTTTGGCATCTTCGCTATCTAGATGACGCTATTTTCAGGAACGGCCTGACATATTTTTATAAATTGCTCAACATCTAGCGAGCAACGACCGACCAGCGCGCCGTCTATTTCCTTCTGATTTAATAATTGTACCGCATTTTGCGGGTTTACGCTGCCCCCGTAGAGGATTTTTAAGCTATCTGCCGCGGTTTTATCGGCAGTAGCAACCGTGTCGCGAATAAACTGGTGCATGGCCACGGCTTGTTCGGCCGAGGCCGCCAGACCAGTGCCGATGGCCCAGATCGGCTCATAAGACACAATGGTGTGTGCAAACGCCTCACCGCCAAACAGGCGGATAATGGTTTCAAGCTGCTTACCCACCACACGCTCCATCACGCCCGCCTCGCGCTCCAGCAAAGTTTCACCGACACACAAAATCGGCGTCAAGCCATGGCGCTTGGCCATCATGAATTTTTCGGCAATGTTTTCATCCGATTCGCAATAGGCCGTACTGCGCTCGGAATGGCCGATAATCACATGACGCGCGCCAAAATCGCGCAACATCTCGGCACTCACTTCGCCGGTGTATGCGCCCTCTTCATACTTGGCAATATTTTGCGCCCCCCAGGCCACAGATGTGCCAGCCAGCAAGGATTGCACTTGCGCAAGATAAGGATAAGGCACACACACCACCACATCGGTATTCGGCAATGATTGCAAGCCTTGCAGATAGCCATGTACCAGCGCCTGGTTGCGGGCAAGGCTGCCATGCATTTTCCAGTTGGCAACAACAATTTTGTGTGGGGATAAAGGGGTAATATCAGGGCGGGACATGCAGAAATTAACTCACAATGTGCGGAGCATTAGCTCGATTGAATTCGCGTTGCGCGAATTTTACGCCCGCACACTGTGAGCAGCAAGCACAACAGGGCATATCGCCACGAATCATTGCCATTCGCGCGATACACGCGTTGATTAAGCCGTCAAAAATGGATAATCGGTATACCCATGTTCGGTACCACCATAGAAGGTTGCAGAATCTGCCGCATTCAGTGGTGCATTTTTGGCAAAACGCGCCACCAGGTCAGGGTTGGCAATAAACGGTACGCCGTAAGCGACAGCATCAGCATGGCCGCTGGCAACGGCTGCGTCACCGCGCGTCTTGTCATAACTGAGGTTCGCGATGTAGCCGTTGTTAAACAATTGACGGAATGCCGCAAAATCAAACGGCTCAGACTCGCCACCACCATGAATGCCACCTTCAACTGCATGCAGATAAGCCAGGTTAAATTGATTCAACGCCTGCGCAACATAGTTAAACGTCTGCTGCGGTTGGCCATCCTGCATATCATTAAATGGATTCACCGGGGATAAACGCACACCCACTTTGTCGGCGCCTATGGTATTCACCACCGCCTGCACCACTTCGAGCAACAAGCGCGTACGGTTTTCAAGTGAGCCGCCATATTGGTCCTGGCGCTGATTGGTACCATCGCGCAAAAACTGGTCTAACAAATAACCGTTAGCCGCATGTACTTCTACGCCATCAAAACCTGCCGCAATGGCACAACGTGTGGCGTGCACATAGTCCTGCACAATGGCTGGCAACTCTGACACCTCCAGCGCACGCGGCTTGACGTAATCTTGCAAACCTTGATAGGTAAACGCCTGACCCGCTGGCTTGAGTGCAGAAGGCGCGACTGGCGTCGCCTGGTTAGGCAACAGGCTAGGATGGGAAATACGACCCACATGCCACAACTGAATGACAATTTTGCCGCCTTTGGCATGCACGGCATCAGTGACTTTCTTCCAGCCAGCGACTTGCGCATCGGTATAAATCCCAGGCAAGGCCGGATAGCCATGCGCCATGGGTGAGATTGGTGTGGCTTCAGTAACAATCAAGCCCGCCGTTGCGCGCTGCTCATAATAGGTGACGTTCATTGCCTGCGGCACACCGCCCTCGCCCGCACGATTACGTGTCAGTGGCGCCATCACCACGCGGTTTTGCAAGGCAATGCTGCCTAGCTCAACTGGGGAAAACAAATCCAATGCCATTTACCTGCTCCTTTAAAAGAAGTTTGACCGCGCAGGCCATTCGCCTGCGCGGTCGTTTGCTTACTTGGCTTTCACGCCTTCAATCAACAACGTGATTTCAATATCATCACCCACTGGCGCATTCGCACCGGCTGCCCAGCCAAAGCCATAATCCGATGCCTTGATGGTCAAATGACCTTCAAAACCCGCACGTTGGCCGCCCCAAGGGTCGGCGCCATAACCCAGCACTTTCACCGGAATGTCCACCAATTTGGTCACACCGTGCATGGTCAGCTTGCCTTGCATCACAGCCTGCGTCTGATTGCTGGCGGTGAACTTGGTGCTTTCAAACAAAATCTGCGTGTACTTACCCACATCCAGGTATTTATCCGCCTTGATATGCTCGTCACGCTTGCTGAAACCGGTATTCACGCTGCTGACATTAATCGCTGCACGCACAGTAGCCGTGTTCAGGTTGGCAGGATCCAACGTCACCACACCGGTCACATCGTTAAAAGTACCTGTGGTTTTAGACACCACATGGCGAATGCTGAAGTTCGCAAAGCTATGTGTCGCATCAATATTGTAAGTATCCGTTGCCGCCCACACTTGTGAAGCGGTTAACAAACCCAGCGCAAGAATGATTTTTTTCACTTATTGTCTCCTTAGTTTTTGAAGGCTAAAGCCGCTGCGTTATGCGGATTTAGAAAATCGTTTGGTGGTCGTTGCGACGCGCTCACCCAAGTGCTCAGCGGTCAGCAAATCACTCTGTATCGGGGCCAGGTCAGGGCCTTGGTCAGAGTTAGCTTGTGCCATGGATCCTAAAAAGCTACCCAAACGATTTAAGTCGTTGACCGAACCATTGCTGTGATTGTTCCCTGGCATTAAGCCTAAACTGACCCAAATCATGCCATGCTGCGCCGCGAACACTGACAATTGCGACAAGGTACTTAATTTATCGCCACTCTGGCTGGCTGAAGTGGTGAAACCTGCTGCAATCTTGTCTTGCCAGTCACGCGTGAACCAGGCTTTAGAACTGGCATCCATAAACGCTTTAAACTGGGCAGAAGCCGAGCCCATGTAGGTTGGGCTACCAAAAATAATCGCGTCGCTGGCCTTGAGCACATCCCACTGCTGCTGGGCTTCATCCACGGTTAGCAGGTTCACCGTCACGCCTGCCACTTTTTGCGCGCCACGCGCCACTGCCTTGGCCTGCTCGGCCGTGTGTCCATAACCACTATGATAAACAATTGAAACCTGAGTCATTTTTAGCTCCTTATCAACAATTCAAAAAAACATTATTCGCTTGCCTGCGGCAAATCAAACCACAACACTTCGCTCGTGCTCACCGCACGCATACTTAACTCGCTCGCGGCATCCACCATGAGTGCGTCCCCCGCTTGCAGGCGCTGGCCATCAATATCTACTTCGCCGCGGGCAATATGCAAATAAGCGGAACGAGCGGCCATAACATGTACAGGCAATGCCGCATCAGCGGTCAGCACTGTGGCATACAGTGACACATCCTGATGTACTTTTAATGACCCTGCCTGCGCACCGGGCGAGGCAATCAACGCCCAGCGGTTTTGCTTATCCTTCAGCGAAATGGTTTTGTCTTCATAACCAGGCGGCAACCCGAGGGTGTCTGGGGTAATCCATATCTGCAACAAATGTGCAGTCGTTTCTGCGGAGGCATTCATCTCACTATGGCGCACACCGGTGCCCGCCGTCATGCGCTGCACATCCCCGGCGCGAATCACTTCACTGTGACCCATGCTGTCGGTATGGCGCAATTCACCTTCCAGCATATAAGTGATAATTTCCATGTCCTGGTGACCATGCATGCCAAAGCCTGTCGTCGGGGCGACTTTGTCATCATTGATCACACGCAACACTGAGTAGCCCATATGTTGAGGATCGTAATAACTGGCGAAAGAAAAACTGTGAAAGCTTTCCAGCCAGCCATGGTTAGCGTAACCACGGGCATTTGAAGGGCGAACATGTAACATTTATTCACTCCATTTGAAAGATTAAATGTATGATAAAAAAACACTTAATCTTTTGATAGCAAAACATTTTGCATTTCTTGTTCAGTTTTTTTGATTAACCGCTCATGACGATTAAACTTAGCCTGGAAGCCCTCGAAGTCATAGACGCGATAGACCGCAAAGGCAGCTTCGCCGCCGCGGCAGAATCCCTATACCGTGTGCCCTCCGCGCTCACCTATACCATACGCCGCCTCGAAGAAGACCTGGGACTGGAGTTATTTGACCGCAGCGGCCACCGCGCCACCCTGACCGCGGCCGGCGCCGAGCTACTGAAAGAAGGCCGCTATTTACTCGATGCCGCCCACACGCTTGAACAACGCGTGCAACGCATTGCGACAGGGGTAGAAACCGATATCACCATTGCGATCAGCGACCTGTTCGACTTCAAACCCATCCTGCATATCCTGCAGGACTTTTACCAGCAAGGCTTTGGTACCCGCGTCAAACTGCTGCGCGAAGTCTATGGCGGCAGTTGGGACGCCTTGCAATCCGGCCGGGCGGATATTTCCATCGGCGCACCCGGTGATGCCCCGCCTGGCGGGGTATTTTCCACGAATTTGCTCGGCCAGCTGGAATTTGTATTCGCAGTGGCGCCCCATCATCCACTGGCCGCCCTGCCAGAACCACTCAGTGCCAGTGACATTGTGCAGCACCGCGTCGTCGCTGCCGCAGACAGCTCACGCAACCTGCCGCCACGCACCTCCGGCATCCTCACCGGCCAGGATATCCTGACAGTGCCGGATATGCACACCAAGTTACAGGCACAAATTTCCGGCATCGCCATTGGCTACCTGCCTAAATTTCTGGCACAAACGGCTGCTAATCAAGGGCAGTTACTGATTAAGCAAGTGTCCGAGCCCAAACCACTCGCCCCCATTTTTATTGCCTGGCGGCAGCAACGCCCGCCTGAAATGGGCAAAGCCATGCAATGGTTGCTCAAACAATGTACGCAACTGCCGCTGGAGCAATTACTGAGCAAATGATTTATCATCATCAAAGTATGATGAAATGGACGCCACATGTCGCAAGAACAACTGCCTGAAGAATTCGAACCACTGAACCGCATCGCTATCAAGGCTATGCTTTGGCTCAACGGCCTGGCGCACATCATCATCGGCCTGGCACTGGCCACCTCGGTCATTATGTTCACCTGGCTGTTTTTTCTGGATGTGAAAGAAGCCGCTTACGCACACAACCTGGTGCATGGCTTCTTACGCGCCCTGGGCACGCTGATGTTGCTGTGGTCAATCTCGGCACTGATCTCGGCAGAAATCCGTTACTTACGCGGCTATAAACTGCTGGTGGAAACCTTTATTGAAGTCGTGCTAGTGATGTTCTTGCGCAAACTGATTGTATTACCGGTACAAGACGCCACCCCGACATATCAAGAAATCGGCATCTGGCTCGCTGGCGCATTTATCATGAGCCTGGTATACATCCTGATTCGCCTCGCCGATAAAAACAGTAGCAGATAACCATTGATGCAAGACGAAGACTTTATGCGCATGGCCATGGCACTGGCCGCAGAAGCTGCCAACCTGGGCGAAGTACCGGTCGGCGCCGTGGTGGTCAAAGATGGCGTAGTGATCGGCCAAGGCCGTAATGCGCCGATTGGCCTCAGCGACCCGACAGCCCATGCTGAAATACAGGCCATGCGTGAAGCTGCCCAACATTTGGGTAACTACCGCCTGGTCGACTGCACGCTTTATGTAACGCTGGAACCCTGCGCCATGTGTAGTGGTGCAATCCAGCACGCACGCATCGCCCGCCTGGTCTATGGCGCCAGCGACCCGAAAACCGGCTGTTGCGGTAGTGTGGTGAATTTAATGGCTGAACAAAAGCTCAATCACCATTGCGAAGTCATCAATGGCATATTGTCCCCCGAATGCGGCGCGCTTTTAAGTGATTTTTTCCGGCAGCGCAGACTAGCCAAAGCAAACAATTAGCGTATTGATTGTGCCATCGGTTTAAAAACAACAAACCCGCCAATGGCGGGTTTGTTGTTTTAGTTTTGCTTAAAACGAATTAAGCAGACTTACGACGGCGAACAACAGCGCCCATCAAACCCAGACCAGCCATGAACATGGCATAGGTTTCAGCTTCTGGTACTTGAGTGACAGCAAAACCACTCAGCCACATATCTTGGCGAATACGACCACCTTCATTTGTAGATGCACCTTGTACGATGTGCACTGCGTTACTTACCCACTCATAAGTGTAGTTACTAGCGCTAAAGCTAATCAAATACAAACCGCTGTTAGGATTGTCTTCACCAATGCTTACGTCGGTACGAATAGCCACCTTGTCTGCATCATAATAGCCACCTGCCGCTGCGGTAGTTGCATTGTAAGATGCAATATAGTCAGAACGGGAAGGATCACGTAAACGGTAACCATCAGCAGGCGCAGAGCCGTAAACGTCTGAAGCATATACCCAAGCTGCAGATAATGTACCTGCATAATCCGCAAAACCGGCACGTACGATAGAGTTGATTTCAGTAATGCCATTTGTATTGTTATCCAACTGGAAATAACTACCAATAATGTAGGAATTAGTTGCGCTATCGAGCCAGACTGAATCAATAAAAGAGCCAACAGCTGCGCTGTTTACTGGTGAGTAAACGGTTGATGTCTGAGTGGCTTGCAATGTCCACGTTGATGGCAAATCCACACCCAGATAAAACGCATCAGTACCTGTATTATTGGTGCTACCTGGCGTGCGTGCGCCTGTATCCAAAAGATCAACAAAGCCACCAGCATAAGCGCTAGAGGTTGCTGCCAGCGTAAATGCCGCAACAGCAAAAGAATGTTTCAACATAGTTGCTTTCATAGTATTATTTCCTCACAAATTGAAATTAATTAGATGGCGGGGTAGCTTTTGCTCCCCGCTCTTTTTTTCATGGCATGTTGCTTTAACTAGCCAATTATTTTGATTTACGACGACGGGTAGCTGCACCGACCACACCAAGGCCAGCCATCATCAAGGCATAAGTTTCCGCTTCGGGTACAGGGGTAGCGATGAAGCCGGTCATGAAGCCACCAACAACAGATTGCCCCTCTTCACCTGCTTGGTAGTAGCCAATGGCATTTGCGCCCAAGCCATAATTAACTGCATCAGTTTTCACCAAATACAAGCCAGACCATGGGTTACCTTCTGAAACGCTGATGTCAGCCTTTTGACGCACAATGCCATCTACATAACTTACGGATGAGTTGTAAGTGAAATCACTAGTTTGGCCAGCCTGATACATACGCAAATCATAATCACTCAAGAATGTCCAAGAAGTGGAAACATTACCACCAGCACCTTGGCGGTACAGGTAGTTCACTTCCTGATCGTTATCTACCAAGTTCATGTAGCGCGTACCAAACACGAGCTTGCCATCGAGGCTATCGCGATAAACATAGTCAAAAACGGTCGCCTGAGGAATACCAGGTAACAGCGCCACATTTTCAGTGATTTTGTAATCAACCAATGTCAAAGTGCCAAACGTTGAATTCGCACCGGTAAATGCTCTGTAGTTTAAAGTGCTAGCAATAGTGCCGTTATCAGAGCCATACTCATATCCAGCAAGATAAGTAGTGGAAGCCAGATTCTCGATATAGAACTTATCAGCGTTCAGGCTGTTTGCTCCATTGATCAAACCACCATTCGCTAATGTCAAATTGGTACCATTGCCACTGGTTAACGTCACAAACTGACCCGCATTTGCCGCATTGACGCCAAGAGCCATCAAAGTTGCAAGCATTGCTATTTTTAACTTCATCCATATTCTCCTAAAAATTAAGCTTTCGAATTGTTGTCGCGAGCGACCTTCATGACTCAACCTCTCGCGCTTAACTGCTCCCAAACTCTGGATATTTTTTGTTTACCAAAACGGCTTATTAACAGTTCACTTACCATCTGCAAAAGATATGCCAGCTGGCTTAATAATTAAGGGGAATGACAGGCGAACACTGAACGAATAACAAAAACCACATAACCAATTGTTTTTTATAAAAAAATTAAATACTTTCATGTAAAAAAACATTAACGCCAAGATATAAAAACGAGTAACCGCACGCCATGCCTAACAACTTGAAATTGGCGTGGCTTAAATCAACCACCTTGGCTGCGCATAACCACCAAATAAAAAAGCCGATATCAATTGATATCGGCCATTCGCAAACATATCTCACAACTAATCTTTTAAAGCCTTGTTTTTCCAATCCCAATCAAGAGAGACCCCAATCCATATGGCTCTCGGTGCACCGGGACCAATAAATGTTGTATTGTTCCATGAGCTAGAGTTGGTTTGAAAGTTGCCATTGGCGCTAAAAGGATTCCGGCCCAGCGCACCTGCAGTAGAGTATTCGCGATCGAATATGTTATCGAACTTTAAATAAGCATTCACACCAGGCCTGAATTTATAATTTGCCCTCAGATTAAATACCGCATATCCAGAAGTTGAGCCATCACCAATATAGTCATAACGCTCCCCTGGCAGTGCATCACGCGGCTGATGCTTGTTGTTTTCATTCCCGCGTACAAATGCTGAAGAATGCATCACCATTGATAAGGTAGCATCAAACTTGTTGGTAAACCGATGATTCCAGTTGGCCTGAATAATATGATTAGGCATGCCAGGGATATCATCCCCTGAGCGGACATTGACAAATGCCTGTGCAGCATTTGCGGCAGTAGTCTGACCATTGGTACTATTAGCATCATTGATAATTCGCGCTGAGGACTCAAAGGTAGCTGCCATGAATGTGTAATTGAGACTGAACTTATCTTGATCAAAATTACCCTTCAGCCCCAACTCCAAGCCTTCTCGCATGGTTCGACCGAAGTTATTAAAAACACCGCGGTTTTTTCTGCCCAAGGGTACAAATAAAATGTCGTCGGTAATTTCCGTTCTAAAATAACCAGCGTTCCAATCCCAGCCGCCCCCCTCTCCGCGCAAACCAGTCTCATAAGCCGTTGAACGGATTTGCTTTAAGTAGGGGTCAGATGACAAGGAGGTTGGAATTGAGCAACCAAATTGATAGTTGGTACTACCTGGCGCATTACTTTTAGTCGGGTCATTTGCACAGCCAAGCTCAATGACCGTAGGCGTTCGTGCACCTCGACTCACGTTCGCATAAGTGGAGAGATTGTCTTTAACCTCCCAGGTAACACCAAGCGATGGATTAAAGCTGCGATAGTCATAATCGCCTTCACTACATATAAAACGGCCTCGATTCGGACTAACGTCTCCAGGAACCAAACACTTTTGCCGCGCGGGTCTAAGGTCGTTCGTTGTAAAGTTGTAAAATTCTTTTCCAGAATCCGATACCAGGGTATTTTTAACATTAGCCCAATTCATTCGGGCGCCCATGCTGATATGTACGTTATCAGTGGGCGACCAGGTATCAAAAATAAATGCACTCTCAGTCTTGCTACTACCTTTGAGATTATTTCTGACAATCGTCATGTATGCAGGAAAATAACCGTAAGTATCAAAAATCGGATCAGTCACCACCGTGGCTGAATGATCAGCATCATTTATTTCACCAAGTTGCTGCGACTGTAAAAAAGCGACTTTGTTGGTATCCAGAGAAATCCCTGCAACAATTTGATGCTTCTCAAGATCAAATGCAGCCTGAAGTGTAAAACCATCGCTGGATTGATTGAGGTTTGAGTAATTGAAGAGACCATTAATTTTACCAGCATCAACGACACCATCTCCATCGACATCCTCCCCCCATGCAGACACCAACTGCCTATAAGCATCATAAACATCAGCGCTAACGGCTTGTTGGCTCATTTTTCTTTTATAAGCCATGCCAGATAACGTCACACTATCATTCACATACCAGGTACCACTAAAATTATAATGTTCCAATGAGTTTTTAACGGCATCGGGTGATGTAAACACCTGATCTCTATCCTGAGCCGCCATCTCAAATGGCAGCATGCCATTCCCGACTAATGCGGTGTCAACATTCAATGCCGTTAAGTTAAACTCAGCCTTATCAAACCTCAAAGTTGCTTTGTTAAACAATTGGCGCACATTACTCGGTGAGTTATCTCGCCAACCATCCTCTTTGAAATGATTGTAAGCAGTAAAAAAAGCAAATTGCCCATTATTCACGCCATTAGACAATTGAAACTGATCCCGCCCCCAGGCACCAGTTAGATATTGAGTGCGGAAGTAATTGTCTGAAAAGCCATCTTTTGTTCGAATGGCGAGTGCCCCGCCAATTGTATTCAAGCCAAACAATGGATTAGATCCAGGAATTAAATTCAGGCTTGAAATAGCATTCATGGGAATCAGATCCCAATTCACAACCTCACCAAACGCCTCATTCACCCGCACCCCATCCAGGTAGACAGAAATGCCTTGCGGGGTGCCAATAGCGGGCGAAGCTGTAAAGCCACGGAAATTCAAATCTTGCTGAAACGGATTACCCGCATAATCATTAGTTGTCACGGACTGGAGGTTATTATTCATAAACTCTGTCACATTAAGCGCTTTAGTCTCTTCAATCTCTTTAGCAGTTGCACTTTGAATATTGGTAGTCGCTGTAGCCTTATCGATTGGCACGCCTGGCAGCGGCGTAATAATTCTTAAACGCTTGGCCTTTACTTCAACTTCATCCAATTGAATTGTCTTACTCGACTCAGTTGAATCCTGGTTGTTATTAGAAGACTCTGCACCACCATCAGCCGCAATCGACACACAAGAATAGCCAGCAAGAAACAACACTGATTTTATTTTTTTATTTAACATACTTCCCCTCCGCAGGGGAAGATTGCAAAAATCAAACCATCTCAACCAAGACAATTAGACCAATATAATCATACAGTTATAATTTAATTCATCTTTACAACCACTTTTAACGGTTGCTGCCAGCCACTTCGGTTGCAGTAAACCACCATAAGAAAACTATTTACCCTGCAATGAATAGCACGCAAATAAAAAAGCCCGCATTAAGCGGGCTTTTGTTTCATATCAACCAGTTTTATTGCTTAAGTGGACTTTCTGCGGCGCACAATAGAGCCCATGATGCCTAAACCAGCCAGCATCATCGCAGCCGTTTCAGCTTCGGGCACGGAGGCAACTGTTACGTTAAACAACAATGCACCCATGTTATCGGACCCACCATTTTTAAAGACGACGGACGCCAGGGAATTAGATGCGAAGTTAACAGTGCGTGTATAGGTAGTTATCGGCGAATTTGAAGCTAAAGTGAATGTTTCATTGTAGCCACCAAAACTCACGTCTATGGTATTCGTATCGCCAAGCGTACTGCCGGAAAGAACAAACGCTAACGTATAAGTGCCCGCATTGACGCTCAGGGCTTTAGACGTAAAGTCACCAGGATCATTGGAACTGCCATCGAGGTCGATATACAGACCATTGCCTGGATAAAAATCAAAATAGCCATTGCCGATCACGTCTACCGTACCATTGGTGACAGTCCAGTTACCGCCAAAGTCTGTGGCATTGGTGGTTGCAGGATAACTATCAAAGTTATCTGAAAAAATCACTGCGGACTGAGCAGGTGCTGACAATGCACTACACACAGCAACCGCACACAAAGTTTTTGTTACTACTGACATACATCCCCCTTCTCAATCGTTGTAAAAATTAGAACGATAACTGTATGCCTGATATGTATTTAATGCAATACCCCAAATGGGCTAATAAAAAACCCGCCAATCGGCGGGTTTTTTATTAGCATCTTAACCACTGCTTAGTCGCGGTTGCCCAGCAAAGCCAGCAGGATATTCAACAAGTTAACGAACAGGTTGTAGATATCCAGGTACAGGTTCAGGGTTGCCATGACATAGTTGGTTTGGCCACCACGAACGATCTGGTTAACGTCATACAAAATATAACCAGAGAAAATCAGTACGGACACACCAGAAATTGCCAATGACAAAGCAGGAATCTGGAAGAACATATTAGCCAGGCCAGCCACAATCGCCAGGATTAGGCCGATCATCAGGAACTTGCCCATGCCACTGAAATCACGTGCAGGTGAAGAACCAATCGCCGCCAGGCTCAAAAAGGTAATGCCCGTGCCGGCAGCTGCCAGGCCAACGATTTCGGCACCATTACGCAAATGCAAGGCAAATTGCAGGATAGGGCCTAACATCACGCCAAAGACAAACGTCATGGCCAGCAACAACCACACGCCTACACCGCTGTTCTGGTTGACGGCAATCAGTTTAAACATACCGAACATCACCGCCATAAAGCCGATAGCAAAAATGAAAGGGTGTGCGGCCATAAAGCCAAAATTCATTTGCATGCCGACGTAGGCACCAATCACGGTTGGCACCATGCTCAAGCCGAGCAAAGCATAGGTATTACGCAGCACGCGATTTTGCGCCGCGGATACATTGCTCTCACGACCTAAAACTTGCATATCTGACATAGTGTTTTCTTCCTCTCAATAAAACTTTTTAAAACTTACTTAGAATTAAGATAATGGCAAACGCACAAAGTTTCAAGTTTTAATCATGACATTTGTGTGAAGATATATAGTAGCTACAGCTTCCAGATCGCGTAACAAACCAATGCAATCAAGATGATACGTGTGATTTGATACACATTTTTGTTCCACTTTTTAAAGCGGCGACGGTATTGGCCAACCACCCATGCATAGTGGAACAAACGGTTAATGACGCCAGTCTGGTCGCCCGCTTCGTTTGGTGAGCTAGCCGCAGTGACAATGGTATTCGCCAGAAAACGATTGATTGCCTGCGCCCAGCCATAGCGCATGGGGCGCTCGATATCGCAGAACAAAATCACGCGGGTCTCGTCGGTCTTGTTATAGGCTTCGTGGATATAGGTTTCATCAAACATCACCGCCTGACCATCACGCCAGCTATAGTCTTCACCATCGACGCGGATAAAGCACTGGTCATTATTCGGCGTCGCCAACCCTAGGTGAAAACGCAATGAACCGGCATATGGGTCACGGTGTGGGCGCAAATGCGCTCCCGGCGGCAGCTCGGCAAACATGGCGGCTTTCACGCTGGGAATACTTTGCAGCAAAGCTACGGTTTTCGGGCAATAAATACTGGCAGACGGATGATGCGCGTCATACCATTTGAGGTAAAAACGCTTCCAGCCAGTTTTAAAAAACGAGTTAAAGCCCGCGTCGTTATTGGTTTGTGCGGCGGCAATACGCTCCTGCTCGCGCACGTGCAAGGCTTCTTCGCGGATGTCTTGCCAGCGATCCGTAATCAATTTCAACTCAGGAAATTCATTCACCGATAAATAAGGCGTGGTCGGTGCTTTTGAAAACAGATATAAAAACACATTAAACGGCGACACGATGCCGGAATGGTCAAACACCTGGCGGTAAAAGCGATGCCGCACCTTGCCGCGAAAGTGCACATAACTCACCGACGCTAAAAACACACCTAAGACTATCCATTTCATAGTGAATACCGATGAACGCGCATTAAAATTGATATCAATAATTCGTGAGCTTACCGCATTGCATCACGGTCAGGCAAACAAATCAGACTCTTTTTGACCAACCATGGCCACGCGCTTGACCGCATCCACATAATAGGCTGACTCACGCAAGCCAACCATGTCCTGCGGATGGTGCCCGCCATGCATGCGCGCCAGGCGTGCGATCGTTTGTGCCGAGATTTTCCAGTCCAGGTTGGCCAATAACTCATCTGCCAAATCAGGACGGTTACACAGCAGGACCATATCGCACCCCGCATTCAATGCCGCCAGCGTGCGCGCAGTCACATCGCCTGCGACCGTCGCCCCTTCCATACTCAAGTCATCGCTAAAAATCACGCCATTAAAACCCAGGCGCTCGCGCAATACCTTTTGCAACCAGCGCGGTGAAAAACCGGCAGGCTTCTCGTCTACTTTAGGATAAATCACATGCGCAGGCATCACTGCGTGCAAGCCCTCATCTATCATGCGCACAAACGGCTGCATGTCGTTCTGTGCAATCTGGTCAAACGCGCGCTCATCCACCGGAATGCTGACATGTGAGTCAGCCACCACAAAGCCGTGCCCGGGGAAATGCTTGCCCACCGCGGCCATCCCGGCTTTTTTCAGGCCTTGCATCAAGCTAAAGGCCAGCTCATTAATGGCTTGCGGGTCTTTATGAAACGCGCGGTCGCCAATCACCAGGCTATCGCCATAATCCATATCGAGCACCGGCGTGAAACTGAAATCCACGCCATGCGCACGCAGCTCCGCGCCCAGCACATAGCCTGCTTCTACCGCCAGCTCTTTTGCCTTGCGCGGATTTTTGTCCCAGAGATGGCCAAACTCACGCATGGGCGGAATCTTGGTAAACCCTTCCCTGAAACGCTGCACGCGGCCGCCTTCATGATCCACCGCAATCAATAACGGTGGCTGGCGCACAGCATGAATGCTCGCCGTCAGTGCCTTAAGCTGCTCGCAACTCTCAAAGTTACGCGCAAACAAAATCACGCCGCCTACCAGCGGATGTTGCAAACGGCGGATATCGTCGGCAGAGAGCTCTTTGCCAACCACATCCAGCATAACGGGACCTAAAGACATAACATGTTCCTATTGTTCAAATTTCAAGCACATTTTAATCGATAAAGGCTGGTGATTTCTTTTGCACGCGCCTCATACAATGGGTCTGACTGATCACTGGCCTTGGCATGTTTAGGCGCGATATCCAGTTTTTCAACTATCTGTAAGCCAGCCTCATTGATCCACTCGGCCAATGCACCAGGCTGACGTAAACCAATATGCTCAGCTAAATCCGACATCACCAGCCACGCCTCGCCATTAGGGTTTAAGTGTGTTTTCAAACCACTTAAAAATCCTTTTAGCATACGGCTGTCGGGGTCATATACCGCATGCTCAATCGGCGCATTGGCTTTCGCGGGTAGCCAAGGTGGATTACAGACAATCAGGTCGGCTTGCCCCTCAGGAAACAAATCCGCTGACAGGACCTGAATATTGGTTTGCATATTCAAGCGTTGCACATTTTCTGCAGCACACGCTAATGCGCGCGGCTGATTGTCTGTGGCGATCACCTGTTTCACACCACGTGCGACCAGGATGGCAGCAATCACACCTGTACCCGTACCAATATCCCAGGCCATTTGCGGACTATTAAGTGGGACCTGGTCTATGAGATCCAGATATTCACCACGCACGGGGGAATACACCCCGTAATAGGCGTGGATCCTCGCATTGAGCGCAGGGATCTGCACGCCTTTTTTACGCCACTCATGCGCGCCCACCATCCCCAACAACTCACGCAACGAGAGCACCAACCTTGCAGGCAACTTGTCGTTTTTTTCGTCCACAATCAACGCCGCATGCACGGCGGCTTTCACATCAGGGGCGCGAGGCAAATCGCATGCGCCGTACTTGAGTTCAATCAATACTTTATTCGTGATATTGGCGCGGCCAATCTGGCGTGCGCGATGCTGGTGAAAGGCTTCGAGCATGGTTGCAGCAGGTTTAACCGGTTTGCGGTCCACGCGGCGAGTGATGGCCTGTAACAATTGTTTGGCATTTTGAAAGTCGCCGCGATAGAGCAAAGCCGTGCCCTCGCAAGCCAGGCGGTACGCCTCATCCGCTTTGGTGGTATCGTCAGCAATCACAACCGCTTTAGGCGGTGGATTACCTGCTTCAGATTGCCAGTCAGCGGCTTGCGTCTTTTTGTGTTCGTACCAGTTAATCAGGTTCAATGGGGTTCCAATAATATCAATATAAAAAGGCACTTCAACATCATGCATGCTTTATACAGCGCAAGTGCAAAAGTGCAAAAGTGCAAAAGTGCAAAAGTGCAAAAGTGCAAAAGTGCAAAAGTGCAAAAGTGCAAAAGTGCCTAGCAGCAACTCACATGATGAAGACTTAATCCACTTTGTCTACGTCAGCAGCCACGCCACCGGTGACTTTGTTCAACACACTTTTACCGACATCAGTTTGCGCGAGCGCTTCCAGCATGGAGCCCATTTGTGTACCGCCGTTGGCACTAAACAGGTCAGTGACTTTGCTAATCCCATTACTTATGGTACCGCCAGCATTGGCAATGATTTTGACCTGGGCTTTCTCAAGCGCTTTTGCCTGCTCTTTGCCAACCTCACCCATGACTTTGACTTGTTCTAACGAAATCAGATATTTCTGGTAGCTTTCGTTTTCACCAATCTTTTCCGCCAAGGTAATCTCGGCCTGTACCGAGGCAAGCTGCATGGCCTTGGCAGCCTCAGCACGGGCATGACCTTCGGCCTCTATTCCTTTGGACTCCAGCACTTTAGCCTCTTTCAAACCGGCAGCAATCGCCATTGTGGATTGTTTTTCACCTTCGGCCTTAATCATCACGGATTGTTTTTCTGCCTCGGAATTAATCAATGCAGTGGCCTGCTCGGCTTCGGCATTAATAATCGCCGTTTCCTTTTGCTGATTGGCATTGACGATTTGTACCTCTTTATTAATTTCGGCTTGCTTGACTTGCGCGACCTGCTCAACTGCCATCGTTTTTTCTTTGGTGATACGTTCTTGCTCTTTAATGCTTTGCACGGACTGCTCTTTGGCAATACCCACTTCGCGATCTTTTTCAGCCGTGCGTAAGCCGACTTGCTGCTGGCTCACTTGCCTTTGCAACTCAATATCGCGGCTGGCATCGATCTCAGCCATTTCAGCCTTGCGTTTATTTGCAGCGACCTCAATACGAGACTGCATTTCGATCTCGGACTTTTTCTTTTCCATGATGTTCTTAATCACATTCGAGCCTTGTGAGTCACGAATATCCATCAGTTCCACTGACTTCACGGTGACCACGCCCCATGACTTCAGATTTTCATCTACTTGCTTGGTAAATTCCTCACCGAATTTAGCTCTGTCCTGCATGATTGTTTCGATATCATTCATGGCCAAAATCGAACGTATACAACCTTGCAAGATAGCATTCATCTGCTTGCGCATTTCATCAAAGGTTGCCACCCGTTTAGCAGCAACATTACTATCTTCAATTCTGAAAAACGCTTTGACATCAATCACAAACGGCAAACGTCCCTGATCATAAGCTTCATAATCAAGTAACTCTTCAGTGAATACAGAGACTGGATAGCGCGATACAGACACCCCTAAGACTGGTATCCAAATTGGAAACTGATAATAAGTGTTGCCATATTCCAGCCCGGTTCCGTAAGAGCGGCTTTGTTTGGCAGCCTGCACAATATGCACTTCGTTGGTAGAAACAACTCTACGTAAAAAAACCACCCATAACACCAGCCACACCGCAATCAGTACGGCAACACCGACCACAATGTGCATTAATGAAAAATTCGATTCCATGGACATTCGCTCCCTTTATTATTAATTAGATTTAAAACCATTCAGACTGAATTAATTCACTCCGTGCCTACTCACAGAAACCAATGATGCGCACCAATTTTAAAACCAGGCATTATCCTAACGCTTGATGATAAACGGGTTAAAGTCGGTCTGGGTATCGTAATAATCCTCATTTTCTACGCGTTTAAGAAAAGCGACTATTTTGTAGGTCACAGGCGTGAAGGCAACTTCTACCAATACTTTGGCAGTGAATTGCGCCAGCACGATTTGCGGCATCATGGCATCAGGGAATTCGCCTGAACCATAAAAAGCCAGTGGGAAAAACAGGATGGTATCTACCGCCTCGCCAAAAATGGTCGAACCTATGGTACGGCTCCACAACCAGCGGCCCTGGGTGAGGATTTTCATTTTGGCCAGCACAAACGAATTGACGAACTCGCCTGCCGCAAAGGACACCAATGAGGCGATGGCAATGCGCGCTGTGGAACCAAACACGGACTGATAAGCGGCCTGGTCATGCCATTCGGGCGCTGGCGGTAATGCCACAATCACCCAGGCCATGAGGCTAGCAAAGGCCAAGCAGATAAAGCCAGTCCAGATCACGCGGCGCGAGGCGGCATAGCCATAGACTTCGGTCAGGATGTCGCCAAAAATAAAGCTGATCGGGAAGAACATGATGCCGGCACCAAACGTCAGTGCGCCCAGAAACGGCACATGAATCTCGGTAATTTTGCCGGGGCCGATGAGGTTGGAACAGACCAGTACCACGGCAAAGGCTGCCATGATCAGGTCGTAATAACGATACTGTTTTCTCATGCCTGCCCTTTTCTCATCATCTTGCCTCGCTACGTACATCCAGTTTGTCACGCAACACGTCACCACCCAGATTAATGGCCAGGATCAAACTCATCATGCACACACCAACCGTGAGCACATAATGTGGTGCCACCAGCATAAAGCGCACGGCATCACGCAACATGGCGCCCCACGAAGCATTGGGCGCCTGTATACCCAGGCCAAGAAACGACAGCGATGCTTCGGCAATCATGACGCTGGCCATGCTATACGCTGCTTCTACCAGCAAAATCGAAATCAGCAGCGGGAAAATATGCAATAGCATGACCCGTATACTGCTGGCGCCCAGCGATTCAGCCGCCAATACATGCAAGCGCTGGCGCAAGGCGAGTGACTGGCCACGCGACAACCGGGCATAAGTGACCCAGCCGGTGAGGCACAGCGCCAGAATCAGGTTATTGATCCCTGCGCCCAGCACGGCTGCAAATGCAATCGCCAGCAACATCCCGGGAAACGCCAGGAAAATATTGGTGACCTGCATCAGCACAGCATCCAGTTTGCCGCCTTTATACCCGGCCACCAGACCTATGCTCAGGCCAACCGTCATGGTCACGGCAGTCACCACCACGGTGACCAGGAAAGATACCTCCACTCCACGAATCACGCGTGCCAGGATATCGCGGCCCAAATCATCGGTGCCCAGCCAATGTTGCACACTGGGCCATTGCAGAATAGCGTTAAGGTCAATCTGGTTGGGATTCAAGCCAATCGCATGCCCTAGCAGCACGGCAAGTAGCCAGAAGCTCAACGTCAGCAAAGAAAAGGCTTTCATGCTGCCTCTCGCGTGCGCGGATCCAGCCAGCGATACACCACATCCGTCACTTGATTGATCAGCACATAACTAAACGCGACCACCAACACACAGGCTTGTGTGACCGGGTAATCGCGCTTTTCTATGCTGTCTACCAGCAAGCGGCCTATGCCGTTCCAACTGAAAATGGTTTCAGTAATCACGGCGCCCGCCAGCAAACTACCCATTTGCAAACCAACAATGGTTACTAACGGTAATAAAGCCGCCCGTAATGCGTGCTTGAGCAACACTTGCCGCTCACTAAGGCCTTTGGCACGGGCGGTACGGATGTAGTCTTCATTCAGCACTTCGAGCAGGCTGGTACGTGTCATGCGCGTGAGGATAGCGCTTAATCCCAGGCCCAGCGTCAATGCAGGCAACACGATGCTGGCAGTGCTCGTCATGCCACTCACCGGCAACCAACCCAGCCACACTGCGAATACCAGCATCAGCACCGGCCCCAGCCAGAACGCAGGCATGGCCGCCAGGCGGATGCTCAACATGGTGATCATCACATCTTGCCAGTGCCCGGCCTTAAGCGCGGACCAGATACCTAATGGAATGCCTATGACCAAACCGATGGCTAATGCAACCACGGCCAGTAACAAGGTCGCCGGGTAGGCTTGCCATAACAAGTGCGAGATCGGTGTTTGGGTATGGATAGAGGCGCCAAAATCGCCGTGCAGTAAACGCATGACGTATTGGCCAAATTGCACCAGCACCGGTTGGTCCAGCCCCAGTTGCGCTTTGAGTGCAGTGCGGTCGGCCACACTGGCAGACTCGCCGAGCATGACGTCTACCGGGTCGCCTGGCACCAGATGCAGCAAGGCAAAGGTCAGGCATAACACGCCGAAGACCACGGGCAATAATGTAGCAAAGCGTTTAATCATCCGCCTCGCAAATATTAACGGTCGTACCCACCGGCACCTGGTCAAACAATTCAACCAGGTCTACATTACGCATGCGTACGCAGCCATGCGAGCCAGGCACGCCTAACTCGGTCGCATCGGGCGTGCCATGGATATAAATATAACGCTGCATGGTATCCACATTACCCAGGCGGTTTTTGCCGGGCTCCGTGCCACTCAGCCAGAGAATGCGCGTGAGTATCCAGTCACGATCAGGGAACTGCAGCTTTAAATCTGGCGTAAATATTTCACCGGTAGCGCGCCTGCCGACAAACACTGTATTTTCAGCCGTACCGCCACCAATTTTGGCACGAATAATATGTGCGCCCAGTGGTGTACAGCCACTGTTTTTCACACAGCCGACACCATTGGCTGCCGTCGAAACGGCGTAGCGCGTCACTTGACCGCCATTATCGTCAAACAGCGTCAGCGTTTGCGCCGGGATAGAAATCTCAATATGCATAGCCATTATTCTAAGCGATTTGCCCGTTGTAGTCGGAGATTTGATGCAACACGCTATCTGGCCACACAAATTCCATTAAAATCCCATGCAACCGCTTGGTTATCTCTTTATATCGCTTCATTCAGGGCAAGCACATGGCACATCACGAATTACACTTTTTACAACGTAGCGGCTGGTTGCGCGCGGCCGTGCTAGGTGCCAACGATGGCATTATTTCTACCGCCAGCCTGCTTATGGGGGTAGCTGCTGCTGGGGCCAGCCATCAGGCCTTGCTGACGACTGGCATCACCGGACTGGTGGCAGGCGCGCTCTCCATGGCCGCAGGCGAATATGTGTCAGTGAGCTCACAAACCGATATCGAACATGCAGACCTCGCGCGTGAAGCTGAAGAATTGAAAGAAAACCCGGAAAGTGAATTGCGTGAGCTAGCTGGCATTTATATCCAGCGCGGCTTATCGCCTGAACTGGCTAAACAAGTGGCACAAGCACTGTCACAGCATGATTCACTGGCCGCGCATGCGCGTGATGAGTTGGGTTTGCATGACATCAACCAGGCCCAGCCACTACAAGCAGCCCTGGCCTCGGCGCTGGCCTTTGCCAGTGGTGCGGTGTTGCCACTCATCACGGCCTGGCTGGCACCACATACGCAAGCACAAACCTGGTTGACGGTGAGCACCCTGCCCTTTTTAGCCCTGCTGGGGATTGTTGCGGCACGTACTGGCGGTGCCAGCATGGTGAAAAGTGTCAGCCGCGTCGTCGTTTGGGGCGCACTTGCCATGGCAGCCACCGCATTCATTGGTCACTGGTTTGGCGTTAACCCTTAACCATGCACGAAATAAACGCTAATTGTTAGCTGGTTTAAATGCCACGTGTGCCAGGCCATCCAGGTTACCGTCTGGCATGGGCTGGTAAGCCGAAATGGTGTCGCGGTAAGCGACAAACTGGCCCTCATACCACAGCGGTATCACTGGCAATTGACCATGAATGCGCTGCGTCACCGCGGGCCAATCTTCTTTTGCCAATAACTGATCCAGCACGCCATCCTGATAACGGCCACGGTTAAAACCTTGTGGCGGCAAACTGTTTGAGGCAAACACCTTGCTGTAAATCTCCGGTGTTTTAATACCCACCCAGATCAGGCCATACAACTGAAAATTACCTTTTTGCACATCGGCAAAAAAAGTGCCCCAATCCAGGCTCTTGATTTGCAGGTCTATGCCTGCCTCCTGCATTTGTGCCTGCAAAATCGTCGCCAGCCTGACGCGCTGCGGATCAGTACTGGTTTTATAGGTGAGCGTTAGTGGTAATTTGATACCTGCGGATTGCAACAACTGCCTGGCCAGCGCCGGTTGATAAGGATAAGGCTGCAAGGCTGCATTGCCCGCATAATGTTCTGGCGGCAAGATTGCACTGGCTTGGCGGCTATGGCTAACCATGACTTTATCAATGATCGCCTGGGTATCAATCGCATACGCAATCGCGCGCCTCACCCGCACATCACGCAGAAAATCAGCCTGCACATTCAGGCCTAGGTAAGAGTAATTGGCGCCTACCCCGGTTTTCACCGTGATATTGGGCTGTTTTTGCAGATATTTGACCAGCTCTGGCGGCAAGTCGCCCTGGATCAAATCGGCCTCGCCACGTTTGAGTTTAAGCACCCGCACATTGGGGTCTTTGACTTCGTCAAAGCGCACTTTTAGGCCATCACTTAAACGCTGCAACTGCAATGCCGATTGCCAGCGATCCAGTTTAAACGGTCCGCTACCTACAGGCGCATGGCCAAAGTCATGCCCGGCGGCAATCAGCCGTGCGGGCAAAATGCCAACCATTAAGCGCGCGGCAAAATGCGGATCCGGGCGGCTAAGTTCAAAATCGATGGTGTTGGCATCCAGCGTTGTAATCTGCTGGATATGCTTGAATTCCGCCGTGTGCGGCGAGTCTGTCAGTTGCAGCAGGCTATCGTAAGTCGCTTTCACATCGGCAGCCGTTAAGGGCTGGCCATCGTGGAAGGTGGCCGCCTGAGATAACTGGAAGCGGTAATGCGTCGCATCGCGCATTTGCCAGGTCGCCAGCCCCGGCACTTCGCGCGAGCGGCTGTCAAACTCCACCAGGCGCTGGTAAAGCAAGCGATTGATGCGCTCGGAAGCTGCGTCTGTCGCATAACGCGGATCCAGGTTCACCGGCGCCTGCGCCACGGCAAACACCAGTGAACGCGGTTCGTCAGAGGGCTGGCAGCCACTCAACGCCCACGCTAGTAGCACCCCCGGCAATAACCGGCGCAACATTCTGCCCATCGCGTTAAATCTTTTCAAAAATCGCGATAGATTCAACATGCGCCGTATGCGGGAACATGTTCATCACGCCAGCCGCTTGCAAACGATAGCCTTTGGACTGCGTCAGGATCGCCGCATCACGCGCCAGCGTCGCCGGGTTACAGGAGACGTAGACAATCCGTGATGGCGCATGGCCAGCATTGGTGTCTTCTGCATCGGGCAGAGACTTGATCAACTCAATCGCACCATCGCGCGGCGGGTCTACCAGCCACTTGTCAAACGCCCCAAGCGATTGCAATGATTCCGGCGTCATATCGAATAAATCAGACTCAGCAAACTCAACATTGCTGACACCATTGAGCTGCGCATTTTCCACCGCACGCTTCACCAATGCCTGTGATCCCTCAACGCCATAGACACTAGCCCCACTGCGCGCAATCGGCAGCGTAAAGTTACCCAGGCCACAGAAAAAGTCAGCAATACGCTCACCCGCTTGCGGCTGTAACAGCTGCAACGCGCGACGTATCATGACGCGGTTAATCGCCGGATTGACCTGGGTAAACTCAATCGGGCTAAACGGATATTGCAAGTTAAACTCGGGCAGGCTGTAATGCAGCATATCACCATGGGTGAACAAGGGCTTCACCGTGTCCGGGCCCTTGGTTTGCGTCCATACCTGGGCGCCATGTGTTTCTTCAAATGTTTGCAGCAAAGCGATATCCGCATCGGTCAGTGCTTCCATAATGCGGAACACCAGCACCGTCGCATCTTCACCGACGGCCAACTCAATCTGCGGGACTGACTGTTTGATAGACAGCTGGCCGATCAGTGCTTTCAACGGCACAATCAGGTCTGACACAGGTTGCGTCAACACTTCACAGCTATCCATAGAAGTCACATAGCTGGTGCCTTTTTCATTAAAGCCCACCAGCACGCCGCCTTTTTTCTCCACATAGCGCACCCGCAAGCGCGCCTTGTGGCGGTAATGCCATGGCGTCCCCTGAATGGGTGGCAGGATTTTCTCGGCGCGCACGCGGCCGATGTGCCATAAATCAGCCTCCAGCATGCGCTGCTTGGCCGCCACCTGCGCGGAAAACTCCAGATGCTGCATGGCGCAACCACCGCAAGTGCCAAAGTAGGCACAGCCTGGTGTCACGCGCTGGCTGGATTGTTTTAACACCTCGACCGTTGTCGCCAACTCATAGGTTGCCTTGGCGTGATGCGAGACAAACTTCACCTCTTCAAACGGCAAAGCGCCTTCGATGAAAATGACCTTGCCATCGACATGGGTGACCCCGCGACCTTCCTGGTCCAGGGATTCAATGATGGCAATTCGGGGAACCTGTGCTGCCCTGGCGGCAGACGACAGATTGGAGGATCTTTGACGGTTGTTTCTCATAACCTGTTATTTTACCTGAATTGGGCATACAATCATCCAGCAAACCAATCAAAATAAGGAGTCTCTGATGCTTAAACAATGGCGCTTGACCACGACACTGGTGGTAGCACTTTTTTCATCGTCCTTCTGCTTCGCTGACGAAGTGGCCATTCAGCAAGATGCCCACGGCGTGGACTATGTCACCGGCGGCATAGGCTCAGAAGAAGTCGACGCCATGGAGTCCTTTAAAAAACAATTCAACCTGTATTTCCTGTTTTCTGAAGGCAAAGCTGGCCGCGTGATTGACGATGTGAACCTCAGCATTATTGACAGCAAAAACCAAACGGTATTTGCACTGGAACACGCCGCGCCCAGGGTATTGTTAAACTTGCCTAGCGGTAAATACCAGGCCGTTGCCAGCTATCTCGGCAGCGAACAACGCTACCGTTTTAGCCATGACGCCAAAAAGCATCAACGCGTGATCCTGAACTGGAAAAACAAGATTGATGAAGACACCGTAGAACCGACGGTTGAGGATGCTGCGGAGCCTGAAGCACCTGCAACTGAAACGCCTTAAAAATCGATTTAACCGCCGATAAACGCGGATGAACGCCGATCAGTACAAAAGCAACATCAGGGTTTTATCGGCGTGTATCCGCGTTCATCGGCGGTAAGCAATCAGACTTCATTATCACCAACGAACGCTTAATCTGCAGCCCAGGCCGCCATAAACTGTTGCCAGTGCTCGCCGCCGTAGCCGGATAAGGTCTCGCGTACCAACTGGATCTCCGCGGCATAGTTGGCCTCATTCAAGTGACCGCGCATTTTGAGAAAGCGCAAATACACCAGGTGTGTGTTGGCGACGTCCGTTTCGCAATAATCACGAATCGCTTTCACTTCACCATTCAAATAAGCCTGCCACACCTTGCTGCCATCCATACCAAGCTTGCCAGGAAAACCGCATAGCTGCGCCATTTGATCCAGCGGCGCATTGGCACGGCCACTATACATGGCCAGCACATCCATTAAATCCAGGTGGCGCATGTGGTAGCGGCTAATATAGTTATTCCATTTGAAATCTTTGTCGTCCTCACCCAGATCCCAATAACGTGGCGCGGCGATGCCGTGTACCATGGCGCGGTAATGCAGCACGGGCAAGTCAAAGCCACCGCCATTCCAGCTCACCAGATTGGGCGTGTATTTTTCGATGCCATCGAAAAAGCGCTGGATAATTTCCGCCTCGCTCGACTGCTCATCACCCAGTGTCCATACGCGAAACTGGCTGCCCTCGCGCAAGGCGCAAGAAATGGCACACACGCGTTGCAAATGGTGTGGCAGAAAATCAGTCCCATTTTGCTGGCGCCGTTGGTGAAAAGCGATGTTGGCCACATCCGCATCGCTCAAACTGGCTGGCAGGTCATGTAACTGACGTATTCCATCCACATCCGGAATAGTTTCAATATCAAACACCAAACTTAGCATGCGCACATCCGTAAAAAAATTGTTTTTTAAAATAGCACAGCACCCATGCTTACACCAGAAAACCTTGTTTTTGCGTGCCGTTTGTACAAAATAGCGGACGATTGTATCAATTGATACAATTCAGGGCCATTTGTATCAATTGATACATTTAAATAACTGATTTATAAAGACTTTTTGTGTTTTTTCAAGCAATCAAAAAGTAACTCTCCGCTTTAATCTGGCACTGTTCAGTCAACACGATGTATTGCGAGCAATTACATCAGCCCTGAACCTTAAACATTTACGGATTAAAATTTACGGAGCTCTCATCATGACATCTATCAGTTCATTAGGCAGTAGCAGCAGTATTCAATCGTTTTCGCAGGTGGGCCAACGCAACGGCATGCAACCTCCACCGCCACCACCGGATGGCGAAGGCCAGGGTAAAGATGGCGGCGGCTTGCTGGGCGCCATTGACTCGGCATTGAAAAGTGCAGGTATTGAAGGCGGCCTGGAGTCTATTTTTGGGCAATCTGGCACCAGCAGCACAACGAGTAGTACAGACGGCACAGACACCAGTACGACCAGCGATAGTACTACTGATGCCGCCAGTGCACTGAATAGTTTCTTACAAAACCTGATCAGCGCCTTGCAGTCTCAGGGCACAACAGACAGCAGTAGTTCGGAGAGTAGCGAGAGTGAAACAGAAGCGACGAGTGCGGCACAGGGGATGCCACCTCCACCGCCTTATGGTGGCAATGGTATGGAGTCAAAACTGCAAAGCCTGATTGCCTCATTGAGCAATGACAGCACGACGGATAGCACAAGCACGGATACCAGTTCAGATGGCTCCTCCAGTGAGCTGCAAAGCAGCTTTCAGTCACTAGTGAGCGCACTGGGTGGAAGCAGCGACAATGCCAACCTGAGTGGCTTTCTGCAGGCGTTATCCACCAGCATGCAACATCGTGGCCCAACGGGCAATGTCGTCAGCACCACCGCGTAATACGGCAGACCTCTCGAAAGCAGCTACCACCAGCGTGTGGTAGTTGCTGCAGGCGATGGTTTAAGCAAACTCCAACTGCAGGATATCGGTTTCGGAATCTTCTTCCAGCCACTCTGCAGGCGCCTTATGCAAGCGAATCGGCGTTTTCATTTCTTCACCATCAAACGTCAGAATTGCATAACTGACATCATTCGGTGCCTCCATTGGCGTGAACTTGGCAAACCCGAAGTCGGCATTACGCATGACTTGCCAGGCGCCATAGGGCTCTGCATATTCAGCTTTGGAAAAATAATGCGCGATTTGCTTATCGGTCGCCGCTTTGAGCGCGCAATCATTCTCGCGCGACATCACAGACCAGCGATAATCAAGGCCATCGGCAATCGGCTGTAATTGCATCAGATACCAATGCACGTTTTCACGTGCCAGTTGGATCAAGGATCGCACACGGCCAGTATGGTGATTAAGGATGTAATAAATCCCCAAATCCTGCTGATGAATACTTTCACCCAAGCGAGGGAGAACGAAAAGATTAGTTGCCACAGCGGACTCCTTTCATCGGAACATGCACTTAGATTGTATGCAATGACCATGCCTGAAACTGAAAGCCGATACTTTTACTATGTTGTTCATCGAATTGCTTCGGCGGGCAATCACAGGACATCAGACAAATCACTTCAGGGCTCAATTCCCCCAACATCAGCCAAGCTGTTGTTTTACCAGCCTATTTACGCACCCACTGCCCATCGCGCTGCACAAACCAGCCAGTTTGCGCTTTATCAATCCAGCGCTGGGCAAATGTACGCTGAATCTCGCCTTCCCACTCAGGGTGACCATTTGCGGCAGCCATGCCCTGATATAACCTTGCGCGGTCGGTATTTTCATCTTTGACCAGTGCCGCCAACGCACTACGTTGGGACAATGGCACCAAACCGGCCTCTTTGACCGCAACAAAGCCGTCTGCGGTCAACCCCACAGCGCCAGACTGGTAGTGCGGCAGTAACTGCTGATGACGGCTCTGCATGCTGGCCTTGACCGCCGCAACCGCGGGGGTATTCACATCAAGATCCGCCGCAGCCTGCGCGGGCAACGCCGCTAAACACAGCGCCAAGCTGACCAAAAATACAGCTGACTTCAAGGTGTGATAGCCATCACGCAGAAATAGTTGCAGCAAACGTGAGCAAGTATGTAGGCATAACATTAATCTCATCATGGGGCTGGCTCCGGATTCACGATAGGCGTGACTGGCGTTGCAGACGGAACCACCGGGGTAGCCGTTGGCGCAGCATGCGGGCTAGACGCCGGGGATGCGCCCGCAGGCACTTGCCAGATTTCGTCTATGACTTTGTCTGCCGCTTTTTCAGCGGCCGCAGCCGGAAAGTAGATATTAATAGTGACGCAAGCATTCAAGCCTGCGGCCGCCAGCACCAATAGCCAGGGACGTATGCCGTTTTTTTTCTTTAAAGTCAGGTTCAATCTGCTTCCTTTCTGGCAACCATTTCGCGCTTTATCTTGTATGCAAGTTTAATCGATAATGATTTTACTATTGCTATCCGTCACGCGCTGCATGCGCCCCAATACATCTTTCCAGCTGACATATTGCGTATAACCATTGACGTTGACCGACGGTGCGCCCTTGCCTTTGACGATCACAAAGCCATCCGGCAAGGGTTCGACACCGCCCATTTTGCAAATATCGCCGCGCAACTGGCAACTCAGGCCGATTTTTTCATAGCCGAATTCTTTAAAAAATCGCAAAAAGGTGCGTTGCAAGGCCGCTGCCGTGCCCTCCCCGCCCAAGGCCGTAATGTTTTCTACCGCGCGTTGCGAGATTTTCTTCTCAAACGGGCCATCGGCAGTGCGCACAAAAGCATCCATGGACACCGGTTTCCAGTTTTGCAGGCGTAAATCTTTGATATCGCCTTCCAGCTTGCCACTGATAGAGCCAAAGTTGAACGTACGCGTGATTTCCCCCAGGTCGATTTCACGCATGGTGAAATTGGCGTGTAATTTGGGCACCGCGCCCAAAGGGTCATCAATATCCAGGTCAGACATCCCAACCATGCCATTAAACAATTTGAACTGCATATCGCCCACCATGCGCAGTTCGTGGTTAGCGTAAGTCACCAACGGGATCGTGCCGGCGATCTGGCCGCGCATGACCGGCCAATCCAGCGCCTGGCTGAAACTGGACATACTGATAGGCTGCAAATCCATTTTGACATGCCAGACCATGCTTTGATTGATCCAGGCCGCGGAAACATCCTGAAAGTCCAGTCCGCCATCCAGGATAGGCAACTGCAAACGTGGCGCAGTAATCGAAAAGCGATTCAACTCAGCCTGCCAGCGTGTTTCCCCCAAAGGAATTTTTAAAATATGGCCGGACTGGTAACCCATGGCAATCTGCTTGGGATGATCATAATCCCAGGGAATGTCGGCATTAAAGTGGCTAAAGCCAAATTTACCCGCCTGGTCTTCCACACTGGCATCAGCGATATTCAGGTGGAACTTGAGCGGCTGCAAGCCTTTGGCCTCAAATGACCAGTCGGCTTTGCCAGACACATTCAAGTGCCCAAACGCCGAGTGCGGAATCAGTGGCTGGATAAATGCCTGGTAGACGCCATTAAAATCCACATCTTTGGCATCGACCTTTAAAAACTCAAATTCTTTGCTGATGAGGTTGATGCGGCTTTGGCTATGCAAAGTGCCTACGCCTTGAAGCTCCAGCGTGGCCTGTTCAATATCGACATACGGCTGACGATAAAAGCCACGAATCTCAAACCGCTTATTACCCTCGGCAAAGTAAAACGGTTGCCAGAACAACTCGCCTTGCTGCCACTGAAACACGCCCTGCCAGCGCCAGCCGTCCGCTTGTTCGTGCGCAGACAGATTCACTTTTCCGGTCAGTTTATCACCTGCATGCAGGCCAGTAGCATCACTAAACCTGGCCTCGCGTACCGCTAATTCCAGATCGACGCCCCTAGCTGCGGGACCGGTTTTGTCCTGTTCTTTCCAGGTCGGCGTCACCAGCACATTGAAAGGCACATGCGAGCGCACATCATGATACAGGCCATCTTCACAACGCCAGGTTTGGCTCGCGGCCTGCGCGGGCACCTGGCAATTCAGGTGAAAGGTGCCCCATACCTCATCCTGCAAGGCTTTGACTTCGGCATAAACAGACAATACAGGCTGGCGGGTTTGTGGCCGCAAATCAAGGAATATCCTAGGCTGACGCACCTGGTAAGGTTGCATGTGCAACTGGTCAGAGGTCACCAGCAAGGTTGGCCGCGCGCCCATATCCAGCCGGATATTGGGGTTATCCAGGCGGGCGTCGCCGAGTTGCAAACGATCAGCATGCACTTGTACCTGCTGCTGGGCCTGCAAATTGACGACCGCATGTGGTTTATCCAGCTGGAACAGGTCGCTGGAAATACTATCCGCGCTGAGGCTGATTTCGGTCATGGCACACAAGTGCGTTGACCAGAGTAACAGCATCAGCCCGCAGACACGCATCAGTCTGGAAACACCCCGGTCGATAAATAACGGTCACCGCGGTCACAAACAATACTGACAATCACGGCATTGTTGACTTCTTTCGACAATTGCAGCGCACTGTATAAAGCGCCGCCACTGGAAATACCGGCAAAAATACCTTCTTTATGCGCCAGTTTACGCGTGGTGTCCTCAGCATGTTTCTGGCTCACATAACGCAGCTCATCAACACGCTTGGCATCAAAAATAGAGGGCATATACTCTTCTGGCCATTTGCGGATACCAGGAATTTGCGCGCCATCTTCAGGTTGTACCCCAATGATCTGGATAGCCGGGTTTTGCTCCTTGAGGTAGCGCGAGGTCCCCATAATAGTGCCGGTGGTACCCATGCTGGAGACAAAGTGCGTGACTTTACCTGCGGTATCGCGCCAGATTTCCGGGCCGGTGCCTTCATAATGGGCCAGCGGATTATCTGAATTGCCAAACTGGTCGAGTACGATACCTTCACCCTCGGCTTGCAGTTTTAAGGCCACGTCGCGCGCCAGCTCCATACTGCCGTCTTTAGGCGTCAGCACCAGCTCGGCGCCATAGGCTTTCATGCTCTGGCGGCGTTCAATAGACTGATTTTCAGGCATGACCAATACCATTTTATAACCACGCATGGCGGCGACCATGGCCAGCGCAATGCCGGTATTGCCGCTCGTCGCCTCGATCAGGGTATCCCCAGGCTTGATCTGGCCGCGCGCCTCTGCACGCAGGATCATGCTGTAAGCAGGCCGGTCTTTGACAGAACCCGCCGGGTTATTACCTTCCAGCTTGAGCAAAATAGTGTTGCTCGGATTGGGGTTCATGCGTTGCAAAGCGACCAGCGGCGTATTGCCGACAAAGTCATCCAAAGTTTTGTATGGTTTCATAACAGACCGATGTTTGTTGTTTTCCAGACGGAACGGGGCCTGGTGCCCAAAATATTCTGAATTGAATCGATTAAAAGTAATACACGCAGATACTTAATATATGTAAAATTCCAGTGTCATTTCTGATTTAGCTGGTGAAGTACTAATTTTACATAAACTGCCCGCATCACAAAAATAATAATTACCGAGGAAACTGGATGTTGAAGAAGTGGATTAGCCAAGTGCTTGGTGTTATGTTGCGTCCGATCAAGCTTTTTCCAGAGCTCAGCGAGGCCGATAACGTCCGTTATAAAGTTGTATTTCTGAATAATGTGTTTGCGTTCTCTGGCATTGTATCGCTGTCCATGGGGATTATCCGCTGGAACCTGCAACCCCTGATTGGCCGGGTCGACCTCATCTCCGCATTTCTCGCCTTCGGTTTACTGTGGGTGCTGTATCGCTACCAGAAAAATATCGAGTTAATTGCCAGCATTGCCTTATGGCTTTGTTTTATGCAGTTTTTAACCGTATTTTTTATGGGCATGGGCACCACCACCCGCAGTGCACTGCTGCTATTGATTCTGGCCGCAGCGTTTTACCTCAAAGGCCGCGTCACTGGTTACTACATGCTGGCCACCTTGCTGGTGCTAGTGATCGGCAACCACCTCATGGGCATTTTCCCTTCGGAATACAGCAATCTTGACATCCTCAGCCTCTGCCTTTACCTGCTGGCCCAGTTCTTTATCATCCGCAACTATGAGTGCCTGCGTGAATCTCAAACCAGCCATTTAAAAGCACTTAACACTGACCTCGAAGCCCTGGTCAAGCAACGCACTGAGCAATTGGCCGCCGCCAACACGGCGCTGGAGGTTGAAAAGGAAAATCTTAAAACGCTTTCCAGCACCGACCATTTAACCGGCCTCAGCAACCGCCACCACTTTGAAACTGTGTTTGCTGAACATACGCCCGCCATCACGCGCAGAAAAATCTCTGACGCGCTGATTCTGATAGACATCGACCATTTTAAAAAGATCAACGACACCCACGGCCATGTATTGGGCGATGTGGTACTCAAGTCCGTGGCCAGCTGCATTAAAAGACACAGCCGCATCTCGGACATCACCGTGCGCTGGGGCGGCGATGAACTAATCATTTATGCGCCACGCACCACGCTTAAACAGGCCACGCAACTGGCAGAAAAAGTGCGCCATCAAATCAACGCCATGCATCTGGCAGGGGTAGGCAACATTACCATTAGCGCCGGTGTCGCGGTGCTGCATCCTGGCGATAACTTGTCGCAACTATTACAACGCGCTGACCTGGCATTGTATGAGGCCAAGCAAGCTGGCCGCAACAGTGTCTATGCTGCCGCACATGATTAAACCACTTAACTAAACCACCTCATTTAGCTAACTTCTCATTACCCTGTTTTTTCGTATCGCTCACCATGTTGAAATGCCCTGCTGTTATATTTGCCGTTGTTTGCCTGCAATCCCTGCTATTAAGCCCAATCGCACATGCCGAGCAATGGCAAACCGTGGCAGGCCGCGAAAAATTCCTCACCGTTGCCGTTGATGTCGACTCACTACAAATTGGCCAGCATGAGGACATGGTTTTTTTCAAACTGCGCGCTGACGACCATAACGACACCATCGCCACCAGATATGTACAAGCCTCTTGCAGTGAGTTTTCACTCGAAGTAGAGCGCGAAACCGTGTTTCACAACGCCAGTCAGACTTCAGAGAGCATGGATTGGAAAAATAATAACGCCCTCAAAAGCAGCCCGGAATTCGCCCAGGCACGGCTGTCTTTCTGGGGCGTGACTCAGGCTTATGGCCAGGCCATCTCGCTGGCCTGTCGCCGGGTGGGCAACCGCGCGCCTGAACGCTTGCAAACGCTGCAAGCCGAGAGCTGCGCGCCAAGCAATCCTTTACGCAAAGTTGCCTGCGCCAGCCACGCCAGTTGGCGCGCCAATTACAAGCTGTATTTTTCGCGCTCACATGACGTCATCCATAACTGTGGCATTTCAGAAGACCGCATGACCAAGCAAGCCGCCTGGCTGCTCAAAAGCGTGATGCGCTGCCAAAGTGAAAGCTGCGGCAACGAGATACTGGAAGACTGGATACACAAACGTGGGCAAGACATTGCCAATGTGATTCATATGCAAAAAAATACCTGGCAAGGCGCATCGCAATCAGCCCCACTGTGCCAGTCACTCAACCAGGCTGACCAGGCGATTGCCAGCCTGCAAACCGAAGAGATTTACGCCAAAGCCAAATACCTGGGCTGCTTGAAACGCGAAACGGCCAAGCTACGCGCCGCCAGCACACCACATGAAACGCTGTCACAACAGGCAGAACAATTATGCGACGCACAGTTTAAAGAGTGGCATGAGGCGATTTCCAAGCAATCAGCCATGTCAGACGTCACCGATAGATAACCCCTTTAACGCTCAACCATCATGGCATACACCCTAGAAAACAGATTAGTGATAGGCGTCGCATCGAGTGCGATGTTTGATTTGTCAGACTCTGACGAAATATTCAAACGCGACGGTGAAGCGCTTTACCGTAAATTTCAAGAGAGCAATCTTCACAACCCGCTGCCCAAAGGCATTGCATTTTCATTTATCAAACGGCTGCTCTCCCTCAATGATCTAAGCCCCCACCCAGATGACCCGTTGGTTGAAGTGATATTGCTATCAAAAAATGACCCTGATACAGGCCTTCGGGTCATGAAGTCTATAGAGCACTACAAAATCGGCATGACGAGAGCCATCTTCATGCAAGGCCAAGCACCGTACAAATTCATTCCTGCGCTCAACATATCGCTCTTTCTCTCGGGAAACAAAGAGGATGTCGATTCTGCCATTCGCCTCAATATGCCTGCCGGCCATGTCATGAACTCAGCAATGATTGATGACGAAGAAGATGCTGCATTACGCATTGCCTTCGACTTTGATGGTGTATTGGTCGACGATGAGTCTGAAACCGTTTTTCAGGCCAGAAAAGACGTGAACGAATTCAAAGCGCACGAAGCAACGAATGTCATGCAGCCCCATAACCCCGGCCCATTGCAGCAGCTACTTGTGCGTGTTTCCGCCATTCAATCTGCCGAGGAAGAAAAGAAAAAACTGGATCCTTCTTATAAAAACCGCTTGAGAGTTTCGATTGTGACAGCGCGTGATGCGCCAGCACATGAGCGCGCCATGAACACACTCAAAAGTTGGGGCGTGATGGCGAATGACGCGTTCTTTCTGGGCGGCATTGAAAAAAGCAAAGTCCTGGCAGTATTAAGACCGCATATTTTCTTCGATGATCAATCTGGGCATTTAAAAACAGCCTCTGAAGTGGTGCCTTCAGTACACATTCCTTTTGGCGTGACTAATCAAAAAGCAACCTAAACAGGCTGCTTAAGTATTAAGCTCGCGCGCGAAACAGGAATACCGCATAAGCGCCAAACAACACAAAGCTGATCAAGCCGAGTTGTGGCAAGGTCAGGCCGAACAATGTCCAGTCGATTGCCGCACAATCGCCAGTGCCACGGAACACCAGCGTCAGGGCCTTTTTGAGCGGGAAGTTTTCAAACATGTAATCAAAGCCGACACCGCAGTCGGCGATGATCTCGTCTTTATGCGCCTGCAACCACCAGTGACGAATGGCGACACCAGCTCCACCGAGTGCGGTTAACACCTCAAGCAGCGTGAATCCGGCATGCAGCCATGACTTGGGGGAAATAAATGCATGCGCCAAAAACAATACGCCCAGGCCCATAAACACCATGCGCTGTGAAATACACAATGGGCAGGGTTCCAGCTGGTTTTGCACCTGTATAAACAAGGCCAGCGCCACAATGCCGAAACCAGCCAGAAAACCGAGTACATAGCCACCACGACCTTTAAACCACTGACACATTGCAAACTCCTGCGCGTTGAATGAAGCTGAAATTGTAATAGATAACGCGCTTATGATGCTGCCTCGCGCAAGATCGTTCCCTTATTTTTACTCAGGGTTTTAACTCAGGAGGCTGCGGGGACCATCTCCGCCTGTTGCATGGCAGACCGTTGTTTCACGTCGTGATGTTTCTTTTTGTAATAGCGGGCAATGCGTTTCACATAATTACGCGTTTCTGGATACGGCGGAATCCCCTGATGCCGCTGCACTGCATTTTCACCAGCGTTATAAGCGGCAGCCACCAGTTCGACATCGCCTTTAAAGTAAGTGATCAGCCAGCGCAAATAAGACAATCCGCCCTTGATGTTTTGCTCGGGATCATAGGCATCCTTCACATGAAACCTGGCTTGCGTATCTGGCAATAACTGCATCAGGCCCTGTGCCTTTTTGCGTGAAGTGGCTTTCGGGTTAAAGCCCGACTCCACGGCAATGACCGCCATGGCAAAATCCACATCGACGCCATACACCGGCGCATGCTTTTTCACCAGTTGGTAAATCGGGCCACGCTTGCGAAACAACACTTCCGCCGCAGAATTCCCTTGTTTGTGCATACAGGCAGGCAATACGGCCAACTCGGCATTGCCGGGTTCCTTATCCAGCCATTCCCTGGCATCGCGATGCCCTTGTATGGCTGCCAGGCTAAAAAAGCGTGCGGCAATATCATGATTCACTTCCACGCCTTTGCCCATGCTGTAAAACCAGCCCATGGCGAACTGTGCATCTGGGTCGCGCGACTCCCCGGCCAGCGCGCAATAATGCGCGTGTGCCTGTTCATAACTGCTCAGTCCCAAGCTATTTTTGGTCCCGGCCGCCAGGCTGACCTGCAATTTAATAAACTGCTTGTAAGCGTCATTTTTCAAGGTGGATTGTTCACGGCTATAACTGGTGACCGGCTCGCTATCAGCCGCCTGCTCGACTGCGGCCACAGGCGACTCACCCATGTCTTCGGCATAAGATGGCATGATCCACAATGCGTAGCCGATGGCAGCGCTACGCAACAGGTAACGCAGCAATATGCGGTGCAAAGAAGATAGATATTTGTTTAGTAACATTCAGGTACCGTCAGCAAAGCATGACTATTCAGTCTATGCATACTTTATTTTGTTTTTATTAATGACCCACTAGTGCGCACAAAGTGCCCGGCACAGACATCAATCACCAGAAAAAAGTGACTTTTATGATCGCTGCCATTTGCCGGTATTTACATGAAGCACATAGCCAAATCGTGACTGGCTGTTGGATAATGCGTGGCTATGACCAACTTGTTATCGACGCCTTTTAAACAAATCTTGAATGTCAGCGATTTGACGCGGCTGACGAAAGAACTGCTGGAAACCAGCTTTCCGCTATTCTGGATCAGCGGCGAAATCTCCAATTTCACGCGTGCCGCCAGCGGCCACTGGTATTTCTCGCTCAAAGATGAGCGTTCCCAGGTGCGCTGCGTCATGTTTAAAGGCCGCAATAGCCTGGTGGGTGCCATGCCGCGCGAAGGTGATCTGATTGAAGCGCGGGCGACGGTCACGCTGTATGAAGCACGCGGTGACTTTCAACTGACGATTGAATTTATGCAACCAGCGGGCATGGGCAGGCTGTATGAAGCGTTTGAGCAGCTCAAGCAACGCCTGCAAGCCGAGGGCCTGTTTGACCAGTCGCGCAAAAAAGCGATTCCGGCCAATCCGCAACGCATAGGCGTGGTGACTTCGCCCGATGCAGCAGCCTTGCGCGATGTGCTGACGGCCATCCGCAGGCGTTATCCTGGCATGGGCGTGGTTATTTACCCGACGCCGGTGCAAGGCAAAGGCTCGGCCGAGCTGATTGCGCAAGCCATACAACTGGCCGACCAGCGGCAAGAAGTCGATACCTTACTGGTTTGCCGCGGTGGCGGCAGCATTGAAGATTTATGGTCTTTTAACGAAGAAATAGTGGCGCGTGCGCTGGCGGCCTGCCGCTTGCCCACCATCAGTGGCGTGGGCCATGAAACTGACTTTACCATTGTCGACTTTGTAGCAGACCTGCGCGCCGCGACACCGACGGCAGCAGCCGAACTGGCCTGCCCGGATCAATCACAATTGCGCCAGCAAGTAGACCTATCACAACAACGATTGATGCGCGCCATGCAATCCTTGCTGCGCCAGCACGCGCAAACACTGGACTATTTCTCCCGCCGCCTGATTTCGCCTGCACAACAATTGCAACAGCAGAAACAATCATTGCAGCAATGGCAACATCGCTTAAAACTTGGCATGCAGCAGTATTTGCAGGCACGCCAGCGCCGGCTGGAATATGTGGCCACCAGCTTGCAACAGCTGAATCCGCACCAGGTGCTGGCACGTGGCTACGCCATTGTGCAAAAGCAGGATGGTCGCGCTGTGACGGATGCCAACCAGCTGACGACTGGCGAAAGCCTGCAATTAACGCTGCATCATGGCCAGGCACAAGTCGTGGTTGAAAAAAGCAAGCCGTCTGACCAATAAGCTTTTCATGCAATCGTCCACAAAAACCGCCAAGCGCCGATTATTTGTGCCAAAGTCATTGGTGAAGTTTTAGAATTAACCGATAATCATTGCTTGTCTTCAGCTGTTCACACAATGGACCATACAAAAAATCAGCAAACGGCGCTCCACACCATGGCACTCGCCGCGCTAGGCGTCGTTTTCGGGGATATTGGCACCAGCCCCCTTTACACCATGAAAGAAGTCTTCGCAGTCGGCCATCACCCACTGCTACTGACACAAGACAATGTCTACGGCATTTTGTCATTGATCACCTGGGCATTATTGCTCATTGTTTCTTTCAAGTATGTTGCGTTTATTATGCGGGCAGACAACCGCGGTGAAGGCGGCATCATGGCCCTGCTGTCACTGGCCAGCCGTTATGCCGGTGGCGAGCCGGAACAGCGCAAACGCATCATGATGCTGGGCATTGTCGGCGCCTGCATGTTTTATGCAGATGGCATGATTACCCCCGCCATCTCAGTCTTGTCTGCAGTGGAGGGGCTGGAAGTCGCGGCACCGCAGCTGGATAACTGGATTGTGCCAATTACGCTATGCGTGCTGTTTGTATTGTTCTGGGCACAAAGCAAAGGCACCGCCGTCGTCGGTGCTTTTTTTGGCCCGGTGATGCTGACCTGGTTTGCCGTGCTAGGTATTCTCGGTGTGATGAATATCAACCACCATCCAGAAATCCTCAAAGCCCTGAGCCCCGCCTACGCTTTCCTGTTTTTTTATACCCAACCGAAAATTGCCTTTATTGCGCTAGGCGCGGTGGTACTGGCGGTCACAGGTGCCGAAGCGCTTTACGCCGACATGGGCCACTTTGGCCGCAAACCGATTCGACTGGCCTGGTTCCTGTTTGTGTTACCCGCCCTGATTTGTAACTATTTTGGACAAGGCGCACTGATCCTGGCTGAGCCAGAGTCGATTCAAAACCCGTTCTATCACCTGGCGCCAGACTGGGCCTTGTTCCCATTGATCATTCTGGCCACATTGGCAACCGTGATTGCCTCGCAAGCGGTGATTACCGGCGCGTTTTCAGTATCGCGCCAGGCACTGCAACTCGGTTTTATCCCACGTATGCACGTCGCCCACACTTCAGAAAAAACCGAAGGCCAAGTGTATATGCCGCGCGTGAACTGGGGCCTGATGGTCGCAGTAATGGGCCTGGTGATTATTTTTGGCAGCTCTGGCGATTTGGCTGCCGCTTACGGCATTGCGGTGACAGGCGACATGGTGATTACCACCCTGCTGGCCGCCGTGGTGTTCCATCACCTGTGGGGCTGGAGCAAGCTGAAAACAGCCTGCCTGATTACGGTATTCCTGGTCATTGACCTGTCCTTCTTTGCCGCCAACATCCTCAAGATTCCGGACGGTGGCTGGGTACCGCTGCTGATAGGCCTGATTATTTTCACCCTGATGCGCACCTGGAAAACGGGCCGCAGGTTGTTATATGGCATCCTCAAATCAGAGTCCATGGAACTGATTCCGTTTATCCAAGCCATTGGTGCGCACCCACCGGCACGCGTCAATGGTGCGGGTGTATTCATGACGCCCAACCCGGATGGTGTGCCACATGCCCTGCTGCACAACCTCAAGCACAACAAGGTGTTGCACGAAACCATGGTCATCCTGACCGTGCGTTTTGAAGATTACCCTTACACCAGCAAGGAAGAACGCGTTGCGGTAGAAGTGCTGCCTTACGGCTTTTACCGCGTCACCCTGCGTTATGGCTATATGGACGAACCGGATTTGCCAAGAGACCTGGCACTCACCGAGCCTTTGGGGCTAACGCTGGACACCATGGACACCTCATTCTTTGTCGGTAAGGAAAGCCTGATTGCCTCAGACAAACCAGGCATGGCTTTCTGGCGCAAAAAGATTTTTATTGGCTTGTTCCGTACCGCAGAAACCATTACCAACCAATTTAAATTACCGCCCAACCGCGTGGTTGAACTGGGCTCACAAGTTAAAATCTAAATTGAAAGGCTTGCAAACTAAAGTTAATCATCTGGGCGTAAAATGCGCCTGTTAGCTTGCCAGATAATTTTGCGACCAGTTGCGTCCAGAGTGTCAACGGATCAGGCAAGCCATGCGATAACTGTATAGTTGCAACGAGTGAGGGGAAAACATGTTCAATCTTAAAACCATTTCAGTCGCCGTCCTGTGTACATTGCTCACCGCCTGTGCCAGCACCACCAACAACAGCGTTTCTGGCGTACAACGCAGCCAGTTGCTACTATTGCCGTCTGCCACAGTAGACAAAATGTCTGCGCAGTCATATACACAAACGCTGCAAGACGCCCAAAAGAAAAGCACACTGAATGCGGATAAACCATTATTGAATCGCGTGACGACGATTTCCAACCGACTGATTGCCCAAGTTGGTGTATTCAGGCCAGATGCCGCCAAATGGAAATGGGAAGTCAACGTCGAAAAAAATGACCAGCTTAATGCCTATTGCATGCCTGGCGGCAAAATCATGGTGTTTTCCGGCCTGGCCGAGAAGCTCAATGCCACAGACGATGAGCTGGCCGCTGTGATTGGCCACGAAATTGCGCATGCATTGCGTGAGCATGGCCGTGAACGCATGTCACAAGCGTATGTACAACAGTTCGGCCTGCAAGCACTTGCCTCAGTCATTGGTGGCACAGCCGGTAGCATGGCGGCACAAGGCGCAGGTATGGGCGGCCAGTTGTTATTCTCACTGCCGAATGGCCGCGAGCAAGAGCGCGAAGCTGACCGCATGGGCCTGGAGCTGGCCGCACGCGCAGGTTACAACCCAGAAGCAGCAGTAAGCTTGTGGAAAAAAATGATGGCCGCCAACAAAGAAGCGCCGCCTGAGTTCCTGAGCACACACCCTTCCAGCGAGAACCGCATCAAAGACCTGCAAGCGTTAACACCTAAAGTGATGCCGCTCTATCTCGCAGCCAAAAATAAATAAATACCTGTTGGCAGGGGCTGCCCGTCATCCGTGGCCCCTGACCCGCCAAAATTAGGTTAAAATTTCGGGTTTCACTGTTATTCAACCGAATTATTTAATCGAACAAGAGAACATCATGGATCCACGTCAAAGCATCATTGAAGCGGCTTTTGAAGACCGCGCCAACATCAACCCGGCGAATGCATCAGCCGATATCAAGGCCACCGTGGCTTCTGTGCTGGATGACCTGGATGCAGGTAAATTGCGCGTTGCCACCCGCATTGGCGATACGCAGCAATGGGAAACCCACCAATGGCTTAAAAAAGCTGTTTTGTTGTCTTTCCGCCTGAAAGATAACTACCTGATGGACGATGGCGTGACACGCTACTTTGACAAAGTGGATCCAAAATTTGCCAACTACACTGAAGAAGACTTCAAGGCAGGCGGCTTCCGCGTCGTGCCTAATGCCATCGTGCGTAAAGGCTCATTCATTGCTAAAAATGCAGTATTGATGCCTTCTTACGTCAACATCGGTGCCTATGTTGGTGAAGGCACCATGGTAGACACCTGGGCGACCGTAGGCTCCTGCGCTCAAATTGGTAAAAACGTGCATTTGTCCGGCGGCGTAGGCATTGGTGGCGTGCTGGAACCAGTACAAGCTGGCCCAACCATTATTGGCGATAACTGCTTTGTCGGTGCGCGCTCAGAAGTGGTTGAAGGCGTGGTGGTTGAAGATAACTGCGTGATCTCTATGGGCGTCTATATTGGCCAGTCAACCAAAATTTATGACCGCGAAACAGGTGAAGTCCACTTTGGCCGCGTACCTGCTGGTTCAGTCGTCGTTTCAGGCAACCTGCCTTCCAGCGATGGTAAATACAGCTTGTACTGCGCAGTGATCGTGAAAAAAGTCGATGCTAAAACTTTGGGTAAAGTCGGCATCAACGAATTATTGCGCGGCATTTAAGACTTTAACGCCAGGCATACCGGGAATCACACCTTAAAATGACCCGTCCCTCAAGTTATGTGGATGACGGGTCGATATTAAGAGTGATTCTCACCTAACGATATTCGATATAGGGTTGTCGAGCATCGTTTTATTTTATTGAAAGTGTTACAGGACGGAGAATTAGCAGGCAAGAAACAAAACGCAGTAGAGTCACACCACTAACAATCACAATGACCGTGCAACTTTTATGATCCCAACTCACATGCTTATTTTGCTGCTTTTCACATCCAGTGTCATTGGATGTTTTTTTGCATTTAAGCTCGTGGATAACCTGCGTTACGCCGCGGCTAAAGATCATGATGCCCTGCTTAAAAAATATTCTACGCTTGCCGCTGGTGGCATTTTCCTGCTGCATGCCGGTTACCAACTCGCCGCAGATAACTTCCCCAAAATTACCCAACATCCGGTCGACTTTATAGGCAGCCTGCTGTGCGCTTACCTGCTGTCGCTATCTTTACTCAAAACCGTTAACAAAAAGAAACTACCCCTGCGCGACTTGCTCTATGCCTCTTTGGCGGCAGGTGTCAGCGGCTACCTGCTTTCCTATTTCTTCCAGATCAGTGCGGGCGCCATCAATATCCATATTGATACCTGGACCGCATTATTTGCCCTTTTTCTCGCCTGCCTGACTTCAGCACTGGCAATTGTGACCATCCTCTGGCTCAAAGGCTACGAGGGTAAAGCGCTACAGCGCCTGAAATGGATGTTTTCGGTCGAAATTGCCCTGGGCTTCCTTGCCTCGCACACCGCCATTAACCTGAGTATCGTGCATAACAATATGCTGCTCAGCCAGCCGACGGACCAGACTGGTAATTACCTGATGTTGTTACTGGTGCTGGTGCCGGTGCTGCTGTTTATCACCTCATTTATCCTGGTGATTTTCTATGAGCGCAATGTGGATATTGCCCAAAGCAAACTGACATTCCGCAACACGCAGACCGTGAACAAAAAGTTTCTGGCCTACGACCCGCTCACACACCTGCCTAACCGCGACGCGTTAAACCAGCACCTGATCATCAGCGCCAAACGCTGTGACCGCAATGGTGAGTCGCTGGCATTAGCCTATATAGATCTCGACCACTTCAAACCAGTCAACGACCAGTTTGGCCACCATATCGGTGACCTGCTGCTGATTGAAGTTTCCAAGCGCATCAGCAATGCCATCCGCAATTGCGACTATGTGGCACGCGCCGGCGGCGATGAGTTTATTGCCGTCCTCAGCGAAATTGAAAATCACCAAAGCGTAGTGACTGTGACACAACGCATCGTCGACGCCTTGCGCGAGATTTTTATTATTGAAGACCACGTCATCGAAATTTCCTGCTCGATTGGTGTCTCGATGTACCCACAGGACGGCAACCTGCAAAAACTCAAATTGAACGCGGATGCAGCGATGTATAAAGCCAAGGAAAACGGCAAAAACCAATACCGTTTCTTTGATGCTGAAATCGAGCAAGCCTCAGATGAAATGCAGCAGACACGCGTAGAGCTCAAACAAGCGATTACACACCAAGAGTTCAGGTTGCTGTTTCAACCCAAAGTCGACGCGCTGACGCGTATCGTGCATGGCGCTGAAGCGCTATTGCGCTGGCAGCACCCAACGCGTGGCTTGCTCTCCCCTAACAATTTTATCGAAGCGGCAGAGCGTTTTGGCATGATTGAAGAAATCAATGCCTGGGTCATTTCGCAAGCGTGCAGCACTATCAAACAGGCACGTGACCGTGGCATAGACCTGAGCATTTCGGTCAATATGTCTAACCAGCAATTCCGCAACAAACAACTCAGCTCGCTCATCCAGTCGATTCTTGAGCAACATGAGGTCGAAGCGCGTAACCTGATTCTGGAAGTATCCGAGACCAACGCCATTCATCATCAGGCGCAGTTTAAAGAAACCTTGCGCCACTTTAAGCAGCAAGGCCTCAAAATCTCGCTGGATGACTTTGGCCTGCATCCTTTCAGCCTCACGCACTTGCAAGACCTGGAAATCAGCGAAGTCAAACTCGACCGCACCCTGACCAAAGGTGTAGCGGCCTCCAATACGGCGCTGCTGATTGTAGAAGCGATTGTCAAACTGGCGCATGCGCTGGATTTAAATGTCGTCGCAGAAGGCGTGGAAGACGAAGACCAGCGCAAGGCCCTGCTTAGCATCGGCTGCGACCAAATGCAGGGCTTCCTGTTTTCAAAACCTGTGGAGCAGAAATTCCTGTTTGATGTCTTCAGTGAATTACAGTTGAAGTCGACCACACAAAGCCTGTTTTAACACAGCCTTTGCTGCAACAATAAATTGCAACGCAGCCACCTCTGGCTGGTAAAATAAGGTTTTTACCTGATAGCCCAGCCATGAAACTATACGGCATCCCTAACTGCAATACTGTCAAAAAAGCCCGCGACTGGCTGGCGCAACACGATGTTGCTTACGAATTTCACGACTTTAAAAAACTGGGGCTGGACGATGCCACTGCACAGTCCTGGTTGCAACAACAACCATGGGAAAAACTGGTCAACCGTAGCGGCATGACCTGGCGCAACTTGAGCGAGGCAGAGAAAAGCGCTGTGGTCGACGCTGCCAGCGCACAAACGCTCATGCAGGAAAAAACTTCTGTTATCAAACGCCCAGTCGTGGTCAATAACGAAAAGATTATTGCACTCGGTTTTAATGAAACCGACTACGCCCAACTATTTGCCAAAGAATAAGCCTATGTCAAAAACACTGGACCTTGCCATTGACCTCCTGAAACGCCGCTCGCTGACGCCTGAAGATGCCGACTGCCAGGAAACCATGATTGCTCGCCTGGAGCCGTTAGGATTCAAGATTGAGCGCATGCGTTTTGGCCAGGTAGATAACTTTTACGCCCGCCGTGGTACGACCGGCCCGCTGATCGTGTTTGCCGGTCACACCGACGTCGTCCCCACAGGCCCGCTGGATCAATGGCATACGCCGCCATTTGAGCCGACGATTAAAGACGGCATGCTCTACGCCCGTGGTGCGGCGGATATGAAAACCTCGCTGGCGGCGTTTATTACCAGCATAGAAGAGTTCGTAGCAGCACATCCAGACCACCCAGGCTCGATTGGCCTGCTGATTACGTCGGATGAAGAAGGCATTGCTATTGAAGGCACGGTCAAAGTGGTCGAAGCCTTGCAGGCACGTGGCGAAACATTTGATTACTGTATCGTTGGCGAACCGACCAGCAACAAATTGGTCGGTGACATGATCAAGAACGGCCGTCGCGGTTCATTGTCTGGCAAACTCACAGTTAAAGGCATACAGGGCCATATTGCCTACCCGCATTTGGTCAAAAACCCGATTCATTTGGCCGCGCCCGCAATCAAAGACATGGTAGAAACCTTGTGGGACAACGGCAACGAATACTTCCCGCCCACCTCATGGCAAATCTCCAACATGAATGGCGGCACCGGCGCGACGAATGTCGTGCCCGGCGAAGTCGAAATCCTGTTTAATTTTCGCTATTGCCCGGCAGTGGATGGCCAGGGCAGTTCGGAACAAAGCCTGCGTTCACGTGTACATGCCATTTTAGATAGCCACAGTTTTGATTACACGCTGGAATGGGAACATAACCAATCCTATATCACGCCACGCGGCCAACTGGTCGAAGCCATCAGCCAGGCCATTACGCAAAGCTATGGCGTGACCCCGGAACTATCCACCACCGGCGGCACCTCGGATGGCCGCTTTATTGCCGACATTTGCAAAGAAGTGATCGAGTTTGGCCCGCTCAACGCGACCATCCATAAATTAAACGAATGCGTAGCAGTAGCAGACATTGAGCCGCTCAAAGAAACCTACAAACGCACCATGGAACTATTGTTACTGAAATAATATGACAAGCAACTTACACACCATTCGCGACTGGCTACGTTATGCCGTTAGCCGTTTTGAGAACTCTGATATTTTTTACGGGCATGGTACCGATAACAGCTATGACGAAGCCGTCTGGCTGGTCATGAGTGCACTGCATTTGCCACATGATACGCTGGATAACTTTTTCGATGCGCGTTTAACCACAGAAGAAAGCCAGCATCTGGCGAGCTTGATTGAAAAACGTGTCACCGAGCATACGCCAACTGCCTACCTGGTGAATGAAGCCTGGTTGCGTGGCTTTAAATTTTACGTAGATGAGCGCGTAATTGTGCCGCGTTCATTTATTGCCGAACTGCTGGAAGACGGTTTGCAACCATGGGTAGAGTTTCCGGAAATGGTGGAATCGGCGGCCGATATTTGCACTGGCTCCGGCTGCCTGGGTGTATTGCTGGCAGAAACCTTCCCTAACGCGCATATTGATGTGGTGGATATCTCGCCAGATGCGATAGATGTTAGCAATATCAATATCAAGCGCTATGGGCTGGAGCATCAGGTGCAGGCCGTGCAATCAGATATGTTTACCGCACTCAAGGGCCGTAAATATGACGTGATCATCAGCAATCCACCATACGTGGATGCCCCTAGCATGGCAGAACTGCCTGCTGAATACCGTCAGGAACCGCAACTGGCATTGGGCAGCGGCGTTGCCGGTCTGGACCACACCCATACCCTGCTGACACAAGCAGCAGGGTATTTAAATGATGGCGGTATATTGGTGGTAGAAATTGGCCACAACCGTGACGCTTTGCACGATGCTTATCCTGACTTGCCATTCACCTGGCTGGATACCAGCGCAGGCGATCAATTTGTGTTTATGCTGACCAAAGAAGACTTGCTTGAAGCGGGCCTGCAAGGCGAGCCTAACGACGCAGAGTAGGCCATGCCCTTAATAAAAAAAGCACTTCTTAAAGAAGTGCTTTTTTATGGGCAACGCTCAAGATCCTCTTGAATGTTTATCCGCTAAATAGTTATCCGCGGCCGCGATCGCTACGTTTTTTAGTGTTGGTATTAATGCGCGCATTTTGCATAGAAGCCTGTTTTAAGTCGGCATCCTGACGAATACGGCGGTTAGCGGTAGGCGCACGTGCCGGACGCTGCTCTGCCGTTGCGGGCGCATTGGCAGTCTCCAGCAAGCTGCGGCGTTGTTTGCGCACTTTGGGCACAAATACGCGTGTTGCGCGATCCTTGTCGTGTGGACTCAATTGTTTGAGTGGTTTACGCGGCACAGGCAAGCCAGCCCACTCCAGCAAGGCCACCACTTGTTTTTGCTCCAGTTTGAGCATGGTGCCACGTTTGAGGCGTGGTGGCAGTGCCACCGGGCCAAAACGTACACGCATCAAGCGGCTAACCGGCAAGTGGAAAGCTTCGAACAAACGGCGCACCTCGCGGTTACGACCTTCTTTAATCACCACTTGATACCACTTGTTGGCACCTTCGCCACCGCTGGCATGAATGCTCTCAAAGTTGGCCGGGCCATCTTCCAGCTCAATGCCTTGCGTCAGTTGCGACATCTGCTCAGGGTTAAGCTCACCCAGAATACGCACTGCATATTCACGCTCTACTTCATAACGTGGATGCATGAAATAGTTTGCCAGCTCGCCAGAGTTGGTAAAAATCAGCAAACCGCTGGTGTTCATATCCAAGCGGCCAATGGCAATCCATTTACCCTGTTTAATACGTGGCAACTTGTCGAATACCGTCGCGCGGCCTTCCGGGTCATCCTGGCTGACCAGCTCGCCTTCCGGCTTGTGGTAGAGCAACACTTGCGGCAGCTCAGCCTCAAACGGCAGATGTAGAATACGGCTATCGAGGCGGACGATGTCATGCTCATCCACCACCGCACCGACTTGGGCCACCTGGCCATTAATCGTGATACGGCCACTTTCAATCAGTGTCTCCATATCGCGGCGTGAGCCAAAGCCCGCCAGTGCCAGCAATTTGTGTAAACGCTGGCCGGAACGCGATGCGGATGGCACTTCATCGTCACCAGTCTCTACCGGGGCGGCTGGTGGCGCTTTAGGTGGACGTGTCGCAGAAGTGGCTTTAGGGGATTTAAATGGGCGAGCCATGCTTAACCTCTTGAATGAAGGCTGTATTTTACCGTATTTAGGGCATTCACTCTAAGGCTAAATGCAATTAGCACTTAGAGTGCGCACTGGCAACCTCTTTAAGCGGTCACGGCGTGTACAACTTGCAATTGCAAATTGCGCGCCCCATTAAACTCATTCACCTGCAAGGCATAGGCAATATCGACCTGCTCAGGCAAAAGCTCGGCATGCTGAAAATAAATGGCATCGAATTGCTGATTGTGTTTTTGCAGGCGTAACTTCAAGTGCTTTTCACCTAGCACCTTTTGCTGCAGTACTTGAAAGGTGTCATAAAACACCGGTTGTGGAAAGCCCTGCCCCCACACCTGATGCGCGATCGCCTCTGCAGTTTGCATGGTCATCTCTTGCGCCGCCAATGCGCCGTCTGTTTCCAGCACCTCCTGCAAAATTTCAGCATCAATCAGGCTTTGCACTACCTGCTCAAATGTGTGCTGAAACCGGGCAAAATCGTGGGCGCGTATACTGAGGCCGGCGGCCATGGCGTGGCCGCCAAACTTGATAATCAGGTCAGGCTGTTGTTTGGTGACCAGATCCAGGGCATCACGCAGATGCAACCCGGCGATGGACCGGCCAGAACCCTTGATCAAGCCATCTCCGGCATCAGCAAACGCAATCACCGGCCGATGAAACCGCTCTTTGATGCGCGAGGCGAGAATGCCGATGACGCCCTGGTGCCAATCCGGCTGAAAAACGCTGATGGTATATTGGTCATCACGAAAATCCTGCGTCAGGTCTGCCATGGCATCCCATTGCATCTCGGCTTCAATCTGCTTGCGTTCTGCATTCAACACATGCAATTGTTGCGCATACTGCATCGCTTCTTGCGGTGTTTCTGCCAGCAGGCAACGGATACCTATGGTCATATCATCCAGCCTGCCCGCCGCATTGAGCCGCGGCCCGACATAAAAACCTAAATCTTGTGCATTGACTTGCGAGGGGTCACGCCCGGCCAGTTTTAGAATAGCCATGATGCCTGGGCTGGCCTGCCCCTGGCGGATACGCTTGAGGCCTTGCCTGACCAGAATACGGTTATTAGCATCCAGTTTTACCAAGTCAGCTACGGTGCCCAAAGCCACCAGGTCGAGCAGGCTGCCCAAATGGGCGCCATCATCGCTTAACTGGCCACGCTGCTTAAGCTCGGCACGCAAGGCAATCAGCACATAAAACATCACCCCTACGCCTGCCAGGTGCTTGCTGGGGAAGTCACATCCACGCTGATTCGGGTTAACAATACCATCGGCGGCCGGTGTTTGCTCCGCAGGCAAATGGTGGTCAGTAATCAGCACCTGCAAGCCCAGGGCTTTCGCCGCGGCTACACCATCAATACTGGCGATGCCGTTATCAACAGTGAGAATCACATCTGGTTGCTGCTGTGCCGCTAGCGCCACAATTTCAGGCGTGAGGCCGTAGCCATATTCAAAGCGGTTAGGCACCAGAAAATCGACCACCGCGCCCATCATACGCAAACCGCGCATGGCGACGGAGGTTGCTGTGGCGCCATCTGCATCATAATCACCGACGATTAAAATACGTTTTTTTTGCGCAATTGCATCAGCCAGTTGTTTTGCCATATCGGCTGCGCCAGTCAAGGCATCTGGCTTGAGCAAATGTGGCATTTCCTGCAGCGACCAGTCCTCAGCAGTCACCGCCCTCGCGGCCAGCAACCTGGCCAATAAAGGTGGCAAGCCTTGCGCTTGCAGGGCGGCAAAGGTGGTGTCTGAATAAGCGCGTTGCTGAATTTTCATCTTGTATTTATCATTAAGTCATCAACAACGAGTCGCTAGCTGCTTCTCATCAGTGTTGTTTCAAGTTGTTGTAATAAGGTTTCCAGGTCTGGTGATTTTCGCCAAAACTGCCAGCGTAATTGTTTTTTATAATGCACCTCAACGCTGCGCTCGGCAAATGGCAACACCAGCTTAACCGCTGAAATACGCCCTGTTTGCAGGGCGTTTGATAACGCAGGCCAATCACATGTTTGCCAGGCGTCTGCGATCCAAAGCGCCTGATGCATGTGCGCATCAGCCAGCATCGCCGCCATGGATAATGGCCGGATGGCTGGCATTGCGCAGGCTTCCAGCCCGGCGAATACTTCCCCCTGCCCCGCCACCGCATCCACATTCGCTTGCCAGGCGGGGATATCGCCGACACTGGCAAACCATAAACTGTTTAACTCCGCTGGCCAAGCACTGATCTCAGCAGAATGCGCCGCCTGATGCAGCAGCATTTGTATTTCATTGGCCCACTGCCTGATCACCGCAGCATCCGGCCCTTGCGGTTGCCATTGAAACGCCTGCTGATACAGGCAATCCTGTGGCCATTGGCACTGTGCCTGCATGGCGCGCACAGGCTGAACCCACCAGAATCGCCGACTGGCATCTTGCTGTAGTACGAAATCATCAGCAAAGTGCGTTTGTAAACGCGCAGTCAATGCGGCGTAGACCTCGGCGGCCAAAGGTAGCACTGCCTGCAAGCTAAACGTATCACGTCGCATGCCGAGATGCACTGGCAACAAGCAAAAGACCGGGCGAGTTGGCCAGATCTGCCGGGCAGACAATACGGCTGACACAGGCGCAGCAGATGGCTGAGCTTCATGCACAGCCAGCGCGTTGAACAATGCGCTGAGCGGCGGCAACGGGCTCACTTTCCATTGTGCTTTTAACAACACCGGGCATTGCGCAATCACTGATTGAATCATCTCAACGGGCTGTGCAGCGGCATCAGACAGGTAATCTGTGATATAAATTTGCTGTATCATGAGAAAACAAATACACTAGGTTGATGATAATAAAACTTAACAATTTGACGCATTTAAGCTACAAGTCGGGAAAATTGTTACTGCTATAATCATTGCGACTTATACACGAATTCTGGGGGGATGTCATGAATCGAAATCTATGGCGATGCTGCCAGCCTGTGTATACGCCTGCTGATTCAATTTAAACAGACACCCTGGAATCCATGCATTTCTTCCAAAACTTAAGTATCCAGTCCAGATTACTGTTATTCGTGATCGGTCCGGTTTTCGCGTTATCCTGTATTTTGTTGTTATTTGACTTCAAGGAACAACTGCAACGCGAAGAAGACAAGCTCAGCCAGCATGCCCTGACCACCGCAAAATTCTTGTCTGCGGTGATACACAATCAAACCGAGTTGCATGGCCAGGACTATATCGGCCGATTGCTCAAAGCCAGCCAGCTCAACCGCGAACCCTATTTATCGCTGATTATTGCCGATGCGGATAATCATGCCATCGCCAATCTCGGCACCTCTTTCAACATCAGCGAAACACTGCCGCAACAAGATACCGTCGTCATGCAACAAAACACGCATGACATCACTATGGTAAAAGTGTTTTCAACCGAAGCCGCGCATCGCTTGCTGGGGTATGTATTTGTCGCCATTGATAAAGCCTCGCTGATCGAAGATCATCGCCAGGCTTTTATTAAAAACGTCGGCTACATCACCTTAGCACTCATGCTGTGCTCCATCCTCGTGAGCTGGGTGAGCCGCTCAATTAGCCAGCCGATTCGTGAGATGACCTCTGCACTCAAGCGCTTTGTCATCGGCAGCCAGCAAGTCAGCCAGGGCAAAAATACCTTGCCGGAGATCGAGTCGCTGCAAAGTACGATTAATCAGATCTCACGAGATATGCAGCATGTCGAAGCAGATATGCGTCACCGTATTCAAGACGCGCAGGCACAGTTGCGCTACCAGGCACGCCACGATGCCTTGACCGGCCTGGTCAATCGCCAGGAGCTGGAAAGACGGCTGCAACAAGCGTTGCAAGACGTCAAACAGCACCGTGCCAATCACGTTTTCTGCTACATGGACCTCGATCAGTTCCGCGTCATTAACGACACCTGCGGCCATCTGGCCGGCGATGAAATGCTGCGCCAGATCAGCATGATCCTCAGCCAGCGCATACGTGCAGAAGATACGTTTGCGCGCCTGGGTGGAGATGAATTCGGCCTGTTACTCAGTTATTGCCAGGTCGAAAAAGCCATAGAAATTGCCGCCCAACTGCGGCAAATGGTTGAAACTTTCCGCTTCATGCATGAAGGTCGCCTGTTCCAAACCGGCATCAGTATCGGCATTGTCGAAATCACGACTACTTTAAAAGATGTCGGTGAAATCACCCGCCATGCTGACGCTGCCTGCTATGTAGCCAAAGATAACGGCCGTAACCAGATCCACTTGTTCCATCCGGAAGATGACGTCCTGCTCAAACGCCATGTTGAAATGGAGTGGGTGCTACGCATTAATGAAGCCATTGAGCACAACGACTTTGTGCTTTACTGCCAGGGTATCTTCCCACTGCAACATAAAGAGTTACCGCCTTTCTACGAGATCCTGATCCGGAAACGCGACGAGCACGGCGGCATCATCCCTCCGGCTGAGTTCCTGCCATCCGCAGAGCGCTACCACTTGATGACCAAGATTGACCGCTGGGTCATCCAGCATGCGTTTATGGCGCTGCAACCGCTCTTTAAAATGCAGTCTAGCGTGAACCCTTTCATCGTCAGCATTAACCTGTCGGGCATGTCCTTAGGTGACGCCCAACTGCTGCCCTATATCCAGAATTGCTTCGAAACCTACGACATATCGCCTAGCCATGTCTGCTTTGAGGTCACAGAAACCTCAGCCATCATCAACATCGACAATACGATCAAGCTGATTCAAGAGCTGCAAAAAATGGGCACGCGCTTCATGCTGGATGACTTCGGTAGCGGCATGTCTTCATTCAGCTACCTGAAACATTTACCCGTCAACTTCCTGAAAATGGACGGCGCTTACGTCAAAGATATCACTAGCAACAAAGTGGATCTGGCGATGGCCAAAGCCATTCAAAGCGTCGCACAATCGATGGAAATCGAGACCATTGCCGAATATGTCGAAGATGAAGCCACGCTGGACTGCCTGAAAGACATGGGCGTTGCTTTTGCCCAAGGGTTCTATTTAAACCGCCCTATGCCACTCAGCGAAGCACTGGCACGCCATATCGGCACCATCAGCAATCAACAACAGATCGCTGCCGCCATTGCGCCTGATATGTCTGTTTAAGTGAGTCGCAAATTTATGATTCTAAGATTACGTTTAATCCCTTAGAGTCAACGCAGCTAGCGACAACTTAAGCAGCCGTCATCACCTTTGTTATTTCAATAAAGCAGTGACCAATCTACAGTCAAAGTCACTGTACGAGCCAATACCGTTGCCCGCCATACCCCACTTGGACTCCAACTTTCCACGTGTGGGGATATAAAGCTTCCACTCTGTATTTATTATCAGAATGATAATCTCAGACTTGCGGTTGTCTAATGCGGGAGTGGGAAGACAGCATAAAATAGATAAATATTGCTCCAGCAAAATCCAACTGTTCCCCAAGAGAAATAGGCGTAAAAAAACCAGCAATTAGCTGGCATCATATCTACATAACTTATTGATTTAATTGGTCGGAACGGTGTGATTCGAACACACGACCCCTTGCACCCCATGCAAGTGCGCTACCAGGCTGCGCTACGCCCCGACGTTTGAATCGAACAGGAACCTGCTCGAAAAAGAAGGCTGAATTATAAAGCAAAACCGCATATTCGCTAAGCAGAATATGCGGTTTTATCAGCGCCCAAGCCAGTTCAGGCTGGGGCTTTTAGTAGTTGGAGTACCTGCTGGATTTGCTCTCTGAGCGCCGCAATATCGACGACTGGCAATTTAGCGTCATCCGCGATTAATGATTGTGTATTTGTGGCTACAGCGGCGGAGGTTTCAGCTCCTGTGCGGAGTTTCTCTGCTTTTTCATCGACGCCATCCAGGCGGTTACGCGCGCCACTGATGGTGAAGCCTTGCTCATAGAGCAACTCGCGGATTTTGCGAATCAGGAGTACTTCGTGGTGCTGGTAGTAACGGCGGTTACCGCGGCGCTTGACTGGTTTCAGCTGGGTAAACTCTTGCTCCCAGTAACGCAGCACGTGCGGCTTGACCCCACACAACTCGCTGACTTCACCGATAGTGAAATAGCGTTTGGCAGGGATAGGCGGCAAGGCGACTTTTTGCGTTTCTACCATGTTAGGGAGTCAGATCAGGCTTGTGCTTGTAAAGGTTGTTCCGCGTAATGTTCTTCTACGCGTAATTTTAATTTTTGACTGGCGTGGAAAGTCACCACACGACGTGCAGAAATTGGAATTTCTTCGCCAGTTTTTGGGTTACGGCCAGGACGCTCGGATTTGGTACGCAACTCAAAGTTACCAAAACCGGACAGCTTAACGCTATCGCCCTGCTCCAGCGCATTGCGAACTTCTTCAAAAAACGCTTCAACCATGTCCTTGGCTTCACGCTTGTTCAGCCCGACTTGTTCAAACAACAAATCGGCCAAGTCAGCTTTTGTGAGTGTCATTAACGATCCCCTGAACCTTCTTATTATGCGAGATGCTTGTGTTGTATCAACTGTTATCCTTGGATTTATCCAACGATATTACCTGAGTGACGCAGCAAATTTGGATGACCAGTTGTTGAGGATTTTTGCCACGATGGTATCCACTTCCTCATCGACCATTGTCTTGCAAGTATCTTGCATAAGTACAAGAAATGCAAGGCTTTTTTTGTTTTCGGGCACACCTTTACCATGATAAACATCGAACAATTTTACCGTTTTTAACTGCGGAATTTGCTCGGCAATAATGGCATCAATCATGGTTTGTGCCGAGATATTTTGATCGACAACCATGGCCAGGTCGCGACGCACCGGCAAGAATTTGCTGACCTCATTATAGGCTGGCACCTGGGTTGCCAATGCCGCATCGGCATCCAGCTCAAACAGGTAACAGGCGCTGGTCAGACCATATTGTTGCTGCCATTGCGGATGCAATTTACCCAGCCAGCCAGCGGCTTTGTCGCCCAGGTAAATTCGGGCCGACTGGCCTGGGTGCAACGCCGGGTGCTGTTCAACCACAAAACGTACCGGTTGCGCGAACAACGCCTCTACATGGGCTTTGGCATCATAAAAATCAAAGGCACGTGCCTCGGCAGCCCATTGTTCAGGCTGCACACTGCCGTAGACCAAGCCGGACAAAGTCAATGTTTCGACAAAGCCTTGTGCACCTTTTTCGTAGCGTGCGCCCAGCTCAAACAACATGGCACGCGTTTGCTGGCGCTTGAGGTTGTAATCCAGCGCATCCAGCAAGCCACCCCACAACCCTGAGCGCATCACACTGAGGTTGCTGGCAATCGGGTTTTTCAAGGTGATTGGCTGGCTATTGCCGTACAAATCACGTTCCCAGCTGGCATCAACAAAACTGTAAGTCACCACTTCCTGATAGCCCTGATTGACCATCACGTCACGCAGCCAGTGTTTGCTGCGCGTAGCCTCTGGCGCGACCAGCATGCCTTGCGGCGCAACAGGCGTCAGCGCAGGAATATGTTCATAGCCATGCAAGCGTGCGACCTCTTCAATCAGGTCTTCTTCGCGCGCAATATCAAAACGGAAGCTAGGTGCGCTCACCTGGAACACGCCATTCGCTTCTGTGTAGGCAAAACCCAGTTGCGCCAGCAATTGGCCTACTTGCGCCAGGCTCACATCAATGCCCAGCACCGACAGCAAATAAGCATGACGCAACGCCACCTGTTTACGTGTTGGCAATTGTGCGGTGACAGCCGTCACAGCACCAGCCTGGCCACCACAAATTTCCAACACCAATGCTGTCGCACGCTCCAGTGCATTCAAGGTATTGCCAAAATCTACGCCGCGCTCAAAACGGTAAGAAGAATCTGTGCTCAGGCCCAAACGGCGTGCTTTGCCTGCCATCACATCTGGCGTAAAGAAAGCGCTTTCGAGGAAGATAGCTTGTGTAGCATCGGTGACAGAAGTAGGTTTACCCCCCATCACTCCGGCCAAAGCAACCGGCCCATTGCCATCGGCAATCACCAGATCATCCGCCTTTAAAGTCACTTCAGTATCGTTGAGTAAAGCCAGCTTCTCACCAGCGTTGGCAAAACGTACGGCTACATCGCCCTGTAACAGCGCATGGTCAAACGCATGCATAGGCTGGCCAAGCTCAAGCAGCACATAGTTGGTGATATCGACCAAGGCACTGATGCTGCGGATGCCACTGCGTTCCAAACGGCGCACCATCCAATCAGGTGTCTTGACTTGGGCATTGACGCCGTCAATCACACGGCCATAATAAGCCGGGCAAGCGTCTGCCGCATTGAGGCTCACGGCTTTGGTCAGGCTGCTGCTAATCGCCGCAGTTGCAATACCAGGCACTGTGATAGGTGCACCCGTCATCGCCACCACATCGCGAGCAATGCCTAAAATACTTAAACAATCGGCACGGTTAGGGGTCAATTTCAAGGTATAAGTACTGTCATTCAAATCCAGGTATTCGCGGATATCCTGGCCGACTGGTGCATCTGCTGGCAATTCCAGAATCCCATTGGCTTCGGTCGCAATGCCCAGTTCTTTGGCAGAGCACAACATACCAAAAGACTCTACACCACGCACTTTGGCTTGTTTGATTTGAATGCCAGGCAGCTCAGCGCCGACCAGCGCACATGGTATTTTGATACCCACGCGTGCATTCGAAGCGCCGCAGACAATTTGCAGCACCTCTTCACCCACCTTCACTTTACACACCTGTAAACGGTCTGCATCAGGATGTTTGGCGGCTTCCAAAATTTCCGCCACCACTACATGGCTAAACGCAGGGGCGACCGGAGTGAGCTCTTCGACTTCGAGACCGGCCATGGTCAATGCGTGACCAAGCTGCGCGGTATCCAGTGATGGATTCACCATGGAACGTAACCATTGTTCGGAGAACTGCATATGTGTCTAACCCTGTATAAATTCGGTATTTAAAGTGATCTGGCGATTGAATTATTTAATAAACTGCTGCAAAAAACGCAGGTCATTATTAAAGAAATGACGCAGGTCATTGACGCCATAGCGCAGCATGGCCAAGCGCTCTACGCCCAGGCCAAAGGCAAAACCACGGTATTGATCGCTATCGATGTTCACATGCTTGAGCACCTCTGGGTGCACCATGCCGCAACCGCCAATTTCCAGCCAGCCGCCGTTCCAGCTCATGTCCATTTCGGCTGAAGGCTCGGTAAACGGGAAGAATGACGGACGGAAACGCACGGTGAGGTCGTCACGCTCAAAGAATTTCTGTAAAAAGTCCTGCACCACGCCTTTGAGGTTAGCAAAGCTGATTTGCTCATCTACCCACAAACCTTCCACCTGATGGAACATCGGCGAATGCGTGGCATCGGAGTCAACGCGATACACACGGCCTGGCGCAATGATTTTCAGCGGTGGCGTATTGTTTTCCATGTAATGCACTTGCACGGGCGAGGTATGCGTACGCAGAACGTGCTCCATGCTGTCATTACCGCTATCAATATAAAAAGTGTCGTGCATGGCACGTGCCGGATGGTTATCCGGAATATTCAGCGCGGTGAAGTTATAGAAATCAGTTTCGATTTCGGGGCCGTCGGCCACGCTGAAACCAATCGAATGAAACAGCTCTTCTACGCGGCGTAGCGTCAACGTCACCGGATGCAAACCACCCGTAGATTGCGCACGCGCAGGCAAAGTCACGTCTATGGTTTCACTGGCTAGCTGTTTTGCCTGTGCGGCTGCCAGAATACTGTCACGGCGGTCATTCAATGCCTGCTCAACGGCTTGTTTAACCACATTAATCGCTGCGCCAGCCGCTGGGCGCTCTTCAGCCGTCAACTTACCCAGCCCTTTCAAGGCTTCGGTCAGCGCGCCAGATTTACCCAGGTATTTGGCCTTGGCATTTTCCAGGGCAGGAACATCATGACAAGCAGCAAAGTCTTGTGCAGCTTCTGCGATTAAATGATTGAGATCAGCCATCGTGCGTATTCTTCAAGTTTTGAGTAACATTAAAATAAAAAAAGAGGCCGCAGCCTCTTTTTTTGGTAGGTCTGATTAGGCGCTTAAACCTGTTTTAGCCAATTCTACGAATTTGGCAAAAGCAGCTTTGTCGAACACGGCCAGATCAGCCAGTACTTTACGGTCAACTTCAACCGCAGATTTTTTCAGGCCGTTCATGAAACGGCTGTATGTCAAACCAGCTTCACGGGCTGCCGCGTTGATACGGGCAATCCACAATGCGCGGAATTGACGTTTTTTCTGACGACGGTCACGATATGCGTATTGACCGGCTTTCATTACCGCCTGTTTGGCAACGCGGTAGACGTTCTTACGACGACCACGGTAACCTTTAGCAGCATTTAAAACTTTTTTGTGTCTTGCGCGTGCGACGACACCACGTTTTACTCTAGGCATGTCGGTCTCCTTATTGTGTTGGCATCATTGCGCGGACGCGTTTCACGTCTGTCGCAGAAATAATGGAAGTACCGCGCAGCTTACGTTTTTGCTTGGTGGTTTTCTTGGTCAGAATATGGCGCAAGTGAGAGTGCGTACGCTTCACTTTACCATTACCCAAGAACTTGAAGCGCTTTTTGGCGCTGCTCTTTGTTTTCATCTTTGGCATTTTTTTCTCCTTAGAGGTTGAATAAAGAGTAACTAGGCAGCCAATTTAGCCGTATTACTCCAAAAAAACTTTTAACTTACTTTCCGCGCGCTCAAATGACTCAGCGCTTCAAGTTACTCGGCACTTGGGGCAGGCTTGTCAGCCTTTTTTGCCACCGGCGCAACTTTTTTAGCCGGGGCTAACACCATCACCATCTGGCGGCCTTCCATTTTAGGATACTGCTCCACCAATGCGTGCTCTGTCAGGTCTGCTTCCAGGCGCTTCAATAACGCCAGACCGAATTCCTGGTGCGTAATTTCGCGACCACGGAAACGCAAGGTAATTTTTGCTTTATCGCCATCACCCAAAAAGCGGATGATATTGCGTAATTTAATATTGTAATCGCCGTCATCGGTGCCAGGCCTAAACTTGACCTCTTTAATCTGCACCTGTTTTTGTTTCAGTTTTTGTTCGTGCATACGCTTGCTCTCAGCGTATTTGAATTTGCCGTAATCCATCAAACGGCACACTGGTGGTGCGGCATTTGGTGCAATTTCAACAATATCAATATCGGCTTCTTCCGCTTTGGCAAAAGCCTCTTTGAGACTCATTACACCTAACGGTTCGCCATCCACACCAACCAAACGCACCTGTGGCGCAGTGATGTCGCCATTGATGCGTGTATCTTTATCTTGAGCTATAACAATCCCCTAACAATAAACAAAGCCGCACGAATACCCGAAATCAGACCCGGTTTTGGATGTCTTGCTGCAGCAGCGCTACAAACGCTTCTACCGACATCACACCCAGATCTTCACCTTTTCTGGTACGTACGGCCACATGACCATTTTGCATTTCTTTGTCGCCCACCACAATAAGGTATGGCAACTTTTGCAAGCTATGTTCGCGTATTTTATAGGTAATCTTCTCATTTCTCAAGTCAAAATCGCATCGAATGCCATTTTTCTTCAATTTTTCAACCACTTGGCGTACATAATCTGCCTGGTTATCTGAAATATTGAGCACCATCACCTGCACTGGCGACAACCAGACCGGCATCGCACCAGCAAAGTTTTCGATCAAAATACCCAGGAAACGCTCCATCGAACCGACAATGGCGCGGTGCAACATGATAGGCCGCTGACGCGTATTATCTTCTGCCACATATTCCGCACCCAGGCGCTCAGGCAGGTTAGGATCGAGCTGGATAGTGCCACACTGCCACATACGTCCCAGCGAATCTTTAAGCGTAAATTCAATTTTCGGGCCGTAAAATGCACCTTCACCTGGCTGATATTCAAACTCCAAGCCATTGGCTTTAATGGCGTTGGCCAAGGCGGTTTCCGCCATGTCCCAGGCTTCTTCCGTACCTACGCGCTTCTCTGGGCGGGTAGACAATTTAACGATCACATCGTCAAAACCAAAGTCTTTGTAGACTTCGTACAGCATCTTGATAAAGTCGGCCACCTCGGCTTCGACTTGCGATTCCATACAGAAAATATGCGCATCATCCTGCGTAAAGCCGCGTACGCGCATCAAGCCATGTAAGGAGCCAGAGGGCTCGTTACGGTGACAGGAACCAAACTCTGCCAAACGCAAGGGCAAATCGCGGTAGCTGTGCAAGCTGCTGTTGAAAATCTGGATATGACCAGGGCAATTCATCGGCTTCACCGCATAATCACGGCTTTCCGACTGGGTAACAAACATATTGTCACGGTAGTTTTGCCAATGACCGGACTTCTCCCACAGGGTTTTGTCCAGCACCGTTGGTGTGCGCACTTCCTGGTAATCGTATTCTTTGAACTTGGCGCGCATGTACTGCTCGACTTCTTGCCAGATCACCCAACCACGTGGGTGCCAGAACACCATGCCAGGCGCATCTTCCTGCATGTGGTAAAAATCAAGCTGCTTGCCCAACTTGCGGTGGTCGCGCTTTTCAGCTTCTTCCAGCATATGCAGGTAAGCTTCCAGCTCATCTTTATTGCGCCAGGCGGTGCCATATACGCGCTGCAGCATTTCATTATTGCTGTCACCGCGCCAGTAGGCGCCCGCCAGTTTCATTAATTTAAAAGCTTTGAGTTTGCCAGTATTAGGCACGTGCGGGCCACGGCACAAGTCGGTGAAATTACCTTCAGAGTACAAAGACACATCTTCATTGCTCGGAATACTGGCAATAATTTCGGCTTTGTAATGCTCGTTAATGCTCTTGAAGTAAGCCACGGCTTCATCGCGTGGCAACACCTTGCGCTCGACTTTTTCGTCTTTTTTCGCCAGCTCGGCCATTTTCTTTTCAATGGCCACCAGGTCGTCTGGCGTAAACGGGCGCTTGTAGCTAAAGTCATAGTAAAAGCCGTTATCAATCACCGGGCCGATGGTCACTTGCGCATCCGGGAACAGCTCTTTGACCGCATACGCCAGCAAATGCGCAGTGGAGTGACGAATCACTTCTAGGCCTTCATCGTTCTTGTCGGTAATGATGGTGAGGTCTACATCCTGTTCAATCAGATGACTGGTATCGACCAGTTTAGCTTCCTGACCTGTGTACGTGACCTTACCCGCCAGTGCGGCTTTCGCCAGACCAGCGCCAATATTCAACGCGACATCGGCCACGGTCACCGGCTGCTCAAAACTTCGTGATGACCCATCAGGCAAGCGGATTACAGGCATGACTCCCTCTCTTTAAACATTAAACAACCAAACAAAACAAGCACATGGCACCTGTTTTTGGTCAAACCTCGATTATCTCACAGCGCACGAAAATTCCGCAATCAGAAACGCAATCAGACACATAGCACAGCCTCATTTAAGGTGTTGATACAAAGCGATACACACCGATACAAAACCTGCATTCAGTCACGCGCCGCCCTGACGTTAAACCAGTTGACAGGCACACATGCCTGCCAAAACACATGTTAAGGCTCAAAACAAAGGGAGAATCAGCATGACAAGTATCAGTTTAAGCAGCGTAAGCAGCCAGATCAGCAGCAACATTTTCAGCAAACTGGATACCTCAAACCAGGGATCGATAGACGCCACAACCTTAAGTAAAGCGTTGGGCGGCGCGACTGACGATGGAACTGGCGACGAAGCCAGCAACTTAGTCAGCAGTATGGACACGGATGGTGACAGTAAAATTACCAAAAGCGAGCTATCACAAGGCATAGAAAATCTGTTCAACCAGCTACAAAGCGCGAGCCAGCAGGCTGGTGGCGCCCAAGGCATGCCTCCGCCACCGCCGGGTGGTGCTGGCGGCCCGCCGCCACCTCGCGGCGGAGACGAGGAAGATACAGGCCTCACGCAGGACCAGATGCAGGAAATGGCTTCTTCCACCGACGACAGTAAACTGTCTGAACTGCTGAACAATGTCGCCAGCAATTTTGAGGCCGCAGATACTAACGGCGATGGCAAGGTGACGCAGCAGGAAGCGATGGAATATCAACAAAGCCAGAATAGCGATAGCAGCAATCAAGCCAGTAGTGCACAGCAAAACAACGCCCTGGAACAAGTGGCCAAGTTAATTAAAACCTACGGGCTAGACCAGGATACGTCCAGCAGCTATTTGGCCACCTCCGCTTAAGCCCACCGCAGCCTAACAGATGGTAAAAAACAAAAAGCCACCAGAATTTCTGGTGGCTTTTTTAAACTTGGTAGTCGCGAATGGACTCGAACCATCGACCCCCACCATGTCAAGGTGGTGCTCTAACCAGCTGAGCTACGCGACTATTGTATTGCGCAGCCATGGCTGCGAATCAATAAGGTTGCGCATTCTATCCGAAAGCCATCAGTTAGGCAATGGTATCGCGCTTATAATATGCGCATGACAAGTATGACCCACCGCCCTGCCGTGCTCACTGACAGCATGCTAGAAAACATCATTAATACCCTGGCCGAACAGCACTATTGCGTGATCGACCAATTTTTACCGGCGAGCCTGACGCAAAACCTGCGCACTTTCGCCCTTGACCAACAACAGCAATGCCTGATGCACCTGGCTGGCACCAGCCAGTCAGCCGTCAGCAACCCCAAACTACGCGGCGATCAGATTGCCTGGCTGGAGCCTAACAACCCTCACCCAGCCATCCAGGACTATCTGGCGCTGTTGACTGAAGTACAACAAGCCGTTAACCGGCAATTGATGATGGGACTGGCCAGTTTTGAAACACATTTCGCCATCTACCCAGCAGGTTCATCCGGGTATGCCACACATATAGACCAGTTTCGCCAACACCGTGAGCAAGCGGCAGCAGGCGCCAGAACACTGACCTCGATTATTTATTTAAATGATGCCTGGCCGGAAGAAGCCGGTGGAGCATTGCGCTTATACCTGGATGAACACCCACAAACACCACCAAGGGACGCCAGGCACATTGACATATTGCCGACCGCGGGCAGGCTGGTATTATTTTTATCTGCCAGATTCTGGCACGAGGTATTACCAGCCAGCTTGCCACGCATCAGCGTGACCGGCTGGTTTAAAACCCGCTAGCTTTTAAAAACTTTAATTGTTAAGTTACTGAGCGGACTGTACTTGCGCGGTCAAACGGCTAAAAATATCCGCACCGGCGTAGCCATCTTGTGGCAAGCCTTTACTGGCTTGGTAGCGACGGATCGCCGCTTGTGTTTTCGCACCCGGAAAGCCATCTGGCGACCCAGAATCAAAGCCTTTGGCATTGAGTGCTTCCTGCAAGAACCACATCTGCTGGTAACTGAGGGCAGGCGGTTCCGGCGGCATCATTAAGGTGTAAGAGTCCTGGCGCAACTGCTGGCTGAGCAAACTGACACTGAGCGCATAATTAATAGAGCGGTTCCACTGCATAATCACATCAAAATTAGGGAACACCATATACGCCGGGCCATCATAGCCTTGTGGCAGCAAAATAGCGGCTTGCGGCAAATTTAGCGCACTGTCCGGCACCCCTGCCACGCCTGCTTTTACCCATTCACTCACCGGCTTATTCAGTTGCCATTGCGCCTGGCTGTAATCAAACCCGACAGGCAAAGCCACCTGGATGCTGATCGGTTTGCCTGGCTGCCATCCGGCCTGTGACAGATAGTTTGCTGCCGAGCTAAATACATCAGGGTAAGAATTCCAGATATCTATTTTGCCGTCTGCATCGGCATCGACGCCATACTTGAGCAAGGTAGAGGGCATAAACTGCATATGCCCGGTTGCACCGGCCCAAGAGCCCACCACCGGGCTGTCATAGCGCTGCTCGCGCTCGACCACACGCATCAGGTTTACCAATTCGCGTTTAAAGAACTCGGCCCGACGCCCTTCGTAAGAGAGTGTGGCCAATGCAGAGGCCAACGGGATATCCCCCATAAAGCCGCCAAAATTGGTTTCCAGCCCCCAAAAAGCCACCAGTACCTCACGGGGTACTTGATACAACTCCTCGACCACATAGAGCACGCCCTGGTAGTCCTGCGCCATCTGCTTGCCCTTGGCAACCACACGCGGATTGATGCGGCGGTTTACATAGGCAGAAAAACTGGTGACGAATTCTGGCTGTTTACGGTCCAGCTCAATCAGGCGCGGCAAAAAAGTGACCTGATTGAGTGTTGCATCCACCGCCGCTGGCGCCACATGTAACGCCAGTGCTTCCTGTCGCATGGCAGCAACCCACAGTTGGAAGCCATCGGCATCCTCGGCACTGCTCACATGGCCAGAGACCACGAGCGCGGCCAGCAGCCACCCACGCCAGAGCGCTGGCCACTTCCCGATTCTTTTTACGTTATTCATAGACACTACTTCAGGCTGGACAAAATCGACGCATAACCTGCCTGATAATCGGCAAATTGCGGCTTGAATCCCGTGCGTTGTAAGAAAGCGTTAAGGATACGCTTACCAGATTGCGGCTGCAATGGCGGCGTGGGCGGTGCGGGCACCTGCTGCTGCGCGGCCAGCCACTGCAACACCTCATGCTGCATGGCGGGTACGCCATCGGTCAAAATACAATGTCCAGGCAATGCAACACCATTGATGACTTGCTGATACAAATGCACCACAGCCGCGGCCACGTCCAGCTCATGTATGCGATTGGTCCAATGTGCCTGCGTCGGCCAACGCGCGCTATTTTGCAGCAAACGCAACAAATACAGCCGTTGCGGGCCGTAAATACCCGATACCCGCAGCGCGGTATGCCCACAAGGCAAGTGCGTCAGTAACTGCTCAGCTTCCAGCATGCTACGCCCGCCATCATCCGCAGGCTGGGCTGGCGTATCATCATCCACCCACTGCCCCTGATCTTCACCGTAGATACCGGTACTGGAAATAAAGAAGACATGCTTTAATGAGGCCATCGGCAGATTTGCCAACACATGGCGCAGGCCTTGCACATAGGTTTGCTGATAGCTTTGCCCCTCTACAGGTGCGAGGCAATACAGCAAAATTTCCGGCTGCGAAGTGGAGAGCGCTGCAAGGTGTTCTTCAGCAACCACATCCAGGTATATTGCCTGTGCGCCTGCTGGCACCGGCAATTGAGAGCGGCGGACAATGGTGAGCGCATGCCCCTGGGCCAAGGTAGCTTGCGCAATCAGCGACCCCAAACCACCACAGCCAATTTGTAATACGCGCATCCGGGCCCTAACCCTTCATCTCTGGCAGCAGATGTTTACGCAAATAGCGCTCGGCCAGCAACATGGCCGACATCGTTTTGCTGTCGGTCAGCTCACCAGTCTCTATCGCTTGCATGACGCGCTCGAACGGCCATACAAAGACATCCATTGCCTCATCAACATCCCTGGCGTGCTCGCCTAGTGACAAACCGGTTGCCAGGTAGATATGAATCACTTCGTTGGAATAGCCGATACAAGGATGTTGCACGCCCAATTTGACCCAGGTTTGCGCCGTGTAGCCGGTTTCTTCCAGCAACTCACGCTGGCCAGTGGTTAATACGGGTTCGCCGGGGTCAATTTTGCCGGCGGGCAATTCAATAAACACCTGTTTGAGCGGGTAGCGGAACTGGCGTTCCAGCACTACTTCGCCTGCTGGCGTCAGCGCGATTACCACGACTGCGCCGGGATGTATCACATACTCGCGGCCACTAATCACGCCATTCGGTAAGCGCGCCTCATCATAACGCACGGTCAACATTTTGCCCTGCGCCATGATCTCGCTAGAGACCGTGGTTTCAATCAAATGGGTGTCGACCAACGGCTGATCCTGCTTGAATCCTGTTTCTTCTGCCATCACTCACTTCTACCGCTTAAACTGCATCTTTAAATGTATTGCAATCATTGACCTGGCCAGATTGCAAACCTTGCTTGAACCAATGCACACGCTGCTCGGAGCTGCCATGGGTAAAACTGTCCGGCACCACATAGCCCTGCGCCTGTTTTTGCAGCGCATCATCACCAATGGCGGTGGCGGCACGCAAGGCCTCTTCAACATCACCGGTTTCCAGAATGCGGAACTGCTGGTCCGCATGGTGTGCCCAAACACCGGCATAACAATCCGCCTGCAACTCCAGCCGTACGGAATACGCATTGGACGCCGCTTCAGAACGTGCCTGCTGCCTGGCTTGCTGCACTTTTGCCGAGGTGCCCAGCAAGTTTTGCACATGGTGACCAACCTCATGCGCAATCACATAGGCCTGGGCGAAGTCCCCTGGCGCCTTGAAGCGCTGTTGCAGCTCCTGGTAAAAACTCAAATCGATATAGACCTTCTGGTCAGCCGGGCAATAAAACGGCCCCATCGCCGCCTGGCCTTGTCCGCAAGCGGTTTGTGTCGCACCGCTGAAAATCTCCAGATGTGGCGCCGTGTATTGCTGGCCTGCTGCTGAAAATAGGCTTTGCCATACCTGCTCGGTACTCCACAGCACGCGCGAAACAAATTTCACATTCGGGTCGTTACTATCCGCGGGCACTGCTTGTGACTCGGCCGCCGGTTGCGCTTGCTGCGCAATATTCAATACCAGGCTGGGGTCCACGCCAAAATACATGGCCACCAGCGCAATCGCTATGGTGCCGATGCCGATACTGCGGCCACCGACCATTCCGCGGCCGCGACTGTCTTCGACATGCTGGCTTTCTTCTAAATCATCCAGGCGCACAAGAATCCCCCGACCATTACTATTGAAAAATGTTGATGGAATGTGATTACTTTAGCATGCAGCACTGATAAAATCACACCATGTTTACTGGGATTATTCAAACCGTCGGCCGGATTGCCGAAGTGGTTCCGCATGGTGAAGATTGCGCATTACGCATTGAAGCCGCGGAACTGGGAATGCAAGATGTGCAACTGGGAGATAGCATCGCCGTCAATGGCGTGTGTTTGACCGTCACTGAATTCGATGCACGCACTTTCCAAGTCATGGTTTCAAAAGTCACGCTGGACGTGACCACGGGCCTCGGTCAACCTGGCCCGGTCAATCTGGAAAAAGCCTTGCGCCTGGCTGACCGCCTGGGCGGCCACCTGGTCACCGGCCATGTGGACGGTATAGGCACCATCACCACGCTGCAAGAAGTAGGCGAATGCTGGCTGCTCAAAATACGTGCGCCCCACGCCATCAGCAAATACGTCGCTAAAAAAGGCTCCTTGTGTGTGAACGGCATCAGCCTGACCGTCAACGAGATCAGCCAAGACGAGGTCAGCATCAACCTGATCCCGCACACCATGCAACACACCATGATGCAATACGCCAAGGCCGGAGACCCGGTCAACCTTGAAATTGATTTAATTGCACGCTATGTCGAGCGTATGCAAGCCTGGGAGCAAGAATAATGTCGGCGCAAATTAGTCCTATTGAAGCCATTATTGCCGATATCCGTGCCGGAAAAATGGTCATCCTAGTGGATGACGAACACCGTGAAAACGAAGGTGACTTTGTGATTGCCGCTGAGTTTGTCACCGCAGAACATATCAACTTCATGGCCAAATTTGGCCGTGGCCTGATCTGCCTGACGCTGACCGAGCAACGCTGCCGCCAGCTGGATTTGCCGCCGATGGTGCAGAAAAACGGCACCCGCCTGGGCACTAACTTCACGGTATCCATTGAAGCGGCAGAAGGTGTGACGACTGGTATTTCCGCAGCCGATCGCGCCACGACAATACGCGCGGCCATTGCCAAGCAGGCCAATGCCAGCAGCCTGGTTAGCCCCGGCCATATTTTCCCGCTCTCCGCCATGAATGGTGGCGTGCTGGTGCGCGCCGGACACACCGAAGCAGGTTGCGACCTGGCGCAACTGGCCGGGTGCGAGCCTGCCAGCGTCATTTGCGAAATCCTCAAGGATGACGGTGAAATGGCACGCCTGCCAGACCTGATGCAGGTAGCGGCTGAGCATGATATTAAAATCGGCACCATTGCCGACCTGATTCATTACCGCGCCTCACACGAGACACTGATTGAGCGCAGCGCCGAGCGCACGATAGAAACCGTGTTTGGCACTATGCGCCTGATCGCCTACCGCGACAATATTGCGCAAGAAACGCATTTAGCGCTGGTCAAAGGGGATCCGCACACTAGTGAAGAAACACTGGTACGCGTGCATGAACCCCTGTCCATGATAGACCTGCTGGATAGCAGCCACCAGGCGCATAGCTGGAACCTGCTGCACGCCATGCGTATTATCAGTACGGCGCCGTGTGGCGTGATTGTGTTGATCAACCACGATGAAGATGGGCTGGGACTGACCGACCGTATTTTGCGTGCTGACCAGAAACTGGTGCTGAACCAGGAATTACGCAATTACGGCACGGGCTCACAAATCCTGCTCGACCTCGGTGTGAAGAAAATGCGCCTGATGGCCGCCCCACGCAAAATGCCGAGTATGGATGGCTTTGGCCTGGAGATTACTGGTTATTTGAGCGCGGAAGAAGCTACCCCGGTATGAGTGAACAGTTATCTTTAGACAGGAATGACATGCGGTTGAACCTGACCGGCCAGATTTTAATCGCCATGCCGGCCATGGAAGACCCCTACTTCAGCAAAAGCGTGATTCTGGTGTGTAACCACGACCAGGATGGGGCCATGGGCATGATACTCAACCATCCCTTGCAATTGAATGTGGGCGACCTGTTTGAGCAACTGGATATGGAGTGCCACGCCAACTACCAGCAGGAGCGGCAAGTGCATTTCGGCGGCCCGGTGCAAGTGGAACGCGGCTTTGTGCTGCACACGCCAGCCACCGAATTCAACACCACCATGGAGTTGTCTGAAGGACTGGCCATGACTTCCTCCAAAGATATCCTGGAAGCTGCTGCGCGTGATGAAGCCCCGCAAGACATGTTTATCGCACTCGGTTATACCGGCTGGTCCGCGGGTCAACTGGAAGAAGAAATCCAGGCCAATGCCTGGCTGACACTGCCGCTTGAAGACAACCAGCAGCTACACAAGCTGATTTTCAAATTACCTAACGATGACAAACTGGCCTGGGCCATGCAACAACTGGGCGTAGACTTTGCCACCCTGTCCGAGGTTGCTGGTCATGCCTGATGCGGTCAAGCACGGCAAACAGCCCCTCAACCAAAGCCATTTACCGATTACCCAACGCCGCTATCCGGATGTCAGCGGCACGGTACTGGCGTTTGATTTTGGCGAAAAACGCATAGGGGTTGCCGTTGGCGACACCTTGCTCAAGCTGGCACACGCACTGCTCACCATAGAAGCAGAGGAAAATGCTGCCAAATTTGCGCAAATTGATGCGCTGCTGCAAGAATGGCGACCGGCCTTGCTGGTGGTTGGCTTACCGATGTCCATGGAGGGCGAAGCTCACGCCATGACAGCGCTGGCGCAAAAATTTGCCCAGCGCCTCGAAGGCCGCTTTAACCTGCCGGTGGTGATGGTTGATGAACGACTGTCTTCTGCTGAGGCAGCACAGTCGCTGTATGAAGCGGGTATAAGAGGCAGAGCACAAAAGCCACTGCTGGACCAGGTTGCCGCACAAACTATATTACAATCCTATTTTGATGCTTATCATGGACGTGCATAGCACCCCTCCCCTCATGACACTACCAGACCCCGAACAATTACTGGCGCATTTATATGCTCAAATCAAGCCTCGCATACAGGAAGATACTGCCTTGGTTGGTATTTATACCGGCGGAGTCTGGCTCATGGAGAGACTGCTCAAACGCCTGCAAACCGAATTGGGGCATAACATCCTGTTCGGCAAACTGGATGCTGCCATGTACCGGGACGACTATGCAAAACGCGGGCTGAAAACCTCAGCCCATCCGGCCTACATCCCGTTCGACGTCAATGGCAAGCACATTATCCTCATCGACGATATTTTTTATACCGGCCGTACCACGCGCGCCGTGATGAATGAGCTGTTTGACTATGGCCGCCCGGCCTCGGTACAACTGGCAGCCCTGATCAACCGTGGCGGCGCACAATTACCGATCCGGCCCGACATGGTAGGTGCCGACCTGCCTTTGCAGGCGCATCAATCTTTTGACCTGGCCATGAACACACAGGGGCGCCTAAGCCTCAGTATTTCTGAAGCGGCCTCACCTGCCAAGCCTGGAGCTGACGACCATGCATAACCCGCAACTCAACGCGCAAGGGCAACTACAACACCTGCTCAGTATCGAGGGCCTGCCCAAACGTATTCTGACGGATATCCTGGACACCGCCGAAAACTTTGTCGGCGTGGCTGAACGTGAAGTGAAAAAGGTACCGCTGCTGCGTGGTAAAACCGTGTGCAATATCTTTTTTGAAAACAGTACGCGTACGCGCACTACTTTTGAAATCGCTGCCAAACGCCTGTCAGCAGACGTGCTTAACCTCAATGTCAGCACCTCATCGCAGTCCAAAGGCGAAACGATTCTAGACACGGTGAACAACCTGATTGCCATGCACGCCGATATGTTTGTCGTGCGTCACCAGCAAAGCGGCGCCGCGCACTTTATTGCGCAACATGTGCCACCGCATATCAGCGTCATTAACGCTGGCGATGGCCGTCATGCGCACCCGACTCAAGGGTTGCTGGATGTATTTACCATCCGCAAATACAAACCGGAAATGCATAATTTACGCGTCGCGATTGTCGGCGATGTGCTGCACTCACGCGTCGCCCGCAGCGAGATTCACGCCTTGACTACCCTAGGCGTGCCTGAAATACGCGTCATCGCACCACGCACTCTGCTGCCTACCGATGTGGAAAAACTCGGCGTACAGGTGTTCCACAATATGGAGGAAGGCCTGAAAGACGTCGATGTAGTGATGATGTTGCGCCTGCAAAACGAGCGCATGTCAGGCGCCTTGCTGCCAAGCTCGCAAGAATTCTTCCAGACCTTTGGCCTAACGCCAGAGCGCCTGGCATTGGCAAGGCCGGATGCCATCGTCATGCACCCAGGGCCAATGAACCGTGGCGTAGAAATTGATTCAGCAGTCGCAGACGGCAAGCAGTCGGTGATCCTGCCGCAAGTGACATATGGTATCGCAGTCCGCATGGCGGTGATGGCCATTTTAGGAGGGGGCAACGCCGCATGAATATTGTCATTAAACAAGGCCGCCTGATGGATGCCAGCCAGCAACTGGATCAGGTCAAAGACCTTTATATCAGTGCAGGCAACATTGTCGCCATCGGTGATGCGCCGGCAGACTTTAAGGCTGACCAAACGCTGGATGCCAGCGGCAAATGGGTATTACCCGGCCTGGTCGACTTGTGCGCGCGCCTGCGCGAACCAGGCAGTGAATATAAAGCTACGCTACTGAGCGAGCTACGCGCAGCCATGGCTGGCGGCGTCACCAGCCTGGCCTGCCCGCCAGACACCGACCCGGTGCTCGATGAGCCTGGCCTGGTTGAAATGCTCAAACACAGGGCCAAATCACAGGCGCTGGCGCATGTGTACCCGCTGGGCGCCGTCACCCGCCAGTTGCAAGGCCAATTGCTCACAGAAATGTATGCACTGACGGCGGCTGGTTGTGTGGGTTTTTCGCAGGCAGACACTACCATTGTTGATACGCAGGTATTATGGCGCGCCTTTGAATATGCCGCCTCTTTTGGCTACACCCTGTTTATGCGCGCCGAGGATCCTTACCTGGCCAAAAACGGTGTCGCGCATGACGGTGAAGTCGCTTCGAGACTGGGCTTGAAAGGGATTCCTTCTGCGGCGGAAAGCATCGCGTTGCAAACCATGCTGCGGATTGCGCAAGCCACCGGCGTCAGGCTGCATATCGCCCGTGTCTCTACCGCAGAATCGGTGGAACTGATTCGCCAGGCCAAACAGTCCGGCATGCAGGTGACGGCAGATGTCAGCATTCAGCATCTGCACCTGACAGACATGGATATTGGCTTCTTTGACAGCATGGTGCACCTGAAACCACCTGTGCGTACCCAACGCGACCGCGATGCCTTGCGCGCAGGTTTGCTGGACGGCACACTGGATGCCATCTGCTCTGACCACACACCGGTAGATGACGATGCCAAGGCCTTGCCTTTTGCTGAATCACACCCAGGCGCTTCTGCACTCGAATTACTGTTACCGCTGACATTAAAATGGGCGGCACAAGCCAAGCTCTCGCCTGCACAAGCCTTAGCCAAAATCACGCAAGCGCCAGCCAACATCCTTGGCGTGAATGCAGGTGATTTGCAAGTCGGTGCAACCGCAGACGTCGTCATCTACGACCCTGAGATGGAGTGGCGTGTCGATGGCCGTGCGCTGCTAAGCCAAGGCAAAAATACGCCTTTTGTACATCATGCCGTGACCGGCAAAGTCACCACCACCTTCACGCAGGGCAACCTGGTGTTCCAACAGGAAACCTTGCAAAGCGTATAGCGCTAGCGCTTAAAGTAAAACGCCTGCGATGAATACTCACCGCAGGCGTTTTTCATGGTGTCAATGCAATACCTATAAAATATCCAGGTCAGAAATCTTGCCGCGCTCCTGGTTTTCAGGGTTCACGATTTTGCTGTTGAGTTTAAACTTGAGGCGCAGATCATTGACTGAGTCCGCATTACGCAAAGCATCGTCGTAGCTGATCTGGCCAGACTCAAATAAATCAAACAAGGCCTGGTCAAACGTTTGCATGCCCAGCTCGCGTGATTTGGCCATGATTTCTTTAATCGCGTGCACATCGCCTTTGTAGATCAAGTCAGAAATCAAAGGCGAATGTAACAATACCTCCACCGCAGCAACGCGGCCACTGCCGTCAATTTTAGGGATCAGCCGCTGTGAAGCGACACAGCGCAGGTTCAGTGACAAGTCCATCAATAACTGTTGCCGGCGCTCTTCGGGGAAAAAGTTAATAATGCGGTCCAATGCCTGGTTGGTGCTGTTGGCGTGCAAGGTGGCCAGGCACAAATGCCCGGTTTCGGAGAACGCAATGGCGTAGTCCATGGTTTCACGGTCACGAATCTCGCCGATCATAATCACGTCCGGCGCCTGGCGCAGCGTGTTTTTAAGCGCAGCATGCCAGCTTTCGGTATCCACACCCACTTCACGCTGAGTCACAATACAATTGCGATGGCCGTGAATAAATTCGACCGGGTCTTCAATGGTAATAATGTGGCCGTAACTGCTTTCATTACGGTGCCCCAGCATGGCCGCCATTGAGGTCGACTTACCAGAGCCGGTGCCGCCAACAAAAATAATCAGGCCACGCTTGGCCATCACCACGTCTTTCAGAATCAGCGGTAACTTTAAATCATCAAATTTGGGGATATTGGTATTAATCACCCGAAACACCAGGCCAACCGCGCTACGCTGGATAAAGGCATTGACGCGGAAACGGCCGACAGACGGCATACTGATGGCAAAGTTACACTCCAGTGTTTCCTTAAACTCCAGCGCCTGCTTGTCATTCATCACGGCACGGCCGATCTCGGCAGTTTGCTGTGTATTCAGGGTTTGTGACGATACCGGCGTCAGCTTGCCGTCTATCTTCATGGCAGGCGGAAAACCCGCTGTGATAAACAAGTCTGAAGCCTTGCGCGTGACCATCAGTTTCAGCAGGTCCGTGACAAACTTCTCCGTTTGAGCGTAATCGCTCGTCGTTTGCGTACTATCCATGCTGTTAGCCGATGATAGCGTCACGATTTGCTGCCTTGGTGCGCGCTTCAGCTGCACTGATGACATTCCGTTTTACCAGGTCTTGCAGATTCTGGTCCAGGGTTTGCATGCCCAGGCTCTGGCCAGTCTGGATGGCAGAATACATCTGGGCAATCTTGTTTTCACGAATCAGGTTACGAATGGCCGGGGTGCCCATCATAATTTCATGCGCAGCGACACGGCCTTGCTCATCCTTGGTCTTACACAGGGTTTGTGAAATCACGGCGCGCAGCGACTCAGACAACATGGAGCGCACCATTTCTTTCTCAGCCGCCGGGAACACGTCGACCACCCGGTCTATGGTTTTTGCCGCAGAGCTGGTGTGCAAGGTACCGAACACCAGGTGACCTGTTTCCGCCGCAGTCAGCGCCAGGCGGATGGTTTCCAGGTCGCGCATCTCGCCGACCAGGATCACATCCGGGTCTTCACGCAGGGCTGAGCGCAAGGCATTCTCAAAGGATTGCGTATGCGGGCCGACCTCACGCTGGTTGATCAGCGATTTTTTGGAGGTGTGCACAAATTCGATCGGGTCTTCCACGGTCAACACGTGCGACATCTGCGATTCATTGATGTAATCAATCATGGCCGCCAGCGTGGTGGACTTACCAGAACCGGTTGGTCCGGTCACCAGCACAATGCCGCGTGGCGTTTCAGCGATATCCTTGAATACTTTGGGGGCGTTTAACTCGTCCAGCGTCAGCACTTTGCTCGGAATAGTACGGAACACCGCACCGGCGCCACGTTGCTGGTTAAACGCATTGACCCGGAAACGCGCCAGGTCAGGAATCTCAAACGAGAAGTCACACTCCAGGGTTTCTTCGTAGATTTTGCGCTGGCTGTCGTTCATGATGTCATACAGCATACGGTGTACTTCAGCATGTTCCATGGCTGGCAAATTGATTTTGCGCACATCGCCATGCACACGAATCATCGGTGGCAGGCCGGAGGACAAATGCAAGTCCGACGCTTTATTTTTAACTGAAAATGCCAATAAATCTGAAATATCCACAATCGACTCCAGTGATTATTTATAATGTTGCTTTGGTTTTGTATTCTTAGTGTTTCAACACTTGCTTTCAAATATTAGCGCTCACTACCCTGCTTAGCCTCCATGACTGCCCTCTCTGACAATCTTGACTGCGTACGTAAACAGATCGCTGATGCACAAGCCCGTTTCCAGGTGTCTCAGCCAGTCACCCTATGCGCGGTCAGCAAAGCACAACCCGCCGCTGCAATGCGTGCCGCCTATGACGCTGGCCAAACCGTGTTTGGCGAAAACTACCTGCAAGAAGCCCTGCAAAAACAGGCAGAACTCACAGACTGTGCTATAGCATGGCACTTTATCGGGCCAATTCAAAGCAATAAAACACAGCAAATTGCCCGTCATTTCGACTGGGTACACTCGGTAGATCGCCTTAAAATTGCACAACGCTTGTCAGATGCACGTCCATCTGAACTGCCGCCATTAAATATTTGCCTGCAAGTGAACATTAGCGAAGAGGCAAGCAAAAGTGGTGCCAGTGGCCAGGATCTATTGGAACTCGCCTTAAATATCAAACAGTTGCCTCACTTGCAGCTACGCGGTTTGATGGCGATTCCGGCACCTTGCAGTGACGTTGACCAGCAGCGTGACCAATTTCGGCAGGTGCGCGCCCTGTTTGAACAATTGAACGGCCACGGCCTGCAACTGGACACACTATCCATAGGCATGAGTGGCGATTTTGCGGCCGCCATTGCCGAAGGCGCGACGCTGGTACGTATAGGCACGGCCATTTTTGGTGCGCGCACCCCCTCTTCACCCACAGATTCAGTGATAAAAGGAACCTGATCACCATGCAATCACTTTCAGCCACACGCATTGCCTTTATTGGCGGCGGCAATATGGCACAAGCCTTGATGATAGGCCTGCAACAACGGGCATTTAACATGCAGAACATCACCGTGATTGACCCGGATACGGCCAAACATCCGCATCTGCAAACGACCTTGGGCATTCACACCAGCGCCAGCCTGACGGCAGAGTCACTGGCGGTAGATATCATTGTGCTGGCCGTGAAGCCGCAACAATTACAAAGCGTGGCGCAGGCACTGGCCCCTTTACTGCAATCGCAATTAGTCGTTTCAGTCGCTGCGGGCATACGCACGGCAGACCTCAGCCGCTGGTTAAATGGCTACCAAACCATAGTACGCACCATGCCCAACACACCAGCGCAGATTCAGGCTGGCATTACCGGCGCTTACGCCCTGCCTGCAGTCTCTGTCACACAGCGTGAATTAGCCGACGCAGTATTACAAGCGGCTGGCGAAGTGGTTTGGCTGGAAGATGAAGTGCAACTGGATGCGGTCACCGCCATTTCTGGCAGCGGCCCGGCCTATGTGTTCCTGATGATAGAAGCCTTGACGGCGGCGGGAGTCAATTTAGGCCTCAGTGAGGCACAATCACTCAAACTGAGCCTGGCGACGTTTAAAGGCGCCAGCTTGCTGGCTGCTGGCAGCACCACACCAATATCCACACTGCGTGAACAGGTTACCTCCAAAGGCGGCACCACCGAACAAGGACTGCTCAGCATGCGCCAGCATGATATTCATGGCATGATGCAAGATGCCGCCGCGCAAGCCGCACGCCGCGCCAAAGAACTGGGTGATCAACTGGGAGCACAAGCATGATGTTGCAAAACATGACGACTTTTTTACTCAATGCCGCCTTCGGCATTCTGACGTTTTTACTGGTACTGCGTTTTTTAATGCAATGGACCCGCACTTCGTTCCAGAATCCAGTGGGCCAAATGACCATGGCGCTGACCGACTTTATGGTCAAACCTACACGTAAACTGATCCGCCCCATCAAGCAGTGGGACTTGTCTACATTGCTGCTGGCCTTATTGATGCAGGTTATTTTGTTTGCCCTGCTAGCGTTGCTGGCTGGCGCGCCTGCCTCGCCATTTTTCTGGCTATGGCAAGCGGTGTTTGGCGTACTGGCGCAAATGGTCGATGTCTTTTTCTATGCCATCCTGTTGATGGCAATTTTAAGCTGGGTCAACCCTTACAGCCCGATTTACGGTGTCTTGAACCAACTAACAGCACCCATTCTGGAACCATTGCGCCGTATTCTGCCACCGATTCAGGGCTTTGATTTTTCTGCACTGGTTGCACTGATCTTATTGCAAATGGTCAGCCATATTGTGCTACCAGGCCTGGCTGCGGGTATTCTGTAAACCAGCGCTATGCCAAATAAAAAAGGACGACTCACTGTCGTCCTTTTTTTATATCCAGACAATATCAAACTCTTCCCGGCCATACTGCGTGTCCGGATGCAGCGACAGTGGCTTTTTAATAAAGTCAGACAAACTGGCCAGACTCTGTGACTCTTCATCACCCAGCATATTAATCACTTCAGGGGATGCCAGAATCTTGAATTCTTTGGCGCTTTTAAACTGCTTGGACTCGCGCAATATTTCGCGCATGATTTCGTAGCAGATCGTTTGTGCTGTTTTGAGTTCGCCACGGCCCTGGCACACTTTACAAGACTCACACAGCAAATGTGCCAGGCTCTCGCGCGTGCGCTTACGCGTTAGCTCAACCAGCCCCAGAGCGGAAAAGCCGTTGACATTGATGCGCGCCCTGTCCAGCATCACCGCTTTGCGCAACTCTTCCAGCACCGCCTCGCGCTGGGCATCTTCATCCATATCAATAAAGTCGATAATGATAATGCCGCCCAGGTTGCGCAAACGCAGTTGCCGCGCAATGGTTTGTGCGGCTTCCAGGTTGGTTTTAAAAATGGTGTCAGACAGGTTTTTACCGCTGACAAAACTGCCAGTGTTCACATCCACTGTGGTCAGCGCCTCGGTCTGGTCAAAAATCAGGTATCCGCCGGATTTAAGCTCCACCTTGCGCGACAAGGCTTTTTCGATTTCGCTTTCAATGTCATAAAACTCAAACAGCGAGCGCTCACCCTTGTAATGCATGAGCGGCTTGACGGCGTGTGAAACATACAACTCGGCAAACTCTTTCAGGCGCTCAAACATCTCACGCGAATCAACGCGGATACTGGTGGTTTCGGTACACACCACATCGCGTAAAATACGGCGCGGCAAACTCAGGTCATAAAAAATCAGCGAACGTTCGCCTACTTTGGTGCTCTCGGTTTGAATTTTTTGCCAGACCTTGCGCAGATACTCAATATCCGCCAGCAACTCTTCATCGGTCGCATTTTCAGACATGGTGCGGATAATATAGCCACCTTCGCGCTCTTCGGGTAGCAAGCCGAGCAAACGGTTACGCAAAAATTCGCGCTCTTCTTCAATATCAATGCGCTGCGAAACACCAATGTGCTTTTGGTATGGCAAATAAACCAGAAAACGTCCGGCGATGCTGATTTCGGTGGTCAGGCGCGCACCCTTGGTGCCGATGGCTTCTTTAATGACCTGGACAATAATCGACTGGCCTTCATGCAGCACCTCCTGAATTGGCCGGGCCGTTTTGACCGCGCCATCCTCTGAGTGACACGCCATGATATCCGCCGCATGCAGAAAGGCCGCACGTTGCAAACCGATCTCGACAAAGGCAGATTGCATGCCCGGCAACACGCGCACGACGGTGCCGCGGTAGATATTGCCAACAATGCCCAGCGACGAAGCCCGCTCTATGTGTAGCTCCTGGACAATGCCCTGCTCCAGAATCGCCACGCGCGTCTCCTGCGGCGTGACGTTAATCAATACTTCCTGCGCCAATGACATTTTGCTTTACCCGATCCCGATCATTATTTTTATACAAAGTTTACCATGCGTGCAGCAACTGCGCCGTTTCATGCAAGGGCAAACCCATCACACCGCTATAGCTGCCTGCGATGCGTACAATCCAGGCACCCGCGCGCCCCTGTATGCCATAGGCACCGGCTTTATCCATTGATTCTCCGGAGGCAATATAGTCCTGCAACACCGCCTGTGGCACCTGCATCATCTCCACCTCGGTCGTATTCAGCAGGCAGCGCACTGCGCCTGCGTGATACACAGCCACTGCCGTATGCACCAGATGCACGCTGCCACTCAGGCGCGACAACATATCCAATGCCTCGCTGGCATCGGCAGGTTTGCCTAAAATATCCATGCCCAAAGCCACAGTGGTATCCGCGGCCAAAATGGGCAAGCCCAATGCGCCATGCGCGGCGGCAATCGCCAGTGCCTTGGCACTGGCCAAACGCTGTACATACAGCGCAGGATCTTCGCCGGGCAAACTCGATTCATCAATATCTGCAGGCAAAATATCGCACTGCACGCCCAGCTGTGCCAGTAACTCCACACGACGCGGGCTGCGCGATGCCAGGATGATCTTTTGTTGAGACATGGAGACTCCACAAGCGTAATAAACAAGCCGCACAAGGTAACACAAACACAGGGAATTTTGCGTTAAAGGCAGCCCTAATTGCGGCCCAACTTGGACTAACAGGCACTTGCCGCATTGTGTACAATGACCGCTCGTTTGTCTTTACTCGCCAGACTACCCGCATGAACTCACTTGAACATCTGTTACAGCGTGCTGAACAACTCATCACGCGCCTGGAAACCCTGCTGCCTGCACCGCCCGCCGACATCAACTGGCAAGCCATTGCCTGGCGCTGGGTCAAACACGGCACACACGGCCAGCTACAGGCCGTGGAGCACCCGCATGCAGTATTGCTGCAAGACATACAATTTATTGACCGGCAAAAAACCGAAGTCGTGCGTAATACCCGCCAATTCCTGCAAGGGCTACCTGCCAACCATGTGCTGCTGACAGGCGCGCGTGGCACCGGCAAATCGTCGCTGGTCAAAGCCCTGCTCAACGCTTATGCCGACCAAGGCTTGCGCCTGATTGAAGTAGAAAAACAGGACCTGAACGACCTGCCACAAATTGCGCAGCTGATTCGCCAACGGCCAGAGAAATTTATTATTTTCTGTGATGACCTCACCTTTGAAGCCAACGACACCGGCTACAAAGCGCTCAAGGTTATCCTTGATGGCTCGATTGAGAACGCTTCATCCAACCTGCTGGTGTATGCCACCTCCAACCGCAAAAACCTGATGCCGGAATATATGGCCGACAATCAGCCGATTGTAGACAAAGGTGAAATCCGCCAGAACGACACCATAGACGAAAAAACCTCACTGGCCGAGCGCTTCGGCCTGTGGCTATCGTTCTACAGCTTTGACCAGGACGAATACCTGAGCATTGCCGGGCATTGGCTGGACACATTTGGCATCACCATGGATGACACCGCTCGCCACGCTGCCTTGCAGTTTTACCACACCCGTGGCGCCCGTAGCGGCCGCGTTGCTTACCAGTTTGCCAAAGACTATGCAGGCAAGCTGCAACTGAAATCCTGATTCCTATGACCAAACTTGTACAAGTCGCCGTTGCCATCCTGATGAAACCCGATGGTGAATACCTGCTCGCCAGCCGCCCTAATGGCAAAGGCTGGGCAGGCTGGTGGGAGTTTCCTGGCGGCAAAATTGAATCCGGCGAAACCCCAGAACACGCATTGATCCGAGAATCGCAAGAAGAACTCGGCGTCACACCAACGCAAATACAACCGTGGATCAAACGCCGCTACGACTACCCGGCCACGCACGACGCAGAAGCCAAAACCGTGCTGCTGCACTTTTTCTTTGTACATGCCTGGCAAGGCGAACTCACCGCGCGCGAAGGCCAGCAATTTGCCTGGCAGCATCCACGCAAACTCAATGTCAGCCCAGTATTGCCCGCCAATGCGCCGATTATGCAAGCCCTGAGCCTGCCGCCTGTTTACGCCATCAGCAATGTGCAAGAGATGGGCGAACCTGCCTTCTTGCAAGCGCTAAAACAACAATTAGACCAAGGCCTGCAACTGCTGCAAATCCGCGAACCCCAGCTAGATCACGAAGCCCTGGCTCAATTAAGCGAAAAAGTACTCACACTGTGTGCCCCTTACGATTGCCGCTGCCTGCTGAATGGCAGCCCGGAACAAGCCCAACAACTCGGCTACCAGGGTGTGCATTTAAACAGCCAGCGCCTGCTTGCACTCACGCAAAAACCGGATCATTTATTAGTCGGCGCCTCTTGCCACGATGTAAAGCAACTACAACAAGCGCAAGCCCTGCAACTAGACTTTGCCCTGCTCTCACCCGTGCTGCCAACCAAAAGCCACCCGGAAGCCACAGGGCTAGGCTGGGAGACGTTTAGTGAGATGCTGAACGGCCTTGAAATCCCGGTATATGGCCTGGGAGGCATGCGCCTGGAGCATCTATCACAAGCACAAGCCTGCGGTGCCCGTGGTGTCGCGATGCAACGGGCGCTGTGGTAATCATTAAAGCTTAAATATCATCATGAAGAAATTTCTCTGGTTAATTATTTCCATCATTTGCAACACGGCTTTTGCTCAATCAGATATCTGCAACAGCGCTGATGACTTGGCGAATGCGCACATACACGTTGAGTCATTTCTGAAGTCAATCAAAGAAGATCAGCATTTACGAGAAATTGAAATTGATCAGGAGGTCCAGGCCACCGCACAACGATTGCACTGGACTCAGGCCGATCAGTCCAGTTTTTTCAGAAAAATACTCGCGTCTTCAGAATTTTCAGCATTTGAGGTGGAGAAGCAACCCATGATGGCCGAGATCATTAGCATCGTGAAGACGTTTAACAAAGGCAGCGCATCAAACATGCCTGAGAGTTGCGATGATATTATTAGAATTCAGTCGATTATTTATAAAATCAGGGATGTGAATCGACGTCAGTATGATTTCATGTCGCGAGCACTCAATACTGCGAATTAACGTTGGATGCGTTTAACATAGCCACTACTAGCCATTCGAACACTTTGCTCGACGTGCATCGCGCACCAGACACAGAAGATAAATCCGATATAGATTTGATGATGCATACGCCAAAAACCTCTCAACAGAACAATCCATTACATGGCATCACGCTTGAAAATATCGTGACCCAATTGGTTGATTATTACGGCTGGGATAAACTCGCGCAGAGAGTGAATATCAACTGTTTTAAGAGTGATCCCTCTGTGAAGTCTAGCTTGAAGTTTTTGCGGAGGACGCCGTGGGCAAGAGCGGAGGTAGAGAACTTATATCTCGCGACGTTTGCCAAAAATCATGGCTAATATTGATTAGGGGTTTATCCCCACTTGAATCGTTTTTAAATCAGGGCGCGGCTTTTACCGGCATGGTGATGAACTGATCGGTAATGTTGCCTTTTTTGTCTTTGAAGCACAGCCTGAATTTCACTTGTTCGCCTGCTTTAAATGGGGCTGGCAATTCAAACAGCATCAGGTGCAGGCCACCCGGCGCCAGTTTAACTGGCTTGCCAGCAGGCACTGGCAACGCTTCCATACTCCGCATTTTCATCACGCCGTTTTGCATGGTCATGCTATGCATTTCTACCGTGCCAGCACGCTCTGTTTCGGCATACACCAAGGTCACATCCTCGGCACTGTGCAAAGTAAGATATGCCGCACCGACTGATTGACCCGCATTCGAAGCACGCACCCAGGCATCGCTGGTTTTGACTTCCGCATGCGCAACACCCAGCCAGCAAGCCAAACACACGCTGGTGACAAGGCGAAATAAGAAAGTGGTTTTTTGCATATGAATCATCCTGGCAGCCGGTTATTCCGGCTCATACAAGTCAGGCGGTGTGTGATCAGGAATACGAAACTTTTCTGTGGCCCAATCACCTAGGTCGACCAATTTGCAACGTTCGCTGCAAAATGGCCGGTATGGATTAGCGGTTGAGTATTCAGAGGTTTCCCCACAAGCCGGGCAAGCGACCTTGCGAGGTTTTACGGCGGGCTGTGTCAATTGTGTCCAGCCCCGGTAAAGTTACAGACGATCATCTTGAACGGGATGTCTTGCTCACAGCCTTTAGGGCGTTGCACGAAATCAAGCTTTTGAAAACGGATATTGATCGCGTATTTGTTGGCACTGACTTCCGGGAAGCATTCGTCGTGGTCGATTTCGATGCGCAACAGTTGCGCCGGTTTGTGCCCTGACAATTGCTGCTGGTAAGCGCCATGGTGTGCCACCAGTGACAACACCTGGCCGCTGCCGCGTAACAATTGCAGGATCAGTCGAATCGACTCATACATAGGCATCAGTTTGGTCAGCCAGTTGTCGAAATCATCCTTGCGACGCTCCACACCGAGGTACAGCCAATGACGGTAAGACGGTAAATCAAACTCGCATACGCCACCTGGAATACTGGTGCGTTGCTTGACGCTCATTAACCAGTCATTTTCGCGCAATGACTGGCCGAGCTTTTGATGGTCAGAACGCAAGGCAGTGGCGCAGCGATCAAGGCTGGACAAGGTGCTCGCCAGTGCATTCCGGTCAATATTGGGATTGGTTTGCAGGAAAGATAACTGGACTTTATGCCTGTCCAGCTCTTGTAGCAGATCGACCTTCAAATCCCCACGATCTATCAGATCCAGGATTTGCAGCATGGAAATCAGCGCCACATGATGACTGATCTCATGCCCAATCTCAATGTGGTGCAACATCTTGACGAACAGATCTTCCAGACGGAGATAAGTTCTGATGCGCTCGTTAAATGGAAACTCGTAGCTCGACACGGCAGCCTTTTCTGTCAGCTGATACTTGAAAAGTATGCAATAAAAGCCTGATTATGAAACCCTTTTCACTCACTGGCAAGTCTTAGAGAAGTTTTTATGAAACTCTAGCACTTTTTCCTGCAAATTATCCAATGTTTGATCGTTTTCAATCACCGAATCGGCAATGGCTAAACGCTCATCCCGGCTACTTTGGGCGGCGATCATGGCCTGCGCCATGCCTTCTGATAACTGGCTGCGTTGTATCACGCGCGCGAGTTGTGTCTGCTCATCGCAATCCACCACCAGCACGTGATCAATCATGCGCCAGTCATCGCGGCTTTCCACCAGCAAGGGGATCGCCAGTACCACGTAAGCCTCAGCATACTGCGCAATTTGCCTGATGGCTTCGAGTCGGATGGCCGGGTGCATGATCTGGTTGAGCTGGTCCAGCGCATCTGGTTCGGCAAATACCAATTCGCGTAACTTTGCCCGATCAAGCTGACCATCGTCATTAAACATGGCATCGCCAAACTGTGCGCGCACCGCCTGCATAGCCGGGCTGCCCGGCGCACTCATGTCACGGGCGATATGGTCTAAATCCACCACCGGCACGCCAAGTGCCATAAACGCTTTACACACTTCGGTTTTACCACTGCCAATGCCGCCAGTCACGGCTACGACTTTACTCATGACAGCGCGCTTACGGGATCAGGTAATACGAGGCCAGCGCTTGCCCGTAAAACAAGGCTGCAATGCCGCCCAGCGCCAAAAATGGGCCAAATGGAATCGCTGTTTGGCGGGTTTTGCCTTTAAGCAAGATCAAGCCAATGCCGATCACACTGCCTACTACAGAGCTCAGCAAAATAACGGCGGGTAATAATTGCCAGCCGAACCAGGCACCGATCGCGGCCAGCAGTTTAAAATCACCATAGCCCATGCCTTCTTTGCCTGTGACCAGCTTGAATAGCCAATACACTGACCACAACACCAGGTAACCAGCCATTGCACCGACCACGGCTGAGGTGAGGTCGGTAAACCCGTATTTGATATTGAGCAACAGGCCCAGCCATAACAAAGGCAGCGTAATATCATCGGGGAGCAACTGGGTGTCAAAGTCGATAAACGTTAATGCAACCAATGCAAACACAAACACCAGAGCAAATACCGTCAGCATGCTGTAGCCATACTGTACAGCGACAGCCAATGACAGCAAGCCAGTGAGCAACTCGACCAGCGGATAACGCACGGAAATTGACGCTTTACAGCCTCGGCAGCGTCCACGCAAGAACAGGTAGCTGATAACGGGGATATTTTCGATGGCGGCAATCTGGTGTCCACAATGCGGGCAAGCAGAACGTGGTGTGACCAGATTGTATTTGGGCTGTTCCGGCGCGGTTTGCCCTTGCAAATCCAGGCAGCTGGCGTGCCATTCTCGTTCCATCATCTTGGGTAAACGATGTATCACCACATTGAGAAAACTACCCACCAGCAAGCCGATCAGCAAGCACACCGCTTGCAAAAAATGGGGTTGCGTCTGCATTAAGCTTAAAACAGGTTCAAGGATTTCTGACATGATACCGATAACATAGTTAAGGTTGCTGCATGATCGCATCGTTAATGCAAGTAAGCAAGGCTAAAAGACGGCAAAACCTGTTTAAAAGGCGCTTTCCTTGCCTTGAAAACCACTTGCCTGGCACCATTTATGTGTAAGATGGATACTGCAGCACAACCAATCAGGTTTGTAGCTGTGTTTAAGTGACATCCGTTATCAAGTGAAGGAAGTTGCCTATGTCTGATCAAATCAAATTTACGCCACCGACCGAAGCAGATCTCAATCAGGTCGAGTTAAATCAAGTCGAACATCCTGCCTGGGATGAGCCCGTCATTTGCCGGGTAGAAGTTGACTTGCCAGGCTGGCTGACAAAACTGACCGGACAATCACACTGGGAAGTCTACAGTGAAGAAGAAGAGGAAAACTGCATCAGCTTTGGCATGCGTTCATTACAAACGCGCGGCTTGCATAAAGCCGCTGAACTGATGGCCGAAAAAGACATGCAGGCAGAAGTGACGCTATACCACAACGGTTACGCGGTGGTCGACGTCAATGGCCAGTCACTGTTTGATGGTGCACTCACCAATGCCACCAACGACTGCGCACGACTCAGCTACTACCACGTCAGTGGTGAGCCAATCGCATTGAACTGATATTGAAAAGTAGCGAACTGAAGCTGTCACAGTCAGCCTGGCCATAGGCTGACTGCCTAATTATTGCTGACGACTGACAGAGAAATTGGCCAAATCCAGCATGGCCTGTTTAGCGGCGGTTGGTGCGAATACAGACAAGGCCTCACAGGCCAGCTGAGCTTCTTTTTGCGCCACGGCACGCACATAATCAAACGCTTTCACGGCATGCAAAATATCCAGCACGGCGCCCAATTGAGATACCTGTCCCTCCAGCAAGGCCTGCTTCACCAGGTCAGCCTGCGCCGCGGGCGCTTGTTGAATCGCATATAACATTGGCAGCGTCACCTTACCTTCTGCCAGATCATTGCCTAAGGTTTTGCCTATCTTCTCGCTGTCGCCGGTTAAATCCAGCACATCATCAATCAGCTGAAAAGCGGTGCCCAAATGCATGCCATAGGTGGCCAAACCCTCTTCCTGCTCGGCATTGGCCTGGCATTGCACCGCGCCCAAACGCGTCGCAGCTTCAAACAGTTTGGCGGTTTTAAAGTGGATCACTTGCAAATAATCCTGCTCGCTGACACCAATATTGCGCACGTTGAGCAACTGCAACACTTCACCTTCAGAAATCACATTGGTCGCGTCGGCCAAAATCTCCATCACGCGCATGTTTTGCAACTTGACCATCATCTGAAAGGCGCGCGAATACAAAAAGTCACCCACCAGCACACTAGCCGGGTTGCCATAGACATGATTAGCAGTAGATTTACCACGACGCAGCTCAGACGCATCGACCACGTCATCATGCAACAAGGTCGCGGTATGGATAAACTCGATAATGGCAGCCAGCGAATGATGCGCCGGAGACACCGCGCCAGCCAGATCGCCGGACATTAACACCAGTGCCGGACGCAAGCGCTTGCCACCACTATGTATGATGTATTCCGAAATTTGATTAATCAGCGGAACTTGGGATGACAAAGACTGGCGAATAACGGCATCCACCTGCTGCATATCGCCTGCAATCCGCGCCAAACAAGCATTTAGAGACACTGAAACACCAATGAAAAAACAAAGTTAAAGCATACCATACCTGCCCCGCCTCTCGCTACGCTCAAGGCGGCAGAATATACATACAGACGGGGTTGATCATGCAGCAACATCTACGAATAAGCAGCAAATGCAATGATCTACCACAGAAAAGAAAAAAGCCTTGCTTCCGAAGAAACAAGGCTTTTTATTTTTGGCGCGCCCGGAGCGATTCGAACGCCCGACCCTTTGGTTCGTAGCCAAATACTCTATCCAACTGAGCTACGGGCGCCAAGGTTTGTTGCTTTGCAACAAAAACAGCATTATACACTATTTTAAGCTTTGTGGCGGTGCAGATTCACATCAAACAACCAATCTACCAAAAACAATACCCACGCGGAGCAAGGTTTTTGGCGGTGAGCGAGGGATTCGAACCCTCGATACAGGTTTAAGCCCATATGCTTCCTTAGCAGGGAAGTGCCTTCGACCTCTCGGCCAGCTCACCTTATTAAAACAATCAAGTCCTAATAAAAACCAACACAGCTTACGCTGTTTTCTTTGCAGCATTGCTACTGCATCGAAGGGCGCCATACTACGTGAAAACCCTTCAGAAATCAACGCAAAAAAGAAGAATGTTTTATTTCTTTAAATTTGCGCTTGAGATTATGCGTTTTCGAGGCCAAATGCCTTATGCAACACGCGTACAGCCAGTTCCATGTACTTCTCTTCGATCACTACCGCGATTTTAATTTCGCTAGTCGAAATCATTTGGATATTAATGCCTTCCTCAGCCAAGGTGCGGAACATCTGGCTGGCAATCCCTACGTGTGAACGCATGCCAACACCGACCACAGACACCTTGGCAATTTTGTCGTCGCCGCTGATTTCACGTGCCTGGATATGGCCTTGCACCTTGTCACGCAACAAGGCCAGTGTTTTGTTCATTTCGTTTTTATGCACGGTAAAGGTGAAATCAGTGGTGCCGTCTGCGCCGACGTTCTGGATAATCATATCGACATCGATATTGGCATCCGCCACCGGGCCCAGAATTTGATAAGCGATGCCTGGTTTATCAGGCACACCAGTCACGGTAATTTTCGCCTCATCGCGGTTAAAAGCGATGCCGGAGATAATTGGTTCTTCCATGTTTTCCTCATTTTCTTCGAATGTGATCAGTGTGCCGTCGCCTTCTTCTTCAAAGCTTGAGAGCACACGTAATTTGACTTTGTATTTACCGGCAAACTCCACAGAACGGATCTGTAGCACTTTGGAGCCTTGAGAAGCCAGTTCCAGCATCTCTTCAAAAGTGATTTTTTCCAGGCGGCGCGCTTCAGGCACCACGCGAGGATCGGTGGTATACACGCCATCCACATCGGTATAAATCTGGCATTCATCGGCTTTTAAAGCAGCTGCCAGGGCCACGCCAGTGGTGTCGGAACCACCGCGACCCAGCGTGGTGATATTGCCATTGGCATCCACGCCCTGAAAACCTGCCACGACACAGACGTAGCCGTCATCGAGGTCTTTTTTCAGGTTGTGCTGGTCAATGTCCAGAATACGCGCTTTGTTATAAGCATCATCGGTGAGGATTTTGACCTGTGTGCCGGTATAACTTTTTGCCTTGATACCAAGCTCCATCAGCGCCAGGGCAGTCATGCCTATGGTCACCTGCTCGCCGGTAGACACCATGACGTCCAACTCACGCGGATCAGGATCCGGCATGATGTCCTTGGCCAGTGCAATCAAACGGTTGGTTTCGCCGGACATGGCGGATACCACGACCACCACTTGATGCCCCATGGCCTTATAACGTGCCACACGACGCGCTACATGACGGATACGCTCGGGATTGGCGACTGAGGTACCGCCATATTTTTGTACGATTAATGCCATTATTTCGCTCTGTTAATCAATTGAATTAATTTAGTTTTGTTTCTGCCCAGGCCTTCACGCTTGCCAGCGCCTGCGGTAAGTTAGCTGGCTCGGTACCACCGGCCATGGCCATATCCGGCTTGCCACCGCCTTTGCCGCCGACCTGGCCTGCAACATGATTCACCAGCTCACCGGCTTTCACTTTGCCGATCAAGTCCGCGGTCACACCTGCGGCCAGGCTGACTTTTCCGTCAGCCACGCTGGACAATACAATGACGGCAGATTTGAGTTTATCCTTGAGTTTATCCATGGTTTCGCGCAAGGCATTGGCATCCGCACCTTCCAGCGTCGCTGCCAGCACTTTGACACCATTAATATCTTGCGCCTGATTGACCAGGTCATCGCCTTGCGCACTCGCCAGTTTGGATTTGAGACGTGCCAGTTCTTTTTCCAGGGATTTCACATTGTCGATCACCTGGGCGACCTTGGCAGGCAGCTCATGCACTGGCGCTTTAAGCTCACCAGCCATTTGGTTAATCAGCACTTGCTGTGTCTGCACCAGTTTCAGCGCGCCCTCGCCTGTCGTGGCTTCCACACGGCGCACGCCGGCAGCGACACCGCTTTCTGCTGTGATTTTAAACAAGCCGATATCGCCGGTACGGCTGACATGGGTACCTCCGCACAACTCACGTGAGGTGCCGATATCGAGTACGCGCACTTCGTCACCATATTTTTCGCCAAACAGCATCATGGCGCCGGTTTGCTGTGCAGATTCAATATCCATCACACGTGCCTGGGTCGCCGCGTTGGCAAGAATTTCTGCGTTGACCAATGTCTCGACTTTGGCGATTTCAGCATCCGTCATCGGCGCATTATGCACAAAGTCAAAACGGGTTTTTTCAGTATCGACCAGGCTACCTTTTTGCTGCACGTGCTCGCCCAACACTTCACGCAAGGCTTTGTGCATCAAATGCGTGGCAGAGTGGTTACGCATGGTGTTGGCACGCGCTTGCAGATTAACTTTGGCAGCCAATTCATCGCCGACTGACAGGCTCCCGGTCTTGAGCACACCGTGGTGGCCAAATACCGCCGCCTGGATTTTTTGCGTGTCTTCCACGGCAAAAATACCGTTGGCAGACTTAAGCTCACCGCTGTCGCCAATCTGGCCGCCAGACTCAGCGTAGAACGGCGTATGATCCAGCACAACAACGCCGAGATCACCTTCGCTCAAAGTCTTCACCGCGCTGCCATCTTTATACAGCACCAGCACTTTGGCCGGGGTTTCCAATTTATCGTAACCATGGAAAGTCGTCGCCGCGCCATCATATTCCAGATTCAGCGCCATTTTGAATTTACCAGCCGCACGCGCCTGTTCTTTCTGGCGAGCCATGGCAGCATCAAAACCTGCCGTATCCACGGTCACCCCGCGCTCGCGGCAGATATCCGCCGTTAAATCCAGCGGGAAGCCAAAGGTATCGTGCAATTTAAACGCCAAGTCGCCATTGAAAATAGCAGGTTTGGTCGCCAGTTCAGCTTCCAGAATCTGCATGCCGTTTTCAATGGTTTCAAAGAAGCGGTCTTCTTCCTGCTTGAGAATGTCAGTGATGCGTGACTGGTTGCTGACGAGCTCGGGATAAGCCTCGCCCATTTCAGCCACCAGGTCAGCGACCAGCTTGTGGAAGAATGCGGCTCTACAGCCTAATTTGTAACCATGACGGATCGCGCGACGGATAATGCGGCGCAGCACGTAACCGCGGCCCTCGTTGCCAGCAATCACGCCATCAGCAATCAGGAATGAACAGGCACGGATATGGTCAGCCAGCACCTTGAGCGACGGGCTATCCAGGTCTGCCGTATTGGTCTCACGCGCAGCCGCTTTAATCAGCGCCTGGAACAAGTCGATTTCGTAGTTGGCATGTACGCCCTGCAAGACAGCAGAAATACGCTCCAGGCCCATACCGGTGTCTACCGAAGGTTTTGGCAAGGGATGCATGACGCCCGCTTCATCGCGGTTAAACTGCATGAACACGTTGTTCCAGATTTCGATAAAGCGGTCGCCGTCTTCGTCCGGGCTGCCTGGCGGGCCGCCAGGAATATGCGCACCGTGATCATAGAAAATCTCGGTACATGGGCCGCAAGGACCTGTATCGCCCATCATCCAGAAGTTGTCAGACGCATAACGCGCGCCCTTGTTGTCACCGATGCGCACGATTTTTTCCGCAGGCACGCCGACTTCTTTATTCCAGATATCGTAAGCTTCGTCATCCTCGGCGTAGACCGTGACCATCAGGCGCTCTTTGGGCAAGGCATAGACCTCCGTCAGCAACTCCCAGGCGAATCGAATCGCATCGCGCTTAAAGTAATCACCAAAGCTGAAGTTACCCAGCATTTCAAAAAAGGTATGGTGGCGGGCGGTATAACCGACGTTTTCGAGGTCGTTATGCTTACCGCCTGCTCGCACGCATTTCTGGGATGACGCCGCACGCGTATAAGCGCGCTTGTCAAAGCCGAGGAACACGTCCTTAAACTGATTCATGCCCGCATTGGTGAACAGCAAGGTTGGGTCACCGTGTGGGACCAGCGAGCTGGAGGTCACCACCTGGTGGCCTTTGGACGCAAAGAAATCCAGAAAAGCCTGGCGGATTTGCTTGCTGGAAGGGTTGCTTCCGTAACTAACGGTAGTCTTCTGGACTGTCATCTTCTGCGTGTCTATTCAAAATATGTTTAATCACTTGAAACGTAAAACCGCGACTTTGCAAAAAACGGGCTTGTTTCGCCCACTCTTCACGCGTCGTCGCGGCCGCTTTAAACTTTTTGCGCCAGACTTCTCTGGCGCGTTCTACTTCATTTGCTTGCAACCCAGCAACGGCGTCGGCAATCAAGGCGTCATCCACCCCTTTTTCGCGTAACTCGTTGGCCACCCGCGCCGCACCAAACTTGGCCTGGCGCGCATGCACTATTTGCTCGGTATAGCGTGCATCACTCAACCAGCCGCGCGTTTGAAAGTCTGCGATCAAGGCCGGGATATCGTCGGCTTCATCGGCGTAACCCTTAAGCTTTTGCGCCAGCTCAGCCGCAGAATATTCCCGCTTGCTTAACAGCTCCAGCGCGCGTTGACGTAAGGATTTCTCTAACGGCTTTTTGACGGGTGGTTGTGGCAACTGAATTAATCGTCCTCGCCTCTTGCTGCCGTCATGCCATCCGCCAGCACATTGGAGCTGTCACGAATCTTGGCTTCAATCTCAGCCGCAATCGCCGGGTTTTCACGCAGAAACTCTTTGGCATTTTCTTTACCCTGGCCGATTTTTTCACCGTTGTAGCTATACCAGGCACCCGCTTTTTCCACCAGTTTGAGGTTGGTGCCAAGCTCAATCACTTCGCCCAAGCGTGAAATACCTTCGCCATACATGATGTCAAATTCGGCTTGCTTGAACGGCGGCGCGACTTTGTTTTTGATCACTTTAACGCGGGTTTCTGAACCAATGACTTCATCGCCCTTTTTGATCGCGCCAGTACGGCGGATATCCAGACGCACAGAAGAGTAGAATTTCAACGCGTTACCACCGGTAGTTGTTTCCGGGTTACCAAACATGACGCCGATTTTCATACGAATCTGGTTAATAAAAATCACCAGCGTATTGGTACGCTTGATGTTTCCGGTCAGTTTACGCAATGCCTGTGACATCAAGCGCGCTTGCAAGCCCATATGGCTGTCGCCCATTTCGCCTTCAATTTCAGCACGTGGCGTCAAAGCTGCCACCGAGTCAACTACCACGATATCGACAGAACCTGAACGCACCAGCATGTCAGCAATTTCCAGCGCTTGCTCACCCGTATCTGGTTGTGAAATCAGCAACTCAGGTACATTCACGCCCAGCTTGGCCGCGTATTGCGGATCCAAGGCATGCTCGGCATCGATAAATGCGGCCACGCCGCCCAGCTTTTGCATTTCTGCAATGGCAGACAAAGTCAGCGTGGTTTTACCTGAAGATTCCGGGCCATAAATTTCAACAATACGGCCGCGTGGCAGACCACCCACGCCCAGTGCGATATCCAGGCCCAGCGAGCCGGTGGAGACCACTTGCAAGTCTTCACCAATATCGCCATCGCCCATGCGCATGATGGAGCCTTTGCCGAACTGTTTTTCAATTTGAGAGAGTGCGGCGGCGAGCGCTTTGCTTTTGTTGTCATCCATGCTGATTGCTTTCTTTGACCAATAAAAATGCGTTGTTTACACAATCGCTATATAATTCAAACAATAACTTCTAATTATTTCATAAATCGACCATCAGTGAAATGGCGAAGCCATGAATTAGGCGAGTGAATGCCATCTGCGCACGCTCACCGGCGACTGCAAGTGAACAATAGCAAGATCGTCGATTTGAACGCTATGGCTGTCAACCGTTAGATGACAGGTGCGTTAAAGCTTCAGGGAGCATTAATTTGTTTTCCGTGTGAGGAGAATTTATGAAAACCGTAAAATATATTTTGACAGTAACGCTGGGCAGCCTGGCTGCGTTTAGCGCTCAAGCACAAGACAACTGGTCTGTCGGCGTGGCCATTGGTAATCCGTATCCACCCGCTTACTACGCACCACCGCCGGTCTATTATGCGCCACCACCTGTGGTCGTTTACCGCCATCCGCAAAGCAATTTTTATGGTGTGCCAGCTGTGGCTTATCCGCAACCTGCGCCTGGTTTTATCCAGTTTTCGTATGGTAACGGTGGCTATGGTGGTTATAACTACGGGCCGAGAAACTTTTACGGCGGCGGCTGGAACGGCGGCGGTCATGGCCATGGTCACGGCCACCATCACCACCGCTAGTGGTTAATCACTGCCTGCGTTGCAATCAGTGGAAAGTTGCCATCTTTAGCAAGCCCGCCAGCAAGTAGCTGGCGGCTTGCTCGCGAATGTGGGTTCTATCGCCTTCAAAATGACGGGTTTCTATCACCGTCGTATTCGCTTTGCCCTCATCGCCGCGATAAGCCCAGGCAAAACACACGGTACCGACTGGCTTATGTGGTGACCCGCCACTTGGACCGGCAATGCCTGTAATGGCAGCACTCAGTTGCGCCTGACTATGTTGCAATGCCCCCAAAGCCATGGCCTCGGCCACCGGTTCACTGACCGCACCAAACTCTGCAATCAAGGCCGCGGGAACACCTAACATCTCGTTTTTTGCCGCATTGCTATAGGTAACAAAACCGCGATCGAACCACGCAGAACTACCAGCGATGGCTGTCACTGCCTGCGCAGCCATGCCACCAGTGCAAGATTCGGCCAGTGCCAGTTGCCAGTTTCTTGCTTGCAACGCCTGCCCCAGGGTTGCGCTTAGCTCAAGCAACGTATTCATGACAGAAATCCTTGTGCGACCTGCAATACCACGATAGCCATGATTGCTGCCAGGGCATCATCCAGCATGACGCCAAAGCCGCCTTTGACGCGCTGATCAACCCAGCCGATTGGAAAAGGCTTCCAGATATCAAACAAGCGGAAGCTGGCAAACGCGGCCAAACCCCAAGCCCATGTCAATGGCACCGTCACCAACACCGCGGCCATCGCGACAACTTCATCCCATACAATGGCGCCGTGGTCGCTGACACCCAGCGCCCGACCGGTGACTTCACAACACCAGATGCCAAGCAGGAACAACACGCCCAAACTTAACCATTGCTGTGCCAGCGGCAAATTCATCAACAACCAATACAGCGGGAACCCTAATAATGTGCCTACCGTGCCTGGCGCTTTGGGTGACAAGCCGGTGCCCAGACCAAAACTCAGGCAATGCAATGGATGTGAAAACAGTAAGCCCCAACTTGGCGGCTGCGGTGGGCGGTGATTAGCCAAAATGCGCATACCCTTTCTGCGATAAATCGATACGCACGTCACCGTTAAACACGTGCAAGCCTGTCTGCGCAGTAATTTGCCCGATACGGCTCAAGGGCAATCCTAGCTGCGCCGAGAGCGCCTGCAAAGCGTCCCTGTGCTGCGGCGCAGCAGTAAAACATAACTCATAATCGTCACCACCAGCCAACACAGCCTGTTGTAACACAGCCTCACACACTGACGACTGCTGCAACACAGGCTTGGGCATTGCCGTCCAATCCATCACAGCGCCGACAGCAGATGCTTGCAGTATATGCGCTAGGTCCGCCAGCAAGCCATCTGAAATATCCAGTGCTGCGGTCGCCACACCGCGCAATGCCAGCCCTAGCGCCACGCGCGGTTGCGGGTGATGCATGGCCGTGGCTAGCCCAGGAAGCGCTTCAGCATGTATATCCAGCTTGCCTAAACGATGCTGCAGCCATAATGCCGCCTGCCCCAACACGCCACTGACCCAGATATCATCACCTGCCTGCGCGCCATTGCGCTGCAAAGCCTGGCCTGGCGGCACTTCGCCCAGGATATTAATGGCAATATTCAAAGGCCCGCGCGTGGTATCGCCACCAATCAGGGATACGCCAAACTGATCGGCACAGGCAAACAGCCCTTTACTAAACCCTTGCAACCAGGGCTCGTCAATCTCTGGCAAGGCAATCGACAAGGTGGCCCATTTGGGCTCGGCGCCCATGGCTGCCATATCACTGACATTCACCGCCATGGCTTTCCAACCAATGGCAAACGGGTCAATATCGGCAAAAAAATGCGTCCCGGCCACCGACATATCTGCTGAAATCGCTAACTGATAGCCTGGTCGCACGCGGATTAGCGCCGCATCATCGCCCACGCCCAGATCCGCCTGTGCAGGCCGGGTAAAATAGTTGGCAATCAGCTCAAATTCAGCCACGACGACCCTGCCACCAGCGCAACCACACAGTAGCCACGGCCCAAGCTAGCAAAATACCAACCACATCCGCCAGCCAGTCATACACACTGGGCTGCCTGGTGGTGGTGAGTATGCCTTGCAATACTTCCATCAGTGCGCCAAATGCAGTCAGACCGAACAAGGTAGCTTTAGGAAAACGCTGAAATGCCAGCAAGCCCCAGAAAGTGACGCCACCAAAGGCGATCACATGCTGGATTTTGTCTTTGTAAATCGAGCCATCGTTTGTTGGCGCCATTTCCATGAGCAACAAATAGGTCAGCAAGGCAAAGCAACCGATAAAAATCAGTCTGGAAATAGTGTGATAACGCATGCAATCTCTTTGAATAACTTAAGAATTTAATTTATTTGCGAATGGCAGATTTAGGACGAAAAGATTTGACGATGGTTTCGTCAGTTTCCAGATAAGGCATTGGCTTATCGCTGGTTGCCAGCAAATCCAGGCAATACGGCACAGCGGCAAAGATGCCGGGCACCAAAGTATTACCTTCGCTATCCTTGAGACCTTCCAGCGTTTCCTGTATCGACTTGGGCTGCCCGGGCAAATTAATCACCAGGCACTGCTTGCGGATCACGGCGACCTGGCGCGACAAAATTGCCGTCGGCACAAAACGCAGGCTGATTTGGCGCATTTGTTCACCAAAGCCAGGCATTTCCTTGTCGCCAATGGCCAAGGTCGCCTCCGGCGTCACATCCCTGAGTGCAGGGCCAGTACCGCCTGTGGTCAGCACCAGATGGCAACCTTCTTCGTCGACCAGTTGCTTGAGGGTCTGCGAAATCGTCGTTTGGTCATCGGCAATCAGGCGGCTGGAGACGGTATAAGGAGAAACCACCGCCTGCGCCAACCAGGCGGTGAGCGCCGGGATGCCCTTGTCTTCATAAACGCCTTGCGAGGCACGATCACTGATAGAAACTAACCCAATGCGCGTGAATTGTTCTTGCATAACCTGGTCTATGACAATTGTGTCTGTGTTAATGTACCAATACATCATAACATTACAAGCTGTTATTCGATCATGGAGAATTCGATGAACCCCCTGTGCAAGCCTGGACAGTCCGTTATGCCCGCCTCCTCCTTATCAGTTCAGTGGTCTTTATATTTCAAGCATGCTGCAGTGCTGGCAGTCTTGACCTTAAGCACCTCTAGCTGGGCAGAAGACAACCCTTACAGCCTCAATTACCAGGCACAAAACCAGGGCAATTTACACTCTTTGCAAGCAAACCCTGAACCACAGCTGTTCAGTGGCACGCGCCGCGATGAAGACAATATCAGGATGCTGGAAAACGGCTACGACCTGATGGGCCTCAGCAGCTTTGAGGCGGGCGAAGTCGATGCCGAGCAGGCACGTAACCATGGCCGTGCGATCCAGGCCGACACTATCCTGGTTTACATGAAAAAAGCAGGTGGTGCATCGCCCTCATCGAGAATGGAAGTGATTAAAGAAGCAGTGAAAAAAGGGCAATCACTGACCGAAAAAGATGTGGCAGTCAAAGCAGGCAGTTATCGCTATTACGCCACTTACTGGGCAAAACTGCCGCCACCAGTGCTGGGTGTGCATGTGATTAAACTGGTACCAAAACAATCGGGGCAAAGTGACGACGCACCACCCACCACAACCAGCAGTGATGGCGTACGGGTGATTGCGGTGATTCACGGCTCTGCGGCAGAAAAAAGCGGTGTGGTGCGTGGCGATCAATTGCTGAGCATCAACAACGAAAAAGTGGATGATGCTGCCCAACTATCCAGCCTGGTGAGAAAATACCGTGGCAAAGCAGTCAAACTGCAATTAGAGCGCCAGGGAGAGCCGCTGGCGGCTGACGTTCAATTATAGTCGTCAGTGAAAGACGTTACAGATGACGATTCAAGATAGTTGATGTGAGTCACTCACAACTGTCGGCGATTTCGCTACACAAAATAGAATCACAGAAAGTGCTTTTCATGTTTCAACCTACCTTCGAGCATCAGGCCGCCCGTGAAGCGGCCGGTGACCTGGACGATATCCAATTCTTGCGGGCGCTGTTTGACGACATCCGCCCCAAAGTGTCCACCGACATCGAGAGCGCCAGCAAGGCGTTACAAGCCCTGTGTTTCTTAATGCAGCAACACCCACAATACGCCTTGTCGGTGCGTAGCAGCCTGTTAAGGCTGTTGGATGGCAAGAGTGTCATCTCGCTTTACTCCGACCACGGCATCCAGTCAGACCTTGGCTTTTTTACAGAAATCTACCGCCGACTTTCGCACAAACTGTTACCCGATGTGCCCAACCCTAAATACCTGAAAGATGTATTCGGGCAGATTTTTCATCAAAACAGTGATGTCGACTGGGTGGTTGGCATGCCGGACACCGTGTGGCGCGACTTTATGCACACACTGGATATTAGCCGGGGTGACCTGCAGCAACAGCAAAACTGCATCCAGGAAGTGAAAGATGCACTACAAGTGCTGTCGTATCGTTTATCCGCTTCCGGGCTGGATCCAGAACTGATCTTGCAGCATGAAGACCTGGAGTCGAATGGCTCGCCGTTTATTACCCAAAACATCGAGATTCAACAGTTTCTGGCACTGCAGGCGATTCAGGCAGAAGACATCCAGCATTTGTACAGCGTACTCAAACGCTGCGAGCAACTGACGTATGAAATTCGTAAGTCGAATGCCAAAACCGGCACCAGCATTTCACTCACGGCGCTGATGCAACGCATCTTGCAGCAGATTCAGCGCATGCAGCTATTGCTGGATATTCTGCATGGCCTGATCCTCAAACATGATGTCAGCCAGGCGATCACCCGCTTGCTCAAACAACTGGTGGATGCCGAATGCAAGAAAAACAATCTGTCTGAATACTGGCGCCAAAATACTGAGTTACTGGCCCTGCGCGTGACTGAAAACGCTAGCCACACCGGCGAGCATTACATCGCGCAGCACCGCAATGAATACTTCAAACTGATGGGCTCAGCCATGGGTGCGGGCATTATTATTGCGATGATGGGCATGATTAAAATTGTCATCGCCAGTTACCACTTGCCACCGCTCACTGAAGCGATTCTGTTCAGCCTCAATTATGGTCTGGGCTTTGTCATTATTCATTTGCTGCACTTTACCGTCGCCACCAAACAACCGGCAATGACGGCAGCCACTATCGCGTCCACCATAGACGACCACGGCCACGATAGCAAAAACATCCATAACCTGGTGAATATTGTGGCACAGACCACCAGCAGCCAAACCATTGCCATCCTGGGCAATGTGGTAGTGGTGATTCCGATGGCGATCCTGATTGACTGGCTGATCATGCAGGCCACAGGCCATCACTTTATCGGCGCCGAAAAAGCGCATGCCTTACTGGATAGTAATAATCCGCTGATCAGCCTGACGGTGATGTATGCGGCTGTAGCAGGCGTGTGCCTGTTTTTATCGGGCCTGATCGCTGGTTACCACGATAATTTAGCCGCCTATAACCGGATTCCGGAACGTCTAGGCCATTTGCAATGGCTACAGAAGCTATTAGGCAAAGATCGCTTGTGGCGCATCACCGAATATATCCGCCATAACCTGGGCGCACTGGCCGGTAACTTTTACTTCGGTTGTTTGCTGGGGTTTGCTTCCGGCTTGGGCGTGATGCTAGGCTTGCCGCTGGATATCCGTCACGTTACCTTTGTGGCGGCATTTGCCGGCTACGCTTTTCCAGCGCTGGACTTCCAGGTCAGCCACTACATTATCGCCACCACCATCCTCGGCATTGCAGTTGTCGCGACCACCAACCTGATCACCAGCTTTGGTCTGGCCATTTATGTGGCGATGAAATCGAGAAAAGTGCGCTACCGTCACTGGAAAGCTTTTTGGCTGGAGTTGTTGACTGCGCTATATCGCCAACCTGGCAAGTTTTTATTGCCGCCAAAAAAACAACAATAGGCTACAAGCGGCCAGCTGTGTGATACAGCTGGCTTAAAAAGCATGAGATAGCGTTGATTAATCTGCCAATACGGCTTCTTTTGCGATCACAAAATGAAAGACGCCATTGTCCTTATTCAGGGACAGTAATTTAACCGGCTGATTATTGATCAAGTTACGAATATTTTGCTCGCTGCCAGCAGCGGTGGTTTTTACCAGCATCACCTGCCCTGGCAATAAGTGATCCAATGCATCCTTCGTTTTCAACATAGGCTGCGGACTTTCCAGACCCGTTAAATCAAGCTCCAGATCAATGTGGTTATGCATGTTCGCTCCCTTTTTTAGGCTTTTAGCAAGCGGCTGACTCCTAGCCGCGCACTCGCCAGATCACTCTTGTTTATGTACTCAATCGTCCAATGACGCGTCTTCTGGCAACGCTGCCTCAAACTCATCCCCGGCACCGCTTTTGCCTTCCATGATTTCACGAATCACTTTAAACAGTTCACGGCTACTTTTGGGCGGCTTGCCTGCAGCATGCTCTTTTTGTGCATTACGGATCAAGGTACGCATTTGCTGCACATTGGTTTGCGGGAACTCGGCAATAAACAACTCAATCACTTTGACATCTTCGAGCAAGCGCAGGCGCCAGCGCTCCATGTGATGAAAGCGGGCATTCTCTTCTTTATGCTTACCATCCCACTTTTGCAGTTGTTCGATAATAGGCGCCAGATCGGTGTCACGCATCAACCGGCCGATATATTGCATCTGGCGGCGAATGGCACCATTTGCGGTAATACGCTTGGCCTCGGCAATGGCGTCCATCAAGGATTCTTCTAATTGAAGCTTCTTCAATCTGTCCTTGGGCAACGCAACCAATTGACGGCCTATCTCCTGCGCAGCATCTGCCTCTGCTTTCAATCTGGTTTTACTGGGCTGGGAATCATCAAAGGTTTCAGATGTCATGGTAAAAGCAATCTCTGCCAAATCGGGTATGATAACAGTTTTAACTGCCAAGCAAGAAACAAGCGCGTACAGCATGCAATCGGATCAACTTCAACAAATCGCCCAAGACATCATTCAACTGACACGTAAAGCAGGCGCCAGCAGCGCCGAAGCCGAGGTCAGTTTTGGCACCGGCCAGAATGTATCCGTCAGGCAAGGCGAAACTGAAAACATTGAATATAACCGCGACAAAGGCTGTTCGGTCACAGTTTATTTTGGCCAGCGTAAAGGCTATGCCAGCACCTCAGATCTTAGCCCGCAAGCCTTGAAAGACACAGTTGAAGCGGCCTGCAATATTGCAAAATATACGGCGCAAGACCCATTTTGCGGCTTAGCCGATGCCACACTGATGGCGACAGAGTTTCCGGATTTATCCTTGCATCATCCCTGGCAGATTGACGTTGATGCGGCGCTGGCACTGGCCAAGCGCTGCGAAGCGGCCGCCCTCGCCGTGGATGCACGCATCAGCAATAGCGAAGGTGCCAGCATTTATAGCCAGAGCGGTGCGTTTGCCTATGCCAACAGCCATGGCTTTATTGGCGGCTACCCAAGCTCACGCCATAGCATCAGTTGCTCGGTGATTGCCGAAGCGGATGGCCTGATGCAACGTGATTACTGGTATAGCAGCGCGCGTGATGCGCTGGACCTGGCTTCACCAGAGCAAGTCGGCCAGACCGCAGGTTCGCGTACCGTCAAGCGCCTGGGCGCACGCCCGATCAAAACCGGGCAATATCCGGTTTTATTTGAAGCGCCATTGGCCAGCGGCCTGATCGGCACATTGATCAGCGCGATTTCTGGCGGCAATTTGTACCGAAAATCCTCCTTCTTGCTCGACAGCCTGGGCCAGCCGATTGCCAGCCCATTGCTGCAAATTGAGGAAAACCCGTTTGTACTTAAAGGCGCCGCCAGCAGTGCATTTGATAGCGAAGGTGTGGCTTGCCGTCCACGCACACTGGTTGAAAACGGCGTGTTACAAGGCTATTTATTAGGCAGCTATTCTGCCCGCAAACTAGGCATGCAATCGACAGGCAATGCTGGTGGTGCGCACAATATCGTCGTGCGCTCAACAGGCCAGAGCCTGGAGCAATTGTTGCAGACCATGGGCACCGGCTTGCTGGTCACAGAGTTACTGGGGCACGGTATGAACATGGTCACAGGTGACTATTCCCGCGGGGCTGCGGGCTATTGGGTCGAGAATGGGCAGATTGTGCACCCAGTAGAAGAAATCACCATTGCTGGCAATATGAAAGACATGTTGAAAAGCATTGTTGCGATTGGCAACGATACGATCCCGAACAGCTCAAGGTCGACCGGGTCGATACTGCTTGAGCGCATGACCATTGCTTCTGCAGAGTAAATTGCGATCACACGGATAGCAAATAAACTGGCAGCAAATAAAAAAGGCTTTGCATGATGCAAAGCCTTTTTTTATATCCCCAGACGACGGGGCTATTATTGCGCTGGCGCTGCGACGTCCAGGGTCAACAAGGTTTCGTCTACACCAGCAATAATGGCTGCACCCTCGTTTTCAACCACAGGCACGTCTTCAGCAGAAGGTTGATCAAGCAACGGCGGCAAGGCCTCAGGCGCAACTTCTTCGGCCTCAGAAACCACAGTGTCAGAAACATCTACTTGCGCTGGCTGTGCTACTGGCACATTCTCAGTGACAGCACTGTCAGTCGCGGCATTCTCAGTACCCTCGATTGGCGCGGCAGATTGTAGCAATACTGCATCCGTGCTGGCAGGCGTTTGCTCCGAATGATTATTTGGCGCATCTTCATCTGCAGGCTCAAACTCATCCTGCAACAACTCGCTAGGCACCAGGCCATCCTGAATCAGGCTGGCACGACGTTGCAGGTAAGCATCACGCATAAATGCATAAGGGTCAATCGAGGCGTTATCCACCAAATCGGTGGCATCCAGCAATTGCGTACGTTTATCCAGCAGTTGCACCGCACGCACCTGGTTGTGTGCACGAATCTGGCCAGTATTATGCAAATAGGTAATCGGGTCAGACGTCACAGTATCAATGAACAGGCCGCTGGCATCACGCACCGTGCTTGGCCCCACAATTGGCAACACCAGGTACGGGCCAGAACCTACACCCCAGTAACCCAGGGTTTGACCGAAGTCTTCCTGATGTTTTGGCACATTGTCCATGCTGGCCACATCAATGAAACCAGCGATACCAAACGTAGAGTTGATGACAAAGCGGCCAGCATCGGTAAAGGCCTGCGCAAACTTCAGTTGCAGCAGGTCATTGACGACGGTCGTCAAGGTACCCAGATTGCTAAAGAAGTTGCTGATACCGGTACGCACAGGCGAAGGCGCAACGGCTTTGTAAGCTTTGGCGACCGGTTTCATGGCGTAGCGGTCAGCGACATCGTTAAATTTATAAATTCCCCGGTTGATGCCTTCCAGCGGGTCTTTATTGGTTGTGGCACAACCAGAGACACTCACCAAAACGGCAGTCAGTACGATCGCTCTTAATGTTTTCATATTTTTCATTATGTTTAGAATCTATTCAAGCGCATTTAAATTGTTGTATCCCCAACACAGCTTGCAGTGCGTACTTCGCAAATGTGTGTCATCTCAGTTAACGGAAATCTCTTCTAAAAGTTGAAGAGCTTTTGTTAAAAAGTCGGTTAAATTAACCAGCAGGCGCAACGCAGACCCCACCTTAACACGAAGTAAAACGACCTTATTCTACATCAAATGTCATCTTTGCTTCACATTATTTTTGTATAAGCGCAAGGCCTCTTCGCGCTGTTGTGCGTGATCCACAATCGCCACTGGGTAGTCGAGCACTAAGCCCTTGTCAAACAAGCCTTTTTTACGGAATTTTTCTGCCCACGGCGCATGAATTTGCTGGTCATCAAGACCGGTAAGCTCCGGTACATATTTACGGATAAATTTGCCTTGCGGATCAAATTTTTCTGACTGCGATTGCGGGTTAAAAATCCTGAAATAAGGCTGTGCATCACAACCGGTCGAAGCGGCCCATTGCCAGCCGCCATTATTCGCGGCAAAGTCAAAATCGATTAACTTTTGCTCAAAATAACGCTCGCCCCAACGCCAGTCTATGAGCAGATCCTTGACCAGGAAACTAGCCACCACCATACGCAAACGGTTATGCATATAGCCGGTCTGGTTTAACTGCCGCATGGCCGCATCCACAATCGGGAAGCCGGTGCGCCCTTCACACCAGGCGGCAAACCGGCCTGCGTCGTTGGGAAAAGGCAGCGCCTCATACTCGGGCTTATAAGAGTGACCTTGCTGCAAGTCTGGCCGGTGAAACAGAATCTGGAAGTAAAAATCACGCCAGATCAACTCGCTCAACCAGATTGCCGCACCTTCATTACCGGCCAATGACAGCTGCCACGCAGCATGCGCCAACTGACGGATTGAAATCGTGCCGAAGCGCAAATGCACTGAGAGATAAGACACGCCTTTGATTGCAGGATAGTTACGTGCGTCGTGATACTGGTCAATGCGATGCAGAAAATCCCCGAACAACTGCTGCGCACCAGCCATACCGGTCGGCAAGCGCAACTCGGCAAGATTCGTGCGCTCAAACCCTAAAGACGCTAGCGATGGCATAGGTGCTGGCGTGGCAGGCGCAAGATGCCGGATATATTTTTTGACCGGGTAAGCCTTTAAATAAAAGGCATTCAATTTGGCCAGATGGGCATTTTTATACGGCGTAAATACACCATACGGTTTGCCAGTTTGCGTCAGCACCTCATCTTGCTCAAACAACACCTGGTCTTTAAACAGGTGCAACGTTTGATCCGCCTTAAGCAAGGCTTGCGCCACCGCCTCATCACGGGCAATGGCCACAGGCTCATAATCTTTATTGGCATAAACTGCGCTGACATTGAGGCTGCGCGCCAGTTTGGGGATTTCTTCCTCGGCACGCCCGTGCAACACCAGCAAGTCAGCGCCTTGCGCCTGCAAAGACTGCTTGAATTCACGCACGCTTTCCCAGATAAATTCGACCCGGCGATCCTGTTTATCGCTCAAGGCATGCAGAATATCTGTATCAAACACAAAAGCGACACTCACTTGCGTATGCCGCTTCAAAGCGTGATACAACGCGGCATGATCATCATCGCGCAGGTCGCGACGCAACCAGACCAGGGCATTAGACATAGCTACTCTCGGTGATAGGGATGACCGCTTAGAACCGTGTGTGCGCGATAAAGTTGCTCGGCCAGCATCACACGCACCATGCCGTGCGGCATGGTTAATTTAGATAAACTGAACAGCCACTGCGCCTGCGTTTTCAGTTGTGCATGCAGACCATCGGCACCGCCAACAATTAACGACACATCGCGTCCCATTTCCTGCCAGCTTTTGAGTTTTTCGGCCAATTGCAACGTAGTCACGGCCTGCCCACGCTCATCCAGCGCCACCAGATAGTCTTTACCAGCCACTTCCAGGATACGTTTGGCCTCGGCTTCTTGTACCACTTCGCTGTTTTTACCGGCAGCGCGTTTGTCAGGCTTGATTTCAATGATGCGCGTTTCCAGCTCGCGCGGCATGCGCTTCAAGTATTCCGCGCATGCAGATTCAACCCAGTCGGGCATTTTATGACCGACCGAGATGATATTGAGTTTCATACCAGGAGAGGAGGTGTGTTTTTAGGCAGCAGATGCCGTACGGCGCGTCTGTGACTCAGTCCACAGCTGCTCAATGTTGTAATAAGCACGTGTGGTTGGCACCATGACATGGACTACGATATCGCCCAAATCAACCAGGACCCACTCGCCTTCTTTTTCGCCTTCGACGCCACGGGCATCGAGGCCTTTTTCTTTGAGTTTTGCCCGCACGTTATCGGCAATTGCCTTGCATTGGCGGGTAGAGTTACCACTGGCGACAATCATGTAGCTGGTCACAGCCGTCATACGGCGCACGTCCATCACTGTGATATCAAAGGCTTTAATATCTTCCAGCGCATCGACGACGGCCAGCTTCATCTCTTCAAGAGACAGGGAATTAATAGTAGGTTGCATAGGGTTACTCAAAAATCAGGCAGCTTGCGCAGGAATATGGTTTTTTTGTTCGACAATGCGGTTTTGCGCATCGACGTAAACCAGTTGCGGATGGTAATTGGTCAATTCGGCTTCGGTATATTGCGAATAGCTGGCAATAATAATCAAATCATCAGGATCTGCTTTATGCGCCGCAGCACCATTCACCGAAATCACCCCAGAGTGGCGCTCGGCACGAATGGCATAAGTTGTAAAACGCTCACCATTGTTGATGTTGTAAATCTGGATCTGCTCATATTCATGAATATTGGCGGCCTCCAGCAAGGCTTCATCAATCGCACAGCTGCCTTCATAGTGCAGCTCGCTATGCGTCACACGCACTCGATGCAGCTTTGATTTCAACATGGTTCTTTGCATTGCGTCCCTTAGCTCGAACTTCCACTCGCGCGGAAAAGGTCGTAATTATAAAGTTATCAATAGCTTAGCGCAAAATAAATTTATCAAAAAACGCATTCAATCGCATCAGGCGCTGACTTCACAGTTGTCAATGAGTCGCGTCTTACCCAACCTGGCCGCGGCCAGTATCACCCACTCCCGCGTCTGCGCATCCGGCAAGGTCAGTGACTGTTGGCGCCGGATCTCTACATAATCTACCTGCCAGCCCTGTTGGCTCAACGCTAAACTCGCTTGCTCGCGCAAAACCGCATAGTCGCGCTGGCCAGCCAACAACGCCTGTTTAATGCTCTGTAATTGCTGGTTTAACTGCGCCGCCTGTGTTTTTTCCGCTGCCGTCAAATAGCCATTTCTGGAGCTCATGGCCAGGCCAGAAGGCTCACGCGCTGTTTCCCCGGCAACGATTTCAACATCAAAATTGAGTTGCCGCACCAGGGCACGGATCACCATCAATTGCTGGTAGTCTTTCTTACCAAAAACTGCCACTTGTGGTTGCACCATATGAAACAGTTTGGCAACCACGGTTGCCACCCCGGCAAAATGACCGGGTCGGCTGGCACCACATAAATCATCCGCCAACGGCGGTGGTTGAATCACCATCTGCTGATGCAAAGACTGGCCATCAAAGTCGGCATACATCTCCTCCACTGCTGGTGCAAATACCACATCAGCGCCCACGGCTTGCAACTTGTCACAATCGGACTGCAATGTGCGTGGATAACTACCAAAATCTTCATTGGCGCCAAATTGCAGCGGATTGACAAAAATACTCACCACCACCAGGTCAGCATGACTCTTGGCCAGGGTTACCAACTGGCAATGCCCGGCGTGTAAATTACCCATGGTTGGCACAAATCCTACGCGCTGGTCGCGGCGACTGGCCAGAAACGCGCGCAACTCGCGCAAGGTGTGAAACAACTGCATGTAGACTCTTTTAAATCCATCAAAAAAACAGAATGATTCAATATATCACACAGCGCGATATTCAACGCTGGCGCGCGCAAGATCACGGTGCCGGTAATTGACAAGCAAGCAGGTCCACGCCTATAGTCATCATTTGCAACTATCTACAATAATTAACATCAGGAGTAAGTGAATGAGTGTGATGACCGAGTTTAAGCAATTTGCGCTAAAGGGCAATGTCATGGACCTGGCGGTCGGTGTCATCATCGGCGGTGCCTTTGGCAAGATCGTTGATTCGATGGTGAACGACATGATCATGCCAGTCATCGGCCGCATTTTTGGCGGTTTTGATTTCAGTAATTTATATGTGCCACTCAACGGCCAGTCAGCTGACCTGGCTCTGGCAGAAGCCAAAAAACTGGGGGCTGTGCTGGCTTACGGCAATTTCATCACCATCGTGCTCAATTTCATTATTCTGGCATTCATCATTTTCCAGATGGTTAAATTCATGAACAGCCTAAAACAGGCAGAACCAGCGCCTGCGCCAGCAGCAACACCGGAAGATATCGTCTTGTTACGTGAAATTCGTGACAGCCTGAAAAAATAATTTTCTGGCAAAACAGATGTGACAAAGGGCGCCTAGGCGCCCTTTTTATTTGGAATCACGACTATAAATCAGCCGGATTAGGTTGCACCTCATAGGTCTGGCCTGGATTGGCATCAGACCCATCATTATTCAAAAACACCACCACGCTGACCTGGTCATCAATAATATCCAGTTCTGTCGTGGGGTAAAAAGCGCCCGCGGCGTCTTTGTTAATGTTGTGATAATGCCAGATAGAGGCCACCACACGTCCGCTATCCTTTAACTTCACATCTTCAGCACGCGCTGGCTCACCCAATAATGCAATTAACTGCGCGCGATTCAGCTTGCCCACCGCATCCACAAAGCCCTGCTCATCTTCAGGCAATTTCCCAGCTGCCGCACCTGCCAACACCGCCTCGCTTAAAGACAATAATGCAACAGCCAACACCCCGTTTAACCAAGTTTGTGCTCTCATCATGACTCTCCTTATATTCAGAAACTCAGGCAATTAAAACAACAATAGGTTCAAACAAGCGCGCACTACACGGACTCGATAGGATACGCTTCCTCAGGTAACTGTTCGACCAATAACACATGCACCCGGCGGCTGTCGGCATGCACCACGGTGACACTTAAATTATCGATACGGATATGCTCGCCGCGCTTGGGCAAATGGCCAAAGTGATTCACCACCAGACCACCCACGGTCGAAAACTCTTCGTCGCTAAACTCAGTGCCTATCGCTTCATTAAATTCAGGAATCTCAGTCAAGGCTTTGACGCGATAAATGCCCGGCGCCTGCTGGATAATATTGCTTTCGTCTTCGTCATCATCGTATTCATCTTCGATGTCACCCACAATCTGCTCAAGCACATCTTCAATGGTCACCATCCCTGCTACGCCACCATATTCATCAACAACAATGGCAATATGGTTACGGTTGCTGCGGAATTCCTTTAACAACACATTCAGGCGCTTGGACTCTGGAATAAACACCGCCGGGCGCAACATGTCGCGTAACTCAAACGACTCGCTGGCGTAATAGCGTAATAAGTCTTTGGCCAGCAAAATGCCGATCACATCGTTTTTATTATCTTCAATGACAGGAAAGCGGGAGTGCGCCGTTTCAATGACGAACGGCAAAAAGCTTTCTGGCGGCTGGGCAATATCGATGACGTCCATTTGCGAACGCGGGATCATAATGTCCCGAACCTGCATTTCACTGACTTGCAGGACACCTTCAATCATAGCGAGTGAATCGCTATCCATCAGGTGATTTTCATAAGCCCCGTGCAGCAACTCGACCAGTTGCTCTCTATCTTCCGGCTCACGCAGAAGAAAATGGCTTAATCGTTCTAAAAGAGAGGGTTTGTGTGACAACTTATCCGGCTCTGAAGCCATAGTTACTGCTGAAAACAGCATCCTGTATAACGCGTTAACTTAAGCATACATGAAAATAGATATCCATGTCACCTTCAGGGCATGGGTTGTTTGACTTATCCAGGCCCGTTGCTAGCACTGTATGGCAGACAAAGATTTGTCACTTTCCGCCGTCAACAAACGATATAAAAGAATTAATTTCTGCTAAATTAACACTTATGTTGAATCGCCTGCCCCCTTTCTTACGTCCCCTGGTGCAATCACTGACTTTCAAGGTGATTGCCGGGTTGATTGTCTTCTACTTTTTATTTGCCTGGCTGGCCATCAATCCGCTGGCGAAATGGCTGTTGCCATGGGTCGCCGAACATCAACTGGCCAGTAAAGCCAGCGTTGAAAAAGTCACGTTTGACCCGTTAAGACTGACAACCACAATTGAAAAACTGGCCCTGACCGAAAAAAATGGTGCGCCTCTGGCATCGTTTGACAAACTGGTGGTCGACCTGGAAGCCAGCGGACTGTTCAATTGGGCCTGGAAACTCAAGCAGATTGCACTGACTGCCCCGCGCGTCAATGTACACATTTCCAAACAAGGGCGCCTTAACTGGGCCGACCTGATTGCCAAACTGAACGAAGACCCTAGCCCACCGAGTCCTGATCTGCCGCGCGTGATCATTGAAAACATTGCGATCAGCCAGGGCAATATTGATTATCAGGATGCGCAGCACGCCACACCATTACAAGCCTCGCTCAAACCGCTAGATTTTGAACTCGAAGGATTCTCCACCCTGCCCAAAGACCGCGGTGACTACCTGATCGCAGCCAAACTGCCATATCAGGGCGCGACGATTAAATGGAAAGGTAATTTTGGTGTTAATCCGCTGGCTTCGCAAGGCTCGCTGGCAATTGAGGGTTTGCAAATCGCCAAAGTCATGCAGTGGGTGAATACGGCCAATCTGCCGCTGCAAGTCGAGGCAGGCACGTTTGCCAGCCAGTTTAACTATGATTTCTCTTTGCCAAATCAACAACTAAAATTGTTGGTCAGCGATGCAAAACTGCGCGTGAACGACCTGGCAGGCGCATTGGCACAAGGCGATAAACTCGCCTTTGCACAATTGGAAGTCAAGGCTAAACACCTGGCGCTCAACCAACAAAAGCAGTCATTGATCACAACGCAAGACATCGCCGTGCAGTTGGATCAGCTCAAGTTACACAAACCACAAGCGGATGTTTCAATTGCCAGCAGCAGCCTGGCCTTACCCAAGCTGGTTTTCGAGCAAGACAAACAGGCACAAATCCAGTTTGACAACCTGAACCTGAATATCCAGCAAGTACAGCTACAGCAAGCGCAAAAAACACTATTTGCGCTGCCAGAACTGGCGATCGACAATGTCAGCCTCAATTTGGCCGAACGCCAGGCCAATGTGGCGCGTATCTTGTTAAACAAAGGACAACTCTCAGCCACCCAAACCGCGGCTGGGCTGGATTGGCAACGCGCCTTTGCCGAACCATCGCCTCCAACAACGCCAGCACCGGTGGACAATACCAATGCCTCGAGCACGGCAGATGAAAAAGCAGGCGATCCTTTCCGCTTTACGGTTGCCGAAATCGCCCTTGCGCACTGGCAACTCAATTATGCCGACCAGCAGTTTGCCAAGCCCTTGCAAGCCACGGTTGACGACTTGAATATACAACTGGCTGCAGATAACGCATCAGGCCTGGCGATCAAAAACTTGCAACTGGAAGCCACGCAACTAAGCCTGCAAGCAGACAAAAAACCAGCGGCGAGATTAGCCAGGTTTGCCGTAAATCATGCACAACTGGCGCTGGACCAACAAAAAGTCGATATCGCAGCGATTGAATTACAAGGACTCAAAACAGCAGTGATCAGGCAAGCGGATCAACGCCTGAACTGGCAAGCGATACTGGCGCCAGCCGCAGGTAAAAATAACGTTGCTGCTGCAACCGGCAAACAGCCTGCGACGCCAACAAAGCCCTGGGCTTACGCAGTGAAACGTCTGGCCTTGCAGCAAGCAGACATTCATATTGAGGATCAATCAACGCCGACACCGGTGGTGCTGGATGTAGTGGATGTCAGCTTAGAAGCGACCGATCTGAGCCAGAATATGGCACGCTTGCTGCCGGTGAAAGCCGGGTTCAAGGTGAAACAAGGTGGCCAGTTCAACCTGCAAGGCAAACTGGCGGCAGCACCGTTTAAAACCGAGTTGCAATGCACGCTCACTGACCTGGCACTGAAACCCTTTGCGCCCTATATCCAGCAAGTGGCACTGTTGCAACTGGAGAATGGTTCAGCCAGCCTGCAAGGCAAGCTGCAACAAACCGGCAGCGGGGCGACTAAATTTGACGGCGGCTTTAGTGTCAGCCAATTATCTATCCTTGAGGAAGCGACCCAACAACCATTTTTACGCTGGGAGAAACTACAAGGGGATGGTTTGGCGCTGTCGCTGGCCCCCAACAAACTGCAATTAAGCACGCTAACGCTAAGCAAACCGCAAAGCAAATTCATTATTTACCCGGACCGCAGCCTGAATATCACCAAAGTCATGCGCACGGCTACCCCTGTTGCCAGTGAGTCCACAGCGGCAGCCTCTACGCCAGCAACTACACCGGCTACTGCAAGCAAACCCACAGCAACCGCCGCCAGCAATAGTAACGACTTCCCGGTAGCCATTGACACCGTGCGTATCAATAACGCCGAACTGGAGTTTGCCGACCTGTCATTACCGCAGCCATTTGGTACCCATATCCACACACTGGGTGGCGTCATCAATGGCATTTCCAGCAATCCATCCGCGACAGCACAAGTCGAGCTGGACGGCAAAGTCGACGACTATGGGGCAGCACGCATCCGTGGCGCATTGCAACCATTCAAGGCGACCGAGTTCACTGATTTGAAACTCGCATTCACCAATCTGGAAATGAACCGCCTGACGCCCTACTCTGGTAAATTTGCCGGACGCCGAATTGAGTCAGGCAAGCTGTCCGTGGACTTGGGCTACAAAATCAAGCAACGCGTGCTGGCAGGTGAAAACAAGTTTGTCATTCATAAACTGACACTGGGCGAGCGCGTCGACAGTAAAGACGCTCCCAACCTGCCGCTGGACTTAGCCATTGCCATCCTGGAAGACAGTGATGGGGTCATAGACCTGGACCTGCCAGTGAGCGGCAGTCTGGATGACCCCAAATTCAGCATCGGTGGCATTGTCTGGAAAGCCTTTACCAACGTGCTGACCAAAATTGTGACCGCGCCATTCAGCGCACTGGGCAAATTGTTTGGCGGTGGTGAAAAACTGGAAGCTATTGTGTTCGACCCGGGCAATGCCACGATTTCGCCACCGGAACTGGAAAAACTGCACACGGTCAGCGCTGCACTGGCAAAACGCCAGCAATTAGCGTTAGGCATTGTGCCTGGCTACGATGTCGCTGCAGATACCCGCGCGATTCAAGAAGCCAGCTTGCGCAAACAGGTCGCGGAAGAGGTAGGCGTACGCCTGGAGGCAGGACAAGCACCGGGGCCGATTGACTTAAACAACCCGAAAGTGCAGTCTGCGATACAAACATTGCATGACAAGCTAACGAATAAGGGTTTACTCAAGCGGCTGGCCGCCAAACTGGAAAAAGCCCCTGAAGGTTTTTATGCACAGGCACAGGAAACGCTGACTACCAGCATTCAAGTCACTGATGCCGACTTGCAAGCCCTGGCCAAGACGCGGGCTGATGCCATCCAGAAAGCAGTATTGGCCGCAGGGGTCGGTGCCGAACGGGTTTCAATCACGCCCCCGGCAACAGTGAAGGCAGACCGTGATCACGTGCCAAGCAAACTGACGCTGGACGCAATCAAACACTAACCGAAAATACCATGAAGCCGCTGATTCAGCGGCTTCATCACTACATCATATCAGTACAGTTACATGACCAGCACAGTCAATAACTGCTGAAAGAACCTGAGTACTGGCGACAATAACACGCCCAGAATACCGGTAAACAACAAGGCAATCAGAATCAGCATACCGTAGCGCTCGATTTGCGCGAACTTGATTGCGGCCTGCATAGGCAACAAGCTCACCGCAATACGGCCACCATCCAAGGGCGGCAGCGGGAACAAATTCAACACCAGCAATACCAGGTTAATCTGTATGCCCGCCAGGCTCATTTGTGACAAAAAAGCCTGCGCAGACTCCGGAAATAGTCCAATACGCGCCAGCACCAATCCCCACACAATCGCCATGGCAAAATTAGACGCCGGACCTGCCAACGCCACCCACAACATATCTTGCTTCGGCCGACGTAACTGGCCAAAGTTGACCGGCACCGGTTTGGCCCAGCCGAACAACACCCCGCCCAAAATGATACTGAGGGCTGGCAGCAAAATCGTGCCGATGGGGTCTATATGCTTGAAAGGGTTGAGGGTAATCCTGCCCATGCGCTCGGCAGTCAGGTCTCCGAAAAACTTGGCGGCATAGCCATGTGCCGCTTCATGTACCGTGATCGCAAACAGGATGGGCAAGGCGTAAGCGGCAATTTTCTGTACAACGGTGAGTTCCATGTCATGCTTCCAGCTAAAGTCAACACTCTGCAACAGAGTCCAAGAATATTAAGGTGCGGTCAGATACTGCCAAATCAAGGCCATGGCGCAACGCCAGCACGCACCAGTTCTGGCGGGTCTTGCGTCAAATCCACCACCGTCGTGGCACCCACATGCACGATGTCACTGTCGATCACGGCGTCAATCTGGTGTTCCAGGGCTTCACGAATCTCCCAACCGACCGACATCGGCGCTTCATCGCCAGGCAATTGCAAAGTCATACTGAGCAAGGGCGAATCCAGTGCCTCAAGTAAAGCCTGCGTGACTACATGCTTGGGCACACGCAAGCCTATAGTGCTGCGTTTGGGATGCTGCAGGCGGCGCGGTACCTCGCGGCTGGCCTCCAGCAAAAAGGTATAAGCGCCTGGTGTCATCGCCTTGAGTAAACGGAACTGGCTGTTATTCACTTTGGCGTAGGTGCCAATTTCAGCCAGGTCACGGCAAATCAGGGTAAACGGATGTTCATCATCAACCCCACGCAAGCGGCGGATGCGGGTTTGTGCATCCTTGAATTCCATCAAGCACACCAGGGCGTAACTCGAATCGGTTGGACAAGCCAGCACCCCGCCCTGTTTTAACCACTGGGCAGCTTGCTGAATTAAGCGGCTTTGCGGGTTCTCCGCATGAATCACAAAGTACTGTGCCATAACGTTAAGTGCGTGCTAACTCGCTTGCAACTGGCTGGCCTCAGGCCAGTCCTGCCACACGGGCACACATCCGGCAGGCAAAGCGGGCAAGCGTCCCATATCCATATAAGACATGCCTGGGCCGTGGTAATCAGAGCCTTGCGAAGCTTTTAAATCAAAACGATGTGCCAGCTTGGCAAATTGTTCATACTGCGGCGGCTGGTGGCTACCGGTGACCACTTCAATCGCGGCGCCGCCCAGGTTCCTGAACTCATTCAATAGCAGATGCATATTCACAAAACCCAAGTCATACCGCCCCGGGTGTGCCAGCACGGCCACACCGCCGCTGTCACGAATCAACTGCATGGCTTCTTCCAGGCTCATCCATTGATGATTGACATAACCCGGCTTGCCTTTGACCATATATTTTTTAAACACTGACTTGATATTTTTGGCATGGCCGCGCTTCACCATAAACTGGGCAAAATGGCTGCGTGTCATCACGCTGTTACCCGACAGCTCACGTGCCCCTTCATAGGCATCTGCAATCCCCGCTTTTGCCAGTCCTTCAGCAATTTGCCTGGCGCGGGCATCACGCCCTTCGCGCACTTTGGCAAATGCCGCCAACAATTCAGGATGTGTCGGATCCACGCGCAAACCAACAATATGCAAGGTGCGATTTTTCCAGGTGACGGAAATCTCAACACCATCAATAAAAGAAATACCCAATTGTTCGGCCGCCGCACGTGCCCGTGCCAATCCACCCACTTCGTCGTGGTCAGTCAGCGCCAGCACCCGCACGCCTTTACTCGCCGCATGCGCAACCAGGTCTTCAGGCGTCAGCAGGCCGTCAGACAGGGTGGAATGGCAATGCAAATCAATGGGAACAGACATGATAGATATAGGGCGCCGTTTGAATAAAAAGGATGACAACAAAGCGACTAACTTTACATTTTGACAGAAATCATAGCAAAATAGTGCCCTCACAGATAGCAGGAATTCAGTCACCTGAAGCCAGTCATGCAAGTCATTACCGATTTACTCCCCGTCATTCTCTTTTTTATTGCCTATAAAAAAGCGGGCATCTTTACGGCAACCGCTGTCGCCATGATCAGCACCCTGGTGCTGATGCTGATCCTCTGGATCAAACGCGGCAAGATAGACAAGATGCTGGTGATCAACGGCGCGGTGATTACCGTACTCGGCGGCATCACATTATTGCTGCACGACAAAACCTATATTATGTGGAAGCCCACCGCCATTTACTGGATAGGTGCGCTGGTCTTGCTATTCAGCCGCTACGCCCTCAAGCGCAACCTGATCGAAAACATGCTGGGCAAAATGATGGCGCCACCGCTGGCGATCTGGGACAGGTTAAACCTGTGCTGGGTTGCCTTCCTGGTCGGCATGGGCATCCTCAACCTCTACGTGGCCTTTCATTTCAGTGAAGATGACTGGGTCAACTTCAAACTGTTTGGTGCCACCAGCCTGATGTTTATCTTTATTATTGTGCAGGTGTTTGCCTTAAAAGATCATTGGATTGAACAAAACACGCCTTCTGCCTGACTAAGAGACAACGACCATGCTTTACATGATTTACGCCCAAGATACCGCTAATAGCTTGCCGCTGCGGCTGGAACATCGCCCGCCACATCTGGCGCGCTTGCAACAGTTGCAGAATGAAGGACGTTTGTTACTCGCCGGGCCACTGCCCGCCATTGACAGCGTAGACCCTGGTGCCGCCGGATTTAGCGGTAGCCTGATTGTGGCAGAATTCGATTCTTTGCAGGCAGCCACAGACTGGGCCAACGATGATCCCTTCGTGCATGCAGGTGTCTATGGCAAGGTAGAAGTGAAACCATTTAGAAAGACGCTGCCATAGCATGTTAAAAGCAGAAATCGAGCAACGTTTGCAGCCGCTGGCACCCACGCTACTTGAGATACAAGATGATAGCGAACAGCATCGCGGGCATGCAGGCAACACAGGCGGCGGGCATTTCACCCTCAAGGTAAAAAGCTCGCTATTTTCAGGAAAATCACAGATAATGCGCCATCGCATGGTCTATCAATGCTTGCAAGATTTAATGCCTCATCGCATACACGCGCTCAGTATTCAGGCCCTATCGACTGATGAGTCATTTATTTGAAACATTTCTGTTTTTTAATATCGCACCAATTCAAATCGTTATATAAGGATATTGCATGAAATTTTTGAAAGTAATGTTGGCGATTGCTTGCTTAAGCGCACTGCCACATGTATACGCGGCCGATGCCGATGCAGTTGCTACGGTGAACGGCAAACCGATTAAAAAGACCTGGGTAGACTTTATTTTACGCGATGCTGAAGCACGTACTGGCCAGAAAGCCAATGACGGCATGAAAGCCGCTGTGGTCAACGAGCTGGTTGGTTCAGAACTGGCTTATCAGGAAGCGCAAAAAGCAGGTATCGACAAGTTGCCTGATTTCATCGCTAGCGAAGAGCTGGCACGCCGCAAATTGCTGGTAAACGCATTCCTGGCTGACTTTATCAAGAAAAACCCAGTTACCGATGCCGAGAAAAAAGAAGGCTACGAGCAATACAAAAAAGAACTGGGCGACAAAGAATACAATGCTCGCCACATTCTGGTAAAAACAGAAGCGGAAGCCAAAGCGATTATTGCTGACCTGAAAAAAGGCACGGACTTTGCGAAAATTGCTAAAGAAAAATCACAAGATCCAGGCTCTAAAGACAAAGGTGGCGATCTGGGCTGGTTCTCACCAGCTGGCATGGTACGTCCATTTGCAGATGCATTGGTTGGCCTGAAAAAAGGTGAAACAACGCCTGAGCCAGTACAGTCACAATTTGGCTGGCATGTGATCAAACTGGTAGATACCCGCGCACTGCAAGCCCCTCCGTACGAAAAAGTACAAGAAGGCATTGAGCGTACTCTGCAACAACGCAAGCTGGAAAAATACATGCTGGGTCTGAAAGACAAAGCGAAAATCGATGTCAGCGGCATCGAGAAGAAATAATCTCAAGCCTGCTGTTACCTAATAAAAAAGCCAGTCTAGACTGGCTTTTTTATTAACCATACCTCACACCAGCATCGTGCGGCGTGCCATCCAGCCCTTACAGAACCATTCCTTTGCCTGCTGATCTGAGATAAAATCAAGAATTACTCTCATTTGTAATATGCACATGCATCTTGACGCCCTCAAACCCGGCCAGTCTGCCATCATTGATCGCATTCATGCCGAGCAAGCCTTATCGCAACGCCTGAGCGCCCTGGGCTTCCGGTCTGGCAAACAGCTGGAAGTCATACGCCAGGCGGCCTTCAATGGCCCTCTGCATGTGCGTATCGGCTCCACAGACGTCATTATCCGCCTGCAGGATGCTAAAGCCATCCATGTGCACCTTCTCGCCAACCAGACAGAATCCATCACTGCATGAAACGTGTTGCCCTGCTCGGAATGCCCAACACGGGCAAATCCACCCTGTTCAATCGCTTAAGCGGCGCGTCCGCACGTGTCGGCAACTGGCCTGGCATTACTGTGGATTTAATGAGCGCAAAAATACTGCTGGGCGGCCATATTGCCGAACTGGTAGATTTACCCGGCCTGTATGATTTACATGGCTTCTCTGACGACGAGCACGTCGTGCGCCACTTCCTGAGTCACCACCCGGTTGACCTGGTATTAATTATTCTAAACAGCGCCCAGATTGACCGCCAGTTATCGCTCGCCTTGCAAATTCGTGCACTGGGCTTACCGGCAGTGTTGCTGTTGAACATGGAAGACGAAGCCAAGCGTGCGGGCATAACTATTGATGCGCAAGCGATGAGCAAACAACTGGGCATACCAGTACGCACCCTTAGCGCCAAATATGGCCAAGGCTGTCCTGAAGCACTGCAACTGGCAGCACAAACCATACTGCAGCAACCCAACCTGGTCTCGCCAGAAACCATTGCGGGCAAGCTGGAAATGGACAATGTCATCGAGCAGGAAATGCACCAGATTATTGACCGTACCGTGCATTTTCCGCTGCAACTTAACCATTCACTGACCGACCGCCTGGACAAAATACTGTTACACCCATGGCTGGGCTTGCCACTCTTCCTGCTTTCAGTATTTTTGCTGTTCCAGTTTATTTTTACCGTAGGCGCGCCGCTGCAAGAAGGCATGGCTTGGCTGTTTGACAGCTTGCGCAGCGAGGCCTTAGAACCCGCGCTGGCCAGCTTACCCAGCTGGTTAAACGGCTTGTTACTGGACGGCCTGTATACCGGCTTTAGCACGGTGGCAGCCTTTGTGCCAATTATTGTGCTGTTTTTCCTGGTCATGAGCATGGTTGAAGATAGCGGCTATTTATCACGCGCAGCCTTCCTCATGGATACGCTGATGGCAAAAATGGGGCTGGATGGCCGTGGCTTTGTCATGATGCTGATGGGCTTTGGCTGCAATGTACCCGCCTTGATGGGTACGCGCGTCATGCGTAGCCGCCCCATGCGCTTGCTGACCATGCTCACGATTCCCTTGTCACTCTGTTCCGCCCGCTTACAGGTATTCCTGTTTATCATTGCCATCCTGTTCCCACCCTCACAAGCCGCACTGGTGCTGTTCTCGCTCTACCTGGTGAGTTTTGCCACAATTTTTGTGACTGCCATCCTGTTCAAAAACAAATTTTCCAGCCGCGAACCGTTTGTGCTCGAGCTCCCGCCCTACCGCTTTCCTACGCCGCAACAAATCTGGATGCGCGGCTGGCAGGAAGTAAAACATTTCCTGGCGCGCGCGACCAAATTCATCGTCATTGGTGTGGTCATGGTCTGGCTGCTCACGCACCTGCCAACTACTGCAGTACCCGCCAGCGCCGAGACCTGGGCAGGCAGCATAGGTCGCTTCTTTGCACCCGTGCTGGACCCGATTGGCATTGATACCCATTTGGCGATTGCTTTGATCTTTGGCTTTGTCGCCAAAGAGATCGTCGTCGGCTCGCTAGCGGTCATTTACGGCTTGCAAGGCGATGCGCTTAGCCAGCAAATTGCCAGCAATATCGACTGGGTACAAGGCATGAGCTTTATGCTGTTCACGCTGATTTACACGCCCTGCCTGTCTACCATTGCCACCCTCAAGTCCGAAAGCAAAAGCAGCGGTTTTATGTGGCTATCGCTCACCTGGTCGCTGGGGCTGGCGTGGATCGTCAGCTTCCTGTTTTACCAGAGCGCCCGCGCACTGGGTTACTAAATGCAAACGGCCACCTGTGTGTGGCCGTTTTTTATTCGCCGTTCGATTAGCCCTGCGAGACGACGCGCTTTCTGTTAAAATAACGGTTTGAATTTTCATTGAAAAATCCAACCGTCACATGTCCAGTCAAGCGCATTTTTTTAGTCTGCGCGGCAGCGCCGCCCTCTCGCAATTCCGTCTCGATAAGCTGTATAGCGCCCTCAATATCAGCGCACCGAATATCGCCCATATTTATACCGAATTTGTACATTTCGCCTTTAGCGAAACCGCACTGAGCGGCACAGAACAAGATACCCTGCGCCAGATTCTGACTTACGGCCCGCACACGGATATCGAATCACCGACGGGCGAACTGCTGTTGGTCACACCACGCATAGGCACTATTTCACCTTGGGCTTCACGTGCCACCGACATTGCGCATAACTGCGGCCTGAGCAGTTTGCTGCGCCTGGAGCGCGGCATTGCTTACTACGTGACGACCAAAAATGGCCAGCCACTCACCGACGCTGAAAAACAGGCCTTGCGCACAGCGATCCAGGACCGCATGACGGAAACCGTGATTTACAGCCTGGCCGATGCCGAAAAACTCTATCACCATGCCGACCCGAAACCATTATCCAGCGTGGATATCCTGGTGGGTGGCAAAGCGGCACTCGAAGCAGCCAACAGTGATATGGGCCTGGCCTTATCGCCTGACGAAGTCGACTACCTGCTGGAAAATTATACAAAAATGGGCCGTAACCCGACCGATGTCGAGCTGATGATGTTTGCCCAGGCCAACTCCGAACACTGTCGCCACAAGATTTTCAATGCCGACTGGGTGATTGATGGTGTACAGCAGGAATTGTCGCTGTTCAACATGATCCGCAACACGCACAAGTTGAACCCTGGCCATACTGTGGTGGCTTATTCTGACAACTCGTCGATTGTGCAAGGCCAGAAAACCAAGCGTTTTTACCCATCAGCCGACCAGAGCTACCAGTTTGTAGAAGACAATATGCACTACCTGATGAAGGTAGAAACGCATAACCACCCGACGGCGATTTCACCCTTTGCCGGTGCCGCGACAGGTGCAGGTGGCGAGATTCGTGACGAAGGTGCCACTGGCATAGGCTCTAAACCCAAAGCCGGTCTGGCTGGTTTCTCCGTTTCCAACCTGAATCTGCCAGGCTTTGTGCAACCCTGGGAAGAGCAATATGGCAAACCAGGCCGTATCGCCAGCCCGCTGCAAATCATGCTGGATGGCCCATTGGGTGGCGCAGCTTACAACAACGAATTTGGTCGCCCGAACATTGCCGGTTATTTCCGTACCTTTGAGCTGGAAACCACCACGACAGATGGTCAATCCGAAGTGCGCGGCTATCACAAGCCAATTATGCTGGCGGGTGGGGTTGGTAACATTTCTGACAGCCATAGCTTTAAAAACAGCATTCCTGCCGGTTCGGCCCTGATTCAACTAGGCGGCCCGGCCATGCTGATTGGCCTGGGTGGTGGTGCAGCTTCCAGTATGGATACTGGCGCCAACACCGAGAACCTGGACTTTGACTCGGTGCAACGTGGCAACCCTGAATTGCAACGCCGTGCGCAAGAGGTCATCGACCGTTGCTGGCAGATGGGTGACAAGAACCCGATTTTGAGCATCCACGACGTCGGTGCAGGTGGTATTTCCAACGCCTTCCCGGAGCTGGTTAACGACGCTAAAGTTGGCGCCGTGTTCCAGTTGCGCGATGTACACAACGAAGAGCCTGGCATGAGCCCGCGCGAATTGTGGAGCAACGAAGCGCAAGAACGCTACGTACTTGCCGTCACGCAAGACCAATTGCCATTGTTTGAAGCCATCTGTGAGCGCGAGCGCTGCCCGTTCGCTGTGGTGGGTGTGACCACGGAAGAGCGTCACTTAACTGTTGAAGACACGCATTTTGCCAACAAACCAGTCGATATGGAGCTCTCCGTGTTACTGGGCAAACCGCCTAAAATGCTGCGCGACGTCAAGTCCGTAGCAAAATCATTGCCTGCGTTTGATACCAGCAAGATAGACCTGAACGATGCCGTGGCACGCGTACTGCGTTTGCCAGGTGTGGCGGATAAAACCTTCCTGATTACGATTGGTGACCGTAGCGTCACCGGCCTGATTGCGCGCGACCAGATGGTTGGCCCATGGCAAGTGCCGGTCAGCAACGTGGCGGTGACCTGTGCCGGGTTTGAAACCAATATCGGCGAGGTCTTCGCCATTGGCGAAAAAGCCCCACTGGCACTGATTGACGCCCCGGCTTCCGGCCGTATGGCCATTGGCGAAGCGATCACCAACATTGCTGCCGCGTCCATTAGCGAGATCGGCAACCTCAAACTGTCCGCCAACTGGATGGCACCTGCCGGTCATACTGGTGAAGATGCCGCCCTGTACGCGACGGTGAAAACCGTGGGTATGGAATTGTGCCCGGCACTGGGCATCAGCATCCCGGTTGGTAAAGACTCCATGAGTATGAAAACCGTGTGGCAAGACAACGGCGAGAACAAAGCCGTGACTGCGCCAATTTCACTGGTGATTTCAGCGTTTGCCAATACGCCAGATGTGCGCAAAACCCTGACGCCACAACTGCGCACCGACTTGGGCGACAGCGAACTGATCCTGATCGACCTTGGTAATGGCCGTAACCGCATGGGCGGCTCGGCGCTGGCACAAGTCTACAAACAACTGGGCAATAGCGTGCCTGACGTCGACCAGCCAGCGCAATTGAAAGCGTTTTTTGCTGCGATCCAGCAACTCAACAGCGATGGCAAACTGCTGGCCTACCATGACCGTTCTGACGGCGGCTTGTATGTCACCCTGGCAGAAATGGCGTTTGCAGGTCATTGCGGCCTCAATGTCGATTTATCCAGCCTCAACGGTGACACGATCAGCACCCTGTTTAACGAAGAGCTGGGTGCCGTACTGCAAGTACGCGCCGCGGATGCCGGAGCGATCACTGCGCAACTGCAACAAGCGCTGGGCGCCTGTGTGCACCGTATCGGCCAGGTCAATGCCAGCCATGACATTGCCATCAAACAAGGCGACACGCAGTACAACGCTTCCCGCATTGATTTGCACCGCATGTGGTCTGAAACCACCTACCGCATGCAAAGCCTACGTGACAACCCGAGCTGTGCGCAGCAGGAATACGACCGAATTCTCAACGCCGACGATGCCGGTTTGCATGCCAAATTGACGTTTGACCTCAACGACAATATTGCTGCGCCTTATATCAACACTGGCAAACGCCCGAACATGGCCATCCTGCGTGAGCAAGGCGTAAACGGCCAGACCGAAATGGCCGCCGCGTTTGACCGTGCAGGCTTTAACAGCGTAGACGTGCATATGAGCGACGTCATCAGCGGCCGCGTGTCACTCAAAGACTTTGCTGGCCTGGTCGCCTGCGGCGGTTTCTCTTACGGTGATGTGCTGGGTGCCGGTGAAGGCTGGGCCAAGTCCATCTTGTTTAACAGCCGTGCCCGCGACGAATTCAGCGCCTTCTTTAATCGCGCCGATACGTTTGCACTGGGCATCTGTAACGGTTGCCAGATGATGAGCAACCTGCACAGTATTATTCCTGGCGCAGATCACTGGCCACATTTTGTGCGCAACAAGTCTGAGCAATTTGAAGCCCGCGTGGCCCTGGTCGAGATTCTGTCATCGCCCTCCATCTTCTTTGATGGCATGGCCGGTAGCCGCATGCCGATTGCCGTTGCACATGGTGAAGGTTTTACGGAATTTACTGATGCCAGCGCTGTCACAAGTGTGCTACAACAGCAACTGGCAACTGTGCGCTACGTTGACCATGCTACACAAGCGACCGAGGTCTACCCGTTTAACCCGAATGGTTCGCCACAGGGCTTGACCGGTTTCACCACGCAAGACGGCCGTTTCAGCATCATGATGCCTCATCCTGAACGTGTATTCAGGGCGGTACAACACTCCTGGCGTCCTGACGGATGGCAAGAGGACGGCCCGTGGATGCGCATGTTCAGGAATGCACGCAAGTTTGTGGGTTAAGCGAAACCGGCTCACGTGGTTTCGCGATTAAAATAAAGTGGTTATTTTTAAAAATGAAAATCAGGTGTTTGGAGAGATTATGAAATCAGTTAAGTTTTTAGTGGCCTTGTTCTCACTGTCATTTGCCTTGCAGGCATTTGCGCTGTCAGATGAGGAGTACATGGAGTTTACCGAGGCACTCACAGGTGGTAACGTGAAAGTGGTCAAAAAGTTTGTTGAAGCTGACCCAACATTGGTAAAACAGAAATTCTTTGCCTGGGAGCCACTGCAAATGGCTGCGTCAAAAGGCAAGCTGGACGTGGTGAAATACCTGGTGTCCAAAGGCGCTGACCTGAATTATGTACACCCGGCCAGCCATAACACGGCGTTCCATATGTCTGCCTTTATTGGCGACACGGCGACCATGAAATACCTGGCTTCTGCCGGGGCCGATGTGAACATCAAACTCAAAGGTGATGTATCCCTGGTACGCTATTTCAAAGAAGAAAACGACCAGAAAATGGTCGACCTGCTAACTGAACTTGGCACCAAAAATGATGGCTGTCAGGAAGAAAAATGCTTCTAATCGCTGGCAACTCGCAACGATATTGAACAAAAACGGTCATGATATTCATGGCCGTTTTTGTTTTATGACTATCGTTTTGAGACGGTGTGTAACCATAGTCACGCACGCCTGCGCTGCCATTTAGAATAATGTGAGTTATCACAAAAATCTTGGGGGAAAGTATGAAGCAGGTATACGCAAGTATGTTATGGGCTTGTGTCGTCGCATGGTCGCTAGCGGCACAGGCAGAAGACTCTTCGGCGACGCATACCCTGGCGGCCTCTTGTGCTGCCTGCCACGGACCTAATGGCAACAGCCTGGGCGGCACGCCAACGCTGGCTGCCCTCAACCAGGATTACTTTGTACAGCGCATGCAAGGCTTCAAGGATGGCTCGGTATCTTCCACGGTCATGCACCACCACGCCAAAGGCTTAACCACCGCAGAAATCACGGCACTGGCGAGTTATTTCGCGCAACAGCCCAGACAAACGCCACATGCATTGCCACATCAATCATTTCAGGGGGCACAATAATGACACACGATTCAATATTGGCCAGCCAGCAACACACGCCCTCACGCAGACAATTTGTGCGCTCGGTGATTTATGGCGGACTCGCCTTTTATGGTCTGCCCGCCTTTGCGCGTGCCAGCAAACCACCGTTGGGCCATGTGGTAATTGTGGGCGCAGGGTTTGCCGGCCTCACCGCCGCCAAATACTTACGCACCTGGAGCATGGGCAACCTCAAAGTCACCATCATTGAGCCTAACCCGCAATTTATCTCCTGCCCGCAAAGCAACCTGGTGCTGGGCGGTAGCCGGACGCTGGATCAGTTAAGCTTTGGGTATGACTTATCGCGCAAGCAGCACGGCCTGCAGTGGATAAAAGACAGCGTCACTGGCGTTGACCTCGCCAATAAACAGGTGCAACTCGCACGCGGCAACCTCAGCTACGACCGCCTGGTACTCGCACCTGGCGTGGACTTTAATTACAGCAAGATTCCAGGCATGCCCGCGCCAGTGGCTGATATTCCGCACGCCTGGAAAGCGGGCAAGCAAACATTGCAACTGCGGCAGCAACTGGAAAGCATGCCGGATGGCGGCGTGTTTGTGATGACGATCCCAACCGGTGCTTACCGCTGCCCGCCAGGCCCCTATGAACGTGCCTGCCAGGTCGCACACTATTTCAAACAGCATAAACCGCGTAGCAAGGTGATCATCCTGGATGCCAATGCCGACATCACCTCTAAAAAAGGCTTGTTTCTGCAAAGCTTCAATGGCGCCTATCAGGGCATTATTGAGTACCACAACAATAGCGAAATCCTGCAACTGGATACTGCCAGCAAAACCATCAAAACTGACTTTGAAACGGTGAAAGCAGACGTGCTCAATGTGATCCCGTCACAACTGGCAGGCAAAGTCGCGCAAGTGGCTGGCCTGAATAATGTCGATGGCCGCTGGTGCGAAGTCGACTTTGTGACTTATGCATCGAGCATGCAGCCGGATGTGCATATCATAGGCGACAGTATTTCGGCCGGGTTGCCAAAGTCGGCGCATATGGCGACTTCGCAAGCCAAAGTATGTGCCGCTGCCATCATAGACCTGCAAACAGGCAACACCCCAAATCCATTGCCGGTGTTCGCGAACACTTGCTATAGCTTTGTCGACGACCAGCAAGCCATGCATGTAGCCAATGTCTACCGTTATGACCCGGCCAAAAAATCCATGGTGTCGGCTGAAGGTGGCGGCGTTTCAGCCAAAGCCAGCACACAGGAAGGCGAATACGCACAAGCCTGGGCACAAAACATCTGGGCAGACACATTGACATGACCACCGCGCACGCCCAAACCTCTCCCGCCGGTAAAGTCTCGCGCCTGTTGCTGATCGCGCTCACCGGCTTATGCATGGCGATTGGTTTGCACTATGCCATGGCACAAACGCCCGCCGTGGATGCGGCCTTATCGACATTGGAAGTCCCAACCGGGCTCAAGATTGAGCGCTTTAGTGATCTCAGCGCCCTGGGCGCACCGCGTATGCTGGCGCTGGATAACCAGGGGCGGCTATTAGTCAGTTTGTCTGATACCGGCCGTATCGTGCGTTTAAATGCGCAAGGGCAAGCAGAAGTCATTGCACAAGGCCTCAACGCGCCACACGGCCTGGTAATGCTGGGAGAAGACTTGCTGGTGGCCGAGCAAACCGGCGTGGTCAAACTGCCCAAACAAGGCGATGGCTGGGGCGCACCGCAGCCGTTTATCCGTAACTTACCCAGTGGCGGCCATAGCCTGAAAACAATCAAGCTTTCACCAGACGGTTACCTGTTTATCAATGTCGGCTCCAGTTGTAATGTCTGCGTAGAAGACAACCCTGCACGCGCTACCATATTGCGCTACAGCTTGGATGGCCGCCCTGCCGGGGCCTTGCTCACTGTTGGCCGTCATGCGCAAAGTGCAATTTGGGCGCGGGGCCTGCGCAACAGCCAAAGCGTTGCCTGGCATCCACAAAGCGGCGAGATGTTTGCCACCAACAATGGCGCTGATAACCGCAGCGGACAGAAAGATGGCGTGGTCGATGATGACTTACCGCCAGAACACCTGAACAAGATTGAAGCAGGCCAGCATTATGGCTGGCCGTATTGCTGGGCGAATCCTGCGCAGCCCGGGCAACTCATGCAAGATCCCAATTTCGACGGTGAAACAGGTATTTGCCAACAGGCGCAAGCGCCCGCACTCACGCTACCCGCGCACAGCACGCCCATAGGCATTACCTTTTTACATCAAAGCCGCTTGCCTGACGACCTCAAACAGGATGCCGTTGTGGCCCTGCATGGTTCCTGGAACCGCAAACAACCCAGCGGCTACGCCTTGCTGCGTGTACAATTCAGGAACCAACAGCCAGTGGCAAGCGTCCCATTCATCAGTGGCTGGCTACAAGGCAAACAAGCCTGGGGACGGCCGGTAGATGTGATTGTCGGCGCCGATGGCTGGCTATATGTGTCAGATGACCTGACCGGCTGGATTTACCGTATTCGCAACCTGTAGCCACAGATTGCAAGAATCTTTTCAGGAGCAAAATATGAAACGCATGTTATTGTCTATCAGTAGCGCGCTCTGTCTGGGCTGGATCAGCCTCAGCCAGGCGGGTACGCAACCTGCTTTGGTCATTCAGGTACCAGAGTCTTTTTACCAGCATCCGGTACGCCTGCTGAACCCTTACCTTAACTATTGGCATAACCGTGCCGAAGCGGCTGAAGCCGTTGGCCTGAGCAGTTTTCAGGCAAAAAACTTCACCACTTCCAGCTGTGAGGCTGAGGCCAAAGGACAGGCGCTAGTGGTGATTGAACCCAATATGTTTTACAACCCGCAAACCGGTGTTTTTTACAGTGAAATCACCGCCAGGGTATATAACCAGCCCGCTGCAGACAGTGCGCTGGGCAAACCGCTACTGACCGTCAAGGGCGAAGGCCAGTCACGCGGCTGGCTCACCTACAATGTGGAGTATTCGACACATAAGTCTTACCAGCAAGCGTTTGACCAGGTTATCCAGCAGTTGCAGCAGAATCCTGCTTTCCAGCAATCGCTGGCACAAGCACCGATACAAACCTACGAGGCTTTGTGCAATAGCATTAATACCCTCTCCCAACCTAAAGCATTTTTCTAGGAGCGTTTATGTTGTTTTCCCAGCCTCGCCTAGCCTTGTCCTCTAGCGCCCTGATCTCCAGCCTATTGGCCGCCTGCTTATTGACCATTACCAGCCACAGCTACGCCCATGGTTTAGCGCCAGTGAGTGGGTTACTGACGCCGGAATCAGTCGTACAGGCTGCCGATGGCAAAATCTACGTGTCTGAAATCAATGGCTTTGGCCAGGATGGTGACGGCCAGATCCGCGTCATTGACCACGGTAAAACCTCGGTTTTGATACAAGGCCTGGATGACCCCAAAGGGCTGGTGCTGATCGGGAATGATTTATACATTGCCGACAAAACGCGTGTGTTGCGCGTGGCACTGAACCAGCCCACTGCCAGCGCGGAGGTATTTCTGGCAGCGACTGACTTTCCTACCGTGCCACAATTCCTCAACGACTTGAGTGCAGATGCCAATGGCAATCTGTATATCAGTGACAGTGGTGATATTCTGGGCAGCGGCAAAGGCGGCATTATTTATAAAGTCACACCCCAGCGCCAGCTGAGTTTGCTACTGGACGGCAGCATTGATGCACGCATTCTCGCGCCTAACGGCTTGCTGGCTGACGCTAAAGGCGAGCATCTGCTACTGGTAGATTTCACTTCCGGCGTGCTTTACAACTACAACCTGCTGACTAAAAAACTGGATGAAGTGGCTAGCGGCCTGGGCGGCGGCGATGGCATCGTCAAACAGGCGAATGGCACCATTTATGTCAGTGACTGGAAAGCGGGCAAAGTGTTCCGTATTGACCCGCAACATAAAGTCACGCTCATCAAAGAGGGTTATCAATCTGCCGCAGATATTGCGCTGACACAAGACGACCATCATTTGCTGGTGCCGGACATGAAAGCAGGCAAGCTGGATATTATAGATTTGCGTTAAGCGTTGACGTGATGGACTGGCGCCGGGCCCTGGCGCTCAGTCCCCTGGCACAAAATCCAAGGCAGGAGCCCAAATCACAGGCAAAAAAAACCACGCTTGCGCGTGGTTAAGTGAGAGGATACACACGAAACTGCTGATTGCCTCAACACACTGCAGGGAATTCAGCGTGCTTAGGCAACTTCACAGTTACTTGGTTTGCGCAGTTTTTTTGTCAACCTCCTTTTGGGAGTTGACCGCTGGCTGCGCAACAGCGTGTCTGGCTACTTTCAAATGTTTCTGCATTTCAACCTGATCATGTGGCGAGGGATTGGTCCCGGCCAGGGCATAGGCTGAAAGAATGAATCCCGACATGACTAACAGGGTCTTGATCATGATCGCTCCTTAATCGCTGCTGCTCATTTAATATTCTGTGTTTTATAGCATCGTGGCCCGCATTGCGTTGCCCACCCTTGCAGAATACGCTGCTCGCCTTACAGCCAACTTACGTCTGGCTTGCAGCAAGCTTACAAACGAAAAACCCGGCAGCATTGAGGTACACTGGACATATTCAGACCTGCGGATATCAGCGATGCGTTTATTAATTGTGGAAGATGATTTAGTCATTGCAAACGGACTGGTACGCGCCCTCAGCCAGTCACAATACGCGGTTGACCACGTCACCGATGGCAAACAGGCCTTACGCGCCATTCAGGATGATGTATATGATATGGTCATTCTTGACCTTGGATTACCGACCATGGACGGCATGCAGTTGCTCTCACACCTGCGCCAGCAGGCGAACGCGATTGCGGTGCTAATTCTGACTGCGCGTGAAGATGTCGCCACTCGTGTGCAGGCGCTGGACCTGGGTGCGGATGACTTCCTGACCAAACCGTTTCACCTCGAAGAGCTTGAAGCACGCGTGCGTGCACTCATACGCCGCAGCAAACTGGGCAATAACCTGCCATTACAATGCGGCAACCTGAAACTGGACGTCGCCAATAAACTGGCCAGCATTAATGACCAGCTCATCACCCTGTCAGCACGTGAACTCAACTTGCTGGAAACCTTGATGATGCGTATGGGTAAAATCATTGCCAAAGAACAAATCATGGAGTCTTTGTGCAACTGGGACGAAACCCTGGGCGATAATGCCATTGAGGTGTATATCCACCGCCTGCGCAAAAAAATTGAACCCAGCGGCGCGCATATCCGCACAGTACGCGGCCTGGGCTATATGCTGGAAGCTGAACACTTAAGCCTTTAATGACACACTGAATGATGGGACCACGCTCACTCAAAAACCAGCTGCGTTTGTGGCTATTGCTGCCCATGTTGCTGGTGCTGGGGGTGTCTGCCGCCCTCTCCTACTCACGCGCCTTGCACTATGCAACGCAAGCCTATGACCAGTCTTTGTTGCGTACCGTGCTCGCGCTGGCTGATGAAGTCATCATAGACGCCAACAACGAAGTCAAAATCGAAATCCCCGAAGTTGCCAGCCACTTACTCAGTTACAACGAAGGCGACCGCATTTATATCCGCATCAGCGGGCCGCAGGGCAAACTGGTGTTCGGCGAGGCCAACCTGCCCCTCCCGGCCAAACTGCCCGCGGGCAACCAGCAGATTTATTACAATAGCGTATATAAAGGCGAGGCGATTCGCGCCGTGACATTTGGACTGCCTGAAAGCAAGGCCACCAATGCACGCAACATCCTGATCACCATGGCAGAAACCACGGGCAAACGCGATGCCATGGTGGCAGAAATGGTAGAAGAAATGCTGCTACCGCAAGTGCTGATGATGCTGTTAGCCGCGATTGTGATTGAGTTAGGCATACACTTTGCGCTGAAGCCCATGCAAGACCTCAGGGAATCGTTGCACCAACGTTCGCACCGCGACCTCAGCCCGCTGGACACCAGCTCCTCGCCATTGGAACTACACCCATTGCTGCAAGCCATGAATGCCCTGCTGTCACGGGTAAAAGCGGGTTTGCAACAACAACAACAATTTATCGCCGATGCATCGCATCAATTGCGCACGCCGATTGCAGGCCTGCAAACGCAAGCAGAACTCGCGCTCAGAAGCCATCCGCCAGAAGCGGTGCAAGAGCCCTTGAATTACATGCTACGCAGCACCACGCGTTTATCGCACCTGATACAACGCTTGCTGAGCATGGCCAGAACCGATGCCGCCAGTAGCCAACTGGTGTTTCAGCCAGTCTCGCTGACCAATATTATTTCTGAGGAATGTGCGCGCTGGATAGGCCCGGCGTCTGATAAGCAACTGGAACTGGAAGTGCTGATTGAAACGCACCAGGACAAGGTGCTGGGTGACGCTTTAATGCTATCTGAAATGCTCAACAACCTGCTGGAAAATGCCATTCAATATACGCCCGAGCAAGGCCTGCTTGCGATCCGCTTATGGCAAAGCGAACAATCCCTGATGTTACAAGTGTCTGATAGTGGCGTCGGCATCCCTGACGACCAGAAAGCGCTGATTTTTGAGCGATTCCACCGGCTGGATCCTAACCAGGGCAATGGTTGTGGCCTAGGCTTGGCCATCGTCGCCGAAATTGCAGAGCACCATAATGCCAGCATCACCGTCTCAGCAGGGCTGCCTCACCCAATCACGCATCACATCGGCAGCCAATTCACGGTAAAATTCCAACGCTATGACATCCTGCCTGAGAACCCTCGCCCTGCAAGCACTGACCCTCAGTGATCCGCAACAAAAATGCCAGCAAGTTGCCTGGCTGTGGGAAGCAGCACCCACCCCTGACATCCATGCCACGCTAAGCGCACCGGCACAATCCATTCCTGGCCGTCCAGACAAGCCTGCGCTCGTCCCACCCAAGCAATTGCAACGTCGCGCCATGAACACTGCCGAAGGCCGCGCTGCGCTGATACATGCGCTGGCACATATTGAATTCAATGCGATCAACCTGGCGCTGGATGCGGTGTGGCGCTTTGCCGACATGCCTGCAGACTATTACCGGGACTGGCTACAAGTCGCGAAAGAAGAGGCCTACCACTTCTCGCTATTGCGCGCGCACCTGCAAACGCTGGGATTTGATTATGGCGACTTTGATGGCCATAACAGCCTGTGGGAGATGGTCGAAAAAACGCAATCTGATGTGCTGGCGCGCATGGCGCTGGTGCCGCGCACCATGGAAGCACGTGGCCTGGACGCAACGCCGCCGCTCAAACAGAAACTGTCGCAAGCGGGTGACCATGCAGCAGCGGCCATCCTGGATATTATCCTGCGCGACGAAATTGGCCATGTGGCGATTGGCAACCGCTGGTTCCAATATTTATGTGACCAACGCGACTTGGACATCGTCGCCACGTTTGAAACCTTACGCCAGCAATATCAGGCGCCCCAACTGCGGCCACCGTTTAATATGGAGGCGCGTAAACAGGCCGGTTTTAGCGAGATTGAACTGGCTTACCTGGCTGGCGATAGTCCCTAAAAAGTTTGCACAAAACGGCTTGTGGCGGAATAATGCGCTTACAGGCTGATAGCCAGTCAGCCTGTGAACCTGCCAGCAACCAAGGGAGCGCTTCATGGGTGGTTACAAAAAATTATGGTGGACGCTGATCGCAGTACTCATCGTCACCTTCACGATTCTGGGCTATATGGGGGCGGAGATTTACCGCACAGCGCCGCCAGTACCCGAGCAAATCAGCAGCCACAACCATTCCCTCGCATTTAACAAAGCGGATATCCTTCAAGGCCAATCCCGCTGGCAATCCATTGGCGGCATGCAGGTCGGCTCAATTTGGGGCCACGGGGCTTACCAGGCACCAGACTGGACGGCAGACTGGTTGCATCGAGAGTTAGTCACCTGGCTGGACCTCGCCGCGCAAGACATCCATCATGCCCGCTACCAGGCGCTTGACCCTGTGCAGCAAGCTGGCTTGCGTGAAATGCTCAGGCAAGAATACCGCAGCAACCGCCTGGATGTACAAAACACCCTGACATTAACCGCGCGCCGTGCAGAAGCGGTGCAGCAGACAGCAGCCTATTACCAAGCCTTGTTTTCTGATGACGCATCACTGAAGAAAACCCGCATCGCCTACGCGATGAAAGACAACACATTGCCCGGTGCAGAAGCCAGGCAACAATTAGCCAACTTTTTCTTCTGGACGGCGTGGGCCGCCTCTACCGAGCGCACAGCCGGTGGCGTCACCTACACCAACAACTGGCCACACGAGCCGCTAATTGCCAACCAGCCCAGCAGTGAAAATATCCTGTGGTCTATGGGCAGTATCGTATTTTTGCTGGCAGGCATCGGTTTGCTGATTTTAGGCTGGTCCGCATTGCGCAAAGAAGATGAAACGCCACTCAAGGCTGGCAAGTTAGATCCTATTACCAGTTTCACCTTAACGCCCTCTCAACAGGCATTGGGCAAATATTTGTTTGTGGTGGTTGCGCTACTGGTATTCCAGGTCTTTATTGGCGGCTTCACCGCCCACTATACGGTTGAGGGGCAAGAGTTTTACGGCGTGGATGTGTCGCAATATTTCCCTTATTCGCTCACCCGCACCTGGCATATCCAGAGTGCATTATTCTGGATCGCCACCGGCTTTCTAGCCGCCGGATTATTTCTGGCACCCATCATCAACGGCGGTAAAGACCCGGCTTACCAAAAACTGGGCGTAAACATCCTGTTTATCGCCTTACTGATTGTCGTTACCGGTTCGTTTTTAGGTCAATATTCAGCGATTGCCAACCTGATGCCAGCCGCTTTCAATTTTTGGTTCGGGCATCAAGGCTATGAATATATCGACCTTGGCCGTTTCTGGCAGATTGCATTATTTATCGGCTTGCTATTATGGCTGGGCTTGATGCTGCGCTGCATGGTCCCAGCGCTCAAGGCAAAGGATGGCGATAAAAACCTGCTGGCATTGCTGACGGCGGCCGTGATTGCGATCGGGCTGTTTTATGGCACCGGCCTGTTTTATGGCGAGCACAGCAATCTTTCGGTCATGGAGTACTGGCGCTGGTGGGTGGTACATTTGTGGGTAGAGGGCATATTCGAGGTCTTTGCCACTGCCGCACTGGCTTATATTTTCATGTCCCTGGGGCTGGTGTCGCGCACCATGGCCACAACGGCCAGCCTGGCCTCGGCATCGCTGTTTATGGTTGGCGGCATTCCAGGCACATTTCACCATTTATATTTTTCAGGCACAACCACTCCCGTCATGGCGATAGGGGCAAGTTTCAGTGCGTTGGAAGTCGTGCCTTTGCTGGTGCTGGGCCACGAAGCCTGGCATCACTGGCACTTGCATCAACGCGCCGCTTGGCTGGAAAACCTGCGCTGGCCATTGTGCTGTTTTGCCGCGGTGGCGTTTTGGAACATGCTGGGCGCAGGTGTTTTTGGATTCTTAATCAACCCGCCCATTTCTTTGTATTACATTCAAGGCTTAAACACCACCGCCGTGCATGCTCATGCCGCGTTGTTTGGCGTGTATGGCTTTCTTGCCATTGGCTTTTCATTGTTGGTGCTGAGATATATCCGCCCGCAGGTGATTTTCAATGAAAAATTGATGAAAACCGGCTTCTGGGCGCTCAACATCGGCTTGCTGCTTATGATATTCACCAGCTTGCTACCAATTGGCTTCATGCAATTTCAGGCCAGTTTTAATGAAGGCTTATGGTATGCGCGAAGCGAAGCCTTTATGCAGCAACCGTTACTGCAAACCCTGCGTTGGGTGAGGACCTTTGGTGACGTGGTATTTATTATTGGCGCGCTTGCGATTGCAAGCCAGGTAGCCTTGGGTTTGTGTGCAACACCAGCACCCCTGTCCGTACGTAAAACGCCATCACGCAAACAGAAAGGCATCGCATCATGAGTATCCAGCATTTTGCACCCGGCGAAGTCATTGATATCAGCCCTTTTGGCGCCACACTTGCTAGCGCAACATCGGCCACGCTGATACGTGAAAGCCACATTGAGGTATTCAGGTTTGTGCTCAAAGCGGGCCAAACTACGCCGATTCATACGGCGGCAGGCGCCATGACCATACAATGTATTGAAGGTGAGGTTGAGCTAACGCTGGGTGATGATGCCCGCAGCTTGACGGCTAATCATCTGCTTTATTTGGCAGCAGATGAACCGCATGCCGTCAAAGCACTCACAGATAGCAATCTGTTAATCACCCTCCTGTTAGCGCGAGAATAATCAACGGTGTGCGCTATCATCCAAGGCGCACAACTGGCAAACGATGACTCTGCGGGTGCACTGTGTCGTTTAAAGGCAACAGTACTTTATTACATAGGCTTTCTTGGTGGCAGGTGGCGGAAAATAATGCGCCCTTTATCCATGTCATAAGGCGACATTTCAATGGTAATTTTATCGCCAGCCAGCACGCGTATTCTATGCTTGCGCATTTTCCCACCAGTGTAGGCAATCAGCCGATGCCCATTATCCAAAGTGACGCGGTAACGCGCATCTGGCAATATCTCAGTCACTGCGCCCTGCATTTCAATCAATTCTTCTTTAGCCATTCAGTACCCTTAAAATAAAATAAAAAAAGCCCGTAAAAACGGGCTTTTTCAGGGGTGAGTTTCACCCAAACACACGTGCTTAAGCAATTACTTGAATGGCTGACGCTTGTTTACCCTTAGGGCCTGTGGTTTCTTCATAAGAAACACGCTGATTCTCTGCCAGGCTTTTAAAGCCAGCAGATTGAATCGCTGAGAAATGCGCAAATAAGTCGTCACCGCCTTGATCTGGGGTAATAAAACCAAAACCTTTTGCATCGTTAAACCATTTTACAATACCTGTTGCCATAATAATTTCCTTAAAAAATGAAAGGGTTTCCCCTATTTAGGGCGAGGGTCAAGTAGCGGGATTAACGAGAGAACCAAAAGATAACACCAGAGAAAACAACAATGCTTGAACTTCGCGAAGTTGCACTATGCGCGTTAAAAGCCGTAATAGCAACCGTTATTTTCAAAAAATACAAATAAATCAAATATTTAATCACTAGCCGCCAGCACTCCCCCATGCCTTGATCGCCTGCAAGCTGGGCTGCAGCTAGATTGTTAGCAGATTAGCAACACCATCCAGCCCCACTACATTCAGGGCATACATGGCCTGCTGTTGCACCACCGGCTTGGCATGATAGGCCACACCCACGGCAGCCACCGCCATCATGGTCAGGTCATTCGCACCATCGCCGATGGCGATGGTTTGTGTCGCATCCAGACCTAATGAATCACGTAGTTTGAGCAGTTCGTCGGCTTTGCGCTGGGCATCGACAATATCGCCCAACACCTGACCAGTCAATTTACCATCTACAATCTCCAGGGTATTAGAGACGGCGTAATCCAGCCCCAGTGTGTCTTTGACATAATTGGCGAAGAAGGTGAATCCGCCAGACACCACCATGGTTTTAATGCCATGCTGCTTGCAGGTATTAATCCAATCTTGCGCCCCCGGATTAAAGGTCAGGCGCTCTTCGATCACGCGCTGTAGTGCCGTCTCCGGCAAGCCTTTAAGCAAAGCCACGCGCTTGCGCAAACTGGCGGCAAAATCGAGCTCGCCGCGCATGGCGGCTTCGGTAATCTCAGCCACCTGCGGTTTAAGGTGCATCATGTCGGCGATTTCATCAATACATTCAATCGCAATCAGGGTGGAATCCATATCCATCACGCACAAGCCTATGTTTGGCAGTCGGTGACTATTCTGCACCAGCGCACAATCTATCTGCTGGCTGGCACAAAAGGTTTTCACATCCTGATATTCGCCATCAGCCACCGGCAGGTAATAAGCATGTTGTGCCACTTGCATAAACTGCGTATGCCCGCCCACCAGGCCATGAATATGAGACAGATGTGCCATGCTGATGGCAGGACCTTGAACCACTAAACGCATGATAAAAATCGCTAATTGAACAAAAGCGCGATTATACCAGTTGCCTACACAAACGCTGAGAACAGGCTGTTTTTAAGGAGTATTTCTGTTTTTGGAATGCCACAAGCGATGGTATGCTTGCAAGCAAATTAAAAAACCCCGGGAATCGTATGAAACAAGACTCACAAACACTGCCATGGCTGAACCTGCCCAACCTGCCATTGCCGCTTAAAGCGCTGTTTATCGGCTACCTGCTGGTGATTGGCGTTGGCTTGTGCATGGCCGGTTTGCAAATCATGCTCACACACGGCATGGCCGATGGCAAATTCGGCTTATCCGTCAACGATATTGTTTATAGCTATTATGGTGATCGCAGCGGCACCAAACTGGCCAGCAAGTTAAACGGCTCCATGTCTGACAAGGCACCGCTGGACGTACGCCAGGACATCATCAAATGGGCGCAGCAAGGCGCACCGCAAGACCAGTGGGAATCACATTACAAACAAATTTTTGCCCAGCACTGTGTGATGTGTCACAGCAATATTCCGGGGATTCCTAACTTCACCAAATATGAAGAAGTGAAAGCACGCGCTGAAGTCAACGAAGGCGCGACCATCAGCGGCCTGACGCGTGTTTCGCATATCCACTTATTCGGCATCAGCTTTATTTTCTTTTTTATTGGCCTGATTTTCAGCTTCGCCGTCAACGTACCCAAAACAGCCAAAATTGTCGCCATCGCCTTCCCGTTTGCTTTCCTGATCGTGGACGTGATGTCATGGTGGCTGACCAAGCTATCACCGCACTTCGCCTGGCTGACCATTATTGGCGGTATCGGCTACAGCCTGGCCTCCAGCTATATGTGGGTGGTAAGCATGTACCAGATGCTGGTGCTGTCACGTAACGGAAAAGTATATTGCAATGCCTGGGCACAAGACCTGAACCCATAGCAACATCAGGGCTGGCAGGCACGCTAGAATCGCTTGCCGTGCCACAGTCACAAAAAAGCCGTTTAACCTTGAGTGTTAAACGGCTTTTTATATATTACGTGGGTAGTCAGATCAGTTTGCGACGGCTAACCACAGCACCCATCACGCCCAGGCCTAGCATGATCATGCTGTAAGTGTTGGCCTCTGGCACCGGTGTGGTCACCGTATTGATCGTAGAGGTCAAAGCGTAGCTACCACCACTAGTCACGTTAAAACGCAAACTGTAATCACCAGCGGCCAGATTGGTGAAATTAAAGCTGTAAATATCACCGGCAGAGGCGGTGAAATCAGTAATCGGTTTAATCAAGGTGCCGGTTCCGGCATTATTCAGGTACAACCCAAATTCAGCACCGGGGTTACTGCTGGCCTGCACTTTATTACTCAGGTCCAGGCTGCCAAAAAAATCAAACACAGTACTTTGGCTAGGAAGGTTAATAATGGCTGTTTTATCAAGGGAAGCGCCGTTCACATCGACACCAGAAACATTTAATACCAGCGCATTCGCATTCATTGATACAGCCATTGCTGAAACTAATAGTAGTTTTTTCAACATAATCGCTCTCCAATAATTTTTTATGTATAAAATATTGCTACGATAACTATATTGAAATTGACGGCTACTGCCAATAGTCAATATGGGCTAATCGTTGAATGCAGGCGGTTTTTGCAAAGTCTTACATCCCTGACGCAAGCAACGATACACACGTGAAACCACATACTCACCTCACGGTTTTTTTGCCTGCGGTCTAGCCTTGCGCGCCCATTTGCGCGAAAATAGAGGCTTAACCATAAAAAGCGCTGACGCTCATGAATCTGCACGAATACCAGGCCAAACAATTACTGCAAAAGTATGGTTTGGCCACCCCGGCCGGTCTGGTCGTTCAATCTGAAGAAGCTGCCGCCGCAGCCACCAAAGAGTTAGGTGGTGAAGCCTGGGTCGTCAAGGCACAAGTGCATGCTGGTGGCCGCGGCAAGGCTGGTGGCGTCAAGGTCGTCAAGTCTGCGCTTGAAGCACAAACGGTTGCCGGTGGCTTGCTTGGTAAACACCTGGTGACTTACCAGAATGCGCCAGATGGCCAGCCGGTGCACCAGGTGTTGGTAGAACAGACGTTGCCGATTGCACGTGAGTTATACCTGTCTATGCTGGTAGACCGCACGCTGGAGCGCGTGGTCATGGTTGCTTCCAGCGCTGGCGGTATGGATATCGAAGAAATTGCTGCCACACAGCCAGAAAAAATCCTGCAGGAAGTATGCGACCCGCTCAATGGCCTGGTGGATTACCAGGCGCGCAACCTGGCATTTAGCCTGGGCTTGAGCGGCGACCAGATTGGCGCGTTTACCAAACTGGCCAAAGGCTTGTACAAATTGTTTAAAGACAACGATCTGGCGCTGCTGGAAATCAACCCGCTGATTGTCACCACAGACGGCAAGCTGGTCGCGCTCGACTGCAAAATGACAGTTGATGACAATGCCTTGTATCGCCAGAAACCGTTTGCCGAAATCCGCGACTGGTCTCAGGACGATGCCAAGGAAGCCGAAGCGCACCATAGCGGCCTCAATTATATCGCCTTGAACGGCAACATCGGCTGTATGGTCAATGGTGCTGGACTGGCTATGGCGACCATGGACCTGATCAAGTTACACGGCGGCATGCCTGCCAACTTTTTGGATGTGGGCGGCGGCGCCACGGCAGAGACCGTGACCAAAGCCTTTAAGATCATTTTGGCAGATAGCAATGTCAAAGCCATTTTGGTCAATATTTTCGGTGGCATCATGCGTTGTGACATTATCGCCACCGGCATCATCACGGCGGTGCGCGAAGTCGGCATGACTATTCCTGTCGTCGTTCGCCTGGAAGGCACCAACGTTGAACTGGGCAAGCAAATGCTGCGCGACAGTGGCTTGAATATTATTTCTGCGGAGGGCCTGACAGACGGTGCCCAGCAAGCGGTAAAAGCAGTGAGTAAAGGTGTGTAGTCATGGCCATTTTAGTCGATAAAAATACCAAAGTATTGTGCCAGGGCTTCACCGGTAAACAAGGCACTTTTCACTCTGAACAAGCACTGGCCTATGGCACCAAAATGGTGGGCGGCGTCACGCCAGGCAAAGGCGGCCAACAGCACCTGGACCTGCCGGTGTTTAACACCATGCGTGAGGCGGTGAAAGCAACCCAGGCCAATGCTAGCGTCATTTACGTGCCGCCACCATTTGCGGCTGACTCGATTCTGGAAGCTGCCGATGCGGGCATTGAACTCATCGTCTGTATCACAGAAGGCATCCCGGTGCTGGACATGCTCAATGTGAAAGCGGCGCTGCGCGCCAACGGCACCAGGCTGATCGGCCCGAACTGCCCGGGCATCATTACCCCTGGCGAATGTAAAATCGGCATCATGCCGGGCAGCATTCATCAACGCGGTAAAGTCGGCGTAGTATCACGCTCCGGCACACTCACTTATGAAGCCGTGCATCAAACCACTGCGCTGGGTCTGGGTCAAACCACTTGCGTCGGTATTGGTGGCGACCCGATCAAAGGCCTGAACTTTATTGAGTGCCTGGAACTCTTTCAGAAAGACCCTGAAACTGAAGCCATTATCATGGTAGGTGAGATCGGTGGCAGCGATGAAGAAGCAGCGGCTGACTTTATCAAGCATCATGTCACCAAACCAGTGGCTGCTTATATCGCCGGCCTGACGGCACCTAAAGGTAAACGCATGGGCCATGCCGGTGCGATTATTTCAGGTGGCTCAGGCAAAGCGGAAGATAAAATTGCTGCACTGGAATCTGCTGGCTGCGTGGTGGCGGCCTCCCCTGCCGGCCTGGGTGAAGCGGTACTCGAAGCCATCAAACGCGCGACAACATAAACAAAGGAAACGGCATGAAGCATCGCTCTCAGACAACCCACCGGTTTGGCGCCCTCGGCATGAGCGCCTGCCTGTTGCTGGGGCTGGCGCTATCCATGTCTCAACTTGCACAGGCCGCAAAAAAAGCACCACCTGTCGATGAAACCAGCATAGAGCCAAGCGCCAATATTTCTTACCTGTTGATCGCATCATCCAAAGGCGACCTGGCCACGGTGAAAGCGTTACTCAAAAGTGGCGCCAACCCGAATGTGACAGACAGCGAAAAAATCACGCCTATTATGTATGCCGCGCGCAAAAACCAGGCTGCAGTGATTACTGAGTTACTGGCTAACGGTGCAGAGATCAATGCCAAAGACCAGGGCGGCTGGACCGCACTGATGTTTGCGGCGAAAAAGAACAATATTGATGCGGTGAAAGCATTGCTGGAAAAAGGCGCGGATGTCAAAGTGCGTGACCCGGCAGGCTGGAGCGCCTTGGGCCTGGCGGCTACTTCTGGCTATAGCGAAGTGGTGGGCCTCATTATTGCACGTGGTTTTGACGCCAACGTGCGTTCATCGGACGGTAAAACCGTGCTCATGTATGCCGCAAAAAGTGGTGATGTGCCTACCATCACCTCGATTTTAAGCCACGGTGCAGATGCCAACCTCAAAGATAAACTTGGCACCACCGCCTTAATGATCACAGCCAGGGAAGGCTTTACCCCTGCCGCCATTTACCTGCTAGAGCATGGCGCCAAAGTGGATGAAGAAGACGAGCACGAGTGGACGGCATTGACCTGGGCGGTGACCAAAAACCAAACCGAGGTCGCCAAAGCCCTGCTGGAACATAAAGCGGACGTTGACCACAAAGACAGTGAAGGTACACCATTGCTGCATTTGGCGGTAAGTAACAACTCACCTGACATGGCACGACTACTATTAGAGCATGAAGCCAATGTCAAAACTCGCGATCAATATGGCCTCACCGCGTATGTATACGCGCTGAAAGGCCAGAACCCTGCCATGGTAGAGCTGATTAAAGCCGCCGGTGGCAAGTACTGACCACACATATTCAATCAGGGCACTATCAAACAGGGCTCCATCCATAGGGCATCATGAAACTCGCAATTGCTCAAATGAACTGCATGGTCGGTGCCATGCAACAAAACGCAGAACGTATCCTGGCGCTGGCTCAGCAGGCCTATGAGGCAGGTGCCAGGCTGTTACTGACACCTGAGCTGGCACTGTGTGGCTACCCGCCCGAGGACCTGCTGTTCCGGCAAGACTTTTATGCCGCCAACCAGCGCGCCCTGCAATGGTTAGAGCAACAGTTACCCGTCGATATGGCGGTAATTATTGGCCATCCGCATACGGTGGCAGGCAAGCGCTATAACGCCGCCTCGGTAATACACTCCGGCAGAATCCAGGCCACGTATCACAAACACAATCTGCCCAACTATAGCGTCTTTGATGAAGAGCGTTATTTTGAAGCGGGCGACCTGCCTGTGGTGTTTGAGTGGCACGGTGTACGCTATGGCATTCTGATTTGTGCCGACAGCTGGGAGTCAGGTCCAGCGCTGCAAGCGCTGCAAGCAGAGGCACAGGTTCTGTTGACCATTAATGCCTCCCCTTACCACCTGCACAAGCAGCAAACCCGTTACCAGGTGCTGCGTGACCGCATCCAGGAAACCGGCCTGGCCATGATCTACGCCAATATGGTGGGCGGCCAGGATGAGCTGGTGTTTGACGGCGCCTCGTTCAGCATGAATAGCCAGGGTACCCTGGTGCAAGAGCTACCCATGTTTGAACAACAGCTGGGTTACCTCACCTTGCAACACGCGCAACCCATGCCGACCGACATCGCTGAGCCGTTGTCCACTGAAGCAACCGTCTACAAAGCACTGCTGCTGGGCCTGCAGGATTACGTCAACAAAAACAAATTCCCCAGCGTCGTGCTGGGCTTGTCTGGCGGCATAGATTCAGCCCTCACATTGGCGATTGCGGTCGATGCTCTGGGCAAAGAACGCGTAAAAGCGGTGATGATGCCATCAGAGTTTACGGCTGGCATCAGCGTGGAAGATGCGGCCGAAATGGCACGCCTGGTCGATGTCGCTTACAGCGTATTGCCGATCAAGCCGCTGTTTGAAGGCTTTTGTGGCACCCTGGCGGACGAATTCGCCGGCAAAGCGTTTGATACCACCGAGGAAAATCTGCAGGCGCGCATTCGCGGCATGTTGCTCATGGCCATCAGCAACAAGTTTGGCAGCCTGGTACTCACCACTGGCAACAAATCTGAAACGGCTGTCGGTTACAGCACGCTGTATGGCGATATGGCTGGCGGCTTTGCCCTGATTAAAGATGTACCCAAAACACTGGTATATAGACTGGCCACGTATCGTAACCAGTTAAGCCCGGTGATTCCGGAACGCATCATTACGCGCGCACCTAGCGCTGAACTGCGGGCCAACCAGACTGACCAGGACAGCTTGCCTGCCTATGAAGTGCTGGATGCCATTATGGAAGCTTACGTTGAAAAAGACCTCAGTGTGCATGCCATTATAGGCCTGGGTTACACGCAGGCCGACGTGGAGCGCGTCACGCGCCTGATAGACCGCAATGAATACAAACGCAGGCAAGCTGCAGTGGGCGTGCGCATTACCGAGCGCGGCTTTGGCAAAGACCGCCGCTACCCGATTACCTGCAATCTAAGCTTTTAAATGATCCATGTATTTAATTACCAGATGCAGTGATATTTGAATAAACAGCACTGGTTGCGTAGAATACTAGACAAAGTTTTATCCACGGAGCGCGTATGAAAAAAGTAGAAGCCGTCATTAAACCCTTTAAACTGGATGAAGTACGTGAAGCCTTGTCTGCCATTGGCGTCAACGGCTTGACCGTCACAGAGGTCAAAGGGTTTGGTCGTCAAAAAGGCCACACCGAGCTATATCGCGGTGCAGAATATGTGGTGGATTTCCTGCCCAAAATCAAAATCGAAGTGATTCTGGCCACCGACATGGTGGATAGTGCCATTGAGGCGATTATCAAAGCCGCGCACACCGGCAAAATTGGCGATGGCAAGATTTTCGTCACTTCCGTCGAACAGGTGATCCGCATCAGAACCGGCGAAACTGGCGAAGCGGCTATTTAATTCAAACCGTATCATCCCGGGTGGCGCATCAAACTGCGCGCCCAGTTTCTCTTAAATGGGTTTGGCATGTCTTTCACCCTGATTAAAACCATCTTGTTACTATCGGCGGCCAACCTGTTTATGTTGTTTGCCTGGTATGGCCATCTGCGTGACTTGCACCAGAAACCGCTCTGGATTGCTATCATTGCCAGCTGGAGCATCGCCCTGATTGAATATTGCTTTCAGGTGCCTGCCAACCGCATCGGCTTTACCCAGCTCAACCTGGCGCAACTCAAAATCTTGCAAGAAGTCATCACCCTGGTCATCTTTGTGCCGTTTGCCGTCATGTATATGCAGCAGCCGTTAAAATGGGACTACCTGTGGGCAGGCCTGTGCATGATGGGCGCGGTCTATTTTATCTTCAGGACCTGACACCCTAAGTTCCCTGCATGACCCTAACGGGCTATTTCGCCACTGACATCCTTTTGACATAATCGCCCTCAGCAACAATTGAATAACATCAATCGGGGAAAAATCATGTTAAAAAATATTTTAGTCGCAGCTTCACTGTTAGCCAGCACTTCTGTTTTTGCTACAACAACTACATTTAGCGGTACTGACCATCCAGGCGAAAGCTTGTCCCACACTGTTAAAATCAACATCTCCTATTTGGACGGTAGTTTTGATTTGACTGGTGTTCTGGATCCAGAAATTAGATTATTGAGCGATACTAGGACTGGTTTGTATCAAGGCCTGACATTGATCAGCGACGCAGATGACACTTTCACTTATGCGCCTATTCTGACCCCATTGATTGACCTGGATTTGACCAGATACACTTTCAGCGTGTCTAACCTGGCGGCAGGTAACTACACTTTGCAATTTAACCTGATTGCTGGTGGTAACTACGAAGGTAGCTACACCATCAGCCCAATCACAGTACCAGTACCAGAGCCAGAAACTTACGGCATGATGTTTGCTGGTTTGGCTTTGATGGGTACGATTGCTGCACGTCGTCAAAGAAAAAACTAAGAACCGCGCTTAAAGCGCCAATAAAAAAGCCTGCATATGCAGGCTTTTTTATTTTGGTCAGCTGGCAATTAAACAAGCGACGCAGCAAATACTTTTCTTACCAAATCTAAATCGTCTTGCGTATCCACCCCTGTGGCCGGGGCATGATCAGTGATCGTCACCGCAATCTGGTAGCCGTGATACAACACGCGCAACTGTTCCAGGCTCTCGATTTGTTCCAGCGCAGTCACCGGCAAGCTGGCATATTGCTTGAGGAATCCAACCCGGTAAGCATAAATGCCAATATGGCGGTGGGCGACCAGGGGCTGCCTATGCTCGGCATCACGCGGAAACGGGATTGCCGCACGACTGAAATACAAGGCTTGCTGTTTGGCATTCAACACCACTTTAACCACATTCGGGTTTTCAAACGCTTCAGCCTCATGCATAGGATGGCAAGCAGTAGACATCACCGCTTGCGGGTCGTTGGCCAGGGTTTGTGCGACTTCATTAATCAGCACCGGATCAATCAGCGGTTCATCCCCTTGCACATTAACGACGATCATCTCGTCTGGCCAAGCCATCGCCTGCACGACTTCGGCAATACGATCTGTACCAGAAACATGATCCTCACGCGTCATGACGGCATGAACGCCATACGATTGTGCAGACTGCTTGATCTCTTCATGGTCTGTCGCAATCACCACTTCACTGGCCTGGCTTTTTGCCGCCTGCGCAGCGACCCGGATCACCATCGGCTGGCCAGCGATATCCAGCAGTGGTTTACCTGGTAAACGGCTACTGGCAAAACGCGCAGGGACAACGACTTTAAACATCGTTATTCACTGTACTCGTGCTCGTCCAGGCGACGGGCTTCGTCTTCCAGCATCACTGGGATGCCATCACGCACAGGATAGGCCAGGCGTGCATTTTTCGAGACCAGTTCCTGCTTTTGCTTATCGTAAACCAACGGCCCTTTGGTCACTGGACAAACCAGGATTTCCAGTAATTTGGGATTCATTTTTGACTTCCTTTATATGGTGGCATGCCTGCTTTTGCATGCTTGTGTTTCAACAGGCCAATGACAGAAGCTGCCAGTGATTGATCATGGCCAACAGGGTTTAGTTCTGCCGACACCGGCAGAAACCAGGCATTTTCCAACATCAGATGCTGACATTTTACGGCATCTTTCTCCGTCATCAAGATGGTTTTTCCGCGCAATGCTATAAAGTCGGCCTGGGTATACGCATGATGGTCTGCGAGCGGGTGTTGTTCGCAATCCAGCCCCATGCGCGTCAACAGGTCAAAAAAACGTTGTGGATGGCCGATGCCCGCCACTGCAACCAAGCCCTGCGCAGCGGACTGCTGACGCAGATCGTCATGACTGGTTTCACTGGCAAAATCAGCAACCGAGGTCCATGCGCCCGCGTGCAAGGTCAGTTGATAAGTCACGGCATGCGCTGGCGTCGCCGGCAACTGCCCGGTTTCAACCATCAGGTCGACCGAGCGTAAACGATTCAAGGGCTCACGCAAGGGCCCGGCGGGTAATAAGCGGCCATTGCCTATGCCTAATGGCCGCTGCACCACGGCAATTTCAATGTCGCGCTGCAAGGCATAATGCTGCAGGCCGTCATCACAGAGCAATACATTCACCTCAGGATGCGCCTTGAGCAAGGCCAGGCCGCCAGCCGCCCGTGCAGGGTCTACCCACACCGGGCAGCCCGTGCGGCGGGCAATCAGTACCGGCTCATCGCCACACAGTGCAGGTGCGCTCTCAGGCGTGACTTCACCGCGATGCTGACCACCGTAGCCACGGCTCAAGATGCCAGGCACATAACCAGCTGCCTGCAATTGCTGCGCCAGGGATATGGCCAGCGGCGTTTTACCAACACCGCCGACAGAGATATTGCCCACAATAATGACGGGCACAGGCAAGGCCTGGCTGGAGAATAGGCCGATCTGGTAGCCATAACGCCTGGCCGCTGCTAGTAGCGCAAATACCCACGATAACGGCAACAGCAGGCATTGCGCCCAGCCGCGTGTTTGCCATTGCCGCTCAAACCAGGTGCGCAGCATTAGTCGTCTTGAAACTGCTTGTGATAAAGCCTACTGTAATAGCCGTTCTGTGCCAGCAGGGTTTGGTGCGAACCGGTTTCGATAATATTGCCATGGTCCATGACAAAAATTCTGTCGGCGTTTTCAACGGTGCTCAATCTATGCGCAATCACAATTGTCGTGCGGTCGCGCATCAGGCGGTCCAGCGCCATTTGCACATGTAATTCAGACTCGCTATCCAGCGCAGAGGTCGCTTCATCCAGCAGCAGCACCGGCGCATTTTTCAAAATCGCGCGCGCAATCGCCAGGCGTTGGCGCTGGCCACCGGAGAGGCGTACGCCGCGGTCGCCGATCTCGCTTTGCAAGCCTTGTGGCATTTGCTGGATAAACTCCCAGGCATTCGCCGCTTTCGCCGCTTCAATCACTTCCTGCTCACTGGCATCACGCAAAGCGCCATAGGCAATATTATTAAAGATGGTGTCGTTAAACAACACAATATCCTGGCTGACCAGTGAAAACTGCGCACGCAAATTGTCGAGCTGGTAATCACGCACGTCGTGGCCGTCCAGCAACACGCGGCCCTGTTGCGACTCGTAAAAACGCGGCAGCAAATTCACCAGTGTGGTTTTGCCGCTGCCTGAACGCCCCACCAGCGCGACTTTTTCACCCGCTGCGATTTCAAAACTCAAGGCAGACAAGGCATCTTTTTTGGCTTGCGGGTAGCGCACGGTGACCTGGTCAAACCGTAATGCGCCCTGGGCACGCGCAATCTGGTAGCTGCCTTGATCGACTTCATTGTCAAGATCCAGCACATCGAACACACTTTGCGCCGCCGCCAGGCCAATCTGCAGATCTTCATTAGCCGCGGTGATGTGTTTAATCGGTGCAATCAGCATCATTAAGGCGCCAACAAAGGCAGCAAACTCGCCGACGGTAAACTGCGCCAGTGCGTAGAAAACCACCAGCCCCAAGGCCACAGCAGACAGGATTTCAATGACGAAACTATTGAGGCCGGAAATTCTGGCGGTACGTAATTCCAGCTGGCGGTTGCGGCTGACCACTTCACCAAAGCGGTCGTTCTCGAACGCCTGCGCACCAAAAATCTTGACGATACGCTGCGCAGCAATCGCTTCCTCTGCCGTTTTGGTGATCTCACCAACCGCCTGTTGCACCTTCTTGGCGTTCGCGCGTAACTTAGGTGTCGTGCGCGCCAGGTATAAACCCATCAATGGGGCAACCAGGGCAAAAATCAGTGTCAAACGCCAATCCAGGTAGAGCATGTAACCAATCAGGCCGATCACCGTCAGTACATCGCGCAACACATTGAGCGCAGAACGCGTGACCACCGTAGACAAGCGCTCAATGTCATAGGTCATTTTAGATACCAGCAAACCATTGGAATTGGCATCAAAAAAGCTTACCGGCAGCATCAGCAATTTGGCAAAAATCTTCTTGCGTAACACCTCCACCACGCGCCTGGCCACAGTGCGTAAACTGTACACAGAAAAGAACCCGGCCACAGCACGGATCGCCATCAGGCCAAACAGCATCAAAGGCAACAGCAACGCATCATGGTCGACCGACTTGGCAAAACCTTCATCGGTGACTTTTTTAATCAAGGCCAGGAATAGCGTATTGCTGGAAGCAAGAATACCGGTAGATACCATGGACAATGCAAAATGCATTTTGTAGTGCCAGGCATAGGCAAACAACCGCTTATAAAGCAGCACAGGATTGGTGATGACCACCGATTCAGAAGAGGACTTACGCGCCATGCGGTTTTCTCGGGCAGACTAAAAACAAACAGCCCGCCATGATTGACGGGCTTGTTGACGGACAACCATGTGTGTCCAGTGACACATTAGCGGGAATTCACCTGCGTCGCAAAGGTAATATGCGTGTAATTGGCCGTACGCGCAGCTTCCATAATATTCACCACCGACTGATGCGTGGCTTTAGCATCGGCGTTGATAATAATGGTAGGCTCTTTACCGGCAGGTCCTTCGGAGCCCACCTGTGTCAGCACTGCCGCCAGGTCAGACACAACGGCGCCATTGGCTTCTTTGCCATTGACCAGGTAACGGCCATTGGCATCGACTTCAACCGTGATCGTCAGCGGTTTTTCTTGCGGGGCATTGGCATCGGCCGTTGGCAAATTAATTTGCAGTTCGCTAGTGCGAGAGAAGGTCGCGCTCACCATCAAGAAGATGATGATCACCAGCAGGACGTCGATCAGTGGAATAAAGTTGATTTCCAACTCTTCGTTACGGACACCACGTTTGAAATTCATGAAATTACCTTTGTATTCAATGTGCTTGCGCTGAACTGCAACGCAGTCACGCTACTTGTGGTCACCTTATCCACGATCACCGTGGATGATTTCTACCAGTTTAATCGCCTGCTGTTCCATATCGACCAGGAAGCCATCAATTTTGCCGCGGAAATAACGGTAAGCAATCATGGAAGGCACAGCCACCACGATACCAGCTGCCGTGTTATACAGCGCCACAGAAATACCGCGCGCAAATTGCGCCACGTCATGGCCGCTGTTGGTGAACGAACCGAACAACTCCACCATACCGATCACCGTACCCAGTAAACCCAGCAAAGGTGCCACAGTCGCAATGGTGCCCAGCGTTGGCAGGTATTGTTCCAGCTTGTGTGCCACCGCACGGCCGGTTTCTTCAATCGCTTCTTTGGTCACTTCACGTGAGTTATTCATATTGGCCAACGCACTGGCAAACACTTTACCCAGTAAAGAGTGTGCTTCCAGGCGGCTCAGCGTTTCGCGCGTGACGCCGCCCTGCTTTAACCAGTTTTGTACTTCTGGCAGTAATTGCTCAGGCGTCACAACCGAGGCTCTTAATGCCCAGAATCGCTCAACGATGATGGCGAAGGCAATCACAGAGGCAATAATCAGAGGCCAGATAGGCCAGCCGGCCGCTAAAATAATTTCCCACACAGCAAACACTCCAGTTGTTTTTAAACTTTCGCTACTTTAGCGTTAACCAGCCCAGAGGGCAAGTTTTGTCCGGTATCTGTCTAGTTACAATGCCGGTCACAATGCACCTGCTGCCAGTGAGTCAGCGGCCTCCCAATAATGAGGTTCGGCAGCACGCCACCGCGTGACTTGTGGCCGTTGGCCCTGCGTAAAATCCAGCACAATGGCGCCATCACGGTCTGAACGCAATGTTTGGGTGCCCAAGGCCTGATATCTCGCCATGATTTCTGGCTTGGGATGGCCAAAACGGTTGCGGTAGCCGACGGTGGCAATCGCTATTTCTGGCTGCACCTGCCGGATGAATGCAGGACTGGAAGATGTTTTACTGCCGTGATGCGGCATGGTCATGACGTTGGAACGCAGTTGCTCAGGCGCAGACTCGAGCAGGACATGCTCGGCATATTGCTCTACATCTCCCGTCAGCAACACACTGCCATGCGCAGAAACTACCTGTATCACACAACTCCTGTCATTATCTTTGACCTCAGGCGCCAATGCCTGCGTAGGATAGATCACTTTGAAAGAGACTTGATCCCATTGCCATTGCTGACCAGCCTGGCATGCGATGCGCGGTATGTGTGTTGCTGGCTGAATAGACTGCAACTGTGTAAAAAAAGTCGCTTCCTGTTTGAGCGAACTCAGTATTTGTTTAGCCCTGACGCCCGCTAGCACCGACACCATGCCGCCTACATGGTCATTGTCATCATGTGAAATCACTGCCAGATCTAACTGTTTAAGGCCCAAATGCCGCAGATAAGGCAATACAATGCGCAGTCCAGCATCACTCTGTTCGTTATAAGCCGGCCCGGCGTCGTACAGCATGCTATGTTGCGCAGTTTGCACCAGCACACTCAAGCCTTGGCCGACATCCAGCACGGTGACGCGCATTTGGCCTGGCTGCAAGTTTGCAGGCCACGGCAAACAGAGCGGCAACCATAACAGCAAACCAGCCCAGCGCAGTGGCCAACCGCGCGGCATCAACCATACCAAGGTGCCTAACATGGCCAGCAAGCAGGCCCACATGGGCGGCGTCGCCAAATAAGCCACGGCCCAAGGCCATTGTCGTAGCCATGCCAATGCAAACGCACAAGCCTGCCACAGCCCGGCGGCCCACTGCAGCAAAAAATCCACTGGCAACACCGCCCCGGCAATGGCCAATGGCACCACGCCCAAACTCACCAGCGGAATTGCCAGCCCGTTTGCCAGCGGGGATATCACGGACAATTGATTGAAAAACATGACCAGCACGGGCACAAATGCCAGCGTGATAATCCATTGCGTGTGTATCGCCGCCCGCCACCAGCGCGCCGGGCGTAAACGCCCACCCATGGCAAACGCCAATATCGCCACTGCGCCAAACGATAACCAAAACCCCGGCGCCATCATCGCCCAAGGGTCCAGCAATAGCACCACCCACATGGCGACGCAAAGTATCCATGAAAAAGGCAATCGATGCTTGAGGCTCAACATCACGAGGACGCTAAGCAGCATATACAGCGTACGCTGTGTGGGAATAGAAAAACCGGCTAATGCTGAATAGGCAATCGCAACCATTGCACCACCCGCGCTTGCCGCCAAGGTAGAAGGCAAGCGCAGGGCCCAACGTGGCCGTAAACGCCATAGCCAGCCGGTGCATAGATAGCCTAACGAAGCCAGCATCGTAATATGTAAACCTGATATCGAGACCAGATGATTAATGCCGGTATCCACAAACAACTGCCAGTCCGCACGTGCGATCTGACTGTCGTCGCCAATCACCAGTGCACGTACCACCGCGCTGGCCGGTGTGGTGCCCAAGACCTGTTCGATACGGTCACCCACGCTGGCGCGCCAGCGCGCAACCAACGCGGCAGGCTGCCATGCCAGTGGTTGTAATTTACGCATGGGCGCTTTGCTAAGAATAGAACCGCTGGCACCGATCTGGTTGGCCAGGCACCAGGCAGCATAATCAAACCCGTGCGGATTACGCGTGGCATGTGGCCGTTTGAGCCGTACACTGAATTGCCAGCGCTCGCCTGCTTGTAATCGCGGCATGGCTGCAACCGGTTTTGCTGCATCACCACGGTAAGCCTGCTCATACAGGTTGAGGTGCACTTTAGATGGCAGCGGGCAGGATGAGTTAAAACTACGCTCAATTGCCATGTCCACATGCTGGCCGCGCGCATCGCGCTCGGGCACACTCACAATAACGCCCTGCACGGTGATCACCTGTTGCTCACAAGCCACAGGCAACGCCGATTGTAATCGCCACCAGGCGCGCGCCTGTGCATAGGCGAATGCCAGTGCGGCAATCAGCAAGACCAGCCACAGCCTGCGCAACAATATTTGAACGGGGGAAGAAAAAGGAATGCCAGTGACAGGAGCCAATCTCCGGCTGAATCGCAATAGACTCAGCGTAACGAGTATCGCCAACCAGCCCGCCCACACTGCCAGTGACCACAACCTGGGCTGTTGCTGAAATAGCCAAACTCCAAACAGTAATCCGACTGTGGCGCCTGGCAGCATGCGGTCACGCTAACTGGCAGTTACATCCTGTGACGCAGCGGCCATGGCTTGCAGCGTGCCATCCTGCAAACGATATTGCCGGTGCATACGTGCCGCCAGTGACAAGTCGTGCGTTACCACTACCAGCGCAGTGCCTTGTTGTGACTGGATTTGCAGCAGCAATTCAAACACCTGCTCTGCCGTTTGCCGATCGAGGTTGCCGGTCGGCTCATCGGCCAGGATGCAACGCGGCTGCGTCACCAGCGCTCGCGCCAGGGCGGCGCGTTGACGCTCACCACCCGAGAGTTCACCTGGCGTGTGTTCCAGCCGGTGTGATAGCCCAACCAGCGACAAATAATGCGCCGCCTGCGCCAATGCTTGTGTTCTCGGCATGCGACGAATCAACAATGGCATGGCCACGTTTTCCAGCGCACTAAACTCAGGCAGCAAATGGTGAAACTGGTAGACAAAGCCCAGATACTGGTTGCGCATGGCACTTTTTTCACGCTCGGACAAACTGGCCAGTGGTTTACCCAGCCACTGCACGGCACCGTGCGTAGGCGCATCGAGCCCGCCCAGCAAATGCAGCAAGGTACTTTTGCCACTGCCCGAAGCTCCGACAATCGCCACATGATCGCCCGCGGCCAATTGCAGATCGACACCAGTCAATACCGAAGTATCCAGCCCCTGATAGGTTTTCGCCAGGCCCTGGCATTGCAATATGAACTCACTCATAACGCAAGGCCTCCGCCGGATTCATGCTGGCCGCACGCGCACTTGGATACAAGGTGGCAACCAGGCTCAGTAAAATAGACAAACCAACAATCGCCGTCACATCTGACCACATCAGTTTAGAAGGTAAGTCACTGATGTAATACACATCTTTGGACAAAAACTGTACATTGAATGTGTGTTCTATCCATGGCACTACGGTTTCAATATTCAATGCCAGTATCACCCCCAGCACCGCGCCAGACATAGTCCCGATAATGCCTATCATCGCGCCTTGCACCACAAACATCTTGCGGATGGCTTGCGGCGTGGCACCCATGGTACGCAAAATCGCAATATCCGCGCGCTTGTCTGTCACCGCCATCACCAGCGTAGACACAATATTGAACGCCGCCACGGCCACAATCAGCGCTAGGATAATAAACATCACACGTTTTTCAAGCTGAATGGCCTTGAAGAAATTAGCGTGCTGTTGCGTCCAGTCTGTCACATAGTAGTTAGGGCCCAGCGCCTGGATCAACTCTCGGCTGACACGATCTGCCATAAACAAATCGGCCAGTTTCAAGCGCAGGCCAGACACCTGGTCACCCAGGCGATACAATTTGGCGGCATCATCAAGGTGGATCAAGGCCAGCCCGGCGTCATATTCATACATACCGACCTGGAAAATGCCCGCCACAGTGAACTGCTTGATGCGCGGCACTAGCCCCGCAGGTGTCACCTGCCCTTGCGGCGCCATCAACACGACTTTTTCACCGACGCGCACACCGAGCGCCATGGCGAGGTCTGAGCCAAGCACGATATTGAACTGCCCGGCCTGTAAATCTTTTAACTGGCCAATTTTCATCTGGCTGGAAAGCTCGGACACACTGGCTTCCTGCGCAGGCAATACGCCGCGAATGAGCACGCCCTGCACTGCTTGGTCATGCGTCAGCATGCCTTGCGCCATGATATAAGGCGCAACCCCTTCAATTGGACTGGCGACTGACTTAGGAGGAATAGATTGAATCTGCTGCTGCAAACCTTGCCAGCCCGCCAGGCCCACATCAAACCCACGCACTTCGATATGCGAGGCGACGCCCAGAATCCGTTTGCGCAACTCATCCTGAAAGCCGTTCATGACTGACAGCACGACAATCAGCGCCATCACCCCTAGCGCAATCCCCACCATGCTGGTGAGCGAGATGAAAGAAATGAAATGGTTGTTACGCTTGGCGCGGGTATAGCGCCAGCCTATCCAGTATTCATAAGGCAATCGTTGCACCAGCGATTGGGCCAACGCAGAAAGTGTGTTCTTCATGCCCGAATCTTAACAGCTTTTAATGTGGCAGCGGAACCCACACAAGCGTAAAGTCATGCTTAAAAACAGGTTTTCTGACCACCCATGTCAGCCTCATCTGACCGCAAGTTAGTCCACCCGCCGACTGAATCCACACGGTTTTATCTTTAACATGCAACACAGGTTAATGACCTGAACACCATTCTTAAATTGAGGAGATTCAACATGAATAAAGATATTTTCGAAGGCAACTGGAAACAACTCAAAGGTAAAGTCCAGGAACAATGGGGCAAGTTAACCAACGACGACCTGGACGTGATTGAAGGCAAACGCGATCAGGTCGCCGGCAAAATCCAGGAACGTTACGGCATCACCAAAGATGAAGCCGAGAAGCAAATCAAGACCTGGGAAAGCAAACACAATCACTAGTGAATAGTGTTTGAGTGTCAAAAAGGACAAGCTTAGCTTGTCCTTTTTTTGTGGCTGTAAAACGATTAACCGGTGTTACGCAGACTGGTGGCAATGCCGTTAATCGTCAATGGAATCGCCCACTTCAGTTTTTCGTCTGTTTCACCATTGCGGTAGCGCTGAATCATTTCTACCTGCAAATGATTCATGGGGTCGAGGTACGGCAAGCGGTCGCGGATAGATTTGGCAATGACTGGCTGAGTGGCCAGGCGTTGCGTAGTGCCCAGTAACAGGTTGACGGCATCTGTGGTCAGTTTGTGCTCGTGCGCAATGCGGCTGAAAATCTCTTCGCGCAGGTCGCGGTCTTCAAGCAAATGGGCATAATGGCGCGCCACAATCAGGTCAGTTTTGGCCAGCACCATATCCACATTCTGAATCAAGGTATTAAACAAGGGCCAATGCGCCTGCATCTCATGCAGCATGGCCAGACGTGCTTCTTTTAACGCCGGATCCTGCTGCAAAAAGTGATGGATGGCGCTGCCCAGACCATACCAGCCGGGCAACAGCAAACGGCATTGCCCCCATGAAAAACCCCACGGAATTGCGCGTAAATCTTCGATACGGCGTGTGGATTTACGCGCCGCCGGGCGGCTGCCTAAATTGAGTTCAGCAATTTCGTTAATCGGCGTGGTATTAAAAAAATACTCGGCAAACCCCGGCGTTTCATAGACCAGGCTGCGATAGCTGGTCATGGCTGTGGCAGACAGTGTTTCCATCACGCCTTCAAACGCGCGGCGTTTACCGGATTCCAATTGGTCAGCAGGAAACAATGTTGCATCCAGCGTGGCGGCAATCAGTGTTTCCAGGTGCTGACGTCCAACCACCGGATCCGCATAACGGGTGGAAATGATTTCGCCTTGCTCTGTCAGCCTGATCTGGCCATCCACCGTGCCCTTGGGCTGCGCCATGATGGCCTGGTAAGTCGGGCCACCGCCACGGCCAACCGTACCACCGCGTCCGTGGAACAGGCGCAACTTGACGTTGGCTTGGTTGAACAGTTCGACCAGCGAGATTTCTGCTTTATACAGCTCCCAGTTGGAGGTTAAAAAACCGCCGTCCTTATTGCTGTCAGAGTATCCCAGCATCACTTCCTGCTCGCTGCCCTGATAGCGAATCACATGGCGAATGCCAAGCAAGCTCAGCCATTTACCCATAATCATGGGCGCATCGCGCAAGTCGGCAATAGTTTCAAACAGCGGCACAATATGCAAGTCGACCTGGATATTGGCCGAACCCCACACGCCGCGCAGCAAACCAGCTTCGCGCTGCAACAAGGCCACCTCCAGCAAGTCAGACAGCGTTTCAGTATGCGAAATAATATATTGCCGCACCGCATACTCGCCAAAGCGCTCGCGCATCTCGCGCACGGCCACCAGTACACCAATCTCTTTATGCACCAATTCAGAATATTGCTGGAAGGGTGAGAACAGCAAGCGCGGCTGTTTCAGTTCTTCCAGCAAAATGCCAATTTTTTCATCTTCGTTAAAGCCGGCATAATCAAAATCATGCCCGGCCTTTTGCAATAGCTCGGTAATCACCGCTTCGTGCACATCTGAAGACTGGCGGATATCAACGGTGGCCAGATGAAAGCCAAAAGTGCCAATCGCTTTAATCAACTTACCCAGTCGTGGGTAAATCAGGGCCTCACCATGGTGGCTGCGCAAAGAGTTGGCGATGGTTTGCAAAGGCGCCAGCAAGGCCTCTGGCGTGTCGTAAGGATCCGCCGTCATGTCTTCAGGCAGCACCCAGCCACCTTGTGGCAGCAGCGTATTGGCCGTGGCCAGTAAACGATCGTGAATACCGTTCAGCGCCAGGCGATAAGGTTCGTCCAGCCGGTGTTGCGATTGGTCGCGCGATGCCTTGGTCAGTTGCAACACCGCCTCGTCCACACCGACCACCCTGGTGGAGACTGCCAGCTCGCGTTTTAAGGCCGCCAGCTCCTGCAAATAAAACTTGAATAAGGTGATGGCCTGCAAGCGCACGCTTTCACGCAACGTCGCCCCGTTCACAAACGGGTTGCCATCACGGTCACCACCTATCCAACTGCCCATGCGCAAAAAGCCAGGTAATGCCACATTGGGCAGCAAGTCAGACAAGTCGCGCTCAATGTCTTGCAGAATTTCGGGGATGACATGCAAAAACGTACTTTCGTAATAAGTCAGTGCATTTTCAATTTCATTCAATACGCTCAGTTTTGAGTAGCGCATCATGCGGGTTTGCCATAATGCCGACACTGCGCCTTGCAGCAACAGGCTATTACGGGCACGCTGGCGCTCGGACACCATATGTGCACGATCTGCCAGCAGTTCGGCAATCAGGCGCTCAATATCGAGCACGCTCTTGCGCTGCACTTCGGTCGGGTGCGCGGTGAGCACAGGCGAAATCAGCGCATCCTCTAGCAGGTGTTTAATGGTGTCTGCCGGAATCCCGGCCTCTTTGATTTGCAACCAGGTATATGCAAGCATGCCGGGCGCTGGCGTATTCTGCTGGCAATGCCCCAATTGCTGGCCGTATAAGTCCTCAGCCAGGTTCACCAAATGCTTGAAATAGGCCAATGCCCGCACCACACGCACGGTATGCTCAAGGCTCAGGCTGGCCAATAACTGCTCCAGATCTAGTGAGGCTTGCTGGTCATGGGTCTGGTGAAAGCGCAGGGCCGCCTGGCGAATAGACGTAATCTTCTGCGCTACCTCGTCACCTTCAACATCCAGAATCGCCCGATCAAGCAACTCACCCAATAATTGAATATTTTCGGTCAGTTGGATATCTGCCGAAACCATCGCTGCTGACATGGTGGTTGTCGACAGCGTGGCACTGGCCGCAAGTTTTTTTATCATGGTGCCTCTCCTCTAGCTCAGTGCTAGCTCCATGCTAGACTAGCAACAAGCAGGCCATCTTCGAGGTGACTTTTTTCACTTAAAAATCAGGGTGTTAAAGAATCAAAATAGCAGATATGCACCGACATCAGGCGATGGAGTGCACTGATTTGGCTCTTGTGATGACAAGCCTGACTTTAACGCCGAATGTTGGCTAAAAGTGGGAAGCCGTAAAATGATGCAAAATGTTGGCTGTAGACATCCACGCAGGCGTTGACTGATTACATGCCTGCGCTAGCTCAGGCATAATAAGATATGGCGCTTATCAACCTAGATCACTGGATACAGCAAATCTTGACTGTCTGGCAGTCATTATCTGCGCTGGGCCTGTGGCAGCAAGATGCCTTCTTGCTGTTGGTGTGTTTGCTCGCCTGCCTGCTGCTCTTTATCACCGGCACCGTGATCGGCCTGTTTGTGCAATCACTGTGGGGGATTTTTGTTTCCAGCCGTCGCCCTGCTGACGAGGATCATAAGTAAGCAATAAGCTATTGCGCGGTGGCAGTGACAAGCCATTGTTGAATAGCCGCCAGTTCGGTGGCGACATCCGGGCCGTAATCTTCATACTGGTGACCACCGCTTTTGGCATACCAGTATTTGCTATTCCAGGTATCGCCTTCTATTTTATGCAGCACGGCGTGTATCCAGTTCGCCGTGCTATCACTGTAGTCCTGCGCGATATTGTGGGCTGCATCCCAATCACCCGCTTGCGCCAGCGTCACAGCCTTTAACAACTGCGCCTGGTTAGACATTGACGGGGTACTCAATCGTCCCCTTCTGGATGAATTCGATTTTATAACCGTCCGGGTCTTCGATAAATGCGATGACTATCGTACCGTGCTTCATCGGCCCGGCTTCGCGCACCACTTTGCCGCCCTTGGCTTTTACCAGCTCACAGGCTTTGTAGGCATCGTCAACCTCAATGGCCATATGGCCATAAGCGCCGCCCATGTCGTAAGCGGTTTTGCCATAGTTATAGGTGAGTTCCAGCACGGTATTGTCATACTCGTTGCCATAGCCAACAAATGCCAGCGTAAATTCACCATCCGGATAATCCTGGGTACGAATCAGCTTCATGCCCAGCACGCCGGTATAAAAATCAATCGAACGTTGCAAATCACCTACACGCAACATGGTATGTAATACTCGCATTATTTACTCCTTGAGATCCGTGTGACTTGGGTTTTAATTAGACTTGGGTTTTAATTATAAATTTGCTGCTACTTTAAGAACTACTTGGCTGCGGTGATCCGCACGTATTTTTCCATCAGCTGCGCCTGTGTTTCAAGGCGATCAGGGTCTAGCGGAATACAGCTGATAGGACACACCTGCTGACATTGTGGTTTATCGTAATGCCCCACGCATTCCGTGCACAAGTCAGGGTTGATTTCATAGATTTCTGCGCCTTGCGAAATGGCCTCATTCGGGCACACCGGTTCGCATACATCACAGTTAATACATTCGTCGGTAATAAATAAAGCCATGGCTCTTTAAAACTAAAGGAATTCTCTATCTGGTAAAGCGTTAAGCAACAGCCAGTTTTTGCTTGATCGCCGTTTCGACGCCTGGCGACACAAACTGGTTCACATCCCCGCCCAGGCGCGCGACTTCGCGCACCAGGCTGGAGGAAATAAACATAAATTCTTCGGCCGGTGTCATAAACAGGGTTTCAAGTTTGGGATATAACTTGCGGTTCATGCCTGCCAACTGAAACTCGTATTCAAAATCACTGGCGGCACGCAAGCCACGAATCACCATCTGCCCGCCTTGCGCCTGTACAAACTGCATCAGCAAGCCATCAAAGCCCACCACGCGGATATTGCCGCCGTTGAACACAGACTCGGCCAATGCCACGCGCTCATGCAGGCTGAACAAGGTCTGCTTGCTGGTACTGCCCGCCACCGCCACAATCACTTCATCAAACAGATTGGCGGCCCTGCGCACAATATCTTCATGCCCCAATGTAATCGGATCAAACGTCCCCGGATACACTGCCACTCTGGTTTTACTCATGCACCTTTACCCCGAATATTTTTTTAAGGTGTTCCTGACCTATGCTTGTGCTGGCTGCAGCAGATGGTAAAACACCTGCCCCGCCTTGCCGGACTTGATCACTTGCCAGTCCGAGTCGGATTTTAACGCATATTCCGCTTCTACATACAGCAAACCGTCTTCGGCCAGGTGGCTGGCCAACTGCGGCAACAACTTATCCAGCCACTGTTTATGGTAGGGCGGGTCGCAAAAAATCACATCAAAACGCTGCTTGTTTTGCGCCAGAAACTGCAAGGCATCCATTGGGCGGATCTCTGCCTGCGTCGCGCCCAGCAAGCGCTGGTTTTGCAGCAAGGCCTGAAACGGTGCCCTGGCCAGTTCCAGCATGGTCACCTGCCTGGCATTGCGCGACAGCGCTTCAAACCCCAGGGCACCAGTGCCCGCAAACAAATCCAGGCAGGTTTTGCCTGTCATCTCTTGCCCCAACCAGTTAAACAAGGTCTGGCGCACACGGTCAGACGTCGGGCGCAAGCCTTCCGCATCTGGAAACTTGATTATGCGGCTACGCCAAACGCCGGCATTCAGGCGAACTTGATTCATGAATATGGTTCTATTCGTTAGCAACGACAAAGCATGATTATAAAGGCGTTCTTGCCAGCAGCCACATTTACATGATCATCCATGCAAATGGATCGTGCTATGATTCATGGCAATTAACAAAGGAAAACAGCATGGAATTCTTATTTGGGTTTGGGATACTGGGCAGCCTGATTGCACTGGCGCTGGGATTATTTTGGGTATGGATGCTGGTAGATTGCCTAGCCAACCAAAGCGAAGACAAACTGGTCTGGTTCCTGGTGATTTTTTTCCTCAACCTGCTGGGCGCGTTTTTATATTACCTGCTGGCACGTAAAAAACGCATTGCCTGATACACCGCAATAAAAAAAGCCGACCAAGTGGTCGGCTTTTTGATTATTCTGCCCCGACAATCACGGTGGCAAAACTTTCCGGGTGCACTCGCCGCTTAAAAGCATCATTGACCTGCTGCACGGTCACTTGGGCCACATGGTCGTTAAAGCTATCCAGGTAATCCAGAGGCAGTTGGTAAAAACCTATCATATTCAGGTATTCCAGAATCTTGCTGTTGCTATCTATGCGCAGCGGAAAACCGCCGATCAGGTTATCTTTAGCCGCCGCCAGTTCTTTTTCTGTTACGCCTTTATCCACAAATTGCTGCACGGTTTCTTTCACCAGTTTGAGCGCTTCATCGGCCTGCTCCTTCTTGGTTTGCAGGCCAATCTGGAACGGGCCCAACTGGCTCATCGGCATAAAATAGCTATACACACTGTAGGCCAGGCCACGTTTTTCGCGCACTTCTTCAGTCAGGCGTGAGACAAAACCGCCACCACCCAGAATATAGTTGCCTACATATAAAGGAAAGAAATCCACATCGCCACGCTTATTACCGGGCTGCCCCAGCAGAATATGCGCCTGCACTGCCGGATGCGGTATTTTTTTGACGCTGGCCGAGGCAGGTGCTGTCACAGGTGGCACCGCGGCTACCGCAGGCCCTTGTGGCAAACCGGCACTCAGCCGCGCGGCAATCTGCCTGGCTTGTTCGGTGGTCAAGTCGCCCATCATGGCGATCACTGCAGACTTGGCCGTGTAATAGGTTTGGTAAAACTGGCGTAACTGCGCCGCCGTTAGCGACTGCACGGTGGAGATTTCACCGTTTTGATCCAGACTATAAGGATGCATGCCATACACGGACTGCATAAACGCTTTTTGCGCGATACTGTCAGGCTCGGTTTCAGCTTCCTGCAAAGCCGCGACAATCCGAGCCTGCTCACGAGCAAGCACTGTCTGTGGAAAATCCGGCTTGTGTAAAACCAGTGCAAACGCATCCAGCGCAGCCTGCTGCTCACTGGTCAACGTACGCAACTTGAAACTGGCGCGGTCGGCATCAAAGCTGCCACCCAACACGGCACCAATATCCGCAAAACGATTGGTCAGCGCCTCCTCTTCCAGCCCACCAGCGACCAATGCCATCAAATGATGTGTGACTGCCGCGGTGCCTCCAGTTTCAGGGTTGTCATACGCACTACCCGCGCGGAAATTAATGCTGACATCCATCATGGGCAGCGAGTGGTTTTCAACAAAATACACTTCACTCCCTTCTGCTGTCGTCCAGTGCTGGATGTTCAGGGCGGCCAGGACATTGGCTGCATAGCTTTGCAACACCAGTGCCAGTAAGGCCACTTTTAAAAAACCAATTACGTTCATGCTGTTCCTTGATTCGCCTGCTGTGCAGGCGCATTAAATTAAATCAGTAAAAATACAACTAGTGCTGATGCGGACGACGAGCAGGTTTCTGATCAGCTGTCATCGGTTGCGGATCCAGGCTGACCAGGGTCAGTTGATCCGGCAACAAATACTTCTTAGCCACCGCCTGCACCTGCTCTGACGTCACGGCCTGCACCCTGGCAGCATTGCTTTGCAATAAAGATAGCGGATAGCGCATGGTTTCCAGTTGCCCGATTTGCATGGCCTGATAGAACACAGAATCGCGTTTATACACATCCGCCGCAATCACGGCGGCTTTCACGCGATGCAATTCAGCAGCCGTCACGCCGTTATTCTTGAGTTCATCAATTTGCGCCCAAATGGCTTTGATCAACGCCTCCTGCGATACGCCGTCACTCGGCGAAGCCGCGACTTCAAACGTCGACGTCTGGCCACGGTTGGTGCTGTCATAAGCGGTATCGATTTCCAGCGCAACCGCCTGTTCGCGCACCAGTTTCTGGTTCAGGCGTGAGGCACCATTGCCACTTAAAATGCTAGACAACACTTCCAGCGCATAAGGCTCCCAGTCCTGTTCGCTATACGCCTCGCCATTTTTGAGGGCTGGTGCATGAAAGCCCATCACAAAATATGGCAGTTTGGCCGGGGCTTTGACAATGGCGCGGCGCTCGCCCAATTGCACAGGCTCGACCTGTGGTTTGCGTGCGGGCAAGGTTTTTGCAGCCAGTTTTCCAAAGTTTTTCTCAGCCAGCGCAAACACGTCCTGCGCCTTGACATCGCCGACAACGACAATGGTCGCGTTGTTGGGGGCGTACCAGGTGCGATACCACTCACGCGCATCTGCGGCAGTCATATTTTCCAGGTCATTCATAAAGCCCACCACCGGCCGCCCATAAGGATGCGCCCTGTACACCGAGGCTTCAAACTGCTCGTTCACGCGTGACTGCGGTTTGTCTTCAGTGCGCCAGCGGCGCTCTTCTTTCACGACTTCAATCTCTTTGGCAAACTCGGCATCGGTGATTTGCAAGTTTGCCATGCGGTCAGCTTCGAGCTGAAACGACAGTGGCAACCTGGATTTCTCCAGTTGCTGGAAATAACAGGTGTAATCTTTGCTGGTAAATGCATTTTCCTTACCGCCTGCCGCAGCTACCTGGCGCGAAAACTGGCCGGCGGGGACTTTTTTAGTGCCCTTGAACATCATATGTTCCAGCACATGCGCCACGCCGGTTTTGCCATTCACTTCATCCAGCGAACCTGCGCGATACCACACTTGCGACACCACTACCGGCGCCCTGTGGTCTTCCTGCACAATCACTTTCAGGCCGTTTTTGAGCGTCGTTTGCACAATCTCGGCATGGCCGGGTAAGGCGTAACTACTGATCAGCGCAGCCAGCAAGCTTGGACGTACTAAATGGCGCACTAAATTCTTTGATATTTTCATGTGGTCCAGATTCAAAATGGAAGGGTAATAAAAGGATTCAAAAAGTCTTGCATGTGACCAGCCGGCGCCTGAGTTAGTTCTAGCGCCGCTTAAACAAGCTTTGCCTGCGCCTAATCATGGCAGGAAACGTCGATTCAGCTTAAAATAACGATATTACCGAGTTTTCAGCCGCCATGTTCAATCCATTTGCTAAAAAAACCGAGCCCGTCACGCCCCCTGAAACAGAAGCTACCAGCCTAAGCTGGACGCAGCGCTTAAAAAACGGCCTGGCCAAAACACGCCAGCAATTAGGCGGCCAATTGAGCGCCCTGTTTGGTGGTGGCAAAATTGATGAAGACATTTACGAAGAGCTAGAAACCATCCTGCTCACTTCTGACGTCGGCGTAAACGCCACGCAATACCTGCTGGAGCAACTGCGCAGCCGGGTCAAAAAACAGGATCTGCAAGACACGATTGCGCTGAAACAGGCACTCAAGGACACTTTGCTCGACTTGCTGGCACCATTAGAGGCCCCGCTCGATGTCAGCGCCCATCGTCCTTATGTGATGATGATGGTCGGCGTCAATGGTGCAGGCAAAACGACCACCATCGGCAAACTGGCCAAATATCTGCAAGCGCAGGGACATAGCGTACTGATTGCTGCCGGGGACACTTTCCGCGCCGCCGCGCGCGAGCAGTTACAGGTCTGGGGAGAACGTAACGACGTACATGTGGTTGCCTCTGAAAGTGGTGACCCGGCTGCGGTGATTTACGACGCGGTCAATTCGGCTATCGCCAAAAAAATCGACGTCGTCATTGCTGATACCGCTGGCCGCCTGCCGACGCAACTGCACTTGATGGACGAAATCAAGAAAGTCCAACGCGTCATCGACAAAGCCCTGCCTGGCGCGCCGCACGAAATTCTGTTGGTACTGGATGCGAATACAGGCCAGAACGCCGTCAACCAGCTCAAGGCATTCCATGAAGCGCTAGGCGTCACCGGCCTGGCACTGACCAAACTGGACGGCACAGCCAAAGGCGGCGTCATTGCGGCGATTGCACACCTGAGTCAGCAATCTGCCAGCAAGATTCCGGTGCGCTTTATTGGTGTGGGCGAAAGCATAGATGACTTGCGCCCGTTTAATGCCAATGACTTTATTGACGCTTTAATTGATGACTAAAATTGATGACCCAGCATAGAGTCCTATGATCGTTTTTAACAATGTCAGCATGCGCTATCCCAATAGCGCGCATTTATTCCGCCAGGTCAGCTTTAGCATAGACAAAGGCGACTTTGTGCTGGTCACCGGCCACTCAGGCGCGGGCAAAAGCACCCTGCTAAAACTCATGGCTGGCATCGAATTACCGTCCAGCGGGCATATCCTGATTAACCAGCAGGACATCAGCCAGTTGCACCCGAATGCCGTGCCGTATTTACGCCGCCGCTTTGGCCTGGTGTTCCAGGACCACAAACTGCTGCATGACCGTAACAGTTTTGACAATGTCGCCCTACCACTAAGCATACAGGGCATCACTGGCGAAGAAGCCGCCCGCCGCGTGCGTGCAGCGCTGGATAAAGTCGGCTTGCTGAACAAAGAAAAAGCCATGCCCATCACGCTCTCGGGCGGCGAACAACAGCGACTGGCCATTGCGCGCGCCGTCGTCAGCCGCCCTTCGATTGTGATTGCCGATGAACCCACCGGTGGCCTGGACCAAGCCGCCTCGCTGGAAATCATGCAATTGCTCAAAGCCTTTAACGATGTTGGCGTCACTGTGATCATTGCCATGCATGACGTGACGCAGGTCAGCACCATCGCTTACCGCACCCTGCATATCGACCAGCAAACAATTAGCGCCATGCCCGCGCAGACGGCCATGTTATGACCGCCGGATTAGGAGAGTAGGCATGAAAAACTGGCTCAATCAACACGCGCTGGCCATAGACCTGGTCTTGCAGCGTTTAAAATCACACTGGCTGAATACGCTCATCATCTGCATGGTAATCGGCATCACTGCCACCCTGCCAGGCCTGCTGTTTGTTGGCCTGGATAACCTGCAAGACATGTCGCGCTCAATCAAACAGGATGCGCAAATCAGTGCCTTCCTCAAACCGGCGGTGAATGCCAACCTGATTCAGCGCCTGATTAACGACGTAGAAGCGTTGCCGCAAGTCAAAGAAGTGCGCTACGTGCCCAAAGAAGACGCCATCAAGCAGCTAGGCGCGCAGTTTTTACAAAAAGATTTGCTGGTGGACTTGCCACAAAACCCACTGCCAGATGCGCTGTTTATCACGCTGACGGACACGCAACCCAGCTCGGTCAAACCCGTGCAGGATTTACTGCAAAAACGCGGAGAAGTCGAGGAACTGGTCATCGACAGTGTGTGGATTGAACGCCTGCATTCAATGCTGGTGCTGGGCAAACGTATCGCCATCATTTTTGCCAGCCTGCTCGGCATTGCCATGATCACCGTCATCAGCAACACCGTGCGCATGCAGGTGCTCACGCACGAAGCCGAAATCGAAGTCAGCCGCCTGATTGGCGCTACACACAGCTTTATCCGCCGCCCGTTTTTATATATGGGTGGCGCTTATGGGTTGGGGGGCGGCCTGATTGCCATTGCTTTATTGTTCGTGATTGTGTGGAACCTGAAGCAACCAGTGCAACTGCTGGCGAACAACTACCAAAGCAACTTTCAGTTGGTGTTCCACCTGTTTAATGTTGGTGGCCTCATGCTGCTCACCACCATCGCCATTGGTTGGATTGCTGCTTTTATTGCGCTGACACAGAAGCGCTGAGCGGTATTCTTTCGTCTATAGGCGAGTGACTTTTCTTTGCTTACTCAAAGCGAAGGTTGTTTGATTAACTATCTATTTCGCCTCTCGGCGACCATTCTTTCTTATGCTTGTCCATAAGAAAGAAGGCAAAGAACAAGACACCCTAGCTTCCGCTTGTTTCCTGCGTTGCTCATCAACGTGGGCGTCCATTGAAACTCGCCCTGACAAGCCACACTAGACGTGGCTTGTTGCGGAACTCAAACAGGCAATAGCCGAAAACTCCCACGCTGATTGCGCTACTCGGCGCGTCAGATAGGGGCCCATGAAACCACACGCCTTAACTTAACGTGAGGCTTCTCACATCACATCCCGCTCGATCACTGCCGGTAAAACAAAAGAGAATAGTTTGTGAAGGCGATCAAAAGTATTGAGCGCGCTGTAAGTAACATGTTTAACGAATTTCTCATCGTGGTGGGTTTCAACGGGCCCCTATCTGACGCGCCGAGTAGCGCAGGCAAAATAAGGTGAAGGGAGCGGCTGTCCGAATCCCGCGGTGGCCTGCGCTTTGTGCAGGCCGCTAGGATGAGTTTCGTGACCGCTTATTTTGACGAGCAACGCAGGAATCAAGCGGAAGCTAGGGTGCATTTCTTTTGGTTACTTGTTCTTTGTGCAAGCAAAGAAAAGTAACTCGCCTAAAGGCGAAAAGAAATGCCACATATCACAAACAGAATTTACAACCTGCCTGCAACATCCAAACTATGGTAATAATGACACGTGACTTTACCAATCACTGCGAAACATAATTCGGTCCGCTTCCACCTTCTGGTGGTACCCAGTTAATGTTTTGCGTCGGATCTTTAATATCGCAAGTCTTGCAGTGAATGCAGTTCTGCGCATTGATCTGCAAGGCTTTTTCACCCGCCTGCTCAACAAACTCATACACCCCTGCCGGGCAATAGCGTTGCTCCGGCCCGGCGTAACGCGGCAGGTTGACCCGCACCGGCATATCCGCCACGCCCAGTTTCAAATGGCAGGGCTGCTGGTCATCATGCGCAATATTGCACAAGCTGACCGAGCTGAGTTTATCAAAGGTCAATACGCCATCAGGTTTGGCGTAGACCGGCTGTTGGCTTTGTGATGCCTCCGCCAACGTGGCGTGGTCGGCGTAATTATGTTTGAGCGTCCACGGCAAGGTGATATTCCAGCTCGCCAGCCACATTTCGACCCCACCCAGCACGGTGCCGGCCCAAGTGCCCCAGCGGGACAAATACGGTTTCACATTGCGCACTGCATACAACTCTTGCCATACCCACGAAGCACGCAGTTTTTGCGCATAACTGGTCAACACTTCCGGGCTGCCCTGCGCGATGGCTTCAAATACAGCCTCCGCAGCCAGCATGCCGGACTTCATGGCGTAATGCGTGCCCTTGATTTTAGGCACATTGACCAGGCCTGCGCTGCAACCCAGCAACGCCCCACCTGGGAAAGCCATCTCTGGCAGCGATTGCACACCACCTTCTGAAATCGCGCGCGCGCCGTAGCTCAAGCGTTTGCCGTCCTGCAGCAAGGTCTTGAGTTTGGCATGTGTTTTATAGGTCTGGAACACATCAAACGGCGACAAATAAGGATTGCTGTAATCCAGGTGCACCACATAACCAACGGATACCAGGTTCTCGCCATGGTGATAAATAAAACCGCCGCCGCCGGTGTTGGCATCCAATGGCCAGCCCAGCGTATGCTCGATCAAGCCTTTTTGGTGCAATTCAGGTTTTACGCGCCAGACTTCCTTGAAACCGATACCATATTTGGCCGGGCTGGACGCCGCACGCAAACCATAACGCGCCTCCAGTTGCTTGGTCAACGAACCGCGTGTACCCTCGGCCACCAGCGTATATTGGGCACGAATTTCGATGCCTGGCGTGTAATTGGCCGTTGGCTCACCCTGTTTATCCAGGCCCATATCGCCAGTGATCACGCCTACCATGCGACCATGTTCGTCATAGCTGGGCGATTGCGCAGAAAAACCGGTATAAATTTCTACCCCCAGCGCCTCCGCCTGGCCAGCCAGCCAGCGGCAGACTTCGCCCAGGCTGATAATATAATTGCCATGATTGCGCATCAGTGGCGGCAAGGTCCAGTCTGGCATATCCCAGGCTTTTTCTTCGCCCAGCACCACAAAGGTATCTTTATTCACAGCCGTATTTAAAGGCGCGCCCAAGGCCTGCCAGTCTGGAAACAGCTCCTGCAAAGCTTTAGGATCCAGCACGGCACCAGAGAAAATGTGGCTGCCGACTTCGGCACCTTTTTCCAGCACGCATACGCCTAGCTCCTGGCCTTGCGCCTGTGCCAGCTGTTTGAGTCGAATGGCTGCGGACAAGCCGGCCGGGCCTGCCCCGACAATCAGCACATCGTATTCCATGACATCTCTTTCCATCTCTGCTCCTTCTGTCAGGCAATCGCCGGGATATCAATCAGGTCGCTACGCGTCGCCCCTTGGGTGAACGCCTGGCAAAACGCCAGGAACTGACGGATGCCACCGGTCTGATATTTTTGCCTGTGCCATAAAAAATAAAAATTGCGGTGAAACTGCAAACTGTGATTCTCAATCGGCACCAGGCTACCGCGCCTGAATGCGTCCTTGAGTGCCAGCCGCGAAATGCAGCCAATGCCAAGGCCTGACTCCACCGCGCGTTTGATCGCCTCGGTGTGCTCAAGCTCCAGCGTAATATTAAGCCGTGAATAATCCTGCTTGAAGGCACGGTCAAAGGTCTCACGTGTACCAGAACCTCTTTCACGCACAATCCACGGTTGCAGCAACAAATCTGATTTGTGGATGGTTTTTCCTGTTTGCGCGATCTGCGCCAGCGGATGCGTGGGCGCGGCAAAAATCACCAATTCGTCGGCAATCCACGGCGCGACAGCAATATCCGGGTGGTTACACTCGCCCTCAATCATACCTAAATCCAGTGTATGATTTGCAATCTGCTCGACGATAGTACGCGTGTTCTGCACCTGCAACTGGATGTGGCTTTGCGGATATTGCTGCAAAAATTTGGCCACCAGCAAGGTCACCAGGTAATTGCCTACGGTCAGCGTAGCGCCAATTTTGAGATGGCCGTAGCCTTGCTGGCCTTGCAACATACGCTCAATTTCGCGCGCCCTGTCTAACAGTTCAACCGCCTTGGGCATGAGTTGCTGACCGGCCTCATTGATACGCAACGTTTTGCCGACACGGTCAAACAACTGGATATCAAACTGTTTTTCCAGCTCGATCAGGGCGGTACTGGCAGCGGATTGCGACAAGGCGAGTTGATCGCAGGCACGCGACACACTGCCAGCGCGGCTGATCGCAACAAAAATTTCCAGCTGTCTGAGTGTGTACTTCATTGAAGGATAAGGGATTGCACGACATTTGCGCCGCGTCAAAATCAATCTACAAAATAGATATATATTATTATAATAATCAATTTAATAAATATTACAAGCTGGCTTAAAATACCCGGTTACGAGTAAAACCCCAACAAAGGCAAACGTTTTATGAAAGCACTGGTAGCGATCAAACGGGTCGTTGATTATAACATTCAAGTCCGCGTCAAAGCGGATGGCTCAAATGTGGATATTGACGGCGTCAAAATGGGCGTCAATCCGTTTGACGAGAACGCGATTGAAGAGGCGATCCGCCTCAAGGAAAAAGGCATCGTCACTGAGATCGTCGCCGTCACCATCGGCGCCGCAGTGAATCAGGACATCCTGCGCCATGCACTGGCCATGGGCGCTGACCGTGCCACGCTGATTGAAACCACAGATAGCCTGCAACCATTAGCCGTTGCCAAAGTACTCAAAGCCGTGGTCGAACGCGAGCAACCATCGCTGATCCTGCTGGGCAAACAAGCAATTGATGATGATGCGGGCCAAACCGGCCAGATGCTGGCAGCGTTATTGAAACTGCCACAAGCCACTTATGCCTCACAAATCACCATTGCCGACAACCAGGCCACCGTGGTCAGAGAAATTGATGGCGGCACGCAAACACTGAGCGTGACATTGCCAGCAGTGATTACTGCTGACTTGCGCTTGAACGAGCCACGCTACGTCAAACTGCCTAATCTGATGATGGCCAGAAAAAAACCGATTGAAACCATTGCACTGGATTCCCTCAACCTTGCACTCACTAATAGCGTACAGCAACTCAAAGTGGCTGCGCCACCAGAGCGCCCTGCCGGCATCATGGTGAAAGACGTGAATGAATTATTGAGCAAATTGCGCGCGCATGAAGGGATCATTGCATGAGAACACTGATTATTGCCGAACACGACGGCCAGCATTTAAATGAGCAAGTCGCGCGCGCCGTGACGGCGGCACAACACTGGCAACAACCGGTCGATGTCCTGATTGCAGCAGCACAAACCGATGCATTGGCTGCCCAGGCTGCCGCCTTGCAAGGCGTGAGCAAGGTACTGGTTGCCACTGATGCTGCGCTACAACATTCAACCGCAGAACACCTGGCGGACCTGATTGTGCCTTTAGCGGCTAACTATACAGTGGTACTGGCTGCCCACAGCGCCTTCAGCAAAAACGTGTTGCCACGCGTGGCAGCGTTGCTGGATGTCAACATGCTGTCCGACGTACTGGAAATCGTCAACGCCAACACTTATGTGCGTGGTATTTACGCAGGCAACGTGCTGGCGACCGTGCAAAGCAGCGACGCCATTCAAGTATTGACCGTGCGCGGCAGCAAATTTGCAGCGGCAGCAACGGGTGCAACTGCCGAACATACAGCCATTACTGCCCCGGCGGCGCCACAGGGCAGCCGTTGGGTATCAGAAGCCTTTAACAAATCAGAACGCCCAGCACTCACAGCCGCCAAAGTCGTGGTTTCCGGTGGCCGCGCATTGGGCAGTGCTGACGCATTTGCACAAGTCATCGCCCCATTGGCAGACAAACTGCATGCCGCGATTGGCGCTAGCCGTGCCGCGGTAGATGCCGGTTACGCCCCTAACGATTTGCAAGTCGGCCAAACCGGCGTTGTGGTTGCGCCAGAGCTGTATATCGCCGTCGGCATTTCCGGTGCCATCCAGCATGCTTACGGCATGAAGGATAGCAAGGTAGTGGTTGCCATTAACCAGGATCCTGAAGCGCAGATTTTCAAGATTGCCGATTACGGCCTGGTGGCTGATTTATTTGAAGTCGTGCCGCAATTGACAGCTGCGCTATAATAGCGCCTTAGAATAAACCCTTTTAAATTCAACCCTTTGCCTAGTCGCGAGTAAAAGAAAAGACATGAGTAATAAAAAATATTCCACCGAAACGATTTTGAGCGTTCATCACTGGAACGACACCTTATTCAGCTTTAAGGCCACTCGCGACCCAGGTTTGCGTTTTGAAAATGGCCAGTTTGTGATGATTGGTATGGAAGTTGACGGTCTGCCTTTGACCCGCGCTTACAGTATCGCCAGCCCAAACTATGAAGAACATCTGGAGTTTTTCAGCATCAAGGTACCGAATGGCCCGCTGACCTCACGCCTGCAACACTTAAAAGTGGGCGACCCATTGCTGGTGAGCCGCAAGCCAACAGGTACACTGGTCACGCACGATTTGAAACCAGGTAAAAACCTGTACTTCTTCTCTACTGGTACTGGCCTGGCGCCATTCATGAGCCTGATTCAGGATATTGAAGTGTATGACCGTTTTGAGAAAGTTATCTTGATTCACGGCGTACGTTACGTCAACGAACTGGCCTACGAAGAATTCATCACTAAAGAATTACCGAATAACGAATTCTTTGGCGAAGAAGTGCGTAACAAGCTGATTTACTACCCAACAGTGACCCGTGAGCCATTTAGAAACATGGGCCGACTGACTGACCTGGTAGAAAACGGCAAACTGTTTACCGATATCGGCCTGCCACCACTCAACCCGGAAACAGACCGCGCCATGATTTGCGGTAGCCCGGCCATGTTAGTTGATACTGCTGCCATGCTGGATAAGCGTGGCTTCAAGGTTTCACCACGCATTGGTGAATTGGGTGACTACGTGATTGAAAAAGCGTTCGTAGAGAAGTAATCTCTTCAAGACTGGCTGTGATTGCAAGATCACAGCCATTTTTTCACTATTCGCGTTTTGCGTCTTTCATTGCGTCTTTCATCCCTAGCGCGGCAATCATCGCCAGCGCAAATACTGCCGACAATAGCAAAAAGCCTTGTGCATAGGCCTCAAAAATCCCTGGTGTCACCATGCCAAGTACGCGTTCGCGCCATTCCATAAACACCGCCATCATCGTCACGCCGACCACGCCACCCAACTGCCTGGCATAACTGACCACGACCGAAGACTGGCCTAACTGGTGCGGCTCCATTTCATGCAAGGTCGCCAGGTTGAGTGCGGGTAAAATCAGGCCTAACCCAATGCGGCCAACCACCGTTGCCGCCAAAATATCCCAGTACTGCACCTGCTTGGCCGCCACGGCAAATACCAGGAACGACGCGCCAAATACCATCAGGCCTGCCAGCGTGATGCGCTTGGGCGAGAAGCGGTCGGCCATGCGCCCGGCAAACGGAATCGTCAGCACCAGCGCCAACCCAGAAGGCAACAAGAGCAAGCCCGCATCTGTGGCGGAATACGCCATGGCATTTTGCAAAAAAACCGGGATCAGGTAAGTCGACGCATACAAGCCAAAGCCATAAGCAAAGGCCACTAGGGTACCTCGGCTGAAGGTCGGCCGGTTGAATAAATGCAACTGGATAATGGCGTGTGGCAACTGATGCGCATGGCGCAGGTAACAGATCATGGACACCACGGTCAGCGTCGCCTGCCCCCAGGTCCAGGTGGATGCCAGCCCGCTATGATGCAAACTGGAGACAAACTCCACCAGGCCGATGGTGGCAGCCGACAGCCAGCCCAGACCCGGCCAGTCAAATGGCTTGATGGGTTTTTTGCGCGGCGCGGGTAGCCAGCGCCAGGCACACAACAATGCAATCAGGGCAAACGGCACACCGAGTAGAAAAATGGCATGCCAGCCAAACTGGTCGAGTAACCAGCCACTGATGGACGGCGCAATCGCTGGCGTAAACGCAATGCCCACAATCAGGATGCCCGAGGCACGCCCCTGAATATTAGGTGGGAACAAGCGCATGAGCGCCATCACACCTAGCGGCTGCAACACACCCGCGGCCAGGCCTTGCAGCAAGCGCGCAATCACCACCTCTACAAATGAGTGCGCATAAAAACCGCCCACACTGGCGGCAATCAGCAACCATAGTGTGGCAATAAATACCCGACGCAAGCCAAAACGCTCCAGCCACCAGGCGGCTGGCAGCATGCCTATGGTCATCGCCGCCAGAAACGCCGTCATCGCCCACTGCACATGATCCTGCCCCAGGTGGAAGGTATGCGTCAGCGCGGGCACCGCCACATTAAAGCTGGATGTACACAAAACGCCTGCAATGGTGCCGACGCCAATAATCAGTAACACCATCCATTTATAGCGCTCACCATAACGCTGCGACAACGCTTCAAAAGAAAGAACTTGTGTGCTCGCTTGCATCATTATTCACGATTTCTTGATTGATGATTTTTATCCGACATCATGCTGACCATAGCATGCATTTTTTGCAGAGTCACCTGCTGAGACCCTGCAAAAAAAGCAGGGTTCGCCTTTATTTCTTGCACCAGCATCCATGCCTGCTACAGAAAACCAATCGTAACCATATGATTTATTTAAATAACATTTAAACCCGCGCACAGAGTTCAGGCTGGCACTCTTATTGCAAAAAAGAGTTATTTAAACCGGGAGTCATTGTGAAACGTTTAATCATATATACCTGCCTGGCCTTGCTGACGCGCGCCGCTTTTGCCGATGAAGTCCTTGATAATGAACTGGCCAGCCTGCAACACGCCTGGGCAAAAGCCACCTACCAAACCAGCAAAGACCAGCAAGAAGCCGCTTTTAAAAGCCTGAGTGAACAAGCACACCAGCTGACAGCGAAAAACCCTGCGGCAAACGAAGCGCAGATCTGGGAAGCCATCGTACTCAGTGGCTATGCCAAAAGCATGGGCCCCTTGCATCCGGTCAATGCCCTGAAAGCCGCCGAACAGGCGCGCGACCTGTTACAGGCCAGCATCAAAACCAACCCGCAAGCACTCAATGGCTCAGCCTATACCACGCTAGGCTCGCTGTACTTCCGCGTACCGGGCTGGCCAATTGGTTTTGGCGACAAGAAAAAAGGCCATGAATACCTGGAAAAAGCCCTGCAACTTAACCCAACAGGCATAGATAGCAATTACTTTTATGCGGATTATCTGCGCGCGCAGGGCGAATATGGCCAAGCCGTGACGTATTACCAGAAAGCCTTGCAGGCACCTGCGCGCCCAGGGCGTGAAGATGCAGATGCTGGCCGCAAACAGGATATCGAAGAAGGCCTGAAACTGGCCCAAAGCAAACTTAAATAAGATTCATCAATAGCCATTGGAGTAAGCATGATACGTAAACACATCCTCTTATTGTTAATCAGTAGCGCGACCCTAGCCGCACCATTGTGGGCCGCGGCTGAAGGGGCAAGTACAGAAGGCTTTTATGCAGGTGCGAACCTGGGCATGGGCATGCCTAACCTCAAAACACCCAACGGGGTCGATAAAGACAGCCAGGCGGTGGCGGGCGTGGTTGCTGGCTACAAGTTTAATCCATACTTTGCCGTTGAAGGCCAATATACTGGCATCGGCAAAGTCACTGACAATGTGCATGGCAGCGTCAAGGCAGATGCACTCAGCCTGACTGCCGTCGGCATTTTGCCACTCAACGATGCCTTTGATGTCTATGGAAAATTGGGCGTTGCTGCGACCAGCAGCAAAGTATCAGGCATCAGTGCTTATGACGATGCGACACACATGGGTGCCACCTATGGCCTGGGTGCGGAGTACCATTTCGACAAGGCAGTCTCTATGCGCGTGGGCTGGGATCACTATCGGTCCGAAGTTGATGTCAACGGCGGTGGCAGCAAATCTTTTGATTCTAACGTGACGACGGTAGGTGTTGTTTATCACTTTTAGGTATCTGGTGTTTTCCTCTCTCAACAGCAGATACCGGCCTGTCGGGGATTGATCGCCCTGGCAGGCCATTTCTCTTTAAAACGCGCTCTTTATCACGCCACCATCCACCCGCAAGGCCGCACCATTCGTGGCTGAAGCCAACGGACTGGCGATATAGGTCACCAGACTGGCCACCTCTTCAGTCGTTGCAAACCGTTGAATCAGCGAGGTTGGCCGTACATGCGCAAAGAATTCCTTTTCAAAACTTTCTGCGGATTTTTGCTCAGCTTGCGCCATCGCTTCCACAAAATCCCCTACGCCCCTGGAGCGGGTCGGGCCGGGCAAAATACTGTTGACCGTGATTTGTGTACCCGCCAACGACTCTGCCAGGCCCCTCGCCACCGCAATCTGTGCCGACTTGGTCATGCCGTAGTGAATCATTTCCGGCGGAATCTGCACACCGCTCTCACTGGAAATAAACACAATGCGGCCCCAGTCCTGCTGTTTCATATGTGGCAAATACAATCTGGACAGGCGCACGCCGCTTAACACATTGACATCAAAAAAACGCAGCCAGTCAGCATCCGGGATGTCTTCAAAGGCTTTGGGTTCAAAAATACCCAGGTTATTGACCAGGATATCGACCTCAGGATGCGCCGCAACCAGGGCCTCCGCCACGGCAGCCTGGCTCAGGTCCCCGGCAAATCCTTGCACGTGACCGCCTGTTTGCCGGGTGAGCGCCTCAACCACCTGTGACACAGAAGCCTGCGAACGACCATTGATAATCACTTGCGCGCCTTCTTGTGCCAACTGCGTGGCGATTGCCAGGCCGATGCCAGCGGTGGAACCTGAAACGAGTGCTTTTTTACCTGCCAGTTGCAAATCCATGGATGCTCCTTGCGTGGATGAAGTTGGAATTGACTAGAACTTGATCTTTGAAGCAACCAGCGAAGCTGCGGCCGTCCTGGTTTCTACGCCCAGCTTCTGGAACACATGTTCGAGGTGCTTGTTGATGGTACGCGGACTGGTGCCCAGAATCTCGCCCACATCCTTGTTGGTTTTACCCTTGACGGTCCAGTACAACACCTCAGACTCACGCTTGGTTAATTGAAACACTTTGCCTAGCGACTCAATTTGCAGTTCGTCTGAATGCTCGCGCAATACCACCACCCATTGCTCTTCGCTGGTATTGGCCACCGTCAGGCTCAGGCGTGCATTGCCCTGGTTGACGCTGAGGGTTTGCATGGACTGCCCGCTGGAGAATTGTTGTATCGAGCTTTCCAGCCATTGGTAAATCATGGGCGGCAGGGTTTGCACGGCGCTATAGGCTTCTTTGGCTGCCCATTCGGCAAAATACTGCTCCAGGTATTGCTTGGCCAGTGGCGTTTGCCATACCAGGCGTTTATCCGTGGGCAGAATCGCAATGGTGGCCTGGCCAAAGGCATCCAGTGCCGAAGTAGCCTGATGCATTTTGGTGGCATTTTGCACATGTGCTTTCAGGCGTGCCAGTACTTCTGCCGGGCGCACTGGCTTGGTCACATAATCGACGCCACCAGCATCAAACGCCATGGTGACGTGTTCGATCTCGGTCAGGCCGGTCATAAAAATCACCGGGATATGCTGTGTTTCAGCAGCGGCCTTGATACGCCTGCAAGTCGCGAAACCATCGAGGCCAGGCATCATGGCATCCATCAAAATCACGTGCGGCTGCATCAGGTGCGCCACCTGCAACGCCATCTCGCCAGAGTTGGCGACATAGACCTGATAGCCGGACTCATCCAGTGCATCATGCAGATAGGCCAGGTTTTCTGGCACATCATCCACAATTAACACGGTATGGCTATGGGTGGTCATTGGTGTACTCCTCAATCAAGCGTTGCAGTTTAGCAAAATCAAAGCGTTCCATGGCCTGTTGCAATGTGTTAATGAATGTTTGATGCGGTGCATGGTCTTTGTTCAGCGTCGCCAGCACTTCACGCACGCCTTTCACGTAACCCATGCGGGCGAATTGGGCCATATTCTCCAGCAAGGTCGCCGGGATGGGCGACAACGCTGCGGCATCATTCGCAGACGACAGGTCTGCCAAGGCAGGCGCAGCCTGGCCACCGGTATTGTCAACATAACGCCAGGTAAGACCCAGTTGATTGCCTATCCAGTCCAGCACTTCGTCGAGATTCACCGGCTTCACAAAGAAATCCTGCGCCGGGATCTTGGCCTGGTTATCCAGGCTTCGGTCATACGCATTGGCCGAGATAATGGCGATCGGCAACTTGGATTGATGCACCTGGCGGATGATATAAGCCGCTTCCCAGCCATCCATCACTGGCATTGCCAGATCCATTAAAATCAAGTCAGCGTGCACCATCTGGTATTGATTGACACAGGCCTGGCCATTGCCTGCTTCGTGCACAATAAAGCCCAGCGGCTGCAAGGCATCCCGCAATAGTTCACGGTCCACTTCTTCATTGTCCACCACCAATACCGTTTTGATCGGCCCTTCGTAACCGATGCGCTGGCGCACGGCTTTTTTCGACAAATGTGCTGTTTCGCGAATCTGCGGCAGGAACAAGCGAATCTCGAAACGCGTGCCGCGCCCGAGCACACTATCAAACTGCATTTCGCCACCCATAAGCTGGGTCAATAACTTACTAATGGTCAGCCCAAGGCCAGTACCACCAATGCCCACCACATCAGCGGCGCTACCGCGCTCAAACGGCTCAAAGATTTTTTCCACTTCATTGGGCGCAATCCCGGGGCCGGTATCTGCAATATCAATTTGCGCAATTTCACGCGCATAACTCACCCTGAAGGTCACACTACCCTTGGTGGTGAACTTGACCGCATTGCCCAGAATATTGACCAGGATCTGCATCAGCCGCTTATGGTCGGCCCGCACATATTCTGGCAGATTGCCGGACTGCTCAAAATAAAATGCCAGGCCTTTGTTTTGCGCCTGGATTTCAAACATGCTGACCATCTGGCTGATAAACTCGGGGAAATGCAGCGGCTTGACGTCAAAGGTCATTTTGCCACTTTCGATACGCGCAATATCCAGCGTGCTTTCAATCAGCGACAATAAATGTTCGCCGCCGCGGCTGATGGTTTTAATCGCCTGCTTGCGGTGCTCGGGAATGCTGTCGTCATTGGTCAGCAATTGCGCATAGCCCAGAATACTATTGAGCGGTGTGCGTAACTCGTGGCTGATGCCTGTAATGTAACGGCTCTTGGCCTGGTTTGCCTCTTCGGCCAGGCGGCGCGCCTTTTGCAACTGGCTATCGGTTTTTTTGTGTGACTCGATTTCTTCCAGCAGCAGGCCGGTTTGCCGGTTAGATTCTTCCTGTGCCACGCGTCGGCTGGCAGAAGTCAGCACCAGCCACCAGGCGACTATCCCGCCTAAAAACAACAGGGCGACAAAGACCTTTAAATAGCCGGAACGGAAGTGCTGCATCAGTCCGGGATACTCGCGGCCAACTGTCAGCGCATCATGCAGGTAAATCAGGCCGATGGTGGCGCCAAACAAAATCATGGCAATCACCATCAGCAATAAAAAGTGCGCCACCCCGCCATTGAGATGTGGCCACAAACGCTGCGGCAAGAACTTTTTGTTAAGCGCCTCCCACTGCGCACTGAGCCGGGCCTGTGGTTTGCAGGCATCATGACAACGCGCGTCCAGGCAGCAGCATAAGGAGCAGATTGCACCGCCGTAGGCCGGGCAATGTGCCATATCGCTCACTTCATACTCGCGCTCGCAAATGACACATTGCTTGGTGGTAGAAGGTTGCAAATAAGTGGGGCGCTGCCTGGCCAGGTAATATTTCCCTTTGGTGTACCAGGCGATCAACGGCGACATCAGCAAGGCCGTAAACAGCGAAATAAAGGTAGAAAACGATTGTGCCAACACGCCCATGATGCCGGTATACGCTGCAATCGAAATCGCCGATGCAATAAACATGGCGCCTACGCCCACCGGGTTGATGTCGTATAAATAAGCGCGCCTGAACTCAATGCCTTTAGGGCTTAAACCTAATGGCTTATTAATCACCAGGTCAGCCACCACCGCGGCAATCCAGGCAATGGCGATATTGGCATACAGGCCTAAAATTTCTTCCAGCGCCTGGAACACATTGAGCTCCATCAGCACAATGGCGATCATGACGTTGAACGCCACCCAAACAATGCGCCCCGGATGGCTGTGCGTAAGCCGGGCAAAAAAGTTGGACCAGGCCAGCGAACCGGCATAGGCATTGGTCATATTGACCTTGATTTGCGATACACAGACAAACAACGCCGTCACCGCCAGTGCGACCTGGTGGTTGCTGAACACATGCTCAAAACCAATCCAGTACATATGGGTAGGGTTCACCGCCGAGCTCAATGGCATATCACGGTTAAACACCAGGTAGGCCAGCAACGCGCCCGCCAGCATTTTGAGCATGCCCAGGATCACCCAACCCGGCCCGGCCATCAGCACACCCAGGTTCCAGCGCCAGTAATTCTCTTTATTGCGCTCTGGCATAAAGCGCAAAAAGTCGACCTGCTCGCCGATCTGCGGAATCAGCGCCACACCTACCGCTGTCGCCGTGCCGAACATGACCCAGTTAAAGTGGCCGCCATCCGTAGAAACACCGGCAAAGGTGCTCAGCCTGTGCAATACATCCGGATCCATCTGCAAGATCGCAAAAAACGGCAAAAACATGAGCGCAATCCAGATCGGCTGCGTAATCATCTGGATACGGCTAATTAAGGTCACGCCATGCGTGACCAGTGGGATGACGATCAGCGCACTGACCAGGTAGCCTAGATATAACGGCAAATGGAAATACAGCTCCAGCGCATAGCCCATGATCGCCGCCTCGAGCGAAAACAGGATAAAGGTGAACGACGCGTAAATAAACGAGGAAATGGTCGAACCGATATAGCCGAAACCGGCACCTCGCGTCAGCAAATCCATGTCCAGGCCATATTTGGCGGCATAGTAACTAATCGGCAAGCCGGTTAAAAAGATAATCAGGCCCACAGCCAGAATCGCCCACAATGCATTGGGGAAGCCGTAATTAATGGTAATGGTGCCGCCAATTGCCTCTAGCACCAGGAAAGAAATTGCCCCCAGCGCCGTATTGGAGACACGCAAAATCGACCACTTGCGGAACGCGCGTGGCGTATAGCGCAGCGCGTAATCCTCTATGGTTTCGTTAGCGACCCAATTGTTATAGTCGCGACGAATTTTGACGATACGCTGTATCGGCTCGGCATGCGTAGCCTGTGAGATTCCGGAAGGGTGTGACAATCAACAATCCTTAAAAAGACGGGACCGTAATAGGAAAAAATACGCGCCCCAATCTATGCTAGAGCGTCAGGTGAAATCAATCACTACGTTAATTGACGTAGCTACCTAAAAGAATGCCATAAATAAAAAAAGCGGATAACAAACTTATCCGCTTTTTACGTTTGCTACCGGGCAACAGGCTGTTAGCGCATGTGTTAAGCCCAGAGCAAGCCGGTGCCCAGGTAAGCACCCAAAACCAGCATACATCCGCCCAATCCCTTGGCCACAGACTGTGCCCACGCCTGCGGCTGGCGCCCCAACACCCAGCCCAGCCCATGTAGTAACGCAGTTGCCAACACCATGCCAGCCAGTGCAGCCCAGTGATTACCTAATTCCACGCCGTGCAAATAACCATGTGCCGCCGCAATCACCGCAACGCCAGCGAGCTGGACGCTACGCGACATCTTGATATCTGCCAGCAACAAAGCGCCCATCAACAACACACTGGCTACCACCAGCAACTCAGCCATAGAGACAGATAACCAGGTCATCGCCGTGAGCGCAGCTGCTGCCATCGCCAACACAAACACCACAGGCAACTGCCAGCCCTGCCCTTGCGGGCGACGCGCAGCCCAGATGCCTAGCGACAGCATCACCAGCAAATGGTCCCAGCCTGTGAGAGGATGCATCAAGCCTGCGGCAAAGCCAGACGCCATGCCGTGACCCGGATGGGCAAACGCGCTGGTGGATGCGACGAGCGCGGCAATAGCGAACAGAATATTTTTTTTCATTAAATCTTCTCCAAACGAATTGCATGTACGATGAGTGAAGTCACTCACTCATCAAATTTTCTATATTGATTTAAGGGCCAACATTGGCAATGCGCGTTTGTGGCAAGGCATATCGGCGCAGACAGTACATATTAGTACCACAAGCCGATATAACACCGCCACGGACGCGCAGTGCCAATTTTCAAAGCATAAGGCCTTGCTTCTCAATAAACTTCACAATCTCTTCCAGGCCCTGCCCACTTTTCAGGTTACTGAACACAAACGGTTTTTCGCCACGCATTCTCTTCGCATCCTGGTCCATGACTTCCAGCGAAGCACCTACCATAGGCGCCAGGTCTATTTTGTTGATGACCAGCAAATCAGATTTGGTAATGCCCGGGCCACCTTTGCGCGGAATCTTTTCACCAGCGGCCACGTCGATCACGTAGATAGTCAAATCAGACAGCTCTGGGCTAAAGGTTGCGGCCAGGTTATCGCCACCGCTTTCAACAAACACGATATCTAAGGTTTTAAAACGCTTGCTGAGCTGGTCAACCGCTTCCAGGTTCATCGACGCATCTTCACGAATCGCGGTATGTGGGCAGCCACCAGTTTCGACACCGATAATGCGTTCGGGCACCAGGGCTTCGTTGCGGGTTAAAAACTCGGCATCTTCCTTGGTGTAAATATCGTTGGTCACCACGGCGATGTTATAGGCTTCGCGCAAACGCTGGCAAAGCGCCAGGGTCAGCGCGGTTTTGCCCGAGCCAACCGGGCCGCCGATGCCGACACGTAATGGCTCTTTGTAGTCGGTGACTTCGGGCGTGGGTGAGGCAAATTGGGTATGTATTTTCATGATCTGAATAACCTGCTGTATTGTGTTTCATGTTGGCAGCCAGCGATGCAGAGCAGCGGATTGAAATTACTCATCTCATCGTCCGGCAACTGCATCGCAGCCTGTATCACTTGCGGCAATCGCTCGCCCAAAGTGAGTAAAATTGTTTGTCCTGCCACCTGGCCGAGCGGTACGGCCTTCATAGCGGCACTGGCCTGGTTCTCCAGCCAGCCCCAGGCATAGCCATGCAGCATCTGCTCAGGGGCAATCTGCCAATGCTGCGCAATCGCTGCATACAAGGTCGGGAAAGCGGGCGTCTCCAGTGTGTTCACCTGGGCAACGAGTTCGGCAGACATCGGCTTTAGGTCATTCAATAACCGCCGTAAAGAATAACCCATCTGCCGTGTCTCGGCCCAGCCTTCGGCGGTGTCTCTACCGGCCTGGTAAAAACTGTCCCAGGCCTGCACCTGTTGCATATCGTTTGCCTGCCAGGCCTGATACAAACGGGTTAAGACCGGCAACTCAAACCGTGCCTGGTAGACCTGCAAGCTATCGCCTATCCATGCCTGGGCGGTCGCCACGTCTTTCACCTCGCCAGACTCGATGGCCCACTCCAGCCCCTGCGAGTAGCAATAAGCGCCCACTGGCAGCAGCGGGCTTGCCAGTTGCAATAAACGGCTGAGTGCCAGTGCATCAGCCATGACCGTGCCCTCTTCGTTTCAGTGAGTGCGCAGCCTCATCTCCATGCCGGTGCCCGCCGCCATAGGCGCCAGCTTCTGGCTCAAACGGGGCCGTCACCTCACTGACTTGCATGCCTAGTCCAAGCAGCATGTCTCTCAACACATAATCCTGCTCCAGCCGGAGCCAGCCATCGCCAATTTGCAACGGTACATGGCGGTTGCCCAAATGATAGGCCGCGCACATGAGTTCGCGCGGGGTCGGTGCAATCACGTTATACACAGGCTCCTGCGCGGCCACAATCTGGATAACCAGGCCATCCTCAGACCGGAGTAAATCGCCACCACGCAAAATGATGCCACGCGTTAAAAACAAAGCAGCCTCTTTACCTGATGCCAAGGTCACACGCAGGCGGCTTTTCTGGCGCTGATCAAAAGGGAGTTCCAGGGTGTCATCAATATGGCCGCTGACACTAATACGTTCAGTTAAATGAATCATGATTAAAACAAAAAGTAGCGCTGCGCCATCGGCAATACTTCGGCTGGTTCACACACCAGCGGCATGCCATCGGCCAGCACTTCATAGGTTTCCGGGTCGACCTCGATCTTGGGCATCCAGGTGTTATGCACCATGTCTGACTTCTGCACATCGCGCGTGCCTTTGACCGCCACCAGCGGCTTTTGCAGGCCTAATGCATGCACTTCAGGATTATCCAGCCCGGCTTGTGAAATAAAGGTCACCGCGGTTTTCAAACCACCGCCATAAGCGCCAAACATCGGGCGGTAATGCACAGGCTGTGGTGTCGGGATAGACGCATTCGGGTCGCCCATCGCCGCTGCCGCAATCATGCCGCCTTTGATAATGGTAAATGGTTTCACGCCAAAGAATGCAGGTTTCCACACCACCAGGTCAGCCAGTTTGCCGACCTCGACCGAGCCCACCACGTGTGAAACACCGTGTGTAATAGCCGGGTTGATCGTGTATTTGGCGATATAGCGCTTGATGCGGAAGTTATCGTTGCCAGGGCTATCTTCAGCCAATGGCCCACGCTGTATCTTCATTTTGTGCGCCGTCTGCCAGGTGCGGATAATCACCTCGCCAACCCGCCCCATAGCCTGGGAGTCAGACGACATCATGGAGAACGCACCGAGGTCATGAAAAATATCTTCGGCGGCAATGGTTTCACGACGGATGCGGCTTTCGGCAAACGCAATATCCTCGGCAATCGCTGGGTCCAGGTGATGACACACCATCAGCATATCCAAGTGTTCATCAATCGTATTCACAGTAAATGGCCGCGTCGGGTTGGTCGACGATGGCAGCACATTCGGATGACTGGCCGCCTTGATGATATCCGGTGCATGACCGCCACCCGCCCCTTCGGTATGGAAGGTATGGATGGTGCGGCCTTTAAACGCGCCTATAGTCGTTTCTACAAAGCCGGACTCGTTCAGGGTATCCGAGTGAATCGCCACCTGAATATCCATTTCATCGGCCACACTCAGGCAGTTATCAATCGCCGCTGGCGTGGTGCCCCAGTCCTCATGCAACTTAAGGCCAATCACGCCGGCACGCACTTGCTCACGCAACGGCTCAGGCAGGCTGGCATTGCCTTTGCCCAAAAAACCTAAATTCATGGGAAATGCATCAGCAGACTGCAACATGCGGTGGATATGCCATGGGCCTGGCGTACAAGTGGTGGCAAACGTCCCCGTCGCAGGGCCGGTGCCGCCACCTATCATGGTAGTAACGCCAGACATCAGCGCCTCTTCAATCTGCTGCGGGCAAATAAAGTGGATATGGGTATCAATGCCACCGGCGGTGATAATCATGCCCTCACCAGCAATCACCTCAGTGCCCGCACCAATAGCAATCGTCACACCGGGCTGGATATCCGGATTACCGGCTTTACCGATAGCGGAAATATACCCGCCCTTGATGCCAATATCGGCTTTGACAATGCCCCAGTGGTCGATAATCAAGGCATTGGTAATTACCGTATCAGCCACTTCTGCCGCCAGCCCCTGGCCTTGGCCCATGCCGTCACGAATGACTTTGCCACCGCCAAATTTCACTTCTTCACCATAGATGGTGAAATCTTTTTCCACCTCTACCCAGAGCTCAGTATCAGCCAGGCGCACCTTGTCGCCCACTGTCGGCCCGAACATTTCGGCATAGGCGCGCTTATCCATCTTAATGCTCATTTCAGGCTCCCCATCACCCGTGCAGCAAAACCATACACTTTTCTATCCCCAGCCAGTTTCACCAGTTGCACGGTGCGCGTTTGGCCCGGCTCAAAGCGTACCGCTGTGCCTGCAGCAATATTTAACCGGCAGCCATAGGCCAGTGCGCGGTCAAACGCCAAGGCATCATTGGTTTCATAAAAATGGTAATGCGAACCGACCTGGATCGGCCGGTCACCTTTATTCGCCACATCCAGTGTCACGGTTTCGCGCCCTGTGTTTAATTCAATGTCGCCTGCTGCGACCTGCATTTCGCCGGGAATCATGTCGTTGTCCTTGTTTCCGTAGTGACTGGCATCCGTTGTTTCATCTTTATTTAACCCCTCTTTTTGCCGCCGATGAACGCGGATAAAACCTGAGAATTATTTTCACTCACCTTCAAATCGGCGTGTATCGGCGTTCATCGGCGGTTAAATATGCTTTTCAAACCGTTGTTTAATTAGGGAATCGGATGGTGCACAGTCACCAGCTTCGTGCCATCTGGGAAAGTCGCTTCCACCTGGATATCCGGGATCATTTCCGGCACGCCTTCCATCACATCATCACGCGTGAGCAACGTCGTGCCAAAGCTCATGAGCTCCGCCACGGTGTTACCGTCGCGCGCGCCTTCCATAATGGCCGCGGTAATAAACGCAATGGCTTCAGGATAATTGAGTTTTAAACCACGCGCCTTGCGCCGCTCTGCCACTAGCGCAGCGGTAAATATCAGTAACTTGTCTTTTTCTCGGGGGGTCAATTCCATCGCGCAATCTCTTTAAATATTACTGTCTTCTTTAAGTATTATTGTTTTAAGTGTTCCAAATGCGCGGCCTGATCGCTGCACGACTGTAATACCAGGGCCGCAGCAATTGCCAGCATTGTTCGAAGTATTGCCTGGCCTGTTGCGACGCCTGCCCCACATAGCGGATCGCCAGCACCTCAGGCAAGGCGGTGATACCGGTCCTGGCACCTGCAGGCACAAGTTCCCGGCAAGCCTGCACCACTTCAGCAGGCACAGCGCCTGCGCAGACTACAAAGGTGCCAAAGACGACGGCGCCACCCAAGCCAACACGGCTAGTCGTTGATACGTCAGCGGCGCGCATATGTGCACGCTCATTCCAGATTAATCGGCCCTCGCGGCGTATCTGCTGCTTTAGCTGGTAAACACCGGTTTGCCAGGCCTCTTGCTGCGCCTGGCGACCCAGGCAGACAATGTCCCAGGCAGCAAACCTGGCGTCAGCAGCGAGGTCAACCTCGGCACCAAAGCGCACTTCCGCTGCGTCAAACAATATATTTTCTTGTGGCAACCACTCCAGCCCGCTGCCCGCTGCCAGGGTGAATTTTAAATCCTGCGACGCCAGCGTACCATTGGCTTTATACCACTTGCCTGCACCTGGTGTGGTCAACAAGGCTTGCGCGCCCTCGCCCACCTCTACCTGCAATTGCAAAGCGTCACCACCTGCCACACCGCCCGGTGGGTGGATAATCACCGCATGGCAAACGGCGTCACCTTCGGGGTGTAATGATTTTTGAACGACCAGCGGCCCCTTGTGCAGGCGATGTGCAAGGTAGGAGCGCGCTTCACGTTTGGTAAAGCCGAGCTCCAGCCTGGCTTGCCAGTTTTTTGTTGCTTTCGTTTGCGCTGGCGAGGTTGCCGTATGCTTCAAATCATCCATAACGGCATCATGCCACAGACAAATCTCGATTATTCATTTTTTCTATACGCCGCAGAGGACACAGAGAGCACAGAGGAACTGCAAATTCGTTTTTCTCTGTGGACTCCGTGCCCTCTGTGGCTAAAAAAGCACTTACACAGATAGATAGCTTTTCACTTTTGCCGCATCGACATTGTCGCGCGTATCCTCGTGAATAAAGCGGCCTTTATCAATCACGATAATGCGGTCAGCCACTTCCATGGTGAAGCTCAACACCTGTTCAGACACAATGATGGTAATTTCACGCATTTTGCGGATTTCGTTCAACACTTTAGCAATGTCTTTGATGATAGACGGTTGTATGCCTTCTGTTGGCTCGTCCAGTAACAGCACTTTAGGATTCGTCACCAGTGCACGGGCAATCGCCAGCTGTTGTTGCTGACCGCCGGACAAGTTACCGCCCTTGCGTTTGCGCATTTCATGCAGCACGGGGAACAAGGCAAAAATATCTTCCGGAATCTCACCAGAAGCAGATTTTTCTAGCCCGGTTTCGATATTTTCCTGCACCGTCATATTGGGAAAAATCCAGCGCCCTTGCGGCACATAGGCCAGGCCTTTCATCACGCGGTCATGCGTGGCCGCGCCTAGCAAATCCACACCATCCACCGTCGCCTTGGTCGCTTTGCTCGGCAAAATGCCCATCAGTGATTTAAACAAAGTGGTCTTACCCATGCCGTTGCGGCCCATGATTGCCAGGGTTTCGTTTTTGTTGGCTTTGAAGTTCAGGCCATGAATCACCTGACTTTGGCCATAACTCACCTGCAAATTCTCAATTTCAAACATGCTGTGCTCCTATATTGGCCTAATTCAATTAATGACCCAGATAAACTTCAATCACTTTTTCGTCTGCCTGCACTTTTTCCATCGGCCCTTCGGCGAGGATTTTGCCTTGGTGCAACACGGTGACTTTGTGTGCGATTTTCTTCACAAACTCCATGTCGTGCTCAATCACAATCACCGAGCGGTTCTGGCAGATGCGGTTGAGTAACTCGGCTGTCTGGTCACGCTCTTTGGCACTCATGCCCGCCACTGGCTCGTCCAGCATCAGCAGCTCTGGTTCCTGCATCAGCAGCATGCCGATTTCCAGCCACTGTTTCTGGCCATGGCTGAGCAAGGCAGATTCCATATCAAGAAACTCAGTCAGCATGATGTCTGCGGCGACCTTGCGCACACGGTCTTCAACCTCTTTGGTGCGTTTGAAGGTCAGGCTACCAAACACGCCACGGCCTTTGGGATAAGACACCTCGAGGTTTTGGTACACCGACAGGTTTTCGTAAATAGACGGGTTCTGGAACTTGCGGCCGACGCCAGAGCGTACAATCTCGTGCTCAGACAGTTTGGTCAGCTCGGTATTATTAAACTTGATCGAACCTGAGGTCGATTTGGTTTTACCGCAAATCAGGTCCAGCACGGTCGTCTTGCCAGCACCGTTAGGGCCCACCAGCACACGCAATTCATTTTTATCGATATACATGGTGAGGCTATCCACCGCTTTAAAGCCATCGAAGGAGACGGTTAAATCTTCTACAGCCAAGACGAAGTCTGTATTACTCATGCTTCTGCTCCTCTCATTTTGTTGCTTTCGATTGCAGACGTCGCATCTGCTTTCTTGCGTGTCGCTTTTTTAGCGGCCACCCCGGCAGGGTCAGTGGCCTCAGGGATTGTCTCGGTAAGTACTGCTTGTGCTTCACCCTCTGCAATACTTACCTCAGGCTTTTTTACAGGCTCGGCTTTGTCTTTGAACCAGCCATATTTGGTCGCATATTTATCCCAGATACCGGCCAGGCCGCTAGGGAAGAACATCACCACCGCAATAAACAAGCCGCCCATCAGATACAACCACATTTCAGGATAATTTTCGGAAAACACGGTTTTGCCGTAGTTGACCAGCAAGGTGCCGTAGACCGCACCTATCAGTGACGCACGGCCGCCGACGGCACAGAAGATCACCATTTCAATCGAAGGCACGATACCGACGAAGGACGGCGACATAAAGCCAACCTGCAGGGTAAACATCGCGCCACCAACAGCAGACATCATGGCGGCCAGGCAGAAGATAAAGATTTTGAAATTAGAGACGTCGTAGCCAGAGAAACGTACACGCTCTTCTTTGTCACGCATCGCCAGCAACAACATGCCGAACTTGCTGCTCATGATGTATTTGGACAAGAAGATGGCACCGAACAGCAACAGGCCATTGACGAAGTACAAGATATATTTGGCAGAGTCGGTACGGATATCCCAGCCCAGCATGGTGCGCAAGTCTGTCATGCCGTTCACGCCACCGGTATAGCCTTGTTGGCCAACAATGAGGATACTCAGGATCAGGGCAACGGCCTGGGTGATGATAGAGAAGTACACACCGCCGACACGACGTTTGAACATGGCGTAACCGATGATATAAGCAAATAATGCCGGAATCGTCAGTACGGCAAAAATGGTAAACGGCAAGCTCTTGAACGGCTCCCAGAACCATGGCAAGGCCGTGAGCTGGTTCCAGTCCATAAAGTCAGGAATGCCTGGTGTAGACTGGATTTTAGTACTCAGCGGATCAGAGGCTTCGAGCTTCAAAAACATCGCCATGGCGTAACCGCCGAGGCCGAAAAAGATGCCTTGGCCCAAACTCAGGATACCGCCGTGCCCCCACAGCATGACCAGGCCCACTGCAACAAAGGCGTAAGTCAGGTATTTACCAATCAGGTTAAGGCGGAAGATATCTACGCCCAGTGGCAATACGACGAAGATGACAGCAGCCAGCACAGCCAGGCCGATGACACCCTCCTTACCACCCAGTAGCGGACTGGCTTTCATTTTTTCCCATAATGTCATCAAGATTTCTCCTCTATTGATGCGTTGATTCTAGTGCGACAGATGTAAACAATTAATACGTCTATTTACTTATGGCGACGGATGAGAAACCTGCTCACACGTCGCCAACCCTGTTATTTACGCAGTTTGGAGGCAAACAGACCTTCCGGTTTCATCATCAGGATGGTGACGATGACGAGCAAGGTAGAGACCTTACCCATGGAGCTGGTCATAAAGAATTGCAGGACAGATTGCGCCTGGGCGATACCGAAAGCGGAGGCAATTGTGCCGACGATGCTGGCAGCACCACCAAATACCACCACCATAAAGCTGTCGACGATGTACAAGGTGCCTGTGGTTGGGCCGGTAGAAGCAATGGTGGTAAATGCGGCACCAGCGATACCGGCAATGCCGCAACCCAGGGCAAACGTCACACGGTCGACTTTGGCAGTGTTAATGCCCACAGCGCCAGCCATGGTGCGGTTTTGCACGGTGGCACGCACACGCAGGCCCCAGCGAGACTTGAACATAAACATATAGACGCCAAAAGTGACCAGCGCAGCCAGTACCATGACAAACACACCGTTAATTGGAATATCAATGTCTGGTGTCGGCTGGAACGAGCCCAGCATCCACTCTGGCAGCTCGGCGCTCACTTCTTTGGCACCAAATGAAGAACGGAACATTTGTTGCATGACCAGGCTTAATCCCCAGGTGGCCAGCAAGGTATCCAGCGGCCGCTTGTAGAGGTGCCGGATCATAATGAATTCAATAAAGTAACCTACAGCGAAGGCCAGTACAAAGGCAATCGCAATGGCAAACACGAAGTAATAATTCGTGAAACCATAAGTCGCGGCCACTTTGGAAAGCAGCACCGTGGTGTAGGCGCCTATCGTCATAAACTCACCGTGGGCCATGTTAATCACACCCATCTGCCCGAAAATAATCGCGAGACCCAGAGCCATCAGTAGCAACACTGTAAACATGCTCAGACCTGAAAAGCCCTGCATCACCACAATATTGCCTATCTCAGCCATCGAATAACCAAACATATCGGTCTCCTTTAAATACTACTTCTCTTAACGTTGTTTACTACCTGGAATTGTTTTACTACTTGCGCCAAACGGTAGCCGGATATTCTCCGGCTACCGCTCAGGCATTTAAGCCACTACCGGTTTATTGGTAGCCTTTTGGAAATGGATCTGGTTTGATGTAATCAGAGGTGTAAACCACTTTGGCCTGGCCATCTTTACCCCATTGACCAATACGCAGCTTGGTGGTCAGGTGATGGTTAGCCTCAACAGTCACAGGGCCTTCTGGTGCATCTTTGAACTCGTAGCCAGGCAATGCCGCTTGTACTTTGTCTACGTCAAAGCTGCCTGCGCGCTCAACAGCCGCTTTGTACAACCATGGGCCCAGGTAAGCCGCTTGTGTCACGTCGCCGATCACAGCATCTTTACCCCAGCGTTTTTTGAATGCTTCAACAAATTTCTTGTTTGAATCATTGTCCTGAGACTGGAAGTACTTCATGGCAGAGTAGAAGCCAGCCAGGTTTTCACCGCCAATGCCCAATACTTCATCTTCAGTGACGGAGATGGTCAACATGGTTTGCTTGCTGGAGTTCAAACCAGCTGCGTTCAATTGTTTGAACCAGGCCACGTTACTGCCGCCTACCACTGCTGCGTAGATCACATCAGGTTTTTTCAGTTTGATTTTGTTGATCACAGAACCGAACTGGGTATCGCCCAAAGCGATGTATTCTTCACCAACCACTTTGCCGCCCAGATGTTGCTCGATGTGTTTACGGGCAATTTTCATGGAGGTACGTGGCCAGATGTAGTCAGAACCAATCAGGTAGAACGTTTTCGCTTTTTTCTCTTTAGCGATCCAGTCCAGGCCTGCCAGAATTTGTTGTGTGGCTTCCTGGCCAGTGTAGAACACGTTTTTGGATTGTTCCAAACCTTCATAGAACGTTGGATAGAACAGCAGACCGTTGTCTTTTTCAAACACTGGCAATGCCGCTTTACGTGAAGCAGAAGTCCAGCAACCCATCACAGAAGCCACTTTGTCTTTTTCCAGCAACTTTTTCGCTTTTTCAGCAAACGTTGGCCAGTCAGATGCACCGTCTTCCTGCACGATTTCAATCTTGCGACCCAGGATACCGCCCATGGCGTTGATCTGCTCAATGGCCAGTTTTTCAGCCTGGATAGAGCCTGTTTCACTAATCGCCATGGTACCGGTGGCGGAATGCAGAATACCTACTTTTACCGTCGTGTCAGTCACTGCCAGACCGGTGGTGTTTACTTTTGCCGTTGGAAAATCTGCAGCAAAAGCATGACCGCTGATGAGGCCTGCGGCCATCATAGCTCCCAGCAATGCGCCTTTCATAAAACCTCGTCTGTTTAAGGTACTCATTACATCTTCTCCTTTATGGATAAATCAATTAAATCAAAAATTAAATCGAAAATTTAAACAGTGGTTACGTACTACATGGTGAATGACGGTTAATGTCCGATCATCCAGGGTCTAGCGGTTTTCTTGGTTTGCATCTGCATCGCAGGTTTACCGGTGTCTTCGCTTACTTTGGTGGTGGTTTTACAGGTATGTGACCCTGTGCAACCACAACTTGAGCGGCGACCGCTGCGAGGCTCATGCCTGGATTTCTCGTTACGTTCATGTGCGGACCGTTGCTGTTTGTCCATGATGGCCAGTTTAGGCACCGACAGAATGCGTGGGCTTTCAGCACCACAGTATTCACAATCGGCTGGCAAACTGGATTCACTCATTTTGCGTAGCGCGGTAAACACACCACAACAATCACACTCATATTCGTAAAGAGGCATCTGTACCCTTTCTTTGCAGGTTTGCCTGAGCAAACCTGGCTTGATGAAAACGTTTTCTTGTTAAGTGCTTGGTGCCACGTTAATACCAGGTGGTACTTCAATCTTCGGCCCATCGGCATTCGGACGAATGTCGAACTCGAAGATTTCGGTCGGGATCCACAAGGTGGCGCAGGCGTTAGGAATATCAACAATGCCGCTGATATGTCCTTCTACCGGCGCCGTGCCGAGAATGGCCACCGCCTGTTCGCCGCTGTAACCAAATTTCTTCAGGTACTCAATCGCGTTCAGGCAAGCCTGACGGTAAGCCACATGCACATCCAGGTAGTGTTGCTTGCCAGCTTCGTCTACCGAGATGCCTTCAAAAATCACGTAGTCACGGTAAGTCGGTGTGATTGGGCTTGGTTGGAAAATTGGGTTCTTGATGGCGTATTTCTTCACACCGTCTTTGATCAGGCTGACTTTAATGTCCAGGTAACCGGCCATTTCAATCGCACCACAGAACGTGATTTCACCATCGCCTTGTGAGAAGTGCAGGTCGCCCATGGAGAGACCGCCATCCTTCACATACACCGGGAAGAATATTTTTGAGCCTTTGGTCAGGTTCTTGATATCGCAGTTACCACCGTGATCACGTGGTGGTACGGTACGTGCACCTTCAGCAGCGGCCTGTTTGGCCGCTTCGCCAGACAAACGTCCCATCACCGCAGATTTAGGCTCAGGTGGCAGTGCCAGCGCAGGCACACGGTCTGGGTCAGTGGAAATCAGCGCAGCCTCACGCTCATTCCAGGTTTCCAGCAATTCGCGTGATGGCAGGCAGCCGATCAAGCCCGGGTGCATGATGCCGGCGTAACGCACTTTCGGCACATGGCGGGAAGTGGTATACACACCATGGAAATCCCAGATGGACTTGCTCGCTTTAGGGAAATGATCGGTGAGGAAACCGCCGCCATTCTCTTTAGCAAACAAGCCGTTAAACCCCCATTGCTGGTCATCAAAGGTACCGACATCCAGAATTTCCACGACCATCAGGTCACCTGGTTCAGCCCCTTCGACACCGATAGGGCCGCTCAGGTAGTGCACCTGTGTCAGGTCCACATCACGGATATCGTCAGCGCTGTCATTGTTACCAATCTGGCCACCGGTCCAGTCCATACACTCGACGCGGAATTCATCGCCCGGTTTAACCATTGCAATCATTGGCAAGTCAGGGTGCCAACGGTTATGAATCTGACCGTCCTGTTCCCATGGCTTTTTATCAAAATCCAGCTTAACTATTGTTTTCATTACGCTCATCTCCTTTGTGGAAAAGGGTTATAAGGTGTTGATTAGAATTGCATCTGTAACGCGACTTTGAAGTCGTTGGTATCAGAGGCGTTTGAAAAGTCAGTCTTACCGTAGCTGGCAGTAATCATGGCGTTGTAAGGCGCGATCACGTAGCTGGTACCAATCTCAACACGCTTGGTATCTGCACCGGTGCGCACGTTTGAGGTCGCAGAAGTCACACCATCCGCATCAAACTTTTGATAACGAATGAACGGCTTGAACTTGCCCCAGCCGATTTCGTCCTGGAACAAATAGGCCACAGCGGCTGAATACGCTTTACCTTGTTCACCCAAAATGGCGTTGTCGGTGTCGTAGTAGTAATAAGCTGCTTCAGTAGAAAAGGTGCCAGGACCGACATCTTTTTTCTCTAACAAGAAGTCAACGCTGTATGAGCTGTAGTCACCCACCGCGCCCAGGCCACTCACCACACCATCTTTTTTCACGCGACCGGCTACACCGATGGACAGAATGTCTTTGGCACCAAAGTAGCTACCTGTGCCGTAATAACCTGGTTCTGCATCCCAGAAGTTGTATTGCACACGGCCTGCATACATTAATTTGTCTTTAGTACCCGCGGTTTCTGATTGCGCACCTACACCGCTCAGGCGGAAAATATTGTCGCCTTCAAAAGCACCGAATGACACGGCAAGATGGTCTTCCAGGAAGCTGGTGACCACTGCTACACCTTCATCACGGCCAATCACACCACCGTTAAAGCCATAACGTGAAGCAATACCGCTCCAGTAACCACCACCCATAGAGTAGTAAGGACCAGCCATGTTGGCGCGATCACTTGGTGACAGGAAGCGACCCGCCCAGATGGCCACTTCTGGCGTTAACTGGAACTGCACGTTGGCATCAATCACTTGAATCGTGTCGCTACTGCCACCACCTGGCGCTGCAATGTTTTTCTCTGTGTTCAACATACCTTTGATGTACTTATTGAACGAACCGGACAAATAAATACGGGCGCTGTCTAAAGAAAAATCGTTAGAGCGATCCTTGCCGTTGGCGGCACCATCTTCTACTGAAGAGTAACCACCGATAAAACCGAAGCCAGCACTGATATACTTGTCTTCACCAAAAGTAATCGTGGCACCCGCATTTGCCATTTGTGCACCCAAGCCGCAAGCCATTGCTACTGCTGTATGCAAGGCACATTTTTTCAAGTTCATCATTTAAAACTCCCTTTCTCGTTAAATTCAAACAATCACAGTTGATCAAAACTTGCGCTCAGCTTAACGAGAGGGGGGTGTAGGACAAATACGTCAATTTGCGTAGTGGCGACGGTGGGTAAACACCGCTAGACTGCACATAACAAATTGAGAACAGGGCTCGCAATGCGTCTTTTAACTTACATACTATTAACCACTGTATTAGCAGGCTGCGGCGAGGTTTCCTATAAGCGTGGAGGCTCTCAACAAGATATTGACCGCGCGCACCAGGCTTGCCGCGGCAGCGGTGACCAGCTTGCTGCCTGCCTGGCCGAACACGGCTGGCAAAAACCGCAAGTGGATGCACTAGACCCGCTGTTTGCCACCATAGAAGTGACAGATAACAAGCAGGCCAGCCAGGCCAAACCGAGTCCGTTTATAGAGTTATCGGCAGAGACGCCGCCAACACCGGTTGCCGCCGCTGTTGCGAAAACACCACAACCAGCGTCACAACCCGTTGCATCTGCCACGCAGCCAGCAACCCCGGTACCAGCCACCGCTGAAGAAACGCCTAAAGTCGTCAGCCGCTCTACCGTCAATGATGGCCCGGATGCGGCCTATTCAATCAACTCGTGGTGGAAGATGGGTGCCTTCCCTCATCAGCTCAAGCAAGACCAGGTGTCGTGTGAAAAAAAACTGGGGCCCGACTATTTACCTGACTACAAAACACAAACCTACAAACGCGCGTTTGTGGTTTGCATGCATGACCTGGGATGGATGGCGATTCGCAATCTGAAATAAGTGGTCGCCAGCCTATTTTTTAACCTCGAATCGTCGTCAGCGCTTTCTGACATGACTATCAGAATCATGAGACTGTCATCAAATTGTCCGATTTTCTAAGATGCGCATACGCGTGAAATTTCATGCGTATATATCAGGCAAAAATGCCTTACTTAGAGGGATGAATGATGATGAAAAAATTAGCGATGGGTGCAGTATTAATGGCTAGCGCAGTCACGGCCTTCGCAGAAGTTGGCGTAGCAGTGAGCGTAGGTCAACCAGGATTTTATGGCCAGATTGTGCTGGGGAATGCCTATCCGGCGCCACAACTCGTCTATGCCCAACCCGTAATTATTCAGCCGCCGCCAGTAGCTGTAGTGCAACAACCTATGTATTTACGTGTACCGCCAGGCCAGATGAAAAAATGGGGCCGCTATTGTGGTAACTACGGCGCCTGTGGTCGACAGGTTTACTTTGTGCAGGACAGTTGGTATCAGAACGTGTATGCGCCACGCTACAATGCCTACGGCCGCGGGCCTGGCGGCAGACATGACCATGATCACGGCGACTGGGATGACGACCGCGGACACGGGCATGGCAATGGACACGGTAATGGTCGCGGCCGTGGACGTGACTAGATAACACTTGCTTGCCTGCACCAATAAATAGGCAGGCCAACAAGCGGATTCTTTGCAAAATGTAAGCAGACCGTCAGCTATTGCTGTTATTGTGCTGAACCCAAAGACGGCGCCCGGACACAGGACTGGCGCCGTCTCTGCCAGATTTAAACGCCACAACTGATTGAAAAGCGATTGTGATTGAAAAGCGATTGCTTGCTATAGCCCTTGTTCAGCACGTTGTTTTAACCAAGGAACAAGGACTTTGCAGCAACTTTTATTGAAACCATCATTGACCAAAACCGTCAGCGATATTTCATGCCCGCCTTATGAATACCCGCCTGTATTCCCTAACCCTTTCCCGACACCACCGTTGAAATAATCGTCTACATCCAAAATTCGACTCAAATTGGTCAAAGTTTACTCGACGACGTAAAAATTCAGCGATTCATATAGTTAGGCGCATTACCAAGAAGCAATCCACTGTGTTATCCACAGTAATTGTGGAATGGAAGTCCTGTTTACTTTAAGTGCTCGACCAGATAGTCCACAAACGAAGCCAGTTTAGGCGTTGTTTGCCGCTCTTTAGGATAAACCGCATTCACAGGCCTGGACGGTGGCGTAAATGCTTTGAGCACTTCTACAAGCTGCCCGGCCTGTATGTCTTTCTCCAGCAGCACTTTGGGCATCAGGATAATGCCTATGCCTTTCAATGCAGCCTCGCGCAATGCTTGCCCATTATTAGAATCAAATCGAGAGTGGCTCACGCCCTGGTTGGTGAGCGCTTTTTCGACGACTTTCCAGCCGCTTTGGCTACGCCAATTGGTAAAGCCCAAACACTCATGATTTTTTAAATCTTCAGGCTTGGTGGGTGTACCGTGCTTGTTTAGATAGGCGGGCGAAGCACATATCGACAGTTCAAAATTAGTCAGTTTACGGGCAATGAGTGATGAGTCAGACAACTCGCCGATCCTGATGGCCACATCAAAGTGTTCATCAATAATGTCGACAAACCTGTCGGAAAGGGATAACTCGACGCTGACATCTGGAAAGTGATTTAAATAATCGCAAACAATCGGGGTTAAGGTAATAGACCCAAACCAGAGCGAGGCAGAGACTTTCAGCAACCCTTTGGGTTTGCCGCTTAAAATGGCCGTCCCGGCTTCTGCATCCTCGATTTTCTTCAGGATGTCCTTACAGCTTTCGTAATAGGCTTTTCCAACCTCAGTGACTTGCAGCCTGCGCGTCGTGCGCTTGATCAGCGTCGCGTCCAGCCGCTTTTCAATGGCGTTGATGTGTTTGGTCACCATGCCAGGAGACATGCGGAATACATTCGCGGCGGCGGTGAAACTGCCTAATTCCACAACAGTGGTATACACCTGCATACTGGTGAATCTATCCATTCAACACTCTCAGTAAATAATATTTTTAACATTATGCTATTTATCAATGCAATTGCAATCCTCAGAATAGCGGTCATGCAGTTACACGTGCCGACCAGGCATGGCTACCATGCCATGTTGATAGGCGAACATTGAGTGTCATTATTAAAGAGGAGATTCCACATGAAAGTATTTCTAGGTATTGGTTCCGGCCCGGGCATGGGCGTTGCAACGGCAGAGCGCTTCGCCAAAGAGGGTTTCAAAATTATTCTGGCAAATCGTAACGCCCAAAACACGAGCAAGTTAGTCGCCGATTTGAATAGCAAGGGTTACCAAGCGGAAGCCAAGGTAGTGGATGCGTCTGATGCAAGCCAGGTAGCCGCACTGATTGCGACCGTTGCCAATCAGGAAGGCCATATTGATGTCCTGCACTACAACGCAGCAAATCTGCGCCAGGCCACGATCGCCAGCCAGGCCAACGACACATTTAACAGTGACCTGGCGGTTAACATAGGCGGTGCCTTAGCGGCAATTAAAGCCGTGGAACCGTTGATGACTGCAGCCAAATCAGGCTCTATCCTGCTCACCGGCGGCGGATTCGCCCTATACCCCAGCCCTGACTATCTCTCTTTAAGCATCGGTAAAGCTGGCATCCGCGCATTAACGTTGGGGCTGTTTGAAAACCTCAAACAACAAAATATCCATGTCGCCACTGTCACCGTGGCCACCTTTGTGAACCCAGGCTCAAAAGAATCTCACGATGTCGCCGAGCAATTCTGGACATTACATGCACAACCTGCTGGCCAGTGGACGGCAGAAACCATGTATCCAGCGAGCGAATTATAAGTAAGCTCAATCTTGAGGTGGAGGAGCGATCCTCCCTTCATGATTCACGGCGAGCAAGTACCTACCTGCAACAATATGACCAATATTGGCCTATTTCCCGACATAAAGTTGGTAACCGAAAACAGGCATAGCAATCAAAAAACACTAAATAAAATTAAGCTGGAAATGTTTTAGTTTTTTATTCCACTACATATTCATAAATACAAGAGAAATAATCTTGAGGTACCCACTCAACATCAATGATGTCTCCCGGCTGAACTTTAGTTAAATCTGCATTATATTTTGGCAATATGTTGAGAAATGTCATTTTCATAATAGGCAAGGTAACTTCCTTACCAAACAACTTCACAACCTCAGGGACATCTTGAACAGTTTGAATTGCTGCTGGCTTATCACTATTTTTTAGTATTATTAAATGGTTGTCGCTATCGTCTACAGTTAACTTACAAGTTAAATTCGTAATTACCTGGTCTTTGTTCAAGTTTCCATTACCAAGGAGAATGTCAGCCGCATCCTTCAACTTAAGGATTTCCTTTTTAGTGAAAGAGACTGATCCACTATACGTAATGTCCATTTTCATTTTAGAGGCGATTGTTCTGCAATAACTTGTATAGTCCAGAAAGTTTCTAGTCAAATAAACGAATTCATGTTCACTTAAATCCTGCCCGACTGACTGCACTATCAGCTCCCCTTGCCTTTCCAGTGAGGTAAAAAATTTCCAGCCTTCACTCATTCTCGTGAAAAGGGAATGTACTTTATCGAAATAAGGCAGAGTATTAATTTCCAAATTCTCCCATTTCTCATAGTTTATTGTGAGTGAAAATTTAGACTCCATATTCAGCTCGGGATTGTATATTTGGAATGAAAACCTAAGGACTCCCTCGCAGGCATGCCCTTCAAAAGTCAACGCTTTAGTCCCCAGTGAAATTTTCCCAGTGACATCGTCGAAAGTAACTACCTCGGATGTTTCAGCATTCAATAACCATATTTTTTGAAGAACATTTACTTTTGGAGATACCAAAGATAACTCCCCGCCATTTTGTGCGAACAACTTTTTTAACAAATCTGAGCCATCAATCAAGACAGAGTTCGAACTTATAGTGAAATCCTTACCCTCTTCCACAAACTTTTGAAATGCTAATCCATAGTGTTCTGGCTCTTTGGACTCGATATGCATTGATAGTGAAACATTTTCTTTTGCTTCAAATGAATACGTTGTTAAACCATTAATATAAGTTGATTCTATGGAGAATCTGGGGTCCAGAGCTTGAAGTGCATTTACGCTTGCATTATGGATATTTGAAATAGCTTGCGGGTGGAAGTCCATGGGCATTCCCGTGAATGCTGTTTTAATGGTGCTATCAATAAATTTCTGGTCGGGAATTTTAACTCCCTGCTCTTCATGAGCCAATTGTTCAGCGGCCACTTTCCACTCATTTAGCAAGTTGACAGTATAAAGCTCCTCATCCCTATCAATTCGACCAGCACAATTTGCACAGAGCCAAATTCCATTCTCAATGGCAATCCGTTGCTCTAAAGTAAGCGACTCATCGTAGCGAGGCCCACCAACTGAGGCAGCAGTTATGTGCGCTGCAACACCAATTGTGTTTGTCTTTCCGTTACTTGAGGGGCCCACTGTTTGTACCCTACAATCTGGATTAGAACATCTACCTGCTACTCTAGAACTAAGCAGCTTAACTACTGGTTTTTTGAAATCATGTCTTGCCACAGATCACCCTTAAACTTTCAAAAAGAATCTACGATGAATTCACTTAAATCTTAAAATAAATGAGTACCTCTTTGGAATACCCGAATATCTTTAGGATCATCACTTTTTCGCAGAGTAACGGTTTGAAGCATTCGGCATAATAAAAAATCTTTAGGATGATCGAAATGTAGCTCTCCATCCGGTCTTATGTATGCCTGAGCTAATCGATTATGATTAAAAAAGTCTGGTGATAATTTATGTTTGGCAAATGGATTATGGAACACACAGAAACCATCAAGTAAGTCCTCTTGATACTCCTGTTTTCTTCTGACCTTAACGGTAGGCATTATTCCATTCGGGTTAGGATGTAACGTTTTATATACTGTTAAAGCATTTGGATTGTCTGCCATTGCTCTAATCTTGCCCCAAGTAGCTACTTCACTGTAAATCACCGCACTGACATCCGCATATTCAGGCGTACAAAAAAATCCAAGCGGCAAATTCACCTTCTCCGTCTTACTCACACTTTCCACATTGTAAGTAACTATGTTTTTCGCACTAGTTTCCAATGTTTGCTCTTCATCATAATATAGGCCATACAAAGCACTGATAATTGGCCGCATTCCTGAAAAATGAGAAAACGGTCTATCAAATGGCGCAATAGCTATTACGAAAGGTTGCTCTTTGCAATGTGCTAAGTTTGAATAACTTTCTCGTAATTTTTTTACTTTAGAGGTAAAGCTGTTGCAAATACGTATAGTGGATTTCCTATTAAAACTGTTGAAGTCTTCAGGTAAATCCCTCATAGAGAAACCAACCGGCCCCTGTTCACCTTTCGATGGAGCAGCAATTGTGGCTTCAATACACAATCTATTTCTACCAGTTACAACAAAGTCCGGAGCATGATGAGAGAAATCTAAATTGGCCCCTAACTTTTTTAGACAGGCATGAATATATAACTCCCAAAAACATGATTCGAAACTTATCTGAAACTCATGACAAAACTTTCCATCCCTGTCCACAAACCCATCTGACCAATTTAATAGAACCAATCTTTCTGCTTCATAAGCATTTTCAAGAAGCCGTCTATATATAGGATGTTGCCTTTCTAAAGGCACAACACTTTGAAATAGAGGTAGTGCACTCATAATATTCAATTATCCGAGGTAGGCCAAAACAACATTAGTGTGATCTTCATGATTCTGTCAGGCTTATAACAATAAGCAAAATCAGCTAACCAAGAATAGACCCGATAAATTTTATTGTCACAATAAAAACTTGATTGTTTTTACAGTAATAACCATGATAAAACACGACCTTATAAATTTCATATCCAAACTCTATTTCCGAAATGCTGATATCCAGCGTTGAACTTTTAAATGGGCTAGCACTCTCAAGCTTTGAGTGCTAAAATCATTTTAAACATCTTCTTTCAATAAGGAGTTTATTATCAACGCGTTAACTTTACCTGTTGTTGCATCCGCTGACAGCCTGGATAAATATCTGCGTACGATCAAGCAGTTTCCAGTACTCACGGCTGAAGAAGAATACGGCTATGCGACTGAGTTGAAACAAAGTGGTGACTTGGAAGCTGCGCGCGCACTGATCGTGTCGCATCTGCGCTTGGTCGCGAGCATTGCCCGTGGCTATAGCGGTTATGGTTTGCCACAATCAGACCTGATTCAGGAAGGCAATATTGGCTTGATGAAAGCGGTGAAACGCTTTGACCCTGACCGTGGCGTGCGCCTGGTCTCATTTGCCATGCACTGGATTAAGGCCGAGATTCACGAATACATCGTGCGCAACTGGCGCCTGGTGAAAACCGCGACCACCAAAGCACAACGCAAACTGTTTTTTAATTTGCGTAGCATGAAACAAGGCTTTGAAACATTGAGCCAGGATGACGTGCACCGTATCGCCACCGAGCTGAACGTGAAACCAGAAGAAGTGACCGAAATGGAGTATCGCCTGAACGGTCAGGAAATCTCCCTGGATGCACAACTAGATGACGATGGCGAAGAGGTGTACAGCCCGATTGCGTTTTTGGAAGATGAAGGCCCTGAGCCATCCACCTTGCTGGAAAACTTGCAAAACGAGCACCTGCAAACCGAAGGCTTGAGCATGGCTTTGCAACAGCTGGATGAGCGTAGCCGCCGCGTACTGCAAGCACGCTGGTTGACAGAAGGCAATGCCTCGACGCTGCATGAGCTGGCTGCTGAGTTTAATGTGTCCGCAGAACGTATCCGCCAGATTGAACAGAAGGCGATGCAAAAAATCAAAACCTACATGCTGCAAAGCAAATAACAAAAACGGGAGCACATGCTCCCGTTTTTGTTTTCATGACAGCTATTTCATGACTGCTATTCTTAGGCTGCTTGTACGATGACCTCTTCGTGCGCCAGCGCAAACAGTGCTTTGCTATTGAGCTGATCCAGCTCAGCCAGTTGCTGGCGTATCGACAATTCGACCTGCTCTAAATCTGCAACACGCTCTTCCAATGTATCGGTGGCCTGATAAATACGCTTAATGCTTTCCACGCGACGCTTGAGCTGAACATGGTGCTCACGCATCTGGCTTTCCATCGGCGCAATCACGGCCTTCAGCCAGCTTTCAGTGTCGCGGTTCGCAGCTTCATATTCAAGAATCACATGACTAGCCAGCGTTTCAAAAAACTTGCTGGTCAGCGTCAGTTTTTCGTGTGCAATCATGTTGAAGGTAGTATTGAACTGGTCACGGTAAATCGCTTCCAGTTTATTGAGCGCTTTTAAATAGCGTGAGGTAGAAAACGGTGGTGGTGTTTTTTGCAGCAAACCATGCTCTTTGGAAAACTTCTCATACATGGCTTCCATCATCTTCTTGATTTCATGCACATGCACATCGGCATCCATCATGCGGCGCTTAAGGTCACTGAAAAAATCATCCATGGCCTGGCGCATGGTTTTGGTAAACGCCGCTTTCATCATGGTATCGCGCGTTTCACGCACCTTGTTTTTCAGCGCCGGCATGCCTAAATGATGGAATACCTGATTGGACTGCACTGAAAACACACTACGTAAAGCTTGATAGCGCTGCAAACCAACTTCAAAGTTAACCTTGTCTTGTTTGACCTTGCGCATCATCTGCGCAATGACGTCTTCATTCTTACCTTGTAAACAACGCAACTCATCGGCTTGATCCAGCACGCTTTGCAAGCGCGTTTCCAGGGTGATGCGCGTCTGCTGCACCATGTCTTCAATTTCACCCTGTATGCTTTCGCGTACAATCTCCTGCTTGGCCGGGATCAACTCATCCGACAGGTTTCTTTCCACTTGCAGCAGGCGGCTCTTGAGCAACAACTGCTGGTCGCCCTTCACTTTGGCCAGCAAGCCTTTTTGCGCCGAGGTCGGTAAAATTTGCTCGCGCGGCAAGCCTAATAGCTCAGCCGTATTTTGCAACTGGCGATAGAGCTCGGTTTCCACTTCATCGTCAGTTTTCAGTGGATCCCACAAACCATCAATCTTGTTCAGCACGGCCATGCGGCCTTTTTGCTTCCAGCGAGCGCCACTGATATAACGGCGCCAGACTTCCATTTCCGATTTGGTCACACCAGTATCGGCGCCTAAAATAAATAACACAGCATGTGCATTCGGCAACATGCTCATAGTCAGTTCCGGTTCCGCACCTATCGCGTTTAACCCTGGTGTATCCAGAATCACCAGGCCTTGCTTGAGTAAAGGGTGCGGAAAATTAATCACGGCATAACGCCAGCAGGGAATTTCCATCAAGCCATCATTACCAATCAACATGGCATCATCAGGCTGGTCGGGGTTATATAGCCCGAGGGATTGCGCTTCATCAAGGGTAACACGGCGGGTACGGCTCACCTCTTTAAAGGCCTCGACCATGCTTTCGCGTGAATGGGCATCAAACTCAACCGCAGACCAGGCTTGTGGCATGCGACGGTATTCAGTAATGGAAATCTGGTGGGTGCTGGTTTCAATGGGCAACAATGACAAACTGACCGGCTTGCCGGTGTCATAACGCAATTCGGTGGGACACATGGTGGTGCGTCCTGCGCCGGAGGGCAGCAAACGGTGACCGTAGCCGGAAAAGAAAATGGCATTAATCAACTCGGATTTGCCGCGCGAAAATTCGGCGACAAATGCGACGTTTAACTTGTCTTCACGCAAACGGTTTAATTGCTGCTGTATCCGCTCTTCTATTTGCACATCGCTGAGCTGTTTATCGGCCAACCAGCGCCGATACTCCCCCAAAACATCAGCAATCGATTGACGCCATCGCGTGTACAAATCAAATTGTTGTGCCAGTCTGTTATTTTCCATAGGACCTGCTTAAGAATTGTTAGGTAACCTATTCATGATGGTTTGTTTTTTTTAGTAATCTATCATGAAATAATAAAAGTTCAAATAAATCATGTAGGTATAGCCATTAATTCACAAATAAAATGAATTATCAACCATAAGATACAACAATTACTACCCATGCGCGGCTACCATGCATCTGCTATCATGCGCATAATTAAAGTTAACGACCCAATCCACCACTTTCTTCAATCTTATGAGCGGTCTACACCCAGATTGTCCGACCCCCACCCTGATACAACTGCATCAGGCCTCACACCTGCTTGAAATACACTTCGACAACCACACCGAGTGCATGCTGTCTTGCGAGTTTTTGCGTGTGTATTCACCCTCGGCCGAAGTACGCGGACATGGCGCCGGACAGGAAGTACTGCAACTGGACAAAGAAAACGTCAATATTAACGATATTGAACCGGTTGGCAGATACGCCATCAAACTGATATTTGACGATGGTCATGATACCGGCCTGTATTCATGGGATTATCTCTACTATCTGGCACAACATTATGAAAGCCTGTGGCAAGACTATGTGACTAAACTGTCCATGGCTGGCCATACCCGCAAGGAACCGACACATGCAGCAAAACACTGATCAGGAAAAAACCACACACTTTGGCTTTGATACCGTTGCCGAAGCCGACAAACAGAAAAAAGTCGGTGAGGTGTTTCATTCTGTTGCGCAAAAATACGACATCATGAATGACGTCATGTCAGCTGGCATGCACCGTTTATGGAAACGCTTTGCGATTGACGTCAGCGGCGTCGGCCAGGGCGATAAGGTGCTGGATATTGCGGGTGGCAGCGGTGACTTGTCACGCCTGTTTGCCAAAAAAGTTGGTACTCAATCGGCCGTTAATCCTGGCACTGTCATCCTCACCGACATTAATGCCTCCATGCTGGGCGTCGGCCGTGACCGCATGATAGATGCCGGGCTCAGCATTCCGGCAGCACAATGTAATGCTGAAATATTGCCATTTGCCGATGAAACCTTTAACTGTGTCATCGTCGCCTTTGGCCTGCGCAATATGACCCATAAAGACGTTGCCTTGCGCGAAATGCAGCGTGTACTCAAACCAGGTGGCCGCCTGCTGGTGCTCGAATTCTCAAAAGTCTGGCAACCGCTGGAAAAATTGTACGACACCTATTCATTTAAATTGCTGCCCAAGTTTGGCAAATGGATCGCCAACGACGAGCCCAGCTACCGCTATCTGGCGGAAAGCATACGCATGCATCCTGACCAGGAAACGTTGAAAAAAATGATGCACGAGGCCGGATTTGGCAAAGTGGATTATTACAACCTGACCGCTGGCGTGGTGGCGTTGCACAAAGGCATCAAGATCTAAATACATGTTCAAGCCCCTGATTCAATTCGTATTGCAGCACCTGATGCAGCAAAACAGCTGGACAGCACCACTGTTACAGCCTTATGCGCACAAAAATTTGCGCCTGGACTTTAAAGTCGCCCAGGCCACACTCACCATTTTAAATAATGGCGAACTGGCCGTGGCTGGGGATACTGCAGAGGCAGATGCCACCATCCATTTACCACCCAGCCTGGCCATGCGCTTATTGCGGCAAGACCCGCTGGCACATAGCCTGATTAAAATCGAAGGCGATGCCGCGCTAGGCATGGCCGTTGGCAAGATACTCTCCGCCGTGCGCTGGGACATCGAAGATGACCTGAGCAAAGTCGCGGGTGATATTGCCGCCTACCAGGTAGTGCAAATCGGGCAGGAAAAATGGCAGCGCTGGCAGAGCCAGGCAAAAAATCTGGGCGAAATGCTGGTGGAATACTGGCAAGAAGAGCAACCCATCATCGCCAAAAAGTCCCGCCTAGCGCAATTCAACCAGGCCGTTGACCAGCTGCGTGAAGATACCGACCGACTACAACAACGCGTAGACAAGCTGCTCGCAGCCACCGTTTCAGAAAGCCAGTAACACATGCATTGGTTACGTTTTTTTCATATTATCGGCGTGCTGATCTGGTACCGCCTGGATATTTTCTTTGTCCGTGACGAACAGCCAGGCTGGGCGCATCGTTTGTTGAATGTGTGTTTTTTCTGGCGTCACGCTCCCGAGCAACGCGCAGTACGCTTGCGCCTCGCGCTAGAAAAGCTGGGGCCAATTTTTGTCAAATTCGGCCAAATGCTGTCAACACGACGCGATTTACTACCTACCGACGTTGCTGACGAACTCACTAAACTGCAAGACCAGGTACCGCCATTTGCCTATGCGCAAGTCGAAGCCATTATTCAAGAGGCCTTTGCCGCGCCACTAAACACGGTGTACGCAGAGTTCAACACCACGCCGGTGGCCAGCGCTTCAGTGGCCCAAGTGCACTTCGCCAAACTGCATAGCGGTGAGCAAGTGGCCGTCAAGGTGTTACGCCCAGGCATTGCCGCCACTATCCACCGCGACATCGCCTTGCTGCGCACGCTGGCCTGGTGGGTTAAAAAGTTTTCGCGTGAAGGCCGCCGCCTGAAACCAGACGAAATGGTGGACGAGTTTGCACGCCACACTGAACACGAACTCGACCTGACGCTGGAAGCGGCACAATGCGCACAGTTAGGCCGCAACTTCAGTGACCGCCGCCTGCTGGTGCCCACCGTTTACTGGGATTATTCGCACAAACACGTCATGACCATGCAGCGCATGTTTGGCATTCCGGTCAGAGATACCGAATCCCTGCGCGCCTATGGCATAGACCTGACGCAACTGGCCCACGAAGGAGTCGAGATTTTCTTCACCCAGGTGTTTCGTGATGGTTTCTTCCATGCTGACATGCACCCTGGCAATATCCAGGTAGTGACAGAAGGCGTGGATAAAGGCAAATTTATCGCGCTCGATTTTGGCATCATGGGCAGCCTGTCACCCACTGACCAATATTACCTAGCGCGTAATTTCCTGGCATTTTTCAACCGCGATTACCGCGATGTCGCCGTGGCGCACATTGAATCCGGTTGGGTGCCCGCAGACAGCAATGTCGAAGCACTGGAGACTGCAGTGCGCGCGATTTGCGAGCCGATCTTTGAAAAGCCGCTGAAAGATATTTCGTTCGGCCGCACCTTGCTCAGCCTGTTCCAGATGTCTCGCCGCTTCGGGGTGAATATCCAGCCGCAGCTCATCATGCTGCAAAAAACCCTGCTGAACATCGAAGGCCTGGGCCGCGAACTCGATCCGAATATTGATTTATGGCATAGCGCCAAACCTTTCCTCAAGCGCTGGATGAGCGAACAAATTGGCTGGCGCAGCCTGCTCAAGTCTGCCAAGCGCGAATTACCTTATATCCTGACACACGCCGCAGAAATGCCCCGTTTGTTCGAGCAATACCTGCGCAACCAGACGGAGCTTGGCAAGCAGCAAAGCCGTATTGATGCCCTGCTCACCTCACAGCACCAACAGGCGACCTGGCAAAAATGGGCCACCACCGCCATCGTCGTCCTGGTGCTACTGCAATTTGCAAGTTTGTTCCTGCTGTTCACACACTAAAGGAGATCGACCATGCAATCACTCAAGCAACTGCTGGTTACCGCATTATTCATGCTGCCTTACGCACTGCATGCAGCAGACCTGGGCGGCCTATGGCAAACCACTGACGACAAAACCGGCAAGCCCAGATCACTGGTGCGCATTGTTGAAAACGCCGGTGAATATAGCGCCATCGTCGAAAAAGGCCTGCTCGCCACAGATACCGGCGATGCCGTGTGCGACAAGTGCACGGACGAGCGTAAAGGCCAGAAAATTGTCGGCATGACCATCGCCAAACATTTAAAGAAAAGCGCCAACAGCAACGTCTACGATAGCGGCGAGATACTCGACCCGGAAAACGGCAAAACCTATAAATGCAAAATGACCCTGGCTGCGAATGGCAATGAGCTGGAAGTGAGGGGATTTATCGGCTTCTCATTGCTAGGGCGCTCACAGACCTGGAAGCGGGTCGAGTAATTGTGCAGAATTGTAAAAAGACCTGATTTTCAGGTCTTTTTAGCTTTTGCGCACCGCACAAAACCCTGTTTAGGCATGGTTTTGTTTTAAAATCGCCCTTTTGTAATCAATTCAAGGGAAACAAGCTGTGCTGATCTGGTTTGTCGTGGCGTATTTACTGGTTTCAATCGGCATTGGCCTGATTGCCGCCAGAAACGTGCACAGCACCAAAGATTATGCCGTGGCAGGCCGCTACCTGCCGCTGCCTGTGGTCATGGCGACTGTGTTTGCCACCTGGTTCGGCGCCGAAGCCGTGTTTGGCGTGTCTGCTACCTTTGTGCGTGAAGGCCTCACCGGCGTAGCCGCTGATCCATTCGGCTCCAGCATGTGCCTGGTTATCGCAGGCATTTTCTTCTCCAGCCGCCTGTATAAACTCAACATCCTGACGCTGGGCGACTTCTACCGCATGCGCTATAACCGTTCGGTTGAAGTACTGACCACTATCGCCATCGTCATCTCCTACATGGGCTGGGTCGCCGCGCAAATCAAGGCACTGGGCCTGATCTTCAACCTGATCAGCCATGGCGCGATTTCAGAGCAAACCGGCATGATCGTCGGCACCGCCATCGTACTCACCTACACCACGCTGGGCGGCATGCTCTCCGTGGCCATCCTCGACTTTGTGCAGATGATCGTCGTCATCGGCGGCCTGCTGTATATCGCCAACATCGTCTCTGGCCAAACCGGTGGCGTGGCGCCGGTGATAGAGCACGCGCGCAATGCAGGCAAACTGCACTTTTTCCCGCAATCGACGAACTGGAGCGTATGGCTGACCTTCCTCGGCGGCTGGCTGACCATGATGCTGGGCTCGATTCCGCAGCAGGACGTGTTCCAGCGCATCACATCGGCCAAAACAGCGAATATTGCCTTGTGGGGTTCCATCCTCGGCGCGAGCATTTACTTCTGCTTTACCTTTGTGCCCATGTTTATTGCGTATGCCGCCACCCTCATAGACCCGGCAATCTTTGGCACGCTGGTTGAAACCGACTCTCAGCGAGTGCTGCCCACCCTGGTGCTCACGCACACGCCGCTGCTGGCACAAGCCATTTTCTTTGGCGCCGTGCTGTCAGCCATTATGAGCTGCTCTTCCGCAACCCTGCTGGCACCTTCGGTCACCTTTGCAGAAAACGTGGTCAAGGGCTTTATGCCACACATGAACGACCATGCCTTTTTGCGCGTGATGCGTCTATGCCTGGTCGGCTTTGCGGCCATGGTATTGTTTTATGCACTCAACTCCGAACTATCAATTTTTGGCATGGTAGAAAGCGCCTATAAAGTCACACTGGCTGGCGCGTTTGTGCCGCTGTTCTTTGGTGCCTTCTGGAAGCGCGCGACCAGCCAGGGCGCGCTCGCAGCGATTATTTTCGGTATCGGCAGCTGGGTGTTGATCGAGATACTGGTAGGCGAAAACAGCCTGGTCCCGGCGCAACTGGCAGGACTGCTGATCAGTGCAGTTGCTATGGTAATCGGCTCATTGCTGCCACAGAAAATTGGCGGCACACCGCACAGCCCTGCTGGCTATTTACACGAGCACGCGGCAAGCAGTCACCCGCATTAACCCGGATCAATGCGGGAATACCTCTTTAAAACAACGACTATTCAAATGAACAAAGTCGTTTTATATTGGTGATAATGCTTTTTTGAGCATGATCTGCCTTTAGGTAATTGAACATTTATGGTCGTTAACAAGCGTTACTACACCCTACTCCTCAGTGCCATCGTGCTCATTGGCTTTGTGGCGACCAGCCTGATTGGTTACTTTGTGGCCAAAGACTCGCTGACTGACCGCCTGCAACAGGAAATGTTGCCACTCACCAGCGACAATATTTACTCTGAAATCCAGCGTGACCTGCTGCAACCGCTATTGATTTCATCATTGATGGCCAATGATGTTTTTGTGTTTGACTGGATCAACAATGGCGAGCAAGACGCCAATAGAATGACCAGCTACCTGGCGCAAATCCAGAAAAAATATAACACCATCACCGCTTTTTTCGTGTCCGAGAGTTCGGGCAATTACTACCATCCATCCGGCGTCTTAAAGCGCGTAGCAGAAAAAAATCCTGAAGATCACTGGTATTTTGAAGCCAGAAACTCACACAACCCCTACGTCATCAATATTGACCGCGATACTGCCGACAAAAGGCGCCTGAGCATTTTTGTAAACTACCGTATTGAAGACAAATCCGGCAAGTTTATTGGCGTAATTGGGGTGGGTTTGTCACTGCAAACCGTGGTTGAGCTGATTGAAAACTACCAGAAACGTTATGGCCGCGAAATCTACTTTGTGAATCGCCAGGGCGAGGTCATGCTGCAAAGCAGCCAATACCGCTCTGAGTTGCATCTACAAAACAAATCCGGCCTGGATAAAGCGTTTCTGCAAGTGCTGACGTCGCCTAGTGCTTCGCTGTCGTTTAAAACCAGCAGCGGCAATATGCTTTACCTCAATAGCCGCCTGGTGCCTGAATTTGACTGGTATTTAATCGTCGAGCAGGTCAACGACCCAAGCTCAGAGCGTATCGAAACTGCCTTCCTGATCAACCTGGCCGTGGCGGTCGTGATCAGCATGATTGTCTTGGCACTGGCGCATTTTGCCGTGCGTGGCTACCACGACAAGTTAGAGATGATGGCGACCCAGGACAAATTGACCGGCGTCACCAGCCGCCAGGTATTCGAGTTCTACTTCAAGCAAGCGGTCGCACGGGGCAAACGCCGCGATGAGTCATTGTCGATGGTGCTGCTGGATATCGACCTGTTTAAGCTAGTGAATGATACTTATGGCCACGAAGCAGGTGACCGTGTGCTCACGCGTGTGGCGCAGCTGATCAAGTCGCACGTACGCGAAGAAGATGTGGTTTGCCGCTGGGGCGGGGAAGAGTTCCTGATTCTGCTTTCCGGCTGCAATCTGCAACATGCCAGGGACATCACCGAACTCATACGCTCAGCCGTGGCCGGACTGCAGTTCCACTTTAGCAATAAAGTGGTACAAATCACGGTCAGTGCCGGGATCGCCGAAATGCAGGCGGACGAAAAACTGGGCCAGGTGGTAGAGCGTGCAGACCATCACCTGTATGCCGCCAAGCGTGCCGGGCGTAACTGTATCAAGCCAGACATCGACGACGACGAAACAGCATAAAGCAGCATGCTGCTGCGACACCTATTTTTTGCGTATGTGGCCAGCAGCACGCGGCTGGCAGTGCTCACAATAGAAAGTAGATCGCTGGCCCAGGCGGATATTCAGGATCGGCCTGGCGCACACACGGCAAGGTTCGCCAGTACGGCCATAGACGGTATACGTCTGTTGAAAATAGCCAGGGTTACCATCCGCACCAAAGAAATCACGCAAACTGCTGCCGCCAGCGTCCAGCGCGGCTTGCAAGGTCAATTTAATCTCTTGCACCAGCAATGCACATTGCGCCAGCGTTAAGGCCTTGGCAGGCGTTTCCGGGTGTATGCGCGCCCTGAACAAAGACTCGCTGGCATAAATATTCCCCACGCCCACCACCAGGTGCGCATCCATGATGGTGGTTTTGATCGGTGCACTGCGTGTGCGTATCTGCTGGTATAAATAGTCAGCGTTAAAATCTGCTTCCAGCGGTTCCGGCCCTAAACTGCTGAGCAGTGCATGCTGCAATGGATTTTTATCCAGCCACAACACCGCGCCAAACCGGCGCGGATCACGCAGGCGGATCACACGGCCATCTTCAAAACGGATATCAAAGTGGTCATGTTTTTCGGCGGGGAAATCCCGTTCCAGCAGGCATAAGCGACCCGACATGCCCAGGTGCAATAACAGCACACCCTCTGTTTCAGTAGTGCCAATCTCGGCCAGGATATATTTGGCGCGGCGCGTGAGTTTAAGCACACGGCGGCCTTGTAAATGTTGCGGCAAATCAGCCGGGATCGGCCAGCGCAAGCCATGATGGCGGATGGTCGCCTGTGCGATCTGCGCGCCTTCTACCGGCAGCAAACCGCGTCGCGTGACCTCAACCTCGGGTAACTCAGGCATGACGGTTACTGGCTCTTGGGCGCCTGGATATTCACCGGCGGGTTGACCATGGTAAAACCAGTGTCATTGGTGAAGTGATAGATAATGCCTTCATCCGGACGCGCCAGCAGGTACTCTGGCGACTCCTGCAGCTTGTCGAAATGGACTTTCTTGCCATTGCGCAGCAACACTTCAAAAGAAGGATAGGTTTGCTTGCGATCTGGCGTATAAAACTCTACCGATGTCGCTTGCGCCTGCACCCAGCTGAAGTCCATCCACTCATTCAACTCATTTTGTGTAGGCTTGGCTTTGGCATCATTCGCTAACCATTTACCTTCATTAGACATCTGTACTTTCAGCGAATTTTCTTCCCACTGCTCAAGATGCGCGAGATCGAATCCGGCCAGCTGTTTGCGCTCAACCGGCGACAATGGTGTTTTATCCACCATTTCTATCGGCTGGGTAGAAGCGGCTTCGCTATATTGCCCGGGCAACAAATACACCTGGCCCGCATAGCCCACATATTGCTCTTCTGACACTGGGTTATAAGTACCAAACGAGAACACTTGCTCGCCTTTGGCGCCAGCCAGCGTCAACTTCAATACCGGCTGATCCAGCCCGTATTTAGCTGCATCCTGCAACGGCAGCCTGGTGGCCGTGGTCGCAGCGATGATAGACATCACGCGTTGAACAGAAGACTGATCTGCACGTGCCGTATACGGCTTGCGCATCATCCAGTAGCCATCCTGCTTTTCAAAAATGGTCGGTGCTTTGGCCGGAAACTCCGCTTTCACAGTATCGAAATCGGCCATTTTGAGACTGGAAACTTCAAACCTGGCGGATGCTGCCTGCTCCTGTGGTTTTAAATGCAGGAACACGGCTATGCCAACCACCACCGCCAATAACAATAGATTCAATAGCCATCTTTTTTTCATGACACCACTCCAACAACCAGACCGTTAGACATTAAGCCTTGCGGCGTTTCCACCACAGGAACAGGCCTGCAACAAACAATCCAACTGGAATCAGGAACTGAAATGCATGGAATACGATCCAGGCCACCAGGCGACCCTGATCGTTTGCTGGAATCGTCACATTGATATCCTTCAGTGGCATCGGCTGTATGGTAATCAGGCGATCATCCCCCGCCAGCCAGTTGATGATATTAATGCCCAAATCCAGGTTGCCGCCATTAGTAATAAAGGTATTTGCCAGGAAGTTGGCATTACCGATCACCACCACGCGCTGGCCTTTTTTACCGTATTCGCGCTCCAAGGCCACGCCGACGTTAATCGGGCCAGCCTTGTCTTTGCCCTGGTCAAAACTGACCTTGAGGTTTTGCGCGCCGGCCGGAATTTTGTCGGACTCCAGCCAGCCATTCGGTGCCACATCGATCAGGCGACCCACTTTCCAGCCCAGGTCATCTGAGGCCTGGCCATCAACCTGATGCGCCTCTGGAAACACCGTGCGCAACATGAAGTTACGTGTAATCGCATGATCACCATACAGGCTGGCAAACGCCATTTTCGGGTCAGCGCCATATTGCTCAGCCGCTTTATCCACCACAATACCAGGCGACACTTTAATGCCCAGGTATTCGGCCACTTCTTGCAAGCCATGCAGGTTATCGTCATCCAGTAACCACAGCACGTTACCGCCTGCTTCAATATAGGCTTTGATTTTTTTGGCTTCTACCGCGCTGAGGTCGACTTGCGGGGCGGCAATCACCAGCATGGCGCCATTGGCAGGCACGGCCTGGGCAATGGTCAGGTCAGGGTTGGCAAACTTAAAGCCCTTGCTTTCCAGTTGCTTGCCAAACTCACCCAAGTCATGATTTTTCAGGCCTTGCAGCAAGCGCTCACCATGGCCATCCAGGTACATCACTGGCTGGTTATTGGTACGTGACAAACGCACCAGCAAGTTAGTCATTTCCTGCTCGGCAAACGGTGGCGTGATGTGCTCAGAACGCTTGTTGTATTCGACAATAGTTTCGCCATCGACCTTCACACCCGCTTCTTGCGCCAGCTTTGGCTCTTCGGACGGGTTGACGAACTTGATAAAGACATTTTTCTTTTCGCGCTGGTAGCGGGCGACAAAGTCCAGCATGCCTTTGCGGAAAGTATCGCCATTGTTGGCGTCATCGTTGGTGGCAAACACTGTGACATTGACGTCGCCATCCATTTGCTTGAGCACGTTGACGCTGCCCTGGGTCAGGATGTTGCGGTTGGCCTGGGTAATATCCTTGGCCCAGCGATATTGGGCAGACAAATAGCCCAGCATGACGACTAACGCCAAAAATACCAGCACAAACATCCAGTTTTGCGCCAACAATTGCCATCTAAATTTACGGTTAATTTTCATAATGCATTCAGCTCAAAAACAATGTCGCGACTAACCGCGTAAACGATCCGCATCCAGACGACGAATCGTCAGGGTAATAAAAGTAAGGATAAACAGGCCGAAATAAGCCAGGTCTGCGGTATCCATCAAGCCACCAGCAAACGACTGGAAATGACGCATGAGCGAAAACTTGAGCATGGTGCTGGTCGGGTCTCCAGCAAAAAAGCGGTCTAGAATCATCAGTACAAACAAGGCAATAAAACTCAGGATACCGGCAATAATCGGCTGCGCCGTCAGGCTGGAGAAATACAGGCCCAGCGCGGCGAAACTGGAAACCAGCAGCAGCAAACCCAGGGAGTTGGCAAAAATATAGCCAAAATCAATGTCTGCCCAAATGTTCAACGTAGACAGCATGACGGCAATATAGACCACCAATATGCTCAAAAACACCACCAGGCCCAGAAACTTGCCAACCACGATCTCACTGATAGACAACGGCGCGCTGAACAAAAACGGCAAGGTCTGGCTACGGCGCTCTTCTGAAATTAAGCGCATAGAGAGCAAAGGGACGGCAAACAGCATGATAAAAGACGCCAGGCCATACACAGTCTGGCCGACAAACTGCGTCACACCAATACGCTCGGCCGGGCGGATGGAGCCGGACATGACTTCAAAGTAATTATTGACGCCATTAAGGTAATAGGTGCCAAACGAGAAGGTCAGCAGTGCCAGAATAATCCACCCCATTGGTGAGGCGAACATACTCTTGAGTTCTTTTCTTGCAATATTCAACATACTTAAATCTTTCCGTCTACACTTGAACTGGGGGCTTAAGCCGCTTTGGCCTCATCCGCACTGGCTGCCTCGTGGTAAGTCAGCTGTACAAACACATCCTCGAGGCTGGTCTGGTCAGGGGCAATATGGTACAAGCCCCAGCCGTTTTGCACAGCAGCCTGCACGATGGCTTCATGCGGTTGCGCGCCTTCATGAAAGCGAATACGCCACAGCCCATCAGCGGCTTCCACTTCAGCCACACCGGCAATCGCGGTGAGTTGCGCAGCGTCTGGTGCATTGCGCAAACCAACCAGCAACTTGTTACCAATGCGTTGCTGTTTGAGCACATCAATGCCGCCGTTAAACACCAGTTTACCTTTATCGATAATCTGCACATGGTCGCACACCATTTCTACCTCTGGCAGAATATGGGTAGACACAATCACGCTATGCGCCTGGCCGATCTCTTTGATCAGGGCGCGGATATCACGAATCTGGATAGGATCCAGGCCGACAGTCGGCTCATCGAGGATCACCACCATCGGACTATGGATAATGGCCTGGGCAATCCCCACACGTTGCTGGTAACCGTTAGACAGGTTCTCAATCAGGCGCTTGCTCATATGCGTGAGACCACAACGCTCTTTGGCATGCTCAACGGCTTTTTTAATATGCTTGCCCGCAACATTGTGCAACCGTGCCGCGATGGTCAAATACTCATCGACGGTGAATTCTTTATATAAGGGGCGCATTTCCGGCAAGTAACCAATCAAGGCTTTGGCCTCTTTCGGATGCTCTATCATATCGATGCCACAGATCTTGACGCTACCGGCGCTGGGGGCCAGGTTACCCGTCAGCATTTTCATGGTGGTCGACTTACCGGCACCGTTAGGCCCCAAAAAGCCTAATACCTGCCCTTGTTGCAGACTAAACGTTACGTCACTGACCGCAGCGCGGCCGCCATACAATCGAGTCAACTCGATTGCTTCAACTGTCAAATTTGCCATGATTTTTTCACACACCTACCGACTAAAGACACTTGCATTACGCCGACAGTATCACTACCGACCAGCAAATCCCTAGACAAAGATTTCATCAAAAAGTTATAGTGCCAATACTACTGTTGTAGCAAGCGGCTTTAGCCTGAGCCAAACCGTTAATTACAATTCAGTTACAAATCGCACATTATGGATGAACTTGCAGCAACTGTCACGGACTAAACAAAAATTCAGCACGATAAACCAGCTACAAAATGACCGTCATGACACTGTTCATCAACAGACTAACCACACAGGAATTCAGTATGCCCCAAACCAGCCGTTTCACGCGTAAACCCACTGCAAAGCGCCGCACAACCCTGGCGCTTTGCCTGGCATTGCTGACAACCCCGGCCTGGTCCGCCAGCAGTTCCCCTACCATCACCACGCCCACGGCAGAATTTGTCTACAAATACCTGTTAGGGGAAGTCGCCGCCCAGCGTGGCGAATTTGTACTGGCAGGCCAATTATTCCTCGACCTGGCCAAACAAACGCGCGATCCCTTGCTGGCGGAGCGTGCAACGCAGGCAGCCTCGATCGCGCGCACGCCGCAACTGGCTTTGCCTTCAGCAGAATTATGGTCAGAACTGGCCCCGGACTCCATCCCGGCCGCACAAACGGCAAGCCAATTGTTGATTGCCAACGGCAACCTGAAAAAAGCCATTCCGCAGATCCAGAAAGTGCTCGCTAACGATAACATCCGGCCGAATGCTTTTATGGAGCTGAACAGCCTGATGATGCGCGTCACGGACAAAACCAGCGTACTGGACGCGATTCAGCAACTGGCCAAACCTTACCCAAAACTGCCTGAAGCGCATTTTGCCGTGTCACAAGCCGCTTATTTCGCGCACAACGAAAACCTGATGGTTGCTGAGCTGAAAGAAGCCTCCAAGCTGCGTCCAGGCTGGGAACCACCAGCGCAAATCCGCGGCCAGATGTTAAGTGAGCAAGATCCGCAAAAAGGCATTGCCTTTTATCGTGACTTTTTAAACAGCTACCCGGAGGCTGACCAGATCCGCCTGGCGCTGGCGCGTGCCTTGCTGGTACAAAAAAATACCACAGATGCCAAAGTTGAGTTCACCAAACTGCTGGAGCGCCATAAAAACAACCCGGAAATGAATGTGATCGTCGGCCTGCTGGCACTGGACGCGAAAGAATACAGTTTTGCTGACCGTTACCTGGAACGCGGGCTGGAAGTCGGCTTTAAAGAGCCGAATAAGGTCTACTTTAATTTGGGCCGCTCGGCAGCAGAGCAAAAAGACGATGCGCGCGCCTTGCAGTGGTTCGACAAAATCGGTGAAGGCGAACAGTTTCTGGCGGGCCGCATGGCAGCCGCCGCCATCATCGCGCGTCGCGACGGCATCGATGCCGCCATCACCATGTTAGATAATGTCGATGGCTTAACGCCAGAACAACAAGCACTTGTCCTACAGAACGAAGCCCTGATGCTCAATCAGGCCAAGCGTACCGACGAAGCCTATGCCTTACTTGAAAAAGCAGTGAAAAGCTTCCCTGAGAGCCCGGAACTGCTTTACGACTACGCCCTGAATGCGGAGCGTAAAGGCAAGTTCGACATCATGGAAGAGACTTTATCTAAAGTCATTAAAATGAAACCGGATATGGCCGCCGCCTATAATGCGCTGGGCTATTCTTATGCTGACCGCAATATCAAGCTGATGGAAGCCAAGAGCCTGATTGAAACCGCAACCAAGCTATCGCCAGAAGATCACTATATTATGGATAGCCTGGGCTGGGTGTATTACCGCCTCGGCGACCTGGGCCATGCCACTGAGGAATTGCGTCGCGCGTATGCGATTCAGCAAGACCCTGAAATTGCTGCCCACCTGGCGGAAGTCTTATGGAAACAAGGCCAACGTGACGAAGCGCAGAAAATTCTGGATCAGGCCCTCTCAGCCAACCCTGACAATGAAGTGCTGGTAGCCACTGCGCAAAAACTGAAATCTGCCCTGTAATGCTGGCTACACTGCCCACGCGCGCGCGCTGGAAGTCACGCACAGGCCGCCGAGTCATGGCTGGCCTGCTGGGCATGGTGATGGCGGGCTGCTCTACCCTGCCAGCACCGCCCACCCAGACCACCGCCAGCAATGCGAGCCAACAACGCATACAGCGACTGCAAGCTAACCAGCCATTTGCGCTAGAGGCCAAACTGGCCGTGCAATATGCGGGCAAAGGCTACACCGCTCGCCTCGAATGGCAACATGATGTGCAGGAAGATACCATGCGCATTTTCAGCCCACTCGGGCAACAGGTCGCGCTGATTCACCGTACCCGGCAAGCAGTGACTCTGACCGACCAAAGTGGCAAACAACACACCGCGGCCGATGTCGCCAGCCTGACCGAGCGGCTGCTCGGCTGGCGCCTGCCGCTATCAGGTCTAAGCCAATGGATATTAGGCATTCCACATGGCAACAGCCCGTTTCAGGCCGCTTACCTTGAGAACAGTGCCCCAGCCAGCCTGACGCAGGATCAATGGCAAATCAACTATGATGATTACCGCCAGACTGCCCTCAATGGCGCACTGGAACAATTGCCTTATACCACGCGCCTGCAACAGCAGGATGTACGCCTGAAACTGGTGATTCAGCACTGGTAAGCAGTCACTCACACACGCATCACCCGACCTTGCGCTGATTAAAGATTCAGCGCAAGGCGTCGATAATGGCACTATGAGCTGTTATCTTCTCACCCCCACTTATTACCGACTTTGGCTGGCATTTAGCTTGTGGCTAGTGCTGGGCATGATGCCTGGTCACGGCCATGCATCACAGTGGTTATCGATCAAAAAAACTGACGACAACCAGCTCATGATAGACAAGCAATCTTTGCTGGAAGAAAAACCTTATATCAAAGCCTGGGTGAAAGTCGATTACCGCAATCCGCAGAAAAATGTGGAGTCGGTAGACCGCGTCTACAACCACGCCAAGGCCTTGTGGTACTTTGATTGCGACAAACGCAAAGCCGCGACCATCCAAGTGTTTCAATACGACGACGAAGAGTTGGTGTATTCAGCAGGCACCACATCCAAGCAGGCAGACTTTATTGAGCCGTTGCCAGAATCTGAAGTAGAAGTCGCTCAGCAATATGTGTGCAAATGGCAAACCAAGGAAAAACAGCGCATAGAAGCCGCCGCCAGACGCGCCGCCAACCCGGTGGTGCCTGCCGTTGCCAATAGCAAAGACAAGCCTGCCGCGCCTGACAGCATTGCCGAACCGGCCGTGCCCAAACCTGAAGAAAAAACAGCCGAAGCAAAACCGGCCGATACCAAGCCTGCGGCTAAACCTGCCGAAGACAAAGCGGCAGCGGCCAAGCAAGCGGCTAACAGCAAAACCGACAAAGGCACAGAGAGCAATAAAGACAAAACGGCTAAAACCGACAAGGCCAATGATAAATCCTGGGCCTATAGCGGCCCGCGCGGCCCCGATAAATGGGGCAGCCTGAACCCGGATTATGCGGTGTGCAACGCCGGTAGCCAGCAATCGCCGATCAATATCGACAACACGATCACTGCTGCCCTTAAACCAATCAAGCGCCTGCAAAAATTCCCGCTCAAAAACATGGTGCTCAAAGACCACAGCCTGATTATGGATGCGGGTACCGGCAATATGATGGTGCTGGATCAAAAGCCTTATCAACTGAAATATATCAGTGTGCATGTGCCTAGCGAGCATCAGATCAAGCAGAAATCCTATGCCGCAGAGTTGCAGATGGTGCATGAAGACAAAGCTGGGCACCGGGTGATTATTGCTGTGATGCTGGAAGAAGGCAGCACGCATGCGGGGCTCGAAAAACTACTAGGCAGCCTGCCTAAAGAAAAAGAACAAAGCAAACCGCTGGCGATACGCGTCACCCCGGCGGACCTGATGCCGACCAAACCTGCTTATTATCGCTACAGTGGTTCGCTGACGGCGCCGCCATGTACCGAAGGCGTGCAATGGGTGATCATGAAAGAGGCCATCAAAGTGTCCAAATTCCAGCTGGGCAGTTTACAGCAAGCCATCGGCGAGCCTAACCAGCGCCCGGTGCAGGATGGCCAAGGCCGCATGATCCTGGAATAAGCATGCAAGGAGTAGGCAGGCATGCTTTACAATAACAGGCATGGAACTACTGACCTACCCCGCCCCCTGTAAAATCAACCTGTTTCTGCACATTACTGGCCGTCGCGCTGACGGTTACCATGACCTGCAAAGCGTGTTTTTGCTGCTGGATCACGGTGATGAGCTACGCATACGCGTACGCCAGGATGGCGAAATTGTGCACCTAAACCCCTTACCGGGCGTGCCTGCAGAAAAAGATTTGACCATACGCGCCGCGCGCGCCTTGCAACAAGCCAGCCACTGCACACTGGGTGCAGACATTACATGTATCAAGCGCACACCCATGGGCGGCGGCCTAGGCGGCGGTAGTTCCGATGCTGCCACCGTGCTGATGGCACTCAATCAACAATGGCAATTAGGCCACTCAAGACAACAACTGATGCAAATCGGGCTCACGCTGGGGGCGGATGTCCCGGTATTTATCTTTGGCCAAACCGCCTGGGCGGAAGGGGTCGGTGAACAATTGGCAGCGGTGACCCTGCCGCCCGACCTACTGGAAAAATACTACGTGGTGATCACACCGCAAGTAGAGGTGCCCACCGCAAAAATATTTGCGCATCAAGCATTGACAAGAGACTCGAAACCATTGAGAATGGCGGACTTTTCAAACGGCGCTAATTCCAGCGCGTTCTGGCAGCAAGCCAAAAACGATATGGAAGCAGTTGTTTGTGCGTTATATCCAGAGGTTAAAAATACCTTGGCCTGGTTAAAACAATACGGCGATGCCCGTATGAGTGGTTCAGGTGCTTCGGTGTTTGTAGCAGTGGATAGTGAAACAAAAGCACAGGCGTTGATTGAAAATAGACCAAAAAACACTTCCGGTTTTTGGTCAAAAGGGTTAAAATACCATCCGCTTTTTGCTTCGATCACTGATGATGATCAATCTACAAAAAGCGTGTGATTAAGACAAGTTATTGGGGAGTCGCCAAGCTGGTTAAGGCACCGGATTTTGATTCCGGCATGCGAAGGTTCGAATCCTTCCTCCTCAGCCAAACATAAGCGTGTAGATTTAACGATTTACACGCTTAAATTTTTTGTAGATTCCGGACATGTGACTGGAATCAGGTTTCAAGACATCGTCATCGCTAAAAAAAGGGTACAACGTTGAGTAACGCCAACATGATGGTATTTACCGGCAATGCCAATCCGGTACTGGCACAAGAAGTTGCCAAGCATTTGGGTATTGAATTAGGGCGTGCCGATGTTGGCCGATTTTCAGACGGTGAAATCATGTTGGAGCTGCTGGAAAATGTCCGCGGACGTGACGTGTTTGTATTGCAGTCTACCAGCTACCCGACCAATGACAGCCTGATGGAAGTCATGGTCATGGTCGATGCGCTGCGCCGCTCTTCTGCTGGCCGCATTACCGCAGCCATCCCTTACCTGGGTTATTCGCGCCAGGACAGACGTCCGCGCTCTGCCCGTGTCGCGATTACAGCAAAAGTGGTTGCCAATATGCTGACCAGCGTCGGCGTTAACCGCCTGCTGACCATGGACTTGCACTCAGACCAGATCCAGGGCTTCTTCGATATTCCGGTCGACAATATTTATGCGACGCCGATTTTGCTCGAAGACCTGGCTAAACAAGGTCACGAAAACCTGGTGGTCGTTTCACCAGACGTTGGCGGCGTGGTACGTGCGCGTGCAGCAGCCAAACAATTGAATGCCGACCTGGCCATTATCGACAAACGCCGCCCAAAAGCGAACGTTGCCAAGGTCATGAATATTATCGGTGAGGTTGAAGGCCGCACCTGCGTCATCATGGATGACATGGTGGATACAGCGAACACCTTGTGTGAAGCCGCTGCCGCCTTGAAAGACCGTGGCGCGACCAAAGTGGTGGCCTATGCTACCCACCCGGTATTGTCCGGTGGTGCCGGTGAGCGCATTACGGCTTCAGCGCTGGATGAGCTGGTCGTCACCAACACCATTGCATTAAATGCTGGCGCACAGGCCTGCAGCAAAATCCGCCAACTGAGCGCGGCCACTTTGCTGGCAGAAACCATCAAGCGCATCAGCCAGGAAGAATCCGTTTCTTCCTTATTTATGGATTAATCATCCATAAATTAAACATAAGAAACATGGATTAAAAAAGAATCGTTTTACACCACCTGCTGGTCGCGGCAGGTGGATTTTAGTGCAGTACCGCCATTCGTGGCGTTTTTAGGAGCCTCAACATGAGTATCGAAATTAAAGCAGTCAAACGTGACGTTTATGGTACGGGTGCGAGCCGCCGCCTGCGTCGCGCTGGCAGCGTACCTGGTGTTGTTTACGGTGGTGATCAAGCCGCTGTATCTATCGAGTTGAACCACAAAGAATTGTTCATGGAATTCCGCCATGAAGCGTTTCACGCGTCCATCCTGAGCCTGGTGCTGGATGGCAAAGCTGAAAGCGTTTTGCTGCGTGACTATCAACTGCACCCAGTGCGCAATACCATTCAACACATCGATTTCCAGCGCGTTTCTGCGACTGAGAAAATCCACGTGAAAGTGCCTTTCCACTTTGTGAATGAAGATGTAGCACCTGGCGTTAAAACCGGTGGTGGCAACATCTCCCACATCCAGACTGAAGCTGACGTAAGCTGCCTGGCAAAAGACCTGCCAGAGTTTATCGAAGTTGATCTGGCTAAACTGGAAGCTGGTCACTCTATCCATTTGTCTGAAATCAAATTGCCAAAAGGCATTGAGTTCGTTCAACTGGCACACGGTGATGACGCTGCAGTGGTTTCAATTGCTAAACCACGCGGTGGTAGCGAAGAAGCTGCTACAGAAACACCAGCAGCCTAAGCAGGCCCGGCGGTTATCCGCTACAATAAACGCGCACTCTTTAGTGCGCGTTTTTTCTTTGTCTGAACGAAACTCACACCATGACTGGTATCAAACTGATTGTAGGACTGGGCAACCCCGGCGATAAATACACCATGACCCGGCATAATGCAGGCTTCTGGCTGGTAGATTTACTGGCAGACCAATCCGGCAGCCGCCTGGCCGTTGAAGCCAAACTATTTGGCATTGCTGGCAAATGGCAACCGCATAGCGACAAATGGCTACTCAAACCCAGCACCTTTATGAATGCCAGCGGCAAGTCTGTCGCCGCCATTGCCAATTACTACAAAATCCAGCCAGCAGAAGTGCTGGTAGTGCATGACGAACTGGACCTGCCACCCGGCCAGGCCAAACTTAAATTTGGCGGTGGCCATGGCGGCCACAATGGCCTGCGCGATATTCACGCAGCACTGGGCACCCCCGATTACTGGCGCTTGCGCATCGGCATCGGCCATCCTGGCAACAAGGCTGAAGTGGTGAATTTTGTGTTGAAAGCGGCGGGCAAAGACGAGCAGCAAGCCATTGATGACAGCATCATCAAAGCCACCACCATCAGCGACCTGCTGGCACAAGGTCAATTTGAAAAAGCCATGCTGCAACTGCACAGCAAATAACCATTAGCGTGACATGATCGCCGGATGCTGGTGCCACTCATGGTGCCAGCTCACAAAAGCTTCGGGGCGTAGCGGTGGTGAGAAATAATAGCCCTGGCCGAAATCGCAGCCCATTTCCTGCAATATGCGCAACTGGCGCTGATTCTCAATCCCCTCAGCAATCACCTGCATACCCAGGCTATGCGCCATAACAATAATTGCGCGGCACAACGCCTCATCTTCGCCAGATGTGCCTAGTTCGCGCACAAACGAACGGTCAATTTTCACATAATCGATGGGGAATTTCTTCAGGTAAGACAAGGCAGAATAGCCAGTGCCAAAATCGTCCAGCGCCACTTGCACGCCTGCCTGCTGATATTGCGTCAACCGTTCACTGACATGCGAGCTGGCATCCAGCAACAGGCGCTCGGTGATTTCAACCACCACCATATTGCCCTCATGATGGTTTTTCGCCATTTCAAACAGCCAGTCTTCATTTTTTCTATGCTCGGTGGCAAACTGCACCGGCGATTTATTCACAGCCACCTGAAACATCGGATGCAACGACTGGCGCCACTGCCGGCATTGCGCAATCGCCGTTTTAAACACCCACTCACCAATCGGCACAATCAGTAAGTTATCTTCGGCAATGCCGACAAACTCCATCGGCGGGATCAGGCCTTTCACCGGGTGCTGCCAGCGTAATAAGGCCTCTGCTTTCACCACCATATTGGTCTGCAAATCCACCACCGGCTGATACTCGAGGAAGAACTCATCGTTATTGATGGCCTGGCGCAAATCATGCGACAAACGTATGCGATTTTCGGCATTTTGTTGCATACGCGGCGTGAAATAAGTGAAGCAGTTGCCACTTTTTTGCTTGGACGCATACATGGCCTGGTCCACGCGCTTCATCAGGTCTTCTTTATTGCCCGCATCGTCCGGGAAGATAGCAATGCCGAGGCTGGCAGACACATAAGCATGCGTATCATCCAGCTGAAAAGGCTGCGACAAGGCTTCCAGTATCCGTTGCGCCAATGCTTCCACATGGCTGGCATGCGCGTCACTCAGCATCAACACAAACTCATCGCCACCCAAGCGCGCCACCAGGTCTTTATTACCCACGCAGCCAGTCAGGCGCTTACCGGCTTGCACCAGCAACTTGTCACCCTGGTCATGACCCTGGCCATCGTTCACTTCTTTAAAGCGATCCAGGTCTAAAAAGATAATCGCCAGCTTCTGGTTATTATTTTTAATGCCATGCAGGGCTTGGTCCAGCCGGTCAAAAAACAGGCGGCGGTTAGGCAAACCGGTCAAGGTATCCACGTTGGCATATTGCCAAACCACCTCTTCCGATTGCTTGATTTTCGAGATATCCGCCAGCGTGCCCAATATGCGCGTCGGCTTGCCCTGCTCGTCCTGCATCAGCACCATGCCGCGGTCAAATACCCACTTCCAGCTGCCATCCTTGCATAACATGCGATATTCCATCGCATATTGCTCGCGCTGGCCATCCAGCACCTGCTGATGCAAATCCATCGCGGCCGGGGCATCATCCGGGTGTATACGCTGGTTCCAGGTGGCCGGTTTATGGTCTAACTCATTTGCGGCAAAGCCTAAAATCTTCTTCCAATGATCAGAAAACACCACTTTGGATTCGCGCACATTCCAGTCCCACACACCATCGCCCGTGCTCTCCATGGCAAACTTCCAGCGCTGCTCGCTACTGTTAAGTGCCAGGCTGTATTTCTCCAGCGCGTTACGTGTGCGATTGCGCACCACGGCAAATTGCACCAACCCAGCCAATAACAGGCTGATCACCACGCCTAATACGCCCATATCATTGGCATCACGGTAATCAGTGGCCGCTTCAAAAGCGGGCGTAGAGCGTGCACGCAAGCGCCACACCTGCCCGCTCACATTCAAGGTCTGCGCAACCGTAAACTCGGCCTCACTGTCATGCACATGCTCATCATCAGAGCCGCTGTGATATAAGGGCACCTGCCCTTCTTCATGGCCCTGGTCAAATACATCAAAATGCACCAGCCGCTGTTCCATCGGGTGCAAGGCCTCCGCCAACAGCGCGGCCACGTCAAAACGTAAAAATACCCAGCCATTTAACCAATGGCGGCGATCACCGGTTTGCATGCCATCATGATGACGGTACACCGGTGCATGAAAAATATAGTTTTTATAAGGCTGCACACTGGTATTGGTGGTGTAATGCCCAGACAACACCAGCCGGTCACCGTCGCCCGCTTCCAGCAAATCCGCCCGCAACTGCGCATCTAAAAAAGTGTTTTTTAGCAAAGTCTCGCGGTTAGCATCATTACGCGGCTCCACATAAAGCACAGGCGCAATCTCTTCATCGCCTTTGATAAAGTCCGTTTGCTTGAGCAACTGTGGCAAAGGCATATCCAGATCTTTAAACGTTTCCGGATGATGCAGATGGATATATTTGATAAAGCCCAGCGCATTCAGGCTGTTGTATTCGGTGCTTTTGAGATAATCATCGACATAAAGCCGAAACTCTTCGGCCGAGACAAACTGTGAGGAAATATACAGTTGTTCTACGCCCTTGAGGATTTGCCGGTAAGCATTGAGCCGTTGCTGAATCGCCTCAGACGCAGACAGCGTAGACTGCTTGAACTTGACTGCCTGCAAAGCCTCAGCATGATGGCGCTCGCTCATCCACAGCAAAAAGGTGGTCTGCAATGCACAAAACAGGACTGCCGCAGCAATCCATCGTGACGATAATACTTGTTGTAATGATGCCATATTGAAACGAAACATTTCTCATCCTTTGTCAGGAAGGCGCATGACGCATATGATTATGCCCCCGCAGTCATGCAATTGTTTATTTATAATAAAACTTAAATCTTGTATACAACTTGCATCAAATCATGATTCATTCTGGCTCTATCTTCATACTAACGGTAAAATATTGGTTTTATTCAATCTTTGCCGCAAATTTAATGCTGCGGCAACACTCACGCTAAGGTTCATCCACTATGAAATGCGGTATTGTCGGCCTGCCTAATGTAGGCAAATCCACCTTGTTTAACGCCATCACCAAAGCAGGCATCGCGGCAGAAAACTATCCTTTCTGTACCATCGAGCCTAACGTCGGCATCGTCGAGGTACCAGACCCGCGCCTGCAACCGCTGATCGACATCGTTAAACCGCAAAAAGTACAACCAGCGATTGTTGAGTTTGTCGACATTGCCGGTCTGGTCGCAGGTGCCTCAAAAGGAGAAGGCCTGGGCAACAAGTTTTTGGCCAATATCCGCGAAACGGACGCCATTGCCCACGTCGTGCGCTGCTTCGAAGACGGCAACGTCATTCACGTGGCAGGCAAGGTAGACCCGCTGGCGGATATTGAAGTGATTAACACCGAACTGGCGCTGGCTGACATGGAAACCGTCGAAAAAACCATGCAGCGCGAAGGCAAAAAAGCCAAAAGTGGCGACAAAGACGCCATCGCCCTGATCAAAGTGCTCGAAAAAGTCGTGCCTTGCCTCAACGACGCCAAAGCCGTGCGTACGCTGGGCCTGGATGCAGACGAACTCAACCTGCTCAAGCCACTGTGCCTGATCACCGTGAAACCAGTGATGTACATCACTAACGTGGTTGAAAACGGTTTTGAAAATAACCCGCACCTGGACAAAGTGCTGGCTCTGGCAAAAACCGAAAACGCACCTGTGGTCACCATCTGCGCCAAAATCGAAGGCGAGATCTCCGAGCTGGACGAAGAAGACAAACTGCTGTTTCTGGAAGAACTGGGCCAGGACGAGCCAGGCCTTAACCGCGTCATCCGCGCTGCGTATGATTTGTTAGGCCTGCAAACCTACTTCACCGCCGGTGTGCAAGAAGTGCGCGCCTGGACCGTGAAAAAAGGCGCCACCGCCCCGCAAGCTGCTGGCGTGATCCACACCGACTTTGAACGCGGCTTCATCCGCGCCGAAGTGATCGCTTACAACGACTATGTGCAATTTAAAGGTGAAAAAGGCTCACAAGAAGCGGGAAAAATGCGCCTCGAAGGCAAAGAATACATCGTGCAAGACGGCGATGTGATGCACTTTAGATTTAACGTATAACGCTGCATTAAACGCGACACAAACAAAAGGCTGGGTAATTCCAGCCTTTTGTTTATTGAACCTCAGCCGCCGCTTTAAACTCAGCGTATTCAGGCCGTGCAATCACCTGTGTAAAACAGGCAAAAATATCAGGGTCTAACTTAGAGCCAGATTCTGAATCCATAATCTGCATAATCTCCGCATGCGGCCGTGCGCCCTGATACACCCGCCGCACCGCCATCGCGTCATAGTTATCCACCAGCGTCACAATGCGCGCCAATAGCGGAATATTTTCGCCCGCGAGCTTGTCAGGGTAACCAGAACCATCAAACCACTCGTGATGATGGCGAATCACTTTAGACACCAGCTCGGACCGCGGATGCTCGTAAGCCGCAATCAAATCGCCGCCTACCGAAGGATGCAACTGCATCACACGCATCTCGGCATCATCCAGCCTGCCCGGTTTCATCAACACCACATCCGGCACCACAATCTTGCCAATATCATGCAAACTCGCGCCCAGCTCCAGCACATGCAACTCGTTGCGACTCAGGCCAAGCGCGACTCCAATCCCATTTGCCAGCGCCATCACGCGGTCACTATGCAGACGCGTATACGCATCGCGCTGGCGCAAAGCATCCGCCAACACCGCGCTTAACTTGAGTACGCCACTGTGATCATCTGCTTCCCGAGTCATGCCGCTATTCTGCTCCAAATTTAAAAGTTGGCAAGAATACGCCTGAATCATAAGCCCGAAATGACAAAAATCAAAAAACCAGAAAATACTTAGTCAAAAAGGTCGCAGTATCATGTTGTCGGCCCATGATACAACTGCTATAATCGCCGTCTTTCAAATATGGTGATGTAGCTCAGCTGGTTAGAGCACAGGATTCATAATCCTGGGGTCGAGGGTTCAAGTCCCTCTTTCACCACCAAATACATGCAAGGGCTTACAGAAATGTAAGCCCTTTTTTATCTAAATCTTTCCATAGGTAGCAAGAACAATATTTCATATGATGTTTTTAACCAATCGTAAGCAATAAAGCATTAACTTAAACTTTTGCCATAATTTTTATAAAAAACACCAGAACTTAAAAAATCGTTCAATCCAATTATTAATTCAACCTTAAAAAATAAAGTTAATCATTTTATTTTATCTTTTGATTAATATTTTTCATGAAATTATTTTTACAATGTTAAATTTAAGATAATAAAAAACCCACTAAGTAGTAGGTTTTATTTTCAAATATAATTGTTAACTGATTAAATCTTAATATCATCCAAAGATTTACCTGTAGCCAGGTAATCAATTACCCATTTTGGTTTTCTACCTTAACATGCTGTGCAACGCGGGACGTTTTACATTCCAGGTGTTAGTTTACGAAATCATTTTTTAATAGTTGAATTAAATGTCAAATAAGCCATATTTTTATTACTCCGATAATAGAAAAATCGTTCCACATCCAGATGAGTCATTAAATGAATTAGCATTGATGAAATTAAATGCAATTAGAGAAAATGAGTCTTTCAAATCAATTCCTCAAAAGTTTCAAGACAATTGGGATGAGGTAGCTTTATATCATCCCGGCGGTGATGTAAATAAAGCTGATGCATTAGTTCTTGAACCTGAAAATGGTGCATACGCACTCGGAAATAAAATCAACCATTTAACAGGAAAAGAATGGACTAAATTCATTAAGAGTTGGTTTGTATTTGATGCATTGCAAGCTGATATTAAAGAAGAAAAACTAATCACTCAGGCTGCAAATTTAAACTCTGAGGAACATCCTGCCACTTATTCACCAACTATGATGAGTGAATTTATTTCTTTTTTCACAAAGGAAGATGAGCTTGTTTTGGATCCGTTTAATGGTATTGGAACAACACTTGTTGGTTGTGACAGAACTTTGAGGCGTGGGGTAGGAATTGAGCTCAATGAAAAGTATTACTCAATTACCAAACTAAGAACTAAACAACTTGTTATCAATGGCAGCTCTGAGAATTTAGTTGAGCTTCTAAAACAGAATAATATTAACCAGGTTGATTTTTCAATTAGCTCACCACCATATTGGAATATTTTACAAAGAAGTACAGGTGATTTTGAGAAGAAACGATCCAAAAAGAATCTTGATGTTAAGTATTCCGATAAGGAGCTAGACTTAGGCAACATTGATTCATACGAAGAATTTATTGATAGATTAGCTGATGTTTACTTTCAGGTTTATGACGTACTTAAAGACAAGGGTTATTTAGTTGTTATCATTAAGAATGTTAAGAAAGATGGTAAACATTATCCATTGGCCTGGGATTTAGCAAAAAAACTAACGAAAAAATATGCGCTGAAAGATGAAAAGATTTGGTGCCAGGATAAAGTCAATTTATCTCCATTCGGCTATCCATTTTCTTGGACTAGCAATATAGTTCATCATTATTGTTTGATTTTTAGAAAAGAGTAGTTGTTGTGTCGCTAGAAAATCTTGAACTCAAATTATCTAAACTAAAAGATAAAAATTGGACTAAGGGTGAATTTGAAAAGCAAAACTGGGGTGTTTGGATGCACTCTATTTCATCATATGTAGGCAGGATTAAACCTGCTTTTGCACATAATCTAATTGATACTTTTACTACCGAAGGTGACATTGTTTTAGACCCATTTAGTGGTGTTGGAACGATTCCTTTTGAAGCAGATATTATGGGAAGAAATGCAATTGCTAATGACCTAAACCCATATGCCTATCAAATCACAAAAGCTAAATTTGATAGGCTAGGAGTCGATGCCGAAATTGAGTATCTTGAATCCATAAACAACCTGAGTGGCGATGCCAACATTGATTCAGTTCCAGCGTGGGTTAGAGAGTTTTACCACGACAAGACACTTAAAGAAATCTTGTTGGTTAGAGAAAAGTTTTTAGCTGATAAGAAGTATTTTTTAATGGGATGTTTATTAGGAATTGTTCACGGTCACAGAGATCAGCATTTATCAATGCGAACTGGCTATATTATTCCTTACATTCCAAACCCCAAACCAGTTGCTGAATATCGGGAAGTCATACCTCGATTAATATCAAAAGTTAAAAGGATGTACTCTGATCCAATACCTCTAAATACCACGGGATCAGTTTTGTATGGGGATGCAAGAAAATTATCCATAGAGTCATCCTCTGTTGATGCAATTATTTCATCACCACCTTACTATCACACACTTGATTATGTTCATTCCAACAGGCTCAGACTTTGGTTTGCTGGAATTGAATTTGAAGAACAAGAGACATTATCTTCAAATTTAATACAACAGAGACATACTTATCTTGAAGCAATGCGTGAGGTTGGTATTGAGCTTCACAGGGTAATGAAAAATGATGCAGTTTGTGTTTTTATTCTCGGTGATGTTCATTTAAGTACAAAAAACACTTTGAATACAGCAGATGATATTTCTAAACTATATGATGACATTGGCTTTAAAACTCACATTATTGTAGATGATGAGATACCTGCATCCAGAACAACAATAGTGAAATATGGCGGTGAGAGTGCAATTAAAAATAAAAAAGTAAAGCTCGATCGCATTTTAGTTATGAGTAAGAAATGAGTATTAGAGCAAATGATGTTATAGAAATATTATCAAACACAATACCAGGTGCTATTGTCAGCACTCCTTTGGGTATTGGGTATGAAATATCTGCAAGAGAAGCATTTGTTTTCAGTGCAATCACTGGTGCATCATATTTTGAAAATCACATTTATCCATTCACACCCAAAGGTCTGCTAAAGATTTTTTATAACGCAATGGATTTTAATTTCGTAACTGGTATTTTTGATAACTTACAGCTTAAAAACACTCCCACCTATATTACTCAATTCCGCCCCTATTTAACGAAGAACAATAAAACAATCATTCCCGTAGAGATACAGAGTGAAAAGAATTTTAGAGAGACTTTAAAAAAGGCATTTGGTCAAAATAGCAATCCAGATTTTTTACTTTTGAAAATAGACTTATCAAAAAAGGGTTTCGGTATGGAACCTTTTATGGAGTTTTTAGCTTGTAAATATTTCTGTTTAAATGGCTTTATAACTGAAAATCAAATTCCTTTATCTCATACATTAGGCAGTCCTGATTTTGGTGGTTTTGTTATTCAAGAAATTCAAAAAGAAATTGAATTACTGAATATGCTGCCAAAAGGCTTTAATGTACTTGAATTGAGTATGTTAAGGTCATTTCCTTTAACTACATTCAAACCAATTGATATTTTAAAGGATACCTTTATGGTAGGTGAGGCAAAAACTTCAACCACTATAATGGAGGCTCAAATTAGAAAGTATTTAAGCAGTGGCTTTTATAACTATGCGTTTGAAATTCATCCAAGCAAATCAAAAGCAACTTCATCAGATTTAGGTTTGCTCTCGATTATTAATAACAAAATTTCATATACCGAACCAATAAAATCTGAAGATCATTCATCACAAAATCAAGTTCAATATAGAAAATGGCTTGAATCCTATTTCAATTGCTACATTATTTCCAATTATGAAAATGATGAGTTAAACGAACTAAACCAGTTTTTAACTGGTGATGTCATTCAAGATAAGATTGATTTAGTAAATTTAGTGTGTCAACATAGTTTCAAAACGCACATAAATATACTAAGAAAATTCTTATCAAATGGCTCTTTCTAGTGATGAAATAATAAAACGAGAAATAATTGATTCAGTTGGGGCAGTAGTTGGAAGTTATCAAGCTAGAGTATTTCAAGAAGGTTCTAATGATGACCAAAAGCTATTTAGTGAAGGTGGATTAACTTTTTCACATGGCAAGCAGGATTATGGTTCTTGCGATTGTGCATACATTTCAATTGATGCCGATGGTAATGAAATTCCAGTTATGGCTATTGAGGGTACTGACTGCCTAAGTAGAGGTTCATCAGGCAATGCTCAATATCAAAGATTTCATCACGCTCTTGGTGCAGTTTTAAATGGTGTTATTGGTATTTACTATTTGAGAGAGGGAAACCATAAGGTTCAGCCTGATTTATATGGTATGGCCTATAACATCTCAAAAAAGTTTGGCACACCTTATTTAATTGTTCAGGATTTGGCTGTAATTAAAACCATTCTTGAATTGCATCTAACTAATAAAGCCAAACTTGATGAATACATCAATAAGTATCAAACCAATTGCTACCAGATATATTTGCAAAAATTTAATAAAACTTATTCTGGCGACTGGAATAAATTTGCAGATAAACGATCAACCATTTTGTTTCCAGACCATCTAGTTAAATACTCAGCTAGAAATATAAGAAATTTTACTGAAGGTTCTCAACGTGCAGGTCACATTGCAGTGGGGGAGATGTTCCTAACTAAATACTCATTTCCTGATAAAAAGTTTTTATACCTCTGGCCACGTATGTCTAAAGCTGAGATTGAATACCTTGATAAAAATAAAAGCTCTGATAAGGAATGGTCACTTTTAAGAAATGAACCTAATGTTGAAATCAAATCTATCGATGATTTGAATGGTCTTCCTAAACATTTAAAAGATGCATTTAATTCCATAAAAATGGACCCCTTAAAAGGTGATGCATTGGCAGTTTGGTCAGATGCCACAGAGCAACTTCATCAACTGATTAAAAGTGGCAAGGTAATTGTTGTTTAAATCTTACCTCACAATTTAGCACCTGATTCTATATGAGTTTTTAATTCATTATGCAAGCTGATACTGCCTAAGACTTTATTGAATAGTGGGTTTTTAGCTCTATCTAAAGATGTTAATCCATCACCATTATGCGCTTTGAAATCTAAACCAAGCGCTGATAAGGGCTTGAGCTGTAAGTGGTGAGATAGTGAGCGTTGTAATTATTGCTGTTTTTCTAAAATCTACGATCACTCCTTTCCCTTTTTCTAATTTTAGCTGCTTTCAATAACAACTCTGTTTTCAATATGAGTGAATTCGTAACGCGCCGTTACACAGCTACCTGCTATTATTTTACTGCACTGTTTTAGCATGCAAATTCCATCAAATAAGAATACAGACGGTTTGTCTAGCAATCCATGACGGAGTAATGAAACGAGTAAATAGGGTGGGGGTACATAACGCCCAGAAAAGTTTATGTATACTGAATTCAACGAAAGAGATGGACTTTGATTCAATGTATTTAGACTGTGAAAGGCCCTGCATACTCAAGGCCTTTATTGCTGCTATTCAAACCTAAATCTGCGCCTGCCCCCCATCAACAAAAAACTCAATGCCGTTGATGAAGCTCGCATCTGGTGATGACAAAAACGCCACGGCTTTTGCGACTTCGTCAGGATCCCCCACTCTGCCCATAGGCACTTGAGAGCCTAAATAATCTAGCAAGCCTTGTTGTTGCGCAGGGTCGTTACCGGCCAGCTCTACCAAACCAGGGGTTTTGATCGGGCCTGGGCTGACGACATTGACGCGGATGCCGCGGTCTTTGAGGTCTAAAATCCAGCTGCGGGTGAGATTGCGAATCGCGGCTTTTGAGGCGCTGTAAATACTAAAAGCGGCGGTGCCTTTGACGCTGGTGGTTGAGCCTGTCAAGACGATGGACGCGCCATCTTTGAGTAAAGGCAGTGCTTTTTGCACGGTGAAGATGACGCCTTTTACGTTACGGCCAAAAATATCTTCGTAGTGATCTTCGGTAATGGCGCCTAACGGCAACATATTACCGCCGCCCGCGTTGGCATAGATCACATCAATTTGGGAATGGTTTTGCTGTACTGCGTCATAGAGTTTATCAATATCAGCCAGTTTGGACATATCTGCCTGAACGCCTTTTACCTTACCGCCTATGGTTTTGATCGCGGCTTCTAACTCGGCTTGCCTACGGCCAGTGATATAGACATGCGCGCCCTGGTTTGCGAAGTGTTTGGCTGTGGCAAGGCCAATGCCGCTAGTACCACCAGTGACTACGACGACTTTATTTTCAAATGTTGCTGACATGATATTTCTCCTTAAGTAATGAAACGAACGTTTACTGCATGGATGAAATATTGCCAGTGAGCCAATAAATGCACTAGACTGCTTTTGTGAGTTTAATTGTTCCAAAAATGAGCCAATATGCGTGATATCAATGATTACATTCTGTTTGCTGAGGTGGTGAGTGGTGGCAGCTTTGCGGCGGCCAGCAGGCGCGTACGCATCCCTAAATCCACCATCAGCAGACGAATTGGCCTGTTAGAAGAAAGGCTGGGCGTGCGCTTGATCGAAAGATCGACCCGGCGATTTCGGGTGACTGAAATCGGGCAATCGTTTTATGAGCGCTGCAAAGTGATTATGCTGGATGTGGAACAGGCGGATTCCATCGTTTCTGAATCACTCAGCGAACCTAAAGGATTGGTGCGATGCAGTTGCCCGCTGGGCTTATATGAAACGCTGGCCCCTATTTTCTCTTCATTTCTTCTGGCTTTCCCGCAGGCCAGGTTGCAGTTGGTGGCCGGGGATAATCCGGTGAACCTGATTGAGGATAGGATAGATATCGCCATCAGGGTGCGAACCGTATTGGATACTGATGGTTCTTTAGTGATGCGGACACTCGGCCACTCTGAGCGTATCCTGGTTGCCTCACCGGCGTTTGCCAGCAAGATAGATCAATCCAACCTGGACAATCTCTCAACATTGCCGACCATTGCAACGTCGGATCAGAACCATGCCATCGAATGGCAGTTCCATCATGCGGCATTAGGCACAAAATCTATTTGGCATGAACCCATATTGAGTTGTGTGGATTTTTCAACCGTGCGCGAGGCTGCCATTGCAGGCATTGGGATTGCCTTATTGCCCGACCATACGTGTAGCCAGGATTTAAACAGCGGCAGGCTGGTCAGGGTTTTCCCAGAGTGGAAAACGACCCTGGGGATTCTGCATATTGTATTCACGACCCGGCGCGGGCTGCCGCCAGTGGTGCGTGCATTTATTGATCACTTGGCGAGCCAAGTAAAGCAAAGGTGAAACAAACTGGCGGCTCCTCTAATTTAAAATAAAAAACGGCTTCTATTGCTAGAAGCCGTTTTGGTTTATATCTCGCGACTTAAAAACACTCAGTCATTACTCAGCATCTTTTTTAGATCTAAAGCGGCCGAATAAACCACAACGGACTTTTTCTTCTTCATCTGCCGTCATTTCACTACCGCAATGCCTATGGTGATGCCCATGACGACCTCTGAAACCGCCAAAAAGAATCCGGCTAAGAATCAGCAACCCAACTGCGTGGCAGTAATCAATCACATGGATGCCATCGGCGAGTGACACCACGACGTGGTTCCACAATAACATCACCACATAAGATAACGCCGCGATACAGACTACGGCCAACGCGGCGAAAGCCGCGCATTTACTTTTACAATTTTTCATTTATTTCTCCAGTTTATTCAGTGGGTGATATTCAGTCATCAGCGTGCAGGTGGTCTCTTAAAAAAGTCACTGCATACCTTTTTCTGGCTAATAAGGTGTTGATGGCAACACCGGTTTCTGCGGCAATTTGCTTAAAGCTTTTGCCATCTAACTCATGCGCAATAAACACTTGGCGTTGTTCAACCGGCAATTGATTGAGCGTCGCAATCACCTGCTCGATCAGCTGCTTTTTTTCATAAAGTGTGGCAGGGGTTTCAGTTTCAATGGAAAGGATAGCCTCCAGCCATAGCGCATCGTCATCCTCGCCCTGGTCTAATGCGACCTCCTGCTTTTGCTTTCTGAAGCGGTCGACAATGCGGTTTCTGGCTACACGGTATAACCAGGCGCCGACTTGCTCCAGTGGCTCAGGCAGGCGGTATGCGGATACAAACTCATAAAACACGTCCTGCAAAATGTCATCAGCGTCACCCGCATTCGGCACTTTGTTTCTGATGAAACTGCGCAGCCTGGCCTTCTCTTTGTTGAAGGTGTCGGTGATCACAGAGTCTTGCTGCGTCATACGTAAATTATTTTCTAAATATGTATCCATGCTGTGTAGACGTTTCAGGCATGGATATATTGTATGAAAAACGAAATATTTTTAAATGTGGGCTGCACAGCATGCTTAACTCCACTCAGCGGGGCTAGCGCCCAGCCGTTTTGCAAACACGCGGCTAAATGCGGCGGCGCTTTGATACCCTACTTGCGCAGCAATGCTTTTGAGGGGTTTGCCTTGCTTGATCAGGTTTTGCGCAATGGAGAGCCGCCAATCGGTGAGGTAATCCAACGGTGTAGTGCCGACAGTGGTTTTAAAGTTGGCGGCAAAGCGGGCGCGCGACATACCAGATAAGTCGGCCAGTGTTTCCAGTGTCCATGGGTGTGACGGGTTTTCATGCATGGCGTTGACTGCATGTGCCAAACGCGCATCGGCCAGGGCAGCAAAAATGCTTTGTTGCAACTGGCCGCTTGCAATCACGTGACGCAACATCTGGATCAGGAAATATTCAGCCAGTCGGTCTAACGCGGCCTGGCGGCCTAATGCTTGCGCAAAAGCCTCATGAAACAGCAATTGCAAAGTGGGGGCGATCTGTTGCATGTCGCTCAAAGGCACAATCACAAACTCTGGTAGCGCGGTCGCCAACGGGCTGCGCACCCTGGCACCGAGATCTATCGAGGCGCACACAAGTTCACAGGGCTCCCCTGCCACAGGCGTGAGCCGGTGTATGCTTGGACGCGGAAAGAATACGACACTGGGTTGGTCAATGTGCGCAATGCGCTTGTCGCGGAACATGAGGTCGAGCTTGCCCGCGCGTAACAGGTGGATATGCCCGACCGGGCCTGAGCCGTCAAAGTTGGCGATTTCGCATAAGTCCCCGGTAAAAAAGACCTGGGCGGTGAGTGAAATCTGATTCAACAATGGTAGCAAGGGATCCAAAACGAGACTCCTGAGCATCTAACTGAGACCTTTAATCACCAGTAGTATTGCATGATATCTCCAACGCACAAAGCGTCTTAATTCAACCCGACAAGGAGATTTATCATGGCACGTATTCAACCTATCAACCGTCAAACCGCCAGCACTGAGGTCAATGCCACACTGGATGCCGTCAAAGCCAAAATGGGCAAAGTGCCTAACCTGGTCGCCACGTTTGCGCAAGCACCCGTGGCGCTGAATGCCTACCTGGCGTTAAGCGAAGTAGTCACCAAAGGCCGCCTGACGGCCAAGCAAAGGGAATCACTGGCGTTGGCGATTGGCCAGGCGAATAGCTGCCAGTATTGCTTGTCTGCCCATAGCCTGATTGCGCGCGGCGCTGGCCTGAATAGTGAAGCGGTCAAAGCCGCACGCCAGTCCCATGCAGAGGATGCGCTCACCGATGCCCTGCTTAAACTGGCAGTGAAAATCGTGCAACAGCGCGGGGTAATTTCAGACGCAGACTTTACTGAGGCGCATTTGGCAGGCGTCGATGATGGCTTGATTCTGGAAGTCATTACCAGTGTTGCCCTCAACACGCTGACCAACTACACCAACCATATTGCGCAGACGGAAATTGATTTCCCAGTCGTCGCTGTTTAATGCACAAGATCAGGCCACCCGCGTGTGGCCTGATTGCTTTCTGCTCACACCACCTGGTTCAGGAAATCCTCAACGGTTTGTATAAACAGTTGCGGCTGTTCCGCATGCACCCAATGGTCAGTGGGCAAGGTCACAAACTCAGCCAGGGGGAAATATTGTTGAAGTGCGGTGGTATCACTGTCTTGCACATAATCACTACGCGCACCGCGAATAAACAAAGCAGGCTGGTCAAAATGTACGGCAATTGCTGCAATCAATTGCGCGTAATTTGCCTTGAGCGCTGGCAAGTTAATGCGCCACTGCAACTGCGCCTCACTTTTGACCAGGTTAGTAAGTAAAAACTGCCGTACCCTTACATTAGAGATCGCATCCTTTAAGGCGTTATCCACCTCATTGCGTGACGCCATTTGGCTGAGATTGACTGCGAGCATGTGGTTCATGAGCTGCGTGTATCGGTCAGGATAAGCGCGCATCGCCATATCCACCACGATGAGTTTTCTCACCTTGGCGGGATATTGCGTGGCAAATTGCATGGCGACCTTGCCGCCTAGGGAGTGGCCGAGCAGATGTACTTGCGCCAGGCCAAGTGTATCCAGTACCTCCAATAAATCATCGGCCATGTCTGTGTAGGTTTGCGTATCACTATGCGGCGAGCGACCATGATTGCGTAAATCGACGCTGATTACCTGGTAGTGCTGCGAAAAATGTTTGGCAACGCTGCCCCAGTTATCTGCCGAACCGAATAGGCCGTGCAGTAAAACCAGCGGTTGGCCTTGGCCGAGAATGTGAGTGTGTAATTGCATGCTTAAAAAGGGAGTCGTTTGAATTTAGCGCTATGTTATCTCAAAGTGATCAATCGCCAATGTCGCTCAACCCACAATCGACTTTTGCAAGCCACTCAGATAAGATAACTTTTTTTAACAATTAAAATTTAATATGTTCACGTCATCACTGTCGACAGTCTTAATCACAATGGCGATTTGCCTGGCGCCTTTCTCCGTTATTTTAATGATTGTGATTTACTCAAAAAGACGATCATCGAGCAGAAGAAAAAATCCAATCACCCAGTACCTACTGCGGAGTGCGGGAGAGTCAGTTAAAGCGCGATTATCTGATGTAGATACCGAACTAGCAATGCATCTTATGATGCCTCCGATCATTTCATTATTTATTTATGCGTACTATTCGAACCTGCCTTCTGTTAAACATCCTTTGATACTAGGCACAATCAGTGGTGTCATTCTCTTCGGCTATATCTTGTTCAAACTAATCACGCTAATCAAACTACGTGAGAAATTACGACTGGGCTACGATGCCGAACTGGCGGTGGGTCAGGAGCTTAATACGCTGATGCGACATGGATATCACGTTTTTCATGATGTCACCCTGAAAAACACAATAAGCACTTTTAATATTGATCATGTTGTTGTGGGTAAAACCGGCGTGTACGCAGTTGAAACCAAAGGCCGATCAAAGCCCATGTTCAAAAATGGCGGCCACCAGCACAGGGTTAATTTCGACGGTAAACGACTACGCTTTCCTGGTTGGAGCGAAGAAAAGCCCGCTGAACAAGCCACACGCCAGGCGCAATCTTTGCAAAAGTGGTTAAGCCATGCCGTGGGTGAGGCGGTGTCAGTCAAGGCCGTAATCGCCCTGCCTGGTTGGTACGTGACGCATACCCAACGCTCAGACATTGCTGTTATTAATGGCAAGAACCCTGAGCGTTACTTTAATGTGCAACGGCCCGAGCACGCCTCTGACAAACTCATACACCAAATTGCACACCAGCTGGAAAACATTTGTCGTGACATTGAGCCTGGTGCGCTGACCAAGCCCAAATCATAAACGCAGTGAACGCAAAGTACGCGTCAGTGAACTCCTACGCAATGATCAGAATACGCTGGATGTATAACTGCTGCTGTTTTTTGAATAATGAAACCTCGTTAAATTAACTCAACAAGGAATCATCATGAAAAACACATTCAAATCTCTTTTGTTAGTGAGTGCTTTGACATTGCCTATGGCTGGCTTTGCGGCGGATGGTGACTCAATTGGCACCAAGGTGGAAGACTCCGTGATCACCGCCAAAGTGAAAACAGCGTTTGCCAAAGATAAAGCCGTGAGTGCAACAGACATTAAGGTGGAAACTGATAGCAATGGCCTGGTGCAATTGTCTGGTGTGGTGAAGTCAAAAGCTGAAGCTGACAAAGCGGTGCTGTTAGCTAAAAATGTCAAAGGCGTGACTGCTGTGAAAGACGATATTGTGGTTGCACAATAAGCGTTCTGCACACGACCTTGCCCATAGGAATCAGCGTGATTCCTATGGGCAGTTTTACGTTCTACCCCTCTCCTCCCCTGTCGTACTAAACAGCCTATAATGGCTTGATCACAGCTGTCATCACATGGCCTCATTCGGGGATATCAATCATGGCTATTTATAAAACGCCCGGCGTTTACATCGAAGAAGTGAGCAGGCTGCCACCCAGCATCCCAACGCTGCCAACGGCCATCCCGGCTTTTATCGGCTATACCGAAAAAGCGGATAAGCAAGGTGAATCACTGGCACTCGTCCCCACACGTATCCACTCACTGCTGGACTATGAAAACTTGTTTGGCGGCGCCGCCAAATCAGCGGTGACACTGTGGCTGGATGCGCAGCAGCAAGTGATTGACGCCACGGTGGATCACCCTTTTTACCTCTATGACAGCGTGCGGCTGTTTTTTGCCAATGGCGGTGGCCAATGTGTGACCGTCTCCGTGGGCAATTACTCCGAACAAGTCACCGCAGCCAAATTGGCAACTGGCTTAAATACCATAGAGAAAGACCCACTGCCAACATTGATCGCCATGCCAGAAGCGGCCCTGTGTCGCGAACCACATACGCTGGAGGCCACTGCATTGGCACAATGCGCGCAGGTGCAAAACCGGTTTGCGCTGTTTGATTTACGCTTGCAAAATAATCTGGTCGACTTTGCCACGGAAGCTGCGCGTTTCAGGCAAAGCCTGGGCATGGCGCACCTCAAATACGGCGCAGCCTATGGGCCGTGGCTGGTTGCGAGCCTGGCAAGAACCACCGACTTTAATCAATTAGTGTTTAAGCGTAAAAGTGATGGCAGCGCGGTGCGCGCCGAACAGCTGACCCAAGATCAGCATTTGTTAGCACTGATTGCGGAAATACGCGCAGCCGGGCTGGCGGAGGTGACGCCTGAATCCCAGGCGCAATTAGCGTTGCTCAACCAGAAGTTATACGCGCAATATGTGCTCGCCAAACAATGGATAGATGCGGCAAACATCGCCCTGAATACCTTGCCAGCCAGCGGCGCCGTTGCGGGTGTCTATGCCGCAATCGACCAGAACCGTGGCGTCTGGAAGGCGCCCGCTAATGTGTCACTTAACCAGGTCATGCGGCCATTATTTAACCTCACCAGCTTACAGCAACAGGATTACAACGTGGATGTGGACGCTGGAAAATCGATCAATATCATCCGCAAATTTACGGGCAAAGGCACGCAGGTCTGGGGAGCGAGAACGCTGGCGGGTAACGACAATGAGTGGCGCTATATTCCTGTGCGACGATTGTTTAGCTGGGTCGAGGCTTCGGTCAACCAGGGCTTGCAGCAACTGGTATTTGATCCTAACGACGCCAACACCTGGGTGCGTGCACAAGCCATGATAGAAAATTTTTTAACCTTATTGTGGCGGCAAGGTGGGTTGCAGGGCAGCAAGCCGGAACAGGCTTTTTTCGTCAATATTGGCCTGGGCAAAACCATGACAGCCAACGATATTGCCCAAGGGTTGATGCAGATTGAAATGGGCATGGCAGCTGTGCGACCGGCTGAATTTATTATATTGAAACTCACGGTGAAGCAAGCTGGTTAAATACATGGCGGGCAAGGTGGCTTGCACTACGGCATCGCCACCCGCTCATAGAAGAAGAGAGTTATTTGCATATTATGCGAATGCAGCAGCGCCCACCTTCAGGCATGCCTCTGCACAACGGCGACAGGCCTGTGCACAAGCACGGCAATGGTCAGAAGCATGTTGCTCGCATTGATCGGCACAGGCAGTACAGATTTCCGCACAGTCCTGGCAAACCAGTTCAACAAAGTCGCTGCGGCGTGCAATAAACGAAGCCGTCAGGCGACAAAAGTCTGCACAATCCATGTCCAGCTCGATACAGGTGCGTAACATGGGGGTGGCCTCAGCTTCACAGGCAATGGCACAGCTTTCACACCTGTCTGCACATTTTTTGCACAGCTCCATACATAATTTCAGGTCTTGTTCAGTCATTTTATTCTCCAGCTTAGTCGCGTTTAAGTTAGTCGCGTTTAAGAATGATATGAGCTTGGTCAACCTACCCTGCGAGGCTTGAACACAACTCACTTAAGCCATGCAGGGCAATCGACTGATGTGGGCCATTAGGGTTTCACGCCTGTGCCGCCTTCCTGGGGCTTCTCATGAAAGCGTTTGCTTTTTTCAAGGTTGCCCGGCTTGGACTGTTTATGACCACTGCCCTGCTTACCTTGCGCATCACTGCTACCAGTAGTGGCAGCATTGTTATTGTCAGGCTGTGGTTCCAGATAGTCGCCATTTTGCGGAGAGTCCGGCACCTGATTTTTTTGCTGCTGCGCTGGCGGCGCATTCTCTGGTGACGCAGCAAAAGCAACGGTCATGGCAGATAAAAACGTACTGGCTAATAATATGGAAAGTAATTTTTTCATCATCGCATCCTCATCAAGGTTGTAAAGTCACCTGCCAAATCTGGCAGGATTAGACTTATGCTAATGAGGTGGTTAACAGCTGTATGTCAGTGCCTTTACAAAAAAGCTGTAGGATAATTATGAAGCAGCGTCTTCGTTGCCCGTCAGGCTGCCATGGCTGCGCACCCAGGCAATCACTTTCAGCAGCTCGTCAGGCGTGATGCCGTTGTTAGGGTCTGAGGGATCCATCAAGCCTTTACCTTTGGCGCCCATACCGCCGTTGGTACCATTCCACACGGTTTCAAACATGCCTTTATTGGTCGCATCCTTGGCGTAGTTGTAATTAAGCCCAGTCAGAGCTGGCCCGACCTGGCCACCCGCATCCGGGCCATGGCATTGCGTACACGAGTACAGCTGAAAGGTCTTTTTACCTTGCGCGATGGCATCTTCTTTGCCGATATAGGGGTTTTTACCGGTGGCTAAAAATTCTTTGGCAGCAGGCGTATCAAACAACTCGGCTTTGATTTCCAGCGGAGAGCCATCTTGTGTTTTAACAAACTTAATGGCTTCGCCACTTGCGCTGGCAGCTCCAGAGCCAGCCGCGCCAGAAGTCGATGCCTGTTTGTCACAGGCTGAAAGTCCGGCCATTAATACCAACAGCCCTAAACCAAGTTTGCGATTCATGTCGTTCTCCTAATGGTTGAGTGTGTTAATGCCCCCATTATGAATAAAAGGAAAATCTGCGCACATGTAACAAAGGCGCAATCTGCTGTAGGATGATTCGGACATGGCAACATGCACATAAAAATGCCTGGCTTGCACCAGGCCTTACTCAGCAGCCAAACATGGTATTAACCGTTAATAATTTCACCACCATTCGGGTGTATCACCTGCCCGGTCATATAAGAAGATGCCTGGCTGGCCAAAAACACATAAGCCGGGGCAATTTCACTGGGTTGGGCAGGCCGCTTTAAGGGCACCTGGCTGCCAAACTCGCTGACTTTCTGTTCATCAAAACTGGCGGGGATGAGCGGCGTCCATACGGGCCCTGGCGCCACGGCATTGACATAAACATCCCGGTGTACCAGTTGCCGCGATAATGAGCGCGTAAATGACACCACTGCCCCTTTAGTGGCTGAATAATCCAGCAGTTCAGGGCTACCACGATAAGCCGTGACAGACGCGGTATTAATAATATGGCTCTTTTTCGGCAAATGCGGCAAGGCTGCTTTCACCAGATAAAACATGGAGAAAATATTGGTCCTGAAGGTGTGCTCCAACTGCCGCTGGCTGATTTCCACAATACTGGTTTGCGGAAACTGCTGCGCGGCATTATTGATCACAATATCCAGCTGGCCAAATTGCTGCAGCGTATCGTGCACGATCTGCGCACAGAATCGCTCATCTGACACATCGCCTGCAATCAGCAAGCATCGGCTACCGTATGCCTCCACCAATTGCTGGGTCTTTGCCGCATCCTCGTGTTCGTCCAGGTAGGCAATCACGAGATCTGCCCCTTCTGCGGCAAAATGTACAGCCACGGCGCGGCCTATGCCGCTATCACCGCCGGTAATAATGGCCACTTTGCCCTTGAGCTTATCGCTGCCAGCGTATTCCTCTTCAATATATTGGGGCTGCGGATGCATCTCTTCTTCGCGCCCCGGCTGCACAAACTGATGCTGTGGCGGGTTGATTTTGTCTTCAACAGCTTCCATTACGTTCTCCTTGGTCATGGCTAAATGAAGTCCTGGCAAAAAGTCCTAACAAACAGTCTGGGCAACATTAATTCTTTAAATGATTACCCGTGGCGGGCGCGACCGGCTCGCGTGGATCCTGCCGTGGCTGACTGTTCTGGCGCCGCTTATCCTGGTTAGGCAAGCCTTCAGCTGGCACCTCTGGCGGGACGATGACGCCATGCTCATGTGGCATTTTCGGCGGCACATTGACACTGTCAGAATCGATATTGCAGGACGGTTTATTTGAAATGGCAGCATCTTCGCAAGGCGGTACGGCATTGTTCACTGGCGACGCAGACCACGCATTTCCCGACCACACACTGCAACACAATGAGCCAGCCAATAACATCCAGGTAAGTGTCTTTTGCATACTGTCTTCTCCTTAAAAATATAAGAAAGATACAACTGCATCATGCATTGTATGGCCGCAAATACCGCGTCGCCGTCGGCAGTCAACTGATTCGGCTGTAGGAGTTGCCACGGGTGAAAACCCTCTGTGTCAGACTGGTCTGACAACACAATCAGCCCCTGCCCGATACTTGGTCATCGGCTTCATTTTTACACTGCTGGCAGATGGTATTCATCTGCCAGGGCCGCGCATTGGGATCAGCAAACCATAGGCATGCCGATGCCAGCCCATATTAAAAATAAGTATTTGAGTAGGAGTACGCCATGAGTAGTTATCCCGTTAATGCCTTAGCCATGCCATTGCCGCCGGAGCAAGCAGCCGCGAGTGGCGACATGACCGAAAGTGGCGACACTACTCAGGCGTACTATATTTTGAGCCGATTGTTTCAGGACTATCCCACAGCATTTGCCGTGCGTTTGTGGAATGGCAGCATGCTTTATATTGGCGAAGGCGCACCGGTGTTTACCTTTTGCCTGGAACAGGCATCGGTATTGCGTGACATGGTGTGGTTTAGCAACCCGAAACGCCTGGTTGAAGCCTATTGCTCAGGTGAAGTGCAGATTCAGGGTGACTTTCATGCCGCCATGCAGTTGCGCGAATATTTCGAGTCACTGTCTTTGCCGCTACATGAAAAATTAGGCCTGGTCTTCCGGGCGCTGACTTTGGCAAACAATCAGCATATGCTCCCCGAACAGCTGGCCTCACCCCGCACGACGCAATCTCAATCCACCAGCGCTCACCCCTCAAATAGCATTGCACTGCGTTACGATGCGCCGGATGATTTTTACCGTCACTGGCTGGATGAACAAATGCTGCACTCGTGTGCTTATTTCGCAGGAGCGACACACACCCTGGCGCAAGCCCAGCAAACACAGTTAACGCTGATCTGCCAGAAGCTGCATTTGCAACATGGTGACACGCTACTGGATGTTGCTTGCGGTTGGGGCGGGCTGGCATGCTGGGCAGCCAAACATTACGGCGTGTTTGTGCACGGCTTCACACAAAACCCGGCGCAATATGCCTATGCACTCAAGCAAGTAGAGCAACAAGGCCTGACGCACCTGGTCAAGATAGAGCTAGCGGACTATCACACCCTGCCTGCACTGGGCAGCTACGACAAAGCCGTCTGCATCAGCATTGCAGACCATATAGGCGCAGCGCATTACCCCGACTTTCTGGCCAAGGTACACGCCGCACTCAAACCTGGCGGATTATTTTTGAGCCATGTGATCACGGCTGAACATCCGGCTGGCCAGCAAGATGCCGCCACCGCCTTTATCAACCGCCAGCTATACCCGGCAGGCGAGCTAACCTCCTTTGCCCATCTGTTACAGCATATGGATAGCGCCAGGTTTGATGTATTTAACGTAGAAGGCTTGCGCAGGCACTATGTGCTTACCCTGCGCCAGTGGCTGGCAAACCTGGAAACGCAGCATGCGTCGATTGCTGCCAGCATGGGCGAGCGTACTTACCGTATTTGGCGGCTGGCCATGACAGCTAGCGCCATCCAGTTTGAACAGGGCGTGACAGGCATGCACCAGATGCTGGCGACACGCAGATAACTCAACCGACCAGGAAACACAACCACATGCCTAACATACTCACAACCTTCCCTCAGCGACGCCTACTCACTGCCGCGGTTTGTATGCTGGCACTCAGCAGTTGTTCGCAACCGTCAAAACTACCCGAATCGACTGGAATGGGCACCAACACGGACACATCCATCAGCCAGGCCGAGTGGTTTCCAACCACGCAGGCGGCAGAAACCATGCGCTGGCCTGAAGGCAAAAAGTCGATTTCAACACCAGGCACGAATGTGGTTGCTTTTGCCAATGACTTGCACCACCCGCGCTGGCTGTATGCCTTGCCCAATGGCGATATTCTGGTGGCTGAAAGCTATTCCCAGCCAAAGAATGAAGCCTTTAGCCTGAAGAGCTGGATCATCAGCAAGTGGATGCATGAAGCAGATGCGCTGGCAGGTAGCCAGCACCAGATTACCCTGCTGCGCGACAATGATGGCGATGGCATCGCTGACGAGCGTCATGTGTTTATCAAGGATATCGCTGCCCCGCTGGGCGTGGCGCTGATAGGCGATACTTTTTATGTCGCCAATGCTGAGGCCCTGCTCCTGTTCCCCTATCAGGCGGGGCAAACACAGATGACACAAACGCCTGGGGCTGCGAGTGGGAATGGCCCTGACACTGCTGATCAAACAATACTGATGCAACCGGCAGCGCAGGAAAAACTGGCAAAACAGCCTATCGATGTGCTAACCGAGATTCAGCAGGAAGATGGCGCCACACAAACACGCCCAGCCAATGTGCTGCTCGATAAGCGAGGCTACCTGCTGGTGGCAGATGACGTTGGCAATGTGATCTGGCACGTGAAAGGCAATCGCAAAGTCGCACAAAAATAGCCATATTACGCCTGAATTGGATGACAAGCCATGAAAAACATATTGTTAATCTACGGTCATGCACTGAGCCATTGCGCATTAAAGGCACTGGTTAACGACGATCATAGCCTGCACCTGGCCGATGAGGCTGGCAGTGTGCATGACGCCATGTTGAAAATCCGCCAGCATGCCTACGATGTCGTGATTCTGGATGTGTCTGCGCCGGAAACAAATGGCCTGGAGGTTTTCTGTGATCTCAAACAGGCCTTCCCTGACCTGCCTATCTTGATTATTAATGGCAGTGAGCGAGTCCATCGCCTGGTACATTTTATCCGGCTGGGGTGTGCTGGCTACTTGTCTTACACCACAGACAGCGCGCAAGTGATTCCGGCCATCAAGGCCATCGCACGCGGCCAACACTATGTCTTGCCGCACCAGCAGCAAATGGCAGCCAATAGTGAGCCCATGTTGCATGAGCGTTTGTCATTGCGTGAGCTACAAGTATTTTTTAAATTGATTAAAGGCCAGGCAGTCAATGCCATTGCTGTAGAGCTGGAGATTGCGCCAGGTTCTGTCAGTGTGTTCCGGTCCAAAATTCTCAAAAAAATGCACATGCTGAATAATGCCGCGCTGATTCACTATGCACTTCAATACCACCTGGCCCCCGTGGAGGGGGCGACCAGCCAGTCAGCCAGGGAAGTGGCCTGACTGGCTAGATTCATTACAGTTTTTTCACAGCAAACTGTAATTGCTCGATGGCTTCCCATGAAATCAGCGAGCCGATCAGGATCACAGCGAACCCAAGCCCGGCAGTACACACAATCGCCATACTGAGGCTGACCAGCGCCCCGCGTTCGCGGATACCAAAAATATAGCGCACACCTCTATACACCAGTAGCACCGATGCCAATACGGCTACGCCGTGCACAATCACATTGAAACTCAAGCTCGGCACAATGTAAAAAAGTGAGGTCAGCCATAGTGGCGTGGTCGCAATCGTCATGATGAGCAAGGAATCACGAAAATCTGGTTTGATATTAACCATCTCGGCCAGGTTTTGCGTAATCCAGGCCATCACCAGCAATACGCCCAATTGCAAGAACAATAACTCGGCGCTCACCATCAGCAAACGGTTACCCGGCAGGTTATCAAAGAACAACTTGGGATAATTGTGATACAGCCGCAAATACATCATCACGCACGGAATCAACGATAAGGGCAAGACATAAAACCACATAAGTTGCGACACGCTGGGCTTGTCGGCAACCAGCAATTTTGCCTCACTCCGCTTGGGTGACACGTAATTAAACAGGTGTATAGGATTCATATGGCGCTCCTTGAGTCGAAAACAGTGAATACCCGCCTATTAAAAAACAGGCCGCGCGGGCGTGCCACAAGGCATGCGCTGATTTGGCTGTAGGAAGATGCAAACGCTTACCTATGCGCGGACATGCAAAGCCCCGTCTACGCTCAGTGGCTTCAAATTGAAATGTCGGGCACGGCAGCACACATCCATACAGTAATTCCTACAGATATTTGCGGATTCATCCGATGCAGCCAGCCCAACGCACTGGGCATACTGACATTTCTCAATAATTGATTACACATTTGGAGAATAAACATGGCAGACAATGACGAAATTATTTCTACCTTGAATGACTTGATTGAGGTATCCAAAGATGGTGAAGAAGGCTTTCGCTCTTCTGCAGAACATGTGGATGAGCCGCAACTTAAAACATTCTTTTTGCGCCGGTCATACGAGGTCGCTACCAGTGTGCAAGAGTTGCAAGACCTGGTGCGCTCATTAGGTGGCGAACCCGCCTCATCCACCAGCCTGGGTGGTGCATTACACAGACGCTGGATTGCCATTAAAACCGCGTTGACCAGTAACGATACCGTAGCGGTATTAAACGAAACCGAGCGCGGTGAAGATGTCGCGCTGGCAACCTACCGTAAAGCGGCAGAAAAGGATTTGCCTACCCATATCCGCTTTGTGGTGGTGCGCCAGTTGGAAGGTGCCAAGCGTAACCATGACCAGGTGAAACAGCTGCGCGATGCAGCACGTGCAGAAGCGGCCGCACACTAGCCGTATCGGCATCGTTCGACAATTTTACCTACTCATATACGAAGCCTCGTCTGACTGACGGGGCTTCGTTTACGCATTTTGATCACGCATAAACGTGCTTGAGAACACCAGAGGAGAGCCAAGTGAGTCATAGTTCTGAGAAATGGGATCAATTAACCAAAGAATGGGCAGAATCCCTTAAAAAAGCAAAAACGCGGCAGGCTATTATTGACGATAAGATGCACTCTTTTTTACGCGGGAATGGTTGCCTGCCGACTACTGAGGAGCTACAAATCGTTGAGCAACTCTGGCAGCAGCATGTAGAAGCGCGAAACAGAACAAACCAGTTTATTCAGGCGGTGCTGCAAAACTATACGACCACAGATGCAACCTCATAAGCCCCACCCTATTAATAAAACCTCAGCTGCATCTGCCCACAAGACTAGTCGGCTTCCCAGTCCTGGGTAACCTGGGCCAGCGTACGGTTGATTTTTACAATACCGCCTTCAGTGGATAACACCCAACTCACGGGGATGTAGTGGTGCACACCGGCTTCATCCTTTTTAAGCTTGATGACATCGTCACTTTCGAGGTGGTCGACAACGGCGAAGTGTTCTGCCTGCGCGGTAGTGACTGGCATATCGGCTTTAATTTCGTTGGCATCAATCATGAGGTTCCTCATCCCGCACACGCGGAAACAGTAAAACTTCAGTCTGACGGCTTGAGATGCCTGAGCCTAGTGCACGCTGGCTGAGTTTGCTGTAGGAATCATGAGGTGGCGGCACTCCCTTAGATTATCTGACAGCAAACTCAGCATGGTACCTAACCTCATTGGCGCTCATTTAAGGCAAACTGCTGACGACGAAGCCTGATAGCAGGACTGCATATAAACGACGAACAGAAAGGCGTTGAATGGCAATATTTTACATAAGCGTTTGGCAAGGCCTGCCCGAGCAAAGTGACCTGATCTGGGAGGCCAATGTGCTGGCACAAAACATTGAAGACGGCTACCGGATAGGTAAAACCCGATTTGCGGTTGAACATCCAGGTAAGGATTTGAAGAACTACACGATGGTGGCGTCAGGTGACAGTGTGGAGAAATCGATCAGCGTTTGAGCCTTGTTATCGCAACAAGATATGCAACCGCCAGAAACAACAAACCCGACCTAGTGTCGGGTTTGTTGATATGCAAGTTAACGCTTGAATTACTTGTTCATGACGTACATTGTCACTTCAAAGCCAAAACGCATTTCAGTAGCAGCTGGTTTAGTCCACATGATAGTCTCCTTGGTTAAGTTGTTACATCTCGTTAGAAACAACTATACGCGGGCGTATCATTAAATGCTTGCGCAGCATCCGTAAAACTACCTCATGATTTTACTTAGCAGTTGCTTCGCTGGCGTTGCCCCGACTAAGCACCACGCTTAGCCATACCCAGCCCGCCAGGCCGGAAAGCAGCGATCCGGTAAGTATCGCCATTTTGGAGAGGTTGACCGCATCCGCCATCTCGCTAAACGCCAGATTGGTGATAAAAATCGACATGGTAAAGCCAATCCCGCCCAGCATGCCGGCGCCAATCACATGCGCTAAACGCAAAGGCGCATGCAATTTGCAAACGCCTGCCACCACAGAAGCTAACACGGCCAGCGTAATGCCTACGGGTTTACCAATCAGCAAACCGAGCATAATGCCCAGGCTATTACTGTGTGAAAAAACGGTGCTTAAACTGTTTGCAGCGATGTGCACGCCAGTGTTGGCAAAGGCAAACAACGGCAGGATCAAGAATGCCACCGGCAGGTGCAAGGCGTGCTCCAATTGATGCGAAGGCGAATGGTCATTCTCTAGCTGGCGATTAAAGGGAATCGCAAACGCCAATGCGATACCCGCCAGCGTGGCATGCACGCCGGACTGTAACGTCAACCACCACATCAAGGCACCGCCTAACAGATACGGAACCATGCTGAGCACGCGCCAGCGGTTGAGTGCGAACAGCAAGGCCAATATTGCCAAAGCTCCTAGCAGATGTGGCCATGAAATCGACGCCGTATAAAACACGGCGATCATGATGGCCGCACCCAAATCGTCAATCACGGCAAAGGCAACCAAAAATACCTTGAGCGGGGCAGGCACGCGTTTGCCCAAGAGCGACAGCACGCCCAGCGCAAATGCAATATCCGTCGCCATCGGGATGCCGATGCCTGCCTGGTAGGCAGTGCCTTGGTTGAATTGCCAGAAAATCAGGGCGGGCACTATCATGCCACCCATCGCGGCGATGGTCGGCAACAAGGCATTGTTGACGCTGGATAACTCGCCTACATACAACTCGCGCTTGAGCTCCAGCCCGATTAGCAAAAAGAAGATCGCCATCAGGCCATCATTCACCCATTCTTCGAGGCTGAGGCCCAGCACATGGTGATGCCAGAAATGATGGTAGTACTCAGCCAATGCGCTATTGGCAATAACGAGCGCCAGCACGGTAACCAATAACAGCAGGATACTGCTGGCTTGCTCAGAAGCCAGGAAGCGCTGGAAAGTAACGGTTAAGGGACGCATATGGATAAGGGGTATGAGTTACTCAATTAATTATTCACCGACGGCAAAGCCGATGCCAAACATGGTTTGTGCCTGATTATAATCCAGTAGCGAAACCCCGTAGCCGCTAGCCAGCATGGCATAAAAACGCACGCTTTCACTTTTTAGCGGTTTGTACTGCACATCAAACTTCACATAGCCCTTGTTATCGCTGCGCATGTTGTTACGCAAGGTGACGCTGGCGGCAGTGGTGTTGGCTTCATTATCCCAGCGCAAGATCGCATCGCCATAACCCATATATTTACTGATATCGGGGTTATCGTTATCAGACTTACTTTCGGGGATACGCCACCACGGGCGCACCAGCAGACTATAGCGCTCATTGAGCTGCCAGCCGCCTTGCACATAAAAGCGGTTCCAGCTGCGTGACAGCGGCTCAGAACGGCCATTCGATTCATGCACCAGTCCCACATTGAGCATATCTGGCATGACCGCCGATGCTTTAGGCTCGCCAGGTTTATTCAAGCCCAGGGACAAGATCAATTCTGGCGAGTAGTTATGATCGCGCATGGGGCGCGATTGGCTCGCACTGTAGACCTGCCAGAAAGATTGCTGTGTATACGCACCCCACAGCCGTGCACTGTGCACCCATTGATTTTCCGGTAACCAGTCGGACAAATTCATCAACTGTGTTTTCAAGCTGATCTGAAAGTGCACGTCGTTATTATTCAAATCGCGATTCAGGGTATTGGGCCTGGAAGGCGATGTCGGGACTTCATTTGGATTATTGGAATAAGACCCGACAATGTAGTTCAGCTGATGCGTTTCCAGATCCGTAAAGTGCAATTCATCCTGCGCATTCAAATGCCATTTGCGCATGAGATAGCCTGTTTTTGCATCTACTGTTTTGACCAGCTCGACCTGTTTGGATGAGTGAATGGCGGCAACTGGCTGGGTGGCCGCATACTGCTGTGCTACTTGATCAAAACAGACCAAACGACGGCTGGCATCATCAACAAATTCGGTTTGGCAGGTACGCAAGGCAGTTTGCATATCGCTGACAGAAGCGGCCTGCGCCTGCACGGCAAAAGTGGCGACAAACAAAATAAGGCTGCGCAGCCCCTGGCGACGCAGCAGGTCAAGGCTTAACATAAGGATTCCCTTCTTAGGCGGCCTGCATTAAGGCGCTGGATTCATCATGATCAGGTGCTGTTGCTCAATCGCGTTTAAGACCTCATCACTGAGCCTGGTTTGATAAGCGGCGATGTTTTCCTGTAACTGGGCCATACTGGTGGCGCCGACAATCGTACTGCCAACAAACCAGCGGTGATAAACAAAACTGAGCGCCAACTGGCTGGGTGTGAGCCCATGCGCACGTGCCAGTTCGGCATAGACCTTGGCAGCAGCAGGCACACCCGGTTTTTTATAGCGTTGCGCATAACCCAAAAACAAGGTCACGCGCCCAGGCGTGGCCGGGTCATCCACATACTTGCCAGTCAAATGCCCAAATGCCAGCGGCGAATAGGCTGCCAGGCTGATCCGTTCACGATACAGCACTTCGGCCATACCGAACTCCATGCCACGGTTCATCAGGTTATAGCAGTTTTGCAACACGGCAATGCGCGGCAAGCCTTGCTCACGGGCAATGCGCAAAAACTCCATCACGCCCCATGGCTGCTCATTACTCACGCCAATGGCGCGCACTTTGCCTTCTTTAATCAATTCATCCAGCACTTCGAGCTGGGTTTGAATCGGCACCCAGTTGATAGGCTGGCCGCTGGCATCGCGCTCGGCGCGCGGATCAAACTGGTATTGGCCAAACATGGGCACATTGCGCTCAGGCCAGTGCAGGTACAGCACATCCAGGTAATCGGTTTGCAAACGCGTCAGGCTGTCGTGTACCGCCTGGCGGATATTGGCTCTATCCATGCCGCTAGGGCCGCCGCGTATCCATTGCATGCCGCGTCTGGGGCCAGCCACTTTACTGGCCAACACAAAACGGTCGCGCGCCTGTTTTTTAATCCAGTGGCCAAGCATGGTTTCGGTCTGCGTCACGGTTTCTGCGCGCGGCGGCACGGGATACATCTCAGCCGTATCGATAAAATTAATGCCTTGTGAGAGGGCAAAATCCAGCTGGTTGTCGGCGTCTTGCTGGGTGTTCTGGTCACCAAAGGTCATGGTGCCCAGCGTGATTTTGGAGACGCGAATACCGCTGTCTCCCAAGGTGGTGTAATCCATTAATGTAATACCTGTTTTTCTGTGGGTACCTGCATTACGATGCTGGAAACCGTTTCAGGTTCCTTCTCCTGATGCACGGGCAATGTCCAGCCTGCGTCCTGGCTGGCAACCATCAGCATGCGGCTGATCGCCAGCACCAGCGGGTGGTTTAAACTCATATTGACGTTCATGCCGTTGGCGCAGACCAACTGCATATGATTTAACTGGTCGTTCACCGACACAAAGCGCGTGTCTACGACCAACAACTCCTGCTCACTCACCGCCGATGAGCGTTGCTGGTAAGCCGTGGCAAAATCCAGGTCTTCCAATTGATGCACGGCATCCGCCTCTTCTGCAAACTGGCGCGTGGCCTCGGTGGGTGATTGCGCGGCAGGCAACGGTGCCGCATTCCCCAGTGCCAGCGCGGACACCGGCAAATGCGCTTCACGGTTGAGTACTTTAAACATTTGTCGCGCGACACGGTAAGTCAGCCATACGCGGATTTCCTGCGCCTCGCTGACAGCGGCTTTCATCAGCAAGCGGTCTTGTTGCTGGTCATAAGCGAGATTGATCTGCTGGATAGATTGCTGTTGCATGAGATTAATAGCTTTGCAAAAGGGTCATCACTAGCATACCGCAGTTGCTCACTTGCTACCTAACACTATCCTTGACTGACCTTGGTTGGACGGGCGAAAGATACACTCCGATACAAAACCGCCACGCCATGTGCGGATAGATTTACGTATGATTTTGTCATAGAAATTAAGTAAGCATGCATGTCACAGGAGGCGATATGTTTAATCTCAAACGGATACATTTAAAAACAATGGCACTCACTGGCCTGGTGGTCGCAATGGTGTTGGCTAGCGGTGCAGCGCAGGCACACCCACCTGGCCGCGGCGGCTGGCACGGTGGAGGTTGGCATGGCGGTGGTGGCGTAGGCTTTTATTTCGGCGCACCTTACCCTTATTTCCCCTATGCCTATTCACCTTATGCTTATCCCTACCCATATGCCTATAGTCCGCCACAGGTGATTGTGACCCAGCCGCAACCACAGGTGTATATCGAACAAGGCAGTGGTGCCACCAGCGCCCCTGCACCAGTACAAACCGCGCCGCCAGCGGCCAGCGCAGGCAATAACAACGGCCAGGGCTACTGGTATTACTGCGAACAATCTGACAACTATTATCCCTATGTCAAAGAGTGTCCGGCGGGCTGGAAACAGGTCACCCCTACGCCACCAAGCAAATAGGCCAAGCATATGAAAAAAACGCATCAGCTGATATTGGTGGCCGTGGCACTCAGCTTGTCAGCCTGCGCCACCAACCCCACCGGCCCCAGCAATATGGCCTTACCCGGCACAGGCAAAGACTTTAATGTCTTCAGGGCCGACGACCTATCCTGCCGGGATTTCGCACTGACACAAATTGGTGGCAAAACGGTGAACCAGCAATATAACGCCAGCCTGGCCACCACCACGGCAGTAGGCACCGTTGTCGGTGCGGCCATAGGCGCAGCGGCGGGCGGTGGTGAAGGTGCGGCCATAGGCGCAGGCATGGGGGCATTGTCCGGCGGCGCCATCGGCAGCAACACGGCCGCGGTGAGCGGCATGAACGCGCAGGATAAATACGACAATGCCTACCTGCAATGCATGTATGCCGCCGGGCACCGGATCCCGGTGCCGGCCAGCATGGCGAGAACCTACTCGCAAGGCGCCAATACTTCGACGACCACCACCGGATCAGGCTATTACCCACCTCCTCCGCCCCCACCTAGTCGCCCGCGTTAGCAAACAGCAAAACAGGCAACCTTTTATGACTGCCTGTTTTGTTAGCCCCCAACTGATTAAATCAACATGCCGCCGGAAGCTTCGATACGCTGTGCATTCACCCAGCGGTTATTCTCCGACAACAGGCTCGCAATCATCGGGCCAATATCATCCGCCACACCCACGCGACCAAGCGCAGTTTGTGAGGCAATATAGGCATTCACCTCCTTGTTATCACGCACCAGGCCCTGGCCGAAATCAGTTTCAATCGCGCCTGGCGCTACCGTATTCACCGCAATCTGGCGTGCGCCCAGCTCTTTGGCCATATAGCGGGTCAACACTTCAATACCGCCCTTCATCGCCGCATAGGCGCTGTAACCAGGTAGCGTAAAGCGTGCCAAACCACTGGAGATATTGATGATACGGCCACCATCATTGATCAATGGCAGCAATTTCTGCGTCACGAAAAAAGTGGATTTCAGGTGGATATTCACCATGTCATCAAACACCTGTTCAGTCGTTTCAGCGAAAGGAGCGGTGAGACCAGTGCCCGCATTGTTAATCAGGAAATCAAACTTTTCAGACTGAAAATGTGTTTGTAATGCTTGCTTCAAGGCACTGGCAAACGCATCAAACGTTTTTACTTGTGCCACATCCAGTGGCAAGGCCACCGCTTTGCCGCCCATGGCGGTAATTTCATCGACCACGGCTTGTGCCAGCGCCTGCTTGCTTTGGTAAGTCAGCACCACATCTATACCCTGCTTCGCCATGGCCAGTGCGGTATTCCTGCCCAGTCCGCGACTACCACCTGTAATCAATGCAATCTTGTTTGTCATGCCCGTTCTCCTGTATTGATGAAAGATGTGCGTAGTTTATTGACACCAAAAACAAAGATAAATCAGCATAAAATGATTATACTGTTCATAATAAATGAACAATTAAAGATCGCTTGCCATGCTGGATAGCACTGAAAGCCTCAAACGTTTTATGCGCGTCGCCGAACTGGGTAGCTTTACCAAGGCGGCAGATAGCCTGGGCCTGCCCAAAGCCAGCATCTCGCTGGCGGTACAACAACTGGAAAGCAAGCTGCAAACACAGCTTTTCCACCGCACCACGCGTAAAGTGCAACTGACACCAGACGGCCAGTTGTTTTATGAAAAAAGCAAAGATGTCTTAAGCGAAATTGAAGAACTGGAAACCCTGTTTATCAGTGACGACAGGCAGATTTCAGGCGTGGTCAGGGTCAACCTGTCGCAGCCCATGGCGCGGCACCTGCTGATTCCCGCACTGCCAGACTTTTTGCAGCGCTATCCTAACCTCAATATCGACATCAGCAGCGAAGACCGCAAAGTCGACTTGGTGCGCGAAGGCTATGATTGCGTGGTGAGAACCGGCGAAGTGGCCGAAACCGGCATGATCATGCGCAAAATCGGCGAAATGCAGCAGACCAACTTTGTCAGCCCCGGCTACCTGGCGGCTTACGGCGAACCCAAGACCATTGCAGACCTGCAACAGCACACTTTGATCCATTACCAGACCAGCAGCAATAAACGCTTTGATGCGTTTGAGTATCAACGCGATGGCGAATTACAGAGTATCAAAATGCCCAGCCGCATCTGCGTCAACAATACCGACGCCTACCGCGCTGCCTGCGTGGCCGGGTTAGGCATCATGCAAGCACCCAGGTTAGGCGCCATGGAGATGCTGAACAACGGCCAATTGGTCGAAATATTGCCGTCGTGGACCGCGCCCAGCATGGCCGTCTCCATGCTGTTTCCACATCGCCGTAATCTGTCTAAACGCGTGCGGATTTTTATGGATTGGCTGAGTGATATTATTCAGGCTAGCTTAATAAGGCAGTAAACGCCTCGTAATACACCAAGGGCACGCTGCGCTAAATACCAGCTTACTTCCCCACATCAAAGTCATAAGTCAAGGTAAAGAATGCCGACCTAGGTGCCCCTGGGGCTAAGAAAGTACTGGCCATCCAATCGTTGCTGTTGTAATTGAAACCACCAGGGCCAATTGCACCGTTGATGGATGGTGAGAATGGGTTAATGCCTAAACGGCCCGCACTGTAATATTCACGATCAAAAAGATTGTTGACCATCAAGCCTGCTGTGAGGTTTTTAGTGAGTTTATAGCTGGTTTTGAGGTTCCAAACTGCATAGCCTGGCACCTTTCCGGGGTAGCGAAAGTTGGGGCTATCTATTTGGGTTGCACAACTGTTATTGCCATACTCAATACCATCAATCACGGTAGGTGCAGTACAGCTGAGGTAACGTGTATTATTCGCGCCCACATGGTGCTTATTGTTTTCGTTACCCCGTACAAAGCTTTCTGAATGCAATATGCCAATCAAGCTGACCGTCCAGTCGGGGGTGATGTCATAACTCACAGTGGCATTCAGGTTATGCAATGGCACACCCGGAATACGATCCCCAGGAGATACAGTAATTTGCTCATAGCCGTTTCCCCGTCCAGAAACGTTACCCGCGCTACTATTATTAGGGCTGGCCATCATAAAACGATCCTGGAATGTGGCATCCGTCAGGGAGTAGTTCAGCCTGAATCCCCATTTGTCAGCACGGCCTTGCAGCCCTAGCTCAATCCCGCGACGACGGGTGTCGCCAATGTTCTGGAAGAAACTTCGATCAGCAGTGAAGGAGACAAAGTAAATATCGTCGGTGAGATCAGTTTGATAAGCGGTGGCATTCCACTGAATAGTCGGCGTCAAATACCCACGACCACCAAATTCTATGGTTTCAGAACGCACCTGTTTTAAGTATGGGTCACCAGAAAGCGTACTGGGCAAACTGCAGAAGCGACGTTCGGCAAGGGAGCGTGGCCCCACAAAGATGAGTGCACCTGTTGTCGGGTCTGTATCGTACACAGGCGTATCATCAAATGCACACCCTAACTCAATCACGCTTGGTGTGCGCGCACCCCGGTTCCAGTTACCATAGAAATTGAGGGTTTCTGTTGGCTGCCAGGTTGCACCTAAGCTAGGATTAAACGAACGATAAGTAAACTTTTCAATCTCACCTTTACCTAGTGTTCCTTGCCCCATAGCTAAGTCTGGGCTAAATTGCAAAAGCGATCCTGAAGGACACTCTTCCAACTCCAAAGTACCATTGCCATTACTGTCTGGACACAATACTGTGTTCTGATAGAAGTTCTTGAATGCAGTGGGGCCGAGCAAACCCAGGAAGTTATTAATAGCAAGTTCATTTTTTATATTGGTGTAATTAAAACGACCAGCCGCGGTAAACGCCCATTCCTTTATCGGCGTCCATGTTTCACTGAAATACACACTTTTAGTGGTACTCTTACCAGCAAAATTATTTAAATCAATTCGATGATCGGCAGCATAAAACTCATAACCTAGCTGACTAGGGTCACGAAAGGCTCTTCGATTGTTATCAAACAAACCTAAATATTGCCCACTCTCATAAGTTGCATCAGCGGCATCAATAGACGCACCTACCATAAACTTATGACTTTCCAGGTTCCAGTTCAACTGTAGAGATGCGCCATCTGTGGTTTGGTCTATCTCTGTTTTAGTAATCAGTGCCGTAGGGGTCCCTTCAACATATCCAGAACATGTGCCTTGCCCGATCTGCCCGGAATTACAATCGGCACCATTGCGTTCTATGGGTACGCCATTTGCATCAGTCACAATCAATCCAAGCGGTTTGTTGATGCCAGGATTACTTCCTGAAAACAATCTGATTAGCGATGCACCTGTCACAGGATCTCGAGCATCCACAGAATAAGATGAACCGCTTACCAAAAAACCATTGGTATCTTTGTAAATGTAACTGAGATCTGCTTCAGGATTGAAGTACTGACCACCACCAAAACTAACGGGATTAAAATTTACCGAACCTCTTGTTTGCCAGGCACGCAATGCATTTTGATAGAACTCAGGATTGAATGCAGGTGCTGTAGTTAGGCCCTCAGGGCTAACTGCCCAGACTGGCTTGCCGCTTGCATCAACTGATTGCCCTGCTATTGCTAGAGTCTTAGCATTTGTACCGACAGCCAATTTGCTCATATCGTAGCCTGTTGGTGAAGATGCGTCATAACCTGAAAACGCCTGATTCATCAAAAGATTCCCACTTGAATCGAACCCAAAAAACTCAGGTTCGCCATTGATATCTAGCATGGCACCTATCTGGCCGCCATTGCCATCCGGCACTGATAATGCAGCAATATTTTCAATACCAATTCCTCTTGAAGGATCAATATCCGGCAATCCATCACCATTAAAATCTGGTACACCGTTCGCCAATTGCTCACCCGGATTAGGTCTTCTAGTCGCACTGCCACCAAAGTTCTGGTTAACATCTCCATTGCTCGCATTTCTGCGGCTCTTACGTCTATACACTTGCCCCGTGATATTGAACGTATCGCTCACATCCCAGATACCGTTGAGCTGGAACTGCAGTAAGCGGTTTTTGGTTTCGTCTGGGCTGGTAAAAATCTGGCTACCATCTTGCTTAGCCATTTCGGTCGGTAATAAACCATTACCAACTAATTTGTTACCTGCATAGAGCATGCTTAAACCCAGTTGTAATTTGTCATTCCGCCATTCACCTTTTGCAAAAAGCTGATTCACCTCACTGGGTGAGTTAACGCGCCAACCGTCTTCCCTGAAAATATTGGCTGCAACAAAACCAGCGACAACGCCGTTGTTACCGCCCACAGAGCCTTGAAACTGGTTGCGTTTGAAAGAGCCACCCAGGTATTCCACCGTGCCTTCGTTGCTATCAAAACCACTTTTGGTTTTCATGCTGATGGCACCGCCCAAGGTGCCCAAACCGAATAGCGGATTGGAGCCGGGGAATACGTCCAGGCTGTTTAAAGCATTCATGGGAATCATGTCCCAGTTCACCACATCACCAAATGGTTCGTTGACTCGGATGCCGTCCAAAAACACGCTCAGGCCTTGTGAGGTGCCTAACTGCGGGCTGGCAGTGAAACCACGATAAGTGACGTCCATCTGGAATGGGTTGCTTTGATAGTCATTAACGTTGACTGATTGCAGCTTACTGTTCATCAAGTCAGTCAAACTCACCGCTTTGGATTCTTTGATCTCTTTGGCCGTGATGCTTTGCACGTTGCCGGGAATTTCTTCCTTGGTAAGCGCCAGGCCTTTCAGCGGGCCGATGTCATAAGCACGTTTGGCGCGTATTTCAACTTTTTCGAGTTGTAGGGCTGGTTGCTTTTCTTCTTTTGGTGCTCGTTGAATCAGTATTTTCTCACCCTCGACCTTACCTTGCAGGCCACTGCCTTCTAGCAATCGCCTCACCGCCTCTTTACGCGTCATGCGGCCTTTAACGGCGGGGGCTTTTTTATCGATAACCAGCGCGCTATCCACCGTGAGCGATAAATCGCTTTGAATAGCGAATTGACGCAGTGCTGCAGCAAGCGGTTGCGCAGGCATATCGAGATTGAGCGGTATGGCAAAACTTTCTTCTTGATCGCCAGGCAACGCAGTGTTGAGTTCTGCGTAAAGGGTTGCAGGTGCGTTGAGGCTGATGAGTGCTGCCAGCGTGGCTGTTTTTATCGTTGCTTTTTGCATGGTGTTTCCGTCAGTGACAGGTCTTGTTAAAGGTGTAACTGACGGACAGGCAAAACGCCTGATATGGGTGGCTTAAAAAGAAATGTAAAGAATTACCTGTTTGGCTCGATCACTAGTGCGTCGTCTTTGCGCTTGAGCGTCACTGGCACGGATTGCGGCAGGGTTTGGATAAAGTCTTCAACCTCGGCTATTTTGAGCACGGCATTCACTTTGGGCGTGTGGTCGCCAAAGAACAGCGCGTTTACGGCTGGCTGGCGATAACGTGACAAGGTATCGGCGACTTCAAACATATCGGCACGGTCAAAGACGATATGACCACTGACAAAGCTGAAACTATCGGCTGCATTACGTTTGACCTTATGCACTGCTGTGCTTTGGTCGATTTCGGCAACTTCGCCATCATGCAATATCAACATTGCCCCTTGGCCATTAATTGGCGCTACTTGCACGCGGCCATGGTCGACGCTGATACGCACTTTCTTGCTAAGCTGGTTGACGGCAAAACGGGTGCCCAGCACAGTGACTCTGGCCTGTTGTGTTTCGACGACAAATGGCCGTACCGGGTCTTTGGTGACTTCAAAAATAGCTTCGCCACGGTTGAGTTTTACCAGGCGCTGATGACGGTAATAGACGATCTCCATCGCGCTGTTGGCATTGGCGGTCACCACTGAACCATCGTCTAGTGTGCGCGTGATCATTTGTGCAACAGAGGTCGTTTGTACCTGGCTTGATATCGGTGCTGCTTGCCATTGCTGATATTGGCTGCGACCTAAAAAGCCTAAGCCGACACACAGCAGCATCACGGCCAGGCCTGAACCAAGCTTGGAGATTTTTTTGCGTTTGGCAGTTTGCTCAAAATAAAGCTTTTGCGACAAAGCATTGGAGAGCTCTTTGAGCCGCTCGGTAGAGCTGAAGTCCTCCATAGTGGACTCTATCATCTGATAGGCCGCGCGGTGCCTGCGGTCTGACAGCAGCCATACTTCAAATGTCGTGCGTTCAGGCGCTTCTGGTGTCGCTTCGCGCATACGGACATACCAACGCGCAGCCGCTTGCCTGATCACATCTTCATGCTTGCTGCGCATCATATTTCGCTCACAATCAATTCACGTGCGCTGCTTAAATCGACAATCGCCCGCATCACATGGCGCTCAACCATGTTTTTGCTGATACCCAGCGCCGCAGCGATTTCGGTTTGGGTATAACCTTCTACGCGGTACATCCAGAATACCTGGCGGCAACGCGTTGGCAATTGCTCTAATATCTGCTGGATCATGTCGAGCCGCTGCTTGATGTCGTTGAGCTGGTCGACTGATAAGGTTGGGGTATCCAACCATTCTCGATGCAGGCCATTATCTGCATCTAGCGACACAAAACGCTGTGCCTGGTGATAACTGTCTACAATCAGGTTTTTAGCGATGCTGCGCATATAAGCATGCGGCTCGTCGCTTTTGTTGGCACTGGTAGAAACGGTGTAACGAATCAGCGCATCATGCAGGATATCTTTGGCAATATGCGGGCAAGCCACTTTAAAACGGATATAACCGAGTAAATCGGTATACGCCCATTGCAGATTGATGCCACACCAAACCATAGTCTTATCCATACCCCTTTACCGCAAAATACATGCCATGCGTTTTAAAGCCGCTTTTGAGTATTTAACGGCCTGAGCGAACTTTAAACCTGCGCATAACAACCACCATATGGCTGAAAACAACCAATAATATTTATGCTAACGAAACAGCTGTGCCCCTCGCAGAGACTTGAGCCAAGCGCTTGCGCCTTAGCTCAAGCAGGCCTATGAGCAATAAACCACTGCTAAATAACCACAGGCTGGGTGGCGCGGGAACCAACGTACGCCGGTCACGCGTATATATCGTCCAATCAATCGTAAAGGAGAGGTAATCCTGAGGGCCTAAGAAACCTTTGAATACACCATATTCACTGTAAAACACTTCAAGTTGGCCATCCGGCATCATGACGATGTCCTCGTAATGGAAGCTGCCCTCGATCGGCAAAACACTTAACGAGGGATCTGGCAGGCTCATGGGATCTTGCGCCGACAGCCCAAAATCAAACTGTCCAAGTTGCGAGGTGTGCACCTGATTTCTGCTGTAACTACCAAATACGACATATAGCTGGTCTTGCAGCAGATTCACCGCTTCGTAATAGAGCGTCAAAGTGCTGTTGCTATTACTAAAAGTGGCGTCACCAACGTAATACATACCATCCAGCGTATATTCCATGGGTAAATACCCGGCGTAACTCTCTTGAAACTGTTCAATCTTGGCTTCAGCGTTAAAACTCAGTAATGCGGCAAAGCCAGCCATCAATAATTTGGTTTTATTAAACATCATGTTTATCCACCTTTTGTGATTCAACTCATTGTCATTCATTTGCAAAACCGTCAACCGGGAGCTATTCCCGTACTGCGTCATATTAAAAAAATCCCCTGCACTTGCCGGAGGAAAGTTGGCAAATGGCAGGGGTTACATTGAGCAGATGTGAGCGTTGAACGGAAAGTGAGGGATTTACTTTCCAGTCACACCAGCCTTCGAGAAACCGCTAAGGGATCACTCCAGTTTAAAGTTCACTGGTATTGTTATTTTGAAGCTCTTCTTTTTTAAACTGTCTTTTATGCCCAACTGCGCAATGGCTTTTTTCACCATGCGCATGGCTTCTTCATCCAGCGGCACATGCTTGCTGCTATCGGCCAGTGACACTTGCACCAGTTCACCACGCACAAACTGCGCAACCACCGTGGCCTCACCTTCAAGATGGCGGCGGACGGCAATCGCCGGATATTGCTTGCTCTTGCTCACCAGCGAACGCAACTGTTCACCATAATCGCCCCAGGCATCTGTATCACTGTCAGTCAGTTCGTCAGACTCTTTCACCGTTGTAGCGCTGGCTGAGATGCTGGTGCGGCTTTCTTTTGCCGTCGACTCGGCAGAGGGATTTGGTGAGCTTTCTGCGCTAACACTAGGCGCCAGCGCTGGCGGGCTCACTGCTGCAGATTCAGATTTAATGGGTTCGGATTTGGCAGGTACCACTTGCTCTGGAACCTTGTAATCTGACTCATGGCTGGCTGGTGCAGCCAATACCTGTTTGGGTGTTTCTAGCTGCGTTTGTGGTTTAACCACAGGCGTAGGCGTCGCCTTGGGTGGCTCCGTCGGCTTGCTTACTTCTGTTGGAGGTGTCACTGGCTGCACACTAGGCGCCGCCGCTTTGATCGAGAAAAATTCAATTTCCAATCGCTCCGGCATTTTGGGCAACTGAATCTGGCTCAGGGTCGGATAAAACGCCACCACCAATGCATGCAAACCCAGCGAGACGATAACCGCCCGCCAGAGTACAGCGTCGTTTGATTGCTCAGGATAAATCAGGCTGCTCATGCCGTTATTTCCTGGCCTCTGGTGACATGACAAAACTGAACTTGCTGATGCCCGCGCGCTGAATGGCGGCCAAGACTTTCGCCACCACACCATATTGCGCGTGTTCATCGGCATAAATTTCCACCGCCGGGTCATGGCGTTGCTTGAGCAGCCCTAACTCTGTGGTCAACCCCTCCAGCGCCAGGCGCTGCTGATCTAAAAAAACCTCCCCTGCATCAGTCACGCTGATATGCGCGGTTTTGGGTGCCGTGATCGCGACCTCGGCACTGGCCTGCGGCAGTTTGACCTTGACCGCATTCATCAGCAAAGGCGCGGTGACAATAAATACCGTCAGCAATACCAGCATCACATCCACCAGCGGCGTTACATTGATTTCGCTTACCAGGTCTTCATTGTCACTATCACCTAAAATCGCCATGATATTAGCCCTCCGCGCCTGACTGCGTCAGCAGTGATTGAAAGCGGCTGGCCACTTGCTCCATGTCTGCCTTATGCACTTTTTGCTTGCGCATAAAATAGTTGTAAGCCAGCACGGCAGGCACCGCTGTCGCAATGCCAATCGCGGTGGCAATCAAGGCCTCACCAATCGGGCCTGCCACCACGTCCAGCCCGGCAGAGCCGGTGGCCGTAATCGTGCGCAAGGCATTCATAATGCCCCACACGGTGCCAAACAAACCGATAAACGGCGCGGTGGAGCCTATGCTGGCCAAGACGGCAACGCCGCCATCCATGCGTTTTTGCTCGAGGTAGGCCTGCTGTTTAAGCGAGAGCAAAATCACTTCCTGGCGCTCGTTTCTGCGTAGCACAGAATTCGCCATCACTTCATTCATGGCACGCATGCCTGCATCACACAAGCGCGCGAAGCTGCTATTACTGTTGGCGATAATCTTGGGCAACTCGTAAATCGTTTTTACCTGTTGCCACTCAGAGAGAAAATTGTTCGATGCACTACGCGACTTGTACCAGGCCCAGCTTTTCATAAGAATGATGGACCACACCAGCATAGACAGCACGCCCAGTAAGTACAACACAAGATCAACAATATCAGGCACCAAATCCACAGTTCGCTCCATTATCAAAATACAGAAAAAACAACCGGGATGTGTTGCACGCAATATGTACCGTGACTGACCTCAACATGAGGACCAGGAAAAATCCCCAGACCATGTCAGGAATTTCTCACATTTACATCCCTTCATATGTTTAATCGCTGGGATCGCCAAAAGCCTGATGCCATTAACACAACTTTACATAAAAATGATTCATCACATGCTGTTGGCATTGGCTGCGACCGGTTGCGGCAGATAAACAAAGTACCATTCGCCGTAATAGCGCTTGTTGTTCAAATGTTCGAGATCCCCGCGGTAGCCTTTGATTTTAAAGGGGGCTTTATCAGACAAGCTGTAAATACCCATGACACCACCGCTGGGCGCAACCACAATCCCCCAGCCTTCACGTTGCGTGATCGGGTCTAGATAAGCTTTGCGCAAATGACGGCGCGGTGTGGGAAACCGTGTGTCGTTGACCAGGGCCTCCACCGTGGGCGGAAAGGTTTTCACCACACCCGGCGTCTGGTTGTAATAGCGGCCAATGGCATCGCGGTAAGCCAGGCCAACCTTGATCAGCTCCAGCTCGCGTTCGCGCAATACCTGCGTTTGCCAGCGTAGGCTGGCTTGCGCCATCACCAGGCCGCTGAGCATGACCAGCATAAACATGCCTATAAGGACAAAACCGGTGACTTGCTGCCTACCACAGCGCATAAGGCGTGCCGTCCTCGGCAAACAGTGTCGAGCCGCTATGTACATCAAACACGCTGCCCTGCTCATCAATATTGGGCGGCAAAGTAATCACCCAGCTATCACTACGCTCGGTAACCGGGTCTGGCGGGATAGCTTTGAGGTATTGCCGTTCGACCAGTTCTTCCAGCGTATCGGGATAACGGTTTTTATCGCTGTAAAACTTATCAATCGCATCGCGCATGGTCAGCAAATCGTGGCGTAAAGTGGTTTCTTTGGAACGCTGCAACATATGCATAAATCTGGGGGTGACCACCGTCAGCAACATCGCCAGTATCGCCAGCACCACCAGCATTTCAATCAAGGTGAATCCGCGTTTCATGACGTTACCACTCACTGTAAGGCTGTTGGTTAATGCCGATGGCGGGCGAGCGCGAAGACACGTCATACACATCTTGCGCCATGTCATCGAGCGCGCCATCGTACGCACGTAGCTGCCAGGTGGCGGCATTGCTTTGCGTGACGTCAGCCGCAAACGGGTCACGTGGAATGCGCCTTAAAAAAAACAGTTTTTTCTTTTTGGTATCTTGCGCATTTTCAACGCCAGTCACCAGGATTGCCAGGTTGGGCGGATAACCACTGTCATTAGCCGTTTTTTTAATCAGGCCCTGGTCTACTGCATCTTTGTAGGCATCCAGTGCATCACGGATTTGCCATAAAGCACGCTTGAGCTCACGCTCTTTGTCGCGCTTGGCATTCAGCTGCAGCACCGGGCTGGCCGAGGTCACCAGCAGAGCCAGCAAGGCCAGGGTCACCAAGAGCTCGATTAAGGTAAAACCCTTGCGATAAGTCAGAGAAAGCATGCGTGGCCTGACCTTATGGTTGCACCGTCGCGCTGTCGTTGCTGTTCATCATCTGGTTGGCAAAGCCGCTGTCATTACGCATATTGCTGCTTTGTGTGGATTGCGGGGTAACCACCGGGGCAGACGGTGTGGTGTCTATGGCTTGCACGGCGCGCGCACCGCCTGCGCCCACCGGATTAGCCGTCGCGGCAATCCCGGACGGGATCAGGCTATACACCGAACTGGCCGGGCTCAGGTTATGCATGATGCGTGGCGTAATCAGCAACACAATTTCGTTTTTACGCTTATCCTCATTGTTACTGCTGAACAGCTTGCCTATCAGCGGCAAGTTGCCCAGGCCAGGGACCTTGCGCCGCGTTTTCTGCTCATCATCACGGAACAGCCCAGCCAGAATCTGCGTTTCGTTATTGCGTAACTGCAAGGTGGTATTGGCATTGCGGCTGCCTATGGTATACGCCAGCACACCAGAGCTGGTGGTGACCTGGTCGGTAATATTGCTCACCTCCATGCCGACCTTGATACTGACCTGGTCCTGCATCTGGATCACCGGCTCGACATCGAGCTTGATGCCGACTTCAATATAATTCACATTCTGGCTGACAAAGCCCTGCGCACTGGCGACACTGGTCAGCACCGGGATTTTGTCACCGACATGAATCTTGGCGCGATCACGGTTCTTGACGCGGATTTTCGGGCTAGCCAGTAAATTAGTATCGGTGTCTTGGTGCAACAGATTCAGCACGATGGCCGGATCGCTGATTGAGAACACACCCAGGTTGCCATTGAAATTACGCAACTCGGTCAAAGTCAGCTTGCCGGCTTGCGGCTGTGTGCCACTGGTATTGCCAGCGGCGTTACCCTGCACGCCGACACCGATCTGGGTCGGATACTGGATGCCGAGGTTTTCCAGGTTACGTCGATTGATCTCCATGACCTCGACTTCGAGCATCACTTCGGGTTCATTCAGGTCTTGCGACGCAATCAGCTTTTCGGCGACTTTAATGCGATCCATGGTGTCGCGCATCACCAGCGTATTCAATTTTTCATCCATATAGACATCGCTGGCACGCAACACGGTTTTCATCATGTTGAGCGCACGTTTGGCATCCATATGTGTCAGGTAAAAGCTGCGCACAAACAGCTCTTCATATTGTGCGGCGCGGGCTTGCGGATAAATCAGCAAGGTGTTGCTGTTAAGCACTTTTTTACCCAACTGGTGGCTGGTGAGTATCACCTCCAGCGCCTGTTCTATCGGCGTGTCACGCAAGAACAGATTGACGCGTATACCTTCATTCAACTCCTGGTCAAACGAGAAATTCAGGCCCCCGGCCTTGCCCAGGTATTCAAAGGCATTTTTAATCGGCGTGTTTTTCAGTTCCAGCGTGACCTGTTTTTTCAGCGCGGACTGCAATGGCCGCACCACACTGCTACGCTCATTTTTTTGTTGCTCTAGCTGCTCGAATAATTGCCGTGCTTCAGCATGCGCCGGCTGCTCAGCCAGGATGCTGCGTAAACCAAACTCGGCGCCTGCCCAGTCTTCTGCCGCAATCGCTAGCTTTACCTGTGCAAGCTGGGCAGCATGCTGGCGCGCCAATTGCACCTTTTGCAGGCCATCACTGGCAGCTCGGTTGTTGGGCGCAACCTGCAACACCTGCTGGTAACCCTCGGCCGCCGCATCGTACTGTTGGGCGAGCAAAAAGCTATCGGCTTGCTGCAGTTGTTTTTGCAGTTTTTTCTCCTGCAACAACGTCAGCCAGTTTTTGTATTGCGGTTGGCGCGGATACGCATCAACCAACGGTTGCAACAACTGGATCGCTTCATCATCTTGGCCGCGTGCGGCATATAGCCTGGCCTGCTCCAGCGTGGCATCGCCGGTTTGCTGTGCGGGTAGCAGGTTGCTGCAACTAGCCAATAACAACGGACTGCCCAGCCAGGCCCAACGCCAATATTTGTGATTCATTCGCTTATTCAAAACACCACCCCATTATCCAGCCTGATTTCAAAGCGCTCGGCCGCATGTTGCAACACGATTTTTTGTTGATCCAACGCAGTTACCTGCCAGCCTTCGGCAAACTGGTCACCTTCATGCAATACATATTGTTGCTGGCCATCGGTTAAAAATACGGTCCAGCGCCCGCCCTCTTGCAAGCGACCAGCATAGGTATAAGGATTCACGGCCTCAGGCGCGGCAGCCTCTGCAGTCTCGGCCAACGGCATTTCCAACACGGCAAACAGGTTAGTTGCAGTATCGTCGGCGACAGTCATCATGCTTGTTGGCACTGAGACACTTTGCGGTGCTGAACTGTGTTTCGGTACGGCGGCGTGAGGCAAGGCCTGCGCCAAACTGACGCGACGCTGAGAGGTTTGCTGTACAGCGGCGACCGGTGTCTGCTCAGTTTGTTCTACCCACCAGCACGCCAGTAACGTGCAAACCAGTGCTGCCCATAGAAAGCCGCGCCGCATCATGCCTGGCCCCGCTTGCGTGTATACAAACTGAACTCGACATAGGCCTCGAGCTCAGGCTGCAACACATCACTGCGTTGCAATTTGAACTGGCTTAAGGCCAGGCTGGGGTAATGTTGCAAGACCTGCTGTAAAAAGTGACGCACCTGCAAATAGTCGCCTTTGAGCGGCAACTTGATACGCTGTACTTGCAAGCTGGAATGTTCAACGGCGACAGACTGGAATTCTGCGCGCTCGAATAGCATGCCCATGGCATCCGCCGTCGCCAGGATCTCGGCACTGATGCGGTCAGCCTCATCCTCACTGGGCCAGGTTTGCAACACACTCACCACTGGCGGCCTGCTCTGCATGACAGGCAAGGCTTGCTTGGCGGGTGCAGGGAGTTGCTGCAAGGCAAGTTGCAAGGTATGCCCGCGCCACCAGGCGTGAGCCACCAACCCGAAAAGTACCACGGTGATCAGCAATATGACTGCCAGCCAGCGATGCGTCCGCAGCGTTTGCCCGCAAGCAAAGTGCACACGTTGCATAAAGTGATTTAGAACTGCCATCCGGCCTCCACATGCAAGGTGGTCATACGCAACCCATTCACCTCGGTCGCTTCGCTGGCCTTGAGTTTCACGTCTGCCAGCGCAGGCTGTTTTTTCAACCGCTCGACCAGCGCCCAGCCCTGCTGGCGCTGCTGCGCCAGCACTGTCATACGGATCTGCTTACGTTTGGCATCTGGGGAGAGTTGCAGCCAGTACAACTGGGCTTGTTGAGCATGCTCTAGGTCAGTTAATAAGGTTAGCCACGGCGTCTGTATCTGTCGCTGTGCCTCGGCGATGTCAGCCGCCAGTGCCTGATTGACGGGAGGTTTGTTGACGGTTGGCTGATTCGCGGCCACTAACGATAGTCGCGTTTGCCATTGTTGCTGCAACGCCATATTTTCCCTGGAAAGTTGTTGATAAACAGCGGCCAGCCATGCCAAACAAATCAGCAAAATCAGGCCAGTCAACGTGGCCCCAGGCCCAGGCAGTCGCCCGGGCGCATGATTCAAGCGCAGATGCATCAGGCCATCCTCCGTTGCATTGCCTGTTGAGGCGACTTATCCAGTCTGCTGCACGACTCCACCACCTGAAACGGCAGCATGGACTGCTGTGTGGCGCCGCTAATCTCGGCCTGTGCCAAAAAGATGGGCAATGCTGCCCGCTCGGGATGCATGACCTGTTCGCGCGACAATAACTGAGTCAACGTCTGCCGCCAACTTGAGTCAACAGGCAACTGGCGTATCTGCTGCCACTCGCCCTGCATCAGGCACGCCACGGTTAAGTGGCCAGACTCACGACACACCATCCAGCCATTGGACGAGAATCCTTGCTGGCGCATGATATGCAAAGCCTGATTGGCGGCCAACGTCCACGCGGGTGTCATGATGCCCGCGGGCAAGCGATAGTCGGCCAGTACGGCCTGCAATCTTTCCAGTAATACGGCAGGCAGTGCATTCAGCAAAGTGGGCTGGCCATAAGCCGCCGGCTGCGCCTGTATCTGCCAATCCTGGCCATCGTTAGCAAACGCCTGTTGCAAGCCATGGCGGTAATAAGCGGCCTGGTCGGCCTGCGAACGGATCTCAGCCTGCCACGGCAATACCAGCCAACGCGCATACTGGTTAGAAAGCACCACCACCACATGCCATCGTTGGGCCGCCAAAGGTGCCAACACCTCATGCAAAGTCTGCCATAAAGCTTCTGGCGGCAACATCTCCTGCGCATTGCCCGGCAAGGCATGGTGTTGATGGCTGATCATCTGCGGGCGACTGCCCGGCCACCAGGCGCGTTTAAACTGAAACACTTCCAGTGCATCGCAAGTGATGACCAGACGCAACTCCGGTGCCGTCAACGCCTGCCACCAGCGGCGGCTGTCGGCCAGGCGGCAATCCACGCCGGGGTCAGGAGAGAGATGTAACACGGTTGATCTCCTGTAACGTGGTTTCGCCAGCCGCGACCAGCGCCAGGCCTGCGTCACGCATGGCACGCGTGCCTGTGGTCGCGGCCAAGGCCTTGATCTGGCTAATGGGCGCTTTGGATACAATGAGCTCGCGCATGCGGTCATCAAACAGCAGCAATTCGGCAATGCCTTTGCGGCCCTTGTAACCGTTGCCATGGCACTGGCCACAGCCCTGGCCTTTTTTAAACTGATAGTGTTGTGTGGCCGCTACGCTCAAGCCTGACTTACTTAACAATGCGGGTTCCGGCGCATCATCCACTTTGCAAAACGGGCAGATCACACGCACCAGCCGCTGCGCCAGAATCACATTCACCGCAGACACAAAACTGTATGGATCCACGCCCATATTGGTGAAACGGCCAATCACATCAAACACGTTATTGGCGTGCACCGTGGTGAGTACCAAATGCCCGGTGAGTGCAGATTGCACGGCAATCTGTGCTGTTTCGCCATCACGAATTTCGCCGACCATGATTTTGTCCGGGTCATGCCGCAAAATAGAGCGTAAGCCGCGCGCAAACGTCAGGCCTTTTTTCTCATTGACCGGTATTTGCAGTACGCCAGGCAGTTGATATTCGACCGGGTCTTCAATGGTAATAATCTTGTCCTGGCCCTGGTTGATTTCGGAAATCATGCCGTAGAGGGTGGTTGTTTTACCGCTACCGGTAGGCCCGGTCACCAGTAACATGCCATAAGGCGCCTCGGCTTGTGCCCGGATTTGCGCCAGTAAGTCCGGGGCGAAGCCCAGCACCTCCAGGCTGATGCCTTGCGCCTCACTGAGGGCTTTACGATCGAGCACTCGCAACACGGCATCCTCACCAACTACGCTGGGCATGATGGAGACACGCAGGTCTATCTCGCGGCCCAAGGCATGCACTTTGCAGCGGCCATCCTGCGGAATGCGACGCTCGGCAATATCAAGCTCGGACATGACCTTGATGCGCGAAATGGCTTGCTCGGCCTGCATCACGCCACTCAGCCCCCCAGCCTCGTTCAGCACACCATCAATACGGTATTTAACGCGTAGGCCATGCATGGTGGATTCGAGATGGATATCACTAGCCCCTGCCTTGAGCGCGTCGTACAAGGTCGAACGCACAAAACGCACCACCGGGCTGCTGTCTTCACTGATGGATTTGAGCGACAGTTCTTCGACAGGCGCTTCCTCTTCATGGCTCGCGCTGTCGCTGTGTTGCACCTGGTCCATCGCGCGCATTTGCGTTTCATGAAACTGCAGGCAGGCCGCAATATCATTGCGATGCGCAAGGCACCACTGTACCGGCACTCGCACCATGCTCTGCAAGCGTAATTGCAACGCTTCGTCAAACGGGTCAGCCAGTACCAGTTGTAGCGACTGGTCTGGTTTCTGCATCAGCACGGCATGTAAGGTGCTGGCATCCGCAAAACGCAACAGCTCAAACATGGGCTGCATGGTATGTAAGTCGAGCGCCGTCAGCGTCGGGTAATGCATGCATTGCCCCAGCGCTTGCACAAACACATCGGGCGCCAGGCCGGACAACTCCTCCAGCACCTCCATCAGCGGACGGCCGGTTTGTTGCGCCAACTGGCGTGCCTGCGGCAATAATGTGGTCGCCAAAGGCGGCACCTGCCCGGTCAGCGGTAAATCCTGCATATTCACGAGATGACATTCCTCATTCTATGGCGCCAGCCAGTTCAAAAATCGGCATATACATCAATACCACCACCAGCCCGACGATGAGCCCAATCAGCACCATCAGTGCGGGTTCCAGCAACTTGCTCAGCCATTCCACCCGTCGTGCCGTTTCTTCGTCATAAAACACACCTATGCGACCCAACATCTCATCCAGTTGCCCGCTGCGCTCACCCACACGCAGCATACGGTTGGCAATGGAAGTGGTGAGGCCATGCGACTCCATGGCGCCCGACAAGGCCTTGCCTTCGCGTACCTCTGTGATCACGCGCTGTAAAGCCAGTTGCAACTCTTGCGGCAACAAAGATTGCACCATGCCCAAGGCAGTCAGCAAGGGAATTCCTCCCTGTAACAACATGCCCAGCGTGCGGTAAAACCGCGCCAACTGGTAAATGCGCAAGGCTTCGCCCAAACTGGGGATTTGCCACACGCGCTGCATCAGCCAGGCCTTGCTGGCCGGGCGCGAAAACACCAGCCACAAGGTGGCCACCATACTCACAGTGGCCAGCAACACCCATTCGCCATGCCCCTGCAACAATTGCCCCCAGCGCAACAGCATCTGGCTGGCCCAGGGCAGGTTGTCACCGCCGCTCTCATAAATCGTGCTAAAGCGCGGCACTACATAACCGAGTAGAAACAGCACCACCAGGCCGCCCACCACGATTAACAACACCGGGTAAATGGAGGCCGCAATAATTTTTTTACGAATCGCCTCCACCTGCGACTGGTAAGCCACATGACGACGCAAGGCATGCACCATGTCGCCCGTGCGCTCACTGGCGCGGATGAGCGCGATATATAACTGGCTGAATACGCTGGGCTGCAAGGCCAACGCCTGTGATAAAGGCAAGCCTTCAAACAGAGCGGTGCGCAACTGGGTTAACACCGCACGCGCATGGTCTTGCTGCTCTTTTTCGGCCAGGCCTTCAATCGCTTCGATCAGGCTCAAGCCGGATTCCAGCAACGTCAGCAACTCCTGGCTAAACAGGCTGAGGTTAAACGCCTGCGTTTTCAGTGGCCATTGCGGCCAGCCGTGTGCCCGCGCCGACCGCACCTGCAATACGCCATAACCCTGTGACTGCGCCTGTTGCAACGCCGCCTGGCGATCCGTGGCATCCAGCGATAACCAGCTGACCTGCGCGCCCTGCAATACTTTCAACTCAAACTTCATGATGACTGACTGTTAAACACTACCAGTTACCGACGTCGCTATCAGCATCCTGGCCACCAGCCGCACCATCACTGCCCAGGCTCCACACATCGTAATCGCCATGCTCACCGGGATAACGATACAGATACTGCCTACCCCACGGGTCGGCGGGCACACCTTTGGCCAGATAAGGGCCTTGCCATTTAGCTTCAGCATCCGGTCTGCGATTAAGTGCCGCTAAGCCCTGTTCCGTCGCTGGATAATGGCCGGTATCCAGCCGGTAAGTATCCAGCGCACGCGATAGCGCCTCGATTTGCGCCTTGGCCGTTTTGGTTTCCGACTTGCCAATCTGGGCAAAATACTTGGGGCCGACATAACCCGCCAACAGGCCGATAATTACCATCACCACTAGCAACTCCAGCAAGGTAAACCCAGCCTGTTTCATGCCCTTTGCACACATCATGTCTATTCCTTATTTGTTGAGCGTAAATAATTGGCTCACGCGGTTAAGCGTCTCCAGCGTCAGCAAGCCGCTGCTAAACTGCAAATTGACCCAGTCGCTGATCAGGCTGTAATAAGCCTTGGTCAGCGATAACTGGTTGGTAAACAGTTTTTGCTGTGCATCCAGCACTTCGTGATTGGTTTTAAACCCGGCCAGAAAGCCTTTTTGCGTGCCATCGAGTGCCACACTGGCCGATTGCACCGCTTGTTGATAAGCACTGATAGATTGTTGTTGTGCCTGCAGGCTTTGGTAATATTTGCGCACATTGAACTCAATCTCGCGCGACTTGGCCGTCATGCTTTCCTCACTGGCCGTCAGGCGGCTGGCACTCTGGCGCACATTGGCATTGACATAGCCGCCTGCAAACAAAGGCATATTCATCTGCAAGGCAATGGTGGTGGTATCAAAGCGCGAGCCCAGCGTGTTGTTACTGTCGTTCTGGCTATACGAACGCACGCCGACCAGGTCCAGCGTCGGGTAATGCCCAGCCTGTTTTTTCTCAATATCTTTTTTGGCGACCTCGACGTTCTGGTAGGCTGCAGCCAACTCAGGATGATGCTGCCGCGCCAATGACAGCCAGTGATCCAGAGACTGTGTCGAGGCATTTAATCCACGCAGGCCATCCACCACCAGGGCGGCGGACAAGCCCTGAGACGCCCCGGTCAACATCTGCAAGCTCTGCTGGTTAGAGAGCAAATCATTACTTGCCTGTATATGCTCAACCTTTGCCACATCCAGGTTAGACTGTGCTTCACTCACCTCGACCACCGTGCCGCTGCCACGCACATAGCGCTGATCGGCCTGACGCAATTGCTGGCTCACTGCGTCCAGTTTGCGTTGCTGTACACTGACCCGGTCTTGCGCATACAGAGTTTCCAGGTACACCGACACCAGTTTGAGGATGAGCTTGGCATTTTCCTGTTCCAGCAAGGATTCTTGTGCGCTGACATACGACTTGGCCCCGCCATAAATCGCCATGGTTTCGCGGTTAAACAAAGGTTGTTTGACCGAAAGATTGTAATTTTCCAGCGAATAATCTAACTCCGTATTGACCGCGCCTAACGTAGTTTGGGTGGTGCGGTCGGTATTGCCACGGCCTTTGGTCAATCCCAGTTGCACTTTGGGATAAAACAGCGCACGCGCCTTGGTCAGTTCCTCACGCTCGGCCTCGGTATTCGCCAATGCCGCACGATAGTCAGCGTTATTGGTCAGCGCCAGCTGATACAGGCCATTTAGGTCTTCGAGGGCACATACAGAAGCACAGCCAAAGAGGATAGTGACGGTGCATGCTTTCAATACACTTCTGAGCATGTGGAAACGCTTAATCAGTGAGCGAGCGAGATGAAGTGCAAGGCGCACGGAACGGAGGAACCGGAATGTACGTAGTTGTACATGAGGATTGCGAGTACCGCGCAACGCCGCAATTCGCTCGCACAGCCACTGAGAACGTGTTTCCATCACTCTTCCTTCATCGACGCCGCCAAGCGTTTGCTGAGCGGATGCATCAGGTAATTCCACAGCGTACGCTCACCGGTTTTAATCACCACTTGCACCGGCATGCCAGGCTGTAACTGGCGGCCCTGCAAAGCGTGCATACCTTTGTCAGTAAGCATCACGCGCGCCAGGTAATAGCTTTGGCTACCTTCTGCAGTGGCGGCCGGTTTGCTCAACAAATCTTTGGACACCGATTTCAATTGCCCTTCTGCCAGCAATTGCGGGCTATTGGCAAAGGTAGAAAAACGGATATCTGCGGCCTGACCGACGTGTATCTTGTCTATCAGATGCGGCGGGATTTGTGCATCGACAATCAATGCCTCGCCGGACGGCACAATGTCCATGAGCTTTTGGCCAGGCTGGACCACCGCGCCTACCGTATGCACCTGCAACCCCACCACCTGACCAGACGCCGGTGAACGGATTTCAGTCCGCCCCAGCTCCTGGCGTAAAGCCAGCACTTTCTGCGCATCCGCCTCCACCTGCAATTTGACCTGCGCCATCTCGGCATCAATTTCTTTCTGCTCAGTCTGGTTACGCTGATTGATTTGCTGCTGCAACTCAAGAATCGCCCGCTGGGCACGTGTCATATTGGCCTGGGTATTGGCGCGCTCGCCATATAGCGCAGCCACGCGCTGCTCAAGGTCATTCTGCTGGTTGCGCGGCGCATAGCCTTCTGCGGCCAATGCACGTACGCCTTGCAATTGATCTTCCAGCAAGGTCAGTTGTGATTCATGGCTGGATAACACACCGCGATAACCTTCAATCAGCGCCTGGTATCCAGCGATAGCCTCCCTTTTAGCCGCGATATCGGCCGCCAGTGCCGCAGTCTTGGCGGCCAATAACTGGCTCTGGTTACGCATGTGCTGTTGTATAAACGGATCCTGCTGCTGGCTGGTCAAATCAGGGTGAAAATCAATCACGGCACGATGACTTTGCTCGGCACGCAAGCGGTCTTCCTGCGCACGTAACCCGGCGTAGCGCTGCCACACCTCCTCATAGCGCGCCTTGCTGGCCTGGGCATCGAGTTTAAACAGCACGTCACCCGTCTGCACCTCTTGCCCTTCATGCACCTGCAAGACACTGACCATGCCGCCCGTTAAATGCTGGACCACCTTGTGATTGGTTTCGACGCTGATTACGCCTTCGGTGGGCACGCCCTCATCCAGCGGCGCAAACACCGCCCACAGCACAAAGCCGGCCAGGCCCAACAGCAGGATAGCAGCACCCTTTCGCGTCTGGCTGACACTTTGCGCATAAGACTCAATGACGTGCACATTGTCAGCAATTACAGGATTTGTTGTCATGCAGGCTCCGTCGCTACACTGCTGGAAGCAGCATGTAATTGGTTTAAGTAAACAATTCCCGCATCACGCGGCCCATGGTGTAACACTTCGCCGCGTTTAAGTACCAGCAGATCGTCGGTAATCTTGAGGATGCCGGAACGGTGCGAGATCACCACAATGGTAGTATTCAGGGTTTTCAAGGCTTGTAGCAATTGCATGAGCCTGGCCTCACCAAATTCGTCCAGGCTGGCATTGGGCTCATCCAGCACCAGCAAGGCAGGCTCTTTGTAAATGGCACGCGCCAGCCCTAGCAACTGCCGTTGCCCGCCAGACAGCGGCAAACCTTGCTCATCCAGCCGGGTGTCATAACCTTGTGGCAAACGCAAAATCGCTTCGTGCAACCCCACGCGCTGGCAGGCCTGCAAAATATGCTGGCTGTCCAGTTCACCAAACCTGGCCACATTTTCGGCGATGGTGCCTTCAAGCAAAGACACCTGTTGCGGCAAATAACCCACACTGGTCATCAGCGCACGCGCGTTGTCTGCCGTGAGGGTAGATTGATTAATTTGATAGTGGCCAGCCGTGGGTGACACTACGCCGACGAGCAAGCGTGCCAAAGTACTTTTGCCCGCGCCCGATGGCCCCATCACACACAGCAACCGTCCAGGTTGAATGTCCAGGCTCACTTCGTGCAATAAGCGGCGCGAAGCAGCAGTGACACCAACGGCACTCAACGCCAATTGATAAGGCCGCACCAGGCTTGTCGCAGGTAGCACTGCTTGTGCCGACACAGCAGCGCTGTTCAACAAGCTCTGCAAATCTGCCGCGGCGGACTGCGCCTGCAACCACTGGCGCCAGCTGTGCACCATGACATCAAACGGATGCAAAGCGCGGGCAATCAGCACGTTCGACGCCACCATGGAACCCACACTGATTTCACCACGTATGGTTAGCCAGGCCGCCATCGCCAGCATGAGTGACTGCAAGGTGTAGCGCACCCATTTATTGACAAACTGGCTACGGTCACTGGCTTTTAACCAGGCCTCTTCTGCCAGTGATTGTTTTGCCAGCAACGCCTGCCAATGCTGGCGCAGGGTTTGCAACATACCCAGCACATAACTGGACTGCAAATGCTGGATTTTTTGCTGCAAAAAATATTCAGTGCTGTGTTTTGCCGCCTGTGCGCTTTGCGCAGGCGATGCTGTCATGCGTTGATTCCACAACGCTGCCACGCATTGCACCAGGCAAAAAACCATGGCCGTGGCGCCCAACACCGGGTGCAAGGCAAACAGCACCAGGATGTAAATCATGCTCCAGGGGATATCCAGCAAGGCAAACAAGCCTTGCCCAGTCATAAACTGGCGAATGGCAGTTAATTGCTGCAATGACTCGGCAGGTGGTCGGTGCCGGGGGTGACGTGCATCGAACACGGCAGCAAACACTTTCTTGCCATATGTGAGGTCAAACTGCACGCCGGTTTTAATCGCATATAAGCTGCGCAACCAGTCTGCGCCAGCCATCAGCAATAACAACCCTGCGGTTAACACTGTGATTGCCACCAGCGTCAGCGTATTGCGGCTGAGCATGACCCGGTCGTACAGCTGCAACATATACAAGGTAGGGACCAGCATCAGCACATTGGTCAGTAAACTGAGCCAGACCATTTGCAAAAAAGCCCCACGAAACGGCTGCATAAAAGACCACAGCGGCGGGTGCCATGCATGTGAGCGTGTGAGCATCATGACTGTGCTACCTTTCCTGAATCTGTTTTTACAGGCCCTGCTTGAACAGGCGCTGTTTGAAAGCTTGCCAGCACTTCCGCCGGTTTACCGTAACGGATCATCTGCCCCTGGCACATCACCAGCATCAGGTCGGCGATGCTCAAAATATGCTGCAAATGGCTAATAATGATAAAAGTCGTGCCTTGCTGCTTCAGGTGTGCAATCGCCTGCTGCAAGGTGCGCTCGGTGGTGGTATCCAAGTTGGCATTCGGCTCGTCGAGCACCACAATGCGCGGCCTGCCATAAAAAGCTCGCGCCAAGCCAATCAACTGTCGCTCGCCGCCAGAAAGCGGCATGCCAGACTGGCCAATCACCGTGTTCAGGCCATCAGGCAGTTGATGTACCCATTCGTACATCCCGAGCAAGGTCAGCACCTCAGTGAGGGCTTCGCGGTCAGGCGCCTGAAAGCGGCAAATATTGTCTACAATTGGGCCATCAAATAGATCGGCTTCCTGCGCCAGATACCCCAGGTGCGGCCCTAATTGCGTTTTGTCCCAGCGATGCACATCCACGCCATCAAACCGTACGCGGCCACTGTTGGGTGCCAACAAACCTACCAGCAATTTGGCCAGGGTCGTTTTTCCCGAGGCCGAAGCTCCCGCCACAATCAGCACTTGCCCGGCGGTTAATTTAAATTGCACCTGGCGAATAAACACCTCTGCCGAAGATTTACCCGCTTGCGGTATGGCATAGCTCAGTTGCTCTACAGTCACCTCACCTGTAGGCGGTGGCAGCACCAGTCCGTCTGTAGTCGCGCTGGCATTCGCCATCAAGCTGGCGATACGCTGATAAGCTGTCCAGGCTTGCTCGTAGGTTTTCCAGTGCCCCACACATTGCACCAGCGGGCTTAGCACGCGGGCCGCTAAAATTGAAGCGACAATCATCATGGCGCCACCATTAAACAACTCACCGGCAATAAACAGATAGCAAGCCAGGCCTAAAATCAGGCTGGTTTGCAAGGTTTGCAGCCAACGCGAGGCGGCTGCACTTTTGCCTGCCAGCTCAGACGCTTGTGCCTGTTGCCATAAAAATCCGTGCTGATGCTGCAACCAGCGCTGCTCAATGGGGGCTAGCATGTGCATGGCATGCATCACATCACCATGGCGGCTGATGCTGGCAAAATAACGTTGTGATTCCAGCGCATGCTGGTTGGCTTCCTTCATCAAGGGTGCCACATGTGACTGGTTGTGCACGGTCAATGCGAGTTGTATCGCCAGCCCGCACAAAGTGAGTACGCCCAGTGCCGGATGAATCCAGAACACGGCGCATAAAAAAATGAGGCAAAAAGGCGCATCTATCAGGCCTAGCAGGGCAGAAGAATGCAAGGCATTTTTAAGGGTAGCAAAATCGGCAAAGACCTGCTGCGCAGGAAACATCGGCATGGCCAATTTGGCTGCGAATACGCGCTCAAATACCTGTTGTTGCAACAATTGCTCGAAGCGTTTTGCCCCGGCTTGCAACACATTGCGGCGCTGCCATTCCAGTGCTTCCATCACCAGGTAAGCAAAGGCGGCCAAGAGTGTCAGCATGACCAATGTTGAGACATTACGACTATTTATGACGCGGTCATACACCTCCAGCATGTACCAGGAGGGCACTAGGATCAGCAGATGAGTCACCACCCCAAACAGCCAGACTTTGCGCCATAGCGGCCAGAGTTGAGACATGACTTGCTTGATGGATTCAGCTTGCGACGACATTTTCACAATAGGAAATTCTGTAGCGAATGATTGCGGGTAGGTTGCCCCACCCGCAAAACTTCTATTACACGATCACAAAGTCAGAAGTGGACAATGTATTCACGCCAGTCAGGATGGCAATGTCTACCTTCGCACCACTACCATTACCGTCGGCGTCATAGCTGAGGGTTTTGGTCGTGGTGTTGTACACCAGGTAATCATTAGCATCTTGTGCAGTGCCTGTGCTGTTCACACGCAACATGCTGGCATTGAACCCTGCCAACTGGCTGTACTGATCCAGGTGCAACTCGATTTTGTCGGTGCCACGGGTAAAGTCAGTAATGGTGTCTACCCCGGTCAGGTTAAACGCCGTGTTGGTGTAGGTTTGCACAGTGGTAGAAGAGCCAGTGACAACTTGCTCATACACTTTGCCAAATACAAAGGTATCCGCACCGCCGCCGCCAGTCAGCGTATCGTTACCGCCATTGCCAACAAATACGTCAGCCTTGCTGGTACCGATAAAGGTCTGCTGGTTAGCATTGCCTTCAAAACGCAAGCCATTAGTGGTCAGGCCAGAAGCATCAACGACTACGTTGTTGATCGTGCCGCCGTTGTTACCCAAGGTATTGGACAAATCAGCGACAGTACCATTGGCCTTGAAGTAGTAATGATCATTGAGCAACTGCAAGGCAGTATCTTCAACGTTCAAACGGCCAACCGTACCGCCCACTTGCACCACTTCCATAGACTTGAAGTTATCGTTGTTGAGCACAACGGTACCATTCGCCTTGGTGTTAGCGCCGATACCTGTCGTAATGCGCAGTGTATCCACACCATCACCACCAACGATCACATCGTGTTTAGCGCCAGTAGCGATCCACTCTTTGTTACCGTCATCCGCTTTAGAAGTCGTGCCTTGCACACCACTACCAAACCCGCCAATCACAAAAATGTCATTGCCTTCGCCACCATCCAGATAGTCGGCACCGCCATGACCAATCAGCAAGTCATTGCCGCCGTTACCATAAACAGTGTCATCACCCAAACGCATGGTCGCGTAATCTACGCCATCGCTACCGTAAACGATTTCGTGCGCATCACTACCTTCGTTGGCACCATCAATACGCGTAAAGCTACCGGCTTCACCTTCAGATGCATCGTAGATCACGTCAACGTTGTGGTACAGATGCGCAACTGAATAATCATCCACCTCAAATACGGCAGCTTCATAAGTCACTGGCGTTGCGCCAACGATGGTTGCGGCTGGTTCGAAAGTGTTTTCTTCAAACTCGAGCTCCAAAGTAACAGTTTCAACTGGACCGCCAGCGACGCCGTAGATGTGGGTGCCTGGGTTCAACTCACCCGTACTCAGTGACTCACCATTTTCTTCGATTTGCTCAGCTTCCAAAGTGATACTTACGCCGCTAGCCAACTCAATACGCTCAATACCAGAGAAAATAATATCCTCAAACTGACCAGACTTTGTAAATTCGAGGGTATCCACCGCATTGTAACCAGCAATCGTTGTAGCAAAAGTGCTAATCGCTGAAGAACCAGGACGCGTCACAATGTTCAAACGAACATCAGTTTCTGCCTGCTCAGACATCTCCTGATCTTCTATTTCAACGATATTGCCTGTGGTCGTATCAATGGCAACCAAACCAGCATCTTCATCCGTTTCATCAGCTTCAGACAACTCAATATAACGCGCCTCGTTGCCAGAATTATCCAGACCTGATACACCGCCTTCAATAATAAGGCCTTCCGCTTCCTCTTCATCACCGATACGGAAGGTATCGTTGCCATCACCACCGATCATTGCATCGTAAGATGTTGCCAAAAATAGATTACCAACAACGGTCTCGTCTCCAGCAGAGCTATCATCGCCTTGCAGGTAGTCGTTACCCTCCCCACCGCTTAAGACATCATCACCATCACCGCCATAGATAACATCATCGCCTGCGCCGCCAAACAATGCATCGTCACCGTCACCGCCATAAATACTATCACCGCCATCACCGCCATCGGCATAGTTGTTGCCACTACCTACATCAATGATGTCATCACCGGCACCACCAACAATTGCATCATCACCATCGCCGCCCAGCAGGATGTCATCACCATCACCGCCAAAGATAATGTCATCGCCATCGCCACCATCAACAAAATCATTACCTGCTTGAGCAATAATGATGTCGTTACCACCATCGCCCGCGATGAAGTTATCCAGCCCATTACCAATAATCAAGTCTGGATTCGGTGTACCGGTATAGTCAGTCTCTGTACCGTTAAAAATCTTAACTGCCATAATAAAACTCCTCAAACTTAGGTCTGGAGTAGCAGCACTTGCTACTCCAGATGATTAATTAAAAGTATTCAAATTATTAAGGTACAGTTGATCCTGGAGGTGCATAGCCATCAACGCTAATTTCCTGCATGGTGGTAGCTTCTTGACCGGTCTGGCGCAAACGAATCGCCCCTGTTTTCACCCATCCTGAAACTGCAGATGAATCGCAAGCAGCCTCAACATAAGTCATGGCAGAAACGATATTGGAGCCACCATCATCGTCGACATAGCCAACATCCATCGTGAAATCAATCCAGTTACTATTTACTACGGCATCCTGAGTAGCTGCAGTTGTTGATGCAATGACTGTTGGGCCAATACCTGTGGCTTCACCAGTCAGGGCAGTGTTAACACTATTAGCCGTTGGCAAATCGAGGTAATTGGTACCTAGCAGTAACTTATTCGCCGCTGTATCGTATTTATAGGCGCGATGTTGTACTGAGGTAAACGTACGACCAATGCGATACACCGGTGACGCGTTAACGGCTTGTATGTAATACCCAGCATTGACAGATGCACTGCCAAATCCACCACGTGCAATATCATTGACCTCAAAATACTGGGTACCAGTTGTACCGGCATCCCAATCAACATTCAGGGCCGTAAATCTTGCACCAAAAATGCAGGAGGTTTGCGCGGTATTGCGCCATACGCGATCTGACACGTTGCCAACTGTCACACCACCAATCACTGCATTTCTAGTAGTTGATGCAATTAATGTATAACCTGAAACCGGTGAGGTTGCTTCGTTTGCTGGAAAAGTAGCGCAAGTGTTATTTGCGCCCGCGGTTGGTTGTGTAGGCGTACTAGAGCCAAAATTACCAGTGGTATTGCACAGCGTATAAGCGCTACCACTAAAACCCGTCGTCGGAATAGTGACTAAACCTGTTGCCAGGACAGGCATAGACAGGCCAAACGCACCCATTACAGCAAGACTAATCATTACATTTTTCATAATCGCTCCTTAGAGACACTATGCAGACACTTTGGTAGCCCGCATCACCAATTCCCACATCCTTCTAGCCCCTCGTCAGTTCTAAGCAGGCTGTGGCAAATTTCTAGTACAAATACCTTATAAACACACCCGAGAAAGAAACAGTCATCAGGGCAAAACCGCCCCTGGAGGGGCATAACCATCGACAGAAATTTCTACCAGGCTTTCCCCCTCCTGACCGGTCTGCCTGAGTCTAATCGCCCCTGCTTTAACCCAACCACTCACATTAGATGAGTCACATGCAGCCTCTACATACACCATGGGTGAAACAGGACTGAACCCTAAGTCATAGTTTTCCAAATATACTGATTCCAACGTAAAATCCACCCAATTTGCATTCACTGCCGCAGATTGCTTTGCAGCTGTAGTGGAGGCTGGCCAAACACTGGTAGTCTCGCCATTGATGGCAAGTGTTAATGTGCCGCCAACAGTTGGCAAAGCTAAATAATTAGTTCCGGGCAAAGTATTTATTGGACTTCCGAGACCATAGGCACGATGCTGAACAGAAGTAAATGTGCGTCCAATACGATATACAGGCAAAGCGCTGCTCGCTTGAACAAAGTAACCAGCGTTTACGGACACACCACCAAATCCACCTCGTGCAATATCATTGACTTCAAAATATTGAATGCCTGCTGTGCCAGCGTCCCAGTCCGTACTCAACGCAGTAAACCTGGCACCAAAAATGCAGGAAGTTTGCGCAGCATTTCGCCAAACTCGGTCTGAGACCGTACCAACGGTTATGCCACCAATCACCGCATTGCGACTGGTCGATGCAATTAATGTATAGCCAGCGACTGGAGAGAAAGCTTCATTTGTCGGAAACACCGCACAGGTATTATTTGCAGTTGTTGTGGGGGTTATTGAAACACTAGAGCCAAAATTACCTGTTGTATTGCATAAGGTATAAGCCGACTCGCTGAAGCCCGAGGCAGGAATCGCTACAAGACCTGTCGCAAAAACAGGTGTTGTATTGATCGCATAAAGCCCCGAAACGACCAATGCCAAAATCAGTTTTTTCATGTTCTACTCCTTGTAAAAAGGTACAATAAGCAGGCATTTGTGGCTGCCCGCATCACGGATTTCCGTCATTTCTAGTCCCTCGTAAGTTCTAAGCAAATAGCGGAAATTTAATTAAGGCATGTCACAAATGCCCTTTTAGACACTTCCCAGAAGTTAAATACATTCACGCAAATTTTCATTAGGACTTTTTCCTGTCATGCATTAATCAGGCTGAAAGTGCCAGTTCAAGCTGAACCATATTCCGCGCGGTGCGCTTGGTGCAATGTAGTTTGTACTCCGCCAATCGGCCGAGTTATGGTTATAGCCATCAGGCCCAATATTGCCTAGCACACTTGGCGAAAAAGGGTTTCTACCTAACCGACCAGCAGTGAAATACTCTTTATCAAACAAGTTAGTAACCAGCACAGTGGCTGTCCACTCTTTATTGAAACGATAACTGCTTTGCAAGTTAAAGGTCGCATAGCCTGGTGCCTTACCTGGATTGGTAGTCGGTGCTAATGTGCGTGTATAAACCTCCGCCTTTGTAGTACCAGTGCCACTGCCATCATCCACTTGTCGAATAGCCGTGAAAGTTCGTGAAACACCCACCTGATGCTCGTTATTCTCGTTGCCACGCATAAAACTGTCAGAGTGTGCAACCATGGTCAGCCCGACATTCCAGCTATCAGTGAGGTCATAACCGAGTGTTGCATTGAGGTTATGTAGTGAGACGCCCGGCATACGATCCCCTGGCTTCACATTAATAACACCCTCGCCTAACGTATTCACCGTTCTGGAGCTACTATTGTCCGCACTAAACATTAGGAAATCATTCTGAAACGTGGCATCGGTGAGGCCGTAGTTCAAACCAAAATGCAATCGATCCACGTTCCCCTTAAAGCCGGCTTCAATACCACGGCGACGTGTATTTCCTATGGTGTCAAAGAACCCTCGCCCGTTACCAATGGCTACAAAATAGATGTCATCTTTGAGGTCGGTTTGGTAGGCATTGATATTCCATTGCGTGCTCTCGCCCCATGTACCCCTCGCCCCGACTTCATAGCTGGTTGCTTTAATTTGTGGCAGATAAGGGTCACCTGAAAGCGTGGTAGGCAAGGTACATTGACGATTCTCGGCAATACTTTTTGGCACTTCATAAGTTCCGCCATTACCATCATCTGAAAATATGCCTGAAGGCCTGTGATCCAATGCACAACCTAACTCAATCACGCTAGGGACACGCGTACCCTGTGCCACGTTGGCATAAATATTTAAATCAGGCCTGGCTTGCCAACTGGCGCCCAATTGAGGATTAAACGAGTTAAACTTAAACTTCTCTGTTTCAGCACTATCTAGTGCATTCACGATTCTTGGAATGGTGTATTGTGTGGAAACCCCGGTGCAAGCTGGATCAGTACAAATATTATAAAGATCAGGATAACCAATCACATCGCCAATTTCAAACGCTCCGATACCACGACGCGCAGCAATCTTATTTTTAGTCTGCGTATCGTTATAGCGGCCTGACATACTAAAGTGCCAGTTATCGACCGGGCTCCAGGTCTCACTAAAATAAATACTCTTGGTTGTTTGTGTGCCTGCAAAATCATTATTGCTGACCCATTGATCCGCGCCTGCATACATAGGGTGGATTTCATCCGGCGCAAGATAGGCGTTACGACTGGCATCTAGCAATCCAAGACGCTGTTTATTGGCATAGGTGGCATCTGCTGCATCAATAGAGGCTCCTACCATGACTTTATGATGATCAAGGTGCCAGTTAAGTTGTACCGATGCACCATTGGTAATCTGGTCTATCTGGTTATCAGTGAATAGTGCTGTTGGCGTGTAGTATTTCTTTCCAGTATCAGGATCAACCTCATAAACCACACCACCTGTTCCAGTACCAGCACCATCTACAGTAGCAACAGCATTGGAATTAGGTGCCAAATATGAAAATGCGCCATCTTTAGAAGCCACATCCTTATTTTGAGTTTCAGCACAATTAACTCCATTTTGAGGAGCGGTCAAAATCAGCCAATTCTTATAATTTACGCCGTTTACCGTAGAGTAGTAGAAGTTGTCTAAATTAAAATAAACGGTTTGGCCAGCTACAGTTGGGAAAGCCTGCGCACGAAAATCTCCAATAGCATAAGAGTCCTCCCCTCCTTCTGTTGTGCCGCTAAACTCTGGCGAACTACCGGCATATGCAACAGACTCCTCCTCTCTGTTATAAACCCGAGTCTCCCAGATGTTTCTGAAGTAAGTGTATTGATATTTCAAAACATTGGCATAATACTCGGGCAATTCGGCATTAAATATTGCATCTGAATAGTTTGTTAATGTGTTGCCGTTTGAATCAGTGCTTAGGTCTGCAAATCCACCTAGTGCATCTAAAACGAATTGATTGCTAAATGAATCATACGTACCAGAACCAGGACTGTCCTCCTGAACTGCAACAACCACATAATCTGGCACGCCATACTTATTATTCGCGCTACTTGTAAACAAACAAGTAAATTGCTCAGTAGATGATGGAATACGGCGCGCATAGGCATCATCTTCGATCCCCGTAAACACATCGGCACCCACCTGATGACGGCGGCTATTTCTACGATAAACCTGCCCCGTGATACTGAAGGTCTCGGTCGCTTGAAATGCACCAGAAAGCTGAAATTGCGCGAGATTATTCGTCGTTTTATCAGGACCGGTAAAAATACTCGTAGGATCTTGCGCATACATTTCACTGGGCAGTAATCCATTCCCAGTGAGCTTGGTTTGTACCAGTAATGTGCTTAAGCTCAAGTCTAGCTTGTCACCTCTATAACTAGCCTTGGCAAAGCCCTGATTGACGCGGCTAGGAGAGTTTTGCCGCCAACCATCCTCCAGAAAGAAGTTGCCCGCACCAAACAAAGCAAACTCGCCGTTATTCCATCCGCCTTCAAGCTGCAATTGTTTGCGACCAAACGAGCCTGTTAAAATATCAACATCTGCTCCAGCGTTATTGAAACCGTCTTTGGTTTTAAGCGCAAATGCCCCACCCAGTGTATTCAAACCAAAGATAGGATTAGAACCAGGAAATACATCGACGCTAGCCAGAGCATTCATTGGCAGCATGTCCCAATTCACCACATCACCAAATGGCTCGTTGACGCGAATACCATCAATAAACACACTCAAACCTTGCGGCGTACCGATTTGCGGCCCGGCGGTAAAACCGCGGTATTGCACGTCCATCTGGAACGGGTTGCCCTGGTAATCATTCACCGTCACGGATTGCAACTTACGGTTCATCAAGTCTGTGATACTAAGCGCGTGCGCCTCTTTAATCTCTTTGGCAGAAATGCTTTGTACGTTGCCGGGAATCTCTTCTTTGGTCAACCCTAAACCTGGCAATGGGCCAACCTCATAAAAGCGTTTGGCGCGGACTTCGACTTTATCGAGTTGCAGGTCTTTTTTGTCTTGTTTCGGTGGCTTTTGAATAAAGATGTTATTGCCTTCGACCTTAGGCTCCAGGCCGCTTTCGCCCAGCACGCGCTGCAAGGCCTCTTTACGCGTCATACGGCCGCGCACTTCGGGGGCGGTTTTTCCGGAAACGACGTCGTTGGGGAATGAAATATTCATGCCGGTGGCTTTGCCAAGGTCATGCAATGAGTTGGCCAATGGCTGTGCCGGAATATCCACGTTCACGGGCACGCTAAAGCTCTCCTCTTGCTGTTTTGGCAATTGGGTATTCAATGCTTCTGCCCACACCGGTTGTGTTGCCATGAAGCTCAAGGCCGTCAGCGCGGTGTGGATTCCTCTTCTATTTATTTTGTTATATGTGTTCACAGACTTCTCCTGTCTATGACTCATCTGTTAGCGAGACAAAAACCTGACGTCACTATCAAAAATTTACATTTGAGTGAGAAAAATGGGATATGAAAAACCGTGACTGGGCGTCACCTGATGACGCCCTTGATGGCAGCGTTAGTGCTGGGAATTGAGCAATGTGTATTGCGAGGTTTCTTGCAGTTTGACCGGGGCAATATTGGGCAAACCATGCAAAAATTGGTCGATATCCTGAATATTGATATCCGCAGAAATATTGCGCACCTGTTTGCCTTGTGATTGCACTGGTTTCTGCCGGTAGCGCGAAACGGTGTAGGCAATTTCGCTGGTATCGGCACGGTCAAATACCAGTCGCCCTTTAAGAAAGGCGAAGGCATCGGAGGCCGGGCGGTTGACCAGCACCATGGCGTGATTGGGGTAGACCTCAGCCACCTGGCCGTTGGTGATTTCGCGTGAAATCATGGTTTGGTTTTCGGCTGGCGTGGCGGTGTTTTCCATCTGCGGCTCGACTTTGACACGACCATGATCGACGCTGACGCGCACCAGTTGTTGCAGGCGATTGACTGCGAAGCGCGTGCCAAGGACGGTGATTTTTGCCGTGTCAGTTTCAACCACAAATGGCCGATCCGGGTCTTTAGTCACTTCAAAAATGGCTTCGCCTTCTTTGAGCAGCACATGACGTTCATGGCGATAATAGGTGACTTCCATGTCACTCTTGGCGCTCAAGGTGACTTTGCTGCCGTCATCCAGTGTCTTAGTGACAATTTGGCCGACCGGGTTTTGCGCGGCCAGTTGCATGACGGGCCTGGCTTGCCAAACCTGGTATTGCTGGTGCGAGAAAAAGCCAGCGACACAAATAAAGCAGACCACCATCAATTGTGCCAAACGCTGTTGTTTGGCTTTGCGGCGCGCCTCATTCGCCAGAAACGTCTGCTGCTCGGCGGCATCGGCCAGCGTAGACAAGCTCTCAGTGGAATCCAGCTGGCGCATGGCATGGGCAAAACTATCATACTCGGCGGCATGACTAGGGTCATCTGCCAGCCATTGTTCAAACGCATGATGCTCTGCAGAGCGTTGGTTGTGTGCATGCTCACGCATACGTAAATACCAGCGCGCAGCCATCTCACTCAGCGTGAGTGACTTAGCGGTGGATGACCTTGACGTTGGTGATTTTGGCGCGAGCGGTTTAGACATAAGCGGCAGGCTTAATGAATCGCCTGTTGAAATGCCCGGATATCCAGCATGGCCCGGATCAGGTGTTTTTCCACCATATTGGTGCTGATATTCAGTTGTGCGGCAATTTCGCGCTGCTTCATATCATCCACATGGTAGAGCCAGAATACCTGGCGGCATTTTTCTGGCAGCAAATCGACCACACGCTGCAAGTGATGCAGTTTTTGCCGCGTTTCATACAATTGCTCGGGCGTGCATTCCAAGATCAGCGCAGCTTCGTCAATCTGGTCTTCATCAACAAACCGCGTTCTATGGCGAAATTCGTCGACCAGCAAGTGGTTCACAATGCCATTCAAATAAGCCTGCGGCGACTCTTCACGCGCGGGATGGCTGGACACGGCAAAAAATACCAGCGCATCGTGCAGGATATCTTTGGCGCGTTGCACACACGCCGTGCGCCGACCAATACGACGTAAAACGTCGCTATAAGCCCACTTTAAATCGATGCCGCACCAAGCCAGTGTTTCGCTCATATTCCACCACCCTACTTTGAATAGTTTGATTGTTTGCAAAACACATGCCATCCCCACGCGATTCAATAAGGGATTGATTCTCAATTAAAAAATGTCAACGCATTTAAAATCTGGCAAATCCCTGCGGCTTCTTTCAACCACTTTTATAAAAATTGGCTGTAATAAACCATTTAAATATATTGAAATAAAAGTAAAATCACTGCCGGACCTAGGCTGAGCAAAAACAAGACACACCCAATGTGCTGCCAGTTTTTGTTGCCAGGTCAAATCTACAATTGGAAAGCTTATTGCGCTGTGTTTGCCAGATCAAAACTGGCTGCGCATGCTTAATATTGAATAACTAAAAGACAATAATTAGTCTAAAAAATCAATGTCATTTTTTAAAACGACCAGCCATGAAGTATTGCGAGCGCGCTATAACAGCCTGCTCGAAGATGTGCCTGTCGCCCTCTTCACGGCGATTAGCGCACTCAGCATACAAATGATCGTTTTAAATAAACAAGTGCACTGGTCGCTATCAATCGCGACGCCCTTGATCAGGATGATGATTGTTTGCGGCCTGCTGCTGTACTGGTTCTGGCACCGCGACGAACGACCTTCGATAGACAAAATACGCAAACGACTGGAAATCGCCTCCATCGTTTTTATCCTGGCCGGATTTTTTACCTTTTGGCGCAGCGTTTATCTTTACCCACTCACCGATACCTTCGGTCACTACTTCCTCATCTTCCACAACACGCTATACGGTTTCTGCTTTGCGTTTATTTTAAGCAAGCTGGGCCCGGCCGCTTACGCTTACAACTTGCTGATGATTTCATCTGCCATCGCCTGTATTTATCGCGGCGATTTTGAACATGCGCATTTGATGACTTTGCTGATCATGGTGTTTGAAGTAGGCATGCTCATCACCATGCGTGGTAGCACCACCATGTTCGATAAATGGGTCAATGCCACGTTTGAAACACAAACACTGTTAAAAGAAAACCAGCGCCTGGCCAACCAGGATGTGTTGACGCAGCTACCTAACCGGCGTCAGTTTTTTGTGCAGGTCGAGCAGCAACTGGCGTTGGCCAGGCAAACGCAAGACTGTTTCGCAGTAGGGATTCTGGATCTCGACAACTTTAAACCGGTCAATGACGTGCACGGCCATCACATTGGTGACCTGGTGTTGATGGAGGTAGGCAAGCGGCTGGCACTGGTCAGGCCCGGCCAGGTGCAGTTTTACCGTCTGGGTGGTGATGAGTTTGCGTTTCACCTGGTCACCGATGATGAACACGCGTCACTCAAGCAGATTGCCCACGAAATTAACCAGGCGATCTCGCAACCCATCAGCATCGACGGCCTACTCATTATCGTCAAAGCATCCATGGGCGCCTGCATTATCTGCGACGACTATATCTCTGCGCAAACCCTGTACGAACATGCCGACTTTGCCTTGTATCACGTCAAGCGCACCGGCCGCGGCAACCTGGAAATTTACTCGGCAGCGCTGGAACAAGAGCGCATGCATTTAAACCGCATCGACCAGGCTTTGCGTACGGCGGATATCCACGCCGAGCTCTACCCGGTATTTCAACCGATTATTGATATGGACAAGGACGAGGTATGCGCGTTTGAAAGCCTGGCGCGCTGGCAAAGCCCAACCATAGGCGCCGTGTCACCGGCCATGTTTATCCCGGTGGCAGAAAGCCTGGGCATGATCGCCGACATCACCAAACTGATGTTCAGCCGCTCTATGGCAGAAATGGCCACCTGGCCAGAATCGATGCGGCTGTCATTCAATTTATCGGCTTACGACGTCACCAATCAGGCCGTGATTAAAGCACTCATCCACATGATGCAAACCAGCCAGCTCACGCCTGACCGTTTTGTCTTTGAAATCACTGAAACCGCCCTGCTGCAAGACTTTGAAACCGCACGGGAAAATATCGGCCTGCTACGCAAAGCGGGCGCTAAAGTGGCACTGGATGATTTTGGTACCGGTTACTCCAGCCTGAGCCATGTACAGCACCTGCCACTGGACAAACTGAAAATCGACCGCAGTTTTGTCAAGGATATTGAAACCAATACTACCAGCCAGACCATCGTGCGCTCGATTTTGACGCTGTGCCAGGGCATGCATATGGAGTGCGTGGCCGAAGGCGCAGAGACTGAAAGCCAGGTGCGCTTTTTGCAATCCATGGGCTGCCAGTTGATTCAAGGCTATTACTTTGCCAAACCCATGCCTAAAGAGCAGGTGCAAGCCTATCTGGCTGATGTAAAACTGATACCAACCATCTGACCTGCCAGCCTACCGGCTCTTAAAAGTTGATAAGAATCACCGCTGTTACAAAAACTATATTAATATCAATTCTTTAATCGCTCCGGCCACCTATCGCACCTGTCGTTGCGATGTCCTGCATCACATGCCTGAAAGCGCTTTGCATGAAGCGCCTGCAATACTCAATCGAACCAAAAAGAGATCTATCTATCAGTATTAAATAGATCACAAAGGAGATTGCGCAATGCGTACAAGCACGCTTTTAATCCTGGATGATGATGTTCAGGATGCCAATTTGATTGCCAACGAAGCCAGAAGCCTGGGATTTGAAGTCAGGATACTGGCCGATGCCACGCTGTTTATTGATGCTTTTTTAGCCTGGAAACCCACGCACCTGGCGATTGATATCGTCATGCCCAGCATCAATGGCATCGAGATATTAAAGACCCTGGCGCAACTGGATTGCCAATCCGCCATTATTTTAAGTAGTGGCATAGGCACAGACACGCTGCCTGCCGCGCAGATCGCGGCCATTGAGCACAACCTGAATATCCGCGGTATCCTCTACCAGCCGTTTCACCAGCATATTTTAAGACACCTGCTCACCGACCAGGTGTCGGTGGACCTGCATGCACACACCAGTAGCGACATCAGCGCCCAATCTTTTATTGTTGATGCCACTACCATTGATGACGCCATCCGCAACAAGCAGTTCACCCTGTTTTACCAGCCACAAATAGAACTGCACAGTGGCAAGGTGATAGGCTTTGAAGGCTTGTTGCGCTGGAAACACCCAACCTTGGGCATCAAACTGCCAGAATTGTTTATTCCCGTGGCGGAGAAAACCGGGCAAATTGACCAGTTGACGCAGATTGTGATCGAAACAGGGTTCAATTTTATTCGATCGCTCAGCAAAACGCTGTCATTTTCGCTGAACATATCGGCAAAAAGCATTAAAAATCACTCATTGACCAATGCCTTGGTTAACGCCAGCCAATCCCTGGAGGTAGCACCGGAAAGAGTCATTCTGGAACTCACGGAAACCGCCACCATGCACGACCCTGAAGAGGCACAGCAAATTCTTTCCCAACTCAGGACCGAAGGTTTCAAACTGAGCATCGATGACTTCGGTACCGGCTACTCCTCGATGGCGCAGTTAGCCAAACTGCCGTTTACCGAGCTCAAGATTGATAAATCGTTTGTCACCACCATGGAGACCTCGTCAAAATCGAGGAAGGTGGTCGCCTCTACCCTCAAACTGGCAGAAAGCCTGGGGCTGGAAACCATTGCCGAGGGCGTTGAAAACACGCTGGCCGCCATCGGCTTGCGTGAGCTTGGTTGCCGCTACGGCCAGGGCTACTATTTTGCCAGGCCGATGGACCAAGCCACTGCCAGCACCTGGCTCACCCAGTGGAATAAGCAGTTTTAATATCGCGCAGCACAGCGCGCCACTCACCCAACTCAGTCAGCAGTTTCTTTGGCAAGCAGTGCCTGTTTACGCGCGACGCCCCAGCGATAGCCAGACAGGGAACCGTCCTGGCGAATCACCCGATGACAAGGAATCACCACCGCCAGCGTATTCGCGGCACAAGCACTGGCCACCGCCCGCACGGCTTTGGGCATGCCCAACCGGGATGCGAGCGCACTATAGGTCACTGTTTCGCCGCAAGGAATCTCACGTAACGCCTGCCAGACACGCTGCTGGAATACCGTGCCCTGAATATCCAGCGGCAAATTCAATCCGAGTTTTGGTGACTCTATAAAAGCAAGCACAGTGGCAACCATGGACTCAAAAGCCGGGTCGCCGCCGATCAGCTGTGCCAATGGAAATCTATCCTGCAACGCACATAACAACAAGGCCGGATCATCCCCCATGGCAATCGCGCACACGCCCTTGGCACTTCTGGCGACCAATACGGCACCCAGCGAACACTGTGCCAAAGCAAAATAAATCTGCGCCTGCTTGCCACCCTGCACATATTGCGTAGGCTGCATGCCCAGCGCCTGGCTGGCGGTTTCATAAAAACGGCTACTCGAACCATAGCCCGCTGCATAAATGGCATCGGTCACCTTCATATTGGCATCCAGCTTCTGGCGCAACCGTTGCAATTTATGCGCAGCCACATAGGCCTTGGGCGTTAAACCCGTCACGGCTTTAAACACGCGATGAAAGTGGAAGCGGCTTAAACCGGCATGCGCAGCCAATTGCGTTAAACTGGGGCTAGTCTCGGCGGCATCAATCAAACGGCAGGCCGTGGCTACTTTTTCGGCATAGATATCTGTCTGTGCGGCCTGGTCAGGTTTGCAACGCTTGCATGGCCTGAACCCGGCGGCTTCAGCGGCAGCGCTGGTGGCGTGAAAAGCCACATTTTCCGGGCGCGCCAGCCTGGCGCCGCACGATGGTCGGCAATAGACCCCGGTGGTTTTCACTGAATAAAAGAAAGTACCATCGGCACTGGCATCGCGTGCCATGACTTGTTGCCAACGCGGGTCACTCAAGGTTTGCTGCGCGCGTATGCTGCTTGAAATTGCCATGCCTGTATCTCTCCACTCAATGCTTCCAAGATACAAGATCATGCAGCATTAAACACTCCGACTCTTGCGCTTGAATTTGACGGCATCAAGCGCGACACACAGCGCTTTATTCACTCCCGGTATTTTTATCCTGGCCTGGCGTCTCCGCCAGCATGTCACAGACAAGCGCGCCAACATCACGCACAGCTTGCTCAATCGCCAAGGTCCATAAATGGCTAAAATTCAAACGGATATAGTGGGTAAGGTCTTTCTTGCGCGAGAAAATTGTCCCTGGCGCCACGGTGATGCCATTGTTGATCGCCGCGCGGTATAACTCGAGTGCATCTAAGGCAGGCGGCAATTTCACCCAGATCACATAACCGCCTTTAGGCACAGACAGCTGCGTGCCTGCCGGGAAGCTTTGTTCAATCACATTACGGATAAGCACATATTGCGAGCGCAGAGTGTGCCGCAACTGTTTGAGGTGCTGATCAAAGCTGTCGCGCTGCATAAACTTGGCGATCGCAATCTGCGGTGCCGAAGGCAGCGACAAGCTATTGAGGAACATCAGGCGCTCCACCTCCTGGCGGTAGCGACCGGCGCTGGTCCAGCCCACGCGATAGCCAGGCGCCAGCGATTTTGAGAATGACGAACAATGCAGCACCATGCCAGTCTGGTCAAAGGCCTTGGCTGGTAACGGCGGTGCATCACTGAAATACAGCTCGCCGTAGACGTCATCTTCAATCAATGGGATATTCTGTTCCGCCAGAAATGCGACCAAAGCCTGCTTTTTCTCGTCAGGCATCACAAACCCCAGCGGATTCTGGAAGTTGGTGGTGAGAATCACCGCTGCAATGCGCACATTATCGGTCATGGCACGCAAGGCATCCAGGTCTATGCCCGACTCCGGGTCGGTGCGCATTTCGGCCACCTTCATACCCAGCCGTTCGACCGTATGCGCCAGTGCGTAATAACCGGGAGATTCCAGCGCAATGATATCCCCCGCCTTGGCAACCGCCTGCAAGCATAGGGTAATGGCCTCAGTCGCGCCGTGCGTGATGACGATATCATCCGGCGACACATCCATGCCGTTCGCCAGGTAGCGGCGGGCAATCTGCTGGCGCAGCATCTCGTTGCCGGGCGGCAAATCACTGAGCACGCCCCACTCGCCCTCATCATCAGTGAGCGCTTTTTCGTATTGGTGGATACGTTTGAGTGGAAACAGCTGTGGATCCGGGAACGGCGATCCCAGTGGGACGGTGCCAAATTCGCGGATGGATTTAAGGGTGGTGAGTACCAGCTTGCTGGCATCTACCTCTGACAAATTGAGATCTTTCGCCAACGGTGACGCTTGTTTTTGCTGCAGGCGTTTGCGCGGCGTGACGTAGTAACCCGATTGCGGGTGGCTGCTGATAATGCCATCCTGCTCCAGTTGCAGATAGGCACGCAGCACGGTACTGATGCTGAGCCCGTATTTCTGGCTGGCTTGCCGCACCGAGAAAATCCTGTCTCCCGGCCGCAGTACGCCTTCATCGATCATTGCACGTATGCGGGCGGCAAACGAGACATAAAGCTTCATGGTAGCCAAGCGGGGAGCGGAATTGTGATGCTTGCCATTATACGCCAGGCCTGTAGCCGTCGGCTGAGTGATTTAGGCAGCTTGCAGCGCCAGCGAAACCTCTTCGCCGCCTGCGGTCAGCGCGGCCACCAGGCGCTCTTTTTGTGTAAACACTTCTACCAGCGCTTGCTCGCTGAGTGCGGTCATCAAGCGCTGTAACGTACTCATACGGATGCCCAGACGCTTGCAAATCACCGCCAGCGACACATGTGGCCGACCTTCTTCGTGCTCGGCATGCAACAACTCCAGAATGCCCAGCATCAATACGGTACTTTGGTCCAGGGGCACATAGTCAGCAATAAAACCATCCTGTACGGCGGTCTCTTCTTGCACATCTATAGCTTGCAAAGCCACAGTTTGCAAATTTAGCGCCTGCAACTCGAAATCATCAGACTCACGCAGCATTGGCGACCTCAGGGGCAGTGGTTTTTTCGATAATGACCGGAATAGACTTGGAGGTCGGCGTACGTGAGCCATCCGCCACACTTTCCAGCGGCACTAGGTTATTGGTTTCCGGGTAATAGCCGCTCAGGCAACCTTGCGGAATATCGTAAGACACCACCAGGAACTTGTCTGCGCGACGGGTAATGCCATCCTGCCAGACGCTGACCAGGTTAATCCAGTCGCCTGCCTGCAAGCCCATGCGCACAATGTCCAGCGGGTTCATAAAGATCACGCGACGCTGGCCAAATACGCCACGGTAGCGGTCATCCATGCCATAAATCGTGGTGTTGTACTGGTCATGCGAGCGCGTGGTCATTAGCACAAACAGCTGGTCACCGTATTGCTCGCGGGCCTGGTGAATAGGTGAATGACGCGGGATGGCCTGTAGCGTGAACTCGGCCTTGCCAGAAGGCGTGTTCCAGATACGTTCGCTGGAAGGCACCGGCATGCGGAAGCCACCAGGCTGCTTGATACGCTCGTTGTAGTCCCTGAATGCCACTGGCATGGTCTGCTCAATGACATCGCGGATTTTGCTGTAGTCCTTGATGTATTCCAGCCATGGCGTTTTGCTGTGCTTGAGCGTGGCATGGGCCAGGCGCGCCACAATGGCGGGCTCAGACAACAATTGCGGCGAAGCAGGCTTGTTCATGCCGTAAGAGATATGCACCATGCTCATGGAGTCTTCCACCGTCACACCCTGTGCACCGGTTTCCTGGGTGTCGATTTCAGTACGACCCAGGCATGGCAGAATCAGTGCTTCTTTGCCATGCACCAGGTGGCTGCGGTTGAGTTTAGTCGTCACATGCGCGGTCAGGTCACAATTCCGCATGCCTACCCAGGTGCGGTCTGTATCCGGGGTGGCAATCGAAAAGTTACCGCCCAGGCCAAAGAACACTTTGCCTTTACCGTCTAGCATGGCCTGAATCGCGCCGACGGCATCGTAGCCTGGTGTTTTTGGCACTTTGATATCAAACACGCGCTCCAGGCTTTCGAGAAACTCCACTGGCATCTTTTCATAAATGCCTACCGTGCGGTTGCCTTGCACATTGCTATGGCCGCGCACCGGGCACAGGCCTGCGCCCTCTTTGCCGATATTGCCGCGCAATAACATCAGATTGACCAGTGTTTTAATGGTGGCGACGCCATGCTTGTGCTGGGTAATGCCCATGCCCCAGGTAGCAATCACGCGATCGCCGGTGGCATAAATACGTGCAATTTCCTCAATCTGCGCCAACGGCACGCCTGACTCTTCGACGATCACATCCCAGTTTTCCTGGCGTGCATCTGCGGCAATCGCTTCAAAGTTATTGGTATGCTGCTGGATAAATTCCAGGTCAACTACACGCTCGGCACCATGCTTGATCGCTTCATCATCCCACTGGATGACGAATTTGATCATGCCTTTAACCAGCGCCAGGTCGCCGCCCAATTTAGGCTGAATAAACAAATCACTGATCTTGCTGCCCTTAAAAGACAGCATATCAAACGGGCTTTGCGGGTCAGCAAACCGTTCCAGGCCACGCTCTTTTAACGGGTTAATCGCCACGATACGAGCGCCACGTTTGGCCGCCTCACGCAACTCACCCAGCATGCGCGGATGGTTGGTGGCCGGGTTCTGGCCAAAAATCAGGATGGTGTCAGTATGCTCAAAGTCATGCAAAGTCACCGAGCCCTTGCCGATGCCCACGGTTGGCGGCAAGGCCATGCTGGTCGACTCGTGGCAAAGGTTGGAGCAATCTGGGAAATTGTTGGTACCAAATTCACGCACAAACAATTGATACAAAAACGCAGCCTCATTGGCAGCACGGCCAGAGGTATAAAAAATCGCCTCATTCGGGTCAGCCAGCGCATTCAGGTGCGTGGCGATCAACGCAAAAGCATTATCCCAACTCACCTCTTCATACTTGTCTGTAGCCGCGTTATAACGCATCGGGTGCGTCAAGCGGCCTTCATTTTCCAGCTCAAAATCACTCCAGCCCATGAGCTCGGTCACTGTGTGTTTAGCAAAAAAGGCGGGCGGCACGCGCTTGGCTGTCGCTTCGGCAGCTACTGCCTTGACGCCGTTTTCACAAAACTCAAACGTAGAGGTATGCTCTTTGTCTGGCCAGGCACAACCCGGGCAATCAAAACCATCCGGCTGGTTTTGGGCCAGCAAAGTCATGATGCCTTTCACCGGAATCTTTTGCAGCGCGAGCTGCGCAGCGACTTGCTTCAATGCCCCCCAACCGGCGGCTGGGTGGTGGTATGGCTTAATGGAGGCTTTTGATTGCGACATAGTCTCTAACGGTGAACTGGCAGACGCGAACATTTGCCAGCATAAGTAAATACGGAATAACGATGACTGTCATCCTAAGGCAACGCACAACAGCAAACCAGACACAGAGGTGCTGAATTTTTAGAGTACAGTTGTGCGCTAAAAACCTACAGACTCCAGTATTGACGCGGACCATCCCAGAACATGAATACACTGGACGCTTGCTTTCGAAACCTTGGTCTTAATTTCGTCAACTGCACCGATTACTTTAGACAAATTTTTAGTGTGGCCACAGAGATGCCTAATACATCACCTTTCTAAGGCACTGCAAAACAGGGCACTGAAAAATAGGCAATTGACCATCCGGGACTGGATTTGCATATGCCTCAATAGTATTATGCGACGTTCGCTATATACTGACGTATATTACGGTCCACCATTTGGGCGGACACCACTTTCAAAAAAGGATAGACCATGAAATCTTGCCGCGGGTATCTTGCCATCTTGCTGGTGCTTTGCTCGGCGACGGGTGAAGCAGCACAGGATACGTCTGCCGAGCCCCGGGTCAAGGTGGCCGTGGTAGGCGGGCTGGTGCTTTCGGGCGTCTGGCCTGCCCTTGCCAAGCGTGCCGGCAAGGCAACCGGCCTTGTGATCGAGACTGTGGCTGCGGCGCCTAAAGAAGGTGTAGTGCCTATCTTTCGCGATGGGGAGGCCGATTTATTGCTGATTCATGGCAGCGATGAGACCTACGGCCTGTTAGCTGCCGGTGTGGCTGCGCCGTTGCGTGCCTGGGCAATGAATGAGCATGTGATCGTCGGGCCTAATGATGATCCAGCCAAGGTGGCCGGGGCAACGGATGCCGCCGATGCCATGCGCCGTATCGTAGCCGCCGACGTGCCCCTGATCGGCTTCCGTGATCCAGGTAGCTTTGGCATCGTGCACGGCCTGTTCCGTTCTCTTGGCCTGCGACCGGGGCCACGCCAGCAGTTATACGACAATGCCGAGTCGCCCCAGCAGGTGCTGCGCTCCGCTGCCGATAAGCATGGTTACGCGGTGGTTGGCCACATTCCTGTGGCCTTCGGCAAGATGCCGAGCAAAGGCATGTCCGTGTTGCTCAAGGGTGATCCGGCCATGCGCCGGGTATATGTGGTGGTTGAGCCGGGGCCTCGCCACCCAGCAAATCCACACCAACGTGAGCTTGCCCGGCAACTTACAGATTACCTCGTCAGCCCCGCTGGCCAAGCCGATCTGGTGGCTGCCGACAAAGAAGCTGGCGGCCCTTGGGTGTTTCCGCTGTCAGCGGCTGACACGCATTGATTTCGTTAACCATACTCGTATAAGCACTCACTACGCGTAGGGAGCGATTTCGTGAAACGTATCAAACTTTTTTTTCTTACCGCCCTGCTGGCTTTCGCCTTTGCCGTGTCCGCCGCAGAAGAAGGTAACACGGCTGCTGACCATATAGAGCTTAGTGATGTCGTAGTGACAGGTAAAAAGCTTAATCCACTGGCCATTCCCGTGAAAACAACGGTTGTGACGGCGGAGGAAATCAAGGCCAAAGGGGCGCAAACGGTAGATGAGGCAGTGAAGGATGTCGCAGGTCTGTACGTGACCGGCAGCAATGTGAAGGGGCGAAAGGTATCGCAGATACGTGGTAGCGATGCAAATAGCACCAAGGTCATTATCGATGGCGTGATGATCAACGGCGGCGGGGACGCAAGAATCGATTTATCGATCATCCCCACTGACAACATTGAGAAAATCGAAATATTCAAGGGGCCTGTTCCCGTCATATACGGCAGCAATGCGCCCGGTGGCGTGATATTCATCACAACAAAAAATGCCAGCGGAAAACTTTCCGGCTCGGTGGGGCTGGCCAGGGGCAGTTGGGGCTCCGAAATATATTCGGCCTCGCTGGCCGGAGGCACCGACAATGTCAGCTATTACCTTGGCGCGAAGCTGAGCAGCACAGACGGCTATGACGACAATCCGAACAACATCGGGGGCTTTAAAAGCCATACGGCCGAAGACTCGCAATACCTCAACGGAAAACTGAAGTGGGATATCAACCCGGAAGCTTCACTGACTGTGTTCGGATCGTATTCGGAAACGAAGCGGCAATTGCCGAACCGATATAACGCAACGGCTCGTGTGGGGTATCCTGGTGGGGGCAGTACACTGACGATGCAAAACAATTATTTCGGCGGTGGCGCCACCGGTGGTGGTTCCACTTATGACTGGGGATATGACCCCATCAAGGAGTCATATTTGGGCACCGTATACAACCAGAAGCTGAACGAAAATAACGATATCAGCTTGAAACTTTTTCGATCCGAATTAAGTAGTTTGCTCACAACATCCGGTTTCCAGAGCATAGATTGGAGTGGCAATACGACTGGCTATGAATTGCAACACACGATCAGGATTGGCAAAGCCAATACAGCCACGTGGGGATATACGGAAGAAAGACGGCGCTTTGAGGAGCAAACCCCTCTGCCACCAGGCACGCCTCCGGTGACCTATGCCAGTGGCGACTACAATTACATAGCCAAGAGTTATTATCTGCAAGACGTGTGGAATGTCACCCGCCAACTCAGTATGAGCTTAGGCTTTCGGCACAATGAAGTCGAAGATCATGTCGCCGTCAAGAACGCCACATGGACCAGACCAGCCAATAAAGAGCAGAAAGGTGTGTACTCATCCGACGATCCAGTGTTGGCTTTGAATTTCAGGCCAATCGAAAGTATTGCGCTACGCGCCTCCATCGGGAAGAGTTTCAGAGCCCCCACCGCGATGGAAAGATCCGCACCCGCACTGACTCCTTTGAATAGCGGAGGAACGATTATTCCTTACTTTGGTGCGACTGTTTTGCCAGAAGTAGGTCTCAATCGTGAAGTGGGGGTAGAAGCTTCAACAGACTTTGGGCTTCGGTTCGGTCTTACGGGGTTCAACCGACGCATTACGAACATGATTAAAGGTGCAGGCGGTGGTGGCGGGCATACCCAGTACTTCAATATACCCGAAGTTGAAATGCTGGGCTACGAGGCGGAATTTAGCCAAATGATAGGCGAAAGCATTAGGGCATTTGCAAACTACTCTTATACGAATGCTTATGACACGGCGATGAAATTGCAAGTGGCCGATATTCCATTGCGTAAATTTTCATATGGCATCAATTACACCGGGAGCGGCTTCACCGCACATGCGAACGTAAACTATGTTGGGCCGGTGAGAAGCATGTATAGCCAGGGTAGCGGCAACGCCAGTAGTGATGGAAATTACACTAACGTGGTGAATGGGGTCGCTACTTTTTTCGGCACCCAAAATTTGCCGAGCTACCACGTGGTTGATTTGAAAGTGAATAAAACCGTGGGAAATAACGACTACTACGTCAAGGTTCTAAACCTGTTCAATCAACAATATTACACAGCGGCATTTCTTGCTGCGCCAGGTAGGTATGCGGAGGTTGGCGTCACGTTCAAGTTTTGAATGAGCCTCTATTCATGAAGATCAACATCCGCTTCGTTACATTGGCACAATCATAGTGAACCAACCAATCCAAGTAAATAATGCTGGCGACATCGCTATATACACTTGAATATAACGATATGTATAATGCATATAGGGGAACACTATAAGTGCCCATTCATTTTCTCAACAACGAGTAGGAGTCTTAAAGTGAACAAACATCTACAGACTCGTCGTTCTTCGCTGACATCCTCTCTGCATCAGCAACCGGTACAAACAAAGAGGCTTCATTTTATCTGATGAGTACCGCCGACACTTTGGGCATGATTATTTTCACTGGTGGACAAGGCCAAGCATTACCCACCTTAAATTTTGACGTGGTTTCAGTGACTCCAGTGCCAGAAGCAGAGAGCATAGCCATGCTCTTGGCTGGCCTAGGCATCATCGGCGCAACAGTTCGTCGCCGCAAGATCTAACTTAATGTTCCGCACCTGCATTAGCTTTGTAGGTGCGGATTACCCGACTCACTGCGGGCTCACCAAAAACTCCTTTCGTTGCAATTTTTTTAGCTAAAGCCATTCTTTAAGCATATGATTTTATTGCAATGACACACGCTACTTGAATTGCAAAAATCTCAAATTGAATTACAAACGACAATTCCTGTCGTCGATAATTCAACTCAAGATCTAACATCAATATAAATCAAAGACTTACAAAAAGTATTGCAAAGCCCTCTTCCAAGCCATTTGCAACATAAGTTGAGATTTAGCTGGTTCCTTGCAAACTAACTCGAGACTTAACGCAATACTAAGTCGAAAGCCTGACCCTTTAGTCTACAATTAGTAAAACGTTAGTGATCTGTCTCTATATTAATAATTTAATAAGGAGACGCATAAATAACAAAACCAAGAAGGAGCAAGGGATTCCAGCCATGTATATCAAATATTCAACATCTAGGAAAACCATGAAAAAGTTTATCTCTTATGTTTTAGTGTTTTTGAGCTTAACTTCAGCAATGTCTGTTGCGGCTAGCTCTGAAGATATTGCGTTGAACCTAGTCCAAAAATACCGTTTTGGTCAGAACTTGAAACCCATTAGCTATCAAGTCGCATATCAAACGCAAACCTATAAAATGATTGTTAATAAAGTGGGTGAACAAAAAGCACAATCCATAATTAAAAGCGAAATTGATAAAGTTGTTCCCGAATATCAAGTTCAATGGGATAAAAATCTAGCCTCTGCATATGCTCAAGTTATCAGTCCTGAGAAATTACAATCTTTACTTAATGAAGGCCCTTCATCTAGATATGCAGGCGAGTTAAAAATAAAACAAAACGAAACTGGTCCGCTTATGCAGTCCAAATCCACAGGCTTGCTAAATGAAATGCTGGCCAAAGCTATGGCTTCGGCATTTAGTCAAATAACTCCCAAATAAATGCCCAACCCATCCATCCAACTGGACACGCCAAAGCTCGCCCCTTATGTAAAACGTTAGGTGTCATGATTTGCTTCTACTAATTTTTAAAATAATTGCTGGCTGCATAGTTTCTTATATTGGGTATGGTTTAGGTAGAAAAGCACTTGATACACTAGGTCTGGAAAAACGCTTAACCGCAAAGTATTGGCGATATTCTATTGCTCAACTAGGCGAGCTAATCATGCTAGCTTCCATAGTTACAGTTTTTGTGTTGACGGTAAAATTTGTTGGCTATTTAGCACATTGGCTGAATTAAACATCTTCTGGCCTACCCCATCCATCAAGCGATGGCTCGCTGAAACCAGCACTCTAATGTCAAATAATCAAAAAAAACTGATTAGATTGTTAATTCCAGATTAAAGCATTCTATTAAGTGCATGATTTTGCTGAAATGACACTCTCGACTTGAATTGCAAAAATCTCAAGTTGAATTACAAACGACAATTCCCATAAAAATTTTGCGTGTTTGCTCTTGAAATCAAAAAACCCCATCCCCAATTAGCAATCAAGGTGCGCGAGTGCTAAAATGCGTACCGCTTGTATTATTTAGCTTTACATCTATCCCTAATAACACTTTAAGAAAACTCCAAGGAGACATTCATGAGTATTCGTCCATTGCATGATCGAGTGATCGTTAAACGCGCCGCTGAAGAGCGCACAACCGCTTCTGGCATTGTGATTCCAGATAGCGCTACCGAAAAACCAGACCAAGGTGTGGTGCAGGCAGTAGGCAATGGTAAAAAAGACGACAACGGCAAAGCAATTCCTTTGGACGTTAAAGTCGGTGACAAAGTGTTGTTCGGCAAATATTCTGGCCAGACTGTAAAAGTCGACGGCGAAGAACTGCTGGTGATGCGTGAAGAAGACATCATGGCGATTGTTGAGTAATTCTGACGGCTTGCAACGAGCGATTGCTGCGTTGCGCCCCTGATGATTGCAAACAATTCCGATTAAAACTGATTGAACATTAAGCATTTAGGAGAATTTAAATGGCAGCTAAAGACGTAAGATTTGGTGATGACGTTCGCCAAAAAATGGTAAATGGCGTCAACGTATTGGCTAACGCAGTGCGTGTGACTTTGGGCCCTAAAGGCCGCAACGTGGTGTTGGAGCGTTCTTTCGGCGCGCCTACCATCACTAAAGATGGTGTATCTGTTGCTAAAGAAATCGAATTGAAAGACAAATTCGAAAACATGGGCGCACAGATGGTGAAAGAAGTCGCTTCTAAAACCAACGACATCGCTGGTGACGGCACAACGACTGCAACGGTATTGGCACAAGCCATCATCCGCGAAGGCATGAAATCTGTTGCTGCAGGCATGAACCCGATGGACCTGAAGCGCGGTATCGACAAAGCGGTTGAAGCAGCTGTCGCTGACCTGGCTGCACAATCCAAACCATGTACTACCAGCAAAGAAATCGCTCAAGTGGGTGCTATTTCTGCTAACTCTGACACCTCTGTTGGCCAGATCATTGCTGATGCGATGGACAAAGTAGGTAAAGAAGGCGTGATCACCGTTGAAGACGGTTCAGGCCTGACTAACGAGCTGGACGTGGTTGAGGGTATGCAGTTTGACCGTGGTTACCTGTCTCCTTACTTCATCAACAACCCAGAGCGCCAAATCGCGTTGCTGGACAATCCTTTCGTGTTATTGCACGACAAAAAAGTATCCAACATCCGCGACCTGCTGCCAACATTGGAGCAAGTAGCGAAAGCTGGCCGTCCATTGTTGATCATCGCTGAAGATGTAGATGGCGAAGCATTGGCAACTTTAGTGGTGAACAACATCCGCGGCATCCTGAAAACAACGGCTGTGAAAGCCCCTGGTTTTGGTGACCGTCGTAAAGCCATGTTGGAAGACATCGCTATTTTGACTGGCGGTACAGTGATTTCTGAAGAAGTTGGCTTGAAACTGGAAGCCGTACAACTGCACGACCTGGGCCAGGCAAAACGCATCGAAGTGGGTAAAGAAAACACCATCATCATCGACGGCGCTGGCAACGAAGAAGCGATTAAAGCCCGTATCGGCCAAATCAAAACTCAAATCGAAGAAGCAAGCAGCGACTACGACCGTGAAAAACTGCAAGAGCGCGTGGCCAAACTGGCTGGCGGTGTTGCGGTGATCAAGGTTGGCGCCACGACTGAAATCGAAATGAAAGAGAAAAAAGCCCGCGTGGAAGATGCATTGCACGCAACACGCGCTGCCGTTGAAGAAGGTATCGTCGCTGGCGGCGGCGTTGCACTGATCCGTGCTCGCGATGCAATCGCTAAAGTGAAAGGTGACAACCTGGACCAAGAAGCTGGCGTGAAAATCGTATTGCGCGCAGTTGAAGAGCCATTGCGCCAGATCACCCAAAACGCTGGTGTTGAGCCATCTGTGGTGGTGAACAACGTGGCTGCTGGTAAAGGCAACTACGGTTACAACGCGGCTAACGAAACCTATGGCGACATGGTTGAAATGGGCGTACTGGATCCAACCAAAGTAACCCGTTCTGCATTGCAAAATGCGGCTTCAGTGGCTGGCTTGATGCTGACCACTGACTGCATGGTGGCTGAACTGCCTAAAGAAGATGCACCTTCTGCACCGGATATGGGTGGCATGGGCGGTATGGGCGGCATGATGTAAATTCAGCGTCGCTAAAGCGGTGATTGCTGCGTTGCTTTATCCTTGTCGTACTTATTGTACTGTCTGCGGATAAGCGCCTTGCACTCCCCGCTTTAACTAGCTGAATTGCTCTAACAAGCACTCAAACGAACAAAACCCGCTTTTGCGGGTTTTGTTTTATCAACCACTCTCCGTCATAATGATGGATTAAATTTCCACTCACGCCCCCAGGCGTCCTATTTAAATAACGAAAGAACACACCATGGCAAATCAATTAGATACACTCACTCAGCGCCTGAGCTACATCGTGGGCGAAAACCTGGCACATCAACTTAAAAATGATGGCCTGGAACTGGACGCAGAAGTAGTGGCACTCGCGGTGAAAGATGTGATGTCTGACCAGGCATCTCGCTTAACGGATGCTGAAAAAAGAAGCACGGTTGAGCAAGTTCAAAAAGAGAGCCAGGAAAGACAAATGGCTGCCCTCGCTAAAAACAAAGCTGAAGGCGAAGCCTATCTGGCAGACAATGCTAAAAAAGAAGGCGTGACAACCACCGCCAGCGGCCTGCAATACAAACAACTGGAAGCAGGTAATGGCGCCAAGCCAACCACTAGCGACCGTGTGAAAGTACACTACCACGGCACACTGACTGACGGCACGGTATTTGACAGCTCTTATGAGCGTGGCGAGCCTATTGTTTTCCCAGTGACCGGCGTGATCGCAGGCTGGGTAGAAGGCTTGCAATTGATGAACGTAGGCAGCAAGTTTGAGCTGACCATTCCATCAAACCTGGCCTATGGTGCTAACGGTAGCGGCCCGGTGATTGGCCCGGATGCAACCCTGGTATTCCAAGTAGAGTTGCTGGGTATCGAGTAAGTATTAGGCTAATCACAAAAGCCCAATAAAAAACCCGCCTTCGCGGGTTTTTTATTTTCTCAATGCCAGCTATTCACAGCATCTTTGTTTGCGGCTTGAACACATAAAACAGGTTAGGCTCACTGACGATGTAAACATTGCCCTCGCCGTCAATCGAAACGCCTTCGGCTTGTGGCACACTTTGATGCAGGCCATGAAAGCCTTTCCAAAGCGCAAGTGAGCCCATGGTTTGCCCGGACTCGTTAAACTGTTTGAGCAACTTGGATTCATCACTCAGCAAAAACAGATGCCCAGATTGTTCATGATAGGTCACCGAAGACAAATCCCGTAGCGCCCACTTCAGCGCACCATCAAACTGCTTCAGCCGTTCGACTTCAATCGTATTTTGCTTTTTGTGCTCTGGATCATACAACCCACTCACCGCGATGACATATTTAGGGTCACGTTCCTTCACCACAATCAGCCTATGGTGAACGCTGTCCCAAGACACACCTTCAAAATTCTTGTTGCCGCGTTCATGCATGCCAAACCGCAGCAAGCTGGCATCATCAATTGAAATCTCACGCGCGCCCGGCTTAATCTGCAGTAGCCACAACTTATTTTCGCGCTCATCGGCAACGACATAATAGTCCTGCTCAACATGGGCGATGCCTTCGAGGTCATCGGTGCCATGCACTTTAATTTCGCGTAACGGTGTGCCATCACGACTCAACTCGACAATCATGCTCATATCATTGAGCACGGTAAACAAGGTGCCAGTTTCGTGATTAAAGGTCAGTCCGGAAGTGTTTTGATACTGGGCCAGCGGTTTGGCCTCAATGGCGACTTTGTAATGGGCCAAGTCCAGGCCAGAATGATGTGGACTATGTAGCTGGTGCCACACATGCCAGGCCAGTGCTTCGGCTTTCATCATATACAACATGGATAGTAAACCTGCCACTACACTGAATACCACACCGGTTCTGACTAACCACTTTTTCGGAGACTGCACGCTTTTTTCAACCTTACAATTTAACACCCTAAGGCTGACTCGATTATTTGTACCAAGTTCCGGCGTTTATGTAATGAAGGGTTAAAGCAGCCAGAAAACGGCTGCAATACCAGTATTAAACAGATTCTTGACGCTGACCGCGACCCAGCAAGGCGCTCACGGCTTCTTGCGCGGTTTTCTGGTTAGTCAGCAATTGATTTACTTCGAAGGTAATCGGCATTTCAACGCCTATGGTATCGGCGCGGCGCATGACTTCACGCGCCGTATTCACGCCTTCAGCCACATGCCCTAAACCCGCCAGGATACTCTCAAGTGATTTGCCGGAAGCGAGTTGCAAACCGACTTCGCGGTTACGTGAATATTGGCCGGTACAGGTCAGAATCAGGTCGCCCGCACCCGCCAGGCCCATAAACGTTTCGGCTTTGGCGCCCAAGGCCATGCCAAAACGGGTAATCTCAGCCAAGCCACGGGTAATCATGGCGGCGCGTGCATTGTTACCAAAGCCCATGCCATCCGAGATGCCTGCCGCGATCGCCATTACATTTTTGACCGCGCCACCGACAGAAGCTCCGACCACGTCTACACTGTCGTAAACACGCAAGCAACCGCCATGAATAAGCTGCGCTGCCTGTTGCGCCAGTTCACGGTGGTTCGCTGCCAGTGTAATGGCAGTGGGCAAGCCACGCACCAGTTCAGCAGCAAAGCTGGGGCCACTTAATACGCCCCATGGGTAGTCTACGCCTAACTCTTCTTGCGCCACTTCAAACGGTAATTTTGCCGTTTGCGGCTCCAGGCCTTTATTGGCCCAAATCAACGGCTGTGTAATGCCTAAAGCCTTCAATTGCTGCAAGATAGGCCGGAAGCCAGCCGTAGGCACTACTGACAAAATTAAGTCCGAACCGGCGACTGCTGCCGCCAGGTCGTCCTCAACCGTGAGCTTTTCAGGAAAGGCAAAGTCGCCCAGGTAGAGTGGATTGGCACGTGCCTTGCGCATACCGGAGACATGCCCGCTATTGCGCGCCCACAGCACGACATCGTGCTGTAACGCGATATGCATGGCGAGCGCTGTGCCCCAGGCACCCGCTCCAAGAACTGCGACTTTACTCATTTAGAATTATCCAAACAAACAAAAGTAGGTCACTGATGACTTACTTTTTTAGATAAAAATTAGTTAGGTGCGCCAGCGGCTTGCGCTGCTTGTTGCTGCTGTTGCAGGTAAAGCGCTTCGAAGTTGATTGGGTTCAACAACACTGGCATAAAGCCGGCGCGTGTCACCATGTCAGAAATCGCTTCACGGGCATAAGGGAACAGGATGTTCGGGCAAGCCACGGCCAGGATAGGCTCCATGTTTTCTTGTGGTACGTTACGGATCGCGAAAATACCAGACTGAGTCACTTCAACCAAAAAGGCCGTTTTGTCTTCAATTTTAGCCGTCACAGTCACTTTGATAGAGACATTGAAAATGCCCTCTTCAATTTGCTGTGCATTATTGCCCAGTTCTACATTGATTTGCGGGGTAGCACGCTCAGTGAAAATAGCAGGCGCATTTGGCACTTCAATTGAAGCATCGTGTACATACAGTTTTTCAATGCTGAAAATCGGTGCTGCGTTTTGTTCTGTTTGGTTCTGTGAATCCTGAGCCATGAATTATCCTTAATAATTATCAATACACAAAGCCGCTATTCTAACCGGACATCCCCGGCCTGACTATGTGTTTTTTGTGACAAAAAACAATGTGATTTAAGCCGCCAGCAATGGGTCCAGGCCGCCTTGTACATCCAGTGCATGCAAGTCATCAAAGCCGCCTACATGCTGCTCACCGATAAAAATCTGCGGCACGGTACGACGGCCGGTTTTTTCCATCATTTCAGCACGTAATTCCGGCTGCAAATCGACGCGAATTTTTTCAATGTCAGTTACGCCTTTGTTCTTCAACAAGCGCTCCGCATTGATGCAATAAGGGCATACTGCGGAGGTATACATCACGACTTTAGCCATACAATTCCTTTTAAAAACACGCGCTATTTACTGCTCGGCATTTTGGCCTCTATCCAGGCCTGCATGCCGCCCTTGAGTACATTCAAGGTGGTAAAGTTTTGCGCTTTGAGCAATTTGGCAGCCGCATTCGCACGCCTGCCACGTTCACACACAACCAGCACCGGTTTATCGCGAAACTTTTCCAGCTCCTTGATCCGTGCAGATAATTGCGATAACGGTACATGACGCGCCCCTTGCAAATGGCCCTGGGCAAACTCGTCAGCCTCACGCACATCCAGCACCAGCGCAGATTTACGGTTCATCAGTATCACGGCTTCAGTCACTGATAACGAAGTGATGCCTGCCACAGAGCGGCTCAACATGGGTAACAACAAAGCCAGGCCCGAACCGATGGCCAGACCGACTAACAATACATTCTGTTTTAAAAACTCCACTTGTACACTCGCCCTCTTAGCTTAATGATTAGCAGCACGATTGATCAAAGCACCCGCCCCTTCGGGTAGGCGTCGCCTGCGGTTGCGATTATAATAGACGAATTCATCAATTCGACGTTCCGTCACCACTTTAAAGACTGTTAGCCATGTCAATCAAACCTGTCATTTTGCTCATCCTCGATGGTTTTGGTCACAGCGAGACCACTGAATTCAATGCCGTGCTGCAAGCCAACACCCCGAACCTGGACAGATTAAAAGCCACTTACCCACATGGGCTGATCAACGCCTCTGAGCACTACGTTGGTTTGCCAGATGGCCAGATGGGCAACTCTGAAGTGGGTCACTTGAATATTGGGGCGGGACGTATTGTCTTTCAAGACTTTGAACGTATTAATAACAGCATTAGCAGTGGCGAGTTTTTCAAACTGCCAGCGTTAGTGAATGCCATGCAGGCACTTAAAGCCAACGACAAAGCCCTGCACATCCTAGGCTTACTGTCTGATGGCGGTGTACATAGCTACCAGCCGCATATTCATGCCCTCCTGGAGATGGCCAAGCAACAAGGCTTGAGCAAGGTCTATGTGCATGCCTTTCTCGATGGCCGTGACACCCCGCCAAAAAGTGCGCAACCCTACCTGCAAGCACTGGAAGACCACCTGAAAACACTGGGCGTGGGCAAAATTGCCACCGTCGGTGGCCGCTTTTACGGCATGGACAGGGACAAGCGCTGGGAGCGCGTATCAGTCGCATATGAACTGCTGGTCAATGGCACTTCTGACTATGTCGCGCCTGACAGCCTGACGGCTTTGCAACAAGCTTATGCCCGTGATGAAAGTGATGAATTCGTCAAATGCACCGCTATCCGTGCAGCGGATGCGGCACCGGTACGTATGGAAGATGGTGACTGCCTGTTGTTTATGAATTTCCGCAGTGACCGTGCCCGCCAGTTGACTGATGCCCTGCTCAACCCGCAATTTAGCGGTTTTGAACGCAGCCGCGTGCCGAGCTTTAGCCACTACTTTACGCTGACGCAATACGACAAAAACCAGGCCTTGGCTGAGCCAGTATTTGCACCGTTTACAGTACCCAACACCTTTGGCGAATATGTGTCCAATCTTGGATTGAAACAGTTGCGTATCGCCGAAACCGAAAAATATCCGCACGTGACATTTTTCTTTAATGGCGGTGAAGAAACCGTGTTTGCTGGCGAAGACCGTATTCTGGTGCCGTCCCCCAAAGTGATGACCTATGACTTGCAGCCAGAAATGAGCGCGCCAGAAGTCACTGACAAACTGGTGGCAGCCATTGAATCACAGCAATATCAGGCAGTGATTTGCAACTATGCCAATGGCGATATGGTGGGCCATACCGGCAATCTGCAAGCCGCCATTAAAGCGGTAGAAACACTGGATACCTGCGTGGGGCGCGTGGTCGCAGCCGCGCAAAAAATGGGGGCAGAAGTCATTATTACCGCCGATCATGGCAATGCCGAAAGCATGTTTGACCACGCCAGCGACCAGGCACACACCCAGCACACCACCAACCTGGTGCCGTTTATTTATGTTGGCCGCGCCGGGCGCATTACCTCAGAAGGTGCTCTGTCTGATATTGCGCCAACATTGCTGTCGCTCATGGGCGTCCCACAACCAGCCGAAATGACGGGTAAAAACCTGATCACGCTCGATGCAGCGGCCTAAATTGGGCTGGTGGGTGCATGCCTGATTTCAGCATGATGGCTGACACACAGCCCAAACGTTTGTCGGCCGCCTTGACGGCTTGCCTGGCTTTTTATCTTGCGATGTGTGCAAGCGGTTTCTGCGTGCCCGCACATGCCGCGGCCAATGACAAAACCGAAACCACCAAGGGCGACCTGGAGCAAGTTAAAGAGAAAATTCAGCAATTAGCCAATGCGCTCAAAGCCTCACGCGTCGCCAAACAGGATGCACATGAAGCGTTAAAAGCCTCAGAAACCGCCATTAGCAGCTCACGTAAAAAACTGCGTGAAATTCAGGATGCTCAGCAAGACAATCGCGGCAAACTGCAAGACCTGCAAAAGCAATTGTCATTATTGCAGCGCCAGGTCAATCAACAGCGCCAGGCACTGAGCGCACAGCTTAATCAGCAATACCGCCATGGCAATAACAGCCCCTTGCAGATGTTGTTACAACAGCAAGACCCGGCCAACACCACGCGCAACCTGAAATACCTGGGTTACCTGACTGCTGCCCATCAGCAACAAATCCAGTCCTTGCAAGATAACCAGGAAGCAATAGACCGTGTGCGCTCGGCCACCACCGAGCAACTGCATGAAACCGAGCGCCTGGCCAATCAATACAGCGAAACCACGCAAAAACTGGAAGGTGAAAAGTCACGCCGCACTGAGGCCTTGAACGAGCTGTCTAAACAGATTGAAACGCAAGAGCAACAGATGGTACGTCTGAAAAAAGACGAAGAAGCCTTGTCGCAATTGTTCCAGCGCTTGCTGGCCGAAGCGAAAAAGCGTGAGCAGGAAGCCCTCGCCAGAGCCAAGCGCGAAAAAGAAGCGGCGGCGAAAAAAGCCGCTGAACTGGCACGCAACAAGAAAAAATCCGCCGGACGCACCTTTGAACGCGCACCGCAAACCAATGTCGATGACAGCGACAGCAGCGCGCAAAGCAGCACCGTCATTGCTAAAAATGAAACCTTGCCCGAATACAACGCCAATAAAGAAAACTTCTCGCAGTTGCGCGGGCGCTTGCGCTTGCCGGTGCGTGGCGATGTGATCAACCGTTTTGGCACCGCGCGTGCAGATACCGGTGTGAGCTGGAAAGGCATTTTCATCCGCGCCAAAGAAGGTAGCGAGGTTAAGTCGGTCGCAGGTGGCCAAGTGGTGTTTGCCGACTGGATGCGCGGCTTTGGCAACCTGATCGTCATTGACCATGGCAATGGCTATATGAGCTTATATGGCAATAATGAAGCGCTGTATAAAGGCACTGGCCAAAGCGTGAAATCTGGCGACACCATCGCCGCGGTCGGCAACAGCGGTGGCAATGCCGAAAATGGCGTCTATTATGAATTACGCCGCAACAGTATTCCTTTTGACCCCCTGCAATGGAGCACTGTGCGTTAATACCCTGCACCTAGTCCCAAAAATCAGCACTGCAGCCAATGACCACCTCAATTGAGAGGTGGTTTTATTTTGGTTTTGCAAGCACGTTGGCTAAACTCGCCACCCCAACAATGACAAATTAATTTAAATTTAATTATCATTTATTAACACATTCATATACCATCAAATTGCCGGTGCATCACCGGGAGGCTATCAGCGCAGTGACGCATAAGCCTCATTACCCAAGCAATCAACTTAACCTCGTTCGTTTATTAAAACAGTCGTTTAGGAGAATAGCCATGGAAGTCAATGTTGGAGTGATTAATCCGTATGCCGCCGCAGAAGTCATTGCGCAAAAGAAAATCAACTGGGAGCAAGTCGCCGAACCTGAAGTCATGCTCGCAGAGATTTTAGGCTTCAGCGCAGAAAAAATCTTTGACCTGCGCAACCCCATTCTCAGGCCTGATGCAGAGATCTCTGCCGATGGCAGTCTGAAGGTGCTGTCCGCAGCACAAACGGCTGACAGAGTTAACCGTTTCTATCAAGCCCAAAGCCCTGTTACCATCAGGTCTATCGGCGCACAACGTTTGCGCCTGGGCACCATCAGAAAAACGGTGGTGCTATCTGAAATCATGATGAATACCGCCGTGTTACGCACGGCCATTGCCAGTACGCCATGGACACCGCCAGACAAAGACTGGGTGGATATGGGCGACTACTTTGAAGATGTGGCTGAGCTCAATGACCCGGTGCAAGGCGTGTTGGGTGATTGCTATTTTATTGCGGCCCTGGCGTCGGTGGCGTGGGCAAGACCTTACGCCATTATCAACATGATACGACCCTCCGCCTGGGGCAATGAAGAACAACCTATTCATAAAGTCAGCTTCTTCAAGTCTGGGGCTGGCGATGCGCAAGCCGTTGAGGTGACCGAACTGGTCCCAGTATCCAAACCCGGGCACAACTGGGTCTATGCCAGATCACTCGATGTGGGTGAAACCTGGCCTGCCGTGATGGAAAAAGCCTATGCAAAGTGGCGTACCAGCAATAGCACCGATTATCCGAATTATCCCGCGATCGCGGGTGGAGATCCGGTCAATGCCTGTGCGGAAATTATTGGCGGTGAAAAAACCTATATGGGGCACAGTGGCAAAAGCGGTGATGATCTATGGGCCTTTGTGCGCGGCCATTCAATGAGCAAACGCACCATCAACCCGATGGTGGCATGGACCTACGACACACCCCCTGCTGATCTTGATTATCCGGCAGCCAAAGTGGTGGGCAACCACGCTTACTCCATCCTGGGCTGGGACTATGTGAATAATGAGAAGTATATTGTGTTGCGTAACCCGTGGGGCACGCACCATGCCGTGCTGGATACGCTGTCAGGAAACTGGTCAGCTTACCAAATCTCGTTCTCGGCCAGCATTCCACTCAATAGCAACGGTGTGTTTGCGATGAAAGCGGCCACTTTCCAAAAATACTTTGTAGCTTCCGGCGTCACGGTATAAGTCAACAATCACCAGGCAGGCAGCAAAGATGCCTGCCTGGCTTGATACTCGCGACAACTGAGTACGATATGACGACAAAGTATTGGCTGTTAATACTTCCACTCATGCTAGACAGCGAGGGGCATCACGCAATGACAATCACGATGACACGCCTGGTGTACCGCTATCAAGGCGCCTCTATCCCGCCACCCTATCAACGCAATGCCGAGATCACGGTCGATGCAGAAAAAATCCATGTGCTGATCACCAGCGTTGACGAAGTATTAATCGACGCGGAGCAGCCTGCGCCTGCAGGCATACTGCCGCGACTGGCGCAATGGCTACAAGACTATCACCTATCCGCTTTATCCAGACAGAAGACGCACCCCAACCTGCCACCCAATACGGGGGCAGAGATACATGCATTAACGATTTATGATGGCCAAAACAAGCTATTGGATGCCAGCACGGCGAGTGGCCTCAGCACGGCGGAACACGATGGTGCAGAAAGCGCGCTATTAAGCGGGGACATTGAAGGTTTTGCCAGGCAGCTGACAGGCGAGGTAGCCAATTATGACGCCTATATGCGCACGCCCTAGCAGAGATGCTCCGCCTGCATGTCACCGCCGTTTTGATCGGCTAACCGGCCTGATTACTCTTGTGGAATCACCGGCAATGGCATATTACGTCTGGCTTCGGCATAAATCTTGTCCAGCTCTTCCTGTGACATAGTGATGCCAGGCACGCGCTCATCTGCGCTCGGCTCATAACCACCTGCCGAAGAGGTCTCCACTTGATTAACGGGATTTGATGGCTGGGCCGCAGCTTGCTCCGACGTGGACGCATCACGCTCACAGCCGCCCAAGGAAACCGCACAGATCAAAGACAAGAGAACGCCAGCATAAGATTTAATGACACAAGACTTCATGACACAACACTTCTAAAAAACAATAAAAACGAACTACTCACCCATCACATGCATCAGCACGCGACGGCGGGCGGGCAGGTGACGATGTTCGAACAGGAAAATACCTTGCCACTGCCCCAGAGCAACGCGGCCCTGCAATACGGGAATAGACAGGCTAGTTTGCGTCAGCGCCGTACGCACATGCGCAGGCATGTCATCCGGGCCTTCCACGGTATGGATAAACAAGTCATCGCCGTCCGGCACCAAACGATTAAAAAACGCTTCCAGATCGACCAGCACATCGCGGTCATAATTTTCATTGATCAGCAGGCTGGCAGACGTGTGTTGAATATAGAGCGTAAGCAATCCACTCTGAATGCCGGATTGCTGTACCCATTGCAAAACTTGCGGCGTGATGTCGTACAAACGCCGCCCTTGCGCATCGATAGAAAGTGTTTCGTGATGCTGTCGCATAGCCGATTCCCGCAACCAAGAACTAAACCTGCATTATACCGGGTTCAGCCCAGCCACCAGCATTACCAGTAGCGCCAGCCACCGCCCCAATAAGGACGGTAACCCCAGGGACCGCCGTAAAAACCAGGCCCACCGTAAAACCAGGGATCCATGCTACGCAACCTGGCCATGTCGCGCTCGCGTTTCAGCTTTGCCTCAGACTCCACACGGGCTTTTTCGCGCTTGTTAATCTCGTCAGCAATGGCATTCTGCTCAGCTAGTGCATTGGCTTGCTGCATGTAGTCGAGCACGCCTTTGGAAATGCCTTTTGCGTGCCAGCTCAACACGTCAGAAGGCGTCAGTGAATAGCGTGACTGCGACTGTTTAATTGCTTCAATAATCTCGGCATCGCTCTTGCCCTGCTTACTCATGACCACCACCTGCTCCAGCGTCAGGGTGGATTGTGCGGGCGGCACCAGCGCGGCAAGTTGCTCAGGCGAAATGCGGTCAATTTGCAAGGGTTGCGGCGGCTGAGAGGCGCAACCAGCCAACACGCTGAGCAAAAAAGTGATAGAAATTAAACGCAGGGACTGTGTGTAACGCATAGTGTTTCCATTCTACACCCGATAAAAACAAAGGGTCATATCAATATGACCCTTTTAATCGCGACCAGGTTCAGTTAACCACCCAAACTATTCCGCTTTGCGAAACTGCATTTTACCGGCCTGGAAATCGACGCGGATAGTATCCTTGGCTGCAAATTGCCCGGCCAGAATTTCACGTGCCAGCGGATTCTCGATTTCGCTCTGGATGGCGCGTTTTAATGGACGTGCACCATACACCGGGTCAAACCCGGCATTGGCAATTTCAGCCAGGGCGGCATCACTGATATCCAGCTGCATATCCATCGCAGCCAGGCGTTTGGCCAGCAATTGCAACTGGATATTGGCAATGGATTTCACGTGCGCCTCGCCTAGTGAGTGGAATACGACGACCTCATCAATACGGTTAATAAACTCTGGACGGAAGTGGGTTTTCACCTCACCCATCACTGCCAGTTTCACCACCTGGTAATCCTGGTCGGCCATGCTTTGTATCATCTGGCTGCCCAGGTTTGAGGTCATGATAATCACCGTATTCTTGAAATCTACCGTGCGGCCCTGGCCGTCCGTCAGGCGGCCATCATCCAGCACTTGCAGCAAGACGTTAAATACATCCGGGTGGGCTTTTTCCACTTCGTCCAGCAACACGACTGAATACGGTTTGCGGCGTACGGCTTCGGTGAGTGTACCGCCCTCTTCGTAACCGACATAGCCAGGTGGCGCGCCAATCAGGCGGGAAACAGAATGCTTCTCCATAAACTCGCTCATGTCTATGCGCACCAGGTGCTCCGGGCTATCGAACAGAAAGTTAGCCAGCGCTTTGCACAGCTCGGTTTTACCCACGCCGGTCGGCCCCAAAAACAGGAAGCTGCCATACGGGCGGTTAGGATCACTCAGGCCGCTACGTGAACGGCGAATCGCATCTGACACCAGGCGCACAGCCTCATCCTGGCCGACCACGCGCTCATGCAGGCGGCTCTCCATATTGAGCAGTTTTTCACGCTCGCCAGTCATCATTTTGCTTACTGGAATCCCCGTCGCGCGGCTGACCACTTCGGCAATCTCATCGGCCCCGACCTCGGTGCGTAACATCTTATGTTTCACCACACCACTCGCTTCGGCCGTAGAAGCATGTTTTAACTGTGCTTCCAGTTGTGGCAGTTTGCCATATTGCAACTCGGACACTTTTTGCCAGTCGCCTTTGCGCGTCGCGGTTTCCATGTCCAGCTTGATCTTTTCGATCGCCTCTTTGACACCCGCAGAGCCTTGCACCGCGGCCTTTTCCGCTTTCCACACTTCTTCCAGGTCGGCGTACTCTTTTTCCAGTTTGCTGATTTCGTCTTCAATCAGGCCAAAGCGTTTCTGGCTGGCTTCGTCTTTTTCACGACGCACCGCCTCACGCTCGATTTTGAGTTGAATCAAGCGGCGATCCAGCTTGTCCATCACCTCAGGCTTGGAATCAATTTCCATCTTGATGCGTGAAGCGGCCTCATCAATCAGATCGATGGCTTTATCTGGCAAAAAACGGTCCGTGATATAGCGGTTGGACAATTCAGCCGCCGCCACAATGGCCGGGTCAGTGATTTCCACCCCATGGTGCAACTCGTATTTTTCCTGCAGGCCGCGCAAAATGGCAATCGTCGCCTCTACGCTAGGCTCATCGACTAAGACCTTCTGGAAACGGCGCTCAAGTGCGGCATCTTTTTCAATGTATTTACGGTACTCATCCAGCGTAGTTGCGCCCACACAATGCAGTTCGCCACGCGCCAGTGCTGGCTTGAGCATATTGCCCGCATCCATCGCGCCCTCAGACTTGCCCGCACCAACCATGGTATGAATCTCATCAATAAAGACGATGGTCTGGCCTTCGTCCTGCGCCAACTCCTTGAGCACAGACTTTAAACGCTCTTCAAATTCACCGCGGTATTTGGCACCAGCCAGCAAAGCGGCCATATCCAGGCTTAATACTTTTTTGTTTTTGAGTGAATCCGGCACTTCGCCATTCACAATACGTTGCGCCAAGCCTTCAACGATGGCGGTTTTACCTACACCAGGCTCGCCGATCAATACCGGGTTGTTTTTGGTACGGCGCTGCAAGACCTGGATCGCGCGGCGAATTTCATCGTCACGGCCAATCACCGGATCCAGCTTGCCAGCACGTGCGCGTTCGGTCAGGTCCAGTGTGTATTTTTTCAAGGCTTCACGTTGGCCCTCGGCCTCCTGGCTGTTGACGGCGTCATTCCCGCGCACGGCTTTGATGGCTTGTTCCAGCGCAGCCTTATTCACACCGTGCTGCTTGAGCAATTTGCCGGTATTGCCTTTGTCGTCGGCCAGGGCCAGCAAAAACATCTCGCTGGCAATATAGCTATCGCCACTTTTTTGCGCCAGTTTGTCGGTCACATTTAACAGGTTGTTCAGGTCACGCGAAACTGCAACATCGCCACTGTTTTCACTGATTTTTGGCAAGGCATCAATCGCCTGCTGCAAACTGGTTTTCAATGCGCTCACTTGTGCGCCTGCACGCGATAACAGCGCAGAAACACCGCTATCGTCCTGATTTAACATCGCCAGCAACAAATGTGGCGCTTCTATGGTGGGATGATCGGCACCCACAGCCATGCTCTGCGCATCGGCCAGTGCCTGTTGGAATTTGGTGGTGAGTTTATCAAAACGCATGCAAACCCTTTCGTGATTAAAGTCATGCCGCAGCGTGCGGCTGGATAACCCTATAATGCGGCGGGTTTTTGCGTTTTCAATAGATGTAGATCAAATAGGCGCGACTTGATGACGTTCTCAATGGTGATGGTCTCAATGCTGGCTGGCTAATAGGTGAAAGGTAGCAGTTGCAAGCCGCGATCGGCACTATTCACCGCCAGCACGGCTTGCCCCTGCACGTAAAGCCATTGCGGATAATCGAGCTTACTGGCGCTGTGTACGATCACCACCTGGGCGCCCCAGGTTCTGCCTCCATCGGATGATGCCATTGCCACAATATCTGCACCGGTATGATCATGCTCCTGCCAGGCCAGCCAGACCTGATCGCCTACACTCAAAAGTGCCGGATGCCCTGCATTCCGCTTGGTATCACCAAAGCGTCTGGGCGGCGAAGTCACCCAGGCCTGGCCATCCATACGCGCAATACGCAAACCAGGTTTATCGCCCGCGCCATCGAAATAAGCCAGGTGATAGCCAAAGCCCTCGCCCACGGCTAATGCAGCGCCATGATGCGGGCAACCTTCTAATTTCCAGTGACCATAACTGGCGCGCACCAGCACAGGTTTGCCGACAGGGCCGATTTCAGCCATGGCATGATCGCGCTCGCTACCGTCAAACACATGGCGCCACAGCACGGCTACGGTGCCATCCGGCTTGCTGGTCATGGCAATACGGCAACACTCGCAACTGTTATCGGCTAACTTCTGTTCTGGGCTAAAGCTTTTGCCCTGATCACGCGACACCGCATAGTAAATCGCCGCGCCATCATACGGTTTAGCGGCGGCTTTGGCCGCCAGCATATCGCGCTTGTCCAGCCAGGCGACGGTAATCGTGCCATCCGCCGCAACTTGCAAGGCATCATAACGATGGGTGATTTCTTCACGGTGCTGATGCACGATATAAGGCGCTTCAAACTTTTTGCCGCCATCCAGCGAACGCGCAAACCAGATATGGCCTGCATGGTTCTTTTTCAGCGCCTCGGTCCAGCTAACATAAACCGCGCCATTGGCACCTACAGCAATATTTGGCCGCGCTTCTGCACCTGCCGCAATTTTCATAATCACCGGATTCACAGCCACTTCGGTGCCAAAATGCTTGCCGGTATCCTCGCTGCTTGATACCCAGACCTGCCCCTGTTTCGCCTGCGCCATCCATATGCGCCCAGCCGGATCTGCGGTGACGCTCACGGCCAATTGCGTGGCGGAGGATTCTTGAGGGGATTCGTGATGGTTTTCATGCGCGAAAACTACCTGTAACGATAGTAAAAAAGCCCACCCACACACCAGATTTACCCACTGTTTCACCATCACTCGCCAACCGATCGCTTAATCAGAAATATCTTAAAATTTACCTTAATTATCAAGCGTTAATGTCGCTAAAGTTTGCTTGCATTTGCGCCGTTAACCCACTTATCCGCACTCACACAACGCACATCGGACCGAAGCAGATTTAACTATGTCATTACCAACCGTTTTTGATCATCATAGCACAGCATGGTTGCAGCCCCTGGCCGTCACCATGCCGGATACGCCTATGCTGGCCATCAATCGCCGGGCACAGTGTCTCGCCATCAGCGCCGCAGCAAAAAGCCTGCTGGGCGAACTGGCTGACGAGTTGCCCAAAGAGATTCGCCAGACACTGGTCGAAGCCATGCGCGAGGGCAAAACCGAATTAAGTATCAGCACGCAGATTCATGGCGCAAAACGCGATTTCAAATGCCGTTTGTTCTATCCGCAGTCAGACCGCCGTGCGATTGGCCTGATGCTGGAAGAGGAAGAACGCACGCTGGTCGACCAGTTGCTGCACATGCAATCGATTGTGCACTCCCTGATTGAGATGAGCCCTGACCTGATTTGCATTAAAGACAATGACAATCGCTGGATGATGGCCAACCAGCACATGCTCAACACCTTTCAGATTGACGGTTTTGACTATCAATTTTTAAACAACCTGCAAATTGCCGATACCTTGCACCCGGTGTTTCGCAATAGCTTCGAGCATCACGAAAAGTCTGACCAGCAGGTATGGAAATCCCGCCAGGCTTACCACAACGAAGAACTGGTACATTTACCCCAAGGTGGCTACAAAACGCTGGAAGTGAATAAGGTCGCCTACCACGACCAGAAAGACCAGCCCAGCCACCTGATTACTGTGGCGCGCGATGTCAGCGAACAGAAATTCATTCAAACGCAGTTGCTTAACCGCAGCGCGGTGTTGGACACGCTGATTTCCTGCGACTGGATGCTGCACTCAGCCGAGCGCTGGCAGAGTGTGGCGGAAAATGTCTTGCAGCAATGCTGCCTGTCTTTCCGCTTTAGCCGTGCAATTTTGCTGCAACACGAAACCATCACCAGCCGCAAAAAAACCGATATCCGCTCTAAAGCCCTGTTCCACTGGGCAATGAACGGCTTTCATACCACCTACGAACATTGGGAAAAAATCTCTTTCCTGTCGCCTGAGCTGCAACGCTGGTATAGCCTGTTATCCAAAGGCCAGCCAGTGATGTGTGACGCCCTGACATTGCCCGCTTCAGAGCGCGCCTTGCTAAAGTCACATGACACCGTCAACCTGGTGATTGTGCCGCTCATGATTGATGATGAGTGGTGGGGATCGATGGTGATTGAACGTTGTTTCGATGCCGAAAATACCAGCTCACAAGAGTTGGGCTCGTTAATGGCCATTGGCCGTACATTGAGCGTGGCGATTGACCGTGAACAAACCGGCAAACACCTGAAGCTGGCCAAAATCGCCTTTGACAGCACCACTGAAGGCATCATGATTGTGAACCCGGCCGGTGAACTGATCGGGATCAACCAGGGCTACACCCTGATTACCGGCTTTGAAGAATCTGAGGTGCTGGGCACCAAGCCGCAAATTTTCAGGCAACGTCCACGCGGCCTGTTTGGTGCGCTCAAACGCCATGGCAAATGGTCGGGTGAAATTGAGAACATGCGCAAAAACGGCGACACTTATACCGAGTGGATGACCATTACGGCCGTGCGCAACCATGCCAACGCCATCACCAACTATGTGGGCGTGTTTGCCGATATTAGTGAAATGAAGCGCTCACAAACGCAACTGAATTCACTGGTTAACCATGACCCGTTGACCGGTTTGCCCAACCGCAGACTGATTAACCATTTGTTTACGCATGCGATTCAGCGCGCCAACCGCAATGAGCAGCAAGCCGCAGTACTGTTTATTGACCTGGACCGCTTTAAAAACATCAATGACAGCCTGGGCCACTATACCGGTGACCAGTTACTGCTGGGCGTCACTGAGCGCCTGCGCGCCACCTTGCGTGAGTCTGATATTGTGGGTCGCCTGGGTGGTGACGAATTTATCATCCTGCTGGAGAACCTGCATGGCAAAGCCGATGCCGTACAAAAAGCACACGATATACTGGACGCACTCAGACGCGAATTCATGATCGACCATCATGAAATTTTTGTCGGCGCCAGCATCGGCATCTCCATGTACCCGCAGGATGGCAACGATGTAGAAAGCCTGATTAAAGCGGCTGACCTGGCCATGTACCAGGTGAAAAATAATGGTAAAAACCATGTCGCGTTTTATGATGTGGCCCTCAGCCGCGATGCCGTAGAACATTTCCAGCTGGAAACCGAGTTACGCCAGGCGCTGACCAAAAACCAGCTCAAAATGTTCTACCAGGCACAGATCGACTTAAAAACCGGCATGATTATTGGCGCTGAAGCCCTGATTCGCTGGATACACCCGGTGCAGGGCATTATTTCACCGGCAAAATTTATCCCGCTGGCAGAAGAAACCGGCTTGATTTTAAGCATAGGCGAATGGGCATTGGCACAAGCCGTACGCCAGGCGCACGCCTGGCACCAGAAACATCCTGAATTCAAGAAGATTGCCATCAACGTTTCTGGCGTGCAAATCATGAAGAGCAAGTTTGCCGATACCGTGTATGGCATCCTGATGGAAAGCGAGTGCGACCCGTCTATCATTGAGCTGGAAATCACCGAAAGTACGCTGATGCAGCATACCCAGCATGTAGTCGACACTTTTAACCAGTTAAAACTACTGGGGGTCAGCATCGCCATTGACGACTTTGGCACCGGCTACTCCTCGCTATCGCACCTGAAACGCTTACCGCTGGACCAAATCAAGATCGACCGCAGTTTTGTTAAAGACCTGCCAGATGATAAGGACGATGCCGCCATCACCAGCGCGATTTATGCGATGGCGACACAATTAGGATTCACCGTTGTTGCCGAAGGGGTCGAAACCGAAGAACAGGAAAAGTTTTTACAGCGGCTTGGCTGCCAAACAGCACAGGGCTTTCTGTATGCTTACCCGGTGAATTCGGACGACTTTTTACAGTTACTCGTGTTAAATAATCAAAGAAAAATCAAACGCCATGCCTAATCACGCCTCAGACACCTACTATATCGACATAGACCAGTTGCAGATCGGTCTTTACATCCACCTTGACCTGGGCTGGATGGATCATCCATTTTCGGTGAGTAACTTCAAGATCACGGATGAATCACAGATTGAGACCATCAAATCCTTAGGCTTGAAGCAGCTACGTTATGACCCCAGACGCAGCTCCAGCATGCCGCTACGGATCGCACCCCAGCAGAATGTAGTCGAGTTCCCGCTGAAAAAAGCGGCCTCACCCAAACTGGAAATCGTGGATGCGGCACCGGAGTTAAGTGCAGCGCAGAAAAAACAACTGGCGCTCAGGCAGGCAGTGACCGAAAGCGAACAGAAGTTCATGAAAACCAGCACTGAAGTGAGAAACATTCAGAAGCTGTCAACTGAACATCCGGAGCAGGCCTATGGCCTGGCCACCAGGCTGGTGGAAGACCTGGTTAGCAGCACCTTGACCGAGAGCGAGATTGCCATTCATGCCATGAATGGTCACCGTATCAGTGACCAGCACTTCCAGCATGAGTTGAACACGCTGGTGGTGTCTATGTTACTGGCTAAAAACCTGGATATTACCGATGAAGATCTGGTAATTTTAGGCATGTCGGCCATTTTGCACGACATTGGCAAGCGCCAGATCAGCGACAAAATCCTGCTCAAAAAAGACCCGTTGAGTGTACGCGAAACGGCTATTTACCAAACGCACGTGTTGCTGGGCATGAACATGCTGCGCGATGTCGCTGTGCCGAGGAAAATACTGACGCTGATTTCCCAACACCATGAGTTTGCCGATGGTACCGGCTACCCGAAAGGCCTGCATTGCGACCAGATTGATCCGTTATCGCATATCCTGATTATTGCCAATATGTACGATAACCTGTGCAACCCGTCTAACCCGGCGTTCACCAAAACGCCTTACGAAGCCCTGAGTGTGATGTTTGCACAACAACGGCACCAGTTTGACCAAACCATCCTGCGGCGCTTTATCAAATGCCTGGGTATTTATCCGCCGGGTAGCGTGGTTCGCCTGTCAGACCAGAAACTGGCCACCGTGCTGTCGACTAATCCGCAGCAACCTTTGCGCCCGTTTATTCAAATGCTGAGTGATGACCGCGAAGAAGAAGGCGATATTATCGACCTCAGGGAAGCGCTGGACATCAACATTATCCAATGCCTGAAACCTGAACAGTTGCCGAATATCCTGCAAAACAGGTTGCGTTTGAAACAGCGCACCAGCTACTTTTTGGATAAGATTTACGCGACTTCTTAAAGCACTGCGGCCCTGGAACAATCACCGGTTTCCAGGGCGCCGCACCGCTCAAATGCGCTTCCTGGCAAACAGATAAGCGCCTAGCAACCCCGTCAGGCTCACAGCCAGTGCAGCAAAAACCGCCAGCAAGTCGCGGATATCTTTACTCACAGACTGAAAACTCCATTTGTGCAGATAGGCAAAAATAAAGCCTTCCAGGCCATCGTTATCATCCACGCGGGCGGCCAGTGCGCCGGTGGCAGGTTCCAGGTAAAAGCGCGCATGTTGCGCTTGTGTCGTTTGCACTTTTAGCACCGGCAAACGCTTGAAAATAAATCCATACTCATTCGCAAACGATGTCACCCACTGCACAGACTCCATGCCGGGCTGCGCGGTTTCGGCAATGTTCGCGAGCCATGCAGCCGCATAGGCTTCTGGCGTGAGCGCAGTCACGGCATGCGGCCCAGTGAGCCATAATGCTGGTGCGGCAGGCGCAGCCGACATGGCTGCGTGATGCTGGTGCATGGCCGCCACCTGTGCCGTAGGCAAGCCTTGCGTGCCAGCCGTGGCCGGGATGATTTGCCAGAACAACGTAGACCCGCGGCCATAAATATCCAGCTTCAACACCTGGCCAGCGGCCAGTTGCGACCAGGCATCAGCACTTAATGCAGCGCTGTCACTGACAAAGGCCGTGTGTAAAAGCGGCCTGCGCTGCTGAATGTCAGACATCCACAAATGAAACAAACCCGTGCTGGCCAGCAGCAAAATCAGCAGCGATACCCACAAGCCAAACTCGCGATGCCACCATTGTAATCCCCAGCGCTTTAAACGGTAAGGTGCGGTTTTGCGCTGCTTGATGTAAAGAATCACCCCGGTAATGGCCGAGGCTAAAATCAACAGTAGCACCAACGTCGCCACGGCCAGTTGCAAGGTGCTGCAAGCCTGCAAAAATGACCAGTTATGGCCGAACTGGAATACCTTGGTCAAAAAGGCCCGACGATCATCAACCAAGGTCGCCAGCCTCGACTGCTCGGTATCGACATAGGCGCGCAGGCCTCCATCACCTGTATAGGCCACGCGCCACACAGGTAACAAGCGGTTGACCGGGTGGTAATCCGGTGCAAAATCGGTCACGGCTTCTACTGTGCGCACCGATGATGCATCACGCCCGGTGTAATAATTGGCCAGGCTAATCGCAGCGGCCTGCTCTGCGTCTGCACGTTCGTCACCACTGTTCACCGAAAAATACCTGGTGGCACCAGGCAGCGCGATGCGGTAATAGGCCTGGCCATCCAGTTGCACCAGGCTGATATGCTGAAACTGTGTGATCGCCTGTTGTTGCAACAGCGCGGGTAATGACACCGCGTGGCTTAAATCAACCGCGGCCAGGGGTGGCATAAACTGTTTGGGGGCCGGTTGCAAACGGCTCATGATGGGATGCGACGCCCCGGACAAGCCCCATAACACCATGCCGATACAAGCAACCACGCCTATCCATTGATGCCAAAATAACCAGCCACGCTGGATTTTTTTCTGTTTATCACTCATCGTTGCTTCCATTACGCTTTCATCATGCTTCACAGCCCGGCAAGCCACTTGCCGGGCATACTGGCTAATAAGTCCAGGTCACCCCCAGGTAAGCCGTTCTGCCATCACCAGGCAGGAACAATGCACCATCTGCGCCGTTCTGGTTTCTGGCGACGCCAGTGGTCGCGGCATATTTCTGGTTGGCCAGATTGCGGCCTTCCACAAACCATGACCAGTGCTGGTTAAACTTCTGTCCGGCTTTCATGCCCCACAGGAAATAACTGTCGGCATACAATGTTTCAGCAAAGTCGACGTTATAGCGCTGTGGTGACCACTCGATGGTCGGGCCGATGTAAAAGTTTTCCAGTACATCACTGCCACGGTAAACCAGTTCGGCACGCAGCAAAGAGCGCTGAATGCCAGGCAAGCGATTACTGCCAAACGTCGGATCACTGTCGAGTTTGAAGTCGTTAATCAATAAGCTGGAGCGCCATTGCAGGCTGTAAGGCAGGCGCGCAGTCAGGCCAAATTCCAGGCCGCGATGGATGGTTTTACCGGCATTAATGGTTTGGCTGGCAAAAGGCGAACCCGCAGCGGCAACCGCCAATAACTCATCCTGCAAGCGTGCCTGATAAAGCGCCACATCCCAGTCAATAAACTCGCTATTACCACGGGAGCCAATTTCAAACGTGGTGCCTTTTTGTGCCTTGAGGCTGCTCACCACCAGGCTGTTCAGCTCGCCAAAACTCGGTGGTTCGAAGCTACGCGAGGCATTGGCAAATACTTGCACCTGTGGCTGCAATTGATACAGCACACCCAACTTGGGGCTGGTCTGGCTATAGGTTTTATCTACGCTCTGGTCACCACTGGCAGTAATCATCTGGTCTTGTGAATCGCGCTTGGATTTTGCGTACTGCAACCCGGCGATCACCGTCCATTGTTCATCCAGGCTCAAGCGGTCTTCGAGGTAGGTTTCAAAGTTTGTGGCCTTCTGGTCAAAGTCATTCAGCAAGGCACCACGTCTGGCATTGACGTTTAAATAGTTTTTGGCATCGGTGCGCCCACGTGTAGGCGACAGCCCGGCGACGAACTCGTTTTTGAGGCCAAACAATTCACCCTGGTAAGCCCAGCGCGCGGTCAAACCGATATCGTATGATTCCTGGTCAATCACGCCGGTGGTATCGCCAAAGTTACCAATCGGGTGGAACAAGCCTTTGCGCGCATAATAGGCGCCTAACTCCAGCTTGCTCTGGTCAAACAAAATCGTGGTTTTGTTCGCCACCCGGGTCACATTGATATTGCGTTGATTGATGCCTTGCCCCGCCGTCACAGTAGCCTGTTTGGGGTCGTCTTTTAACTGTGCTTTGGTCAGGCTACTGGAAAGTTGCGAATCATTGTTGACGTAGCCAAAGAAGAAGCGGGTTTCCACCTGCTCATTGAGCCGGATGCCCACATTCCCAGTCAGGCGGTCTGCGCCTTGCTGTGCGTTGTCACGGAAGCTGTCTGAATGATATTTGCTGGCGCTGACAAAGTAATCCACGTTATCTTTCACGCCGCCGGTACTGACGCCGAGGCGATAATAACCGTAGCTACCGCCTTCTGAGCGCACCTCCAGCGCGGGCGCCGTGTAACCGGTGCGGGAAATAAAGTTGATACTGCCGCCCAGGTTGGTGGAGCCATATTGCAAGGCATTGGCACCACGGTATACCTCAATATAATCCGTCGCCATCGGGTCAATGGCCGGAAAATCAAAACCACCATCGGCCAGGTTAACTGCAATACCATCTTGCATCAGCTTGATGCCACGGCCGTGAAACGTACGCTGCAAACCGGAACCACGAATCGACAAGCGCGTTTCTTCAGCACCAAAACGCGATTGCGCCAGCACACCAGTCGCCATGCCCAGCGTATCCTGCATATTGCTGGTGCGGCCTTCGCGCACAGTTTCCATATCCACCACCGTCGTACCGCCTGCGGTTTTTGACAGGTTTTCTTTTGCTGTTTCAATGTCCGGCTGTGTCAGTGATGTTTTGTTTTTCTTGGCCACCACCTTCACTTCATCAAGGTGCACCGTGCCTTCATGCTCGGCCTGCGCCAGGTAAGGCACAGCCGCCAAAATAGCCAGGCAGATTTTTGTTTTATTCATGTTGTATTCCCTTATTTTTCTACGCAATATGCACTGCCTGCGCTCAGGCAAGCAGTGCAAATACCCTAAATATCAAACCGTAATATCAAGCCGCAATGACTTGCCTTGCAGCACGCTCTGGCTGCCAGCGGATCAAGGCACTAATGTCACAAGCGAAATAAGTACACAACTTGCCCAGATGCTCGGTACATGCGTTATAGGTAGGATTTTTGACCATGCGGTGCAAGGTCATGCGGCTAATGCCGGTAGAGGCGGCAACTTCCTTGAGGGTGATGTGGCGTTTCCACTCCACCTGCTTGGCAAATATCATTGCCTGTAGATTGATAATAATCATGAGATGACTCCATTCATGCCTGTGCAACAGGCAGACGCTTAACCCGTCAAACAACTGACGGAACTAGAGGGCGTGTGGAGTCAACGGGGGGCCGCGCGTGAGATGCGCAGTGGTGTAAACAGGTGTAATGGCCGGGTCCTGATAATCGCTGATTGCGATATCGGCCTGGGCGTGCTGAAACAGGATGTAAGCCGGGTTATACGTTGGCATCGCCACATCATCCATCGCCATATGGCAGAACGGGCAATGATTAAGGTGATGGCTGAGTGACACCGGTTTTTGTGAGGGCTGGTAGTCGATGAGTGTGGCGCGCAATTTGCCTTGCGTAGTCACCACCTGAATCACCAGTTTGCTGCCCTGGGAGGAGCACACCTCTTGTACAAAGGTTTTACCGCTTTGCATGGGGAAAGCCAAACTCAAGCTGGGGACGAGCGCAGCCAGCATGATTGCCATCAAGGCCATGCGCGCCATCCACTGTTGAAATCTGGTCGTTACCATGCCGCTATTCTAACGGGAATCCTTTAGAATAAACAACTATTCGCATTGATACAGGACAAACCATGGCCGGATCCAGCCTGCTGGCATTACTCGATGACATCACCACCATGCTCGACGACGTGTCGGTCATGAGCCAATTAGCCGCCAAGAAAACAGCGGGGGTCCTGGGCGATGACCTGGCCCTGAATGCGCAGCAAGTCACCGGCATTGCGGCAAACCGTGAACTACCCGTGGTGTGGGCGGTGGCCCGCGGTTCATTTATCAACAAGCTCATTCTGGTCCCTGCGGCTTTATTGATCAGTGCGTTTTTACCCTGGCTGATTACGCCACTGCTTATGCTCGGCGGCGCGTTTTTGTGTTTTGAAGGCTTTGAAAAGGTCTGGCACAAATTGCATCACCACACCAAGGAAGACACCCATACACAAGCCGTACATACGGCCATGCAGCAACCACAGACGGACCTGGTAGCGCTGGAGCAAGAAAAAATCAAAGGCGCCGTGCGCACTGACTTTATCCTGTCGGCAGAAATTATCGTTATTGCGTTAGGCGTGGTGGCCGATGCGGCGCTGACGCAGCGTATCCTGGTGCTGTCCCTGATTGCCGTGGTCATGACCATAGGCGTGTATGGCTTGGTGGCGCTGATTGTCAAAATGGACGATATTGGTTTATGGCTGATGCAACGCTCAGGCACGCACCTGCCGGCGCAAGCCACACGCAAATTCGGCTGGGGCATGGTGCAAACCGTGCCGCATTTAATGCGCTTACTAAGTGTGCTAGGCACCGCTGCCATGTTCCTGGTCGGCGGAGGCATTATTGCGCATGGCATACATCCGCTACACGTACTGCTTGAGCAGTTTTCACAATGGTCATTGCTGATTAACGCCACCATTGGCGTGCTGGCTGGTGCACTGTGTGCTGGATTAATACATATCGTGAAATTAATTATCGGCAGGGACTAGTTTTTTTCTAACCCCTTGTTAGAATTGACAAAAAACAAGGGGGCTGCATGACACTTTCGCGTAAAGTTATTGTTGTTGCTGTATCCGTTTTAGTGCTATGCCTAGTGGCCTCCTTCAACGCGACGCCTAAAACAGCGCTATGGCTGGATAACCTCCACTGGATGTCCACCATCAGCGCCTGCCTAATACTTGCCACCCTGGGTTATTTCCGCGCCAACCCTGCGCATCGTGCCTGTAAACGCTGGTTTGTCATTGGCGCCTTCGCCTACTTTACCGGCGGCGTATTATGGATATTTCAGGTCCTGACGCATCAAACGGCCTTCCCAGCGCAATCGGATATTTTTTACCCGTTATTGGGTCCCTGCCTCATCATTGGCTTCATCACCGCCTTGCGCAGCCAACTTTCTCGCTCTAAAACCTGGGCCTTTACCATTGATGCCGTCTCCTTCAGCATCGCCATTCTCGGCTATGTGCTGATCTCTTATTTACCAAAATCGGCAGACGTCAGCCTGTTGCAACTGGCCGTGCTCACCGCTTATCCGGCCAGCATGCTGAGCGCCGCCCTGGTGTCGCTGCTACTCATCCCCTATTTAAGGCCAGCCTGGATGCTGCCCTGGCTGCTACTCAGTGCCGGACTCGCCCTGCTAGGTATCTGCTGGATGCAATGGAACCTGAATGCGCTCAACCACAGCCCGCAAAATAGCGTTTGGGTTAACTATGGATTCTCTGTCGCCGACTTGCTCATCGGCAGCGGCCTTTATGGCTGGCAAGTGCGCATCGCCAAAAAAACAGCCTTCCATCGCCAATGCCGCCGCTTGCGCAGCTGGATTCCGGTGATTGCTTTTGTATTCAGCATCAGCACCCTGCTGCTAATCTGGTTGCAAAGCGGCCCGCATCCTTATGCCTACCATATTGCGATTAGCTCGGTGACGTCGATACTGGTTTTCTCTGCGGTCAGGCAAAGCATTTTGCTGCGCGAGAGTGAGAAACTGTTACGCGCCGAAAAACGTCTGGCCGAAAAAGAGATGGAGTACCTGCAATTGTCGCGCAGCGACCCGCTCACACGCCTGCCCAACCGGCTGGCCATGCTTAACCTGCTTGAACATGCCATTATTAACGCGGCTAACGACAGCGGCATGGTCGCCTTGCTGATGATTGATTTAAAACACTTTCAAAGCATTAATGACAGTTTTGGCCACCGCACTGGCGACCTATTCCTGCTCGAAGTCGCCCAGCGATTGCAATACATCACCAATGACTGCGGCGAACTGGGCCGTGTGCATGGCGATAAATTTGCGCTGATCGTCAGCCGCCACAAAACCGATGCTGAGCTCGTGCACCTGGCACACAATTTATGCAAAATCGTGCATAAACCGGTATTGGCAGAAGGCCATGAACTCATTCTCGACGCCTGCATAGGTATCAGCCTCTACCCGCGCGATGCCAGTAATGCAGACCAACTGGCGCGCAACGCCAATACCGCGCTGGCCCACGCCAAACGCTCAACCCAGCACCTGTTTTTATTCTATTGCAAAGAGCAAACCAAGCTGGCGCAAAACCGTTTCCGGCTCGATGTACAACTGCGCAAAGCCATTAAAAAACAGGAATTCTTTTTACAGTTTCAACCGATCTTTAGCCTCAACCAGCAAGCACAACCGCGCATCGCGAATATTGAAGCCCTGATCCGCTGGCGCAATAACAAAGGCGATATTAATTCCCCGGCCGAATTTATCCCCTATGCCGAGCAGTCCGGGCTGATTCTGCACATTGGTGAATGGGTCATCAGCGAAGCCTTTCGCCACCTATCAGAATTGCGGCACAACAGTGGTCAAACCGTCGGCCTCTCCATCAATATTTCACCACGCCAATTCCGCGACCACAGCCTGCCCTTACGCATTAGCCAGTTGCTGCAGCAATACGAAATTCCACCGGCACTGATTACATTGGAAATCACCGAAAGTGCTGTTTTTGAACATGAAGAGCAGGCGCTGGAGATTCTCAAGCAACTCAAAGAACTAGGCGTACGCGTCTCACTGGATGATTTTGGCGTCGGTAATTCATCGCTGTTCAAACTGAAGCATTTACCGATTGATGAACTCAAGATAGACCGGGCATTTATGGTCGATGTGCCGGACAGCACGGCAGACAGTGAGATTGTCAGCACCATCGTCAAAACGGCTGGCATTCTGGGCATTTCGGTAGTGGTGGAAGGCATAGAAACCCAGGCCCAGCTCGACTTTTTACGCGACACCGGTTGCGACTGCATACAGGGATTTTTGCTCGGCAGGCCGATGCCGATAGAGGACATACACAAATTATTGACCGCCAGCCAACCAGGTGGTGGGCTGACGTCTAAAACCGAACTGTTAATGACACGGTGACTTCGCTGCCTACCGTCACCGCCAACTGCTTACGCACATCAGCCTTTAAAAACAGCGCATAACGCTTACCTTCAAACGCCGGGAATATCGAGGTTTGCCACTGCTGGTTCCCCATGCTCACATCCACTTTCACCGCACCCCAACCGCGTCGTTTGGTCTGGTGATACTGGCTCAGTGTGTAAATCTCATCGGACATGGCCACCGGCAAGCTGACATAGTGCCAGGTACTTTTACTGCCTAACCACTGCTTGATCACATCGCTAAAGGTATATTGCAGCCCATCCATCACGGCCTCGCTTGTACGCCCGCTCGCGTCACTCGTCGTTCGGCTGTTTAAAACTATCCAGCATTAACAGGCCCACCCCGACACAAATAGCACTATCGGCAACATTGAATGCGGGCCAAGCCCATTGCTGGTAATAAAACAGCAAAAAATCGACTACATAGCCCAGCGTTAACCGGTCATACAGATTACCCAGGGCACCGCCCAACACCAGCGCCAAGCCAAAGCAAAACAACTTTTTCTGCGGATGCTTGACCAGCAAATACACCATCACAGCCGAAGCCAGCGTAGAAACTGCCGTAAAGAAACCATGCTGCCAGCCACCAGCATCAGCTAAAAAGCTGAAGGCCGCGCCGGTGTTGTGGTAACGCACCAAATCAAAAAAACCGGTCACCGGCAGGTGCTCGCCATAGACGAATGCCTGCTGAATCACATGCTTGCTGTAGAGATCAAGCGCGATCACAACCGCGCTCAATAGTAACCAAGGCAAAGCCGAACGCAGTTTAAGCATATTTGCGCACTTCGCCACTGCCAAACAGATTGCTCACGCAACGGCCACAAATGGTCGGGTGCGCAGCATCACTGCCAACATCGGCACGGTAATGCCAGCAACGGTCACATTTCTGATGCACGCTTGGTTTGACCAGGATTTTCTGCGCAGTTGCATCTGCCACTTTATAGGTCGTCGCGCTGGAGGTAATCATGACAAAGCGCAAATCATCTTCCAGGCTGTTTAATGCCTCAAACGTTTCTGGTGCGACATGAAACTCCAGTTCCGCTTGCAATGAAGAGCCGACTTTACCTTCACCACGCAACACCTCGATCTCCTTCGCAGCTTGTGCGCGCAAGGCAATCACTGTTTGCCAGTGTTGCAATTGGCTGTCGCTCAACTCACATGCTGGCAAGCCATACCAGTCTTCTTCAAACACTGTAGCCACGCTATCCAGGCCCAAGGTCTGCCAGATTTCATCGGCCGTAAAACTCAAAATCGGCGCCATCAAACGCATCATGGCATGCGTGATGTGATGCAACGCACTTTGTGCTGCACGACGCGCAGGTGAACTTTCGCCGCTAGTGTACAAGCGGTCCTTAAGGATATCCAGATAGAAGCCGCCCAGATCTTCAGAACAGAAACTAACGAATTTCTGCATTGCTAAATGGAACTCATATTTTCCATAATAAGAAATATCATTTCCATTTTGATCTTTTCGAGTAGAGATATCATCTTGCAATTGCTGCGTCAGGTGCAGCGCATAGCGGTCTATCTCCAGCCACTGGTCGACAGGCAGCAGGTCTTTGCTGGCATCAAAATCAGCCAGGTTTGAGAGCAGGAAACGTAAGGTGTTGCGGATACGGCGATAGCCATCGGCCACACGCTTGAGGATCTCGTCACTGATGGTCAGTTCGCCCGAATAGTCAGTCGATGCTACCCACAAACGCAGAATATCGGCGCCATAAGTATCCATGACTTTTTGTGGCGCGACGACGTTACCTTTGGATTTACTCATTTTATGGCCCGCACCATCGACCACAAAACCATGCGTGAGCAAGGCCTTGTAAGGCGCAGTGCCATCAATCGCACAACCGGTCAGCAAGCTGGACTGGAACCAGCCACGGTGCTGATCTGAACCTTCGAGGTACAAATCAGCTACGGGCTGATGCTCAGCCTCACGCTGCTTGGCGGCAGCAGACAAGGTCGGATGCTGCTCGGAACGCACCACGGCATAATGCGTGGCGCCTGAGTCAAACCAGACGTCCAAGGTATCCGTCACTTTTTTATACTGATCGGCATTCGCTGGCGCATGCTGGGCGAGGAAAGCCGCGCCATCCAGGCTGAACCAGGCCTCAATGCCCTGCTGCTCTACCTGTTTACATACGGTTTCGAGTAATTGCGCAGTGTGTGGATGCGGCTCACCGGTTTCTTTGTGCACAAAGAACGGCATAGGCACGCCCCAGTTACGCTGGCGTGAGACACACCAGTCCGGGCGGTTTTTAATCATGGCTTCCAGGCGCGCACGGCCCCAGCTCGGGAAGAACTGTGTCGCGTCGACTGCTGTATTTGCATGCTCACGCAAGGCTTTGCCATCTGGGCCGACAGAATTCATGCCAATAAACCACTGGTGCGTCGCCAATTGCATCAACGGCGTTTTATGGCGCCAGCAATGCGGGAAGCTGTGGTTCAAACGCGCAGAGGCAAACAACACGCCATTTTCTTGCAATTTGGCCAGGATGATCTTGTTCGCATCCTGACGGCTTAAGCCGCGGATTTCTGCAAATTCAACCAGCTCGCTGCTAAAGAATTTGCCATCACCTCCAATGAGTACGCGTGGTTTCTCATTAGGGAAATTGGCGCGCATCACCAACCAGTCATCGTTACCGTGGGCAGCAGCCGTATGCACCAAGCCGGTACCGGCATCTGTCGTCACGTGGTCACCTGTGATCACTGGCACTTGGCGGTTGTCGAACGGATGCTGTAACAGCAAACCACGCAAAGCTTCGCCCTTGCAACTGGCGATGACAGAAGTATTTTCCTCTGCATATCTGGCCAAGGTTTTTTCTGCCAGATCACGCACCAAAATCAGCAAGCCTTTGCTGGTTTGGATCAAGTCATAGTCGAGTTCGGCGTTGACGCTGACTGCCTGGTTGGCAGGCAGTGTCCATGGCGTGGTGGTCCAGATCACGGCATAGGCATCCCCACTTACCGTAGTGCCAAATGCCTTGCTCAAGGCCGTGTTATCGACGACCTTAAAACTAACATCAATCGCAGGCGAATTCACGTCTTCGTATTCCACCTCAGCCTCCGCCAGCGCAGAACCGCAGTCCACACACCAGTGCACAGGCTTGGAGCCCTGATACAAATAGCCGTTTTGGTAGATGTCTCCCAAGGCGCGCATGATATCGGCCTCGGTATTAAATGCCATGGTCAGGTAAGGATGATCCCAGTCACCCAATACGCCCAGGCGGATAAAGTCTTTTTTCTGTTTTTCGACCTGCTCGGCCGCGTAGGCGCGGCACAGTTCGCGGAACTTGGCTGGATCAATATTCTTGCCGTGGTTTTTCTCCACCACCAGCTCAATCGGCAGGCCGTGGCAATCCCAGCCCGGCACATACGGCGCGTCAAAACCACTCATGGTTTTGGCTTTGATGATGATGTCCTTGAGGATTTTATTGACGGCGTGACCAATGTGAATATCACCGTTGGCGTACGGCGGGCCATCGTGCAGGATAAAGGCTGGCGCGCCCTTGCGCTTGGCACGGATGCGCTCGTAGACCTTGCGCTCTTGCCAGCTTTTCAACCAGGCTGGTTCGCGCTTGGACAAATCACCACGCATCGGGAAACTGGTTTCAGGTAAATTCAGTGTGTATTTTGAATCTTTGCTTTGGTCGGTCATTTAAATATCCAAAAAATCAGCCACAGACTGATGGCTGATTGATGTTCAGCGTTTATCCGTGGCTAAAATACTGTTTCGCCTGCAAGGCATCCAGCGCAATTTGCGCTTTCAATGCATCCAGCCCGGCGAACTTTTGTTCGTCGCGCAGTTTATGAAAAAACTGCACATGCACATGTTGATCGTAAAGATCACCATTAAAATCAAACACATGCACTTCCAGCTTGAGTTTGGGGATGCCTTCCAGGGTCGGCCGGTTACCCAAATTGGCAACCGCCGGTAAATTGTTCAATTTTACCGCATAAACCCCGGTCAGTGCAGGCCGTTCGTGGCGCATATGTACATTGGCTGTCGGGTAACCCAGCTGGCGCCCGAGCTTGGCACCATGCACCACCTTGCCGCTAATGCTATAGGGACGGTCGAGCAAGGTATGCGCCTTGACCAGCTCGCCTGCTGCCAGTGCATTGCGCACCAGGGTGCTGGAGACGCGCTCGCCGTGCAATTGCACTTCCGGCAGAGGAATCACGTTAAAACCATGCTCAATCAGTGTTTGCACGGTGCCAGCGCGTTTGGCACCAAAGCAGAAGTCTTCACCGACCATGACCACATTGGCATTGAGTTGCTGGCGCAGCACCTGCATAAACGTGGCTGGGCTCTGTGCGGCAAATGCCTGGTTAAAGCGCTGCACATACACATGCTGCACGCCACACTCGGCAAAATACTCCAGTTTTTCGCGCATGGAGGCCAGGCGCGCAGGCGCATTTTGCGGCATGAAAAACTCGCGTGGATGCGGTTCAAACGTCATCACCGCGGGCGTGATTTTGTAGGTTTGTGCATAGGCCACTAGTTGGCGCAGCAAGGCCTGGTGTCCCAAATGCATGCCATCAAAATTGCCGATGGCGATTGCTTGCGGCGAGGATGTGGCAGGAATATGGCGAAATATCTGCATTATTTAGCCACCCGTTTCATAAAGTCCCTTGGCCGGAAGCCGAGCAGGCCGAGTGCAGCAAAGTACACACTCATGCCTAATACGACGACACCAGCCAGATGCGCGATGCGCGTCAGTGTGGGCATGGCCAGCCAATCGCCGGACCAGGTCGCAGCAGCATGTAACACCAGTGCCATGACGGTGACGGCTAGCAGCAGTTTGAGCAGGAAAAACACCCAGCCAGCCTGTGGCTGATAGGCGCCCGTTTTCTGCAACGTCACCCAAAGCAAGGTCGCGTTCAGGCATGCCCCCAAGCCCACAGACAGCGCCAACCCGGCATGCTGCAAGGGGGTAAACAGTAAAAAAGCCACATTCATGATTTGCGTCATGACCAGGGTAAAGATGGCGATTTTCACCGGCGTTTTGACGTTCTGGCGCGCATAAAACCCTGGTGCAAGCACCTTGACCATAATCAGGCCCAGCAGGCTCAGGCTATACGCAATGAGTGCGCGCTCGGTTTGCAACACGTCCATAGAAGTGAATTTGCCGTAATAAAACAGGCTGGCGACCAGCGGTTTGGAAAGTACGGCCATCGCTACCGCTGCCGGAATGGCCAGCATAAAGGTCAAGCGCAAGCCCCAGTCCAGCAATAGTGAAAACTCGGCACTGGATTTGTCCACATGCGCCTTGGATAAACTCGGCAGCAAAATGGTGCCTAATGCCACACCCAACACACCAGTCGGAAACTCCATGAGGCGATCGGCGTAATATAACCAGGACACGCTGCCTGTGGGCATAAATGAAGCAAAAATGTTATTCAGCACAATCGAAATCTGCGCCACTGACACGCCAAAAATGGCCGGGCCCATCAACTTGAGGATACGGCGCACGCCTGCGTCCTCAAAATTGAGTGCATAGCGTGGCAACATGCCGATCTCTTGCAGGTAAGGTAGTTGATACAGCAACTGGATAATACCGCCGACAAACACGGCCCACGCCAGCACATAAACGGAGTTGTGGAAATGCGGCGCAATAAAGATCGCTGCCGTGATAAAACTCAAATTGAGCCAGACCGGCGTAAATGCAGGCACCTGGAATTTGCTGAACGCGTTAAGCACACCGCCCGCCATCGATACCAGTGAAATAAACAGGATATAAGGAAAGGTGATGCGCAACAGCTCAGTGGTCAATGCAAACTTTGCCGGATCATGCACAAAACCTGGCGAGGTCAGGCGTACAATCAGCGGCGCAGCCAGCATGCCCACAATGGTGATCGCGACCAGAAACAGTCCAAGCAAACTGGCAACATGGTTAATCAAGGCCTTGGTTGCTTCAGGCGTACGCTGCTTGCGGTATTCGGAAAGAATAGGCACGAACGCCTGGCTAAATGCACCCTCGCCAGAAATGCGGCGTAACAGGTTAGGAATTTTAAACGCGACAAAAAACGCATCGGTGGCCATGCCCGCGCCAAAAATACGGGCGATCAGCGTGTCGCGAACAAAACCGAGCAGGCGCGAAATAAACGTCATGCCACCCACGGTGGCCAGAGCTTTGAGCAAATTCATAAATGATGGAAAATACGCGCCTTCGTCTATTTTTGGCAGCTTATCGCTCACAGCGGACTGTTAGCAGATTGAAAAGTTGGCCGATTTTACCATGCAGCAACAATCAATCGACTAAATGCGTTTTTAATCTTGCAAAAACAAAGCAAAAACAGTATGATGCACGGTTTCGTATCACACCCCTTTTGAAAGTTACAGGATAAAACGAATATGGCAAATACCGCACAAGCACGCAAACGCGCGCGCCAATCCGTCAAAGTTAACGCGCACAACGCTGCGTTGCGTTCAACTTTGCGTACTGCGATCAAAAAAGTAATCAAAGCGATTCAAACTGGTGACAAAGCTGCTGCTGTGGCTTCTTACCAAGAAAACGTAAGCGTGATCGACCGCATCGCTGACAAAAAAATCATCCACAAAAACAAAGCTGCTCGTCATAAGAGCCGTTTGACTGCTGCAATCAAAGCATTGTCCGGTGACACACCTGCGACTTTGGCTTCTGTGAAAAAAGCAGCTGCACCTAAAGCCGAAGCGGCACCAGCTAAAAAAGCTGCTAAGCCTCGCGCGAAAAAAGCCGCTGAATAATTTCAGTAGGGGTGCATACTAAAAGAGCCGGACTGATGTCCGGCTTTTTTATTGCCTGGCATTCGCCTACGCCGCGAAAGCCAGACACAAAAAAGCCCGGACACATACCGGGCTTTTTAACCATACGCCAGCCACTCACCCCAGCTTACTCACCAATATGCAATTCACTGCGCGCCACTTTGGCGGCATTGAGTACGGCTTGTGCATCCTCACCAATCACCGTGAAATGCCCCATTTTACGAGCCTTGCGCGGTTCATGTTTGCCGTACAAGTGCATTTTGAGGTTGCCATGGGCAAAGGCTTTATCCCATGCTGGCTCAACTTGCTTGCCGCTATACAGCCAGCTATCGCCCAGAATATTGACCATAACCGCATTGCTATGCAAATGCGGGCTGCCCAGCGTCTGGCCAGTAATCACGCGCACTTGCTGCTCAAACTGGTTGGTCACACAAGCGTCCAGCGTGTAATGGCCAGAGTTATGCGGACGCGGCGCAATTTCATTCACCAGCAACTGGTTGCCCACCACAAAAAACTCCACACCCAATACACCAACATAATTCAGGCTATTCGCCAGTTTTTTCGCTAGCTCTTGCGCATTGGCTTTAATCACCTCAGAGCAGCGCGCTGGGGCAATGCTGATATCGAGAATACCATTCAGGTGGCTATTTTCGGCAGTCGGGAAGGCGGCAATATTGCCATGCACATCACGCGCCAGCACCACAGACACTTCCAGATCCAATGGCAGCATTTTTTCCAGCACGCAGACTTCCTGCTTAAAGCCCAGAAACGCCGCCACGGCTTGTTCACGGTTAGAGACGCGCGCCTGGCCTTTGCCGTCGTAGCCAAAACGCGCCACTTTCAGCACGGCCGGATACATGTCACCATCTTCCGGCAGGTCACTTTCAGCTGTCACTGGCACAAACGGGCCTATCGGCAAGCCAGAGTCCTTGAAGAAGGTTTTTTCTTTGATTCTGTGCTGCGCAATGGCGACTGCATCTGCGCTTGGATGGACGATGGTTGACTTTGCCAAGGTGGCCAATGTTTCAGCGGGCACATTTTCAAACTCAGTTGAAATCGCCTGGCAAGTATCAGCCATGACTTGCAAAGCGGCCGCATCGTCGAATGCTGCACATAAATGCACATCGGCAATCATGCCCGCCGGACTGTTTTTATCCGGGTCCAGCACTGTGACTTTGTAGCCCATTTCATGCGCGGCAATCACAAAAAAACGGCCGAGCTGACCGCCGCCCAACATCCCCAACATGGCTGAAGGTTGAATCACAGATACTGTCATGGCTGTTCGCTCAAGACCATGGCGTGTACTTTTTCAGCCTGTTTTTTGCGGAAAGTCGCCAGTTTTTCAGCCAAACCTGCATCCTGGTTCGCCAGCACAGCCACCGCAAATAAACCTGCATTCGCCGCCCCCGCATCACCAATCGCAAATGTAGCGACGGGAATGCCTTTAGGCATTTGCACGATAGACAGCAAGGAGTCTTGGCCTTGCAGGTGCTTGGAAGGCACAGGCACACCCAATACCGGCAAAGTGGTTTTCGCTGCCACCATACCCGGCAAGTGCGCAGCACCGCCAGCACCAGCAATAATGACCTGAAAACCATGGTCAGCAGCAGATTCGGCAAACTGGAACATCAGGTCTGGTGTGCGATGCGCAGATACCACGCGCGCCTCGTAAGCGACACCAAAATCAGCCAGCATTTGCGCGGCGCTTTTCATGACCGGCCAATCACTGTCCGACCCCATAATAATGGCTACTAAAGGTTTACTCATCAGGTTGCCTTGCACTCTCTTCGTCTTGTTGGCAATTAAACCAATACCAGATTATCTCTGTGTATCAGCTCTTTTTCTTCCACATAGCCCAGCACATTTTCAATTTCGTTGCTGGGTTTACGCTTGATTCTGCGCACTTCATTGGCATTGTAATTGACAATACCACGCGCCCACTCTTTCCCTAGTGCATCGACACAGGCGACCACATCACCGCGCTCAAACTGGCCCAGCACGTCGACCACACCAATCGGCAATAAACTCTTGCCCTCTTTACTTAGCACATTGACGGCGCCGTCATCCAGCACCAATTTTCCGCCCACGCGCAAATGATCAGCCAGCCATTGTTTTTTAGCCAGCGTTTTCATTTTGCCCGCTTTTAAATGCGTGCCTATGGCTTCACCCATACTCAATCGAACCAGCACCTCAGACTCACGGCCAGAAGCGATGACGGTATGCGCGCCGCTATTGGCCGCGCGCTTGGCCGCCAGAATCTTGGTCAACATGCCGCCCGTGCCTACTGCACTGCCAGCACCACCCGCCATGCTTTCCAGCTCGGGATTGCCCGCGGTTTCAAAATTGATAAATACGGCATTCGGGTCTTTGCGCGGATCCGCTGAATATAAACCTTGCTGGTCAGTGAGGATAATCAGCGCATCGGCTTCGATCAGGTTAGCCACCAGCGCGCCCAGGGTATCGTTATCCCCAAAGCGAATTTCTTCGGTAACAACCGTATCGTTTTCATTGATGATGGGAATGACATTCAAATCGAGCAAGGTACGCAAGGTCGTGCGCGCGTTTAGGTAGCGCTTGCGGTCCGCCAGGTCTTCATGCGTCAACAATAATTGCGCCGTGTGCAAGCCATGCTGCGCAAAACATTGCTCATACATTTGCACCAGGCCCATTTGCCCCACGGCCGCCGCCGCCTGCAACTCATTCACTTCTACCGGACGTTTTTTCCAGCCCAGGCGCTGCATGCCTTCGGCCACAGCCCCGCTGGACACCAGCACCACTTGCTTGCCCTGCTTGACCAGCGCACTAATTTGCTCTGCCCAGGCAGCGATGGCTGTTTTATCCAGGCCCTGGCCATTATTGGTCACCAGGCTGGACCCGACCTTCACAATCAGGGTTTTGCTATCTTGTATGAGTGAAACGCTCATAAAACTTATTCTGTCGCAGGCTGAGGTTGTGCTGCTTCTAGTTCGCGTTGTGCACGCGCTTGGTCGATATGGTCCATGATGGCGTAAGTCAGCGCCTGGCAACCGACACCGCTAATGGCAGAAATCGGGAATACAGGGCCTTTCCAGCCATAGGCTTTGACAAAGTCAGCCACTTTTTGCGCGCTGTCTTCCAGCATGTCAATTTTATTCAATATCAGCCAGCGCGGTTTATCGTAAAGCTCCTGGTCGTATTTCTTCAGCTCGTTGACGATGGCTTTGGCTTCCTGCACCGGGTCTACCGCATCATCAAATGGTGCCAGGTCGACCAAATGCAGCAGCAAGGAGGTGCGTTGCAAATGACGCAAAAATTGATGGCCCAAGCCTGCACCTTCAGCGGCGCCCTCGATCAAACCAGGCACATCGGCAATCACGAAGCTGCGGTTACTGTCGACACGCACCACACCCAGGTTAGGATGCAGTGTGGTAAATGGATAATCAGCTACTTTTGGTTTAGCCGCAGACACTGAGCGGATAAAGGTAGATTTACCAGCATTAGGCATGCCCAGCAAACCCACATCAGCCAACACCTTCAACTCCAGGTAGAGCTCGAACGCTTCGCCGGGATCACCCTTGGTACATTGGCGCGGGGAGCGGTTCGTACTGGTTTTAAAGTGGATGTTACCCAGGCCGCCATTGCCACCTTTGGCCATCATCACTTTCTGGCCATCTTCACTCAAGTCCACCATCATCTGCCCGGTGGCTTTGTCGCTAATGGTGGTGCCAACCGGCACGCGCAGGATCATGTCGTCACCGCCCTTGCCGTAGCAATCGGAGCCGCTGCCGTTTTCACCGCGCTCGGCTTTAAAGGTACGCGTATAGCGGTAATCCACCAGCGTATTGATATTGCGGTCAGCCACCACAAAGATAGAACCACCACGACCACCGTCTCCGCCGTTGGGGCCGCCCATAGGCTCATACTTTTCGCGGCGGAACGTGGCAACACCGTTGCCACCGTCACCGGCGTAAACTTTGATAGTAGCTTCGTCAATAAACTTCATGATTCAATTTGCCTTTTAAGCGCATGGCTGCGTTATGTTGAACAAGGCTGCATGCAATCTGCGAACTATAAAGTAAAAAGCCCCGTCAAGCGACAGGGCTTTTTACTTAAAACTTTAATTAAACCGCTTCGATGCTTACGGTATGACGCTTCAACGCGCCTTTGATTGCAAATTTAACTTTGCCTTCTACCAATGCAAACAGCGTGTGGTCTTTACCCATGCCGACGTTTTCGCCAGGATGCATTTTAGTACCACGTTGGCGAACAATGATGCTGCCAGCGTTAACTACTGTTTCACCGAAAGCTTTAACGCCCAGGCGTTTGGCTTGTGAGTCGCGGCCGTTACGTGAACTACCGCCTGCTTTTTTGTGTGCCATGTTTGATTCCTTATTCTAGCAATCTGCTTTACTCAAGCAGAGCGTGCTTATTTTGCTGAAATAGTGTCGATTTGAATTTCTGTATAGCTCTGACGATGACCTTGAGTCTTGCGGTAGTGCTTACGACGACGCATTTTAAAAATCATCACCTTGTCACCACGGCCGTGTGATACCACGGTAGCACTCACTTTAGCACCAGCAACCAAAGGTGCACCAATCGTGGTTGACTCGCCGTTAGCAATCAACAACACTTTGTCGATTACAACAGTAGAACCAACGTCACCAACTAATTTTTCTACTTTTAATTTGTCACCAGCGGCTACTTTGTACTGTTTGCCACCTGTTTTAATCACTGCGTACATAATGATGCCTTAAACGTCGCCTTTTAAAGAACCCGCAATTATACGCAATTTATTGCAGAATGCAAATATATTTGCGCATGTTTTTCATGCCTGGCCAGACCATTGCCTTGGCTGCCTGTTTTGCCGCCAAACACGCTATTTTACAGCGTATCGCCAGGGGCGGATACTGCCATTGGTGTAATAACGATACACCGCAAATACACATTCCAGCAATTCGGCAGAGAGTTGAGTATCCTCGCCCGCCGCGGTGCGTAGCGAAGCCACACGGTAGATTGGCTGCATCTCAATATTATTCAATGAACTCAGCGGCTGAAAATGCACGCAAACCAGCGGATGATCCTGCTGCAATACGTGTACGTTAAACATGTCCGCGACCTTTAATTGCAGCGCCTGCCCGTCATGCAGGGTTAAGGCATAGTGTTTTTTATTCTGTTGCACCACACTTTTCACTGCGGACATCAGCAATTCTGAGACTTGCATCACTGGCCTTTTTAACAAAAATCGCAGCTTATCGTGGTCAGGCATTGCCGAACAGCGGCAGTTTGGATTAAATTAACCATATCAGATTATGCACTGAGTGGCGACAAGGCCTGTTGTGAAAAAATACGAAATCATCGCCGAAGAAATCGCCAGTGCGATTCAGCAAGGCTTGCTCAAGCGCGGCGACAAACTGCCGTCTATTCGCCAGATCCAAACCAGCAAACAGGTCAACGCGTCTACCGTATTTCAGGCCTATTATCTATTGGAAGCACGCGGCCTGATTGTGACGCGTCCGCGCTCCGGCTATTACGTCGCCGGGCCGCTGCGTAGCGAACGCCTGTTACCGCACACCGCCAGCGACGAAGGCACACCGACCACGCTGCAAGTCAGCGACCTGGTATTCAACCTGCTCGAGCGCATCAAAGACCCACAGCAGATTCCATTCGGCTCCGCTTTTCCCAGCCCGCTGCTATTCCCGCTGTCAAAACTGGCGGATCATATGGCCAGCACGGTGCGCCGCATGCAGCCACAAGATACGGTCAGCGATATTGGCCAGGGCGACATTGCACTCCGGCGTCAGATTGCCTTGCGCTACCAACTGGATGGCAAGCCTACCGACCTCAGCGATATTGTCATTACCAATGGCGCGCTGGAGGCGCTTAACCTGTGCCTGGCCGCCGTGACCCAGCCAGGCGATAGTGTGATTATCGAATCGCCCAGTTTTTATGCGGCGTTACAGGCCATTGAGCGCATGGGCTTGCGCGCGATTGAGGTGCCCAGCCACCCCGAGCAAGGCATAGACCTGGCGGCATTGGAGCGCGCCATTATCCAGCACAAACCTAAAGCCTGCTGGCTAATGACCAACTTCCAGAACCCAACCGGCAGCCTGATGCCGGAACACAAAAAACAGGCCCTGGTCGCGCTGATCACGCGCTACCAACTGCCGATGATAGAAGACGATGTTTATCGCGAATTGTATTTCGGCAAAGAGCGACCCTTACCAGCCAACACCTGGGACCAAGAAGGCTGGGTGATGCATTGCAGTTCGCTCTCCAAAGCACTGGCGCCGGGATACCGCGTCGGCTGGGTGTCTGCCGGGCGCTTTGCGGAGAAAATCACCCGTTTAAAAATATCCACCACCCTGGCGACGTCGATTCCGGCGCAACTGGCGCTGGCGAGTTACCTGGCCAAAGGCGGTTATGACAAACACTTGCGCCAACTGCGGCACCAGTTGATGTTGCAGCAATTGCAATTCTCGCAAGCCATCCACCAGCACCTGCCGCCACAAGTACGCTTTACCTTGCCGCAAGGTGGCTATTTCTTATGGCTGCAACTGCCAGGCCAACGCGATAGCCTGCAGCTGTTTCAACAAGCCATTGCCGAAAACATCAGCCTGGCGCCCGGCCATATGTTTTCGTCGCAACAGCAATACGCCAGCTATATCCGGCTCAATTACGGACATAGCGTCAATCATGTGCATTTGCAGGCCATTGAACGCTTGGGTCAACTGATCAAGCATGGTTGAGTAGCCCGCGAATCTGATATGGTTTTTTAATAAAAAACTGAATCTGTTTTAAAACAGCCTTCTCTTTTACACTGCGCTCGTCTTAATTCATATTGAGTGCTTGTATGACCTCTTCACGCAGCAAACCCGTGATCCCGATTGTGGCCGCCCCAGTCGCCGGGCAAACCATTTCGCTCTACCAGAAAACCCCCAAGGTCTATCCGCGCTCAGTCAGCGGCTATTTCAAAAACTGGCGCTGGCTCATGATCTGGCTGACACAATTAGTGTTTTACGGCATGCCCTGGCTGCAATACGGCGGCCGCCAGGCATTGCTGCTGGATATCGACACGCACCGCTTTTACCTGTTTGGCCTGGTGATCTTTCCGCAGGATTTGTTTTACCTCGCCCTGCTACTCATCATCAGCGCCCTCGGCCTATTTTTGTTTACCGCCGTCGCGGGCCGTCTCTGGTGTGGCTTCTCTTGCCCGCAATCGGTCTATACCGAGATATTTTTATGGATGGAGCGCACGATAGAGGGCGACCGCATTGCCAGGCAAAAACTGGACAGCCAGCCTTGGGGCGTGCGCAAAACTGGCATTAAAGTGAGCAAGCACTCCGCCTGGCTGGCCTTTTCCCTGGTCACCGGCTTTACGTTTGTCGGTTACTTCACGCCGATACGCGAATTATTCAGCGACATGCTGCAATGGCAAATGGGCGGCTGGTCCTGCTTCTGGTTAGGATTTTACGGGCTGGCTACCTATGGCAACGCCGGCTTTTTGCGTGAGCAAGTGTGCAAGCATATGTGCCCCTATGCGCGCTTTCAAAGTGCGATGTTTGATAACCACACCTTGATCGTCGCCTATGACAGCGCACGCGGCGAACCGCGTGGTGGCCGCAGCAAAAACCAGGATTACCAGGCTGATGGACTAGGCTCATGTATAGACTGCAATATCTGCGTGCAGGTCTGCCCGGTCGGCATTGATATCCGCAATGGTTTGCAATATGAGTGCATCAGTTGCGGCCTGTGTATTGATGCCTGTAATGACGTCATGGACAAAATGCAGTACCCACGCGACCTGATCCGCTTTTCGGCGGCGGGCCTGAGCGGGCAACACAAACTGCGGCAGCACCTGCTGCGGCCACGTGTGCTGATCTATAGTGGATTATTTGTATTGATGACTGCCTGGCTGGGCTACGGGCTGCTGCATAAACCTGATTTCAAGGTCGACATCATGCGTGACCGCAACATCATGTACCGTGAAACTGGCCATGGCATTGAAAACCCTTACCAACTGCACCTCACTAATGCCACCGAGCACAACCAGCGCTACCAGGTGCGTGCCAGCGGTATAGACGGTTTACGCGTAGAAAGTGAGCAGATACTTACAGCAGCGCCTACCGAGGAAATATTAGTGCCATTGAGCTTGTCTGTACCTGCGAGTGACCTGCAAGGTAGCCATCGCATCCAGATCGAAGTAACGGCAGTGTCTAACGGTGAAAAAGTGTCCACCAACAGCACGTTTTACCTGCCCTGACACACCCCTACCCCTTGCCCGTGTACCCGGCTGGTGAACGCTTTCCTAACCAGCCAGATCCAGTACACGGGTCTTTTTCTGCGACAGCATTTTCAACAGCAACTTATAACTATCAAGATCAAACTTAAGCGCTGTTTTTTGCTCGCGTAAAGCCAGCAAACTTTCATCATCCACCGCCACGCCCACATACACCCAGTGCTCAAACACGTGAATCTGGCGCAGGTCATTTTCAAGGTTATATTCTTCAATACCGATCTTGCCGCGATACGGCCAGGCTTTGAGCTTATGCGCCATCAGTGCCTGCTGCACCCGCAAGGCGTGCATCTCGGCCGTCTCCTGGCCGCAACACACGCCTTTGCAGCGTTTGAGTTGATAAGCAAAACACGGCCCGTCACGCCCGGTTTCCAGGCCCAGGGTTTTGGCACATAAATGGCTCAAGTCGGCAATTTTGCGCAAGGTCTCAACCGCCTGTCGCTTGCTTCTAAACGTGCCAAATAAATGCGCCATCTGGCTAGGGTCGATCTCATCCTCATTCACCAGCCTGAGCATGGGTTGTGCACCCGCCACTAACTGCCAGCTGCACAACTGGCGCTCGCGACGCAATTGCCGGTTATAAATAGGCATGCGCTCTTTCACCAGGCGCGACTCCAGTAATAAGGCGCTAAACTCACCGGCGGCAGGAATCCATTCAAAGCGTTTCATTTCCTGCGTCATGCGCATTTCTTTGCTAGAGGCATGATCGCTACTGAAGTGCGATAGCACGCGTGCGCGCACATTGACGCTTTTGCCTATATATAAAGGTAAATCATTCTCGCCATAAAACAGGTAAACACCGGGCGCCTCAGGCAGCTCGCCAACCAGGCTGGCATCAATATGCGGCGGCAAAGTGGGCGCAGCCATTAATTTTAATGCGGCCGCCTGCACCACTTCTGCGCCCAGGTCACGCCTGGCATCATTGAGCATGATCAATATCGCCTCCACATCGCCCATGGCGCGGTGACGTGCCAGGCCGGTGATCTGGTGGCGCGCGATAATCGCATCGATGCCGTGACTGTAATGCTGAGGATATAACAGGCGTGAGAGTTTGACCGTACACAGCACGGGTTGCCGCAACGTAATATTCAGGCGCTTGAATTCGGACTTTAAAAAACCATGGTCAAAACGCACATTGTGTGCAGCCAGCACCGAGCCTTCCAGAAACGCCAACAGCTTATCTGCCACCTCGGCAAACAACGGCGCATCGGCCACCATGCTGTCGTTAATCCCGGTTAATGATTGAATAAACGGCGGGATGGGCTGTTGCGGGTTGACCAAGGTTTGCCAACGCAGCGTTTCAACGCCGTTGTCAAAGCGCACTAGCGCAATTTCGGTGATACGGTCACGTAAAGGGGTGGCCCCGGTGGTTTCGAGGTCAAGAAAAGTAACGGAAGGCAACATGGCGCAAAAGGCTTTCTACTGCACAGCGATCGGGCGGGAAAACCTGCCCATTTTAGCGCATTTTTATCTATTCGCCGTCATGCCAAAATACGGCCAATTCCCGCTTGCTATCAGGGTCTTTCATCCACCATCGGCTATAAATAACCAGATTTCAGGCCGAATGTCTCATATCTTATACAAAACCAGCGTTTCTCCTACAAAACAGCTATAGACACTCACCCCGATTGATGCTGTAATGATTAATGATTCCTATTAATGACAATATAATTTTTTAAGCTCATGCCTAACCTCTATTTGGAAAACCAATTGTGCTTTTCGCTCTACTCGGCAACCCATGCCTTGTTGCGCTCTTACAAGCCCGATTTGGACAAACTCAACCTGACCTATCCGCAATATCTGGTATTGGTTGCACTTTGGCAATACAAACAATTGTCGATTAAACAAATCGCCGAAAAACTGATGCTGGAACCAGCCACCATTACGCCCGTGGTCAAACGCCTGGAAGTCAAAAAACTGACTAAACGCACACGTCAGAAAGATGATGAACGCGTGGTGATTGTCAGCCTGACCGAAGAAGGCCAGGCCTTGCGTAGCAAACTGTCAGATGTACAAAAACGTGTGGCCTGTGATACCGGGCTCAACAACAGCGCGTTTGATACCCTGAATCAAACGCTGAATACCCTGACCAAAAATGTAACAGCTAAAATCCCCGACTAGCCGTTGCTCATCCCAAGCGACGCCTGCAGAAATCACCGGCGTAGCAATCACAAGCAGTTTCAGCCAGACAAAAGAAATGCAGCGTTTTAGCGCGTGTGCATTTCTTTTTGTCGTCAGCATCAACCGATTAAAACAAATGGGTGAACAGCCAGTACAAACTGCCTGACAACACCATTGCCATCGGCAAGGTCAACACCCAGGCCATTAGCAGATTGCGGATGGTGGACATTTGCAGGCCAGACTTGTTTGCAGCCATGGTCCCCGCCACGCCTGATGACAATACATGCGTGGTCGACACCGGTAAACCATACATATCTGCGGCGCCTATCATGGTCATGGCCACCAGCTCGGCCGATGCGCCCTGGCCGTAAGTCAGGTGCGTTTTACCAATTTTCTCGCCAACCGTCACCACAATACGCTTCCAGCCCACCATGGTGCCCAGGCCAAGCGCAATCGCGACTGCTACTTTGACCCACAGCGGAATAAACTTGGTTGCGCCATCAATTTCCTTTTTAAACGCGGTCACATTGGCTTTGGTATCCGCGTCAAATTTGACGCTCTCCTCTTTATCCAGAAAGCGGATGGCCTCAGACACCAGGTACATATCGTTACGCACGTTACCCACCTGCTCGGCAGGCACTTCAGCAAATGTCCCATGTGACTTCACCTGCTCGCCTATGCTGCCCGTCATGGCTGCCAAGGCAGGCACTACGTCAGGCGTCACCGCCTTGGTGCGTACATACTCGGTGAGCACATGGCGCGCGGCCTCGTTGCCAGCAGGCAGGGTGAAACTGGTGTTGTGCGCCAGTGATTGCTGCGTGACTTGCGCCACCGCCACAAACTGCGTCATTTGATCCACCGGCATCGCGCGGTTCAGCGCATAGGCCATAGGCACTGTCCCCACCAGAATCAACATAATCAGGCCCATGCCTTTTTGGCCATCATTGGAGCCATGCGCAAACGAAACGCCGGTACAGGTCAAAATCAACAAGCCACGTATCCACAACGGTGGTGGTTTATTGCCCTTAGGTTCTTGATACAGCTCTTTGCTTTTTACAAACGCCTTCAGCGCCAGCAATAATAAAGCCGCAAAAAAGAAGCCAATTAAAGGCGAAAGCAACAAGGAGTAACCGATTTTTGTCGCCTGTGCCCAATCGACACCGCTGGTGCCATCCCGGCCATGCATCAACGCGTTAGCAACACCCACGCCGATAATCGAGCCAATCAAGGTGTGCGATGAAGAGGCAGGCAGGCCCAGCAACCAGGTACCCAAGTTCCACATAATGGCCGCGATGAGCAACGCAAATACCATGGCAAAACCTGCGCCCGAACCCACTTGCAAAATAAGCTCGACCGGTAATAAGGAAATAATGCCGAAAGCCACTGCACCGCTAGACACTAACACGCCCAGAAAATTAAACGTGCCAGACCAGATCACGGCGAAGTTTGCAGGCAGTGAATGGGTGTAAATGACGGTGGCAACTGCATTCGCAGTATCATGAAAGCCATTCACAAACTCAAAACCGAGCGCAATCACCAGCGCCACACCGAGCAAAATAAATGGCACCCAGGTGGTGGTTTGCGCACCGGTATCCGTCACATCATGCATCAGGCTAAAGCCGGTATACACCAGGCCAATCAGCAATAAGCCAACGAAGACCGCAATGGTCAGCGTACCAGACTTCTTATCGAGATTAGGTTTAGACGCACTATGTAACAGCGGCGAATGACTAGCGGCTGAAGTATCCATCAATATTCTCCGGATTTTCTATTAAGAACCCAGAGTATTGTTTTGAAATATGTCATATTGATGACAAAAAGAAATGGCAAGCGCGCCATCGTCATCAAACTGTCATGCTTGAAATCTACATTAGAGCTCTGCCACCTCATTATCGGAACGCCCATGACCACCGAAAAATCTGCTGAAATTGAATCTATTGATGAGCGCTTGTCGATGGATGAACGATTCAACAATGAGATGCTGGATAGTTTTGATGAAGAGTTGGAAATGGAGCTGGACGACGAACGCATGGACCAGATCCTGGCCGAGTTTGCTGGCGCAACCAATATGGATGGTCAACAATCAGCCATCAGCCAATCTACCCTGTCTGATCGTCAAACTTACTTTAAAGAGCTGTTTCGCTTGCAAGGTGAACTGGTCAAATTGCAAGACTGGGTCGTGCGCAACAAACTGAAAGTGGTCGTGCTGTTTGAAGGGCGTGATGCCGCTGGTAAAGGCGGCGTCATTAAACGTGTCACACAGCGCCTGAACCCACGCGTTTGCCGTGTAGCGGCCTTGCCTGCCCCTAGTGAGCGCGAGCGCTCACAGTGGTATTTCCAACGCTATATTTCGCACCTGCCAGCAGGCGGTGAAATCGTGCTGTTTGACCGTAGCTGGTATAACCGCGCCGGGGTCGAAAAAGTCATGGGCTTTTGTAACGACGAAGAATATGAAGAGTTTTTCCGCTCGGTGCCGGAGTTCGAAAAAATGCTGGTACGTTCCGGCATTATTTTAATTAAATACTGGTTTTCGATTACTGACGATGAACAGCATTTGCGCTTTATGACGCGTATTCAAGACCCGCTTAAGCAATGGAAGCTGAGTCCGATGGATCTGGAATCCCGCCGCTTGTGGGAGCAATACACCAAAGCCAAGGAAGTCATGCTGGAGCGTACCCATATTCCCGAAGCACCGTGGTGGGTCATAGAAGCGGTCGACAAAAAGAAAGCGCGCCTTAACTGCATCAACCACCTGCTGAGCCAGATTAACTACGGTGAAGTAGAGCACACCGCTGTCGTATTGCCAAAACGGGTCTATAACGCTGATTACATCCGTGAACCTGTGCCTAAAGAAATGTTCGTACCCGCCAAATATTAAGGCCGACACCGTCTGTGATGCCAGCATCACAGACGGTGTGTTTTTACCTTGGCTACAGTGCCTTAATCCGGCATATTCAATTGCCGCATAAATGCCTGAAAAGAACCTTTAGTCGCATGCAAGGCCTGTAATTTACTGACAGACTCATCCAAGGCATCACTCATCACTTCCAGCGCGTCTTCATCCAGCCGCAAACTCATGGCGCCGATCTCAAGCTCTATCGTGCGGTGTGTTTCACAATAATGCACACGAAAACCGGCCTGGCCGGACAACAGAATTTTCTTACACATACTTTCCTCACTCATACTCAACCCCTACACATGGTTGTTTTTATATTGCCAGAGGCATTTCAGCCTGCTCATGCTCATTGACCAGCAGCGTCCACTGCACGCACATGCGGCGCGACACACTGCAAATCAGGTCTGAATCCGCATACTCAGGTGCCGTCAGGGTTTCGGCCAGGCGCAAGGCTTGCTTGGCCAGGTCATAGGTTGGTTTCTTGATATACAAGGTGGCAATATAGAGCAACGACGCCATCACCGACTCCGCATCAGGCAAACTGGGGTCGTAACGCATCGCGTGGGCATTCATCATATTCATGGCAATCTCTCTTTCAAACACTCATCTCAATTTCAGTCTGCATCACAATACGGGCCGCCGCCTTGCGCAACATTTCGTTAATCACAATAAAGCTGTCGGCCTCAAATTTGAGTGTGGTACCGCCGACTTCTAGCTCCACCGTGTCTGAAGACTGGTGATAAAGCACTTTGCAGGCGGTTTTTCCAGCCAGCATGGTTTTTCCAACCACCGTATGACGTTTCATCATGACTCTCCTTGGCTAAACTGTTTTCAAATGATAATAATTATCATTTACATAGTCAAGAAAAATTATACGGCGATCGCTAGCAATTTGAAAAAAGATTACCCTCAGCCATCGCTCAATAAAAAAACCCTGCAAAAGCAGGGTTTCGGAGGACGGGGGTTTTGGAGATCCAGGCTTTCCGAAGTCCAGCGAACAAACTTTAGGCACGCATTTTTCTGCGCATGGCCATCAAACCTGCCAGGCCACATAACAGCATGGCATAAGCGGATGGTTCTGGCACTTGTGTCACTAAGGTAGTGATCGGTGTTTGCGACATCTGCACCACACCGGCATTCAAAAAGGTCAGGCCAGTGACAAAAGCGGTTGTGTTCGCCGGATCCAGCATGGCGGCAGTATCAATACCAGCCACTGTAAACCCAGCCAAAGGCGTCGCAAAATTAAACACCGTGCCGCCGGCCACGGTGCCTAACAGTCCACCCGGCGTCATATTGCCTAATGCATAAATGGCGTAGCCATCGGTATCGGCCGCCAGCAGCGGCAACAATACTGACGTAAACTGGTTACCGCCCGAGACTTCGTAGTCGTAGCCAACCGCCACCAGTGGATCAACAAACACGCGTTGATTCAACTGCACGTTAAATTCAAACTGATAAGTGCCATCCACGACGACTGGTAAAAAGGCATTTTCGGCCGTTTGTCCTGGCAAGGCGCCGTTATTAAACGAGAAGCGCCACAAACCAGGCGTCGCGTTAGACACATTACTCAAATTGACGAGGTTCAGCACGTTATTCGAAAATGAGCCTGGCAATACTTCGTAGTTCACATCATTACCGGCATCATAGCCAGCTTGTGCAGGCGTGCCGCCCAAACCATTGACACCGCCACTGGCGTCGCCTGTTGTCCATTGCAGGCGGTCATAACGAAACTCGGCACTAAAACTACCATTTGCTGTGCCTGGTGTTTTTTGCAGCACTAATTGAAAGTTATTCTGTTTGTCGTTTTGTGCCGGGTAATAGCCGACGTTATGCCAGGTCACCACCACCGAATCGGCACTTGGCGAAGCCACATAGACACGATTACTGCCTGCGGCATCAGGTACCTGACCAGCACGCGTATCCACATCTGCCCAGTAAGGCGCAATCATAGGCTGACTGGCCACCGGAAATGGGGTCGGGGTAAAGCTGAACAAGGGGCTTAAAAAGCTGATATTGCCATTGTTATTAATAAAAAAGCTGCTGAAATCCTGGCCAAAGAAATTAATACCAAAAGGCAAATTCAATGCATTGCTAGAGTCATCATCATTCGGCAACATGGCCAGCTCACCGAAACCGGCATCGCCACCAAACCCGCTTAACAACTCAATCGCTTGCAACTGGGTGGACAAACCCGCCAGCAGAACAGCCAGGCTGACTTGCTTCACCTGCGATAAAACGATACTGCTACTACCCTTCTTAGCCTTCATGGTGCAACTCCTCACTTTATGATTTATTAAGATTTTTTCGTGAGATATTTTAACAATATTTATATTTTATTAATACATAAATACACTATCAAATATGCAAAGCACTGGACCATGCCACCATCATCCGTGACGGCAGCCACGATGAAACGTGTGAGGTTTGGGGGTAAGCAGTAGAGGATAATTAATAAGACAGCAGGAACGTCGTGGCGTCGTCACTGCTCATGGGCTTGCTCAGCAAATAGCCTTGCATTTCATCACAGCCTTGCGCCTGCAAGAAGGCTTTCTGCTCCGGCGTCTCTACCCCTTCTGCAATGGTTTTCATGCCCAGGCTGCGCGCCAGCTGGATAATGGCGATGACAATGGCTTTATCTTCATCATCGGTAGTGATGTCGCGGACAAAGCTTTGGTCGACCTTGAGTTTGTAGACTTTAAATTTTTTCAGGTAGCTGAGTGAAGAATAGCCAGTACCAAAATCGTCAATCGACAGGCGCACGCCCAATCCGCTGAGCGCATCCATCATTGCCACCGCCCCTTCCGGGTTTTCCAGCGCCACGCCTTCGGTCAGCTCCAACTCAAGGCATTGCGGCGACACCTGGTAGCGTTCGAGCACACTCTTCACCAGCGCAGGCAGTTTTGGATCGCGGAACTGGATACTGGATAAGTTGACCGAGACAGAAATGTCATTAATACCTGCCAGTTGCCAGGCGTGGATTTGCTGTGTAGCCTGCTCAAGCACCCAGCTGCCGATGGAAATAATCAGGCCGCTGGATTCGGCCAGTGGAATAAATTCAGCGGGTGAGATAAAGCCTAGTTGCGGATGCTTCCAGCGCAGCAAGGCCTCTACGCCAACCAGGCGGCCGGAATCGAGTGCGACTTGCGGCTGGTAATACACGGCCAGTTGGCCCAGCGCAATGGCCTGGCGCAAGGCATTGACCAGTTGCAGGTTACGTGCGGTCTGCACTTGCATATGGTTACTAAAGAAGCGGTAACTATTACGGCTTTCTTTTTTGGTGCGGTACATGGCGACATCGGCATTGCGTTGCAGGCTTTCCATGTCCAGGCCGTCATCCGGGTAGATGGCGATGCCGACAGACGCGGTAATGGTCAGCTCGTACTGGTCGATCAAAAAAGGCTGCTCAACCGCTTTTAACAGCCGCTCGACAACTTCTTTGGCAATGGTGTGGTCGGCTTCTGCCAGTAAAAACACAAACTCATCCCCACCCAGGCGGCAAATCGTATCCTGCGGCCGTACCAAGCTCTGAAAGCGATGCGTCAACGCGACCAGCAGGTTATCGCCATAGCGGTGCCCCAAACTATCATTCACATCCTTGAAGTGATCAAGATCCAGGAACATCAGCGCAAATTGGCCATCCTGATCCCAGGCTTTTTCAATTTCAACAATCACGCGTTCATTCAGCAAGTGGCGGTTAGGCAGACCGGTTAAAGAGTCATAGTTGGCCAGAAAGCGTATGCGCTCTTCTGCCTCTTTACGACTGGTGATGTCGCGAATAAACGCACTGTAATAATGCTCATGGTCGCGCTTGATTTCGACAATAGTCAGCTCGATTGGGAACTCGCTGCCATCGCGGCGCAACGCCGTAATTTCAATCAATTTGCCTAATAATCGCGAATGGCCAGATTGCTGCAAACGCCGCATGCCTTGGTGATGCGCCTCACGATAGGCAGGCGGCACAATCACATCTTCCAGCATACGCCCAAGCACCTCGGCCCGCGTATAACCGAACATCTGCGCGGCGGCCCGGTTCCACTCCACAATCGCGCCTTGCAGATCAATATTCACAATGGCATCCAGTGCGTTTTCCAGCACCAGTTGCGCACGCTGCTCGCTCATCAGCAAATTGGTTTGAAACAGGCTGTTTTGCGCCTGCACCTCAAAGCGGTCTAGGGCGAAATCAATATTCGCCACCATGCCTTGCAGCAAACGCTGGATATCTGGCTCAAACGCCTGCTCATGCTCTGCATACAATGACAGGCAGCCAATGACTTTGCCTGCAGCATGCAGCGGCAGAAATGCCGCGGCTTTCCAGGCGAACTCGGTGGCCTTGTCATGCCACACCGCACTGATAGGATTAGTCTGGAAATCATGTACCCAGTACGGATGATCGGACAGCATGCTTAAACCGCACGGCCCCCTGCCGCTCGCGGCAGCCGGGTCTGCAGAAATCAGCACTTCATCCAGATAGTTAATGCCCGAGCCAAAGGCACTGGACACCACAATCTGCTTGTTATCCTTGTCCAGCTCACCAATCCAGGCCATATTGGCATGGCCCAAATTCACAATAATCCGGCAGATCTGTTCAAACAGGCTGTGCTTGTCCTGGCTCTGTACAATCGCCTGGTTACATTGACTCAAGGCCAGATAGAGCTGATTTAACTGTTGGTGATGTTGTTTGACTGAGGCGCCATCGCCATCCATTTGCGTCAGCTGTGTACGCATTTGCTGCCAGGCGGCCTCCACACTGGCGGGCTCGGTCGGCGTAAACACCACAGGGGTAAACGTATCACTGGCGTAAGCATCTGCCAGCACCCGATTAAAGGTTTGCAGGTCTGCGGCTTGTGTGCTCAGTGCTGCGCGTTGTTGGTGCCAGAGGAGTATGGTTAAGACGCCCCATAAGGCAACGCCTAAAGAAAGTAACAAAACGACAAAGCGATGGGTGGTCACAGGCAGGCTGGCCTGCGTGAGTGTTAGGCAAATTAACAGCGCAAACAAGACCATCAGCCACAAACGTCTGATTAGCTTGCCCCGCCCTGCAGATGTGAATTGTTGTGCAGACATGGATGTTTAGCCTAAGCCCCCGTCCACTACTGTAAGGGATGTGATTAAAATCAAATCCCCAAATACCTGTATAAATGCCCGGCAAATTGCCTGATGCGGACATTTAGCAGGTGACCGCCCCCTCGCTCAAGCTACTTCTCACGATAAGACGCACTGGCGGCGTCCTTGATTACCTCATAATGGGCAAAAAACGCATCCACTGCAGCCGGGTCGAAACGGACACCCGACTCATCGCGGATATAGTCCAGCACTTTATCTTCTGGCCAGGCCTCCTTGTACACCCTGGGGTGCATCAAGGCATCCCACACATCCACAATCGAGAAAATACGTGCAGCAAACGGAATGTCTGCGCCTTTTAAACCGAGTGGATAACCATGACCATCCCAGCGTTCATGATGACCATAGGGGATATCCATACAGTTACGCAAAAAATCAATATTTGCCAGCAAGTCACGCGCAATTTGTGGATGCGTGCGCATCAGCTGCATTTCGTCTTCATCCAACTGGCCGGGTTTTATTAACACCGCATCAGGAATGCCGATTTTGCCGATATCGTGCAAAATCGCACTGCGCTCGATGAGCTTTAACGATGCTTCATCAGTCACACCCATTTTGCTGGCCAACGCCACCGTCATGGCCGCCACACGATAAGTGTGATCCTTGGTTTCCTTGTGCCGCAAATCGAGCACTTGCACCCAGCCACGAATGGTCTGGTCATAACTGTGTATCAGCTTTTGCTGGTCGCGCGCAGCGTCTTCGAGCGCACGCTTGACCAGGAAAAACAATAATATGGCGGTGACCAGGATAAACAGCCAGCCTTTGATATCCTGCACCATCGTCAGGTCGCGCGGATCGGTAAACAGCTGCGCAACAATCTTGTCAGAAAAAAAGATCCAGGCAGCGCCTACCAACACATACACCATTACAATCTTATACTGCGGCCGCATGGTCAACTCTCATGACAATCATCAAAGTGTGAATTCTTATCGCAAAAGCTAATTTATGCAATTGAAAATCTGGACTCGCATCACTTCAGCATGTCAATCACGCTCTTTAATTGACGGTTGCTAAACCGCCCAGGACATTTGCCCGCAACCCAGTAGCTTGGCCTGGTACATGGCCTTGTCGGCCGCAGACAGTAGTTGCTCTATGGCCTCATCGTCCTTGCACACGGTTAAACCAATCGATGTCCCCAGTCGGCAAACGGCGCCCTGAATCTGGAAATCGCGTTCAAATACCATCAGGCATTTTTGGCCGACCATTTCCACCGAAGACTTACCCTGTTCGGGTAAATCAGACAGCACAATCACAAACTCATCGCCGCCCACACGCGCCAACGTGTCACTGCCACGAATCACCTTACTCAAACGCTGCGCCACTTCAACCAAGGCCAGGTCGCCCGCTTCGTGGCCCCACTTGTCGTTCACCGCTTTAAAACCATCCAGGTCGAGATACAGCAGCGCCGTACCAGTTTTCTTCACACGCCCCAGCTCTATGGCCTGCTGTAAACGCAATGACAACAATTTGCGGTTAGGCAACCCTGTGAGCGTATCGTGATGCGCCACATGGTTAAGCTCCTGGTTCTGTGCAGAAATCTTGTGATAAGCGTCCTTTAGAGAACCAATCAAATCTTCGTTCTCGAAGCTGATACGCGTGGCCTGGCGCAATGACTGGTTAAAACGGTAGGCAATGCCTATCATCAGCAGGTAAAAAATCACGCTAAACACGGCCATGATAAAGCTCGACAAGTTTTCACTAAACGAGAACACCAGCACCGTCGGCAACATTGCCGGCAAACTAAAGGCAAAAAAAGCCGGAATACAAGACGCCATGGTCACCACACCGCCCATCACCATCGCCTGAATGGCCGTTATGACGATAATCACCGTCATGGGCGGCGCATCTTTTACCAGAAAGCCCAGAGCGCCCCAGGCCAAGCCGGAGAGCGCCAGCGTCAGGCAATATCTATACGCCAAAGGATAATTAAACCCATGCTTGGCCAGCATATTGTGGCAACGCTTGAGGCAAAAGACGCGGAACACAATCACCGCATAGACCACCCCGCACCAGAGCAGGAACAAATCACTTTTTTCAGAACCGAGTTGCGAAAACGCAATCAACAGGCCACCGAACGCACTCCCGATTAAAGGAATGCGTGCTCCCGATAACAGCCTGTGAAATAACGCCTCGTCAATCCGAGTCTGCAAACTCATTAACTGATGACCTCTTCTTTTTATTCTTACAGACAGCTTTACATACACTGTTTTAACTTATGCTAATGCAAGCCTTTAAAAATAACCAGTTAAATCAAAGGGGTTTTCAATACATTACAATCAAAACATCTTGTTTTACTCACCTAAAACGCGCGGCTAAAAGCCGACTTGGGCCGCCAGCACAAACAAAAACGGCCTGCATCAATGCAAGCCGTTTGTTGAACAACCAAATACTTAAACGTGATTACGCACGACGCTTACGCAGGCTAGTGACTACACCCAAGCCAGCCAGCAATAATGCCCATGAAGCGGTTTCTGGCACCGGTGTCGTAACGACGGAATTCAGGTACCAAGCACTTTGGCCTTGTGCATTGGTCAAACCTTGCACATGCAGCGCGTAGTCATCCAGCGTCACATTAGAGGCAAATGTCGCCGTCCAGCTAACTGACTCGTTTGCCAGCAATCTGTCGTTAGCGCCCTGGCCCAGCACAAACCTGAAATCCCAATCACCACCAGGACCGCCGCCATTACTGGCTGCCAGGTTGGTGACGCCACCAGAAATACCGCTCACGGCTATCGTATTGGCCTTTACATCTGGCGATACTTTGACTGCAATCGAGCCAATAAATGCTTTATTGGCAAACAATGTATTCAGGTCATAGGCCGTTAATGTAAAGGTATACACATTGCCGCTACCACTCACTGCCAGCGATGCAAAGTCACTGCCTGGCTGGTAACTACCAGATAACAAGGTACCATAATTTTCAACTGCCGCCTGTGAGGAGACTGACACCAGCATGGTCACCGCAAGCACTAACGTTTTAAAAAAGCGCATTCAAATCCCTTTAAATAATATTATCGCAATAATATTTTGATGATTATCTATTGTTGCAATGTTTATTTTAGCAAAAACAAAAAAGCCGCCAATAGTACTTACAGGCCATTTTCAAGGATTAACACATATTGCAAAACAGTAACTTAGCGAACTATTGATACCAATAAAAAACGGCTAGCATCTCTGCCAGCCGTGAATACTTGCTCTAAGATCTTGCTGATTTATGCGCGAATATTAAGGCTGCCCCAAACTGCCTAAACGTTGCTGACGCGCCAGAAATTGATCCAACTGCGAGGCAAACGTATGGCGATCAGAAGATTGCATGGCGCTCGGGCCTTGTGTCTCCACGCCACTGGCGCGCAACGACTCCATAAAGTCGCGCATGGCCAAGCGCTCTTTGATATTCTCGGTTGAATAAAACTCACCGCGCGGATTCAGCGCATGGCCGCCTTTTTCTATGACCTGGGCAGCCAGGGGAATGTCCGCCGTAATCACCAGGTCACCCGCCACTAGTGCGGCGACGATGGCGTTATCTGCCACATCAAAGCCTTTATCCACCTGCATCGCGCGTAAATAGGGCGAAGGCGGCACGCGTAGCAGTTTGTTGGCGACAAAAGTCGTTGTGATGCACGCACGCGTTGCCGCCCGGAACAGGATTTCCTTAATCACCACCGGGCAAGCATCCGCATCCACCCAAATGTGCATTAACGCGCTTTCGGCGGTGTTTTGGCCGTATTCGCGCCTGGCCTGGGCGTAAACAATGCGCCTTGCGGCTTGTTGCCAGCCGGGCGAGGTTGCGCCTGATGACTGTTGCGCTGGCCTGGATTCGCATGCCCGGACTTGTGCGGATTTGGCTTGCCTTGACCAGGCTTATTACCACCTGCCTGCGCTTGAGATTGGTTTTGGCCTTGGCGTGGTTGTGACGGCTTCTGCGCCTGGCCCTGTTTCTGAGACTGACCTTGGCGCTGACGGCCTTGATTCTGGCCACGTGGTGGGCGATCAGGCTCTTCGCTGTTTTTCTCTGGCGCAACAAAGCCTTCTACCGGCACACGCGGGATATCGCGTTTGATCAGCTTTTCAATATCCTTCAGCATGCCAAACTCTTCGCGATCCACCAGTGAAATCGCCGCGCCGCTGGCACCGGCACGGCCAGTTCGGCCAATACGGTGCACATAGTCTTCCGGCACGTTAGGCAATTCAAAGTTGACCACTTGCGGCAACTGGTCAATGTCCAGCCCGCGCGCGGCAATATCGGTCGCTACCAATGCTGTGATGGTGCCCGCTTTAAACTGTGCCAAGGCGGCCGTGCGCGCGTTCTGGCTCTTGTTGCCATGAATCGCCATGGCCGGAATACCATCTTTGACCAGTTTCTCAGCCAGGCGGTTAGCACCGTGCTTGGTGCGCGTAAAAATCAGCACTTGCTGCCACTGATGATGCTTGATCAGGTAACTGACCATTTCGCGCTTGTGCGCCTGCGGCACCATGTGCACGCTCTGCTCGATCAATGCATTCGACGCATTGCGGCGCGCCACTTCCACAAGGTCCGGCGTATTGAGCAAACTGTCAGCCAGTCGCTTGATATCATCAGAGAAGGTGGCTGAGAACAGCAGGTTTTGCCGTTTCTTCGGCAGCATCGCCAGCACTTTTTTAATGTCGTGAATAAAGCCCATGTCCAGCATGCGATCCGCTTCGTCCAGCACCAGGATTTCAATGGCAGACAAATCGAGTGCTTTTTGCTGTACCAGGTCGAGCAAGCGGCCCGGGGTCGCCACCAGGATATCCAGCGGTTTGCTCAAACGGTTGATTTGCGGATTGATGCTAACACCGCCAAATACCACCATGCTTTTAAGCGGCAGATATTTGCCATAAGTGGTGACAGATTCGCCAATTTGCGCAGCCAGCTCACGCGTGGGCGACAAAATCAGGCAACGTGGCTTGCCTTTCGCCGCTTGCACCAACGGTGCTTCAGACAAACGGTGCAAAATCGGCAGCGTAAAGCCAGCGGTTTTACCGGTACCGGTTTGTGCACCCGCGAGCAAATCGCCGCCACGCAGCACATAGGGGATCGCCTGTGCCTGGATAGGCGTTGGTGAGGTATAACCGGCATCGGCGATCGCGCGCAATACAGGCGCGCACAAATTTAAATCAGCAAACGTGATGTCTGCAGTAGTGTTTTCTTGTGACAAAGTGATTCAACTTATAGAAATTGCACGGCATCACCATGCAATGAATTAATTAGGCGCTGGTCTGTTGCCTGCGGCAACACCAATCTGGACTAACGAGGTAACAACTTGAGGTCTTGCAGAACCGCTGCGTTGATTGGTAGTGCGCAGGGTACAGCTATTATACGCATGATTCCCCCATATTCTAATCTATTGAATATATTTGGATTTTCACGCCTGTTACCGCCACTCAGCTTGCGGCCATTTTGGCCCGCGCCGCATGTATCTTTTTATAGCTGTCGATCAGTCGATGATGCCTGTCCAAGCCTTCCAGTTGCATACTGGTCGGCGTCAGGCCGTAAAAGCGTACGCTGCCATCCACCGAGCCTAACACGGCATCCATTCTGTCATTGCCGAACATCTTGCGGAAATTGGCCTCGTAATCATCCATCTCCAATTCGTCATCCAGCAAAACTTCCAGCACCACATTCAAGGCCTGGTAGAACAAACTGCGCGCCAGTGAGTTGTCGTTGTATTGTAAAAAGGCACCCACCAGGTCATGCGCCTCTTCAAATTGTTGCAAGGCAAGATGAATCAGCAGTTTTAACTCCATCACCGTGAGTTGGCCCCAATCGGTATTTTCATCAAACTCAATACCGATCAAAGTCGCGATATCGCCGTAATCGTCCAACTCGTTATTTTCCAAACGATCCAGCAATGCTTCCAGGCTGGCGTCATCCAGCGTATGCAAGTTGAGGATATCTGCACGGAACAGCAATGCCTTGTTGGTGTTATCCCAAACAAGATCTTCCACCGGGTAGATTTCAGAATAGCCAGGCACCAGAATACGGCAAGCCGTCGCGCCCAACTGATCATAGACGGCGACATAAGCTTCCTTGCCCATGTCTGCCAGCATGCCAAACATGGTTGCGGCCTCTTCGGCATTCGCATTTTCGCCCTCGCCTGAAAAGTCCCATTCAACAAATTCGTAATCCGATTTGGCACTGAAAAAACGCCACGACACAATGCCGCTGGAATCAATAAAGTGTTCAACAAAGTTATTCGGCTCAGTCACCGCCTCATTGGCAAAGGTCGGTTGCGGCAAGTCGTTCAGGCCTTCAAAACTGCGGCCTTGCAGCAATTCGGTGAGGCTACGCTCCAGCGCGACCTCCAAGGTTGGATGCGCACCAAACGAAGCAAACACACCACCAGTGCGTGGGTTCATCAAGGTCACGCACATGACCGGATATTGACCGCCCAAGGAGGCATCTTTCACCAGCACGGGGAAGCCCTGCTCTTCCAGGCCTTTAATACCGGCCACCACACCAGGATATTTAGCCAAAACATCTTGCGGCACATCCGGTAAGGCGATTTCGCCTTCAATGATTTCGCGTTTCACTGCGCGCTCAAAAATCTCTGACAAACATTGCACCTGCGCCTCGACCAGCGTATTGCCCGCACTCATGCCATTGCTGACGAACAGGTTTTCCACCAGATTGGTTGGGAAATAAATCGTCTCGCCATCCGACTGGCGCACAAACGGCAGCGAACAGATGCCGCGTTCCACATTGCCGGAATTGGTGTCTATCAGGTGCGAGCCGCGCAGTTCGCCATCCGGGTTGTAGATGTCCAATGTGTACTCATCAAGAATTTCTTTCGGCAACGCATCCTTGCGGCCAGGCTTAAACCAACGCTCGTTCGGGTAATGCACAAACTCGGCATTGGCAATCCCTTCACCCCAGTACGAGCCGGCATAAAAATGGTTGTTACTGAGGCGCTCGATATACTCGCCCAAGGCTGATGCCAGTGCGCTCTCCTTGGTCGATCCTTTGCCGTTAGTGAAGCACATGGGCGAATGCGCATCGCGGATATGTAGCGACCACACATTAGGAATAATATTGCGCCACGAGGCGATTTCAATCTTGATACCCAAGCTTGCCAGCAAGCCAGACATATTGGCAATGGTCTGCTCCAGCGGTAAGTCTTTGCCTGTGATATACGTCTGTGATTCTGTTGCCGAATTAACAGTGAGCAAGGCCTGCGCATCCGCATCCAGGTTTGCCACTTCTTCAATAATGAAATCCGGCCCGGCCTGCACCACTTTTTTTACCGTGCAGCGGTCTATGGAACGCAAAATACCAACGCGATCTTTTTCGGAAATATCGGTTGGCAATTCAATCTGAATCTTGAATATCTGCTTATAGCGATCTTCAGGATCAACAATATTATTGTGCGACAGGCGGATATTATCGGTAGGGATATTGCGCGTGCTGCAATAGAGTTTCACAAAGTAAGCCGCACACAAGGCCGATGACGCTAGGAAATAATCGAACGGCCCAGGCGCCGAGCCATCACCTTTATAGCGGATAGGCTGGTCGGCAATCACCGTGAAATCATCGAACTTGGCCTCAAGACGTAGCTTATCGAGAAAGTTGACTTTGACTTCCATGGTGAAACTCCAAATGCTGCAAAAAGATAAGGGCGCTATTATCCCTCACAATGCCAGCGCCGTGTAATGCCTATTTCGCCTGAGGCTGAAACGTCCACGCCACAAACCGGCTTTGCTTCTGCCCCTGCGCCATCTCCACTGTTTTCACTGTTGTTGCCTGCACCTTTTTTAGTTCTCTATACACCAGCGGCAAATTGCTCGCCTTGGAGACCAGCGTGGTGAACCATACGCACTGCTTGGCGAATAAGCTGCTCTCACTAATCATGGTGGTTAAAAACGCCGCCTCGCCGCCAGCACACACCAACTCGTTCGCCTGTCCGCCAAAGTTTAATGCCTGTGGCGGACGCTTGCCCAGGCCGCGCCATTTGCGTTGTGTGCCCGCCTGCGCTTCAGCGGCGGAAGCATGAAAAGGCGGGTTGCAACACGTCACCGTAAAGTGCTCGCCCGGCAAAATCACACCCTTAAAAATCGACGCTGGCTGTGCCTGCTGACGCAAACTAATCTGCTGCTGCAAACCATTCGCCTCAATCATCTGCTGCGCATTGCGCAAGGCGTTCGCATCAACATCCACACCCACGCACTGCCAGCCATAAGCATGCGCCGCAATCAGCGGATATACCAGGTTGGCACCGGTGCCAATATCCAACAGGCGCACGGGTTGCTTATAGCCAGCGCCCTCAGCCAATAGGTCGGCCAGATAATGCACATAATCTGCCCGGCCGGGGATGGGCGGACAAAGGTAATGCTTGGGGATATCCCACACCGCGACGCCATAATACTGCTTGAGCAAGGCCTGGTTAAGCGCCTTGACCGCTTGCGGATGGGCAAAGTCTATCGACGCATCACCATAAGCATTTGGGCGCACATAGGTCGCTAACGCCGGATGCGCTTGCACCAGCACAGCAAAGTCATATCCGGCGCGATGCAGGTTACGTGGATGCAAGGTGGAGGAGGAGTGATCAGGCTTCATGACACATGGAATTAAAACAACGCCGACTAGGGTAGCAGATCAGCCGTCGTTTTATAAGGCATGCCGCATCAGCTTTCGGTATTCGGATGCTCCAGTTCCAGCAAGGTCTTGAGATCCTGGCGGCCCTGCTCCATAACACTGGATAAGGCTTTGCGGTCATGCCTGATTTTGCGCGTTGTTTCCAGTTGCTCAATATCATGTTTTTCAAATTGCTTGATGATTTTGGCCGCCGCACTCGCTGTTTCACCGATCGCCATCAACGCCTGCCGGGAGGCTTCTAGCGAAGAGTAAAAAGTCTCACGCACTGGCTGCAAATCCAGGTCACGCAAGTCAAACGCATCCGTCCGGCTCCTGGCCCGCACCACAATTTTAACTTGCGGCCAACGCTCTTTCACCAGCCTGGCCATGTCCAAGGTCGCGGTCGCATCGTTCACTGCAATCACAAATAAACGTGCCTCGGCAATACCCGCCTCTTCCAGCACATCCAGCCGTGATGCATCGCCGTAATAGCAACGCCAGCCAAATTGGCGCATTAAATCCACCTGGTTTGGGTCGTTATCAATCAGCGTCGCGGTAATGCCCCTGGCCATCAACACGCGGCCCACAATTTGCCCAAAGCGGCCAAACCCGGCAATGATAACCGTGTTGTTTTCAGTGATGGCCTCTTTGGGGCGCTCACCGCATTGCAAGGCTAAAAAGCGGTCATACAGCAACAACAGCACCGGCGTGATCAACATGGACACAGCGACGATGGCATTGAGGATATTGTAGGTTTCGTGCGAAATCGAGGCTTGCGTCAATGCCACGCCAAAAATCACAAACGCAAATTCACCCACTTGCGAAATGGCGACACCGAATAATAATTTGTCACGCAAGGGATAATGAAACAGCCGGCCCAGGCCGACCAGCACCAGAAACTTCATGGCCACAATCAGCAATGCAAAGCCAAAAATCAGCAATGGCTGGTGGGTGACCAAATCCAAGTCTACCGTCATGCCGACCGAGATAAAAAACAAACCGAGCAACAAGCCTTTCACCGGCTCGATATCCAGGCGCAACTCATAGCGGTACTCGGAATCAGCCAATAACACCCCGGCCAAAAAGGTCCCCAGCGCCATCGACAAGCCTACAGACGCCATCGCCAGCGAAACGCCGATCACCAGCAATAACGAGAAAGCCACAAACACCTCGCGGATACCCGTTTGCGCGACGATGCGCATGATGGGCCGCAAAATGGTTTTGCTCGCCAGGACAATCGCCAGAATCACCGCAATCGACTGCGTCACCGCCCACAGGTCAAAACCCGATGCGCTTTTGTTAGGCGCAATAAACGCCAATACCATAAACAACGGAATCACCGATAAATCCTGGAACAACAAGGTCGCAAATGCCGCCTGCCCACCTTGCGTGCGCAACTGCTTTTTCTCAATCAAGGCCATCAGCCCGATCGCCGTCGACGACATCGCCACGCCCATACCAATAATCAGCGCCTCAGGCCATGAAAAAGCGAGCAGATGCGCCACCACCGTCACCAGCGCAATCGTCAGCGTCACCTGCATGCCACCCAGGCCAAACAACAGCTTGCGCAACTCCCACACCTTTTGCGACTCCAGCTCCAGCCCGATAAGGAACAACATCAACACCACACCAAACTCGGCGAAATGCAGCATATGCTCAGGGTCTGCAATCAGCTTCAAGGCATAAGGCCCAATCAAAATCCCGGCGATCAAATAGCCCAGCACAGACCCCAGGCCCAAGCGCTTAAACAGCGGCACTAACAGGATGGCGGATGAAAGGTAAATCGCGGCTTGAACCAGAAAACTAGAGTTATCCATTAATGTCTTCAATCATGACAGTTGCAGGGGTGAGTGATGCAAGTGACATAGTTTAACCCACCTCAAAACAAAAAAGACCCAAGGCATTCAGCTTGGGTCTTCACGAGTGCGGCCGGATCATGCAATCGCCGACTCACATTCACAAACCTAGGCGTTAAAGCTGGCTCATACCGCCATCAATAATCAGCTCTGTGCCGACGATGAAGGCTGCCTGTGTCGATGCCAGGTAAGTGACGGCGCTGGCAACTTCCTCTGGCGTACCAAAGCGTTTGAGTGGCACTTGCGCTTGTATGCTATCCGCCACGGCATCCAACTGCTCCGCAGGAATCCCCAACTTACCATACAGGGGTGTCACCACAGGGCCTGGGCTGACAACATTGACGCGAATGCCGCGGCTGACCAGTTCACCGGAAAGTGTTTTAGCCAACGAGATCAACGCTGCTTTACTGGCCGCATAAATGCTGGAATTCGGCATGCCGATATGCGCATTAATCGACCCATTCAGGATAATGGCGGCACCATGATTCAAGTAGGGTAACAACGCCTGGATGGTGAAATAAGCGCCCTTGATATTGGTATTAAAGGTCAAGTCCCATAAGGCTTCATCGGCATCCTCCAATGCAGCGAACTTGGCTACCCCGGCATTGATAAAAACAGCATCCAGTTTGATATTAGCCTTCGCCACCACCTCGGCGAGTGCCTTTGCGGCAGTTAAATCTCCGGCATCATTGCGTAAAGCCATGGCGGATGCGCCCAATGTGGCCTGGGCCTCAGCGAGTGTATTCTGGTCGCGCCCGGTGATGATGACCTGTGCCCCTTCATCGGCAAACGCCTTTGCGGTCGCTAAACCAATGCCGCTATTACCACCGGTGACCAGGACTGCCTTATGTTCAAAGCGTTTCATGATAAATCTCCTTAAGTGATGAATGATGGGTTCAGTATGAAGCCATCATTACTTGCTTACTAGTCACAAATAAGTAGAATTACTTTATACCAAAAGTATAAGGTTAATATGGAATCACTACGTGGTATTGAATCATTCGTCAGGAGCGCGGAGTTAGGCAGCTTCTCGGCCGCCGCCCGCAGGCTAGGCATGACGGCTGGCGGGGTTAGTAAAAACGTCGCCAAACTGGAGGCTGAAATGGGCGTGAGGCTATTTCAGCGCAGCACGCGCAAACTGACATTGACCGAGGCGGGTGAGCAATTTCTGCAACAAGTGGCGAGCGGGCTGGACACGATTCAATTCGCCGTGGCGAATGCCAGCAATGTGAGCGGCAAACCGGCCGGGACACTGAAAGTCGGCATGGCAATGGCCTTTGGCCGCGACCAGATATTGCCGCTACTCGGGGACTTTATGGCGCGCTATCCGGATATCAAACCTGACTGGCGCTTTGATAACAAACAGGTCGACCTCATTGCAGAAGGCTTTGATGTCGCCATCGGCGGCGGCATACACCTCACCCCTGGCGTCGTGATGAGGGAGCTGGCAAAAGTCCACTTGGTACTCGTCGCCTCGCCTGCCTATCTGCAGAAAAAAGGCATGCCAATGGCACCGGAGGATTTATATACGCATGATGCACTGATGCGATTCTCACAAACCACCAACCGCATCACGCCTTGGCAATTGCGCAACCAGGCTGGCGAAAGAATCGCCATCGAGCCGACTGCACGCGCCATCCTTAATGACCCAGAAGCACTTTGCCATGCCGCGCGTGATGGCCTGGGGATCGTGCATGTGCCCATGCCGCATGTGCTGCGTTATTTAAAAGAAGGCTCACTGCAGAGAGTCTTGCCAGACTGGTATAGCGAAGGCGGCGAAATATCGATTTACTTCACCGCCAAGAAATTGATGCCTGCCAAAACAAGGGTGTTTATTGACTTTATCGTTGACCACTTCAACGCCCAACAGCTGGCGCAACAATGGTCAGCCATTGATCATGGTTAATCTGCCCTTGCAGGGCATGCAGTAGTAAAAAGGGTAAAACAACACGCATATCCAACAAACTCTTTTCTTACAAAGACTTACACCCATCCCACACACCCCGTGGCATATGGTGCGACGCACATTTCCGGACTATTTCTGGCAACCACATTTCAAATAGCTGAAATATCCCAAGCGTAGTTTGGCTGCGTTAGATCACTGCTCTAACCATTGCAACATCGCCAACCTTAAGGACACATCATGATCACATCAGCATTAAAATTGAAAGTAGTGGCTGGCTTATTGCTGGCTTTCGCAAGTAGCGTTTCAGCAGCTACTTACACCAACGTGCCAAGTGGCGCGACCACAGGTTTACCATTTGCCTACTTCGGCAACGCAGCCAATCCAGGCGGCGACTCCCCTATGGTCGGCCAAGTGTTTTCACTGACCGCAGACAGCATCCTGTCATCCTTCAGCTTCTATGCCTTAGGCAATACATCCGCTTCTTTCCAACTGAACGTAGCCCAGTGGAACCCAGACACCAACGCCCAGAACCAGGCCGTCAACACAGTCGGTAGCAACTTATTGTCTACAACGTTTACTGCGGTAGATAGCTACAATACGACAGGCGGTTACACGACGATTTCGTTTGACAACCTGGGCCTCAACCTGGATGCCGGAACCAAATATATCGCCTACCTGACCAGCAATGACTCGTCTGTCACAGGCATTCAATTGTCACGCACCCAGACCGCACAAGATACCACTGGTTTTGGTTTGGGCCATGCGTACAACAGTACTATTCCTGGCCAGGGCTGGCAGTTGCCTTTCAACGGCAATGGCTTCCTGAGCCTGCAATACACCGCTGTGACCGCAGCTGTTGTGCCTGAGCCAGAGTCCTATGCCATGATGTTCGCAGGCATGGCACTAGTGGGTGCTGCAGCTAAACGCCGCACGAACAAACAGGTTTAAACATCACAATGTGACAAATAAAAACGGCTTGCATTTCTGCAAGCCGTTTTTGTCTTTTAGTTAAGGTGTGGAGAGAATCTCTCCGTCATTGAATACCCTTCATCAATGCCCTTTTCCACTCGGCAGGATATCGGTATTAAAACCAAACACCTTACCCGCCCAGATAAACACCACCCACACCAGCACACCAAAGGGCAAATAACCTGCAAAGCCCAACAGTGGCATTTCGGCATAAATATGGATCACGTTTACATAAGGGATATCGTAAACCCAGTAATTCGGGTTAGTAACTGGTAATTCTGGATGTGCGCTGCCGTAATTCCAAATCTCCCAGAAAAAACCATTAAACAATGAGCTAAGCGCCATCAGCAGCACTGGGCTCCAGTTGCCGTTGGCGACATCGGTAAATGGCGTCCATATGCCACGCATCATCAAGATGCCAGCGATGCCGATCAGTGGCGCGATCCACATGGCCCAGAACAAAGGGTAAGGCCAGAACGGCACGGCGGCAAACAATACAAAGCTCAGGTACAACATCGGCTTTGCTGGCAGAGCCAGCTTGGGGCCCTGGGAATATCGCCCTGCAATTTTAGGAAAAGCATTCAGCAAGGTATACCACTCAAAAACAGCAGGCCAAACCGTGGTGTAGGCAAAAATGAAAATCCACACAATCTTGGCATGGCTTAAACCAGGGATATCGGTATTCGGGTAATACCAGTTGCCCAAAGCAAAATAATCGAAATACTCAAAGAAATACCAGCCAAAAATCGAGACCACCGCACTGATCAAAAACGTTGTGGGTCGACTTGCAAACAGTGAGTAACCACCAGAATAGCGGTATGCCAGACCATCAAGCACAAAAATAAACCCCCACCACATCGGCGTAAAAGCGTAATACACCAAATCACCAAACGGCGTCGTACGCGTCCACATCAACCACCAGAAAAACAGCGTGACAACCACCCCCACCCAAAACCACCAAGGCAATGCAAGTGGTGCAGGCCGCGGCGATGGCGCGGGCGGCTTAAAGCCAAACCATTGCGGAAATATTAAAAAAGCAGCAAATGCGGCTTCGAGCAGCGCCACCGCAATAAAAACAACCAGATTAAACCCAGGTGGTTCTGCCACAAACTGGGGTGGAAAAACGCCAAAACCAGGCGGTAGATGCGTGTCTGGATAAGCGAACCAGGATGCGGCTAATGGAATCAATAGCATCGCCACAACGGTCATCACCAACGCAGAACGTGTTGTAGTTGAAAACATAATTTCCCCTTTTGATTTACAAACTATTTGCGCTCAATCATGAGCACTTATACATATTGCATAGTCACCAAAAATGAGCGACCGTTTATTCTCATACATAAACACCTCTGCCAAACGCATGAACTAAGGTATGTTTTCTGCTTAATCATAATGGGCTGGCCACAGCGCAATAAAGGTTGGAGCACCTATCAAGTGTATGAATACCTTCTAATTTGAACTTAGGCTTAAGAGTGGGTAAGCTTTGAATATACGATGTGTTATTTAGACTAAACTCTAACAACAAGGGATGGTAACAATGCGTGCAATTGGAAATTTGCTTTGGTTTATATTTGGAGGTTTTTTAATGGGCCTCGCTTGGTGGTTTTTCGGTATCTTAGCCTTCGTCACAATCATCGGTATCCCATGGGGAAAGGCCTGTTTTGTCATTGGTCAATTTACCTTCCTCCCATTTGGTCGTGAAGCAGTCAGTCGTAGAGATTTAAATCAGAAAGACGATATTGGTACCGGCTTACTAGGGCTGATTGGAAACATCATTTGGTTTATCTTTGCCGGTGCATGGCTAGCCATAGGTCATATTGTTTCTGCACTGGCATGCTTCATCACAATTATTGGTATTCCTTTTGGTATTCAACACCTCAAGCTTGCAGGACTTGCGCTTGCCCCAATCGGCAAAACAATAGTGACCAAATAACTGTCGATGCAGCGAGAGAAGCTAATGTAGGAGAGTTATTTGCAGCATGACTTGATATTCGAATTTAGCTTCAAGTCTGGCTGCTCAGGACGTGCGATTATGGGCAAGCTGCGAGTGGATTAGTTTCGAGGTCGGAGTGCGGGGATCGAACCCACGACAAACGGATTAAAAGTATCTGGGCCTATCTTTATAGAATAACTTTAGTATACGGAGCATTTATAAATCATGGGTGAAGCGCGTAGAAGAGGTACATTTGAAAATCGCAAAAGCGATGCTTTAAAAAAATAAAGAAAAACTACTTACTCAATTAAATGAAAGAGATCCGCGAGCACCTATGCTTGTAGGTCCCGTTTTAATAACAACCGATAAAAATGGCTTTGGTAATCTTGCTAGCGGGTTTCGTAACACGTCCGAAATACAGTCTCCGGCCAGGACAAAACATGACTCCCACGCCAAGCCAACATAACGGCCAAAGATTACATCTGGGATCACCGTCGTATCAGCCAACCGCTGTTTGCCAGCTCAAGGCGTGCGACTATGGGCAGGGTTTGGGGCTGCGAGTGGGTGTATTTCGGTCGAAGTTGAATAGTTGCGATTCGATGTTTCTCAAGTTGCCAATCAATTCAGATTAATTTCGGTTTCCACTCTTGAAGTAAGTCTGTAAATCTCTTTTTATCAGAGTTTGTGAATGGGCAAGACTGCACAGCCTGCTCAATAATATTAAACAATTCCGCCTTCAGTTCGCTTTGATCCAGATCATTTTTTAGACCAGCTAGTACTTGGAAAAAGCCATCTCTATTTTGGATCACCTCAAAATAGCCAGCCGGTTCACTATCAGTCAACCCGATCAGAATTGCTTCATATATTGGATTGGTAATTTCTACCTGATAGAAAGCATCAAACAGTACATCAAAATTAGGTCTAACTCTCCTTATAGCTTTGGAAAATAAACGATCTTGTGCCGCAATACTCAATGAAATCTTCATGGTTTTAATTGATTGGGAATGAGTTGAACATAGTTTACCGCACTACAAAACAAAAAAGACCCAAGGGGTTAACCTTGAGTCTCTCTATAAATGGTGGCCCCTCTGTGAGTCGAACCTAATCTTGTTTTGCCTTCACTAACTTGGGCAAAAAGAGCCAAATACTCACAAAAATAGTTAGATACAAAATAAATTTTAGCAATACATTAAAATTCAAATCATAAATTAGTAAGTAAATTAATTGAAGTGGCCAAATAATTAGCTTAAGAAGAATCATTAAAGGAGCAGGTATAGGCACATGAGCGTGTACAGATATATTATCCATTATGAGTAGATAAATAAGAGAGCTCAGCAAATAGCATAATAAGAATCTCAAAATTCTTGAACTGATGACTATGTACCACATCTATTCATAAACCTTTTCTAATTTATAGTTCCAGTTTACCTTACCCCAAACAAAAAGACTCAGTACGTTAATATTGTGTCACTCCAGCTAAGACAAATCCCAACTCTCACACCAAGCCAACATAACGGCCAACGATCGCACTTGGGGTCACCGTATAATCAGCTAGTCCTTGTTTGCTTGCCAATAGCTCAACACGTGCGGCTATTCACTTTTAAAGGCGGACCAATTAGTTCTGCAAATACCGCTGCATGGAAGAAAGCGTTATAACGTGCTGGCATTCAAGACTTCAGATGGCATGGCTTAAGGCGTGACTGGCCACCTTGGCAGGAAAAGCTGAAACACACACATATGAGCTACAACGCTTAGGTGGCTGAACGATATGCACACATTTTTTCCAGAAGGTTTGGAGTTATGCTGCATCTAGATTGGATTATTTATTCGCTAGTAATTTACGGCTCGCATAAAAGAAAAACGGCTCACATTTCTGCAAGCCGTCTTTTATATTTTGGTAGGGTGTGCGGGGATCGATCCCGTGTAAGTCGAATTTTTTTAACTAATCTCCATCCTCGTCGTCATTATCAGTGCCTTGGTAGGCATCATTGTTCGGATTAAGCTGATTTGAATGATTATCCATGCTGTCCTGATAAGCGTCGTTATTAGGATTCATGCTGTCACTGCGGTCGTCATTTGATGATCTGCCCATAATTTTTCTCCATTAAAGAAATTTTTCTGAAGCCTCGGCGAAAGGTAGCGCGTCCATAAAATGGACTTACTCGGCCTGGCTAGCTAATTTAAAATAGTAATCCAATCAGACCCAACCATCAACGCTGAGTCAGCCCAGCCCGGACCAAACCCAACTCCCACACCAAGCCAACATAACGGCCAACGATCACAATCGGGATCACCGTCGTATCAGCGAGCCCTGATTGCCTGGCTATGGTTCAAGACGAGCGACTATGGGCAGGATTTGGGGCTGCAAGTGGGAGTTTCGGGGTCGGTGTGAGGGTAGCCAGCTTGAAAACCGCAAAAATCGCGAAATGCTGAAAAACTTAAATCTGAAACACTGTTCAGTACTGAGAAAAGAAAAACGGCTCACATTTCTGCGAGCCGTCTTTTATATTTTGGTAGGGTGTGCGGGGATCGAACCCACGACAAACGGATTAAAAGTCCGCTGCTCTACCAGCTGAGCTAACACCCCTCTGTTTCTTGTCTGCCGCTTGTTTTGCGTCAAATTTGAAAGAACGCGATTATGGGGGATGAATTAAATTTGGTCAATGCTGTTTTCGCTTTTTTTGTATAAAAAGTTTATTTTTTTATTCATCCCGTTTTTTCGCTTTACATTCCGGGGAATTTACCGCCTATCATGCTGCCCATACCACGCATCATTTTGGCCATGCCACCTTTGCTGAACATCTTCATCATTTTTTGTGTTTCTTCAAACTGGTTGAGCAAACGGTTCACCTCTTGCACTTGCACACCGCTACCGGCGGCAATGCGCTTTTTACGCGTGGCTTTAATTAGCTCGGGCTTGCGGCGTTCTTCGGGCGTCATACTATTAATAATGCCTTCCAGGCGGCGCAGCGATTTATCTACGTCGTCGGTGTTGATCTTTTGCGCCATGCCGGAGATCTGGCTAGGCATTTTGTCCATCAGCGAAGCCATGCCGCCCATTTTTTGCATTTGCATCATTTGCGCTTTAAAGTCTTCGAGGTCGAACTTGGCGCCGGACTTGATTTTGTCGGCGACTTTTTGCGCTTCGGCCATGTCGACCTTTTTATGCGCTTCTTCAATCAGGCTGAGTACGTCGCCCATACCGAGGATACGGCCAGCCATACGGTCAGGGTGGAAAGGCTCCAGGCCATCGACCTTTTCGCTGACACCAATAAACTTGATCGGCTTGCCAGTAACATGGCGCACGGAGAGTGCGGCACCGCCACGCGCATCGCCGTCGAGCTTGGTGACGACCACGCCGGTGAGGGGCAAGGTCTCGCCAAAGGCTTTGGCGGTGTTCACGGCATCCTGGCCCTGCATGGCGTCGACCACAAACAGGGTTTCGGTCGGTTTGAGGTAAGCGTGCAGGTCTTTGATTTCGGCCATCATGGCTTCATCAATGGCTAAACGGCCTGCCGTATCGAAAATCACCACATCGTAGTAACTCTTTCTGGCTTGCTCCATGACCTGCGCTGCAATGTCGAGCGGCTTTTGCTGCGGATTGCTGTCAAAGCAGTCAATCTCCAGCTGCTTGGCCAGCGTTTGCAGTTGCGTGATCGCCGCCGGGCGATAAACGTCGGCACTGGAGAGCAATACTTTTTTCTTTTGCTCTTTGAGCAATTTGGCCAGTTTGCCCGAGGTGGTCGTTTTACCAGCACCCTGCAAACCTGCCATCAAAATCACTACTGGCGGCACGGCTGCCAGGTTCAGACCTTCGTTGGCCTTACCCATGAGCTCGGTCAGCTCCTGGTTTACCACTTCAATCACCGCCTGGCCTGGGGTCAGGCTTTGCAATACGTCGCGGCCATTGGCGCGCTCTTTCACGCGGGCAATAAAGTCTTTCACCACTGGCAAAGCAACGTCGGCTTCCAGCAGTGCCATACGCACTTCGCGCATGGCATCGGCAATATTTTCTTCAGTCAGACGCGCTTGGCCGCGCAAGTTTTTAATCACGCCCTGCAAGCGGCCGGTCAGGTTTTCCAGCATGGAATGCCTTTCTTTCACAATTCATGAATATGCAATGCCAGCAATTTTACCTCATGCCAGCGCCAGCCTAAAATAAACTATTGGCAAACATCGCCATGTGCTGTGTTGCCATGCTGGTCGAATGCAGCGAGTTTTGCCATAATGCCAGCATGACTCAACACCTGCTTCCTTACCTGATTGTCGCGTTTGTTTATATGGCAGTAGCGCTGGACTACTGGCGCATTGCCAAACAGGGCAAACCGGTCGATGAAAATGCATTCCCGTTTCAACTACACAGCGCGATGGTGGCATTGGGCCTGGTCATGCACGGTGGGCTGTTGTACCGCGATATCTTTGCCATTGGCTCGCTCAACCTTGGCGTGTATTACGCGCTCTCGGCCATTTTGTGGCTGACGGTGCTGATTTACTGGCTAGCCGATTTGAGGCACTCGCTGCGCAGCCTGCAAGCCTTTGTGTTGCCGCCCGCAGCCCTGTTTGTGCTAATGCCTGGCTTTGCGGTGAAAGACTATTATGTAGATACGCACGGTTTCACCTTATTTAACCTGCATATTCTCATTGCCATGGTGGCTTACAGCCTGTTTACCTTTGCCGCTTTGCATGCGTGCCTGATGCGCATGGCAGAGCGTGCGCTGCACAAAAAGAACAGCTGGATGGGCTTGCCTGATTTCCCGCCACTCATGGTGCTGGATGCCTTGCTATTTAAAGTGTTGCATGTCGGCTTTGTGTTGCTGACCATCACACTGATTAGCGGCATGCTGTTTAGCGAAGAGATTTTCGGCAAACCGCTACAGTTTAACCACAAGACGATTTTCTCGATTGCCTCGTGGCTGATTTATGCCTGGCTGCTGTTTGGCCGCTTTAAATATGGCTGGCGCGGCAAAGTGGCAACACGCTGGACACTGCTGGGCTTTGCTTTATTGCTGCTGGCCTATATCGGCAGCCGCTTTGTGCTGCACGTGGTGTTAGGCCGCTAAGCGGCCGCCAGAACTACCCTGCTTTCCCCTTGCTTTCCGGCACAATCACTGTGCGCACTTAGCGTTATATTACGCAACGTTTATGTGATTGATAGGTGCGGCCCTTTACCCTGCTGACACCCTTTGTTTGGATGCTCAGCATGAAGCCTTCTTTATTATTGATGGTGCCTTTACTCAACCTGGCTTTGACAGCGCAGGCAGAAGACACCGCAGCCCCTGCCAGCAACAGCCTGGCTAGCAAAAGCCCTGTGCAGCTCAGCGCTTACCTTGAAAGTTACCTGATTCACGACTTTAACGACCCGGCTAATCAGCGGCGGCCGGGCTTCGTCTATAGCCACAATGTGACAGACGACCCCAGCATCAACCTGGCAATGCTGAAAGCAGCGCTATCAACTGAACGCGTACGCGGCAACCTGACGCTAGGCAGCGGCACCTATATGCACGCCAACTACGCCGCCGAGCCGCATGGCTTGCGCAACCTATATGAAGCCAACCTGGGCCTCAAACTCTCTGGCGAACACGATCTGTGGCTGGATATCGGCGTCATGCCCTCACATATCGGTTTTGAAAGCGCCGTGGGCATTGATAACTGGACGCTGACACGCAGCCTGATGGCGGACAACTCCCCCTATTTTGAAACGGGTGCCAAACTGAGTTATACCACCCCGGATGGCAAATGGCTGGTCAGCGGCCTGCTCCTCACCGGCTGGCAACGTATTCAGCGCCCTGATGGCAATACCACGCCCGCCATCGGCCACCAACTTACTTACAAGCCCAACGACAAGCTCACTATTAATAGCAGCTCATTTATTGGCAATGACAAATCAGACGCACAACGGCAGATGCGCTATTTTCATGATTTTTATGTGCAGTGGCAGCTCAATGAACAATGGGGATTGATCACGGCGTTTGATATCGGCGCCGAACAAGCCGCGCCTGGCAGTGATCGCTACAATGTATGGTTTAGCCCGAATATGGTGCTGCGCTACAGCTACTCAGAGCGGCTGCAATTTGCAGCGCGGCTGGAGCACTACCGGGACAAACACGGCGTGATTATCAGCACAGGCACTGATCATGGTTTTCAAACCACCGGCTATTCAGTGAATATGGATTACCGGCTCAACCCGCGCATGGTGTGGCGCAACGAATTACGCCAGTTAAATAGCCGCGATGCCATTTTTGATAAAAACAGCGCGCGGCTGGTAGATAACAACCTGATGGCCGTGACGGCCCTGACCATCAGTTTTTAGGTGCAGCTTAACGCAGGCTGATCAATGGCCAACCCTGCTCGCTGGCATAAGCAGTCAGCGTCGGGTCTGCATCCACCGCCACAGGATTGGTGACCAGCTTCATCAATGGCAAATCGTTGTGTGAATCGCTGTAGAAATAACTGGTTTCAAAATCGGCCAGGGTTTGGCCGCGCGCGGCCAGCCATTCATTGAGGCGCGTCACCTTGCCTTGCTGAAAGCTGGGCGTGCCACTGACACCGCCGGTAAATTGACCATCGACCATTTCCGGGTCGGTGCCTATCAGGTGTTCAATGCCGTAAGCGGTGGCAATCGGCTTGGTGACAAAACTATTCGTCGCCGTAATCACCATACACAAATCGCCATTGGCCTTATGCTGGTTGACCAGCTCTTGCGCCTTTTGCGTCATCATCGGCCGGATCACGTTGGCCATATATTTGGTGTGTAGCTCGTCCAAAAACGCCTTAGGATGCTGCGACAATGGCTGCAACTGGAACTTGAGGAAGGCATAAATATCCAGGCAACCGTTTTTATAATCCTCGTAAAACTGCTCGTTGCGCGCTTTGTGCTGCTCGGCATCGAGCAAGCCTTCGCTAATCAGGAATACGCTCCAGTTATAGTCACTATCCCCGGCCAGCAGGGTGTTGTCCAAATCAAATAACGCAAGGTTTTGTTTCATACCATCTATTTCTTTAATAAATAATTAAACGATTTGTTCGTCAGGTACCGCTTCTTTGGTCGCGGTCAGCACCAGGAACACACCGACCAGAATCACGGCCAGCGCAATATATTCCATCAGGTGAATCTGCTCATCGGCAAACCAGACGCCGACCACAAAGGCCACGATAGGATTAACGAAAGTATTGCTGCTGGCGACCATGGGCCGCACATGATGCAGCAGCCAGTGATAGGCAGAAAATGCCACCATAGAGCCAAGCACGATAAGAAAAGCAATCGCCGCCCATGAACGTGTTGTCACCTGCGTCGGCCAATGCTCGCCAAAGGCCAGGCTAAATACCAGTGCAATCAGGCCACCGCATAACATCTGGCTGGCCGCGCCCATCAGGCCTTGCGGCATGGCCATATGCTTACTCCATACCGAGCCCAGCGACCACGAGGCGGCAGCAAACATGAGCAAACCGGCACTGAGCCAGTCGCCTTGCAGGCTACCGCGGGTATTCAATAACAAAATGCCAACCAGGCCAATGGCAATGCCCAGCCACTCACGGCGGCCGATTTTGTGCCCCCATGCGCTGGAGAAAACCGCCATCCAGATCGGCGCAGTGGCAATCGCCAGCGCCGCCACGCTGGAAGACACGTGCAGTTGCACATGCGACACCGTGCCATTCCCCAGCACCGGCAGCAACAGGCCGACCCAGGCCGATCCACGCCACTGTATACGCGTGGGCGCTGCATGCCCCATGGCGCGCAAAATCACATAAAGCAAGCTGCCAGCGATGGTAAAGCGTATGCCGACCATGGCAAACGGCGGAAAACTCTCAATCGCGTATTTAATCGCCAGGTAGGTGGAACCCCAGATAAAGTAGGTACAGGTCAGCGCAACGATCACCAGCAACCAATGATTTCTTTGCGTCATTGCGACTTACCCCAGCCTTTCGTCCACGAATCGTTTAAATACAAAAAGAAAACGCTTGCCACCCATCGGCAGCAAGCGTTAACTCAGAGCCTGCTTACACCTGCGGGTTCAATTTTTCTGCTTTGGCATACAGCTTGTTCAAGCCGTTTAAATAGGCTTTGGCCGAAGCGACTACGATATCGGTGTCCGCACCCTGGCCATTGACGATACGACCCCCTTTGGACAAACGCACGGTCACCTCACCTTGTGCATCGGTACCGCTGGTGATGTTGTTCACGGAGTACAACAACAGCTCTGCCTCACTGTTGGCCACGTTTTCAATGGCTTTAAAGGTCGCATCCACCGGGCCACCGCCATCAGCTTCAGTGCGCTGCTCAGTGCCGTCTACGCTCAAGGTCAAAATCGCATGTGGGATTTCACCGGTTTGCGAAGCCACTTGCAGGTAAGTCAGCTTGAACATCTCACGGCTGTCCTGCACCACTTCATCACTCACCAGGGCATGCAAGTCTTCGTCAAAAATTTCCGACTTTTTGTCTGCCAGCTCTTTAAAGCGCGCAAACGCGGCATTCAAGGCATCTTCACTTTCCAACTCAATGCCCAGCTCTTTCAAACGGGTGCGGAAAGCATTGCGGCCAGACAGCTTGCCCAGCGTGAGTTTATTCGCGCCCCAACCCACATCTTCGGCACGCATGATTTCATACGTTTCGCGGTGCTTGAGCACGCCATCCTGGTGGATGCCGGACTCATGCGCAAACGCGTTGGCACCAACAATCGCCTTATTCGGCTGCACCGGATAACCAGTAATGGTAGACACCAGCTTGGATGAAGGCACGATTTGCGTCGTATCAATACGGGTGCTCAGGTTGAAAATATCGCTGCGGGTTTTAATCGCCATGACGATTTCTTCCAGGCTGGCGTTGCCAGCACGCTCGCCCAGACCATTGATGGTGCACTCGACCTGGCGCGCACCGTTCATCACAGCAGACAGCGAGTTCGCTACCGCCATGCCCAAATCATTATGGCAATGGGTAGACCACACGACCTTGTCGGCGCCCTGCACGCGTTTGATCAACTCAGCCATGCGCTCGCCCCACACTTCTGGGATGCTGTAACCCACGGTATCCGGCACGTTAATGGTTTTAGCGCCAGCCTCAATCACGGCTTCAAACACGCGGACCAGAAAATCAATCTCCGAACGCACCGCATCTTCAGCTGAAAACTCCACGTCTTCAGTATATTCGCGCGCCCATTTCACCGCTTGCACCGCACGCTCGACCACCTGGTCCTCGCTCATGCGCAGCTTGTTTTCCATATGGATTTTACTGGTGGCAATAAACGTATGAATACGGCCCTTGGCGGCGTGCTTGATGGCCTCACCGGCACGGCGCACGTCGTTTTCACTGGCACGCGCCAACGAACACACGGTAGAGTTTTTGATCACTTTGGCGATTTCTGAAATCGCATCAAAATCGCCAGGGCTAGCCGCAGCAAAACCGGCTTCAATCACATCTACGCCCAACTTTTCCAGCTGGCGCGCAATGCGGATTTTTTCTTCCTTGGTCATCGCCGCGCCCGGACTTTGTTCACCGTCACGCAACGTGGTATCAAAAATAATAATTTGTTCCATGAATTTTCCTAATGCTAACAAGTGAATTTTACTCGCTTGTCCTACAAATGACCATCATACTGCGACACACCACTGGCTGACGACCAGGCCATAAAAAAACGCGCCGAAAACAGCGCGTTTTTTATCAGGCTCGACCACTTAAGCGGCGCTCTTCGCTTCCAGTCGATCGCGCGCCCACATGTAATAGCCAGACAATGCGTACACAAACACCACACTGAACAATACTTCTGGCGGACTGTAAGAAATCAGCACAAAAGCCAGCACCACCGCCAAAATAGCGACAAACGGCACCGAGTGTCGCAAGTTGATATCTTTGCCGCTATAAAACTTCAGGTCAGACACCATGGAGCCAGCCGCAAATACAGTCAGGAACCAGGCAATCCACTTCACTTGCAAGGCACCGAAGAAAATCTCGCGGCCATCAATATTGTATTCATAAGACACCCAGACAAACCCCGCCAGCAAGGCTGCAGCTGCCGGGCTAGGCAAGCCCTGGAAGAAGCGTTTATCCTGGAACGGGTCATCCAGCTTGGTATTAAAACGTGCCAGGCGCAGGGCGGCACAGGCACAATAAATAAAGGCAGCAATCCAGCCCAGCTTGTTCATCGGCTGCAAGGCCCACACATACATAATCAGCGCGGGCGCCACGCCAAATGACACCATATCGGCCAGGCTGTCATACTCCGCCCCGAACGCACTCTGCGTATTCGTCATACGTGCGACACGCCCATCCAGGCCATCCATGACCATGGCAATAAAAATCGCAATCGCTGACTGCTCAAAATGCAGGTTCATGGCTTGCACAATGGCGTAAAAACCGCCAAACAAAGAGGCAGACGTGAACAAATTAGGCAGCAGGTAAATGCCACGCTGGCGCAGACTGGTGTGCTGCTCGCGACGTGACAGGCGGTTTTGCGGTTCAACCATAAAGGACTTTTTTCAGAGTTGCGGAATACCAGCATTGTTGCGGGCAATCACAAAAAATGCAAGCGCATCCGGCGATGACAGGCCCTCGTGCAGCGTCAGAAGCTGGTCACGCAGCTGTGGTAAAATACACGTTTATTTCAGCCAGTTATCGCACTTTCATGCAGTTTTCATTACATAATACCGACGGACTCGCCAGACGCGGCACCGTCAGCCTGCCGCACGGCGAGGTACAAACCCCGGCGTTTATGCCTGTTGGCACTTACGGCACGGTCAAGGCCATGTCGCCACAAGAACTCAACGAGATTCAGGCGCACATTGTGCTCGGCAATACTTTTCACCTGTGGCTACGCCCTGGTCTGGACGTGGTTGCCGCACACGAAGGCCTGCACAAATTCATGGGCTGGGAAAAACCCATCCTGACCGATTCCGGCGGCTTCCAGGTCTGGAGCCTGGGCGAATTACGCAAAATCACCGAAGAAGGCGTCAAATTTAAATCACCTATCAATGGCGACAGCTGCTTTTTAACCCCTGAAGAATCCATGCGCATCCAGCGCGTGCTCAACAGTGACATCGTCATGATTTTTGACGAATGTACGCCCTACCCGGCCAGCCATGACCAGGCGCGCAAATCGATGGAGCTCAGCCAGCGCTGGGCGCAACGCAGCCGGGATGCGTTCAATGTGTACCAAAGCCATTCAATCTCACAAGCGATGGCCCTGCAAGGCGGCGAGGATGAGGTGAGGAAGCTAGTACATGAAGTACAGCAACGAACCGAAGACGATGCCAACGCCGCAGGGGCGAGCATTGGCCAGAATGCATTGTTTGGCATTATCCAGGGTGGCATGTACGAAGACCTGCGTGATATTTCGCGCAAAGGCCTGGAAGCCATTGGCTTCGACGGCTACGCCATCGGCGGCCTGTCAGTTGGCGAACCAAAAGAAGATATGTTGCGCATACTGGCACACACCGCGCCACAAATGCCTAAAGACAAACCGCGCTATTTAATGGGCGTCGGCACGCCAGAAGATCTGGTCGACGCCGTCAGCTACGGCATCGATATGTTCGACTGCGTCATGCCTACGCGCAATGCACGCAATGGCTGGCTGTTCACCCAATATGGCGATGTCAAAATCAAAAATGCCAGTTATAAAACCGACACCCGCCCACTGGATGCAGATTGTGAATGCTACACCTGCCAGAATTTCAGCCGCGCTTACTTGCACCATTTGTACCGCATTGGCGAGATTCTGGGCGCGCGCTTAAACACCATTCATAACCTTCATTATTACCAGGTGTTGATGCAGGGTATGCGAGCAGCGATTGAACAGAATCGTTTTGAAGCGTTTAAGGCAGAGTTTGCTCGTAAACGGGCAGAGAAACGTTAACCTCTTCGCGGCACAGACCTGAATCCAGCCCTGATCAAATATTGAGTCATAAGTTGTTTGTGACTTTAGCGTTAGCGGATTGATGTGACATTTTCTTTCGCCTGTTGGCGAGTCACTTTCTGGTGCTTGTCCCCCAGAAAGTAACCAAAGAGGACGACACCCAGCCATCACGGCCTGCGGCTCCCTTGCGTTGCTCAACAAAATAAGCCGGTCACGAAACTCGCCCTGACAAGCCACACACTTCGTGGCTTGTTGCGGAGCTCAGACAGTCGCTCCCTCTACTCTTATTTTGTTTCCGCTACTCAGCGTGATGGAATGGGATGGGATTATTCTCGCCAAACTCACATAGTAGAAGTTTGGATGGTTCAAAAACCAGATTTTTTTCTTTATTCAGCTCACTAACGGTTGCAGTCGCATGGTTTCGGGGTCCCCATCTGCCGCGCCGAGCAACGCAGGGTTGACGGGAGCTTTCGGCCATCGGCTGTCCGAATCCCGCAGTAACTCACGCTTTGTGTGAGCTACCAGGTTGAGTTTCGATGGACGCCCGGCAAGCCGAGTAGCACAGGAATCAAGCGGAAGCTGGGGTGCATTTCTTTTGGTTACTTGTTCTTTGTGCAAGCAAAGAAAAGTAACTCGCCAAAAAGGCGAAAAGCAACCCACCAAACAACCACAAACGCGTGGGCATCCATGCCCACCCTACAACGACCAATCTAAAGAACAACCTTTTATTTCAATCACTACACCTTCGCCATCAACACACGATAAAAAAGCCAGCACGCAAACAGGTGCTGGCTTTTAAACGTTGACTGACATTACCAACCAAAGTGCAAATCAAGCCTTTTTGCGCAAACGCAACCAAACTGGCACCAGACCAACAGCAAACAAGGCCATCGGCTCAGGTTCAGGCACCATGGTCGCCGTACGGAAAATCACTTCACCCAAACCGGGCTGCGGACCGCCGTTGGTGGTCACAATCTCCATATGTACATAACGCGTAGCGACTTCACTGAAAGAAAATGCCTGGCCAGGATCCGCTGCAGTATTATTGGAGCCTACGGCGGTAAAGCCACCCAGCAAACCGCTGTTCCCATTGCTAAAGTCATTATCATTATCGGCATATAAATTAAACTGCAATACCGACCCGCTATTGGAGGTCGCCCACAAGCCGATGGCATCAATATCATAGACAGCCCCCAGGTCATAGCTAAAACTGCCGTAAGCACCTACACTGAAACCGGAATTTAACGCACTCAGGCCATCGTGCGTGGTACTGGCGACAAAGCTGTCAAAGTCTGTTACACCTGAAATATAGCCCGCCGACAAGCCTGACTGATTGATCTGATTCACAAGTGCATACGCGCCACCAAAATCAGATGTTGACGCGCTCACTGTCGTTGGCTGCACAATCACCCCTGCTTGCGCCAACTGACAAGACATTGCGAAAGAAACTGCTGCTAAACACTTTATATAATGCTGCATACGCTCCTCCAATATTTAAAAATTGTAATCAACTGCCTTTATCGCCATAGCAATGACGATCCGCAATTAAAATACTTTTACAATTTCCGGTCAAGCATTTATTACAAAGTCAGCAGAGTAGCCAATGAGCGCTAAAGAAGGCTCTATGATAGAATCATGCGTTATTTTCAGTATGACTTAGGAATAAAGTATATGTTTATCAGCAACGCTTACGCAGCTGGCGCGCCAGCCAACGACATCATGAGCTTTTTGCCTATGGTGGTAATTTTTGTTTTGTTTTACTTCATGCTGATTCGTCCGCAAATGAAGCAAGCCAAGCAACATAAGGCCATGCTGGAAACCCTGAAGGCGGGCGATGAAGTGGCCACCACAGGCGGCATCGTCGGCAAAGTGACTAAAGTCAGTGAACACTTTGTCAGCATTGAAATCGCTGCCAATACGGTGGTGAATGTGCAAAAACACACCGTGCAGACCCTGTTGCCAGCGGGCACCTTGAAGTCTATTTAATCCACACAAGACACGCTTGTCTTTCATTCTGACCAAGAGTTTGTTATGAACCGTTATCCGATATGGAAATTCGTGCTGATCGGCACAGTGTTTATCATTGGCCTGCTATACACGATCCCCAACTTTTTTGGTGAATCGCCAGCGGTGCAAATCAGCCCGGCTAAAGCGTCGCTTAAATTAGACGACAGCCTGCTGAGCAAAGTGGAAGACACGCTGAAACTGGCCAACATTCCGTTTGACGGTTTGTTTATGGATGCCAGCGGCGTGAAAGTGCGTTTTGCCAACACGGATACACAATTGCTGGCAAAAGACAAACTGGTTGGCAACCTGGGTAAAGATTACACCGTTGCGCTCAACCTGGTGCCACAAACACCAAACTGGCTGCAAAGCATAGGCGCCAAGCCTATGTATTTGGGCCTGGATTTGCGTGGTGGCGTGCATTTTCTGCTGCAGGTAGATATGAAAGCGGCGCTGGATAAGGCGGCGGAAAGCACTGTCGGTGATTTCCGTATGTCTTTGCGCAAGGAAAAAATCAACTACTACGGCATTGAGCGCCAGGGCCAGGTGGTGGTGATTAAATTTGAATCAGAAGCCGAAGCCACCAAAGCGCGTAACCTGCTGGCAAAAGACTTCTCTGACCTGACCTACAAAATTGCAGGCGGTGACAAAGACTTTAACCTGACCGCCAGCATGAGCGTAATGGCGCAAAAACGTATTCAGGAGTTTGCACTCAAGCAGAACCTGCAAACCCTGCATAACCGAATTAACGAGCTGGGCGTGGCTGAGCCTATCGTGCAACAACAAGGCCTGGACCGCATTGTGGTGCAATTGCCTGGCGTGCAGGATACGGCAAAAGCCAAGGAAATCCTCGGTCGTACAGCGACACTGGAAATCCGCATGGTGGATGAAGAAAAGTCTGACATGGCGACCCTGCAAAAAGCGCAGGCAGGCCAGGTGCCATTTGGTGACGAATTGTTTTCTGACCGTGAAGGCCGCCCGGTATTGGTGAAAAAGAGCGTGGTGCTGACCGGTGACCGTATCACGGACGCTGGCCCTGGTGTCAACGGCCAAAACGGTTCATCAGTAGTTAACGTGACGCTGGATGGCCGCGGTGCTGGCATCTTTAAAAACGTCACACGTGAAAACGTTGGCAAGCGCATGGCGATTCTGCTGATTGAAAAAGGCAGTACAGAAGTGGTCACAGCGCCTGTGATCAACGAAGAAATTGGCGGTGGCCGCGTACAGATTTCTGGCATGGCGAATGCCCAGGAAGCCACTGACATTTCATTGCTGCTGCGCGCCGGTGCGCTGGCGGCGCCGATGGAAATCATCGAAGAGCGTACAGTAGGCCCAAGCATGGGTGAAGAAAACATCAAACGCGGCGTGCACTCTACGCTGTGGGGCTTTGCCGCGATTGCCGTGATGATGATTGTTTACTATATGGTGTTTGGTGGTGTGTCTGTGATGGCACTGGGCGTGAACCTGTTGTTGCTGGTGGCGATTTTGTCCATGCTGCAAGCGACATTGACCTTGCCCGGCCTGGCAGCGATTGCGCTGGCACTGGGGATGGCGATTGATGCCAACGTGCTGATTAACGAGCGTATCCGCGAAGAGCTGCGTAATGGCAACACGCCGCAAGCCAGTATCCACGCCGGTTATGACCGCGCGTTTGACACTATTCTTGACTCCAACGTCACCACCCTGATTGCCGGTCTGGCCTTGTTTATGTTTGGTACTGGCCCGATTAAAGGCTTTGCCGTGGTACACGTGCTGGGCATTATGACCTCTATGTTTAGTGCTGTGCTGGTCTCCCGCGCACTGGTCAATTTGTTATACGGTTATCGCCGCAAGATCGAGCATCTGCCGATTGGTTAATCACCATCCGCATCGCATGGCTGACAACGCATAAAAGAGAATAGATTATGGAATTATTCAGAATTAAAAAAGATATCCCGTTCATGAGTTACGGGCGCCTCACCACCTCGATTTCGCTGATTACTTTTATATTGGCGATCTTCTTCCTGCTGCACAGAGGCTTGAATTACGGCGTGGACTTTACCGGCGGCACCGTGATGGAAGTGCACTACCCGGCCGCAGCCAATATTGAGCAGATCCGCCAGGTGATGGATGGCGTTGGCCTGAAAGATGTGACGGTACAAAACTTCGGCTCCAGCCAGGATGTATTGATCCGCCTGCCGGTGAAAAAAGAACTGTCGATTGCACAACTGTCCGAAAAAATCTCCAGCGCATTAAAAGCCGCAGATGCCGGTGCAGAAATCCGTCGCGTTGAATCTGTGGGTTCACAAGTGGGTGAAGAATTGTATGAAAACGGTGCCCTGGCTTTGTTGCTGGTGTGTGCAGGCATCATGGGCTATCTGGCGCTGCGCTTTGAGTGGCGCTTTGCGGTGGCGGCGATTATCGCCAACATGCACGACGTGATTATTATTTTAGGCTTCTTCGCTTTCTTCCAGTGGGAATTCAACCTCACGGTACTGGCGGCGATTCTGGCAGTACTGGGTTACTCCGTGAATGAATCCGTGGTGGTATTTGACCGTGTGCGCGAAAACTTCAAAAAAATGCGTAAAGCCAGTGCCGTACAAGTCATCGACAATGCGATTACGCGCACCATGTCGCGTACCATCATCACCCATATGATGACGCAGACCATGGTTTGCTCCATGTTGTTTTTTGGTGGTGAAACACTGCACAATTTCTCACTGGCGCTGACCATTGGTATTTTGTTCGGTATTTACTCTTCAGTATTGGTCGCCTGCCCGATTGCCATGTGGCTGGGCGTAAGCCGTGCCAACTTGATTGGCGACACCGAGAAAAAACCGAAAGAAGACGAAGCCGCTATTGCACCTTAAATGACTGCGGCTTGAGCATCAGCTTCAAGCTGCAGCGATAAGCCGTCACGATGCTTGATTTTTAGCCACTGGTGGGTACACTAGTGGCTTCTTGTTTTTAACTCCACTCTTTTGGACAACATCCCATTAAGCTGGCAGATTGGTCTGCTATTGCTCTTGCTGTCACTGACAGCCTTTTTCTCCATTGCCGAAACCAGCCTGATGTCGCTCAACCGTTACCGGATGCGACACATGGCCAAAGAAGGTCATCGTGGCGCCAAACTGGCCAGCCGACTGATTGCACAAACTGATAAAACGCTGGGTGCCATCCTGTTAGGCAATACCTTTTGTATTGTTGGCTCCTCTACGTTAGAAGTTGTGATTTCTGAACGCCTGTTTGGTGAGGGCGATTATGTGTTGATGCTTGGCTCGCTAGCCATCACCTTTGCCATCCTGGTCTTCAGTGAAATATCGCCTAAAGTCATCGCCGCCGCACACGCGGAAAAACTCGGCTTTGCCACCAGCTACTTGTTGTACCCCTTAATATGGCTATTCACACCAGTGGTCTGGTTTGTTAACTTATTCGTCAAAGCTTTTCTCAAGTTGCTGGGCGTGCGCGTTAATTTCGACGGACAGGCGCAATCGGTCACAACCGACGAGTTACGCAGCATTGTGAGCGATGCCGGGCAATACATCCCTTCGCAAAGCCGCACCATTCTGTTGAATCTGCTAGACCTCGAAGATGTGATTGTGGACGATGCGATGACCGCACATACCATGGTTGAATTTATTGACCTGGATCACCCGATAGACCAGATTATGGAACAGCTGGCGCGCAGCCATCACTCACGCCTGCCAGTAAGACAAGGCGACCACGAAGACATCGTCGGCATTTTGCATGTGCGCAAGGTGCTGCCTTTGCTACGCGACTTCCATGTCGGCAAAGCCCCCACCAAGGCGCTATTACAGGCCGCCATGAGCCTGCCTTACTACATTCCCTCCGGCACGCCGCTTTATACCCAGTTGCAGCAGTTCCAGAAACGACACGAGCGTATTGCGCTGGTCGTCGATGAATACGGTGAATTTAAGGGCTTGCTGACGCTGGAAGATATCCTGGAAGAAGTGGTGGGTGAGTTCACCACCCAGTCGCCAGATCATGCCAGCCACTTCCACCAACATGAAGATGGCAGTTGGCTGGTCGATGGTGGCAGCCTGCTGCGCGACCTCAACCGTAAATTGAAACTCTCCCTGCCTACTGACGGTCCACGCACATTGAATGGTTTAATTCTTGAGCATTTTGAAGGCATTCCAGAACCAGACACCAGCTTTAAAATCGGTGAGCACAAGCTGGAAATCCTCGACGTACAGGACCATATCGTCAAGCGCGTCAAAATTTATCTTTAAAAAAGCCGGATTTCTCCTGCATCAGGCCCTTGAATTTTTTAATACAAGGCGCAAAATAGGTTCTAAGACAGGTATACAAAACTATGGTACGACCCAAGCGTGAAGGTGATTTGGCACTTGAATCACAAGTAGCCAAACCCAAGCCTCCAGAGTTATATAAGGTGTTGTTGCTTAACGACGACTACACCCCCATGGAGTTTGTCGTCGCCGTCATTGAACGTTTTTTTAACAAGTCTCGTGAACAAGCGACACAAATCATGCTCCAAGTACATACAGAGGGCATGGGCGTATGTGGCGTTTACCCACAGGATATTGCGGAAACCAAAATGCATCAGGTCTTGGAATCTGCCCGCGAAGCACAACATCCTTTGCAATGTGTGATCGAAGCAGCTTGAAACGCAACCGCTGGATGCCGAAACTGCTCGATAGAAACAGTTTCAATAGTAAAGTCCACGGTGATTGCCAGTCGTAGTATCCTGAGAATATCGGGCAAATACACTGACATACTCGCGGATCAAGTGACGCTTCACAGTGATAGCATGGTAATGAGGTGATTCTGGTGAGCTTGACTCATATAAACTTGAGCAAAAAGCAGCCACGGAGCATTGAATTTTTTGAAAAAAAGCACGATAACAATAAACAGACACGTATTGCCGGATTGCATGGATTGGCATCTGTGAATGAGGCGTTTTTTGTAGTGTAGTGTATTAAGGAAAGTCATCATGATTGCTCAAGAACTTGAAGTTAGCCTGCACATGGCGTTTATGGACGCGCGACAAAAGCGTCACGAATTGATTACGGTTGAGCATCTGTTACTGGCTATGTTGGACAACCCAACCGCCGCAGAAGTCTTGCGCGCTTGCGGTGCCAAATTTGACACACTGCGCAGTGAACTCAGCCAATATATTGAAGAACACACACCAACAGTGGCCGGCACTGAAGAGGTCGACACGCAACCGACCCTGGGCTTTCAACGTGTGATTCAACGTGCCATGCTGCACGTACAGTCATCCGGCAAAAAAGAAGTCACCGGCGCCAATGTGCTGGTCGCTATCTATGGTGAAAAAGATTCCCATGCCGTATTTTTCCTGCATCAGCAAGGTGTCACTCGCCTGGATGTAGTCAACTTTATTTCGCATGGCGTGGCCAAAATCCAGGAAAGCGAACCTAAAGCCTCCAGCACTGAGCAGGAAACTGAAGGTGAGAGCGTCAGCACCGGCGCGCTGGAAAGCTTCACCCTCAACCTTAACGCGCAAGTGATTGCCGGCAAAATTGACCCATTGATTGGCCGCAGCCAGGAGTTGGAGCGCGTGATCCAGACCTTGTGCCGTCGTCGTAAGAACAATCCTTTGCTGGTAGGCGAAGCAGGTGTTGGTAAAACTGCCATCGCAGAAGGCCTGGCGTCACGCATCGTTAGCAATGACATTCCGGAAGTACTGGAAAATGCCACGGTTTACTCACTGGACATGGGCGCCCTGCTGGCTGGCACCAAATACCGAGGTGACTTTGAGCAACGCCTGAAAGCCGTCATGAAACAGCTGGCAGAAAAGCCAGATGCGATTTTGTTTATTGACGAAATCCACACCCTGATCGGCGCGGGCTCGGCCAGTGGCGGTACGCTGGATGCTAGTAACTTGCTGAAACCAGCTTTATCCAATGGCTCACTCAAATGCATAGGCGCGACCACTTACCAGGAATATCGCGGCATCTTTGAAAAAGACCATGCCTTGTCACGCCGTTTCCAGAAAATCGACGTGCAAGAGCCTAGCGTGGCCGAAACCATTGAGATTCTCAAAGGCCTGAAAACCAAATTTGAAGAGCACCATAGCGTTAAATACAGCGCCAGTGCGTTAACAGTGGCCGCTGAACTCTCAGCCAAGTACATCAATGACCGTCATCTGCCAGATAAGGCGATTGATGTGATTGATGAGGCTGGTGCTGCGCAACGTATCCTGCCAAAAAGCAAACAGAAGAAAATTATTGGCAATAAAGAGATTGAAGAGATCATTGCCAAAATTGCGCGTATTCCGCCCAAAAATATTTCCAGCGACGACCGTAATGCCCTGAAAACGCTGGAACGCGACCTGAAAGCGGTGGTGTTCGGCCAGGACAAAGCGATTGAAGTGCTGTCTTCCGCCGTCAAAATGGCACGTAGCGGCTTGGGCAACAGCAGCAAACCGATCGGTAGCTTCCTGTTTGCAGGCCCGACCGGGGTCGGTAAAACCGAGGTCGCCAAACAATTGGCTTATGTACTCGGCATTGAGTTGCTGCGTTTTGACATGTCAGAATATATGGAGCGTCACGCCGTATCGCGCCTGATCGGTGCGCCTCCGGGCTATGTTGGTTTTGACCAGGGCGGCCTGCTGACTGAAGCCGTGACCAAGCAACCATATTGCGTGCTGTTACTGGACGAAATTGAGAAAGCGCATCCGGATATTTTCAATATCCTGCTGCAAGTGATGGATCATGGCACCTTGACTGATAATAATGGCCGTAAAGCGGACTTCCGCAATGTGACCATTATCATGACCACCAATGCAGGCGCGGAAAACTTGTCTAAATCGAGCATAGGCTTTACCAATAGCAAAGACAGTACCGATGAAGCGGCTGACCTCAAACGTTTGTTCAGCCCTGAGTTCCGTAACCGTCTGGATGCCACGGTATCATTCAGTGCACTCAACCAGGACGTTATTCTGCGCGTGGTAGACAAGTTCCTGATGCAGCTGGAAGATCAATTGCACGAGAAGAAAGTCGATGTGACCTTTAGTGAAGAACTCAAAGCCTACTTGGGTAAAAAAGGCTTTGACCCACTGATGGGCGCACGTCCAATGGCCAGACTCATCCAGGATACAATACGCAAGGCGCTGGCGGATGAGCTGTTGTTTGGTCGCCTGAACGACGGCGGTCATGTCCATATCGACATTGATGACAACGATCAGATCAAGCTGATTTTTAAAGAAGAAACCATTTCGGCCTAATCTGGCTGGAACTTTGACACCACGGTGACATCTACTATAATGTCACCGTGGCTTTCCCGCACCAGTTTGGTGCAAAAAACTTCCACTGCGTTACCAGATCTGCCTACTTAGGTCACAGATGACATAAAATCAATACGTTAGGTGTGTTCATATTGCTGGTATAGTTATTGCTGTAAATGTATTGCCTGACAGATATGATTTTGTAATGCAAAAGATATTTTATTTTCTACATGTGTTGTGTTTGCTGTTTGCTTTGCAGACAACGGCTGCCGAACCGGCAGTCACAACCACGCTATTAGAAACCGGCATCTCGGCGGCTAGCCTCTCCAATGCGATTGATGACAGCTTATCTGCCGATTTTGGCGCAGGGAATTGCTGCGTCGATATGCTGGAAATCGCCGAAGTAGACGTAGACAAAATCCTGTTGCCAGGGTTTAGTTATCCGCTGCATAAAACCACCTACCTCGCGCCAGAACACCACTTATCCTCCTATTACCTACAGATCGCCTTCTGGCTTGACCGGCCGCCCCAACTCGCTTAACAACTTTCCCAAGCTTTTAGCCTCGCTGGCTGAAAGCGTCATTTTAATTATTAGTTAAGGTGACTGTGACATTATGATATGAACAGTCACCTGAAAAAGGATCGTTATGTTAAGTCAGACCCGCTGGCGGAAAGCATGCAGGCTATTGTGGCTTTATTGCTGCATTACTCCCGTTGCGTTTGCAGAAACCACTTTTGACCTGAAAACACTGCTGGATAAAGCTGTGGCCGAAAACCCGATGATGGCGGTCAGCAAAGCACAAATGGAAGCAGCTGCGGCAGGCATCACCGTGGCAAGATCTTTCTATAATCCAGATATGGAAATCATGGCAGGCCCTGCCAGATACCGTGGTGTACCGACACCAGGGGCGACTGAAAGAAACTATGGCGTCACCATTTCACAACCGCTGGACTTTCCCGGCACGCGCACCTCGCGCCGCGAACTGGCCGAACAACAACTGACTTACGCCGAAAAAGGCATCCAAACCACCAGTTTTGATTTGCGCAACCTGATCAAACAGGCCTATCTTACCGTGCTCCTGCGCCAGCAGATTCTGCAAATGCTGGGCGCAAACCTCAGCATCCTGCAAGAGATCCAGACCAAGATTAAACGCAAGGTAGATGTCGGTGAAGCCGCCAGATATGAGCTGATCAAGGCGGATACCGAGGTGCTGGCAGCGGAGCGTGATTATGCCAGCGCACAAACCCGCATCGATGAAGCCAAAGCGATTTTGCGCGGCATGATAGGTAATATGCCAGACACGTTTGAAGTCAAATCTGAACTGCCTGTTATCTCTACCCTGCCCAGCATTATTGACTTACGCAAATCGGCCGAAAACAACCCCTATTTGCAACAGCTGATCACGGCGAAAGACAGTGCAGAAGCCAAACTCAAACTGGAGCAAGCCTTGCGCTTTCCTGGCCTCACTTTGAAATCTGACTTTACCCAGGACCCTGACCTGAACACGTTCAGGCTCGGTGTAGTGGTGCCATTACCGGTGTGGAACCGCCGCGACGGCCAGATTGCACAAGCTGCGGCAGGCATTGAAGAAGCAGATGCCAATATCAAGTTACAACACCAGGTGCTGCGCAAAGAGATTGATAGCGCCTATCAGCGTAGCGTGATTGCCAGTAACCAGCTCAAAGTGTTTGAAAATGGCTTGTTGCAACAATCAGAAGCGACCCTCAGTCGCGCAGAAGCCGCTTATAAATTCGGAGAACGCGGCATCCTGGAATACCTGGATGCGCAACGCGTCAATCGTGATGTCAAACGTGACTATCTGGTTGCCAAATTCGATTATTTTTTCAGTGTATTGCAAATCGAACGCTTCATTGGTTCGGATTTGGTTCAACCTTAAGGGGATGGTCATGTCTCGTGTTTTATTTTCAACTTTGCTAGCGGCCGCGCTGGCTGTCCTGTCTACCGCGTGCACAGAAAAACCTGCCCCGGCCCCAGCAACCAAAGAAGTGGTCGACCCAAGCCTGGTCACACTGACAAAAGAACTACAAGCCAACGTCAAAACTGGTCAAGTCATGGAAATGCAGTTTATTGACACCTTGCGCATTCCTGGCCGTATCCAGGTCGATGAACAATATGAATCCAGAGCCGGTGCCTCTATCACTGGCCGTATCAGCACACTGGATGTCAATCTGGGTGATGAAGTGAAAGCTGGCCAGCGACTGGCCGTGATTAAAAGTACAGAGCTGGCGCAATATCAGCTGAGCTACATCAAGGCCAGCCAGCAGATGCAATTGCAAACCAAAGCTGTCGACCGCGCCAAGCAGTTGCTCGAAGCGGACGTGATCAGTCTGGCGGAATTGCAACGCCGTGAAGGGGAACTCAATGCCGCCAACGCCGAATTAAATGCCGCCCGTGACCAGCTACTGGTACTCGGCATGCCACCGGCCAGCATTTCCCAGTTGGGCTTGCACAACAGTGGTATGTCGACCAGCCAGGTCAACTCTAAAATTACTGGCACGGTGATTGCACGTAAAGCCAGGCTGGGCCAGGTGGTCGCACCAGCAGAAGAACTGTTTGTGATTGCAGATTTATCGCATGTCTGGGCGGTGGCAGAAATCCCTGAGCAGCAAATTGCGCACATTAGAGAAGGCCAGTCACTCGATATTGAAGTGCCAGCACTGGATGATGCTGAACTGACAGGCACACTGGCGTTTGTCGGTGACATCGTGAATCCGGCCACGCGTACCGTGATGGCGCGCGCCAATATCAGCAATGAAAAAATGCTGCTTAAACCTGACATGCTGATCACCATTTTGCTGGAAGCCAAACCGGAGAAAGTCGTTGCCATTCCGTCCACCGCAGTGGTGCGTGAGAACAATGCCGACCATGTGTTTGTGCAAACCTTAAAACCAACGCAATATAAATTGCTGCCAGTCACCCTGGGCCGGACTTACCAAGGCAACAGGGAAGTGCTGCAAGGCCTGCAACCTGGCGATCAAATCGTGCTCGATGGCGCGTTTCATGTCAACAATGAACGCAAGCGCAAAGAAATGGAGTAAAGCATGATTGAATCCTTAATTCGAGGCGCGCTTAAGCAGCGCCTCATTGTGCTGGTATTGGCTGTCGGCTTCATTCTTGCAGGCTTGTTTGCAGTTAAAAAACTGTCTGTCGATGCGTTCCCCGATGTGACCAATGTCCAGGTCATGATTGCCACGCAGGCCACTGGCAAATCGCCGGAAGAAGTTGAACGTTTTATCACCGTACCGCTGGAAATCGCCATGACGGGCTTGCCCGGCCTGACCGAAATGCGCTCGGTGAACAAGAATGCCTTGTCACTGATCACGCTGGTATTTACTGACAGCACCGATGTCTATTTTGCCCGGCAACTGGTGATGGAACGGCTGATGGAAGTGATGGAGCGCATGCCGCAAGGCGTGACGCCTATCCTGGGGCCTGTCTCTACCGGTTTGGGGGAGGTGTATCAATTCACACTGGATAAACCGGATGACGGTAAAAAGGCATTGACGCAAGCGGACCTCACAGAGCGTCGCGCCATCCAGGACTGGGTGGTTCGCCCCTTGCTGCGCGGCATCCCCGGCGTGGCCGAAATCAACTCGCAAGGCGGCTACGTCAAGCAGTACCAAGTGCTGGTCAACCCGGACCGCATGACGCATTTTTCGATCAAACTCAAAGATGTCTATGAAGCGTTAGCGCGCAATAACGCCAACAGTGGCGGCGGTATTTTGCCGCATTATGCGGAGCAATACCTGATTCGCGGGGTGGGCCTGGTGCAAAACCTGGACGACATCCGCAACATGGTGCTCAAAGAAGAAAATGGCATTCCGGTCTATATCCGCGATGTAGCAGAAGTCACTATCGGCCATGAAGTGCGTGTCGGTGTGGTACTCAAAAACGGCGACACGGAATCCGTCGGCGGTATTGTCATCATGATGCGTGGCGGCAACGCCAAAGAAGTGGTGAGCCGTATCAAGGCACGCGTCGAGGAAATCAACAGTAAAGGCATGTTGCCACATGGCTTGCAGATTGTGCCCTACTATGACCGCAGCGAGCTGGTGGATGCCGCCCTGCACACCGTCACTAAAGTGCTGATTGAAGGCATTATCCTGGTGATTGTGATCCTGTTCCTGTTCCTGGGCGATGTGCGTTCCAGCCTGATTGTGGTGGGTACGCTGATCCTGACGCCGTTAATCACCTTTATGGTGATGAACCACTACGGCATTTCCGCCAACCTGATGTCACTGGGCGGCCTGGCCATCGCCATTGGCCTGATGGTCGATGGCTCTGTGGTGGTGGTAGAGAATACCTTTCACCACCTCGGTCACCGCAAAGATGAAAGCCGCATCCGCGTTGCACTGGAAGCAGCGACTGAAGTAGCGACGCCGGTGCTGTTTGGCGTCGGCATCATCATCCTGGTGTTTTTGCCACTGATGACGCTGGAAGGCATGGAAGGCAAAATGTTTGCGCCTTTGGCCTACACCATTGCCATTGCGCTGTTTGTGTCACTGGTATTATCGCTGACCCTGACGCCAGCCCTGTGCTCTTATATGCTCAAAGGGGGCAGTGGCGATGACACCAAGCTGATACAGGCGATTAAACGCCCCTACCTGTCCGCACTGAACTGGGTGCTCGATAATGAGAAAAAAACCATCCTGGCCTCAGCCCTGGTATTTGTTGGCACCATTGCGCTGTTTCCATTCTTGGGTACCTCATTTATCCCGGAAATGAAAGAAGGTTCCATCGTCCCCGGCATTAACCGCGTGCCGAATATCTCGCTGGAAGAATCCATGAAAATGGAAAACAAAGCGATGAAACTGATTATGGAACAAGTGCCCGGGATCAAATCGGCCATCTCCGGCCTGGGCCGTGGGGAAAGCCCGGCCGATGCGCAGGCACAAAACGAATCCACGCCAATTATCAGCCTCAAGCCACGTGACCAATGGCCTGAGGGCTGGACCCAGGATGATATCGCTGAAAAAATGCGGCAAGTACTGGAAAAGTATATTCCAGGCGTACAAATCATCATGGCACAACCGATCTCTGACCGTGTCGATGAGTTGTTGACCGGCGTGCGTGCAGATGTGGCGGTGAAGATTTTTGGTGAAGACCTGGATGCGCTTAAGCAAAAAGCGGATGAAATCGCCAAAATTGCTGGCTCAGTGACCGGCGCGACTGAAATCAAGGTTGAAAAAGTTTCCGGGCAACAATACCTGAATATCACCATAGACCGTCAGGCGATTGCCCGTCATGGCATCAATGCATCCGATGTGCACGACGTGATTGAAACCGCGATTGGTGGCAAGATTGCGACCGAGATTTTTGAAGGCCAACGCCGCTTCTCGGCCGCGGTGCGTTATCCGGAATCTTTCCGTAATAACGAAGAAGCCATCCGCAACATTATGCTGACTTCACCTAACGGCTCACGGGTCGCGCTGGAAGACCTGGCAGACATCGAGATCAAGGATGGTCCTGCGCAAATCAGCCGCGAACTGGCGAAACGCCGTATCGTCATTGGCGTCAACGTTAAAGACCGCGACCTCGGTGGCTTTGTGGCCGAGCTGCAACAAGTATTGGGAGAAAAACTGCAGTTGCCGGATGGCTATTATCTGGAGTACGGTGGCCAGTTCCAGAACATGGAGCGCGCCATGGGCCATTTAATGATCATTATCCCGGTGACGATTGCGGCGATTTTCTTCCTGCTGTTCCTGCTGTTCCAGTCGTTGCGCTTTGCCACCATGATTATTCTGGTGTTGCCATTTGCTTCGATTGGCGGCGTGATTGCCTTGTTTGTCACGGGTGAATACTTGTCCGTGCCGGCATCTGTAGGTTTTATTGCCTTGTGGGGCATTGCCGTGCTCAACGCCGTGGTCCTGGTCTCCTATATCCGCACCCTGCGTGAAGAAGGCCTGAGCCAGCTCGAAGCCATCCGCAAAGGCTGCGCTCAGCGCTTCAGGCCGGTGATGATGACAGCCACTGTCGCCATGCTGGGTCTGGTGCCGTTCCTGTTTGCGACAGGCCCAGGTGCCGAGGTACAGCGCCCGTTGGCGATTGTGGTGATTGGTGGCTTGATCACCTCCACCCTGCTCACCCTGATTGTAGTGCCCACCCTCTACCGTAAGTTTGAAGAAAGCAAAATAGAGGCATAATGCCGACCCAGTGAGTCTATGCTCTAAAGGATATTTTTATGAAAGAAATCAAAGCAGTCATACAACCGGCGAGATTGGCAAAGATACGTTCCGCACTGCGTAATATCAAAGGCTTTCCCGGCATGTCAGTCAACAAGATGGAAGGTTGCGGCCCACACTTGCAAAAACCGAGTGTGGGTGTGCGCGAAGAACTGACTGATTACAGCCCTAAAGTCTATTTGTATATGGTGGTGCCGGATGAATTGGTGGAGGGTGTCTTGCAGACCATCGTTGAAGTAGCACATACCGGCAATGTCGGCGATGGCATCGTCTGGGTGACGCCAGTGGAACGCATGATCCGCTTATCGGAACAGATCATGGTACTTGATTAAGGTTTATAAATCGCGCCAGTCCAGCCCCTCTTGCTGATGGGCAATCTGCACCCAGTCACTGGCGCAGCCTAGTACTGAACTCAACGCCTGCTTAGCCAAAGCAGGCGTATTATTTTTCTCGCTCAGGTGCGCCGCTACCAAATGCTTGAGCTTGCTGTTATCCAGCTGGGCCAGCAATTGCGCACTGGTTTGATTATCCAGGTGCCCCAGCCAACCGCCTACGCGTTTTTTGAGTGAGTGTGCATAAGGACCGGTGCGCAACATTTCCAGGTCATGATTACACTCCAGCAGCAGGCCATCACAGCCTTGTAGCATCATCACAATATGCGGCGTGACGCTGCCGACATCGGTCAACACACCAAATTTACGCGCCCCATCGCCAAACACAAATTGTGCCGGTTCGCGCGCATCATGCGGCACCGGGTAAGGCTGCACTTCAATTTCGTGCAAAGCGAAAGCGCTATGCGCATCGATGATATTGATCGTCACCGCTTGTGTAGGCAGGTAGCGCTGGCACATACTGTAAGTACCATGCGTGAGCCAGACCGGAATCTGGTAACGTGCCGCCAATTTGAATACCCCGCGCGCATGATCGTCATGCTCATGCGTGACCAGAATGCCTGTAAGTTGCTCAGGCTGAAGATCCAGGCGCGCCAGGCGCTGCACGGTTTCTTTCACACTAAAACCGCAGTCAAGCAAAAGCCGGGTTTCCCCGGCTTCTACCACAGTGGCATTGCCTGCGCTGCCACTGCCTAAAGATGCAAATCGCACACCTGTCCTCTGTTATTTCAGTTGCTCATACAGCAGTGAAATAATACGGTTAGCCGTCGTCGACGTATTGCGCTTGTTATCCACCGTCAACACATACACATCGGTAGTGTCATCTGCGTTTTCCAGCACCTGAATACGATATTGTTTGCTGGACTTGTCTCCATCTGAGGTGCCTTTCCAGAACTTGGTTTTATCGCCAGGTTTCACCTCAGCCGGTGCGGCCGATTTTTCATCTTCATCACTGCCCCAGAATTTCAGGCGCTCAAGCAAGCCTTTTTTCTGCTTGATCGGGTCTTCTGCATCAGTATCCGCGTAACGCACATAGAAAATGCCCTCGGAGCGGTTTTTATCCTCTGTGACAAACCCAATACGATCCAGCGCCAAACCAACACGACGCCAGGCACGGTCAAATGGCTCATTGACTTTCAACGTCACGCTCTGGTCAGGCTCTTTAATCACATCTGCGCGCTTGTCAGAAGCCGCTTGTGTCATCACCTGATCGGCTTTTTGCTCATCCAGGCCCAATTTCACCATCATGCGGCGCAATAATTCAGCATCCAGATCAGCATCAAACTCCTGCCCGGCGTTATTTTTATTGTCTGCCGCGTTGACACGGTAACCGGTATCGATTTTACCCAGCTGCGTATTCACATAGTTTTTACCATCATCTGGCGCACCTGCCACCGTACGATGGGTCATATAGATTTCAGTAGTACCGTCTTTTTCACCCCGCTCCAGGCGGGTACGGAATTTACGTCTGTCAGCAAAGCCAGACAACTTGTCCAGCCAGGCATCAAACTTCTCGCCGTAACCACGAGTATCTTCTTTCGGCTTAATAGCATCCGACTTCAGCCACTCGGTTTCAATCACGCCGAGTTCCGGATTTTCTACTTTGACCGCAAAGCCTTGATCCAGCCAGAAATCACGCACAATCGGCCAGATTTTTTCCGCCGGGGCATTCACCACCAGCCAGCGTTGTTGCCCGGCCTTGACCATGCGTACGTTTTTCATATCCGCCAGCACCGGTTGCGGGCCATTCTGCTCTTGCGCATCCTGGTTTTGGCTATAGGCAGAATAGCTGGTACTACCAGGCACGTTATACGTGCTGCTGGTGCGCACAGTGGTCAGGTCTGGCGGCACTTCCAATGGTTTGGAGCGGCCTGCGCCTTTGTAATCAGAGCTATTATCGATAAACGGGATAGAGTCGCAAGCAGCCAGCACTGTCACCAGGCTGACCAATACGGCCCGTTGTAACCAAACATGATTCATGTATTTCACTTATTTCACCCTAAATTAGTCTTAGCTCAATCAAGCGGCAATCTCGGCCTGCTTCATGGCGTTGCGTAATACTTCATGATATTGGCTGGATAAATTCACCAGCGGCAAACGAATGCCGGTGGCAATCAACCCCATTTGTTGCAATACCCATTTCACTGGAATCGGGTTCGCTTCTACAAACAATTTCTGGTGCAAGGCAAACAGTTTGGCATTCGCCGCCTTGGCCGCAGCGATATCACCATTCAAGGCATGCACACACATTTCGTGCATTAATTGCGGCGCCACATTGGCAGTCACCGAAATGACACCTTTGCCGCCCAGCAACATTAACGCCAGCGACGTCGCGTCATCGCCGCTATACACAGCGAAGTCGGCTGGCACACGCAACAGTAAGTCCGTGCCGCGTTCAATACCGCCCGTAGCATCTTTAATGCCCACAATATTAGGCACTTGTGCCAAACGCAGCACGGTATCATTGCTTAAATCGCAGCCGGTACGGCCTGGCACATTGTATAAAATCTGTGGAATAGCGACCGCTTCGGCAACTGCTTTAAAATGCTGGTACAGGCCCTCTTGTGAAGGCTTGTTGTAGTAAGGGGCGACCAGCAAGCATGCATCTGCACCAAGGCTTTTCGCTTTTGCTGTCAACTCAATGGCTTCAGCAGTCGAGTTGGCACCCGTGCCAGCAATCACTGGCACACGTTTAGCCACATGCTCGATCGTGGTTTTAATCAGCAAGCAATGTTCGTCAACATTGACGGTGGGGGATTCGCCGGTGGTACCGACGATGACAATGCCATCTGTACCGGCGTCGACATGAAAATCGATCAGCTTTTTGAGCGCGTCCAGATCCAAACGACCATCTTCAAACATCGGGGTCACAATTGCGACCAAACTGCCCGTAAACATACCTAGCGCCATTCAATAATAAAGCGAATATTTTAACTGATTATGCGCCTGAACGCCAAAGAACCCGCTTAGCCAGCCGACACGGCCTGCCAGGCCATCGCCAAACATGGTTTCAGTTATAATGTCAGCCTTTGCAACCGGGATTAAATAGCGCTTTTGCCAAGGTAACATGCAGATGAAGAGCCGACTCAAGCAGGACACATGGATTGCGCAGATTGATGCCCTGCTGCCGCAAACACAGTGCCGCCAGTGTGGGTATGACGGCTGCAAACCTTACGCGACAGCCCTCGCCAGTGGTGAAGCCGATATCAATCAATGCCCGCCTGGTGGCGAAACAGGCGTCCAGGCATTGGCAGACTTACTGCAGCGCCCTTACCAGCCTTTAAATCCTGCCCATGGCATCACCAAAGCCAAAGCCGTGGCGGTGATCGATGAAAAAACCTGCATAGGCTGCACACTTTGTATCAGTGCCTGCCCGGTAGACGCGATCCTCGGTGCATCCAAACGCATGCACACGGTGATTAGCCAGGAGTGTACCGGTTGTGAGTTATGCCTGCCGCCCTGCCCGGTCGATTGCATCAGTATGCAAACGGTGGCTGGCCGTGAGTTGGCGATGAACGCTGAGGAGGCTACCCTAGCGCGACGACGCCACACGCAGCGACTCAATCGGCAAGCGCTTGAAAAACGCAACAAAGCCCAAACTTATCACGAGCGACCTACTATACACACTGGCACTATGCACACTGAGACTGCGACAATCAGCACACCTGCCCCTTCAGCAGATACACTGAAAAAAGCCGCCATTGCCGCCGCGATGGCGCGTGTGAAAGCACAAAAAGCGGGTTAACCCTTGCTGTACTCAACGAACTATTTGTTATGAATGCCCAAAAAAGACTGGCGATTTTCGAGCGGCTGGCGCAAGCCATCCCTAACCCAACCACAGAGCTTGAACACAGCTCGACCTTTGAATTACTGATTGCAGTGATTTTGTCAGCACAAGCGACCGACAAAGGCGTGAACATCGCCACACGCAAACTGTTCAAAGTCGCTAACACGCCACAAGCCATTCTCGACCTTGGCCTGGAAGGACTGGAAAGCTACATTAAAACCATAGGCCTTTACCATGCCAAAGCCAATAACGTGCTCAAATGCTGCCAGCAACTGCTCACTTTGCATGGCGGTGAAGTGCCCGACACCCGCGCAGCGCTGGAAGCATTGGCCGGAGTCGGCCGCAAAACCGCCAATGTGATACTCAACACGGCGTTTGGCCAACCAACCATTGCCGTCGACACCCATTTGTTCCGCGTCGGGAACCGCACAAAACTAGCACCCGGCAAAAATGTGCTGGAGGTGGAACAACGTTTTTTAAGCACTACCCCCAAACAGTTTCTAAAAGACGCGCATCACTTATTGATTTTGCATGGCCGCTATACGTGCACGGCACGCAACCCCAAGTGTGGGGAATGTTGCATTGCCGATTTATGTGAATTTAAAGATAAACAAATACACCCGGTGAAGCCACCGGCAGAGAGTTAATCATGGCCTTATTTAACCCCAGCCGCGATGAAGTGCGCCAGTTTTTCTTTGACGCCTGGGCCAAGTTCAAACAGCAGAGTGTATTGACCGACCTCGAAAAAATGGCGGTGGGCATTATGCATATGCATCCGGAATACCACACCATTCTGGATCATCCTGAGCAATACCTAGAACAAGCCTATTATCCGGAAATGGGCGAAACCAACCCGTTTCTGCATATGAGTTTGCACCTGTCCATCCAGGAACAAATCAGCATCAACCAGCCCATAGGCATCACGCAAGCCTACGGCAAACTGTGCACGCGCTTTCAGCAAGAACATGAAGCACAACACGTCCTGCTCGAATGCCTGGCTGAAACCATCTGGCTGGCGCAACGTAACCAAACCGGACTGGATGCCGCGCATTATTTAGGCCTCATCGAGCAACGCGCTGGCATTGCCCCGTCTGCCTGAATTATGCTTCAATAGCCGTCATGAAATCTAACCCGCACGACTGGCTTAACGAACATGGCGATTACTTGTATCGCTTTGCGCTGACGCGGTTACGCGATCCGCATCAAGCAGAAGATGTGGTGCAGGAAACCTTGCTGGCAGCCATTAAAAGCACTACATTTGCCGAACAATCCAGCCCGCGCACCTGGCTCACCGGCATCCTCAAACACAAAATCATTGACTGTATGCGCAAGCAACTGCGCGAAATCCCGGCATCGGAACTCCTGGCTGAAGAAGATGCCAATATGGATGAATTCTTTGACGACACCGGCCACTGGGCAGAAAAACCGCAGGCGTGGGATATCCCACACGATGCCTTGCAGCAAAAACAGTTTTTGCAGGTATTGCAAGAATGCATGGCGCGTTTGCCGCAAAAACTGGCGGCTATTTTCACCATGCGCGATGTCGATGAATTAGATAATGAAGAAATTTGTAAGGCATTGAATATCACCGCGACCAATGCATGGGTAATGTTATACCGTGCCCGCATGGGACTGCGAAAATGTCTTGAAATGCACTGGTAACGCATCAAGGTGAAACGGAAAAAGAGATGTTGAATTGCAAACAAACCAGCGTGCTGGTATCGCAATCACTTGACCGCCCACTCACCTGGCGTGAGCGCTGGGCAGTGAGGTTGCACTTGCTGATTTGCGTTTACTGCCGACGTTTTACGGCGCAGCTCAAGTGGATTCAAGGTGCGATGCAATCTTGGCAGACTCACGCCACGGATCGCACTGAGGATGTTTTATCAGCGGCAGCACGGGAACGCATTACGCAACAACTGGACAAATTTTACTGATGTCCGCTTTTAAACCCTGTTTTAAAAAGGAACTAACATGACGACACACAAAATGGCTGTAATCACTGGCGCAGTTGCTTTATCCATTGCCGCAGCTGCGGCCCATGCAGGCAACAATCCGTTTGAATTAAAAACACTGGGCCAAGGCTACCAGGTGGCAGATGCCACCGACAGCAAAGCCAAAGAAGGCAAATGTAGCAGCGGTAAATGTGGTGCCGAGAAGAAAAAAATGAAGGAAGGTTCTTGCCACCATGATAAAGCCAAAGAGGGCTCCTGCTCTGCTGACAAGATGAAGGAAGGCAGTTGCTCGGCTAAAAAAATGAAAGAAGGCTCTTGCCACGCTAACAAGTAATCATCGCAAGCATCGCCATGGCACAGTTAACTGACATTCGTGGTGCGGGCCTGGGGTTGAAGCGCGAGCTATTGCCCCAGCTCATGCAGCAGCATGGCCAGCCACCGCTGGCGCAATTGCAGTTTCTGGAAATTGCGCCTGAAAACTGGATTCAGGCCGGTGGCAAATATGCCGCCGAGCTGGACTGGCTAATCGCGCACTACCCGATCGCCTGCCATGGTTTATGCCTGTCATTGGGCGGGCCAGACCCGCTCAATGTCGGCTTTCTGCAACAGGTCAAACAGTTCCTGTCTGACTTTGAAATTCCGCTGTATACCGAACATTTAAGCTATTGCAGCGACACAGCCAATGGCTATATTTACGATTTACTGCCTATTCCGTTTACTGAAGAAGCCGTTAAATATGTCGCGCAACGCATCCGGCAAACGCAGGATATTCTGCAACGCCGCATCGCTGTAGAAAACGCTTCGTTTTACGTCGCAGCGCCACTCTCCGAAATGGACGAAATCAGCTTTATCAACGCCGTATTGGCCGAAGCCGACTGCGACTTACATCTGGACATCAATAATGTCTATGTTAATAGCGTCAATTTTGGCTTTGACCCCTACGCCTTCCTAGACCAGATTCCTGCGCAGCGCATTGTCTACGGTCATATGGCCGGGCATTTGCAGGTAGAAGCCAATTTACTGGTGGATACGCATGGCGAAGCGATTATCGACCCAGTGTGGCAGCTGTTAACATACGCCTATGCCAAGCTGGGCGTGTTCCCGACCCTGCTCGAACGGGATAGCCATATTCCGCCGCTGCCCGTGCTCATGCAAGAGGTTGATCGTATCGCCATCCTGCAGCAACAAGCGCAAACTATCCACACACCAAGCCTAGACAAGGTCGCCTGATGCATGCATTTCAAGCCTATCAGGCAGCATTCACCGCCCACTTGCGCCAGCCTTCACTGCATGCCAAACCGGCAGGGGTGGACGCCAAGCGCATGCGTGTTTACCGTGAAATCGTGTTCAACAACTTTGAGGCCAGCGTCAGCGCCTGTTTTCCGGTGCTACGTGACATTCTTGGGCCACGCCGTTTTAGCAAACTGGTGCGGCAGTGTTTCTTTTCACAGCAATTTAACAGCCCGTTGTTTAAGGATATTCCAGGCCACTTTGTCACCTTTCTACGCGCGCAGATAGTAGCCGACTTACCCGCCTACACCGCGCAACTTGCACACTACGAATGGATAGAGCTATTACTTGGCCAGCAAGTGGATAGTGCGACGCCTGACTCAGTTGTCGAGCACTTTACGCAAGGGCAGGCGCTGTTGCATCGCGTTGTGCAACTGTGTGGCGTGTATCAATTGTTGCATTACGATTATGCGGTACACCTGCTGTCAAAAAAACAGAATACGGTGGAGACGATACCCACGTTTTTACTGGTGTATCGTACGCCCGCGTTTAAGGTCTGTTTTATCCAGCTCAATGCGATCACCTACCAACTACTGCAACAGCTGCAAACACAAACGGCCACCTCACATCAGCATCTGCTGCAATTAGCGCAAACAATCCCGCATCTTCCCACCGAAGCTGTCATCGAATTCGGCTTAGAAACGTTACTCTCTCTTCATCAGCAACAAGCCATCTCAACTGATAGCCTGCGATCGAAATAGTCACGCAAATAAGACAGACCGGTCTGCCAGACTGGGTTAGCTTTTGTGGCTAAAAACGACTTTTTTGTCTAAAACCACCTGTAGAAACCAGAATTTTTATCGCGATAAACATAGCGAAGCCATGTTATCTGGTGGAAACTGGTAAAATGAACATAAATATTTACATTAAATTAATCATGCAAAACTCACTCGCCAAAGAAGCTTTAAAACAATTTCGAATTATTTTCGGTACCGTCAGACAACATTTTAGAGAAATTGAAGCCTCGTGCGGCATCTCAGGTTCCCAGTTGTGGCTGTTACATGAAATCGCTACCCACCCAGAATTAGGCGTCTCACGTTTGGCAGAAAACCTCGCTATCCACCAATCCACCTGTAGTTTGCTGGTTGAAAAACTGGTTAAAAAGCACCTAGTCGAGAAACAGCGACTGAGCCAGGACCAACGTAAAGTCGGCCTGATTGTGACCGAAGCAGGCCATGCCGTACTTTCCAAAGCACCCAAGCCAGTAGATGGTATTTTGCCGCAAGTGCTAGCCACGCTGGATACAGAAGCTTTACAAAGCCTGAACGTCTCGCTCAAGATGGTGATCGGTAAACTGGATGCGCAATCGAATACCTTAGGCAATCAGCCGCTGGCTGATTTGTAATACCCGCCTCACACCGAATATAAAAAAGCCGGCGATTGCCGGCTTTTTACTTTGTGACTGAATGCAACTAAGGCATCAAACTAGCAACGCATCAGGCTGGCGACTAATCGCCAAATACCGCAGCTTCACGCGCATTCGCCAATGTGATCACTTCGGCTTTACCGGCGCGATCAAGATCCCACCACTGGCGGATTTCTTCTATGGTTCTGAAACAGCCCTGGCAAAAACCGTTACTGTCATCAATACTGCACACCCCGACACATGGGGATGGAATTTCCTGTTCTGACATATGAATCCCTTTCGCTGCCTTGCTCAGTACACGTTAGCTCAATGCACCGTGACAGTTTTTAAAACGCTTGCCTGAACCGCACGGGCAAGGATCATTACGGCCAACACGCACGCCTTCTGGCAAGCCCTGCGATGACTGCTCTGCATCACCGCTATTGGTTAATGCAGAATCATAATCGGTGTGCTGATACTGCAAATTACCCACATCCGCTGCACGCATGGCCTCTTCGGCGCGGCGCTCTTCCTCTTCAAGCTCTTCGCGGGAACGCACTTGTACCTGCATGGTGATCTTGGTGACTTCGCTCTTAACGGTATTCAGCAAAGATTCGAACAGTTCAAACGCTTCGCGCTTGTATTCCTGCTTGGGGTTCTTTTGCGCATAAGAACGCAAATGGATGCCTTGACGCAGATGATCCAGGGCAGCCAGGTGCTCACGCCAGTGGTTATCCAGGCTCTGCAACATGACTGCGCGCTCGAAATTGCGCATATTGTCGTTGCCAGCCAATGCTTCTTTCGAACCATAGCTTTCGTTCGCCGCATCCAGAATGCGCTCACGCAAGGTTTCCTCATGCAAGTCAGGGTTGTTTTCCAGCCACTCGCCGACTGGCAAGCTGATGCTTAATTCGTCCTGCAACGCTTGCTCAAGCGCTGGCACTTCCCACTGCTCTTCCACGCTGCCTGGTGGCACATAGGTATTAAACAGACTGTTAATCACATCCTCACGCATGGCACGGATGGTCTGGCCGACATCAACCGACTCCAGCAACTCATTACGTTGCTCGTAAATCACCTTGCGCTGGTCGTTAGACACATCATCGTATTCCAGCAATTGTTTACGGATATCGAAGTTACGGCCTTCGACCTTGCGCTGCGCGTTTTCAATCGCGCGCGTCACCATGGCATGCTCAATCGCTTCACCTTCCGGCATATTGAGACGGGTCATGATCGCCGCCACACGTTCGCCTGAGAAAATGCGCAGCAATTGGTCTTCCAGTGACAGGTAGAAGCGGCTGGAACCCGGGTCACCCTGACGGCCGGAACGACCACGCAACTGGTTGTCGACACGACGTGATTCGTGGCGCTCAGTGCCGATAATATGCAAGCCGCCCGCGGCCAATACCGCATCGTGGCGCTGCTGCCACTCAGCTTTCAACTGGGCAATTTTGCTTTCTTTATCCGCATCACTCAAATTGGCATCGCTGCGAATCGCGTGAATTTCGCCTTCGGAGTTACCACCCAATACGATGTCGGTACCACGACCGGCCATATTGGTTGCAATCGTGATCATGCCTGGACGGCCTGCTTCAGCAACAATGGTCGCTTCGCGCTCATGCTGTTTGGCGTTCAACACCTGGTGTTCCAACTTGGCTTGCGTAAGCAATTGCGAAATCAGCTCGGAGTTTTCAATCGAAGTCGTACCGACCAATACGGGCTGGCCTTTGGCCTGGCATTGCTTGATATCTTCGATCACCGCTTTGTATTTTTCCATGCCGGTGCGATACACCTTGTCCATGGCATCTTGTCTCTGCACCGGTCTGTGCGTAGGAATCACCACGGTTTCCAGCGCGTAGATCTGGTTAAATTCGTAGGCTTCGGTATCTGCTGTACCGGTCATGCCGCTCAGCTTCTGATACATGCGGAAGTAGTTCTGGAACGTGATGGACGCCAGCGTCTGGTTTTCTTTCTGGATCGCCACGCCTTCTTTGGCTTCCACCGCCTGATGCAAACCATCAGACCAGCGACGGCCCGGCATCATACGGCCAGAAAACTCATCGACAATGACGATTTCATTATTGCGCACCACGTAGTGCTGGTCGCGGTGGTAGAGATTTTGCGCACGCAGAGAGGCATACAAATGATGCACCAAGGTGATATTTGCAGGCTCATACAAGCTGGAACCTGCAGTCAGCAAACCTGTTTGCTCCAGCAATTGTTCCGCATGCTCATGACCGGCCTCACTCATGGTCACGCTCTGCGCTTTTTCATCTACCCAGAAATCACCCTCGCCGTCCTCGACCTGCTGGCGGACCAGCTGTTTGGCGACTTCATTGATGGCGCCGTATAAATCAACGCTGTGTTCGGCCTGACCAGAAATAATCAGCGGCGTACGGGCTTCATCAATCAGGATCGAGTCCACTTCATCCACCAGCGCATAGTGCAATGGACGCTGTACGCGCTCTTCCTTGCTGAACACCATGTTGTCACGCAGGTAGTCAAAACCAAATTCGTTATTGGTGCCGTAAGTGATGTCCGCAGCATAGGCTTGCTGCTTGGCATCGTGCGGCATTTGCGACAAGTTGATGCCCACGCTCAAACCCAAAAAGTTGTAGAGCTGCCCCATCCACTCGGCATCACGTTTGGCCAGGTAATCATTGACCGTGACCACGTGCACGCCTTTGCCAGTCAAGGCATTCAAATAGGTTGGCAAGGTCGCCACCAGGGTTTTACCTTCACCAGTACGCATTTCAGCAATCTTGCCTGCATTCAGTACCATGCCGCCGATCAACTGCACGTCAAAGTGACGCATGCCCAAGGCACGCTTGCTGCCTTCACGCACTACGGCAAAGGCCTCTGGCAACAGTTTTTCCAGAGACTCGCCATTGCTGTAACGCTGTTTAAACGCTTCGGTTTTTGCACGTAGCTGATCGTCGCTCAAGGCCTGAGTCTCGGGCTCTAACGCATTGATTTGTTTGACGGCTTGCTGATACTGCTTGACCAGTCGATCATTCCGACTGCCAAAAACTTTTTTAAACAACGAGGCTAACATGAGTCACACCGATTTCCGCATGTGCGGCGTTAAATTGAAATAGACCGAGATTGTATAAGATATAGAGGGGGATTGTCTCAATTATTGCACGTCAGTAAACATTACCTTACGCAATGACCACTCCAGAGGCTTGCTTCAGGAATGACTTCTGAGATATTCGCGCGGATCCAGCGGGTTGCCGTTAAGCCGAATTTCGTAATGCAAATGTGGGCCGGTGGAGCGGCCGGTGCTGCCGATCAAGGCAATTTTCTGCCCTTTCATGACGCGCTCACCGGATTTCACCAGCAATCTGGAGTTATGCGCATAACGGGTTTCCAGGCCTGATCCGTGATCAATCTTAAGCAGGTTACCGTAATCAGGCGTTTGTACTGCCGTGGTCACAATACCATCCGCCGCCGCATACACCGGCATGCCGACCGAGGCCGGGAAGTCCAGCCCTTCATGAAAGGCGCGGTGACCATTTAAAGGGTCAATACGCCAGCCATAGCTGGATGAGCTGTAAGCCGCCGCAACCGGGCTGCTGTTAGGCAACATTTCGCGCAACACACTCTTTTGCAACAATTTAGCTTCTATCTTGCCCTGATATTCATCCCTGAAATCCAGGTCAGCCGACATTTGCTCAATCGTCGCTTTCAAATCCTCTTCGCTTAACGGTGAGTCCTTGACCAGCGGCCCGCCCTGCCCCAATGACTCACTTACTGGCGCTTCACTCGCAGGCACTTCATTTACTGGCGTTCTTTCATTGATCGGCTCTGCGGTCGATTTAACGCCCGCCAATTTGGATAAACGCTGGTTCTGCGCATCCAGGCGCAAAATGCGCGCCTGCAACTCGCCAATTTGCTTGGCATAAGCATCAAGGTGATTCTGGGTGGATAACATGGCACCACGTAAATGCGGCGGCAACATGGCTTTGACGCCCTGCGATTTGATCACCTGCTGTGGCGTAATAAACAATAAGATCAACACGACAGGCACCAGTATCAGCGCCAGCAACAAGCCCAGGCTTTCAAACATGCCCAGTGTTTTGGGCTTGGCCATTTTTTCTGAAACAATAATGATATTAATCATGCTAAGAACTCTCGCTATTCACCGGCACACGATGGTAATCCAACGATCACAGCCCTGGTGGTGTACAATATTCATGCATTCTGTGGACGACCCGCCATGTTCAAAATCAATCAGATTTTCAAGCATCATCACGATCTCAAGCCGCTGTTAAAAGAGGCGGATGATAGGCAGCAATTACAGCAATGCTGGTCAGCAGTTGCCCCGGAATTCTCCAGATTTTCGCATGTACTGGCATTTCAAGATGGCGCCCTGACGATTGCCGTGCAATCAGGCGCTGCAGCCAGCAGAATCAGGTTAATGGAAACCCAACTGTTGCAAAAAATCCGGGATTTTTGTCAAAATTCCAGGAAAATCAAAGGCTTAAACCTTAACGCAATTAAGGTCAAAGTGCAAGTAAAATCTCGCCCGCAAAGCAAGCATAAACGCATAAAAGCCCCTTCAAATCGTGCTTTAAACACGCTGGAGACCTATGCAAACAAGGTCGATAATCCAGCGCTCGAAGCCGCTTTACGTCACTTTATTGACCGCCAACGCGACGATTAATCGACATCATTCCACCGGCAAAACTGCCCTGAAAACGCGCTTGTAGACGCACTTTAATAGTGCAATAATGGCTCAACCTGTTACATTTTATTTACAAATCACTCTATATACAAATCAAGTAGCAGGGTTGTAAGCAGTCATTACGTTTAACGCAGTTTCATCAGGAACAGGAGAAGTCATGTCAGTCGCATTAATGTTAGCGCTCGGTGCTGCAGTGTTGGCGGTGCTCTATGGCGTAGTAATGAGTCAATGGATTTCGGGCTTACCCGCTGGCAATGCCCGCATGCAGGAAATTGCCGGAGCCATTCAACAAGGGGCAGCAGCTTATTTGTCCAGGCAATATAAAGCCATCGCGCTGGTGGGTGTGGTCTTGGCCATTTTAATCGGCCTCTTTTTAAACGCACAAACCGCTATTGGCTTTGTGCTAGGCGCTGCCTTGTCGGGCGCTTGCGGCTTTATTGGCATGAATGTGTCAGTCAAGGCCAATGTGCGCACGGCGCAGGCGGCGACCAACGGCATAGGTGCCGCACTGGATGTCGCATTTAAGGGCGGCGCCATCACTGGCATGCTGGTCGTGGGCCTGGGCTTGCTGGGCGTGGCTGGTTTTTATATTTATCTGGGCGCAGAACAGGCCACCGACCTCAATCCACTCATCGGCTTGGCGTTTGGCTCTTCACTCATTTCCATCTTTGCACGACTGGGTGGCGGCATTTTCACCAAAGGCGCAGATGTGGGTGCTGACCTGGTCGGCAAAGTCGAAGCAGGCATCCCGGAAGACGACCCGCGCAACCCGGCGGTGATTGCTGACAACGTCGGCGACAATGTCGGTGACTGTGCGGGCATGGCGGCCGACCTGTTCGAAACCTATGCCGTGACCTTGATCGCCACCATGGTACTCGGCAGCCTGATGGCGACAGAAGCAGGTAGCAATGGGGTAATTTATCCACTGCTACTGGGCGCAGTCTCTATTGTGGCCTCAATTATCGGCTGTTTCTTTGTTAAGGCCTCGCCCGGCATGAAAAACGTCATGCCGGCGTTATATAAAGGCCTGGCTGTGGCTGGCGTGCTGTCACTCATCGCGTTTTACTTTGTCACGCAATACGTCTTCCCGCAAGGCTACACCCATGGTGAAGTCTCGGTTTCCAGCCAGGCACTCTTTGGCGCCTGCGCAGTAGGCCTGGTCTTAACCGCGGCCCTGGTGTGGATCACGGAATACTATACGGGCACGGATTACGCGCCAGTGAAACACGTGGCACAAGCCTCAACCACCGGCCACGCCACCAACATTATTGCGGGCATAGGCGTGTCCATGAAATCGACCGCCCTGCCAGTGATTTCGGTCTGTATTGCCATCTACGTCGCGTTCCACCTGGCGGGCCTTTATGGCGTGGCGATTGCTGCCATGGCCATGTTGAGCATGGCAGGCATTGTGGTCGCACTGGATGCTTATGGCCCGATTACCGATAACGCAGGCGGTATCGCCGAGATGGCAGAGTTGCCCAGCAGCGTGCGCGATGTGACTGATCCACTGGATGCGGTGGGCAACACGACGAAAGCAGTCACCAAAGGCTATGCGATCGGTTCTGCTGGCCTGGCATCGCTGGTGCTATTTGCCGACTACACGCACAAACTGGAAGGCGCAGGCATCACCGCCAGCTTTGATTTAAGTGACCCGAAAGTGATTATCGGCCTGTTTCTTGGCGGCCTGATCCCGTTCCTGTTTGCCGCCATGGCGATGGAAGCCGTTGGCCGCGCGGCGGGCAGCGTGGTGGAAGAGGTGCGTCGCCAGTTCCGCGAAATCAAAGGCATTATGGAAGGCACCGCCAAACCTGAATATGGCAAAGCAGTGGATATGTTGACCAGCGCAGCCATCAAGGAAATGATGTTGCCATCATTACTGCCGGTCGCCGTGCCGATTTTGGTCGGCTTGTTCTTGGGCCCGATCGCATTGGGCGGCTTGCTCATGGGGACGATTGTGACTGGCCTGTTTGTGGCGATCTCCATGTGTACCGGCGGCGGCGCCTGGGATAATGCCAAAAAGTATATTGAAGATGGCCACCACGGCGGCAAGGGCTCAGATGCGCACAAAGCCGCAGTCACAGGCGACACCGTCGGTGATCCTTACAAGGATACGGCGGGCCCGGCAGTGAATCCATTAATTAAGATCATCAACATTGTGGCGCTGTTGATCGTGCCGCTATTACATTAACAGGCTATTCACAAACAAAAAGCCGGGTAAGTTACCCGGCTTTTTTATGCATCATATTTCAGCGTAAAACGTCAGCTTAAAACGCTGGCTTCACTTCCGCTTCGTTGTAACGCACAACGCCATCAGTGATTTCTTTATGCGCAGATTCAATGCCTTCCCAACCTTCGATTTTCACCCATTTACCCTTGTCCAGGTCTTTGTAGTGCTCAAAGAAGTGGGCGATCATGTCCAAACGCCAAGGTGACACATCGCTCAATGTTTTCTGGTAAGCATACAGGCCGCATACTTTTTCAATAGGCACGGCCAGCACTTTGGCATCACCACCAGCTTCGTCCGTCATTTTCAGCATACCCAATGCGCGGCAACGCACCACGACACCTGGCAACAATGGCACTGGTGTAATCACCAGCACGTCGACCGGGTCTCCATCGTCACCCAGGGTGTGTGGAATATAACCGTAGTTACATGGATATTGCATGGATGTACCCATGAAGCGATCCACAAACAGCGCGCCACTTTCTTTATCTACTTCGTATTTAACCGGGTCGCCGTTGGCCGGAATTTCGATAATGACGTTAAAGTCGTGGGGCAAATCTTTGCCGCTTGGCACCAAATTCAAAGACATCTTCTCAAACCCATTTCAACAAAAAAGCGCCATTATAGGCGAATAATATGAACATTTGCTGGCAAACAGCACTATTTTTGATCCGGCACAACAGGCTCGGCATCGCGGCACGCCTGCCGTACCGTGACGGGTATCAGCTTCAATGCCAGGTAAAGCAATAACGGGATAATCACCAATTCATCCAACTGGCCGATGACTGGAATAAAGTCAGGAATCAGGTCAAACGGCAATACCAGATAAGCCAGCGCCAGCCATAACAAAGCTTTGGCCAGCCACGGCGTTTGCGGATGCGCATGCAAGGCGCGGTAAAACGCCACCTCCTGCTTAAAGCGGCTGGCCAGTGTTGCCAGTTGCGCACGCAAACCCATGAATGATTAATCCACCTGCAAAGTACGGCCCGTCAGTTTGGCAAACGCTTCCATATATTTATCAGACGTGCGTTGTGCCACATCGGCGGGCAGTTCCGGGCCTGGCGCGACCTTGTTCCAACCGCAGCTTTCCAGCCAGTCGCGCACATATTGCTTGTCATAACTGGGCGGGTTGCTGCCAATCTTGTATTGGTCAGCCGGCCAAAAACGTGAAGAATCCGGGGTTAACGCCTCATCCATCACATGCAATACCCCATACTCGTCGACGCCAAATTCAAACTTGGTGTCCGCAATGATAATGCCTTTGGTGCGTGCATATTCTGCAGCGCGCGTGTATAAAGCAATCGCGGCTTTTTCCACTTGTGCCGTCAGGTCTTTGCCAATTAAGGCTTCTACTTGCGCCACGCTGATATTCTCGTCATGCTCGCCGACAGCTGCCTTGCTTGACGGTGTGAATAACGGTTTCGGTAATTGTTGTGCCAATTGCAGCCCAGATGGCAACGGGATATCACAGACGGTGCCTTTGGCCTGGTATTCTTTCCAACCACTGCCGACCAGGTAACCACGTACAATCGCTTCCAGCGGCAAGGCTTTGAGTTTTTTCACCACCACGGCACGGCCCTTGACCTGCTCGATTTCGTCAGGTGCCACCACAGACTCAGGCGCAATGCCGGTCAAATGGTTAGGCACCACATCGTGCAATTGCTCAAACCAGAAGTTAGCCATTTGCGTCAGCATGGCCCCTTTATGCTCAATGCCGGTGGGCAGGATCACATCAAAAGCGCTCAAGCGATCGGTACTGACCAGCAACATGGTCTTGGCGTCGATATCGTAAATATCACGCACCTTACCCTGGTGCAGTTTTTTCAGGCTTTTGATGGAAGTTTCGAGCAAAGGCGCACGCATAATGTCTATCACACAAGTAAAAGCAGCATTATAAATGCGCGACGCGATTGCTGGCGAATAAATTGATGCTCAACGACTCAAGCAGCCACTGCCTCATCCTCTTCAACTTCGGGTAAATCTGTCATCGACAATTTGGCATAAGCCACATAGCGCGTTAAGCGCAGCAGGTTGCAGGTATAACCGTATTCATTGTCATACCAGCCGATCAATTTGACGAAGGTAGGGTCCAGCATAATGCCCGCACCCGCATCAAACACACTGGCCGCCGGGAAACCACGGAAGTCACTGGAAACCACTGCCTCCTCGGTATAACCCAACACCCCCTTGAGGTCGCGCTCAGCCGCGTATTTCATCACGGCACAAATTTCTTCGTAACTGGTTTTTTGCTGCAACTCAACGGTTAAGTCGACCACAGACACATCCGCCGAAGGGATGCGCATGGACATGCCAGTGAGCTTTTTATTGAGTGCCGGAATCACCTTGCCTACTGCCTTGGCTGCCCCTGTGCTGGAAGGAATAATGTTTTCAAATACCCCGCGTCCACCGCGCCAGTCTTTATTGGAAGTACCATCCACGGTTTTTTGTGTCGCGGTCGCCGCATGAATGGTCGTCATTAGGCCACGTTTGACGCCAAAATTGTCGTGCAACACTTTCACGATCGGCGCCAACCCGTTGGTGGTGCACGAAGCCGCCGAGACGATATCCTCACCGTGATAATGGTAGTGATTGACGCCATAGACATACATGGGCGTATCATCTTTGCCCGGTGCCGATTGCACCACAATGCGCGCGCCACCTGCAATATGTGCCGCGCAGGTTTCCTGGGTCAGGAAAACGCCCGTGCATTCGATGACCACATCGACAGCTTCCGCTTTCCAGTCGATGTCGGCAGGTTTGGCATGTGCCGTCAGGCGAATCTGCTTGCCATCCACGACCAGGAAATCGCCCTCTAAATGTGCATCTTGTGCCAGCCTGCCGTGCACTGAGTCATATTTGAGCATATACAACATATGGTCAGGTTCTTCGATGCCGTTAATGGCCACGACCTCCATATCCTTGAACTCAGCCTGATTTAATGCGGCGCGCAGCACCATACGGCCAATGCGGCCAAAACCGTTAATCCCCACCCGAATGCCCATTTTTGACTCCTTCGTCTCTGGATAGGGAAAAAACAAGCAATTTTGATGCTAATTTTCAACAATTAGCATTAGACAGGCACGAAAGCCGCGAATAGAATAGAGTTGAATCTTTTGAATGTTGCAAGCAACTGGCCATCGGATATTTTGTGAACATCGCAGAGCAATTACTGAGTGGTATTCTGGACACATTACCCCTGCAAATTGCAGTGATTGATGAGACCAGCAGCATTATTTACGTGAACCAGGCCTGGCGAAAATTCGGGCTACTCTATGGCCTGGACCTCGAAACAGACTGGTTTGGCATCGCTTACCTGGATCTCTGCCGCGCTAACGAAGACACTAACCAGCCCTTGTTAGTGGACGGTATCGAGCGTGTGCTCAGCGGCTCAATCGAACACTTCACAACTGACTATTTGTGTCACACGCCGACTCAGGAACCTACCTGGCTGACGCTCAACCTGCAGCCCATGCAAACCACGCTGGCGGATGGTAAATTATTTTTACTGTCGCTCACCAACATCACCCACCACAAACAGACTGAAGACCGCATCTCGGCCCTCACCTTGACCGACCCGCTCACCGGGCTGGCCAATCGCCGTCGGCTGGAGCAATTCATGCGCGACGAATGGTCGCGCGCGATCCGCCATCAATCCAGCCTGAGCGTGATGATGGTCGATGCTGACCACTTCAAGCAGCTCAATGACAGCATGGGCCATGGCGCGGGAGACGAGTGCCTGCGCCAACTGGCAGGCATATTGAAACGTTACAGCAATCGCCCGGGAGACTTGGCTGCGCGATATGGTGGTGAAGAGTTTGTATTGGTGCTGGGGCAGACCACGCAGCAGGAAGCGGCCAAAATTGCCGAACGCATCCGGCAAAAAGTCATGGCGCTGGATATCCGCTTCGCAGGTCATCGCCTGATGACTGTCAGCATCGGCGTAGCCTCGCTAGGCCTGCAGCAATCACAATCGCACAAAGAGCAGCACGCGCGCAACCAGTGGCTCAACTTCAGTGAAGACGGCAATTTATTGATAGAACAGGCCGACAAGGCCTTGTATGTCGCCAAGAAACAGGGGCGAAATCGCGTTGAAGTCTACGATAAACATCATAGACTGACGGTCCCGCTCTCCGTTTAATACCTGCAGAGCGCAGACCGTCACCAGACTTGGAGATTAAGCTGCGCGCTCTTCCAGGATAGCCACGGCTGGCAAGGTTTTGCCTTCCAAAAACTCCAGGAACGCACCACCCGCAGTCGAAATATAAGACACCTTGTCATAGATATCATATTTCTGGATCGCAGCAATGGTGTCGCCACCGCCTGCCAACGTAAAGGCCTTGGTTTCGGCAATCGCCTTGGCAATGGTTTTCGTGCCTTCACCAAACTGGTCAAATTCAAATACGCCGACTGGCCCGTTCCAGACCACGGTGCCCGCTTTCATAATGATATCCACCAGCTCAGCCGCAGACTGTGCGCCAATATCAAAAATCATTTCATCGGCAGCCACCTCAGTCGCCGATTTTTTCACCGCAGGTTCATTGGCATCAAATTGCTTGCCGACCACAACATCTTTAGCGATAGGCACACATGCGCCACGCGCCTCCATTTTGCCCATCAGGCATTTCGCGGTCTCAATCAGGTCACCCTCACACAGGGATTTGCCTACTTCCTGGCCTGAGGCTTTAAGGAAGGTGTTGGCGATACCGCCACCCACTACCAACTGGTCCACCTTATCGGACAAGCTCTCGAGCACGGTCAACTTGGTGGAGACCTTAGAACCACCGACAATCGCCACCAGCGGGCGCGCAGGAGCCAGCAAGGCTTTGCTCAACGCATCCAGTTCTTGTGTCAGCAAAATACCGGCACAGGCAACTGGGGCAAACTTGGCAATCCCATGCGTGGAAGCTTCGGCGCGGTGCGCAGTACCAAACGCATCCATCACAAACACGTCACACAACGCAGCGTATTTTTTGGCCAGCTCATCATTGTTTTTCTTTTCGCCAACATTAAAGCGACAGTTTTCCAGCAAAATCAGCTGACCGTCCTGCGTGGTCAGACTGTCTTCCGGCGCGTTAGGCGCTAACCAGTTTTTCACCAGTCGCACGGGCTGCCCCAACAACTTACTCATCACATCAGCCACCGGCTGCAATGAGTTCTCTTCACTGTAGACACCCTCTTCCGGGCGACCCAGATGCGAAGTCACCATCACTTTGGCGCCCGCCTTCAGGGCAAACTCAATGGTGGGCATACTGGCCACAATCCTGGCATCACTGGTCACCACGCCGTCTTTCACCGGCACGTTGAGGTCGGCACGGATAAATACACGCTTGCCACGCAAGTCGAGGTCGGTCATTTTGATGAATTTCATGAAGGTCTCCCTTGAGCGGTCGCCGCCGCTTGAATATAAACTGGTAAGGATAAAAATATCAGTGACAAAAACAAACGGGGCATAAAGCCCCGTGCATCATTAAGCAATGTGTTGAACCAGGCGCAGCAGGTTACAGGTGTAGCCGTATTCGTTGTCGTACCAGCCCACCACTTTGACAAACGTCGGGTCCAGCATGATACCGGCATCGGCATCAAACACGCTGGCAGCCGCGCTGCTGCGGAAGTCGCTGGAAACCACTTTTTCGTTGGTATATTCGAGCACGCCTTTTAACTCACCGTCAGCCGCTTTTTGCATGGCAGCACAAATCGCCTCATAGCTGGCTTCAGTATTCAGCTCTACCGTCAGGTCAACCACAGACACATCGGCGGATGGCACACGCATGGCCATGCCGGTCAGTTTTTTGTTGAGTGAAGGAATCACTTTACCAACCGCCTTGGCAGCGCCCGTGCTCGAAGGAATAATGTTTTCAAACACACTGCGGCCACCGCGCCAGTCTTTTTTAGAGGTACCATCTACCGTCAGTTGTGAGGCTGTCGCCGCGTGAATGGTGGTCATCAAGCCACGTTTAATACCAAAGGTGTCATGCAATACTTTGGCCAACGGCGCCAGGCCATTAGTGGTACAGGAGGCAGCAGAAATAATCGCCTGGCCTGCATATTCTTTGTGGTTTACGCCAAACACAAACATGGGCGTGTCATCTTTACCCGGGGCGGATTGCACGACTTTTTTCGCGCCGCCGCTAATGTGCGGGTGGCAGTTGTCCTGTGTCAGGAAAGCGCCGGTAGATTCAATGATGATCTCTGCACCACCAATACGCCAGTCAATTTTGCTAGGGTCACGCTCTGCGGTTAAATGAATACGTTTGCCATTCACCACCAGCGCACCATTGTCAGCTTCTACCTTGGCATTAAAACGGCCATGCACAGAGTCATACTTAAGCAAATACATCATGTATTCAACATCATATGAACTATTAATTGCCACTACTTCGATATTGCTAAACTCTGCCTGCTCAATCGCCGCACGCAACGCCATACGGCCAATTCGTCCAAACCCGTTAATGCCTACCTTGACTGACATATGCTCCCCAACATTGCTTAGAACTAAAACTCAGCATTTTAACCTAAACCACCTATACTGGACAGATTGTAAGTATTTGATTTGATACACGACAAAGCAGAAAAGCCATTGTAAGCAGGCGACACTCGCCTGTTCACCCTCAGATATTCTGGAAAGAAGGAAAAATGCACGATACCATCACCCTCGCTGGCGGCTGTTTTTGGGGCATGCAAGACCTGTTTAGACGCCTGCCTGGCGTGATTAATACCCGCGTCGGCTATAGCGGCGGCGAGGTTGCGCATGCCACTTACCGCAATCATGGCAACCATGCAGAAGCGATAGAAATAGAGTTTGATGCGTCGCAGATCGGCCTGAGGCAATTGCTGGTGTTCTTTTTCCAGATTCACGACCCAACCACCCTGAACCGCCAGGGCAATGATTTAGGGCCGTCTTACCGTTCTGCCATTTATTATGTCAATGCTGCACAAAAAGCCGAGGCAGAACAGCTGATTGCCGAGATGAATGCCACACACATCTGGCCCGGCGAAGTCGTCACTGAGGTGACGCCTGCCAGCGAATTCTGGCTGGCCGAGCCTGAGCATCAGGATTATTTGGTGAAATATCCAACCGGCTACACCTGCCATGGCTTGCGGCTGGACTGGATTTTGCCACAAGACCGCGCAGCGGCCGTGTGGTTATAGATTACTCAGGCGTGACGGTAGGCGGCAACTTGTTTGCAGCACCTGGCTTGCGCGGCTTGCCAGCTGGACGTCGGCCGGAATGATGCAAAAAAGTGGCTAGCTCGTTAAGTGCTAATTGATAGACTTCGCGCTTGAATTCAATCACATCTTCCAGCGGCACCCAGTACTCACTCCAGCGCCAGGCATCAAATTCGGGATGCTCAGTCGCACGCAGCGACACATCGGAGTCGCGACCAGTCAGGCGCAATAAAAACCAGATTTGCTTCTGGCCTTTATAACTGCCACGCCATTCGCGTTTAATCCAGCTGGTCGGCACCTCATAGCGCAACCAGTCACGCGTACGGCCCAGAATCTTGACGTGCTCAGGCTTGAGGCCCACCTCTTCCATCAGCTCACGATACATGGCTTGTTCCGGCGTTTCACCATATTTGATGCCGCCTTGCGGAAACTGCCACGCATGCTCTCTGATACGCTTGCCCCAAAACACCTGGTTATGTGCATTGCAAAGCACAATCCCAACGTTCGGACGGTATCCATCACGATCTAACATAAAAAACTGCCTTCAATATTTCCTGCAATTTTTTCATACTTTGCCCTTTAATGAAAGGACAACCATCACGCGTCCGTCATAAAACCATGCCTGCTTTACTCAAAAAAAAAGCTCACATCCGTGAGCTTTTTTACTGATGTCCTGAAAAGATCAGGATTTCATGCGACGTGCAGCCAAACCACCTACGACCAACAGGCCAGCAAACATCATGGCAGACTTGTCTGCTTCTGGCACCGGGATCACAGTCATGTTGACGAAAGTGTAATCAGACTGATTGCTACAAGTTCTGCAATTGGTGTAAGGGTAACCCTTCATTGCTGTAAACTGAATGCTTTGAATGGAACGGGTACCAAACGGATTATCCAGTTGCCATGCACCAGTACCGCCATCAACAGCGCCACTACCGATAGATGTTACAGTGCCTTCACCAGTCCATGCCGCAGTATGAATGCCAGTCGCTGTTAAAAAGTACTCTGCGGGATTATTAATATCATCTGCAAATGTTACTAACAACTTAGCCACTTCCTTTACATCGCCATATTCCGGACCATCAAACAGCAATGCCAGGTTGATAGAAGACACAATCACTTCTTTAGAGAATGTACCGGTCAATGTTTCACCGATATCGATTTCGCCATCAGTTCTGCCACCTGCAATACCCACACCAGTGATGCCTGCCTGTGACTTCTGCTTGAACGCGCTACTACCCACAAAAGTGGCTGTTGTACCATCCGCAAAAGTGGTCAGGTAGCTAGATTGCCCGTTAACAAAATTGGAACCTACCACGGTGCCTGTAGTCAAGGCAGAGGCAGATTGTGCTGTTGCCAGTAGCGACACCGACAGCAAGAACTTAAGGCCAGCGTAAAATATTTTTTTCATTGTGACTTCCTTATAGATTAAATCGAGATTAAAAAATTTTTGCCATTTTATGTCAGTCGACTGTATGTATAAAATAGTCCATTAGGGTCAAAGGCGAACATCTTGTTTCTTTTCATATGTTTACAAGTAAAATACCAGGCACCGATAATATATTTATTCAAATGAGATTAATAATTCTGTCAACCTGAAACCTCTATCACCGTTTTACGCCTATGCACTTGCCTATCACGCACACCACACCAACTCACACACAACACCGCCTGCACCAACAGTGCTACAGCCTGCTATTGCTGTTTATATGGAGCGCACTCAGTCACGCAGGCAACCTGGCCTACATCACCAACCAGGGCAGCGACACGGTATCGGTGCTGGATACGCAAAAAAAACAGGTCATACAAACCATAGAAGTTGGCAAAGCGCCGGTGGGCGTGGCCATTGCAGCAAAACAGCAACGCGTTTACATCAGCAATGCCAATAGCCAAAGCGTCTCCGTCATCAACAGCAACACCCAGCAAAAGCTGCAAGACATCCCCGTGCCAGTGCAAGCCGTTGGCATCACGCTCAGCCGCGATGAGCACACCTTATATGTGGCCGACTGGGGTGGCGAGCAGGTGATTGCCATTGACACCGCACACCCCGAAAAACAAAAAGCCTTCAAGGCAGGCAAAACACCGTCCGGCATGCTGGTCAGCGCAGATAACAAAAAACTGTTTATTGCCAACCGCGATAGCAACGACATTACCGTCGTCGATACCAGCACCCTGAAAACGCTGGCGCAAATCCCGGTCGGCTTACATCCATTTGCTTTAACCTTGAGTCCCGACGGCCGCACACTGTTTGTCGTCAACGTCGTCAGCAACACATTAACCTTACTCAATGTAGATACCTATCAATCGAGCACTGTCAAAACCGGGCAACATCCTTATGGGGTGGCCATCAGCCCCGATAGCCGATGGGCTTATGTCAGCAACAATCACGCAGAAAGCGTTTCGGTGATTGATTTAAGCAATGGCAAAACCGTGAAAACGATCGCCGTCGGCGAGTTTCCAGAAGGCATTGAATATGACAAAACAAGCAATCAAGTGGTCGTTGCCAACTGGGGATCAGACACTGTTTCGCTGATTGATGCGCGCACAAATACCGTCACGCACACCATTGCCAGCCCCAAACTGTGCCGGTCATTTGGGCAATTTATCCTTCAGGCTAAATAAAATTTGTTTTTTTCACAGGATGACCCATGAATTAGTCGCAAAGAAGCTTTTTTTTAGGTAAAGTCACGGGTTGTTTTTAAAACGCCAAGACCGCTTACTTTTATCAAGTACCGCTCACTTTTAGTTTTGAAAGTCTGTAAATATCAGGAGAAATGTAATGAAAAAAATTCTAGGCATTATTGCTGTTTCTTTATTGCCGTTGATTCCTTTGACTGCTGGCGCACACGGTGCGGCTGCGTTACGTTTTGAAAAAACCGTTACCATCAAAGCAGCACCGGCAAAAGTCTGGGCATTGTTAAAAGACTTCGGCAATGTACAAGCATGGCACGCAGGCGTTGAGTCCACCACGGTAGAACAGAAAAAAGATGAAAATGGCGATGACGCGACTTATCGCACCGTCAAACTGAAAAACGGCGGCGTGATGTACGAAAAACTGCGCTCAGCTGACGATGCAGGCATGCGCTTGAAGTATGAATACGTGATTGAAAAAAGCACTTTGCAAGTATCTAACTTTTACCCAAGCATCACTGTGACCGGCAGCGGCAACGAAGCAGTTGTGACAGTGAAAGGCAGCTACACACGTGCTGACTCTTCAAACATTCCAAAACCTGAACAAAATGACGACGCTGCAACCAAAGCAGTAAACGATTATTTTGATGCTGGTCTGGAAAGCCTGAAAAAGGTAGCCGAATCGGGAAAGTAATTAGCCAGGGTTCTGGAAAAAAATCGCAAGGCAACAGTAAACCCTGGTGGAAGTTCTGGTAAGTCTTACGTTGTAAACAACAGTTTTTGCAAATGCGGTGTTTGGTCAAAAGCTAAACACTGACACCAAATAAAGGGATTGTGTACCACACAATCCCTTTTTTGCATCTGAAGTATGCACTTCCCCCTGACCAAAAACATCACTCGCATTGCCAAAGTTTGACGATAGCTGTCACTTTACGTCATACCCACCTTTGCCGACCTAGCCAAAAAACCTTGAATTCAAATCGAAGAAATAAAGCATAAAAACCCTTTAATTCATATTTTTCAATAAGTTATTGACGCCAATACACAGCTGGCACACCTGTTGCTTTAGGGTTTAGCGAACACTGTTGGAAAAGCAGTGAATGAAACAGAAGATGTTCACTTTAAACTTGACTCAAAAGGAAAACATGATGAAAAAACACGTACAACAAGGTTTTACCCTGATTGAATTGATGATCGTTGTTGCCATTATCGGTATTTTGGCTTCTGTGGCGATTCCAGCTTATACAGACTACGTAGAATCCGCTCATGATGGCGCATGTATGGAAGAAGCTACAGCTTGGTCTAAACGTGCTTATGCACAACTAGTGTTAGGCAATGAGCCCGTTGATTACAACACGACCACTGGTAATTGCTCAGCTGCACCAGCCAAGCCAACTTCCGCTAGTAGCACTGATGCATTAGTCTTTACGCCTAAAAGCGGGACTGGCGCTACAATTTCCTGCTTAATGTCCAACGCAGGCGCTTGCACAGTTGTTAAATAATTAAACTCTGCTGGTTGCGGTTTAGCAACCTGCCAAATCGCTAAAGACCCCTTGCGCCTAGCAGGGGGTCTTTATTTAGAACTGATAGGATTAAGAATGCTTAATCAGAAGGCACTTATTCATCAGCAAGGCTTTACATTAATTGAGTTGGTGATTGCGATCGCCATTATTGGCATTCTTGCTGCTGTCGCTATTCCAAACTATCAACAATACACGCATGAAGCAGCGGACAACGCGTGCCTCGCTGAAGCCCAAAACTACGCACAATCTGTTTCTATTGCCATTTCTACCCAACACCCTGATTTGCCTACACACATAGCATCAGCCTGCCAACAAATAACAACCCCCAGCCAAATCGCCACCAGTTTGCAAGCTACTCCAACAAAAACAGGCACTGGAAAAGCAATCACTTGCGACCTAACCAACAACGGTCTTTGTACCAAGACCTGACTTTAAATTTAACCTCAACTCGAATAACCATTCTTTTTTTGCTAAACTTAAGCAGTCATAAAATCAGGTAGGTCGAGTGTTAGAAAGCATCATTAAACATCCGCAAGCGAAAGACGCATGCATCATATGGATGCACGGCCTAGGCGCCGACGGCCATGACTTTGAGCCTGCTGTGCAAATGCTCAACCTGCCACATATCAAATTTATCCTACCGCACGCACCTTATCGTCCTGTTACCTTGAACAACGGTTACGAGATGCGTGCCTGGTATGACATTTTCGGGCTGCAATCAGAAAGCACTCAAGACGAAGTTGGCATCAACAATATGCAGCTAACAATTAACGCCATGATTGAGGCAGAGGTTGCACGCGGCGTTCCTTCGCAACGTATTTTGTTGGCTGGCTTTTCACAGGGCGGCGCAATGGCTTTGCATACGGCAACGCGCTTTGATAAACCCTTGGCTGGCGTATTGGCGCTCTCTACTTATTTGCCATTAAAGAATCAGCTCAAAGACAAGCAGCATCCCGCCAACAAACCCTTGCCAATCTGGATGGCGCATGGGCGACAAGACAGTGTGATTACGCTAGCGACCGCGCAATCATCCCGGCAAACGCTGGAGGCTGCGGGTTATGCGGTGGAGTGGCGCGAATACGATATGCCGCACAGTGTATGTGAAGCCGAAATTGACGATATTCGCCAATTCCTGCTGCGCGTTTTACCTGCCTGACCCATTCACCCACCACCCTGAGAATAATCCCGCAAGCAGGGGGAGTTTTGTTAAAATAGCTGGCGTTTTCACAGGCTAATTTTCATGAGTGCTTCCAAAAAGTCACCGTCTACGGTGAATGACCAACAAACCTTTGCTGAACGACTGACAGCGCTGGAGTCCATCGTCAAAAGCATGGAGTCTGGTGAACTGCCACTGGAAGCCGCGCTAACGGCTTACACCGAAGGCATGCAACTGCTGCAGGTTTGCCAGGAATCACTGCAACAAGCCGAACAAACCGTGATGATCCTGAACCAGCAACAACAGCTGGCTCCTTTTGAGGCCAATTAACGCGCCTGCTTTCTTTTGTCTTTAGTCATGACTCAGCCTCCATTTGTTTTTGATCATTGGGCCAACGCACATCAACAACGCGTTGAAGCGGTATTAGCACGCACACTGCCGAGTGAAACTACCTTGCCTGAGCGCCTGCATGAAGCCATGCGTTATGCGGTGCTGGGTGGAGGCAAGCGTGTGCGTGCCTTGTTGAGCTATGCCGCAGCAGAACTGGCAGGGGCGACCCCAAACGCGGCAGATGCCGCCGCTGCCGCTGTAGAACTGATTCACGCCTTTTCACTGGTGCATGATGATATGCCGTGCATGGATGATGACGACCTGCGCCGCGGCAAGCCGAGTTGCCACAAACAATATGACGATGCGACCGCCTTGCTGGTGGGCGACGCATTGCAAAGCCTGGCCTTTGAATGCCTGGCCAGCACCAGTGTACCGCAGGCGTTAAAACAAGTGCAGGTATTGGCGAAAGCCACTGGCTCACGCGGCATGTGTGGCGGCCAGAGTATAGACTTGCAAAGCACGGGCAAACGGTTGTCCCGTGAGGCACTGGAAACCATGCACCAGTACAAAACCGGCGCCCTGATTGAAGCGGCGGCCTTACTGGGCGCTTACGCCGCGGACCAGACGGATCAGCAACTGACAACGACCCTGGCACAATACAGCCAACATATGGGCCTGGCATTCCAGGTGGTGGACGATATTCTCGACGCCACCGCTGATACACAAACCCTGGGTAAAACCGCAGGTAAAGATGCCTTGCAGGAAAAATCGACCTACGTCAGCCTGCTAGGTTTGAAAGAGGCGAAAACACTGGTCAATACCTTGTACGCGCAAACATTGCAGTTACTGGCGGGCTTTGGCCCGCAGGCAGACCCGCTACGCGGCATTGCCAAATTTATTTGTGAGCGCCCATTTTAATCATGACTTCGCTGCTGTCCCGCATTGATTCCCCTACCGACCTGCGCACGCTGGAGCGCTCGCAGCTCAAAGTGCTGGCCGCAGAACTACGCGCATTCCTGATTCAAAGCGTGTCGCAAACGGGCGGGCACCTGGCGTCTAACCTGGGCGTAGTAGAACTCACTATTGCGTTACATTACATCTATAACACGCCGGACGACCGCCTGGTGTGGGATGTCGGCCACCAAACTTACCCGCACAAAATCCTCACCGGGCGTCGCGAAGCGATGGCGAATCTGCGCAAAGCAGGCGGCATTGCAGGGTTCCCCAAGCGCGATGAAAGCGAATACGACACCTTTGGCACGGGCCACTCCAGCACCTCCATTTCAGCCGCCTTGGGCATGGCGGTTGCCGCAAAAGCGCAAGGTTCGAATCGCCGCAGCGTCGCTATTATTGGTGACGGCGCCATGACCGCAGGCATGGCATTTGAAGCCTTGAACAATGCGGGTGACATGGATACCAACATTTTGGTGATCCTCAATGACAACGACATGAGCATCTCCAACAATGTAGGCGCGCTCAACAATTACCTGGCCCGCTTAATGTCCGGCAAACTGTATGACAGCGTGCGCCGTAGCGGCAAGAAGGTGCTGGACATCATGCCGCCGGTCAAAGAATTCGCACGCCGTGCCGAAGAGCACGCCAAAGGCATGGTGACTCCGGGGACGTTATTTGAAGAATTCGGCTTTAACTACATTGGCCCGATTGACGGCCACGATATTGATACCCTGATGGATACGCTGGGCAATATCCGCCAATTGCAAGGGCCACAATTTTTGCATGTGGTCACGCAAAAAGGCAAAGGCTATCGCCCGGCCGAAGACAACCCGAACAAATACCATGGCGTGAGCAAGTTTGACCCGCAGAACGGGCACAGCCTGAGCCATAGCGAACGGCCAAGCTATACACAGATTTTTGGCGACTGGCTGGTTGATATGGCCGCAGCAGACCATAAACTGGTCGGCATCACGCCTGCCATGTGCGATGGTTCGGGCCTCAACCGCTTTGCTGAAGCTTATCCGCAACGTTATTTTGATGTAGGCATTGCCGAACAGCATGCACTCACCTTTGCCGCAGGCATGGCGTGCGACGGCCTGAAGCCGGTGGTGGCGATTTACTCCACCTTTTTGCAGCGCGCTTATGACCAGTTGGTACATGACATTGCCTTGCAAGACCTGGACGTATTACTGGCCATTGACCGCGCGGGCCTGGTGGGTGCTGATGGCCCGACGCATGCCGGCAGTTTTGATTTAAGTTTTTTGCGCTGCATCCCGAATATTGTCATCATGGCGCCTAGCGATGAAAACGAGTGTCGCCAGATGCTGACCACTGGCTACCACTACCCTGGTACGGCTGCAGTACGTTATCCGCGCGGCAGCGGCATTGGTGCCAGCATTTCACCAACATTAGAATCACTACCTATCGGCAAAGCCCAGTTGGTGCGCCAGGGTAAGAAAGTGGCTATTCTGGCGTTTGGCAGCATGTTGCAACCGGCGCTACAAGCGGCGGAAGCAGTGGATGCCACCGTGATCAATATGCGTTTTATCAAACCGCTGGATGAAGCCATGTTGCTGGACATGGCGCGTACGCACGATTACCTGGTCACGGTGGAAGAAAACGCCGTGATGGGTGGTGCTGGCGCGGCAGTGATGGAGTGCCTGCAAGCCCATGGCCTAACGAAACCAATACGCTGCCTTGGTTTGCCTGACCAGTTTATCGAACATGGCAGCCACGAAACTATGCTGGCCGAATGTGGTCTAGACAACAACGGTATCAAGTCTGCTATTGAGAAATTAATTTCCGAGTAGTAAACTCAACTATTAATTAACAGGCGGGAATGCCCGCGATGGAACCCTGATGAATCAACCCGTGATCCCAACAACGATCGAAGATGTACAGAATACGCCAGACGTGCGTAGACTGGATATCAACAAAGTCGGTATCAAATCTATTCGCCACCCGGTGATTGTCAAAGACAAGTCCGGCGGCGAGCAGCACACTGTTGCCCTGTTTGATATGTATGTGCATTTGCCGCACAACTTCAAAGGCACGCACATGTCTCGCTTTGTCGAGATTTTGAACATGAATGAGCACGCCATTTCGATCGACTCATTCGAAACCATCCTGCGTCAAATGGTAGAACGCCTGGAAGCTGAATCCGGTTATGTAGAAATGCGTTTCCCTTATTTCATCAATAAAGCGGCTCCGGTTTCCGGCGTTAAAAGCCTGCTGGATTATGATGTGACGTTTATTGGTGAAATCAAACAGGGTAATTTTGAAATCACCGTCAAAGTCATGGTGCCAGTCACCAGCTTGTGTCCATGCAGCAAAAAAATCTCCGATTATGGCGCCCACAATCAACGTTCACACGTCACTGTCACGGCCCTGTTGAATGACTTTATGTGGCTGGAAGACCTAGTGACACTGATTGAAGACCAGGCCTCTTGCCAGTTGTATGGCTTGCTCAAGCGCCCGGATGAGAAATTCGTGACCGAGCGCGCTTATGACAATCCGAAATTTGTCGAAGACATGGTGCGAGATGTTGCTGCACAACTCAACGATGAAAAACGTATTGTGAAATATGTGGTTGAATCAGAGAACTTTGAGTCTATCCACAATCACAGCGCCTATGCACTGATTGAGCGTGACAAACGCGTGAATTAATCGTCACCAGCAGACATAAAAACAGCCCGCATCCGGGCTGTTTTCTTTTATCGGCAATGATTCACATCAATGACTAAACATGCCTTTACGCGCATAAGGTTGCGACAAATGTAAGCCCGCGGCCACAATGATGGCGCCTAGTAGCGGAAATAATGCTGCCAGTGTAAACGTCAGTTGCCCGCCTAAATACTGCAAGGCAAACCCGCCCAACAAGCCACCCAGCGCACCGCCTATGCCATACGCCACACTGTTATAAATGGCCTGCCCTTTGGCCTGGTGACGGCCATTAAAATATTGCGTCACCACTTCTACCGATGCAGCATGGAAGCTACCAAACGTGAACGCATGCATGGTTTGCGCCAGCAGTAATACCCATAGATTATCCGGCACCAGTCCCATCATGGTGAAACGCACCACGCCGATGAGCAGGCTTACCAGCAAAATGGTTTTAAGCTTAAAGTGCGTCATGATCCAGGGCATTTTCATGAAAATGCCAATCTCGCAAATCACGCCCAGCCCCCATAACCAGCCTATCATGCCTTTGCTGTAGCCATGTTCAGCCAGGTAGATAGAGTAGAAGTTATACATCAGGCCATGCGCCGTCACCATCATAGCGCAGCCCACCAGCAACGACAACACGGCCGGTTGCTTTAAGATTTGCCATACCGAGAAATCATCATGCGCATGTGGTGGCACATGGGCTTCCGGTAGCTTCCACGTCAAGCCGAACAAGGTGCATTGCACCAGCAAGATAAACCAGAGCAGGCTACCAATGCCGAACCAGTCGGTCAGATAACCCAATAACACCGAGGCAAAAATAAAGCCCCACGAGCCCCATAAACGGATTTTGCTGTAATGGCCGTTGGTGCTGGCCAAATGTGCCAATACCAATGACTCAGACAGCGGCAAGGTCGAACTGGTAAATAAACTAAGGGCGATCATCACCACAAACATGGTGGTGAAATCATGCGCCCAGAAGATGGCGATAAACCCGAGCAGACCAAGAAAAGCCGTGGTGCGTATCCAGCGCACGCGCTGCCGCGTGTGGTCTGCCAGCCAGCCCCATAAATTAGGCGCTACAATACGGCTGAGCTGGAACAAGGACATGAGGATGCCAATGTCTGCCGGGGAAAAGGATTCAGCGGTGAGATACAAGCCCCAGTAAGGGACAAAAGCGCCGACAAAGAAGTAATAGATAAAATAGAAGCGCGAGAGATTAAAGTGTAAGGCGTGACTCATAAAATACTCGCGCGTTGATGACCATCGCCCAAGGGTAAGCTTGGGCGATCAATCAAATTACAGTGTTGGCACCTTGGAATGCACGTCAGCGTTCTGGCCGCGGTTGCGCAAGGCATGATCCATCAGCACCAGTGCCAGCATGGCCTCCACAATCGGCGTCGCGCGTATGCCTACACACGGGTCGTGGCGACCAGTCGTTTGCATCATCACCGCCTCGCCAGCCTGGTTGATAGAATGACGCTGCTGCGGAATGCTGGAGGTCGGCTTGAACGCGACATTCACCACAATATCCTGACCACTGGAGATGCCACCCAAAATGCCACCGGCATGGTTGGTCGCAAAACCTTCTGGCGTCAGTTCGTCGCTATGCACGCTGCCACGTTGTGCCACTGAGGCGAACCCAGCGCCGATCTCCACGCCTTTGACGGCATTAATGCCCATCATGGCATGGGCAATATCGGCATCCAGGCGGTCAAACACCGGCTCACCTAAACCGACAGGTATTTTCTCTGCCACCACGGTAATCTGAGCACCTACCGAATCACGCTCGCTGCGGATCTGGTCCATATAGGCTTCAAGTTGCGGCAAAATCTCGACATTTGGTGAGAAGAAGGCATTGCCGTCTTGCGACAGCGCATCCCAGCTCACAAACGGAATCTTGATGTCGCCTATCTGGCTTAAGTAGCCACGAATCTCTACCCCGTATTGTTGCTTGAGCCATTTTTTGGCTATGGCGCCAGCAGCCACGCGCACGGCCGTTTCACGTGCGCTGGAGCGGCCACCGCCACGATAATCGCGGATACCGTACTTTTGCGTATAGGTATAGTCAGCATGGCCAGGGCGGAAAGTATCCATGATTTTGCTGTAGTCTTGCGAACGCTGGTCGGTATTGCGGATCAGCAAGCCAATCGGCGTACCCGTGGTTTTGCCTTCAAAGATGCCAGACAGGATTTCAACCTCATCCGCTTCGGCACGCTGGGTCACATGGCGTGATGTACCAGGTTTGCGGCGATCAAGATCCACTTGTAAATCTGCTGCGCTCAGTTCCAGGCCGGGTGGGCAACCATCGACAATGCCGCCAATGCCAGGGCCGTGTGACTCGCCAAACGAGGTCAAGGTAAACAAGGTGCCGATGGTATTGCCAGACATGCGATTTTCCCACTGAATAATTTTCTTTATTTTAGCATAGACTGGCCAGCCACCTGTTCGCGGGTTGATTTCCGGCCAGTGAACGCTTATGCTGGAATGGCATTTTTACCTGGGATAGCAATGGCAAAACGTAAACATACGCATCGCAAGCACCGACTGCTGGGGGCCGATAACCCGGCGCTCATAGAGACCCCCGCAGGCCCGCCCTTGCCTGCTGCCTGCATCCATAAAATTTGCTATAACGCGCAAGATATCCTGTCAGCCCAACTCACCATGCAGGAAATCGTCAATTGGCAGCCACCCGCCGGACATATCGCCTGGATCAATGTGCATGGTGTGCTGGATATCCCCTTGTTGCAAGCCGTTGCCCGCCGTTTCAAACTGCACCCGCTGGTACTGGATGATATTTTAAATACCGAACAGCGGCCAAAGCTGGATACCTACCAAGATTATCTGTTTCTGGAAACACGATTGTTCTACTACGACACAGACAGCATGAGTGTCAGTTCTGAACAAATCAGCATGGCTTTAGGACGTGAGTGGCTACTTACTTTCCAGGAGCGGCCTTCCGGCAGCTTTGAACCAGTGCGTGAGCGGTTGCGCCAGGGCCAGGCCTTATTACGCCAGAGTGGCCCGGACTATTTGTGTTATGCCCTGTTGGACAGCCTGATGGAACGCTATTTTCAGGTACTGGAAGCGATTAACGACGATGCCGAACAACTTGAAAACCAGTTACTGGATCGCCCCAGCCCGGAAGACTTGCAGAACATACACCGCCTTAAACATGTAACTATCCAGTTGCGACGCGCAGTCTGGCCGTTACGCGAGGTATTGAATAGCCTGATTCGCAATGAACACGGATTCTTCAGTCCGCAAACGGTGCCTTATTTGCGTGACCTGTACGACCATACGGTGCATTTCACAGAATCCCTGGAAGCGATTCGCGACACCTTAAGCGGCCTGATGGATATTTACATGACCAGCCTCAGCCAACGCGTGAACCTGGAAGTGCGTGCACTGACTGTCGTCGCCATGCTGTTTATGCCAGCCACCCTGATTGCAGGGATTTTTGGCATGAACTTTAACGAAATGCCGTGGTTAAAAGACCCTGATGGTTTCTGGTGGGCGATATTGATGATGTTGCTGATTGCGGTGGCAATGTTACTGGTGTTCTGGCGGCGGCAATGGCTCAGTAGCCGCCGGGATTCTTAGCGCCTCAAGCAGCCAGCAGTTCTGGGCGTGGCAGTTGCTTGATCACATCCTGCAACTCGTAATACAAAGCCATGTAATCTTGCGCGGCCGCACTGTCAGCATCATATTCAAATACGTGCTGCCCCATGCGCGCACTCTCGGCCAAGGCAGTATGCTCATAAATCTTACTGATCAGGACTTCGCTGCCAAACAGGCGGCGCATCTCCTGTTCCACCTCCGTGGTCATGGCCTTGCGTTTATCGGCCCGCGTGAGTAAATAGCGGCGCTGTATTTTGCGTTTTAATACCGGCTGCAAGGCATTCAATGCCTTATCCATTTTGACCGCAGAATTGATAGATAGATAGTCAGTAGAGACCGGCACCAGCACCAGGTCGCTGGCAAACACGGCGCTCAATGAAATCACGCCGACACATGGGCAGCAATCCATGAATACTTCCAGCGCCGGTTGTGCGGCTTCCAGGGCAAGCAGGCCTTGCCCAAGCTTGCTTAATGTCGCCGGGCCGCGGCCAAACTGCGAATCCACTTTCATTAATTCAGAAGTGGCAGGGATCAATTGCAGGCCATTACGCAAAGGCTGGCACAAAGTATCCAGCGGTGTCGCATCCTGGTAAAACCTGAACAAATGCTGCTGCAGATCCAGGCCGGTATGCTTGTAAATTTCGGTGAGCCTGGCTTGCGGATCCATATCCAGCAAAGCCACCTGGCGCTTTTTGCGTTGGCTGGCGGCGGCCAGATTGAGGGCTGTGGTGGTAGCCCCAACTCCGGCTTTCTGATTAAAAATGGCGATTTTCAACATGATCAAGTTTGCTCAGACATGGTTTTCAAGCATCAAATGTTGCAAGCGATGCATGCCATCATAAACGATGTTGCCAGCAGAGACCACCCCGCGCAAAATCGTTGCAGCAGTGATGCCTGGTGTTGAACTAGTGTGAAAGGGATCGCTAGAAAAAAAGAAACCCGCTAATGCGGGTTAAAAGGGGGTTTGGATCAGGAGGAAATCAATGCTAGTCGTTGAAAATCAACTAAACCAGCCATCAAACAAAACATTTTGTGTTTCGTTTAAAGATGAGTCCAGTATAGGGAGGAGTTATTGCAGTAATTTGACCAAGCTGTAACTGAATTGTAAAAGACAAAATTCAATTGTTATTAAATTGTAACTTTAATAAAAACAACAACTTGCAGACACCGTTTAACGCAAAACGGTAAAAGTAAAAACGGCCAATAGTCTAGCAGAATTCTAACTGCCCGACTATCGACCGCAAGATCGCATAAGACTAATGCGACGGATTAACTGAAAAAGTCGCGCGCCTTATCGACCCAGCTTTTATTCTTGGGACTATGTTTACCCGCATCGGCTTGCGTGCTGCTTTCAAACTCGCGCAACAGGTCTTTCTGTTTTTCGGTGAGACGCACTGGCGTTTCAACCACCACGTGTACCATCAGGTCACCATGCTCACTGGAACGCAACGGCTTGATGCCTTTGCCACGCAGACGGAACACGCTGCCGGTTTGTGTTTCGGCCGGGATCTTCATCTTGGCCGCGCCATCCAGCGTTGGCACTTCGATTTCACCACCCAAGGCCGCGGTGCTAAAACTGATGGGCATTTCGCAATGCAGGTTTGCGCCTTCACGTTGAAAAATCGGGTGCTCTTTGAGATGCACCACCACGTATAAGTCACCGGTTGGCCCGCCATTGACGCCAGCTTCGCCTTCGCCACTGAGGCGGATACGATCGCCTTCATCCACACCAGCCGGAATCTTAACGTTCAGCGTCTTGTTCTGCTTGACGCGACCGCCACCATGGCAGGTTGGGCAAGGCTCTTTGACCATCTTGCCGGTGCCATGACATTTAGGACAGGTTTGCTGCACAGAGAAGAAACCCTGCTGCATGCGTACCTGGCCATGGCCATTACAGGTGGTACAAGTGACAGGTGAAGTGCCTGGACGTGCGCCCGAGCCATGACAGGTTTCGCAGCTGGTTTGCACCGGGATGCGAATCTTGGTCTCTGTGCCCTTGGCGGCATCTTCAAGTGAAATTTCCAGGTTGTAACGCAAGTCAGCGCCACGATAAACATTAGAGCGCTGATTACGCGCGCCGCCAAAAATATCGCCAAAAATATCGCCGAAGGCGTCACTGAAATTGCCGGAGTTAAAACCGCCAAAACCAGCGCCACCCATGCTCGGGTCTACCCCGGCATGACCATACTGGTCATAAGCGGCGCGCTTCTGGTCGTCGCTCAGAATCTCGTAGGCCTCTTTGGCTTCTTTAAAGCTTTCTTCAGCTTTCGGGTTATCCGGGTTACGGTCAGGGTGAAACTTCATGGCCAGTTTTTTAAAGGCTTTTTTAATTTCCTCTTCGCTGGCGTCGCGGTTTACACCTAACACTTCGTAATAATCTTTTTTTGCAGCTGCCATAGTTTTTCCGTTTAATGCGCTTGCGCCATAAAGACAAACACACCCGCGATCAGCGTAGTGTGTTTGCCGGCATCATTGAAAAAAGGGCGAGCATGTTCATACCCGCCACTTTCACGCTTAGTCTTTCTTCACTTCTTCAAACTCGGCATCCACAACATCGCCTTCAACCGTTTTTTCGCCTTCAGGTTGCTGTGCGCTCTCGGTGTTGGCCTGCGCCTGTTGCTCTGCGTAGACTTTCTCACCCAGTTTTTGCGAAGCTTCCATCAAGGCATTGGTTTTGGCTTCGATCACTTCTTTATCATCGCCATCCTTGGCCACGGCTTCCAGCTCCTTAATCGCGTCTTCGATCTTGGCTTTTTCGTCAGCCTCAATTTTGTCGCCATGCTCAGCCAGTGATTTTTTCACGCTGTGCAATACGCTGTCAGCCTGGTTACGGGCATCGACCAATTCACGCAGTTTTTTGTCTTCGTCTGCATATTTAGCCGCATCTTCTTCCATGCGCTGAATCTCTTCTTCAGACAAACCGGAGTTGGCCTTGATGGTGATTTTGTTTTCTTTGCCAGTGGCTTTGTCTTTGGCAGACACATGCAAAATACCGTTGGCATCGATGTCAAACGTCACTTCAATTTGCGGCATGCCACGTGGTGATGGTGGAATATCGCTCAGGTTAAACTGACCCAGGCTCTTGTTGCCAGCTGCCATCTCACGCTCACCTTGCAGCACGTGAATCGTCACGGCATTCTGGTTGTCTTCTGCGGTTGAAAACACTTGCGATGCCTTGGTCGGGATCGTGGTGTTTTTCTTGATCAGCTTGGTCATCACGCTGCCCAGCGTCTCAATACCCAGTGACAATGGTGTGACGTCCAGCAGCAACACGTCTTTCACGTCGCCCTTCAATACGCCACCCTGAATTGCGGCACCAACAGCGACCGCTTCGTCCGGGTTCACGTCTTTACGTGGCTCTTTGCCAAAAATCTCTTTCACTTTTTCTTGCACTTTTGGCATACGGCTTTGACCACCGACCAAAATCACGTCAGAAATATCAGAAGGTGACACGCCAGCATCTTTCAATGCAGTTTTACATGGCGCAATCGTACGCTCAATCAGCTCTTCCACCAGTGACTCCAGTTTGGCACGGGTGATTTTCACTACCAAGTGCTTAGGACCAGTCGCATCTGCCGTGATGTATGGCAAGTTCACTTCAGTTTGCTGTGCACCAGACAATTCGATCTTGGCTTTTTCAGCGGCTTCTTTCAAACGTTGTTTGGCCAGCAAGTCGTTGCGCAGGTCCAAACCATTTTCTTTTTTGAACTCATCAGCCAAAAAGTCGATGATGCGGTTATCGAAGTCTTCACCACCGAGGAAAGTGTCACCGTTGGTGGACAATACTTCAAACTGGTGCTCGCCGTCGATTTCAGTAATTTCGATAATCGAGATATCAAACGTACCACCACCCAAGTCGTATACCGCAATCTTGCGGTCACCTTCTTGTTTGTCCATACCAAACGCCAACGCAGCAGCCGTTGGTTCGTTGATGATACGTTTCACTTCCAGGCCAGCAATACGGCCTGCATCCTTAGTCGCCTGACGCTGGCTGTCGTTAAAGTAAGCTGGCACTGTAATCACCGCTTCAGTCACTTCTTCGCCCAGGTAATCTTCGGCAGTTTTTTTCATTTTGCGCAATACTTCAGCAGAAATTTGCGGTGGCGCCTGTTTGTTGCCACGCACCTCGACCCAGGCATCACCGTTGTCTGCTTTAGCAATGGTGTAAGGCATCAAGTCGATGTCTTTTTGCACTTCTTTTTCGTCAAAACGGCGGCCGATCAAACGCTTGACCGCAAACAAGGTATTTTTAGGGTTGGTCACGGCCTGGCGTTTTGCCGGGGCGCCGACCAGAATCTCGCCATCTTCCTGATAAGCGATGATAGAAGGTGTCGTACGTGCACCTTCCGCATTCTCAATCACGCGTGGTTTGCCACCTTCCATCACGGCGACGCAGGAGTTGGTTGTCCCCAAGTCGATACCGATAATTTTTGCCATATTCTATGTTCCTTAAATTCGTTAATCTTTAATCTACTGATGCAGTGAACATTGGGATGCTGTGAAAGATTTCAAGCCCCTGTTCCTTAAATGGTTTTTAGGCTTATTTGGCCTGAATCACGGTGACCAATGCCGGGCGCAATACACGCTCATTCAGGCTGTAGCCTTTTTGCAGCACGCTCAATACGGTATTGGGTTCACCTTCGGCCGGCACCATGCTGATCGCCTGATGCTTGTTCGGGTCAAACTTTTCACCCAGCGGGTTAATTTCAGCAATATTGAATTTCTCGAATACGCTTAACAGTTGCTTGGCCGTCAGCTCTACGCCGTTTTTATAGCTGGCCACTTCTTCGCTTTCCACCGCCAATGCGGCATCCAGGCTATCTTTCACTGCCAGCAGCTCGCCGCTGAATTTTTCCAGCGCAAACTTGCGTGCCTTATCAATATCATCCGCCGCGCGACGGCGAATATTTTCACCTTCGGCTTTGACATACAACACTTGCGCCTTGGCTTCTTCGAGCGCGGCTTCGAGTGCCACAATGCGTGCTTCGTGTGCATCAGTCGCGCTGGCTTGCACTTCTTCCTGCACGGCTGATTCGTTTGCGGCCACCTCGGAAGGTGTATTTGGTTCTTGCATGGGGCTCCCCTTCTATTTCAATACTATTCACCGTGAGAGGTTTCTATCGAAACATTTTCTCTCAATATCTTCCCAAGGTTGGGGATGCCCCTACTGATTTCAAGGGTAAAGCGTGAATTTGTGTGTGATTTTTTAAACGTGGCCAGAAACAGAAGTCACGATTGACGACACTTCGGCAATCACCGCCGCGACTGATGGCACTTGCCCTTTGCCACCCAAATTGACCGCAGGTGCCACACGGCCGCCCGCCACGCCAGTAAACGCAGGCTCGGTATCGGTATACAGGGCAACGATGGGCACATCCAGCGCGGCAGCCAGGTGTGATAAACCGGTATCTACCCCTACGGCAAAGCGCACTTGCGGCATCTGGCTGGCGAGTTGTTGCAAGCTCAGTTTAGGCAACACCAGGGCTTGCGGTACATGTGCAGCAATTCTTTCAGCACGCGCTTTTTCGCTATCACTGGCCCACGGCAACCACATGTGCAAGCCTAGCCTGGCATAGTGTTGGCCCAACGCCACCCAATGTTCTTCAGGCCATAATTTGCTATCACGACTCGTCGCATGCAGTGCCAGAAAAGCCTCGGCTGGTGCGGGCTGAGCCAAGCCTGCCAACCCGTAAGCAGGCTTGTTTTGCGGCACAGCATAACCAAGCGCCAGCGCCGCCAGGGTGCGCATACGCACCACCGCATGCTGGCGATAACTAATGGCATACTGATACTGGTAAAAACGACTGGCCAATGGCTCGCGAATGGAGTGCTTGTCGTAACCATAACGTGGCCCGTGTGCCCACGTCGCCATCACCGCACTTTTCACCAGCCCCTGCAAATCCAGCACCAGATCATAAGGTTGGGCCGCGACAGCCTGCTTCACGGCTGCAATTTCACACCAGGTCTGGCGGCGCCACCACTGTTTGCGCCAACGACGCACCGCGACGGTAAACACTTGCTGCACCCGTGGATGCAGGCGCGGAATATCCGCAAAACTGGCTTCTACCAGCCAGTCAATGTGCGCATCAGGAAAGTGCTGCAGGATATCCTCAACAACAGGCAGGGCGTGGATAACATCGCCCATAGAGGTGGTTTTGACAATCAGGATGCGTTTCATGGCCGCTATTTTCGCATACAATGCCATCGCATGAAGTTTGCGTTTCTCATATTCAAATACTTTCCTTACGGCGGCGTGCAGCGCGATATGTTGCGCATCGCCAGAGACTGCGTCAGCCTCGGGCATGAGGTGACGATTTTCACCGGCGAGTGGCGCGGCGATTTACCGTCGGACATCACTGTGCAGCTATTAACCGCCAAGGGTTGGCTGAACCACCATAGACACCAGTCGCTGATCAGGCAAATGCAGCACGCCGTGCAACAACAAGGCTTTGACCGCGTGGTGGGCTTTAACCGCATGCCTGGCCTGGATGTCTACTTTGCCGCCGACCCCTGCTACGCCGAGCGCATGCACCACGAGCCCTGGTACAAAAAACTGTCTGGCCGCTATCGGTTTTTCTCGGCCATGGAAAACGCCGTCTTTGGCAAACAGGCTGCTACACATATCTTGCTGCTCAACCAGCATGACCAGGCCATGTTCCAGCGCTGGTATGGCACAGACCGGGCGCGTTTTCACCTGATCCCGCCCAATATTCCATTACAGCGTTTCAGCGACCTCGCTACACAAGATCACCGCGCTTATGTGCGCAACACCTTCAACCTGCCTGACGATGCGATCGTCTTGCTGACAGTGGGGTCAGCATTTGTACGCAAAGGAGTAGATCGCGCGATTGATGCCTTGAGCAGCCTGCCGGATGCGCTTAAACAGCGCTGTTGGCTATTGGCCGTTGGTGAGTTTGAGTCCAGCAGCAATATGCAAGCCTACGCAGCGCAACACGGTGTGGCCGAGCGCTGCATTGAGGCAGGCGGCCGGCCGGATATTCCGGCCCTGATGCTAGGTTGTGACTTACTGATACATGCCGCGCGCTCTGAGCTGGCCGGTATTGTATTGATTGAAGCCATGACAGCGGGTCTCCCATTACTGGTTAGCGGCGTCTGTGGCTATGCGGGTTATATTAGTGCGGCGCAGGCAGGCCTGGTACTAGCAGAGCCGTTTGATCAGGCAGCCATGAATCAGGCCCTGGTTGAGATGCTGCACCAATTATCGACCCAAGCGTGGTCAGACAATGCCAGGGCGTTTGTGCAGCGCATGGCTGCTTCGCAACTGGCGCACCCTGAGGCGAATATCATTGCGTCTACTTATTCAGGCGAGCAACACTCTTAAGGTGTTGATGGCTTCCCAGGCATAAACGGCACATTGCGTAACTTGTCTGCGGCCGCTTTGCTGGCTTCACTGCGTTGCAAGGCATAGGCTTTAGCCTGCTCTAACAAGGCAGCAGATGGCAAATTAGGGTCATCCGGTAACGCTGACAGCTTCTCGAAGCTTTCTTCATAAGGCGTGGCCACCTGCGCATCAATTTGCGCGGCCATATCATCAAAACTGACGCTGCCTTCACGGCCTTCCAGTATGATCTGCCGCCATTTCTGCTGTGCTTTCTGGTCCACTTGGTTGAGTTTCTGCACTTGCTTTTGTATTGCGATTTCTTGCTGCCAGCGATATTTGGGCGTGGGCAAATGAGTCACTAATACAAACAGCGCAACTATCCAGGCAACGCCTGCCAACCACTGCGTCATCGTTAATAGTTTACTGGGGATGATGGTGACCGGTAGCAAAAGCGTTGCCATCACCATGCCAGTGACAAAGCCACCAATATGGGCCGAATTATCGATGCCTGGAATGATGTAGCCCATGGCGATAGTCAGAGCAGAAAACAGCAACGCGCCCCAGAACAACCAGCGGAATTCCTGTGCCTGCATTTGCTTTCTGCCAAACCAGACATACACCAGCAGCGCCCCATAAATCCCGAAAATGGCCCCGGAAGCACCACCAGACACCGCATCATTACCTTGTATCACCAGCGACAGCAGATTGCCACCGACGCCACTGATCAGGTAGATCACCACAAAACGGACGGCGCCAAACATGCGCTCGACCAGTTTTCCGCCATCCCACAGGGCGAGCATATTCATACCCAGATGCAAGGCGCCAAAGTGTAAAAACATGGCGCTGGCCAGTCGCCACCACTGGCCATCGGCAGTCGCCGGGGCAAAATTAGCGCCCCAGGTCAGTTGCACCGTATTCGGGGAATGCCAGAAGCCCGCACCACCAAACAGCATGACCACAAACACCAGCACATTCAATACGATCAGCAACCGTGTCATCGGCGGTACGGGTGCGCGCAACTCAATGCGGGTAAGTAGTGACTGATCCATTAATTCAATGATTCCTGAAAAGGGACTTCCAATACAGGGGGCTGCTGCAAGCCTGTAATCAGGCTCTGCAAGTTTTCTTGTGGCACTGACATCTGCGGATCTATGCTGTTCGCCACCCAGCCACAAAAATCGATATTTCTTTGTTTAAGCACTTCTGCTGTGAGCAAGGCATGATTGATGCAGCCCAGCCGCATGCCCACCACCACTAAAGCCGGGAGATTGAGTGCCTGGATTAAATCAGCGATGGTTTGAGTAGCATTAAGTGGCACCAGCAACCCACCTGCGCCTTCGACAATCACCACATCTGCCATGGTCGCCAGTTGCTCATAGGCCGCGCGAATCACGTTAAAGTCAATCTCCACGCCAGTCTGGGCGGCGGCGATATGCGGCGCAATCGCTGGCTCGAAACAATAGGGATTTATCAGTTCAGACGGCGCGCTGATATTGGAAGCAGCAGTGAGTAAACGGACGTCTTCATTCTGCCAACGCCCATCCACCCACTCACAACCAGACGCCACCGGCTTCATGCCAATGACGGTCAGGCCTTGCCCCACCAGTTGCTGCATCAAGCGCACGGTGACTGTCGTTTTACCTACACTGGTATCGGTGCCGGTGACAAAAAAATGACGTGGCAACGTGCGCATGATTATTCCGGATGCGCCGTTTTGCGTGGCATAAACTGGACTGGACTGCTGCCCGGCGCGGTGTATGGCTGGCTGCCGGTCCACGCATGTACAAACACCACTTCATAGGTGGCGGGCAATTTACCGTCACGGCGGAATACTTCATAGCCCTGCCGCAATTGCTGTAAAAATCCTTTTCCACTCAAGCCTTTGGCGCGCCCGGCCGTCGCGTTATGGGCGCCTATGGCCTTGAGGTCACGCATCAGGGATTCCACCGTGTCATAAGTTAAGGTGTAATGCATCACATCCAGCACCGGCGCGCTGAACCCGGCGCGCGTAAGGGCATCGCCGATATCATGCATATCAATAAAACGGCTGACGTGGGTATGGTCGGCGCCAGACGCAACACGTAACTCCTTGAGCGTATCCGGCCCCAAGGTGGCAAACATCAGCAGGCCGTTCGGGCGCAATACCCGGCGCCATTCTTGCAACGCGGCATCCAGGTCATTACACCACTGCACGGCCAGGTTGGACCAGACCATATCCACACTGGCGGTTGCCAGCGGCAGTGACTCAATATCGGCGCAGACAAAACGTGGTTTGGCCTGCCAAAACTGATACCAGGGAAATAAGGCACGGCTGCGTATCAGCATACCTTCGGCAATATCCAGTGCAATGCCCTGCGCTTTTTTAAACTGCCTGAGCAAGGCGTGCAAACCATGGCCGGTACCACACCCGGCGTCCAGGATCACTGCTGGCTCAAGTTTGACTACATCGAGGCGACTAAGCATTTCTGCACGCACCTGGCGCTGCAAAATGGCGGCGGCATCATACTGTTTGGCGGCGCGATGAAACGACTGCCGCATGCGCGATTTGTCGATCTGGTAAACGTCCTGCATTTAGCTACCCACTTGTGGTGATGCCAGGTCGTCAGCCATAAATGCTTCTACAGATTCGCAGAAAGCATCCGCATGTGACAGGAATGGCGCATGTGCAGCCCCGGCGATCACGCGCAGCTGGGCACGCTGCATGTGCATAGCCAGCCAGTGCGCAGCGGTCACCGGCGCCAGCGTATCACGGTCACCGTGAATCAGCAGGGTTGGCTGGAACAAGCGGCCAACCTCTTCGCGCAAATCGGTTTGCAGCAAAATATCCAGTGCCTGGTTCAGGTTGTCTTGCGTAGGCGTGGGTTTGGCCGCAAACGCCGTGCGTAACTGGCGCACCGTGCTGCGCGCATCTTTGGCATGCATGCATTGCAAGGTCAGAAAGTTCAGCAAGGTCGCGGTGAAATCCTGCTCGAAACGCTCATTGAACTGCTCAAAATGCCTGGCGGCAATGCCATGCGGCCAATCAGGTTTGCTGACAAAACAAGGGTTGGTGCCCACCAGAATCAGTTTTTCTACACGGTCTGGCTGGTTAAGCGCAATCTGCTGCGCCACCAGTCCACCCAATGACCAGCCCAGTATGGTCGACACGCCGGGGATTTCTTCAGCCACCGCTTCAGCCAGGCTGTGCAAGTGATAAGGGTAAATGGGGCGGCTTTGCCCCATGCCTGGCAAATCCACCAGAAATAAGCGGTAGTTGGCAGACAAGCGCTTGACCACACGCTCCCACACCGCACTATTCATGCCCCAGCCATGCAACATGACTAAGGGTTTGCCCTGCCCCATGATTTCGATGAAACAACTCATGCCTGCGCCCTGGCCGGAATCTCACGCTCTGCCGCTTGCAAGGCCGCAATCAATGCTCGCACGTTAGCCTCACTATGCGCAGCCGACAGTGAAATGCGCAAACGTGAGGTATTCGCAGGCACCGTTGGCGGGCGGATAGCAGGCACTAAAATACCGCGTGCCTGCAGATACTGGCTCAATGCCAGCGCTTCGTGGGTATCGCCTACGACCAAGGGCTGAATCGCCGTTTCCGAGGGCAACAGGTGCCAGCGTGAAAGTGACAACTCACTTTTGAGCAAGGCAATCATGTCAAACAATTGTTTTCTACGCGCATCGCCGTGTTCGATCTCCTTGACCGAAGCCAGCAAGGCAGCTGACAACGGCGGCGGGGCCGGGGTGGTGTAGATATAGCTATTGGCGTATTGAATCAGGTAATCGATGACAATTTTTTCACCAGCGACAAATGCTCCAGCCACACCGGCAGCCTTGCCCAGCGTGCCCATCATGATCAGGCGAGGTGACTGCAAGCCCAGGTGCTTGAGCGAACCGCGGCCTTGCGGCCCCAGCACGCCAAAGCCATGTGCATCATCTACGTAGAGATAGGCATCGTAACGTTCGCAGAGCTCCAGGTAAGCGGCCAGCGGGGCAATATCGCCGTCCATACTAAACACGGCATCAGCGGTCACCAGTTTGTGGCGCGCCGTGCTGGCTTGTAGCAGTTTTTCCAGTGCCGCCACATCGTTGTGCGCAAAGCGGTGATGTGTGGCACGCGATAAAAACGCGCCATCATTGAGGCAGGCATGGTTGAGCTTATCGGAGAACACGGCATCATCACGGCCCATCAAGGCACTGACGACGCCGATATTGGCCATATACCCCGTCGAAAACAGCAAGGCAGCCGGTTGGCCGACAAACGTCGCCAATGCCTGCTCCAACTGGTCATGGTAACGGTGGTGGCCAGTGATTAAATTGGAGGCACCACTGCCCACGCCCGCCTCTGCCGCTGCGGCTTGTAATGCAGTCACCAGCGCGGCATCGTTGGCCAGGCCCAGGTAGTCATTGCTGCAAAACGACAAAAATGGCTGGCCATTGGCCGTGATATGCTCGGCCTGCGGCGAGTCCAGCAAACGGCGCTGCCGCATCAGACCCAGTGTTTGCCGCTTGTCGAGGTCGGCGCGTAAGGACTCCAGCAAATCGCTCATTAAATTTTCTTCAGTCCCAGTTTGGCAAACAAGGCATTATCCGACTCGACTTCAGGATTCCCTGTTGTGAGCAATTTTTCACCGTAGAAAATACTGTTGGCGCCCGCGTGGAAACACAAGCTTTGCACCGCTTCGCCCATGCTTTGGCGGCCTGCAGACAAACGTACAAAGCTGGTGGGCATGGTGATACGTGCAATCGCGATGGTACGCACAAACTCCAGCGGATCCAGTGGGTCCGTACCATGCAAAGGCGTGCCTTCCACTTGTGTCAGCAGGTTAATCGGCACGCTCTCCGGTGGCTGTTCCATATTGGCCAGCTGCGCAACCAGGCCTGCGCGCTGCGCACGGCTTTCGCCCATGCCGATGATGCCGCCACTACAGACGTTGATATTCATGCTGCGCACGCGATCCAGCGTGTCCAGGCGGTCCTGGTAAGTACGGGTGGTAATCACGTCGCCGTAAAACTCTGGTGCGGTGTCCAGGTTATGGTTGTAATAATCCAGCCCGGCCTCTTTCAATTGCTCGGCCTGGCCGTCTTTCAGCATGCCCAAGGTCGCACAGGTTTGTAGCCCCATGGCTTTTACTTCAGAAATCATTTTTAACACTGGATCCAGGTCGCGCTGTTTAGGACCACGCCAGGCAGCACCCATGCAGAAACGGCTGGCACCACTGTCTTTAGCCGCTTTGGCCGCCGCCAATACGTCGTCCAGTTTCATCAGCGGCTCATTTTCCACCTCGGTGTGGTAACGCGCGGCTTGCGGGCAATAGCCACAATCCTCAGAGCAGCCCCCGGTTTTAATCGATAGCAAGGTGCTCACTTGTACCGCATTCGGGTCAAAGTGTTCTCTATGCACGGTGTGCGCGCGGTGCAGCAAGTCATTGAATGGCAGCTCAAACAGTGCCATGATGTCCTCTACACGCCAGCGCTCAACGGTTGGATGACAGGCAGCCGCAGGTTTCAAGCCATCGAGGTTGATGATAGAAGTTTGCATTTCGCTGCCACAAGCGGCAGCAGAGGTTTGTTGTTCCATATACACCACGCAATAAAATTGTATGAATAATCCGGGCGAATTATATGTTGTTTAAAATATACCGTGAAAAAATTTTACAATAGATTAAAATTTAATCACATCCAATTTTATCATCAGTGTCAGCAATGGCTGGGCGCAAGCTTGCCCTGTACGCTGTGTGATGCGCCAGCCACTGCAAGCACCTCTACCCCGCTCACCCTATGCAACCATTGCTTTGACTTGCTGCCGTGGTACACCTCGCCGCGCTGCCCAAAATGTGCACTGCCCACTTCCTCAGGCGAACATTGTGGCATCTGCCTGCAACACGCCCCGGCTTTCGACCGCACGCTCACATCCTTCCGTTATGCCTACCCGCTGAATCGCCTGTTGCATCAATTTAAATATCATCAACAATTGCCTGTGGGTCATTTGCTGGCAAACAGCCTGATCACGCAACTGCCTAAAATAGCGCAGCCACAGGTGGTCATGGCGATGCCCATGCATATCAACCGCGTTAAACAACGCGGCTTTAATCATGCCTTGGAATTAGCAAAGCAGGTGCATCACCATTGTGGAATCGCTTTAGACATAGAAAGCTGTGTACGCGTGATTGATACGCCGACACAGGCTGGCATGGATATGAAAACCAGGACGCGCAATCTGCGCGGCGCGTTTGCCACGCACAAATCGTGGCAGGGCCAGCATGTGATGATTGTAGATGATGTGATGACAACCGGTGCCAGCATGCACGCAGTGGCCAGGGTATTAAAGCAGGCGGGCGCTACGCAGGTGACAGCGCTGGTGCTGGCACGCACCTTGAAGCACGAATGACTTTATTCGCTACGTACGACGGCTGTGCCACCCAGTTGACGGATGCGCTGCCCGACAAACTCGGACAAACGATCACTTAACGGCAGGTTATAAGCCTGTTGCAACTGCTGCAAAGCCTGTGCAGGCTGGCCTGCCGCCTGCAAAGAAATGGCATATGCCACAATCCATTGCGCATGCCCGGGTCGCAACAAGGTGGCGCGATCAAAGTGCGGCAACGCCGCCGCATGCTGCCCGGTTTGCTGATACGCCATCGCCAGCATCCATTGCGACTCGGCATCCTGTATTAATAGGTTGGCGACAGGTTTCAGCGTTTGTAATACGGCTTCTGGCTGGGCATGCGCCAGTTGCCATTTGGCCAGCGACTTGGCTAAACCAATTTGTCCCGGAAACTGCTTGATCCCGGCTTGCAGCACCGCTACTGCTTCCGTCTCTTGCCTGGATTCAAACAAATAAGCGGCCAACAGCTGCCTTGCATCTTCTGATTGCGGAGAAGTCGTCAATACCTGGCGCAGGATCAGCAGCGCCTCATTCAGGCGCCCTTTTTGCTCCTGATCGACCGCACGCTGAATCTGCAAATTCACTTCCTGCTCCGGACGTATCTGCTTGTTGACGATGCCCCTGGGGCCAGACTCATCTTCATTATTCTTGGCGTTTTTAACTGTATTGACAGCACTTAATGGTGGCTCAATGGCATTGACTACCGGATTGGCGGCCGCACTCTCTGCTGGCTGAATACTAAACTCACCTTCTACCTGTGGACGCGATGCGACGCGAGCGGGTGAAGGCTTGGCAGCGATTGGCTGAACAGCAACAGGTGTTTTTTCAGCGGCTGGTTTTTGCCAGGCACTAAATAACGACCTGGTTAATTGTGGAGGCTGCCAGGCTGGATTATCAACAGTATCAGTGGCAGGCTTTGACGCAACCGGAATCGGCGCAACAGCGACGGTCACAGATGCAGGCGTCACGACTAGCTGATCTACAACGGGAAAGAAGCGCGCCTTTAATAACGGCCAGTTAAACAACAACCAGCCTATCAATGCCAAGAGTGCCAGCCCTACGACCAATTTACGTAGCCATGGAGTCGCCGCAGCGCTTTGGTAAGACAACACCGGTTTGACCTGCGCGCCCCAACCATCGGTGGCAGTTGCCCCCTGGCGCGCCTCAACGTTTTGCAATACCTGATTAATCAAACTCAAGTGCTTCCCCAATATTCAAACTAACGACCCAGTCCTGCCAGGGCCATATGCAGTGTCAGCCACCATTTAAATCCATGCCCCAGCCAGCGGTGCTGCGCCTTGACACTCGCCTGGGTATCCATAATGGCTGCCCTGACATCTTCTGCGGATACGCCTTGCTGGCCACGGCCAAACGCCGACAATAATGATTTATGCGCCAAGATATTCAACAACCTGGGAATACCATTAGCGTAGCGATACAGCAAGCGCATGCTGGCTGGCGTGAAAATCATGCCGCCCTGGTAGCCGGCAATATGCATGCGGTGATTCAGGTAAAAACCCAATTCTGACCATTGCAGGCCTTTGAGGTGATATTCAAAACCAATGCGCTGGCGCAACTGGCGTATGGATGGATGATTAATGCGCTCTTCCAGCTCAGGCTGACCAAAAATCACCACCTGGATCAATTTGCGCTTTTCGGTTTCCAGGTTACTCAGCAGGCGCAAGGCTTCCAGTGTTTCCAGCGGCATGGCCTGTACTTCGTCCAGGCACACCACTACATGCCGTCCTTCGTCAGCAAAAGTGAGTAGCTTACGGTTCAGCGCATCTATCATGTCGTGATGGGTGAAATCGGGCTTGAATGCTACGCCAAATTCAGTCGCCAGCGTCATCAGCAAGGCATGCGGATCAAGGTAAGGGTTAGGGATAAAAGCGACCTTGCAGCTGGATGCCAGTGCCTTGAGCAGGCGGCGGCACAGCAAGGTTTTACCGGTGCCCACTTCGCCGGTAATTTTGACAAAGCCTTCCCCGGACTGAATTGCAATCAACAGCGTATTCAACGCCTCTTGTAGGCTACGCGTAGCATAGTAAAAACTGGTGTCCGGGGTGATGGTAAACGGATATTCCTTCAACCCAAAGTGCTGCAGGTACATGCCCTCTCCTAAAAACTGGTATCGCTCTTCAGTTTATCAACTCTGTCCTGGCTATCAAGCATATCTTGCGCCCAGCTCTCGCCGCTACGTACCACGGTGGATTTTAGCAAAATCACCAGTTCTGTTTTAGTGCTGGCGAGATCTTTCTGACGGAACAAATTGCCCAGGAACTTCACATCGCCCAGGCCTGGCACTTTGGTGCGTGTATTATCGACTGTTTCAGACATCAGGCCGCCAATAGCAATCACGCTGCCATCTTTGGTGCGGACAATGCTGTCGGTTTCGTTAATGTTGGATGAAGCCGTTGGAATGGTATAAGTCCCGCCGTTGGCGCTAGACAAGGTCACGGTTCTATTCACTTGCGTCACCTCACTGATAAACGGATGCACGTGCAGGATAATATTGTCATCTCTATCAATCTGCGGTGTCACGTCCAGTGAAATCCCAGAAAAATAGGGTTGCAGCTGGATATCCGGTGTCACAATCGCGCCACCCGTGGTCGTGGTCACATTGGTTTTTACGTTAGTCACATAGAATGCATCGTTACCCACTTTGAGTACGGCTTTCTGGTTATTAATGGTCGCAATACGTGGGCTGGAAAGCACTTCCACATTCCCTTGTGTTTCGAGGAAATTCAGCAAAGCCGAAAAGCCTTTGCCCTGCACTGCCAGCGCAAACATCGAGCCACCAAGCGAAGTGACCGCGTTATTACTTAATGCGCCTGGCTCAGTCGTCGTCACGGTGCCGTTAGTCAAGTCTCCGGTTTCGCTCAATGAGGCATTACCATTGATATTACCAAAGGTCACATCGCGGCCACGGGTATGTCTGGCGGCTGCCCAGTTAATGCCCTGTTGCGAGTTTCTGTTTAACTGCACCTTGATAATTTTGGCTTCCAGAATCACCTGGCGATCAACGGTCACTTGCATCAGGCTCAAAAACTTCTCTACCTGACGGATTTCTTTAGGCATCGCTTTCACCATGATCAAGCCGGATTGGGCGTTAATCACCACTTTACGGCCGCTTTCCTCACCAATCAGGCTGCTTAATGAACCGGCAATTTCATCCCAAAAATCATTATTGGTGCGCATACTCACATCTGAAGCATACACTTGCAGGTTGGAGGCGCCTGCAGCGCCAGCCGTACCCGTTGTTCCTGTCCCGGAGCCACTTCCTGACCCGGTCATGGCAGCGGCCTGGCCAGCAACGCCGGCGGCGCCACCAGCGCCAGAACCACTCGCGGTGCCTGACGTCACGCGCGTCGCAGAAGTCCCTTTGCGCGAACCGGTAATATAGTTAACCTGAAATACACGTGTCTGCAACGTTTGCGGCTCAACAAAAATCTGCTTGCCACTCATTTTGTATTCATAGCCATACAAATCACGCAAGGCATTGAGTGCTTCAAACAAGGTCACATCGCGCAAATTAATTGAAATCTCGCCTTTAAGCTCCGGGCTCAAGGCAATGCTGTAAGGGCTGCCAGAAACTATCCCCATCAGCACCTGGGCAGCAGGCGCTTTGTTCACCACCAGGTCAAACCTGGGCTCAACGCGCTTGGCCAAGGCTTTGGGTGGCTCAATTTTGAGAGGCTCGAACAATTCATCTGTGACCTCTTTTGGCGGTGGTGCAACCTGGGCTTGCGCCTTGGCTGCTGAAGTCGCCAATTCGTTCTGAATTTTAGGGTTAATCGATGTATTGGGTGGCGCAAACGGGTTGCTGGTACATCCAGCCAATCCGGCACCTATCATCATCAAACCCAAGGTATTCACAAATGTTTTCATAGCAGTCTCTCTATTGATATTCCCTTGCTCACCCCGCTAGGCGGGACCTGCAAGTGTTTGTCACTTTATTTTTCAGTTTTCTGACTGGATTTCTCAGTCATCTGGCTTGATTTTTTAATCTTCTTGGCCGGTTTGTCTTTTTTCACACTGGCCGGTGATGGGGTTTGTACCATAAAGCTGGTCAAGCCCATGCCCAGCACTTTTTTCTCGCCAGCCTTGCTGATAAATACCGCTTGCCGGTTTTTCACAGAAGTCAGCTTAAAGCCTTCATAACTCGCGCCAACTTGTACCATTTGGCCATTCACAACCACAAAGCCTGCCTTACCGTTTTCTTGTATTGCTGTCAGGTCCCAAGGCTGTTCTGCTTGTATTTGGGCATTGGGCAAGTAATCCATGACAGACGCAGGCGGTTTGGTTGGATCAACCATGCCACCCACTACGCCATCAGCCATTGCCGCCTGTGCCATCGCTATCATCAACATTATTGTTATTAACCAGCGCATGCTAAATCCCCAACCACGCATTTTCACCACTCAGGGTATACACCTGAACCGTCAATTCACTTTCCGGATAATCGGCCTTCAACTCTGCATTTTCCCAGGCCAGCGTCTGGCCAATGGCCTTTAATGACTGGGCATAGGCCATCAATGCAAAATACTTCCCTTTCAGACGCACCTTCACGGCATGTTGATACACGTGCGGCACATTCTTCCACACCTCTTCAGCATTGACTGGCGCACTGCTACCGGCTGCGGGGTCTAATTGCGTCTGTAATTGTTTTCTCTGCTTTTCAATAAAGTCGACCACAGGCAGTGTCTGCATCTCAGCCACTTGCACATCGGTATGCTTTTGCAGCAGCTTCTTCAGTAAGGTCACCATTTCTTGTGGCGGCACCATATAAGAAGACACCTTGACCAGATCAGCCGCCTGGCTGGTGATTTTCTGCTTAGTCTCATCAATTTCGTGCTGAAAAGCATTACTCGCTGGCTGTGGCGCGGCCTGATTGGCGATGGTGGTCATTTGCTCGGTCAGCGTCGCGGTATCATTCTGAATCTTAACGATCTCTTGCTGTGTAGCCGCCAATTGCGCACGTTGCGGTTCCAGCAAAAAAGTATCCATCAAACCCACCACCGCAAACAAACCGGCACCAAAAATCATCCAGCGCTCACGCTGGGAAAGCACTATCCATTTATGACTGACTGTTTGTAATTGTTCAAATCGCATGCGTCATTCTTTCTAAGGCTGCTTGGCCGGTGATTGCGTCGTTTGACGGACAAATTCATCCCAGCTGACCGCATTTTCACGCTTGGCTTTATTTTGCAGATCCTGGCCCTTCACTTCAAAGGTATACACTGGCAGGGTCACTTCAGCCGCCGCCGTCGCAACGGGGGTTGCAGGCATTGCCGGGGCTGCACCTGCACTCGCACTCACTTCAGCAGCCCCGCCTTTGCCAGCAGGAGCCTCTGCAACTGGTGCAGGTGGTGGCGCGACTGCCTGTGGCGCCGAAGCTGGCGTTGCAGTGGCTTGCGGCCGATGTAACTCTACTTGCTTGAACTGGATGCCGGAAAACTGCGTGCCTTCAAAAATGCGCTGTGCCGACAATAAATCCAGATATAAAGGGATGTCTTCAGAATGCAATGCCTGGCCGCTCAACGTCACATGTTGCGCCGCAGGCTCAATTCTAAAACCTGTCAACCATAGCCCTGGTTGCTGCTGCGCCGTCAATGCACGCATATAATCCACTAGGTGACTTGCCGCGTCAGAGATAGATTGCTGAAAAATAGCCAGAATCTGTGATTGCATATCAAAGCGGCTTTTGAGGGTTTTTAGCTCGGCTTCCAGCTTGCTGTTATCGATAGGCGTCACACGCTGCGCAAATTGGTCCACTTTTTTCTGCATGGTTTCATACTGCGTCACCGCCTGATTACGTTGCGTTTGCAACGCTGCATTTTCTGCTTCAATGCCAGTAAACAGGTAAAACATCACGCCCGCAGCCAGCACATAGACCAAGCCGACCACAGGTAGCGTGAACCAGTCTTTGGATTTAACCAGACCGCCTTCAAACAGGTTAATCTGCTGACTCATGCCGCCATCTCCTGGCGCAATGCCGCGCCTAAGGCTGGCAACAGCATGGCTTGTTTTTCCAGGCTGGAGAAATCCTGGTCCGCAGGTAGCTCGACAATGTCTTCCAGATTAAAGACATTCACCGGCACATACAGGCTGGAGCTCAAACCGCTGACCAGGTAATCGCGATTGGTCACCGGCGCCACCACCAGGCGATTTAAACTTAAATACGGGAACTGGCGGTCGAAACTATCCAGTGAGCGTTGCAACTCAAGCACCAGTTTGTCAAAATTACTTTTAAACAACTCGCCACGGTCATTGAGAAAATCGCGGTCAAGCTCGATCAGGCGCGCATGATACAACTCGCCTTTCGCAGTGAACGTCAGCAAACATCCGCGCGGCAAAATGCTTAACATCACCAGCGCACGGTCTTCGTGCTCCAGCAACTGGGCAATATTGCGTTGCACCAGCGCATGCACATCGACTGACTTCACATTAAAACCAGCTTCGGATAATTGATTGCCTACCGCAGAAACGATGGCCTTTTTCGCACAAATCGCCAACATCAATGGCTGGCGATTGGCGTAAGAAGGATCTACCGGCACATCAATGCCATCGACCACCGCTTGTTCAACAGAATAATCCAGCAAGCCTTTCAGTTTCCAGCGCAATGCCGGTTTCACCTCGTTGTCCGGCATATTTGGCTTATCAATCTGCACAATATTGTATTGGTCGACATTGAGCACCAGGTTGCACGGCAAGGTCTTGAGGTCATTTTTGGTCACAAAGTGACGCAATGTGGACGTTGCATGCAATGGCACCTGCTCAACAGCGGCAAATGAGACCACCGGCTTGGCCCCTTCGGATGGCGGCGTCACGGCAACAGTGCTGACATGCATATCAGTGTAGCTGATACCCACTTGCTGCTTGTTCTTTTGTCGTTTAAACCATTCCATAGAGGCAAGTCTGACTTTCTAAATATTTTTTTATTTAAAATCAAAGTATAACAACCACAACTTCAAGCTTTATCGGAGATTAGTATACACAAAAAATCCCACAGGTGAAGCCATCACCCACTGCGCCAAATAACTGATATTTCACGCGTTGCCTGAATACCACTTTGTTAACGATTGATAGCGCAATTTAATAAGAGCAACTTTAGTGCCTGCTTTGCCGCTTTAAAGCGATGATAAAAAGAACAAAACCACCTGATTCGGTGGTTTTGTTCTTTTACTGGAAGTTTTCCCGCATGTAGATAATGGGCGCTTTGTAGACGCCAAAGGTGGCGCGACCAAGGGGATCTGCGCCAAACCAGTTGCGCATACCTGCCGTCCCAGCGATCGCATTTGATTGCGTGGTGCCGGGGCCAACACAGGTTTGATCTCCAGCAGTGATGCTATCAAAGTTAACGCCCAGATCCACACTGCCGGTGTTAGGCGTGTTGCCCGACACGCCAGGGGCGCTTAGCCGCAAACTCGCTTTTCCTTGAATAATGGAAATGGGAGTGCTTCCACTCAACACCGTTTCACAGGCATTTAAGTTACCCCTGTAATTCCGCATCGCAATAGTCTTGATATCAAAAGTAGTACAACTATCGTCGGTGCTGCGCCTATAGCCGGTACCACCCCAGAACTGTGCTTCAAGCGGCACTGTGAGCGGCAGCAGCTCAGACCCATGCACCGGGGTGATGGCAAGACGCCCATAACGGAACGGTACAGTACTAGCGATAGGAAATGGAGACGTCGTGGTAGTAACACCATCTGAATCTTGTATTTGTGTGCGCACCGTCACTATTTGTTCGTTAATCGGTGTATTTGCGCGAGGCACATAAAACTTGGCGGTCATCGGGGCGACGCCAGCCGCCCAACTGCCCGTCAGAGAGTTATTTGCCGTGCTGCGGGTTAATGCAACAGTAGTTAGTGCAGGGTTGGTCGTAAAGTTAAAGTTACCCCAGTTTGAAGGGTCAAATTTGGCATAACTACCCACATAGTTTTGAGTCGTTGCACCAAGCCCATTTTTAGCCGTAATAGTGAATTGAGTATCCAAGGCTGCTTGACTAGTGGTGTCTTGACCGTAATAGGCAAACGTTCCACAGGCTTTTGTAACGGTGCCTGTACTAATGTCGAACCTTTGAGGAATAAACCGTCCAAAGTAACCGCTAGTGCTACCTATGGTGCATCCATAAAATTTTACAGTTCCACTACCTCCAGTATTATCAACTGTTGCAGTATCACAATCCCCATTTGCTTGATCGACTGCAGTAAACGTATTATCGTAAACGCCGCTTGTAGCCGAAGCCGGAAACTGGAATAGGCCAACTTCGCTATACGAAAAATTGTCTGCCGTGATGACACCACTAATGGCAGCAGGTAACGTGCCTGTTATTGTTTGAGCATTAACACCTACACCAACGGTATAACTGATCACCCCTGCCGCAGTTGCCCCAGAATGAGCAACCGGCACAGCTTTTGGGGTGCCGGTATAATTGCTTTCCCCAGTCACGGCCTTTAAATTAAAAGTGCTAGTACCTGCGACAAAAACCGGCGTAGCCGTTGGCCCCGGAGAAGCAGGCGTTGCGTTTGAAGAGGTCACAGTGAATGACTGTGGGCGCACCGAGAAATTATCTGTAGAGCATCCTACTTTACCTACACTAGTATCAGTGACCCGACACCTCAAACTCGGGTAGGAGTTAAGTACATCGGTATCACTAAATGACACGGTTTGCTTACCAGGGTTAGTCGAAGAAGAGGAAAATGAAATCTTTTTAGTAGCCACCACAGTCGTCCCGCAGCCACTGCCAGTGTCATTGACTAGCTCAACTGTCACCCCGTTCGCAGCAGATACATAGGCAGTCGCCTGAACACCGCTGGTCAACAATGCGTACACATCCAGATTGAACGCCCTGCGAGTCAGCTTGGTATAAATAGGATTGCGTTTGTTGGTCACTGCTGACAAATTATTATAGGTCAGCCCACTTTCCATACACTCAAACGTATTCACGCATGGCGTGTTGGTAAAGGTAAAACTGCAACTCTGCGAACTGGTGGCAGTGTTCCAGCATTTGACACCACTCAAAGGCGCTTTGGTTAATCCACTCACACCCAAAGTATAGGTTGCTGCGGCACTGCCTTGCATCGTGACCGTTCCAATTGACTGATTAGAGCCCAAGGTGAACGGATCAGGTGTATCTGTGACCGTTGGTGTCGTTGGTGACACTGTCAGGCTGCCTTTCAATTCGCCAGAACTAACCAATTGATTATCCGGACAAGGCACAGTAGAGGATAAGCATGCCAACACCTTGACCTCTGTTGGACACAGCGTCGCAGTCCCCGCATGACGAATCTCGAAATGGTCGTAATCAGGCACAAAAGTGGAGCCCACCACAAAATCGTAACTAAACGTATAGATGCCAGGCGCCGTAAAATCAAACTCAATGGCTGCACCGGTATCTTGATAAGTCGTCGTGATCGAGTCACTAAGGCTACCGCTTTTACTAATCGCACACGCAGGTGGATTTGTCGTAGACGTACTCCAAAAATCACTCCAAAAACCAACGCAATAATGATCAAATGTGCCCGTGCGCTCACGGAAAGACTCCACCACATCCAGATTTGGTGGCAGCGAATTGCTGGAGGGACAGGTTCCATTAGTCAAAGGGTATGTACCCACTACCCGCTTCCCGTTGGAATCTGTATATCGAACACCACAACCGTTATCGTTACCTCCCAAATAGGTATCCACTGCATGATAATAACGGATTGGGTTGCTTGCGCTAACCGTCGCCAAGACAGGTATAGTGACAGTCACCTCTGCAGTGACGTAATCCAATGGGTAGGTATATTTCCAGACAATACTGACTGCTGGGCTACTTAATGCGGCTGAAGTTAAAGCAAAACTAGTCGTCGTTGATTGAGTAACGCCTTGCGAAGTGTTTGCCGGCGTGACTGCCGAGATGTTAAAACTGTTGTAAATCGTAGCTGCGCTGTAGGCAAAATGATTGGCGCCATACATTCTATTGTTATAGCGAATATAAACGCCATTATCCAGCAATGAATTGTAGGGATACGAGCCAGTTGGATAGGTGCCAGGTTGATACAATTGCCCAGTACCGAGGCGCTTAATCTGCATTTGGGTCGTGTCAGCCATGTTGATCTCCAACCCATTGCTGGAATCAGTTCCCCCACCGTTGTTGAGTTTTCTCACTGTTGCCTGCGCGTCACCGGCAAAGAGAATCAACACACCCAATAAATTGATTAATACGTGTTTAATCAATCTGTTCATAATAAATCCCTATTAATTACATTCCTCAACAGGCGGACCGCTATATAAGCATCGGCTGAGTGTCACCGCAATTTGTCGTTCTATTCTGTCCTGGGCACCGACTGCGCCTACCGAAGCTGTTGATGTGATGCTATAGATGCCAATATCCTGTGTAGTGCCTTTATCCTGAAGCACACTCTGATCACAGGTCAATAACACAGTAAAATTATTAATTGTCAAAGTCGTTGGAGAAGCAATACAGGCTTTCATGGCATTGGTACCCGGCCCCAACACCTGAAAAGCAGCCCATTCCACCCCTGCCCTTGCGGCCAAATAAGCATTTGCACCTTGCACATCCTGAATCGTGCCCATTTGCGCCAGCAATGATAAGCGCATGGCATAGCCTACCAAGGCGGCTAACGTCACCAGTAAAAATATTGCCACAGGCAACATAAAACCCTTTGCGCGATAAGCAATGCTTTTCATGGCGAATTCACCACATTAATCAAGTTAACCAACCTGGCCACGCCGCCGTTTTTGGCGAGCGTCAGTTGCGCAGTGACCACGCTGGAATGCTGCATGACGCCAGGCGTATAGGTAAAACTACACTCGGTCACATCGTCAGCGACAATATTGGCTGTCAGCCCATTAAAATTGGCCACTCGCCCGGAGGCGATAGGAATATTTGAGTACATCACCAACCGGCGATTATCAAGATCGCAGGCATAGATGACGGCGCCGTTCACCACGTAAAAACGGCTACCGGGTGACGCAAATGGGAAAAGTGCGCCGGTAAATGTGACCGAGCTTGCATTGGCACTCACTGGCCGGATATTGGTGCCTTCATACACATCAGCCCCAGTAATGCCCATGTTATAAATAACCAGCTGATCACCGGCATCCACACTCACCATAGGCCCTAATACACCCAGTGTCAGACTGCCCGCATCGAAATCGTCTTGCCGATAACGGCCACCTGCTTTAATCGGCACAAACTGTACATAACTACCGGAGCCACCCGGCACCCACACGCTGTTCGGCAATGCATTGCGGATATCGCGCGACATACGGCGCAAGGAAATATCGGCACGGTCGGCCAGCTCGTAATAAGCTTCAGAATTCACATATGCTAGGACAGAGTTTTTAATAAAACTGACTGAGATACCGCCCAGAATGGCCATGACGACGATGACAATGACCAGCTCCACCAAGGTGAAACCAGACATAAAATGACCCGGTTGCTTAAATGTGCGGCGCATAGCGAACCTTAAAACCCGTGAGACGGATTGTCGTGTTGGCAGGACCAGTCACAGTGACGACAATCTGCAAGACGGCATCGGCAGGAAGGCCTGCAAAAGCCCCTGCCCCGCCTGCCTGCGCAATCGCAACAGAAGCTGAATAAGCATTTAAGCCTGTCAGTGCAGTCGAGTCGCCAATACGACAGATGCCGGTACACCCGCCTCCAGGCATGGTAAATCCACCATAGTCAGCGACATTATCAAAGGGGTTTGCCGCACCGTATCGGCTTTCACCAGCGGGAGAAGGGCCACCCAGGTTAGCTTGTGAAGTCGTGCAATCAGCTGCACTATTAGCCGTAGACGCATTCGGATCATCCGGATCGCAAAAGGTAAAAGGCATTTGCTGAATTTCTTGCATTAAAGACTCGGCAATCGCGATGGCCTGTTTGCGTGCAAGTGGGTCAGCTGAATGCCCACTCATAAACGCTAGAGCACCGATCACACCAGCAATGGCAGTCGTCACAATTACAATAAACACAACCATCTCAACCAGCGAAAAACCGCGATGGCTTTTCTTGCTGGGCTGCAACTGTTTATTATTTTTGTGATTACCTTTTTTGATCATATGCGTCACCTGGTCATTTGCCAGATGGTTTATTAATGGATATAACCTGTGTTTGCCTCGACATTAATGGTCACTGCCTGAGCATTGTTTTTTCTATTGGTAACACTATAACTTGCGGCCTGATTTGGTGGAATTGCGCGTCCAAGCCCATCAAACCCCAAACCCGCATTAGAGGAGACGACATCCACATTTTTAGAACTTGTGAATATATAAGCCCCCGCAGTTTCAGGGCTGATCACAGGTTGGTTGCAAGCTGCGTCAAAGCACAACCTAACCACGTCTGGGATCGCATTAGTGTGGAGCACAAACACCTGCTTTCGCTGAGCAATCGCCGTTTTTTGCGCATAACGCAGCGTAGATGAAAGTAAACCCGCGTCACCGCGGGTTTCGAAGATATCACCATTTGCGAATCTGGGGCTTGCGACTGCCGCCAAGACTGCCATTACGGCAATCACAACAACCAATTCAACTAACGTGAAACCATTACGCATCGCTTAACTGGTTAAGAGCAATTAGCCGTAGTGATAGCAGACTCATCTACAGTACCACTAACGGAGCTATAGCTAAATGTACATGTACTTTTACTAACTAGAGCGAAAGTAGTTGTAGTTGACGTATGAGTTGGATTAACGCCAGAAGAGCTTTGTAAAGCAGCAATGATCCCCGCTGCATCATTCGTTGGCCAGCCACTAGTGTTAACAGTGACTACTCCACCATCAACGTTCACAGAGGTACCAGTACTGCCGCTAGCAATCCATGCGGCATGTACTAAAGTTGTCGCTGAACGCACGGCAGCCGCAACGCCTTTAGCTGTGGCCAAATTAGCCTGAGCAGTCACATTAATAAATCTCGGCAATGCTGTCGCAGCCAAAATCCCCAATACTGCAATTACCACTACCAATTCAACCAATGTAAAACCAGCTTGTTTTTTCATTACTTAAACTCCTAATCAAATTTTCCTACCGTTATCATCACAGTGGCAGGTTATAACTGCGTTAATTTATCATTAGCAAAAGATGTGCCAGACAATTTTGGTCCATTCTTATCAACCATCACCAACACACTTCAAACCAAGTACAAACAATACAACGACACTCCATTAAAGCCCACCATTATTAAGCCCCCTTCAGCATTACCGAGCTCATATCCCAGATTGGTAAAAACACGCCCAAAGCCAATACAAGAACCAACACGCCTAAAAAAACAATCAAAATAGGCTCGATCTGCGCACCCAGTGTTTTAACGTCATATTCGACGTCAGCTTGATACATATCGGCAACTTCTTGCATTAAATCATCCAGCGAGCCAGATTCTTCGCCCACGGCAATCATCTGCAATACCAGTGGATTAAACACGCCGGTTTGCGTGGCAGTTCTTAAAATAGTCTCACCGCGCTCAATCCCGGCAGACATACTTAGAATTTTGGCTCCAAGGTAATCATTCTCAACCGTCTGAGAAACCAGACGCAAAGCCGAAAGAATCGGCAAACCACTTCGAGTAGACAAAGCAAAGGTACGCGCAAACCTGGCCATGGTGCCTTTAAAAATAATTTTTCCTGCAATAGGGATGCGCATTTTGTAACGATCCCATTGTGAGCGGCCTGCACTCGTGCTGGTATAAGATTTGAACATCCAAACCGCGCCTACAATCATGCCAATCAGCACAAACCAGTAGTTGCGCATAAAACTAGAGAAGGCAATCAGTAATTGCGTAATAAATGGCAAATCGGTATGCATGCTGGCGAATACTTTTTCAAACTGCGGAATCACCATGACGTTAATCACAACAATCGCAATCGCCATGGCAATCAATACGAACGTTGGGTATTGCAAGGCAGACTTGATTTGGCCACGCATAAAGCGCTCGAACTCAATGTGCTCAGACAAGCGTAAAAAGATATTGTCGAGGTTACCCGTACCTTCACCTACACGGATCATGCTGATATAAAAACTATCGAACACTTTAGGGTGTTCAGTCATGGCGACGGACAATTCGCGGCCGGAATCCAGACTCACACGCAACTGACCGACCACTTGTGCCAGCTTGGCATTACCCACCGAGCTTTGAATACCCGCCAAGGCGCGCATAATTGGGATACCGGCCTTGAGCAAGGTATACATCTGCTTGCTGAACAACATGACATCAAGACTGGTGACTTTTTCTTCAAACAAATTAAAGGCAACGGCGCCCGTTGCTTTTTGCTTGATTTCAATCGGAGTAATTTTTGTGAGTATGAGTGCAGCACCCAACGCGTCGAGATCAGCCGCCTCTTGCACGCCGCTGACCATCATGCCATCGTCGGTACGTCCCTTATATTCAAATATCGGCATAGGCGCGCTCTTTAAACAGGGTTACTCTTCAAATTGATTATCGACACGCATGATTTCATCGAGCGTGGTCTTGCCGTCTAACGCCAGTTGCAATGACTGGTCGCGCAGGGTTTTGCCTTTGAGTCGCTCGCGCGCTTTTTTGATGAATACATTGGTATCCGGCATATTCGCGGCCATCGCCAGATCATCGGTCATTTCTAAAAACTCGTATAAACCAACCCGCCCCAAATAACCCGTGCGGTTACAGTGCTGGCAGCCTTTACCGTGACGGAAATTGGTCACCACATCTGGTTGCTGTATCACTTGATTCAACCAGACTGATTCAGATTCAGTTGGTGTATGTTCAGCGGCACAATGCGGGCAAATGAGTCGCACCAGCCGTTGTGCCAGCACGCCCAACAGCGACATGGCCACCATAAAACGCGGCACGCCCATGTCAATCAAACGCACTGGGGCGGTTGAGGCATCATTGGTGTGCAATGTAGATAACACCAAGTGGCCTGTCATGGAGGCGCGCAAGCCGGTTTGCGCAGTTTCTTCGTCACGCATCTCGCCCACCAGCACAATGTCCGGGTCCTGACGCAAAATAGCGCGTAATAACTTGGGGAAATCCAGCTCGATTTTTTCGTTGACCTGGGTTTGAATAATGCCCGGCAAACGATACTCCACCGGGTCTTCCACGGTGATCACTTTGGTTTCCGGCGTGTTCAATTCACTCAGGGCAGAATACAAGGTGGTAGTTTTACCGCTACCGGTCGGACCCGTCACCAGCACCATACCACTCGGCCGGGCGATCATCTTGCGGAAACGCGCCAGCAAGTCTGGCGGCATGCCTAATTTGTCGAGTTGGAAGTGCCCGGTGTTCTGGATCAGCAAACGCATCACCACGGTTTCGCCGTATTGGGTTGGCATGGTGGAAATACGCATATCCACCGCACGGCCTTTCACAGTAAACCCAAAACGGCCATCCTGCGGCAAGCGCTTCTCTGAAATATCCAGGCCTGCCATGATTTTGAGGCGCATGACTAGCGCAGTCGCAATTTTGTTGTCGGACTGGGTCTGAAAATGCATCACACCATCAATCCTGAAGCGGATCAGCAGTTTATTTTCTTGCGGCTCAATGTGCACGTCAGACGCGCGCACCTGCACCGCGTCTTCAAAAATGGTCTGCAAAAGCTTAACAACCGGCGCATCATCGATGCCCAGATCAACGCCCATCAGGCTGGCAAGATCAACATTGCTCGCGGCAAGGTCTTCTTGCAGCTCTAGCGCCAGTGAAGAGATTTGTTCGGTTTGGCGATAAGAGCGATCTATCGTCTGCATGAGCAGACTTTCCTGCACGACGACAATATCAATGTCACGTTTGAGCAAGCGGACTAATTCGTCATAAGCATACACATCCGACGGATCTACCATCGCGATGAGAAAACTGTTTGGACGCTCTTCGAGCAGAATGGCGCGGAAACGACGCGACTGAACTTCAGGGAGTTTTTGAACCTGCTTTACGTCCAGTTCGTACTGGCCCAGGTCCAAAAATGGGATATTCAACTGAGAAGCAACGGCCTCGGCAATTTGCCGCTCATTGGCGTAGCCTTTTTCAGCAATCACGCGCCCCAAGCGACGGCCCGTCTTGCGCTGTTCTTCCAGCGCCTGATCAAGCTGAGCTTGGGTCATGAAATTCTGTCTGACCAGAATTTCACCTAATCTAATTTTCTCGGGACGAGCCATGGCGTTGTAATTATTTATCTTGATAGACTTTTCTCGACTATCATATCACTGTCATTCTACCCTTACGTTTGTAAACAAGCAGCCAAAAATGTTTCATATCGTGCTTTTCGAACCCGAAATTCCACCCAATACGGGAAATATCATACGTTTATGCGCCAATGCTGGCGCAAAACTGCATCTGGTCAAGCCCTTAGGCTTTGAGCTCTCAGACAAACACCTCAAACGCGCCGGACTGGATTACCACGAATACGCCGAGCTAAAGGTGTATGAAGACTGGGCAGAGTGCCAGCACGCACTGCATGGCAAACGCATGTTTGCGCTCACTACCAAAGGCAGTACACGGCATACCGACTTACAATTTAAAGATGAAGACGTGTTTGTATTTGGGCCCGAGTCGCGCGGCTTGCCAGAAGACATCCGCGCACAGTTTGCACCAGAGCACCGCGTCCGGTTACCCATGCTGCCGCATAGCCGCAGCCTCAACTTATCCAACTCAGCCGCCATTTTGCTATATGAAGCCTGGCGGCAAACAGGCTTTACCGGCGGCGTATAAAACTAATAGGCAAAAAAAGCCCCGATTAAGGGGTAAATCGGGGCAACAGGCCTCATCGTAAAGGCTTCCGCTCAGGGAGGAAAGAAGCGGAAAGATGATTCATCATCATCGTGCTGATATGAGTCTTATGCGTTTTGAAAAGTTCCGATAATTTATTTGCGTAAATTTAATTTGCTGCAGATATGCATAAATTATTGGCATCGAATATTCTAAAAAGCAATTCTTCCATCTTTTAGCACTAACTCATCAACACAAACTCTTTCGCCTTGTTGGCGAGTTACTTTTTTTGCTTGCCCCAAAAAAGTAACCAAAAAGAGGGCACCCAGCCATCACGGCCTGCGGCTCCCTTGCGTTGCTCAACAAAATAAGACGGTCACGAAACTCGCCCTGACAAGCCACACACTTCGTGGCTTGTTGCGGAGCTCAGACAGTCGCTCCCTCTACTCTTATTTTGTCTCCGCTACTCAGCGTGATGAATGGGATGAATCTCACTTAAGCAGCATCGTAGAAATTTGGATGGTTCAAAAACCAGATTCTTTTCTTAAAATCACTAGTGGTGGCGCCTGGTGTTCGGGGTCCCCATCTGCCGCGCCGAGCAACGCAGGATTGACGGGAGTTGTCGGCAAGCAACTGTTTGAGCTCCGCAGGAACGAGTTTTTGATTGTCGCCCGGCAAGCCGAGTAGCACAGGAATCAAGCGGAAGTTGGGGTGCACTTTCTTTTGGTTACTTATTCTTTGTGCAAGCAAAGAAAAGTAACTCGCCTAAAAGGCGAAAAGCAACCTAACAAACAACAATAAACGCGTGGGCATCCATGCCCACCCTACGACAACCAATCAAAGAACAACCTTTTATTGCAATCTCACTACGTCAGTATGACGCGCTACTAGCAACCAAACAATCCGCAAAATTACCCTGCACATCATGCGATAATACCTGCATGCAATCTGAAACCAATCTCCTCCAGGGTCTCAACGATAAACAACTGCAAGCGGTCACCCTGCCGCATCTCTCGGCACTGATTCTGGCGGGCGCTGGCAGCGGCAAAACGCGGGTGCTGACGACGCGCATCGCCTGGCTGATCCAGACAGGGCAAACTTCACCTATGGGCCTGATGGCGGTGACCTTTACCAACAAAGCGGCCAAAGAAATGCTGACACGTTTGACCAGCATGTTGCCGATTAACACCCGCGGCATGTGGGCGGGTACGTTCCACGGTTTGTGTAACCGCATGTTACGCGCGCACTACCGCGAAGCGCGATTGCCAAGTACCTTCCAGATTCTGGATACCGCTGACCAGTTGTCCGCCATCAAGCGCGTGATGAAAGCCATGAACGTGGATGACGAAAAATATCCACCCAAGCAAGTCATGGGCTATATCAACAGTTGCAAAGAAGAAGGCTTGCGCGCGGAAACCGTGGATGCCTATGATGGCCATAGCCAGAAACTGCGTGAGATTTATGCCGCTTATGACCAGCAATGCAACCGCGAGGGCGTAGCCGATTTCGCCGAGTTGCTTTTGCGTTGTTACGAACTGCTGGAGCGTGAACCGCATATCCGCGCGCACTATCAGCAGCGCTTTCAATACATCCTGGTCGATGAGTTCCAGGATACCAATCGCCTGCAATATTTATGGCTGAAGTTGCTGGGCGGCGCACATAACAGCATTTTTGCCGTGGGCGATGACGATCAGAGTATTTATGCCTTCCGCGGTGCACGTGTCGGCAATATGAGCGATTTTCAGCGCGACTTTAATGTGCAGAACGTCGTCAAGCTGGAAGAAAATTACCGTTCGCACAGCAATATCCTTGATGCAGCCAATGCCATCATCACCAACAACCGCAACCGCTTGGGCAAGAACTTGTGGACTTCGGCGGGCAAGGGCGAGCCGATTCGCATTTATGAAGCGTATAACGACACCGACGAAGCGCAGTTTATTGTCGATGAAGTGAACATGCTGCAAAAAGAAGGCGTGCCGCTAGGCGACATGGCGCTGCTCTACCGCAGCAATGCGCAGTCGCGTATTCTTGAGCACACCTTGTTTTCAGCCAATATTCCTTATCGTGTGTATGGTGGCCTGCGCTTTTTTGAGCGCGCCGAAGTCAAGCACGCGCTGGCCTACTTGCGCCTGATTGCCAATGCCAACGACGACACCGCCTTGTTGCGCATTGTTAACTTTCCGCCGCGTGGCATTGGTGCGCGTGGGCTGGAACAGCTGCAAGCAGCTGCTATCCAAAACGAATGCAGTTTATGGCAAGCCGCCACTAATAAAGTCGGTGAAGGCAAACTGGGCAGCAAGGGGCTGGATGGTTTTGTCGCACTGATTCGCCAGATGGTCGATCAGGGCTATGGCATCACGCTAGGTGAAATGGCGGAAATGGTCATCAACCTGAGCGGCCTGATGGCGCATTACCAGAACGATAAAGAAGGCGAAGACCGCATTGAAAACTTGCAGGAACTGGTGACTGCTGCCGTCGCGTTTAGTAATCGCGACCTTGGTAATCACCATAATATGGATGAAGATGCAGACCAGCTGACGCAGTTTTTAAACCATGCCAGCCTGGAAGCAGGCGACCACCAGGCTGATGTCGGGCATGAGGCTTTGCAATTGATGACGGTGCATGCCGCCAAAGGCCTGGAGTTTCACAGCGTATTTATCGGTGGCGTAGAAGAAGGCCTGTTCCCACATGAGCAAGCCGCTTACGAAAATGGTGGCCTAGAAGAAGAACGCCGCCTGATGTACGTCGCGGTCACGCGCGCACGCCAGCGCCTCTACCTCACTTACGCCCAAAGCCGCATGCTGCATGGGCAAGTCCGTTACGGCATTGCCTCGCGCTTTATCGATGAAATTCCAGCTGACCTGACCAAGCGCCTGAACAGCAAACCAGTGGCTAAACCTTATGCCGCAGGCGGGCAATACAATGCGCAAGCTGTGCAGGCCAGCAGCGCACAGGCCAACTACCCCTTTAAAATTGGCCAAAGCGTGCGCCATGGCAAATTTGGTGAAGGTGTAGTAGTGAGCTACGAAGGCAACGCCAATGACCTGGCGATCAAGGTTAATTTTGGCAGTGCCGGGCTGAAAACGCTGATGCTGGAATACGCCAAGCTGGAAAAAGTTTAGGAAGCCATCCTACCTTGAGCCCCCTGCCAACGGTCATTGGCAGGGGGCTTGTTATTTGTGACATTATTATTGTCATAAATATTTCACCTGCCATTTGCACAACTTAATCAAGAAGCAGTTAAAACAGCCGATACTGCCTGCATGATATACGCTCCTCCCCAGCTCGAAGTTGAAGCCATATTGGCGCAGAGAAATCTGTTACCGCTGTTTCAACCTATCGTTGATATCAAACACGCCCGCGTGTTTGCACATGAGGCGCTGATCCGTGGCCCGGTGGAATCCAGGTTGCATTCGCCAATTGCGCTGTTTAATGCCGCCAGCCTGTGCGGCCTGAATATCGAGATGGAATACGCGGCGCGTGAAGTGATTTTTACCGAATATAGCCGCACAGACAGGTCACATCCCTTGTTTGTGAATTTCAGCCCAGACTGCCTGCTATTAAACGAAGGACATTTGTCTTTTGGCTTAATGCAACTTGAAAAGTGCGGCCTGAAAGCCAGCGATATCGTGATTGAAATCACCGAAAGTTCGACCATCCGCGATTATGCCGAACTACGGGATGCGATTCTGCGCTTTAAGGCACTGGGGTTCAAAATCGCGCTCGATGACCTCGGTGAAGGGACCTCCAGCCTGCGCTTGTGGTCTGAGCTATCGCCTGAATATGTCAAAATCGACAAGCATTTTATTGCCAACATCCACAACGACCCGATGAAGCTGGAGTTTGTGCGCGGCATCCAGAAAATAGCGGTTGAGTCGAATACGCTGACCATTGCCGAAGGGATAGAAACCAAGGAAGAGCTGGCGGTGATCAAAGACTTGAAAATAGACTTTGCCCAAGGCTATCTGTTTGGGCGGCCGTTCCCCAAGTTTCAATACGCCCTCACCGAAGAAGTCCATAACCTGCTGAATAAAAACATCGTCCGCCTGTTTGCCGACCAGCAAAGTCATGCGTCCAAGCAGGCCACAGTGGTTGGTTTAACCAGCTACCAAACAGCGGCTATGCCAGCCATGACCAATGAAGAGGTATACAACTGGTTTAACAGCGACACCACGCTCAACTCGATTCCGGTGATCAATCAGCAGGGCATCCCATTAGGGCTTATCAGCCGCTACGACACCATAGACCGGTTTGCGCGCCGCTATCAAAAAGAGCTGCATGGCAAAAAATCCTGCACCACCTTTATGGACACCCACTGCCTGATGGTGCAAAAAGACATGACCATTCTGGCATTAAGCGAACTGATTCTGGCAGCAGACCCCAAATACCTGCTCAATGGATTTATGATTGTGGATGGTGAACGCTATGTTGGCATGGGCAGCGGGCACGCCTTGCTACGCGAAGTCACCAATATGCAAATTCATGCCGCGCGCTACGCCAACCCGCTCACTTTGCTGCCGGGCAATGTGCCTATCAATGCCCATATTGATAAATTGTTGGAGCGGCGCATCCCGTTTGTGGCGTGTTATTGTGATTTGGACCACTTCAAGCCGTTTAACGATGCCTATGGCTATCGCCGTGGTGACGAAGTCATTCAATTTGTCGGTCGGTTATTGAGCAGCATGGTCAACAACGAGCATGATTTTGTCGGCCATATTGGTGGCGATGATTTTGTGCTGATTTTTCAAAGTGAGGAATGGGAAGTCGTGTGTCATGACATCCTGGAGACGATTGCCAAAGTGATGCCAGATTTTTACGACCTGAAAGACGTACAACTGGGCGGCATACGCATAGAGGACCGTTTGGGTAACGAGCATTTTTACCCGTTCGGCAGCTTATCCATCGGCGCCGTGCGGGCTTGCTCAGACTCGTTTGCCAGCCATCACGAAGTGGCTGGCGCCATGAGCAACGCTAAAAAACAGGCCAAAAAGAAGATAGGCAACAGCCTGTTTACCGAGCGTAGAAACAAGCCATCGGCAAGCGCTTAACGTGTTGAATCAGGCCTAGACTTGTGGCGCACTTAGACGGGTGGCGCGGCCCGGAATACATCCTTGTAGCTGATATATTGGAAAGCAAACATCAGGGCATTAATCACCAGCAAAGCTGCGAACACCAATAGCGGCATCAACAGTTGTGCCAGCATCGGAATTAACGCGCCCAGGATACCAATGACCAGTCCCAGGCCGAGCATCACCACCAGCATACCAAGCGTCATCACCAGCCAGGAAACACTCATAGGCACCGTATATTGCAACATGCCGGCAATACTGGATTTAATCGCCTTGAGCAAGGGGTAGCCATTCAAGGCAATCAGCATCGGTGAAAACCAGGTTGCAATAAACAGTGGCAGTAACAGCAGCAATACCTTGACGATAAACGACAGGCTATTTTCCAGGAACTGCGTCATCTGCGACTCCGTCATGCCCGCTTTGGTCGGCGCATGTGAAATCAGGGATGCCAACTCGCTACTGAGCAAATAGGTCGCCAGCACGGCATACACCAGGCAGCTTGCGCCCAGCAGTACCAAGGGCTTGAAATTCTGTTGTAATTGCTGCCACACCGCTGGCGGTGACATGCTGCCCTGCAAATCCACTTGTCGATATAACATCACAATCAAGGCCATGCACACTGGCCAGATCACCACCGAAACCAGGCCCAGAAACCCGAGCATGGGCAATGAAGGCAGCACCATGAAAATCACGATATAGGCCAGTGAACACAACATCCAGACATGCGGCTGTGTGCGGAACAAGGCCAGGCTTTCTTTCACCCAGCGCACGCCGCGCTGGCTCCCGGTTTCTGTCATGAGTATCCCTTTTTTATGTATTTACTACTTATTAAGTCAAAACTTTACGATTCAGCAGCACCCGCTCGAAATACGCAGGGTCTTTGGCATGCGTAAGTTCACCCGCCACCGGATAATAAAAATCATACAGGCGCGATAACCAGAAACGCAAGGCTGCACGGCGCAACAAGGCAGGCCAGTGGGTTTTCTCCGCTACGGTAAATGGTCGCTCGGACTGGTAGGCATTCATAAAGGCTGCCAGTTTCTCATCGACAAAGTTGCCGGTGGCATCTACGCACCACTCATTGGCGGCAATCGCCACATCGTAGGCAAGCACATCGTGGCAGGCGTAGTAAAAATCAATAAAGCCACCCAGCACATCGCCATCAAACAACACATTGTCCCGAAACAGGTCACCATGAATCACGCCATGTGGCAAACGTGACAAATCCAGGCCATGCTGGAATTCCAATTCTTCTTGCAGCAAATGCTGCTGTACCGGCGCCAGTTTAGGCATTACCTGCTGTGCGGTCATCACACGCCAGCCTTGTCCACGTTGATTGTGCGACTGCTCATGAAAATCCAGTCCGGCCACATGCATGCGTGCCAGCGTTCTTGCCACGGCCTCAATCTGTTTTACATTGGGCTGGCTGACATCGCTACCTTTGAGGCAACTCACCATCAAGGCCGGCTTACTGTGAATACGGTGCAAGGCCGTATTATTCTGGTCCGTGATGGGCTTGGGGCAAGGAATACCATGCCGAGACAAATGCGTCATTAAATGGACGAAATAAGGCAATTCGTCAAAGTCGTTCTTTTCAAACACGGTCAGCACAAAACGCGACTGACTGGTTTCAACGAAATAATTGGTATTGGTAATACCGGCAGCGATACCGCGCAAAGTGTGCAGCTCGCCAACATTAAAAGGCGCCAGCCACTGGCGCACTTCATCTAAACTCAGAGTGGTAAAAACAGACATGGTTATTTGCTAACCTGCCAGCAATGGCAGGCGATCAGAATTAGAATCGGAACAGGATCCATTTGGGAACGGACAGTGGACGGGTCGGGCCATCATGCACCCAGTCACCATTACGGTCTTCGCGATGCAGGTAGTAGGATTTGCCGCTCGGTGGCGTCACTTTCACCATATACACCTCACCGTTCAGGCTATACTCTTCGACGTCATTCTCGCCATCCTTGCGTTTATTCACGCTAGGCTGGTCAATCGGCTGCCCTTCAATCACCTTGGGTGGCGGTGGCACTTCTTCAAGCAGCTCGGCATCTTTGGGCGCAGCGGCCCACACTGGCATCGCAATCGCAGCGATGCAGATACCTGCCAGCAATAAACGGGAAAAATCACGCATGGAAGACTCCTTAGTCATTAGCGACTATTCTAGCAAAAACCCACGCGCTGGCGGTCACTGCAATCATAATAAACTTCTAAAATCGTGCCCGACGCCCACCGCCAGGCACGTCAAACCAAACAATTACAGATACAGCTGCATCTTGCGTTCGGCTGGGGTGAGCTCGAAGCCTGTCGTTTCATAGTGTTTGAAAATCGCATCGACAATCTGTTGCGGCTCATCAATAATCTGGATCAGGTCCATATCCTCAGGCGAAGCCATGCCTTCAGCCACCAGCGTATTGCGTAACCAGTCAACCAACCCGGCCCAGAACTGGCTGCCGACCAGGATAATCGGGATTTTGCGGCTCTTGCCGGTTTGCACCAGCGTAATTGCTTCCATCACTTCATCCAGCGTGCCAAAGCCGCCCGGCATCACCACAAATGCGCTGGCATATTTAACAAACATCACCTTGCGCATAAAAAAGTATTTAAAGCTGATGCCGATGTCCTGGTAAGGATTGCCATGTTGTTCAAACGGCAACCTGATATTCAAGCCGACGCTGGCACCACGGCCAGGAAATGCACCTTTGTTGGCGGCTTCCATCACACCAGGCCCGCCACCGGAAATCACACTGAACCCGGAATCAGACAATAAGCGCGCAATTTCTTCAGTAAGCAGATAGTAAGGGTGATCAGGCTTGGTACGCGCACTGCCAAAAATAGACACCGCTGGCATAATGGCTTTGAGGCTTTCGGTCGCACCGACAAACTCAGCCATAATTTCAAATGCCCGCCAGGATTCATGGCTAACATCATCGCCATCCAACAATTCCGGCTCCACCATGCTTGGTAGTTTTTGGCTGTTCATACATCTATCCTTCACATTGCAAACCAAATTAGTGTACATGAAGTCGCTTTGAAATGCGTAAAATACGCCATTGATTTGATTCACGAGAACGCACAATGAAAACCTTGCTTCTGGTAGACGGTTCCAGTTACCTTTATCGCGCCTTTCACGCCATGCCGGATTTGCGCAATTCGGCCAACGAGCCGGTAGGCGCGATTCAGGGCGTGCTCAACATGCTGCGCCGCCTGCATAAAGACTATCCGTCCGACTATAGCGCCTGCGTGTTCGATGCCAAAGGCAAAACCTTCCGTGACGATTTATACCCTGAATACAAGGCCAACCGTGCCAGCATGCCCGACGACCTGCGCGCGCAAATCGAGCCACTGTATGAAACTATACGCGCTATGGGCTGGCCGCTGATTATTGAAGAAGGCGTAGAAGCCGATGACGTCATTGGCGCGCTGGCCAAGCAGGCCGAAAAAGAAGGCATCAGAACCATTATCTCCACCGGTGACAAAGACATCACGCAATTGGTGAACGAGCACATCACCGTCGTCAATACCATGCGCGACGCCTTCCGCAAAACCGATGATGTGCTGGATATCGCTGGCGTAGAAAACAAGTTTGGTATTCCACCCAGCAAAATCATTGATTACCTGATATTGGTCGGCGACACCGCGGATAACGTGCCCGGTGTGGAAAAAGTGGGCCCAAAAACTGCAGTCAAATGGCTGACAGAATACGGCACACTGGATAACATTATTGCCAATGCCGACAATATCAAAGGCGTGGTTGGCGAAAACCTGCGCAAGGCCCTGCCCTGGCTGCCAACAGCACGCGAATTAATTACCATCCGCTGCGATATTGGTCTCTGTGAAAGTTTTGACCAACTGACGGCGCAAACACCTGATAAAGAAAAACTGCTGGCGTTGTTTGACCACTTTGAGTTCCGCAGCTGGAAACGCGACCTGGATAAACTGCCGGACGGTGCGACTGCTTCAGTGACTGAAAATCCGGCGGCGCCCACAGCAGAGTTGTTTAGCACAACACCCGCTACGACATATACCGCGGACACGCGCCGCCAGTACCAGACCATTTTAAATGATGCTGACCTGGATAGCTGGCTAGCCAAGCTACAACAAGCCGAACTGGTGTGTTTTGACACCGAAACCACTTCGCTTGATGCCATGCAGGCAAAAATTGTCGGGGTGTCTTTTAGTGTCACGCCTGGCGAAGCGGCTTATGTACCACTCACGCACGATTATTTTGATGCACCAGAGCAACTCTCATTGCAGACTACGTTAAACAAATTGCAGCCGATCCTGGAAAATCCTGCGATTAAAAAAGTCGGCCAAAACCTGAAATATGACATGCATGTACTGGCCAATCATGGCATTCACTTGCAAGGTGTGGCGCACGATACCTTGCTGGAATCTTATGTGTTCGAGAGCCACAAAGGCCATGGCATGGATGAGCTCAGTGAGCGTCATCTTGATATTACGCCGATCAGCTACGAAAGCGTGGCGGGCAAAGGTGCCAAACAAGTCGGCTTTAGCCAGGTGACGGTGGAACAAGCCTCTGAATATGCTGCCGAGGATGCAGACATTACACTGCAATTGCACCAGGCGTTGCATCCGCAAGTGACCGCCTCTGACAAACTCAACTTTATTTATGAAAAGATTGAATTACCCAGCATGCTGGTACTGCAGCGTATGGAGCGCAACGGCGTGCTGATTGACAGCCATATGCTCAATCGCCAAAGCAACGAGATCGGCCTGCGTTTAATGGAGGTTGAAAAACAGGCATTTGAGCTGGCCGGGCAACCGTTTAACCTCGGCAGCCCCAAGCAATTGCAAGAAATTCTGTTCGGCAAACTGGGCATCAAGCCTCTGAAGAAAACGCCTTCAGGCGCACCATCGACCGACGAAGACGTGTTACAGGAACTAGCGCTGGATTACCCTTTGCCGAAAGTGATTCTGGAGCATAGAAGCCTGGCCAAACTGAAATCGACCTACACCGACAAACTGCCGAAAATGATTAATGCGCAGACCGGGCGCGTGCATACCAATTACAACCAGGCCGTCGCTATCACCGGCCGCCTGGCGAGCTCGGACCCTAACTTGCAGAACATTCCTGTGCGCACGGCCGAAGGCCGCCGCATCCGCGAAGCCTTTATCGCGCCACCCGGTGCGCACATTGTCTCGGCTGACTATTCGCAAATTGAATTACGTATCATGGCGCACCTGTCACAAGATGCTGGCATGCTCAGCGCGTTTGCCAACAATGAGGATATTCACCGCGCCACTGCTGCAGAAATTTTTGGTGTAGAGCGCGCTGCGGTCGACAGCGAACAACGCCGCTACGCCAAGGTGATCAACTTTGGCCTGATTTACGGCATGAGCGCCTTTGGCCTGGCACAAAACCTCAATATCGAACGTAGCGCCGCCGCCAATTACATTGAGCGCTACTTCGCCCGCTACCCAGGCGTGCGCCAGTATATGAACGACACCCGCGAACTGGCGAAGCAACAAGGCTATGTAGAAACCATTTTTGGCCGCCGCCTGTGGGTGCCTGAAATCAACAGCGCCAATGTGCAACGCCGCAACGGCGCCGAACGTGCCGCCATTAACGCGCCCATGCAAGGCACCGCTGCTGACCTGATTAAACTGGCCATGATTGCGGTAGACCAATGGCTGACCGCCGAAAAACTGCAAACCAAACTGATCATGCAGGTACACGATGAACTGGTGCTGGAAGTGCCAGATGCAGAACTGGCGTTGATCCAGGAAAACCTGCCCAAACTGATGCAAAGTGTCGCCACGCTGGACGTACCATTGCTAGCAGAAGTTGGCAGCGGCAGCAATTGGGAAAGTGCGCATTAAGTCCGCAGGGTATGCTAAGGTAATACATCAATGAATCACCCACAGGAGAATCATCAATGAAGTCGTCGCTCATGATCGGTATTATTCTGGTTGCATTAGGCGCTACCGGGCTGGTGTTTAAAGGCTTTAGTTACGAGAGCAAAGAAACCGTGGCTAAAATCGGCTCACTGGAAGCCAGTGCAGAAATCACCAAAGATGTTGAGGTGCCACAAGCCTTGAGTATTATCGTGCTTGTCGCTGGCGTCGCCATGGTATTAGTCGGCCTGAAAAAATAGCATGTTTCAGCCACAGGCGCTTGCCAGTCTTTTCTGACAGGCTTTTCCTACAATCGCTGACAGATAGCATTAACGGTTCTGGTTAGCATACGGTTTCATCACAACAACAAGGGAGATACACATGCTTTGGACGATTGTAGTGGGCATTATTGCAGGTTGGTTAGCCGGTCTGATTATGAAGGGTGATGGCTTTGGCCTGATCTGGGATTTGATTTTAGGTATTGCGGGTGCAGTCGTCGGCGGCTGGCTGTTTGGCCTGCTGGGCCTGAGTGCCAGCGGCGGTTTGGTCGGCAGCATTATCGTCGCCACGATTGGTGCGGTGTTCCTGATTTTTATTTCGCGCTTACTCAGAAAAGCCTAAACACATTACCCTAAGCACATTACTAAGGCGTAATCACTAAATGCTGGAAAAGACAACTTTTCCAGCATCGCCTTTTTTGGCCTGATACATCGCAGCATCTGCTTTTTCCAGCAAGGCTTCAATCTCTTCTTTCTTTTTCGGCCAGGCAAACGCCACACCTATGCTGCAACCGACGGTGATTTCCTGCCCGGACTGCAACCTGATGGTTTTCTGGATAGTTTCAATCAATTTATCTGCAATCTTGCTGGCCAGTATTCTGGGATGGTCGGTAAATGTGAGCAGAATCACAAACTCATCGCCACCAAACCGGCACACCATATCATCCTCGCGCAACACTTTAGGGATGCGCTGCGACACGGTGATTAACACCTCATCCCCGGCGTGATGCCCCAGCGTGTCGTTGACGGACTTGAAGCCATCCAAATCCAGGAACAATAAAATCATGCCACGGTTGTTGCTGTGCGTATGGGCGCCACTGGCAATACCGCGCATCAGGCTTAGCAAGCCACGCCGGTTAAACAGTCCGGTGAGCGGATCTTCGGTGAGCAGTTTTTCCAGCGCATTTTGCTGCGTGTGGAACGCCGTCATATCCATCAAAAAGCTGATGCAAAAGTGTGACTCACTTTCGACCACGCGGGTCAGCGCAATCCTGAGCGGGATTTCATGGCTGTCCGCATGAAACCCGCTACGCTCCGCCACAACTTTTTCAGAAGTATCCTGCTGCCTGCGTTTTCTGGCATAGGCATTCAACTGTTTCCAGTCAGGAATCATTCTCGAAATAGGGGTCCCGACAATCAACTGTGCCTGGTAGCCAAACATGCCTTCAAATGCACGATTGACCATTTTGATCAATCCTTTGGCATCGGTAATCACAATGGCATCGATCGCATTTTGGAAAATGACGCGCATCTGGTGTTCCTTGAACTGCAAATCACGTGCAAGCTGGCGCTGCCGAGCAAGCATATTTTGCGCAATGGTGGCGCCAATCAAAATCATGGTGCCCAATGTCACCAGCGTTGACAAATACCAGCGGTCAACCGTCGGCACCGGGTGGGCAAACTCGGCAATGCCGACAAACTGGGCGGCGGCCATGCCGAGGTAATGCATAATGGTAATGGCCGCCCCCATCACCAACCCGCTCACCACATAGCGCCAGGCACGTAGCTGTTGCAATCGTTCGCATTGCTGGCCAAACCACAAGGCAAGCACGGCGAGCAGCACGGCCGCTACCACAGAAATCAGTACCCACCAGGGTTTGAAGGTCATGGTCGCGGCGGTACGTATGGCCAACATGCCGCTGTAGTGCATGACGCCGATACCCAGGCCAATCACCAGGCCGCTTAACCACAAATGCTTGATGCCTTGATCAGTATGCGAGATCCAGCGCATGGCGGCCCATGAAGCGACAAAAGCAGGCCAAATCGACAGCAAGGTGATGAGCGGATCGTACTTGACGGTGACGCACAGCTCAAATGCCAACATGCCGAGAAAATGCATGATCCACACCGCCGCGCCTAATACCGTGGCACCGCTCAATAGCGCAATTTTCTGGTCTTTTTTTAACTGGAACTGGGGGGCGAAGTCGGCCAGATACATGGCTAGAATAGAGGCCACGACGGCAATGCAATAGGACAACATCACCATCCATCCCTCGTAACGGGAGAGGAGGATGGAACCTGCTGGACTCACAAAATCAAACAAAAAGTTTGTCAATTGCTTGTATCCAATCACGCATGGTGACGTTCAGGGTGTGGCGTGCTTATTGATGCTGGCATCTATGTCCACACGGCTGGCGCCGCATGAATTTGTTGTGCCCATATCACAGCAACACAAATTTAAAAGCGCTCACTGGTATTATGATGACCTTGAAAAACACTTTCAAAACACATTTACGCAAATTAACCATGAATCAGTTTGGCATTTATATTATTGGCGATGAAATCCTGTCTGGCAAACGCCAGGATGCGCACCTGAGCAAAGTGATTTCGCTATTATCGGCACGCGGGTTGCAACTGAGCTGGGCGCATTTTATTGGCGATATTCCCGACCAGATCACCAGCCACCTCAAGGCCAGCATGGATCGCGGCGATGTTGTGTTCAGCTTTGGTGGCATAGGTGCGACGCCTGATGACCATACACGGCAATGTGCAGCGGCTGCCGCAGGCGTGACGATTGAGCGACATGCAGGCGCCGTCGCCAATATTGAGGCGCAATATGGTGAGGCGGCTTATCCCAAGCGCGTCTTGATGGCCGATTTTCCCCAAGGCTGCGACCTGATTCCTAACCCGGTCAACCGCGTGGCAGGTTTTAGCCTGCACCAGCATTATTTTGTGCCTGGGTTCCCGGAGATGGCACACCCCATGGTCGAATGGGTGCTTGATACCTATTACAGCCACCTGTTTCATACTGCCGACTACCTGGAGCAAGCCATCGTCGTGACCGAAGCTGGTGAAAGCGACCTGATTGATTTAATGCAGCATATGCTGAGCCACTACCCGATGCTGAAGCTGTTCAGCTTGCCGCGCACCAATCAACGCCGCACCACTGAAGTCGGCATGAAAGGCGAAAGTGCGTTGGTAAAACAGGCAATGCAGGATTTAAAAGCCGGGGTATCTGCGCTTGGCTATCCTTGGGTCGATGTGTAAATCGCCATGGATTGCCGTCCGCAATGTGGCGCATGTTGTATTGCGCCTTCTATTACCAGTGCCATTCCGGGCATGCCAGACGGCAAACCCGCTGGCGTCGCTTGCATTCAATTAGACGAATTATTCAGGTGCAAATTGTTTGGCAAACCAGAACGGCCGGATTTTTGCGGCGGCTTGCAGCCTAGCCTGGAGATGTGCGGTGATGCGTTACAGCCGCGAGAATATGCCATACGCTGGCTGAGTGCACTGGAATTAGCGACCCAGCCAGAATTGAAAAGAAATTAGGGCTGACGATAGGCCCAGCGCATCATGCCCAGCCCGACCAGGATCATGGGCACGCACAACCACTGCCCCATGCTCAAGCCCAGCGACAACAGGCCTAAAAAGCTGTCCGGCTCACGGGTGAATTCCACAATAAACCTGAAGCTGCCATAACCGAGCAGGAACAGCGCAGAGACGGCGCCGATGGGGCGTTTTTTACCGGCGAAGGTCCATAACAACACGAACAAGACGATGCCTTCCAACGCAAACTCATACAATTGCGACGGATGACGCGCAAGGTGGTCGACCGCCGGAAACACCATGCCCCAATCAGCGTTGGTCGGACGGCCCCACAACTCGGCATTGATAAAATTACCCAAGCGGCCGGCACCGAGGCCAATCGGCACCAAAGGCGCTACAAAATCCATTAGTTGCAGCCAAATCACACCGCGTTTGCGCGCGAATAAGGCCATCGCCACCATCACACCAATAAAGCCACCGTGGAACGACATGCCGCCCTGCCACAAGGCAAAAATCTCCAGCGGATGTTGCAGGAAGTAAGCAGGCTGGTAAAACAGCACGTAACCGAGGCGACCACCAAATACCACGCCTAGTGCGATATAAAACAGCATGTCATCAGGGTCACGCTCCTGCCAGGGTGAAGCTGGGTCCAGCTTGCGCAAGCGCTTGACCTGATATTGCCCCAGCCACAAACCACCAAAAAAGCCGACCAGGTACATCAAGCCGTACCAGTGGATGCCGAAACTGCCGATTTGCAATGCGATGGGATTAAAGCCCGGATGGGTAAACATGCCGTGTCACCGTGAAGAAAATTGCATTATACCTGCTCAGCCCGCCTACGCAGTGGCGTCTTGCAGCACGGCAGGCGCGCGCATTTGCCAGACAGCCAGCAGGCTAATTGCTGCCATCAGCGACATATAAGCACCGACCCAGGGTAAACCACCCTGCTGCACCAGGAATTGCGCAATCGCGGGCGCAAAAGAGGCGCCCAGAATGCCGCCCAACTGGTAGCTCAAGCCCGCGCCGCTATAGCGCACGGCCACTGGGAACTGCTCGGGTAAAAATGCGCCCATGGGGGCAAACGTCACGCCCATCAAAAACAGCGCCAAGAATAGAAACAGTAAGATACATAACCAGTCACCACTCCCCAACATAGGCGCCAATGCAAAGCCCAGCAGCAACGCCAGCCCTTGCCCGCACATCAGCACCGGCCGCCTGCCGATGCGGTCTGCCCACCAGGCGGCGAGCGGCGTCGCCAGTGCCATGCCGATAACAGCAATACATAACAAACCTAAAAATAACGGCCGCGCGATATGCAGGGTTTGTGTGCCATAGCTCAGGCAAAATACCGTTGCCGTGTAAAACAGGTGATAACACACACCCATAGCCAGCGCCCCTAATACAATGGCACGCCCGTGTTGCAATAACAATGCTTTCAACGGCCAGCGGTGTAAATGCTGTGCGGACTGCGCTTGGGCAAATACAGGTGTTTCAGCCAGCTTAAACCTCACATACAAGCCCACCATGACCAGTGCTGCGCTGATGATAAACGGTACACGCCAGCCCCATTGTTCAAACTGGGCCTCGCTCAGCCCCAGACTCAGGGCTAGAAATGTCAGCGTTGCCAGTAAAAACCCAATTGACGGCCCCAGTTGCGGAAACATGCCATACCAGCCACGCTTGTTTGCCGGGGCATATTCGGTGGCCAGCAAGGCCGCCCCGGCCCATTCACCGCCCAGGCCGATGCCTTGTGCGAACCTCAGCAGGCAAAGTACAACGGGGGCCCAGATGCCCCAACTAGCATAGCCCGGGAGTAAGCCAATCAGGAACGTGGCGCTGCCCATCACCAGCAAAGATGCAGCCAGTGTCGACTTGCGGCCAATGCGGTCACCAAAGTGGCCAAACAACAAGGCGCCGACTGGCCGCGCAATAAACGCGAGGCCGAAAGTGAGCAGCGCATTTAAGGATTGTATGGCCGGGTCACTGGCAGGAAAAAATACCTGCCCGATCACCAGCGCAGCGGCCATGGCATAAATATAAAAATCGTAGAATTCGATGGCGGTGCCGATAAAGCTGGCAAAGGCAATATGCTTTAGTGAAGGGGTCGTCATGCCCGCATATTAAAGGCGCAGCCAGATTTTGCCTAGCCAATAAAAAAACCGGGGTAACGATCTCTCGTTACCCCGGCTAGCTCACACATACAATCTAAGCATTACTGTTTAAGACAATTACTTTTTAGCCTCAGTCTCGGCAACAACACTTTCCGGCTTCCAGCCACCACCCAGTGCTTTGAACAGGTCAACCGATGCAGTTAACGTATTCTGGCGGCTCTGCACTGCGGCCTGCGTCGCTTCATTATGGTTACGCTGCGCATCCAGCACTTCCAGGTAGCTGGTGTAGCCTGCTTCGTAGCGATTTTTTGCAACGCGCAGGATATTGCCAGTGGTGTTTTCCTTGGACTGTGCCAATGCTTCTTGCTCACGGTATTGCTGTGCATTCACCAGCGCATCGCTCACCTCGGTAAACGCGGTTTGCAAGGTGCTCTGATAGGTTGCCAGCATTTGCTTTTGTTGTGCCGTCGCCTGATCCAGACGGGCATTCAGGCGGCCGCCGTTAAAGATTGGCAGGCTGACATCCAAGCCCAGTGACCAGACGCGTGCTGGCGATTTCAGCAAGTTATTCAGCGCGATACTTTCACCACCATAAGTGGTTGATAGCGCGATACTTGGGTAAAACGCCGCGCGTGCCACCGCAATATTCGCATTGGCTGAAACCATATCCTGCTCGGCCTGGCGTACGTCTGGCCTGGCTTCCATGAGGGCAGAAGGCAAACCGGTCGGTACGACCGGCGGCGTTGGCATGGTCATCAGGTCACCTGCGGCAATTTTCAGGCCGAGATCATTGGTCAGCAAACCAAGTTGATGCTCACTCAAGGCGCGCAAACGTTTCAATTCCAGCGTCTGTGTTTGCAATGTGGTTACCACTAACTCGGCCTGGTGCGCATCCAGAATGGTAGACACACCACCCTCTACCCGGCGTTTGGCCAGGTCCAGGCTGTCTTGCGCGGTTTTCAAGTTTTGCTCGTTCACCAGCAATTGCGCATCCAGGCTGCGTATCATCAGGTAGTGATTGGCCACCAGACTAGACAGTGACCAGGTCACTGCCTCTTTGGCATAACGCGTCGCCAGCAGTTGCGCGCGCGCAGCCACATTTGCCTGGCGCAATTTGCCCCACAGATCCAGCTCATAACTACCGTTCAAACCAATTTTGTAGGTTTTACGCGGGTTGTTACCAAACACCGGGAACACGCCAGACTCTGTGACACGGTTACGTAAACCGGAACCCGTCGCAGTCACCGTAGGCAACAAGTTGCCGCCGATTTCGCGCATTTGCGCATCGGCTTCTTCAATGCGTGCCACAGCAAGTTGCACGTTATTGTTGTTGGCCAATGCGGTGTCTACCAATTGGTTTAACTGGCTGTCATTAAACAGCGTCCACCATTGCTGCAAAGTCAGTTGCTGTTCGGCGCTAAGTGCGTTGGCACCCGCAGCGCCATATTCGGCTGGCAATTGTGGTGCTGGACGCGAGTACAAATCACCCAGCATCTGGCAACCCGCCATAGAGAAGGTCAGCAAGCCCAGCAGCAATGACTGCTGTAAAGGTTTTAATGCAAACTTCATTGTCGGTTTCATACCGATTCCTCTTCTACAATATGCCCATGGTGACGCACTTTCCGCTCATTGGTCAGCCAGGTAAAGAACAACGGGATAAAGATGGTGGCAATAAAGGTCGCCAGCAGCATACCGCCAAACACACCGGTACCCATGGACTGACGCGCTGCCGCACCCGCACCGGTAGCGAATACCAGCGGGATAATCCCCAGCATGAACGCCATCGATGTCATCACGATCGGTCTGAAACGCAGACGGGCAGCTTCCAGTGCAGCTTCAGCCAACGGCATGCCCTCTTCCATTTTCTGTGAGGCAAATTCCACGATCAGAATCGCGTTCTTCGCCGCCAGACCAATCAGCGTAATCAAGCCGATCTGGAAGTAAATGTCGTTGTTCATGCCACGTGTCAGCACCGCAATTAAGGCACCTGTCATCGCGAATGGAATCGCCATAATCACCGCCAATGGCAATGCCCAGGTTTCAAACTGCGCCGCCAGGATCAGGAACACCATGATGGTAGCAAAACCAAAGGCTACCAGCGCCGCTGAACCCGTACGATTTTCCTGGTAGGCTTGGCCAGTCCAGGCAATCTGGTAGCCATCAGGCAAGTTTTCTTTGGCAATTTTTTCCACCAGTTTGATCGCATCTCCAGAGCTCACGCCAGGCGCGCCGCTACCAAATACTTTGGCAGACAACAGGCCGTTATAACGCTCCAGCTGCTCGGCACCCACAATATTGCTGACTTTAGCCAGTGCAGACATAGGCACCATGTTGCCATTAGGATTATCTTCCGTTGGCTGACTACGTACATACACTTTGCCCAGGTCTTCAGGCTTCATGCGGTACTCAGCCTCCGCTTGCAACTGCACACGATACGTACGGCCACTGCGGTTAAAGTCATTCACATACAGCGAACCCATCGTGCTTTGCAAGGTGGCATAAATATCCGCAATTTTCACGTTTTGTGACAGCGCTTTGGCTTCGTCCACCTCAATAAACAACTGAGGCACCGTCGGCCGGAAGAAACTGTTAATACCAGCCAGTTGTGGGCTTGCACGCATGGCATCCATAAAGTTATTCATGACTTGCGCCAACTTGATCGGATCGGTATCGCCATGGCTTTGTACATACACTTCAAAACCACCGGCAGAACCCAAACCACGAATCGCTGGCGGGTTTACCGCAAAGCTCAAACCATCTGGCTGGCTCATGCCGATGCCAATCAGCTTGCCCACCATCTGGTCAGCATTGGTGGTACGTTGGTCCCAGTCTGTCATACGCACAAACATGGTCGCCGCATTGGTTTTGTTCGCACCAGTCAGCAACTCAAAGCCGTTCACCGCAAATTCATGCGCAGTTGCCGGATCTTTGGCAATGGTTGCACGGATGTTTTCTGTGGTTTGTGACGTACGCTTCAAGGTTGCGCCATCTGGCATCACCACGATACTGATCACATAGCCCTGATCCTCTGGCGGCACAAAACCACCCGGTACAGCACGGAACAGGAAAATCATGACCACCACCATCGCACCGAACACCACAGCACCAATAATCTTGTGATGCAGCGTCAGGTTGACTGTGCCGGTATACAAATTGGTCAACCGGCTAAAGCCACGGTTAAACGCCCTGAAAAATGCGTTTTCATGATGGCCATTTTTCAAAATCATGGCGCACAGGGCCGGCGTCAGCGTCAACGCCACTACCCCTGAAATCACCACAGAAATCGCTACCGTGACCGCAAACTGGCGATACAGCTCACCAGCAATACCGCCCTGGAAAGCCACCGGCACAAACACCGCACACAGCACCAGCACAATGGCGATCACCGCCGCTTGCACCTGGGCGATCGATTTGATCGCCGCATGTAAAGGATTAAGGTTTTCTTCCTTCATCAAACGCTCGGTGTTTTCCAGCACCACAATCGCATCATCCACCACAATACCAATCGCCAGAATCATGGCAAACAGCGTCAGCAGGTTGATTGAGAAGCCGAACAGGTACAACCCGGCAAAAGTACCTACAATCGAGATAGGCACCGCGATCATCGGGATCAGCGTTGCGCGCCAGCTTTGCAGGAACAGGAACACCACCAGCACCACCAGGATCAGCGCTTCACCAAAGGTATGGAACACTTCTTTGATGGTCGCCTTCACAAAGTCACTGGTGTCGTAAGGAATGTTGTAGTCCATGCCTTCCGGAAACTTAAGCTTCAGCTCGTCCACTTTGGCCTTGATGGCTTCAGCGGTTTCCAGCGCATTGGCGCCGCTTTGCAAGAAGATAGGCAACGCGACACCAGGCTGCCCATTCAGTGCAGAAGCCACGTTATAGGTTTGCGCGCCCAACTCGATACGTGCCACATCCTTCAGGCGCAATACACCGTTAGGGCCTTGCGCACGAATAATAATATTACCGAATTCCTCAGGCTCAATTAAGCGCCCTTTGGCAGTCACCGTGAACGCCAATTGCTGATTCGGCGTCGCCGGCTCGGCACCAATTTTACCGGCAGCATACTGCGCGTTTTGTGCGCCAATCGCGGCCGAAATATCACTGGTAGAAACGCCCAGTTGCGCCATACGGTCAGGACGCAACCAGACGCGCATGGAGTAATCCTGGCCACCAAAAATAGTCACATCGCCCACGCCCTTGATGCGCTTGAACTCATCCAGCACATTCAGTGTGGCGTAGTTGCTCAAGAACAAACGGTCATGTTCTTTTTTCTTGGAGATCAGCATCACCACCAGCAAAATATCGTTGGAGCGTTTTTGCACCACGACACCCGTCCGGCGCACATCTTCTGGCAAACGCGGCAAGGCAATGTTAACGCGGTTGCTAACGTTAAAAGTCGCCTGGTCAACATTGGTGCCAATATCAAACGTCGCCGTAATGGTTAAAGTACCGCTACTGTCTGAACTGGAGTTAAAGTACAGCAGGTTTTCCACCCCGCTTAACTGCTCTTCAATCGGTGCTGCCACGGTTTTAGACAGTGTTTCAGCACTGGCGCCAGGATAGCTGGCCGTAATCAGAACGGTTGGCGGCGCAATTTGCGGATATTGCGCAATCGGCAGCTTGAATGCCGCTGCCAACCCTGCCAACACGATGATGATAGACAGCACGCTGGCAAAAATCGGCCGTGTGATAAAAAATCGGGTCATATCGTTTTCCCTGAGACGGGCCTGAATATGTCATTCAGGCCCCAGATAACATGATTAAATCAAAAACAAACTAAGCATTTAGCTAAATATAGGCAATGACCAAATTAGCTTTTGGCTGGCGCAGCAGGTGCAGCGTCTGCTGCATGCGGCGCCACTGGCGCACCCGGACGCACTTTGATCAGGTTATCGACAATCACCTGGTCACCGGCTTTCAAGCCATCGAGCACGATCCAGCGATCATTAAACCAGCCACCCGCCACGATAGGACGCACAGCCGCTACGGTTTTGCCTTCCTTGTCTTTTTCAGCCACAAAGATAAATTTACCTTGTTGGCCAGTCAGCACCGCCGTTTGCGGAATCAGGAAGACTCCATCGCGTTTACCCGTGACCAGACGCACACGCACAAACTGCCCTGGCAACAAAGCGCGGTCAGGGTTCTGGAACTCGGCTCGCAATTGTTGCGTGCCCAATGCCGGATCAATCTGGCTGGCAGAAAAATTGATTTTTCCTGATTGCGGATATTCACTGTTGTCAGCCAAGATCAGTCGTACATCCTGCACACGGCCCGGGCTTAAATGACCACCCAGTGTCAACAGGTCAGACTCAGACAAACTGAAACGTACCCAAATTGGTGACACTTGCACGATAGTACTCAGCAAACTGGTATTCGCATTCACCAACGCACCTTCGGATAAAACAAAACGACCAGCCACACCACTTTCCGGCGCTTTAACATGGGTATAAGACAGGTTTAACTCTGCCTCACGCAGTTGCGCCTGGTATTGCAACAAGGTTGCTGAAGCAACGGTGTTATCAGAAGCTGCGTTGTCATACTCGCGCTGACTGATGGATTTAGTTTCCAGCAAGCCTTTTAAGCGCAGCGCCTCACGCGCCGTTTGCTCGATACGGGCTTTTTGCTGCGCAATCAACGCTCTGGCTTGTTCTACTTGCAACTGGAAAGGCACCGGGTCAATCAGGAACATATCCTGACCAGCTTTCACCGATTCCCCTTCTTGGTACAAACGTTTGAGGACAATGCCGCCCACGCGTGGACGCACTTCAATCTGTTTGGCACCCTCGGTTTGCGCCACGACTTCGGTTTGCACCGGCACCGTTTCTGCGGTCACTGTTTGTGCAGTCACCGGCATGGCTGGCATGCCGCCTGCCGCAGGGGTTTGTTCGTTGGATGATTTTCCGCAAGCACTCAGTACAACGCCCAAAGCAAGCACAAGCAGCGTACGACGAGGCTGGATAGTCTGTGAAATCAACATGTTATCCTCTAAAAATTTTTAAAATAGACTTGATTACATACAATCTTGGATGTATATTATATACAAACACGAATGTATGTAAATGGGTTTTGCAAAAAATTTGCCGCACAAGCTGCCAAAAACGAGTCAGCGGTCACAACTGGTAAAATACACAACCTACAAGAAACTTTAATGAATATGAAAGAGCGATAGAAACTTATGGTACGTAAAACCAAAGAAGATGCCGCAATCACCCGCCAGCGTATTATTGATGCCGCGCGAGAAATGTTCCTGCAAAAAGGCGTCAGCCGCACCAGCCTGGAGCAGATCGCCACGCACGCCAGCGTCACACGTGGCGCCGTCTACTGGCACTTTCAAAATAAAGCTGAACTGTTTCACGCGATGCGCGAAGAGGTCTACCTACCCCTGATAGACCGCATGGACGACACCTTGCTCGGTAATAGCGAGGAAGCCAACAGCGACCCGCTAGGCCGCATCCGCAAATATATGGCCAGCACTATTCTTATTCTGGACGACGACCAGACCACCCGTGCCACCTATGAAGTGATGATGACCAAGTGCGAGTACGTCGATGAATTTGCAGATGTATTGAAATCAATTTTAAGTAACTGTAGCGGACTCGTGCATAAAATGGAACAGGCCTATGCAAAAGCGCAGGAAATTGGGCAAGTTGGCACTCAACTCACCGCCGGCGAGCTGGCAATGGACTCGCACCTGTTTTTCTCCGGCCTGTTGCACATGTGGGTGAAAGACACCGAAGGCACATTATTTCGCGATCACGCCCTGCAACTGATAGACACACATATCAAACTGCGTAAAAAATAAGCAAGAATTCCTGTTTACGCATTCCCTGATCCGCGATTTGCAGTTAAAATAGTCAGTCTTTTCACTGACTTACCCACCACGCAACGCATGCAAATCGGACCACATCAATTAAAGAACAACCTGGTTGTCGCGCCCATGGCAGGCGTCACCGACCGTCCTTTCCGCATGTTATGCAAAAAAATGGGCGCAGGCCTGGCCGTGTCCGAGATGGTGACCTCCAACTCTTTGCTGTATGGCAGTGAAAAAACCAAACGCCGCGCCAACCACGAGGGTGAAGTCAGCCCGATCTCGGTACAGATTGCCGGTGCCGAACCAGCAATGATGGCCGAGGCGGCCAAACACAACGTGGATAATGGTGCGCAAATCATCGATATCAACATGGGCTGCCCGGCCAAGAAAATCTGTAACGTGATGGCAGGCTCTGCCCTGCTGCGCGATGAGCCACTTGTGTCACAAATCCTCAGGGCGGTGGTCAACGCGGTGGATGTGCCCGTGACGCTTAAAATCCGTACCGGCTGGGACAGACAAAACAAAAACGCGATCCAGATTGCCAAAATGGCTGAAGATCTTGGCGTACAGGCACTGACTATTCATGGCCGCACGCGTAACGACCTTTACCATGGCGACGCCGAATACGACACCATTGCCGCCGTAAAACAGGCGATTAACATTCCATTGATTGCTAACGGCGACATCACCACCCCGGAAAAAGCCAAATTCGTGCTCGACTACACCAAAGCAGATGCGGTGATGATTGGTCGTGCTGCGCAAGGCCGTCCATGGATTTTCCGTGAAACAGAGCATTTCCTGAATACCGGCGAGCATATGCTGGCCCCTACCGTAGACGAAATCCACCAGGTCATGCTGGAACATCTGCATGATTTATACGAGTTTTATGGCGACCTGACTGGCATGCGTGTTGCACGCAAGCATATTTCCTGGTACACCAAAGGCCTATCAGGATCAGCGGCCTTCCGTCACAACATGAATACGCTGCAAACCATAGAATTACAATTACAGGCTATCAACGACTTTTTTGCCGAACTCAAAGCGAAGAATGACCGACTGGTCTATGTCGACAATGAGGACTCTGATGAGGAGCGCTCTGACAATAAGAACAATGGCAATGAGGAATTGGCAGCATAATGCAAAACGATAGCAAATTGAGCCTCGCCGTGCGCGAGTCACTGGACGATTATTTCACGCACCTGGACGGTCAACCGCCACATGCGATTTATGACATGGTACTCAGCTGTGTCGAAAAGCCGATGCTGGAATACGTACTCAACAAAGTGGGCGGCAACCAAAGCAAAGCCGCTGACATGATGGGCATTAACCGCAATACCCTGAGAAAAAAAATGGCCGCCTACGGCCTGGAATAAATTACACCGGGCCTGATGGCACTTCATCATCAGGCCTTTTTCATTTTCTTTATCAAGCAACTCCACTCAATTCATTATGACGATTAAACGCGCGCTTATCAGTGTTTCCGATAAAACCGGTGTGCTCGAACTGGCACAATCCCTGCACCAGCTTGGTGTAGAAATTCTTTCTACTGGCGGCACCGCCAAACTGTTCCGTGACAACAATATTCCGGTCAAGGAAGTCAGCGACTTTACCGGCTTTCCTGAAATGCTGGACGGCCGTGTCAAAACCTTGCACCCGAAAGTGCACGGTGGTTTACTGGGTCGCCGTGATTTGCCTGAACACGTGGCTGCCATGCAGCAATATGGCATTGAGAACATCGATTTGCTGGCGGTGAATTTATACCCGTTTGAAGCGACCGTTGCCAAAGCCAACTGCACGCTGGAAGACGCGATTGAAAACATCGATATCGGCGGCCCTGCCATGGTGCGTTCCGCTGCCAAAAACTGGAACGATGTTGCAGTATTAACCGACGCAGCACAATACGCTGACGTGGTGAATGAGCTCAAAGCCAACCATGGCGCGGTATCCAAAGCGACACGCTTTAAACTGTCTGTGGCAGCGTTTAACCGTATTGCACAATACGACGCGGCGATCAGCAACTACCTGTCAGCCATCGATTTTGCTGAAACAGAATCTGCTGGCAAGCCAGTGCTGAGCCAGTTCCCAGGCCAGATGAACAGCAATTTTGTCAAAGTGCAGGATTTGCGCTACGGCGAAAACAGCCACCAGCAAGCCGCGTTTTACCGTGATTTGTATCCAGCCCCTGGCAGCCTGGCTACTGCACAGCAACTGCAAGGTAAAGAACTCAGCTATAACAACATTGCTGACGCTGATGCTGCCTGGGAAGCCGTGAAGTCTTTCACCGGCCCGGCTTGTGTGATCGTCAAACATGCCAACCCTTGTGGCGTAGCGCTGGGCGTGAACGCGCTGGAGGCTTATAGCAAAGCCTTTAAAACTGACCCGACCTCCGCCTTTGGCGGCATTATCGCCTTCAATACCACACTGGATGGCGCGGCTGCCGAAGCTGTCTCCAAGCAATTTGTGGAAGTATTGATTGCACCTGACTTTACGCCAGAAGCACTGGCTATTTTCACCGCTAAAGCCAATGTGCGCGTATTGAAAATTGCCTTGCCGCAAGGTGGCAACAACGCATGGGAGCAAGGTCGCAACGCGGTAGATTCCAAACGCGTAGGCTCAGGCATCTTGCTGCAATCTGCCGACAATCATGATTTGCAGCTGGCTGATATCAAAATCGTTACCAAACTGCAACCAACCCCGGCACAACTGCAAGACCTGCTGTTTGCCTGGAACGTCGCCAAATACGTGAAATCCAATGCCATCGTTTTCTGTGGCAATGGCATGACCTTGGGCGTGGGCGCTGGCCAGATGAGCCGTGTCGACAGCACCAAAATCGCCGCCATCAAAGCACAAAATGCTGGCCTGAGCCTGCAAGGTTCTGTGGTCGCGTCTGATGCATTTTTCCCGTTCCGTGATGGCGTCGATGTACTGGCAGATGCGGGCGCAAGTTGTGTCATTCATCCGGGTGGCAGCATGCGCGACGAAGAGGTCATTGCAGCCGCTGATGAACGCGGTTTGGCCATGGTAGTGACCGGCATTCGTCACTTTAGACATTAATTCTATTTGCCACAGAGGGCACCGAGATCACAGAGAACTTCTTTAATCATGTTTTCCTCTGTCATCTCGGTGCCCTCTGTGGCTCAAACTCAATTAGGTAATACAAAATGAAAATTTTAGTGATTGGTTCTGGCGGTCGTGAGCACGCACTGGCATGGAAAGTGACACAAAACAAAGAAGTCAGCCGCGTCTATGTCGCGCCTGGTAACGCTGGCACAGCCACCAACCCGGACATGGTTAACGTGCCTATCACCAAAATTGAAGAACTGGTGAAATTTGCCGAGGACGAACAAATTGCGCTGACCATTGTGGGCCCGGAAGCGCCGTTGTCACAAGGCGTGGTCGATGCTTTCCGCGCGGCTGATTTAAAGATTTTTGGCCCGACCAAAGCGGCGGCGCAGCTGGAAAGCTCCAAAGACTTCGCCAAGGCGTTTATGGTGCGCCACAATATTCCAACCGCCAAATACCAGACTTTTAGCGATGCTGCACAAGCCCATGCCTATATCGACGCCAATGGTGCGCCGATTGTGATCAAGGCAGATGGCCTGGCGGCGGGTAAAGGTGTCGTGGTTGCCATGACACTGGAAGAGGCACATACCGCCGTTGATGCGATGTTGTCCGACAACAAGCTGGGCGACGCGGGGGCACGCGTGGTGATTGAAGAGTTTTTAACGGGTGAAGAAGCCAGCTTTATGGTCATGGTCGATGGTAAAAACATCTTGCCGCTGGCCACCAGCCAGGATCACAAACGCCTGCTGGATGCTGACCAGGGCCCGAACACAGGCGGCATGGGCGCTTACTCACCTGCACCTGTGGTGACACCAGACATCCACGCCAAAGCCATGCGCGAAATTATCGTGCCTACGGTAGAAGGCATGGCAAAAGACGGCACTCCTTATACAGGCTTCCTGTATGCCGGTTTGATGATCAGCCCCAGCGGCGAAGTCAAAACACTGGAATTCAATTGCCGCATGGGTGACCCGGAAACGCAACCTATTATGATGCGTTTGAAATCTGACCTGGTCGAACTGGCCGAACATGCCGTAGATGGCACATTGGACCAGGCCAAAGCCGAGTGGGACTGGCGGTTTGCCTTGGGCGTGGTGATGGCGAGCGCCAACTATCCTGACACCCCAAGACTGGGAGACGAAATCACCGGCCTGCCAAAAGACGTGCAAGACGGCCACGTGTTCCACGCAGGCACCACACTCAAAGATGGCAAAGTGGTCACCAGTGGCGGCCGCGTGTTGTGTGTGACTGCACTGGGCGAAACCGTTAAGTCTGCACAGCAGCAAGCGTATAAAGTGCTGGAAAAAATCCAGTTCGACGGCGCACAATACCGCAAGGACATTGGCTACCGCGCCATCAAGAACTAAGCAACCATGACAGACCAGATCCAGCCTCAAGCCGTTTATGATTTCCTGCAAGGGTTGCAGGCACGTATTGTGGAAGCCATAGAACTCGTCGATGGCAAAAACTTTTTGCAGGATAGCTGGCAACGGCCTGAAGGCGGCGGTGGTAACTCTTGCCTGCTTGAAGGCGGCAACGTATTTGAACGTGCTGGCGTTGGTTTTTCGCATGTGCTGGGCAACAAATTACCCCCCGCCGCCAGTGTCGCCCACCCTGAAGCGGCTGGCAGACCGTGGGAGGCCATGGGCGTCTCGCTGGTATTTCACCCGCACAACCCTTATGTACCGACGGTACACATGAACGTACGCTTTTTTGTTGCCAAAGCGCAGCAACCAGGCGAACAGGATATCTGGTGGTTTGGCGGCGGCATGGACCTCACGCCTTATTACGGCTTCGAGGATGACTGCATTCACTTTCACCGTGTGAATAAAGAAGCTTTAGCGCCTTTTGGTGCAGACTATTATCGCCACTTTAAAAAAGAATGCGATACGTATTTTTATCTCAAGCACCGCAAAGAACCACGCGGTATTGGCGGCATATTTTTTGATGACTTTAGCGCATTAGGCTTCGAAAAAAGTTTTGCCTTGCAGCGCGCCGTCGGCGATGCGTTTATCAATGCCTACCTGCCGATTGTGCAACGTCGCAAAGAGACACCTTATGGTGAACGCGAGCGTGACTTTCAGGCTTATCGCCGTGGCCGTTATGTCGAATTCAACCTGATATTCGACCGTGGCACCATCTTTGGTCTGCAATCGAATGGCCGTACCGAATCCATCTTGCTGTCTATGCCGCCGATTGTGAAATGGCGCTACGACTGGAAACCGGAAGCCAATAGCGCAGAAGCCAAATTGTATAGCGACTTTTTGATTGAGAAAGACTGGGTATAAGCATGCAAGTTTCAATAGAAGCCAGACAACAAGCGCAAGCCCTGCTGGACTTTATTGATCACAGCCCCAGCCCCTGGCATGCCGTAGACACGGTAGCCGAGCATCTCAAAGCACACGGCTTCAAAAACCTGCGTGAAAACGAGCCATGGCAATTTAAACAAGGCGGCAAGTACTTTGTCGTACGCGATGGTGGCTCCATCATAGCCTTCACACTCGGACAATCAACGATCGCAGACAGCGGCTTCCGCATCGTAGGCGCGCATACCGACTCACCGGGCCTGCGCCTGAAACCGCAAGCGGCGTACAGCACCGAAGGCGCAGCACAACTAGGCGTAGAGGTGTATGGCGGGCCTATTTTGGCCACGTTTACTGACCGCGATTTGAGCCTGGCCGGACGCGTGGTGATTCGTGGTGCGCAAGGCCTAGAAACGCGCCTGGTTAAACTGGAGCAGCCAATCGCGCGCCTGCCCAACCTGGCAATACACATGAACCGTGAAGTCAACGACAAAGGCCTGGTGCTTAACAAGCAAACCGGCCTGCCGTTGATCTTTGGCCATGCAGCAAATACGGCTGCAGCCAAACAATTACTGACTGACACCCTCGCGGGCAAACTGGCCGTGCCAGCAGACGCTATTACCGGTTGGGACCTGGCACTGTATGACACGCAGCGTGGCAGCTTCTGGGGCATCGCGCAGGAATTCATCGCCAATAGCCAGTTGGACAACCTGGCCTCTTGCCACGCTGCACTTGAGGCACTGATCAGCACAGAGGCACCATCAGCCACCACGATTTGCGCCCTGTTTGACCACGAAGAGGTCGGCTCTGAAAGTGCTACCGGCGCTGGCGGCAGTTTTCTGCTGGATATCATCAACCGTATTTGTCTATCTTCAGGCCTGACGCAAGAAGATCAGCTACGCAGCTTTGCCAATAGCTTTTTCATCAGCGCTGACATGGCACATGCGTTTCATCCTAACCATGCGGGCAGCTATGAGCCTTGCCACCATGTACACATCAATCAGGGGCCGGTGATCAAAACAAACGCCAACCAGCGTTACAGCACCAACGCCGTCACTGCCGCTCGCTTTATCCAACAGTGCGAGCAAGCCAAGGTGCCGCACCAGCAATATGCACACCGCACTGATTTAGGCTGCGGCAGCACCATAGGCCCTATTATGGCGGCGCAACTGGGCATAGCCACAGTCGATGTCGGCAACCCGATGTGGGCCATGCACAGCATCCGCGAAAGCGCGGGCGTGCTCGACCACAGCTACATGATTGCCACATTGCAACAGCATTACGCCAGCTAATGTCTCGCCAGCATTGACGCTGGTACAACGATTGCTTTACCCTAGGCGGATAAGGGGAGAATCAATCAATGTTAGAACAATTATTGCGCAAAAAGCCAATCCAACCACATGCGCACACCGGCCTAAAAAAATGTTTAACCGCGTTTGACCTGGCGTTATTAGGCATAGGCGGTGCCATCGGCACCGGCATCTTCGTACTCACCGGCATTGCCGCCGCCACGCAATCAGGCCCGGCCGTCGTCCTCTCATTCATTATTGCCGCCATCGCGGCGGGTTTTGCCGCGCTCTCTTATGCCGAGCTATCGTCATCTATTGGCGGCTCCGGCAGTGCCTATGGCTATAGCTATGTGGCCTTTGGAGAATTTGCGGCCTGGATGATGGGCTGGATGTTGCTGCTGGAATACGGCGTAGGTGCCGCTGCAGTGGCCAATGGCTGGTCAGGCTACTTTGTAAACACCTTGAGCAACCTTGGCTGGCAACTGCCTGAGCACCTCACCAAGGCGCCCGTCCTTGGCGGATCGATTAATCTGCCCGCCTTTGCCATCATCTGGATACTGACCTTGCTGTTAATGGTCGGTGTTAAGGAGAGTGCCCGCGCCAACAATATCATGGTGATTATCAAACTTTCCACCATTGCGATCTTTTTAGCCCTGTCCGTCGGCCATATCAGCACCGCCAACTGGCAACCATTCATGCCATTCGGCTGGTTTGAAACCTTAGACAACGGCAAAAACATAGGCGTACTGGCCGGGGCCTCACTGGTATTTTTTGCTTACTTTGGCTTTGATGCTGTCTCCACGGCGGCTGAGGAATGCCAACAACCGCAACGCGACTTGCCTATTGGCCTGATCGCTTCGCTGACCTTTTGCACCATCATTTATATCATTGTGTCTGGCACACTCACTGGCGTGATCCCCTACACCGAGCTCAATACGTCTTCCCCGGTCGCTTATGCCTTGACCAAGTTAGGCTACACCTGGTCGTCGACACTGGTCGCGACTGGCGTATTGGCTGGGCTTATTACGGTATTGCTGGTGCTGCTTTATGGCCTGACGCGTATTTTATTTGCCATGAGCCGCGACGGTTTGATTTCGCCCATTTTTTCAACGGTCAATCCTGAACGGCAAACCCCTAGCAAAATTATCCTGATGTGCGGCATCGTCGTCTCTATTGTGGCAGGCTTTATTCCACTGGGTGAGCTGGCGGAAACCGTCAATATTGGCACCCTGGCCAGCTTTATCATGGTGTGCTTTGGCGTTATGCGCTTACGCAAAACCCACCCTGACCTCGCGCGACCATTCAAGAATCCGTTTAACCCACTGATCCCGCTCGGCGGCATCGTCTCATGTGCAGCACTGATGTCCTTTTTGCCTGCAGAGACCTGGCACCGCTTTATCTCCTGGGCAATCATAGGCGTGATTTTCTACTTCGTTTACTCGCTCAGACATAGCAGGCTACGCGCCTAAGCAGCAATAAAAAAGCCGACTAATCAGTCGGCTTTTTTGTATCACAGCTATGCTGGAATTACAGAGACAACACCCAATCAACGATGGTTTTGATGTCTTCGTCTTTCACTTGTGGGCTGTTTGCAGGCATAGGGATATTACCCCAAACACCAGCACCACCTTTTTTCACTTTTTCAATCAGCTTGGCTTCAGCAGTTTTGTCGCCTTTGTATTTTGCTGCAACATCTTTGTATGCAGGGCCTAATACTTTGGCATCAACACTATGACATGCCAGGCAACCACTTTTTTGTGCCAGTGCCTTAGCTGCAGCGGCGTCAACAGCATGTGCTGAACCTGCCATCAACAAAGTCGCTGCTGCGATTGCGGATAATAAAACTTTCATGCGATCTCCTTGAATATCCTCTAAACAAATAGAACCCCGTAATGCAATTCTCATGCATGTGGCATATTACCTGACCAGACAAAATCCACAATAGAAAAACCGCTAAAACCAACGGTGATTCACATAATTTCAACCGGTTTGGCGTTTTGCCAACAAGCTAAAAACGCACGTGCAACGCTACGGTTGACACGCGTCACAATAACGTTACAAGGTCTCGATCGAGTATTCCGCACTGAGGACATGTTTACGTCCCGGGTTAATCACCACCATGTTATCCATGGCGTTGGTTGTCTCCACGCAAATGGTTTTACGCCACTCTTCGCCCACGCCCATATCGCCCATGGCACCGGCTTTTTCTGCGCCCGGATTCCAAACTACCGTGGTATCACTGCCAGATTTGGAGACATGGATAATGCGGTTGAAACCGCTGTCATGAATCGCACAATCAGAACTATGATGCACATAGACACGGTCATACTCTTTCCCGTCAAATGTCAGTGCGTTGTGTTCTACATTGCGCTCGTACTTGAGCAACTTGTCCAGGTAGACCAGGTCTTGCATGCCGGTGATTTTAACGTTCGACAAATCGCTGACATTAAAGTAAGTGTGGAACGCTTCACTGATCACAAACGGGTGCTCAGCCAGATTGGTCGTGGCCAAGTCAATACGCAGGCGACGGCCAATGGTAATGGTCAGGGTCAACTCATACGGGTAAGACAACTGGCGTTGTGCTTCTGGTGTTTGCTGCATTTCGAGAATAATGCGCGTGGCGCCGGTAGGCGTCGCGTCAATATCCATCACGCGCCACGGAATCACGCGCGCAAAGCCGTGTGGACACAGCGTGCTGTCAGTAGGGTGTGCACCGAACCATGGCCAGCAAATAGGCGTACCGCCACGAATGGAGCGACCTTTGACATAGCGCGCATTGCTGGATAACCACAACACCGGATTAGCCAGGAACTTGGGTTGCCACTGCATGACATGTGCGCCTTGCAAGGCAATTTTACCTGTCGCCAGCGGGTTATCAATTTCCAGGTACTGCAAACCATTTTCGTCCTGCCATTGGGCGACATGCGCATGCAATGTCATGCGCTTGGTCATTTCCATACTTTTAGCCAGGATACTACATTCGTCGCTCATTACTTCCCTCTCTCAATCTGCGCTACATCACGCACCGCACCTTTGGCAGCACTGGTACTCATCGCTGCATAGGCACGCAAGGCAGGCGAAACCACACGTTCACGGTTCAATGGCTTCCAGGCATCTCGGCCTTTGGCTTCCATCTGGCCACGACGATGTGCCATTTCCTCATCATTAATGACCAGGTGTATGGTGCGGTTCGGGATATCAATCTCAATCGTATCGCCTTCTTGCACCAGGCCAATCGCTCCGCCCTCAGCTGCTTCCGGCGAAGCATGACCGATACTCAAGCCGGAGGTCCCACCTGAAAAACGGCCATCGGTGAGCAAGGCACAGGCTTTGCCCAGGCCTTTGGATTTCAGGTACGAGGTGGGGTACAGCATCTCTTGCATGCCTGGGCCACCACGTGGACCTTCATAACGAATCACCACCACATCACCGGCGACGATTTCATCATTCAAAATACTTTCAACTGCCGCATCCTGGCTCTCAAAAACACGGGCGCGACCATTGAATTTAAGAATGCTGTCATCCACACCCGCCGTTTTCACAATACAGCCATCCAGTGCAATGTTGCCGTAGAGCACAGCCAGGCCACCGTCTTGTGAGTAAGCATGCGCTTTGTTACGGATGCAACCATTTTCACGATCATCATCCAGCTCAGGCCATAACATGCTCTGGCTAAAGGCAATCGTGGTCGCAACACCACCTGGCGCGGCACGGAAAAACTTTTTCACTTCTTCATCTTGCGTAGTGACGATGTCCCATTTTGCCAATGCATCGCCCATACTAGGACTATGAACGGTTGGCACATCAGTATGGATGACACCCGCGCGATTGAGTTCCGCTAAAATGCCCATCACACCACCGGCACGGTGTACATCTTCCATATGATATTTGCTGGTTGCCGGGGCAACTTTAGACACGCAAGGCACCTGACGTGAAATACGGTCGATGTCTTTCATGGTGAAATCGACACCGGCTTCATGCGCAGCGGCCAGCAAATGCAACACGGTATTGGTTGAACCGCCCATGGCCACATCCAGGCTCATGGCATTTTCAAATGCCTGCATGGTCGCAATGCTACGCGGTAACACGCTGTAATCATCTTGTTCGTAATGACGTTTAGCCAGTTCTACAATCAGGCGGCCAGCCTGCAGGAACAACTGCTTGCGCGCGGCGTGCGTCGCCAGTGTGGAGCCGTTACCAGGCAAACTTAAGCCCAGCGCCTCTGTCAGGCAGTTCATTGAGTTGGCGGTAAACATGCCTGAGCAAGACCCACAGGTAGGACAAGCAGAACGCTCGATCTCTGCCACTTCAGCGTCGCTGACATGGCTATCGGCGGCTTCTACCATGGCATCCACCAGGTCCAGCTTGCGCACATTGCCTTGCCAGTTCACCTTACCGGCTTCCATCGGGCCGCCAGACACAAACACCACAGGGATGTTCAAGCGCAAGGCCGCCATCAGCATACCAGGGGTAATTTTGTCACAGTTGGAAATACACACCAGTGCATCCGCACAGTGGGCATTGACCATGTATTCCACGCTGTCAGCAATCAGGTCACGGCTAGGCAAGCTATACAGCATGCCGCTATGGCCCATCGCAATCCCGTCATCCACGGCAATGGTATTAAACTCTTTGGCAACGCCGCCAGCCTTCTCAATCTCACGGGCGACCAGTTGACCCATATCTTTCAAATGGACATGGCCAGGCACAAATTGCGTGAACGAGTTGGCCACCGCAATAATCGGCTTGGAGAAGTCTTCATCTTTCATACCGGTGGCACGCCACAACGCGCGAGCACCAGCCATGTTACGACCTTGCGTGGTCGTGTGAGAACGGTATTTAGGCATGAGAAACACTAGGATTGTCGTTAAAATCTTATTTTAACTGAATCCGCAGCCGCATGCGCGCCTGAAACAGGTTTGTTACATTCAGATGAATGAACAATAGTTGCTGCATGACTAGCAGCAGCGTTTAATCCCTGTCCATTTCTGGTCTTGCCACTGTTTAAAGAATTCGGCGCGGGAAAGTGGCGCGTGGACATCTTCCTGACCTGCATGATGTTCGGCATAAGAGGCCAGATAGCGCTCATATGCATCATCCCCTGAGAGCTGGCGTACCCGCTGCCAGGCTTGCTTTAACCAATACGCACGCATCCTCGTCTCCCTACACCAGGCGCGAGGCAACATAAGGTGCCTCACTCGACGGCCTGACCGGCTGCCCGGTAAAATAGCGACGGCTCATCCTGACCATATCCAATACGACCACCCACAGCATTGCCACAAAAAATAACGTTAACCAGGCATCCAATTGCTGGTTAAAAATCAACTGTGGTGCCACGGCCGCTTTTTCTGGCGGCAAAACGCCGCTGGCCAGCTTTTGCGACAAATCATTAGCGGCCGCAAAAAAACCAACACGGATATCGCTACTGAATACTTTTTCATAGGCAGCGGTGGTAGTGATTGCCAGCAACCAGATCAATGGCAAGCCCGTGATCCATGCCTTGCTCACTTTACCGGACTTAATCAGCACACCAGTTGCAACAGACAGCGCAATCGCGGCCAGCATCTGGTTGGCGATGCCAAACAAGGGCCACAGGATATTGACGCCACCATTAGGGTCAATGACACCGATATAGAGAAAATAGCCCCAACCCGCCACCACCAGCGCACTGGTGAGAATCACCGAAGGCGTGTAAGAGGTTTCACCCAGCTTGGGATGCAAGTTACCCAGCATATCCTGCAGCATAAAGCGGCCGACACGGGTGCCCGCATCCAGCGTGGTGAGGATAAAAATCGCTTCAAACATAATCGCAAAGTGATACCACAATGCCAGCAAATGCTCGCCAAACACTGTCCCCAGAATGCTGGCCATGCCTACGGCAAGACTGGGCGCCCCCCCAGTGCGGGCAAACAAGGTGCTTTCGCCCATGGCACTGGCTAAATGCTGCATCTGCGCGACGGTCACCTCATAGCCCCAGCTACTGATGGTATTCACGGCATCCAGGGCCTCTTTACCCACCACGCCGGCCGGGCTGTTGATGGCGAAATAGACGCCAGGCTCCAGCACCGTGGCGGCAATCATCGCCATGATTGCAACAAAACTTTCTAGCAACATGGCGCCATAACCAATCATGCGGATATCACCTTCACTGGTGATTAATTTTGGCGTGGTACCGCTGGCGATCAAGGCATGAAAACCAGAAATTGCACCGCAGGCGATAGTAATGAACACGAACGGAAATAATTTACCGCCAAAAATCGGGCCAGTACCATCAATAAAAGGCGTGATCGCAGGCATATGAATTTCCGGGCGCAACCATAAAATCGCAATTGCCAGCATCAACACCGTGCCCAGTTTCATATACGTGGACAAATAATCGCGCGGCGCCAACAACAACCATACGGGCAACACTGCCGCCGCAAAGCCGTAGGCAATCACGCTAAACGCCAACGGCAAGCCTTCATGGTCAAACATCGCGCCTAACACCGGGTGGTGATCTATCCAGCCACCAAATACAACCGATGCCAGTAATAAAATCACCCCTAGCAGCGAGGCTTCGAGCACGCGGCCTGGGCGCAGATAGCGCATATAGACGCCCACCAGCATGGCAATCGGGATGGTAGCTGCCACAGTGGAGGTGCCCCATGGGCTATGCTTCATGGCATTCACCACGACCAGGCCGAGCACGGCAATTAGAATGATCATGATGAGAAAAGTACCTATCATTGCTGCCGTACCACCAATCGCGCCGATTTCGTCGCGCGCCATCTGGCCCAGGCTGCGGCCATTGCGGCGTGTAGACAAAAATAGTGTGACCATGTCTTGCACGGCACCGCCCAGCACCGCGCCAATCAATATCCATAATGTACCCGGCAGGTAACCAAATTGCGCCGCCAGCGTCGGCCCAACCAATGGCCCAGGTCCGGCAATCGCAGCAAAATGGTGGCCAAACACCACCCAGCGATTGGTCGGCACATAATCGCGCCCATTGTTTAACCGCTCCGCTGGCGTCGCCCGCGTGGCATCAATCGCCAGCACATTGGCTGCAATCCAGGCTGAGTAAAAACGATAGCCGATCAAATAGACACACACCGCGGCCGTGATCAACCACAATGCATTTAATGACTCCCCGCGCGCCATGGCGACATGTGCCAGCGCAGCTGCCCCCAGCAAGGCCACACCGGCCCAGCCTGCACAACTCCAAAAAACTTTCATAATGATGGAATTCTTTCCTGTTTTTTTAATGATTTGCACTGTAACAAAAAGCCTCCCCGTGCGCAAAAAACACCCTGAGCGACCGACATTGGTTGCGGTGGTGCAACGGCACTGCTGTGGTGCACAAAAACACCTGCACACGGCAAGCCCCTGCCGCCAGAAACTGAAGAATTATTGTTTAAAATCATCACATTAACAAAAACTCACCAACTGGCATGCAGATTGCTAAATTGTAATAGAAATTTTTTCCAAGATGCGTAATGAGACCCGTCACCCCCAACATGTCAGCTTCAGCTTTCTCCAAACCGCACATCATCCTGAGCACGGAAGATCAGAAACTGGTCGACTCTGCCAAAGAGATTTTGATGCATCAGCGCGACCTGAGTGAGGAGCAAGCGTACTCTTTACTCTCAGAGATGGCAGACAAGCGTAAAACAGGCATGGCGGACATTTCACTGCAGTTAATCAACATCACCAAACGATTGACGGTTTAAGCAACCCGGCTTCATAAAACGGGTAACACCCGTACAAGCACCACTTCCCCCACACAAACAATTTATCGGCAGGCTCTTGCAGGAAAAAAGAGTTTCGGTATAATGCGCCCTTCGTTGCAAGGCACGGGTGCTTAGCTCAGTTGGTAGAGCGTCGCCCTTACAAGGCGAATGTCAGCGGTTCGACCCCGTTAGCACCCACCATCCCCCTGCCTGCACACCTCAAATCAATCCCCGCTCGCTAAACGAAAACGTTTCCTGCCTGGCCACGATAATGTGATCAAGCACTTTGATATCCACCAGATTTAATGCGTCTTTTAAGCTGATAGTCAATTGCTCATCGGCACGACTGGGCACCGCCGTGCCACCAGGATGGTTATGACTCAAGATCAGGGCCGCCGCATTGAGGGCCAGCGCCCGCTTAACCACCTCTCGCGGATAAACACTGGTTTGCATCAAGCTGCCTTCAAATAAGGTTTCATAGGCAATCAGGCGATTTTGCGTATCCAGAAACATAATGCCAAACACCTCACGCTGCAGGTGCGCCAATTGCAACTGCAAATAGTCTTTGACATGGGCAGGCGAACGAAAACTATCTTTCTGTTGCAGGGTTTCACCCAGCGCACGCTTGCTCATCTCAAGCACGGCCTGCAGCTGGCAGTATTTGCTCTCGCCCATGCCTGGCACCGCCGTCATCTGCTGAACATCCGCCGAAAACACGCCATTCAGGCTTTGAAAATGCTGTAACAGGTCGCGCGCCAGATCCACCGCGGTTTTGCCCGCCATGCCGACGCGCAGAAAAATGGCCAGCAACTCAGCGTCAGACAACGCCGCGGCGCCAGCACGCATCAGCTTCTCGCGTGGTCGTTCCTGCTCTGGCCAATCGGTGATTGCCATCGCGCCTCCCGTTTACTTTGACCAGCCAATTTCACGCGCGGTTGGCCTGCCGATCACCACGGCGTCCAGGTCTTTGGCCATGCGTGCTTTTTGTGCGGTTTGTGGCACCTTACCCGCCATCACTTCGGCCATGGCCTGCGGGTAGAGTGGCTGCATATAAGGCTCGGCATATCCTTGCGGGAACAAAGGCAAGCTTGTGCTCAAGTCATATTTATCAGAAGCACTCAACGTGTGCAGCAACTCATGGCTAATAATGATGGCATTCGTGGCATGCTGGCTGTTTTCGGCGAACAGATTGACACGGCCAATACGGCCTTTGTGCAAAGCGGTGGAATGCAATAAATGCCTGTGCTGGGACGGGTCGTGATACAGCAGATACAACTTGATATCGATAGGCACGCCGACCTCAGGCTGATGGCCCCAGCTAAACCACCTGAACTTAAGGCTCCACAGGATGATATCCAATAACTGGCCGTTGACCGCTGGTGGCGCGGGGGGGATATCGTGAATTTCAGGACCCAAGTAAACCGTCACCGGGCGACGCAGAGGCAATTGATATTTCAGGGCTTCACGCGAGAAGAACTGCGCAATCATGTCGAAGTCTTGCTCACGCAAACTGGCGATATAAGCATCCACCACAGGCGTACCATCGGCATTGATCGGGTATACCGCCACGTTCAAAGGCTTGCGCCATTGCAAGGTGAGGTACTCTTGCCAAAGCTGCATCAACGCAGTCAGCACCACAACCACCCAGAACAGAATCCTGACTAACTTTATCATGCGCCCCACCTCATTGATGACTCAATGTTAACATTTTTAAAGAAAATGCCACATAGGCGAGAAATGGCAATTGCACACGCTTTGCAGTTAAAATGCAGCCATGATTCCAACGCACTCACATTCTCGTCATCTGCTACTAGGCGTGACTGGCGGCATCGCTGCCTACAAGACGGCAGAACTGGTTCGCTTATTGATCAAACAAGGCCATAGCGTACAAGTGGTGATGACAGAAGCAGCGACCCATTTCATCACCCCCACGACCTTACAGGCATTGTCCGGCAACCCAGTGTTTGTTGATAGCTGGGACCAGCGCATTCCTAACGGCATGCCGCACATAGAACTCAGCCGCAAAGCAGATGCTATTTTAGTGGCGCCGGCCAGCGCAGATTTTCTCGCCAAACTGGCGCATGGCTTCGCCAACGACTTGCTCTCCACATTATGCCTTGCACGTGAGTGCCCACTTCTTGTGGCTCCAGCAATGAACCGTCAAATGTGGGAGAACCCGGCGACACAACGCAACATCGTGCAACTGCAACAGGACGACATCACGACATTGGGCCCAGACAGTGGCGAACAGGCATGCGGTGAGGTAGGTCAAGGCCGGATGCTGGAACCAAAAGACTTACTGGAAGCGCTTAACAGTTTCTTCACCCCCAAATGGTTAGCCGGTAAAAGAATCATGATCACCGCAGGCGCCACACTGGAAAAACTGGACCCGGTGCGCGGCATCACCAACCTGAGTAGCGGAAAAATGGGCTATGCGCTGGCGCAGGTCGCCATGCGCATGGGCGCAGAAGTCACATTAGTGCATGGCCACGCCAGTGCCACGCGCCCGGCTACTAGCAACGCCTACTTTGCCAGTAGCGCACAAGACATGTACCAAACCGTGATGCAGCATATCGCCACCCAGGATATATTTATCGGCGTCGCTGCCGTCGCCGACTACAGGCCAGATGTTTCCTCTGCGCAGAAAATCAAGAAAAGTGAGGAGTCACTCACCGTCACGCTCATCAAAAACAAAGACATTCTGGCGGACGTTGCCTCATTACCCAATCCGCCCTATTGTGTTGGCTTTGCGGCAGAAACAGAACAAGTGCTCGCTTATGCCAAGCAAAAAAGACTGGCAAAACGCATCCCCATGATCGTGGCCAATCACGCCAACACCGCCATGGGCAGTGATCAAAACGCTGTCACCATCATCGACGAGCACGGTGAATATGCCCTCGGCGCAGACGACAAAATTAACATTGCATTCAAACTCTTAACGCACCTTAAAAGCCAGCTTGATCCAAGCTAATTAAATCGGTATTTCTCAGTATTTTCATGAAAATACTGAGCTGCCCAAGCTTACACTCAGCTTACAATCGCGCAGTTTAATTTTAGTCTTGAGAATCATGATGCGCGCACCCCGCCTTACTCCTCTATATATCGCCCTTTCCGCCGCCTTTGGCAATGTGCCACAAGCCATGGCGGACGAAGAAAAGACACTCACCCTGTCACCGGTAGTCGTCACTGCTACCCGTCAGGCACAAAACAGCTTTGACCTGCCTGTTGCCATTGATGTGGTTGAGCAAAAAAATATCAAAGACGGCCAGTTGCAAATGAACCTGTCCGAAAGCCTGATTCGCGTACCTGGCATCACGGCACAAAACCGGACCCAACAAGCACAAGACCCGCAAATATCCAGCCGCGGCTTCGGCTCACGCTCATCCTTCGGGGTGCGCGGCATCCGCGTTTATGTCGACGGCATTCCACTCACCATGCCAGATGGCCAGGGCCAACCGGGGGTTGTCGATCTGTCATCAATTAAAAGCATAGAAGTAATGCGCGGCCCATTCTCATCCCTGTACGGCAACTCGTCCGGCGGCGTGATTCAGATGTTTACGCAAGATGCGCCAGCCACACCAACGATTGGCGCCACTACCATGTTTGGTAGCTATGACACCAAGCGTAATGTGCTGGAAGCTGCTGGACAATTAGAAGGCTTGGAATACTCTCTGAATGTATCTAACTATGAGTCTGACGGCTACAGAGCCAACAGCTCAAGCAATAAACAAATGGCCACCGCCAAATTCAAGTTTAATTTAAACGAAGATACTAAAGTCACCACTTTGGTGAACTGGTTCGACCAGGAAGCGCAAGACCCGCTGGGCTTAGACCGTGCAAGAGCACTTTCTAACGCAACACGAGATAAAGTTGTCCCTGCTGCCTTATTTGCCAACACAAGTGTTAAACGTGACCATACGCAAGTGGGTTTTAACATTGAGCATGCGTTTAACGAAAATAACAAAATCAGTTTTATTCCCTACGTAGGCAGTAGAAATAATGCCCAAATTTTAACCACAACGGCAACCGCTACAACCCTAGCTTCGACCAGTTCAAGACTCAGTGAAATCAGCAGGGAATTTTACGGTGCAGATTTGAGATGGGACAACAAAGGAAGTCTAGGCAACCTTCCCTACCAAATAACTTTGGGATTAAATTATGGGAAGTCTACAGACGACCGCAAAGACACTAACCTTTTGCGCTTAGGCTCGATGGTGAACACACCGAACAGGCTTGAACAAAACATCTCCAGTAACTTCGATCAGTATTTACAAGGCAATTTAAGCATCACGCCCAACCTTGACTTACACGCAGGCGCACGTCACACCAAGGTAAAACTGGAGGTTCAAGACAACTTCATTACCGGCACTGGCTCAAACGGCGACAATAGTGGGAATGTTGAATATCAAAAAACGACTCCAGTAATTGGCATTATCTGGAAAGCGACTGAGAAGTTAAACTTCTATGCCAACGTTGGTAAGGGCTTTGAAACGCCTACTTTCATTGAAGCGGCTTTTGACAACGTCACGGGGGGTGTAGCAAGCAAACCCAACCTGTCACTGAAAGCGGCAGAAAGCACCAATATTGAATTAGGCGCAAAAGCTTTTATCACCGACGACATCAGAGCCAACGTTACGTTATTTAAAGTCGATACTGACAATGAAATTGTGACCCGTCAAACCGTTTCCGGACGTTCGAGCTATCAAAATGCAGGCAAAACAAAAAGAACAGGCATTGAGGCCTCGATTGATGCGAACTTGGACAACAACATCACGGTGTTCGCAGCCTACACATTACTCAATGCAAAATTTGATGACCCTTTCGTAACAGTGATTAACGCAGCAGGCACAACCGGTACCGTCAACTCAGGCAACCGTATTCCTGGCACCTACAAGTCGCAAGTGTACGGAGAAGTCGCTTGGAAGTACCCTAGCCTTGGCTTTTTCTCGGCCCTCGAAGGCCGCCATAACAGCCAAGTCTACGTGAACGATATCAACACAGACAAAGCACCTTCTTACACCATATTCAATATCCGCGCAGGTCTTGAACAAAACCTGACCAACTGGCGATTTAAAGAATTTATCCGTTTAGAAAACATTACTGATAAAGATTACATCGGGTCTGTGCGCGTTAATGACGGTAACGGTTTGTTCTTCGAACCAGCCGCTGGCCGCAACTATCTGCTAGGCTTAAGCGCGCAATATAAGTTCTAAACATCACCACGATTTGCAAAGCCAGCAACTGCTGGCTTTTTTGTTGCTGACTAATTATCGTAATCAGTGATTTTCGGCCATATTTCGTGTTTAATAGCGCAATATTTTTCTGGAGCATGCCGTATGTCGATTACCGTAGACCTCAAGATTCTGGACCCTCGCCTGCACCACATGATGCCTAGCTACGCAACGCCGGGCTCAGCCGGGCTGGATTTACGTGCCTGTATTGAGCACACACAAACCATACAGCCGGGCGAGACCATCATGATTCCGACAGGCATGGCGATTCATATCGACAATGCTTATTATGCCGCCATGATCCTGCCGCGTTCTGGCCTGGGCCATAAACATGGCATCGTGCTGGGCAACCTGGTGGGGCTGATTGACTCAGACTATCAGGGGCAGTTGCTGGTTTCCTGCTGGAACCGCAGTAAAGAGCCATTTATTCTGAACCCGATGGAACGTGTGGCCCAGATGGTCATCGTGCCTGTGGTGCAGGCAGACTTCCATATTGTGGATGAATTCACCAGCAGCGAACGGGGTGAAGGTGGCTTTGGCAGTACAGGCAAACACTAATTGTTTGAAAAATTACAATAATCGCTTGATTTGTGCATGCGATTCAATCTATAATCTCGCTCTTTCTGAAAAGATAAAAGTATTTGGAGACAACCATGGCACGTGTATGTCAGGTAACCGGTAAAAAACCAATGGTGGGCAACAATGTTTCTCACGCACAAAACAAAACAAGACGTCGTTTCTTGCCTAACTTGCAAAACCGTAAGTTTTGGGTTGAGAGCGAAAACCGCTGGGTAAGCCTGCGCATTACCAACGCTGCTTTGCGTACGATCGACAAAAATGGTATCGACGCTGTGTTGGCTGATTTGCGTGCTGCTGGCGAAAAAATCTAACTCGCGACATTAGTCGATAAAAGGACAATATCATGCGTGAAAAAATCAAATTGGAATCCAGTGCTGGTACAGGTCATTTCTATACCACCACAAAAAACAAACGTACTATGCCAGAGAAAATGGAGATCAAGAAATTTGACCCAGTTGCTCGTAAGCATGTGATGTACAAAGAAACTAAATTGAAATAATTTCAGTTTCCAGCATTAATAAAAAAGCCTGCCTATGCAGGCTTTTTTATTACCTGCGTATTATCTTCTCCCGTAAAAAAAGCCCAATCCGCAGATTGAGCCTTTTGCATGCCAGGCGACAGTTGTTGATGGCAGCTTAAATCACTGTAGAAGCCGCCGGCGCCGAGATCACCCTGACGTCGCGCTGTGGATATGGAATCTGTATATTATGCGCTTTAAAGCGCTGCCAGATCTCATAGTAGACTTCACTTTGCAGCTTGGCAGTTGCCTCTTCCGGATTCAGCACCCATAGCGAAAGCAACAAATCAATGCCGCTCTCGGCAAACGCTTTAATCGTCACATCCACCGCAGTATCGTCTTTGATCGTACGCTGATGCGCGGTACCAATTTCTTTTAACAGCTTGATGGCCAGATCCAGATCACTTTCATACGAAATCTGAATCGGAATCGGCACCTTGGCCTTATGCGCAGCCGACGTATGATTAATCACCGCATCCGTGATCATCATTTCATTCGGAATGATAATTTCGGTCCCATCCTGCTTACGCAGCAGCATATAGCGTGAGCGCAGCTCTTTGACAATGCCATAATGCCCATGAATCGTCACAATATCGCCCATATGCAGCGACTTATCCATCAGGATAATAAAACCACTCACATAATTGCTGGCGATCTTCTGCAGACCAAAACCCAGGCCCACACCGAGCGCGCCGCCGAATACCGACAACATCGTCACATCAATGCCCACCGCCGCCATAGACATGAGCAAGGCAATCACAATAGCCACCATGCGCACCAGCTTGACCATAATGACGCGCCAGTTGCTATTAATATTCTCCGAGGCCATCAGCCGCAGCTCTATCATGCGGCTTAGCCACAAGGCGACCAACATGGTGATGACGATGGTTAGCCCGCCCTGGATCAGCAACAACAGATTCAACTTCTGTTTGCCAACACTAAACTTCACATCCTCCAGAATCTGCAAGGCGGGATCGAGAAAGCCGCTGATATGCAACGCCACCACCACCCATACGCACCAGGCAATGACGCGCTCAAAAGAGTGCAACCAGGCGCTGGGCGAGAACACATAGCGCAACACATAAACCAGGCTACGAATAATCACCATCGCCAGCAGCATGCGCGCTGCCAGCCGCAACAAACCGACATGCATAAAGCCTTCAAGCGAATAACGTGCAATCACCAGCAACAGAAAAGCCACAAACGGAAAAAACAGGCGCTCAATGCCGCCCAACAACATTTTGTAAACAGTATTCACTTTACCGGCTGCAATTTGCTTGCGCAGGTGCCAATTGAGCAAGCCACTTACCGCCAGAATCACAGCAAAGACAACTAGCTGCCACAAGGCAGAGACCGTGCTCAGGTCCTGAACAATTTCTTTCCAGAGAATATTAATATCGTTATCCATCATAGATTTTTATAGTAAAAAGATTGTGGCCAGGCCGAGGAAAATGAGAAAACCACCACTATCAGTAATGGCGGTGATTAAGACACTGGACCCCACAGCCGGATCACGATCCAGCTTAGTCATCACCAACGGTATCATCACGCCAATGATGGCAGCCAGCAGCAAGTTAAGCGCCATAGCGGCCATCATGACAAAACTCAACGCAGAGCTTCTATATAGCCAATAAGCAATCAAGCCCATTACTCCGCCCCAGAGCAAGCCATTCAAAAGTGCCACGCCCATCTCTTTTTTCAAGAGAGAGCGCATGTGATAGCCGGAAATCTGGCCCAAGGCCAAGCCTCGCACGATCATGGTCGTAGTCTGATTGCCGGAGTTGCCACCGACTCCAGCAACGATAGGCATCAGCGCTGCTAGTGCCACGATCTTGGCAATGCTGCCTTCAAATAAACCAATGACACGGGAAGCAACCAGTGCTGTGACCAGATTGATTGCCAACCAGGCCCAACGGTTTTGCACAGACTTCCAGACAGAAGCAAAAAAGTCTTCTTCTTCGCGCAAACCGGCCAAAGACAGCATGTCTGACTCAGCCTCTTCACGGATAATATCCATCACCGTATCCACCGTAATCCGCCCGACCAGCTTGCGGTTATTGTCGACCACCGGCGCCGTCACCAGGTCATAACGCTCAAACGCCATCGCCGCCTGATCCGCCATATCTTCGGGGTGGAACACCACGGCATCTGTCGACATAATGTCGCCGACGCGGGTCTCCGGATCATTGAGAATAATGCGCTTAAGTGGCAGCACGCCTTGCAGGATGTCATCGCGGTTAATGACGAACAATTTATCCGTATGATCGGGAAATTTAGGTAAGCGGCGCAGGTAGCGCAACACGACTTCCAGCGTGATATCGTCACGGATCGTCACAATATCGAAGTCCATGATGGCGCCAACGGTATCCTCAGGATAAGAAAGCGCAGATTGCAAACGCTCACGGTGTTGCGTATCCAGGCTATAAAGCAAGTCTTGCAACACATCTTTTGGCAAGTCAGGCGCCAGATCCGCCAGCTCGTCAGTGTCCAGTTGCTCGGCAGCCGCCAGCAACTCGTCACTATCCATGTCCGCGATCAGGGTTTGACGAACCGCATCGGAGGCTTCCAGCAGAATCTCGCCATCACGATCAGCTTTCACCAGGTCCCACACCATTAAACGGTCATCTAATGGTAGTGATTCCAAGATGTAAGCCACGTCGGCCGGATGCAATTGATCCAGCTTATGCTGCAGAATATTCAGATTTTGTTTGTGAACCAGGTTTTCAACCAGATCATGCTTGGGCATATCCTGCCTATGCACAACATGCTCGACCAGCTTGTGCTTACCTAGCAAGTGAATCACCTGTTGCAAAGTCTCGCTCAGGCTTTCCTTGCCTTCGGTCACTTTCTCATCTTGTTCGTGAAATTCTGTCATGCATGATCCAATATTGAGCAGGCGTTATTTTTGCAGGTATCATTGTACAAAGCGTTGATGACACTACCTAGAGTTTTTATGCAAAAGCAGTTGATATTATTGGGCACCAAAGGCTGCCATCTTTGTGAAGATGCAGAGCACCTGTTGCAGGGACTCAATCTACCTTACCAATACCTAGACATCATTGATGACGAAAAATTGCTGCAGCGCTATGAAATCAGCATTCCCGTCTTGCTTTATACATCAATCAGCAACACAAGCGAACTTTACTGGCCATTCAATGCAGATATGATTAGCCATTGGATAGAGCATAGCTAATAAGGATGTTTAGAAAATAAAAAAGCCAGCGAAAGCTGGCTTTTTTATACATGCGTCTGTCTTATTCTGCTGCTGGAGCTTCTGCAACTTCTGGACGATCCACCAACTCAACAAATGCCATTGGCGCATTGTCACCTTGACGGAAACCACACTTCAGAATGCGCAGGTAACCGCCATTACGTGCATTGTAACGTGGACCCAGTTCACCGAACAACTTACCTACGATGTCACGGTCACGCAGACGGCTGAACGCCAGACGACGGTTTGCCAATGTAGGTGTTTTACCCAAAGTGATCAATGGCTCTGCATATTTACGCAGCTCTTTTGCTTTAGGCAAAGTTGTTTTGATCACTTCGTGACGCAGCAAAGACGTCACCATGTTGCGGAACATGGCTGCGCGGTGGCTGCTGGTTCTGTTCAATTTACGATTGCTATTACCGTGACGCATAGTAATTTCCTTAAGTATTTATCTGATCAGAAATTAAGCTTTTTCCAGACCAACAGGTGGCCAGTTTTCCAGCTTCATTCCCAGTGTCAGGCCTTTAGAGGCCAACACGTCTTTAATTTCGTTCAATGATTTTCTACCCAGGTTAGGCGCTTTCAGCAATTCGTTTTCTGTACGCTGAATCAAATCACCAATGTAGAAAATATTTTCTGCTTTGAGGCAGTTGGCAGAACGCACTGTCAGTTCCAGATCATCGACTGGACGCAACAGAATTGGATCTACCTGTGGTGCAGCTTTCACTTCCACATCAGCAGAAGCACCTTCCAGATTTGCAAACACGGACAACTGACCAATCAGGATACGCGCAGCATCACGAATTGCCTGCTCAGGCTCGATAATGCCGTTAGTCTCAACATCCATAATCAGTTTGTCGAGGTCAGTACGCTGTTCAACACGTGCGCTCTCAACATGGTAGCTCACTTTGTTGATCGGGCTGAAAGAAGCATCCACCATCATAAAGCCCAATACGCGATCTTCATCGTTAGCTTTTTGACGTGCTGGAACAGGCTGATAACCACGGCCCATTTCAACTTTCACTTCCAGGTTCAACTTGCCACCTTTGGTGATGTTAGCAATAATGTGGTTCGGGTTAACGATCTCAGCATCATGACCAACTTCAAAGTCACCAGCAGTCACAATACCTTCACCAGCTTTGTTCAATACCAAAATGGTTTCGGTTTTGTTGTGCAGCTTTAAGGCAACACCTTTCAGGTTCAGCAAGATGTCAACAACGTCTTCCTGTACACCTTCAATGGTAGAGTACTCATGTACAACACCATCGATTTTTACTTCAGTAATGGCAAAACCCGGGATGGAAGAAAGCAATACTCTTCTCAACGCATTACCCAAGGTATAGCCAAAGCCACGTTCCATTGGCTCTAAAGTCACACGTGCACGCAGTGGAGTAATCACTTCAACGTCCACAACACGTGGCTTCAAATAATCTGTAGGGTTATTTTGCATACAACTCCTTGAAGTAATTGGGCAGTAACAAGTAATCCTTAGCCTAAGCTAAGTGATTACTTAGAATACAATTCAACGATCAATGATTCATTGATGGTAGCAGGCAACTCATCACGCTGAGGTTTAGCCTTGAACTTACCAGACAATGCTTTGACGTCTACTTCCAACCACTCAGGGAAACCACGCTGTTCAGCCGCTTCAACCGCAGCTTTAATACGCAATTGTGTTTTTGATTTATCAGCAACAGTGATCACGTCACCAGCCTTCACTTGATATGAAGGAATGTTTAAACGTTTGCCGTTAACCAAAATGCTGTTATGACGCACAACTTGACGTGCTTCAGAACGTGAACCAGCCAGACCCATGCGGTATGCTACGTTGTCCAAACGGGACTCCAGCAATTGCAACAGGTTCTCACCAGTAATGCCTTTTTGACGATCAGCTTCAGCGTAATAAGTACGGAACTGACCTTCCAAAACGCCGTAAATACGACGTACTTTTTGCTTCTCGCGCAATTGCACGCCGTAGTCAGATAAGCGTGAGTTGCGGCGCTGACCATGCTGACCTGGTGGGAAATTGCGTTTTTCAATTGCGCATTTGTCTGTAAAGCATTTTTCTGCTTTCAGAAACAGTTTTTCACCTTCACGACGGCATTGACGGCATTTAGGGTCTAAATTTCTAGCCAAAATAGTTCTCCAGTAATCGATTCGCTAATTTATCGAAGCGAAATGAATTAAATTCTGCGTTTTTTCGGTGGACGGCAGCCGTTATGTGGCACCGGAGTCACATCAGTAATGCTGGTGATTTTAAAACCGGCAGCATTCAACGCACGCACAGCAGACTCACGACCTGGACCTGGACCCTTGATACGCACTTCCAGATTTTTAACACCGGACTCTTGAGCGGCTTTACCAGCAACTTCAGAAGCTACCTGTGCAGCAAATGGAGTACTTTTACGTGAACCTTTAAAACCTTGACCACCGGAAGTAGCCCATGACAACGCATTGCCTTGACGATCGGTAATCGTAATAATCGTGTTGTTAAAAGAAGCGTGCACGTGAGCAATACCCTCGGCAATATTCTTTTTAACTTTTTTTCTAACGCGTACATTAGCTTTTGCCATGTTGTACTGTCCTTAATATCTACTGATGTTCAATAAAAGATTATTTAGATTGCTTAATGGCTTTAACCGGACCTTTGCGAGTACGCGCATTGGTTTTGGTACGCTGACCGCGCACTGGTAAGCCACGACGATGGCGGATACCGCGGTAGCAACCCAGATCCATCAAACGCTTGATGTTCATGGTTACTTCACGACGTAAATCACCTTCTACAGTGTATTTAGCCACTTCGTCACGCAACTTTTCAACTTCTGAGTCGCTCAGGTCTTTGACCTTTGCTGTTGTCAGTACACCAGCCGCAGCACAGATTTTCTGCGCAGTATCGCGACCAATACCGTAAATAGAGGTCAAAGCAATTTCTGCATGTTTGTGGTTTGGGATATTTACCCCGGCAATACGAGCCATACTTAAACTCCAATAATCAATCGTTTTTCACGATCAAACTTGTGCGTAGAAAAGAAAAGCCGCATATTATATCAGCCAATCAATACTCTCACAAGCAAATGTTTTACCATTAACCTTGACGTTGTTTATGACGTGGGTCAGTACAAATAATACGAACAACGCCGCGACGTCTTACTACTTTACAGTTACGGCATAATGTTTTAACTGATGCGCGAACTCTCATCTTACTTTCCTTTATTTAATTCACTTACTTTGCGCGGAATGTAATTCGCGCACGGGTTAAATCATATGGGGTCATTTCTACTGTAACTTTGTCACCAGGTAGAATGCGTATGTAATGCATGCGCATTTTTCCTGAGATATAACCAATTACTGTATGACCGTTTTCAAGTTTCACTTTAAAAGTTGCATTCGGTAAATTTCCAGAATCTCGCCTTGCAACTCAATGCGATCCTCTTTTGCCATTGCTACTTGCCCGAACCTTTAAAATTGGCTTTTTTCAGCAATCCCTCATACTGTTGTGACATCAGATGTGATTGCACCTGCGTCATAAAGTCCATCGTCACGACAACGATAATCAGCAATGAAGTACCGCCAAAATAGAACGGGGTATTAAACTTCAACACCAAAAACTCTGGCAACAAACAAACCAGCGTAATGTAGAGCGCACCAATCAATGTCAAACGACCCATGATGCGATCAATATATTTTGCCGTTTGATCGCCAGGACGAATGCCTGGCACAAACGCGCCACTTTTCTTCAGGTTATCTGCCGTTTCTTTCGGATTGAATACCAATGCCGTGTAGAAGAAGGCAAAAAACAAAATCGCGGCAGCAAATAACAAGATGTACAAAGGTTGCCCTGGAGAGAGTTTTGCACTCACGTCCTTTAACCAGTACATATGTTCACTGCTACCAAACCAGCCAGCCAATGTGGCTGGGAATAAAATAATGCTTGAAGCGAAAATCGGTGGGATCACACCTGACATGTTCAACTTCAATGGCAAGTGCGTAGACTGGCCACCATAAATACGATTACCGACCTGACGCTTGGCATAGTTCACGGTAATCTTGCGTTGGCCACGCTCTACGAACACAACCAGCGCGGTCACCAGAATCACTGCAACGAACAGGAACATCACCAATGGAATGGAGAATGCACCGGTTTTCGCCAGATCTAAAGTGCTGCCTATCGCATGCGGCAAGCCCGCAACGATACCGGCAAAAATAATGATTGAGATGCCGTTACCGATACCACGCTCGGTAATCTGCTCGCCCAACCACATCAAAAACATCGTGCCTGCAACCAGCGTGGTCACGGCAGTAATACGGAACGCGAATCCGGGGTCTAACACCAAACCAGCCTGACCTTCTAACGCAATGGCAATGCCTAGCGCTTGAAAGGTAGCCAACAACACCGTGCCGTAGCGGGTGTATTTGGTAATTTGACGACGACCAGCTTCGCCCTCTTTCTTCAGCTGCTCCAGTTGTGGTGAAACCACTGTCAGCAACTGCATGATAATTGAGGCAGAAATGTAAGGCATGATGCCGAGGGCAAACACGGTGAAGCGTGACAACGCACCACCGGAGAACATGTTAAACATGCCCAAAATGCCATCTTTCTGCGTATCAAACAACTGCTTTAATACAGTTGGATCAATGCCTGGCACTGGAATATGCGCACCTAAGCGGTAAACCACCAATGCGCCCAACAAGAACCACAAACGGCTTTTTAATTCGCCAAGTTTGCTTACGGAACTTAAGATATTATCCTGTGCCAAGCTGATACTCTTTTCTTACGACTGATTACACTTCCAGTACTTTACCGCCAGCGGATTCGATCGCAGCTTGAGCACCTTTAGTCAACAACAACCCTTGGACCTGCACTTTGGCAGCAACTTCACCAGACAGGTAAACCTTCACTGCTTTTGCAGAGACTGGCACCAATTTGGCTGCTTTCAAAGACAAGATGTCGATCACTTCAGCATCAACCAAAGCCAATTCGCTAGTACGGATACGCGCGGTGTCGGCATGTGTCAATGAGTTAAAACCACGTTTTGGCAGACGGCGTTGCAAAGGCATTTGACCGCCTTCGAAACCGACTTTATGAAAACCACCAGCGCGGGATTTTTGACCTTTATGACCACGGCCACCAGTTTTACCCAAACCAGAGCCAATGCCACGACCTAAACGACGAGGTGCTTTTTTTGCGCCTGCAGCAGGCTTAATCGTGTTTAATTGCATGATTATTCAACCTTCAAAAGATAACTCACTGCATTGATCATGCCGCGAATTTCAGGAGTGTCCTGCACTTCTACAGTGTGGTGCATACGACGCAGACCCAGACCACGTACAGTGGCTTTGTGTGCTTCAATACGACCAATCAAACTTCTAACCAACGTTACTTTTAAAGTAGCGCTTTCTTTTTTTGCTTTAGCCATGATTAACCTCTGATTTCTTCTACGGTCTTACCACGTTTAGCGGCGATTTCAGCCGGCGTATTCATGGATGCCAAACCGTTCAAAGTTGCGCGAACCAGGTTGTAAGGATTGGTAGAACCAATACTTTTTGCAACCACGTTAGTCACACCCATTACCTCGAAGATCGCGCGCATTGCACCCCCGGCAATAATACCGGTACCTTCAGAAGCTGGCTGAATCAACACTTTAGCTGCACCGTGAACGCCAGTCACTGCGTGATGCAATGTACCGTTGTTCAAGTTCACTTTAACCATGTTACGACGGGCTTCGTCCATGGCTTTTTGTACAGCCACTGGCACTTCACGTGCTTTACCTTTACCCATACCAACGGCACCATCACCATCACCAACTACGGTCAATGCAGCGAAGCTCATGATACGACCGCCCTTAACCGTTTTACTTACACGGTTAACGGTGATCATCTTTTCGCGCAAACCATCGGTTTGCTGCTGTTCAATATCTTTAGCCATTCTTTATCTCACCCTTAGAATTTGAGACCGGTTTCACGGGCAGCTTCGGCCAAAGCCTTGATACGACCGTGATACTTGTAGCCTGAACGATCAAATGCAACAGTGGTAATACCAGCCTGCGCTGCTTTTTCAGCAATACGCTTACCAATCAGGGTTGCAGCTTCGATGTTGCCGCCATTTTTCAGTTGTTGACGCACTTCAGCCTCAACGGTGGATGCACTCGCCAATACGCGATCGCCAGTTTCAGCAATGATCTGTGCGTAGATATTGGTATTGGTGCGATGTACACTCAAACGTGTAACTTTTAACTCGGCGATTTTGGCACGGGTTTTACGTGCTCTGCGCAAGCGGTTATTTACGTTCTTCATTGAATTTACCTTTAATGTTGATTCACTGTTAAGGCCAGTGTCTAACCTTGCAGCATTACGCTGCAAGTGCCTTAGTTATTTTTTCTTGGTCTCTTTGATAGCGACCACTTCATCCGCATAACGAACACCTTTGCCTTTATATGGCTCTGGTGCGCGGTAAGCACGAATCTGTGCAGCCACTTGACCAACCACTTGCTTGTTAGCGCCAGTCAAAATCACCTCTGTAGGAGTAGGTGTTTGCACAGTCACGCCTTCAGGCATTTTGTGGTTAATCGGGTGAGAGTAGCCTAACTCCAAGTTCAGCATAGAACCTTGAGCATTCGCTTTGTAACCAACGCCAATCAGTGACAGTTTACGGGTAAAACCAGTAGAAACACCTTGCACCATATTGGCCAGCAAAGCACGCGTCGTTCCCGACATCGCTCTTGCATGCTGTGTTTCTTTAGTGGCTTTCACCAACAACTCTTCACCTTCGCGGGAAACAGAAATTTCTGAAACCAGCGCTTGGCTTAATTTGCCCAGAGGACCGCTCACGGAGATCTCTGAAGCAGAAATTACAACTTCCACTTTCGCAGGAATCGCAATCGGGTTTTTAGCAACACGTGACATATTGATTCTCCTTAGGCCACGATGCACAAAACTTCACCACCGATACCGGCAGCTTGTGCTTTACGATCTGTCATCACGCCTCTAGAAGTGGAAACGATAGTCACACCTAAACCGTTCATCACTTTAGGCAGATTCTGACTACCTTTATAAATACGCAAACCAGGCTTGGATACACGCTCAATCTTCTCAATTACTGGACGACCGGCATAGTATTTCAGGCTAATGTTCAAAACTGGCTTACCGTCATTGTTTTGAACGTTGAAATCATCGATGTAACCTTCATCTTTCAACACGTTTGCAATCGCGCCCTTCACTTTAGAAGCAGGCATTGAAACGGTTGTTTTATTCGTACGTTGCGCGTTACGAATACGGGTCAACATATCGGCAATCGGATCACTCATACTCATGTTCTACTCCTCCGTTACCAGCTGGCCTTGGTGACGCCTGGTACGTGACCAGCCATCATCAATTTACGCAACTCGTTACGTGCGATACCAAATTTACTAAACACACCACGTGGACGACCAGTCAATGCACAACGGTTACGTGTGCGAACAGGACTAGAGTTGCGTGGCAGACTTTGCAACTTCAAACGAGCAGCCATGCGATCTTCGACGCTGGCAGACTGATCGTTGCTAGCAGCAACCAATTCAGCACGTTTAGCTGCATATTTTTTAACGGTTTCGCGACGCTTTTGCTCGCGCTCTGTCATACATAATTTTGCCATGACTTAACCTCTGAAAGGGAAACTGAACGCAGCCAAAAGAGCTTTCGCTTCTTCGTCTGTTTTCGCAGTTGTAGTAATCGTGATGTTCATCCCGCGCAGCGCATCGATTTTATCGTATTCGATTTCTGGGAAAATGATTTGCTCTTTCACGCCCATGTTGTAGTTACCACGGCCGTCAAAAGACTTGCCAGAGATACCACGGAAGTCACGGATACGAGGAATAGCCACAGTGATCAGGCGATCCAGGAACTCGTACATGCGCTCACGACGTAGCGTTACCTTGCAACCAACAGGATAGTCGTCACGGATCTTAAATGCAGCGACAGACTTCTTAGCCTTAGTTACGATTGGTTTCTGACCTGCAATCTTCTGCATATCAGCAACAGCGTTCTCCATGACTTTTTTGTCAGCCACAGCCTCGCCTACACCCATGTTCAGGGTAATTTTTTCGATACGTGGAACCTGCATTGCTGAGGTATAACCAAATTGTTCTGTCAATTTGGCAACCACGCTATCGTTATAATACTGTTTTAAACGTGCCATATATTATCCTATGCGTCGATAGACTCGCCGCTAGATTTGAATACACGAATCTTGCGACCATCTTCCAGTACCTTGAAACCAACACGATCAGCTTTTTGTGTTGCAGCATTGAAGATTGCCACATTGGAGCCGTCTACCGGCATTTCCTTGCTGATGATGCCACCAGTGATACCACGCATCGGGTTTGGGCGAGTGTGTTTTTTAACCACATTCAAACCTTCAACCACCACATGGCCTGTTGGCAAGACGCTTAAAACAGCACCTGTTTTACCTGCATCTTTACCTGTATTTAAAATGACCTGGTCACCTTTGCGAATTTTGCTCATTTGATTGTCTCCAAGCCGATTACAACACTTCAGGCGCCAGTGAAACAATCTTCATGAAGCGCTCACTACGCAATTCACGAGTCACAGGGCCAAAAATACGCGTACCAATTGGCTCAAGCTTGTTATTCAACAAGACTGCGGCATTGGCATCAAATTTAACTAACGAACCATCTGGACGGCGAACACCTTTAGCAGTGCGCACAACCACAGCGTTGTAGATTTCACCTTTTTTGACGCGACCACGCGGCGCAGCATCTTTAATGCTGACCTTGATGATGTCGCCAATGCTGGCATAACGACGCTTGGAACCACCCAAGACTTTGATACACTGAACGGAACGCGCACCAGTGTTGTCGGCTACTTCCAGCCGAGATTGCATTTGAATCATGAGAAATAATCTCCAACTTAATCCGTTATAACCACTACCAGCCGTTTGCTTTCACAATTTCGGCCAATAGACCACGGTCAGTATTGGGGTGCCAGCTACATGCCAACTAAGGCGGGCACCGAAAAGTCCAACATTATACAACCAAAAAAACGCTTATGACAAGCGTTTTTCCGGTTTTATATTTGAAGCCTTATTTAGCTTCGATTTTGCTTACAATCCAAGATTTGCTCTTGGAGTATGGGCGTGTTTCTGTAATTGTCACAAAATCGCCTTCGTTGCATGCATTTGTTTCATCATGTGCATGGAACTTGTTCGATTTAACAACCACTTTACCAATCAGAGGGTGTTTCACTTTACGCTCGACAAGCACAGTCACGGTTTTATCCATCTTGTTGCTTACCACGCGGCCAGTCAAACTGCGTACTACTTTCGCTTTTTCAGTCATCATGCCTGTTTCGCTTTCTCAGCCAATACAGAGTTCACGCGAGCGATATCTTTGCGCACTTTACCCAGCTGATCTACTTTGTTCAATTGTTGGGTGGCTACTTGCATGCGCAGAGAAAACTGTGCACGGCGCAACTCAACCAACTCGTTATTGAGCTCATCTGCTGACTTTGCTCTCAATTCAGAAGCTTTCATCGTTACTACTCCTTAACTGCCAATTTGACGGGTCATGAATGTAGTTTCGACTGGCAGCTTTGCAGCAGCCAATTTGAAAGCCTCACGTGCCAGCTCTTCGCTCACGCCATCCATTTCGTACAGCATCTTGCCTGGCTGAATCTGGGCGATGTAGTAGTCCACGCTACCTTTACCATTACCCATACGTACTTCAGCAGGCTTCTTAGAGATCGGTTGATCCGGGAACACACGAATCCAAACGCGGCCACCACGTTTAATGTGACGAGTCATCACACGACGTGCAGCTTCAATCTGGCGTGCTGTCAAACGACCGCGACCGATCGCTTTCAAACCAAATTCACCAAAGCTCACCTTGTTACCAGTAGTCGCAATACCTTTATTGCGACCCTTTTGCATCTTACGGTATTTCTGTCTAGCTGGTTGCAGCATCTTTAGCCCTCGGCTTTCTTACTTTTTTCTCTGGCTCAGCATCAGCAACAGCAGCGTTAGCAGCGTTGTCACCGAAGATCTCGCCTTTGAATACCCAAACTTTAATTCCGATAATACCGTAGGTGGTTGAAGCTTCAGCCACACCGTAATCGATATCAGCACGCAGTGTATGCAAAGGCACACGGCCTTCACGGTACCACTCAGTACGTGCAATTTCGATACCGTTCAAACGACCGGAACTCATGATCTTGATACCTTGTGCGCCCAAACGCATTGCGTTTTGCATGGCACGCTTCATGGCACGGCGGAACATCACGCGTTTTTCCAATTGCTGAGCAATGGATTGTGCGATCAAAGTAGCGTCCAATTCTGGCTTACGCACTTCTTCGATGTTCAGGTGCACCGGAACGCCCATCAGGCCTTGCAGGCTAGAACGCAAAGATTCGATATCTTCGCCTTTTTTACCAATCACAACACCTGGACGTGCACTGTGGATAGTGATTTTAGCGTTCTTGGCAGGACGCTCAATCACGATACGGCTCACAGCAGCACTCGCCAGTTTCTTGTTCAAGAACTCGCGCACTTTGATGTCGCCTTGCAACATCGCCGGGAAGTTCTGGCTATTAGAGTACCAACGTGAGGCCCAGTTTTTCTGAACGCTCAAACGGAACCCAATTGGATGAATTTTCTGTCCCATATTATTCCTTTGAGTCACCGACTGTCACATGAATGTGGCAGGTTGGTTTCGTAATACGACCAGCGCGACCTTTTGCACGTGCACGGATACGCTTCATCACCAAGCCTTTATCCACATAAATTGAAGTCACCTTCAATGTGTCGATATCAGCACCATTGTTATGTTCGGCGTTAGCAATCGCAGACAAAACCACTTTTTTGATAATCTCAGCACCACGCTTAGGAGTGAATGCCAGGATATTCAGTGCTTGATCTACTTTTTTGCCACGGACCAGGTCAGCCACCAGACGCGCTTTTTGCGGAGAAAGGTGTACGCCTTTTAAAACTGCAGTAACTTGCATAATCAGCCCCTTACTTCTTCGCTTTTTTATCAGCCGCGTGACCCTTGAACGTACGCGTCAACGCAAATTCACCGAGTTTGTGACCAACCATGTTTTCAGAAATCAACACAGGCACATGTTGTCTACCGTTGTGCACTGCGATGGTTAAACCAATAAAGTTTGGCAATACAGTCGAACGACGTGACCAGGTTTTAATTGGTTTTCTGTCGCGGTTCGCAGTGGCAGTTTCGACTTTCTTAGCCAAGTGAGCGTCCACAAATGGACCTTTTTTAATAGAACGTGCCATAGCGATTACCTTACATTTCTCGGACGACGACTTACACGCATGTTATCAGTACGCTTATTCTTACGAGTACGATAACCCTTAGTTTTCTGACCCCATGGTGACACAGGGTTCATACCAGCAGCTGTACGGCCTTCACCACCACCGTGCGGGTGATCAACCGGGTTCATCACCACACCGCGAACGGTAGGACGAACACCGCGCCAGCGCATAGCACCAGCTTTACCGATAGAACGCAGTGAATGCTCTTCGTTGCCTACTTCGCCCAATGTGGCTTTGCAGTCAACGTGCACACGGCGAACTTCACCTGAACGCAAACGCAACTGAGCGTAGGAACCTTCACGCGCCAGCAACTGTACTGAAGTACCTGCTGAACGGGCGATTTGAGCACCTTTGCCTGGTTGGATTTCGATGCAGTGAATCGTGCTACCTACTGGAATGTTGCGCAAAGGCAACGCATTACCAGCACGAATAGGCGCTTCAGAACCGCTGATCAACTGTGCACCAGCAGCAATACCACGTGGTGCAATGATGTAACGACGCTCACCATCGGCGTAGCACAACAGTGCAATGTTCGCCGTACGGTTTGGATCGTACTCAATACGCTCAACTGTTGCAGGAATACCATCTTTATTGCGACGGAAGTCAACAATACGGTAATGCTGCTTATGACCACCACCTTGGTGACGGGTTGTAATGCGGCCGTTGTTGTTACGACCTGCGTTTTTACTTTGACTTTCCAACAGTGGCGCGTAAGGTTTGCCTTTGTGCAAATCTGGTGTAACAACTTTCAGTACACCGCGACGACCGGGGGAAGTTGGTTTGACTTTAACTAATGCCATGTCTTCTCTCCTTATTCGCCAGCTGCAAAGTTAATTTCTTGACCTGGCTTCAAGCTCACATAAGCTTTTTTCCAGTCGTTACGCTTACCAATACGACGGCCAGCACGCTTCACTTTACCTGCGACGTTAATCACAGATACAGAAGCTACTTCGACTTTGAACACTAGTTCAACAGCCGCTTTAATTTCTGGCTTAGTCGCGTCAGTGCGTACTTTGAAAGCAATCTGCTGATGCTTGTCAGCAATGAATGTTGCTTTTTCAGTAATCTGAGGCGCCAAAATCACTTGCAATAAACGATCTTGTGTTTTAGTTGCTGCGGTAATCATGCCAAGATCTCCTCTAGTTTTTTCACAGCATTGGCTGTGACCAAAACGTTAGGGAAACGCACCAGACTTACTGGATCAGCATACTGCGCTTCAACCACCAATACGTTTGGCAGGTTACGGGAAGACAAGTACAAGTTTTCATCAAAGCCGTCAGTCAACAGCAATACACCGCCATCGATGCCCAGAGCATTGATTTTTTGTACGAATTGTTTAGTTTTTGGTGAGTCGATTGAAAAATCGTCTACCACTTTCAAACGGTCCTGACGTACCAACTCAGACAAGATAGTCTGCATGCCAGCACGGTAAGCCTTACGGTTTACTTTGTGGCTGTAGTTTTCGTTAGGGCTGTTTGGGAATGCGCGACCGCCTCCACGCCAGATCGGGCTGGATGCCATACCGGCACGGGCGTTACCTGTACCTTTTTGAGCATATGGCTTATGTGTCGTGTGAGCAACGGTTGCACGTGTTTTTTGTGCACGAGTCGCAGTACGGGCATTAGCCAAATAGGCAACAACCACTTCATGCACCAGGGACTCGTTAAATTCACGACCGAAAGTAACATCAGACGCATCCACGCCTTTTTTAGCTACTTTGCCGTTTTGATCGATTAACTTCAGTTCCATTATTTAGCCCCTTTCGCTTTGATGGCTGGACGTACAACGACATTGCCACCTTTGGAGCCAGGTACGGAACCTTTAATCAACAACAGGTTACGCTCTGCGTCTACACGAACGATTTCCAGGTTTTGGGTAGTGACTTTAGCATCACCCAAATGGCCAGGCATGCGCTTACCAGGGAATACTCGACCCGGATCCTGCGCCATACCGATAGAACCTGGTACGTTATGTGAACGTGAGTTACCGTGAGAAGCACGGTTAGAGGAGAAGTTATGACGCTTAATCGCACCGGCAAAACCTTTACCGATGGAAGTACCTGTCACATCAACCAACTGACCAACAGAGAAAATATCAACAGTGACATTTCCGCCAATTTGGAAGTTAGCCAACACATCTTCAGCCACATTGAATTCTTTGATACCAGCACCAGCAGTTACGCCAGCCTTGGCAAAGTGACCAGTCAACGCTTTGTTGATACGGCTGGCACGACGCTCACCGTAAGCAACCTGCAGGCCTGTATAGCCATCCGTTGCGACTGTCTTAACTTGTGTCACGCGGTTAGGAATCACTTCCAGCACTGTTACAGGAATGCTCGCGCCTTCATCTGTAAAAATGCGGGTCATGCCCACTTTGCGACCAATAAGCCCTAAGCTCATGATCAGTTCCTTATAATAGTTAAAGTGGACGATTACAATTGACCGTCCACCGAAGAGCGCGGATTATACCGAACTATTCTAGATTTGACAATAACCTTTTCTTTCGAAAAGGATTATTGTCATGTCAGCTTTTAAATTAAAGCTTGATTTCTACATCCACGCCAGCTGGCAGATCCAGCTTCATCAATGCATCAACAGTCTTGTCTGTTGGATCCACGATGTCCATCAGACGCTGATGGGTACGGATTTCAAACTGGTCACGGGAAGTTTTGTTTACGTGTGGTGAACGCAAAATATCAAAGCGCTCGATACGTGTTGGCAATGGCACTGGACCTTTAACAACTGCGCCAGTACGTTTAGCAGTATCTACGATTTCCAAAGCAGATTGGTCGATCAAACGATAGTCAAATGCTTTCAGACGGATACGAATTTTTTGAGCTGCCATGTTTTTTCCTTAAAAAGAGCAAAAAGCGGCAGGATAACCCTGCCGCTCATAAAGATAATTACTCGATGATTTTGGCAACAACGCCAGCACCAACGGTACGACCACCTTCACGGATAGCGAAGCGCAAGCCTTCTTCCATCGCGATCGGAGCGATCAGTGCTACTGAGATTGATACGTTGTCACCTGGCATTACCATTTCGGTACCTGCTGGCAATTCAACTGCACCAGTTACGTCAGTTGTACGGAAGTAGAACTGTGGACGGTAGCCGTTGAAGAATGGTGTATGACGACCACCTTCATCTTTACCCAACACGTAGATCTCTGCTGTGAACTTGGTGTGTGGCTTGATAGAACCTGATTTGGACAATACTTGGCCACGCTCAACTTCTTCACGCTTGGTACCACGCAGCAATACGCCTACGTTGTCGCCTGCTTGACCTTGGTCCAGCAGTTTACGGAACATTTCAACACCAGTACATGTTGTTTTCAAGGTTGGCTTGATACCAACGATTTCGATTTCGTCGCCGACTTTAACAATACCACGCTCGATACGGCCTGTTACTACAGTACCACGACCAGAGATAGAGAATACGTCTTCTACTGGCATCAGGAATGCGCCGTCGATTGCGCGCTCTGGTGTTGGGATGTAGCTGTCCAACGCTTCTGCCAATTTGAAAATAGCTGGTTCGCCGATGTCTGATTGGTCGCCTTCCAGCGCCAATTTAGCTGAACCGTGAACGATTGGGGTGTCATCACCTGGGAAGTCATACTTGCTCAGCAAGTCACGCACTTCCATTTCAACCAGTTCCAACAACTCAGCGTCGTCAACCATGTCTGCTTTGTTCAGGAACACAACGATGTATGGAACGCCAACTTGGCGGGCCAACAGGATGTGCTCACGCGTTTGCGGCATTGGGCCGTCAGCAGCTGAACATACCAGGATCGCGCCGTCCATCTGGGCAGCACCAGTAATCATGTTTTTAACGTAGTCAGCGTGACCTGGACAGTCAACGTGTGCGTAGTGACGTGCAGCTGTCTCGTACTCAACGTGGGCTGTGTTAATCGTAATACCACGTGCTTTTTCTTCTGGTGCCGCGTCAATTTGGTCGTAAGCTTTTGCTTCGCCGCCAAATTTCTTCGTCAATACAGTGGTGATCGCCGCTGTCAATGTCGTCTTAC